>Ga0214544_1000001_pt1 | contig 783667 bp, 734 predicted proteins | sample CNSS3metaG_FD_160074 | JGI IMG/M metagenome (GOLD analysis project Ga0214544, IMG submission 160074) | Root nodule microbial communities from cowpea collected in UCLA plant growth center, Los Angeles, California, USA - CNSS3 | ecosystem: Host-associated > Plants > Roots > Nodule | place: USA...
TCGACTATCAACCTACTGACGCTCAGATCGCCTACCATCTGGCGCGCTTCATCGAGGACGTCAGAGGCTTGCCGGCCGACGGTATCGTTCTGCGCCGGAATTGGCTCCGGGCGTATGATTTTACGACGGATCGTGGCGCGGCTGCGCTCAACGATTATGCACGCAACAATGACCCCTTTGCCAAGCTGGGCAAGGCTCAAATCTCCGTAGACGTCTCGAGCGTCATTCGCGCGTCTTCGGAGAGCTTTCGGGTCGCATGGATTGAACGCAGTTACGACAACGGCACGCTGAGTTCCACCGAACGCTGGACGGCAATCCTCACGATCGCAATCGAGTCGCCGCGCGATGCCGAACGCCTGCGCAAGAATCCCCTTGGCGTCTACGTCCGCGCCATCAACTGGTCAAAGGAGTTGACTCAGTGACCAAGACGCCGTCTGACGTTCATTCGCATCCAGGTGCGCAAAGCGGACTCAATTCGACTCGGCCCAAGTTCGTGTTCGCGAAGCGAGCGAGTTTGCACGCTGTCCTGCTTTGTTCGTTTATGCTTGGTGGATGCGCGACCTACATTCCGCCGGAGATCAGCTATGACGCTGAAGTTCCTCCGTTGCTGGCATCACCGGTGGCTCTCGACGACAAACCGAGACCGCTTCACGTTCCCCCCCTCTGGAAGCCAGCTTTCGGCGGTAAGTCAGGAGGGATGGAAAACGTAGAGCCGGTGAGCCGGGTGGAGATGGCAAACAGTGCGGCCCGTGTTGAACCGCGCAAGCGGGGGTATTTCAATGCAGCGCAAATCTACGCCTACAGTCCCGGGGCGCTTTATCAAATTTACGCGGCACCGGGGCAGATCACAGATATCGCGCTAGAGGAGGGAGAACAGTTGACGGGGTCGGGGCCGATAGCGGCCGGAGATACCGTGCGCTGGGTCGTCGGCGATACCGAGAGCGGTAGCGGCGACACACGGCGCGTCCATATCCTGGTCAAGCCGACCCGAGCTTCGATCGAAACCAACCTGGTGGTCAATACTGACCGGCGTACCTACCTGATCGAGCTCCGCTCGCGCGAGCGGCCATACATGCCATATGTTGCCTGGTACTATCCGGAAGCCGTGCGCGAGCAGTCGCGTTCAGTTGCTCTGAAACCCGTTCTTCCGGAGCCGGCGCGGCGCATCTCCCGCTATGTCATCGAAGGGGACAGTCCACCCTGGCGGCCGATCGCCGCATATGACGATGGCCGCAATGTCTATGTTGAATTCCCGCAAGGCATCGTGCAGGGCGAGATGCCACCGCTTTTTGTCATCGGCCCGGAGGGCAAGACCGAGCTCGTCAATTATCGCGCCTACGGTAACGTATTGATCGTCGATCGGCTGTTTGCAGCCGCCGAACTCCGGCTCGGCGGTGAGCACCAGCAGAAGGTCAGGATCGTCAGGACCGACGGGAGGCCGTCGTCATGAACACCGGCAACGGAAACGATCACGAGAAAACAGTTCCACCGGAGACACAAGTGGAGCGGTCAGAAAGCTTCCGCTTGAGAGCAGAGCATCCGCGCGTGACGCGGTTGTCGCGGAAGCTCTTGGCCGGCGGGAGCGCGGTCGCCCTGCTTGTCATCGGTGGGGCTGTGCTGTGGTCGCTGCAGCATAATCGCTCCCGTAATCAGGCGGCGGGGGAGATTTATAGCACAGACCACCACAATGTTGCCGACGGTATCACGACCCTGCCGAAGGATTATGCTGGCGTTCCGCGCCAGCCAATCCCGCAGCTTGGTCCGCCGCTCCCCGGGGACCTCGGTCGACCGATCCTTGCCGCTCAAGGCCAGTCGCCGGCGATTGGCGCTTATCCGGACCAGCAGCGCCGGGATCAAGAGACCGAGGCAGCCCGCATCAGTCATCTATTCGCTTCGACGAACGGACGTGAAGTACGTCCGCCCTCCGCGCCGCTTGTTGGAAGCGATCGCGTCGTGCCATCGAATCCAACGGTGACCGGGGATGACGCATCTGCACAAAGCGGTCAGGACCGAAAGCTTGCCTTCGTGAACGCCTCCGTGGACCGTCGTACGGTCAGCCCTGACCGCGTCACCAGGCCCGCCACACCATATATCGTGCAGGCCGGGACGGTGATTCCGGGAGCGCTGATCACAGGGATTAGATCAGATCTTCCAGGCCAAATCACCGCGCAGGTGACGGAAAACGTATACGATACGCCCACCGGTCGGTTCTTGTTGGTACCGCAGGGCGCGCGCCTGATCGGGGTATACGATAGCCAGGTCACTTTCGGCCAGTCCCGCGTCCTGCTCGTCTGGACACGGCTGATCATGCCGAATGGACGGTCGATCGTTCTCGAGCGGCAGCCTGGCGCTGACACTGCCGGATACGCAGGTCTCGAAGATCAGGTCGACAATCACTGGGGCGAGTTGTTCAAGGCTGCGGCACTATCGACGTTTCTGGCGATCGGGACCGAACTGGGCGCCGGCTCGGACACCAATAGCAACGACAGTGCGATCATCCAGGCATTGCGACACGGCGCGTCGGACTCACTAAACCAGACGGGGCAGCAGGTGGTTCGCCGCAGTCTCAGCGTCCAGCCCACTCTAACCGTGCGACCTGGCGTCCCGGTTCGTGTTCTTGTCAATCATGACCTCATACTTACACCCTATAGAGGGTAACAAAATGCCAAAACTAAAAATAGGAGAGCTTCCAGACGACAAGCCGGTCAAAGTAAGTGCGGAGCTGCCTGCGGCGGTGCATCGTGATCTCATTGCATATGCAGAAGCGCTTACGCGTCAGGGTGGTCAAGTGGTCGATCCGACTAAACTCATCGCCCCCATGTTGGCGCGCTTTATGGCCACTGATCGAGGATTTTCTAAGCTGAAACGTGAGGCCGCTGGCCAAGGACAGTGATGCTCCAGTTTCCTCGAAGCCGTCGGTCGACGCTAAATAGCTTGCATGCATCAAGCTAGGCGCTGCCGAGTTGGCCTTAAGAGCTGAGATATCGCGTCCGAAAGTGTGTTTTCGCGTTTACCTTAAACAAGTCCGATTGCCAGATTTTCTCGATTTTCAGACGCGAGAGCGCTGGGCGTCGTCGTGCAGTCATTCGGTCACCTTCAAGCGCGTTACACTGCTCCGGCCATCGACGCTGACAGGCACCTCACCCTCGATCGTGGCCCGACGTACGACGCGATGCTGGTTCCCGTAATCGTTGACCGCATAATGCTGCGTTGCGCGGTTATCCCATATCGCAATATCCCCCTCTAACCAGTTCCAGCGCACAGTGTTTTCGGGCGCGGTGATGTGAGACTGAAATAGGTCGAACAGCTTTTGTCCGTCGTATTTGGGGACATCAACAAACTGCTTCACCAAGGCGCCGAGCACTAGCGTCCGCTCGCCTGTTTCGGGGTGGACGCGTACGACGGGATGCTCCGTCTCAAAAACGGCTTTGGTGAACACCTCGTCAAAGTGCTTCTTGTCGACCTCGCGGAGACGCGCGATCCCAGCGTAATCGAAAACGTTGCTGTGAACGGCCCATAGGCCCTCGGCGAGCCGTTGTAGGGGCGACGGCAAACCAAGATAAGCGGCAGCTGTGTTAGACCACACGGTATCGCCTCCGAACGGTGGCATTACCACGGCCCGCAGGACCAAGATCTTGGGATAGGCGTCGGCAAAGGTCCCATCCGCATGCCAAACGTCGGCGCGACCGCCACCGCGAGTGGAGTCCAGTTCGAGGAGCGACGCCCCCTTGGTAGCGCCGAGTATCGGATGTGGCACTAGCTTTCCCAGACGAGCGGAAAAGCGCTCCTGCTCGGCGTCATTGAGATGTCCTTGATTGCGGAAGAAGATCACCTTGTGCTCTAGCAATAAGCTGTTGATCGCAGCTATCGCGTGATCCGGTAGATCGCCTGATAGCTTGATATTTTTGACTTCGGCACCGATGCGCGCTGCACGTTTCACAATATCCGCGCTCGGAATGACGCCACCGATCAAAGTCATTGCGCTGATCTCGCTTTTCCAGGCCCTGGCAGGTCTCCCGCCCCCCCTTGGAGCGAATGATCTTCAGCAAGCATCGTGCCAGAAAGACCAACATGTCCTGGACAATAGGCACTGAACGAATCGTGGTATTTGCCGCGAGTCATCGAACGGCATCGTGCCAAATCAACCTGTTCGAGAGTATTTGCTGGTCTACATGTCTCGGATGGTAGCGGGTATGTCCGCGATGTGAAACAGCTGACCGTTCCTCAAGGATGAAATGCGGGTGGAAAGCGTGACCATTTGCTGCTTTGTGGCTCTGTTTCTTGATAGATCGTTTTAGGCAATGGCCATACCAGGCGGCGCTGGGCAAGCCATAACGCCGAATGGGCTTTTCGAGAGTTCGCTACTACGCGCTGTACTCGACCTGACACGGGATTTGGGATCTGTCGGAATACCGACAACTCTCCACATACTTTAGTAAGCTCAAGCTGACTGTTCCATTGGCGAATTCGCGAGTTAATTGACGACCCGAGGTAATGTCCCGTAATGCCGATGGAGCCCGTGAGAGTTGCAGATGTAAGATCGCTCTCTTTCGAGCGGCGCTCTTGGCGGCAGTTATGCACATTATCGTCTCGGTCCTGAAGTAGGATAAAAGCTGCAATTTCCTGGTCCTGCGTCAGTTTGCTCGCCGCTAGGCGGGTGGAGAAACGAATACGATCAGGCACGGGCGGTGGCTCATCTTGCGCTTGCCTTCTATCATGGTGATCGCGATGAAATCCGCGGGAGCATCGCTGACCGCCCACGGCGTCGCACGTCACGTCTCATGGAGATTCGTCAGTCGCCTCACGATCTGAAGCGGGCGATTGAGATTCTCGAAGAATTCAATCGGCCCATTGGCGTGGCCCGCGATGTAAATTCCATGTCGGCACCATATGTTCGGCTTGTGGCTTGCTGGGAGACCAGGATGGCGTCTCGCAAGCCTCTGCGCCAGTAAAGATCGCCAGAGCGGTCCGATCGGGCAATGCGCGATTGCGGATTGCTAAGTTCACTTCGCCGGCGGCTTGCCCAGCGTCTTTGTCTACTGATAGACCGAGCCGCCGCCATGGTGCGGAACGTCGATGGCACCGGCGGTAGGGCTGGTCCACAGCGGCTCCTGCGGTCGTTTGTTCCGTAATGTCCGGAAGCATCCCAATTTCCAGGAAATGGATGCTTTCTCGGGCACTTAAGCGCTGTTAGCGGAACGACCGTGCAGCTATTCGTGAGGCTTATGGGCACCGGGGCCCCTTGGCACGTCGCTGCCTCACTTGGGCGCAGTTCTCTTGATCTTTCTCAAGCGATGCCCCTTCTGCAGCAGTGGAGCAGGCGCGCCTGCCGCGCAGCGCTGGCAACGGCGTCGTGGTCGACGATTCTACGACGGATCAGCTTCGGGCAAGGCCAGGAAACTGAAATCGCATCCATCTTCCAGGGATCCGGCGAGTACCGTGGTTCAAGAGCCGGCCCTCCTCATTGCCTCGATGCTGGCTCGGGCGAGCCCCCAATCGTCAGACTTCAGAAGGGCAACTTCCACACGAAATAGAGAAGCGCAGCGATTGCCACCCAGAAAAGTATGCCGCGGAAGATGAAAGCGAGCGCATTTTAATCGCCATCTTGCCCAAGCCGCTGCGCCATGGCGATTCCATCGATCGCGTCTGCCAGCCCTTCCAAGAAAGTCCGATACCACGCGTCATCGTCGGGAAGGTCCCATTCTTGTAGGCTGCCGACGTAACGCGTCAGAGCAATCACGCCTGCGATCGTGGTTGGGGTTGAACGGATGAGCACGTTCCCATGCTCCGCGAGAGCACGGTTCCTTTGACAGCTGATTTCGTCGGCGGCATCAAACTCGGGTCCCGAATCGAGCTTTGCCGATACGGACAGGGCCGCATCGTAATGTGCCAACAGCTCGCGATGTCGCTCGATCACTAGGAAGATTAGATCCCGATCGGCTGCAGCAGTCGACTGGGGAGAAATTTCCTGCGATGACAATGTTGGCCCCAAGCAAGTAGCGGGGCTACGTTAGCATGGTGGCCATGATGATAATCAGCGTAGAAGGTCCTTCATCTGCGGTATTTCTGCTCGATCGTCTTGGCATTCAGGCGAGGTCAACCAGCTCCATTTTGGGTTCGAGACGTTTCGCGCACGAGGCGCGCCTTACTCGCGGGAAAACGGCCCTGCTCGATCGTTTTGGCGTACATTACTGGCCTTTCAAGCGTCGTCATTTATGAATGCCACCAGGTGCCAGGGCGGGGATCCTCGCACAGCCGGCTTGGGGTGTCCTCGCACCGTTGGTGGAACCTCGTCCGCGTCGTGTGAAGGCGACACCACCACATCGGGTACTCGGCGGCAGGCCCATTCAGCCATCCTTCACGGATCGTCCGGTCTGAGCCGGAGTGACGACGCAGTTGAGGCGTCGACGCCCGCGGTGGGAGCCCTCCGCAAAGTCTTACGCGGACGGTTGGATAAGATATCGTAGGTTTGGTCGGTGTGGGGGTAGGCGGTAGCGCTCCCCCGCTACCAATCCTGCGATTTTGCACGCTAAACAACGATTTCCTGTGATCCTGCACCCCTGATGGAAGCGGACGGCGTCTGGTGGCGCGTCTTGGCCGAGAGTAGGCCCTCAGTTCTTTGAATCCGATAACGGAGTTTCGTGAGTCACGAGGCGCTTCGGGCCGGTCGAAGTGCGCTGGTCTTGGCGCAAAGCGGACCGGCGGCCTTGAGGTCAGCGAAGGGGCCAAGGCGACCAAGGCCGTCCTGCTGTCATAGTCGGACATCAACCCAACGCGCATCCCAATTGCACCGCGGCCTTAAGATCCGTCGTGTCGCCGCTCCTGCGAAACGGCCATGGACTTGCTGACGCATCTCCTTTGGTTTCTCACGACGTCTATAATCGCTCAGAAGTGTGGGTCAGACTTCTGTTCAGGGCGTGCCCGCGGAGGCCCCACCGCGTCGTTATCAGCATCCGTTCGGCGGGGTTCAGGCGGAACGGACCGAACGAAATGATGTAGTTTATGTTATGGCGTTCATTCCATACGACGCATCCGGCAAGCCCGAATGAACCGGTTGATCTAACTCAACACTCCACCGCGAAAGACTCATAGCCTAAGGCTACGAGAAATACGGATAACGATCCGAGCGGTAATAAGGTTGAGGCAAGATATGACGAGGACCTTTGCGGGCTGCTTCATCGGGCTGCTGCTCATCTCGGCGTTCTCAATCGAGGCTCGTGCAGGGGCGACGATTTCCGACAGGCGCTACTGGCCAAGCGAGGCACGTGGGACGCCGAGCCAATGGGCCGAAACCTACTCATCTTCAGATGCGTATGCTGGGACGATGGCTGGGTTTGCTGCCGAACCTCGTATTCGACCGCGCGGGAAGGCAAGGCGGCCTCGCTGATCGCCTGCACCTGCCGGAGGCACTTCTGATCGAGCTTACTGCGGACTACCTGCACGCGCAGCTTTGCAATACGACCTTGCACGCATTCGCAGCCGAGAACGAGGCTTCGCATGGAAGCAATGGCTGCAGCAAGGACCCAGGTCGAGCATCAGCTTGCTACGTTGCAAGCGACGGAGCGAATTGTGCGGCAGGAGGAGATTACCGCGGAGATCATCGAGCTCGGCGGGCGAGACGGCAAGCCGCGCAGGCGAAGTTCGCGGGCTTTGATGACGGCTCGGCGCGAGCAAGGGACCAAGAGCATGGGCCAAAGATCAATGTGGGACGGCGCTCCGACAAGGTTGAGAGCTCGGTGCAGCGCTTTGACGACGTGCCCGACCGATCACCTGACGATCAAGCCGAACTCAAAATGGGTGTCGCTCCGGGTGCCCCATGTCTGAACCATCAAACCACAGCTCTATCGATGCACTGTTGCCGCGAGAGATGGCGGAACGAGCGGAGCAAATAGGCGTCGACAAAACACACCTTGAAACCGGACGCTTGATGGCACTGGCCGTGCTCGCCGGCGCCTTTATTGCCTTCGGGTCAATGTTCTCCGTCGTGGTGATGGCGGGTGCTGAGGGAGTGCTGCCATACGGGGTAATACGTCTTCTGGGCGGCGCCGTCTTTTCGCTTGGGCTCATCCTGGTCACCGTCGGCGGCGCGGAGCTCTTTACCGGCAACAATCTCATGATCATGGCTTGTGCGAGCGGTCGCGTCGGAGCAGGTGCACTCCTGCGGGCGTGGACCCTCGTCTACATCGGAAATTTCGCCGGTGCTGTCAGTATAGCGGTGCTCGTCTTTCTGGCCGCCGGTCACGTCCATGGGAACGGGGAGGTTGGTATGACCGCTTTGGCGGGCGCCAATGCCAAGGCTTCCCTGTCAGCAATGCAGGCGGTCATTCACGGTGTTCTTGCTAACGTACTTGTCTGCCTCGCTACCTGGCTTTGCTATGGCGCGCGGTCGACGACGGATAAGATCCTCGCGATTGTCTTCCCGATTGCTGCGTTCGCGGCAGCAGGTTTCGAGCACTCGATCGCCAATATGTATCTGCTGACCTTTGGGCTGCTTACCAAGTTCGGGGCGGATAGCTCGTTTTGGGGCCTGATCGGGAAAACGTCCTATTCCTTCCCACAATTGACGGTCCTCGGCGGTCTATCGAATCTGATCTGGGTGACACTCGGCAACATGATTGGCGGGGTCTTGGTCGGTATCACCTATTGGCTCATCTACTTGCGGAAATCCGGAAGGAAGATCAGCAGCGAGGGGCCGGCTTGATGATTCCCATCGTGATATCGGGTCTTCGTGGGGACAACCAGGTTGAGGTGGTCGAGCGCAAAGGTATTGGTCATCCTGATACGATTTGCGACGCGCTGGCCGAGGAGCTGTCGCGCAATCTCTGCCGGGAGTACCGGAGCCGCTTTGGTCACATCCTCCATCATAACGTCGACAAAGCGCTGCTGTGCGGCGGGCAATCCGTCCCAGCCTTCGGGGGCGGCAGCATCACCGCTCCGATCAGGATCTTTCTGGCGGGACGAGCGATCACCCGCGTTGGTAACGATGAGATACCTATCAGTGCTATCGCGGCGGAAGGTTCCAAAGCGTGGCTCAAGGAGAATCTTCACGCACTCGATAGTGATCGCCATGTTCAAGTCGAGCCGCTGATCCAGCAGGGATCGAAAGACTTGCGATCTCTGTTTGCGCGTGGAGGTGAGAGCAGCGTGCTTGCCAATGATACCTCCTTCGGAGTGGGTCATGCCCCGCTAAGCGCGGTTGAGCGGCTGGTCCTCGCTATCGAGCAGCGGCTGCATCAGCGTGATCGGATCGCTGACCGTCCGGCTTGGGGAGAAGACATTAAGATAATGGCAGTACGAACCGGCACGCAGCTTACGCTTACGATCGCCTGCGCCATGATCGGACGTTATATCTCTGGACTCGACAAATATTTGGAACAGGAAGCAGCGCTCGTCGAACGGATCCGGGGGTACGCGATTGAACATGGATTTCCCGATACCGAAATCTTCGTCAATGCTGCCAACGACGCCAAGTCTGGCAATATCTATCTTACCGTGACTGGAACATCTGCCGAAGCTGGCGACGACGGGCAGGTTGGCCGTGGCAATCGAGTTAATGGCCTGATCACCCCGTGCCGGCCAATGAGCTTGGAAGCTGCTGCTGGCAAGAACCCTGTCAGCCATGTGGGAAAGATCTACAATCTTCTTGCAGCGAGAGTGGCGGAAGCGCTGGTTGCAGAACTTCCGGGGGTGAATGAAGCGCACTGCTTCATGGTGAGTAAGATAGGCGCTCCCGTGTCAGAGCCGGCTCTTGTCCAAGTGAAGTTAAGAATTGAGGAGGGGCTGCCTGAAGAGCAGAGGGAACCGACCTACGGGATCGTTGCAGACCGACTGGCTCGTGTTCCTGAACTGATCGATGAGGTAATGGCCGGAAGAATGATGGTCTTTTGAGCGTACGTCACGCGCGATCTCGACTTCCGACCAAGGTACAGAAGCGACGACTGCATTGTTCGACGGCTTAACTCGGCCGCTTCAAGTCACGCATCGAGCTTGGCTTGTCATCCAGGGGGTGATCGATCTCGTCCAGCGCGAGAAGAAGCGATGCGACGCGGTTCGCCGACGCAGCCCATTCCGCCAGACGTGGATAGTTGTCTGTGAACCAGCTGCAGGCGCTCTGGACCACGACGAACGCAGCCGCCGCCTGAACGACCTCGCCGAGGAGCATCGTGCCGGCAACATATTTGGGCGTGCAGAGCAGCAACCCGATTACCGGTGTCAACAGCGAATTGGTGTGAGTTATGACCGTTAGGCGCATGAGCTGCCAGCAATAGTCCAGCCACGCCGCAATCACGGCCTTGAGGGCGGGGCGAATGGTACGGAGTCCATCCTCGCCTTCCGCTTCGGGTGCCACGCCCTCTCCGCGTTCGCGCACATGGGTCCCGATGGCCCTCAACTGGGCTTCGGCCCGCTTGTTCTCCTCCAGCACGTGCGTCAGTCGTCGGCCGATCAGAATCGTCGTGGTCGCCACGACGATCGAATAGACGACGACCGCGACCACCAGGTATCCGGGGATGGTCACAGCGAGGCTCGCTGCTTCAATGCTGAGATTGCCTCCGACCACCCAGAGGACGCTGATAAAGGTGGCTGCAGCCAGGACGGAGGCGAGAAGCCCGAGTATGAGGTCGACCGGGAGGTCGGTTGCCAACCTGCCGTCCTCCGCGATCCGGTATTCGGGAGCCTGATAGTCTCCCGCCACGAAGTTCAGTCGCACGAAGCGATTCCGCTCCAGCCAGTAGCGGTAGAGCTCGTCGCTGAGCCAAGCCCTCCACATCCTCTGCAGCGTCATCCGCCCCCACACCGAGAAGACGGCGAGCGACAGGCCGGCCGCGGCGAGCGGGATGAATCGTATCACCTGGTTCAGGAGCTCCTTGCCGTCCTTGCGCTCGACGGCGTTGAAGAAGTCGCGATTCCAGAAGTTTAACGAGTATTGCGTCAGCAATTGCAGAAGCACCGTCGCGATGAGCAGCACGGTGAGCAGCCACGCCCAGCCTGCCGACTTGCCAGTCCAGAAGCCGCGCGCGCTTTTCCAGAAGCGCAGTAACAACTTCCGTTCCCCAGGCGTTCGGTATCCGACGCTGCTAAGCATGGTGGCCGGCGATAGTTGTGATGGTCACATTTGCGGCGAGGCGATGAACGTCAGCTCCGAGGCAAAGCTCCGTTCCGGGATTGAGCAGCGCCGCGGAGCCGCCGGCAACACCATAGCGCAGGGCAATATCGAGGTTGTCGCCATTGGCCAGGCTCGACACCATCGCCCCAAGGAAGCTGTCGCCAGCCCCAGAAACGCTGACGGGCTCGATGGGAAGGCCATTCGCGCGCAAGGCGATGTCGCGCGTCAGGAGCAGAGCCCCGCCGGGCCCCATCGAGAGCGCAATGATCTCGATGCGATAGCGGCCGAGCAGGCGCCGACCGGCCTCCACAAGCAAGGGTTCGTCGGCGCAGCTGATCCCGGTGAGCTCCTGAAACTCCCGAAGATTGGGCTTGATGAGATAGACACCCGCTTCCAGCGCGGATTTGAGCGAAGCACCGGATGTATCCACGATCACCTTGGCGGCCCCTTTCGCCGCCCGGACGACCCTGCCGTAGAAATCAGCCGGTGCCCCTGGGGGCAGGCTGCCGCTTGCGATGACGAACGCGGCCTGCGGACTGACGCGCGAGATTGTGTCCAGGCACTGCTGCCACTCAAGCTCCTTGAGGAGGGCGCCCGGGAACACCAGTCTAAATTGCTCCCGGCTTGTCTCGTCGAAAACCGTGATGTCTTCGCGGGTGTCGTTCGACGTGGGGATCACGATGCTCCGCACGGCCTCGCGTTCAACCAGCGCCGTCAGGGTCTGCCCGGTTGAGCCTCCGGCCGGATAGACTGCGGTTGCTTCAAGACCAAGCCGTTGCAGGACCCGGGCTACGTTGATTCCGCCACCACCTGGATCGCGCTGAGGTTCGGCGCAGCGCATTTTCGTGTAGGGCACCATCTTCTTGACCGAGGTCGAGATATCGACAGCTGGATTGATGGTCAGGGTCACGATGTGCGGCATGTCAGCCAAGGCCTTCGACCTCCATCAGATGACGAAGGCCGATGAACGCAGCGTCGTCATCCAGGATCAGGTAGGCCGGTATCGATTGGAGGAATTTTTGGAGCCGCCCCTTCTCCTCGAAGCGCCGGCGAAACTGGGACGCTGCGAGATAGTCAGGCATGTGACGCAGAATGCCGCCGCCGATGAATATCCCGCCTCGCGCATTCAGCGCGAGTGCCAGATTGCCCGCGACAGATCCCAGCATCCCGCAAAACATGTCCACGGCGGAGCGGCTGGTTGTACAAGTCCCATCGGCTGCGGCCCGTGTGATATCCGTCGCACGGCGCTTCGGTAGAGCCGCGCGGTCGATCGTAGCTACTGCGTCATGGAGGTTTTCCAGTCCTGCGCCTGACAGAACGCGTTCGGCAGACACATGGCCAAAGCGTTGCCGCAAATGCTCGATTACGGCATCCTCGCGCAAGGAGCCGCTCGCAATCGTGGAATGGCCTCCTTCGCTGGACAACACGATATGCCCCCCTGCGTGCGGTATGCTGATGGCCATTCCCAAGCCGGTACCGGGGCCGATTGCAGCGAGGGGCGCTCCTGGTAGGCGCTGCTGTCCACCCAGCTGCAGCAGGCTGTTGGGGCCAAGGCGAGGCAGGGCCCACGCGACCGCTTCGAAGTCGTTGATCAGGCGTACGGTCGAGAGTCCGTAAGTTCGGCGCAACTCCTCTGCATCGATGACCCAGGAATTGTTCGTGAGCGCGCAGCGGCCATTCTGGACCACGCCGGAAGCCGCAAGGATCGCGTGATCCGGTCCGCCGGCCTTGGCTGGAATGCCGAGATAGGCCGCGAGCGCTTGCTGGAAGGTGGCGTAGTCCTTGACGGACATATGGGCCTTGGCGCAGAGCGTACCGTCAATCAGCAGTGCAAACCGCGCGTTGGTTCCTCCAATATCTGCAAGCAGGGTGGTCCGGCCTGAAGGGGTTGCTTTCATCGCTGCATTCCCCCGACTACCACGGCATACCAATCGAACGACGATTTCGGAGTTCGCCGCTGCGAGGCATAGTCAACGTAGGTCAAGCCGAACCTGATGCTGTACCCAGAGTCCCATTCGAAATTGTCGAGGAGCGACCAAACGAAATAGCCGCGAACGTCGGCGCCGCGGGAAGCGGCTTCGTTCATCGCGTCAATATAGGCCTTCAGGAACTCGATCCGGCCGATGTCGATCACCGCACCGGTCTCGTCGGGCTGACCGGCATCGCCGTAGCCGTTCTCGAGCACGTAGATGGGGAGGCGATATCGCGCGTGTGCCGCCTGCAAAGTCTGGCTGAAAGCGTCGGGCTCGATCGGCCATCCGATCGGGGTCAAGGGGACGTCGGCCGGCTTTTCGCCGAGATCGTATCCCAGCATCGAATCCGTCCGTGCCTTCACGTACACCGGGCTATAATGGTTCAGTCCGAACCAGTCGACCGGGCGGCAGATCCGCTCCAGGTCGCCTGACTGCATATGCGGTTCGATCGCGGCCCGCATCGATGCCGGATATTCTCCGCGGCACTGCGGATCAGGGAACGCTGCATTCCAATACACGTCGAGGCGTGCCGCAGCCGCTGCATCGGCCTCGCTTGCGCTCGAGGGACGGCATGGCTGGCGGTTATGGATGCAGCCGATCGAGGCGTTGATCACGTTGGCTCGAAGCACATCCACTGCCGCACCATGGGCGAGATTGACGTTGTGGATCATGCAGTGGAGCTTGTCCTCGCTGCTGCGATCCCGCTTGCCGAGCGAACGACTGAACAGGCTGAAAATCGATGGTTCGTTGAAGGTCGCAAAGCGCTTGACCCGATCGCCAAAGCGCGCGGCAATCAGAGCCGCATAGTCGGCGAACCAGAGGACCGATTCCCGATTGAGCCAGCCGCCGCGTTCCTCAAGGGCCTGCGGCAGGTCCCAATGGTACAGACACAGCCACGGTTCGATGCCGGCTGCCAAGAGCTCGTCGATGAGCCCGTCATAGAATGACAGGCCAGCCTCGTTGGCCGACCCGCGTCCGAGCGGCAAGACGCGCGGCCAGGCCACCGAGAACCGGTACGCCTGCACGCCCAGCGCCTTCATGAGGCCGACATCCTCGCGGTAACGATGATAATGGTCGCAGGCAACGTCGCCGGTGTCGTGATTCTTGATCTCACCGGTCTGGCAATAAACGTCCCAGGTGCTCAGTCCGCGGCCGCTCTCCCGCGTTGCCCCTTCGATCTGAAAGCTCGAGGTGGAAACGCCCCAGATGAAGTCGGGGCGCAGGCTCGCAGTGTTCGGCAGTTGCGTTGTCGACATGGACGACCTGCTTGGTCCTGGTCGATCGATGGGCCCCGCGCTGTTGCGCACCCAGCCGGTTGATCTCAGGCTCGTTGTTTCCCTGTGACATTGGTAGTCATGCCGGTTCCGGGTGGTATTGAGACAGGTCAAGAAGCCCGAGCCGGACCGTGCGATGAATCTGAATTCTTGGACTGTTTGCTGGGGGTCCGCGCTTGCGAAGAACGAGATGGGGAGGGGTCGTCGACGACGACCTCAGTGGAAGCGGCTTCTTTCGCGTTGCCGAGATCGACGGCGTATTCTGGCTTGTCGATCCGGCTGGCGGCCGATTTCTCTCGAAGGGGGTCAATACGGTCCGCTTCGATCAGGATCACATCGGCGGGACCGAACGCGTGCCTTACGCAGAGGCTTGTCGGAGCAAGTACGGAGGCCTGCCGATCTGGCGCACCGCTGTGTCCGACCGGCTGGCAAGCTGGCAATTCAACACAGTTGGCTGCTGGTCAGACGACCTTGTTGCCAGCTCAGGATCGCAATTGCTGGCGGCCACCCCGACCGCGGCGCTCGGCGCATCCTTCCGCTTGCATCGTCGCGATCAGGTCTTTCCGGACGTCTTCGATCCCGAGTTTTCTGCGCATATCCGCGCAAGCGCCAACCTTCGGTGCAGACACCGGCGCAATGATCCGGGCTTGCTCGGCACCTTCATCGACAACGAACTCTACTGGTCTCCCGACTGGCGCGGTACCGACGAGCTTCTGACGCTGTTCCTGAACCTGCCGTCCCGCCGACCGGGTAAGGTGGCTGCACTCTCGAGTCTGCAGGCGCATTACCGGGATTTTGCTCATTTCAATGCGGTTTGGCGCACACAAGCGCGATCCTGGGAGGAGCTCGGCAGGATCGAACATGTCGTGGCGCCGTTCGTCAGGCTTCGGCCCGGTGTCTTGAACGATGCGCTCGAGACCAAAGCCAATTTGGCAGATCCCGTCCGCGAAGCGTTCTCCGCAGATTGTGATGCCTTCGTGGCCGTCGTGGCCGACAAATATTTCGAACTCTGCGTTTCGGCGATCAGGGTGGCCGATCCCAATCATCTCGTGCTCGGATCGCGGTTCGGCTATCAGCCGCCGGCAGGCGTCATCGCGGCGGCCGGCCGCCATCTCGATGTGATCTCGTTCAATTGCTACGAGTTCGACCCGGGTCCGGCCATCGACGCTTATGCAGCAACGGGCAAGCCGTGCCTGATCTCCGAATTCTCCTTCCGCGGTGACGACGCAGGCTTGCCGAATACCAAAGGAGCCGGGCCACGGCTGGCCACCCAGCTTGACCGCGCCCTGGCTTTCGAGGGCTACGTTGCGGCCGCCCTGAGTAAGCCGAATCTGGTCGGCTATCATTGGTTCGAGCATGCCGACCAGCCTGCGCAGGGCCGGTTCGACGGAGAAGACTCGAATTTTGGCATGGTGACGATCGACGATCGGGTCTATCACGAGCTGACGAAGACGATGACCCAAGTCAACGCTGCGGCCGAGCGTATCCACGCCGCAGCCGTCCCGGCTCTGGTTTGAGTGTGAGCTGTCACGTCTCGGATTTCGGCGACTCGCTCTCGGCGTCGGCCACCACGGCCATAGTGCGAAACACGCTCGAGGGATTGACGCTGATCGAGTCTATGCCAAGCCCCGTCAAATACCGCGCGATCTCCGGATAGTTCGCAGGTGCTTCGCCGCAGATGCCGATATGGCGGCCGTTGCGTTTGGCGCCGACTATCGCCTGCCGAAACATCTCCAGCATTCCCGGATCGCGTTCGTCGAAATCGAAAGCCACGATGTCGGAATCCCGGTCGACTCCCAGCGTGAGCTGGGTGAGATCATTGGAGCCGATCGAAAAGCCGTCGAACAGTTCTGCGAAGGCGTCGATCTGGATGACGTTATTCGGGATCTCGCACATGACGTAAATTTCGAGGCCGTCTTCGCCACGCTTCAGCCCATTGGCGGCCATCGTCGCGATCACGCGCCGGCCCTCCTCGATGGTTCGGCAGAACGGCACCATGACGCGCAGATTGGAGAGACCCATCTTCTGTCGCACGAGGCGGAGCGCGGCGCATTCCAGAGCAAATCCTTCCATGTAGGCGGGATGACTGTAGCGGGAGGCGCCGCGGAACCCCAGCATCGGATTCTCCTCCTTGGGCTCAAAGCCGTCTCCGCCAAGCAGGCTGGCATATTCGTTGGTCTTGAAGTCGGAAAGCCGCACGATGACGGGCTTCGGATAGAATGCTGCTGCGATGGTGCCGACACCCTCCGCCAGTTTTTGGACGAAAAAATCGACCGGGGTCTTGAAGCCTCTGACGAGGCGCGCGATCTCGGCCCGTGCCTTGGCTGACTTCACCCTGTCCGGTTTGAGCAAGGCCATGGGATGGATGCGGATATGCTCGCTGATGATGAACTCCATCCGGGCAAGGCCGACTCCAGCCTGGGGCTGCATCGCCGTGCGAAATGCCATCTCCGGCGTTCCGACATTCACCATGATGGCCGTACGCGGCTGCCGCAGCTCGCTCAGGGGCGTCCTGGTTACGTCAAACGCGACCTTGCCTTGATAGACGTTGCCGACGTCGCCTTCGGCGCAGCAGATCGTGACTTCGGTCCCGGTCTTGATCCGTTCCGTCGCGAGCGTGGTCCCCACCACGGCGGGAATACCCAGCTCGCGGGCGATGATCGCCGCATGGCAGGTACGACCGCCCTTGTCGGTGACGATGCCGGCCGCGATCTTCATGACCGGCTCCCAATCGGGACTGGTGGCGGGCGCTACGAGGATCTCGCCTGGCCTGAACGCTGCCAGGTCGCGCGCGGACACGACGCGGCGCGTACGTCCTGAAGCGATCTTCTCTCCAACCGCTCGCCCCTCGACGATAACCGAGCCTCGTTGCCGCAGATTGTAAGTCTCGTAGACGTCGGTCGAGCGCCGCGAGGCAACCGTCTCGGGGCGGGCCTGAATGATATAGAGCTTTCCATCAGCGCCGTCCTTGGCCCACTCGATATCCATCGGCATCGCCGCGCCGGCGTGTTTGGAGTAGTGCGCTTCAATCCGGACGGTGATCTCGGCAAGGCTCAGCACTTCCGTGTCGGAGATGCAGAACTTCTGGCGCTCCGCGTCGGGGACCTTGCGGGTAAGCGTTGCATGCTCGCCACCACGCTTGCCGTAGACCATGCGGATCTGCTTGGCTCCGAGCCGGCGCCGCAGCACGTGGCGATATCCCTGGCTCAGCGTCGGCTTGTGGACATAGAACTCGTCCGGATCGACCTGGCCTTGCACAATGGTCTCGCCGAGGCCGTAGCAGCCCGTGACGAAGATGACGTCACGAAAGCCGGATTCGGTATCGAGCGTGAAGACCACGCCACTGGCCGCCAGATCGGATCGAACCATTTTCATCACGGCGACAGACAGCGCGACCTTGAAATGATCGAAGCCGTTGTCGATGCGGTAAGAGATTGCGCGATCGGTGAAGATGGAGGCAAAGCAGCGCCGGCAGGCCTCGAACAAGTCCTTCGGCCCGCGCACATTGAGAAAGCTTTCGTGCTGGCCTGCAAAGCTCGCCGTCGGCAGATCCTCGGCGGTCGCAGAACTGCGCACGGCGACGGCAACGCCGGCCCCGGCCTCGCGTTCGAGCTGTCGATACGCGTCCATGACCTGCCTGCGAAGGAGAGGCATGTCCATCGCGTCGTATATGATCGCGCGAGCCTTCGCAGCCTTGCTGGCGAGCTGCCTGATATTGCCCTTGTCGATCGCGTCCAGGAGCCGATGCAGCTCGCCCGCAACGTTGTCCCGCGACAACGCTTCGCGATAGGCGTCGGCCGTGATCGCGAAGCCGTTGGGGACCGCAATTCCCTGTAAGGAGAGCGTCGAGTACAGTTCGCCCAGGGAAGCGGTCTTGCCTCCAACCAGGCCCACGTCGGCCAAGCCGATCTCACAAAATGATCTGATATGCCCGGTCATGGAAGCAGCAGATCATGTCATGGCGTTCCGCGCTTGAGCTAAATCAAGCGTCCCGACCTGCCTATTGGCGCGCGACGCGTGCGTTGACCATCGCCTCCGGAGCAGTCGACGTGGCTTGGCGATGCATATCAGGTGGACGTACAGACCACGATCTTCTTCCGCGACAATGCGATGATCATACCGGCTGGCGTTGCGGCGGTCCGGCTGTGTTGCGGTCGTTACTTTCGATCTCGGCTCCGGGAATGGGTACTGTCTATCCCGGCGATCGCGTTTCTTCAGATGCGCGCGTCGACTGGCGATCGCATCATTCGCGCGGCAAGGACCGATGCCGAGTTGGATCGAGCACGCTTTCGGCGTCGAGGTTTTCCAACAACATTGGCGGGGCCCGACCGATTGACGCAAATCAAGACGATGGAGGACAACTAGGTCAAGCTTGTTGAGCATTGCGCAGTCGCCTGTGATTTATGAGGTACGAGAGTGACGCCCGGAGACCTTAGCTCGCGCGTGGTTGCGGCCACCTGTATCGGCAAGGTCGGCATATTGCTCGGTGTGGTGATCGCGTCCTCGCTTGTATTGGTTGGAGCCAGTCGATTGCTGGCTGCCGAAGTCGATGCCGTGGGCGCCAGCGCTCCCGTCGGATTCGAGGAAGTCATCGAGCGGGTGAGGCCGGCGGTTGTTGGCATCCGTGTCAAAGGCGGTCCGCGGAGCCCCGATGTCGATCGGGGTTCGCTGCCGCCAGGCTCGTTTCTGGATCGCTTCTTTCGCCAGTTCGGTCTGCAAATTCCGGCAGATCCAGCTCCTGGTTCCGATCTGACGGTCGGGGCGGGATTTCTTGTGTCGGGCGACGGTTATATCGTCACGAACGAGCATGTCGTGGCGAGCGGTGTCGACATCGACGTAACCATGGATGACGGCAAGATTTATCCCGCCAAGATCACGGGCAGCGATCCGCAAACCGATCTCGCGCTCATCAAGATCTCCGCGCCGGATGATCTGCCCTATGTGCGTCTCGCCGCCAGGGAACCTCGGATTGGCGAATGGGTGCTGCCGATCGGCAACCCTTTCGGGCTTGGCGGCACGGTCTCGGCCGGGATCGTTTCGGCCCGTGGGAGAGACATCGGAGAGGAGCCCTATAACGACTTCATCCAGATCGATGCGCCGGTCAACAAGGGCAATTCCGGCGGACCAACGTTCAACACGCGCGGGGAGGTCATCGGGGTCAACACCGCGATCTATTCGCCCTCAGGCGGGTCCATCGGAGTTGCGTTCGATATTCCCGCGGAGACGGTGAGTCTGGTCATTCGCCAGCTTCGAGAGAAAGGTCACGTCACCAGGGGGTGGGTGGGCGTCTATCTCCAGGAGGTCACACCAAGGATCGCTGATGCGTTGAACTTGAGGAACGTTCAGGGGGCGCTAGTTGCGCAGCTGGACGAAGGGCCGGCGGCGAAGCAGGGCGTCGAAGTTGGTGATGTGATCATTTCCGTGAACGAGCATGAGCTGAAAAATCCACGCGATTTCGCCAGAACAGTTGCGGCCATCGCTCCTGGTACCGTCATCAATCTTCGCCTTCTGAGAAACCAGCGGCTGATATCGATCGAGCTGACTGTAGCCGAACTCGCGCGTGCAGCGAAGGTCAAGAAGGAGAAACAAGCGGACGCCGGAGAGAAGTCGGTATTAGGTTTGACCCTTGCCCCTGCACGCTCGATCTCCGGCGCCGGCGACGCCGGCGTGGTGATACTCGAAGTCAAGCCGGACAGCGCCGCGGCGAATGATGGTTTACAGGTCGGCGATATCGTTCTCTCCGTGGGCGGTCGACCGCTCGGCGCCGCGACCGACCTCAATAAAATGGTTGATGAAGCCCGGGCACAAGGCAAACGCACCATACTGCTTCGCGTCAAGCGCTCGGGTGCTATCAGCTTCGTCGCCGTTTCGATCACCTGAGTTGCGGCTAGCGCATCCACCTTGCATTGGCCGGACGACAGCCGAGATCTGATAGCCGCAGCTTTGATCAGGCGCAACAAAGGCACTTCATTCAGTTGCTATCGTTTCTCCGCCAAGCTTCGGGCAGGGGACAGTTATGCGAATTGAGCGGAAATTGAGTGCGTTGGCGGCGGCTGCAGTCGTTGTTGCGGGAGCGTCGATGCCGACGGGTGCAGAGGCGCGGAATGGGCGGATCGCCGCGGGAGTGATGGGTGGGTTCGCTGTCGGCGTTCTGGCCGGGGCGGCCGTCGGGGCGCCATACTGGGGCCCGTATCCGTACTATCCGGCTCCTATTTACTATCCGCCGGCACCTTATTTCGCTCCATATGGGACCGTGTACTACAGCCCCTGCGTCCGCCGCACCGTGTGGGATGGTAGGCGGTGGCGCCGCGTGCGCGTCTGCTACTGAAAGATGGTTAACGATCTGGCCCGCGCAGACAGAGTTGCGACGTGCGCGCGGGCCAATCGATCCATTGGAATGAAGCGAGGACTGGACCAGGGAAATGCTGCATTCACCTTCGCAGTTCACGAGCGAGGGTGGAAAGGTCGGCGCTGCCATCCGCTTGAACTTACGCCATCGAACTTGATCCTCCTCAAATCCCAGGCTGCAGATCGGCCCTAGACATTTACGAGGTCACGAAGGGAGGGGGGCATGGAATCTCTCGATCTTATCCACGTCCATCGTAAATACATCGATCGCTACCAAAGGCTACTTAAAACGAGGCTTAGTGACGTCGAGCGTCACTACATCGAATCTCGCTTATCGGAGGAGATGTCCGCGTTGAATGCACTGTCTCGGAAGCAAGTGGAGCTCCCCTTTCAGCATAGCTGAAGTAGTCGGCCCCACCCATTTCCTGTGTTCGACCTCTGACGAGGAGGATTCCGGTGCCGCATTTTGCTGATCATCACTGGTGCTACCAGATCCCGATGCTCCTAACGCTCCAAATGTAGGCTCGAAAAGAATACGTCATGGGAACAATGATCGCAGATCGTACTATGGTCGAGCCTGACAAGGCCGCAGCAAGTTCGCCAACGAGAGGTGACCCCCGGCCAACGGCAGCAAGGAAAACGCCTCAAAGACTTGTTCGTATTAGCCCTACGGTTTCATGGTACGGCAAGATACTTATCATTGGGGTATTGCTGGTCGCCTTCGGATGGGAGCTCTTTCACCTTGTGATTACCATTTTGACATTGGATTGAAGGGGAGTCGTGCGCCGCAACTTCACGCTGTCTGAGCTCGATGCCGAGCTGAACGAGCTGCAGGCTGGCGCTTATGTGCAGATCAGCCGCGAAGATTATGAGCGATTTGTCGGCTTGAACGATGCTGCGCTTGGCCGTCTGAAGAACTTCGCTCGAGGTCACCAGTGTGTCGCCAGTTTCGCCGATGCTGCGGTCCTGTTCAGAAAACGCATTGCAGCCGAAATCCGGCGGAGACATCCGGCAGAGCCGAGCATCTAAGCCAAAATTATGGTCCCTGCATGCCGTTGCGTCATGAGGGAAAATCCGCCGGCTGCACGTCGATGCGATCGGCGTGCAGCGACCAGTCATTGATCTCCCGAAGTTCGCAGAATTCCTGCTGGGCTATTGTGGCCGCCTCGTTAGCATCTCGTGCATCGACGTCCACGGTACGCTGGCACACCTCGCAGGATTTACCCTGATCACCGATGACGTTCTTGAAAAAACGAACAGTGAAGTGAGCCATGGTTGTCTCGTTCGTTTGTTTGCTGGCCAGCCGGTGCGCTGGTCAATAGATGAAAGTAGGTGTTTCCAGCAGATGATCATTCACGGCCACTGCGCCGGGGATTGCCTCTGCGACGACACGAATGGCTGTACGCTCGGCAAGCGACGGCGCGAAGCCCCAGAGATCGATCACACCATTCTGCACCGTTGCATTCAGGTTGAATGTATGAGCCCAGGGCTGCTTCCTGATTTCCTCGAAAAATCTGTTTCGGATGACTGAATCGGGCAACGATATCTCGAGCTTCGGCCTGGCGCTCGCGATGGCTTGGAGCAGGTTGGCTCGGCTGACGATTCCGACGAGCTGGCCTTCCTGGTTGACGATGGGAACGCGCTTGATTTGACGCTCTTCGAGGAGCATGGCGATCTCATGCAGGGGCGTTTCGGGTGCCGCAGTCGCAACATCCCGCGTCATGATGTCCTGCACCTTGATCGAATGTGACTTGACGTAGTCGGTCGCAAGTTGGGCATCGCCGCTCAACAGGCTCAGCCACCAGGAGGAGGAGCGCTCGGTTCCGCTCTCGGCCCTGTGCAGCAAATCGCCCTCGCTCACGATTCCGATAACCTTGTTGTCGGTGTCGACGACCGGAACAGCGCTGATCCGACGCTCTAGCAGCATTTGTGCGACTTGGCGGACGGTCGCGGTCGGCCCAACGGTCGTCACCGGTGACACCATCACGTCTCGTGCTTGCATGGCAAACCTCCATATCGCCCTTGGGTGGCGGACGATCCTGCACGATCGTGAGTTGCCCGGTTTGATCGGGATCAAGCAGCACGATCTTCTCGGCGATAGGAATCAAAAGTGAGGAGTGAGGAGGCCGAAATGGTGAGGATACCACATCGGGCGGTCGTGTTCGTTGGCGACGGGCGGAAGGCGCTGTTCCTGCGCAACGAAGGCGACGAGAGGTTCCCCAATCTCAAGATGGAGGCGGTATTCGAGAGAGAGAACCCGTCCGCTCATTCCCACGGCAGTGATCGCCCGGGCCGAGTCAGCAAGGGCTCGCATTCGGGACAGAGAAGTGCGGTGGAGATAACTGATTGGCACGAGCTGGAAGAGGAGCGCTTTGCGAGACAGGTCGCAGCTGCCGCAGAACGCCTCCTTCGCAGCGAGCATGCGACCTCCCTGATTGTCGTTGCGCCGCCCCGTACGCTGGCGGAGCTTCGCTCGGCCTTTCATGACGACGTGAGACGTCGCGTGGTGGCCGAACTCGACAAGGACCTGACAAAGCATCCCGTCGGCGACATCGAAAAGCATCTGCGAGATGCGGCCTAGGGAGAGGATCGCGCAGGACGACAGCCATCCTCATCCCCCACATCATGGGTAAGGTCGCCTTGTTTGATTTCGGTCAAGCGGTGCGCTGATGTCAGGGCGATAAATGGTCCATCGCACACTTTGCCGGAGCATCATCATGTCTGTCGCAAGCGTCATGGTTTACGTCGATTCCGAGCAACAGGAGGCGGGGCAAGTTGCAGTCGCGGGGAGTGTCGCAAGGACTTTCGGATCGGCCGTCCTGGGTGTTTCGGCGGTGGCTGTGGAGCCTCCCTTTGCGGCGGAAGGGGTGATCATCGAGCAGACCACCCAAGAGGACATCAAGCGTTTAGAGGCGACGCTTTCGGCAAAGGAGGCTTGGTTCAAGAAGGTGCTTGGCTTGCCGAGTGAGTCGATCGAATGGCGCTGGGCCCTTGATTATCCGACCGAATTTCTGGTCGAGCAGGCTCGCGCGGCGGACCTTGTGATCGTCAAGCGCCGGCCGCACACGGCCCGCCACGCCCGCTTCCTCGATCCCGCCGGAGCCATGCTGCGAATGGGCCGCCCCACGTTGTCTGTGCCGGAGCGTGTGACGGAATTGTCCGGCGACCGCATCGTGGTCGGTTGGAAGGACACGAGGGAGGCGCGCCTTGCCGTTCGCGACGCGATGCCGTTTCTGACCAGGGCCTCCCAGGTCACGATCGCGGAAATCTGCACGTCGAGCGATCAGGATGCAGCTCGCAAGCGGGTTCGCGACGTGGCCGGCTATCTCAGGCGGCACGGAGTGCAGTGCCAGCACGAGATACGGGTCCATACGGCGGAGCCGGATGGAGACTATCTTGTTCGACTGGCGTTTGATCTCGGCGCCGACCTGATCGTCGCCGGAGGTTATGGACATAGTCGGTTGGGAGAATGGATTTTTGGCGGCATGACGCAAACTCTGCTGCAGCAGGCACCGGTCTGCCTGCTGATGTCGCATTGAGTTGAACGCACAGGGGCGCGCGATGGAAAAAGACGCTCAGGCGGCGCAAGAAAGTGTGGTCCAGCAGAAAGTGGATATCTCCGCAGTTCATCGCGGTGAGCGAGTCCTGGAGACCGGACGGCTGGATGGGGCGATCAAGGACGCCCTGGAGGACGACGAGGTGCGGGAGGCGCTTGAGCTGCTGCATGATCGGGCCAAGCGTCCCTAAGCCGCAGGCCGCCGGCTTCCGCGCTTTGGCCCGCAAAGCCGATGCTGACGTCCTCGCAATGCATCTCTGCCATTGCAGCGGGAGGTCAGAGGGCAGGCTGAGCTACTGCTGGATTTGGTTGAGGTGGTCGACTAGGTGCAAATATCATCAGCGCCTTGATTGCCTCGTTGGTCACCTGGATGTCCCGACGTCAGGCTTCGATCAACGTTGCGCCACTTGGATCTTAACGTGGACTGGGTGAGCTAGCTGGACAGCCAGATTTGTTGACTTCTGCACGTCGATGCCGGGACGGTTCAGCTGAACCGTCAGCGCGGTCATGACGATGGCAATGCCGGCCATTAGTGCGGCAACGACCACCTTCAGGTGTGTTGTCCTGTCCGCAGTATAAATCGAGTGGTTCATTGCAGGCCCCTCGGTACGTGCTGGCAACTCATGCTTAGAGCATGAGCGTTTCGCGCGAAATCCGGGAGCATCACTTAAGGAAATCCCCGTAACCTCAAGCGACCGGCGGCACTCCGAAGTGTTAGTTCGGGTCAGAAGTCACCGAGCGGGTCAGTGAGGCGCCTTCCGATCGCGCCCGGCATATGCAGCGATCAGCCAGATCAACGCGGTGACCAGCAATATGGTCACCATGGTCTGGATCAGCCCGAAGTTCAGCGCGTCACGAGCCACGAACAGCGCCGTGATCGGCGCTGCCAGTGCAAAAAGAACCCGAACGAACCATCCAAGCATGGTCTCCTCGATGCAGGCCGCCCTTCAGCCAATGGCCTTTATGCTCTCCAGCGACTTCACCTACAATCCAGAACGGACGTCACAGAGATGGTCGTCGACCTTCTTGACGCCGGCGGTGTTCTCGGCGGCCACGATCGTGGCCCGACGAGCTTGATCGGTGGTGACGAGGCCGTGCAGATGCACGACGCCGTTACGGACATTCACCTAGGCTCTCATATCTGCTGACCAGCATCTCGAATGAGACGAGGCTGCGGCTGGCACAGCCTCATCTCGGCGGGGCACTCAGGCAGCCTTTACACTGATGGTCTTGGCCGGCTTCTGGGCTTCCTCTGTCTTCGGCAGGACGACCTTGAGCACGCCGTTCTTGAACGTTGCCTCGATCTTGTCGGCATTGACACCGTCCGGCAGCGCGAAGTAGCGCTCGAAGGAGCCATAACGGCGCTCTGAGACGTAGTAGTCCTTCTTCTTCTCTTCAGTCTCTTCCTTCTTTTCGCCGCGGATGGTGAGACCGCCGTTGGCGAGCTTGACGTCGATGTTCTTTTCGTCGAGGCCGGGAAGTTCCGCGGTGATCTCGTAAGCCTTGTCGCTCTCGGCGATGTCGACGGCCGGCGCGTTGAAGTTCTTCGACAGATCACGCTCCAGTCGGGCAAGCGACCGGAACGGCCGCTTCCAGAAGCCGTTGCCGAAATCGTCGAAGATCTGATCGATCTCGTTTCTCAGCGCCTGAAACGGCTGCCAGGTCTCGCCGGCCGCGGCGGGCGCGGTGGACGTCTTGGTGATAGGTAATTTGGTCTCGGTTGCCATGATCGCCTTCTCCATTGAGGTTTGACCATCCGGTCAGCAGAAGAATAGTCCGAGCGATAGAGCGTTGGTTGATCTTGCTCAAATGGGAAAGCGGTGCAGGCGCGATCAGATGCCTACGCATCGGGCCATTTCGGTATCCACTGGTCGCCACGTTTCACATAGGAGCGTTTCACGGCCGCCCATGCCGTTCGGTGCGCGATTTCTTCCTGACGAAGGTCGCCCGCGTGGTTGAACGCTTCCCGGTAGATGTCGAGGGCATGAGGTGGCAGATGGTGCCGCGCGCCCGATGGAAGTTCGCTGTTCGAACGGTAGGGCATCTCGATGTCCCAGACTTCTGTCCGATCTCAATTCGCTGTTCGAGGGGCTGACGCAAGAAGCCGCCGCAGCTACATCGCGAGGTCGTGTTCGGGCAACCGCTCGCGCTTCGGCTCCGGAATTTCCGTCATCGTCGCTTCCGTCAATAACAGGACGCCCGCCACCGAGACGGCGTTCTCAAGTGCGGTCCGCACCACCTTCACGGGGTCGACAATGCCGATTTCCACGAGATCGACATACACCTTGCGGGCGGCATCGAAGCCAAGATTGCCTTCGCTGCTGAGCATCCGCGCGACCACGACGCCGCCATCCGTAGCGGAATTCTCGGCGATCTGACGGGCCGGCGCTTCGAGCGCGCGCTTCAGGATCTGCACACCGGTTCGCTCGTCACCCTCGCAAGCCGCTTCTTCCTTGGCCACGGCTGCCACTGTTCGAAGCAGCGCAAGACCGCCGCCAGGCACGATGCCCTCCGCAACGGCCGCTTTGGTCGAGCTGATGGCGTCGTCGAGAGCTTCTTTCTTCGCCTTCATCTCGGCCTCGGTCGGTGCCCCGACCCGGATCACGGCGACGCCGCCGGACAGCTTCGCCAGCCGTTCCTCGAGCTTCTCCCGGTCGTAGTCGCTGGTGGTCTTCTCGATCTCGACCCGGATCTGCGCCAGCCGCGCGTCGATGCGCGAACGGTCGCCGCCGCTGCCGATCAGGGTGGTGTTCTCCTTGTCGGCAACGACGCGAGCGGCGCGCCCGAGCTGCTGGAGGGTAGCGCTTTCCAGCTTCAGGCCGATCTCTTCCGAGATCACTTGCGCGCCGGTCAGGATTGCGATGTCTTCCAGCATGGCCTTGCGCCGATCACCGAACCCGGGCGCCTTGACCGCGCACGCCTTGAGCACGCCGCGAAGCTGATTGACGATGAGCGTCGCCAGAGCTTCGCCTTCGATGTCTTCGGCGATGATGAGGAGCGACCGGCCACTCTTGGCCACCTGCTCGAGGAGGGGCACGAGGTCGCGCAATGCACCGATCTTGTGGTCGCAGAGCAGTACGTATGGATCTTGCAGCACCGATTCCATCCGGTCGGCATCCGTGACGAAATAGGGCGACAGGAAGCCGCGGTCGAATTTCATCCCTTCGACGACGTCCAGGAACGTCTCCGTCGTCTTGGATTCCTCGACCGATATCACACCATCACCGCCGACCTTCTCGATTGCTTCGGCGACCAGGTCACCGATGGAAGTATCGTTGTGGGCCGAAATCGTCGCGACCTGAGCTTTCTCGGCCTTGGACTTCACCGGCTTTGCCATCGCCCGAAGCGCCGCGATGGCGGCCTGCGTCCCTCGATCCAGGCCACGCTTCAGGTCGATTGCACTCGCGCCGGCGACAACGTTGCGGACGCCGTCTGAAAGGATGGCATGCGCGAGGATGGTCGAGGTGCTGGTGCCGTCTCCGACGACGTCGCCCGTTTTCTCGGCGGCCTGGCGAAGCACTTGGGCGCCGAGATTCTCTTCGGGGTCCTTGAGATCGAACTCCTTTGCGATCGTCACGCCATCGTTGCAGACGATTGGTGCGCCCCATCCTTTCTGAATCAGAACGGATTTCGACTTCGGGCCGAGCGTAACGCGCACCGCGTCCGCGAGTAGGGACGCGCCGCGCAGGACTTTCTCGCGAGCCGCTGAATGGAACAGAACTTGTTTATGCGCCATTGAAATACCCTCGGGTGTGCCGTTGCCGATGGTTCGCCAGCCAGTGTGTACGACTGCGCTCATCGGAAATTGATCTTGGTCAACAGCTCGTGGATGCCGACACTGCGGTCGTCAGCCGTGTCGGCCATTGGTTGACCTGAATCAAGCTGCGGTGGGCCCTCTCCCGTTACCATTTCAACTCCCGCGGATGTTGATGGGAGGAGCAGGTGGAGCCAGGTCAGGTGTCGCGAAAGCAGACCATTGCGATCGCGGTCATATTCGCGGGCGGCATGCTGCTCGCCGTCCTGCAGTTTGTTTCCACGACCTATAATTCGATCGAGACCATTCCTTACAGTCAGTTTGAGCAGTTGCTCGCCCAGGAAAAGGTCGCCGAAGTATCCGTGGGCCCCGATATGATCCAGGGGAAGCTGAAGGAACAGCTCCCAAGCGGAAAGTCCGCGTTCATCACCGCGCGAGTCGATATGGCCCTAGCCGACAAGCTCGCGCAAAAGGGCGTGAGCGTCACCGGGGTTCCAGGAAGCGGACTGTTGCAGAGCTTACTGTCCTGGATCTTCCCGATCGTCGCCTTCTTCGTGATCTGGTACTGGATCGGGCGCAGCATGACCGGCGGGCAAGGGTTCGGAGGACTGATGGCGATCGGTAAGTCTCGTGCCAAAGTTTATGTCGAGAAAGACATCAAGGTCACCTTCGCCGACGTCGCTGGCGTCGATGACGCCAAGTTCGAGCTTCAGGAGGTGGTTTCGTTCCTGAAGGACCCCAAGAGTTACGGCCGACTGGGTGCGCATGTGCCGAAGGGGATTCTGCTGGTGGGGCCACCTGGAACCGGCAAAACGTTGCTCGCCCGCGCTGTGGCCGGGGAAGCTGGCGTGCCATTTTTCTCAATTTCGGGCTCTGAGTTCGTCGAAATGTTCGTCGGGGTTGGCGCTGCACGCGTGCGGGACTTATTCGAGCAGGCTCGTAAAGCGGCGCCATGCATCATCTTCGTCGACGAGCTCGATGCGCTTGGACGTAGCCGCGGGCCGTTGTCGTTTTCGAGCCACGACGAGAAGGAGCAGACCCTCAACCAGCTCCTGTCCGAGCTCGATGGCTTCGATCCGAGCGTCGGCGTCATTCTGTTGGCGGCGACCAATCGCCCCGAGATTCTGGACCCCGCGCTACTGCGGGCAGGACGGTTCGACCGGCAGGTCCTCGTGGATCGGCCGGACAAGACCGGGCGCATCGCGATTCTCCAGGTGCATGTCCGCAAGATCCGGATGGGAGAGGACGTCGATCTGGAGAAGGTGGCCGGCCTCACGACCGGCTTTACGGGAGCTGATCTGGCCAATCTCGTCAACGAGGCCGCGATTGCGGCGACCCGGCGGGGCGGTGACGAGGTCTCCTTCGCCGATTTCGTCACGGCGATCGAGAGGATCGTCGCCGGAGTGGAGAAGAAGAGCAGGGTACTCGGCAAGGATGAGCGGCGCAGGGTCGCATATCACGAGATGGGCCATGCTCTTGTGGCTGCGAGCCTGCCGGGCGTGGACCCGGTGCAGAAAGTATCGATCATTCCGCGTGGGATCGGTGCGCTTGGCTACACCATTCAGCGTCCAACCGAAGACAGGTTCCTGCTCACGATTGACGAACTGAAGAACCGTATCGCGGTGCTGATGGGTGGTCGCGCGTCGGAGCGCCTGATCTTTGACGGTGCGATTTCGACCGGGGCGGCGGACGATCTTCAACGTGCAACCGAAGTGGCCATTGAGATGGTGACCAAATACGGCATGGACGAGACGGTAGGCCAGCGCACTTATGCCCCCAAGCCTCAGGCATTTCTCGCGGTCCAGGACGCGGTCGTTTCTGCCGCTGAAGCCACTGGGCGCGAGATTGACCTTGCCGTGCGCAATCTGATCGAAGAGGGCGATCGTCGTGCCCGCGATGTCCTGCAGCGACGCCGTGCCGACCTCGACGCGGGGGTTGAACTCTTGATTGCAAACGAAACCGTGACGGCGGAGCAATTTACGCCACTGCTCGGCAAGAACATCGATAAGAACAAGTCCATCGCTGCCTGATCGCAACCGGGCCGGACATCAGCAGCTCGATAGCTCGCACCTTGCTTCTACGCCGCAACCGCGATCGTCGGACCCATGTTAATCATGGCGCGATCCGATCCTGTGACGAAGGCGGTGGCAGAAATCATCCAGCACCGTATGAACATTTTCGAGGTGGATCAGGTGTTTTTCCGCGTCTTCACGCTCTGATGTGCCGAAAGAGAGAGAATCGCGGCGGGCGGCTGCTTGCGCGACTTGTTGGCGGCTTCCTGCCACCCTGGTTTCGGCAAATTCCAGATGCTCGGCGTTCTCGCTCAGCTGGTCCAGCTCAGCGATGAGCAGCGCGATAGTGGTACTTCTGCGCGGCGCCGTGAGATTCGTGTCTCTCAATAGGTCTAGATAGTGATCGACATTTGCCCGGGCGACGTACCAATGCATGCCGTGCTCCCCGCTACGCGCGCAACTGTCAAATGATACCACTACATGGATGGGCCGCGAAGGAGGGGCAGCACGGAGAGGCGTCAGTACGGTATTTGGATACGGGGGGCTCAGCAACCCCGGTCGGCCTCCTGGGACTGATCCGCTGGCGCCTATGGCCAATATCCTGTTTGGCGGCCAAACACCGCATGGACGCCTCGCCAGCGAACCCTTTCCACAAGGTCTGCTGGAAGGGGCGGCGTCGTGGATCGCACAGCTGCGCGCGGATTCATCTCGCCAATGTGACGACAGGTGAACTGTCGCGGAGCCCGGAGCAGACGATCGTCGAGATGACCATTGATCCCGATCAAGCCAAGCCCGGGAGAGCAGGCTTAATGTGTTTGGGCGTGACTGGCCCACGGTTACGTCCCCAAGCGGCCGCCGAGGCCCGTCTCCCAACACCCTCGGCGGCCTTTCTCTTGCTTGGGCTGGAGCATATTTGAGCGCAGGATTGACATGGCGCGCATGTACTATTTCGACATGAAGGACGGCGTTCCCGTTCGGGACAGAGCTGGACTGGAACTGGTGAGCGACGGCGCTGCCATTGCACACAGCAAGCGTCTGGCAGACAAGGTGCGCGAGGAGCGACCCGTGGGCAATCCGGATCTTCGGATCGTCGTCATCGATGAAAGCGGCCGAGAGGTACACCGCGAACAGGTTTATCCAAGCGTGGCCTGAGCAGAGCCATGGCGATTGGGCCGCACGTCCGCGGGCGATATCACGAGCTCAGAAAGCTCACCCGCCGAATTTGACGCACCTTGATTTCGCGCAAAGCCGCAAGCCAACCAATCCTCAACTCATGTCGAAGCGCTCGGGCGGACATGCTCGGCTCCGCTAATCCGGTCCTGAACACAAGGTGCCTCGAGGGGGTGAAGCATCATGAAGCGGCAGCGCATCCGGCAAACCACATCGTTCCAGGACCGCCTTTCGGGCGTGGGCCGAATGGCTCCGTGAGCTGGGGGGCAAACTGAAGCCCGGCCGCGAGCGGGACGAGCTATTTGCGAAGGTACGTCAGGCCGATGTCGTGCTCACCTGGATGAATGGGTCTGGGTCTTAGGCCGCCGAACTAGGCTCGCTCGTCGACGTCCGGGGACCTAGATCCTCGTCCCGACTACCTTCAAGAGGACGTAATTCTGGCCTACCCGGCCGGACAAAAGTTTGAGGCGAGGACACAGGGAGTGCCCTCGGTCAGATCGCCACCCGGATGGATTGTCGATATCGGTGGTTGCGGCTCCCCGATTTGAACCTATCATCGATGGCCTTGTAGTCGCAGTTGACCTCGTAAGGTCAGATTAAGCGCGTGTTCAGATATCACGCAGTGCGACGACTATGATCGTGCGACGAATCCCCGGCTAACGCATCCGGTGGCATCATCATCTACGGCATGAAGGAGATCGGAAACAAGCCGGACGGCACTGACGATGGGCTCGATCCAAAAGTAGTTTCACGCGAGCAAATCGAAAATGTCCTCATGTCGAATATCGTCCCCCAGATCGAAGACCTGCTAATCAAGCCGGTAACGCTCATTAGCAAGGGGACTGGAAATGTGGTGTATGTCTTAGACGTCCCCGCGGCGAGGTCCCGAGCACCGCATCAGCACCAGATAATCGGTACTACAAGCGGTTCAATTTCAAGTCAGAGCCGATGCGGGACAATGACGTGCGCGACCTCATGCGCCGCGGCATCGAATACGGACGGAAGTTTGGAGCGGCTTTTAACTTGTTTATCGAAATCAGCCGCGTAGATGCGGTGGCGCTTAGTAGGCTCCAGATGGGGCCGAACGCGTTCGTTGACCTAGACAGGGCGCTTATCGATATTTCGCCCGACCTAAGATCGGCGGGCGGCGTGCTAGTGTTGATGAACCGGCATGTGCGCAACTCAATCGGAGAATTGCTTCTGCGCATTGATGGCTTCAATGCCACACTACAAGCGCGAGGATTGCCGAAGGTATCGATCGACAGCTCGGTTCATCCAGAACTGAGGCAGCTCCGGCAACTGTGCGACGAAGTGAGCAAAGCCCTGAAGGAGATATTGGATCGCGAACCGTGATCTTTGAAGCGGGCGGCGCTTAAATCCGTAACAGCAGGCTTTTAGCTCCTATCGATCGCAGGGACGGGTAGGGCCCTTGCCAACCCATCGTTCCATGGCATCGGAAAACATCTTGATGGGTTTCGCTTTCGCTCTACCCATCCTTGTATTAGCCCAATCGATTATGATGAGCCGTTCCGTGAGGAATGGCCCAGCTACCCCGTTTCGACCTCCGTCAACCCCTCCCCACAAAAATATTCCCCTTTACCGAATTTCGGAAATATCGTACACCCTGCCCATCCCGGTTCATCCTTGAGGGGCGATCGCGTCGTCGTCTTGATCGCGAGCCGGCTTGCGGTGGACGCGGCAGCGTCGGGCGCGAAAGGTGCGGGCAGGGAGGGTAGTCCCCGGAGAGCTCGCGGCCGCGCGCGGACGAACGGCGCTGCTAGGTCTCGTCTCGTTGGTAAGTTTCCGGCTTCGTCGACGGGGCTGGAAATACTGCGGCGAAATGGCGGGCCGTGCGTACGGCAAAACCGTGTGGTCCTGGCCGTCGTTGCTACGGTCAAGCTCTTGCGGAGGCGGCATCTCGCGTCAACCGGCGCGGAGGCCGGTGAATTCCGTGAGGGCGAGGGAGGCCAGAACGAACTCGGCTCCCGGGAGAGCACGGCATAAGCCGTCCGACCATCGCGCAGGGAAGGCCGAGTGATTGGCACCACCTGTATGCTGCTGTGCGGTTTTCTGCGTGTGCATTTTGCGCAGCAGACCGCGGGTGCGATGTCAGCACCCGGCCTTCCCTGTGCCCTCTTGGCTTTGAGAGGGTGGAGTGACCAGGCAAAACTCGGGCGAATTCAGCCGCGAGAATGCGGCGCTGTGTCCGGCATTTGGGATCAAGGCTGAGTGGCGAATGGTAAGTGTGGTTGGGGCGACCGCGGCGCGGCGCCGTGTCTGCCTGATCTTGAGGCCCTGCCCCACCCGGGGAACCGCCGAGCTTTGTTCGCCGTTTGCATCCCGAAGCATGGGTGAACCGCGATGAAATGGATGCTGGTGGTTCTGGTCGGCGGCGTGACGCCTGTCAACACAGACCTGGTGTTTGACAAGTTCGCTGATTGCCTTTCGGCGGAAGAGCAGATGCGCAAGCACTATGCTGATGCTTTCGATGCTTGGGACAAGTGGGCGGCGATGAACATCGAGCGGCGCCGCGACTATTCGAAAGCCCGCGATGCGCAAGCCAAGCGCTTGTTGAGCAATATCGGAACCTGCGTGCCTCATGGTGACGGCGCCGTCGTGAAGCCGGAGGCCAGCACTTCGCCCACGCCTTCGCCCAAGCCTAGCCCATGATAGGCAACCGAAGCGACCGCGAGCATGCTTCCGCGCCGCACCCGGGAAGCAAGCGACCGGTTCTGTGATCACCATCACAGGCGTCGCCGCCTTTCCCCGTCTATACTGCCGGCTCGGAGGCAGGGTGGCGACCATGCGGAATCGGATTGCACTGGTTTTCAGTTTCATTTTTTTCACGTCTCTGGCAGCCGCTGATCGTGCGGCCGCAGACGATCGGACCATCTGCGCGCAGCGCGGCCATGACGACCGCATCGCCGCGTGCTCGCGGCTGATCGCAAAGAGCGGCGGGCGCGACGCCGTGGCGTTCGACAATCGCGGTGCCGAATATGGCGACAAGGGCGACTACGATCGCGCCATCTCCGATTTCAGCGAGGCCGTCCGCATCGATCCGAAATACGCGCTTGCCTGGCAGCATCGCGGCGCCGCCCTGCTTCGCCGGAACGAGGTGGATCGGGCCATCGCCGACCTGACCCAGTCGATCCGGCTTGATGCAAACAATCCGAACGCCTTGAACGACCGCGGCATGGCCTATGCCGCTGCAGGTGATTCCGAGCGCGCGCTTTCGGATTACAACGCAGCGATCCGCATCAATCCGAGGTTCAAGTTCGCCTACTTCAATCGAGGGCGGCTCTATGCCGGCAAGGGCGACCACACCCGGGCGATCGCCGAATACTCCGAGGTCATTCGCATTGACCCGACCTACGGTTATGCGTTCAATAATCGCGGACTGTCCTATCGGGACACCGGCCAGTCCGAGCGTGCCATGGCCGATTTCAGCGAGGCGATCCGGCTTTTGCCGAGGACGACGCTGGCCTACAACAACCGCGGCGACATCTATCTCCTTCAGGGCAGATACGATCAGGCCCTCGCCGATTTCAATGATTCGCTGCGCAATGATCCGCAACATCAGAGCGCGCTGGTAAACCGCGGAATGGTGTTCGAGAAGCTGGGCGAGGTCGCAAAGGCCCGCGCCGACTTCAACGCAGCTCTGGCTGCCCCGCAGAAGTACGACAGCGCGAAATGGGCGATGGACAAGGCGCGCGAACGCCTCGCCGCGCTGGACGATACGTCCATCAAGACCGTTCCCGCCACCACCACGTCGGTTATCGCGCTGCCGGGACCGTCAAGTCGAAATGACAGGCGCATCGCGCTCGTGGTCGGAAACTCCGCTTATGAGAATGTCGCAGCGCTCGCCAATCCGGCGCGCGATGCGGCGCTCGTCGCCGAAACGCTCAGGCTCACCGGATTCGAATCCGTCACGCTGCTGACCGATCTGCGCAAGGATGCGTTGACCGCGGCGCTGCGCGACTTTGCAAGGCAGGCGGAAATCGCCGACTGGGCGATGGTGTATTACGCCGGTCACGGCATGGAGGTCGGCGGCGTCAACTATCTGATCCCGATCGACGCGAAGATCGCCTCCGACCGCGACGTCAGCTTCGAAGCCGTGGCGCTGGACCAGGTGTTGAACGCGGCGGAACGCGCCAAGCGGCTGCGCCTCATCGTCCTCGATGCCTGCCGCGACAATCCCTTCGCCAACCAGATGAAGCGCACCATGACGCTGGCGTCGCGTTCGGTGTCGCGCGGCCTTGCGGCGATCGAGCCCGAGGCGGGCACGCTGGTGGTGTATGCCGCCAAGGACGGAGAGATGGCGCTCGACGGAGAGGGCAGGAACAGCCCGTTCGCCACGGCGTTCGTCAACAATATGCGCAAGCCCGGCCTCGAGGTGCGTCGGCTGTTCGACGTCGTGCGTGACGACGTCATGGAGGCGACCAATCGTGCACAAAAGCCGTTCAGCTACGGATCGGTCTCGGGCCGGCAGGATTTTTACTTCGTTGCCGGGAAATGAGACGCAAGGCTTTGGCTGTCGCGCCGGCCAAAATTCACGGGATTGAGCCGAAATTCGGAATATCGTACACCCCGCCATGCCGGCTCATCCTTGCGCGGACGAACGGCGCTGCTAGGTCGCCTGTGGCGCCTGTCGGAGGCATGTTGCCCCTTCGTCCATCGGCGCAAGGGCCCTGTCCGCGGGTCACGCATCGCCCGACAATCGGACTTGCGACAAGGTGACATTTTCGGCCGCTCACGCCGGCCACGCTTGTCCACCGCCGTCGATCCGCAACACCTGGCCCGAGACGAAGGCACCCATGGGTCCTGCAAAAAACTCGACCACGCGCGCGACCTCGTCGACGGTGGCGATGCGGTCGAGCGTCCCGGTCTCGACCATCCGGTTGGGGTCGACCGCTCGGGTGCCAAGAAATCGGCCGGTGCGGGTGTCACCTGGCGCGATGCAGTTGACGGCGATGTCGTAGGCACGGAGCTGATCGGCAAGACAACGCGTGTAATGCGTCACGCCGGCCTTCGCCACCGCATAGATCGAGCCGTTGGTGCGGCCCTTGAAGGCGGCGACCGAGCCGAGCGTGACGATGCGGCCGCGCCGCCGCTCCATCATGCCCTTCGCGACCGCCTGGCAGGTCAGGATGGTCGAGAGCAGGTTCCGCTCCAGCACGGCCCGTATGTCGGCTTCCTTGATGTTCACGGCATCGTTCGGATCGGGCTTGCCACCCGCAGCCGCGATATCGCCGCCCGCATTGTGCACGAGGATGTCGATCGGACCCAGAGCGGCCTCGGTTTCGGCAATCACCCGCGAGATATCGTTGGTCCTGGTGAGATCGCCAAGCACGCGCACGGTGCTCACGCCGAATTCTCGGCTGATCTCCGCGGCAACGGCGGTGAGCGTGGTGCCCTCGCCATATTCGGCCGGTCCGTTCTCGCGCATGCCGTGTATCGCGACGCTGGCACCGAGCGCGGCGAGCTTTTCCGCAAAGGCGCGGCCGAGCCCTCGCCCTGCGCCGGTCACCAGGGCCACCTGCCCAGCCAAAATCCTCGTCCTGTCAGGCGATGCCATGATCCTCTTCCTGCTATGAAATGTCACTCAGCTGCGACATTGAAGCCGGTCGCCAGCGCTTGCACCAGGCACATCGGCGCCACCCGCGTGCGGAGCACCGGCTTGGGCATGTCCTGGATCTTGAAGACGGCGCTGGCGCCCTCGATGGCACGCGTTCGCACAGAGACACTGCCGGACGGCGAATTTCATCCGGTTTGGGCATTTAGCTTACCTCTATTTGGCCGCTCCTCGAGCTGGGCGCCGGACCCGCTGGAACTCGTGGGCGTGACGGGGGTTTGCTTGGCCGGGGCAGCAGTAACGATCGGGGAGGGCACGTGAACCGACGCCAGCTTGTTCAAGGGTCGGCAGTGCTGCCGGCGTTGCTGCTTGCCTCCCGATGCAGTCTGGCCGCCCCTTCGGATGACATTTTCGGGCCGTCCACCGTGAGGGACCTGGCGCGGATGCTGGCGGGCAAACCGTACGAGGCGCCGGACGAGAAGCTGCCGAGCGGATTGAAGGACCTGGACTACGATCAGTACCGTTCGATCCGCTTTTTGCCCGAGCGAGCGCTCTGGCGCGGCAAGAATCTTCCGTTCGAAGCGCAGTTTTTCCACCGCGGCTTCTTCTACAAGAACAGAGTGAACATCTTCGAGGTCGCGGACGGAAAGTCATCCGAGCTCAAGTACCGCAAGGCGGACTTCTCCTTCGGCGAGAAGGTCCCCTCGTTCGAGGACAGCGATCTCGGGTTCGCAGGTTTCCGCATCCATGCGCCGATGAACCGTCCCGACTATTACGATGAGGTCTGCGTCTTCCTAGGGGCGAGCTATTTCCGCGCCGTGGCCAAGGGGCAGACGTACGGGCTCTCCGCCCGGGGACTTTCGATCGATACGGGCGAAGCCAAGGGCGAGGAATTTCCGCTCTTCAAGACGTTCTGGCTCGAACGGCCGGCGCCGGGTGCGACCTCGTTGGTGATTCATGCTCTGCTCGACAGCAGGAGCTGCACCGCGAGCTACCGGTTCACCGTGCGCCCCGGGGAGACGACGGTCTTCGACGTCGAGATGTCGGTCTACCCGCGCGTCGAGATGCCGCGGGCCGGGCTCGCGCCCATGACCAGCATGTTCTACTACGGTCCGAACGACCGCAACGACATCGACGATTTCCGCCCCTCCGTCCACGATTCCGATGGCCTTGCGATCTTCAACGGGAAGGGCGAAAGCCTGTGGCGGCCGCTCAGCAATCCTCGCGACCTCCAGATCAGCACCTTCCAGGATCTCAATCCGCGTGGCTTCGGGCTGATGCAGCGGGAGAGAAACTTCTTCGCCTACCAGGACATCGAATCCAGTTTCGAAAAACGTCCAAGTCTCTGGATGGAGCCGATCGGCGATTGGGGCGAGGGCGGCGTCACGCTGTTCGAGATCCCGACCAAGGAGGAGGTTCACGACAACATCGCCGCATTCTGGCGGCCGAAAAACCCTCTGCGGGCCAAGGGCGAACACAACTACACCTATCGGCTGCATTGGGGGCCGGATAGCCCGAAGCCGCATTCGCTCGCCAGATTCACGCGAAGCGGCATCGGGGCGAGGGGCGAGGATGCGCGCCTGTTCGTGCTCGATCTGCTCGGCGACAACCTCAAGGGCGTCGATCCGGCCGCTGTCAAAGGCGTTGTGACGGCGGAAAAGTCCCAAGTGAAGAACATCGTCACGCAGACCAATCCCCATACGGGTGGGTGGCGGCTCAGCTTCCAGTGCCAGGTGAAAAGCGAGCCGATCGAACTGCGGGCATTTCTGGCAGAAGGCGACAAGCCCTTGTCGGAAATCTGGGTCTACCGATGGGCACCCTGAGCACTGCACCGCGGCCGATTGCCGGCGATATCGCGACCCAGCGCCTGCTGCCGACGGAGGCCCCCCTTCCGATGGCTCCTGGCGACCTCGGAAAAAGCCTGGTACCCGACCGTATTCCTGCGCCGGTTGCCCCCGCAATGGCCTGGCGGCGCGGCCTCATTCTGCTCTCGACGGCGGCGCTCACGGGGGCCGGCGGATATGAGATGTATCGCGTGCTGCAGGTCGGCGGCGTCACCGTCCTTGAAGCCATGGTGCTGGCGCTCTTCCTGGTCCTGCTCGCCTGGGTCGCCTTCTCCTTCGCCTCCGCGCTGGCCGGCTTCTTCGTGCTGCTGGCCCATCGTCCAGGCGCCTTTGCGCCGGACGAGGAGCTGCCTGCGATCGCAAGCCGCACCGCCATGCTGCTTCCCACCTACAATGAAGATCCGCACCGATTGACGGCGCGGCTTCGCGCGATCATCGAATCCCTGGAGACGACCTCGCAAGGAAAGCTGTTCGACTGGTACGTTCTGAGCGACAGCACCGATCCCGACATCTGGGTCGCCGAGGAAAAAGCGCTCCTCGCGCTGCGACAAGCCGTCGGAACGCCAAGGCTGTACTATCGCCATCGAGCCGACAACACGGCTCGGAAAGCCGGCAACATCTCCGAGTGGATCACGCGGTTCGGCGGCGCCTACGACTTCATGATCGTGCTCGACGCCGACAGTCTCATGAGCGGGCAGACCATCGTCCGGCTGGTCCATGCCATGGAGAGCAATCCGAGCGCCGGCCTCGTCCAGACGCTCCCCATGGTCGTCAACGCGCGAAGCCTGTTCAGCCGGGTCCAGCAATTCGCGGGCCGCCTCTACGGACCGATGATCGCCGCCGGCGTCGCCTGGTGGCACGGCTCGGAAGGTAATTACTGGGGCCACAACGCGATCATCCGGGTGAAGGCGTTCGCGGAATCGGCTGCGCTGCCGCAGTTGCGCGGGCGCAAGCCATTCGGCGGGCACATCCTGAGCCACGATTTCGTCGAGGCTGCGTTGATGCGGCGGGCCGGGTGGGGCATCTACATGCTGCCGACGCTCGGCGGGAGCTACGAAGAGGTGCCGCCTTCGCTGCTCGATTTTGCGGCGCGCGACCGACGCTGGTGTCAGGGCAATCTTCAGCATCTGGCTGTCGTGCCAGCGCGGGGTCTCCACTGGGTATCGCGCCTGCATTTCACGGTGGGCATAGGAGCGTATCTGACGGCGCCGCTGTGGCTGCTGTTCCTGCTGCTGGGAATGCTGATCTCGCTGCAGGCCCGCTTCGTGCGGCCGGAGTATTTTCCGAAGGGGTTCTCGTTGTTTCCGACGTGGCCGGCCCAGGATCCCGTGCTCGCCATCTGGGTGTTCGTCGCCACCATGGGGTTGCTGCTGTTGCCGAAGCTGCTCAGCCTGGTCCTCGTTTGGATGCGGGGCTCGGTGAGACGCCAGTTCGGCGGCGCGTTGCGTGCTTCGGCCGGAGTTCTCGCAGAAATCGTCGTGTCCGCGCTGATGGCGCCGGTGATGATGATCTTTCAGTCGATCGCCGTCGTCGAGATTCTGGCCGGCCGCGATGCCGGCTGGCAGACGCAGAGGCGCGACGACGGCACGGTGGAGCGCCGCGAGCTCTATCGGAAATACGGCGTTCCGACCCTGTGCGGCGTTGCGATGGCCGCAAGCGCCTACGCCGTTTCGCTGCCCCTTCTGCTCTGGATGTCGCCGGTCATCGTTGGGCTGCTGTTCGCCGTTCCCATAGGCGCGCTGACCGCCATGCCCGCCTCCGGAAGATTGTTTGTTACTCCCGAAGAACGAGAGCCGCCTTCCGTGCTGCGGCGAGCGAACGAACTCAGCGCGTCGGCAGACGTAGGGGGCAGCCCCGCCTTGGTGGAGCTGCGCCAAGACCCCGCGCTCCTGGCCTTCCACCTCGCGCAGCTGCTGCCTCCTCGCGCCACCAGGCCCGATACGGTCGACGCCAACCTGGCGGTCGGCCGTGCCAAGGTCGATGCAAGCGAAACTTTCGAGGAGGCCGCAGAGCATCTATCCTCGCGGGAAATCTTCTCGATCTTGAACGACGGTCCGGCGCTTTCCGCCGTGTTGCAGAAGCGATGAAGCTGCGGCCTGGATCTGTCCTGCGGCCGTTTGAAGCTTTTCTCGTTGCATAGTCCGGTATTGCTCTCTCCCTTGATGGCCGGCATCCTCGAACCAAGTGTGCGCGGAAAAGCGCCCCAAAAACGTCCAAGGAAGGAAGCACGCGATGAAGATGATCAAAGGGCCTGCGATATTCCTCGCTCAGTTCGCCGGTGACGCGCCGCCGTTCAATTCGCTCGATGCGATATGCGGATGGGCCGCCTCGCTTGGCTACAAGGGGATTCAGATTCCGAGCTGGGATGGGCGGCTCTTCGACTTGAACAAAGCCTCGGAGTCCCAGACCTATGCCGACGAGGTGAAGGGTGTTGCGGCTCGGCACGGCCTTTCCATCACCGAGCTTTCGACCCATCTGCAAGGCCAACTCGTCGCCGTTCACCCGGCCTATGATGCGGCGTTCGACGGCTTCGCCGCGCCGGACGTGCGTGGCAATTCCAAGGCCCGCACGGAATGGGCCGTCGATCAGGTCAAGCGCGCCATCCTGGCGTCCCGGCGGCTCGGGCTCAGTGCGCAGGCGACGTTCTCCGGCGCGCTTGCCTGGCCCTATGTCTATCCCTGGCCGCAGCGTCCCGCCGGCCTGATCGAGACCGCCTTCGACGAACTCGCCAGGCGCTGGCGGCCCATCCTCGACTATGCCGACGAGCACGGTGTCGATCTCGCCTATGAGATCCATCCTGGCGAGGACCTCCACGACGGTGTCTCCTACGGAATGTTTCTCGAGCGGGTGAACAATCATCCGCGCGCGAACCTGCTCTACGATCCCTCGCACTTCGTGCTGCAACAGCTCGACTATCTCGACTACATCGACATCTACCATCAGCGCATCAAGGCGTTTCACGTAAAGGACGCCGAGTTCAACCCGACCGGCCGCCAGGGCGTCTATGGCGGGTTCCAGAGCTGGGTCGACCGTGCCGGCCGCTTCCGCTCACTCGGCGACGGTCAGGTCGATTTCGGCGCCATTTTCTCCAAGCTCACGCAATACGATTACGACAGCTGGGCGGTGCTCGAGTGGGAGTGTGCCCTGAAACATCCCGAGCAAGGCGCGGCCGAAGGCGCCGAGTTCATCCGAAACCATATCATCCGGGTGACGGAGAAAGCCTTCGACGATTTCGCAGGCAGCGGCGCTGACGCGGCTGCCAACCGCAAGATGCTCGGCATCTCCTAAAAGAGAGGGTGCAACATGGCGATCGAAGCAAGCAACGAAACCGGCGGCCATCGTCGTATCCGGCTCGGCATGGTCGGCGGTGGCCAGGGCGCCTTCATCGGTGCCGTCCACCGCATTGCCGCGCGCATCGACGACCAGTTCGAGCTGGTCGCCGGCGCGCTCGCGTCGGATCCGGTTCGCGCCAAGACGTCCGCAAAGGAGCTCGGTATCGCTGACGGCCGGGCCTATGGCTCCTTCGAGGAGATGGCGCGGGCTGAAGCGGCGAGGGCGGATGGCATCGAGGCGGTCTCGATCGTGACACCCAATCACCTGCACAGCCCGGTCGCGAAAGCTTTCCTTGAAGCCGGCATCCACGTCATCTGCGACAAGCCGCTGACGACGACCGTAGCCGAGGCCGAGGAACTGGTGGCGCTGGTCAGGAAGACCGGCAGGATCTTCGTCGTCACGCACAATTACACCGGCTATCCCATGATCCGGCAAGCGCGCGCCATGGTCGCGAACGGCGATCTCGGCGAGATCCGTCTCGTCAAGGCCGAGTATCTGCAGGATTGGCTGACCGAGCCATTGGAAACCACCGGCCAGAAGCAGGCGGCATGGCGCACCGACCCGTCCCGGTCCGGCGCCGGCGGGTGCATCGGCGACATCGGCACCCATGCTTACAATCTTGCCTGCTTCGTCAGCGGGCTCGAGCTCGACGAATTGCTCGCCCAATTGTCGACCTTCGTCGAGGGGCGGCGGCTCGACGACGATGTCCAGATCCTCCTGAAGTGGAAGGGCGGCGCCAAGGGCATGCTGTGGGCGAGCCAGGTCGCCGTCGGCAACGAGAACGGGCTCACGCTGCGCGTTTACGGCAGCAAAGGCGGCCTCGAATGGGCGCAGGAGAATCCGAACCACCTGTGGTTCACACCCTACGGCAAGCCCAGGCAGCTCCTGACCCGCGGCGGGGCCGGCGCATCGGGCGAGGCGGGTCGAATCACACGCATTCCATCGGGGCACCCCGAGGGCTACCTTGAAGGCTTCGCGACGATCTATGCCGAGGCGGCGCGCGCCATCCGCGCGGCAGCGGCCGGTGAAAAGCCGCATCCCGATGTCGTCTTCCCGACGGTCGAGGATGGCCTCGCCGGCGTGAAGTTGATCGATGCTGCGGTGAAGTCGTCCGCGGGTAATGGCGTCTGGGTTCGGATGACGTAAGGCGGTCGCGAAGCCGCGGAACCCGTTGCCGACGGATCTGCTCTATATGGATGCAATCATGACCCATGACTTCGCTTTGTCGAGTACCGCCGAGTGAGACAACTTGCACGGCATTCGGTGCGTCACGTCATGCGACAGCTTGCGGCGTCCGGCGTCCGCACGAAAGATGCATCAAATGCGAGCAATTGTGGCGCCTGCAATTTGCATGCTGACTATGGGCTACCTCACACATCTGAAATTTCCGCTCTCACAAATTGCTGACGCGGAGCCAAGGCGAGTTCCATTGCTTTGTCTAACCTAGATTGTATGGTGCCAGTAAGAGCATCCGGTCTGATCGACGATGTGCGGCCAATCGGCGCTGTCCGTGTCCTAGTGATCATGATCATAAGAAGAATGTTCGCCCCTGGATAGAATGAGGGACAGAAGACAATGACCGAAGGAAAAGGACAATGTCGCTGCTCCAGATCAATCTCTTCGGCGGTGTCGAGGTCGTGTGTGCGACCGGCGAGTCGGTGTTGATCCCCAGTCGCAAGGCTGCAACTCTCCTGGGCTACGTGGCGCTCAGTTCTCCTCGCGCCATTTCGCGCGGCAAGCTCGCGACGCTGTTGTGGGACGGTCATTTCGGCGATCGCGCGCGCGCCAGTCTTCGGCAAGCCCTGCTCACGTTGCGGCGTGAGCTGCCGCGATATTCGGATGTGATCCTGGCCGATCGCGATGATATACGCATCTGTCCGAACAGCATCAGCACCGATGTCGGGGAATTCGAGCGGCTTTTGACGGGAGGGGATCCCGAACGTCTGGCCCGCGCGGCGGTGCTTTATCGCGGCGACCTTCTCGAGGGCATCGGCTCGACATCATGCCAATTCGAGGCCTGGCTGTCTGCCGAGCGTCAGCGACTGCGGACCCAGGCGATGCGGGCGCTTGCGGGCCTGCTCGACTCCGGCGGGCGTGAACACATGGATATCGCGATCGCACTCGCGCTACGGATCCTCGCAATCGACCCGTTGCAGGAAGAGATCCATCGCATTTTGATGCGCTGTTACGCGCAGCAAGGCCGCCGGACCGATGCGCTCCGTCAGTACGATCTCTGCCGCTCCGTACTGTGGCGCGAGGTTCGCGCAGCGCCGGAGCGAGAGACGGAACGGCTGCAGCTCGAAATCCGGCACACGTTCCGAGCCGCTGTGAGATCTACTTCACTCAAATTGCCTCGCGATAAGAATTCTGACGCAACTTTCACGCTCGACGTGACGCCTGCATCACGATCCCTGTCGTAGCCTTCAGCCGCTCGCACAATCGTGCGCAGTGATCCCGCCTCCCTGTGGGGAGCGCGTGTCGCTCACGGCTCAAGCACTTCATCAGGAGATTTTGAACATGACTGGATTTCAGCAACAGACTGAGGACTACGGCCAATTGGACCCGCAGGGGATCTTCGGCTCGATCCTCGGCGGCGCGGCCGGACGCGTTATCGGCAACCTGCTCGGCGGCAAGAAGGGGAAGCAGATCGGCGGCGCGATCGGCAACATCGGTGGTGGCTTCCTGCCGTTCTCAGCCGGTCCGGACATGCAAGGTACCGTGCAGGTCTCCGACATGGAGTTGCAGGGTTTCTGGAGCGTGCTGAAGAAGATCGGCCAGGGCGTGCAGACCGGCGTGAATGTCGGCAAGCAGCTCGGCGTGTTCAGCGCCCAGCCTGGCCTGGAGCCCGCGGCGGCGCAGGTTTCCGACATGGAGCTGCAGAGCTTCTGGAGCGTGCTGAAGAAGATCGGTCAGGGCGTGCAGACCGGCGTGAATGTCGGCAAGCAGCTTGGCGTGTTCAGCGCCCAGGCCGGCTTGGAGCCCGCCGCGGCGCAGGTTTCCGACATCGAGCTGCAGAGCTTCTGGAGCGTGCTGAAGAAGATCGGCCAGGGTGCCCAGACCGGCCTCGATATCGGTCGCCAGCTCGGCGTGTTCAGTGCCGGCCCCGGCGGTCAGCCTGCCGCGGCGCAAGTCTCCGACATGGAGCTGCAGAGCTTCTGGAGCGTGCTGAAGAAGATCGGCCAGGGCGTGCAGACGGGCTTGGACCTCGGCAAGCAGCTCGGCGTGTTCAGCGCCCAGCCCGGCCTGCAGCCCGCGGCGGCAGAGGTCTCCGACATGGAGCTGCAGGGCTTCTGGAGCGTGCTGAAGAAGATCGGCCAGGGCGTGCAGACCGGCTTGGACGTCGGCAAGCAGCTCGGCGTGTTCAGCGCCCAGCCCGGCCTGCAACCCGCGGCGGCGCAAGTCTCCGACATGGAACTGCAGAGCTTCTGGAGCGTGCTGAAGAAGATCGGCCAGGGCGTGCAGACCGGCTTGGATGTCGGCAAGCAGCTCGGCGTGTTCAGCGCCCAGCCCGGCTTGCAGCCCGCGGCGGCGCAGGTCTCCGACTTGGAGCTGCAGGGCTTCTGGAGCGTGCTGAAGAAGATCGGTCAGGGTGCCCAGACCGGTCTCGATATCGGCCGCCAACTCGGAGTCTTCAACGCCGGCCAGCCCGCTGGCACGATGCACTAGACCCAACGCTTGGGGCGGGCGCAAGCCCGCCCTCTGCGCCTAGACGTGAATGGAAACCAGATGGCCGATTCAACCGCGTCGCAGCAATTCATCGTGCAGGGAGAGCCGGTCCAATCCGGTCAGCTCAACGAACACTTGCAGCGTGAACCCGGCGTGAAGCGAGTCGCGCAAGTCGCACCCGATGTCGTCATCCTGTCGATGACGACGACACAGGCCGATCGCCTGAAATCGACGTTTGCCACGCTGGTGGTCGAACCGGATTCAGCGCTGAAGCCATTTGATGCCGACTGACGTCGGTGGGCAAACATTGGACACGCAAAACATCAAGGAGGCCGCAGATGGCCACGAAAGGCAAATCAGGAACTTCCACGCAGGGCGAGCACGACGCGACCGAAGCCGCGATGAACGGCAACGGGTCCGTTCCGGACCAGGGCACCGCTCCATCATCGTCACGGGGGCAGGAGCCCGCAACGATCGCAGCGCGTCCGGCGCAATTCATGATCGCGCCGCAGCAGCAGCCCGGGCTTGCGACCTTCAGCGTCGATTTCCTGACTCAGCAGCTCAGCAACAGTCCCGACATCGAAGTGGTGAAAACGGTCTCTCCGCCGCGCCTGTTCGGATTTCAGAGCGCAGAGCTCGGACAAGTGCCGCTCAGCCCGCTGGTCCTCGCCAAGATGACTCCTGACAAGGCCAAGTTGCTGCAGACCCAGGCGGGACAGCGTTGCGCGGTGGAGCGCGACGAGCGGCTGAGCTACATGCTCGATCCGACCACGCCGCAGCTGCCCAATCCGGGGGTGCTGACACCGCTGGCCGACGGCTTCACGACCACGATCGAAGTGCTGGGCCAGGATGGTCCGCTGCCTGAAGCCGAGGTTTATGTGTTCGGCAGCATGTGGCCGGCCCAAGGCATCACCGACGCCACCGGCCGCGCCACAGTGACCCTGCAAGGCGAAAGACCCGAGACCATCCGCTCGATCCTGGTCAAACCGAAGATCGACTACTGGACCTTCTGGCTCGATCGTCCGCAGCTCGTTCCTAACAGCGTCAACCGGATCGTTGTCAGGGCGCTCGGCGCGGTGTTGCGGAATTTCCCCGGCCAGCAATTGATGGGATGGGGTGAGCGCGCGATGGGCCTTGATCGTCTGCCTCCGTCCTTCGATGGCGCCGGCATGAAGATCGCAGTCATCGATTCCGGCCTGGCGCCGACCCATCGCAATCTGCACGGCATCACGGCAGGCACCAGTATCGTCGGGACCGACAAGGCGGCCTGGACCGTCGATACCATCGGCCACGGATCGCATTGCGCTGGAATCATCGCTGGCGGACCCGTCGGCGCCGGTGGCGGCATCCGCGGCTTCGCTCCCGCGGCGGAAATCCACGTCTGCCGCATCTTCCCCGGCGGCCGGTTCAGCGATCTCGTCTCCGCGCTCGATTACTGCATGGAGCATGGCATCGACGTCGCCAATATGAGCCTGGGCGGCGGCGAGCCTTCGCGCATTATCGAGGAACGCATCATCCGGGCCAAGCAAATGGGTATGGCCTGCATCATCGCCGCGGGCAATTCCTCGGGGCCGGTGCAGTTTCCCGCGTCGACGCCGCATTGCCTGGCGGTTGCCGCGATCGGCAAGTGGGGCGAATTCCCCAACGACAGCTATCATTCGCAGCAGGCCCTCGACGGCTTCCAGAGCCGCGACGGATATTTTCCGGCAAAGTTCTCCTGCTTCGGTCCGGAGGTCGACGTCTGCGCGCCTGGTGTGGCGATCGTCTCGTCGCTTCCCGCCGATGGCTTCGGAGCATGGGACGGCACCTCGATGGCGACTCCCCATGTAACGGGCCTAGCCGCGCTGGTGCTGGCGCATCATCCGGACTTCACCAAAGGCAACTTTCAGAATCGCGACGCACGCCGTGTCGAGCGGCTGTTCCAAATTCTGAAGGAAACCGCGACGCCGCTGCAGTTTGGCGACCCAAATCGGACCGGCGCGGGATTGCCGAACGTGATGCGGGCACTCGGCCTGGAAACCGGCGTCGCCCCGGTGATCGCCGCCGCTACCGCAAACGACCCTGCGCTGGCAACGTTGCGGCGTCTGCTTGGATTGCAGTCGGTCGAAGCGCCGAGCATGGTTCCCGTGGGGTCGCCGCCGCGGTCCGCCGATCCCGTGCACGGCAGTGCGATCCACGTGGCGCGCGGTCCGGCACAAACGGCGGCCGCAATGAATCTGCAGTCCGTCGATCCGATCAAGAACGGATCGAGCTCCGTCGCTCACGGTCCCGCACAGACCGCAGGCGCGGCAGTCGCGCCCATGATGGTGGATCCGAATCCGGCGCAGATCCGGGAAATCATGCACAGGGTGGGATTGCTCTAACGCGCGTCCTTGTCATCTCAGAAAGGGGCACAGCAGCAGCTGTGCCCCGAGTGCCGACTGCCTTGAGGCAATTGCTGCGGCCGCTCGCCTTGGGAACATGGTGGATTGTTTGCCGCGTCCTGGATTTTCCTTCGCGGCGTCGTGCCGCACAGGCGCAGCTTGGAACTCTCGCGCCCGATCGAAACTTGACTCCGCGGGTCAGCATCGCCGCCGATCGCTGGCCTGCACGGCCCCGCCTCCAAGCCCCCCATACCCCCCAAGGTGGGGCCGTGCTTCCAAGCAGGAGGAGCCATTGTCCGAGCCGACCGAGCAAGAGATCAGAGAACGCGCGCACCAATTGTGGGAGCAGGCGGGCAAGCCCGAAGGGCGCGAGGAGGAATTTTGGCACGCGGCGGAGCAGGAGCTGCGCAACGAGGACAAGTCGAACACGCTGCGGACGCCAGATACGCTGTGACCGACAAGACCTGCCCATTCTGCCAGGGTCTCGGATGGGTCTGCGAAAACCATCCGCTCCGGGTCTGGAGCGAGAAGCTCGGCGGCTGCCGCTGCGGTGAAGGCATGCCCTGCACCTGCAACACGACTGAGGATCCTGAAATCAGGGTGGTGATCGTCGAAGCCGACACGACGTGGCACTAGCGGCGCCCAACCGATCCCTGCTCGGCTGGTCACTTCCGAAACGCTGCACCTCAGGGAACGGACCATCCCGGAAAGGAATTTAGTGTCCGCACGGCTCCGACAACAATTCTTTCCACGGCAGTTTCGGTGGTGGACGAGCAGAAGAAGCTAGAGCACCAGATCGAACTCGCAACGCGAGCGGCCTCGCTCGTCAGGGACGAAACCACCGGACAACGCTTCAGGAGCTTCGCGGAGGAACTGAAACGAAAGCTGCTTCGCATGATGCGGCGTGGCAAGGTGCGTACACGCGCCTATGAGCTCTGGGAGCAGGCGGGACGGCCGAGCAATCGCGAGCTGGAGTTCTGGCTGGAAGCCGAACGTCAGATCGAAGATGAACGGGAGGAGCGAAAGAGCTCGGGCGCTTCATAGCGCCAGGCGGTATCTCCGTCCTCTGCGCGCGGTTCGCAGGTGCCGGTCGCGCGAGCAAGGAAAAAGCCGCCGGGTTCTTCACCCTGGCGGCGTCACAAAGTCCGTAGCTGTTGATCGTCTTCCCAGCCTCGTGCGTACCGCCGTTACCTTGTTTGCGGCCATGCCCGATCCTTGTAGGCCAGGTTGCGCGATTCCGCTGTGATCTGGAGCACACAGTGGAAAGGATTCGGTGTCTCGTTCTGAATCCCGCGCTGCGCTGCAACCATAGGCGCGCTCACGCGCCCCTCAGGTCCGATGCCACGCCGCCAGGTTCCAGGTGATGGTGTCCCAGCCGGAGATGTCGATCATCAAATTGTTGGCGCCGGCGTTGACGACGTGGCGCGAGAGCAGGGGCAGGAATACGTTGGCCTCGCAGAAGATCTCGTCGACTTTCATCAGCAGCGCGGCGCGCTTGACCGGATCGAGCTCGTTCTGCGCGGCCTTGTAGGCCTTGTCGGCTTCGGGGTCGGAATAGCGCGAATTGTTGCGGCCGAGCCATTTGTTGTCCTTGGTGGCGATCTCCCAGGACACGCACTGGTTCAAGAGGCGCTCCGGATCGGGTTGCGGCTGCGTGGTGTTGTACATCTCCATGTCGGCATAGAATTTCGAGTAGGTGTCGGGATTGCCGACGTCGGATGAGAAGAACACGGAGGCGGTGACCGCCTTGATCTCGATGTCGATGCCGGCCTTCTGGCACGCCTGCTTGATGATGGCCTGCGTCTTCTGCCGCGGCGCGTTGGTCGAGGTCTGGAATACGTATTTGAGCTTCTTGCCGTCCTTCTCCCGGATGCCGTCCGCGCCCTTGGTCCAGCCGGCCTCGTCGAGGATCTTGTTGGCCTTGTCGATGTCGAACTCGTATTTCAGCTTGGGCGACTTGAACTGCTTGGGCGCGTTGACGAAGCTCGCGGTGGCGATGGCGCCGCGGCCGTAGATGAACTTCTGGATCGAATCGCGGTCGATCAGGAAGTTGATCGCGCGGCGAACGGCGGGATCGGACAGCGTCGGATGCTTGGTCTTGACGCTCGAGCGCTCGCCGTCGACCTCGGTCCAGGGATCCGTCGTGTTGAGGATGATGAACTCGACATTGCCTGAAGGCGTGATCTCGAGCTTGCCCTTGCCGCCGGCCTCCATGCGCTTGAGGACCTCCTCCTCCACCTGCATGTTCCAGGCGAAGTCGTACTCGCCGGTCTGCAGCACGGCGCGCGCCGCGGACACCGCGTCGCCGCCGCCCTTGATCTCGACCATGTCGAAATGCGGCTGGTTCTTGATGTGATAGTCGGGATTGCGCTCGGCGCGAATCATGTCGCCCGGCTTGAACTCGACGAATTTGTACGGGCCGGTGCCGACCGGCTTCAGATTGCCCGGCGCTTCGCGCGACTTGGCCCCGACATACTCGCCGAAATGATGCTTCGGCAGGATCATCCCGACCGAGCCGACGAACGGATCCGCCCAGAACGGCGTCGGCGCCCGGAAGATCACCTTGACAGCGTGGTCGTCGATCTTCTCGACCTTGATGTCCTTGTAGGAGCCCGTGGTGTAGGCCGCGGTGGCGAGATCCGCGGCGTATTGCCAGGTGAAGACGACGTCGTCGGCGGTGAAGGGCTTGCCGTCATGCCAGGTCACGCCCCGCTTCAGCTTCCAGATCACGCTCATGCCGTCGGCCGCAAGGCCGCCGTTCGCCTTGGTCGGCGCCTCGGCGGCGAGGCAGGGAATGAGGTTGCCCTCCTTGTCCCAGCCGGCGAGCGGCTCGAAGAAGATGCGCGAGGCGATCTGGTCCTTGGTGCCGAGCGCGAAGTGCGGATTGAGCAGGGTGGGCGCCTGCCAGAGCAGCATCTTGAGCGTGCCGCCGCCGCCGGCCTTGGCCGGCTTGTACGGCAGCGTGGCGTCAGCCATCGCGACGTCGTGCCAGACCAGGATCTGGCTCGCGATCGGCGCTGCGATTCCGACCGCGGCCATTGTCCTGATGAATGAGCGCCGAGACAGCGTGCCTTGCTTCACCTCTGCGACCAGATTGCGGATTTCGTTCTCGTTCATTGGATGATCCCCACTTCGTCGCCACCGGCTCAGTGCGCGCTAACTCAGCACGTCGGGCGTGGTGGAGTCAAAGAGAAGGACGCCGGCCCGGGTGCGGATGGTACGAAAGTGCAATCCGGGATTCTTGCCACGAGCGGCAGCAGCCCTGCTTGCGCGGCGCTTCATCCGGGTTACGCGCGCGCACTTTGTCGCACTCTGCATTCGTTTTCCGTTTGCGGCCGAATGGAGAAAGGCTGGCCCCGAGCCGCGAACAATATGGATTTCCATTTCATTGATTTCGCACCGCAGAAAAGGGAATACGGGTCCGTTGCCGCAAGACCCAAGGAGACCAAGATGCCGTTTCGCCTTCCCCTGATTCTCTCCGCCGTGCTGGCCGCATGGTCCGCCGCAGCCGCGGCCGAGACCATCAAGATCGGCGTGACGCCGGGGCCGCATGCGCAGATCCTCGAAGCCGTGAAGCCGATCGCCGCCAAGCAGGGCCTCGACATCCAGCTCCTCGAGTTCTCCGATTACGTGGTGCCGAACGCCGCGCTCGATGCCGGCGAGATCCAGGCCAATTCGTTTCAGAACCAGCCTTACCTGGACAACCAGAAGGCCGACCGCGGCTACAAGATCGAATCCGTCGGTCTGACCGTGAACTTCCCGATCGGCGTCTACTCGAAGAAGCACAAGGCCTTCGGCGATATCCCCGCTGGCGGCAAGGTCTCGATCCCGAACGATCCGACCAATGGCGGCCGCGTGCTGCTGCTGCTGCGCGACAAGGGCGTGATCAAGCTGAAGGACGGCACCGGCTTCAAGCCGACCGTGCTCGACATCACCGACAATCCCAAGAAGCTGAAGTTCATCGAGGTCGACGCGGCGCAGGCACCGCGCGCGCTCGACGACGTCGATGCCGCCGCGATCAACACCAACTATGCAACCCAGGCGGGCCTCGATCCGGTCAAGGATCCGATCCTGCGCGAGGACCCGAAGGGGCCCTATGTCAACCTGATCGCGGTGCGCAGCGCCGACAAGGACAAGCCTTGGGTCAAGATCCTCGTGGACAGTTACCACACGCCTGAGGTCAAGGAGTTCGTCCTGACCAAGTTCAAGGGCGCGGTGCTGCCGAGCTGGTAGGCAATCTGCCCGCCCAGAGTCCACATGAAGGCGATCCGGCGGGCAGCCTTGCGATCAGCCTTGCGCAGGAATCTTGCGTATGTGCCCTGCGTAATGCCCGCTTGTCGGGAACTGCGGCAACCGACATCATCGGGGCCCATCCTCGCCCGACAGGGATCGTATGAAACGCTTTGCCAACCTGAAACGTCTGGGCTTCTTCACGCGGCTGCTCGACGAGGCGCCGGCGGCGGACCGCTATCGCTTCGCCGCCGAGCAGATCGTGCGCGCCGAGAAGGCCGGGCTCGATTCCGCGTGGATCGCTCAGCATCATTTCCATGAGCGCGAGGGCGGCCTGCCGTCGCCCTTCACGTTCCTGGGTTATGTCGCCGCGCAGACCTCGCGCATCCGCCTCGGCACCGGCATCGTCACGCTGCCGCTGGAGAACGCGGTGCGGGTGGCGGAGGACGCCGCGGTGCTCGATCTTCTCTGCAACGGCCGCTTCGAGCTCGGCGTCGGCACCGGCGGCAATCCGTCGGCCTTCGCCGCTTTCGGCCTCGACAGCGCCCAGCGCAACGAGATCTTTGCCCGCAATTTGGACATCGTCCGCAAGGCCCTGACCGGCGAGCCGCTCAATGGCGGCGACACGCTCTATCCGCAGCGGCCGCAACTGGATAAGCGCATCTGGCAGGCGACGTTCTCCGTTGCCGGCGGCGCCCGCGCCGGCAAGGCCGGCGACGGCCTCCTGCTCTCGCGCACGCAGCCACGGGCCAAGGACGCGCCGAACGCGACGCTCGCCGAGATCCAGAACCCGATCATCGACGCCTATCTCGCCGCGCTGCCGCCGGGCTGCGAGCCGCGCATCATGGCCTCGCGCAGCATCTTCGTCGCCGACGACCATCGCGAGGCGCTGCGCCTCGCCAATATCGGACTGCGCCGCGCGCTGCCGCAATTCATGAAGGGCGGACATCCCCCTCCGGGCGAGACGCTGGAGGAGATGATCACCGCGTTCGACACCCATGTCGGCGATGCCGACCACGTCATTGCCTCGCTCCGCACCGACGCCACGCTGGAACGGGTGACCGATCTCGTCTTCCAGGTGCATTCGGTCGATGCGCCGCATCCTGACGTCCTGCGCTCGATCGAGCTCGTCGCCGACCAGGTCGCCCCGGCGCTGGGCTGGACCCGGACGGCCGCCAAAGACATTGCCCTCGCAGGTTAGCCGGAATGAATAGAAATCGCGTTGGACGAGGCTGAATGATGGGTGCGCAAGACATCATCGACACGCTCGCCGGGATCGAGCCCGGCTCCACACTCGACGCCATCCGCGCGCGCCGCCTGCAGGCGCGCGAGAATGCGCAGAAGAGCTATCTCGCTTTGTTCGAGCCGATCGAGGCCGGCGATTTTTCGCTTGCCGAGCGCGCGGTGGTCGCGGCCTTCGCGACCGGGCTCCATGGCGAGTCCCCCGTCGCCGCCTTCTATCGCGACAAGCTTGCCGCGACTGCGGATGGCGCGCCTCTGCTCGATGCGATCAACGCCGAGATCGAGCGCGGCAAGACCTCCGGCCCATACGGCGCCTATCCGGCCGGTCCGTTGTCGATCGAGAACAAGGCCGGCTTGATCTATCGCGTCAGCGCGGAGCGCAAGCCTGTCCTCGGCGCCAGGCTGGTCGCAGCATTGGAGCACGCGCATCTGCTTCTCTTCCACCCGCGCGATGCCGCGTCCGCCGACATGAAGGCGCTGCTGGCTGCCGGCTGGTCATCCACCGGCATCGTCACGTTGTCCCAGCTCGTTGCGTTCCTGTCGTTCCAGGTGCGCGTCGTCAGCGGCCTGCGCACGCTCGCCGCAGCGAACGCGTAGGAGGTCCAATCATGAGCACCGTCAATCCGCCCGTCGCCTTCACCCAGGACGAGCTCGGCTGGGTCTCGTGGATCGACCCTCTGCCCGAGGCCGAGCTGACCGAGCGGCACTACGCCGGCCTCGTCGACCGCGCCCGCGCCAAGTCGGAATATTTTCGTCTCTTGGTGCGCGATCCCGAAGTGCTAGAAGCCCGCACCAAGACCGACAAGGACATCTTCTACAACGTCGCCGACGGCCTGCCGCGCGCCGAGCGCGAGCTCGCAGCTGCGGCGACCTCGCGCTACAACGGCTGCATCTATTGCGCCTCCGTGCATGCGCGCTTCGCCAGCACCTATTCCAAGCGCCGCGACGACGTGCAGCGTCTGCTTGACGAGGGCGTTGGGGCCGATCTCGGTGAGCGCTGGAATGCGGTGGTCAAGGCCTCGGTGGCGCTGGCCGCAACGCCGATCGCATTCGGCCCCGACAATATCGCCGAGCTGCGTCGCGCCGGTCTCGACGATGCCGAGATCGTCGACGTCATCAACGGCGCCGCGTTCTTCAACTGGGCGAACCGGCTGATGCTGTCGCTCGGCGAGCCCTCGAAATAGGCAATCTCACCGGCACGAGAATTGCTGCTCGCATCAACTGACTCGTATCAACATTGAATGGATGGAGCCGTGAATGAGCAACATCGATCGTCGTACCCTGGTCAAAGGCTCGCTCGCCGCCATGATGGCGGGCACGGCCTTCTCGCGCGCCGCACTGGCGCAATCCGCCGAGCCGATCCTGCTCGGCGTCAGCGGCCCCCTCACGGGACCGAACGCGCAATATGGCGCGCAGTGGAAGCAGGGTTTTGATCTCGCGCTCGACGAGATTCACGCCGCCGGCGGCATCAACGGCCGCAAGCTCGCCTACCAGTTCGAGGACAGCCAGAGCGATCCGCGCCAGTCGGTCGCGATCGCCCAGAAATTCGTCTCCGATCCCCGCATCGTCATGGAGCTCGGCGATTTCTCCAGTCCCGCCTCGATGGCGGCCTCCCCGATCTATCAGCGCGGCGGCCTGGTGCAGTTCGGCTTCACCAATTCGCACCCCGACTTCACCAAGGGCGGTGACTTCATGTGGAGCACGTCCGTGAGCCAGGCCGACGAGCAGCCGCTGCTGGCGTCCTACGCCGTCAGGCGGCTCGGTCTGAAGAAGCTTGCGGTGCTGCACCTCAACACCGATTGGGGCCGCACCAGCCGCGACCATTTCGTCAAGGCGGCCAAGGAATACGGCGCCGAGGTCGCGATCACCGAGGGCTACATCGCCGAGGAACGCGACTTCCGCTCCACTCTGGTGCGCGTGCGCGACGCCAACCCGGACGGGCTGATCCTGATTTCCTATTATTCCGACGGCGCGCTGATCGCGCGCCAGGCGCGACAGGTCGGCCTGAAGCAGACGATCTGCGCGGCCAGCTCGGTGTATTCGCCGAAATTCATCGAGCTCGGGGGCGAGGCGGTCGAGGACGTCCATCTCGGCACGCGCTATTTTCCGCAAGATCCGCGGCCCGAGGTGAGGAAGTTCATTGACGGCTTCAAGGCCAAGTATAACGGGCAGGAGCCCGACGCCTTCAACGCCTATTCGTATGACGCGATGAACATGGCCGCTGCCGTGGTGAAGATCGGCGGCACCGACCGCCGCGCGATCCGCGATGCCTTCGCCAAGGTGAAGGACGTCTCCAGCGTCATCTTCGGTCAGGCCACGTTCGACGTCGAGAGCCGCCGCGTCAAGGGCGCGATGAATGCCGAGCTCGTGGTGCGCAAGGGCCAGTTCGCGCTGTGGGACGGCAAGCCAACCTGATGTGATGGCCGAAGCGATCGCTCCGGCCGCTTTCTCCCTGATTAGGAATGCTGCGTGTCCTCCTGGCTCGACCACACCATCAACGGGCTGATCGTCGGCAATGTCTACGCGCTCGTTGCAGTCGGGCTCGCGCTGATCTTCGGCGTCAGCCGGCTGATCAACTTCGCGCAAGGGTCGATCTATCTGGTCGGCGCCTATATCGGCTGGATCGCGGTGGTGCAGCTGCACACGCCGCTGCCTCTCACCATCATCGTGGTCGCCGTGGCCGCGGCGATCGTCGGTCTGATCATCGAGCGGTTCGGTCTGCGGCCGCTGCAGAACTCGGTGCGGATCGCGCCGCTGCTCGCGACCATCGGCATCAGCTTCGTGCTTGATCAATTGGTGATGCTGATCTTCTCGCCCAATCCGCGCGCGTTGCCGAGCCAGTTGCCCGATGTCCGCTTCCAGGTCGGTGGCGGGACGATCGGGCCGCTTGATCTGCTCATTGCCGGCGTCGGCTTCACCAGTGCGCTGCTGCTGTTCGTGTTCCTGCGTTACACCAAGCTCGGCTGGGCCGTGCGTGCCACCGCGCAGGACCGCGACGCCGCCATGCAGATGGGCGTCGACGTCAACCGGGTCAATCAGGCCGTGTTCGGTATCGCGGCGGCGCTCGGCGGCGTCTCCGGCATGCTGGTCGGCATGTACTACAACCAGATCGACACGGCGATGAGCCTTCAGGCGGCGCTCAAGGGCGTCGTCGCGGAAGTCGTCGGCGGCGCCGGCAACGTGCCGGGCGCGGTGATCGGCAGCCTGCTGCTGGGCCTCGTCGAGAGCTACGGCGTCGCCGTGCTCGGCACCAGCTACCGCAATTTGTTCGCGTTCCTGCTGCTCGTCGTCGTGCTCGTGCTGCGGCCGAACGGCCTGTTCGTCAGCGCACGGCAGGCGCCGCCCGAGCCGCTCACCGGCACGTTCATCGCGCCGAGCCGCCCGGTGAATATTCCGCGCTGGGCGCTGTTGGTCGCTGTTGCCGGCTTTGCGATCCTGCCGCTGTTCCCGGTGTCCTTCTACGTGCTCCAGACCCTGGTCAATGCCTGGTTGCTCGGCATGCTCGGGCTCAGCCTGACGCTGGTTGCGGGCACGATGGGGCAGGTGTCGCTCGGTCATGCCGCGCTGCTTGCGATCGGCGCCTACACCTCCGCATTGCTGTCGCTGGTGCTGGCCGTTCCGGCCGGACTTGCCGTCATCGGCGGTGGCCTGATGAGCGCCGCGCTCGGCACGCTCCTGATCTCGCCGTCCTTCCGCCTGCGCGGGCATTATGTGTCGATCGCGACGCTTGCGATCGGCGAGATCGTGGCGCTGGTGATCCTGAATTGGGAAAGCGTGACACGCGGTCCGATCGGCATCTCCGGCATCCCGCCGCTGGCTCTATTCGGCTATGACCTGATCAGCCCGACCTCGGTCTATTGGTTCAGCCTTGCGGTGATGGTCGTGCTGGCGCTGCTGCAGGGACGGCTGCTTACCTCGCATCTTGGCCGCAGCTTTCGCGCCATCCGCGACGACGACATCGCCGCGCGCGCCTATGGCCTCAGCCTGAACCGCTACAAGTCGATCGCCTTCATCTTCGGCGGCTTCGCCGCCGGCGTCAGCGGCGGCATCGCCGCGCATCTTTATTCCTACATCAACCACGAGACCTTCAACACGCAGCAATCCATCCTGGCGCTGACCGTCGTCATCCTCGGCGGCCTCGGCAACGTCGTCGGCGCGATCGTCGGGTCGGTGGCGCTGGTCGGCCTGCCCGAGGTGTTCCGGATCGCGGCCGAGTACCGCATCCTGATCTACGGCATCGTTCTCTTGCTGCTGGTGCGGTTCAGGCCGCAGGGCCTGTTGGGAACGGTCTGATGGAGAAGCAGCTTCACGCCATGCTGTCCCTGCGCGGCCTGACGCGCCGTTTCGGCGGCCTCACCGCGGTCGATACGATCGACCTCGATCTCGCCAAGGGCGAACTGATCAGCATCATCGGCCCGAATGGTGCCGGCAAGACGACGCTGTTCAATCTCGTCACCGGGCTTGACCGGCCGGATGCCGGCACCGTCAGCTTCGAAGGGCAGGACATCACCGGCCTGTCCCCGGAGCGGCTCGCGGCCGAAGGCATCGCGCGCACCTTCCAGCTCGGCCGCGTGTTCGGCAATCTCAGCGTCATGGACAATGTCCTGATCGGCGCGCACACGCGGCTGCGCGCCGTGAAGCCGGCCGTGCCGGTGATCGGTCCGCTGCTGGAATTGGGTCTGGCCCTGCTGCGTCCCTCGCGCGTCAGGGCCGAGGAGGAGCGGCTGCGTGAGGAGGTCAAAGCGATCCTCGCGCGTTTCGGCGAACGGCTGCTGCCGCGCATCGACCAGCCCGCCTATAGCCTCTCCTACGCCAACCGCCGCCGCGTCGAGATCGCGCGTGCGCTCGCGCTGAAGCCGCGGCTGCTGCTGCTCGACGAGCCCACCGCCGGCATGAATCCGACCGAGACCGCGGAGATGCAGGGGCTCGTCGCCGAATTGAAAGCCGAAGGGCTGACCATCCTGCTGATCGAGCACAAGCTGGAGATGGTGATGCGCCTGTCCGACCGCGTCATCGTCATGGACGAGGGCAAGAAGATCGCGGAAGGGCCGGGCGAGCAGGTGCGGACCGATCCCAAGGTGATCGAGGCCTATCTCGGTCACGGCCTGTCAGGGACGGCGGAACAGGAGAGCGCGGCATGACGAGCGCACCCGAAGCGCTGCTGGCTTTGTCTGATGTCAACACCTTCTACGGTCAGGCCCAGGTGCATTTCGACCTGTCGATCACGGTCGCGCGCGGCCACATCGTCTGCCTGCTCGGTGGCAACGCGAGCGGCAAGTCGACGACGATGAAGATCATCTTAGGCCTAGTGAAGCCGCGCTCGGGCGAGGTGACGTTCGACGGCGCTTCGCTGATCGGGCTCACCACGCCGCAGATCGTCCGCCGCGGCATCGCCTCGGTGCCGGAGGCGCGGCGGCTGTTCGCCGACATGAGCGTGCGCGAGAACATCCTGATGGGCGCGTTCGTGCGCAACGACCGCGACGCCATTGCGCAGGATCTCGACAGGATGTTGACGCTGTTCCCGAAGCTCGGCCAGCGGTTGTCGCAGCGCGCCGGCTCGCTCTCCGGCGGCGAGCAGCAGATGGTGGCGATGGCGCGCGCGCTGATGAGCCGCCCGCGCATGATCGTGATGGACGAGCCGACCATGGGCCTGTCGCCGCTTTATGTCGATCGCGTGCTGGAGCTGATCCGCAGCATCAACCAGGCGGGCGTCTCGGTTTTCATGGTCGAGCAGAACGCCAGCCTCGCGCTCGAGATCGCGCACGAGGCCTATGTGCTGCAGACCGGCAAGATCGTGCTGTCTGGCCCCGCGCGCGCGCTGAAAGACGACCCCCGCATCCGCGACGCCTATCTCGGCGGCTCCGAGGCGGCCTGACGCTCAAGCCGACGCCGCGCTTGCGACCTGCTCCGCCGGCTGATCATCGCCGTTGGGATCGCCCGGCGCGGTCGCCCAGGCGAGCTCCACCAGCGTCACGATACGGCGGCCGCCGCCGTCGAGCTGGACGACGATCAGGCCCTGCTCCTCCATGTAGCCGAGCAGGCGCTGCGCGCGGCGCAGCGAATGCGAGCCGTAGGCACGGGCGATCGCGGCATCGCCGGGGCAGGGCCAGCCTTCCTTCGCCGCGCGCGCGATCATCATGAACACGCCCTGCATGTCGTCGGGCAGGATCGAGGCGCGCAGCGCCACGTCCTGCCAGGCGTCGTCTTCGGTGAGATCCGTCCCGAGCCCGGCGCGCGCATGCGTCAGCATGCGCCGGAATTCGTTGAGATCGGGCACCGCCGCCCCTAGGCCCTCGATGCGGCAGCGGACCACGAACTCCTGATAGAGCACGCCGATGGCGCGGAAGCCGGCATCGGGCTCGGCCATCACGGCACGCAGCGTGCGATCCACGCGCTCGCGCCGCTCGGCGAGCTCTTCGGCACTGACGGGAGCCTCGACCACTTCGGCCCGAATCTCCGGCACCGCGGCGGCCTTCGCCGCGCGAAGCTGCTCGAGCAGATCCGGAGCCGGCCGTCGCTGCGGCCGGCTGGCATCGGGCGGCGGTGCGGCGAGGATGACCGCGCGGGCATCTTCAAGCGTGGCTTCCGGCAGCGGCATCAGCCGCGGTGTCGAATTGCGCGGGCTGGTCTCGGTCGGGCCGATGTTGAGGCGCAGCGGCCGGCGCGACAACGCAGGTCCCAGCGCCATGAACTGACCGCGCTCGAGATCGCGGAAGGCTTCCGCCTGCCGCCGCTCCATGCCGAGCAGGTCGGCGGCGCGGGCCATGTCGATGTCGAGGAAGGTCCGCCCCATCAGGAAGTTCGAGGCTTCGGCCGCGACGTTCTTGGCGAGCTTGGCCAGGCGCTGGGTTGCGATGATGCCGGCAAGCCCGCGCTTGCGGCCGCGGCACATCAGATTGGTCATGGCGCCGAGCGAGAGCTTGCGTGCTTCGTCCGAGACTTCGCCCGCCACCGCCGGCGCAAACAGCTGCGCCTCGTCCACGACCACCAGCATCGGGTACCAATGATCGCGGTCGACGTCGAACATCCCGCCGAGGAAGGCAGCCGCGCGCCGCATCTGGTTCTCGGCATCCAGCCCTTCGAGATTGAGCACGGTGGAGACGCGATGCAGCCGCGCGCGCTCGCCCGCGACCTGGAGGCCGCGCTCGGTGTGATCCTCGGCCTCGATCACCAGATGGCCGAAGCGCTCGGCCAGCGTGACGAAGTCGCCCTCGGGATCGATGATGGCCTGCTGCACCCAGGGTGCGCTCTGTTCCAGCAGCCGCCGCAGCAGATGCGACTTGCCGGAGCCCGAATTGCCCTGCACCAGGAGACGGGTCGCCAGCAGTTCCTCGAGGTCCATGGCGGCCGCGGCGCCTGCCGTGGTCTGCCCCATCTCGATCGCAACCGTCATGTCCCCGACTCAAAGTCCCGTCATTCGCGGACAGCGGCTTATCAATCCAGCCGCGGCGCGTCGAGCGCTCCAGCGCGAATCAGGTGGTGTTGCCCACGCCAAAACCGGAAAGCATCCGCCGCGAGCGGCAGGAACCCGGTGCCGAAAGGCCTCGGCTCGGGGAAGATGGTGCAGATCGCCATCGCTCGGCCAAATGACGCAGATCAAGATCGACGGGTTCGAGAGCTGCTATCTGGCCGTATGACCTTTCTGACCTTCTTCACGGCGACCTATTTCCTGCTGGCGGTGCCGGGGCCGACCAACACCCTGCTGGCGACATCGGGGGCCGGAGCGGGCATCTCGCGCTCCCTTCATCTGCTTGCGGCGGAACTGTGCGGCTATCTGCTGGCGATCGCGGTGCTGCGGCTGGCGCTCGGTCCGGTCATCAGCGACATCCCGATTGCGGCGCTGCTGCTCCGCGTCGCCGTGACCATCTACATCCTGTGCCTCGCGGTCATGCTCTGGCGCGTCAACACGCGCGAGCTGCGCGGCGGCGCTGCGGTGACGTTCGGCCAGGTGTTGCTGACGACGCTGCTCAACCCGAAAGCACTGGTCTTCGCGTTCCTGCTGCTGCCGCTTGGGGCCGGGCCGCTCGAACTGCTGCCGTGGCTCGGCGTGATCGCGCTCCAGATTCTCACCGCCGGCGCCGCGTGGATCATTCTCGGCGCAACGCTCGGACGCGGCGCCCGTCGCCTCGGGCGCCCTGACCTCGTCACACGCACCGGCGCGGTCACGCTGGTCGCGGTGACCGGGCTGATCTGGCTGCAATCCTTCCTGGTTGCCTGAGCGCCGGCGTTGCCGGGGCGCGCCGCACTACTGCGCGCCGGAGCCGCCCTGCACGATCTTCTCGTTCAGCTTCTGGTCCACCGTGTCGACGGTGCGGTCGATCTCGGCGTTGGGCACGCCGAGCTGATGCGAGATCAGCTTCACCAGCAGGTCGACGCGTTCGATGAAGGGCGCACCGCTCGCGACCGCGCGCGCCGCCGATGACGGCTTGAGCAGGCTCTCCGCGGCCTTGGCGTACTTCGCGAACGGCACCTGGTCCTGCGGATCGGCGCCGAGGCGGCGGGCGATCGCATCGACATGGTCGTAGATCGTCTGCGAACGATTGAGATCGCCGTGCACGGCGTCGCGGATCGACTGCGGCTCGTTCGGCGTGATGCAGCGGTAATTGCCGGTCAGCAGCATCGACCATTTCGCCAGCGGCACGAACAGGGAATCGAACACTTTCAGCTTCACCGGCACGTCGTGGCCGTCGAGCGTCACCGCGTCGATGTCGGCCTCCAGCTCGCGCAGCAGCTTGTTGTGCTTCTCGTCGGCGAAGACCGACGCCTTGAAGTTGGTGGGCAGGCCGACATGCAGCACGTTGGCGGCCTCTTCCGGCGGCCGGAAGGCCTGCGGGTCGGGCGAGCACAGCGTCACCAGCCCGGGCTCGAACCGCTCCCACACCTGCGCATTGGTGTAGGCCTCCTCGAGATCCATGTCGGCGAGAGCCGGAATCCGCTTCAGATAGGGCAGGGGCGGCATGTTCATGATCGACAGGCACGGCAGCTTCGCCGCGGCAATCTTGACCATGAGGACGCGCACCGTGTGGTTGGTGTATTGCGGCTCCTGCATCGCGAGGCCGACCAGATCGTAGCGGGAGAGGTCGACATTGGCCGGCGTCACCGCGTCGAGCTTGCCAGGGAGGTTGCGGGATAAGATCGCCCGGTGCACCGCCTCGTCGCGTAGCTTGATGCGCACCTCGGTACCGTCGCGGTTGATCAGCTCCGCGGTCTTGGCGCGGCAGACCAGGGTCACGTTGTGCCCGGCCATCAGCAGCTTCGTGCCCAGCAGGGAGCCGTAAGAAGCCCCAAGAATCAATATGTTGCGCGCCATGCTCCGTCCCCTGGAAATCTGTTGATTTTTCCGGCCCCGGCCGTCATCCGCGGGGCGACTTGGCGGCATGTAAAGCGAACTGCGGGGGGATGGCAACTGGGATAATGCATACAAGGCTGGCCAGGCTTGGCGCGGCCCCGCCCGACGTCTCGCGCTTTGCGACTTGCGCTCCAGGGCGGCTGCGCGACCGTGCCTGTTTCGCCCACCGTCAACCCGGTCAGGCAAAAATATTCCGCTTTACCGAAATTCGGAAATGGCGTATGTGTCGCCTATCCCGGCTCAATCTCTAGGGGCGATCATGAGGTCGTCATTGTCGCGAGCCGGGCTTGCGGTGGACGCGGCAGCGTCGGCATGAAAAGGTGCGGGCAGGGCGGGTAGTCCCTGTGAGCTCGTAACCGCGTGCGGACGAGCGGCGCTGCTAGTTTCGTCTCGTCTGTAAGTTTCCGGCTCTGTCGACGGTGTCAGGGAATACTGCGGCGAAATGGCGGGCCGTGCGTACGGCAAAACCGTGTGGTCCTGGCCGTCGTTGCTACGGTCAAGCGCTTGCGGAGGCCGCATTCGCGTCAACCGGCGCGGGTGCCGGTGAATTCCGTGAGCGCGAGGGAGGCCAGAAGGAACTCGGCTCCCGGGAGAGCTCGGCATAAGCCGTCCGACCATCGCGCAGGGAAGGCCGAGTGATTGGCACCACCTGTATGCTGCTGTGCGGTTTTCTGCGTGTGCGTTTTGCGCAGCGGACCGCGGGTGCGATGTCAGCACCCGGTCTTCCCTGCGCCCTCTTGCCGATGAGGGCGGCGAGACGAAGCAAAGCTCGGGCGAAATCAGTCGCGAGAATGAATATGCACGTCTGCGACCACACACTCGCTGTCATCGCCCGGCTTGACCGGGCGATCCAGTACTCCGAGACGACAGTTGTTCAATGCAGAGGCCGCGGCGTACTGGATTCCCCGCCTTCGCGGGGAATGACAGCCGTCACTCGGAGAGCGAGCTATCGCCTCATACTCCGTCATTGCTTCGCTTCGCTCGCAACGACGATATTGATGGAGCGCCGCTTCTTGGCGGCCTCAGCCCTGGCTCGCCATGCGCTCGCGGTCGAGATGCTGCTCGATCTTGGGGCGGTCACGCGTGCGCTCGAAGCTGGTGCAGAGCAGCTCGGTCTCCTCGAGCGAGATCGGAGCACGATAGAGCCGGCACATGAATTCGGCGTTTCCACGCCCCTTGCCGGTGCCCGGCCCGCGCTCTGCGAGAAACATGCAGTCCCGGCAGATACTCGCTTCGAGCCGCTGATGGGCAGCATCGAGGTGATTGAGGATCTCGCGGAGAGAGTCGCGCAGCCTGATGCACTCCTCGGTCCCGAGCGACGTCACCGCGTTGACCACGTGATTGATCGGGTCGTGCTGGCTCAGGCATTTCTCGCCCTGCGGCGTGACGTGCAGGACGACGGAACGCTTGTCCTCATGCGACGGCTTTCGCACCAGGAACGACTTGCTCTCCAGAGTCTTCACGATCTGCGACGCCGTCGCGCGTGTGGCGCCGATGAAGCCGGCCAGTGCGGACGGCGTGCGCGAAAACCTGTTGGCGCGCCCGAGAAAGCGCAGCGCCATCCATTCCCGATCGCGCAATCCATGCTGATTGCCCTCGAAATACCAAGCCCGCGCCGCCTGAACCAGCAGCTCGACGGCTTCCCGCGCCAATGGCATGAATCTACCTCGTCCCCGGAACTTCGTCTGCGGCGTCCCGAAGCCGCTTTGCGCCCTGAGTGTCAGACGAGCATGCCCTGTCGAACTCTCGCACAATGGCGCGGATCGCACCGCGCCCGACCTCGGCCGATGAGCGTCGCATCGTCCGCAGCGAGAAGCCGTATCGCTGATGGCATGCCAACAGCGTGGTCGTCGCGCGGGAGCTCGGGTTGCCGTCGCCGGCAAACGGTGGATCGGAGTAGCTCAACCGAAGCCCCCAAAGTTCAAGTCACAAGCAGACGTTTCTTATACTCAACCAAAACGATGGATGAGCTTCTCAACAAAATCAAGTAGAGACCCTCTCACAGGCTGGATGTCGTCGCAGGCGAATGTAACGTTCAAAGACAATCTCGCTGATCGGGACACATGATGGTGAACGCAATACATGGCGCGGCGAGTAATATGCACTCGATATTGTGAGAGTTTGATTGCACGCGCGTTGTTGTCTTGCGTTGATGCAAACTGATCGAAGCTTGTGCATCACGATGACGTTTGGCGGCACGTCATCCACAACTTGTGCGTTCTGCCAAGGAATCGTCGAGGGAACTCATTGGAATTGCACGCGGCGGTTGTTCTCGTCGTACTTGCAGAATAGACTCTTCGATCGCTTGCACAGCGCTTGCCAGCTCGTGCTCACCCGAACGGCGAATTCGCTCGCGAGGAAAATCGGTGAGCCGGTGTGCACGCGCATGCGCTGGAAGCGTAGCGACATGCGCAATCTCTTGTCGAAAACCACGGGCCGGGCGGACGGCAGGCGCCTCACCCTCACTCGTCAGTCGCCCTTGAGCATGTCCCGAAGCTCGCGGAACGGATCGGCGCTCGCCGGGGCCGACGCGCCCTGTCGCATCGCGTTGTAGATTCGCGGAACCATCTCGACCGCCTGGTCGAGGCCCGAATCACGTCCCGGCTGATAGCCGCCCATCAGGCGAAGGTCGCGCGTGTCCTCGTATTTCGCGATCATGGCGCGCAGCTTGCTCACCAATTCGCGCTCCTCTGGGTCCCAGACGTTGTGGGCGAGGCGGGAGACCGAGGCCAGAACGTCGACGGCCGGATAGCGCGCCTGGTCGGCGATGTGCCTTGAGAGCACGATGTGCCCATCGAGCGTGCCGCGGATGGTGTCGGCGATCGGCTCGTTGTGATCGTCGCCGTCGACCAGCACGGAGAAGATCCCGGTGATGGTGCCGGATCCCTCCTCGCCCGGGCCGGCGCGCTCGAGCAGGCGCGGCAGATCGGTGAAGACCGTCGGCGCGTAGCCGCGCGCCACCGCGGGCTCGCCGGCGGCGAGCGCGACCTCGCGGGCGGCGTGGGCAAAACGGGTGATCGAATCCACCATCAGCAGGACCGATTCGCCGCGGTCGCGGAAATATTCGGCGACCGCCATCGCCGTCTTCGGCGCCAGTCGCCGCATCATCGGGCTTTCGTCGCCCGTCGACACGATTGTGACAGCGCGATGACGGTCAGTGCCGAGCACGTCCTCGATGAACTCGCGCACCTCGCGGCCGCGCTCGCCGACCAGGGCCAGCACAACGGTGTCGAAGCCCTGGCTGCGGGCGAGCATCGCGAGCAGCGTCGATTTACCGACGCCCGATCCGGCAAAGATGCCGACGCGCTGGCCGGCGCAGACCGGCGCGAACAGGTCGATGACGCGTACGCCGGTGCGCAGCGGCTTGTGCACGCGCGCACGCTTCATGGCCGACGGCGCCTCCGCTTCCGCCGAGACCGCCTGCGACCCTTGCGTGAGCGGCCCCTGTCCGTCCAGCGGCGCGCCGAGGGCGTTGATGACGCGGCCCTTCCAGCTCGGATCGGGCGCAAAGGACAGCGGCGGCATCCGGTAGGCCGCCGAGCCGAGCCCGCCGCCAAATTGCCGGTCGAACGGCTTGGCGATGATGCCGTCGCTGTCGATCCGCACCACCTCGCCGATCTGGCGCTTACCGCCGCAATCGAGGCCGATGAGCTCGCCGAGCCTGACGAAGCGCGACAAGCCGGAGACGCGGAAATGCGTCGGCGCGATCTCGGAGATCGCGCCACTGACGCTGACTAGGGGAGTGCTCTGCTGAAGCTCCAGCAGCGCCCACTCGAGTTGCCGAAGAGCGTTCAAGGAAACCGTCCAACCTCATCCTGCGCGCTTGGCGCGCAATTTACTTGCCGGGTTCGCCGAGGGTCCGGATCGCGTTCTGCAGCGAGCTCTCGGTGCCCTCGATCATCGAGTTGGTGCCATCGAAAGCGCGCGAGGCCGAGATCAGCCGCGTCAGTTCGAGCATCGGATTGGCGCCGGAGCCTTCGACATAGCCCTGCTTGAAGCCGTCCCGGGAGAAGTCCGCGATGGCGGTCGCAGGCCGGTCGGGCGTCACGCCTGAATTGCCGTAGCGTTCGAGATTGGCGTCGGCCGGAATGCTGAACAGGCCGATGGTGCCGATCTCGTTGTTGTCCTGGATGATCGCGCCGCTGCGCGCGATCGAGATCGGTCCGCCGTTCGGGTCGAGCGTGATCTGCGCGCCGCCGGAATCGACGATCGGAAAGCCGCTCACGGTCTGAAGATCGCCGTTGGGAGCGATCTGGAGCCGGCCGTCGCGCGTGTAGACCGTGCCGTTCGGACCGGCGAAGGCGATCCAGCCCTGGCCGACCACGGCGACGTCGAGCGGGTTGCCGCTCTCGGCGATGTTGCCCATCTCTCGCGAGATGATGTTGTCGCCGGGCGAGGAGAACGCGACCGGCGTCGGACCCGCCTTGGACAGCACGGTCTCGAACTTCACCACGTCGGTGCGGAAGGCGGCCGTGTTGACGTTGGCGACGTTGTTGGCGATCGTCTGGAGGCGCTTTTCGAGGGCGACCTGCGCCGACAATCCCACATAGAGAGCCGATTGCATGACTTACCTGTTGAACTTGATGTTCTGAAGCGTCGTGAGCACGTTGGTATCCATGCTGACCGACGTCGCGGCGCCGGCGATCAGGACCAGCGCGGGATTGGTCGAGCTGTCGTTCCGGGCCTGGGTCGCATCCCACATCGCCGCAAAGCGCTGCACGAACTTGGTCACCTTGGCCGGATCCTGGAAGTCGGTGAGCTTGATCTTGTCCGCGATCATCTTGGCCTGGGCGTCGATGTTGGCTGCGCTGATCGTCGACGGCAGGCCGAGCGCGGTCTGCACCACCTGCGTCAGCGCCTTGTCGGCCAGGATCTGGTAGGCGGTCGTGATCGTGGAAGCCTTGCGGGTGAAATACAGCGCCAAACGCAGGCCGTCGTTCTGATCGCCGGCCTTCTCCTCCATCGTCTGCGTGACGTACTGGGTCGCGGTGCCGGTCGTGGCCGCGGCGGTCTGGGTCGCCTTGTCGCCGAGTGCGGCGAAATTGAAGGCGGTCGCGAATTGCCGGTAGCGGGTGTCGGTCAGCTTGTTGGCGAAGGCGTCCTTGCTCGTGACCCCCTCGGTCAGCACCTTGCGCATGAACGCCTTGGCGTAGGTCATGTCGCTGAGGCCATAGGCCTTCATCGCATAGGAATAGAGACGATAGTCCTTCAGGAAATCGTCGATGGTCTTCACTTGGCCGATATGGCCGAGGAAATAGTCGGTGTCGCGGCTGACGTCCGGCTGCTTCGCGACCTGCGTCAGCGACTTGCCCATGTCCTTGGTCAGCCTGGTGTAGTCCGCGATGGTGGATAGCATGACACGCGCCCCTCTGGCCGCAGGTCGCGACCCCGCTTCAAGCTGCCGCCAATTGCTTGCGCGGGGCTGGCGACCTCGAAGCCAGCTTCGCGCAAGCGTCGCCGACTAGGTATTCCAGGTGGATCGGCGATGGAGCGGCGCGTTGGGCAGTTTCGTGGGGATTTTCATCACGGTAGCGGCGCTGCTCGGCGGCTTTGCCGCCATGGGCGGGCACTTGGCCGTGCTCATGCAGCCGTGGGAGTTCGTGATCATCATGGGAACCGCGGTCGGCACCTTCATCGTGGCCAATCCATGGAAGACGGTGGTGGACACGGGCGTCGCCTGCATGCAGGCCATCACCGGCGCGGTGCCCGGCCAGCGCTACTACCTTGACTTGCTCGGCGCGCTCCACGCTCTGATGCGCGAGCTGCGGGGCAAGGGGCGCAACGAAGTCGAGGCGCATATCGACGACCCCTCGAACTCCGAGATATTCAAGGCGTTCCCGAGCGTGCTCGGAGATCCCTCGCTGCTCCAGTTCATCTGCGACTATGTCCGTCTCATCATCATGGGCAATGCGCGCACGCACGAGATCGAGGCGCTGATGGACGAGGAGATCCATACCATCGTGAAAGGCAAGCTGGCGCCCTATCATGCGCTGGTGACGGTGTCCGAGGCGCTGCCGGCGCTCGGCATCGTCGCCGCCGTGCTTGGCGTCATCAAGGCGATGGGCGCGCTCGACCAGTCTCCGAAGCTATTGGGCGGCTTTATCGGTGCAGCCCTGGTGGGCACCTTCGCAGGCATCTTCCTGTCCTATGGCGTGCTTTCGCCCTTCGCGATCAAGATCAAGATGACGCGCGAGAAGAAATGCCGGCCCTACATCATCGTCAAGCAGACGCTGCTGGCGTTCATGAACGGTGCCATGCCGCAGATCGCCGTCGAGCACGGCCGCAAGATGATCTCCAGCAGCGAACGTCCCTCGATCGACGTCGTCGAGAACGAGACGATCGCAGGTCCCAAGGCCGTCGTTGCCGACGCTGAACCCAAGGCGGCGCGCGCATGATGATGGAAGACGCCGAAGTCGACCAGCGCAAGCAGCTGCCGAACTACCTGCTGGACGCTGCCGGCATATCGATCGAACGTATGCCGATGCTCAATGTGATCTTCGATCGCATGGCGGCATCGTGCACCGACAGCCTGCAGCCGATGGCCGGAACGCCCTGCTATTTCTCGGTCAACGGCATCACCAACGACCGTGTCGGCGACATCATCAAGGACTACGAGGCCAACGCGGTCGCGGCGGTGCTCTATGCCGAGCAGTGGGATTCCCGAATCATCATCATGCTGGACCGTGACTTCGTGTTCACGATGGTCGAGGCGATGTTCGGCTCCGACGGCGCCGAGCCGCCGCTCGACGTCGAGCGCGCGTTCTCGAACATCGAGCTCCGCCTGGTCCAGGCGCTGTTCGAACGGTTCGCCAAGGCGCTGCAATCCGCCTTCGCCGGCACGTCGAACGTGACCTTTCGCGTCGAGCGGGTCGAGACTGCGATGGCCTCGCTCGCGATCGGGCGGAGCGGCAACATGTCGATCTGCGCGAACATCATGCTGCAAGCGCTCTACCGCGGCGGCCAGATGTTCCTCATCATTCCGCACTCCGCGCTCAATCCGCTGCGCCAGAAGCTCGCTCACGTCGTCGTCAGCGACGGTCGCGCCGCCGACCCGCGCTGGCGCGAGCAGATGGAAAGCGAGGTGCAGCGGACCGAGGTGACGCTCAGCGCGGTGCTCGATGAGAAGATGGTGACGCTCGGCGACGTCGTGAAGTTCGAGGTCGGGCAGGTGCTCGAGCTCGAGGCCACGCCGCGCACGCTGGCCCGTCTCGAAAGCAACAATCAGGTGTTGTTCTGGTGTCAGATCGGCCAGCTCGACGGCTATTACGCCATGCAGGTGGCAGATCCCGTCGATCAGAAGCGGGAGTTCGTCGATGATATCCTATCTCGTTGATATCGTGCTGCTGGCTGCGCTCGCCTTTACTAGCATGCGGGTGACCAGGATGCACCGCGAGCTGGCGCGGCTGCGCAGCTATCAGGGCGAATTCTCCACCATCATGCATGAGACCGCGGGTGCCTTCGACATGGTCATCACCGCAGCGCACGATTCAACCGCGAATCTCGGGCGCCTCGCCAACGTGCTGAGCACGAAGATCGACCAGGCTCACGAGGCGATCGCGGCGCTCGATGCGCGCAGCGGGCTCGCACCCGCGGCGACCGCCGAGCTGAACAAGCACTGAAAGCCGGCACCGGCAGAACAATACGGCCGGAACGCCGCGGCGCTCCGGCAGCGGAAGTACCAAGAGGCGATACCAAATGGCGCAATCCTTCGACTATGAGCCTGCATCTGCATCGACCGAGGCCGAGACCTCACCGCTGGAACGCCTGGCCGAGATCGCCCAGCGCACCGCCGAGGAGACCGGCAAGTTCGCCAACGTCGACGCCATCTTGCGCATTCCCGTCACCATGCAGGTGGTGCTGGGATCGGCGACCATTCCGGTGGCGAATCTGATGAAGCTCGGACGCGGCGCGGTGGTTCCGCTCGATCACCGGGTCGGCGAACCCGTCGACGTCGTCGTCAACGGCCGCATCGTCGCCCGTGGCGAGGTGGTCGTCGTCGAAGAGGACAATTCCCGCTTCGGCGTCTCGCTGACGGAGATCGTGGGGCCGCTGGGGCAGGGTGATACCTGATCATGGCGGCACCGGTCGGCATCGCTCCCACCAAGCAGCGAGGCGTTACCACGCTGGGCGGCACGGAAAAGGTCGCCGCGCTCCTGCTGGCCATGGGCCGGCAGGCGGCGGCGAGCGTGCTGCAGCAGTTCGAGCCGCAGGAGATCCGCATCGTCACCAAGGCGGCGGCGGAGCTGCGGCCGATCACCGCGCAGGAGCTCGAGGGAATCGTCGAGGAGTTCGCCCAACAGTTCTCGATGGGCGCGAACATCCTCGGCACGCTCGGCGGTCTGGAGGCCGTGCTCGGCGACGTGCTGCCGGCCGACCAAGTCTCGCAGATCATGTCCGATCTACTCGGCAATTCGAGCCGGTCGGTGTGGGACCGCGTCTCGTCGGTGTCGGAAAACTCGCTGGCGAGCTACCTGTCCAAGGAGCATCCGCAGACCGCGGCGCTGATCCTGTCCAAGGTCAAGCCGGCCTGCGCCGCCAAGGTCATGAGCCAGCTGCCCTCGAGCCTGCGCAACGAGCTGATGCGGCGCGTTCTGAGCCTCAAGCCGATCGTCGACGACGCCATGCGCATCATCGAGAAGACGCTGCACGAGGACCTGACGCTGAATTTCGCCCGCAACCTCGGTGCCGACACCTACGCCCGCGTCGCCGACATCATCAACAAGATGGAACGCGGCCACATCGAGGACATGCTGAAGAGCCTGTCAGAGAAGCGGCCGAAATCGGCCGAAGTGCTGAAAGAGCTGCTGTTCACCTTCGACGACGTCGTCAACCTGACGCCGAAGGCGCGCACCATGATCTTCGACCAGGTGCCGACCGATCGCATCGTCGTGGCGCTGAAGGGCACCGACAAGCATTTCCGCGAACTGATCCTGTCCTCGGTCGCCTCGCGTGTCCGCCGTGTCGTCGAGCACGAGCTCGCCATCGGCGAGCCGTCCAACCAGCGCGACGTGCTGGAGGCGCGACGCGTGATCACCGACCTTGCGCTCGAGCTGGCGGAGAAGGGCGAAATCGAGCTCAACCCCGAGCAGGAGGATGAGCTGGTCTTCCGCTGACCGCTGAACGGGCATGGCAGAAACATCCGATCAGGAGAGCAAGACAGAAGAGCCGACCGAGAAGAAAGTCCGCGATGCGCTCGAACAGGGCAAGATTCCGGTCTCTCGGGAGGCCTCCATCTTCGCCTCGATGGCCGCGCTGATGGTGATCCAGGCGTTCCTGATCGGCCAGGGCGTGCAGCAATTGACGCCGACGCTGAAGAGCCTGCTCGACGATCCCGAGGGCTTCCCGCTCTCGACCGGTGCGGACGCGCAGAACCTGCTCACCGTGGTCGGCCTGCAGGCGCTGCGGTTCCTGGTGCCCTTGGTGGTCATCCTGGTGGTGTTCGGGCTCGCGGCCTCGCTGCTGCAGAACGCGCCGCGCCTGGTGCTCGAGCGGATCAAGCCTGACATGTCGCGAATCTCTCCCGTCAGCGGCTGGAAGCGGTTGTTCGGGACGCAGGGCCTGATCGAGTTCGCCAAGTCGTTGTTCAAGCTCGCCGCGGTGACCGCCGTGGTCGCCTTCGTGCTGCGCGCGTCCGAAGCGAGGGCGTTCGAGGCCATGTACACCGACCCGGTCGCGCTGCCGGAGATGATCCTCAACATCGCGATGCGCATCGTCTCGGCGATCTGCATCGCCACCATCGTGCTGGTGGCGATCGATCTCGCCTGGGCGCGCTTCCACTGGCGGCGCGAGCTGCGCATGACCAAGCAGGAGATCAAGGACGAGCACAAGCAGGCGGAAGGCGATCCCCTGATCAAGGCGCGCCTGCGATCGCTGGCGCGCGACCGTTCGCGTCAGCGCATGATCGCCTCGGCCTCGCGCGCGACGCTGGTGATTGCCAATCCGACGCACTTCGCGATCGCGCTGCGCTACAAGCGCGAGGAAAACGCCGCGCCGCTGGTCGTGGCCAAGGGCATGGACGTGATCGCGCTGAAGATCCGCGAGATTGCCGAGCAGAACCGAATCCCCGTCATCGAAAACAAGGCGCTGGCGCGCGCGCTCTACGAGGCAGTCCAGGTCGATCAGGTGATTCCGGCGGAATTCTTCCGGCCCGTTGCCGAGATCATCTACTTCCTCCAATCCAAGCAGGCGCCGCGGCCTGAGAACGTCCGATAGATTTCCGAGGATGGTGCTTCGCGCAACAGCTTGACGAAAGCTTAACGCCCTAGGCTCGCCCCGAATGGATCAGAATGGGGCCGTCGTGGGACCGCTTTATCTCTTCGAACTCGCATCGTCGCAGGCGCGCTATCTCGAGCTGCGTCAGTCGACCATCGCCACCAACGTCGCCAACGCCAACACGCCAGGCTTTCGGGCGCGCGACGTCGAGCCGTTCAACAAGGTGCTCGACGGCATGCCGGTGAGGCTTGCGACGACGTCGCCTTCGCACATGCAATTGGCCGCAGCCGAGACCGACACGCGGGCGACCGCGAAGAAGGACAGCTGGGAAGTGGTTCACTCCGGCAATTCCGTCAGCCTCGAGCAGGAAATGATCAAGGGCAGCAACGTCAATCGCGACTATTCGATGAACGCGGCGATCGTGCGGTCGTTTCACCGCATGGTGCTGTCGAGTGCAAAGGGCTGAGGTGAACTGACATGCTGGACTCACTGAGCGCCTCCCTGACGGTCGCAAGCTCCGGGCTCGAAGCGCAGTCGACGCGCATGCGCATCGTCTCGGAAAACCTCGCGAACGCCACCTCGACGGGGCGCGCCGCCGGCGCCGATCCGTATCAGCGCAAGACCATCACCTTCGATGCCGCGATGGACCGGGCCTCGGGCGCACAGCTCGCGAAGGTCAAGGAGATCGGGGTCGACACCACGCCCTACCGCGTGGAGTACGACCCGGGGCATCCCGCTGCCGACAAGGCCGGCTACGTCAAGCTGCCGAACGTGAACATGATGATCGAGATGGCCGACATGCGGGAGGTCAACCGCTCCTATGAGGCCAATCTCCAGGTCGTGAAGCAGGTGAGGTCCATGCTCGGCATGACCATCGATCTCTTGAGGAGCTGACCATGCTTGAGGCGATTTCATCCACCGCGATTTCCGCAGGGCAAGCCGCGAGCCGTGCGACCGAGACGCAGGCCGTCTCGCCGGCGGCGACCACCGCGATCCAGACCAGTGACGACGTTGGCTTCGAATCCGTGATGAAGCAGGTGACGTCGGATGCGATCGGGACGCTGAAGGCGGGCGAGGCGGCATCGATCTCGGCAATGCAGGGCAAGGAATCGACGCGCCGCGTCGTGGAAGCGCTGATGTCCGCCGAGCAGGCCCTGCAGACGGCGGTCGCGGTTCGCGACAAGGTCGTCCAGGCCTACCAGGAAGTCGTTCGGATGTCGATTTGATCTGAAGGAGTGGGACCAGTGAAATCGCTCGCCATTGCGGCCACGGGCATGAACGCCCAGCAGACCAACATCGAAGTCATCGCGAACAACATCGCCAACATCAACTCGACCTCCTACAAACGGGCGCGCGCGGAGTTCACCGATCTGTTCTATCAGATGGACCGCATGCAGGGCGTCGCGAATACCAACGGCTCCTCGCCGATTCCGGAAGGTGCCAATCTCGGCCTCGGCGTCAAGTCCGCGGCGATCCGCAAGCTGCACATCCAGGGCGCGCTGACGCAGACCGGCAATCCCTATGATCTCGCGATCAACGGACGTGGCTGGTTTCAGGTGCTCGGCCCCAACAACGAGGTGCAATACACCCGTGCGGGCTCGTTCAACGTCAACGCCAACGCTCAGCTGGTCACGATCGACGGTTACCTGCTGGATCCCGCGATTACCATCCCGCAGGGGACGGTGGAGGTCACGGTCAACCAGACCGGCCAGGTGTTTGCCAAGCTCGACACGGAAGTGAATCCGCGGCAGATCGGCCAGCTCAACCTCGCCAACTTCGCCAATGAAGCGGGTCTCGAGCCGCTGGGCAGCAATCTCTACAAGGAGACCACGGCGTCTGGCACGCCGGTCGTCGGTCTGCCGGGCGATGCCGGCTATGGCAAGATCAACCAGAAATGGCTCGAAGCCTCGAACGTCGACCCGGTCAAGGAAATCACCGAGTTGATCTCGGCACAGCGTGCCTACGAAATGAATGCCAAGGTCATCCAGGCCTCGGATGAAATGGCCCAGACGGTCTCGAAGGGCATGCGCTAGTTCCGGTGTCTCGATGTTGAACAGGGTAGGCCTGATCGTGCGCGGGTTGGCCGCCGTGCTGCTGGTTCTCGTCGCGGCGCGGGTCGCCGCGGCCGAGGAGAAGCGGCTTCCCGTGCCGGCCGTCTCGATCCGCGCCGGCGAGATGATCCGCGAGGAGATGATCACCGAGCGCGCCTTCGCGCCGAGCCTGCTCGGCGTCGCCATGTTCATCGAGGGACGCCAGATCCTGGTCGGTCGCATGGCGCGGCGCGCGCTGCTGCCGGGCCAGCCCATTCCAACCAATGCGGTGGAGGACCCCTGGACCGTCGCGCGCGGCGCCATGGTCAAGGTCGTGGTCGAGGACAGCGGCCTGTCCATCGTCACTTACGGTTCGGCGATGCAGTCGGGGGCGGCCGGCGCGCTGATCCCCGTGCGCAATACGGACACCGGCGTGATCATCAGGGGCGTCGTCCAGCCGGACGGCAGCGTCAAGGTCATGGACGGATCATGACCAGGCTCCTGCTTGCGTTCGTCCTGCTGGTGTCGGCCGCCAGCGCCCAAGCCGCCGTCCGCATCAAGGACATCGCGGACATCAAGGGTTTGCGCGAGAACCAGATCGTCGGCTACGGCCTCGTCATCGGCCTCAACGGCACCGGCGACACGCTGCGCAACGCGCCGTTCACCGAACAGTCCCTGCAGTCGATGCTCGAGAACATGGGCATCAACGTCAGGAACGAGACCACGAGCACCAACAATCCCCCGCGTCCGACCACGCTGCGCACGCGCAACGTCGCAGCGGTGATGGTGACGGCGGACCTGCCGCCTTCGATCGGGCCCGGCGAGCGCATGGACGTCACCGTGTCCTCGCTCGGCGATGCGACGTCGCTGCTCGGCGGCACATTGGTGATGACGTCGCTGCGCGCGGCGGACGGCGCCGTCTATGCGGTGGCACAGGGCGCGATCACGGTTGCCGGCTACAGCGTCGGAGGCCAGGCGCAGAACGTCAGCCAGGGCACGCCGACGGCCGGGCGCATCCCGAACGGTGCGCTGGTCGAGCGCGAGGTGCAGGGAAGCCTCCACGAGATGGAGTTCCTGGTGCTACAGCTGAAGAACCCGGACTTCGTCACCGCAACGCGCATCCTCGACGCTGTCAACCGCTACGCCGGCGGTCGCTACCGCGCGCAGATCGCCTTCGAGCGCGACTACCGCACCATCGTGCTGTCGAAGCCGCGTCATGTTGGCCCTGTTCGCTTCCTCGCCGAGATAGGCGAATTGGTGGTCGAGCCGGATACGCCGGCGCGGGTCGTGATCAACGAGCGCACCGGCACGGTCGTGATCGGGCGCGACGTGCGGATATCCACCGTCGCCGTGAGCCACGGCAATCTGACGGTTCGCGTCACGGAGATGCCGGTTGTGTCGCAGCCGGCGCCGTTCTCGCGGGGACAGACGGTGGTCGTCCCGCAGACCGTGGTCGAAGCCAACGAGGCCGGATCGCAGGTGGCGATCCTGAGCGGGGTCGATCTCCAGCGCTTGGTGCGCGGGCTGAACCAGATTGGCCTGAAGCCATCGGGGATCATCGCGATCCTGCAGGCGATCAAGACGGCAGGCGCGCTCCAGGCCGACGTCATCGTGCAATGATGCGCAAGCGTCGTGCAAGCTTGGTCGCTCAATGCTCAGGTCTGAAGCGAGAATCGCACGCGGCCCGATGCTGAAGCTGGATCACAAAGGCAAACTCCTCCTGCTGGCCGCGGCAGCAATGCTCGCGAGCGCCTCGCCCGCGCTCGCCTTGGACGAGGCCAAGCCGTCGAAACCGCTCAACCTGCTCTCCTTCGCCCGCGCCCGCGCGGGCGGACCGCAGAAGCCGCAGCCGTCGGCCACCGCGACACCTGTCGACAACGCTTCGGTCCGGGCCACGGCATGGGCGGCCGAAGATTCGGGCCCCGCGGTCACCGGTGCGGTGCCGGAGACACCGGCGCCTGCGCCGGCCCGTCCGGCCAAGCTTGGCAGCGTCACGGCGCCGCCGAAGCCTGCACCGCCGCAGGCTGCGCCGGCTCCGGACAACGAAATCGCGCTGTTCTGCAGCAACGTCGCCGATCCCGCCGTCGACGCCAGGTTGGCCTGGCAGCTCAAGGAGCTCGAGAAGGCCGAGAGCCTGCTGCGCGAGCGCATCGCCGAGGTCGAGGCCAAGCGCGCCGAATACGAGAAGTGGATGGCGCTGCGCGACGACTTCCTGAAGAAGGCCGAAGCGAGCGTCGTCGAGATCTATTCGCGCATGAAGCCCGAAGCTGCGGCGACGCAGATCGCCGGCATGGCCGACGAGACCGCCGCCGCCGTGCTCGCCAAGCTCAGCCCGCGCAGCTCGAGCGCGATCTTCAACGAGATGGACACGGCACGCGCGGCGCACCTCGCAGACCTGCTCGGCGGCATGCGTCGCGTGGACGACGGAAAGAGCAAATAGATGACCAAGCCGATCCTCATCCTCTCGCTGCTCGCGGCGTCCGTAATTCTGGCCGGTTGCTTCCATGATCCGGCCGAAGTCCTGACCGGTCCGCAGATGTCGCCCGTCGGCAGCGGCCTGCGGATGCAGGCCGATCCGATCCCGGTGACGCCGCGCGTGCGCACGCCCGTCAGCTATCGCTCGACCTGGGACGACGGCACCGATCTCTACCGCGATCCGCGCGCACGCCGCACCGGCGACGTCGTGACGGTGATCATCTCGATGCAGGACAAGGCCAAGCTCGACAACAAGACCGGCCGTTCGCGCGATTCGCAGGTCAAGTTCGGGCTCGACTGGCTGATGGACATCGCCGGATGGAACGACACGGGTTCGGCCAACGCCAATCTCAGCACCAATACCCAGATCAAGGGCAACGGCCAGATCGACCGCACCGAGGACATCAGGCTCTCGATCGCAGCCGTCGTCACCGACGTGCTGCCCAACGGCAACATGATGATCAGCGGTTCGCAGGAATTTCGCGTCAACACGGAGATGCGCGTGCTCAAGGTCGGCGGCATCGTGCGTCCGCGTGACATCTCGCGGGCCAACACCATCTCCTACGACAAGATCGCCGAGGCGCGCGTGTCCTACGGCGGGCGCGGAAATCTGTCGGACGTGCAGCAACCTGGATGGGGACACCGGATCTATGACGCCGTGGCACCATTCTGAGGCCCGAGCCGGCCGGATCGCGCCACGATGGCGGGCGACGCCATGCGCCTGATCGCCGCCATCGTCGTGCTGACCCTGATCGCGATCGGCGGGGGCGCGATTGCCGGTCTGCATCTGATCGCGACCGCCGAACGCGTTGCCGACGCCAAGAAGAACGCCACATCGCCGCCGATCGCATCGAGCTACGCCGGCAGCGCGCGGCTCAGGAAATTGTCTCCGATCGTGACCAATCTCGCCGCGCCGGCGAACAATTGGGCGCGCATAGAAGCCTCGATGGTGACCGACAGCATGAGCGACGAGGATGCCGGCATTCTGGCCGCCCATATCAGCGAGGACATCGTGACCTATCTGCGGTCGGCGACGGTGGCGCAGTTCGAAGGATCGCGCGGGCTCCAGCATCTGCGCGACGACCTGACCGAGCGCGCCAATATCCGCTCGTCGGGCAAGGTTCGCGAATTGATCATCGAGACGCTGGTGATCCAGTGAGGGTGAAAGTCCTGCTGTTCGCGCTGGTTCTGGTCGTGCTGCCCGAAGCGGCGCTGGCCCAAATTCCGGACCTGAATTCCCTGCTGCCGCCCGGGAACGGCTCGACCAGCGGCCGGATCATCCAACTGATGGCGCTGATCACGGTGCTGTCGGTGGCGCCGGGGCTGCTGATCATGGTGACGAGCTTCACGCGATTTGCGGTGGCGTTGTCGTTCCTGCGCGCAGGTCTCGGCCTCCAGACCACGCCTGCCAACCTGGTGCTGATCAGTCTCGCGCTGTTCATGACCTTCTATGTCATGGCGCCGACCTTCGACCGGGCCTGGGAGAGCGGCGTCCAGCCGCTGATGAAGAACGAGATCTCGGAAGAGGAAGCCTATCTGAAGATCACGGACCCGTTCCGCGAGTTCATGCTGGCCCATGTCCGTGACAAGGATCTTCAGACCTTCGAAGCGCTCGCCGCCGAAAGCTTCCGCAGGAAGTTCGACGACAAGCGGGTCGATCTGCGCGTCATCATTCCGGCCTTCATGATCTCGGAGCTCAGGCGCTCGTTCGAGATCGGATTCCTCATCATCCTGCCGTTCCTGGTGATCGACATGATCGTGGCGACGCTGACCATGTCGATGGGCATGATGATGATGCCGCCGACGATCCTCGCGCTGCCGTTCAAGATGCTGTTCTTCGTGCTGATCGACGGCTGGAATCTGCTGGCCTCCGGGCTGGTCCGCTCGTTCTCGTGAGCACCGCGAGCGCCCGCCGGCCGATTATGGTTAAACGAAACGCGCTGGATATGGTTAGCGGCGCGTTATTTTAACCATATGATATTACTGCGGAATTCAAGCTCGTCTTAATCCGGAAGCAAGATTCGGCGTGCTAGCAATGCGGCACGGCGGGTTGGACCCACACAGATCGGTCCAAAGGCATGATGCCGCCCTTCCGTACCGGTGAAAGCCCGGTATGTCCCCTCGTGAAAATGTAAACGCGTACATAAAGGGACATTCGCAATGTCAAGCCTGCTTACGAACTCGACTGCCATGACCGCACTCCAGACCCTGCGGTCTGTGGGTTCGCAACTCTCCACCACGCAGAACCGCATCTCGACCGGCCAGCGCGTCGCCACCGCGTCGGACAACGCCGCCTATTGGTCGATCGCCACCTCGATGCGCTCCGACAACGCCGCGCTCTCGGCGGTGTCCGACTCGCTCGGCCTGTCGGCCGCGACCGTCGACACCGAATATACCGCTCTAACCTCGGTGATCGGCGACAAGGACTCGGGTCTGACCAAGCTCCAGGCGCTGCTGGTCCAGTCCAAGACCGCAGGTATCGATCGCACCAAGATCCAGGCGGACATCACCCAGATCCAGCAGGACATGAAGCTGAAGGCCAACTCGGCGACCTTCAACGGCATCAACTGGCTGAGCACCACGACGGGTACCACCCCGACGAGCTTCAGCCTCGTGTCATCCTACTCGCGCGTCGGCGGCACGCCCACCATCGGCTCGATCACGGTGACGACGGCCAACTACACGCTCTACTCGACCACGCAGACCGGCATTCTGGACACCGTGGCCGGCAGTGCCTCGGTCGACACGATCAACATCTCCGCGCTGACCGACTCGGCCGCCGACCAGACCACGCTCGATGGCTACATCGCGCAGGTCACGACTGCGATCAACTCGGTGGCCTCGGCCGCCGCCAATCTCGGTGCGGTCAAGAACCGTATCTCGACCAACACGAACTTCGTGAAGTCGCTGATGGACTCGGTTGACCGCGGTGTCGGTCAGCTCGTCGACGCCGACATGAACGCGGAATCCACCCGCCTGGCCGCCCTTCAGGTTCAGCAGCAGCTCGGCGTGCAGGCGCTCTCGATCGCCAACAACAGCAGCCAGAGCATCCTGTCGCTGTTCCGCTAAGACGGAAGTCATCTGGGGAGGGCCGCGCTTCTCGCGAAGCGCGGCCCTTTCCCTTGGGCATGGCCACGCGCGCCCAAGTCCGGCCGCCTGTTGCGGCCGGAACACAGGGCCACAAGCCCCGCACAAGCTTCGCTCGCTAACCTCGCCGCTACGACAGATTGGGCCTTGAAACCCGCGTTTGCGGCACGCCCAAAGGCATGACGCCGCCCTGTCGTACCGGTGCAAGCCCGGTATGTCCCCAACTCAAGTCAATCTTCAAAGGGACATCAAAATGGGTTCTAGTCTTCTCACCAACTCCTCCGCCATGACCGCGTTGCAGACCCTGCGGTCTGTCAGCACGCAACTCGCCACCACGCAGAACCGGATTTCCACCGGTCAGCGCGTGTCCACCGCCTCGGACAACGCCGCCTATTGGTCGATTGCGACCTCGATGCGCTCCGACAACGCCGCGCTGTCCGCTGTCTCCGACTCGCTCGGCCTGTCGGCTGCCACCGTGGACACCGAATATACCGCTCTGACCTCGGTGATCGGCGACAAGGAATCCGGTCTGACCAAGCTCCAGGCGCTGCTGGTCGAAGCCAAGACCGCGGGTATCGACCGCACCAAGATCCAGGCGGACATCACCCAGATCCAGCAGGACATGAAGCTGAAGGCCAATTCGGCGACCTTCAACGGCATCAACTGGCTGAGCACGACGACGGGCACCACCCCGACGAGCTTCAACCTCGTGTCGTCCTACTCCCGCGTCGGCGGTACGCCCACCATCGGTTCGATCACGGTGACGACCGCCAACTACACGCTCTACTCGACCACGCAGACCGGCATTCTGGATACCGTGGCCGGCAGCGCCTCGGTCGACACGATCAACATCTCCGCGCTGACCGATTCGGCGGCCGACCAGACCACGCTCGATGCCTACATCGCGCAGGTCACCGCCGCCATCAACTCGGTGGCCTCGGCAGCTGCCGATCTCGGTGCGGTCAAGAACCGCATCTCGACCAACTCGGAGTTCGTCAAGACCCTGATGGACTCGGTTGACCGCGGTGTCGGCCAGCTCGTCGACGCCGACATGAACGCGGAATCGACCCGCCTGCAGGCTCTGCAGACCCAGCAGCAGCTCGGCGTTCAGGCGCTCTCGATCGCCAACCAGAACAGCCAGAGCATCCTGTCGCTGTTCCGCGGCTAAGCGGCGCTCTCGAAAACGACCATGCTCCCTCAGGGAGCACGGTCCCCGCCGCGATGGTGGGCGCCGACACGCGATATGCCGGCAATCGAACCTTCGTCATATTTCTTGCGACATGCTGCTGCCGGTCGGGTTGCCCTGCGTCTGAGCACTGGCTCGCGACCGCCCACCGATTGCGTCGCCTCGTCTTGCATAATTGCAACGCCTCGCCAGCGAACCCACACATTCGCGCCTCGCGCAACCTTCAGACAAGGTTGGCAGCTGAGTGTCGTCACCATTCGCATTGGTACGAGGTCATATGCTCAGTCGTGCGCAGGTACAGCAACTGCTCAACAATCTGCTGGAGCTTGGGCCGCGACGCCTGATGGCCTTGGGACTGATCGGTTTTGCGGTTCTCGTCACCGTCGTCGGCGGCGCCTATTATCTCAGCCGCCCCGAGTTCGAAACGCTCTACACCGGCCTCACCCGCGAAGACGTGACGCGCATCGGCGCGGCACTGCGCGAGCAGAACATCACCTTCGACGTCAATTCCGCCGGCGATGCGGTCTCGGTGCGTCCGAGCCAGACCATGCAGGCGCGGATGCTGCTCGCCGAGAAGGGGCTGCCGACCAGCGCCAATTCCGGTTATGAGCTGTTCGACAAGATCGGCTCGCTCGGGCTGACCTCGTTCATGCAGGAGGTCACCAAGCTGCGCGCGCTCGAAGGCGAGATCGCCCGCACCGTCCAGCTGATGAAGGGCGTGAAAGCGGCGCGCGTGCATATCGTGCTGCCGGTGCGCGGCTCGTTTCGCGCCACGCAGCAGCCGCCTTCGGCATCGGTCGTGCTGCGCACCGACGGCGCGATCGAGGCGCGCACGGCGCAGTCGATCCGGCATCTCGTCGCCGCCGCCATTCCCGGCATGAGCCGCGACAAGGTGACGGTGCTCGATGCCGACGGCTCGATGCTGCTCGCCGAAGAGGACGAGGCCAGCGCCGCGCCGACCAAGATGGCGAGCCTGCAGAAGACGGTCAGCGGCATGGTGCAGGAGAGCATCCGCAAGGCGCTGACGCCGTATCTCGGCCTCGACAATTTCGAGGTGAGCGTCGCTCCGCAGCTGTCCACCGACAAGCGGCAGATCAACGAGACGGTCTACGATCCCGAGAACCGCGCCGAGCGCTCGGTGCGGGCCGTACGCGAGAAGGAATCCTCGCAGAACGCCGACCGCTCGTCGCCGACCACGGTGCAGCAGAATCTCCCCGACCAGCAGGTGAATGCGGGCGGCGGCAAGAACTCCAGCGAGGACAAGACCCGCCGCGAGGACGTCACCAACTTCGAGGTCTCCTCCAAGACCACAACGACGGTCAGCGACGGCTATTCCGTCAAGAAGCTGTTCATCGCCGTCCTGGTGAATCGCGCTCGGCTGGTCGCCGATCTCGGCGACAAGAGCAATCAGGCCATCATCGACAGCAAGCTCGCCGAGATCAGCCAGCTCGCGGCGACCGCGGGCGGATTGGACAAGGCGCGCGGCGATCAGATCCAGGTGACGGCCGTCGATTTCATCGAGGGCTCGCGTGAGCTGGCGCCGGTGCCGCCGATCAGCTTCGTCGAGATGATCAACAAGCAGCTCGGCAGCGTCATCAACGCGATCACGATCCTGGCCGTGGCTTCGATGCTGGTCTGGTTCGGGCTGCGGCCGGCGGTCAACGGCATCCTGACCCATCGCGCGGAGCAGGAGCAGGCCGAGGCGGCCGAGGCCGCCCAGCTCGAGGCCTCGGCGGCCCTTGCGCTGCCCGACGGCGAGGAGGCCGAGCTCAACCTCGTCGAAGACCTCGAAGGCAAGATGCAGCGAACGCCGCAGAAGCGGCTCGAGCAGATCGTCCGGCTCGATCAGATGCAGGCGGCGGCGATCCTTAAAGACTGGATGCGACGCGAGGAGGCGGCATGAACGCGGCAATCGGAAAACTCCTGACGCAGTTCGATGCGAATGGCCGGGTCAAGTCGTCGCCGCCGCCCCCGCCTCCAAAAATCCAGGACGTGCTGACCAGGCCAAAGGAGGCGAGGCGCGATCCGCAGCCTCAATCGCAGCCGCAGGCCCACACGCAGCTTCAGGCTCAGTCCCCGGCGCCCGCGACGGAAGCGCCGCCCGTCAATCTCCTGGACGATGCCTATCGGCGCGGCCATGCCGCGGGCGTCGCGGAAGGCGACGCCAAATTGGCCGAGGAGCGCGTCCGCAGCGCGATCCGGCTCGGCGAAGAGCGGGCCAAATGGTCCGATCAGCAGGCGGTCGCAATCGTCAGCGGCTTCGAGGCGGCCTGCCGCGAGATCGAGACCAATATCGCAAGCTCCGTGGCGCGGATCCTGCTGCCGTTCCTCGCCGATGCGGTGCGCGACAAGGCGATCGGATCGCTGGTCGAGCAGATCGCGGCGCTGACCGGCAGCTCGTCGGCGCCCGCCTTCAAGGTCACCGGCCCGAGCGAGCTGCTGGACCTCGTGAAGACGCAGCTCGAGGCGTCCAGGCGAACCGGCATCGCATACGAGGCCGCCGAGACGCTCGAGGTGCGCGTCGTGGCTGACCAGACCGCGATCGAGACGCAGATCTCCGCCTGGAGTGAACGCCTCAAGGAAGCGCGCCGGTAGTCCGCCATGGAGGAGGTCAAGCATGAGATCGTGATCGTCCGCCGCCGCAGCGCCTTCGCCGAGGAGGCGCATCACGGCGGCGTCTGGAAGATCGCCTATGCGGACTTCATGACCGCGATGATGGCGTTCTTCCTGGTCATGTGGCTGCTCAACGCGCTCAACCAGGACCAGAAGCAGGTCGTCGCGAGCTATTTCAATCCGATCAAGCTCGCTGAGAACTCACCTGCCCCAAAGGGTCTCAAGGATCTCTCCAACAAGGAGCCGTCGTCGTTCGAAGGCCAGGACGGCAAGCGTCAGCCGGCCGGCACGAACGAGGAAAGGCGCGGCGATTCTCCGACGGCTGAGAAGCCGGCCTCTTTCGAGGAGAAGGTCCTGTTCCGCGATCCCTATGCGACGCTCGCCGAGATCGCCAACAGCGCGAACCAGTCGACGGGCCAGCGGCGCGCCGGCGCTCTGACCTCCGCTGAAGAGGACGGCCTCAAGGGAGGCGATGCCTATCGCGATCCATTCGATCCCGGCTATTGGAAGCTGGCGCCACAGGCGTCCAAGGACGCCGATCGCTTCATCGAGAGCGAGCCGAAGCCGAATGCCTCCGCGCGAGACGGCGCAGCCGGAACAAATCCGGGCGAGGTGCAGGCGCGCCGGAGCAGGACGGATGATGCCGGCGGCAGCGTGGCTCCGAGCCCGGAGAGCGCGTCCGCAAGCCTGTCGCCGCTGCTGCCGCCGGGCCCCGCACCGACGCAGTCGGCGCGCGAGGGCAGCGCCCAAGCTGGCGTTCAGGCCAATGCCGCTCCGCAGGCGCGTCTCAACGATACGGCGAAGGAGCCGGAGGCGCGCGACAATGCGCAAACGCAGCAACCGACCCTCAAGCAGCTTCAGTCCGCAATCGCAGACGCCCTGTCGGACATCAAGGCAGGAGCGGGGCCGGCGGCCGAGGTGCGCCAGGTCGAGGAAGGGCTCCTGGTCAGCCTGACGGACGATGCGAGCTTCGGCATGTTCGCGGTCGGCTCGGCGGAGCCGCGGCCCGAGCTGATCCGCGTGATCGACAAGATCGGGCCGCTGCTGATGAAGCGCCAGGGCATGATCATCGTCCGCGGCCATACCGACAATCGGCCGTATCGCTCGGAAACTTACGACAATTGGCGGCTGTCGACCGCACGTGCGCAGATGGCATATTACATGCTGGTTCGCTCCGGCGTCGATGCGCGGCGGATCGAGCATATCGAAGGTTACGCCGATCGGCGGCCGAAGCTCCCGAACGACCCGGCCGCCGCCCAGAACCGCCGGATCGAGATCCTGATCCGGGAGAAACGCCCTTGATCAGGCTGCTGCGCCGCGCCGTCTTGCTGCTGCCGTTCATCGCGGCAAATGCGCTTGCCCAGCCTGCACCCCAGGGCAGCGAACCCTATGAGCTCGTCCGCGCGCTGCAAGCGGTGCAGGACGGCATCGCCAATGGCGACACCGCCGCACATGGCAGTCATATCGCGCTGATCCGGCAAATCGGCGAGAAGTTTCTCGCGGCCGATCCCGCGGTGTGGAGCAATCCGCGGAACGGCCAGGCGGTCGTTATCTACCTGCTCAGCGGCGGTGCGCCGCAAATCGTCCGCAAACTGCCGCGCGACAAGTTGAACGTTGACGAGCGGCTGTTCAACGGTGCGCTCGCCTATGTCGAGGGTCGCCAAGAGGAAGCACGGGAGCTGCTCAAGGAGATCAAGCCGCGGACGATTCCTTCGGGACTGGGCGGACAGGTCGCGCTGGTTCAGGGCGCGCTGTTCGCGCGCGCCGAGGCCTCGCTCGCGATCGAGCGCCTGGACGATGCGCGCCTGCTGTTGCCCGGCACGCTGGTCGAGGAGGCGGCGCTGCGGCGCGAGATCCTGCTGGTGGGGCAGGCGGAGGATTTCGAGAAGTTCGAGTTCCTGACGCTGGCCTATATCCGCCATTACCGCAACTCGATCTATGCGGGCGATTTCTGGCAGCGCTTCTCCGCGGGGCTGACGCAATCGAGCCTGGCACTCGACGAGCGCCGCTTTGCGCGGATCTCAGCCTTGCTCGAGCAGGTCGATCGCGCCAGCCGCCTCAAGCTCTATCTCGTGATGGCGCGCGCCGCGATGGTGCGCGGACGGCTGACCGTGACCCGGCTGGCCGGCGAGCGGGCATTGACCCTCAGCGCGGATACATCGGCGGAGCGCGAGCGCGCCCATTTCTTCCGCGGCGCCTCGCGCGTGCTCACCGACGAATATGACGGCGGTCTCGCCGAACTGAAGGCGCTCGACCGGTCGAAGCTGCCCGAGCGCGACGTCCCCCTTCTCAATGCCACGGTGCAGCTTGCGCTCGACATCCGCAAGCCGTTCGCGGGCGGATTTACGGCGGACAAGCCGCCGGCCACGCCGGCGCGGCTCGATCTGTCGTCATCGACCGCGACGCTCGCACGCGCGCAGAAGCAGCTCGGCGAGCTCGAACTCCTGACCAAGGACCGCCGTCCATGACCAAGCTCAGTGGAACCTCCGGACAGCTCTTCAACGGTCTCGCCGAGAGTCTCAACATGCGCGGGTCGCGCGCGGCAAAGGGTGCCGCGACCAAACCGCAGGCGAACTCGTCCTTCAACGATCTGCTCCACACCGTCTCGAATCTCGCCAAGCAGGCGCTGAGCGAAGACGACAGCGAGACGGCCGCGAAGACCGGAACGCTGCGCACGCGTCCGATCCATCCGACCGAACAGGAGAAGCCGAAGGAGGCGGCGCTGCGCGAACCCGTCGCGCCCAATGCACATCCAAAGTCCATGGACGAGGCCTCCGACACCAAGTCCGACAAGCTGGCGGAGAAACCACGTCCGGTCGATCTTCTCACCGGGACAGATCGCCAGGATCAATCCGGCATCGCTGTGATGATCGGCCAGGAGATCGCTGCCGCGCCTGCCGTGAAGCCGCAGATGCAAGTGCCCTCCGCAGACAAGGACGCGCCCGCGCGCGACCAGCGGTCGCCCTCGGCGAAGTACGAGGCAACGGGCGCGGTGAAGGCGGCGACCGGCGATCCCGGTCCATCCAGTCCTGCCCCGGCCGGCGCGCGCTCGCAGGCGGCGGCTTCGCAAGCGATGGCGGCGTCGCAATCTGCGCTGACGCAAGGTGCGGAAGCCTCGAGCGCAAGGCCGGCATCACCCGGCTTCGAGGCGGTCACGGCCGATGTCGAGCGGGCTGCCAAGGCTTCGGCGCGCGCCGCGCTACCCGAGACGACCAAGGTCACCGTGGTCCAGCAGGAAACTCATCTGCCACCGGCGCAGTTCAACGCCCCGCAGCAGGTTGCCAATGCAGTCGTCGCCGAGCTGAAGGAGTCCTCGGCTCCGGCTGCGTCCGCGGCACCCGATCTCGCCGCATCCCAGACCAACGCACCGGATCAGCCGCTCAGGATCCTGACCGTCAATCTCGAACCGCCCGCGCTCGGCAACGTCACGGTGCGCCTGCGTCTCGTCGGCACCGAAGTGTCCGTCCAGCTCGCGGCCGAGCGCAAGGACACGAGCCAGATGCTCGACCAGCAGCGCGACCAGATCCGCGAGCTCATGCAGTCGGCCGGCTACGTCGCCGACGTCGCGCCGGTCCAGCACGGCTCGCTGGACGGATTCCAGAGCGGCTCCGGCCAGTCCCAGCCCCAGCTCTCGGGCCAGCAACAATCCTCGCCGCAGTCGCAAGGCGCGTTCGGCGGTGCCGGCACGTCGTCGGGGCAATCCGACAGCGGCGCGAAACAGGCTCGCCAGGAGCGCCAGTTCAACCAGGAGACGCGTCATGAGCAGGACGTGGCGCCGCATCATCGTCGCGGCCCTGTTTATCTGTAACGCGAGCGCTGCGGAAGCCGCCGCCGAGACTGCGCGGCCCTGCGAGCGTGAGATGACACGTGCGGCCCGGCAGCATGGGATTCCGCTCGGCATTCTCTATGCGGTCGGCCTCACCGAGACCGGCCGGCGCGGCGCGCTCCATCCTTACGCGCTCGGGGCCGACGGCCAGACCGTGTTCGCCAAGGACATCAACGATGCAATCGCGAATTTCGAGGCCATGCGCAGCAAAGGCATCAAGCTGATCGACCTCGGCTGCATGCAGATCAACCATTATTATCACGGCGACAAGTTCGCTTCGGTCCGGGCGATGTTCGATCCCGCGGGGAATGTCGAATACGCCGCGCGCTTCCTGAAGGAGTTGAAGCAGCGCGAGGGCAGCTGGACCATGGCTGTCGCGCGCTACAACGCGGGCCCCAACAATCAGCCGGCGCAGAAGCGCTATGTCTGTCACATCGTTGCGCATCTCGTCTCGAGCGGTTTCGGCGCGTGGACGGACAAGGCGCGCTCGTTCTGCCAGCCCAAGACGAGCTGAAGCAGAGCTGACCGGACCACGACAAGTTGTGCATCGCGCCCAATCATCAGCCCCGCGCAAGCAAGAACCCCCATTGTAGCTGCAACCTACCAAAGGAGCCCAATTCATGAGCCTGTATGGTGTTATGCGCACCGGCGTTTCCGGGATGAACGCGCAGTCCAACAAGCTGTCGACGGTCTCGGACAACATCGCCAACGTCAACACGACGGGCTACAAGCGGGCTTCGACGGAGTTCTCCTCGCTGATCCTGAAGAGCGGCTCCGGCAATTACGATTCCGGCGCTGTCGAAACCAAGGTCCGCTATGCCATCAGCGACGGGGGCAATACGCAGTATACCACGTCGACCACGGACCTCCGCGTCCAGGGCAATGGCTTCTTCGTCGTGTCGAACGCCAACAACACGCAGCAATATCTGACGCGCGCCGGCTCGTTCGTGCCCGACAGCCAGGGCAATCTGGTCAACGCGGCCGGCTTCTATCTTCTGGGCCAGCCGGGCAACGTGAGCAATTTCTCGCAGAACAGCCTGTCAGGCATGGAGATCGTCAACATCGCCCAGGTTTCGCAGGTGCCGGTGCCGTCGTCGGCGGGCACGCTCACGACCGGTAACCTGGATCCGAAAGCCGCCGTCATTGCTGGCCCGCCCGGCCCGGCGTCGTATTCATCGAAGAGCTCGATCGTGGCCTACAACAATATCGGCCAGGCCGTTACGCTCGACGTCTACATGTCTCACACGGCGACGGCTGCCGGCTCGGATACCTGGCAGATCGAGGTCTACGACTCCGCTACAGGCACTTCGCTCGGCGCCGCCACGACCTTCACCTTCGACACCACGGCGGCCGGCAGGGGCGCGCTCGCCGCGGCGAGCCCGACCGGTCTCGCCTTCACCGTTCCCGGAGGTGCGGCGATGACCTTTGACCTGTCGAACTTGACCCAGGTCGGCACCGACTTCAGCTTCAAGGCCACTGTCAATGGCAGCGTTCCCTCGGCGATCGACAAGGTCGATATCGACGATGCCGGCCATGTGACGGCGATCCTCAAGAACGGGCAGCAGCTGACGCTCTACACCATCATGCTCGCCGACGTCGCGAGCCCCGACAATCTGACGCCCGAGCCCGGCAACGTCTATTCGACCAACATGAATTCCGGCAACGCGCAGGTCGGAAATGCCGGCACGGGTGGGCTCGGCACGATCCAGTCCAGTGCCCTGGAGGACTCCAACGTCGACCTTGCGGACGAACTCACCGGCATGATCGAGGCCCAGCGCGGCTTCACGGCGAACTCGAAATCGTTCCAGACCGGCTCGGATCTGCTGGATGTCGTCGTCAACTTGAAGCGCTGAATTCCTAGGCGCTCGTTTCGGGCAAGAGCACGCCATGTCGCTTACCGCCGCTCTCAACTCGGCTCGCTCCTCGCTCATGGCGTCGAGCGTTCAGTCGTCGGTCATCTCGCGCAACATCGCCGGTGCCAGCGCCACCGGCTATTCGCGCAAGCTCACCGTGCTGGACAATCTGCCCGGCGCCGGCGTCTATGTCGCGGCGATCCAGCGCGCCGCCAGCTCGGGCCTCTACAACAACGTCCTGATCGCGACCTCGTCGTCCGCCAAGCAGACCGCGATCTATGACGGCCTGCAGAAGATCGCCACCGCGACGGTGGACGATCCGGAGCTCGACCAGTCGCCGACGGCGCAGCTCAACGCGCTGAAGCAGGCGTTGCAGAAATATGCCAACGCCCCTGACAACGCCACCCTGGCGCAGGCGGCCGTCGCGTCCGCCAAGGACATGGCGACCGCGCTCAACCAGGCGACCCGGACCGTGCAGTCGGTCCGCGAAAGCGCCGATGCCGACATGCAGACGTCGGTTCAGAACATCAACCAGTTGCTGTCCCGGTTCGAGACCGTGAACACCGCGATCGTGAAAGGCACGATCTCCGGCGACGACATCACCGACTATCTCGATCAGCGCGACAGCATCGTCTCGCAGCTGTCGCAGGAGGTCGGCGTCAACATGTCGATCCGCCCCAACGGCGACGCGGCGCTCTACGCCGACAGCGGCGTGGTGCTGTTCGACAAGACGGCGCGGACGGTGAGCTTTGCGCCGACGAATGCCTACACCGCCGGCACCACGGGGAACGCCGTCTACATCGACGGGGTCCCGGTGACCGGCGCCAATTCGGTGATGCCGCTGAAGTCGGGCAAGCTCGCCGGCCTCGCCCAGCTGCGCGACCAGGACACCGTCACCTATCAGAGTCAGCTCGACGAAATCGCACGCGGCCTGATCAATACGTTCAGGGAAAGCGATCAGACCGCCGCGGCGCTGCCCGACGTTCCCGGCCTCTTCACCTATCCGGGCGCACCGGCGATGCCGGCGAGCGCAACCGTCTCGGTGGGTCTCGCCGGCACGATCTCGGTCGCGGCCTCGGTCGATCCGACCCTGGGCGGCAACCCGAATCTGCTGCGCGACGGCGCGATCAGCGGCAACCCCGCCTACCAATACAACACCGCCGGACACGGCGGCTATTCGGCCCGGCTGCAGCAGCTCATCGGCGGCATGGATGCCGCGCAGCCGTTCGACGCAACGACGCAGGGCAAGCCGAGCGGCAGCCTGATCGACTTCGCATCGTCGTCGGCGAGCTGGATCGAAAACCAGCGCAAGACCGCCGACGCCAACTCCGAGTACCAGAGCACATTGCTCAACCGCAGCATCACGGCGTTGTCCAACGTCAACGGCGTCAACATGGACGACGAAATGGCGTTGATGCTCCAGGTCGAGCGCACTTATTCGGCCTCGTCGAAGATCATTTCGACCGTCGATGAAATGCTGCAGAGCCTGCTGGCCGCCGTGGGGAACTGAGCCATGATGAGCGCAAACTACATTTCCACCCTGATGCTGTCCTCGTCGTTGAGGTATTCGATCACGAACAACCAGGCAGCGCTGAGCAGGGCGTCGACCGAAGCGACCACCGGCCGCTTCTACGACGTTGGTCTGGAACTCGGTGCGACGACGGGAAGCGACCTCACGCTGCGGGCGGACTGGAGCTTTGCCGACCAGCTCGTCGACACCAACGGTCTCGTCTCGGGACGCCTCGACGTGACGCAGAACAGGATCACTCAGCTCAGCAAGACCGCGACGGACTTCCTCAAGGACCTGATCGCGGCCCGCAGCACCGACGGCGGCGGGCGGGTCATCCTGCCGCCTGCTGCGTCCAATCTCCAAGACCTGATCGGCGCACTGAACGTCTCCTATAACGGCTCCTATCTGTTCTCGGGCATCAACACGCAGAATGCGCCCATCACGCCTTACGCCGCGGGCTCGGCCAGCAAGAACCAGGTCGATGCGGATTTTCTCGCGACCTTCGGCTTTCCGCAATCCTCACCCGCCGTGGCCACCATTCCGCCGGCCCAGATGCAGACCTTCCTAGACACCACCTTCGATGCCGAGTTCGCGAGCCCGGCCTGGAACACCAACTGGTCGTCGGCGACTGACCAGACCATGCAAAGCCGCATCTCCACCACCGAGATCGCGGACACGTCCGTGAGCGCCAACCAGATCGGCTTCCGCAGGCTCGCCGAGGCCTACACCATGATGGCCGATCTCGGCAACGTGAAGCTGAGCCAGGAGACGTTCCAGGTCGTGGTGGACAAGGCCATCGGGCTGGTCGGCAACGCCATCAACGATCTCGCTGCGCTGGGCGGCAGCGTCGGCACGGTCCAGCAGCGGGTCACCACCGCAACCGCCAAGCTCAAGACGCAGCAGGACATCCTGAACAATCAGATCGTCGGCATGGAGAAGGTCGATCCGACCGAAGCCTCGGTCCGGGTCAATACGCTGCAGACACAGATCCAGACCGCGCTGGCGCTCACCTCGCAGCTCCAGAAGATCAGCCTCATCAATTATCTCTGAGCCAAGGCTGCGCTGTCAGGCTCGTAACCTTTGTCCAGTTGTTCGGTTTTCTGCGAAGAGTGGTCCTGATGACGTTTGAAGCCTATGAAGCGGTCGTTGATGATAGTGGCTATGAGGCGCGCAGCCGTGAGCGGCAGGCACTCAGCCTTGGCATCGACCGGCTCGAGCGGATCCAGAAGGGGCGTTCCAGCCTCGAGGATCAGGTCGAGAGCCTGCTCTATGTGCGGCGGCTGTGGACGATCTTCATCGAGGATCTCGCGCACCCGGACAACGGCCTGCCGGACAAGCTGCGTGCCGACATCATCTCGATCGGCCTGTGGGTGGTCAAGGAAGCCGATCGTCTCCGCGAGCAGCGGTCCAGCGACGTGGTGCAGCTCATCGAAATCAACCGCCTGATCCGAGACGCGCTTTAATGAAGATCTCCTTGCGCGCGGGCGAACGGATCTACATCAACGGCGCGGTGCTCCGCGTCGACCGCAAGGTCTCCGTCGAGCTCGTCAACGACGTGATGTTCCTGCTCGAAGGGCAGGTCATGCAGGCGTCCGACGCCACCACGGCGCTGCGGCAGCTCTATTTCATCGTCCAGCTTATGCTGATGAACCCGACCGACGTTCGCGACGCTGCGGCGCTCTACGCCCAGCATCACGCGGCCCTGTGTGCCGTTTGCGAGAACCGCGAGATGCTCGGTGGGCTCGGCGCGATCCACGAACTGGTTGGGGCGACCCGCTATTTCGAGGCGCTCAAGCGGATTCGCGCGTTGTTTCCGGTGGAGCAGGCCATCCTGGCCGGCGCCGCCGCCGTTTCCCCAGTCGAAGCTGCCTGACAGCGGAGGGACAAGATGAACGTCAACAGCGCGACCGACAGCACGAGCAGATCCAGTTCGACCGACACCAACTCGACGACGTCGAGCAACAGCGTAGACTACAACACGTTTCTCCAGCTCCTCATCGCCCAGATGAAGAACCAGGATCCGACCAATCCCATGGACACTGCGCAATATATGAGCCAGTTCGCCCAGCTCTCGACAGTCGAGCAAGCGATGCAGACGAATGCGAAGCTGGACGCGCTGCTGTCCTCGCAGTCCTTGTCGCAGGCCAACGGGCTGATCGGGAAGACGGTCAGCTTCACCGACTCGACCGGCGCGACCTTCAGCGGCAAGGTCGTCTCGGTCTCTATCAACAGCGACGGCTCCATCGCGACGCTTCAGGACGGCACCAAGGTCGCGGTCGGACCGGGCCTCACGATCAGCCAGTCATGAACGAGCGGGACGCCCTCGATATCGTCCAGGCGGCGATCTGGACCATCATCGTCGCCTCCGGGCCTGCGGTCGGCGCAGCCATGCTGGTCGGCACCGTCATCGCGCTGATCCAGGCGCTGACCCAGATCCAGGAGGTGACGCTGACCTTTGTTCCGAAGATCATCGTCATTCTCCTGGTCGTTGCCGTCTCCGGCTCCTTCATCGGCGCGCATCTGTCGACCTTCACTGAGATGGTCTATTCCAGGATCGAGCGCGGCTTCTGATCCGGACGGCCTGGCACCATCCCCGCGTAAGCTTTGCGCGGCAGATTGCGAACCGGACCCCTCTGCCGGTGACCCCATGGCCGATACGTTAGCTGCTAGCCCGCCCAATCAGCGCCGCCTCGGAACGGATGCCTTTTTCGCCGCCGGCATCGTGACCATGCTCACGATCCTGTTCCTGCCGATTCCTCCGATCCTGATCGACCTCGGCCTCGCGTTCTCGATCGCGCTTTCGGCCCTGATCCTGATGGTGGCGCTGTGGATTCAGCGCCCGCTCGACTTCTCTGCTTTCCCGACCGTTCTGCTGATCGCGACGATCCTGCGCCTGGCGCTGAACATCGCGACGACGCGCCTGATCCTGTCACGGGGCGGGGAGGGTGAACATGCGGCGGGCCATGTCGTTGCAGGCTTCTCGAAGTTCGTCATGGGCGGCGACTTCGTCATCGGTCTCATCATCTTCGCGATCCTGGTGACGGTGAATTTCGTCGTGATCACCAAGGGCGCGACGCGTATCGCCGAAGTCGGCGCCCGTTTCACCCTCGACGCCATCCCGGGCAAGCAGATGGCGATCGATGCGGACCTGTCCGCCGGCTTGATCGACGACAAGGAAGCCCAGCGACGGCGCCGCGAGCTCGAAGAGGAGAGCGCGTTCTTCGGCGCCATGGACGGCGCCTCGAAATTCGTCCGTGGCGACGCCATTGCCGGTCTCATCATCACCGCGATCAACATCTTCGGCGGCATCGTCATCGGCGTCACCCATCACGGATTGACTCTGTCCCGCGCGGCCGACGTCTACACCAAGCTCTCCGTCGGCGATGGTCTGGTGTCGCAGATGCCGGCGCTGATCGTGTCGCTGTCGGCGGGCCTCCTGGTCTCCAAGGGCGGCACCACGGGCTCGGCGGAGCAGGCGGTGCTGCGGCAGCTCGGCGGCTATCCGCGCGCGGTGTCGGCCGCCGCGCTGATGATGTTCGTGCTCGCTTTGATGCCGGGACTGCCGATGGCGCCGTTTGTGCTGCTTGGGGGTGTCATGGCCTTCGTCGGCTATTCGTTGCCGAAGCGGCAGGCTGCGCTGAAGCAGAAGGAGGAGGCCCGCAAGGCCGACGAGCGCGCGCAGGCTGAGGCCAAGGAGTCCGTCAAGGAGCAGCTCAAGACCGCCGAGATCGAGCTGGCGCTCGGCGGCCACCTTTCAATCCATCTGTTGGGCTCGCGCACCGAGCTTGCCCACCGCGTGGCCAAGATCCGCAAGAAATTCGCCAAACAGTACGGCTTCGTCATTCCCGAGATCAAGCTCACGGACAATCTGTCGATCGATCCTAAGAGCTACCAGATAAGGATTCACGACACGCGCGTTGCCCATGGCGAGCTCAGGCTCGGCGAGGTGCTGGTGCTGGTCGACAAGGACGGCAAGCCCGACGTGCCGGGCGACGAGGTGATCGAGCCTGCGTTCGGCATGAAGGCGCTGTGGGTGACGGAAGCCTTCACCGACGAAGTCAAGCGGCAGGGCTGCAAGCCGGTCGACAATCTGTCGGTGCTGCTCACGCATTTGAGCGAAGTGATCAGGGCGCACCTCGCCCAGCTGCTGTCCTACAAGGACATGCGCGCCCTGCTCGACCGGCTCGATCCCGAATACAAGCGCCTGGTCGAGGATCTCTGCCCGTCGCAGATCTCCTATTCGGGCCTGCTGGCGATCCTGAAGATCCTGCTTGCCGAGCGAGTCTCCATTCGCAATCTTCACCTGATCCTCGAGGCGATCGCCGAGATCGCGCCCCATGTGCGGCGCTCCGAGCAGGTGGCAGAGCACGTGCGGACCCGGCTCGCCCAGCAGATCTGCGGTGATCTCTCCGACAATGGCGTGCTCAACGTGGTTCGTCTCGGCAACCGCTGGGACCTCGCTTTCCACCAGAGCCTGAAGCGCGATGCCAAGGGGGACGTCGTCGAGTTCGACGCAGACCCGCGCTTAATCGAGCAGTTCGCGACCGAAGCCAGCGCCGCGATCCGGAAATTCACCGAGAGCGGCACCAGCGTGGTGATGGCAGTGACGCCGGAAGCGCGCCCCTATGTCCGGATGATCCTGGAGCGAGTGTTTCCGACATTGCCGATCCTGTCGCATGTCGAAGTCGCGCGCAGCGCCGAGATCAGGGCGCTCGGAGCCATATCGTGATCTCAGGGCTCGCCGACAGCGTGCTGGTGACGTTCATCGTGTTTTGCCGCATCGGCGCCTGCCTGATGCTGGTGCCCGGCTATTCCAGCGTCAACGTTCCGCCCCAGGTGCGCCTGTTCGTCGCGCTGGTCACGACGTTTGCACTGACGCCGATCCTGATTGCCGTCCTGAAGCCGCTCACGGACAACGCGGCTCCCCTGACGCTCGCGCTCCTGATCTGCTCCGAGCTCGTGGTCGGCAGCGTCATCGGGCTCGGCGGGCGCGTGTTCTTCCTCGCCCTCCAGACCATGGCGACCATGATGGCGAGCGCGATCGGGCTGAGCAACATCCCGGGCACACCGATCGCCGACACCGATCCGGCGCCCGCCCTGGTGCCGCTGATCATGGCGGCCGTCACCACGCTGTTCTTCATGACCGACCAGCACTGGCAGGTGCTGCGGGGGCTGATGAACTCCTACGACGTCTGGAAGCCCGGCAGCAGGCTGGGCGGCAGCGTCGCGCTCGAGCTGCTCGTCGGCCGCCTTTCGGAAGCGTTCGTGCTGACGCTGCGGATCTCGAGCCCTTTCATCGTCTATTCGGTCATCGTCAACCTGGCGGTCGGCCTGATCAACAAGCTGACGCCGGCCATTCCGGTCTATTTCATCTCGGTGCCCTTCGTGCTGTTCGGCGGCTTCCTGCTGCTCTACCTCACCAGCGACGAGCTGCTGACGCAGTTCATGCTGGGCGTGTCGTCGTGGCTGGCGGAGTGACCGGGTCATGACATCGCGCGCGGACAAGCTCGGCCGGATGGTCTCGCTGGTGAAGCTGCAGCTCCGGCTCTCCGAATGGCAGCTCGCGCAATTGCGGCAGCAGGAGCGCAGCCTGCAGGACGAGCAGGAATGGCTGGTCGGAGCCTTGAACGATGGAAAGCCGCCGGCGGGATCGTCGAACGAATCGATCGCGCGGCGTCTCAACAGGGCGAGCGTCGGCGCACGTGCGGTGCAGGCGCAGGCCGTGCAGCAGCTCGACCAGGTTCGCCGGGAGACCCGCCGCGTGAAACAGCTCGAGGAGGTCGCCAAGGCCGCACTCGCAGACAAGCTCCGCGATGCCGAGAAGCGCTCGCTCGAGGACATGACGGGAACGAGCCTTACCGTGCAAGCCTGGACGCCACAGCCAGCCAATCGGAACAAGACATGATCGTGACAGCGACGCCCGACCTCGTCCTCGACGTCCTCGAAGCCGCGGACCCCGCGACGCAGCGCGCCGCGACCGCGAAGCTCGACGCGCTGAAATCGTCGGACGCCGACTTCGCCGCCACGATGGAGGCGGAAGTCGGCAAGGCCAAAGCGGCGACCGCCGATCAAGCCGCGGCGAAAGTCGCGGAAGCGCAGTCGGGTGCCGTGAATGGCGCGCCGGTGCAGGTGATCAAGGCGCCGGCATCCGGCGAGATTTACCGGAAGTTCGAAGCCTTCATCCTCCAGACCTTCGTCGAGACGATGTTGCCGAAGGAGTCGGAGGAGGTCTTCGGCAAGGGCACGGCTGGCGGCGTCTGGAAATCGATGCTTGCAGAGCAGCTCGGCAGCCAGCTGGCAAAGGGCAACGGTGTCGGCATCGCCCGGCAGCTCGCCGCCGCACATCCGGCTGGACCGGACGCTGCGAAGGCCAAATCATGATCCGCGAACGGGTGACAGAAGTTGAGAGGTGAATTTCCAATGCAGGCACAAGAAGGCGCGGCGGCCGTGGCGATGGACCAGACGGTCGCGGACACCGAGATGGTGACGACGGAAGCCGTAGCGAGCGATGCGCTGCTGCCCGTGCTGCTGCCGATCGGGGGTGGCGAGGCAAGGGTCGGCGCCGCGGACACGATGAGATCGGACGAGATGCGTGGCCTGCTGGCCGCAATCCGCCGGCTCGCGACTATCGTCGAGGAGGAGACGACGGCACTCGCGACGGGCCAGAAGATCGATTTCGACGACTTCAGCGCGCGGAAGAGCCGGAGCATGCTCGAGTTCGTCCGCCTGATGCGGGCGCGGATGCACCTTGGCGGCGAGGTCGAGATCACCGAGGAGATTCAGCGGCTGCGCGACAAGCTCGAGCGGAATCGATCCATTCTGGAGATGCACTACGACGCAGTCCGGGAGGTCGCGAGCATTATCGTCAAGGCGGTCAAGGACGCCGAGTCCGACGGCACCTATACCGGTCGCACAGCGCAGGACGGAAAATGATCAGGCTGGTGCTGGCCGGGCTTTGGGTATGCATCCTCACGGCAGGCACGAGCTATGCCGTTGCCTATTGGAAGGAGAAGGGCAGCCTGCTGCCGGCGAAGGACGAATATCTCGAAGGGCTGCAATATCACAAGACGCGGGCGCTGAGCGTGCCGATGGTCGAGAACGGCAATGTCCAGGGCTACATCGTCGCCCGCTTCGTCTACACCATGGAGGCGCGGACCATGCACCAGCTGAACGTCCCGCCGGAGCCGTTCGTCGTCGACGAGGCCTTCCGCAGGATCTACGCCGACGATCGTCTCGACTTCAGGAAGCTCGCCCGTTACGACCTCGCCATCCTGACGACGGCCATCAAGCAGCGCGTCAACGAACGGATGCAGGGTGACATTGTCCAGGACGTCCTGGTCGAGGACTTCAACTATGTCTCCAAGGAAGAATTCCAGCAGAAGCCATAGCTCTTTTCTGCGGCCATCCTTCGAGAGGCCGCTACGCGGCTCCTCAGGATGAGGACGGAATGCGCGGCGCCAGTCTCAGCGCGCACCGGGGCCGACTAGCCTCATCCTGAAGGAGGCGCGTCAGCGCCGTCTCGAAGGACGAGGCGTGCGCTCAGCTCGCCGCCAAAAGTGCAACGGCCTCCGCGAAGCTGCTTCGCAGAGGCCGTTGCCGGTTCGTGGCGCTGTCCTGCCGTGTCAGTTGCCGGCCGGGTATGCCGCGGGGGCGGCCTGCGTCCTGTTCAGTAGAATGCCGACGTCCTCGAGCTCCTGCACCGGCTCGTCGAGAGTTTCGCCCGCCGGGATGTTGAGGCGGTAGCCGACATAACGCCTTGCCACGATCGCGTCGAAGCCGAGGCGGTCGCGGAGCTTCTTGCGCAGCTTGCTGACGTGGCTCTCGATCACGCTCTCGTCGAATGTGGACTCGAAGATGCCGTAGACCGCATTGAAGATCTGGGTCTTGGTGATCCACTTGCCGTGATTGGCCACCATATATTCGAGAATGCGCAGTTCGCGGCGGGGCAGGGTGAGGGCGTGGCCCGCGATTTCGGGATCACGGCCGTTGAAGAAGACCTGGATCCTGCTCTCGCAGGGCCTCGGCAGCTCGCCCACCCGGCGGCGCGCGATCGCGGCCGTTCGTGCCAGGATCTCGCGCAGGTGGATCGGCACGTGCACGACGTCGTCCACGCCCGATTCGAACAGCTCCAGCGTGTTCTTGAGCATCTTCTGGCCGCTCATGGCAATGATGGGAGCCGAGGAGCGCTTGCGCATCGCCCGCGGCAGGCTTCCGCGGGCATCGCAATCGCCGAGGAGAAAAGCGTCCACCGCCGCCAGATCGGACTCGCTCGCAGATTGCAGCCAGTCCCAGAATTCTCCGGAGGAGAAGCCGATCGACGATACGCCTTCGCGAACGAGCCCTCCGACATAGCTGTTCGCGACGCTCTCACGATCATCAACGATAATATACATCAGTCTTTCGCCCCTGTTTCGCACTTGTTGCGGCCGGTTGGTGTTGTGATGCTCCGGCTCGGCAACGATGCTGTTTGACGACATTCCATCCCGCGAACCGTTGTTGTGGTTTCGATATTCGCGGGCAGCCCTACGCATTCAGTGCCTGCGTCTCGCAGGCCTGTTACTTCAACTCAATACTGAAACGCTTACTGCGTGAGGCTCGGCGGGTGTCTTACTGGTCACCTCGCGGAGCAGATTGAGAAACGACCTAGAACAGTTGCGCCAAGTTGCTCATCGCGTCCGAACACTGCTGAAACCGTGTCGATCTCCTCGCCAACTGGCGAGAATCACTTGAGTAGAACCGTAGCGATTGCCGATTCCCGATCAAGCGTGCGGAAGAAAGCGATTGCTACACGCGCTTGATGCTGTTGATTTGTTTCGGGTGTTTCTTGATGTATTCGATCGTATCAGTTGATTTTGATACGAAACTAGTTTTGCATCGTGATGGTTGTATAGTTCCGCATCCCCGTACAATTACAGCTATTTCGGGTGGTGCTCCGGGGCACGCACATTGATGGGTTTTCAACCCCGGATTGACTCTGGAACTCGCTTTTCCGCATGCGGAAGTTCGACTCACGTCTGCGCCGCGCCTCCAGCTTGATGAAATCTTGGCGAGTGTGTGTCTTTCGAGTCGCACTATCGCCACGTGTGTGGCGCGATCGACTCATGCGACGACGCATCGCGCGCGATGAACGGCTTTCGACCCGCACGTTTCAGGCAAGCTTCGACAGATAACGTCGTCGCTCGACAGACCGAACCGAACGGAGCATTTTCATATGTTGTCCGATGGACAAGCTCGTCCCAACGCGACCGCGGACGCTTCCGCGGCGGCGAAGCCAGCGCCGGAGGCGAGCGATTCATTGGACAACGCGGCGCGGACGACCAAGCCTGCCGCGAGTGCAAAGCGCGTATCGGCGACGGCGAGCGACGAGGCTCTCGCAAAGGAGGCACTCGACGGCTTGAAGCGGATTCGTGCCAAGGCCCGCCTCGACAAGATGGCGATCCCGAAGCCGGCGCCGGTCGTGATCAAGCCGGCCGTGATCGTGGCGAAGCCGCCGCCACCCCGTCCGACCTGGGTCGCGCCGCTCGCAACTCTGGCGGTCGCTGCCATGCTGGTGGTCTGCGCCTGCACCGGCGTGATCGCCTATCTCACCACCCAGCCCGCGCCAAACAACGTTGCGGCCAATGCGGAGATCAGGAATCTGCGCGAGACCGTCGCGCAACTGCGCAAGCAGGTGTCGAGCGTGTCTGAAAACCTCGATGGCTTGCGGACCGCGGTCGATCAATCCAGCAAGGTCACGAACGATCGCTTCGGCCGGTTTGCCGAGAATCTCGACCGGATCGAGCGGGTGAGCTCGTCCTCTACGGTGAAGCTCGACAAGCTCGCTCAGGCGCAGACCCAAGCTCAAGCGCCCGCGCCGGCGACGGTGCAGACGCAGCCGGTGTCAGCGCAAGGGCCGATGATGGCCGCGGTCGCCGCGCCCGAATTCACGGGATCGGTGCCTGCACCCGAGCGTGCATCGGCGCCGCGCAAGGCGATCAAGGGCTGGTCGGTCCGCCAGGCCTATGAGGGAATTGCGATCCTGCAGGGCCCGAACGGTGTCATCGAAGCCGTGCTGGGACAACAGGTGCCCGGCCTTGGCCGCATCGAAGAGATCAGGAACGAGAACGGGCGCCTGGTGGTGGAATCAAGCGGCGGCGTCATCTATTCGTCACGCAAGGCAACGCCCTGATCGAGCCGCCTTCTATTGGCGGTGATGCTCGAAGCTGGTGCACAGCAGATCGACCTCCGCCTCCGCGATCGGCGCGCGAAAAAGGCGGCAGCTGAACTCGACCGTCGTCTTGCTGTCGGCACTGGCGCGATCCTCCCGCAGGAAGATGCACCGCTTGCAGACGTCGGTGTGGTGCCGCTGCTCGGCGGCATCGGAGTGGTCCAGCACGTGCCGGAACGTGTCGCGGAAGCGGATTTTGACTTCATCGTCGAGAACAGCAATCGCTTCGAGAAGGACGTTGACGGGATCGCGCACCAGGAACTTCTTGCCCTGCTGGGTCACGCTCAACGTCACCGACCGCTTGTCCGTCGCCGAGCGCTTCCGCTCGAGATAACCGAGCCGCTCGAGCTCGCCGATGATGAACGAGGCGGTGCCGCGCGTGGTGCCGACGTAGCTCGCCAGCGCCGAGGGGGTTCGGGAAAATCGGTTGGCGCGGGAGAGGAAGCGCAGCGCCATCCATTCGCGGTCGCGCAAACCGTGCTTGGTGCCTTCGAACCACAGGATGCGTGCGGCCTGCTCCAACAGTTCAATCGATTCACGAGCCAAATTCATTTCAGTTCCAGGTCGGACAAACGTTTATTCAATTGGGCCTCCGCTAGCGCAATCGGAGACCCGCTCGCGCTGCTTCGTCCGTTGCGGGCGAGCATCGCGCGTCGCGGGAAGAAGCCTCTGCGTTTCCGAAGATGGAACTTCCGGCCGTGGAACTAGGGTGTCACAAAGAAAGACCGGGTAAATCGCGCGGCCAAGATCTTTCGAAAATTTCAATCAAATGACGGCGGTTCGCACGGAATTGGCGATGATGAGCGATGCGTAAGCACATGATGTGTCACCATCGTCGCTGCGATTGCTATTTGTTGCGGCAGAGCCTGTCGGGTGTGCGCTCAGGCGCATTCTGTGCAGCGACAAGCGGCCTGGCCGGCAGGCAAAGAACCATTTTTTTCGGTTAATGGATGTTGCGATGCAGTGCAGCCAGACGGTTAAGTCCGGCACACGGCACACGGCACACGGCCCACGCTCCGGCGGGCGGCGGACACCGGTGCTCGCTAACGAAGGGATGAAGTGGTGAGCCGCGTGCTCGCAGGCTGGTGACTTGCGTTTATCCGGCAATTACGGGCGAATGCGGCGCCCGAGGGGCATCAGCATGGGAATCAGGAATGGGAAGATCGATGAGCTTTGAAACCACCATGACATCCGACGTCGTTGGACTGACGAAAGTTGCCCCGCTCTCGCGCCGCGGATTCATGAGCGCCACCGCGGCCGTCGCCGCTGGCTACACGCTCGCGGCCGGTCCGGTCCGGGCCGACATCATCACGACGGATACCAGCGGCCTCCAGGCCGGCGATGCCAAGATCAAGGTCGGCTCTGAGGAAATGCCCGCCTATTTCGCCCGCCCGGCCGGCAACGCCAAGGCGCCGGTGGTCATCGTGGCGATGGAAATCTTTGGCCTGCACGAATACATCCGGGACGTGACGCGCCGCCTCGCCAAGCTCGGCGCGTTCGCGGTGGCGCCCGACTATTATTTCCGCAAGGGCATCGACCTGACCAAGGTGACGGATATCAAGGAGCTGCTGCCGGTGGTGAATGCGAAGCCGGACGCGGAGCTGTTGTCGGATCTGGACGCGACGGTCGCCTGGGCAGGATCGCAAGGCGGCGACACAACGAAGCTCGGCATCATCGGCTTCTGCCGGGGTGGCCGCACGGTCTGGGAATATGCCGCTCACAGCGGTGCGCTCAAGGCGGGCGTTGCCTTCTACGGGACCTTGGTCGATCCAGCCAACCCGTTGTGGCCGAAGAGCCCGCTGCAGCTCGCGCCCGAGATGAAGGCGCCGGTGCTCGGCCTCTATGGTGGCGCCGATACCGGCATTCCCGTCGCCCAGGTCGAGCAGATGAAGGCCGCGCTCGCGCAGAGCAAGAAGACGGCCGACTTCAAGATCTACCCCGAAGCGCCGCACGGCTTCCATGCCGACTATCGCGGCAGCTACCGCAAGGACGCCGCGGAAGATGCCTGGAAGCAGGCAGAGGCCTGGTTCAAGAAACACGGCGTGTTGAGCTGACGGTCAATCAAGAGGGCGGCCCAAGTGGCCGCCCTTTCTCTTTCATGTGACGGTCTCACTTCGTCATCGCGCCGTAGACGATGTCCTGAACCTGCTCGCGATAATACTTCCTGAGCTCACCCGGTGCCGCTGTGCCCACGACGACGACGAGACGCTCCTTGGGATCGCAGAAGAACTGCGTCCCGTAGGCTCCGTTCCAGGTGAACTCGCCCGGATTGCCGGGGACTGACGATAACCCTTCGCTGGTCCGGACCGCCACCGAAAGGCCAAAGCCGAAGCCGCCGCGATGCGGCTCGACATTGGCGACGTTGTTCTTGATCTCGGGGCCGAGATGGTTCGCCGTCATGTGACGGACGGTCTTCGGACCTAGAATGCGCTGCCCGTCGAGCTCGCCGCCGTTGAGCAACATCTGTCCGAAGCGGATGTAGTCGCCGACCGTCGCGAAGGAGCAGGCGCCGCCGCAGTCGAACTTGGTTGGAGTGTCCAGGAGCTTGATGGCCTGCGGCTTGCCCGTCAGCGGATCGTTCGGGAAGGGGCGGGCGAGGCGCGGGCGCTGCGCCTCGGTCGGATGGAAAGTCGCATCCTTCATGCCGAGCGGCTGCCAGACATTGGCAGCGAGATAGTCGCCAAGCTTCTGCTCGCTCACCTTCTCGACGACAGCGCCGAGCACATCAATCGAAAAACCGTATTCGAACGCGGTCGAGGGCTGCTGCGCCAGCGGCAGCTTGGTGATGCGATCGATGAAAGCCTGGGTGTCGCCTTCGATCGCCGGCGCAATGCCATCGGGATATTGCCGCGCCACCGGGCTCGATGAGTCGGGGCGGCCGCCATACATCAGCCCCGACGTATGCCGGTAGAGATCGTGGATGAAGATCGGCGAGGCCTGCGGTTCGAGCTTGAGTGATCCGTCCGCCTGAGGCACGCCGACCTTCATGTCGGCGAAGCCCGGGTAGTATTCGGACAGCTTGGCCTGGAGTGGCAGCCGTCCCTGCTCCATCAGCGTCAGGCCGGCGACCGCTGCCATCGGCTTGGTCATCGAGGCCAGCGCGAAGATCGCATCGAGCGGCATCGGCGTACCCTTGGCCGGATCGAGCAGGCCATAGGCCTTGTAGTGGACGAGCTTGCCGTCGCGCGCGATGGCGACCACTGCGCCGGGAACGCGCTTGGCCGCGATCTCGCGCGCGAAGAAATTATCGAGGCGTGCAAGGCCTTGCTTCGAAAATCCGACATCGTCGGGATTGGCTTCGGGCAGCGGCGCAGCGCGCGCGGCGCCGAGCGTGACGACAGCAATCGTTGCCGCGATCATGGCGATCGTCTTGTTCATTGCATTCTCCCAAGAGGCGAGCTCGTTGTGCAGTGGCTCGCTCGATGCCTAGATCATGACCGCACAGGGACGAAGTCAAGCGCGGGGGCGGCATGTCTGGGACGCATCGGAGCGCCGGAACCCTAACGTCCTTCGCCTGCGCGCCAGAGAGCGTCGAGGCCGTGCCGATAGGTGGGGCAGGCCAGCGTGACGCCGAGCTCGTGCTTCAATTTCTTATTGGAGACGCGGGCGCTGCTGGCATAGAAGCTGCGCGCCATCGCCGACATCTCGGCGGTGGCGAACGCTTCTTCCGGCGGCGGCGCCACGCCCATCAGCTGCGCGGCATAGCCGATCACGTCCTGCGGCGACGCCGGCTCATCGTCGCAGACGTTCCAAACGCCGCCGCCCTGGTGACGAAGAGCGGCCATGATCGCGCTCGCGATATCGTCGACGTGGATGCGGTTGAACACCTGTCCCGGCTTGATGATGCGCCTCGCCGTTCCCGCGCGCAGTGTCGCCAGCGCGTTGCGGCCGGGACCGTAGATGCCCGCAAGCCGCAGGATCGCGGCATCGCCGCCCGTCGCATCCGTCCAGGCCTGCTCCGCCGCGATCCGCATCCGCGTGCGGTCGAGGATGGCCTGCGGCGGCGTGCTCTCGTCGACCCAGCTGCCTGCGTGATCGCCGTACACCCCGATGGTGGAGAGATAGACGACCTTGCGGCGGCTTCCCTGCAGCACGCCGCCAAACGCCGCGATCGCGGGATCGCCGGTGCTGCCGGGCGGGATCGATACCAGGAGGACGTCGGCGTCGCGAACCCGTTCAACCGTCTCGGGCGACGGAGGGCTGCCGGAAAATGGATGCACCTCGATCCCGGCAAGGTCATTCCGCTGCGCGGGATCGCGTACGGTACCGGCGACATGCGAGAAGCTGCCGCCGTGCTTGCGGACGAAATGCCGCGCGCTGTAGCCGAGGCCGAGGATGAAGAGCCGCATGCGTCTCCTGTGCAGATCGAAAGTTCCCGTTCGCGCCGTCGCGCGCAGTTCGCTCATAAGAGATTTTTGGGTCCGGCAAAAGATATTGCGATTTGTCTCGCCCTCCGGCTCGGCCGATGATCGCTTTACGCAGCGCCGGAAGGGAGGCATCGATCATGCAGGCCGAAGCGTTGGTTCAGGCGCCAGCAGACGCCGCCGAACTGATCCGGGGAGCGGCCGCGCTGATCTTCGATGTTGACGGCACCCTGGCCGAAACCGAGGAGCTGCATCGGCAGGCCTTCAATCTCGCCTTCGCCCGCCTCGGTCTCGACTGGCAGTGGGACCGCCCCGTCTACAAGGACCTGTTGCGGGTGACGGGCGGCAAGGAGCGCATGCGCACCTACCACGAGAGGCTAGTGACCGCTCCGCCCTTGTCGGACGGGGACATCGCAGAACTTCACCGCATCAAGACCGCGCATTATGCCGAATTGGTCGAGACCGGCCGCTGTCCCTTGCGGCCAGGCGTGACGGATTTGCTCAGGGCCGCGAAGGCGCGCGGCCAGCGGCTTGCGATTGCGACCACCACATCGCACGGCAATATCGATGCGCTGCTGTCGCAGGCGCTGGGCAAACGCTGGGCCGCGGATTTCGATGCGATCGTCGCCGGCGACGACGTCAGGCACAAGAAGCCGGCGCCGGACGTGTACCTCGAGATCCTGGCGCGGCTGAAGCTCGAGGCGTCCGACTGCGTTGCGATCGAGGATTCCGCCAACGGCCTGGTCGCGGCCTCGCGCGCCGGCATCCCGGTTCTGATCACCCGCAGCATGTTCTTCGGGGACGACGACTTCACCGGCGCGCACATCGTGCTCGACGATCTGTCGGAACTTTCCGACCGCCAAACAAAAACTGAAAAACAACCCCATGCACAGTAGATCACGCTCGCGTGATCGCCGTGCTCAGTGGACGCGGTGACTTGCTCTATCGTCCTCGGCCTGCTCGACAATCTGCGCGATCGGGCTGGACTGATGGTGCACCAGGCGCCAGTCGTCGCCGACGCGGCGAAAATGGTTCGCCGCAGCCAACGCGGTGCCGTCGACGATCTCGATGCAGAGCACGCGCGCGCTGTCGCCGTCGACGATGGCCTGCGGCTCGGCACAGACGATCTGCGGCCGCTGCGGGTTTTGCAGGATGTCGCGCCAGCTTCCGATCACGGTGGCGCGGCCGATGATGGCCGGCCAGCCGGGATGGATGCAGGAGATGCCGTCGTCATCCGCCCACATCCGTTCCATGCCGGCGAAGTCGCCGGTCGAGAACGCCGCGTAAAAGGCCGCGTTGGCGGCGATGACCTTGGTGTCGTTTCCCATCGCTCTCGGGTGGGGCAAGGACAGGCAAAAATCAAGCGCGACTTTCCGTCGACTTTGGCCGCAGTGCAGCATTCAGGATGCTGCCCGCGTCGTGGTCACGCCGAAACGTGCGTTGCCACGGCCCGCCGCGCGCCGTCGGCATAAAGGCGGCCGAGCGCCGCGGCAACAGCCTCGCGCAGGCGCGGCTCGGCGCCGAGCGGCCCGAACACCTTTGCTACCCCGAGCAGTGCCGGTGCGAGGCGCTCCGCAACGGGTCCTGCCTCGCGCGCCAGCGCGGCGAACTCGGCGGCGAATGGATCGCGCACGTCGATCGGCCGTCCCTGCTCGTCGACGCCGCTGACGTAGCGCATCCAGGCGGCGACCGCGAGCGCATGCGTTGCGATCGGCAGGCCTCTGGCAAGGCGATCGTGTATCGCGCCGAGCAGCCGCTGCGGCAGCTTTTGCGAGCCGTCCATGGCAATCTGCCAGGTGCGATGGTGCAGCGCCGGATTGGCGAAGCGCTTGAGCAGCGAGGCGCGATAGGCGGCGAGATCCGTGCCCGCGGGCATCGTCAGCGTCACCGCGGCCTCTTCCATGACCTGCGCGGCAAGGCGCGCAAAATGCGGATCCTGCATGGTGTCGGCGATGGTCTCGTAGCCGGAGAGATAGCCGAGATAGGCCAGCGCGGAATGGCTGGCGTTGAGGAGCCGCAACTTCATCAGCTCGAACGGCTTGACGTCGCCGACGAGCTCGACCCCCGCTGCGGCAAGGTCCGGCCGGCCCGCGGTGAAGCGGTCCTCGACCACCCATTGCGTGAACGGCTCGGTCATGACAGGCCAGGCGTCGCGCATGCCGAGCGCAGATGCGACCGCATCGCGGTCGGCATCCGTCGTCTCCGGCACGATGCGGTCGACCATGGTCGAGGGGAAAGCGACCGCATCCGCGATCCACTTGCCGAGTTCCCTCGAGCGCAGCGCGGCGAACTGCGTCACGATCCGCTGCACGGTCTGGCCGTTGGCGGCAAGATTGTCGCAGCAAAGCACGGTGAAGGGCGAAAGACCCTGCGCCCGCCGCCGTGCCAGCGCGGCGACGATGAAGCCCGGCGCCGAGCGCGGCGCGTCGAAATTATTGAGGTCGTGCACGACATCACGATGCCGCTCGTCGAGATCGCCGGTCTGCGGCGTGTGGCAATAGCCCTTCTCGGTCACCGTGAGCGAGACGATGCGGATGGCTGGATCGGCCATCCGCTCGACCAGGGCTCCCGGCTTCTCGCGCGCGACGACGCTGTCGAGCAGGGCGCCGATGACCCGGTGCTCGGTACCTTCGGCGGCACGCACAGCGACTGTGTAGAGATGGTCCTGCGGGGCGAGGGCGTCGCGCGTATCCGGGCTGCGCAGGCTCGCGCCGACGATGCCCCAGGACATGCTGCCGCTAGCAAGGCAGTCGTCGATGACCACAGCCTGATGGGCACGATGAAACGCCCCGAGCCCGAGATGCACGATGCCGGGCGTGACGCGCGAACGGTCATAGGCCGGACGGCGGATGGCAGGTGCCAGCCGGTCGAGATTGGCGCGACCAAGGCGCATCGAGCTCTGGCGCATGGACGTCTCCCCTTGCTTTGCCGCTGCTTGACATGGCGTCCGTATCAGGTCAATGCTCCGGTCAATTGGTAAGACCAATTTTCCAAAATTGGCGGGTCGCGGGCGCCGGAGGCGCCGCGCGAGACCTTTTCGGGAGGACCAGCGTGCCGCTGGAAGCTGTGGAGGCGAGACGGCTCTATCGCCAGGTCGCCGATCAATTGCGAAGCCTGATCGACAGCGGCGAGTACGCGGTCGGCAGCCGCTTGCCGACCGAGCGCGACCTCGCCGAACAGCTCAAGGTGTCGAGGCCCACGGTGCGCGAAGCCTTGATTGCGCTCGAGGTCGAAGGGCGCCTGCGCATCCGCGTCGGGTCCGGCATCTATGTGATCGAGCCCGCCGCCGTGGCCGCGCCCACACAAGCTGCCGTCATCGAGGGCCCGTTCGAGCTGTTGCGCGCCCGCGAATTCCTGGAGAGTGCCATCGCCGAACAGGCCGCGCGCGTGGCGACGAAGGGTGACGTCGCCCGCATCGACGCCTCCCTGGTCGCGATGGAGAATGTCGAGCATCCCGGCGAAGCCTCGATGGTGCACGACCGTGCGTTCCACGTCGCCATCGCCGGAAGCCTCGGCAACGCCGTGCTGGTGCGCGTGGTCGGCGAGCTGTTCGACCAGCGGCTCAATCCCTATTTCGCGCAGCTCGCGCATTATTTCGAGAACCCGGGCACGTGGCGCACGGCACTCGACGAGCATCGCGCCGTGCGCGACGCGATCGCGGCGCGTGATCCCGAGGCGGCGCGCGAAGCCATGCGCGTTCATCTGGCGCGATCCCAGGAGCGCTTTGCACAGAACTTTGGCGCCGAGAACGCCGCAGCAGCGGCCTCGGGGCGAAGCCGGACCGCGCGATCCCTGGCCAAGCCGGCGACACCAAAGCGACCACCGAAGAAGCGGGCTAAAGAACGAGCCAAAGAACGGGCCAAGACCGGCAGCTCGCGGCGGCGATAAGGATTGGGCGGCCCGCATCCATGCCGGGGCGGCAAACAAGAAGCAGACTTGAACGATGGAGGAAAAGTCGATGTTGAAGAAGATGACGATTGCAGCAGTGATGTCCGCCGCCACGCTGTTGGCAGCGACCAGCGCGGGCATGGCGCAGACCAAGCTCAAATGGGCCCATGTCTACGAGCCCTCGGAGCCGTTCCACACCGCCTCGGTCTGGGCCGCGCAGGAGATCGGCAAGCGCACCAACGGCCGGTACGCGATTGAGGTCTATCCGGCCTCTCAGCTCGGCAAGGAGACCGACATCAACCAGGGCCTCTCGCTCGGTTCGGTCGACATCATCATCTCCGGATCGAGCTTCGCGGCCAAGAGCTTCGCGCCGATCGGCGTGACCTATTATCCCTACACCTTCCGCGATGCCGATCATCTGCTCGCCTACACCAAGAGCGACATCTTCAAGGAGCTCGCCAAGGGCTATGAGGACAAGAGCGGCCACCACATCGTCGCGGTGACCTATTACGGCGTGCGCCAGACCTCGTCGAACAAGCCGATCAAGACTTGCGCCGACATGAAGGGCCTGAAGATCCGCGTGCCCGACGTTCCGGCCTATCTCGCAATGCCGCGCGCCTGCGGCGCCAACACCGCGCCGATCGCGTTCGCCGAGGTCTATCTCGCGCTCCAGAACGGTACCGTCGAGGCGCAGGAAAATCCCCTGACCACGATCGAGGCCAAGAAGTTCTACGAGGTGCAGAAGCACATCGTGCTGACCGGCCACATCGTCGACCATCTCAACACGGTGATCGCCGGCGCGCTGTGGAAGAAGCTCAGCGACGAGGACAAGAAGATCTTCACCGACGTGGCGCAGGAGGCGGCTGCCAAGGCCACCGGAGAGATCAAGCAGAACGAGGCCAAGCTGGTCGCCTTCTTCAAGGACAAGGGCCTGACCGTGACCGAGGTCGACAAGAACGAGTTCCGCGACACCGTGCTGAAGAACGTCGCGTTCGAGACGTTCGGGTACCGCAAGGCCGACTGGGAAAAGATCCAGGCGGTCAAGTGACCGCCGCTTGCCCCGCCATAAGACCCTCATGGTGAGGAGCGCGAAGCGCGTCTCGAACCATGAAGGCCCGGTGTCGCCCGGGGGGCATCCTTCGAGACGCTTGCTTCGCAAGCTCCTCAGGATGAGGAGCGGAGCAAGCGTGAGACAGTAGAACAAAGACGTCATTCCGGGTCCGACGCTGACGCGTCGCCCCGGAACGACGATTTGGAGAGAGGTACCCATGTCCACCGCCGAAATCCACCGGCAGATCACCGCGGACGAGATCGCGCACACCTTCGAGGAGGAGGCGACGCCGAAGGTCGATCTCGGCGTCTACGCGTTCGAGGACTGGGTGGCGCTGGCGATCTTCTGGGTGATGGCGCTCGCCGTCTTCCTGCAGTTCTTCACCCGTTACGTGCTCAACGACAGCTACGCCTGGACCGAGGAGATCGCGACCTATTGCCTGATCGGCGTGGTCTTCATCGGCTCGTCGATGTGCGTACGGCTGTCACGGCATATCCAGGTCGACCTCGTCTATCGCTACCTGCCGCATGCCGTAGGGCGCGTGCTGTCGACCGCGATCGACCTGATCCGGATCGCCTTCTTCGGCTACGCCATCAAGCTGGTCTGGGTCTACATTCAGATCATCGGCGACGAGCAGATGACCACCATCAATCTTCCCAAGGACTATGTCTATTACGCCGTGCTGCTCGGGTTCGTGCTGATGTTCGCACGCTCCGTGCAGGTGGCAATCCAGAACTGGCGGCAGGGTTACTCGGTCCTCGAACGTCCCGGTGCCTACGACGGATCGGAAGGATAAAACCATGCTGCTGTTGCTCGGAGGCTTTCTCGTTCTCATGCTGCTCGGCGTTCCCGTGGCAATCGCCATGGCCGTATCGTCGCTGCTCTACATCCTGGTCAGCGGCGTGACGCCCGACGTTACGCTGGCGCAGCGCATGATCGCTGGCGTCGAGAGCTTTCCGCTGCTCGCCGTGCCCTTCTTCATCCTGGCCGGCAATCTCATGAACATCGCCGGCGTCACCGGGCGCATCTACAAATTCGCCGTCGCGCTGGTGGGGTGGATGCGCGGCGGCCTCGGCCACGTCAACATCATCGGCTCGGTGATCTTCTCGGGCATGTCCGGCACCGCGATCGCGGACGCAGCCGGCCTCGGCACCATCGAGATCAAGGCGATGAAGGACCACGGCTACTCCACCGAGTTCTCGGTCGGCGTCACCGCGGCTTCGGCAACGCTCGGGCCGATTATCCCGCCGTCGCTGCCCTTCGTGATTTACGGCATGATGGCGAACGTCTCGATCGGCGCGCTGTTCCTCGGCGGCGTCATTCCCGGCGTCGTGCTGACGCTGTTCATGATGGTGACCGTCACCTATTTCGCGCACAAGAACAAATGGGGCAGCGACACGCCGTTCTCTTGGCCGCAGCTCGGCTCGGCCGGGCTCGAGATATTGATCGTGCTGTCGTTCCCGATGGCGATCTGGCTGATGGTGCTGGCCGGCCTTTCGGTCAACACGGCCGTCGTCATCGGCCTCGGCACGCTGCTCCTGATCGACTGGTATTTCGACTTCTCGGCGGTGATGGCGCTGATGGCGCCGGTGATCCTGATCGGCGGCATGACGCTCGGCTGGTTCACGCCGACGGAAGCCGCCGTCGCCGCGGTGATCTGGTCGCTGTTCCTCGGCCTCGTCCGCTACCGCACCATGACGTTCCAGACCGTCGCCAAGGCGACGTTCGACACCATCGAGACCACGGCCTCGGTGCTGTTCATCGTCACCGCGGCCTCGATCTTCGCCTGGCTGCTCACGGTGTCACAGGCGGCGCAGATGCTCTCGGACTGGATGCTCAGCATCACCCAGAACAAATGGGTGTTCCTGGCGCTCGCCAACGTGCTGATCCTGTTCGTGGGATGCTTCATCGACACCACGGCGGCGATCACCATCCTGGTGCCGATCCTGCTCCCGATCGTGCTCAAGCTCGGCATCGACCCCATTCATTTCGGCCTGATCATGACGCTGAACCTGATGATCGGCCTGTTGCATCCGCCGCTCGGCATGGTGCTGTTCGTGCTCGCCCGCGTGGCAAAGCTCTCGGTCGAGCGCACGACGGTGGCGATCCTGCCCTGGCTGGTGCCGCTGATGCTGGCGCTGATCGCGATCACCTTCATTCCCGAACTGACCCTCTGGCTGCCAAAATACATGGGACTCTCCAAATGACCTCGACTGCTCTCGCCGCGACCCTGTTCGGCCCCGAAGACCTGCGCATGATCGAGCGTCCGCTCGACAGGCTCGCTAACGGCATGGTGCGCATCCGCTTCGGCGCCGGCGGCATCTGCGGCTCGGACATGCACTATTTCCGTCATGCCCGTACCGGAGACTTCGTGGTGAAGTCGCCGCTGGTGCTGGGCCATGAGATCTCCGGCGAGGTCGTCGAGATCTCCGGTGCCGCCGCGAACCTGAAGGTCGGCGACCGCGTCGCGGTCAACCCGTCGCGCTGGTGCGGCCATTGCGTCGCCTGCCGCGAGGGACGGCCGAACCTGTGCGAGAACATCTATTTCATGGGTTCGGCCTCGAAGACGCCGCACATGCAAGGCGGCTTCGCCAATTACTTCGACGCGATCCCGGCGCAGTGCGTGAAGATTCCCGATCACGTCTCCTACCAGGCGGCGGCACTGGCCGAGCCGCTCGCGGTTTGCCTGCACGCGGTCGCGCGCGCCGGCAAGATCGAGGGCAAGCGCGGCATCATCTTCGGTGCCGGCCCGATCGGGCTTCTGACCATGCTCGCGGCGCACCGCGCCGGCATGGCCGACATCACCGTGGCCGACATCGCCCCGGCGCCGCTGGCCTTTGCGACCAAGCTCGGCGCCTCCCACGTCGAGAACGTCTCTGCCAGCGAGGAAGGGTTGAAGGCGCAGGCTGCGTCGCGCCCCTATGACGTCGCGTTCGAGGTCTCGGGCACTGCCGCGGGCCTTGCCAGCGCGATCGGCATCGTCAGGCGCGGCGGCGTCGTGGTGCAGGTCGGCAATCTGCCGGGCGGCCAGATCCCGACGCCGTCGAATGCGGTGATGGCCAAGGAGATCGACCTGCGCGGTTCGTTCCGCTTCGGCTTCGAGTTCATGAATGCGGTGGAACTGATCGGCAACGGCAGCGTCGATGTGCTGTCGCTGGTCACCGCCGCGCGGCCGCTCTCGACCGCGCCCGACGCGCTGCGGCTGGCGCTCGACCGTTCGCAGAGCGTCAAGGTCGTGCTGACCGCGAACTGACTTTTGTTTTGACGCGTTTTCTTCACGCGAACCCGGTAGCCACTTCGCTCGAAAACGCTTTGGGAGGCAGCACATGATGCTGGAGGGATGGCGCTGGTACGGGCCGGATGATCCGGTCTCGCTCGATGATGTCAGGCAGGCCGGGGCGAGCCAGATCGTCTCGGCGCTGCATCAGGTGCCGATCGGAGAGGCCTGGACGCGCAAGGCGGTCGAGGAGCGCAAGAACTTCATCGAGAACGGCCAGCCCGGCCGCTCGCAGCTGACCTGGTCGGTGGTGGAATCGATTCCGATCCCTGACGACGTCAAGCGCCTCGGCGGAAAAGCGACCAAGTCGATCGAGGCGTGGATCGCGAGCCTGGAGGCGGTCGCCGCGTCCGGCATCAAGATCATCTGCTATAACTTCATGCCCGTGGTGGACTGGTGCCGCACCGATCTGGAATGGGAGCTGCCGAACGGCGCCCGTGCCATGCGCTTCGACCAGGACCGCTTTGCGGCATTCGAGCTGCACATCCTGAAGCGCCCGGCGGCTGCTCAGGAGTATACCCCCGAGCAGCAGGCGCGCGCTAAAAAGCTGTTCGAGCAGATGAGCCAGGCGGATATCGACTATCTCGTCATGGTCATTGCCAGCGCGCTGCCGGGCTCGACCACCGAGCCGATGACGATCCCGCAATTCCGCGATCGGCTGGACACCTATCGCGACATCACGCCAAAGATATTGCGGCAGCATCTCGCGGAATTCCTCGCGCGCGTGACGCCGGTGGCCGAGCAGCTCGATGTCTCCTTGACGCTGCATCCGGACGATCCGCCGCGGCCGCTGTTCGGCCTGCCGCGCATTGCTTCCAGCGCCGACGATTATCAGGCGCTGTTCGATGCCGTGCCGTCCAAGGCCAACGGCATCTGCTTCTGCACCGGCTCGCTCGGCGTGCGCGCGGAGAACAATCTCCCTGATATGGCCGAGCGCTTCGGCCCGCGCATCGCGTTCGCCCATCTGCGCGCGACCAAGCGCGAGGCGGACGTCCTGTCGTTCTACGAGTCCGACCATCTCGACGGTGACGTCGACATGATCGCGGTGCTCAAGGCGCTGTTGAAGGAGAACGCGCGGCGCGCACCGGACAAGAGAATCGTGTTCCGTCCCGATCACGGCCACCGCATGCTCGACGATCTCGCCGCCACCAAGCGCACCAATCCCGGCTACACCGCCATTGGCCGCCTGCGGGGCCTCGCAGAGCTCCGCGGCGCGATCAGGGCGATCGAGCATCGGTAGCGGGCAAAGCTCTCTCCACCGTCATTGCGAGGAGCCCTTGCGACGAAGCAATCCAGGATCCCTCCGCGGAAAGACTCTGGATTGCTTCGCTGCGCTCGCAATGACGTGGAGAGAGCGGGGCTCACCGCGACGCCGCCTGCTCAATAACACGCCGCCATGGCGCCGAGCTTCGGATAGAGCCGGTCGATCGCGGCGATCTCGCTTTTCATCTGCGCGATGATCCAGTCGCGGATCTCGGCGGCGATCGGGCGCATGACCCGGTTGCGCGGCGGCAGGAATTCGCAGATGCGGCGCGTGGTGGTGAGCCGGTCGGAGGCCGGCACCAGCGCGCCGGTGAGCAGCCAGTGCGAGGCGACCGTCAGCCAGCCGAGCGCAATGCCCTGGCCGAGCAGGGCGGCCTGCACCACGACGGCATAGTCGGTGAAGCTCAGCGCCTTGGCCGCGCCGCGGCGGCCGGTGAGAAGCGAAGCGTAATCCGCGGCCCAGTCGCCCGGCGTCTCGGCGAGGCGAATGATGGTGTTGCCCTCGGTGGGATCGGTCTCGCCGAGATAGGTAGGGCTGCACATCGGCAGCATCACTTCCTTCATCACCAGCGTGCCGCCGGAGGGCGGCTCGTCGCGATCGCGGAAGCGCATGCCGAGATCGACATTCTCCACCGGCCCGCGCAGCGCGCCGGAAATCAACTGGAAACGCAGATCGACTTGCGGAAACTGCTTCTGCAGCTTGTCGATGCGCGGCATCAGCCAGTGCGTGGTGAAGGCGGAGGAGACCGACAGCGTCACCGTCTCGGTGCCCTTGCGACGCCGCTCGATCTCGACGAGCCCGCTCTCGATGCTGCGAAAGCCTTCGAGCACGCGGCGATAGAGCAGCTCGCCTTCTTCGGTGAGCACCGCGCGGCCCGCCTTGCGATCGAACAGGCGAACGCCGAGATGCTCCTCGAACTGGCCGAGCATCCGGCTCACCGCCGGCTGCGTGACGTTCAGCTCGGCGGCCGCAGCCGTGAAGCTGCCATTGCGCGCCGCCGCGTCGAAGACGAACAGGGCGTTGCTGGACGGCAGCATGCGGCGGAGCTCGGGCATAACGTCATGTTATGAGCGCGGTGAGAATTTGGCAATTGCCGGATTTTGCCAAGTCTGGTGTCATCAGCATGACAGCTTAAAGACAGGCCCTTCGAGAGAGGATTTGGTGCAGCGCACGCTTCGGCCGTGTGTGCTCCAAATCCCTGTCTATAAAGCAGGCTTATGGCGCGCAGTGAGGCACGCCAGCGCAAGGACACGCGAGGTCGATCGTTGGACAAACGAGCGGAAAGCGTCGAGATCAGGTCGGCCAGCAAGGCCTATGGCGCCGTTCGCGCCCTCGACGACGTTTCCCTCAATGTCGGCGCCGGCGAATTCGTCTCGCTGCTCGGCCCCTCCGGCTCCGGCAAGACCACGCTGCTCGGCATTTTGGGCGGCTTCATCCTGCCGACCTCAGGCACGATTCTGTTCGGAGGCCGTGACGTCACCTACATGCCGCCGCACAAGCGCGACATCGGCGTGGTGTTCCAGAACTACGCGCTGTTTCCGCATATGAGCGTCGGGGAGAACGTCGCCTTTCCCCTGCGCGCGCGACGCCTGCCGAAATCCTTCTGGCCGGACAAGGTGCGCGCAGCGCTCAGCATGGTCGGGCTTGCCGGCTATGAAGAGCGCGGCATCGCGCAGCTCTCCGGCGGTCAGCGCCAGCGCGTGGCGTTGGCGCGCGCCATGATCTTCGAGCCGCGCCTGATCCTGATGGACGAGCCGCTTTCCGCGCTCGACAAGCAGCTGCGCGAATCCATGCAGATCGAGCTGCGCGCGTTGCACAAGCGCATCGGCGCGACCATCATCTACGTCACCCATGACCAGCGCGAGGCGCTGACCATGAGCGACCGCGTCGCCGTCATGAAGGACGGCCGGCTGGTCCAGATCGACGAGCCGGCGCGGCTGCATGACCATCCGGTCGATTCCTTCGTCGCCAGCTTCATCGGCGAAGCCACGATGCTGCCGGTCCGCCGCGTCGATGCTTCCAGCGTTGCGCTCGGCAATGCCTTGCTGCGCAGCGCACGCGCCATTCCCGATGGCGATGCCCTGATGCTGGCCGTGCACAGCGAGAAGCTGCTGATTGATGACGGCGCGCAGGATGTCGCCTGTAACCGGCTGACCGGGACCGTCACCGACATCGTCTATCAGGGCGAGAGCCTGCGCATTTTCCTCGCGCTCGCCGACGGCATCGCGCTCAGCCTGCGCCAGCCGAGCTATCACCAGGCCTATCACCGCATTCCGCCGCTCGGCGGCAGCCTCACCGTCACCCTCCATCCCGAGGACACCATTGTCGTGCCCAGGGTGGACTGAATCCAGCCTTGTTCAACCGAGAGAAGAAGCGATATGTCGACCCAAGCCTCGTTCAGCAATTTCAAGGTTCTCACCTTCGACGTCGTCGGCACCTTGATCGATTTCGAGACCGGCGTACTTGAAGCGGTGCGCAAGATCGGAGGCAAGAAGGCGACCGAGCTCAGCGACGAGCAGATCTTCGAATCCTACAAGCGCGGGCGCGACAAGCATTACGAGCGTTCGAGCGAGGTGATGTTCCACGTGTATCGCTATCTCGCCAAGGAGCTCGGGCTGCCGGCGGACGATGCCTCCTGTGACGTGTTCCAGCTCGCCGTGCTGCGCTGGGGGCCGTTCTCGGACTCGGTCGAGGCGCTGAAGCGCCTGCGCACGAAATTCCGCCTGGTCGCGATGACCAATGCCGACCGCGTGGCGCTGTCGTGCTACGCGCATGCGCTCGGCAATCCCTTCGATGACACCGTCTGTGCTGACGACACCGGCGTTGCAAAACCGAACCCGGAATTCTTCGCCTACAACAAGGGCCGCCAGTCCGCCTTCGGCTACAAGCAGTCCGACATCCTGCACGTCGCGCAGAGCCAGTATCACGACATCGGGATCGCGCGGAAGCTCGGCTACAAGGTGTGCTGGATCGAGCGCCGCCAGGGCATTGCCGGCTTCGGCGGTACGCCGGCAGTGGAGACGCTGACCAAGCCGGACTTCCATTATCCGACGTTGAAGGCGCTTGCCGACGCGGCCATCGGTCCGGCGGCGTAACGGAGCGCTGTGGCATGACACGGGACTGGCGCGCGCTGCCTTCGGTCAATTCGCTGTGGGAAGCCACGGCGGAGCCGGCGCGCGCGTTTCCCGTGCTGTCGGGCGAGCAACAGGCGGATGTGGTGATCATCGGCGCCGGCTACACTGGCCTCTCCGCCGCGCACCACATCGCCAGGAGCGGGCTCAGCCCCGTCGTGCTCGAGGCCAACCGTCCCGGCTGGGGCGCGAGCGGGCGCAATGGCGGCGTGATCACCGCAAAATTCCGCCTCTCGTTCCGCGAGATCGACGCCGCGCATGGTCGCGCCATGGCGCGGCGCATGTACGAGATCGCGCATGAATCGACCGACATGGTCGAGGAGCTCGTCTCCGAACTCGGCATTACCAGCGCGAACCTTGTGCGCACCGGCCAGGTCAAGGCCGCGCACAACGAGACGACGCTCAAGGCCGCGATCGACGAAGCCAACTGGATGACGCGCGAGATGGGCTCGGCCGCGGTCCGCATCCTCGACAAGAACGGCGTGCGCGAGGAGACCGGCTCCGAGATATTTGTCGGCGGTGTGCTGAATCCCGGCTCGGGCGGGATCCATCCGCTGAACTATCTGCGCGGCCTCGCAAATGGCGTTGCAAGCCGCGGCGTTCCGATTTTCCAGGAGTCGCCGGTCGTCAAGCTCCGGCGCGAGAAGGACGGCATCGTTGCCGAGACACCGAAAGGCGCGGTGCGCGCCAGGCAGGCGATCATCGCCACCAACAGCTATTCGGATCTGACCGGCGCGACGGCGCATCTGCAGCGCACGCTGATCCCGTTCCGCAGCGCCATGGTCGCAACCGAGCGGCTTCCCGGCAATCTCGCGGGAAAACTGATGCCGACGGGGCGCACTTACACCGAGACCAAGCGCATGATGCGCTGGTTCCGCATGGTCGACAACCGCGTCATCTTCGGCGGCCGCGGCGCCTTCGGCAAGCAGGACTCGCAGGCCGCATTCGATGCCTTGCGCAAGGCGATGGTCGGCATCTTCCCCGATCTCGCCGATGTCCCGCTCGCATACAAATGGTCGGGCCTGGTCGCGATGACGCTGGACTCGGTCCCGCATATCGGCCGGCTCGATGACCGCACGCTCTTCTCGGTCGGCTACAACGGCGCAGGCGTTGCGATGTCGAGCCTGATGGGCAGCTATCTCGCCGCCTTCGTGCGCGGCGAGACGCCCGACGTCGGCCTGCTCGACGCGCGGCGCATGAAGGCGATTCCGTTCTATCCGCTGCGGGAGCCCGCCGTGCGCATGGTCGCCGGCTGGTACCAGTTTCTCGATGCGATCGGTCGGTGAGATCATTTGGAGGAGGTGAGGATGACGATGAAGCAGAAATTTGGATTGGGCTGCGCGCTGCTGGGCGCAATCGGACTGACCAGCGCGGCTGATGCCGCCGAGCAGATCACCTTCGTCTCGCAGGGCGGCGCCTATCAGCAGGCGCAGACGGTGGCGATCCTCGATCCCTCCGCCAAGAAGCTCGGCATCACCATCAACCAGGACTCCATTCCCGATGCCTGGCCCGCGATCAAGACGCAGGTCGGCAGCGGCAAGCCGATCTGGGACGTCGTCGACACCCCGACCGGTAACTGCCTGCGCGGCGGCGAACAGGGGCTGATGGAGAAGCTCGACTTCTCGAAGATTCCAAACGGCGCGGCGATGCCGGAGGCCTATCGCAGCCCGTATTCGGTATCCTACGAGTTCTATTCCAGCGTGCTTGCCTACAGCCAGAAGAAATTCCCGAAGGACGCGCCGAACAGCTGGGCCGATTTCTGGGACGTGAAGAAATTCCCCGGCCGCCGCGCGCTGCGCAACCATCCGTTTGCAACGTTAGAGGCGGCGCTGATGGCCGACGGCGTCGCACCGGACAAGCTTTATCCGCTCGACGTCGACCGCGCCTTCAAGAAGCTGGAAGAGATCAAACCGCACATCACCGTGTGGTGGACCTCGGGCGCACAGTCGGCGCAGTTGCTCAATGACGGCGAGGTCGACATGGAGATGGCCTGGAATGGCCGCGTCAGTGCCGTCGCCAAGGAAGGCGCGAAGGTTAGCTTCACCTACAACCAGGGCATCCTGCAGAGCACCTCGCTCTGTATCCTCAAGGGCGCGCCGAATCTCGCCAGCGCGATAAAATTCCTCAACGAGGCCGTTGATCCCGTGCACCAGGCCAATCTGCCACTGCACATCGACTATGGTCCGGGCAATCCCAAGGCATTCGAGACCAGCGTGATCAAGCCCGAGCGCGCCGCGCAATTGCCGAGCGAGCCGGCCAATGCGGCGAAGCAAGCGCTGATGTCCTACGCCTGGTGGTCCTCGCCGGCCGGCGAAGCCGCCGAGAAGCGCTGGGCGTCCTTCATGCAGAAGTGAGCGAGGCAGCGTTGACGACTTCAGTGCCAGATCCCTCCCAAAAACATCAGCGCCGTGAGCACGGCCTGATGCTGGCACTGGTGTCGCCGGCGCTGCTGGTGATCCTGGCTCTGATCGTGCTGCCGGTCGGCTGGCTGGCCTGGCAGTCGATCTACCATGACGGCTTCACGCTGGAGAATTATCGCCGCGTCTTCACCGAAGACGTCTACTGGCGCAGCTTTGCGCTGACCTTCGAGATCAGCCTCGCGGTCACGGCCATCGCGCTGCTGCTCGGCTATCCCGTGGCCTACCTCGCCAATTCGGTGCCGAAAGGGTGGAGCATCGTCATCCTGTCGCTGGTCGTGCTGCCGTTCTGGACCAGCGTGCTGGTCCGCGCCTATGCTTGGCTGGCGCTGCTGCAGCGCACCGGCGTGATCAACCAGTTCCTGCGCTATCTCGATGTGATCTCCGAGCCGCTCGCGCTGGTCCACAACACCTTTGGCACGGTGGTTGCGACCGTGCACATCCTGCTGCCCTTCATGGTGCTGCCGCTCTACGCCGCCATGCAGAAGATTCCGAACGATCTCATGCAGGCTGGTGCCAGCCTGGGCGCGAGTCCCTCGCTGACCTTCGTCCGCGTGTTCCTGCCGCTGTCGCTGCCGGGCGTGCTCGCCGGCTGCACCATGGTGTTCGTGCTCTGCCTCGGCTTCTACATCACGCCGGAGCTGCTCGGCGGCGGCCGCACCGTGATGGTGTCGATGCTGGTGAGCCGCAATGTCGAGCTCTACAACCAGTTCGGCGCGGCCAGCGCGGTCGCCGTCGTGCTGCTCATCAGTGTGCTCGTGATCTTCTTCATTGTAAGCCGCTTCATCTCGCTCGATCGCGTGTTGGGGCAGAAATGATGCGCGCTTCGCCCGCACGGATTGCCCTCTACGTGATCAGCGCGCTGGTGCTGGTCTATCTGATCCTCCCCGTTCTGATTATCGCGCCGATCTCGTTCTCCAGCGCGCGCTTTCTCACCTTTCCGCCGCCCTCCTTTTCGCTGCGCTGGTACCAGCAATATTTCTCAAATCCGGCCTGGATGCAGGCGACGCAGGTGACGCTGACGGTCGCCCTCCTCACCGTCGTGATCGCGACCCCGTTCGGGGTGGCCGCTGCCTATGCCATCAGCCAGTCGAAGCTGCGCATCATGAGGCTGATCCACTTGGCGCTTCTGTTGCCGCTGGTGGTGCCGATCATCATCACCGCCGTCGGCATCTTCTTCGTCTATGCCAAAGTCGGTCTGGTCGCGACCATGCCCGGCCTCGTGCTGGCGAACGTGATGCTGGGCCTGCCCTATGTCGTCATCTCGGTGCTCGCGGGCCTGCAGAGTTTCGATCCGGCGCAGGAGATGGTGGCGCGCAGCCTCGGCATGAACCGCCTGCGCAGCTTCTTCGCGGTGACGCTGCCGCAGATCAAGTCCAGCGTGGTTGCGGGCGGAATCTTCGCCTTCATCTCGGCGATGGACGAGACCATCGTCGCGCTGTTCATTTCCGGCGGCCAGTATCAGCCGTTGACCAAGCGCATGTTCACCGCGCTGCGCGACGAGATCGATCCGACCATCGCCGCGATTTCGACCTTGATGACGGCGGCCTCATTCATGCTGGTGCTGCTGGCGAGCGCGCGACAGAAGCGGAGCGGGTGAGGATAGCGGGGCTGAAATTGACGAGATCAATTCACCCGATCGCGAAATCGGCGGCCGTCTCGGCGTGAATGGCCGTGGTGTCGAATGTCTCGACCGACGTGTCATTAGGGCCGACCAGCATGGTGATCTCGGTGCAGCCGAGGATGATGCACTCGGCGCCGCCGGCGACGAGCGCCGCCATCACCTCCTGGTAGCGGCGGCGCGAGGGCGCGGCGACGTTGCCGAGGCACAGCTCGTCGTAGATGATGCGGTTCACCTCGGCGCGCTCGTCCGCGGGAGGGACCATGACGTCGAGACCGTGCGCGCGCAATCGGTCGATGTAGAAGTCTTCCTCCATCGTGAACTTGGTGCCAAGCAACCCGACCCGCCGATATCCCTTGCCCCGGATCCGCTCGGCCGTCGCATCGCCGATGTGGATGAACGGAACGCTCACGCTGGATATGATCTCGGGCGCCAATTTATGCATCGTGTTGGTGCACAGCACGATCGCCTGCGCGCCGGCACTTTCGAGCAGCCGCGCGACCTCCGCCAGGCTCGCCGCCGCCTCCTGCCAGCGGCCGGCATATTGCATCTGCTTGATCTCCTCGAAATCGTAGGAATACATCAGAAGCGGGGCCGAATGCAGCTTGCCGATGCGGTCGCGGACCCGTTCGTTGATGAGCTTGTAGTAAAGCGCGGTGCTCTCCCAGCTCATGCCGCCGATCAGGCCAATGGTTTGCATTCCGGTGCTCCCGAACAGTGATTCAGAGGGATCGTAGACGAAGATGCCGAACCTCGCCATCATGGCCGCGGCAGGGCCTGTAGTGCAAACGGCAGGGACGGGCATGACGCCTGCGCAGGCTGCGAGAAGCCTTTCGACCTTGCACACGCTCTCGGCCTGTCTTAGGCCAGTTCCCGAACACGTGCGTATCGCCGAAGTCTTGAGGGAGCCGACATGACCATTCGCAACACCCGCACCGGGGGCCAGATCCTGATTGATCAGCTCGTCGCCCAGGGCGTCGAGCGCGTCACCTGCGTGCCGGGCGAGAGCTATCTGGCGGCGCTCGATGCGTTGCATGACAGCCCGATCGACGTCGTGATCTGCCGCGCCGAAGGCGGTGCGGCGATGATGGCGGAGGCCTATGGCAAGCTCACGGGGCGGCCGGGCGTCTGCTTCGTCACACGCGGCCCCGGTGCCACCAATGCCAGCCACGGCGTTCACATCGCGATGCAGGATTCGACGCCGATGATCCTGTTCGTCGGCCAGGTCGACACCGGCATGCGCGAGCGCGAGGCGTTCCAGGAGCTCGACTACAAGGCGGTGTTCGGCTCGATGGCGAAATGGGCGGTCGAGATCGATCGCCCCGACCGCATCCCGGAGCTGGTCGCGCGCGCCTTCCGAATCGCCATGCAGGGCCGCCCCGGTCCCGTGGTGATCGCGCTGCCGGAGAACATGCTGACCGAGACGGCGGCGGTGGCGGACGCCATGCGCATCGAGCCCGCCGTGAGCTGGCCGGCGCCGGCCGATATCGAGAAGCTTGGCGCCATGCTGGCCGGCGCCAAGGCGCCACTCGTCATTCTCGGCGGCTCGCGCTGGACCGACGAGGCGACCAAGAGCATCGCGCGGTTCGCCGAGCGGTTCGACCTGCCGGTCGCGACCTCGTTCCGCCGGGCCTCGCTGATCGATGCCGATCATTCGCATTATGCAGGCGACCTCGGCATCGGGCCGAGCCCGGGCCTGAAGGCGCGCATCGACAATGCCGACGTCCTCCTGCTCATCGGCGGCCGCATGTCGGAGATGCCGTCCTCGTCCTATACGCTGCTCGACATTCCCAATCCGAAGCAGAAGCTGATCCATGTGCATCCGGGCTCCGAAGAGCTCGGCCGCATCTATCAGCCTGATCTGGCGATCCAGGCGACGCCTGCCGCCTTCGCCGCCGCCGTCGAGCCGCTGAAGCCTTCCGGCGCGGTGGCGTGGAAGGGCGAAGCCGCCAAGGCGCATGCCGATTATCTGGCCTGGACCGAGAAGGCGCGCGAGCTGCCGGGCAGGTTCCAGTACGGCGAGGTGATGACCTGGCTGCGCGACCGCCTGCCGAAGGACTCGATCGTCTGCAACGGCGCCGGCAATTACGCCGGCTGGATCCATCGCCATCACCGCTTCCACAGCTTCGCCGCCCAGCTCGCGCCGACCTCGGGCTCGATGGGCTATGGCGTGCCGGCGGGCGTGCTGGCCAAGCGGCAATATCCGGATCGCGTCGTGGTCGCGTTTGCCGGCGACGGCTGCTTCCTGATGAACGGCCAGGAATTCGCCACCGCCGTGCAATATGATGCGCCGCTCGTCGTCATCATCATCGACAATTCGCAATACGGCACCATCCGCATGCACCAGGAGCGCGACTATCCCGGCCGCGTCGTCGGCACCCAGCTCAAGAACCCGGACTTTGCGATGTATGCCAAGGCGTTCGGCGGCCATGGCGAGCGTGTCGAGCGCACCGAAGAGTTCGCACCGGCGTTCGAGCGCGCGCTGGCCTCGGGCAAGCCGTCGATCCTCCATTGCATCATCGATCCCAGGGCGATCTCGGTCGGCAAGGATTTTACGCCCGCAGTGAAGGCTTAAAGCGATGCCTGACGGCCGCCACGTCGCCATCATCGGAGCCGGCGCGGTCGGCGTGATCAGCGCGATCGAGGCGCTGCGCGAGGGGCACCGCGTCACGCTGATCGATCCGGGCGAGCCCGGCGGCGAACAGGCGGCGAGCTACGGCAATGCCGGGTGGCTGTCGTCGCATTCGGTGATCCCGCCGGCCGAGCCCGGCGTCTGGAGGAAGGTGCCGGGCTATCTCCTGGACCCGCTCGGCCCGCTCGCGATCCGCTGGTCTTACTTGCCGAAGGCGCTGCCCTGGCTGATCAAGTATCTGCTGTCGGGCTGGACCGCGGCGCGGGTCGAGACCACGGCGTTCGCGCTGCGCGATCTCTTGAAGGACGCGCCGCTGCTGCACAGGAAGCTCGCGGAAGAAGCCGGCGTCCCCGAGCTGATCGAGCGCAACGGCGTGATGCACGTGTTCACCTCGCGCGGCAATTTCGACAATGATCTCGGCTGGCGCCTGCGCAGGAAGGTCGGCGTCGAATGGCTGGAGCTCAACGCCGACGAGATGCGCCAGCGTGAGCCGGATCTGGATCCGCGCTACACCTTCGGCGTCGTGGTGGAGGAGGCCGGGCGCTGCCGCGATCCCGGCGCTTATGTTGCAGCCCTTGCCAATCATGCGATCGCCAGCGGCGCGAAGCACGTACGCGCCAAGGCGACCGGGCTGAAGCTCAAGGGCGGCAGGCTCGTGACTGTCGTCACCGAGACCGGCGAGATTGCTTGTGATGCCGCGGTGGTCGCGGCCGGCGCCCGCTCGAAACAGCTCACCGCATCGGTCGGCGATCCCCTCCCGCTCGAGACCGAGCGCGGCTATCATGTCGTGATCGAGAATCCGGAAGCAGGTCCGCGCAGCTCGATGATGGCCTCCGACGCCAAGCTGGTGGTGAACTGGACCAACAAGGGCCTGCGTGCCGCCGGGACGGTCGAGATCGCGGGCCTCGAGGCCGCGCCGAACTGGAAGCGCGCCGAGATCCTGCGCAACCACCTCGTCAGCATGTTCCCGAAACTGCCGAAGGACATTCCGGCCTCGCGCGTCAAGACCTGGTTCGGCCATCGCCCGAGCATGCCGGACGGACGTCCCTGCATCGGCTATGCGCGCGCCTCGCGCGATATCGTCTACGCTTTCGGCCACGGCCATGTCGGCCTGGTCGGCTCGGCCCGCACCGGCCGTCTGGTCGCCCAGCTCGTGAGCGGCAAGGCGCCGGAGATTCCACTCGCGCCGTTCGCGCCCGATCGTTTCCTCTGAGAACGCACCATGACCACCTCAGCCAGCTCGTCCTCCCGCATCGCCCGTGGCGGCAAGGCCATCTACGGCGCGCCGCTCGGCATCCTGATGCTGGAAGCGCGCTTTCCCCGCATTCCCGGCGACATGGGCAACGGCACGACATGGCCATTCCCGGTGCTCTATCGCGTGGTGAGCGGCGCCTCGCCGGAAAAGGTGGTGCTGAAGGGCGCGGCCGGCCTCTTGCCCGACTTCATCGATGCGGCCAAGGATCTGGTGCGGCTAGGGGCGGAGGCCATCACCACCAATTGCGGCTTCCTCTCGCTGTTCCAGAAGGAGATCGCGGCGGCCGTCGGCGTTCCCGTCGCGACCTCCTCGCTGATGCAGGTGCCGTGGGTGCAGGCGACCCTACCACCGGGCAAGCGTGTCGGCCTCGTCACGGTGTCGGGCTCGACCCTGACGCCGGCCCATCTCGAAGGTGCCGGCGTGCCGCTCGACACGCCGCTGGTCGGCACCGAGAACGGCAAGGAGTTCTTCCGCGTCCTGATCAAGGCCGAGAAGGACGACATGGACATCGCACAAGCCGAGCGCGACGTGGTCGAGGCCGGCAGGGAGCTCGTCGCCAGACATCCGGATGTCGGCGCCATCGTGCTCGAATGCACCAACATGCCGCCTTATGCCGCCGCGCTTCAGGCCGAAGTCGGATTGCCCGTCTATGACATCTATTCCATGATCACCTGGTTTCATGCCGGGCTGCGCCCGCGCGTCTTTGCGTGAATGCGTCCGTGAGATCGTCACTAAGCATGATCCGGAAAAGTGCGCAGCGGTTTTCCGAAAAGATCATGCTCAAACAATAACCCAAAGCGCGATGACGATTCGTCCTCATCTCATCGCGCTTTAGTCCAGGAGTGAACCCATGAAACTATCCGGCAAGGTCGCCGCCATCACCGGCGCGGCGCGCGGCATCGGCAAGGCCTGCGCGAAGAGATTATTGGACGACGGCGTCAAGGTCGTGATCTCCGACGTCGATGCCGAGGGCTTGGCGGCCACGGCCGCCGAGCTTGGGCGGCCGGATTCCCTGCGCGCCATCGTCGGCAACGTCGCCAAGCGTGCTGATGTCGATCAGCTGGTCGCAACCGCGGTGAAGGAGTTCGGCCGGCTCGACATCATGGTCAACAATGCCGGCGTCGCCCGCAACCGCGACATCCTCGACATCACCGAGGAGGAGTTCGACGAGATCATCGGCATCAATCTGAAGGGCGCGTTCTTCGGCGTGCAGGCGGCGGCAAGGCAAATGATCGCGCAAGGCGGCGGCGGGGTCGTCATCAACATGTCATCAGTGAACGCGCTGCTCGCGATCCCGGCGCTCGCGACCTACGCGATGTCCAAGGGCGGCATGAAGCAGCTGACCTCGGTCGCCGCCGTCGCACTCGCTCCGCACAACATCCGCGTCGTCGCGGTCGGGCCGGGCACGATCCTGACGGACATGGTGGCCTCAGCGATCTACACGTCCGAGGACGCGCGCAAGACCGTGCTGTCGCGCACGCCGGCGGGCCGCGGCGGCGAGCCGAGCGAAGTGGCCGCCGTCGTGGCGTTCCTTGCCAGCGACGATGCGTCCTATATCACGGGGCAGACAATCTACCCGGATGGTGGCCGGCTGGTCCTGAACTACACGGTGCCGGTGAAGGAGAAGTAGGGCCGTTGTCGCCCCACTCTCGCTGTCATCGCCCGGCTTGACCGGGCGATCCAGTATTCCGAGGCGGTCGTGATTGAATCGATGGGCCGCGGCGTACTGGATTCCCCGCCTTCGCGGGGAATGACAGTCGTCGTGAGGCGGGCAGTCTGCCCTCACTCCGCCGCAACCGTCAGCCCGTGACCGAGCCGCTTGGAGATGGCCCCCGCGCAGTCGCGCAGCGCGTGCGCGATCGGGCTGTCCCAGCGGGCATCAAAAGTGCCTTCCGGGCCCATCGCGGTGATGACCAGCGCGACGTGGCCGGAATGATCGAACACCGGGGCGGAGAACGCGTTGACGCCGGGCAGGGGATCGCCGAGCGCGCGGGCGAGGCCGTGCTTGCGCACCTCGGTCAGCATCTCGGCGACCTTCGCCCCCTTAACGGCGCGCTTCGGGTTGTAGCCGACGCCATGGCGGTCGAGGCCGCTGTTGAGTGCCGCGCTGATCGTCTGCTCCGGCAGGAACGCCGCGAAGGCGCGGCCGGTCGCGGTCTCCAGCAGCGCCATCACCGAGCCGACGCGCATCACGATGTGCACCGGCTGGGCCGGCTCTTCGAGCTGCACCACGGTCGGGCCGTGCGTGCCCCAGACCGCGAGCGAGACGGCGTGGCCGATCTGGCTCGCAAGGCCCGCGATCTTGGGCCGCGCGATGCGCACGCCCGAGAGGCGGCGCAGGCTGATCAGGCCGAGCTCCAGCGCCAGCGCGCCGATCTCGTAGCGGCCGGTGCTCTCGTCCTGCTCGATCAGGCCGATGCGGGAAAAGCTGGCGAGATAGGGATGCGCCTTGGCCGGCGTCATGCCGGCCTCGCGGGCGAGATCGCGCAGCATCATCGGCTCGCCGCTGCGGGCGAGCGCGCGGAGCAATTCGCCGCCGACCTCGATCGACTGGATGCCGCGGCTCTCTCTCTTCATGCGCCTCCGATGCGCCTCAGTCGTTGTTTGAGCATGATCTCTTCGGAAAACCGCTGCACACTTTTCCGGATCATGCTCTACGCCGCGTCGCGCTTGGCAGCGCTGTCGGCAAGATGTCGGCCGGCAATGTAGCCGAAGGTCAGCGCCGGCCCTAGCGTGATGCCGGCGCCGGGATAATTGCCGCCCATGATGCTCGCCATGTCGTTGCCGGCGGCATAGAGGCCGGGAATCACCCGGCCCTCGGCATCGAGCGCCCGCGCGTTCGCGTCGGTGACGATGCCGGCATAGGTGCCGAGATCGCCGATCACCATCTTGATGGCGTAGAACGGACCATTCTCGATCGGCGCGACGCAGGGGTTGGGGCCGTGCAGCGCATCGCCCTGGTATCGGTTATAGGCCTTCGAGCCCTTGCCGAAGGCGGCGTCCTGTCCCAGCGGCGCCGTCGCATTGAACTGCCTGACGGTCTCGGCGAACGCCTTGGCATCGATCCCGGCTTTCGCCGCCAGCGCTTCCAGCGTGTCGCCGCGCATGAGATAGCCGGTCTTCAAATGATGACCCAGCGGCATCGGAAACGGCGGCACGCAGCCGAGGCCGTATTTCCGCAAGGTCCTGTGGTCGCAGACCAGGAAGGCGGCGATCTCCTCGCCGGGCTTGGCCGCCTTGATCATGGCCTGGACGAAGTCGTGATAGGAATTGCCCTCATTGGCAAAACGCCTGCCGTCGCGCATCACCGCGATCACGCCGGGCTTGGCGCGGTCGATAAAGTGCGGCATCACGCCCTTGGAGCCGTCCTTGCGCGTGGTCAGCGACACCGGCACCCAGGCCGCCGCGTTCGGCAGGCGGTTCTCGATGCGGCCGCCGGCGCCTTCCGCAAGGCGCAGGCCGTCGCCGGTATTGCCCGTAGGCCCGGGCGAATAATGCTCAACGCCGGTCGGCGCGTGCGGGAACATCTTCTTGCGCCGCTCGACGTCATGGGGAAAGCCGCCGCAGGCGAGCACGACGCCCTGTCGTGCACGAACGCGCACCTCACGTCCCTGGCGCGAGACGATGGCGCCGGTCACGGTGCCGTTCTCGACCGTCAGCTCGCGCACCGGCGAGGACAGCCACATCGGAATCTTGAGGTCGAGCGCGGACTTTGCCAGGCGGCCTGCGAGCGCATTGCCGTTGGTGAGCGTCATGCCCCGGCCATAGCGCAGCACGTCCATGAGATGCCGCGTCAGGCGCTTGGCGACATAGACCGCCGAGGTCAGCGACTTCGTCACGCGCATGAAGTGGATGATCTCCTTGCCGCTTCCGAGCATCATGCCGAACACGGTGAGCTCGGGCAGCGGCATGCCGAGCGATTTGATGAGATCGCCGAGCTCGCGGCCGTCGAACGGGCGCGTCACCATGGAGCGCCCGCCCTGCGCGCCACCCGGCGCCTCGGCGTGATAGTCCGGAAACACCAGCGGCATGTCGAAACGCAGCGCGGTCTTGGTGGTGAAGAAATCGACCGCCTCGGGACCTGCTGAGAGAAACGCATCGACGCGCGCGGCATCATAATTGTTGCCGGCCTCGTGCCTCAGATAAGTGCGGGCCTGCTCCGGCGTTTCCTCGATGCCATATGCCTTTGCCAGCGACGTGCCGGGAATCCAGAGCCAGCCGCCGGAGCGGGCCGTGGTGCCGCCGAAGCGCGGCTCCTTCTCGACGATCAGCACGTCGAGCCCGCGATGACGCGCGGTGATCGCGGCCGACATGCCGGAGCAACCCGATCCGGCCACGAGCACGTCGCACTCGTAAGTCTCAACGCCGCTATGCTCGTTGCCGGTCATTGCTCACCTCACTTCTTCAGGAGCGGACATTTGGACTCGGAGACCGGACGGAAGGCGTCATCGCCCTTCACGGTCTTGACGATGTCCAGATAATCCCAGGGCTCCTTGGACTGCTCGGGCTTTTTCACCTTGGCGAGATACATGTCGCGGATCACACGGCCGTCCTCGCGCAACTTGCCGCCATGGACGAAGATATCCTCGATCGGCAGCTCGCGCATCTTCGCCATCACCTTGGCGGAATCGTCGGTACCGGCGGCCTTGATCGCCTTGAGATAATGCAGCACCGCGCCATAAACGCCGGTCTGGATCATGGTCGGCATCACCTTGGTGCGTTCGTAGAACTTTTTCGACCAGGCGCGGGTCGCCTCGTCCATGGCCCAGTAGGACGCCGTGGTCATATAGGTGCCCTGCGCGGCCTTCAGGCCGATGGCGTGCACGTCGGTGTCGAACATCAAGAGGCCGACCAGCTTCTGGCCGCCCTGGACCAGGCCGAATTCGCCGGATTGTTTGATGGCGTTGTCCGTGTCCTGGCCGGCATTGGCGAAGGCGACCACGTCGGATTTCGAGCTCTGCGCCTGCAGCGCGAAGGAGGAGAAGTCGGCGGTGTTGGTCGGATGCCTGACGCCGCCGAGCACCTTGCCGCCCATCTCGTTGATGAAGCGCGTGGCGTCCTTCTCGAGCTGCTGGCCGAAGGCATAGTCCGCGGTGATGAAGTACCAGGACTTGCCGCCTTCCTTGATGACGGCGGAGGCCGTCACCTTCGAGAGCGCATAGGTATCGTAGGTGAAGTGCACGGTGTTCGGGCTGCACAGCTCGTCGGTCAGCGAGCTCGCGCCGGGGCCGGAGAGCAGGGCGACCTTGCCGCGCTCGCGCACCATGTTGTGCACGGCGATGGCGATGCCGGAATTGGGGATGTCGACGACGGCGTCGACCTTGCCGTTGTCGAACCAGCCGCGGACGATCTGAACGCCGACATCGGTCTTCATCTGGTGGTCGGCGCTGATGATCTCGATCGGCTTGCCGAGCACGGTCGGCCCGAATTCCTCCACGGCCATCTTGGCGGCCTCGACCGAGCCCGGTCCAGAGTTGTCGCGGCCCCAGCTCGACAGGTCCGTCAGCACGCCGATCCGCACCGCGTCGTCGGACACTTGCGCGGTCGCCGCCGATGTCATGGCCGCCGAAGTCATGGCCGCGAGCACGGTGCAGGCCAGGAGCCCTCTCATTGTCGTTTCCTCTCTTTTTGGCCGCTTGGCGCGGCGGGGTCGTGTGGAGCAAAATTAGATAATGGCGAATAAATTTGTCAATGGCGAACTGTGGTGCCGGGTGGGTTCCACGATGGCCGGGCGATGCCGCGTAAGGAGCGCTCCTGCCTCAACACCCGTCATTGCGAGCGAAGCCAAGCAATCCAGAGTCTTGCCGCGGAGGCGGTCTGGATTGCTTCGTCGCAAGGGCTCCTCGCAATGACGGGTGTTGCGCCACCTGCGCACAAAATCCCGCGCCGTAATCCTGTGGGAGGCAACACCTCCACAGATTGCAGCCGTCACAACGTTTGGCCATGATGCCCACTGGAATCGTTGGGGCAGGGCATGACGACAGCAACGCGGGTCTCCGCTTCCGCGGAGCGATCGACGACGGCGCATGTGGTGTGGGCGAGCGCGCTCGGCACCGCGATCGAGTGGTACGATTTCCTGATCTACGGCACGGCGGCGGCGCTCGTCTTCAACAAGCTGTTCTTCCCGAGCTTCGATCCCTTCGTCGGCACGCTCGCGGCATTCTCGACCTATGCGGTCGGCTTCGTTGCGCGGCCGATCGGCGGCGCCATCATCGGGCATTACGGCGACCGGCTCGGCCGCAAGACCATGCTGGTTGCGACCATGATCGCGATGGGGCTCGGCACCTTTCTGATCGGGTGCCTGCCGACCTACGATCAGATCGGCGTCTGGGCGCCGATACTCCTCGTGATCCTCCGTTTCGTTCAGGGCATCGGGCTCGGGGGCGAGTGGAGCGGCGCGGTCGTGATGGTGATCGAGCACGCCGGCAATCGCCGCGGCTTCTACGGCAGCCTGGTGCAGGTCGGCTTCCCCGTCGGCGTCGCCGCCTCCACCGGCATCTTCGCCCTGATGACGAAGCTGCCCGAGGCGGACTTCCTCAGCTGGGGCTGGCGCGTGCCGTTCCTGATCAGCATTCTGCTGGTCGGCGTCGGCTTCATCGTGCGGCTCAAGCTCGCGGAGACGCCTCACTTCAAGGAGATCGTCGAGCGCAAGGAGGTGCTGGCGCAGCCGGCCCTCGAAGTGCTGCGCCGCGACTGGCGCAGCTTTCTGCTCGCGATCGGCATCACGGTGTCGGAGGTCGGGCTCGCTTATCTCCTCACCGTGTTCACGGTGGTTTACGCGACGACCAGGCTCGGCCTGCCCCGGCAGGTGATCCTGGATGCCGTGGTCTATGCCGCGATCGTCGAGTTCGCGACGCTGCCGCTGGCCGGCTGGCTGTCCGACATCTTCGGACGCAAGGCGCTGTATCTGGCCGGCGGCGTCTTCTCGGTGGCCCTGGCGTTTCCGCTGTTCTGGTTCCTCGACACCAGGGAGCCGGCGCTGATCACGCTTGCGCTCGTCGTCACGATGACGCTCACCCATGCGCTGCTGTTCGGGCCGAAGGCCGCGTTCATGCCGGAGCTGTTCCGCACCCAGGTGCGCTACAGCGGCGCCTCGCTCGGCGCCAACGTCGCGGCGGCGCTCAGCGGCGGCTTCTCGCCGCTGATCGCGGCGGCGCTGCTGGCCTGGGCCGGATCGTACTGGGCGGTGTCGGTCTACATCGTCGCGCTGTCGGTCATCACGATCGTCGCGACGCTGCTGGCGCCGGAGACGGCGCGGGACTCGCTAAGATCCTGAGCGTCGGGACAAGCAAGCCGGATTTGCAGCGTTCGGAAACACCAGGAAGGTGATGGTCGTCGGCGCAAGCCTGACTGCTCCCGGCGGTGCTGCGCGTGCCTCGAGCCGGGGCAGCTGGCCCTCAGGGGTCAGCGTGAGCCTCTTGCCGTTCAACTGCACAATCGTACCCTGCAACTGCGCTGCGTGCAGCGTGTACCGCTCGGCGGAATCCGGCAGCGATAGCGTGCGCGATGTGCCGCGCGACGTGTTGATTGCGAGCAGCGACACCGCACCTGTCGTGGCTGGGTGGCAATGCGCGTAAAGATGGAGATCGCGCGCAGCAGGTTTGCCTGCGTCGAGCACGATCGTCCCCATCAGCCGGCGCCAGAGCAGCGCGGCCCAATAGCTCGGCCGCGGTCCGAACGTTGTTTCGTCGAGCAGGCCGTAATCGCTGGCAGCCAGCGTGTTGTGCATCACCACTTGGACGCCGGCCTTCGCCAGGCGTCCGAGCTGGTCGAGATAGCGGAACGTGTCCAGAAAAGTCCTGTCCCATAAGCCGCCGCCGCAGGCGGCATCAGCCGTCTCGGTCAACCAGATCGGCTTGCCCGGCTCGAATGTGTCGCGTAGCGCCTGGTAGGTCCGGAGTGTCGCATCCGTGCGCGCCAGCCATTGCTCCGAGAGGGCCTGCGCCGGATCGTCGTGCCCGCCGCAGCGCGGCGAGATCGTATTGTAATGGTGATAGGAGAACCGATCGACGTCGGGACCGGATGCGGCAAGCAGGTCCCGCGTGGTGAGCCCCGCTCCGGACGGCGATGGTGCATCGCCGACCGAGCCGGGACCGAGGATCAGCGCCTCCGGTGCGGCGCGCCGCATCCACTCGCGAAAGACCTTGAAGTCGCGGCCATACGCGGCCGCGTCATAGCCCGCCGGTGCACCGCCCGTCGCTGCGAGCGTCGGCTCGTTCATGAATTCGGCGGCGGCGATGCGCCCGCCCAGAGCGCGCGTGGTGTCGACCAGCTGCTGCGCCTGATCCGGCTTCCACATGCCGTGGTCGTCGCGGCTGCCGGGACTGATCGCAAAGGAGGTGACGATCTCCGCATCGACCGCACGCGCGAACTCCACGACGCCGCGCCACTGCGCTCGGCTGAGCACCGTGTTGAATCCCGGCGGTGGGGCTCCCGGCGCCTCGGCAAAGAACGTCGCATTGGCCCAGGTGCCGCTCACGCGCAGATAGGCCGGCGACAACGCCGCGGCGAGCAGGCGCAGTCGCGCATTGGCAAGATCGATCGGCGGCCGCGCGCTGTAACGATCCCGTTCGTCGAAGGCACGTGCGGTTCGCGGATAAGGCTTCCAGAACCGTCCGCCGGTCACCTCCACCATCTCGATGTTGTAGGATTGAAAGCGCGCATCGATCGTTCCGAGCGTCTTCAGCCCGGCAGGCGAGATGGCAATGTCGTCGGCCTGCGCCGCAAAGGCGGTTGCGGCGGCCAGCAGGGCAATCGCGCCGGCCGTGCGACCGGCCGGACGCGGTCGGGTCCCTGGTCTGCGGTGTGCTGCCGCCTGGTTCGTCATGCGCGTTGCCCGGGGCCCGATGCGCGGAGGCAACGTGGCCTTACCCTCGACCCGCCCATTTTACCCCTATTTTACCTTGCCGTTGCCGCCGAGAGCGTCCGGGCTCGGCGGACCATCGATGGGGTCGAAAAAAAATCCGTTGGCCCCTCTTGAAACCGGTTTCCGGTTTTCTAAGTCGTTTTTCGCCGCGAGAGCGGTGTGTCGGATGCCAACCGGGTCCGGCACGGGCGCCGGGTTGGTCTTTCGGACCCGTCTGAAATCCCGCCTTGCGCTCCTTCGTATCCATCTTGCTCTCAGGAGGACTTGGTTATGAGGACCAGTTTTGACTTCGCGCCGCTGTGGCGCTCCACCATCGGCTTCGACCACCTGGCCGACCTCGTCGACAGCACGCTGCGCCAGGCGACCGAGGACAATTATCCCCCCTATAACATCGAGCGTTCCGGCGAAGACCATTACCGGATCAGCCTTGCCGTGGCAGGGTTCGGCGCCAACGACATCACCGTGACGGCCGAACAGAACGCGCTCACCATCGAGGGCCGGAAGCCCGAGACCGCCGCGCGGGAATATTTGTACCAGGGCATCGCCGCGCGTCCGTTCCGGCGCGTGTTCAACCTCGCCGATTACGTCCAGGTGAAGCAAGCCTCGTTCCAGGACGGGCTCCTGATCATCGACCTCGTCCGCGAGGTTCCGGAAGCCATGAAGCCGCGCCGCATTCCGATCGCGGGCGGCGCTCCTGCGGCAACGCAGATCGAGCAGAAGAAAGCAGCCTGAGCGCTCGATCGAACAGGTAGCGGAACGCGGCGCGCGCGTGCGCGGGCCGCGCTTTCCGATGCATGAAGGAGGGTACCATGGCTTTTCGTGATCTCATTCCCTGGTCAGGGAAACAGGAGCTCGCGCCTGCGCGCGACAATTTCGATCCGTTCCTGACGCTTCACCGCGAGATGAACCGTCTGTTCGACGATGTCTTCCGCGGCTTCGGGGCGACCAGCCTGTCGCCGCTGATGGAAGGCCGTTTCGGCTGGCCGAAGGTCGAGCTCAGCGAGACCGACAAGACGCTGACCGTCTCGGCCGAACTTCCCGGCCTGACGGAGAAGGACGTTCAGGTCGAGATCGCCAATGGCGTCTTGACCCTTCGCGGCGAAAAGAAAGCCGAGCGCAACGGAGAGGGCAGGTACTTCACGGAGCGCTATTACGGTGCGTTCGAACGGCAGATTCCGCTCGATGGCGTCGAGGAGGACAAGGCAGAGGCGTCGTTCAAGAACGGCGTCCTGACCGTGTCGCTGCCGAAGTCGGAGAAGGCACGCGAAGGCGTCAAGCGCATCGCGATCAACACGCATTAAGTCAAGTGAGACGGCGGAGATGTGGCGCCGCCGTCTCATCGTCAACAAGCCGTCCCCGTGGAAAGGAGCATGTGGGAGACCCACCGATGACCAACGTGAATACCAATTCCGGCACTCTCAATCCGCTGTTTCATCCTGCCGCCCACTACGACTCGCCTGCCGACGTCCTGAATGCCGAGGAGCTCTCGTCGCCCGAGAAGCGCGTCATCCTGTCGTCCTGGGCATCGGACATGTACGCCGTCGAATCCTATCCCGCCTTGCGCGAGATTCCCGGCATGAGCCACACGGTCCGGCTCGCCGACATTCTGGCCGCCTTGCGCAAGCTCGACGGCGACAACGACAATGACGACCCGCCGCGAGGCGGCGGCGTGCCGATGCGGCTGCGGCGGCCATGGGCCGCCGCCGAAGGGCAAGCGGCATGATGGTCACGCCCACCGTCCTCGCCCTCGTGCTGCTCGGTCAGGCCGCGGCAGCCTGGACCGTCCCGCTTCTGGCCCTGCAAGGCTGGATCGTCGCATCAGGCGACGAAGACTGAAACCACGAAGGTTTCGAATCTCCCCCAACACAACGCGGCAGGGTGACGATGATGAATGCTGTGCGTCTGCTGTTCCTGGCCTTGCTGATGCTGACGCTCACGGCGTCGCAGCCTGCCGCCGGCCAGATCCCGGATCTAAAGACCGGCGGCCCGGTGCCGACCCTGGCGCCGCTGGTGCGCCAGGTGACGCCCGCGGTGGTCAACATTTCCGTGCATGGCCGCGTGCGCGAGGACAACCCGCTCTATCGCGATCCGCTGTTTCGCGAGTTCTTCGACGTTCCCCGGCAGATCGAGAAGGAGGTCAATGCGACCGGCTCCGGGGTGATCGTCGACGCCCAGCGCGGCTATGTGCTGACCAACAATCACGTGGTCGAGGGCACATCCGCCGTTCAGATAACGACCAAGGACGGCCGGCAGTTTTCCGCCAAGGTCGTCGGCCGTGACCCGCCCACGGATGTCGCGGTGCTCCAGGTCCAGAACCCGGTCGGGCTCAAGGCGCTTGCCTTCGGCGACAGCGACGGGCTCGATGTCGGCGATTTCGTGCTTGCGATCGGCAATCCCTTCGGCCTTGGCCAGACCGTGACCTCGGGGCTCGTCAGCGCGCTGGGCCGCACCGGCCTCGGCAAGCAGGGCTATGAGGATTTCATCCAGACCGATGCAGCGATCAATCCCGGCAATTCCGGCGGCGCGCTGGTCAGCCTGCGCGGCGAGCTCGTCGGCATCAACTCGGCGATCATCTCGCCCGCGGGCGGCAATGTCGGCATCGGCTTTGCCATTCCGGTCAACATGGCGCGCAAGGTGATGGAGCAGATCATCGTGAGCGGCCGTGTCGAGCGTGGCCGCATCGGCATTTCGCTGAAGGACCTGCATCCGTCGGTCAACAAGGGATTGAACCAGGGCGCCGTCATCGCCGAGATCGCGGCGGATTCGCCCGCAGAGAAGGCCGGCCTGCGCAAGGGTGACATCGTGACCAGCGCCGACGACCGCCCGATCCGCACTGCCGCCCAGCTCCGCAACACGATCGGCCTGGCGCGGATCGGCGAGGACGTGAAGCTCACGCTGCTGCGCAACGGTGCGCCGTTCACCGCCACCGTGAGAGTGGTGCCGGCAGCCGGGTCGAGCAGCGCGCTCGCAGGCCCCAATCGCCTCGTCCGCTGAAACGAATGCGCAGGACGAACCGCGCAAGCGGTTCATCCTGTAATGGCAGGGCTATGGCATTTGAATTTTGCGGAGGTCGTCATGCCCGGGCTTGTCCCGGGCATCCACGTTCTTTGTGCTGCGTGGAAAGGCGTGGATGGCCGGGACAAGCCCGGCCATGACGCTGTGGAGACAGTCGGTGCACATAGCCACATCTCATGTGCGATAGCCCGGGGGCGTGTGATCTCCCAGCTCAGGCCGCGCGGTGATCCCATTCGTCTTGCAGGTCCCGGATCAGCCGCCGCTCGCGTTCGATGCGCTGGCGATAGAGCTCGCGCTCATGCTCGTTCTTGGCGCCGGCAAGAAGCAGCTCGTAATGGCCGATGACCTTCTCGCTGCCGCGGATGAGCAGGTCGCGTTGGCTGTTCATTGGGCCATTCCCAACGCGTTCGCCGGCGCTTCGGCGGCGCGGAAGCCGACGGGAAAGGTGGTGGCGGTCAGGCCATCGAGCGCCGATCGCTCTTCCGCAAGTCGCCTCTCGATGAATTGGCGCTCGAGCTGCGACAGCCTGGTCTTCAGCAGGCGCCGGTAACGGTGGATGTTGTTGCGGTGCGCACGAATGCGGGCCAAATTCTCATCGAGCATCGTCGTCTCTCCAGACGGTCGCGTTAGATCCTTTGGTTTGCGAGGATGAGAAGATCTCTTCTCGGCGAAAAAAATATTCAGCGGGTGAGCGGTGTCAAGATGTTGGCGCGCCTCCCCTTGTCGCTGGCTCCTGGAGATCGATGGTCAGCCATCGAGCTGTCCGGACGCCCGGGTTCCGGGCGCGATTGCCTTTTGTTGGCCGGCAAGCGAACCTCGTGTGGCCATATTTGAGCAGGAGTGATCTGTCGCGAGGGAGGCGCTCCGATGAACAAGGCACTGATCACTGCTGTCGCAATGCTGGCCTGCGTGCCCGCGGGTGCGCTTGCGCAGGAGCGCGCGGGCGATGCGGCGCTCGGCGCGGTCTCGGGTGCGGTCGTGCTTGGGCCGGTGGGTGCGGTCGCCGGCGCCTTGATCGGCTACACGGCCGGACCTTCGATCGCCCGGTCCTGGGGCCTGAGAGGCTCGCAGTCGGCCAGGCACCGGCAGCCGCCGCCGCGTCGCGCCGCCGCGACCGGCAGCCCGTCGCGCACGCGCGAGGCGATGGCCGCTAACGGCCAGATGAGAGCTGCCGGCAATCCAGCCCCGCCGGTCCAGGCTCCGCCGGTTCAAGCCGCGCCTGCCGCGCCGGCGCATTCCCCGGCACCGCCCGTTCAAGGGTTCGACTGAGGCCGGCAGCCGGCCCGGCTTGCGTCCCGCTCTAGGACTGGCCGAGAATCTTCATCGCCGCGCGAAGGTGCGGCTTGTCGATCATCTGACCGTCGAGCCGCAACGTGCCGGAATTGGGATTGCTCGCGAACGCCGCGATCACCTTCTCCGCCCAGGCGCGCTCGGCCTCCGTCGGCGCGAAGGCCGCGTTGACGATGTCGACATGCTTGGGGTGGATCAGCGCCTTGGCCGAAAAACCGTCGCGCCGCGCGGCGCAGGTTTCGGCTTCGAGGCCGGCAAGGTTGTCGATGTCGGTGTAAACCGTGTCGATCGGCGCGACCTCGGCGGCTGCCGCCGCCATCAGGCAGAGATCCCGCGCCAGGCGATAGGGGCTGTGGAACACGCCGCCGCTCGCCTTCTCGGTAGCGCCGAGCGAGGCGGAGAGATCTTCCGCGCCCCACATCAGGCCGGCGAGGCGAGGGGAGCAGCCCTTGTAGCTGCCGAGCCCGAAGATCGAGCCGGCGGTCTCCGTCGCGACGCAGACGATGCGGGTCGCGCCGATCGCGATGCCGGAGGCGGCTTCCAAAGCTTCGAGCCAGGTCGCGACCTGACGCACGTCGTCGCCGCCTTGCGATTTCGGCAGCACGATGCCGTCAGGCCTGCCCGGCATAATCGCGGCGAGATCGGCCAGCGTCATGCCGGTGTCGAGCGCGTTGACGCGGACATAGAGCTGATGCGGGCCGGGGCGGCTCTTCAGCATCGAAAGCGTGAGCTCACGCGCCTCCGCCTTCTTCTCGGTGACGACGGAATCCTCGAGATCGATGATCAGCGCGTCGGCCTTGCCTTCGCTCGCCTTCTCGAATTTGCGCGGGGAATCGCCCGGCACGAACAGCATCGAACGCATCAGACCGGCCTCTTGTGCATCATCGCCATGCGGCGGCATTTGCCGACGATCTCGTCATTCTGGTTCAGGGCATGGTGCTCGAACTCGACGATGCCGGCCTTGGGCCGCGATCTGGATTCCCGCACCGAGAGCACCTTTGTCGTGGCCCGCAACGTGTCGCCATGGAAGACCGGCTTTGGAAAGGTGACGTCGGTCATGCCGAGATTGGCGACGGTGGTGCCCAAGGTCGTATCATAGACCGTCATGCCGATCATGATGCCGAGGGTGTATAGGCTGTTGAAAATGCGCTGGCCGAACTCGGTCTTCTCGGCGAAATGCGCGTCGATGTGCAGCGGCTGCGGATTGAGCGTCAGCAGGCTGAACATGGTGTTGTCCATCTCCGTGACGGTCCGGGTCAGCGGATGCCTGAACTCCTGGCCCACGGAAAAGTCCTCGAAATAAAGTCCGGCCATCGCGGTTTCCTCCCTGCGAAATAACGGCGCATTCGTCACGTCGCGCCGCATGACCCCATGCATGGTAGACACACTTCGCGGGCAAATTCACGTATCTGCATGTAGTTTTTCGAGCTAAACAATGCTTGGCGAAGGGAGGTCAAGACCATGGATTTCGCGCTCACCGATCAGCAGGAAGCCATCCGCGACGCCATCGCCGAGATCTGCGAAGGCTTTCCCGACGCCTACTGGCTGAAGAAGGACCACGACGGCGGCTTCCCGCACGACTTCCACAAGGCGCTGGCGGACGCCGGCTGGCTCGGCATCTGCGTGCCGGAAGAGTATGGCGGCTCCGGGCTCGGCATCACGGAAGCTGCGATCATGATGCGCACCATCGCCGAGTCAGGCGCCGGCATGTCCGGTGCCTCGGCCGTCCATATCAACGTGTTCGGTCTCAATCCGGTGGTCGTGTTCGGCACCGAGGAGCAGCGCAGGCGCATGCTGCCGCCGATGGTCGAGGGCCGCGAGAAGGCGTGCTTCGCCGTCACCGAGCCCAACACCGGCCTCAACACCACCCAGCTCAAGACCCGCGCGGTCGCCAAGAACGACCGCTACATCGTCAATGGTCAGAAAGTGTGGATCTCGACGGCGCAGGTCGCGCACAAGATTTTGCTGCTGGCGCGCACCACGCCCCTGGAAGAGGTGCGCTCGCCCACCCACGGGCTCAGCCTGTTCTACACCGATTTCGACCGCAACAGGATCAAGGTCCACGAGATCGAGAAGATGGGCCGCAAGATCGTCGATTCCAACGAGCTGTTCTTCGAGGATTTCGAGATCCCGATGGAGGACCGCATCGGCGAGGAGGGCAAAGGCTTCGAGTACATCCTCGAAGGCATGAATCCGGAGCGCATTCTCATCGCGGCCGAGGCGGTCGGTCTCGGCAAGCTCGCGCTGTCGCGCGCGACCGAATACGCCAAGACGCGAATCGTGTTCAATCGTCCGATCGGCAAGAATCAAGGCATCCAGCATCCGCTCGCGGTGAACTGGGTCGAATTGGAAGCGGCCTGGCTGATGGTGATGTCGGCGGCCTGGCAATACGACAAGGGCATGCCCTGCGGCGCCGCGGCCAATGCCGCAAAATATCTGGCGGGCGAAGCGGGCTTCTCGGCCTGCGAGCAGGCGGTGATGACCCATGGCGGCTTCGGCTACGCCAAGGAATTCCATGTCGAGCGCTATTTGCGGGAGGTGCTGATCCCGCGCATCGCGCCGGTCAGCCCGCAGCTCGCGCTCAGCTTCATCGCGGAAAAGGTGCTGGGGCTCGCCAAATCGTACTGAACAAGTCGTACTGAGCGGGTCTATTCGGCGGCGATCCACTCCATCGCCATGGCGCGAAGCCGGGCGCGCTGGATCTTCACGCCGTTGGCGCTGTCGGTGACGGGAAAGGCATCCACGACATAGATCCGCGCCGGCACCTTGTAGCCGGCGAGCCGCTCGCGCAGACGCGCGATCAGCGTCTCCTGGATGGGCGGCTCCGTTGTCGGGATCACGAAGGCGACGCAGCGCGCCTGGCCCTTGAGGTCAACCGCGACGACTTGGGCGTCGGCGACGCCGGCGCAGGATTTGAGCTCGTCCTCGATCTCCCCGGGCGCGACCAGGAAGCCGCCGAGCCGCATCGCATCGCCGGCGCGAGTCTCGTAGACGAAGGACCCGTCGCCGCGCAGCCGGCCGATGTCGCCGGTGCGGAAGAAGCCGTCGGCAGTGATCGCCTCGCGCGTCGCCTCCGGATTGTTGAAGTAGCCGAGGAAGCGCGAGGGCGCGCTGATCTCGATCTCGCCGGAGACGCCGCTGGCCGCAAGTTCTCCGGTCTCGACATCGCGCACGCGGACTTTCGCCTCCGGCGACATCGGCCAGCCGCCGCCCTCGATGCGATCGGCAAAGGCATCACTGGGGCCGCCGATCGAGAACAGCGCCTGCACCTCGCTCGAACCGTAGAGGCCGAACAGCTTCATGCCGCGCGCTTCGGCTTCCACAGCCAGCTCGCGCCAGCCGGGCTGGAACGCGGCGAAGCCGCAGACTTCGAGATGCGGAAACGGGCGCGGCGCATCGGTGAGGGCGAGGATGCGCCGGAACATCTCGTCCGAACCGAAGGAATGCGTGATCCGTTGTGTGCTGAGGATCTGCAGCGCCGGCGCTGCGTCGAAGGCATCGAGCACGTGAATGGTCGCACCGCTCGCGAGGAAACCGAGCAGGCTCGTCATGCCGAACGTGCCGCAGAACGGCAGCATCGCCAGCAACGAATGACGGTGGGGATCGAGCTGGAGCGCGTGGGCGACGGAGGCGGCGTGCGTCGCCAGCGTCCGCTGCGAATGCGCGACCAGCTTCGGCCCCTTGGTCGTGCCCGACGTGGTGTAGAGCAGCCCGGGCAGGTCGACATCATCCTGGGGCAGCGGAGGGGGCGGGTAAGGCGTCTCGAACGCATCGAACCGCACGCAGGGCCAGCGTGCGGGGATCGCATCCGCGCCGACCACGGCCAGCCGTTGCAGCGCGGGCACCTCGGCCTCGGCGACATCGGTGAGGATGGCGGCAAAGTCGATCGCGCGGAATGCCGCCTCGACCACCATGAGCTTCGCGCCTGAGAGTTTGAGCAGGTGCGCGACTTCTGCGCTGCGATAGCGCGTATTGACGGCGGCGATGACCGCGCCGAGCCGCGCCGCGGCGAACAGCAGCGCGAGCCATTCGACCCGGTTCACCAGCCAGACCGCGACGACGTCGCCCTTGCCGATGCCTTGCGCGGCTAGCCAGGCGGCGGTCTGCTCGATCTTCGCCGAGAATTCCGCGCGAGAGACGGCCTTGCCGTCGAAGACCAGGGCAGGGTCGGCGGCGGTCTTGATCCGGAGCAGCGATTGCAGCGAAAAATCGTTGGCACTCATGGCCATCGGACTAACCCGGTCGCGCAAGCCTGTCTACTTGGTGCCGAACATCCGGTCGCCGGCGTCGCCCAGGCCCGGCACGATATAGCCGTGGTCGTTGAGCCGCTCGTCGATCGCGGCGGTCCAGATCGGCACGTCGGGATGCTCGCTCTGGAACTTGGCGATGCCTTCAGGGGCGGCCAGGAGGCAGACGAAGCGGATGTCGCGGGCGCCGCGCGCCTTGAGCAGGGACGCGCCGGCGCAGGCCGAGTTGCCGGTCGCCAGCATCGGGTCCATCAGGATCACGGTGCGGTCGGACAGGTCCTGCGGCGCCTTGAAGTAATATTCCACGGCCTGCAACGTCTCGGGGTCGCGGTAGAGCCCGATATGGGCGATGCGCGCCGACGGCATCAGGGCGAGCATGCCGTCGAGAAAGCCGACGCCGGCGCGCAGGATCGGCGCCAGCGTGAGCTTCTTGCCGGCGATCTTGGGTGCCTGCATCGGCGCGATCGGCGTCTTGATGTCCACCAGCTCCAGCGGCAGGTCGCGCGTCACCTCGTAGCCGAGCAGCATCCCGATCTCGTTCAGGATCTCGCGAAAGCTCTTGGTCGAGCGGTCCTTCTCCCGCATCAGGGAGAGCTTGTGCTGGACCAGGGGGTGGGCGACGACGTTGACATTGCTGGTGCTCATGAAACCGCTCTACACGGTTCCGTGAAACTGCGCCAGATCGGCCAGGTAGTTTTAGGCAACGCCTTTTCCGCGGGATAGCCGGCCTCAACCGGGCAGCGCGACTGCGCTGCGCGCGCGGTTGCTTGCCTCATAGGCAGCCATGGTCAGCTCGCGGTCGATCGCCGCGCGCATGGCTTCCATGGCTCCCCGGCGCAGGCGCCGCTTTGCGGTGGCATGCGACGGCTTGTGGATGGCGCGCAGGCCGGTGATGATCGTCTCGATCGTGGCGTCGACCATCTCAGGTGCAACCACGCGATCGAGAAAGCCGGCCGTCTGCGCCTCCTCGGGCTCGTACATCTCGCCAAGCGTGACGGTACGGCTGAGCCAGGCCGGATGCAGCCGGCTGCGCGCGAGCTCGATGGCAAAGCTGGGCGGCGCGATGCCGATCGCCACCTCGTTCAGCCCCATGCGGTGCGGTCCGCGCGCGCCCAGCCTGACGTCGCAGGCGAGCAGCAGGAACGTTCCCATCGGGTAAGCATGGCCCTCCATCACGCCGATGGTCGGATGCGGAAACGACATCAGCCGCAGCGCAAGCTCGGCGCCGGCCCGGACCATCTCGAGGCTCTTGGCGGCATCGCCCGAGGCGAACACTTTCAGATCGAAGCCCGCGGAAAAGATGCCGGGCCGGCCTGAGCGCAGCACCACGATCTCTGCCTCCGTCTCGGCGCGGTCGCAGGCGGCGCCGATCTCGCCCAGCATCGCGGCCGACATCACGTTGACCTTGCCGTCGTCGAGCCCGATCCGCGCCACGCCGTCGTTCAGTTCATAGATCACTCTCTCAGGCATCTGCCTCTCTCCGTCATTGTCATGCTTGACTGTCGGAGGCTGATGTAGACCAATCAATATAATTTCCGAGCGGAGGAGAGTGCCATGCCGGCCGTGCCGAAGCACCGTCAGCCCATCATCAATGCCGCGGTGACGCTATTCCGCCGCCACGGATTTGCCCGCACCGGCCTCAACGACATCGTCGACGTCAGCGGCGCGCCGAAGGGGTCGCTCTATCATTACTTTCCGGACGGAAAATCCTCGATCGCGGTGGCGGCGGTGGAGGAGGCGGGCCGCCGCGTCGCGGCGACGGTCGCCGAGCTCGCGGCAGAGTGCGGCTCGACCGGCGAGCTCTTGCGCGCGCACGCCAGACTGCTGGCAGGCTGGATGCAGGGCTCCGGCTTCCGCAATGGCTGCCCGATCACGACCGTGCTGCTCGAGCTGGCGCCGCGCGAGCGCGGCGTGTCGGAGGCCGGTCGCAAGGCCTATGCGGCACGGCTATCGATCCTGCGTGACAAGCTCGTCGCCGACGGGTTTGCCAGGCCGCGGGCGGAGGCGCTGGCGGTGCTCTGCACGTCGGCGCTCCAGGGCGCGCTGATCCAGGCCCGCGTCGAGCGCAGCGGCCGGCCGATCGAGGTTACCGCGTCGGAGCTGGCGCGACTGATCGAGGCGGAGGTGAGGAGCTAGACGCCGAGGCCGGGCACTACCAGGTCTCCGCCCCGTCCAGAGCGACCGCGGGGGACGCATTGCGCATAGCCGCTGGCTCCCGCCGGCCTTTATGAGATTCCTATAACGTTACCATAGCCCTCACCTCGAAAAGCTATGCGCGCAGTGGCACGTCAGCGGTGAAGTTTCCGGCTGGCGATGCGCTTGCATTGAACTCGGCCGGCGATCGTGTCGTACCAAGGAATATCGCCATGATGGACCTTTTGATGCTGGCGCTGGGCTTCTTCTTCTTTGCCCTCGCGATCGGCTACACCTATGCCTGCGAACGGCTGTGAGGGAGCGGACCATGATCTTCGATTATGCGCTCGCCGGCGCCGTCTCGTTCGGCCTCCTGATCTATCTCACCTATGCACTGCTGCGGCCCGAGCGGTTCTGATGCCGTGCTGCTGCTCGTCGAATTACTGCTGGCCGACGCTGCGCTCGTCGCGGGCCTGCTCGCGCTGCTCCTGCCGCTTTTGCGCCGGACCAAAAGCCTGAAGGGTTAATGCCATGACTGCGATCGGTTGGTTCCAGATCATTCTTTATTGCGCGATCGTGGTCGCGCTGACCAAGCCGCTCGGCTGGTACATGACGCGCGTGTTCAACGGTGAGCGCACGTTCCTGTCGCCCGTCCTGCGCCCGATCGAGGCCGGCATCTATTGGCTCTCCGGCGTCGACGAGAAGCGCGAGCAGCACTGGCTGACCTACACGGTCGCGATGCTGCTGTTTCATGTCGGTGGCTTCCTCATCATCTACGGCCTGATGCGGCTGCAGGCCGTGCTGCCGTTCAATCCAGCCGGCCAATCCGCGGTCGCCGAGGATCTGTCCTTCAACACCGCGATCTCCTTCATCACCAATACCAACTGGCAGAACTACGGCGGCGAGAGCACGCTGTCCTATCTGACCCAGATGGTCGGCCTGACGCACCAGAATTTCCTGTCGGCGGCGACCGGCATCGTGCTCGCGGTTGCCCTGATCCGCGGCTTTGCCCGCGCGTCCATGCGCACAATCGGCAATTTCTGGGTCGATGTGACCCGCTGCACGCTCTACATCCTGCTGCCGATCTGCGTCGTGTTCACGCTGTTCCTGGTCTGGCAGGGCATCCCGCAAACGCTTGGCGACTACGTCGAAGCGACCACGCTCGAGGGCGCCAAGCAGACCATTGCGGTCGGTCCTGTCGCCTCGCAGGTCGCGATCAAGATGCTCGGCACCAATGGCGGCGGCTTCTTCAATGCCAACGCCGCGCATCCCTTCGAGAATCCGACCGCGCTGTCGAACTTCGTGCAGATGCTGTCGATTTTCGCGCTCGGCGCGGCGCTCACCAATGTGTTCGGCCGCATGGTCGGCAACCAGCGCCAGGGCTGGGCGATCCTCGCCGTGATGGGCGTGCTGTTCGTCGCCGGCGTCGCCGTTTGCTATTGGGCGGAAGCCAACGGCACCGCCACCATGCATGCGCTGGGCCTGTCCGGCGGCAACATGGAGGGCAAGGAAGTCCGCTTCGGCATCGTTGCGTCCTCGCTGTTCGCGGTGATCACCACCGCCGCGTCGTGCGGCGCCGTGAACGCCATGCACGACAGCTTCACCGCGCTCGGCGGCATGATCCCGCTGATCAACATGGAGTTAGGGGAGATCATCGTCGGCGGCGTCGGCGCCGGCCTGTACGGCATGCTGCTGTTCGTCGTCCTGGCGATCTTCGTCGCAGGCCTGATGGTCGGCCGCACGCCGGAATATGTCGGCAAGAAAATCGAGGCGCGGGAAGTCAAGATGGCGATGCTCGCCATTCTCGTCCTGCCGCTGATGATTCTCGGCTGGGCCGCCGTCGCTGTGGTCTATCCCGCGGCAGTGGCGTCGATGGTGAATGCCGGACCGCACGGCTTCACCGAAGTGCTGTACGCCTTCACGTCGGGGGCGGCCAATAACGGTTCGGCCTTCGCAGGCCTCACCGGCAACACGTTGTTCTACAATCTCACGCTCGCCAGTGCGATGTTCGTCGGTCGCTTCTTCATGATCGTTCCGGCGATGGCGATCGCAGGATCGCTCGCGGCCAAGAAGTCGATCCCCCCGTCGATGGGCACCTTTCCGACCACCGGCGGCCTGTTCGTCGGCCTCGTCGTCGGCGTCATCGTGATCATGGGCGGCCTGACCTTCTTCCCGGCGCTCGCACTCGGTCCCATCGTCGAGCATCTCGCAATGAACGCCGGCAACGTCTTCTGATCTCGCTTTTCGGAGTGACCTCCATGGAACCTGTCCAAAAATCCAACAAGCGCATGCCGGTCTCGGCGATGCTGGATTCCAAGATCATGATGCCGGCGATCGGCGCGGCCTTCACCAAGCTCGATCCGCGCGCCATGATCAAGAACCCCGTGATGTTCGTGGTCGAGATCGTGGCCGCGCTCACCACCGTGATCTTCCTGCGCGATCTCGTCACCGGTGGGGAGAATCTCGGCTTCACCTTCCAGATCATCCTCTGGCTGTGGTTCACCGTGCTGTTCGCCAACCTCGCCGAAGCCGTGGCCGAGGGCCGGGGCAAGGCGCAGGCCGAGACGCTGCGCAAGACCCGCACCGAGAGCCAGGCCAAGCTCCTGAGCGGCGCGGGCCGCGACTACAAGCTCGTCTCAGGCACCAACCTGAAGGTCGGCGATCTCGTGCTGGTCGAGGCGGGCGACACGATCCCCTCCGATGGCGAGGTGATCGAGGGCGTCGCCTCGGTCAACGAGGCCGCCATCACCGGCGAGTCGGCGCCCGTGATACGCGAATCCGGCGGCGACCGCTCGGCGGTGACCGGCGGCACGCAGGTGCTGTCGGACTGGATCCGCGTCCGCATCACCGCCGCGCAGGGATCGACCTTCATCGACCGCATGATCAAGCTGGTCGAGGGCGCCGAGCGGCAGAAGACGCCGAACGAGATCGCGCTCAACATCCTGCTCGCCGGCCTCACCATCATCTTCGTGTTCGCCACGGTGACGATCCCGAGCTACGCTGCCTATGCCGGCGGCTCGATCTCGGTGGTCGTGCTGGTCGCCCTGTTCGTGACGCTGATTCCGACCACGATCGGTGCGCTGTTGTCGGCGATCGGCATCGCCGGCATGGACCGCCTGGTGCGCTTCAATGTGCTGGCGCTGTCGGGCCGCGCGGTCGAGGCCGCCGGCGACGTCGACACGCTGCTGCTCGACAAGACCGGCACCATCACGCTCGGCAACCGGCAGGCGACCGCCTTCCGTCCCGTGCGCGGCGTCACCGAGCAGGAGCTGGCGGATGCCGCCCAGCTCGCCTCGCTGGCGGACGAGACGCCGGAAGGCCGCTCCATCGTCGTGCTGGCCAAGGAGAAGTACGGCATCCGCGGCCGCGATATGGCCGAATTGGGTGCGACCTTCGTTCCGTTCACGGCGCAGACCCGCATGAGCGGCGTCGACGCCGGCGGCTCGTCGGTGCGCAAGGGCGCGGTCGATGCGATGCTGAACTATGTCGGCCGCGGTGCACCGCTGGCGGTTACCTCGGGCAGCACCGCGCGTGCCCTTCAGCCCGGCGGGCTCTCTGAGGTTGGCCGCGAGATCCAGACCATCGCCGATCAGATCTCGAAGGCCGGCGGCACGCCGCTTGCGGTCGCCAAGGACGGAAAGCTGCTCGGCATCGTCCAGCTCAAGGACATCGTCAAGGGCGGTATCCGCGAGCGCTTCGCCGAACTGCGCCGCATGGGCATCCGCACCATCATGATCACCGGCGACAACCCGATGACGGCGGCCGCCATCGCCGCGGAAGCCGGCGTCGACGATTTCCTGGCCCAGGCAACGCCCGAGGACAAGCTGAAGCTGATCCGCGACGAGCAGGCCAAGGGCAAGCTGGTGGCGATGTGCGGAGACGGCACCAACGACGCGCCGGCGCTCGCCCAGGCCGACGTCGGCGTCGCCATGAACACCGGCACGCAAGCCGCCCGCGAGGCCGGCAACATGGTCGATCTCGACTCTAACCCGACCAAGCTGATCGAGGTGGTCGAGATCGGCAAGCAGCTCCTGATGACGCGCGGTGCGCTGACGACGTTCTCGATCGCCAACGACGTCGCCAAGTATTTTGCGATCATCCCGGCGATGTTCCTGGCGTTCTACCCTCAGCTCAACGTGCTCAACGTCATGAACCTGTCGAGCCCGCAGAGCGCCATCCTGTCGGCGATCATCTTCAACGCGCTCGTCATCATCGCGCTGATCCCGCTCGCCCTGAAGGGCGTCGCCTATCGCGCCGTCGGTGCCGGCGCGCTGCTCCGCCGCAACCTCCTGATCTACGGGCTCGGCGGCATCGTCATTCCCTTCATCGGCATCAAGGCGATCGACCTCGCGGTGACCGCCTTGCACTTGGTTTGAATTCGTCATTGCGAGCGAAGCGAAGCAATCCAGGAATGCCTCCGCGGTTGACAGTGTGGATTGCTTCGTCGCTTCGCTCCTCGCAATGACGGGAGAAATCGGAGAAAGCACATGCTCAGAGAAATCCGCCCTGCCATCGTCCTCTTGCTGGCGCTCACCGCCATCACGGGCCTTGCCTATCCGCTCGCCATGACCGGCATTGCCGGCGCGCTGTTTCCCGTGCAGGCGCAAGGCAGCCTGATCGAGAAAGACGGCAAGGTGATTGGCTCCGCCCTGATCGGGCAGGAGTTCAAGGACGACAAGTACTTCCACGGCCGCCCCTCGGCGACGCTGGCGCCGGACCCGAACGATTCGACCAAGACGTTGCCCGCGCCCTACAACGCCGCCAATTCGGGCGGCTCCAATCTCGGTCCGACCAGCAAGGCGCTGGCCGACCGGCTGAAGGAAGATGTGGACAAGCTCAGGCGCGAGAATCCGAACGCCTCGGTGCCGGTCGACCTGGTGACGACTTCGGCCAGCGGCCTCGACCCGAACATCTCGCCGGAAGCGGCGCAATTCCAGGTGCCGCGCGTCGCGAAGGCGCGCAATCTGCCCGAGGATCAGGTCAAGCAGCTCGTGGCCGCCAGCATCGAAGGCCGCCTGCTCGGTCTGCTCGGCGAGCCCCGGGTTAACGTTCTGACATTGAATCTCGCGCTCGATCGCATGGCCGCGAAGTAGAAGTCTAGGCTCGCAGTGGACGGGTGATTATACTGACAAGATGATCCGAGAGCGTCGCGATCCCGAACAACGTCCGTCACCGGAGGCCCTGCTGGAAGCGGCGCGCCGGGAGGAGGGTGCGAGCGGCAGGCTGAAGATCTTCGTCGGCGCCGCTCCCGGCGTCGGCAAGACCTACGAGATGCTGCAAAGCGCCCAGGCCAAGCGCAAGGCCGGCATCGATGTCGTGGTCGGCTTCGTCGAGACTCATGGCCGCGCCGAGACCGAGGCGCTGGTGCGCGGCCTCGAAGTGGTCCCGCGCAAGCGGCTGGACTACCGCGGCCAGATCGTCGAGGAGATGGACCTCGATGCGGTTATTGCGCGGCGGCCGCAGATTGCGCTGGTCGACGAGCTCGCCCACACCAATGCGTCCGGAAGCCGCCATCCCAAGCGCTATCTCGACGTCGAGGAGCTGCTCTCGCACGGCATCGACGTCTATACCGCCGTCAACATCCAGCACATCGAGAGCCTGAACGACGTCGTTGCCCAGATCACCCATGTCCGGGTGCGCGAGACCGTGCCGGATTCGGTGTTCGACCGCGCCGACGCGATCGAGCTGATCGACCTCACGCCCGACGACCTGATCCAGCGCCTGAAGGAGGGCAAGGTCTATGTGCCCAAGCAGGCCGAGCGGGCGCTGGAGCATTATTTCTCGCCAGGCAATCTCACGGCGCTGCGCGAGCTCGCACTGCGGCGCACCGCCGAGCGGGTCGACGAGCAGCTGCTCAACCACATGCAGGCGAATGCGATTCCGGGGCCCTGGGCCGCGGGTGAGCGCATCCTGGTCTGCGTCAGCGAGGACCCGCGCGCGGCCGGCCTCGTGCGCTACACCAAGCGATTGGCTGACCGGCTGCATGCGCCGTTCACCGCGATTTCGATCGAGACGCGGCGATCGCTGCAATTGTCCGACGAGGAGCGGGATCGGCTGGCCGACACGCTGCGGCTTGCGGAATCGCTCGGCGGCGAGGCGCTGACCATTCCCGCCGTCGGCCGCCGCATCGCTGACGATCTCATCGGTTTCGCGCAAGGCAACAACGTCACGCAGATCGTGATCGGCAAGTCGACGCGCTCGCGCTGGTTCGAGATGACACGCGGCTCGGTCGTGCACGATCTGGTGCGCCGCGCGGGCAATATCAGCGTTCACCTCATTCCGGGCAACGAGCTTTCCGGAGAGGCGGCGCCCAAGATGGCGGTGCAGACCGCCGCACGATCCGAGCCGTTCGATCCCTTGCCTTTTCTCAAGGCGCTTGGGATCGTGCTTGTGGGTCTCGGCGCTGCCAAGCTGATCCAGCCGTATTTCGGCATAGAGAACGTCGATCTCGTGCTGCTGACCTCGGTCGTCGCAGTTGCCGTGCGCTACGGCCTGTGGCCCTCGCTGTTGGCCACGGTGGCGGCTTCGCTCTGCTACAATTTCTTCTTCATCCCGCCGATCTACACCTTCACGATCACCGACCCGACCAATGTCGCCGCTTTCGTGCTGTTCATGGTGGTGGCGATGATCGTCTCCAATGTCGCGGCGCGCGTGCGGATCCAGGCCGACACCGCGATTGGCCGGATCAGGATGACCGAGCAGCTCTATGCCTTCAGCCGCAAGCTCGCCGGTACTGCCACGCTGGACGACGTCTTGTGGGCGAGCGCCTACCAGACCGCATTGATGCTCAAGGTCCGCGTGGTGCTGCTGTTGCCGGATGAAGGCCTGCTGACGGTGAAATCAGGCTATCCGCCCGAGGACGAGCTTGACCAGGCCGATCTTGCCGCCGCCAATTGGGCCTGGAGCAACGATCGTCCCGCCGGCCGCGGCTCGGACACCTTGCCGGGCGCCAAGCGGCTGTTTTTGCCGATGCGCACCGGGCGCGGGCCGATCGGTGTGATCGGCATCGACAACGACCGCACCGGCCCGCTGCTGACGCCGGACCAGCGGCGGCTGCTCGATGCGCTGGTCGACCAGGGCGCGCTCGCGATCGAGCGCGTGCTGCTGGTCGAGGACATGGACCGCGTCAAGCGCACCGTCGAATCCGAGCGGCTGCGCTCGGCGCTGCTGACCTCGATCTCGCACGATTTGAAGACGCCGCTCGCCTCGGTGCTGGGGGCGGCCTCCACCATGCGCGATCTCTCCGGCGCGCTCTCGGACACCGAGAAGCGCGATTTGCTCGCCACCGTGATCGACGAATCCGAGCGGCTCAACCGCTTCATCGCCAATCTGCTCGACATGACCAAGCTCGAATCCGGCGCCATCGTGCCCAACACGGCGCTGCACGATCTCGGCGAGATCGTCGGCAGCGCGCTTCGGCGCGCGAGCAAGATCCTGACCGACCACAAGGTCGAGCTGGTGCTGGCCGCCGATCTGCCGATGCTCCAGCTCGATGCCGTGCTGTTCGAGCAGGTGCTGTTCAACCTGCTTGACAATGCCGCGAAATACGCGCCCCCCGAAACCACGATCTCGATCCGCGGCCGGCGCGACAGCGCTCATGTCGTGCTCGAGGTCGCCGACGAGGGCGCCGGCATTCCACCGGACGAGCTCGAGAGCGTGTTCGACAAGTTCTATCGCGTGCAGAAGGGCGATCACGTCCGTCCCGGCACCGGGCTCGGGCTTGCCATCTCGCGCGGCTTCGTCGAGGCGATGCGCGGCACGATCTCCGCCGCCAATCGCAGCGGGCGGAGCGGCGCGGTCCTCACCATTCGCCTGCCTGTTCCGGCAGAGAGCCACGCATTGGATACCGCCGCATGAGCGCTGCTCCGATCAAGGTCCTGGTCATCGACGACGAGCCGCCGATCCGCAAATTGCTGCGAATGGGGCTGACGACGCAGGGCTACGAAATCCTGGAAGCGCCGAACGGCAAGACGGCGCTGGAGAAGCTCGCCGAGGAGCCGGCGCTGATCATCCTCGATCTCGGCCTGCCCGACGTTCAAGGCCATGAGCTGCTCCGCACCATCCGCGCCCGCAACGACGGCGTGCCGATCGTGGTGCTGTCGAGCCGCGGCGACGAAGCCGGCAAGGTCCAGGCGCTCGATCTCGGCGCCGACGATTATCTGACCAAGCCGTTCGGCATGGAGGAACTCTTGGCGCGCCTGCGCGCCGCGCTGCGCCACCAGCTTCAGGTCAAGGGCGAACGCCCGGTGTTCCGCACCGGCGATCTCTCCGTCGATCTCGTCCGCCGCATCGTCAAGGTCGGCGATCGCGAGGTGAAGCTCTCGCCGAAGGAATACGACCTGTTGCGGGTGCTGGTGCAGCACGCCGGCAAGGTGCTCACCCACCGCTTCCTGCTGAAGGAGCTGTGGGATGAATTGACCGACGCGCAATATCTGCGCGTCTATGTCCGCCAGCTTCGCCAGAAGATCGAAGCCGATCCGGAGCGGCCGCAATATGTGCTGACGGAGACGGGGATCGGGTATCGGCTCAAGGCAGGGGATTGAGCGTAGCTCGGCGGCATCGAGCGCCGGCTTGAGGCAAACTCGTCATGGCCGGGCTTGACCCGGCCATCCACGTCTATCCGCAAGCGAGGACGCGCGTGGATGCCCGGGTCAAGCCCGGGCATGACGACTGAGGTTGTGGCGCAAGCCTGCTTCCGCAATGACCAAGCAAAGATCAACCCGCCTTGCGATGCCGCGCGGTCGACCGGTGCGCCTTCTTCGCGCTGCGGTGCCGTCCGGTCGCGCGCCGCGCGTGCGACTTCGCCGCCGACTTCTTCCCGCCGCGTCCCTTTAGGCTCTGCTTTAGTGCGTCCATCAGGCTGACGACGTTGCTCGGCCGCTCCTCGGGCTCGGGCAGCTCGATCTTCTTGCCGCTGGCCTTGCGCTTCACCAGGGCCTTCAGTGCGTCCTCGTATTCGTCCTTGAACTTGCTGGGATCGAAATGCGCCGCCTTGGTCTGCAGGATGTGGCCGGCGAGCTCGACCATGTCCTTGGTGATCTTCGGGCTCTTGATGTCGTCGAAGAACTGGTCCTCCTCGCGCAGCTCGTAAGGGAAGCGCAGCGTGGTGCCGAGCAGGCCCTTGCCGCGCGGCTCGATCGCCATGACGTTCTCGCGATTGGTCAGAACGATCTTGGCGAGCGCCACGCGTTCCTGGTCCTTCATCGCGTCGCGGATCACCGCGAACGCATCGACCGCCGCCTTGCCGTCGGGCGCGATGTAATAGGGATGGTTGAGATAGCGCTGGTCGATCTCCTCGCGCGGCACGAAGCTCTCGATGTCGATGGTGTGATTGCTCTCGATCTGGACCGCCTCGAGCTCCTCCGGTTCGATCTCGACGTATTTACCCTTGCGCACTTCGTAGCCGCGGCCCTTCTGGTCGCTCTCGACGACGTCGCCGGTCTCGGAATCGATCATCTGCTGCTTGAGCCGGTTCCCGGTCTCGCGGTTGATCAGGTGAAACCGCGTCTTCTCGGCCGCGGTGGTCGCCGGATAGAGCACGACCGGGCAACTGACCAGCGACAGCTTCAACGTTCCCTTCCAGTAGGCGCGCGGGGCCATTCCATTCTCCAGCGTTTTCAAGGCGTTTTGGAACCCCAACCGTCCCATCGGGTTTTGGTTCCGGGCGGGACTTTCGCCGTGATAGGCTTCAAGTGCCGAAAGAGAAGCGGGACCGGTCGTGCTGCAAAAACTCTCCACTTACCGACAGAAGCGGGACTTCGAGAAGACGCCGGAGCCATCGGGCAAGACAGCCGTGGCGCCATCGCAGCAGCGGCGCTTCGTGATCCAGAAGCATGATGCGACCCGGCTGCACTACGACCTCCGGCTCGAATTCGACGGCGTATTCAAGTCCTGGGCGGTGACGAAGGGGCCTTCGCTCGATCCCCACGACAAGCGGCTTGCCGTCGAAGTCGAGGACCATCCGCTCGACTACGGCGATTTCGAAGGCACGATTCCGGAAGGCCAGTACGGCGGCGGCACCGTGATGTTGTGGGACCGCGGCACCTGGGAATCGGACGATCCGGAAGCCGGCTTCAAGAAAGGCGACCTGAAGTTCACGCTCCATGGCGACAAGCTGCAGGGAAGCTGGGTCCTGGTGCGGATGCGTAACCGCGGCGGCGAGAAGCGGACCAACTGGCTCCTGATCAAGCATCGTGACGAGTATGTCCGCGAAGGCGCGGACAACGATATTCTGGAGCAGGACAAGTCCGTGGCCTCCGGCCGCGCGATGGAACAGATCGCGGAGGGAAAGGGCCGCGCGCCAAGGCCCTTCATGCTCGCCAAGGGCACGAAGGCCAAGGCCGACGCGGTTTGGCAGTCCAATCGTGCCGAGGAGACGAAAGGGCGCACGGTCAAGCCGGCGCCGCGCACCGCGTTGAAGCGCGGCAAAGCGAAGAAGAGCGCCACGACCGCGACGAACGCCAGGACGGTCTCGGCGATGCCGGATTTCGTCGCGCCGCAGCTCTGCACGCTGGTCGAGCGGCCGCCCGGAGACGAGGGCTGGTGCCACGAGATCAAGTTCGACGGCTATCGCGTCCAGCTCCGGGTCGAGGACGGCGAGGCGACGCTGAAGACGCGCAAGGGTCTCGACTGGACCAGCAAGTTCGCCTCCATCGCCGAGGAAGCCGCCGCGCTGCCGGACGTGATGATCGACGGCGAGATCGTCGCGCTCGACCATAACGGCGCGCCGAACTTCTCCTCGCTGCAAGCTGCGCTGTCCGATGGCAAGACCGACGACCTGATCTTCTTCGCCTTCGATCTGCTCTTCGCGGAAGGGCAGGACTACCGTCGGCTGCCGCTTGGGGAGCGCAAGGCGCAGCTCAAGAAGCTGCTGGAAGCGCGCAAGCGGAAATCGACTCAGATCCGCTATGTCGAGCATTTCGAGAGCGGCGGCGATGCCGTGCTGCAATCGGCCTGCAAGCTCGAGCTCGAAGGCGTCGTGTCGAAGAAGCTGAATGCGCCGTATCGTTCGGGGCGCACCGAGAGCTGGGTCAAATCGAAATGCCGCGCCGGCCACGAGGTGGTGATCGGCGGTTACAAGACCACCAACGGCAAATTCCGCTCGCTGATGGCAGGCGTGCAGCGCGGCGATCATCTCGCCTTCGTCGGCATGGTCGGTACCGGCTTTGGCGCTGATAAAGTCAAGCGCATCATGCCGGCGCTGAAAGCGATCGAGAGCAAGGAAAGCCCGTTCGGCGGCAAGAACGCGCCGAAGAAGACGCGGGACGTGCATTGGCTGAAGCCGGAGCTCGTCGCCGAAATCGAGTTCGCGGGCTTCACGGCCGACGGCAATATTCGCCAGGCCGCCTTCAAGGGATTGCGGCAGGACAAGGCGGCGGAGGAGGTCGAGGCCGAGACGCCCGTCGACACCGAGCTCGCCGAGCCCCGGGCCAGGAAGACGGCGCGCACCAAGGCGGGCGGGCGCTCGAAGCAGGCCGCTCAAAATGCCGAGGTCATGGGTGTCGTCATCTCCAAGCCGGACAAGGAGCTCTGGCCGGATGACGGCGATGGTGGTGCCGTCACCAAGCTGGATCTTGCCCGCTACCTCGAAGCCGTCGGCGAATGGATGATCGTGCATCTGAAGGGCCGGCCCTGTTCGCTGATCCGCGCGCCCGACGGAATCAAGGGCGAATGCTTCTTCCAGCGCCATGCGATGCAGGGAACGTCGAACCTCCTGGAGCTCGCGCGGGTCTCCGGCGACCGCAAGCCGTATCTTCAGATCGACCGGATCGAAGGGCTCGCCGCGGTGGCGCAGATCGGCGGCGTCGAGCTGCATCCCTGGAACTGCGCGCCCTATGCCTATGATACCCCGGGCCGCCTGGTGTTCGATCTCGATCCCGCGCCTGACGTGGACTTTCCCGACGTGGTCGAGGCGGCCAAGGAGATGCGGCAGCGGCTCGCCGATATCGGCATGGACAGCTTCTGCAAGACCACGGGCGGCAAGGGCCTTCACGTCGTGGTGCCGCTGCTCCATGGCGCGCGCGACAAGGTGAGCTGGAAGGAAGCCAAGGCCTTTGCGCAAGGCGTCTGCCAGTGGATGGCCGACGACGATCCCGAACGCTATCTGCTCAACATGTCCAAGAAGCTGCGCAAGGGAAAGATCTTCCTGGATTATCTGCGCAACGACCGCATGTCGACGGCGGTGGCTCCGCTGTCGCCGCGAGCGCGCGCCGGCGCGACCGTGTCGATGCCGGTCACCTGGGCGCAGGTGAAGAGCGACCTCGATCCCAAGCGCTATACGCTGCGCACCGTGCCGGCCCTGCTGGCGCGATCGAAAGCGTGGGAGGGTTACGACGATGCCGCCGTGTCGATCAAGGCCGCGATGAAGAAGCTGGCGGGGAAGGTGAAGTAGGTCTGCCGCTGTTGTGCCGAAGGCAGGCCTCGTAGGGTGGGCAAAGCGGAGCGTGCCCACCATCTTGTTTCGTTCGAACGAAGAGGTGGACCCTACGAAGTCTGCATCTAGATCCTTCCCATCAGGATCAGGATCAGCAGAATGACGATGACAAGCCCGAGGCCGCCGCCGCCGTAATAGCCGGTGCCATAGAACGGGCCGCCGCCGATGCCGCTGAAGCCGCCGAGCAGGGCGATGATCAAGATGATCAGAATGATCGTGCCGACTGACATGCGAATCTCCTCCAGCCCTTCGTGAAAAGGGTCATTGCAAACCTGTCCCGTTGTGCGAGGGCAACTTCCCGCAGGTTGTAAAGTTCCGGCTTTGAAACACGCCCCAAGGGATCAACTTGCATGGAACCTTTGCTGGTCGACCCGGCATGATTATGTGACGTCAGTCAGGAGAGGCAGGACCATGTCAGCACCGCTCGTCGTCTCGATTCCGCATCGTCTCGGCCGTGAGGAGGCGGTGCGCCGGCTCAAGACGGGGCTCGGCCGCGCCGCGGCGAGCATTCCGGTGATGCAGGTCGAGGAGGAACGCTGGAGCGGCGACACTATGGCCTTCCGCATCCGCGCGCTCGGCCAGGTCGCGACGGGGCAGGTCGATGTCGGCGACGATCAGGTCCGGGTCGAGGTGGTGCTGCCTTGGCTGCTGCAGCGCTTCGCCGAGATGGCGCAGGCCACGATCAGGAAGCGCGGCCAATTGCTGCTGACCAAGGACGGGGAGAAGTAACTTCAGGCGCGCACGCGTTGCCGCGGCGCCCTGACAGTATTCGCCGTTCGGGCGGCGATGATCAAGGCAGGACAGTCACGGAAGGCCTGCGCGAGCGGCAAGTCGTTGCCGGCAAGGCCGGGCACGGCATAGCCCGTGATGTCGATGGTGGCGTCGATAGCTTCGGGTGCGGGCCATTCCCGGCCGGCTTGGGTGAACGGCGCGAAATGACGGCCGACGACGACGATGGCGGCGGCGCGGCCATGACGACGCGCGAAGGCGATGACATGGTCGGCATGGGCGCCCCGTACCTCAAGCGGCTGGTAGTCGCCCTGCGCGAAGACGTCGGCCAGCTCGTTGCGCAGCTTGAGCAGATGCCGCGTCCAGGCCAGCTTGAGCTTGCCGTCCGGCCAGCTCTTGATCAGGCCGCTCCAGTCCGGCGCCTCCAGTGATGTCAGCGCCGCGTGGCGCGCGGCGAAGTCGACCGGGCGGCGGTTGTCGGGATCGACCAGCGACAGGTCCCAGAATTCGGTGCCTTGATAGAAGTCCGGCACGCCCGGCAGCGTCGCCTTGAGCGTGAGCTGGCTCAGCGAGTTCAGCGTGCCGAGCAGCGCGACGCGGCGCGCCAGCGTCTGCAAGGCCTGAAGGAATTCCGCGGACTGGTCGGGGTCGAGGATCTTCGCGATGAAGTCGCGGATCCCGTTCTCGTACGCTTCATGCGGGTTGAGCCAGCTCGTCTCCTCCTTGCCCTCGCGCGCGGCCTTGAGGGCATAGGCCTGGACGCGCTCGATGAAGGCAGCATCGGCCGGCGCTTGAACCGGCCAGACACCGAGCAGGGTCTGGTAGAGCATGTATTCGAACGTTGCCGACGGCGCGCGGAAATTGCCGTGCAGCGTGAGGTGCGGCGCGTTCAGCACCTTCCAGCGCGCCACTGCGCTGGTCCATTCGCCGGGAATCTCGCTGAGCGATGCGATGCGCGTGCGCGCATCCTCACCACGCTTGGTGTCGTGGGTGGCGGTTGCCGTCATGCCTTGCGGCCATTCCCTGCCGCGGCCCTGCATGGCCTGGTGGAAGGCGGGAATGCTGAGGCCGGTGCTGGCGGGATCGCCGCCGACCTCGTTCAGCGCCAGCAGCCGGTGGAATTGATAGAACGCGGTGTCCTCCAGCGACTTCGCCATCATCGGCCCGGTGAATTGCTGCACCTTCAGCGCGAAGCGGCGCACGCGCGGGGCGCTGTGCGGCGGACGGCCGGGCTTGAGCAGGTCCATGGTCAGGGCATCGCGCAGGAAGTCGAAGATGCCTTCGTCGGCGGCGAACCAGTCGCGGCGGGCGCGCGCGATGGTGTCGTCGATCAGCTTGCGGTCCGCTGCGGTCGGGCCGCTATGCGTCAGGTAGGTGCGATAGACCGGGAAATGCAACACATAGAGCTCGAGCGCCTGCCGCAGGCTGTCGGCCGAGAAGTCGCGCGTCGAATAATGGCCGTTGGCGATGCGCGCGAGCAGGCGCGTCAGCACGGTGAATTCGCTGGTGAGCAGCGTCTCCAGCACGCGCCGCTTGGCGTCCTTGACGTAAGGCACAAGCCGCGGCGGCCGGTTGCTGATCTGCCGCCAGGTCTCGTCCAGCGCCTCCAGTCCCCTGGGATCGATCAGCACGTGGGTGATGACGTTCATCCATTCATAGCCCGTGGTGCCCTGGACGCCGGCGAAATGCGGCAGGCGCTCGTGCTCGCACAGGATTTTTTCGATCACGGTATAGAACGGCTTGGTGTTGCCTTGGGCGGTGTTGCTTTGGGCGTCGCGCACCAGCCGGCGCAGCCGCTGGCAATATTGGGCGGGATCGCGCAGGCCGTCGATGTGATCGAGCCGGATTCCCTGCAATTTGCCGTCGGCGATGAGCTGCTTCACCAGCCGGTGCGTGGCGGCAAACGTGCTCGCGTCCTCGACGCGCAGGCCGGCGAGGCCGTTGACGTCGAAGAAGCGGCGATAGTTGATGTCGCTGGACGCAAGCCGCCAGTGCCCGAGCTTGTAGTGCTGGCGCTCCAGGAGGTGATGCAGCGTCAGTGTCTGTGCCGGGCGGTCCTTGCCGGCACGATAGGCGGCAAGGCCGCGCTTGATGATGTCGGCGGCGCCTGCGATCTCCTTGAGCTCGGCCTTGAAGCCGGGAGCTTCCTTGCGATTGGGGCGCCGCAGCCCCGTGTAGCGGGTCGCGAGCGACAGCAGGCGCTTGCCGGGCTCCGTTTCCGCCGCGTCCGCCTCCTTGGCGACGATCCGCAGCATCTCGCCATAGCGCTCCGGCGCGATCGGTAAGCGGTGCTCGAAATACCAGGCGGAAAAAGTCCCTTCGTCCGGGTCGTAGCGCAGCTCGATATCGCCGCGCTCCAGCGCCTCGCCGTAGGACGCGCCGAGGATCGGCAGCAGCACGCCGCCGCGGGCGCGGTAGGCCAGCTGGTCCCAGTCGATGTCGAAGGACGCCGCGTGCGGCGAGGCCTGGCCCCATTCCAGCACGTCGAGCCACCACGGATTGTCGGCAAAATGCACGCCGACATGGTTGGGGACGAAATCGATGATGAGCCCGAGATCGTGCTGCTGAAGCGCCTGGCTCAGCCGCGTAAAGCCGGCCTCGCCGCCGAGCTCGGGATTGAACTGGCCGTGATCGACCGTGTCGTAGCCATGGGTCGAGCCTTTGCGGGCCTTCATCACCGGCGAGGCGTAGAGATGCGTGATGCCCAGTGCCTTGAGATAGGGAACGACCGCGGCGGCCTTGTCGAAATCGAAATCCGCGGTGAGCTGGAGCCGGTAGGTCGCGAGCGGAATGGCGGGAGGCATTCTAACCTCCGAGGCGCCAAACCACCGACCAGGGCGTGAGCCGCTCGCCGGCTCCGCCGCCCCAGATCGGCGTGCCCGCGCTGACGCTGGAGGTGATCTCATGATCCGACAGGTTGGCGACAAGACGCAACGTGGTGCCGTCGCCCATGCGCCAATGTGCGGTGACGAGGCCGTTGTCGGCCGCTTCGGCATCACCGAAGCTTGCGCCCTTCAGCCGCGGCACGATCTGCTTGCGACGGACGCCGAGCAACTCCCGCACCAGCGCGAGTCGCGCTTCCTGTTGCGGCGTGCGGCCGGTCCAGTCGAGCACGGCCGATTGCAGCGTTGTCGGATCGAGCGGGTCGGGCACCTCGTCGCCGTATTTCTCGTAAGCCCAGGCATATTCGCGCTTGCGTCCCTTGCGCACGGCATCGGCGAGTTCGCCCTGGAAATCGCAGAAGAACGGGAAGGGGACCGTCGAGCCCCATTCCTCGCCCTGAAACAGCATCGGCACCATCGGCGCGAGCAGGGTGACCGCGAGCGCGGCCTCGATCTGCTGTGGTGATGCCAGGCTTTCCAGCCGCTCGCCCAGCGGGCGATTGCCGATCTGGTCGTGGTTCTGCAGGAAATTGACGAAGGTCGCCGGCGGCAGCTGGCCGCTCGGCTCGCCGCGCGGCTTCTTGCCCCAGAATTCCGAGATCTCGCCCTGATAGACGAAGCCTGAGGCGAGCGCGCGTGCCAGATCCATGCGCGGCGTCTGGTAATCCCCATAGTAACCGGCATGCTCGCCGGTCAGCATCACATGCCAGACGTGATGATAATCGTCGTTCCACTGCCCGCGATATTTGCCGTTCGGCGGGTCCTGCGCAGCGTCGAGCAGGCTGGCGCGGTTGTCGCCGTTCTCCAGCACGAGATGGATGTGGCGTCCCGTGGCCTTGGCGAGCTCGCCGGTGGCAACGCTGAGATCCTGCAGCATGGACTGCTCGCCCGGGACAGCCATGATGTGGTTGGCGGCGTCGAGCCTGAGGCCATCGAAGCGGTAGTCGCCGAGCCAGGACAGCGCATTCTCGACGGCGAAGGCTCGCACCTGCGGCACGCGATAATCGATCGCGCTGCCCCATGGCGTGTGCGCATCGGTGAAGAAGGTCGGCGCGTAACGGCCGAGATAGTTTCCTTCCGGGCCGAAATGATTGTAGACGACGTCGAGGAACACCATCAGCCCGCGCAGATGCGCCTCGTCGATCAGCGTCTTCAGGTCTTCGGGCCGGCCATAGGCGCTGTCCGGCGCATACCACAGCACGCCGTCATAGCCCCAGCCGCGGCGGCCTGCGAAATCGGCGAGCGGCATCAATTCCAGCGCATTGATGCCGGTCGCGGCGAGGTGATCGAGCTTGTCGATCATGGCGCGATAGCTGCCTTCGGACGTGAAGGTGCCGACATGGGTTTCGATCAGCACCGTCTCTTCCCAGGGACGGCCGCGCCAATCGCGCGCGCGCCAGACGAAGGCATCGTGATCGATCACCTCGCTCGGGCCGAACACGTCGTCGGGCTGGAAGGCCGAAGCGGGATCCGGCACGTCGATGTCGTCGTCGATCCTGAACTTGTACTTGCTGCTAGATGACAAGCCGGCGATCTCGGCGACGAACCAGCCATCCTGCCGGCGCTGCATCGCGTGCCTGCGGTCGAGCAGGAGATCGACGCGGCGCGCGGCCGGCGCCCACAGCCGAAACGACACGCCGTCCTTGGTCGGCCTCGCCCCGAAGGATGGCCTCATAGCGCGCCTGCGAAGGCGAGCACGGAGCGCGGCGGCGCCTTGCTGTCGCTCCCAGGCAGGAAGTCGATCGTATTCAGCTTGGCATCGGTCGTGTTCAGCAGCTGCTGCCAACTCTTGTATTCGGTCATTTTGGGCAATTTGAATGCGATCTCTTCGGGAGCGGCGTTCAGTACGATAAAGATCGCAGCCCCACCCGGTTCCATCGGGCCCATCACATAGGAGAGAAACCGCCCATCCGGGAATGTCCAGTCACTCTCCGTCATCTCGTTGCCGGCGGGCGTCAGCCACAATGCGCCGTAGGAGACGCCGTCCTTGGGGCGGCCGTCGAGCCAGCGATGGCTGCGCAGCTGTGAGAAACGGCGGCGGATGTCGGCGAGCTGGGCGACGAAGTCGATCATGTCGTCGCCGTCCTTGCCGAGATTGTCCCAGCCGACCCAGCCGACCTCATTGTCCTGGCAATAGGCGTTGTTGTTGCCTGATTGCGAGTTGCCGACCTCGTCGCCGGCGAGGATCAGCGGAACGCCCTGGGCCAACATCAGGCAGGCCAGCACGTTCTTGCGCAGCTGGCGGCGCAGGCTGATGATGCCAGGATCATCGGTCGGGCCCTCGACGCCGCAATTGTTGCTGTGATTGTCGTTGGAGCCGTCGCGATTGTCCTCGCCGTTGGCCTCGTTGTGCTTCTCGTTGTAGCTGAAGAGGTCGGCGAGCGTGAAGCCGTCGTGGACGGTGATGTGATTGATGCTGGCGCGCGGCCGCCGTCCGTCGTGGTTGAACAGATCGGATGATGCGGTCATGCGGCTCGAGATGTCGCCGATCAGGCTGCCTTCACCGCTCCAGTAGCGGCGCATGGCGCTGCGATAGCGGTCGTTCCATTCCGACCATTGCGAGGGAAAGGCTCCGACCTGGTAGCCGCCGAGGCCGAGGTCCCACGGCTCGGCGACGAGCTTGACCGTCGCCAGCACCGGGTCCTGCCGTACCGCGGTCAGGAACGAGCTGCCGCGATCGAAACCGTTCGGCCCGCGCGCCAGCGTGGTGGCGAGGTCGAAGCGGAAGCCGTCGACGTGGCAGACCTCGACCCAGTAGCGCAGGGAATCCATCACCATCTGCAGCACGCGCGGATGGGTGAGGTTCACCGACGAGCCGCAGCCGGTGAAGTCGTCGTAATAGCGCGGGTTCTCGCGGTTCAGCCAATAATAGGAGGCGTTGTCGATGCCGCGATAGCACAGCGTCGGACCGAGATGATTTCCCTCGGCGGTGTGGTTGTAGACGACGTCGAGCATCACCTCGATGCCGGCATCGTGCAGCCGCGCCACCGTAGTGCGGAAGGAATCGAGCGCGTTGTCCTGGGCGTAGCGTGGCTCGGGCGCAAAGAACGACAGCGTGTTGTAGCCCCAGTAATTGGCGAGCTTCTTTTCCACCAGGATGCGGTCGTCGACGAAGCTGTGGACCGGCAGCAGCTCGACCGTGGTGACGCCGAGCTTCTTCAGGTGCTCGATCATCGCGGGCGATGACAGGCCGCCATAGGTGCCGCGCAAATTCGGCGGCACGTCCTCGCGCTTCTGCGTCAGGCCCTTGACGTGGGCCTCGTAGATGATCGTGTCTTCCCAGGGAATATTCGGCCGGATCTCGCGGCGGCCCCAGTTGAAGGTCTCGTCGACCACGACGGCCTTGGGCATGCCGCGCGCATTGTCACGCCGGTCGAACGACAGGTCCTCGCGCGGGCTTCCGGTGCGGTAGGCAAAATGCGCATCGCTCCAGACCAAGCGCCCGGCAAGCCGCTTGGCATAGGGGTCCAGCAGCAGCTTGTTGGCATTGAAGCGATGGCCGTGCTCGGGCTCGTACGGGCCGTGCACGCGATAGCCGTAAAGCTGGCCCGGCGAGACGTCGTTGAGATAGCCGTGCCAGACATCCTCGGTCTTCTCGGGCAGCTCGATGCGCTCGAGCTCGCGGCGGCCTTGGGTGTCGAACAGGCAGAGCTCGACCTTCTGCGCGTTGGCGGAGAACAGCGCGAAATTGGTGCCGCGTCCGTCCCAGCTTGCGCCGAGCCGCGCGGGCGATCCGGCAGTCAGGCGCATCGATCAGCTTTCCGGAACGAGGAAGATCGCAGCCAGCGGCGGAATGGTGAGGCGCAGCTCGCCGCCCTCGGCATTGACTTCGCCGACATTACCGACATTGCTGCCGCCGTAATGGGCGGAATCGGAGTTGAGCACTTCCTTCCACTTGCCGCCGAAGGGCACGCGAACGCGATAGTTCTGGTAGACGTTGGGCGAGAAGTTGATGATGACGAGACACCGCGCATTCTCGTCGAATCCCTTGCGCAGCCAGGCGAAGACGTTGCGGTTGGCATCATCGGTAATCAGCCATTCGAAGCCGGCCTGCTCGCAATCCATCTGGTGCAGCGCCGGAACCGCGCGATAGAGCCGGTTGAGGTCGCGGATCAAGGCCTGGACGCCGGCATGGACCTTGTATTCGAGCAGGTGCCAGTCGAGCGACTGGTCGTGATTCCATTCGCGGCTCTGCGCGATCTCGGCGCCCATGAACAAGAGCTTCTTGCCGGGGTGGCCGAACATGAAGCTGTAGTAGGCGCGCAAATTGGCAAAGCGCTGCCACTCGTCGCCGGGCATGCGGCCGAGGATCGAGCGCTTGCCGTGCACGACCTCGTCATGCGACAGCGGCAGGATGAAGTTCTCCGAGAACGCATAGTGCAGGCCGAACAGGATCTCGCCGTGGTGATGCTTGCGGTGGATCGGATCCTTGCTGATGTAGTTCAGCGTGTCGTGCATCCAGCCCATGTTCCACTTGTAGCCGAAGCCGAGCCCGCCGAACTCGACCGGGCGCGAGACTTGGGGCCAGGCGGTGGACTCCTCGGCGGCGGTGGTCGCCTGCGGGAAGCGGGCGAACACTTCCGTGTTGAAGCGGCGCAGGAAGTTGATCGCCTCGATGTTCTCCCGCCCGCCATATTGGTTCGGGATCCAGGCATCGGGCGGCCGGCTGTAGTCGAGATAGAGCATGGAGGCGACCGCATCGACGCGCAGACCGTCGATGGCGTAACGCTCCATCCAGAACAGCGCATTCGACACCAGGAAGTTCGTCACTTCGGTGCGGCCGTAATTGTAGATCAGCGTGCCCCAGTCGAGGTGGCGGCCCTGGAGCGGGTTGGCGTGCTCATAGAGCGCGGTGCCGTCGAAATGGCCGAGCCCGTGGGGATCGTCGGGGAAGTGGCCCGGCACCCAGTCGAGCAGCACGCCGATGCCTTCGCGGTGGCAGGCATCGATCAGCGCCGCAAAATCCTCAGGGCTGCCGAAGCGGCTGGTCGGCGCATAGAGGCCGGTCGGCTGATAGCCCCAGGAGCCATCGAACGGATGCTCGTTCACGGGCAGGAATTCGAGATGGGTGAAGCCCATGTCGCGGGCATAGGCCGGCAGCTGCTCGGCCAGCTCGCGATAGGTCAGCCATTCATTGTTGTCCTTGCGCCGCCACGAGCCGAGATGCACCTCGTAGATCGACATCGGCGCCGACAATGCGTTGATGCCTTCAGGCGCCGGGCGCGGTCGCGGCAGGCGCGCTTCGTCGAACACGATCGAGGCCGTCTTCGGCCGCAGCTCGCTGGCAAATGCCATCGGATCGGATTTCAGCGGCAGCAGATGACCATGCGGTCCGACGATTTCAAACTTGTAGTGATCGCCGGCCTTCGCATGCGGGATGAACAATTCCCAATAGCCGTTGCCGCGCACCCGCATCGGATGGCGTCGCCCGTCCCAGTAGTTGAAGTCGCCGACCACGGAGACGCGCCGCGCGTTCGGCGCGAGCACCACGAAGCCGATGCCGTCGACGCCCTCGAGCCGCATCGGATGCGCGCCGAGCTTGTCGTAGAGGCGCTGATGGGTGCCTTCGCCGAGCAAATAGAGGTCGAAATCGGTCAGGATCGGCGGAAAACGGTAGGCATCCTCGAACTCGACCACGTCGTTGCCGAACTTCGCGCGCAGCTGGTAGTGCTTCGAGCCGTTGGGCAGGGCGCCGATGAACAGGCCGGAATCGTGGACGCGATCGAGCGGCGCGACCTCGCCGTGGTCGCCGACCGCCTCGACATTGGTGGCCTCGGGCAGAAACGCGCGGACAACGCTCTTTCCGCCCTCGGGATGCAGCCCGAGATAGTGGAAGGGGTCGGAGTGGCGGCCCTCGATGATCGCGTAGGCTTCTGCAGGCAGTTTAGGCATGGGCTTCGCTCTCGGCACTTGACAGAATGCGAAGCAGTCCGGTCAGCGGCGCATGGAGTCCCTCAGGCCGGCGGGACAGCTCGTACTCTACGTCGTGGAACGCTCGATCCAGGAGGAAAAATCTCAACAGGCCTTCCGCGCAGGACCGATCGTCCGGCCACAGCCTCCGATCGGTCATGGCTTCGCGGTAGGCGGACATGAAGGTCGCGGTGGCGCGCTCGCGCCATTCGTCGAGGGCGGCCGCGAGCCGGTCCTGCTCGTCGGAAGCACCCGTGAGCGCACGGCTCAGCGCCACGTTCACAGAAAGGTCGATGGAATGGATCAGGCCGGCGACGTCGCGCGCGGCCGGCGCCTTGCGGCGCTTGTTGGCCAGCGGCACACGCGGATCGCCGTCGAAGTCGATGATGAAGATATCGTCCTTCACGATCAGAGTTTGCCCGAGCCGGAAGTCGCCATGATGACGGATGTTCAACCCGCCGATCTCGGATGGCAAGAGCGCATTGAGGCGGTCGAACAGGTCCGCACGTGCAGCGATGAGCCGGTCGATCAGGGGCCGGTCCATCTCCCGCAGCCCGTCGCGGCTGTCGGCAAGCAGCTCGAGAATCCGCTCGGCACGCGCCTTGAGGTCGGAGAGCGCAGCCTTGATCTGGGCGGAGTCGATCGGCTCCGGGGCGAGATCGGCGGGCTCCGCCGCGGTGAGAGCGACATGCAGCTCGGCGAGCCGCCGGCCGATCTGCGCGATGAAATGCAGATAGGGCGCCTGCTCCTGGGTTTCGCGCGGCATCTCATCGGCGGGCGCCACGCGCTGCTCGTCGATATAGCGGTCGAGATATCCGGTCGTCACGGTCCAGCCGTCGCCCTGGTTCTCGACATAGGCATGCAGCACGCCGAGCGCGCTGCGCTGGTTGCCGTCGACCAGCTCGACGCTGCCGAGCAGTGCCGGCGTGTTGGCAAAGCGGGCGACCTCGGTGAGATAGTAGCCGATCTCGATCTCGGGGCTGATGCCGCTCTCCAGCCGCCGATAGATCTTGGCAACGTACTTGTTGTCGACCAGCGCGGTACTGTTCGACTGTTCGATGGCGCGGATGCGTTCGGGCTCCTTGATGGTGTAGTCGGCGAAACGGCTGGTCGCCTTGAACTCGAGCCGCAGATTGTTCTCGTCCACGACCAGGTTTTGCGACAGCCCTCGTAAGAACAGACCGATGAAGATCTGCTCGGTCGCGACGTCGAGGAGCGTGCCTTCGCGTGCGCCCTGGCGGACGGCGGCGAGCGCCTTCGGGTTGAAGCGCTCGCGGTCGAAACGCACCCATTCGATCTGCATGGGCATCACGTACCGCGTCGTCACCTCGTCCCGCGTCGTCTCGAAGAACGCGATCCAGGGTCTGTTGTCGCCGATGTCACTGAACGGTACCGCGGAGGTCAGCGTGGTCCGGATGTGCTTGGGATTGTTCTCGGGATACCAGCGCGTCCGTGACAGGAAGCCCGGCAGCACGTCGCGCTCGAACACGCCGCGCTCGCGGGCGAGCGAGACCCAGTTCGAGTTCACCGGCACGACCAGCGTCTCGAATTCCGGCACCGCGCGCGGCACAACCGGCTCGGACTTGTCGCGCTCCTGAAGCTGGAACCAGTAGAAGCCGTAGGGCCCCAGCGTGATCATGTAGGGCAATTCGCCGATGGCGGGAAAGCGCGTGCGGCCGAGCATCTCCTGCGGGATGCGGTCCTTCCACGGCGACAGGTCGAGCTCGGTGGCCTGCGCGGCGCGCGACAGATTGGCGACGCAGAGGATCACCTCGTCGCGGTATTGGCGGACATAGGCGAGCACGGCGCGGTTGGCCGGGCGGATGAAGGTCATGGTGCCGCGGCCGAAGGCGAGCGTCGACTTCCGCACCGAGATCAGCCGCTTGGTGGCGCTGAGCAGCGAGGATAGGCTGCGCGACTGCGCCTCCACGTTCACGGATTCATAGCCGTAAACGGGATCCATGATCAGCGGCGCGTAGAGGCGGGCGGGGTCGCAGCGCGAGAAGCCGCCGTTGCGGTCCGGGCTCCATTGCATCGGCGTGCGGACGCCGTTGCGGTCGCCGAGATAGATGTTGTCGCCCATCCCGATCTCGTCGCCGTAATAGATGATCGGCGTGCCCGGGAACGACAGCAGCAGCGAGTTCATCAACTCGATCTTGCGCCGGTCGTTGTCCATCAGCGGCGCAAGGCGCCGGCGGATGCCGACATTGATGCGCGCGCGGGGATCGTTGGCGTAGGTGGTCCAGAGATAGTCGCGCTCGACGTCGGTGACCATCTCCAGCGTGAGCTCGTCGTGATTGCGCAGGAACAGCGCCCATTGGCAGCTCGCCGGGATATCCGGCGTCTGGCGCAGGATGTCGGTGATCGGGAAGCGGTCTTCCTGGGCGATCGCCATGTAGATGCGCGGCATCAGCGGGAAGTGATAGGCCATGTGGCACTCGTCGCCACGGCCGAAATATTCCTGCACGTCCTCCGGCCATTGATTGGCCTCGGCCAGCAGCAGCTTGCCCTTGGAATACGCGTCCAGCTCCTGGCGCAGGCGCTTGATGATCGCATGCGTCTCGGGCAGGTTCTCGTTCGAGGTGCCCTCGCGCTCGCACAGATAGGGAATGGCATCGAGGCGGAAGCCGTCGACACCGGCATCGAGCCAGCGCTTCATCACTTGGATGATGGCGCTGACAACGCGCGGATTGTCGAAATTGAGATCGGGCTGGTGCGAGAAGAAGCGGTGCCAGTAGAACGCGCCGGCCTCCGGATCCCAGGTCCAGTTCGACTTCTCCGTGTCGGTGAAGATGATGCGCGTGCCCTGGTACTTCTGGTCGGTGTCGCTCCAGACGTACCAGTTGCGCGCGCTCGAGCCCGGATGGCTGCGCCGCGCGCGCTTGAACCATTTGTGCTGGTCCGAGGTGTGGTTGACGACGAGCTCGGTGATGACGCGCAAGCCGCGCTTCTGCGCTTCCTGGATGAAGCGCTTGAAATCTTTCATCGTCCCGAAATCGGGATTGACCGCGCCGTAATCGGCGATGTCGTAGCCGTCGTCGCGGCCGGGCGAAGGGTAGAACGGCAGCAGCCACAGCGCGGTGACGCCGAGCTCCTGCAGATAGGGCAGTCGCTCGGTTAGCCCGGCGAAGTCGCCGACGCCGTCATTGTTGCTGTCGGCGAAGGCTTTGACGTGGAGCTGGTAGATGATGGCGTCCTTGTACCAGAGCTCATCCACGACCTCGGCAGCCTCAGCCTTCTTGGTATCGACGGAAGACAGAACATTCATGGCGTGACCCCTTACGCCAGGCAGCGGAACAGAAGTGCCGGATCGCGGTCGGGATCGATACGCAACTTGATGCCGCCCCATTCGATGCGGGACTGTTCGCCGGTGAGGAGGTTTTCGAGTGTCGTCACATGGTGACGCCGTCCGCCGGCGTCAACTGTGAGATCGCCGAGCGGCAGCCAGCATTCCCGCACGTGGCGCGACAGCGCGATCACGACGACGACAATGTTGGCCGGATCGGCCGCCTCCTTGGCGAAGGCGATGGTCCCGCCGTCCTCGATGGCGAGGAAGCGCAAATTCGCGGTCTGCTGGAGCGCCGCGTTCTCGTTGCGGATGCGGTTGAGCGCGGCGATGTAGGGTTTGATGTTGCCCGATCTGTCCCAGTCGCGCTGCCTGATCTGGTACTTCTCGGAATCCAGATATTCTTCGCGGCCGGGAATGGCGTCGTGCTCCAGCAGCTCGAATCCGCTGTAGACGCCGTAATTGCCCGAGAGCGTTGCCGCCAGTGCGATCCGCGACTTAAAGGCCCAGGCCTCTCCGCTCTGGAGGTGAAAGGGCAACAGGTCAGGCGTGTTGACGAACATGTTCGGACGGTAGAAGTCGCGTTCGGGATAGCGCTTCAGCTCGCCGAGATATTGCTCCAGCTCCCATTTTTCCGTGCGCCAGGGGAAATAGGTGAAGGACTGTGCGAAGCCGAGCTTGGCGAGGCCCTTCATCAGCTTTGGCCGTGCATAGGTCTTGGAGAACAGGATCACGTCGGGATGACGGCGGCTTATGTCGCGGATCAGCCACTCCCAGAACGCGAGCGGCGCGGTGTCGTGATTGTCGATGGCGAAGATGGTTACACCCTTGTCGATCCAGAACAGCATGGCGTCGCGAAACGCATTCCACAGCCCGACGCGATCGACCGAATTGAAGTCGGGGATAACGATGTCGGAATAGGGGCCGTCCGCCGTCTTCACCGAGCGGTCGGGCCGCCATTTGAACCATTCCGGATGCTGCGTCAGCCAGGGATGATCCGGCGAGCACTGCACCGCGAAGTCCAGCGCAAGCTCGAGCCCGTATTCAAGACATGTGGCGACCAACGCGCGGAAGTCCTCGATCGTGCCGAGCTCCGGATGCAGCGCATCGTGGCCGCCCTCGGCCGAGCCGATCGCATAGGGCGAGCCGGGATCGCCTTCACGGGCCACCGGCGCATTGTTGCGGCCCTTGCGGCTGGTCTTGCCGATCGGGTGGATCGGCGTGAAGTAGAGCACGTCGAAGCCCATCGCGGCGATGTCAGGCACGCGCGCGATGCAGTCGCGCAGCGTGCCATGCCGGCCTGGCAATGCGCTCTGGCTGCGCGGCATCATCTGATACCAGGTGCTGAAGCGGGCCTTGTCGCGGTCGGCGGCTAGCGGGAAGAATGGCGAACGCGTCAGGTCCGGCCGCGACTGGCTCTCGGCCATGGCTTCGCCGAGCTCGGTCGCGAGCAGCGAGGTGATGTCGCCGTTCCTCAGGTAATCTTCGCACTGCCTGATGATGATAGCTGCGGCGTCCTGCCGCGCGCCATGCGCCTTGGTCAAAAGCCCGGCGCCCTCGATCGCATCGAGGCTGACATCGGCCCCGGTGCGCCGCTTTCGCGCGGCGGCGTGCGACCATGTAGCGAACTCGTCGGTCCAGGCTTCGATCGCGTAGACATATTGGCCGGGCTCGGGGGGCGTGAACGCGCCGGACCAGCGGTCATTGCCGTGATGGGTCATCGGCTCGCTCCGCCATTCGCGCTCCTGCTCTCCTCGCCAGATCAGCGCGGCTGAGATCACGGCCTCGCCATCGCGGTAGATGTCGGCCCAGACCTCGACCGGCTCGCCGGCGATCCGCTTCACGGCGAAACGGCCGCCGTCGATCGCGGGATAGACGTCCTCGATCAGGAAAGCGCTGCCGGCCGCGGCACTCTCGACAGTTTGAATTGTCTTGTTCACGGTGATGCCATTGACAAGAAAGCAGGAGCCCGTTTCCCTTGTCGGGAACCCACGCTTGGTACCATGATAGAAAGCCGCTTGTGTGTCATTGGTTCCCTTGGGAACGGCAAGCGCAGTTTGCGAGTTACCCCTGACTAACCTCTTCCGCGATCTCGTTATTCTCGATGCCCCTGGCCAAACAATGGCCTGCAAGCTGCGTGCCGAATGGATCTTTTAGCTCAAGCCCGGATCAAGGGCGTTCAATCCGAATTCATTGATGCCCTCGGCAAGCTGCGGGTCACCGCGCCCGAGGCCCTCAAATCCATCCTCGATGCCCTGCCTGAGAAGCGGGTCTATCGCTTCGTCAGCGGGCCGGTCGTGGTCCGTGCGCTCGGACGCCCGCGCACGGAATTGGCGTCGGTTGGCGCGCCGCCGCTGCGATGGAAAATCGTCGGCAACGGCAATGTAATCGCGGCAGGCGAGACGCGGGAGCCGGTGATCGCCTGGCCCGCGGGCCTGGCGCTCGGGTATCACCGCCTGACGCTGACCGATGCCGAAGGTGCGAGCGAAGACGTGCCGATGATCGTGGCGCCCGAGCGCTGTTTCGGCGGCGATTTCGACCGCGGCTGGCTGCTCGCCGTGCAGCTCTACAGCGTCCGCTCCGACCGCAATTGGGGCATCGGCGATTTCACCGATCTCGCTGGCCTCGTCCGGCTCGCCAAGCAGCTCGGGGCCGACGGCGTCGGACTCAATCCGCTGCATGTCCTGTTCGACGACCACCCGGCCGATTGCAGCCCCTATTCGCCGAACAGCCGGCTTTTCCTCAACCCGCTCTATATCGACGTCGAGGCTATCCCTGAATTCTCGGCCGACCTCGTGCCCGACGCGGTCGCGACGGCCGCCCGTCTGCGCGAGGGCGACCGCGTCCCTTATACCGACATGGCGGCGCTGAAATGGCTGAGTCTGCGCGCCGCCTTTAACAGCTTCGTGACAAGCGCGAGCGAGGCGCGTCGCAAGGCGTTTGACGCCTTCCGTGCGGAGCGCGCGCCGTTGTTGTCCCGCTTTGCCTGTTTCGAGGTGCTGCGGCATCGTTTCACCGGACCCTGGTGGGAATGGCCGGCGGAATGGCAGCGGCCGGACGAGGCGAAATGCGCCGAGCTGCGCAATGGTCCCGACAAGCGCGAGGTCGAGTTCGTCGAATTCGTGCAATGGACGGCCGACAGCCAGCTGCATGCGGCCAAGGCGCTCGCCGGCCAGCTCGGTATGCGGGTCGGGCTCTATCTCGACGTCGCCGTCGGCGTACAGTCCAACGGCTTCGATGCCTGGAACGAGCAGACGGCGATCTCGCGTCATCTCGCGGTCGGTGCGCCGCCCGACGTGCTCAACACGATCGGCCAGGATTGGGGCCTTGCGGGCTTCAATGCCGGTGGGCTGGAAGCGCAATCCTTCGTCCCGTTCGCCGACATGCTCGCGGCGTCGATGCGCCATGCCGGCGCGATCAGGCTCGATCACGTGCTCGGCCTGAAACGGCTCTATCTGGTGCCGCGCGGCTTCAAGCCCGACAACGGCGCCTATGTGCAGATGCCGTTCGAGGCGCTGTTGGCCGCCGTAGCGCGCGAGAGCGCGGCCCATAAATGCATCGTGATCGGCGAGGATCTCGGCACCGTGCCGGAAGGTTTCCGCGAGATGATGCAGGATTTCGGCATCTGGTCCTATCTCGTCATGATGTTCGAGCGCGACGATGCCGGCCATTTTCGCAATGTCGACCATTACCGGCCCAATGCGCTGGTGACGCTGAACACGCATGATCTGTCGACCTATGCCGGCTGGCGCTCCTTCAGCGATCTCAAGATGAAGCGCTCGCTCGGGCTCGATCCCGGCGAGAACGACCAGGCGCGCTGGGATGCGCTCGGCAGGCTCGACGAGATCCTGCGCCAGAACGGCATCAGCGCCAACGATCTCTACTCTGTGCTGGCCTTCCTGTCGCGCACGCCGTCGCGGCTGCTCGCGGTGTCGATGGAGGATCTGCTCGGCGTGATCGACCAGCCCAACATTCCCGGCACGATCGACGAGCATCCGAACTGGCGCCAGCGCCTGCCGGTCGCGCTCGACAAGATCGCGTCCAAGATCGATCTCGCAGCTTTGAAGGCTGCGACACGGGAACGTTCATTGCCCGGCGGGAATTGAACCGCCGAGACTTGCCAGGCTCGCACGACATTGGCTCAGAGGATCGAGGACTATGCGCTGATCGGCGATTGCGAGACCGCGGCGCTGGTCGGGCGCAACGGCTCGATCGACTGGCTGTGCTGGCCGGCCTTCGATTCCGACGCATGCTTTGCCGCCATCCTCGGTACGCACAAAAACGGCCGCTGGCTGGTCGCGCCGAGCGAGGGCGCAACCTCCATCTCGCGGCGCTATCTCGGCAACACCCTCATCCTCGAAACGCGGTTCGAGACGAAGAGCGGCACCGTCGCGCTGATCGATTTCATGCCGCTGCGCGGCAAGGCGTCCGACATCGTGCGGCTGGTCCGCGGCATCCGTGGCACCGTGAAGATGCGGATGGAGCTCGTGATCCGCTTCGGCTTCGGCGCGGATATTCCCTGGGTGCGGCGGATCGACCATTCCTTGATGGCCATCGCCGGCCAGGACATGACGGTGCTGCGCACGCCGGTCGAGACCCGCGGCGAGGATCTGACCACCGTCTCGGACTTCGAGGTGAAGGAAGGCGAGACCGTGCCATTCGTGCTGACTTACGGGCCCTCGCATCTCGCCCCGCCTGCGCCGATCGATGCGGAGCTGGCGCTTCAGGAGACCGAAAAATTCTGGGAGGACTGGTGCGGCCACTGCACCCGCGACGGCGACTACCAGGACCTCGTCCTGCGCTCGCTGATCACGCTGAAGGCGCTGACCTTCGCGCCGACCGGCGGCATCGTCGCGGCACCCACCACCTCCTTGCCGGAGAAGCTCGGAGGCAGCAGGAACTGGGACTATCGCTTCTGCTGGCTGCGCGATGCCACCTTCACGCTGCTGGCGCTGATGAACTCGGGCTACACCCAGGAAGCCCTGGCCTGGCACAATTGGCTGCTGCGCGCCGCGGCCGGCTCGCCCGCGAACATGCAGATCATGTACGGCATCTGGGGCCAGCGGCGCCTCCTGGAATGGGAGGCGGGCTGGCTCGACGGTTATGAGGGTGCGCAGCCGGTGCGCGTCGGCAATGCCGCCCACGCGCAGCTCCAGCTCGATGTTTACGGCGAATTGATCGACGCCTTCCACCAGTCGCGCATGGCGAGGCTCAAGCTCGACGACGAGACGACCTGGGCGCTGGAATGCGCCGTGCTCAATCATCTGGCCGAAGTCTGGGACCGGCCCGACCACGGCATCTGGGAGCGGCGCGGCCAGCCCAAGCACTATGTGTTTTCCAAGGTGATGACCTGGGTCGCCTTCGACCGCGGCATCAAGAGCGCCGAGACCTTCGGCTTCAAGGCGCCGCTGCTGCACTGGCGTGCGCTACGCGAAGCCATTCATCGCGATGTCTGCAACAGGGGATTCGATGCGGAGGAGAATTCGTTCGTCGAGTCCTACGGCTCGAAGATGCTCGACGCCAGCGTGCTGCTGCTGCCCGCCGTCGGCTTCCTGCCGGCAGACGACCCGCGCATCCGCGGCACCATCGCCGCGGCCGAAAAATGCCTGATGCGCGACGGCTTCGTGCTGCGGCACGACCCGCGCGAGCTGCCCCCGGACCAGCCGCCGCTCGAAGGCGCGTTCCTGGCCTGTAGCCTATGGCTCGCCGATGCCTATGTGCTGTCGGGCGATCTTGACAAGGCGCAAGTTCTGCTTGACCGCGTGGTCGGTATCGCCAACGACGTCGGGCTACTGGCCGAAGAATACGATTCCGTGGCCCGCCGCCAGACCGGCAATTTCCCGCAGGCGCTGACCCACATCGCGCTGATCAACACGGCACACAATTTGTCGGCGGCACGGCAAGGCAGCGAGAAGCCGGCGGTGCAGCGGTCGAAGTAGTAACAACCGCTTGGGCCCTAGACCCCAAGCCACTCCAGGCCGCCCGGAAGCTCGCTGACGGCAAAGTCGACTTGCAGGACGCGGCGATGCATTGGGGCGGTGGCGGCGTCAGAAGCGTGGAGAATCGGCGTTGCGTACAGCCAGATGTCGCCGGCATCAGCCAGACACGCAACCGTGCCGCAACGTCGAACGACGTCCCGCATCTCGTCTTCCGGGATCCGTCCAAGCTTGTGCGATCCGGGCGCGATCAGCAACGGCGCATTGCTAGCCGGGACCGGATCGATATGAACCCGCAGGGTCACCATGCCTGACAGCAACGCAAAGGGTGGCTCGACATGCTGCATGCCGCTCTTGATGCTCCACATGTCGAAGCCATCCACCAGAATGCGCTCTTTCACCGCGATGGTGCGGTCCTGATGCCAGCCGAGGGCCCAGTTCGTCGCGGCCGTCTTGTCGAACAGGATGGCCCTGACCGGGCGGCACGCCTCCCCAAGGACCGACGCAGCACAGCTGCCGACATCTCCGCTGGCGGCAAGGAAGGGAGCGAGACCGTCGATGCCTCTCAACCTCAGTCCGGCGTGATCGGGCGGCAAACGGCGCAGGGTTGCCCTGAGCTCGTCTAATCGATGCGATGCCAGTGCCTGTCGGCACAGCTGCGCGCCGTCATCCAGAAAAGTCAGCCGTTCAATTTCCAAGGTCGCGCACCGAATAGATGATCGTTCAGCTCACCCCATTCCGCGTCAAGATCATCTCCATCGCCTCGGCAAAGCCGTCCTGCTCGTTGGTCGCAGTGACATGCGTCGCCTCGTCCTTGACGTTGTCGGCGGCGTTGCCCATGGCGATCGAGGTGCCGCTGACGCGGAACATCGCGAGGTCGTTCTGCATGTCGCCGATGGTGGCGACCGCGTCGGTGGAGATGCCGAGGCGCTTGGCCATCGCTTGCACGAACGTGCCTTTGTTGAAGCCCGGCGGGGTGATGTCGAGATAATAGGTCTGCGAGCGCACCGCGGTCGCCGTGCTGCCGAGGGCTTCCTGCAACACCTTCTCGCACGCCTCGAGGCGTGCGGCGTCGGCGCTGGCGCCGACGATCTTGCAGGCGCTGGCAAGATAGGGCGAGAAGTCAATCACGATCGTCGGATCGGAGCGGATCGTGTGCTGCTCGTGCGCGACGTAGCTGCCGTCGGGATTGTCGATCAGCCATTTGTCGGTGGTGAACAGCCAGACGTCGGCGCCGTAGTCGCGGAGGATCTGCAAGGTGCGCTCGGCCGCGCGGGCCGGAATCAGGTGCTGCTCGACCGCCCGCATCTCGGGATCGACGATCGAGGAGCCGTTGAACGGCCCAACCGGCAGCCACAGCGCCAGCGGCTCGATCAAGAAGCGCATGCCGATCGCCGGACGGCTGGAGGTGATGGTGAAACCGATGCCAGCCTGGTGCAGCCGCTGCACGGCGTTCTTCGCGCGCTCCGTTAGCGTTTTGTCCTTGGTCAGCAGCGTGCCGTCGACGTCGGAGACCACGAGTGAGATTTGGGTCATGGCAGAACCTTGGGTGTTGCGCCGCCCAGTTTGAGCTGCCGCACGATGCCGTCTACGATCGCCTCGACGGTCTCGTCGATCGAGACGGTGATGACGTGCTCGCCCGGCTCCGGCGGCTCCAGCGTCTCGAACTGGCTGGCGAGCAGTCCGGGCGGCATGAAGTGCCCCTTGCGCTGGGCGAGCCGCTCGGCGATCAGCTCCTTCGTGCCCTTCAGGAACACGAAGCGGACGTCGTCGCGTCCGCGCAGCAGCACGTCGCGATAGGCGTGCTTCAGCGCCGAGCAGGCGATGATGACGTGCTCGCCGCGGCCGCAGACCCGTGCGATCTCGTCGGCGATGGCATTCAGCCAGGGCCAGCGGTCTTCGTCGGTGAGGGGATGGCCGGCCCGCATCTTCTCGACATTGCTGGCGGGATGGAAGCTGTCGCCGTCCTCGAACCGCCAGCCGAGGCGCTCGCCGAGCGCCTTCGCGACCGTGCTCTTGCCCGAGCCCGACACGCCCATCACGATCAATGCACAAGGTGCTTCAGCGCGGCCCACGAATGTCCTCCGGAAGCGCGGCCCTGTCGACAAGCCACACGGTTTCGCCGTTCGAGCGCGCGCGCAAGGCCGGCAGATTCTCGCCATTGCAGAGGCGCGTCAAGATCGGCCGCTTGTCGGGCCCGGCAATCTCGAACAGCATCTCGCGGCAGGAGGCCAAGACGGGCAGGGTGAGCGAGACCCGCGGCACGAACGGCGCGACATTGGCCTTGGGAACGCCGACGACCCAGCGTCGGGTCTCCTCGATCTCGGGGTAACCGGGAAACAGCGAGGCGGTGTGGCCGTCCGGTCCTGCGCCCATCAGGACGAGATCGAACAGCGGACGTGCGGGATCGAGCTGGTCTCCAGCATAGAAGGCCTGCAGCTCACGCGCATAGTCTTCTGCGGCGGTATCGGGATTTTCGGCTGTGGTCGGGATCGGGTGGATATGGCCGGCGGGCGCGTGGCGGTCGAGAAAGGTCGCGCGCGCGACCGCCATGTTGTTGAGGGGGTCGCTTTCGGGCACGAAGCGTTCGTCGCCGATGAACCAGTGCACGCGATCCCACGGAATCCTGCTGCGCCAAGCCTCGCTGCCGAGCAACTGATACAGCTTCTTCGGGCTGGAGCCGCCGGTGAGGCAGATCGCGATCCGGCCGGGATTGGCTGCGATCCGCGCCATCACGCGTTCGGCCGCGGCGCGGGCGAGAGCTTCGGCATCGGCCTCGACGATCAGCGTCGGCTGCTCGGCCAGAGCCATCACGAGTACTTCCGCCAGCTGCGCCCGTCACGCCGGAGCAGCTCGTCGGCGCAGGCAGGGCCGTCGCTGCCGGCTTCATAGGTTTCGATGCCGTTGTTGCCCGCGCTCTTCCAGGCGTCCAGGAACGGCTGCACGGCCTGCCAGCCGGCCTCGATGCCATCGGCGCGCTGGAACAGGATGTTGTCGCCGATCATGCAGTCGTAGATCAGCGTCTCGTAGCCGGTCGAGGGATCGGCGCGGAAATAGTCGCCATAGCGGAACTTCATCTCGACGCCGTCGATGGTGATGCTCGGCCCCGGGATCTTGGCGTTGAACTGCAGCTCGATTGTCTCGGTCGGGGCGATGCCGATGGTGAGGAAGTTCTGCGACAGGCGGTCGACGTCCGTCCCCGAAAACATCGACAGCGGCGCCTGCTTGAACTTGATCGCGACTTCGGTGCGCTTGTGGCCGAGCGCCTTGCCGGTGCGCAAGTAGAACGGCACGCCGGCCCAGCGCCAATTGTCGATCATCAGCTTGAGCGCGACAAAGGTCTCGGTGGTGCTGTCTGGCTTGACGTCCGCGGTCTTGCGATAGTCCGTGATCTCGTCGTCGCCGCTGCGGCCCGCGAGATATTGCGCGCGCACCGAATTCTTCAGTGCGTCCTCCCGGCTGGGCAGCTGGATCGATGTCAGCACGTCCGCCTTCTCGGAGCGTACGGAATGTGCGTCGAAGCGGGCGGGAGGCTCCATCGCGACCAGCGACATCAGCTGGAACAAGTGGTTCGGCACCATGTCACGCAGCGCGCCGGTGGCATCATAGAAGCCGCCGCGGTGGCCGACCCCGAGCTTCTCTTCCACGGTGATCTGGATGTGGTCGATGTGGTTGCGATTCCAGATGGGCTCGAACATGCCGTTGGCAAAGCGCAGCACCAGAATGTTCTGCACCGTTTCCTTGCCGAGATAATGATCGATCCGGTAGATCTGGTGCTCGTCCATGATCTTCAAGAGCTCGGCATTCAGCGCGCGGGCCGAGGCCAGATCGGTGCCGAACGGCTTTTCGATCACGAGCCGCCGCCAGGCGCCGTTCTCCCTCATCATGCCGGTGCGGCCGAGCTCCCGCGCGGTCGGCGCGAACGCGGCCGGCGGCGTTGCCAGATAGAACAGCCGGTTGCCGCCGGTGTCCTGCGCGCATTCCAGCGAATCCAGGTGCCCGCGCAGGCGGTCGAAGGAGGGCGGATCCTTTGCGTCGGCCTCGACGAAGGTCACGCATTCCAAAAGCCTCGTCGCGATGTCGTCGTCCACCGGGCGCGTCGCGAATTGCCGCAAGCCCTTCAGCAGGCTGTCGCGCAGCTCCTCATCCGACTGGCCCCTGCGGGCGACGCCGACGACGCAGAATTTCTCCGGCAGAAGATGCTCGGCGGCCAGGTTGTAGAGCGAGGGCATCACCAGGCGATGGGTGAGATCGCCGGTGACGCCGAAGATGACGAAGGCGCAATTTTCCGGCTTGCGCTTTGGCTGCGGGTCTTTTGTCACGAATGGTCGGCCTTCGCTTGGTTACTCGTTACTTCGGCTTCGCCGCGCCCGGCTGCGTCGGCTCCTTGTGCCCGCCGAATCCTGCACGCATCGCCGAAAGAATTTTTTCGGCGAAGGTGTGTTCCTTGCGGGAACGGAAACGTGTGTAGAGCGCCGCGGTCAAAACCTCGGCCGGCACGGCCTCGTCGACCGCCGCATTCACGGTCCAGCGGCCTTCGCCGGAATCCTCCACGAAGCCGGAATATTCCGACAGTTGCGGACTGTCGGCGAGGGCGGTCGAGGTGAGGTCGAGCAGCCAGGACGGAATCACGCTGCCGCGCCGCCACACTTCGGCGATGTCGGCGAGATCGAAATCGTAGCGATGATCCGCCGGCAAAGCCTCGATATTGGCATTCCTGAGGATGTCGAAACCTTCGGCATAGGCCTGCATCAGGCCGTACTCGATGCCGTTGTGGATCATCTTGACGAAATGGCCTGCGCCGACGGGCCCGGCGTGGATGTAGCCTTGTTCGACGCGGCGATCGCGGCCCTCGCGCCCTGGCGTGCGCGGAATGTCGCCGGCGCCCGGCGCGAGCGCCGCGAAGATCGGATCGAGCCGGTCGACCACCTGCTTCTCGCCGCCGATCATCATGCAGTAACCGCGGTCGAGCCCCCAGACGCCGCCGGAGGTGCCGACATCGACATAATGGATGCCGCGCGCCTTCAGCGCCTTGCCGCGGCGGACGTCGTCCTGCCAGAAGGTGTTGCCGCCGTCGATGATGACGTCGCCTTCCTGCATCACACCGGCGATCGTCTCGATCGTGGTCTCGGTGATGCGTCCTGCCGGCAGCATCACCCAGGCCGTGCGCGGCCGCTCCAGCTTTGCGACGAACTCTTCCAGCGTCGCCGAGCCGACCGCGCCATCGGCGGCAAGGCCGGCGACGGCCTTGGCGTCCTTGTCGTAGACCACCGTCGAATGCCCGTGCCGCATCAGGCGGCGAACGATGTTGCCGCCCATTCGGCCGAGGCCGATCATGCCGAGTTGCATCTGCATTATTCCCTTTAGTTCAGCGCGTCGTTGAGCGCTGCATTTAGCGCGGCGAGGCCTTTCTTGAGCCCGCCCTTCAGGTGCACCCGCAGCGCACGCCGGCCGCGTTCCGTCAGCACGTCGAAATCGCCGCGGGCCTGCGCCGCCTTGATCACGCCGAAGCTCGCCTTCTGCCCCGGAACGGGCAGGTCCTTGGCGTCATCGGCGGTGATCTGGAGGAACACGCCGCTGTCGGGCCCGCCCTTGTAGGCCTGTCCCGTCGAGTGCAGGAAGCGCGGGCCGAACTCGGCGCAGGTTGCGACATGCCGCTTCTCGCGCACCTCGAGCCGCATGGCCTGGAGCGCGTCGATCGTGGCCTTGTCGCGCGCGATGTAGCCGAGCAGGGCGACGTAGTCTCCGTCGCTGGATCGCGACAGATGCGCCTTCAGCCAGGAGCCGAGATCGCCATTGGCGCCGGCGGCGCGCAGCGCCGTGGCATTGGCCTCGTCGGTGTAGAGATCGGCGTCCTTGGTGCTGACCACCGGCTCTTCCGCCGGCAGCTTGCCGGTCTTCTCGAACGCGGCGGTGAGCTCGCGGGTCTTGATCTTGGCCGCTTCGACGTCCGGCTGGTCGAACGGGTTGATGCCGAGAATGCTGCCGGCCACGGCGGTTGCCATCTCGAAGCGAAAGAATTCCTGGCCGAGATGCTCGATCGACTTCATGACGATGCGCACCACGGGGTGACCCGCCGCCTCGATCGCGGCAAGCTGGGAATCGTGTGCAGCATCCGCTTCGCCTTCGACGCGGATGTCGATGAAGAAGCGGTCGTTGCCGTAGACGGAGGGATCGCCCAGCGGCTCGCCCTCGATCGGGATCAGGCCCTTGCCCTCCTTGCCGGTCGATTCCGCGATCAGCTGCTCGGCCCAGGCGCCGAAATCGGCGATCTTCTTCGACGCCAGGATCGTCATCTTGTCGCGGCCTTCGAGCCCGGCGAGACCCATGGCAAGGCCGAGCTGCACGCCCGGGTTTTCGGACGGCGGCACGTCGGGACCACAGGAGCGGGCCATCGCCAGCGCATGCTTGACGAAGCTCTTGACGTCGATGCCGGCGGTTGCCGCCGGCACCAGCCCGAACGGCGAGAGCACCGAATAGCGTCCGCCGATCGAGGGCTCGCCATGGAAGATGCGGGCGTAATGAAGGCTCTTCGCCGCCTTCTCCAGCGACGAGCCGGGGTCGGTCACCGCGATGAAGCGATGACCGGTCTTCACCTTTGCACCCACCGCCTTGGCAACCTGCTCATGGAAATAGTCCTTCATCGCGTTCGGCTCGGTGGTGCCGCCGGACTTGCTGGAGACGATGAAGACGGTGTTGGCGATGTCGATCTTCGCCTCCATCGCCCGCACCTGCGCCGGATCGGTGGAGTCGAGCACGTGCAGCTTGGGGAAGCCGGGCTTCTTGCCGAAGGTCTCCGCCAGCACCTCGGGGCCGAGGCTGGAGCCGCCCATGCCGAGCACGACGGCGTCGGAGAATTTCTGGCCCTTCACGCGGCCCGCATAGTCCTCGTAATCGGCAATGTCGGCCTGGTGCGGGCTGTCGAGCCAGCCCAGCCATTTGTCCTCGTCCGCACCGGTCCAGACCGACTTGTCGCGCTGCCACAGCCTGCGGATCTTGGCCGACGCCCGCCAGTCCTCCGTGGTCTTGGCAAGCGCCTTGCCGAGCCCGTCGCCCAGCGAGAGCTGCTGGCGGTCGAGTGCGGGCCCGAGCACGACGGCGCGCTTGTGGGCGACGGCGCCGTAGAGCTTGTCGGCTGCATCCGCAAACAGCTTGACGCCGTCCTTGACCAGCTCCTCGGCGATCGCATCGAGCGAGATGCCGGAGCGCTCCAGTTCCTCCAGCACGCGCTTCGCGTCCTCGACGTTTTCCTCCAGGCTGTCGCGCGGCTTGCCGTGGTCGCGGAACGCATCCAGCGTTGCCGGCGGCACGGTGTTGATGGTGTCCGGGCCGATCAGCTCCTCGACATAGAGGACGTCGCTGTAATCCTTGTTCTTGGTGCCGGTGGAGGCCCACAGCATGCGCTGCGGCTTGGCGCCCTTGGCGGCGAGCTTCTCCCAGCGCGGGCCTGCGAACAGGCGCTTGTAGTCCTGGTAGGCGAGCTTGGCGTTGGCGATCGCCACCTTGCCCTTGAGCACGGCGAGACGTTCCTTCTCGGACGGATCGTTGGCGCGGGCGATCTTCTCGTCCAGCTGCTTGTCGACCACCGAATCGATCCGGCTGACGAAGAAGCTGGCGACGCTGGCCACATGCGACGGATCGCCGCCGCCGGCGACGTAGGTCTCGAGACCGGCGATGTAGGCTTCGGCCACCTCGAGATAGACCGCCTTGGAGAACAGCAGCGTGATGTTGATGCTGATGCCCTCGCTGATCAGCTGCTCGATCGCCGGCAGGCCCTCCGGTGTCGCCGGCACCTTCACCATCAGGTTCTTGCGACCGACGTCCTTCCAGAGCCGCCGCGCCTCCGCGACCGTGCCTGACGTGTCCATCGCGAGATAGGGCGAGACCTCCAGGCTGACATAGCCGTCGCCGCCCTTGAGGCGGTCATAGACCGGGCGCAGCACGTCGGCGGCGTTCTGGATGTCCTCGATCGCGACGGCCTCGAACAGGTCGGCCACGGTGCGGTCGCCGCGCTTCAGCGCCTTGCCGATCGGGGCGTCATATTCGTCCGAGCTGCCGATCGCCTTCTCGAAGATCGACGGGTTGGAGGTGACGCCCTTGACGCCGTCGGTGTCGATCAGCCGCTTCAGGTCGCCCTTGGCGATGAAGCCGCGGGCCAGGAAGTCGAGCCAGACCGCCTGTCCGTGCTTTTCCAGTTCTTTGACGGGATTCATGATGCTTATTATCTCCAAGCCTGCGGACGAGGGGTTTTCGCGAAGGTCTGACGCGCTATCCTCTAGCCTACATGCACCCGGGAGGGAACCAATCAAGGGTGCGGGAGTCATACCCTCCAGTGTAACTCCGTCGCGATCATGGCGATCCGGACGGGCAGCTTGCTGTTGCGTAAAGGTCGTTCACCATCCGCCCGTCTTAGCGCCTCGCTGCCCAGCGGGCATGTCGTCGTCATCCACTCCTTCGCATCCGCGCTCTCCCGTATCGACAATGAATTTCTGCCACGGGGTTCGATAGCGGAGATCTTGCTCGAAGATTGCCGCGGTCACGAAATGATCGTGCTGAGGCCGACGCCGGACATTCGAAGAGCTCCGCAGCATCCCCAGCTGGCCGTTACGCACAGAACGATCGCGTTGTCATCCGCCGGGTGATGGGCCTAGCCTGGCAGCGATTGTGCCACGGTGCTGCGCGTTACCGCGACGTACAGGCCGCCAGCACACCGCATTGCAGCAGGAAGATGAACGGGGACCGCAAGGCTTCGCCGTACAAGCGTCATAAGATCGCCGCTCCCCGATCGCTATGCTGCACCGCCGGATGGGGCCATCCCCGGGAACGCCCGGATGTGGCGACCGAGTGACATTTTCTGGAAATGAGCCAGAATAGACAGAGATTCGCACAAATTACAGGCAGGTGCCTGTTCGTAACTCATGGAGTGCCTACGTTGTGCGTTGCGTCGAGTTGGCACCAGGGTGTCCAATGATTGTCATGTGCTCACGCTGATTCGAAACGGCCTGAGGAACGGTCCGGTAACTGCTTTCGTTTCAGCTTGTAGCGGAACTCACGCGGAGAGGGATCATGTACAACGATTCTCTATTCAACGCTTTCGCTCGGTCGTTCGAGGCGAGAAGCCAGCACGACATGTCGATGGCGGAATATCTGGAATCGTGTCGAAGCGATCCCATGAAATACGCGAACGCGGCTGAACGACTGCTAGCGGCGATCGGTGAGCCTCAGACGATTGACACGGCCAAGGACCCACGCCTTGGCCGTATTTTTTTGAACCGCACCATCCGCACCTATCCAGCCTTCGCCGGCTTCTACGGCATGGAGGAAACCATCGAGCGCATCGTCGGTTTCTTCCGCCATGCGGCGCAAGGTCTCGAAGAGCGCAAGCAGATCCTCTACCTGCTCGGCCCGGTCGGCGGCGGCAAGTCCTCGCTCGCCGAGCGGCTCAAGTCGCTGATGGAAGTGCAGCCGATCTACGTGCTCAAGGCCGGCGACGAGCTCTCGCCTGTGTTCGAGAGCCCGCTCAGCCTGTTCGATCCCGATCAGCTCGGTCCGATGCTGGAGGAGAAGTACGGCATTCCGCGCCGTCGCCTCACCGGCCTGATGAGCCCGTGGTGCTACAAGCGGCTCGAAGCCTTCGGCGGCGACATCTCGCAATTCCGGGTCGCCAAGATCCAGCCGTCGAGGCTGCGCCAGATCGCGATCGCCAAGACCGAGCCCGGTGACGAGAACAATCAGGACATCTCCTCGTTGGTCGGCAAGGTCGACATCCGCAAGCTCGAGACCTACGCCCAGAACGATCCCGACGCCTACAGCTATTCCGGCGGCCTCAACCGCGCCAACCAGGGCGTGCTCGAGTTCGTCGAGATGTTCAAGGCGCCGATCAAGATGCTGCACCCGTTGCTGACCGCAACCCAGGAAGGCAACTATATCGGCACCGAGAACATCGGCGCGATCCCGTTCACCGGCATCATCCTGGCGCACTCGAACGAAGCCGAGTGGGCGAGCTTCAAGGCCAACAAGAACAACGAAGCCTTCATCGACCGCATCTGCGTCATCAAGGTGCCCTACTGCCTCAGGGTCACCGAGGAGCAGAAGATCTACGAGAAGCTGATCCAGGGCTCCGAGCTCGCCTCGGCGCCTTGCGCGCCGTCGACGCTGGAGACGCTGGCGCGGTTCTCGGTGATGTCGCGCCTGCGCAAGCACGAGAACTCCACCCTGTTCGCCAAGATGCGGGTCTACGACGGCGAGAGCCTGAAGGAATCCGATCCGAAGGCGCGCAGCGTCCAGGAATATCGCGACGCCGCCGGCGTCGACGAGGGCATGGATGGTGCCTCGACCCGCTTCGCCTTCAAGATCCTGGCTGCGACGTTCAACCACGATCCGCAGGAGGTGGCCGCTGACGCCGTGCATCTGATGTACGCGCTGGAGCAGGCGATCCGCCGCGAGCAGCTGCCTGAGGAGACCGAGAAACGCTATCTCGAATTCATCAAGGCCGAGCTCGCACCGCGCTACGCCGAGTTCATCGGCAACGAGATCCAGAAGGCCTATCTCGAATCCTACTCGGATTACGGCCAGAACCTGTTCGATCGCTACGTCGACTATGCCGACGCCTGGATCGAGGACCAGGACTTCAAGGATCCCGATACCGGCCAGCTGCTCGATCGCGAGCTTTTGAACCAGGAGCTGACGAAAATCGAGAAGCCGGCGGGCATCGCCAACCCCAAGGATTTCCGCAACGAGGTCGTCAAATTCTCGTTACGCTCCCGGGCCCAGAACGGCGGCAAAAACCCGACCTGGACCTCCTACGAGAAGATTCGCGATGTGATCGAAAAGCGGATATTCTCCCAAGTCGAGGACCTGCTTCCGGTCATCTCCTTCGGGTCGAAGAAGGACGGCGAGACGGAGAAGAAGCACGGCGAGTTCGTCGCACGCATGGTGGAGCGCGGCTATACCGAACGTCAGGTTCGCCGGCTCGTGGAATGGTACATGCGCGTGAAGCAGGCCGGTTGAGGCGGATGGGAGGCGAATGGTAAAGTGCCCATTCACATTATTGACAGGCGCCTGAATCCAGGCGGCAAGAGTCTTGAGAACCGCCAGCGGTTCTTGCGTCGGGCCAAATCCCTGGTGCAGGGCGCCGTCAAGAAGACCTCGCAGGAACGCGACATCAAGGACGTCCTGGAGGGTGGTGAGGTCACGATTCCACTCGACGGCATGCACGAGCCGCGTTTTCGCCGTGAAGGCGGGACGCGCGACATGGTCCTGCCCGGCAACAAGAAGTTCATCGAAGGCGACTATCTCCAGCGCTCCGGCCAGGGCAGCGCCAAGGATTCCGGCCCCGGCGAAGGCGACAGCGAGGACGCCTTCCGCTTCGTGCTGAGCCGCGACGAGTTCGTCGATCTCTTCCTCGACGACCTCGAGCTTCCGGATCTCGCCAAGCGCAAGATCGCGCAGACCGAGAGCGAAGGCATCCAGCGCGCCGGCTACACCATGACCGGCTCGCCCGCCAATATCTCGGTGAGCCGGACGGTGAAGCTCGCGCTCGCCCGCCGCATCGCGCTCAAGCGCCCGCGCAAGGACGAGATCGAAGAGCTGGAAGCTGCGATCGAAGCCTGCACGGACGAGGACGAGCGTGCGGCTCTCGTGGCCCGGCTCGAAACATTGAAGGCGAAATCCAAGCGCATCCCCTTCATCGATCCGCTCGACATCCGCTACCGGCGCTTCGAGACGGTGCCCAAGCCCGTCGCGCAGGCCGTGATGTTCTGCCTGATGGACGTCTCCGGCTCGATGTCCGAGCACATGAAGGACCTGGCGAAACGCTTCTACATGCTGCTCTACGTCTTCCTGAAGCGGCGCTACAAGCACGTCGAGATCGTCTTCATCCGCCACACCGACCGCGCCGAGGAGGTCGACGAGCAGACCTTCTTCTACGGTCCGGCCTCGGGCGGCACGCTGGTCTCCAGCGCGCTGCAGGCGATGCACGAGATCGTGCGCGAGCGCTTCAACCCGTCGGACTGGAACATCTACGCCGCGCAGGCTTCCGACGGCGACAATTCCTATTCCGACGGCGAGCTCACGGGGCTCCTCCTGACCGAGAAGATCCTGCCGGTCTGCCAGTTCTTCGCCTATCTCGAGGTCGGCGAGGCCGGCGGCAGCGCCTTCGATCTCTCCGACTCCTCGCTCTGGAGCCTCTACGAACGCCTGCGCAACAGCGGCGCCCCGCTCTCGATGCGCAAGGTCTCGGAGCGCAGCGAGATCTTCCCGGTATTCCACGATCTGTTCCAGCGCCGCGACACTGCCCAGGAGAAGGCCGCTCCATGAAGGAACGTTTGTTCGAAGGCGCCGATTGGGATTTCCACACCTTGCAGCGCATCACCGATGCCTGCGAGGAGGTGGCGTTGAAGGATCTCGGCCTCGACGTCTATCCGAACCAGATCGAGGTCATCACTGCCGAGCAGATGCTGGATGCCTATTCGTCGGTCGGCATGCCCTTGTTCTACAAGCACTGGTCGTTCGGCAAGCACTTCGCCTTCCATGAGGCGTCCTACCGCAAGGGCCTGATGGGGCTCGCCTACGAGATCGTCATCAACTCCTCGCCTTGCATCTCCTACCTGATGGAGGAGAACACGGCGACGATGCAGACGCTGGTGATCGCGCACGCCGCCTTCGGCCACAACCATTTCTTCAAGAATAATTATCTGTTCAAGCAGTGGACCGATGCCGACGGCATCCTGGACTATCTCGACTTCGCCAAGAACTACGTCATGCAGTGCGAGGATCGCTACGGGCGCATCGAGGTCGAGCGCACGCTCGACGCCGCGCACGCGCTGATGTCGCACGGCATCGACCGTTACCCCGGCAAGAAGAAGCTAGATCTGCGCGCCGAGGAGAAGCGGGCAGGGCGCCGCCGCCAGCACGAGGAGGAGGTCTTCAACGATCTCTGGCGCACCGTGCCGAAGGGGGCTGCCAAGAGCCGCTCCGCCCTCAGCATAGAGCGCCGCCGCAAGCTGCTCGGCCTGCCGCAGGAGAATTTGCTTTATTTCCTGGAGAAGAGCGCGCCGCGGCTGGCGCCCTGGCAGCGCGAGCTCTTACGCATCGTCCGCCACATCGCGCAATATTTCTATCCACAGAGCCAGACCAAGGTCATGAACGAGGGGACGGCGACCTACGTCCATTATCGCATCATGACCAAGCTGCACGAGCAGGGTCGCATCAGCGACGGCAACTTCCTCGAATTCCTGGGGTCGCACACCAACGTGGTGTTCCAGCCCGAGTTCGACGACCCGCGCTTCTCCGGCTTCAACCCCTACGCGCTCGGCTTCGCGGTGATGCAGGACATCGAGCGCATCGTCGCCAATCCGGAAGACGAGGACCGCGAGTGGTTCCCCGACATCGCCGGCAAGGGCGACGTCATGGGCGTGCTGCGCGACGTCTGGGCCAATTACCGCGACGAAAGCTTCATCGGCCAATTCCTGAGCCCGAAGTTGATGCGGCACTTCCGCATGTTCCACCTGCACGATGATCCCGAGGAGCGCGCCGGCATCCGGGTCGACGCCATCCACGACGAGCGCGGCTTCCGCCGCGTCCGCCGCGAATTGGCGCGGCAGCACGATGTCGGCTACATCGACGCCAATATCGAGGTGGTCGACGTCGATCTCTCCGGCGACCGCCGCCTGATCCTGCATCATCACGTCATCAAGGGCTCGCAGCTCAACGAGACCGACGCCAAGCGCGTGCTGCAGCACCTGGCCGATCTCTGGACCTACGACGTCGCACTGATCGAGGTCGATGCCAACGACAAGGTCCTGCGCGAATACGTCGTCAGCCCGCGCCCGATCGCGGCGGCGGTGGCGTGAGGCTGTCTCCTCTTTTAGAGCCGGTCCGCGGCTGGCATCGCGATCAACGGAACTCTTAGCGCTTCACACCGACCGCTTTTGGGCCGGCTTCTTCTTCGACGCATTCAGCTCCACCGCCGCGCGGATCAGCGCCTTCAACGCCTTTTCGTTGACCTTGTCGTCCTCGCGAATATCGATCGCGCGGCGCACATTGCCGTCGAGGCTGGAATTGAAGAGACCTGCGGGATCCGCCAGCGCGGCGCCCTTGGCGAAGGTCAGCTTCACCATCTCCTTGTAGGTCTCGCCGGTGCAGATGATGCCGTCGTGCTCCCAGACGGGAACGCCGCGCCATTTCCACTCTTCGACGACATCAGGGTCGGCCTCCTTGATCAGCGCGCGAACCCGCCCCAGCATCTCGCCGCGCCAGTCGCCGAGCTCCTTGATCCTGCCGTCGATCAGCTTGGATGGCGAGGCGGTACCTGCTTGCTTCGCGCTGTTCGTCTTCGCCGCCACGGGCTTCTTCATCATGGCCTCGTTCACGCGTTGCTGCGGCCGCGATAAGGCAGCGCGAACAGATAGAGCCCGGTCGCGAGCAGCGGAATCAGCGGCACCAGCGCCAGGAAGCCGATCCACACGGCCTCGACCTGCATCGTCATCGCCACGATGTTGGCGATGACGGCGAGCGTGAATGCCATCGACAGCCAGCGATGAATTTGCCGAATCCACATCTGCGTGCTCATTGGTTCCTCCCGTTGTATTGATCGAAATGGACGCCCGCGGGGCTAGCTCGCCCGCGCCAGCAGATCGTCCAGCTTGGCCAGGAATTGCTTCCAGCCGGCATGCGCGCCGCCGAACGCCTGTTTCTGCGTCGGGCGGAAGCCCGCCTGCTCGACGCGCAGATGCGTGCCCGCGCTGGTCGGCGTCAGCGTGAAGGTGACGATGCTCTTGAGGTCGAACGCGGCGTCCTCGTGCGAGAAATTCCAGGTATAGGCCAGCGTCCTCTGCGGCTCGATGGTGAGCACCTCGCAGTCCAGCACGCCGCCCCATTCGCCGCGCAGGTTGAAGCGATGGCCGACGTCCGGCTTGAAGTCGTTCTTCATCAGCCATTCCTCGATCAGATGCGGCTGCGTCAGCGCGCGCCAGAGCCGCTCGGCGGGATAGGCAAATTCGCGCTCGATGACGACGGAGCGCGTCTCGGCGGGGGCGTTCATTGGTCCATCCTCTTCAGGAGATCGTCGAGGGCATCTAACCTTTTCTGCCAGAACCCGGCCATCTGGCCGGTCCAGTCGATCAGCGGATTGAGCGCACCGGGCTGCGCGCTGTAATGGGTCTGCCGTCCTTCGTGCCGGTCGCGCACCAGGCCCGCCTGCTTCAGGGCGCCAAGATGTTTCGACACCGCCGGCTGCGACACGCCGGATCGTGCTGTCAGCGCCCCGACCGTCTGCTCCCCCTCACGGCACAGCCGCTCGAAGATCGCCCGCCGGGTCGGGTCGGCGAGCGTCCTGAACAGGAGGTCGGGGGTGGGGGACATGAAAAATCCATAACTAGGAAGTTATGGATAGACTCATAACTGTGGAGTTATGGGTAAGTCAAGTCCGACGGGGGCTGCGGCGCCGCCATACTCCCGTCATTGCGAGCGCAGCGAAGCAATCCAGAATCTGTCCGCGGAGGCTGTCTGGATTGCTTCGTCGCAAGGGCTCCTCGCAATGACGCGGAAAGGGCTGCGCCAGCCATCGCCGTGCCCCGCCTACGGCCGCAAATACAGATACCCCTGCGACTGCAGCTCGGCGAGCCGCACCACGCCGCCGTTCTCGGCGTTGACGAAGCCCGGCAGCAGCTCGCTCAGCGTCACGTTCTGCGCCTTCATCGTGTTGCCGCAGGCCGCGAGTTCGACGCCGCCCTTGGAGAAATCGCTGATCCGCTTGCTGACGTCGGGGTTGGCCTGCGCCGAGTGAAATGCCTTCAGCGCCGGGCCGTGGATCACCAGCGCGATCGTCACGTGCTCGGGTCCGCCGACGCCGTCGAAGTGGTTCTGGATGTTGCCGAGCACGAAATGGACCTTCTCGGCGTCGCTGAGGTGATAGACCACCTTGAGCTTGTTCGACGGCGCGGTGGCGGTCGTGGCTTTCGCGCTGGAGGCGCCAAGCGCTGCGCCCAAAGCCGAGACGGCGCTCCACAAGATGCTGCGGCGGTTCATGGCATTCTCCTTGGATTGCCTAGCATTGCCGCAGGCATATCACTTGTGGCGCAGCGCCGCGAGTTCCTTGCGGTCGGTCACCAGTGAGGCGCACTCGCGATTGTCGGCGCGGTCGAGGCGAAAAATCTTGTCGTCGGCGCCGGCGGTCAGCGAATGCTCGGCGTCATCGTCCGGCTTGTTGTTCTGCCAGACCCTGACACGTTCGAGCCGCACGATCGCCGATCTGTCGTCCTTGGAGAGCGCAACGCCGATGCCGCCGCCATCGCAGTCGACGCCGCAGCCGAGGCGCACCTCGTCGCCGCTCTTGGTGAATACGGCGTGGTTGCACGAGCCACTGGAGTCGAAATCGCCGCTGCGGTGACGGTACCTGAAGCCAAGGCGGAACGAGTGGTGCAGCTCCTTGTCCTCCTTGTCGAACTCCGCGGAGATCAGCAGCTTCATCGCGGCAACCTTCTGCTTCGGATGCCGCGCCAGATGGTCGGCATCGTAGCGGCGGACGAAGCAGGCATAGGCCTTGTCGCCGGGAGGCTTCGCATACATCCGCGTATTGAAGGTCTCGGCCTCGGCCTTGCTGGCCTCGCGAATATCATCGCCGTCATCGGCCCGGGCAGCGCCGGTCAATGCAGCCAAGGCAAGGGGAAGAACAAGCGGAAGGACAAGGGCAAGCTTCATGGTCGCACCGAGCGCCTGATGGGCATCCGCCCGCCATCCGCGGGCCGGTCTGCCATTGGTCGCAGGCGAAGTGGAGCGCGTTCAACCGTCGCACGTCGCTCGTTGTCGGGCAGCGGCCACGGCGGGACTTAGTCACCGCTCCGGTCAAGAAGGTTCAAGGGGTGTGACGACTTGATTGCCGGGAACCCGAACGTCGGTGCGTGCCGCGACATTGTCTCGGTTCGTCAATGTGGTAGCCTTCACAGACGACCGCCTTTGGCGCTCGTAGGCTGGGGCTGCCTTGCAAGTTTGTGGAGTCCCCCGCATGGGCGAAATTCGCAACTTCAGACCCGGAAATCCCGACGAGCCGCCGCCGCACAGCGGAATGCCTCGTCGCCTTGCCGCGATCATCGTCGGTGACATCGCCTCGTACAGCCGCATGATGCAGGCCGACGAGGAAGGCACGCACGCCCGCGTCAAGCGGATCGAGCGCGACATCATCCAGCCCAGCATCATCGAGCACCATGGAAGTCTGGTGAAGACGACCGGCGACGGCTTCATCGCCGTTTTCGACAGTCCCGTGGAAGCCGTTCGATGCAGCATTGTCATCCAGCAGAATCTCGTCGGCCGGAACGCCTCGATTCCCAAGCATTCCCGGCTCGAATATCGGATCGGCGTCAATCTCGGTGACGTCATCGTGGAGCCGGACGACATCTATGGTGACGGCGTCAATATCGCCACGCGTATCGAGGGCATCGCGCAGCCGGGGCAGGTCTACATATCCGGCGCGATCTACGAGCAGATCAAGCACAAGATCGTGTGCGGTTATGAGTCACTCGGCGACCGCAAGGTCAAGAACATCACCGATCCCGTGCGCGTCTATCGCGTGCTGCCGGATGCGGATGCCGTCGGCAAGACAAGAAGCCGGCGCGAGAACGTCCTGCTCTTTCTTCTGATCACGGCATTGCTGGTGATTGCCGGCTACGTGCTTTGGTACGTGCTGGTGCAGCACCGCAGCCAGGTGGGGCAACAGGCTGCCGCTCCCCCGATCGCGGCGCCGTTGGCTTCGCCGACGCCGCAATCCGTTCCGTCGTTACCGAGCCCGGCAGCACCGGCGCCACAAGCCGCACCCGCGGCTTCTCCGTTGCCCACAACGGTGCCACCGCCCGCAGCATCGCCTTCACCGTCTCCGGCATCCAGTCCATCGGTGACGCCGGTCCGGGAACCCGAAATGATCGCCATTCGTGGCGGCAGCTTCGCGATGGGAAGCAATGACGATCCGACCGAACGACCCGTCCATCAGGTCACGATCAAGCCGTTCTCGATCGGAAAATACCCGGTAACGGTGCAGGAGTGGAACGAATGCGCTGCCGCCAAGGCGTGCGGATTCACGGCCACCGGCAAGGACGATGCCCCGGTCAGCAATGTGAGCTGGACCGATGCGCAGCAATATGTCGCCTGGCTCGCGCAAGCGACGAAGAAGCCCTACCGGCTTCCCAGCGAAGCCGAATGGGAATATGCGGCACGCGGCGGGACACAGACCAAATATTGGTGGGGCGACAAGCTCCAGCCGGGCATGGCGGGCTGCAAGGATTGCGGTGAACTTGCGGCCGAGCAGCCGGCCAAGGTCGGCAGTTTCAAGCCCAATCCATTCGGGCTTTACGACATGGGCGGCGGCATCGATCAGTGGGTCGCAGACTGCTGGCACAGGACGTATCAGGGCGCGCCCAGCGACGGCTCGGCGTGGACCAGCGCTGACTGCGGCTCTCATGTCCTGCGCTCAGGCTCCTGGAAGAACGATGCGAGATATGTGCGGCCGTCAAACCGCGGTGGATACGACACCGGTGTTCGTTACCCCACGCATGGATTCCGGATCGCGCTCAGTCCGTAGGTACTGGAGTCAATTTGATGAAGATCGTTTCCTGTATCGCGCTGGCGGCCGCCATCGCATTGCACCCCGGCGCGGCCCATCCGCAAGGCAAAACTGCGCCAAAGGACGCCAAGCTCTATTTCATCTCGCCGTATGACGGCCAGAAGATACGTGGTGGGTTTTGGGTCCGGTTCGGGCTGCGCAACATGGGCGTGACGCATGCCGGCGACGACTACCACAATGCCGGCCACCATCATCTGTTGATCGATGTGAAAGACCCCATCGATGCCAAGGAGCCGATTCCGCAGGACAAGTCCCATCTGCATTTCGGAGCAGGACAAACCGAAACGTTCCTCGAGCTTCCGCCCGGCACGCACACGCTGCAACTGGTGCTTGGCGACGCCAAGCACTATCCGTTCGAACCACCCGTCGTGTCGGAGAAGATCACGATACGCGTCAGGCCGGCGGCATCAGCGCGAAGATGATCACCGCAGGCTGGCGTTGATCTTGTCCAGCACCGCCGAGCCCGGGCAGAGCGTGTCCGCCTCGAGCGCGTTGAGCGGCGTCTCGACCGTGTTGAGATGCTCGTGCAAATCCTCCGCGTCGGGGTCGACATACAGAAGGCCGGTGACGATCTGGCCCTTGGCGGCGTGCCTTGCGAGGAAGGTCTGGGCGCCCAGGCGGTCGTGCGGATCGTAATCCGCATCGATCTTGCGCAGCGCGATCTTGCTGCCGTCGTGCTGCTCGACCACCTGCACCGTGCCGGGCGCGTAGTCCACCGCAATCGGGTCGCGGCCGACCAGCACGTCGAGCCGGTTCACGGCGTCATTGTGCTCGCGGACATAGTCGAAGCTCTTGGTCGAGCCGGCATGGTTGTTGAAGGCGATGCAGGGGCTGATCACGTCGATAAAGGACGCGCCCTTGTGGCCGATCGCGGCGGCGATCAGCGGCACCAGCTGGCTCTTGTCGCCGGAGAACGAGCGCGCCACGAAGGTGGCCCCGAGCTGCAGCGCGATGGCGACGAGGTCGATGGCGTTGTCGGTGTTGGTGACGCCCTTCTTGCTCTTCGAGCCGCGGTCGGCGGTCGCCGAGAACTGACCCTTGGTCAGGCCGTAGACGCCGTTGTTCTCGACGATATAGGTCATGTTGACGCCGCGCCGGATCGAATGCGCGAACTGCCCGAAACCGATCGAGGCGGAATCGCCGTCGCCGGAGACGCCGAGATAGATCAGGTCGCGGTTGGCGAGATTGGCGCCTGTCAGCACGCTCGGCATGCGGCCGTGCACGGAGTTGAAGCCGTGCGAATTGCCGAGGAAATAGTCCGGCGTCTTCGACGAACAGCCGATGCCGGAGATCTTCGCCACCCGATGCGGCTCGATCGAGAGCTCGTAGCAGGCCTCGATGATCGAGGCCGTGATCGAATCGTGGCCGCAGCCCGCACACAGCGTCGAGATCTTGCCCTCGTAATCGCGATGCGTATAGCCGAGCGCGTTCTTCTTCAGACCCGGATGGTGGAATTTCGGCTTTGCGATGTAAGTCATGAGACGGCCTTGCGGAGCGGGGTCACCTTGAGGTGGTCCTGGTGGTCGCCAATGGCCTTGGCGATGAAGCGGGCAGTGATCGGCGTGCCGTCGTAATGCACGATCGGCACCAGCCGGACGGGATCGATGCCGTTCTCGTTGACGATGAGCTGGCGCAGCTGGCTGTCGCGGTTCTGCTCGACCACGTAGACGAAATCGTGCTCGGCGAGGAAGCTCGCCACGCTGGAGTGGAACGGGAAGGCGCGGATGCGCAGGCGGTCGAGCTGATGCCCGCGCGCCTCCAGCAGACCGATCGCTTCGTCCATCGCCGGCGAGGTCGAGCCGAAATAGATCACGCCATATTTGGTCGGCCGTTCCGCATTGGCCTGCAGCGGACGCGGCACGAGGTCCTGCGCCGTCTCGAACTTGCGCACCAGGCGCTGCATGTTGTCGGCGTAGACCGTGCCTTCCTCGGAGTAGCGCGCATAGCGGTCGCGCGACGTGCCGCGGGTGAAGTAGGAGCCCTTGGTCGGATGCGTGCCGGGATAGGTGCGGTAGGGAATGCCGTCGCCGTCGACGTCGAGATAGCGGCCGAAGTCGCGGCCCTCCTCCAGCATCTCCGCCGTCATGACCTTGCCGCGGTCATATTGCCTTGCATCGTCCCACTTCAGCGGGCGGCAGAGCCGGTGATTCATGCCGATGTCGAGATCGAGCATCAGGAAAATCGTGGTCTGCAGCCGCTCGGCGAGATCGAAGGCGGCCGCCGCGAACTCGAACGCTTCGGCCGGGTCCTCGGGGAACAGCAGCACATGCTTGGTGTCGCCATGCGAGGCATAGGCGCAGGCGATGATGTCGCATTGCTGGGTGCGGGTCGGCATGCCCGTGGAGGGGCCGGCGCGCTGGATGTTCATGATCACGGCCGGGATCTCTGCGAAGTACGAGAGGCCGATGAACTCCGTCATCAGCGAGATGCCGGGGCCGGAGGTCGCCGTGAAGGCGCGGGCGCCGTTCCAGGAAGCGCCGATGACGATGCCGATCGACGCCAGCTCGTCCTCGCCCTGCACGATCGCGTACTTCGCCTTGCCAGTCTCAGGATCGTGCCGGTACTTCTTGCAATGGGCGGTGAAGGCCTCCGCCACCGACGAAGACGGGGTGATCGGATACCAGGCGCACACGGTGGCCCCGCCATAGACGGCGCCGAGCGCGGCCGCGCTGTTGCCTTCGATGAAGATACGGTCGCCGACCTTGTCGGACTTCTTCACGCGCAGCCCGATCGGGCATTTCAGGTTCTGCAAGGCCCAATCGCGGCCGAGATGCAGCGCATGGACGTTGGAGGACAGCAGCTTCTCCTTGCCCTTGTACTGCTCGCCGATCAGCTGCTCGATCAGCTTGGGATCCATGTCGAGCAGTGCCGAGAGCGCGCCGAGATAGATGATGTTCTTGAACAGCTGGCGCTGGCGCGGATCGGTGTAGGTCGAGTTGGTGATCGCGGTCAGCGGCACGCCGATCACGGTGATGTCGTCGCGGAACTTGGTCGACGGCATCGGCTTGGTGGAATCGTAGAACAGGTAGCCGCCGGGCTCGATGCCGGCGACGTCCTTGTCCCAGGTCTGCGGATTCATCGCCACCATCATGTCGACGCCGCCGCGGGCGCCGAGATGGCCGGCTTCCGTCACCCGCACCTCATACCAGGTCGGCAGGCCCTGGATGTTGGAGGGGAAGATGTTGCGTGGGCTGACAGGCACGCCGTGGCGCAAGATCGCGCGCGCGAACATCTCGTTGGCGCTGGCCGAGCCCGAGCCGTTGACGTTGGCGAAGCGGACGACGAAGTCGTTTACGCTGCTGATCGGCTTTTTGTCGGACATGTCGAACCTGCGTGGGTCATCTCGATGAAATATTTCTGCATGTCCCAGGCGCCGGTGGGACAGCGCTCGGCGCACAGCCCGCAATGCAGGCAGACGTCCTCGTCCTTCACCATCACGCGCCCGGTCTTCAGGTCCGAGGAGACGTAGAGGTCCTGGTCCGGGTGAGCAGAGGGCGCCTTTAGGCGCTGGCGCAGATCGCTTTCCTCGCCGTTACTGGTGAAGGTGATGCAATCCATCGGGCAGATGTCGGCGCAGGCGTCGCATTCGATGCAGAGCGAGGTCGAGAACACGGTCTGCACGTCGCAGTTCAAGCACCGATGCGCTTCGCCGAGCGCGAGCTTGACGTCATAGCCGAGCTCGACCTCGGCGCGGATGTCCTTCAGCGCAACGACCTTGTCGCGATGCGGCACCTTGTAGCGCTTGTCGGGCGAGATGTCGTTGTCATAGCTCCATTCGTGGATGCCCATCTTCTGCGAGGAGATTTGCACCTCCGGCAGCGGGCGCTCGTCGACCGCTTCGCCGGAGAGCATCTTGTGGATCGACAGCGCGGCGTCATGGCCGTGCGCGACCGCCCAGATGATGTTCTTCGGGCCGAACGCGGCATCGCCGCCGAAGAACACTTTCGGATTGGTCGAGGCGAAGGTCTTCGGATCGACCTTCGGCATGTGCCATTTGTCGAACTCGATGCCGCAATCCTGCTCGATCCAGGGGAAGGCGTTCTCCTGACCGACCGCGACCAGCACGTCGTCGCAGGGAATGGTCTGATCGGGATCGCCCGAAGGCACCAGATTGCGGCGGCCTTTGGCGTCGTATTCGGCTTTGACGTGCTGGAAGGTGACGCCGATCAGCTTGCCGGCGACGTGCTTGAAGGCCACCGGGACCATGTAGTTGAGGATCGGGATGTCCTCGTGGATCGCGTCCTCCTTCTCCCAGGGCGAGGCCTTCATCTCGTCGAAGCCGGAACGCACGACCACCGTGACTTTCTCGCCGCCGAGCCGGCGCGCGGTGCGGCAGCAATCCATCGCGGTGTTGCCGCCGCCGAGCACGATGACGCGCTTGCCTATTTTGTCGACATGGCCGAATGACACGTTGGCCAGCCATTCGATGCCGATATGGATGTTGGCGGCGGCCTCTTTCCGGCCGGGAAGCTCGAGCTCGCGGCCGCGCGGCGCGCCGGAGCCGACGAAGATGGCGTCGTATTTCTCGGCAAGCAGCGCCTTCATGCTGTCGATGCGGTGGCCGCCTTTGAACTCGACGCCGAGATTAAGGATGTAGCCGGTCTCCTCGTCGATCACGGAATTGGGCAGGCGGAATTTCGGGATCTGCGTGCGCATCATGCCGCCGGCTTCCGGGTCGGCATCGAACACGGTGCAGTGATAGCCGAGCGGCGCGAGATCGCGCGCCACCGTCAACGAAGCGGGACCGCCACCGACCAGCGCGACGCGCTTGCCGTTCTTCGGCCCGGGCTTCGGCAGCCGCTGCCTGATGTCGTCCTTGAAATCCGCTGCAACACGCTTGAGGCGGCAGATCGCGACAGGATTTTCCTCCACGCGTCCGCGCCGGCACGCCGGCTCGCAGGGACGATCGCAGGTGCGTCCCAGAATGCCGGGAAATACGTTCGATTTCCAATTGATCATGTAGGCATCGCTGTAGCGGCCTTGGGCGATCAGTCGGATGTATTCGGGAACCGGGGTGTGCGCAGGACAGGCCCATTGGCAATCGACCACTTTGTGAAAGTAGTCGGGGGCCGCGATGTCGGTCGGTTTCATTCCTACCCTGTCCGCGCGGGCCCAAAGACCCCGCGGCCTTTTTTGTTAGAGCTTGGCGAGCGCTTAACGCGCTTCGATCTGGTTTCTGAATGACGTCATTGGGTTAGCTTATTAGAACCGTTCCGAAGTACAACGGCAAATTTGCGCGCGTCACCGCTTTCATGGGAGCTACGCGCGCAAAGCATTAACGCGCGGCGCACGAGATGCGTGCGGTGCAATATGCTGCGATGCGGATGCCGTTCAGCCGCGCGCGACATCGCTCTTGGCGAGGTCCCACATCAGGCAGTAGGTGCCGACGGAGATGGGAAGCGGGAAGGGCGCCGCAGCCGGGCCGGTGAAGCGTTCGGCGATGACGGCAGAGACCGCATTGACATGCGTGCCGTCGATCAGCACGAACCAGTCGCGCGCGCCCTCGTTGCGCACCGCCGGAATTCCCGCCGTTGCGCCCGACAATTCCGGCTCGCTTTCGAGCAGGTGCATCGAGATGATGCCGTCGCGGTCTTGCGGCGCCAGCTTTTCTTGCAGCGCATCACGCCACGCACCGGCGTTGTCGGGCGTCGGCCGCAGCCGCACCAGGCCGAGCGACGTGCCGCGGCCAGTACCCTTGCTGATCGTGATGCGCGCGACCACGCGCAGCATGTCCCTGAAGCGCGCCATGGATCGCCGCGACCATTCGGTCTGGTCGGCGAGGCGCGCCCGGTAGGCGGGGCTGTCGAGCACGCCGAGCGTTTCGGTCGAGTACAGCGAGAGATATTTGGGGTTGGCGGCATGCGCGACATAGCGCCGCGCTTCGAGAAATCCGTCGATCGCGACACGCTCTTCCAGATGCTCGCGATCGTACCAGCGGTTGAAATCGGCCTCGTCCGCAGCGTCGATGTTCATCGACGTCAGCAGCATGCCCTTTCCGGCGAGCGGCATTCTTCTTGTCCTCTCATCGCCCGATCTTCGACGCAAGGTCCGCGATCGACTTCATGACCGCGTCCCTCACGCCGCCATCATAGAGCGAATGCCCGGCTTCTTCCACGATGCGAAGCTCGGAACCGGGCCATACTTTCGCAAGGGCCTGCGCTGTCGCGGGAGCACACAACAGATCATAGCGCCCCTGCACGATCATGCCGGGAATGCCGTCGAGCCGGCCCGCGTTTCGCAGGAGCTGGTCCTCGTTCATGAAGCTGTCGTTGATGAAATAATGCGCTTCCATGAACGGCGTCGCCGGCAATGTGCGCCAGACGTTCAGCGCGGCGAGGTCGAGCCGCGTGCGTGCCGGCTTGTGCTCGGATAGAGCGCGTTCGGTGTCGTGCCAGGCCTTCGCCGCCGGGCCATGCACGGCAGGGTCGCTATCGAGGATGCGGCGCCAATAGGCATCCACCGGCCGGTCGCGTTCCTCTGGCGGCAGCACGCTGAGGAAATCCTCGTACAGCGCCGGATGGAATTGCGACAGGCGCGAGGTGAAGGCCGTCTCGACCTCGGCCCGCGTGCCGAGAAACGTCGCGCGCAGCGCTATGCCCGAGACGCGCTCGGGATGCGTCTCTGCATAAGCCAGCGCTAGCGTCGCGCCCCAGGAGCCGCCGACCACCATCCAGCGTTCGAAGCCAAACTTTTCGCGGATCGTTTCCATGTCCGCGATCAGATGCTGTGTGGTGTTGTGCTCGCGTGATCCCTTGGGCCGGCTGCGGCCGCAGCCGCGCTGGTCGAACAGCACGGCGCAGAAGCGGTCGGGATCGAACAGCCGGCGATGGTCGGGCTGGCAGCCGCTGCCGGGCCCGCCATGCAGATAGACCGCGGGGATGCCGTCGCTGCGGCCGACGCTCTCGACATAGAGCTCATGGCCGTCGCCGACGTCGAGCATCTCGGAGGTCAGCGGCGCAAAGGGATCAGTGCGTTTGGCCGCTGTGCCCGCGTCGGCGTCAGGCGTCATTCTCGGATTCCAGGGTGCCGCCGGCAAAGTTGCGGTAGAGGAAGCGGCTGGTCTCGCCCTCGGCCTCGGCTTCCGCCTGCTTGAAAATGGTCTCGTGCAGCGGCGACAGCGCGCAGGCCGGGTCGGTGTTGGCGGCGTCCCCGGTCAGCGCGAAGGCCTGACAGCGGCAGCCGCCGAAATCGATGTCGCGGAACTCGCAACTCTTGCACGGCTCCTTCATCCAGCCGGTGCCGCGATAGCGGTTGAAGGCCTCCGAGTTCTGCCAGATCCAGGCGATCGAATGGTTGGAGCGCACCGATTCGAAATCGAGCCCGGTGATGCTCTCGGCGGCATGGCAGGGCAGCACCTTGCCGGCGGGCGAGATGTTGAAGAACTGCCGGCCCCAGCCGCCCATGCATTTCTTCGGCCGCAGCGCGTAATAATCCGGCACCACGTAGTCGATGGTCAGTCGGCCCTTCAGCCGCTCGCGCGCCTCCTCAACGAGGCGGGTACACTCATCGAGCTGCGCCACGGTTGGCATCAGCGCGGCGCGGTTCTTCAGCGCCCAGCCGTAATATTGCACATTGGCGACTTCGAGCCGGTCGGCGTCGAGATCGAGCGCCATCTGGATGATGTCGGGCAACTGGTGCAGGTTCTGCCGGTGCATCACCGCGTTCACGGTGAGCGGCAGGTCGAGCTCGCGCGTCCATTTCGCGACTTCGAGTTTCTTGCGGTGGCCGCCCTTGTAGCCGGCAACGCGATCGGCGAGGCCGTCCTCGATGCCCTGGAAGGAGATCTGCACATGGCAGAGCCCGGCATCCGCGAGATCGCTGAGCCTCTCGCGCGTCAGCAGCACGGCCGAGGTGATGAGATTGGTGTAGAGCCCGGCGTCGCTGGCATGCTTGACCAGCTCGACGAGATCTTTCCGTGCCGTCGGCTCGCCACCGGAGAAATGCACCTGGAGCACGCCGATCTCGGCGAGCTCGCTCAGCACCTTTTTCCACTCGTCCGTCGTCAGCTCCTTGCCGGAGCGGTCGAGCTCGACCGGGTTCGAGCAGTAGGGACATTGCAGCGGGCAGCGATGAGTGATCTCGAGCAGCACCGCGAGCGGGATGCCGAACGTCTCCGCCGTCGAGCGCTGCTTCTCAAGCACCGCGAGGCTGTCGCTGGGCGGGATGGTCACGTCGCTCATGACGTCTTCTCCCTGATCTCGGTGAGAAAGCCCTTGTCGGCGAGATCCTGCAGCATGGCGATGACGTCGGCCAGGATCGCCTCGCGCGGCGCAGCGTACTTTGCGGCGAGCTGATCGGCGACCTCGCCGACATTGCGCTCGCCGTTGCAGAGTTGCAAGACCTCGACCGCAATCTCATCCGGCGCCAGCACCCGTTCCGGCGCCAGGATCACCCAGACCTTGCGGGTCTCGTCGTATTTCAGCTTGGCATGCCGCGGCAGCACGGGGCGGCTCGCCTCGCTGACGCTGATGTTCCGCGGCCCGGCCATCGCTTTAATCCTCAGCTCGCTTTGGGCACGAACGCGCCCGGCGGAATGTGGCCCTCGACATAGGCATGCTGGAGCGCGTCCAGCTGCACCCACAGCACGTTGGTCTTGAAGATCAGCGCGTTGCAGACCTGCGCGCGCTGCTCCGGCGTCGTGGCGTGCCTCTTGACATAATCGAGCGCGAAATTGGCGTCGCGCGGCGCCTGGGTCAGGCGGCGCTTGAAGTAGCTCATGATATCGGGGTTGACGAAGTCGTAGTGCTCCAGCATGCCCGAGATGCGTTCCTCATGCAGGTTCGGCGCGAACAACTCGGTGAGCGAGGAGGCGATCGCCTCCAGCGGGCTTTTTTCGCGGCAGAAGTGCACATAGGCTTCCACCGCGAAGCGCGTCGCCGGCAAGATGCCTTCGGTGGATTCGACGTAAGCGGTGTCGAGCCCGAGCCCTTCGGTCAGCTTGATCCAGCGCTCGATGCCGCCTTCGCTGCCGACATCGCCGTCATGGTCCTCGATGCGATGGCGCCATTCCAGGCGGGTAGCGCGGTCGCGGAAGCGGGAGATCACCACCGCGTCCTTGATCGGAATCGTGCTCTGGTAATAGTAGCGGTTGAGCGCCCAGGCCTGCACCTGGCCCTTGTTCAGCTTGCCGCCATGCAGCAGCTTATGGAACGGATGCAGGCTGTGATAGCGCGTGGCGCCGATGTGGCGCAGCGTTGCCTCCAGCTCCTCGGCGGAGTTGAGCCTCAAGTCCTTGCCGATCGAGAGCGCGGTCATTCCAGTCAGTGATGCGGCGTTCACAGCACGATCTCCGTTCCGTCAGCGGGTATCTGCCAGCCCGCCTCCTCAGTGAGCTTGCGCTCGGGCGAGCCGGGCAGCAGCGCCGGATTCGAGTTATTGATATGCAGAAACAGCTTCCTGTCGATATTGAGATCGGCCAGCCGGGCGATGGCGCCGTCCTCGCCGGACATGGCGACATGGCCCATGCTCTTGCCGGTCTTGTGGCCGAGGCCGGCCCTGATCATCTCGTCGTCGCGCCAGACGGTGCCGTCGAAGAACACCAGCGAAGCACCGTCGATCTCGGCCTTGAGCGCGTCGGTCACTTCGGCGCAGGCCGCGATGAAGTAGAAGAACTTGCCCGTGGCCTTGTCGGTGATCTTCAGGCCCAGCGTGTCGCCGTCGCCGCTCTCGCCGCCCGGATGCACCTTGCCTTCGAGATACCAGGCCGCCTTGCCCGGCACGGCAAAGGGCAGCACCTCGAGCCCCGAGCGCGTGCCGTCGGGCAGCCGCGGCTCGAACGGCTCGCGGATCGCGATCGGCTGGCGCCGCACGTTCTTCTCGTTCAGCACGTTGAAGATGCTGTTGCTGGCAAGGATCGCCAGCACCTTCTCGTGCGCATAGATCGTGAAGGGCGAGCCTTCGCGCATCGACAGCAGGCCGGCCACCGCATCGACTTCGCTGTTGGTCAAGATCACGCCCGCAATCGGCGTGTGGCGCAGCGCGCCCGCCTTTGGGTGCAGCTGCGGCGTGGCGTTGAATTGCTGGCGAAGATCGGGTGAGGCGTTGATCAGGAACCAGTGCTCGCCGTCGCCGCTGAAGGCGACAGAAGCCTGGGTTCGAAACAGCTCTTGTCCCTTCGCACGAGCCGCGCGGCAGCCTTCGCAGCCGCAATTCCACTGCGGAACTCCGCCGCCGGCCCCGGCGCCCAGGACGACGACGCGAAGCATGATCCGTCTCCTGGAGGCGAATTGGCGAGGTGGATCTCAGGCCGAGACAGTTTCGGACAAGGTTTCTCTCTCCCGGAAACGTATCGTGACCGAAAGAACCACCTGCGCAGAACGCGTTTCCACCAGCCGCTTACTTGCGGGTGGCGCTCACATACATATTGATTTCCATGCCGCAGGGCACTTCGACGATCTTAGGGGCTTTCCAGGCCATTTGGCTCTCCATTTTCGCGAATTCGGACGTATCCGCCCATTGGACAAATTAGTGCGGACGGCAAAGTTCGCCAGTGAAATTTTCCCGACCTAGGTAGTAGGCTGCGGGAATTGTTGCACTGCAAAGATGGCGTATTGCGGCCGCAAAGATGAGCGGATCAGATACGCAAAATTGCCGATAGGTCGTGATCCCTGTCGGGATAAACCAGTTGTGAGTATGGACCGGCTTCTCATCGGCGACAGATGACCCCCATTGGATCAGGCATGCCCAGATATTTCTTCAACACCCGCATCGGCGACGAACTGATCGTGGATCCTGACGGCGAGGACCTGCGCAACCCCGATCGCGCCTGGGAGGTCGCGCGGCAGATGATCCTTGAGGTCGTGAAGTCGGAAGGAACCCAGCCGGCGCTGCTGGAGGCCGTCATCGAGGTCACCGATGCCGACGGCGAGATCGTGCTGGAGTTTCCCTTCACCGAAGCGCTGCTCGACATGCCGGACCAGTCCGCGACGAGGCATTAGCCGGACGCGGTAGGGTAAGGGGCTCACCGCTCTCTCCACGTCATTGCGAGCCAACGGGTCCGCGCGAAGCGCGGCCCGATGACAGGCTCCGCGAAGCAATCCAGAATCCCTCCCCCGGAGGCAGCCTGGATTGCTTCGTCGCAAGGGCTCCCCGCAATGACGGAGAATGAGGCAACGCCCGGCGCAACCCGCCTTTCACCCCCGCGAAATCCGCATGGCTTTGCCGCGTTCCCGGCGCTAAAAGACGCCTGTCATACGGAGCAAGCCATGCAAGATCTCTGGCGCCTGTCGGCCGCCGACCTCGCCACCCTCGTCAGGTCCAAAAAAGTCTCCGCCAGGGAGGCCGCCAAGGCCGGTCTCGCGCGGCTCGATGCCGTCAATCCCCAGCTCAACGCGGTGATCGACCACCGGCCGGATGACGTGCTCAAGCAGGCCGATGCCGTCGATGCCGCAATTAGCCGGGGCGAGGACCCCGGCGTCCTCGCGGGCGTGCCCGTCACCATCAAGGCCAATGTCGACCAGGAAGGCTTTGCCACCACCAACGGCCTCAAGCTGCAGCGCGACCTGATCGCGCGCGAGGACAATCCGGTGGTCGCCAATTTCCGGAAATCGGGCGCCATCCTGCTCGGCCGCACCAATTGCCCGGCCTTCTCCTACCGCTGGTTCACCACCAATCTCATCCACGGCGACACCAAGAACCCCCGCGACGCTTCGCTGACGCCGGGCGGCTCGTCCGGCGGCGCCGGCTCGGCGGTCGCGGCCGGCATCGGCCACATCGCGCACGGCACCGACATCGCCGGCTCGATCCGTTATCCCGCCTATGCCTGCGGCGTGCACGGTCTGCGCCCGACGCTCGGACGCATTCCCGCCTTCAACCCGGCGCTGCCGGAGCGCCCGATCGGTCCGCAGATCATGGCGGTCTCGGGCCCGCTGGCGCGCACGGTCAACGATTTGCGCATCTCGCTTGAAGCGATGTCGGCCCGCGACATCCGCGATCCCTGGTTCGCGCCGGTGCCGCTGCAAGGACCCGCACGGGACAAGCGCGCTGCGCTGTGCCTCAATCCGGGTGGCCTTGCCACCGCACCGGAGGTGAAGGCCGCGGTGAGCGATGCCGGCAAGCGGCTGGAGCGCGCGGGCTGGACCGTCGATGTGATCGAGGACACGCCGCCGATGCGCGAAGCGGTGGAATGGCAGATCAAGCTCTGGCTCGGTGACGGCTATGAGGCGCAGCTGGAGATGGCCGAGCGCGAGGGCGATCCCGGCGCACTGGCCTGCCTGCGCGGCAACCGCGCCCGGGTCACGCCGATGGATCAGGCCAATTACGCCAAGGCGCTGACCCGGCGAGCCACGCTGACCCGCGACTGGATGCTGTTCTTCGAAAAATACGCCGTGCTGCTGACGCCGGTCTCCGGCGAATTGCCGTTCCCCGACCATCTCGACCGCAAGGACGAGGATTCCTTCAAGCGGGTCTGGGAAGCGCAGCTGCCGCAGATCGCGATTCCCTTCATGGGATTGCCGGGCCTCGTGGTCTCCACAGGTCTCGTCGGCAGGGCGCCGGTCGGCGTGCACATCGTCTCTGGCCGCTATCGCGAGGATCTGTGCCTGCTCGCCGGCGAAGCGATCGAGGCCGGCGGCGTGCCGCCATCGCCGATCGATCCCGTGGGCTAGCGATGACCGCCATCTACGACTTCAAGGCCAACTCGCTGGCCGGCGAGGAGGTCGCCCTGCGGCGTTTCGAGGGGCAGGTGCTCTTGATCGTCAACACCGCGAGCAAATGCGGTTTCACGCCGCAATATCGCGGCCTCGAGGATCTCCATCGCGACCTCTCTCCCCGCGGCTTCTCGGTGCTCGGCTTTCCCTGCAACCAGTTCGGCGCGCAGGAGCCAGGGCAGGCGAGCGAGATCCAGGAATTCTGCTCGACCCATTACGACGTCACCTTCCCCCTGTTCGAGAAGATCGACGTCAACGGGCCGAAGGCGCATCCTCTGTACGAGTACCTGAAACGCCAGCAATCCGGGCTTCTCGGCGCCGCCATCAAATGGAATTTCACCAAATTCCTGGTGAACCGTGAGGGCCGCGTGGTCGCGCGCTACGCGCCGACCGCCCGGCCCGAAGGATTGCGCAATCAAATCGAAACAATGTTGTGAGCGAGACAATCATGAGCGACGAATTTCCGGACCGCCTGTCGGTCGACCCGAACAGCCCCTATTACAACGCGGAGATCCTGTCGCGCGACGTCGGCATCCGCTTCAAGGGCATCGAGAAGACCAATGTCGAGGAGTACTGCATCAGCGAAGGCTGGGTCCGCGTCACCGCAGGGAACGCCAAGGACCGCCACGGCAACCCGCTGACCATCAAGGTGCACGGTCCGGTGGAGCCGTATTTCAGGGATAAGAAATAGGCTTGACCTGAGCGCGCGCCGTTCGCTCCTCGTCATTGCGAGGAGCGCGCACTCTCTCCTCGTCATTGCGAGCGCAGCGAAGCAATCCAGGATCTTTCCGCCGAGGCAGTCTGGATTGCTTCGTCGATTCGCTCCTCGCAATGACGATAATAACCACTGAAGGCCCACCCCATGTCCGTCCGCATCGTCGACGTCCGCGAAATTACAAAGCCGATCTCTTCGCCAATCCGCAACGCCTATATCGACTTTACGAAGATGACGACCAGCCTCGTCGCCGTCGTCACCAACGTGGTCCGCGACGGCAAGCGCGTCGTCGGCTACGGCTTCAACTCCAACGGCCGTTACGGGCAGGGCGGCCTGATCCGCGAGCGCTTTGCCGCGCGCATCACGGAAGCTGATCCCAAGTCGCTGCTGGATAGCACCGGCGACAATCTCGACCCCGACAAGGTCTGGGCCGCGATGATGACCAACGAGAAGCCGGGCGGCCACGGCGAGCGCTCGGTCGCGGTCGGCACCATCGACATGGCGGTGTGGGACGCGGTGGCGAAGATCGCGGGCAAGCCGCTGTTCCGTCTGCTCGCCGAACGCCACGGCGTCAAAGCCAATCCGCGCGTCTTCGTCTACGCCGCGGGCGGCTACTATTATCCCGGCAAGGATCTCTCGATGCTGCGGGCCGAGATGCGCGGCTATCTCGATCGTGGCTACAATGTCGTCAAGATGAAGATCGGCGGCGCTGATATCGACGAGGACCGCAGGCGCATCGAGGCAGTGCTGAAGGAAATCGGCAAGGACGCGCAGCTCGCCGTCGATGCTAACGGCCGCTTCAACCTGGAGACCGCCATCGCCTACGCCAAGATGCTGCGTGACTATCCCTTGTTCTGGTACGAGGAAGCCGGCGATCCTCTCGACTACGCGCTGCAGGCCGCGCTCGCCGAATTCTATCCGGGCCCGATGGCGACGGGCGAGAACCTGTTCAGCCATCAGGACGCCCGCAATCTGATCCGCTACGGCGGCATGCGCCCCGACCGCGACTGGCTGCAATTCGATTGCGCCTTGTCCTATGGCCTGTGCGAATACCAGCGCACGCTGGAGGTGCTGAAGACCCACGGCTGGTCGCCGAGCCGCTGCATCCCGCACGGCGGCCACCAGATGTCGCTCAACATCGCCGCCGGCCTCGGCTTAGGCGGCAACGAAAGCTATCCCGACCTGTTCCAGCCCTATGGCGGCTTCCCCGACGGCGTCCGCGTCGAGAACGGCCACATTACCATGCCCGAGCTTGCAGGCATCGGCTTCGAAGGCAAGTCCGATCTGTACAAGGAGATGAAAGCGCTGGCGGAGTAGGGGTGGTGAGCGATTGGACCGCAACGGTTGCGCCAACATCGGTGTCGTCCCCGCGAAGGCGGGGACCCATAACCCCAGGGAGGAGTCGTTGCGCGAACTGGAAACTCCGAGTCCCCGTAACCACATCTGCCTGTGATTATGGGTCCCGGACCTGCGCTTCGCTTGTCCGGGACGACGACTGAGTATGCCCCCTACGACAGCCGCATATCCAGCAGCCTTCGCCCTTCGCCCTTCAGCAGCTTCTTCACCGCGCTCGACGCCACGACCTCGCCGTCATTGGCATAGGCCTCGTGGTTCTTCTCGATGTCGTCGAGGCGGTAGAGGTAGTTGACCATGAGGCCGGCGGACTCGCGCATTCCCTTGGGCGAGAGGTCGCCCAGCCAGTTGATGCGCTCCAGCCGAGCGCCGTTGCCGAGATGGAAGCGGGCGACGGAATCGATCAGCTTGCCCTTCGGCGTGCGCGCCTTGAGGAAATAGTGCGCCGCGAGCGGCTCCAGCACGGCGCGGAGCAGCGCCGCCGTCTCCGGGCTCTCGAACCATCTGGGATCGTCGAGGCGCCTCAGCACCTCGCGGTCCTCGTCCGACAGCGGCAGATCCTTGTCCTGCTTAACCCAGGCCATGAAGCCCGGCACCGGCGACAGCGTGACGAAGGTGTCGAGCTTCGGCAACTCGCGGCGCAGCTCTTCCACCACCTGCTTGATCAGGAAGCTGCCGAAGGAGATGCCGCCTAGGCCGCGCTGGGTGTTGGAGATCGAATAGAACACGGCGGTGCGCGCGCGCTCGATCGGCAGGTGCTGGCGGTCGACTGCGAGCAGGGGCTGGATCGCGCCGGGGATCGTCTCGGTCAGCGCCACCTCGACGAAGATCAAGGGCTCGTCCACCATCGCAGGATGGAAGAAGGCGTAGCAGCGCCGGTCGACCGGATCGATGCGGCGGCGCAGATCATCCCAGTCCGAGATCTCGTGCACGGCCTCATAACGGATGATCTTTTCGAGGATGTTGGCCGGCGTCGACCAGTCGATCCTGCGCAGCACGAGAAACCCCCTATTGAACCACGAAGAAAGAAGATGCGAGACGTCGCGGTCGAGCGCGGCGAGATCGGTGTGCCCGTTCATCATGCCGAGCAGATCGGCGCGCATGTTGACGAGATCGCCGGTACCGCCGGGCGCGCGGTTGAGCCGCCGGATCAGCTCCTGCCGGCGCGGCTCGGAAGCGAAGTGCAGCGAGCTTGCGTCCTCGTCGCTGGGCGCGGCCCGCCATGTCTCGATCGCCTTGGACAGGCGCTCCCGGTCGGGACCGAAATCGCGCACCAATCCCTCGAAGAAGGCGCGGCGTCCCGCAGCGTCCAGCTCCCGGTAGATGTCGAGCACCTCGCGCGCCATCGCCGTGCCCGAGGCTTCGCCCCGGCCCGACAGCAGCGCATCGCAGAGCTCGAGCAGTCCGTCGGCATCATGCTTGGTATCGGCGGCGTCCCCCCGGCGAAGCAACGTGCGGCCGCGCTCGGAGATGGTGGCAAGCAGGTCGGAGAAGAAGGCGTTGGCCATCGGGGCTTTCGTATCAGGTCTGTGCGATGCGGCAAGCTTACACGGGATTTGGGTGCAAGCCGATCACAATCAAGCAGGCGAATGCGGCATCTTTCGCTCCGCCGTGCGTTTGGAGAATGAGGGCATGCCGGAACGGGTCGATGATATGCCGGGCAGTGCTCATTCCAACGCGCTGTCATGCCCCGGCTTGACCGGGGCATCCAGTACGCCGCAGCTTCTCGATTCTAGCCGAGCCGTCTCGGCGTACTGGGTCGCCCGGTCAAGCCGGGCGACGACACCGCGTGTGTTGCAAACTCCGTCGGCGTCCGACCCGTCACCTGGCGGAATGCGGCCGAGAACGCCGGCACGCTGGCATAGCCGAGCTGGGTCGCGAGCTGCTTCACCGACACGCTCGCATCCGTCGATATCCGCTCGATCGCCGCCGCAATCCTCGCGCGCTGGCACCAGCTCTTGAAGCTCAGCTGCGTCTCGCTCGAAAACAGCCGCGACAGCGTACGCGCGGAGGTTCCGACCGCGCGCGCCAGCGTGTCGATGTCGTGCAGGCCGGTGGGATCGTCGAGCACGATCATCGCCGCGCGGCGGCAGCGCGCTTCGCGCGGCAGCGGCACGAAGGTCGCGGAATCCTCGGCCTGGTGCAATTCCAGCATCACCAGGCGCACCAGGAGCTCGGTGCGCTCTTCGGTGTTGCGCCCGTCGAACAGCGCGAGAATCGCCTGATTGAGCAGCGGCGACACCCGCACCACGAATTCCCTGGTCAGGCCGTCATAGCGCTGCTCGCGCTTCAGCCAGGACAGGTCGAAATACAGCGTGCGCATCTCGATGTCGGCCAGCAGGTCGATGGCATGCTCGAGCCCGGCCGGCACCCAGACCGCGCGGTCCGGCGGCACCAGCCAGCGTCCGGCGGGCGTCGTCACCTGCATCGTGCCCTTTGCCGCATAGATCAGCTGCGCCTCGCGGTGCATGTGCAGATCGATCCGCATCCCCTTGGGATAGTCGCGGGCGACCAGGTGCACGCCCGCGGGCGAGCGGTGGTTGCTCCGGACCTCCCGCAGGATTGGCGTTTCCAAGACAGTCATTGGCAGCATCCCGTCATGGGGAGGACATATAACTCATTTCGGAGCAGGAGAGGATTCGGGAATGAACAGCCCCAGTCGGGTCATCGGTTTCGTCAACGCAGGTCATTTCATCGACCATTATTCGATGCTGATCTTCGCCGCCGCTGTCATCATCATGGGCCCGGCGCTCGGCATGGCCTATTCGGAACTCTTGCCCTACGCGACGCCGGGCTTCGTTGCTTTCGGCGCCGGCTCGCTGCTCACCGGCTGGCTGGGCGATCGCTGGAGCCGCCGCCACATGATGCTGATCTTCTTCGTCGGCATCGGCCTTTCGATGATCGCGGTCGGCTTCGTGCAGACCCCCGTGCAGCTCGGCGCGGCGCTGCTTGCGATCGGCATCTTTGCGTCGATCTATCATCCCGTCGGCACCGCCATGATCGTGTCCTACGCCGACCGGCTCGGCCGCGAGATGGGCATCAATGGCGTCTGGGGCAATCTCGGCGTGGCGTCGTCGGCCCTGGTCACCGGCGTGATCGGCCAATATCTCGGCTGGCGTTTTGCGTTCATCGTTCCTGGCGCGGTTACGGTCCTGATCGGCATTGCCTTCGCGCTGAGCGTCGTGCATGAGGACCGCAAGGGCTCGAAGCAAGCGGCGGCGCAGGCGCGGGTGGCCAGGCAGGACATGTGGCGTGTGATCCTGGCGCTGCTGATCGTGGTGATCGCGATCTCCACGACCTTCAACGCCGTCACCGTGGCGCTGCCAAAGCTGTTCGCCGAACGCCTTGCCGACCTGACCAAGAGCCCGGCGCTGCTCGGGGTCATCGCCGCCGGCGTCTACGTGTTCGGCGCGATGACGCAGTACACGATCGGCCGGCTGCTCGACCGCTACTCCCTGAAGACAGTGGCGCTGCCGCTGTCCTTCATGCTGGCGCCGTTCCTGTATCTCGCCGCGAGCCTGAACAATCTTCCGCTGATCCTGGTGTCGATCGGCATCGTCATGGGCGCGTTCGGACAGGTCACGGTGAACGATGCCATGGTCGGCAAATACACCACGGAAGAGTGGCGTTCGCGCGCCTATGCCGTGCGCTATTTCGTCGGTTTCACCGCGGCTGGCGCCTCCGTCGGTCTGGTCGCCTGGCTCTATGAGCGGGGCGGCTTCGTCACCATGCTGCACGCCTTCGCCGCCCTCTGCCTGCTCGCGATCGCCGCCGCGCTGATCCTGCCGCGCGAGATCCGCACGCCGCAGGTGGTGTGAGGGAGACTCTCTCCACCGTCATTGCGAGGAGCCCTTGAGGATGAGGAGGCACCCTCGAAATGCCGCCGATGATGCCATTATGCCCCTGTTTTGCCCGACGACACAAGTCGTTTCGGCGAAACAGAAATTTTTGTAAGCCTTTTCAACCCCATCCCTACTGTGCATGGGGTTGTTTTTCGCACTTCTTGTTTTGAGCGGACGAAGAGAAGTTAAGGCTTCACCTCCGCCACCGCCTGCGGCTTCTTCTTCGACGACCGCCAGTTCTCGAAACGCTGCACCACGACGAAGAAGGCCGGCACGAACAGCACCGCAAGGCAGGTCGAGGCCAGCATGCCCGAGAATACCGTGATGCCGATCGACTTGCGCGCGCTGGCGCCGGCGCCGGTGGCGAGCACCAGCGGGACGACGCCGAGGATGAAGGCGAACGAGGTCATCAGGATCGGCCGGAAGCGGGCGCGCGCGGCCTCGATCGCGGATTCGATGATCGGCTTGCCGTCGCGGCCGTGCAGCTCGAGCCCGACCTCGACGATCAGGATGGCGTTCTTGGCCGACAGCGCGATCAGGAGGATCAGGCCGATCTGGCAATAGAGGTTGTTGTCGATCTTGAGGGCGGAGAGGATCAGCATCGGCCCGAGCAGCGACAGCGGCACGGCGAGAATCACCGAGATCGGCGCGTACCAGCTCTCGTACTGGCCGGCGAGCACGAGATAGACCAGCAGCATGGCGAGCCCGAACACCCAGTAGATCTGGTTCGAGACCGCCTTCTCCTGATACGACATCGCGGTCCATTCATAGCCGGTGCCCGGCGGCAACGTCTTGTCCGCGATCTCCTCCATCAGCTTCAGCGATTGGCCCGACGAATAGCCCTGCGCCGGCAGGCCGATCACGGTCGACGACGGATAGAGATTGTAGAGGCTGATCAGCGACGGCCCCGTGGCCGGCGTGATCTGGGCGACGGTGCCGAGCGGGATCATGTCGCCGTTCGAGTTGCGCACCTGCATGTTGGCGATGTCGCGCTCGGTGACGCGGAAGGCGGGATCGGCTTGCGTATAGACCTGGAACACGCGGCCGAACTTGTTGAACTGGTTGACATAGGAAGAGCCGAGATAGGTCGACAGCGCCGAGAACACCTGATCCGTGGTGACATGAAGCGTCTGAGTCTTGACGCGGTCGATCTCGACGTTGAATTGCGGCACCGAGGAGCGGAACGAGGACTGCACGCGCTGCAGCGCGCTCTGGCTTTGAGCGTTGGTGACCATCGCGCCGGTGATGGCCTGCAGCTTGGCGAAATCGCTGTTGCCGTCGCGCAGCTCGACCTGCATCGAGAAGCCGGCGGCGTTGCCGATGCCCTGGATCGGCGGCGGCGGCAACACGATGGTGCGCGCCTCCATGATATCAGCGAGCTTGTCGTTCAGGCCAAAGACCAGCGAGCGCAGATCCTCACCGGGCCCTTTACGCGCGTCCCAATCCTTCAGGATGATGTAGGCGACACCGGCATTGGCGAGGCTGGCGCTGTTGTCGAGCGCGGAGATGCCGGCGATGGTGATGACCTGCGCCACGCCGGGCGTGTCCTTGATCAGCCCGCTCGCTTTGTCGAGCACGGCCTGCGTCCGCTCCAGCGCGGCGCCGTCGGGCAGCTGCACCGCGGCGATCAGATAGCCCTGGTCCTCGATCGGCAGGAAGCCGGTCGGCACCCGCGACAGGCCATAGCCGCTGGCGGCGATGATCAGCAGTGCGAACGCGACCGAGATGGTGGCGTGCTTCACGAGGAACGTGATCAGCCTTGTGTAACCGCGCTCGACGCGGTTGTAGACCGCATTGAAGCCCCGATAGAAGAAATTGCGCTGCTCCGGCGGCACGGCCGGCCGCAGCCACAGCGCGCATTGCGTCGGCTTCAAGGTCGCGGCGTTGATGGCGGAGAGCAGGGCGGTCGCGGCGATCACCAGCGCGAATTGCGAGTAGATGCGCCCGGTCAGTCCGGCGAGGAACGAAGCGGGCAGGAACACCGAGATCAGCACCAGCGTGATGCCGACGATCGGCGCGAACAGCTGGTCCATCGCGCGGATCGCGGCGTCGTGGCCGTTCATGCCCTGTTCGATGTTGTGGGCGGCGCCCTCGACCACGACGATGGCGTCGTCGACCACGATGCCTATCGCGAGCACGATCGCAAACAGCGTCGACATGTTGATGGTGAAGCCGAGTGCCGCCATCGCGGCGAAGGCGCCGATGATGGTGACAGGCACGGTCGTCGCCGGCACCAGCATCGCGCGCCAGTCCTGCAGGAAGATGAGGATCACGACCAGCACCAGCAGGCCGGCCTCGATCAGGGTCATATAGACCTCGTGCACCGAGGCCTCGACGAACTTGGTGGTGTCGAACGGCGTGTCGTACTTGATGCCTTCGGGGAAGCGCTTGGCGAGCTCCGCCATCTTCTTCTCGACGGCCTGCTCGACCTGCAGCGCGTTGGCGCCCGGCGACTGGAACACGCCGATGCCGACCGCGGGCTGCTTGTTGAGCGAGAAGATCTGGCTGTAGGTCTGCGCGCCGAGTTCGACCCAGCCGACGTCGCGCACCCGCGTGACGTCGCCGCTCGTGCCCGTCTTGACGATGATGTTCTCGAACTGGCCGGAATCGTCGAGCCGTCCGTTGACGTTCAGCGTGTACTGGAACGCTTGTCCCGGCGGCGTCGGCGGCGCGCCGACCTGACCGGCGGCGACCTGCTGGCTCTGCTGCTGGATTGCCTGGATCACGTCCTGCGGCACCAGGCCACGCACCTGCAGCTTGTTGGGATCGAGCCAGATCCGCATCGAGTATTGCCCGGCGCCGAATACGGTGACGTTGCCGACGCCGGGCAGGCGCGAGAGCTCGTCGCGGATGTTGATGGTGGCGTAGTTGCTCAAGTAGAGGCTGTCGTACCTCGCATCCGGCGAGGTGAGCGTCACGAACAGCAGGATCGAGGTCGACCGCTTCTGCACGGTGACGCCCTGGTTCTGCACGGCTTGCGGCAATTGCGACAATGCGCTGGAGACGCGGTTCTGCACCAGCACCTGCGCGAAGTTGAGGTCGGTGCCGATCTTGAAGGTCACGGTCAGCGTGTAGGTGCCGTCGGAGCCGCTGTAGGACTGCATGTAGAGCATGTCCTCGACGCCGTTGACCTGCTGTTCGATCGGCAGCGCCACGGTATCGATCACGGTTTTGGCGCTGGCGCCGGGATAGCGCGTGGTGACCTGCACGGTCGGCGGCACCACGTCGGGGTATTGCGCGATGGCGAGATTGAACAGCGCGACGCCGCCGATCAGGATCATCAACAGCGCGATGACGTTCGAGAGGACCGGCCGCTCGATGAAGAACTTTGAGATCATGGCTGGCAGCCCCTACTTGCTCGAGGCCTGCGTCTGCTCGATCTTCGTCACCTGCGGGTCGATCTTCTGGCCCGGGATGACGCGCAAGAGCCCCGCGGTCACGACGCGATCCTCTGGCTTCAGGCCGCTCTCGATCACGCGCAGGCCGTTGTCGACCGGGCCGATCTGTACCTTGCGCTGCTCAACGACGTTGTCGCTGTTGACGACGAGGAGATAGCGGCCGCCCTGGTCGCTGCCGAGCGCGGTGTCGGGAACGAGCAGGGCGCTCTTCTCCTGGTCGAAGGGCACGCGGACCCGGACGAAATAGCCAGGCAGCAGCACCCGCTTGTCGTTGGGAACGAGGCCGCGCACGGCCAGCGTGCCGGTCGACTGGTTGAGGGTCGGCGAGACGTAGTCGAGCTTGCCCTCATGAGGGTAGCCGGTATCGGTCTGCAGCCCCACTTGAATCGGGAAGTGCTTCATGTCCGCGGGCGTCAGTCCGCGACGGGTCGCCTCGGCGCGGATGCGCAGCACGTCCTGCTCGTTGACGGTGAAGTTCACATAGATCGGGTCCATCGCCACGATGGTGGCGAGCTGGGTCGGCGAGGAGACGCCGACGAGCTCGCCGATCGAGACCATGTGCGCGCTGACGATGCCGTCGAACGGTGCCGTGACCTTGGTGTAGCCGTAATTGACTTCGGCGAGCTTGGTGTTGGCCTGGGCCTGCTGCAGATTGGCCTGGGCGTTGTCGCGGTTCGAGGTCGAGGTGTCGAGCGTGGCTTGCGAGACCGCCTGGCGCTGCACCAGCTCGGCCTGTCGCTTGTAGTCGGCCTCCGCCTGCCGGAGCGAGGCCTGCGCGCCGACTTCGGCCGCCTGCGCCTGCTCGAGCTTGAGCTTGTAGGTCTCAGGCTCTATCGTGAACAGCTGGGCGCCCTGCTTCACGAATGTGCCGTCCTGATAGTCGATCGTTTGCAGAAAGCCCTGCACGCGCGCGACGAGATCGACGCTCTTGATCGGTGCCGTGTTGCCGGTCGCCTCGATGTAGCGCGTCACCGGACGCTGCACCGGCGTCGCGATGTCGACCTTGGGCGGCGGCGGCGCCACGAACGTGTTCTTGTCCTCGCAGCCGGCGAGCACAGCCAATGCCGCGGTTGCGGCGAGTGCCCGACCGATATGTTTCCTCGCTGCTCCATTGCGTCGTGCGGGAGATGGGGGATTTGCGCGGCTCATTCGGTGGTCCCCGATTGCTGTCTGTCGGTGCGGCAGGCTACCAACAAACGGGCAGTCGTGGAACACCATAGCCATGGCGGTCACGGGTCTTGCACCGAAAACGGCAGTGTGGCCTTTGACAGATTTGTCACGACAAGGCGCTTTTCACCGGCGAACGATTGGCCCGTCCGCACCTAGAGCTGGCGCGCATGCCACGCCGCGAGCACATCCTTCTCGTCTTCGGCAGTGAGACCGACGACGGGCCCGTTGACGGCGTTGAGCCAATCAAGCGTATCGCGCGCGGTGTCTCCCGGCGGTCGCGAGGTCAGGCCGGCCGCGCGTGCCGGCGAGGTATCGCGCGTCAGGAAGCCGGCGTAATCAGGCAATGGCAGCCACATCGGTAAGGACCGCGGGCCCGCCCAACGCCTGACGTCATGCGCTTCCAGAAAGGCGCGATCGATCCAGGTGAAGGTGCAGGACGCGTTCAGCGCGGATGCGCATTCGCTCAGGAATCCGCCGCGCGTGCGGATCGGCCCAATCCCGTCATAGATGCCGGTGAGACCGCTCTCTGCCGCATGCACGATCCATTGCGCGAGATCGCGCACGTCGATGAACTGGACCGCATCCTCCGGCGATCCCGGCGCCAGCACCTCGCCGCCGCGCGCAAGCCGCGCCGGCCAGTAGGCGAACCGTCCGGTCGGGTCCTCGGGCCCTGCGATCAGTCCGGCGCGGCAGATGAAGGCGTCATCGCCGACCGCCTGTTCGCAGGCGACCTTGGCTGCGCCGTAGATCGCCTCGGTGCTGTGCTCGATCTCTCCCGCAACAGGCTCGCGCAGCGGCGCGGAGTCGGCGCGTTGCCCCGGGATGCGGTTGTCCGCATAAACGCTGATCGTCGAGACGAAGGTCCAATGCACGCCCGGCCGCTTCAGCGCGGCGACTGCGCGACGGACCTGGCCGGGATGACGCGAGACATCGACCACGGCGTCGAATGTCTCACCCGCGAGCGGCGCAAGTCCGTCGGCCACGTCGCGGTCGATCCGCAGGAAGCGGGCGCCGGCGGCAATCGGCCCCGCAAGGCCGCGGGCCGCGCAGGTCACGTCATGCCCGCCAGCGCAGGCATGGCTTGCGATCGCCCGGCCGAGAAACTGGCTGCCGCCGAGAACGAGAATGCGCATGGAAACGTCCGCGTGATCGATGCCACCGCGAGACTACAACCTGCGCTGGCAGTTGCAACCCGCTTCCTCAGCGCGCCCTGATCTCCGCGTATTTCGCCATCGCTTTCTCGAACTTCCGGTTGAACAGCCACATCGCAGCCAGGATTTCGCGGTAGCTTGCCGAGGTTTTCGCCCGGTCGGCCCGTCCGAAGGCAAAGATGCTGTTGTTGCGCAGGTGCTTCATGATCGTGGGGCTGGACACCCGGTAGTTCAGGAGATCGCCCGATTTGAGCGCCGACCGCGTCGGGGTCGGAACGATCTGGATCAGCTCGAACAGCTTCATCTGGTCGATCGTATCAGGGAGCGTCTTCACGACTTTCGGGATCTCACGAAACAGATCGGCGTGCGCGTTCATCAGGCCGTCGCGCACATTGGTCCAGTGGTTGAAGCGGTGATCGATGCCGCGGGCGCGCGCCTCTTCCTTGTCGTCGCGCGCGCTCAGGTGCGGATCGATCGCGGCGATGTCGCTCTTGATGGCCTCCCATTTCCGCCGGCCGTTGCGGTCTTCGGAGGGGCCTGTCTGGAAGCTGCCCATATAGGTGTTCGAGCGTGCATTGCGGACATTCTGCTTGCCGTTGGTCTCCGCAAAGAACAGCCCGAGGCTGATCCGCCCGGCAGCTTCGGCGTGTTCGGGAGCGAGGCCCTTGGCGCGCGCAATCGCGACCGCAAGATCGACGACGTCCTTGAACGGCGTCGGCGAGCTCTGCGCGCCGGCAGGCGGCGCCTCCATGATGTCGAACAGCCTGCCGTATTCCTCGACCAGCGGCTCGATGTCGGCGTCGAAATAGGCCGGGGGAATCTCGAACTTGTTGGGCCGGCCGATCCGCGACGGCGTGACGTCGGTCAAGTCCTTGTAGCTGCTGATGACGGCGACGCGTGCGAGATACAGCGCCTGCCCCGGCAGGTTCGGCAGCGGCTGCTTCGCCTCGATCTGGCGCCGCCGCTCGGCGAGCACGGATTTGAAGTCGCCGAGCGCGCGCTCGTAAGTGGCGAGCGCCGCCGATTGCTGCGGCGACGGTGCCTTCTGCGCATCGACCGGCGCCGCCACGAAGAAGGCAACGGCCGCAAGCGCCGCGGCGGCAAGTCGTCTCGATCCCATGACCGATCCTGTGGCTGGTTCCCGTCGATTCGATGGCCAGCGAGATCGTAGACTCCGGAGGCGAGCTGCCGCAATTCTCCTCTCACGCCGCCCGATAGTCCGGCGCCGTCGCGAGGAATTTGCCGTAAGCATCCGCATCCGGAGGTTGGAAGCGTCCTTTGAGCCCGCCGGTCTTCTGGTTCTTCGCGCCGATATCGGCCATCAGCTCGTCGAAATGGCGGTAGTGATAGGGGGCGACGCAGAGGCCGCCATAGACGCCCGCGGCCGGGCGCTCGACGCGCTTGAAGTGCAGCATCATCTCGATGTTGTCGCGCATCGCCTGGGCCGACGGCTGGTTGGCGAGCTGGCCGTCGGCATAACGCACCAGCCAGTTCGCCGCGAGGTCAGCGCAGAGCACGGTGCAGAACGAGGAGTTGAAGCCGACGAAGCCGAGCTCGGGCAGATCCGGATTGGCGATCAGGCGATAGAGCCGGTACTGCCCGTCGGCATCGACCAGTTTCTGCCGGTAGGCCTCGGGCAGGAACGGCACGCCGAGCTTGTAGCCGATCGCGAGCACGGCGACGTCGGCGCCCACGCGCTCGCCGCCGCTCATCACGATGCTGTCGCCCTCATAATGATCGAACGTGCCGAACACGGCCTTGATGCGGCCGTCGGCGACCATCGGGTAGAAGCCCGGCGTTGCGATGGGCACCGAGCAGTTGACGCCGTCCTCGATGCGCTCCTTCGGCACCATCTTGCAGCGGCCGAGCTTGAGCTGCGCCTTCAACAGGCTCTCCAGCCCGCGCCAATTGGCCCAGACCAGCGGCGCGGCGATGCGGTGCGCGAGCCGTCCCATCGCGCCGATGCCCCAGCCCGGAAACATCTCCTCCTGGGCGCGGATGTAGAGGATGCGCTTGAAGTTCACGAGACCGCCGATGAAATAGGGAATGCGCCAGACCGGCTCGCGCATCACGATCGTGACCTCGCGGGCGCCCGACTTCACCGCATTCACGGCGATGTCAGTTGCGGACTTCGAGCCGCCGAGCACGACGACGCGGCGTTCCTTCGCCAGGGTCGGATCGCCGTATTTCGACGAGTGCAGGATCTGGCCGCCCTGCGCCAGAAAGGCGTCCTCGCCGGGGCAATGCAGCTCGCGTGGCTCGTTGAATTGCCCGGTGCAGACCGCGACGAAATCGAAATCCTCGCTCGTGGTCGTGCCGTTCCTGTCCTTCAAGGCAAGCGTCCATCCCGACCTGCCGTCGCCACGGCGCGCCATGCCGGCGACTTCGGTGTTGAGCCGCAGCATGCGCTCGAGGCCAAAACTCTTGGCATAATCGGCGAGGTAGGCGTGGACCTGCGGCCCGGTCGGCCATTCCGGATAGGCATCCGGCATGGCGCGGTCGGTGTAGCGGTAGAGCTCCTTCGGGCTCTGGGTCTGCACCTCGGGGTAGGAGCGCGCCGGCTCCCAGACGCCGCCGAGATCTGAGCTGCGCTCGACGATGGTGACGCGGTGGCCCCGGGTGGAGAATGCTTTCGCGGCGGCAAGGCCGGAGACTCCGGCGCCGATCACGCAGACATGTTTTGGGCTGACCATGGGATTGCTCGATGTGTTTGGCGCGCAAGCGGCCGCGTTCGGCCACAAGGCGCGGCCGGCCGGGGCTGCAAGCAGATGCAAGCGGAGGAAGCGGCGACGGCTAGTCGTTGGCCTCAGGCGGCAGGAAGTCGACCTCATGCAGCGCCGAGATGCGCACGACCTCGGCCGGGTCGGTCAGATTGTGCAGCTGGTTGAACAGCGCCTCCAGCTTCTGCATCGGTGAGACCCAGAACAGCGCGCGGCACGGCTTGTCGGACTTGTTGAAATAGCCGTGCGGGATGCCGCGTGGCATGCGCACGAGGTCGCCGGCATTGGCCTTGACCCATTGACCGTCGAGCTTGAGATCGAGCGTGCCTTCCTGCACCAGGATGAACTCGTCCTGGGTCGGATGGATATGCACCGGCACGAACTGGCCGGGATCGCTGTTGGTCTCGAACGCGAAAGTGGAGTCGGTGACGGCCTTGGGGAAATAGACCTGGCCAAGGATGTTCCAGCTCTTGCCGCCGTAGCCTGTGCCGTTCGCGGTGATGCCTTTTTCGAGTGCAGTCATGGCTTGCTCCTCATGGATTCCGGCGGGGACGGAGCATCGTCCGAGGACGGACCGCCTGTCTATCCGCTAAACGAATCCGGATGAACCTATTGCCATGCAGCACGACGAATTTGCGAGCTCCGCCCTTTTCGCCCCCGCGGAACTATTATAGGCTTAAAGGAATTCCGGGCGCGAAGCATGGTCGACGATGTCCGCAGCCGAGCTGGAAATGAGCGCAACAGCCTCTGCAGCCGAACGGCTTGCGGCCTTCGCCCGCGTCACCACTGATGACGTCGACGAGGCGGCCGAGCAGATCGGGCGCATCTTCTGCCCGCATGATCTCAAGCCGACACAGGCGCGCGCGGCCGGCTTCTCGGCCCGGCACAATTGCGCGGCGTTCGAGGGTTTCTCCATCAACTACGTCGCCTATGGCGGAGCGGTCAGCATCGATCCGGGCTGCCTCGAGCGCTTCTTCCTGGTGCAGGTCCCGCTTGCTGGCAGCGCCCGCATTCGTGCCGGTCGTCGTGAGCTCGATGCGGCCCCGGGGCGGATCGCGTCGCTGCTGTCGCCGACGATTCCGACCCGGATGATGTGGAGCGATTGTGCGCAGGCGATCCTGCTGCTCGATCGCCGCATGGTCGAGCAGCGCGCCGCGGCCTTGTCGGGCAGGGCGGCAGGCAGGGTCGAGTTCGATCCGGTGATCGAGCTGGATGCGCCGTCCGGGCGGGCCCTGCAGACGAGGCTCGCCGAGCTGATGACGCTCGCCGAGCGCCTCGGGCCATCAGGCCGGCTCTCGCCGGCCGCGATGGCCGATTGGCGCGAAGCGCTGCTCGATCATCTGCTCAACCGGCAGCGGCATGGCCTGTCGGATGCGATTGAAACGTTCTCGGGGCAGGCCGAGCGTCTGCCCCGCGCGCTCCGCGCCGCGCGCGACCATCTGGCAGACAGTGCCGGCGAGCCGCTCGATCTCGCGCAGCTCGCCTGCGTGGCCGGCATCGGCATCCGCGCGCTCCAGCTCGGCTTCCGCCGCCACTTCGGCGTGTCGATCTCGCAGATGCTGCTCGACATGCGCCTCGCCGGCCTCCACGCGCGCCTCGCGCAAGCCGCCCCCGATGCCTCCATCACCGAGATCGCCTTCGATCTCGGCTTCACCCATCTCGGCCGGATGGCCGGCGCCTACCGCGAGAAATTCGGCGAGACGCCCTCGGCAACGCTGCGGCGAAGGATGAGCTAGGTCCGTATCACCAGGCCTGGATGCCGGGCCTCAACCCGCCGGCGAGTCGGTCTGGCACAGCGTCGTCACCCAGATCACGCGCGCCACCTGCTGGGTCGGGTTGTCGAACATGTGCGGCACGATGCTCGGAAAACGAAAGCTGTCGCCGGCTTCCAGCACATGGGCCTGGTTGTCGAGCCACAGCCGCAGGCTGCCCGAGAGGATGTAGCCCGCCTTCTCGCCGGTGTGCTGCAGGAAGTCGGTGCCGGAGGAGGCGCCGGGATTGAGCGTGAGCTCGTAGAGCTCGAGCTGGCCTTTGCCTTCCGGCGTCAGCGCTTCCTTGACGACGCCGCTGGCGGTGAGCCGCAGCAGCCGCCTGGCGTTCTTGCGCACGGTGTAGCGCGGCGCTTCGGCAGGATCGCTGCTCTCGAAGAAATAGGAGATGGGAACGTCGAGCGCGATTGAGAGCAGGCGCAGCGTGCGGATCGACGGCATCGCGCGCGCACGTTCGAGCTGGCTGATCATGCCGGTCGACAGGCCGGTCTTGTTGGCGACGTCCTGGATCGAGAGGCCGGCGCGCTGACGCAGCAGCCGCACTGTTTCACCCAGGCGCTGGTCGACCGCATCTTCGGCCTCGGTCGTCGGAGCGTCCTTCAGACTGTTCGTGTCGCCGCGACCATCCATGTCGCTCTCCCATGCATCATCTCAGCGTCGGGGATCGAGCCCCGCGCCTTCAGTCAGAGTGAAAAGCTGGCGCATTCTAGCAATGCGATTGACAGCTGTATTTAGTCGTGATGAACTTTTGGGAGAAAAATTTAGAAGCACTAAAGCCCACTCCTGTCCCTTTGCCGGGGTCTCGGGGGCGCGGGAGACGGTGCCGCGTGCGGAAACGGAGAGTGGGTCATGGCGGACGACACCGGCAAGTTCGGCGTTGCGGCAGGGCATCTCGGCATTCCGAATCGCCGTCAATTCTTCCAGCTTGGCGCGGGCGCAGCCGCAGGCTGGACGCTTTCAGGGAACGCCTTCGCACAGACCGAACGTCCTACCAATCCCCCGGACAAGCCGCGCGGCCAGGTGATCGCGGCGCTGTCGCAGGAGCCGACTGTCTTTCATCCCTTGATGCCGGGCATCGAGGTCGATCAGGGCATCTGGTGGCAGGTGTTCTCGCCGCTCTGGTACATCGAGCCCGACGGGAAATTCGTTCCCGACCTCGCCCGCGAAGTCCCGACCATCGAGAATGGCGGCCTCTCGGCCGACGGCCTGACCTGGAAGATCAAGCTGCGCAGCGACGTGAAATGGCACGACGGCACGCCGTTCACGGCGGAGGATGTCAAATTCTCCATCGAGCTGATCAACAATCCCGGTTTCCGCGCGCGCAGCCGGGTCGGCCATAGTCTCGTCAAGGACATCACCGTCGTGGCGCCCGACGAGATCCATTGGCGGATGGAGTCGCCTTATTCGCCCTATATGTCGATCCTGGCGTCGTTCACCTTCATCGTGCCCAAGCACATCCTGGAGAAGGTGTCCGATCCGAATGCCTCACCGTTCCACAATGCGCCTGTCGGGACCGGCCCGTTTCGCTGGGGCGAGCGCGTGCCCGGCGACCATATCCAGCTGAACGCCCACACCGGCTATCATGGCAAGGGGCCGTACCTCGAACGCGTGGTCTTCAAATACATCCCTGATCTCACCGTGCTCTACACCCAGTTCCGCACCGGTCAGGTCGACTACACCGGCCTGCAAGGCATCCTGCCGAACTTCGTGCAGGAGGCAAAGACGCTGAAGGGCCGCAAGATCTTCGTCTCTTCGACCTCCTCGGTAGAGCATATCGCGCCGAACCTGGATTTTGGCCCTTTCACTGATCGTGCCGTGCGCGAGGCGCTCTATCTCGGCATCAACAAGCAGGCGATCATCGACGCGCTCTATTACGGTCTGCCGACGCAGACCGAGAGCTTCGTGCCGCAGCAGGCCTGGTCGTTCCAGCAGGGCCTGCCGCAGCACGAATACGATCCTGCCAAGGCCAACGCGCTGCTCGACGCCGCGGGCTGGGTTCGCGGCGCCGGCGGCGTGCGCGAGAAGGGCGGCGTCAAGCTCGAATTCACCAACTCGACGACGTCGGGCAATGCCGTCCGCGAGCAGACCCAGCAGCTCCTGATCCAGGACTGGCGCGCGATCGGCGCTGCGATGCGCGTCAACAACATGCCGGCCGCGGTGATCTGGGGCGAGTTCTGGCAACAGTCGAAGTTCAACTCGGTGCTGGTGTCGGTGAACTTCATGCTCGGCAGTGACCCCGATGTGACGCCGCGCTTCGGCTCCGGCGCCATTCCCGCCAAGGGCGGCCGCGGCTTCAACACCTATCAGTACAGAAGCCCGGAGGCGGATCGTCTGCTCGCCGAAGGCGCCAAGCAGTTCGAACTCGCCCAGCGCAAGACCACTTATGGCGACCTGCAGAGGCTGATCCGCAACGATTTTGCGATCCTGCCGCTGTTCCAGGGCTTCATTGCGGAGGGCGTAAAAGAGGGGCTGCAAGGCTTCCGTCCCAACATCAACACCTCCATCAATTGCTGGAACATCCGCGAATGGTATTGGGCCTGATGTCTCGGGCTGGTCGGATCGCCTGAGATGGCCCGCTACGTCGTCAATCGCCTGGCGCAGGCGATCATGCTGCTGGTGATCGTCTCGGGAATCGGCTTCGCCATCCTGCATCTGGCGCCCGGCGGCCCGCTCTCGCAGTTCGCCGTCTCCGGGCAGATGACTCAGGAGGATCTCGACCGCGTCACACGGCAGCTCGGCCTCGATCGGCCGCTGCCGATCCAATATCTCGACTGGTTCGGCCGCATGGTGCGGGGTGATTGGGGCAAGTCCTATCGCGACGGCGAGGCGGTGCTGTCGGTGATCTCCTCGCATCTCGGCGCCACGCTGGAGCTGATGGCGACGGCGACCATCATCGCGGTGCTGCTCGGCTGCTGGATCGGCATCCTTGGCGCGCTACGCCGCTACTCGCTGTTCGATACGCTCGCCACCGTCGGTGCCATGATCGCGCTGTCGATCCCGACCTTCTGGTTCGGCCTCGTCACCATCTACGTCTTCTCGGTCAAGCTCGGCTGGCTGCCGGCGGGCAACCGGCATACCATTGGCGACGGCTCCTTCCTCGACCTGCTGCATCATCTGATCGCGCCGGCCATGGTGCTGGCGCTGGTCGAGACCGCGATGTGGGGCCGTTTCATGCGCTCCTCGATGCTCGAGGTCATCAACCAGGACTACATCCGCACCGCGCGCGCCAAGGGCATGCCGGAATGGCGCATCCTCACGGTGCACGCGCTGCGCAACGCGCTGCTGCCGATGATCACGGTCGCGGGCCTGCAGTTTCCGACGCTGCTCGGTGGCGCGCTGGTGGCAGAGACCGTGTTCACCTGGCCGGGCATGGGCCGCCTGTTCCTGGATTCGATCGGTTACCGCGACTATCCCGTGGTGATGGGCATCCTGATGTTCTCGGCGACGATGGTGCTGATCGGCTCACTGCTGGCGGACATCCTCTATGCCGTCGTCGATCCGCGCATCCGGGTGGGCTAACCGATGGCAACCGCAGCCCTCTCCACCGTTCAGCTCGCGCCCGGCCAGGCCGCGTGGCGGCGCTTCCGCCGGCATCGGCTGGCGCTCGCGGGCGCATTGATCATCCTCGTGCTCGTGCTCGGTTCGGCGTTCGGCCCCTACCTGCTGCCGTTCGACGACACCTACATCGACATCATGAAGCGGTTCGCGCCGCCGCTCTCCGGCGCGCATATCCTCGGCACCGACGAGCTCGGCCGCGACGTGCTGGCACGGTTGATGATGGGCGGGCGGGTCTCGCTCTCGATCGGCATCGTCGCGATGGTGATCGCGATGGCGGTCGGCATTGTCGTCGGCGCCTTTGCCGGGTTCTATGGCGGCGCGGTCGGCGCGGTGTTGATGCGGCTGGTCGACGCCGTGCTGTGCTTTCCGACCATCTTCCTGCTGCTGGCCCTCGCAGCGCTGACCGAGCCCGGTCTCGTCACCACCACCATATTGATCGCCGCCACGGCCTGGATGGCGGTCGCGCGCGTCGTCGAAGCCCAGGTGCGCTCGTTGCGCGAGCGGGAATTCGCGGTGGCCGCGCTCGCGTTCGGCTCCTCGAACCTGCGCATCATGTTCCGCGAACTCGTGCCCAACGCGATCGCGCCGATCGTCGTTGCCGCGACGCTCAACGTCGCCAAGGCGATCCTGCTCGAATCCTATGTCAGCTATCTCGGCTACGGCATCCAGCCGCCGGCGGCGAGCTGGGGCAACATGCTCAACAATGCGCAGATCTATCTCACCAGCGCGCCCTGGCTCGCGATCGCGCCGGGCGTCGCCATCACGCTCGCGGTGACCAGCTTCAACTTTCTCGGTGACGGCCTGCGCGATGCGCTCGATCCGCGAATGAACATCCAGTGACGCGCAAGACCTCTGACGCGCAAGAGCTCGAACTGAACTCCAGGAGTGCCCCATGTCCCCGCCGCTCAACCGCATCAACAGCGACGAACGCCTGCCGGCGCAGGTAGATGTCGTCGTCATCGGCGGCGGCGTCATCGGCGTCTCGGCCGCCTATCATCTGGCGAAGAAGGGGCACTCCGTCGCGCTGGTCGAGAAGGGCCATGTCGGCGGCGAGCAGTCGAGCCGCAATTGGGGCTGGTGCCGCCAGCAAGGCCGCGCACGCGAGGAGATCCCGCTCGCGCGCGAGGCGCTGCTTCTGTGGGAGGACATGCAGAACGATGCCGGCGTCGATGCCGGCTTCCGGCGAACCGGGGTGTTGTTCCTGACCAAGAGCAAGGACGAACTCGCCAGCTGGGAGCGCTGGGCCGCGGTCGCGCGCGAGATGCAGGTTCACTCCACCGTGCTGACGCCGGCCGAGGTCGCCGAGCGCATGCCCGGCAACGCCGACACATGGGTCGGCGGCCTGCACACGCCGAGCGATGGCCGCGCCGAGCCGTCGATGGCCGTCCCTGCGCTCGCCACCGCCGCACGCAAGCACGGCGTCACCATCCACCAGGGCTGCGCCGCGCGCGGGCTGGAGACGATGGGCGGGAGGGTCAGCGCCGTCGTCACCGAGAAGGGCACCATCCGCACGCAATCCGTGCTGCTGGCGGGCGGCGCGTGGTCGTCGCTGTTCTGCCGCCGCCACGGCATCGAGCTGCCGATCGGACTCGTCAACGCCACCGCGTGCCGGACCACGCCGGGACCGGAGATCACCTCCGGCGCGCTCGGCACCGATTTCTACTGCATCCGCCGCCGCCTCGACGGCGGCTTCACGCTGGCGCTGCGCAACCGCGGCACGGTCGAGCTGTCGCCGGACCTGTTCCGTTACGCGCGCTCGTTCTGGCCGACCTATCAACATCGCAAGAACGGATTGAAGCTTTCGTTCGGCAAGTCGTTCTTCGATCAGCTCATGCGCGGCACCAGCTGGAGTTTCGACAAGCCATCGCCGTTCGAGGCCGAGCGCGTGCGCGATCCCGCGCCCGACATGTCGCTGGTCAATGCGGCGCTGGCGGCGCTGATCAAGTCGAATCCGGAATTGAAGACCATCGAGATCGCCGAAGCCTGGGGCGGCACCATCGACTGCACGCCCGATACGATTCCGGTGATCTCACCGGTCGATGCGCTGCCGGGATTCTACCTCGCGACCGGCTTCTCGGGCCACGGTTTCGGCATCGGTCCCGCCGCTGGCAAGCTTGCGGCCGACCTCGTGACGGGCGCGACGCCGCTTGTCGATCCCGCCGCTTACAGCCACAAGCGCATGATCGACGGCCGTCGTCTCGCGCCGGTCAGCCCGTTCTGAGGCCGGCATGACGGTTCTCTACAAGGCCAATATGGTGCGCGGCGCCGAGTGGGCGCGCTTCTTCGCGGAGCGCGCGCCTGATGTGCCGTTCCGGCTCTGGCCCGACATCGGCGATCCGGCCGCGGTGCGCTATCTCGTGGCCTGGGTGCCGCCGGATGACATCGCGACGACCTTTCCCAATCTCGAGCTGGTCTTCTCGGTGGGCGCGGGTGTCGATCAGTTCGACACCACGAAAGTCCCAGCGCACATCCCGCTGGTCCGCATGCTGGAGCCCGGCATTGCCGAGACCATGGTCGAATACGTCACCATGGCCGTGCTTGCCCTGCATCGCGATCTCCTCGATTTCATCAGCCAGCAGAGGCAGCAGGTCTGGCGCGAGATCCGGATCACCCCGGCCAGGCGCCGGCGCGTCGGCGTGGTGGGGCTCGGCCAGCTCGGCCAGGCCGTGCTGGAACGGCTCAAGACGTTCGGCTTTCCGCTTCTTGGGTGGAATCGCTCGCCGCGCGAGATCGAAGGCGTCACCTGCTATGCGGGGGCCGATGCCTTGCCAGAATTTCTGGCGCAGGCCGACATTCTCGTCTGCCTGCTGCCGCTGACGGATCAGACGCGCGGCATTCTCGATGCCGAGCTGTTCGCGCGCCTGCCGCGCGGGGCAGGGCTCGTCAATGTCGGGCGCGGCCCGCATCTCGTCGAGGCCGATCTCCTCGCAGCCCTCGACAGCGGCGCGCTATCAGGTGCGGTGCTCGATGTCACCGATCCCGAGCCGCTGCCTGCGGGCCACCCGTTCTGGAGCCATCCCCGCATCCTGCTGACGCCGCACAATGCCAGCATGACCACGCCCGATACGGCGGTCGATTTCGTGCTCGACGTCATCGCGCGGCATCGTCGCGGCGAGGAGCTGCCGGGGCTGGTCGATCGCAGGCGGGGCTATTAGGGCAATCGCATGAGCATCGACAGAAGAAAATCTGATCAGGCCGTTGCCGAAGCACAGTCCTCTGTGCTCTCGGTCTCCGGCCTCACCACCTCCTTCATGCTCGAGCGGCAATGGATTCCCGTCGTTCGCAATGTCTCGTTCGACATCGCAGCCCGCGAAACCGTCGCGATCGTCGGCGAGTCCGGTTCGGGCAAGAGCGTGACCGCGCTGTCGATCATGCGGCTCATTCCGAAGGAGATCGGCCGGGTCGAGGGCCGGGTCATGCTGGCGGGGCGCGACCTGCTCGCGCTGCCCGAGGCTGATATGAAGGATATCCGCGGCAATGACGTCGCCATGATCTTCCAGGAGCCGATGACGAGCCTCAATCCGGTGCTCACCGTCGGCTTCCAGATCGCGGAGGCGCTGATCCAGCATCGCGGCCTGTCGCGCGCGGCGGCGGAGGCGGAGACCATTCGTCTGCTCGATCGCGTCCGTATCCCTGCGGCTTCATCGCGCTTCCACGAGCATCCGCACCGCTTCTCCGGCGGCATGCGCCAGCGCGTGATGATCGCGATGGCGCTGGCCTGCAAGCCGAAGCTTCTGATTGCGGACGAGCCGACCACCGCGCTCGACGTCACCATCCAGGCTCAGATCCTCGAGCTCTTGAAGGAGCTGCAGCAGGAGGAGGGGATGTCGATCCTCTTCATCACCCACGACATGGGCGTGGTTGCCGAGATCGCGGACCGTACCGTGGTGATGTACGGCGGGCAGGCGGTGGAGACCGACGCCACCGCGCGCATTTTTGCCGCGCCCGCGCATCCCTATACGCGCGCGCTGCTCGCGGCCGTGCCGCGGCTCGGCTCGATGGACGGGCGGATGCGGCCGATGCGGTTTCCGATCGTCGACAAGGTGACGGGCACGTCGGACGAGCCGGCCGAGACGCCCGATACGGTCTCGCCCGCCGAGCGGCCTCTGCTGGAAGTCTCAAACCTCACGACGCGCTTTCCGATCCGCTCGGGCCTGTTCGGCAAGGTCTCGGGCCGCGTCCATGCGGTCGAGAACGTCTCCTTCACCTTGCGCGCCGGCGAGACATTGGCGCTGGTCGGCGAATCCGGCTGCGGCAAGTCGACCACCGGACGCTCCATCCTGAAGCTGACGCAGCCGGACAGCGGCACCGTCCTGATCGACGGCCAGGATGTGCTGGCCATGAACGGCCGGGCTTTACGCGATGTCCGCAAGCACATGCAGATCGTGTTTCAGGATCCGTTCGCGAGCCTCAATCCGCGCATGTCGGTGGGAACGGCGATCGCTGCGCCCTTGCTTGCCAACGGGCTCGCGACGGCGTCGCAGGCGCGCGACAAGGTCGCCGACCTGCTCGTCCGTGTTGGGCTTTCCGCCGACATGGCGGCGCGCTTCCCGCACGAATTCTCCGGCGGCCAGCGCCAGCGCATCTGCATCGCCCGCGCGCTCGCGCTCGGGCCGAAGCTGATCGTCGCGGATGAGGCGGTCTCCGCGCTCGATGTCTCGGTGAAGGCGCAGGTCGTCAACCTGATGCTCGACCTCCAGGCCAGCATGGGCCTCGCCTATCTCTTCATTTCCCACGACATCGCCGTGGTCGAGCGCATGAGCCACCGCGTTGCCGTGATGTATCTCGGCGAGATCGTCGAGATCGGCCCGCGCGCATCCGTGTTCGGCAATCCCCAGCACCCCTACACAAAGAAGCTGATGGCCGCCGTGCCGGTGCCCGACCCGTCGCGCCGCGGCACGCGGCGCCAAGCCTCCAACGACGAGATCAGAAGCCCGGTCCGCGCGCCGGACTACCAGCCGCCGGTGCGGCACTATCGCGAAGTGTCGCCCGGCCACGTCGTGCAGGTCTGGGGCGAGGAGTGGTCGGGCTGAGGCTGCGAGCTTCACGAAACCAAGCGCGTATCTTTGATTTCGGCCAGACGCGGGCAGCGTGCTGACCAACCGCGCGTTGCAGATCCAGCATGTTCGCCGTCCGTTATCGCGAAATGAGATGCGTCCTTCGGAAATTGTGACCGAATAGAGCGACAGGGAGGACCGTGTGTGAACCGCTTCATACGCGCTCGCTTTCTTTCTGAATTACCACTCTCGCAACGAAAATTGCCGCACCCGGATCATTTGAAACACGGGTGAGATGCAATGCCTGCGCAGCCACATGCTCGCAGCTTTGGATTGGTTCCGTCTCGGTCACGAGCAAAGCCAGTCCCATCACTCAGCAAAGATTCTTCAGAAATTGGAATGAAAGGGCATCGCGCAACTCACGCAGCTTCTGTTCGGGGTCGGCCGGTAGGCTGCTACTTACTCAGAAGGAGCTCCTATGAAGATAAGCAGCGCAATTTTCAGCGCCTTTTCTGCAACAAGGCGCGTCGGCAATCTTCGGATCGCCCGTTCCAGTCTGATCAAATCGGCCCATCTTCTTGAAAGAATCGGGCTGGCCTCCGTCGGGGCCTCTGGCGGCCTCTATGTTGGAGCAACCCTGTTACGTCAGAAAGCCGGTCTGTTTGAAAGCGGCTGGATCGTCCTAATAACGATGGCCTACGGAGCTCTTGGCTATTACGTGGGAATTGATCTGTCCGGCAATGTCGCACCGAGGTCGACATCGAACATCTCGGAGGAATGGAACGGTTCCGAGCCGGTCGAGATCATGAGTGCGGCCGGAACGTTCGGCGCGGCAATCGCCGCAACTCTGTCCGTCAGCATCCTTGTCCTTGATCAAAATCTGCCGAACGGCCTGATCGGCTTTGTTGCGGGCTGCTGGGTGGTCGGTTCTTCGCTTCAGGTTGCGGCGGGCACGATGGCTCGCAACTACGAAGCGCCTGTCAGCGAGCAATGAAGGAGCTCCGGTCGCGGAAAACATCCGCTCGGCACTAAGCCGCAGTGTTGGTTCGGTTCCGGTTCGAAACGAGCGTGACGACTCCTCGCAACCTCTGCCGTCCAATGCTGCGTGCCAACGATGTTTGGTAGCAAAGCCGTTCGCATCGAGCAACGTCACCGCTTGAAAGCGATATCGGCATTGAGAAACCCAGGTTATCGCGCGACAAACAAGACGTGCCATCATGGTGGTGTTGGTATATTGTCCCCGCGCGCCGTGGTCCAAAATTTCTGCTAACCGCCAACCGCACGATCGGTGGAGCCAATGCAGATTGCGGAGTGGCTCGAGAAGCTGGGGCTTGCGCAATACGCGGAGCGCTTTGCCCAAAATGGGATCGACATAGGCGTCCTTCCCGAACTGATGGACGAGGACTTCGATAAGCTCGGAGTCCTGCTCGGCCATCGCCGCAAGATGCTGCGTGCTATCGCTGACCTCGATCCGGCCGCGTTGATCGCATCTCCCGCTCCTCCTCAGGACGCCGAGCGGCGTCACCTCACGGTCATGTTTTGCGATCTGGTCGGCTCGACTGCGCTCTCGGCGCGTCTGGATCCCGAGGATATGTGGGAGGTGATCCGGGCCTATCGCGCTGCCTGCGCGAGCGTGGTTGCTGCTTATGATGGCAGGATAGCCAGATTCGTCGGCGACGGAATACTCGTCTATTTCGGCTATCCGCGCGCCCACGAAGATGATGCCGAGCGCGCGGTGCGCGCCGGCCTCGACATGATCTCCGCGATACGCCAGCTCAAGACAGGGACTGACGAACCAGCTGAACTGCGGATCGCAATTGCGACCGGGCTTGTGGTGGTCGGCGATCTCATCAGCGGAGACGCGTCGGAGGAGCACGCAACCATCGGCGACACACCAAACCTCGCCGCCCGGCTCCAGAGCCTGGCGGAGCCGGGGGTCGTCGTCGTTGCTTCATCGACGCGCCGGCTGCTTGGCGATCTCTTCTCCCTGCGCAATCTCGGCCGCCGGGAGGTCAAGGGAATAGCAGACCCGATCGCAGTCTGGGCGGTGGAAGGAGCGACCGCATCCGAGAGTCGCTTCGAGGCAGTCCGTGCCGCGCGCTCGATCGGCTTTGTCGGCCGCAAGAACGAGATCGAGTTCATCCTCTCGCGGCAGCGGGAGGCATGGCAGGGGCGGGGCCAGTTCGTATTGATTTCCGGCGAAGCGGGCATCGGCAAGTCGCGTATTGTAGCAACGCTGTCAGAAAGCCCCTCGTTGGGGTCGCACCGTCGCGTGCGATATCAGTGTTCGCCTTACCACACCAATAGTGCGCTTCATCCCTTCGTCGCGCAGCTCGAGCGCGCCGCCGGAATTCGCTCGCACGACACGGCGGATCAAAAACTCGACAAGCTCGAGGCAATGCTCGCAATAGGAACCCAGCAGGTCGCCCGGGCAACACCGCTCATTGCGGCTCTGCTTTCGATTCCCACCGGCGACCGTTGCCCGCCCCTCGGCTTGAGCCCGGCGCAGCAGCGGCGGCAGACTTTTGCCGCCCTTCTCGATCAGCTTGAGGGACTGGCGCGAGGCCAGCCGCTGCTGATCATCTGCGAGGATATGCATTGGGCCGACGCCACGACACTTGAACTGTTCGATCTCGCGGTCGATCGGATCAGGGGACTGCCGATAGTTGTGCTCTTGACGTCCCGGCCGGAGTTCGAGCCCTCCTGGTCCGGCCTTGCCAACGTCAGTCTGTTGCGGCTCGACCGGCTCGATCGGCAGGACACGCGCGCGCTCGTCGAGCAGATTGTCGTCGGTCGCCCGCTGCCACGCGAGATGATGGAGCAGATCATCGACAAGACCGATGGCATTCCGCTATTCGTCGAGGAATTGACCAAGATGGTGCTAGAGTCCGGGCTGCTCGTTGAGGATGCCGGGCGCTACCGCCTGAATAATCCGCTGCCACCGCTTGCTATCCCCGCGACGCTGCAGGATTCGCTGATGGCGCGGCTTGATCGGCTCGCTCCGGTCAAGGAGGTGGCCCAGATAGGAGCCGCCATTGGCCGCGACTTCTCGTACGCGCTGCTGAAAACCGTGGCGGGACGCGACGATCTGACGCTGGGCGCGGCGCTGGGACAACTTGAAGAGGCCGAACTGCTGCTGCGTCGTGGGACACCGCCCGAAGCAAATTACAGTTTCAAGCATGCCCTTGTTCAAGAAGCGGCCTACGAGAGCCTGCTCAAGAGCAAACGGCAGGTGCTTCACACGCGGATTGGTGATGTCCTGCGCGAGGAGTTTCCAATCGTCGCCGAGACCGAGCCGGAAGTTCTCGCGCACCACTTCACCGAGGCGGGGCTGAGCGAGATCGCCCTCGAATGGTGGCGCAAGGCGGGCCAGCAGGCGTTGAAACGCTCGGCCTATTCCGAGGCGATCGCGCATCTCGGCAAGGCCATCGCGATCGCCGATCAATTGCCTGGCGAGCCCCACCGGATGATGAGCAGGCTGCATCTTCAAATCGCATATGGCCGTGCCTTGCGGGGCAGCCTCGGCCACAGCGCTCCGGAAACGGTCGCCGCATGGACGCGCGCGCGACAATTCGCAGCCGGTATCGATGATCCCGTTGAACTTGCGCCGGTCCATTCCGGCCTCTTCAATGCCTGCCTGACCCATGGCGAACTTGCTCCAATGCGGGAGCTGGCGGATGCCATCAGGAGCACCGCTGAGCGACGGCCGGACTCGCCGGTGGCCGCCGTCGTGGCCCATTGGACTGGGGGCGTGACCTGCTGGTTCGCCGGCGAGTATTTGAACGCGCGTACGCATCTTGAGCGGGCGCTGGCGATCTATCGGGCCGAACCGGATCCCGCGACCTTCAGGGCTTCGGCGCTGGATCTCCCGTTCGTGATCATGCGATTTCTCGCTTTGGTGCTCTGGCCGCTCGGCGACATCGCTCGTGCGCGCAAGCTCGCCGCGGAAGCGGTGGGTACTCCGGGAGAAAAACGGGCGCTGTCCCAGGCCAATGCGCTGGTTCATCGCGCGGTGTTCGACGGAGTATGCGGGGGCATGTTGCAGCAGACAGAGACGATCCTGGCGCTCGGTCTCGCGCGCGACCACACGATGCCGCTGTACGTGGCCGCCGGCACCTACCTGAACGGCCTCGCCAAGTGGCGTGCAGGCGACCGAATGACCGGACTGGCGGACATGCGTCACGGCTGGACCTTCCTGCACGAGAACGATTGCTACCTCTGCGAGCCGTTCTGGGGGATGCATGTCTCCCTGGCGATTGCAGATGTAGGCGAAGTCGAGACCGGGCTGGAAATCCTGGACGAATTGATCGCCGGGACGGGACAATCCGGGCAGCATTGGCTTGATGCCGAGCTGCATCGTGTCCGCGGTAAACTCTCATCGCGCCATGACCCTTCGGACGAATCCAGTGCCGAAGATGCCCTCAAGCGAGCGCTGGACATCGCACGACATCAGCAGACCAAGACTTTCGAGCTGCGCAGCGCTCTTGAACTTGCACGCCTGTACAAGACAAATGGCCGTGCGGATGCGGCATCCGAAGTGCTCGCGCCCGTACTCGCTGAATTCGAGGCGGAGCATGGTCTTCCCGAATTCGCGGAAGCGAAAGAGCTGCTTAGGAATGGGCGTTAGCCGCGCCGCCATTCGATCAGTACAAGCGCCGCCGATTTCAAGCCAGAATAGGTCGGCATCTTGTTCTCGATTCCGGAGCAGTAGTTCTCCGGTTTTGACACGTCTTAACCTGCTGTGGTGAAAGCTAGATATGCTTCTCGTGGTTGCGAGGAGGAGTCTGCTGCGGCGGCGAATCCTGATTTTCGGCAAGCGGCATTGTCGGATTGCTCATTGCCTCAAGGCGCAGGCTTCATGCCAACGCCGGGGCCATGCGGCGATTGGCTTGCCTTCGCAGGGGGCAGGCGGAGCGACCAAAGCCCATTTGGAGATCCAGTCGTGGTTCGCTTGCATGTCGAACGTTTCATTCGCAGCCGGATCGCTCGGCGTTCCCTGGCACTCGGGATCATCGCTCTCAGCGGATGGGCCCTGTTGCCGTATGTGACCTACCGAATCGCCCCCTCCGCCTATGTCAATGCCGAGCTCATGCGGGTGACTGCGCCGATAGCGGGTCAGCTCTCGTCAGATCTTCCACGCAAGGGTGAATATTTCGAGCACACCCGGATTGTGCCGCTGGTCGAGGCGCGTTCGCCGGATCGCCGGCACCTCATGGATCTTGATCAGCAGCTGGCCATGTCCACCAAACGCGCCGAGCTCGCACGTCGGCAACTCGAGGAAATCGCCGAGCTCGATCGCAAGCTCCGCGAGCGAAGCGAGAACTATCGTTCGGGGATGGTAGCGCGCCTGAGCCACGAGATAGCCGAAACGGAAGCTGAAAAAAGTGGCTGTCTTGCTGAGGCGCGGCAGCGGAACGATGTCGCGGGCCGGATGGAGAGGCTCGTGAAGCTCGGCATCAGTTCGCAGATCCGCTCCGGTGAGGCCCAGGCGTCGCAGGAGGCAACCGCAACGCGGTGCCAGATGGCCGATGAGCGCCTGCAGCGCCTCAAGACGGAACTGGGGGCGGCTGACAAGGGCATTTATCTTCGTGGCGATGCCAACGACGTGCCCTATTCTCAGCAGCAGCGCGAGCGGCTTGTCCTCCGCCGCCAGGAGCTCGAGACAGACCTGTTGCAGAACAGCTCACGTGCCGCGCAGCTGGCCGCGGAAATCGCAGAGGAACGCACTCGACTTGATCGTCTCGATCACTACGATCTGTCCTTGCCCGCAGCCCATGTGGTCTGGTCGGTCGCTGCCAGCCCGGGCTCGATGGTCACGGAAGGGCAGTCGGTCTTCGATTTCGCAGATTGCGAACGCCGGTTTATTGTTGTTGAACTACCCGAGCGCGATTTCGAGAAGATCAAGGCCGGAGATGCGGCTACCGTCCGTCTGATTGGGAGTCGCGAATGGAAGAGCGGCCAGATCCGGCAGGTCCGCGGATCGGCCGCGTACGGCGATGATCGGCTGCTTGCGGCTCGGGTGCCGCGGCCTGATCCGGGCAACATTACCATTGAGATATCGCTTCCGCCGAATGAGACGTCGGCCGACCGCAACGGCTCCTGCGATATCGGACGCTTGGCTGAGGTGCGCTTCGAGCGCAGAGCCGACGGCCTGCTACGATTGGTCGGCTCGAAGTTGAAATGGCTGACCGCTCGCCTGGAACTCGACCAATCGCCCCTGTGAGCGAGAGGTTCCATGCAGGCCATGACTCTCTCTCTCTCTCAGCTGTTCGCGCCGATGCTGAGCATCTTTGCTGCGATGTATCTGTTGGCGCCGACCTTCCCGGTCGCGCGCACTTGGGCGCGTCTCGCGGTCTTTGCCGTGGTTTGGCTTGTGGTGGCCCGCTATCTCGAATGGCGTATCTTCACCACCGTGCTGCCGGCAAGCGGGACCTGGTATCAGGTCGGCTGGATCTGGTTCTGTCTGTTCGTCGAGCTTCTGACTTTCACAGATCAGTTCATTCTCTATCTGACGTTCCTTCGCAGGACCGATCGCCGAAGCGAAGCAGATCAGCACGAGCGTCGGCTTCGCAGCCTGCCGGATGATGAGCTGCCCTCGGTCGACGTCTTTATTCCGACCTACGACGAGCCATTCGAGGTGCTGGAAAAGACGATCACCGGCGCGCTGTGCCTGGACTATCCGAACGTCCAGGTGTGGGTCTTGGATGATGGTCGCAGGCCTTGGCTCAGGGCACTCTGCACGCAAAAGGGCGCCGGCTATCTCACGCGCGCCGACAATTTGAATGCCAAGGCCGGCAATATCAATCATGCCCTGACCAAGACGAGCGGCGAGTTCTTCGCGATCTTTGATGCGGATTTCGTGCCGCAGCGCAATTTCCTGATGCGCACGATGGGCTTCTTCGCTGATCCAAAGGTCGGAATCGTTCAGATCCCGCACGCCTTCTACAATGAGGACCCGATGCAGGCGAATCTCGGCCTGCACAGGGGACTGCCGGACGAGCAACGGTTCTTCTTCGATTCCATCATGCCCGCGCGCGACGGCTGGGATGGTGCCTTTTGTTGTGGTTCCAACTCCGTCACGCGTCGCGCAGCACTCCGCGCGGTAGGCGATGCCTTGCCGACCCAGTCCATTACGGAAGACATCCTGCTGACGCTCGTCCTGCTGCGCAAGGGATACGTCACCCGCTATCTCTGCGAACCGCTGGCGATTGGACTGGCGCCGGAAAGCCTTGATGCCTTTTTCGTGCAGCGGCAACGCTGGGCGCGTGGCGCGATTCAGACGCTGTACCTCGCCGCCGGTCCGCTCGGCCCCGGACTGGGCTTGATGCATCGGCTCCTCTTCTTTCCGACGCATTGGCTCTCATTGGGCTTGCGGGCGCTCATGGTCGTGGTGGTTCCGATCGTGTTCATGTGGACCGGCTTGGCGCCTGTCGTCGATGTCACCCCCGAATCGGTGTTCTACTACTTGTTCCCCGCGATCCTGGCGCTCAACGGCGGCATCTCCTGGTTCGCGCCGCACGTGCATTTTCCGCTCGCCGCTCAGGTGTCGGCGACGATCCAGAGCTTCAAGATATTGCCGACGGTGCTGGGGACTCTCGTCAAGCCGGCGGGACATGCGTTCAGGGTGACGCCGAAGGGCGCTGCCGCGCGGCGCGCAAGTTACGCTGCGGAGATATTCTGGCCGTCGGCGGTCTTGATGGCGTTGACGGTTGTCGGTGTGGTTATGAACACGATCCCGGAATGGCGCATCATCGATCATCCGGCGGCTCTACCGATGGTCGCCTTCTGGTCGGTCGTGAACATCGTCGTGCTTTTCTTCGTCTGTATGACCTCGCTGCAGGCGCGGATGGGACGTACCGAGGAGCGTTTCGACATGGACGAAACTATCTTGATCCAGACCGCGACCGGCGAGCAGCTTTCTGGACGCGTGAGCAACATCTCCCTCTCTGGCGCCGGCGTTCTGCTTGGCTCCGGTATTGACTGTCCTCGCGCCGGAGAACCGCTGCGCGTGCACATCATGCAGGTCGGATGGGTCGATGCGGTGATTGCGCAACAAAGGGGCCGGCTCATCGGGGTGCAGTTCAAATTGCCGCAGTCGCTTGAACGAGACCTGCTGATCCGCAAGCTCTTTACCGTCGCCCGTCTGAAGCGGAAAGGTGTCGTCGCGTGCTCGGTGAATAGGGCGATGCTTAAGAACATCTGGTTGATGGCCGCACCGTTGCCCCACATTGTTGCAGGCGGCGCGAAGCCCGCGTCGGTCTCGCCGACCGAGCGTCTGCCGGCAGAGAGCATGGTCATTCGGCCTCAACCGCGGACAGACGATTTTGCACTTCTTGCCGGAGCTCGAAGCCTGCATCCGACGAGTTTTACTGAACCTGGCTTTGGCCGAGTGGCCGGACAGTAATCGAAGCCGTCGCGCCGAGTTGATTGCTGTGTTGTCCTTCTCGCCGGACCAGTCCATGCGCTATCGATCGACGGTCAAGCCGCTCATCGATGCCGTCAATCTCCTTCCGGTGTTCTCCCATAAAATCACAAGCGGAACGAGCAACCATCCTTTGGCCCAAGGCGTTTACGGGGTTGAGGGTGCAGGGAGCATCTCTTGATCGATCACCGCAGCGATCTTCGGAAGGGGCGTCTGACGCTCTGGGCCTCCGCATTCGTGGCGGTCGCTTGCTTGGCGATTGTCGCGCTCAGCGGCTGGCGGGAGTGGTCCCAGCGACAGACGCTGCTGAAGGGCTCCGAAACAGACGTGGCCAATCTGGCCCGGTCGGTGACGCAACACGCGGACGATACGTTCGAACTCGCGGACACCGTTCTCAATGTGTTGGTCGGCCAACTCGAACTCGAGGGGACCAGCCCGGCGGCGATCGCAAAGATTCAGACCTTTCTCTCCCGGCGCAAAGCCGCGAACCGGATTCGAGCTGTGTTCGTCTATGACGAGACCGGCCGCTGGCTCGCAACCAGCGAGCCCGTGGATTTCGCCGGCCTCAACAACAGCGACCGCGAGTATTTCCAGCATCATCGCGCCGTGGCTGAGCGAGGAACCTTCATTGGGGGTCCAGTGAGGAGCAGATCGGGGGGGCAATGGATCATCACAGCGTCAAGGCGCTTCGATCATCCTGACGGCAGTTTTGCCGGAGTGGCTCTTACCACGATCGATGTCGACTATTTTTTGCAATTCTATCGCGGATTCGACGTTGGGCAGAACGGCTCAATTGCACTGGCGACCGCGAAGGGCGTTGTCCTCGCGCGTAGCCCGGACAACGGATATACGGGTCGCGATCTGTCGAATGCACCGCTTTTTAGGAATTTCCGCGAGCGGCCAAGTGCGGACGTCTACTACTTCACGTCGCCTCTCGACGGCGTTCGGCGTCTGAGCTTTTATCAACTCAGCAGTCGCTACCCTGTTGTCGTGGTTGCGACGGAATCGGAAGACGACGTCTTGGCCCCCTGGCGCAAAGCGGCGCTGACGCGCGTGGCTGCGGTGCTGGGACTGATAGGAGGGCTCGCTGTTGCGGGGGTTTGGCTGGTGCGCCAGTTGCACATGCGGCAGAAGATGGCCGCTGCTCTGATCGCCAAGGAGGCGGATTTTCGTCTCCTCGCGGAGCAGTCGGGAGACATGGTCATGCGTATAGCGGTCGATGGACGGATTCTCTATACGTCGCCGTCCAGCGCGCGAGTCCTCGGCTGGGCTCCGAACGAATTGGTGGATACGTCGGCCCTCGCCGGCATAAATCCGGCGGATCTGGCGCGGGTTGAGGAGACGATCTCCGCGTTGATGAACGGCGAAGCCGAGGAGGCGAGAATCACTTATCGCACTCGGCATCGCGAGAAAGGCGAGGTCTGGATCGAAACCGCACTGCGCGTCGCCAGGAGTGCGCAGAGTGGAGACATCAACGGCGTGGTGGCGATCTCGCGCGACATGACCGAACGAAAGGACCTGGAGGATAAGCTGGCGGCTCTCGCCAGTTCGGATGGCCTGACGGACTTGGCAAACCGCAGACACTTCGACGAGCGGCTAGAGGCGGAATGGGACCGAGCCAGGCGCGAAGGAAGGCCTCTGTCACTGTTGCTGATGGATGTCGATCATTTCAAGAGTTTCAATGATCAGTACGGGCATCAGGCGGGCGATGCATGTCTCCGCTCGGTCGCCGGGGTCCTGGCAGAACAGGCCCGGCGGCCAGCAGACTTGGCCGCTCGGTATGGTGGTGAGGAATTCGCCTTGCTGCTACCAAATACGGACACAGGAGGGTGCGAGCAGGTCGGCGAGCGAATCCGGCAAGCGATTCAAGACCTCGGCATCCTGCACGCGCTCAACCCGCCATCCAAGCAGGTCACCCTCAGTATTGGTGGCGCCACACATATGTCGTTCGGCGATAATGCTGATTTCACGTCGTTGATAGCGGCCGCGGATAAGGCGCTCTACGCCGCCAAGGAGAGCGGGCGCAACCGCCTTGTGATGTCAGGGCAAATCATCGCGTGGCCCAGCGCGATACGAGCTTGAAGAGTAGCTCTCGTGCGCCGCGGCGTGCGCCTCACGAATTCACGTGCACGAAATCCCGCAACAGCGGATAGATCTCGTTGTTCCAGCGCTTGCCGGAGAACACGCCGTAATGGCCGACGCCGGCCTGCATGTGGTGGACGCGGCGATAGGCGCGCACGCCGGTGCAGAGGTCCTGGGCGGCGAGCGTCTGGCCGATCGAGCAGATGTCGTCCTTCTCGCCCTCGACCGTCATCAGCCCCATGCGGCTGACCGCCCTGGTGTTCACGGGACGGCCGCGATGCATCAGCTTGCCTTGCGGCAGGAGATGCTCCTGGAACACGTCGCGCACGGTCTCGATGTAGAATTCGGCCGGCAGATCCATCACGGCGAAATATTCGTCGTAGAAGGTCTTGATGGTCGCGGCCTTCTCCTTCTCGCCCTTGGCGATGTGGTTGGCGAGGTCGAGATGCTGCTTGATGTGGCGCTCGAGATTCATCGAGACGAAGGCGGTGAGCTGCACGAAGCCGGGATAGACCTTGCGCAGGGCGCCGCGGCATTGCACCGGCACGTAGTTGATCAGATTGCGCTCGAACCATTCGATCGGCTTGCTCTTGGCGAATTCGTTGACCCTGGTCGGCTGGATCCGCGTGTCGATCGGGCCGGCCATCAGCGTCAGCGTCGCCGGGCGCGAGGGATGGTTGTCCTCGCACATGATCGCGGCGGCCGCGAGCGCGGAGACGGACGGCTGGCAGATCGCCACCATGTGCGGGCGCGGCCCGAGCTGCCCGAGGAAGTCGATCAGGTGCTCGGTGTAGTCGTCGAGCCCGAAGCGGCCCTCGCTGCGCGGGATGTCGCGCGGATTGTGCCAGTCGGTGATGTAGACGTCGTGGTCCTGCAGCAGCGTCTTCACGGTGCCGCGCAGGAGCGTGGCAAAGTGTCCGGACATCGGCGCAACCAGCAGCATGCGCGGCTGCTCGGCCACGCCGTGTTTCCTGAAGTGCAGCAGCGAGCCGAACGGCGTCGCGTAGGCGATCTCCTCGCTGACCGCGACCTCGCGGTTGCCCACCATGACGCTGTCGATGCCGTAGGCGGGACGGTCATAGGTGAGGGTGGAGCGCGAGATCAGCTCCAGCGCGGCCGAAAGCCGGCCGACCACTTGGTCCGATGAGCCCTGAGGCACCAGATTGAGGAATTTGAGTGCGGACGAAGCCCCCGCGCGCCATGGCGCCGTCAGGTCCATGTGGTTCTGAAAAGCCTGATAATACATCGACATCATACTGAAGCGCCCACTTGCCTCCTGTCGTGATGCAATATCGAAGCCAGACGGGAGCCGGACCGCCCGGAAAATTGGCACGTCGCTTGCTGCGCCCCGGTCGGGTAGGCACAGATCACGGGCACGCACGCGCGGCGGTGCGTTGCCCAGGCGTGAGGGAAGGGCTCTATGGCGAAGGCGACACTGACCATCAGCAGCAAGAACTACTCGTCCTGGTCGCTGCGTGGCTGGCTGCTGACGAAATTCTCCGGGCTCGATTTCGAGGAGATCGTCACGGCGCCGGACGATCCGTCGGCGCGTGCGGAGATCCTGCTGCTGTCGTCCTCGATCCTGGTGCCGTGCCTGCGGCACGAGGGCGCCGTGGTCTGGGATACGCTGGCGATTGCCGAATATCTCAACGAGGTCATGCCGGACGCCGGCCTGTTGCCGGCCGACCGCATCCAGCGCGCCCATTGCCGCTCGATCTCAGGCGAAATCCATTCCGGCTTCACCACGCTGCGCGCCTCGCTGCCGGTCAACCTGAAGGGGCACTTTCCCGGCTTCAAGATCTGGTCGCGGGCGCAGGCCGATATCGACCGGGTCTGGTTCGTCTGGCGCGACTGCCTGGAGAAATCGGGCGGTCCCTTCCTGTTTGGCGAGAAGCGCACCATGGCGGATGCGATGTACGCTCCCGTCGTAACGCGCTTCGTGACCTATGACGTCAAGCTCGCACCGCCACTCAAGGCCTACGCCGACACCATCATGGCCATGCCCGAGATGCAGGAATGGGTCACGGCGGCGAAGGAGGAGCCGGCCGAGATCGAGGAGCTCGAGGTCGAATATTAGGCAGGCGTTGCACGGCTATGCCTGTTTCGAGGGCGGCGGCCCTCCGCTGCGGACCGCGGCGCTATGCCCTTGCAGATTAACCTTTGGACCCGGCGACAGACGCCTGCGATCCGGCCGGCTGCGCAGATATTGTGCGCGCCTGCCGAACCGCAGCGAGATCTAGCCGTGAACAGGTGCGTACAAGGCGTTTCGGCTGATTCGGACGTGATTCGTTCGGGCCGCGTTCCGAAGGTTAAAGCGCAGCGCGGCTCCGTCGCATTTTGAAACAGACACCGCCTTCAGGCGGCCCCGCGCTGCTTCACGCGCGGCAGGCGCCAGCCGATCACGGTTGCTTCCACCGCAATCCCGGCCTCGTGGTTTTGCCAGCGTCCTTCGACATAGCGGCAGGCGAACGGCAGTTGATACGTCCCGCTGTGATCCTCGCACAGCACTTCAAGTGGCAGGCCCGGCGGTGGTTCTCCGGCGCCATCGAATTCCGCCAAACGTCTATCGCGCGTTGCCATTCCAAAAATCTCCCCTAAACAAAGCCGCGGAGAGCGCCCACTTCTCCCGCATGCGGTTCACTGCTCCCCGTCCCAGGGGAACGGGCCCAAGCTCAACGCGAGAATGCGGTGCGAGTGTGGTAGCCTCACGCTGCAGCGCGCAAACAGCGCACATTGATGTGATCGACTGGCCGAGGAACTTTCATGCTGCTTCGAAACGCCGGCCTCTGTTTCGCAATGTTGCTGCTCGCAACGCTGGCGCCTTTGCCCGTGCTCGCGCAGGACGTGCCCGGCATCGAGATATGCACGGTCGAGAAGACCATGGAGCGCCGCACCAGCTGCCTGCAGAGCAATGTCGACTTCCTGCAGAAGACGATCACCAAGCTCAGCCTCGACCATCAGCAGAAGCTGGATGCGGCTCATCGCCAGATTGATGCGCTGAAGACGGCCGTCGCCGGGCTGCAGAAGACGCTTCTCGATCTCCAGGCCGCGCAGGCGAAGACCACTGAGGATCTGAAGAAGAAGCAGGACGCGCCGCCGGCGAAGGATGCTGCGAAATAGGCGCGCCGATCACGCGACGCGATAGCGCTCCATCACGCCACGATCGGGCTCGTAGCCGAGCCCGGGACCCGAGGGCACCGCGACATGGCCGCTTGCATCGACATCGGCGCGGCCGCCCCAGAGGCAGGCTTCGCGCTTTAGATAGAACATCTCGACCAGCCCGTCGTCGCGCGTCGCGAGCAGATGCAGCGTCGCCAGCAGGCCCGGGCCAAAGTAAGGCGAGTGCGGCACGATCCTGATGCCGAGCCGATCGGCCAAGCCTGCGACCTTCAGGAATTCCGTGATGCCGCCGACCTTGATGACTGACGGCTGGGCGTGGCTGACCGCGCCCGCTTCCATCATCTGGCGGAATTGATATTCGGTGCAGGCATTCTCGCCGGCGGCAATTCCGAGCCCGCTCTTGCTGCGCACCTCGGCAAGCGTGGCGAAGTCTTCCGGCGGCCAGACCGGCTCTTCGAGGAACATCGGCTGCGCGTCGCGGCATGTCGCCGCGAACGCGATCGCCTGCTCCCCGGTCAGCGGGCAGTTCATGTCGACCATCAGTGGAATGCTGGGGCCGATCGCCGCGCGCGCGGCGAACACCGCAGGCGTCGTGGTCTCGTGCAGCTTGATCGCGCCATAGCCGAGCGTGAGCGCCTTCCTGCACTCGGCGGCGATGTTGTCGGGCGAGCCGATCCGGAGCAGGCTCGCGTAAGCCGGGATCGCCGTGCGCCTGATCTCGCCCAGCAGGCGGTGCAGCGGCACGCCCTTGATCTTTGCGGCGAGGTCCCACAGCGCGATATCGAGCCCGGAGATCGCGAACATGGTGATGCCGTAGCGGCCGAACAGATGCAAATTGCGCTGGATCTGCTCCATCACTTCGGGAATGCCGGCCGCATCGGGCACCTTCAGCCCGCGGGCCTGCGGTGCGATCATCTCCTCGACCGCGCTGCGCGTCGTGCGCGGGCAGACATAGGCGAAGGCATCGCCCCAGCCGGTGAGCCCGGCATCGGTCGTGACCTCGACGAGGACCATGTCGAGCGCGGTGATGGCGGACGCGCCCTGGCGGAAGCTCGCGACACCGGCATCATAGGGGATGCGGATATGGTGCGCCCGCACATCGGTGATTTCCATGACCCGGTTCCTCTTTCTCGTGAGCGGTTTCGGCGAGTGTAGCCACGAACACCGGGGCGTTGCCAGCTTCCATTGACCGGCTATCCTCATGCGAAGGACAGCAATGCCGATCAAGCAAAGCGACGCCGATCGGCGCATCATCACCGCGCTTCGAACAAGGGCCTAACAGCCATGAATCCAGCCCAGCGCGCGCTCTGGTATATCGAGAGCCATCTCGCCGAGCCGATGACGCTCGACGAGATCGCTGCGATCTCGGGCGTCTCGCGGTTCCACATCGTGCGTGCGTTTGCCGCAGCCGTCGGTCTGCCGGTGATGCGCTACGTGCGCGCGCGGCGGCTGACGGAGGCGGCGCGCAGTCTGGCAAAGGGCGCACCCGACATCCTGTCGCTGGCGCTGGAGGCGGATTACGGCTCGCACGAAGCTTTCACCCGCGCGTTCCGCGACCAATTCGGCACCACGCCTGAAGCGGTGAGGGCGGCAGCGTGCGTCAACCAGCTCAGGCTACAGGAGCCGATTCTCATGGATTCCACCATGCTCGATACTCTCGCCCCACCGCGCTTCGAGACGGCAAAGGCCTTCCTCGTCGCCGGCCCCGCCGAGCGCATCTCCTGCGACAACGGTGCCATGATCCCCGGTCTATGGCAGCGCTTCAATCGGGAGGTCGCCGACATTCCCGCGCGCGTCGGCCAAGGAAAAGATCAAGTCGCCTACGGCGTCTGCTGCAACGGCGATGATGCCGGCAATTTCGATTACATTGCCGGCGTCGAGGTCGCCGATTTCTCCGACCTGCCGCGCCGCTTCGGTCGCATCCGCATTCCGGAGCAGCGCTATGCGGTGTTCACGCACAAGGATCACGTCGCCTCGATCCGGCGCACCGTCAACACGATCTGGAATCAATGGCTGCCGGCGTCTGGCCTGAAAGCCGCGGACGCGCCCAACTTCGAGCGCTATGACGAGAAATTCGATCCCGCGACCGGCCATGGCGGCTTTGAAATCTGGATACCGGTGCGAGAGTAACACGCAACGCTGGCATACCGTCCCGCTTGCTTGGCAAGCCCCGGCGACTTTGCCATAACCGCAGGCAAATCTTGCCTGCGGGGGCCCGAGCCGGACATCCCGTGCAAGCCATAACAAGCCGCCGGGAGGGTCTCCAATGTCCAGCGTCCGCGTTCTCGCCACCGACCTCGAATTTCCCGAAGGGCCGGTCGTGATGCCGGACGGTTCGGTGGTGCTGGTGGAGATCCGCGGCCAGCGGCTGACGCGCGTCTATCCCGACGGCCGCAAGGAGATCGTGGCCAAGATTCCCGGCGGCCCGAATGGCGCCGCGCTCGGGCCCGACGGCAAGATCTACATCTGCAACAATGGCGGCTTCTCCTGGATTCCGGCCGGCAAGATGATCATGCCCGGCCCGCAGCCGGACGATTATCTCGGCGGCGCGATCCAGCGCGTCGATCTGCAATCCGGCAAGGTCGAGACCGTCGTGACCAAATGTGGCGCGCACGATCTGCGCGGGCCGAACGACCTCGTCTTCGACAAGCACGGCGGCCTCTGGTTCTCCGACCTCGGCAAGCGGCGCGCGCGCGAGATGGACGTCGGCGGCATGTATTACCTCAAGCCCGGCATGAGCGAGATCGTCGAAATCGTGCATGGCGTATTGCCGGCCAACGGCATCGGCCTGTCGCCGGACGAGAATACGGTGTACATCGCGGAGACGCCGACCGGGCGGCTCTGGGCCTATGAGCTCTCGGCGCCGGGCACGCTCAAGCCGCGCGATCCGATCTATCGCGGCGAGCGCGGCCAGCCGATCTGCGGCCTTGGCGGCTACCAGATGTTCGACTCGCTCGCGGTGGAAGCGAACGGCAATGTCTGTGTCGCCACGCTCGTCTCCGGCTGCATCTCGGTGATCGCGCCCGACGGCACCCTGGTGGAACAGGTTCCGACCGGCGACCGCGTCACCACCAACATCGCCTTCGGCGGCCACGAGCTGAAGACCGCCTATATCACGCTGTCGGGCAAGGGCGAGCTGATCGCCATGGACTGGCCGCGCGGCGGATTGCCGCTCAATTTCTTGAACAAGTGACAATAGCGTAAAACGCGATTGTCATCCCGGGGCTATGCGGAGCATAGAACCCGGGATCTCGAGATTCCGGGTTTGGCTCTTCGAGCCGCCCCGGAATGACAATCATAAGGAACCATAGAATGCCCTGGCCCGATCCCATCACCCTGCGCGGACAGCACGCCCGGCTCGAGCCGCTGTCGCATGATCATCGCGAGGGGCTGGTCGAGGCCGTCAAGGACGGCGAGCTGTCGAAGTTGTGGTACACCGCGATCCCGCTGCCGGAGAACATGGGCAAGGAGATCGACCGCCGCTTAGGCCTGCAAGCCGCGGGCTCGATGCTGCCCTTCACCGTGTTCGATGCCGGCGGCAAGATCGTCGGCATGACCACCTACATGAACATCGACGCCACCAACCGCCGCGTCGAGATCGGCTCGACCTGGTATGGCAAGAGCGCGCAGCGCGGCCCGCTCAACACGCAGTGCAAGCTGCTGCTGCTGCGCCACGCCTTCGAGACGCTGAACTGCATCGCGGTCGAGTTCCGCACGCATTTCTTCAACCACCAGAGCCGCCGCGCCATCGAGCGCCTGGGCGCCAAGCAGGACGGCATCCTGCGCAGCCACCAGATCGCGCCGAACGGCACGTTGCGTGATACTGTCGTCTACAGCATCACCGCCGCCGAATGGCCGACGGTGCAGGCGCATCTCGAATTCCAACTCAACGACAAGCCGCGCTAGGGCGGCCGAGGGACCATGGATAGATTTGATTATGTGATCGTCGGCGCGGGCTCCGCCGGTTGCGTGCTCACCAGCCGGCTCAGCGAGGACCCCAACACCAGCGTCTGCGTGCTCGAGGCGGGCCCGTCCGATTGGCATCCCTACATCCATCTGCCGGCGGGCTTCATCAAGACCTTCCACATGAAGAGCATCAACTGGGCCTACCAGCAGGAGCCCGGGCCGTGGACCGGCGGGCGCAGCATCTACGCGCCGCGCGGCAAGACGCTGGGCGGCTCGTCCTCGATCAACGGCCACATCTACAATCGCGGCCAGCGCATGGATTTCGACACCTGGGCGCAGATGGGCAATCGCGGCTGGGGCTATGCGGACGTACTGCCCTACTTCCGGCGGCTGGAGAAGCGGATCGGCGAGGGCGAGGAAACCTATCGCGGCCGCGACGGAAACCTCATCGTCACCACCATGAACTGGCGCGATCCGCTCTGCGAGGCCTTCATGGAAGGCGCGGTCTCGCTCGGCATTCCCCGCAACCCCGACTACAACGGCAAGACCCAGGAAGGCGTCTCCTACTGCCAGCGCACCATCAACAACGGCCTGCGCGTCTCCGGCGCCACCGCGTTCCTCAAGCCGGCGATGAAGCGGCCCAACGTGCATGTGCGCACCCATGCGCACGCGACCGAGATCATCTTCGAGGGCAAGCGCGCCGTCGGCGTGCGCTACATGAAGGGCGGCCGCGGCGGCCATCCTGTCGAAGTGCGCGCCAACAAGGAGGTGATCCTCTCCGGCGGCAGCTATAATTCGCCGCAGCTGCTGCAGCTCTCCGGCATCGGCTCGCCGGATCTGTTGCAGCAGCACGGCATCGCCGTGCGTCACGCGCTGCCGGTCGGCGAGGGCCTGCAGGATCACTACGCCCCGCGCACGGTGGCGCGCGTAAAAGACATCAAGACCATCAACGAGCTCCGCCGCGGCTTCTCGCTGTGGATCGAGGCGTTGAAATGGGCGACCCAGCGCAAGGGCCTGCTCTCGCTGTCGCCGACCATGGTCTATTGCTTCTGGCATTCCGGCGAGAGCGCGGAGAGCTCCGACCTGCAGCTCACCTTCACGCCCGCCTCCTACAAAGAAGGCGTGCAGGGCCAGCTCGAGGACGAGCCCGGCATGACGGTGGCGTCCTGGCAGCAGCGTCCCGAGAGCCGCGGCTATGTCCGGATCCGCTCCAGCGATCCGTTCGCGCCGCCGATCATCCAGACCAATTATCTCGACGCCGAGCTCGACCGCCGCGTCATCGTCGGCGGCATGAAGCTGGCGCGGCGCCTCTTGAAGAGTGCGCCGCTCTCGCCCTATTACGCCTACGAGGATTTCCCCGGCCCCAACGTCAACTCCGACGACGAATTCCTGGCCGCCGCCACCGAGCGCGGCACCACCACCTTCCACCCCGGCTGCACCTGTCGCATGGGCCCTGCGGACTCGACGTGGGCGGTGGTCGACGACCAGCTCCGCGTCCACGGCCTCGAAGGCCTCCGCGTCATCGACGCCTCGGTGATGCCACGCATGATCTCGGCAAATTTGAATGCGTCCACGATGATGATCGCCGACCGCGCCTCCGACCTCATCCGCGGCAAGGCGCCGATGGAAGCCGCAAGGATTCCGGAGGCGGCGGTGGCGTGAGCAGCGCAACTGCGTAGGGTGGGTTAGCGAGCGGCCGCGCAAAGCGTGGCCGTTTGCGTAACCCACCACTTCTGCCGATGCGGAAACAAAAGAGGTGCGGCCCGTAACCCGTCGGGCAAAACACCCGGCAGCCCGTCAAGCCCTCCCCGCGAAAATATTCCACTTTACCGAAATTCGGAATTGCGGCATAGATCGCAGCAGCCCGGCCCACGGAAGAGGGGCGGTTCGCGAGTCGTTCGAAACGCGGGCCGGGTTGCGGTGGACGCGGCAGCGTCGGCACGATGGGTGCGGGCAGGGCGGGTAGTCCCTGTGAGCCCGAGGCCCCGTGCAGACGAACGGCGCTGAAGTCCGGCGAAGCCTCTTGGCGAAGCCGGAAGAGCTGCGTACGGCAAAACCGTGTGGTCCTGGCCGTCGTTGCTACGGTCAAGCTGGCCGCGGAGATGCGCGCGAGCCCAACCGGGCGGACGGCATCGTCAATTCGCGGGGCGAGGGAGGCCAGAAGGAATTCGGCTCCCGGGAGAGCACGGCATAAGCCGTCCGACCATCGCGCAGGGAAGGCCGAGTGATCGGCGACACCTGTATGCTGCTGTGCGGTTTCTCTGCGTGTGCTTTTCGCGCAGCGGACCGCGGGTGCCCGTCGGCACCCGGTCTTCCCTGCGCCCTCTTTCTTTTTGGGGCAATGGAATGGAGCAAAGCTCGGGCGAGATGAGCCGCGAGGCTGCGAAGGTGTGTCTGCAATAGAGATGCGAGTCGGACAACGACGCCGTTGCCCCTTGCTCCGTCATTGCGAGCGAAGCGAAGCAATCCAGACTGTTTCCGCGGAGGGATTCTGGTTGTTTCGCTGCGCTCGCAATGACGATGTGGAAGCAGGCGCGTGCCACATTCTCACTGTCATCGCCCGGCTTGACCGGGCGATCCAGTATTCCAGAGGCGGCTGGGATGGAATCGAAAGGCTGCGGCGTACTGGATTCCCCGCCTTCGCGGGGAATGACACCAATGTTTTGAGCGACAGCGGAGCGTTATCGTGAGTGAGCCCCAGCCTACACTTCCCTTCTGCTCAAGAACGCTAGCCGCTCGAACAGATGCACGTCCTGCTCGTTCTTCAGCAGCGCGCCGTGCAGCGGCGGGATCAGCTTGCGCGGGTCGCGCTCCCGCAATTGCTCGGCGCTCATGTCTTCGTTGAGCAGCAGCTTGAGCCAGTCGAGCAGCTCCGAGGTCGAGGGCTTCTTCTTCAGGCCGGGCACCTCGCGCACTTCGAAGAAGATGCGCAAGGCTTCCTCGACCAGGCGCTTCTTGATGCCGGGGAAGTGGACGTCGACGATGCGGCCCATCGTGTCGGCGTCGGGGAACTTGATGTAGTGGAAGAAGCAGCGGCGCAGGAACGCGTCCGGCAGCTCCTTCTCGTTGTTGGAGGTGATCATCATGATCGGGCGCTGCTTCGCCTTGATCGTCTCGCCGGTCTCGTAGACATGGAATTCCATGCGGTCGAGCTCGAGCAGCAGATCGTTGGGGAATTCGATGTCGGCCTTGTCGATCTCGTCGATCAGGAGCACCGGGCGCTGCTCGCTGGTGAAGGCGTCCCACAGCTTGCCGCGCTTGATGTAGTTCCGGATGTCGGATACGCGCGCATCGCCGAGCTGGCTGTCGCGCAGGCGCGACACCGCGTCGTATTCGTAGAGGCCCTGCTGCGCCTTGGTGGTGGACTTGATGTGCCACGTCAGAAGCGGCGCGTTCAGCGCCTTCGCCACTTCCTCCGCCAGCACCGTCTTGCCGGTGCCGGGCTCGCCCTTCACCAGGAGCGGACGCTCGAGCACGATCGAAGCATTGACGGCGACCTTGAGATCGTCGGTCGCAACATAGTCCTTGGTGCCGGTAAATTTCATCGCGCGTCCTTGTTGGTCGTCGCCGCAACGCATTGCCAGTATCAATGGCCTCGGTCACGACAAGCGAGCGGCCGCTCGCGGCGGCCGTTCCTGGTTCGGTCAGGCTTTCAGACCCGTTTTATCAGCGAAAGGATGACGAGCACAATCACCGCGCCGATCGTGGCGTCGACGATGGCGCCGATCGTGCCGGTTGCCAGCTGGATGTGCAGCTGTGGCAGAACCCAGCTCGCCACCAGCGCGCCGATGATGCCGACAACGATGTTGCCGACCAGCCCAAATCCCGCCCCGTGGACAATCTTGCCCGCAAGCCAGCCGGCGATGGCACCGATGATCAGCGCTGCGAGAATTCCCATTGCAAACGTCCCACAAACAACCCCTCATTGTCGCCAATTCTAGAGCAAAAAGCCTGCCGGTCCAACGTCCCGCAGCGGCCTCCGCCCCTTGACGTTCGCCACCCGACGGGCAATCTGTCACCCATGTTCCTGCAATTCTTCACCTCTCTGCGCGATGCGCAGGTCCCCGTGACGCTGCGCGAATACCTCACGCTGATGGAGGCGCTCGACGCTGACCTTGCGGACTATACGGTCGAGAATTTCTATTACCTGTCGCGCGCCTCGCTGGTGAAGGACGAGCGCAACCTCGACAAGTTCGATCGCGTCTTCGGCACGGTGTTCAAGGGGCTGGAAAGCCTGCTCGAGGCCATGGACAAGGCGGAGATCCCCGAGGAGTGGCTGAAGAAGCTCGCCGAGAAATACCTGACCGAAGAAGAGAAGAAGCAGATCGAGGCCATGGGCTGGGACAAGCTCATGGAGACCTTGAAGAAGCGCCTCGAGGAGCAGAAGGGCCGGCACCAGGGCGGCAGCAAATGGATCGGCACCGCCGGCACCTCGCCGTTCGGCGCCCATGGCTACAATCCCGAAGGCGTGCGGATCGGCCAGGAGAAGAACCGCAACAACCGCGCCGTGAAGGTGTGGGACAAGCGCGAGTTCAAGGATCTCGACGGCAATGTCGAGCTCGGCATCCGGAACATCAAGGTGGCGCTGCGCCGCCTGCGCAAATTCGCGCGCACCGGCGCGCCCGATGAGCTCGATCTCGACACCACCATTCGCGAGACCGCCAATCACGGCTATCTCGACGTGCACATGCGACCCGAGCGGCGCAACGCGGTGAAGCTCTTGGTGTTCTTCGACATTGGCGGCTCGATGGATGCGCATATCGAGCAGGTCGAGGAGCTGTTCTCGGCGGCGAAGAGCGAGTTCAAGCATATGGAGTATTTCTACTTCCACAATTGCCTCTATGAGGGCGTGTGGAAGCAGAACAAGCGCCGCTTCACCGACCGCACCCCGACCTGGGACGTGCTGCACAAATACCCGCACGACTACAAGGTCGTGTTCGTCGGCGACGCCTCGATGTCGCCTTACGAGATCATGGTGCCCGGCGGCTCGGTCGAGCACGTCAACGAGGAGCCGGGCTCGGTCTGGCTCGACCGCATCATCCGCACCTATCCGCATACGGTGTGGCTGAATCCGGTGCAGCAGAAGCACTGGGACTATTCGGAATCCACCACCATCATCAAGCGCATCTTCGCCAACCGGATGTATCCGATCACGATCGAGGGGCTGGAAGCTGCGATGAAGGAATTGACGCACTAGCGCCCGCCGTCATTCCGGGGCGATGCGCAGCATCGAGCCCGGAATCCATCGGGCCGCAGCGCGTGTAGAGAAATGGACCGGGCTCGCGCTGCGCGCGCCCCGGAATGACAAGAGGGAGAACCATATGCCCCAGACCATCACCCGCGGCATCAAGGCGCTGATCGACGAGGCCAATGCCGAGATCGAGACGCTCACAGCCAAGGACGCCATCGAGATCTCCAAGAACGGCGACGTCGTCATCGTCGACATCCGCGATCCCCGCGAGATCGAGCGCGACGGCCGCATCCCCGGCGCCTTCGCCTGCACCCGCGGCATGCTCGAATTCTGGATCGACCCGCAGAGCCCGTACGCAAAACCGATCTTCCAGGAAGACAAGAAGTTCGTGTTCCACTGCGCCGGGGGCTTACGCTCCGCGCTCGCGGCCAAGACCGCGCAGGACATGGGCCTCAAGCCCGTCGCCCACATCGCCGGCGGCTACGCCGCCTGGCGCGATGCCGGCGGGCCCACGGAGAAGTGGGAGCCGAAGAAGAAGGGGTGACCCCTCTCGTCATTCCGGGGCGCGACGAAGTCGCGAGCCCGGAATCCATTCATCCGCCGACTCTGCCGCGCGATGGATTCCGGGCTCGCGCTACGCGCGCCCCGGAATGACCGCAAGGAAAAGCCCATGACCACCGCCACCGACCCCCTCGTCTCCACCGAATGGCTCGCCGCTCACGTCGGCGATGCCAACCTCAAGATCCTCGACGCCAGCTTCAAGCTGCCGGGCGTGCTGCCGCTGCCGAAGGACGACTATCTCGCCGCGCATCTGCCGGGTGCCGTGTTCTTCGACGTCGATGCGGTGTCGGATCATTCCAACCCGCTGCCGCACATGTTTCCGAGCGCGGAGCAGTTCGGCCGCGACGTCGGCAATCTCGGCATCTCCAACGCGGACACCGTCGTGCTCTATGATGCCGGCGGCTGGGTCGCAGCGCCGCGTGCGTGGTGGATGTTCCTGTCCTATGGCCACAGCAACGTACGCATTCTCAATGGCGGCCTTAAGAAGTGGCGCACTGAGGGACGCGCGACCGAGAGCGGCGAGGTCAAGCCGAAGCCGGAGACCTTCACGGCGAGCTATGACGCAAACCGCGTGCGCAGCATGCAGCAACTGATCGCCAATGTCGAAAGCCGCAACGAGCAGGTGATCGACGCGCGCGCCGCCGATCGCTTCGAAGCCCGCGCGCCCGAGCCGCGCCCGGGCATCCGCTCCGGTCACATCCCCGGCGCCCGCAACGTGCCCTACAATCTGCTGTTCGACGCCGCGACCGGCGAGATGAAGCCGCTCGACGAGCTCCGCGCCGCCTTCACGAATGCCGGCGTCAAGCTGGATGCGCCGATCGTGACGAGCTGCGGCTCCGGCGTCTCGGCCGGCGTGCTGACGCTCGCGCTCTACCGCCTAGGCATCACCGACACCGCGCTCTATGACGGCTCGTGGTCGGAATGGGGCCAGGCCGGCGGCCCGGCCATCGCGACCGGCCCGGCTTGATATGAGTATTGGAGGCGTTCGCGCTTCCACAGCGTCATGGCCGGGCTTGTCCCACGGCTGTCCACGCCTTGACGCGCAGTACGAAGAACGTGGATGCCCGGGACAAGCCCGGGGCATGACGACCTCTGTGAGCGTTCCAGATCGGCTCCCGCAAGCGGGGAGAGGTGAAGATCACCGCGTGCGTGCGGTCGTCGTTGTCGCGAAAGCCGGCTGCTGCTGACCGAACGGATCGAGCTGCTGCTGCAGCTGCTGAGGCGGCGGGCGCCGCACCACGCGCTGGCGCTTCTTGGCCTTGGCCTTGCGCTTGGTCGCCTTGCTGTCCGACTTGGTGCTCTCGGCCTTGACCTTCGCCGGCGCGTCCGTCGCGGCCGCTGCAACGTTCAGCGCAGCGAGCCTTGCGGAGGCGACATCAAGCGCCGCGGCGGCGAGGGCCGGGTCAGCCGGTTCCGGCTCGCTGGCGATTGCGGCAGGCTGGGCCTCGGGAATCCCGGCCGTGGTGTCGGCGGGGGTCAGCGTATCGATGGAAGCCGGCGCTGCGGCCGCCCCGGTCGGCTCGGGCTTGTCTGGTTCGATGGCCGGCACTTCAGCCATGGGCGCGGCGGCCTCGGGCTGGACGTCCGTCTCGGTCGTGAGTGCGGCCACCTGTTCGGGCTCGCTCAAGGGCAGAGCGATGGTCGGCACCTGGTCGCGTAGCGATGGCGTGGGCTCGGCGGCCGGCTCCGGCTCGGCCCGCAGCAGAGCGAGCACCGGCTGGGCCGGCTCGGGCGCTTGCGCAAACACCTGCTCCTGCGGCCCGTTCCGCCAGCCGGGGTTGTTGACATATTGCTGATGGGTCGCCCGGAGCAGCGCGGCGGCCCCTAGGCCGAACACCAGGATGGAGGTTGACAGCAGGATCGCGGCAAACAGGAAGCGAAAGCCGGGAAGCATTGAGCGATTGCGAATTTCCGCCCCGGCGGCGGAAGTGGCCGGGGCTCAAGAGCCATCTGAACGCGGTGACGGTACTGCTTGCCGCGTTCGCCACGCGGGATCGGAGCTCAAAAAGGTGGCGAATCAGGCTGATTCGACCATATCGCAACGTCTCCGCATCGTTCCGTTAAAATCGCGGCCGACCATCGCGCCAATCGAAGGCGCGATACGATTTCAGCCCCGTGATGCAACGGGGCAACGGTAGTCTTGCGGATCACAAATCGGCAAATCCGGCGCAAATGCGCCTGATATGTCTTGAATGTGCCGCTATCTTCCGTCATCTGGCCGTTAACGGTCCGGTCGGGCTTGGGGACTATACAAGAGCGATGATGATCAAACACTTTCTGACGATATGCGCTGCAACAGTCGCTGCGGCGGGAACCTCGCTCGCTCAGGCTCAGAGCTATCCGATCCAGCAGGTGCCAAGCTATGGCGCGCCGGCCGAATATCGGCCCGGTGACCGCATGCCGAATTTCGACGCGCTGGATGAAGACGACGAGGCGATGCCGCATGCCTCGCTGCCGCCGCCCGGTCCGGCCGACGATCCGCGCTACGGCCGTCCGATGGGCGCGCCCCAGGTCTATTCGGCCGCCCCGCCCCAAGGTCCGGTGATGTCGCCGGATGATCCGCGCTATGGGCGCCCGGCTGGCGCCCCGCCGGTCTATTCGGCCGCGCCGCAGGGCCCCGTGATGTCGCCCGATGATCCCCGCTACGGCCGGCCCGCCGGTCCGCCAGCGGTGATCTACGCCGACCGTCCGCCTCAGCAATCGCCCGCCAATGATGGCCTGCGTCCGCCCGAGGCTGTGGGCGGTCCCGCCGCGACCGGGACGGTCCAGACCGGGCAGCCGCCCGTGGGCACGGATGGCCGCCCGGTGACCTTGGCCGCGCTGCCGCCCGAGGAGCAGCCCGATGCTGCGCCGGTGCAGCTGCCGCCGAACCTGCGCCGTCAGGAGGTTGCGTTCCAGACCAAGGAGCCGCCCGGCACGCTCGTGGTCGATACGCCCAACACCTACCTCTATTACGTGCTCGGAGGCGGCCGTGCGATCCGCTACGGCGTCCGCGTCGGCCGCGACGGCTTCACCTGGACCGGCGTGCAGAAGATCACCCGCAAGGCCGAGTGGCCGGATTGGCATCCGCCGACCGAGATGATCGAGCGTCAGCCCTATCTGCCGCGCTTCATGGCCGGCGGCCCGGGCAATCCGCTCGGCGCCCGCGCGATGTATCTCGGTTCAACCGTCTACCGCATCCACGGCACCAACCAGCCTTCGACGATCGGCAAGTTCGTCTCCTCCGGCTGCATCGGCATGCTGAACGAGGACGTCTCCGACCTGTTCGAGCGCGTCAAGGTCGGCACCCGCGTTGTCGTGATGCCGGGTGGTCCGCCGCCGGGAACGGCGACGGCCTCCGCCGCGCCGACCCCGGGCGCAGCCGCACCCGGTATTGCTGGTCCAGCTCCGATGTCGGCCCAGGCCGGCCCGGTCCCCGGGACGCAGCCGACCGTGGTGCCGCCGCTGCCCGCACCGGTCACCGTGCGCTGATCGCCGCGAGACAAGGATTCGAATTGCAATGGGCGTGCCTTGGCACGCCCATTGTCGTTTCAGGCCAGCCGGCGCGGCAGCTCAGCGCCCTTCGTGAAGGCGTCGATCGCCTCGACCATCTGGCCGTAATGGATGCGGAGGCCTTCCGTGGTGGCGTAACCCAGATGCGGCGTCAGCACGACATTGTCGAACTTGCGGAAGGGATGGTCGACCGGCAGCGGCTCGACCGAGAACACGTCCAATCCTGCACCTGCGATCTTGCGCTGCTGCAAGACTTCCAGCAGCGCCTGCTCATCCACGATCGGCCCGCGCGCGGTGTTGACGAGGAACGCCGTTGGCTTCATGCGCGCCAGATCGGCGCGGCTGACGAGACCGCGTGAGCGCTCGCTCAGCACCACATGGATGGTGACGATGTCGGCCTTGGCGAAGAGTTCGTCCTTGGTGGCGTAGCCGACCCCTGCCGCCGCGCATTTCTCCGGCGTCAGGTTCGGGCTCCAGGCGATCACGTTCATGCCGAACGCCTTCGCAATGCCCGCCATCTTGCTGCCGAGCTTGCCGAGCCCGACGATGCCGAGCGTCAGCCCTTCGATCTCGACTCCGGCAAATGTCTGCCAGGGCTCGCCGGCATGCATGCGCGCGTTCTCACGACCGATGCCGCGGGTCAGTTCGAGGATCAGGCCCATGGTGAGCGGCGCCGTCGGATCGCGGGAATATTGCGTGCCGCCGACGGCGATGCTGCGTGCCTTGGCTGCCTCCATGTCGATCGCTGCATTGCGCATGCCTGAGGTCAGCAGCAGCTTCAGCTTCGGCAGGCTCTCGAATAGGCTCTTCGGGAAAGCCGTGCGCTCGCGCATCGCGCAGATGATTTCGAAGTCGGTGAGCGCACTGGCTGCGGCCTGCTCGGAGGCGAAGGGATGGCTGAACACGCTGACGTCGACGCGATCCGACAATTTCGGCCAGTCGGCGACGTCGAGGGCGAGATTAAAATAGTCGTCGAGGATTGCGCAGCGCAGCCGGCTCATCAGCGTTCGTCCATGGCGAGAGGTGAAGGCGCCGGGCGGGCGCCGTCATTGGAACCTGGCCATGGTTTGCGCGCAATCGCGCCAGCGCGCAAGCAGCCTGCGCCTTCAAAAATCCGATAGGAGATCGTCGCTCAGAGGTCGCGGGGCTTCAAGCGGAACGGTGCATCCATGCCGTGCTTGGCGCGCCAGGCGGGGCCGGGGCCGCGCATGTAATGCAGTTCGGGCCGGTAGGGATTGAAGGCGGTGACGAAGAAGTGCTTCCAGAAGGCCTTGATCTCCGAGGCGAACCCGAAAGTGCGCCCGGCTCCTGCCGGAACAGGAAGAGAATGGGTCTGGATCAGAGCCATGATGCGGCCTCGCTGTGCTCCCCGTTCGTTCTGAGCGGGTGGCGCTGTTTCCGCGCGAAGCCGAGCTTTGGCCTGATTTATTAAAAGATGGTTTCAATTGTCCGGATCGGTGGCCGGATGGTTTCCTGACCGTATTCATCCGTGGTGAACGGACGGAAAACGTTGCCCTTTGGGGGCGGGATCGTTACATCGCTGGCGAAGCAAATTTCCTCAAATCGAAGGTTTCACGGGACCGATGGCGCGCCAGTTCATCTATTTCATGCAGGGCCTGACCAAGAGCTACCCGACCCGGAAGGTGCTCGATAACATCCATCTGAGCTTCTACCCGGACGCCAAGATCGGCGTGCTCGGCGTCAACGGCTCGGGTAAGTCGACGCTGCTCAAAATCATGGCCGGTCTCGACAAGGAATACACCGGCGAGGCCTGGGTCGCCGAGGGCGCCCGCGTCGGCTATCTCGAGCAGGAGCCGCAGCTCGATTCCAAGCTGACCGTGCGCGAGAACGTCATGCAGGGCGTCGCCAAGCAGAAGGCGATCCTGGACCGCTACAACGAGCTCGCGGTCAACTATTCGGACGAGACCGCCGACGAGATGACCAAGCTCCAGGACGAGATCGAGGCCCAGGGCCTGTGGGATCTCGACAGCAAGGTCGACCAGGCCATGGACGCGCTGCGCTGTCCGCCCGACGATGCCGACGTGACGAAACTCTCGGGCGGTGAGCGCCGCCGCGTCGCGCTGTGCCGCCTGCTGCTCGACCAGCCCGAGCTCTTGCTGCTGGACGAGCCGACCAACCATCTCGACGCGGAATCCGTGTCGTGGCTGGAAGGGCACCTGCGCAACTATCCCGGTGCGATCCTGATCGTCACCCACGACCGTTACTTCCTCGACAACGTCACCGGCTGGATCCTCGAGCTCGATCGTGGCCGCGGCATCCCGTACGAAGGCAATTACTCGTCCTGGCTGGTGCAGAAGCAGAAGCGTCTGGAGCAGGAGGGCCGCGAGGATGCCGCGCACCAGAAGACGCTCGCGCGCGAGCAGGAATGGGTGGCGTCCTCGCCCAAGGCACGCCAGGCCAAGTCGAAAGCGCGCTACCAGCGCTATGAGGAGCTGCTGAAGAAGGCGAGCGAGAAGCAGACCCAGACCGCGCAAATCATCATTCCAGTGGCCGAGCGGCTCGGCGCCAACGTGGTCGATTTCGAGGGGCTCAGCAAAGGCTTTGGCGATCGTCTCCTGATCGACAATCTCACCTTCAAGCTGCCGCCCGGCGGCATCGTCGGCGTGATCGGTCCCAACGGCGCCGGCAAGACCACGTTGTTCAGGATGATCACCGCTCAGGAGAAGCCGGACTCCGGCACGATCACGGTCGGCGAGACCGTGCATCTCGGCTACGTCGACCAGTCGCGCGACGCGCTCGACGGCAAGAAGACCGTGTGGGAGGAGATCTCTGGCGGCAACGAACTGATCCTGCTCGGCAAGAAGGAAGTCAACTCGCGCGGCTATTGCTCGTCGTTCAACTTCAAGGGCGCGGACCAGCAGAAGAAGGTCGGCGCGCTCTCGGGCGGTGAACGCAACCGCGTCCATCTCGCAAAAATGCTGAAGTCCGGCGCCAACGTCCTGCTGCTCGACGAGCCGACCAACGACCTCGACGTCGACACGCTGCGCGCGCTCGAAGAGGCGCTGGAGGACTTCGCCGGTTGCGCCGTCATCATCAGCCACGATCGCTGGTTCCTCGACCGCATCGCGACGCACATCCTCGCCTTCGAGGGCGAGAGCCACGTCGAATGGTTCGAAGGCAATTTCCAGGACTACGAGAAGGACAAGATGCGCCGGCTCGGCCAGGACAGCATCATCCCGCACCGCGTGAAGTACAAGAAGCTGACGCGGTGATGGCAGCATGATGCGACGGGCGCTCATCGCTGCCGGGATCGTCATCGCCTGCAACTGGTCGCCCGTCCGTGCTGCCGACGCCGCCTTCACCCAGTTCATCGCCTCGTTGTGGCCGGAGGCCCAACAGGCCGGCGTTTCGCGCGCAACGTTTGATGCGCAAACGCGCGGTCTGGAGCCCGATTACAAGCTGCCCGATCTGCTCTTGCCCGGGCGGCCGGCGACTGGCGCGCCGTCGCAGGCCGAGTTCGTGCAGGTGCCGGCCGACTACGTCAAGGAAGCCTCGATCGCGCGGCTTGCAGGCGAGGGGCAGCGGCTGCTCCAAAAGCATCGTACCTCGCTGGACGAGATCGAGAAGAAGTCCGGGGTGCCGGCGACCGTCATGCTCGCCATCTGGGGCCGCGAGACAGACTATGGCCGGCACACGTTGCCCTACGATCTGGTGCGCGTACTGGCGACGCAGGCCTATGTCGGACGCCGAAAGGATCAGTATCGCAACGAGTTCATTGCCGCGCTCAAGATCCTCGATGAAGGCGTCGTCACGCGCAAGGACATGCGCTCGTCCTGGGCCGGCGCGACCGGCCTCACCCAGTTCCTGCCGTCCGAATATTACAAGCATGGCGTCGATTTCGACGGCGATGGCCGCATCGACATCTGGCACTCGGTGCCGGATGCGCTAGCCTCGGCTGCGCAGCAGCTCGTCAACAAGGGTTGGCAAAGCGGTGTACGCTGGGCCTATGAGGTGCAGGCGCCGCCGAAGGTCGATTGCGCGACGGGCGTGCCGGAGGTGACGAAGCCGATCGGCCAATGGCTGCGCGAGGGTTTTGTCCCGGTACGCGGCCAAAAGCTCAGCGCCGCCGAGCAGGCGCAGCCGGCCTCGCTGCTCCAGCCCGAAGGCATCTACGGCCCGTCATTCCTGACCACGAAGAACTACTTTGTCATCAAGGAATACAATTTCTCCGATCTCTACGTTCTGTTCGTCGGCCATCTCAGCGACCGCATGACGAGCCCGCTGCCGTTCGCAACGCCCTGGTCAGCCTCGAAGCAATTGCGCACCAAGGACGTCGAGACCATGCAGCGCGGGTTGATGCGGATCGGACTCTACAAGGACAAGATCGACGGCAAGGCCGGCATGCAGACGCGTGCCGCGCTCGGCGCCTATCAGAAGTCGGCGGGCCTCAAGGTCGATTGCTGGCCGAGCGAAGAGGTGCTGCGTTCGATCCAGGCGGCGCGATAGCGTGCGCAAACAAAAAAGCCCGGCCGATGCTCTCGGCCGGGCTTTCCGATCGCGGCGCGCATGCGCCAGGCAATCAGATCAGTAGCAAACGCGAACCGGACGGCTGACCCAGCCGTAGCCGTCCCAATAGCGCTCGCGGCGCCAGTAGCAGGGCGCGGGCGGCGGGGGCTCGGCGATGTAAACGGGGCCGCCATAGGCGGGACGGCTGGAGGCGATGGCGCCGCCGACGATGGCGCCACCGATCAGGCCGGCTGCGATACCGGCGCCGACGCCGTCATGGGCCTTCGCGGACGGAGCGGCGGTCACCAGCGAACCGGCGACCGTCGCGACCGTGAGCGCGGCAACTAAAGTCTTGTTCATGCTCTTGGCTCTCCTGGGAGATGGGTTCCTCCAGTTAGAGGCGCCCGGGTTTCAAAGGTTCACGCACACTCTGATGGAATTGGCCTTGCAGCTAGGAAGCGCGCAAATGGTCAATCCACGGTAAACGCACACGGAGCTGTGACGAGAAAAAGCGGTCTTTTTCAGGCCCTGAGATGAACGGCGCATCCGTAGTCAACCGGCTTGGCGCGCCTCAGCCGCAGACTCGGACGCGACGGACGCGCCAGGCATAGCCATCCCAGAAGCGCTGCTTCTGCCAGACGCAGCCGCCGTAATAGTCGTCGGCAACATAGCCTGGACCCGGGGCGTAGTAGCGCGGCGGGTAGTAGCCCGGCCCATAGTAGCCATAGCTGGGCCCGTAATAATACGGAGAAGCCAGCGCGCCGCCGACAATGGCGCCGCCGATGATCCCGGCCGCCACGCCTGCCGCGACACCGCGCTGGGCATGGGCCGGCGTTCCGGCCGTCAGGGCCAGAATGGCGACGGCAGCGACCGCCAGGAGCGACTTCTTCATTGCTTGACCTTTCAGACGAACACGAGGGAACCTTTGGGCGGCAAGGTTCCATATTTCGCTTGAATGATCAATGAACGGCACCTTTGCCGGAGACGACCAATTGATATGGATCCCACCGGGAGACGATGATGGGCAACGCGATGGTCAATGCTTTGATTGCGGCCGGGATCGTTTTCGCGATCGGCTACGGCTGGATCGCACATCTCCAGAACCGCGCACGGCGCTCCCGCGCCACCGCCGGCAGCCACGGAGGGAGTAGCGGGGACAGCACCTATTCCGGGACGAATGACGGCTTCTCGCTGGGAAGCTGGTTGTCCGGCGGCAGTTCGGGAAGCTCTAGCGACGGCGCAAGCTGTTCGAGCAGCGATAGCGGCAGCAGCAGCGGCGGCGACTGCGGAGGCGGTGGCGATGGCGATGGCGGAGGCGGCGGTGGCGACTAGTCCGGCTACAATCTTGATCCAGCGCAAGAGCTTGATTTAGAGCCGTTCTAGGCTTTGATCAGGCCAGTTTGGAATAGCTTCAAATACCTGTTTTTCCTTTTGCATCCGGCCGGCCTGTTAAATATCGATGATGGCGCGTCACCGAAGGGCCTGCCACTTCCATGATCGTTTGTTCCTGTAACGTGCTGAGCGATGATGATATCCGCGCCGCCGTCGCCGAGTCCGACGACGCCGTGCGGCATGCCAAACAGGTCTATGGCTGTCTCGGCTGCAGCGCCGAATGCGGCCGCTGCGCCCGGACGATCAAGAGTATCATCGACGAAGCGCTCGGCCCCTGTGCGCAGTCCTGCTGCGCCGGCTGCCCGCATAGCCACACCGTGGCTGCCAACGACGAGACCGCCGAACCCGCCGAGTTCGCCCTCGCGGCCTGCTGAAAACTTCCGCAACTCCGGCTGAGCTTTTCCCCGGCTGGGTTCCCGTAGCCGGTTGCTCTCGCTCGCAAAGTGATTTAGAAGCGTTCTAAACTCGGTTTGGGACCGATTTGGACTGCAAGAGCTGGAGTGAACCATGCAGGGCGACGCAAAAGTCATCGACTATCTCAACAAGGCGCTGCGTCATGAGCTGACTGCGATCAATCAGTACTGGCTGCATTACCGCTTCCTCGACAATTGGGGCCTGCTGGACATGGCCAAGGTCTGGCGCAAGGAATCCATCGAGGAGATGGAGCACGCCGACAAGCTCACGGAGCGGATCCTGTTCTTCGACGGCTTTCCGAACATGCAGGTGCTCGATCCCCTGCGCATCGGCCAGAACGTCAAGGAGATCATCGAGTGCGATCTCGCCGCCGAGATGAGCGCGCGGGCGCTCTATCAGGAGGCGGCGACCTACTGTCACAGCGCCAAGGACTATGTCACACGCGACCTGTTCGAGAAGCTGATGAGCGACGAGGAGCACCACATCGACTTCCTCGAGACCCAGCTCGATCTGATCGGCCGCATCGGCCTCGAGCTCTACACCCAGAAGCATGTCGGCGGGCTCGAGGGCGAGGGGCACTAAACTCGGGCCCGGCTCCCTCCATCGTCATGGCCGGGCTTGAACCCGGCCATCCACGTGTTGCCGCACGACGTTTTGCGGAACCGCTCTCGGCTACAGCTGCGTCTTGTAGAGCTCTTCCACGGCCTCCTGGCTCGCCGGTTCGCCGAGGCCGGTCTGCTCGTGAATGACCGTGACGATGCTCGGCATCACCGAGCGCTGCACCTTCTCCGACCTCCACAGATTCGAGCGCATCAGCGCCTTGCCGCAATGGAAATAGACCTCGCTGACCGCGACGTTCAGCACCGCGCGCGGCGGCTTGCCGAATTCCACCATCGAGGCGAGCAGATCCGGGTCGGCCGACAGCGTGCCGCGGCCGCCGACGCGCAGCGTCTCCTCGATGCCCGGCACGAAGAACAGCAAATGCACGAAGCCTGAGCCTTCGACGACGTTGCGGAAACTGTCGATGCGGTTGTTGCCGGAGCGGTCGGGCATCAGCAGCTGGTTGGGGCCGGCGACGCGGACGAAGCCGATGCCGCCGCCGCGCGGCGAAGCGTCGACGCTGCCGTCCGCTCCCGATGTCGCGAGCACGCAGAATGGCGACATCTCGATGAATTTCTTCGCATGCGCATCGATCGCGGGCCGTGCCTTCGCGGTCACGCGCGGGCTCGGCTTGGCATAGATGGTGGCGAGGTCTTCGGCGCTAAGATCGGTCAACGGCGTGCCTCCGCTTCAGCTGGGCTTCAAGCTACTCGATCGGGCCGTCGCCAGCCAATGGAAATCACCAAGGCGCGTTACACCGCATCCGCCGGCACGAAGCAGCTGATGATGATGGAGCCGCGGTGGTGGACGTACCACACCACGGCCTGGCCGATCGGATTGCCCTGGTCGCGGATGATGGCGCGTCCGGGCACCTCGATCCATTGTCCCTCGATCGGCACCCAATAAGCGCCATTGCGCACGTCATACTCGGTGCGATGGCCGTCGGAGATGTCGCAGCAGGGAACCCCGTTCGGCGCGATCACGCTCTTGAACCAGGCGCGGATGTCGGGCGGAACGTGGTCGTATTGGCCATTGTCGCGCGCGAACGCAACGTTTGCCAGCGCTGTCGCCGCAACCAACCAAACGCACAGTGCGAGCCTGTGCATGCGATCCTCCTCGTCGCGTATCATGCCATGGGCGCGCGATTGTCCTGCGCGTATTTCCTATCGTTGGCACGGATTAAGCCTGAGCCGTCACTGCAATGCATGCTCAAATAATATGCGATGCCGGCGCCCCGCTTATGATGCGCTGCGAGATCAGCTTGTGGCGGTGCGCCCCCAAGTTGGTCGCAGAAGCGAGAAGGCGGATGTAGGATTTCGGCTCCGACCTTCGTCTTAAGGAAAACGCCGGGAGAAAGTGCATGTGCCGCAACATCAAGACGCTGTTCAACTTCGAGCCGCCGGCGACGGAGGATGAGATCCACGCCAGCGCGCTGCAATTCGTGCGAAAGCTGTCGGGCTTCAACAAGCCTTCGCAGGCCAACGAGGCGGCGTTCGAGCGTGCGGTGGCCGAAGTCTCCGAGGCGGCGCGAAAACTCCTGACCTCGCTGCATACGAACGCACCGGCGCGCGACCGCGAGGTTGAGGCGGAAAAGGCGAAAGAGCGTTCGCGGCTGCGCTTCGGTACGTGAGCTCAGGCAGCGTGCTCCGTGATCTGGCTCACGGTATCTGCTGCCTCAGCTTGCGATGGTGGCGGCCGGGGTTTTGATCGCCCGGAGCACGACATGAGCCGCCCCCTTCTTCCTTTGAAAGCAGGTGCCATCGTCTTCACGCTGCTGTGGACCGCGTGGATGATGTGGTGGAGCGGCTCGTTCTCGAGCGCGAACGTGATCATCCTCGCCCTGTGCGGCGCGGCGGTCGGCTATTTCTGGTATCGCGCCATGCGCTGGCAGTTCGAGCGCATGGGCATGCTGCCGCCGCGCGAGGATCGGCCCGACTAGACCCGTCGGCTATCCTTGCCGTGCTTCTTCCTTTTCTTTTTCTTCCTGTGATCGTCGACGTCATCGCCCTCGTCATCGACGATTGCCGCGTCGGTCTCCTGGACGGCGGCTTCGAGCGCTTCGCGCTCGGCGGCTTCGCGCTCGCGCTGGCGGCGGCGTTCGTCCCAGGCGTCGAAGAGCTGGTCGAGCCAGGGCAGCACCTGCTCGATCGACGGCAATTGGCCGGGCGGACCCGGCTCGCCGCGCGGGCCTTGCGGCCCCGCCGGTCCCTGCGGCCCGGCAGGTCCCGGTGCGCCGGCTGGCCCACGCGGACCGGCTTCGCCCTGTTTGCCTTGCGGACCGGGCTTGCCGGGCGGTCCGGCCTTCCCGACCGGGCCCGGCTTGCCCTGCGGCCCGGGCTTGCCGCGTGCGCCGTCGGCGCCGCGCCGGCCCGGATGTCCCTGTGGCCCCGGCCGTCCCGGCTCGCCTTGCCGCCCGCGAGGCCCCTGAGGCCCCGGCCGTCGTCCCTGGTCGTCTGCCACGCCACCGCTCCCTTCACCTGGAGCACGCTACTTAGCGGCGTTTGACGACAGCAGCAATTCTGCCCGCGCATCGTGCCAGGCTTGATCAACATCAATCGGCGGCGCGAGCGGCCGCCTCATCCATCGCGCGTGGCTGCGCAGCGCGTCGTCGCTGTCCGACTGATGTCGTGCGCTAATCCTGACAGGCGGGCACGTCGATGCCGGAGGCGGCATAGAGCCTGATCTTGTTGCGCAGCGTGCGGACGGAAAGGCCGAGCACGCGCGAGGCGCGCGTGCGGTTGCCGTCGCAGCGCGCCAGCGTCTGGAGCACGAGCTCACGCTCAACCTCGTCGACGGTGGCGCCGATCAGAAGCGGAACGATCTGGTTCGGGGCAAGCAATTGTGCGTCCGGCCCGGACGCGGCGACATGAACAGTGGTCATCAACACACCTCCCGATCAACGCCCGCTTCCATCGTCGGAAGCGGATCGAGAACCAACGACCCCCAAGCCGTGAATCTACGGTGGTCCGGTTTGGTTAATGAAAGGTTAATTGGAGGGGCTGCACCGAATTGATCTTGAGAATGCCCAGATGCCGCCGCGATTGGCGCGAGCATCGCGTCCCTCACACCGTGCGATAGCCGCCGTCCACCATCACGATGGTTCCGGTGACATAGGCCGACAGATCGGAGGCAAGGAACACCGCGGGGCCGACGATGTCCTCGGGCTTGCCGGTGCGCGCCAGCGGGGTGTGATCGATGAAAGCCTGCACCAGCGCCGGATTGGTCGCGCGGGCGTTGGCGTTGAGGTTGGTCTCGATGAAGCCGGGGCCGATCGCGTTGACGCGCACGCCTTCCTTGCCGAGCTCGACCGCGAGCGCCTTGGTGAAGCCGAGCACGCCGTGTTTCGAGGTGGTGTAGGCCGCCGAGCTCGGCGTGCGCAGATGCACGAAGGACTGGATCGAGCCGATGTTGACGATGCGGCCTTTGCTGGCGCGCAAGGGCGCGAGGAACGCCTGCGTCACGTTGAACACGCCGGTGAGGTTGAGCGAGATGATGTCGTTCCAGTCCTTCGCCACCGTCTCGGTCTCCGCGGTGAAGGCGTTGCGGCGGGTGATGCCGGCATTGTTGACGAGGATCGAGACCTGCCCGACCTTGTCCGCGATCTGCCTGGCGAGCGCGAAGCAATCCTCGTGCCTGACAACGTCGAGCGCAAAGCTCTCGGCCTTGCCGCCCGCTTGCCGGATCTCCTGCGCCGCCTCCGCCACCGTCTCCGCGTTGACGTCGAGCAGCACGACCTGCGCGCCCTCCCGCGCATAGCCGGCGGCGATCGCCCGACCGATTCCGGAACCGGCGCCGGTGACGACGGCGATGTGGTTTGCGAGCAGCGCCATGGCAGTTTCCTCCCGTTTTCGTTTCGAAGTTTCACGAAACGCTAACGCGAAATTAAGGGGTCGGAAACGGCGGCCTTGGCATACTGATCCTGATTGCTAAACGTTGCGCGCATGATGGAACGGCTCGAAACCTGGAAACTCGCTCTGGAACGCCTGCGGTCCGCGCAAGCGCCGGATTGGGCCGAGGCCGGCCGGCTGGTGGCGGAGATCGCGCGGATGAGCAACGACGTCACGCTGCGCCAGGCCGCCGAGCAGGCGCTGCCGGTGCTGCGCCAGGCCGTCGACAATGACGATCATAGCGTGACGCTGGCGGCCCAGCGCCGTCTCGGCGTGGTGCTCGAGGTCGTGCACGATCTGACCGCGCCGCGCTTCGGCCGCCGCAACGCCGCGCCGAAGAAGCTCTCCAGCGAGGACCGCGCCCGCAAGGTGCTCGGCCTGCCGCTCGCGGTGCAGCTCACCTGCGAGGACATCAACCAGGCCTATCGCCGCGCCGCCAAGGGCCTGCATCCCGACCAGGGCGGCAGCGCCGAAGCCTTCATCGATCTCGCCGCCGCGCGCGACATCCTGATCCATCCCGGCGCGCACAAGGACGCGTGAGCGTCTCGGGCCTTCGAAAAGCAAACCGGGCAAGGACGCCCGCGTCCTTGCCCGGTTCTTCGTCCGCCGATCGATTACCTTACCACTTGCAGCTACCGCTCTTGAGCGCGGCGTCCTTGACCATGAGTGCATCGACGAAGGTCGGCACGCTGGCGCTGGCGCGGTGATAGCCGGCCGGCCACGGCGTGGTCGGGATGCTCTCGTCCCAGATCTGGCAGAAGCCGGTGTCCTGCCAGCGGATCAGATGATAGCTGGCTTCGGCCGGGCTCGCGGCGACGAACGCGGTGACGGTAAGACCGGCGGCAGCGCACAGCATGGAAATACGACGCATGATCAGCTCCTCAAATGAATGATGTGATGCGCCTCCCGACAATGACGGGGAGGGGTGGTGCGGGACGCGCTTGGCATGCGCCCCGGACAAGATGTGAGTAGTTCCACCCGTCGTCGAGGTTCAAAAAATGTGCGTGGGACAGGTCTGATTGTGGCCGGCGAAACGCTTCAGGCCAGCGCAAAGCAAAAGGGCGGATCGCCCGCGCGACCCGCCCTTCAAACGCTACTCTCGCGTCCGGCTCAGAGCGTGCACTTCCGCTCGGTGCGCATCTTGATCTGCAGGTCCGAGGCCTGCTGGAAGGTCGGGAACGGCTTGCTGACGACCTTGTAGGTCGAGACACCGAACTGGAACGGCTTGTACTGCAGGTCCTCGTTCCAGACCTGGCAGATGCCGGTGTTGTCCCAGCGGATCACGTAATAGCCGACCTTCGCGGAGGCGGGCACGGCGAACACGGAACTAGCGATGCCGGCAACGGCACTGAGCGCGAGAAGGCGGCGCATGAAGTAACTCCTTGTGGGACATGGGTGGTGGGACATGGGCGGTGGGACATGGGACCGAAAAAATTCGTGCGGTAAAAGCAGGTCCTTTGCAAGCGGGGGAGCCGCCATTCACGGACATGTCAGCTGCGCCCAACGCATTTGGTTTGGACGCGTGCCCGATGGGCCACACGCAGCTGAGTAGGCTCCTACTTGGCCAGCGAGGCGACCGCCTCGATCTCGATCAGCATCTTCGGATCGGGCAGCGCCTGCACCACGCAAGTCGTGCGCGCCGGGTACGGCGGCGGGCCGAAGGCGCCGGCATAGAGCGCGTTCATCGCGGCAACGTCCGAGGCGCGGGTCAGGAGCACGTTGACCTTGACGAGATCATGCAGGCCGGCGCCGGCCTCGCCCAGCACGCGCTTGATGTTGACGACGACATTGGCGAACTGCGTCTCGAAGCCGTCGGGCAGCGCACCATTGGCATCGAAGCCGGGAATGCCGGAGACGAACAGGAGGTCGCCAACCCGCGTCGCAAAGGACAGCGGCGGCGCCTTGACGTGCGGCGGGGGCGCGAAATGCTGGATCGGCATGGGATCACCTCGGGAGGGGGGCGGAGGGGTGAGCGTAGCGGCTGGCCGGGGCGGCTCAAAACAAAAAGTGCGAAAACAACCCCATGCACAGTAGGGATGGTGCGGAGATCGTTGGGGTTTGTCGAAATTCGGGATTACGGAAGTAGCGGCTTGCTCCGTCGGGCAAAACAGGGGCAGAATGGCATGATAGCGGTTGGTCCGTCCTGTGGCCCCAAACTCCGCCGTCATGCCCCGGCTTGACCGGGGCATCCAGTACGCCGCGGCTTCTCGGCTCAAGCACAATGGTCTCGGCGTACTGGATCGCCCGGTCAAGCCGGGCGATGACAGTTGAGTGCGTGGCCGCAGACCGAGTCCCTCGTCCGCCCAACATGTTGCCGCCCCGATCGATCAGGTACATTCGCTCCGTCTGATTCGAATCCTCCTTTAAAAAACAGCCCCCGGAGACCCCCATGAAGCTCGCATCCACCCTCCGCGCCGCGTGCGTCGCCATCGTCGCCCTGGCTGGCCTCTCGACGACCGCGCAGGCCGACAGCGGCTTCGTGACGCTGACGATCTACAAGGCGGGCTGGATCATCGGCGGCTCCGGCGGCTCGGGCGTGCTGAACTTCCGCGGTCGCACTTACGGGCTTTCCACCGGTGGCCTCGACTACGGCCTCGTGTTCGGGGGATCCAAGACCGTGCTGCGCGGCCGGGTCTCCAACATCAACCGCCCCTCCGACGTTGCCGGCGTCTACGGCGCCGCCGGTGCCGGCATCGCCGTCGGCTCCGGCGCCCGCGCCATCGTGCTGACCAACCAGAAGGGCGCAGTGCTGGAGCTGTCGGGCACGCAGGTCGGCCTGATGGCGAATGCGGATCTCAGCGGGCTTGCGATCACGATGCGGTAGGGGCTGCTTGAACGCCGTCATTGCGAGCGCAGCGAAGCAATCCAGTCTATCCCCGCGGCGAGATTCTGGATTGCTTCGCTGCGCTCGCAATGACGGAGCAATCTAATTATTGCTCACCATCGCATGCACCCGCTCGCAATGCGCGACGAGGTTTGCGTGCGCATCGACGAAGGCCTTCAGCGGCGTCGGGATCGGAAAGTAATAGATGTTTGCGATGAAGCCGTAGATGCCGGCATCAACGCTCGTCGGCGCTGCGCCGTGCACGAAGCCTTGCGCCGGCACGACGTCCGCCAGCACCTGCAGATCGGCGAGCCCCCGGGCATAGGCCTGCTCGGGCGTGTAGCGGCCGACGCCCTGGAAGTGATAGCGCTGCGCGTTGTAGGCCTTGGCCTTCTCGAAGCCGGCAGCGTCGATCTGCGGATGCTGCGCAATGAAGGCGTCGCGGAACGCCGGATAGAAGCGCTCGTCCTTCCAGCGCGAATAGGACATCACCCAGTAGAGATCGTCCAGCATGCGCGTCACGAAATGGTTGGTGCGGCGTGCGGCCTGCGACAGGCCGGCGTCGATCGTGAGGCGATATTTCGCGATCGCATGCGCGATGATGGTCTCGCTGTCGCCGATGGTATCAAAGTCGTCGACGATGTAAGGCAGCTGCCCGCGCGGCGCGGCGGAGGCATCGAAGACGTGCTCATGCACGAACGGCACGCCCGACAGCTTGAGGAAGGCGTAAACCTTGAGGCCGTAGCCGTTGTTGTCGGCGACGCCGAAGAGCTCTGGGTAGGAGTAGAGGGTCAGCATGTGCGGGCTCCTCCGGGGTGGCGGAGACCAGCATGCTAGGGAGTGGAAGCGGATGCAATCCTCGTGGCCCGCATGAGCGCAGCGACATGCGGGAATGGGCTCCCCGGATATCGCTTGCGCTCATCCGGGCTACGTCAGAGCGCCATTTGCGAATGGCCTTTTGCGCAATAGGATGACCGCAATCCTCTGGTCCGGGAGATCACGATGGCCATCAACAAGGACAAGATCGACGACATGAGACTTCGCCCATGACCCGCGACGAATTGGCCGCTGCCTATGCGGCACCCGGCCGCCACTATCACAATCTCGCGCATATCGAGGATTGCCTGGCGGCGCTCGCGCGGATCAATGGTCTCTCGGTCGCCGAGCGCGAGACGTTGTCGGAAGCGATCTGGTGGCACGACGCCGTCTACGATCCGACGCGGACGGACAACGAGGAGCGCAGCGCGGAGCTTGCCGAGCAGCACGTCCGCGCCGAGCTTCGCCAAGAGGTCGGCCGCCTGATCCGGCTGACCAAAACGCACGACGTTCCCCCGGGCGACCGTCTCGGGGCGATCCTGATCTCGATTGACCTCAGCATTCTCGGCGCCGATAACGCCCGCTACGACTCCTATGCCGCTGCGATCCGCCGGGAGTTCAGCCATGTCGCCGAGGAGGACTATCGCGCCGGCCGCGCCCGCGTGCTGCGCCGTTTCGCGGCACGCGAGGTCATCTTTCCTGACCCGGTCTTCGCCGCGAGCTTCGATCGCCAAGCCCGCGCGAACCTTGCCCGCGAGCTGGCCCAGCTGAGCTGAAGTGGGCTGACCCGCCTACGAACGCGACGCCGCCTGAAACACCGCCAGCTGCGCCTCGAACGCCCGCCTGAATGCCGGCCGCGCCTCGCCGCGCGCGACATAGGCGGCGATCTCAGGAAATTCATCGAGCAGGCCTGACGTATTCAGCCGCCGCAGCACGGTCACCATCATGAGATCGCCGGCGCTGAAGGCGCCGTCGAGCCAGTCGGCATCACGGATGTGACGGGACAATTCGCCGAGCCTGATGTGCACGCGCTCCTGCAAGCTCGGCAGACGCTCGGCGTACCAGCTCCTGTCGCGCTCGAACAGCATCGCCATGGTGAGCTCGACGATCGGCGGCTCCACCGTGCTCAGCGCAGCGAACATCCACGCGATCGCGCGGGCGCGCGCGTTGGCGTCCTTCGGCAGCAATCCATCATGGCGCTCGGCGATGTGGAGCACGATCGCGCCGGACTCGAACAGCGTGAGATCGCCGTCCTCATAGGTCGGGATCTGCCCGAACGGATGCAGCGCGCGATGCGCCGGCTGCTTCATCGCGGCGAACGAGACGAGGCGAACGTCGTAGGGCTGCCCGACCTCTTCCAGCGCCCAGCGCACCCGCATGTCGCGCGCGTGGCCCTTGCCGCGGTCGGGGGAGGATTCGAAGGCGGTGATGGTGGGCATGGGGGGCTCCGGGGTGATCGTTTCCAGAGGACGAACGACGGGGGCGGGGGCCGACAGGTATCGCGTTTTCCGCGCTACCATTGCGCCGGGCAAAAAAAAATCGGCCGGCCTTGTCGGAACGCCCCTCCCGCCCGCGTCCTTGAAGTACCCGCGCGCCGCCCGGGCCGAAAGGAGCCCCATTCATGACGTCCATCACGCCGTTTCTCTGGTTCGATAACAAGGTCCCGGCGGCCGTCGCCTTCTACAAATCGGTGTTTCCCAATGCCAAGATCGAAACCGTCAGCGACTTCATGGCGGTGTTCGAGCTCGAAGGCCAGCGCTTCCACGCGCTCAATGGCGGGCCGAAATACCGCTTCAACGAAGCGGTGTCGTTCTTCATCAGCGTTGAGACGCAAGGCGAGGTCGACTATTTCTGGAAAGCACTGACCGCCGACGGGGGCGAGGAATCGCAGTGCGGTTGGCTCAAGGACAAGTTCGGCCTGTCCTGGCAGGTGATCCCGACGGCGCTCGGCCGCTATCTCGGCGACCCCGACCGCACCAAGGCGAACCGCGTGATGCAGGCGATGATGGGGATGCGGAGGATCGTGATCGCGGAGCTGGACAGGGCGTATGCGGGGTGAGGCGACAGTGCGGTAGGGTGGGTAAGGCGAAGCCGTAACCCACCACCCTTCCTCGGTTGCTGGACGAAGTTGGTGGATTACGCCGGCGGACTGCGCTTCGCGCAGCCGCGGGCTAATCCACACTACGCAGCGATCCACGCCGCAAGCTCTCGCCACGGCTCCAGCGTCCAACTCCCCGACGCCGCGCCGGACGGCGAGGGCAGCACAAAAATCTCCGGCCAGCTTCCATCACGCGCCTGCCGCCCCGGCGCAATCGCAGCTGACGGCCTGCCGTAAAACAAGCTCGCCGCCTTCTTGCTCGTGAACGCAATCGTCCGCGGCCGATACTCCTCGATCTTCGCCCTGAAGCCCGGCACGTCGATCGTCTCCGCCGCGATCTGGTGATCCATCCCTGCGCCCGTCTTACAGAGATCGGTGAAGCCGATCCCGAGCTCGATCAGCGCCGCAAACTCGCTTGGCTGACAGCGCCGTGGCGTGATCCCAGCCTCATGGATCGCGCGCCAGAAGCGGTTGCCGGGATGGGCGTAGTAGTGCCCGACCTCGGCCGAACGCGTCGAGGCGGCGGTGCCGACGAAGACGAGGCGGAGGTTGGGGCCGAGGATGTCGGGGAGGCGGTGGGACAAGCAGGACCATCGATCGTCGGTGTTGCACCTTGCCCGACTGAGCCCCAACCGGAAAGGATCAATTTGTCTGTAGCTCAACGCGAAGAATGCGCTACCCTGCGATCCTATTTGGCAAACTTGACGATTTCCAAACAAAGCTGCCGCGCCGCCGGCACCCACTGCAATAGGGAAGTGACTCCCATCGAGACACTTTCTCCATGCGCAATGCGGTTCCTATTGGAAACAATGGACTTTATCTTATCTTCGCCTACGGCATCGATTACGGATCCAATGTGAGAACCCCAGTTTGGGTCGAACCTCGAAAGAGTCTCCTTGATATAACCGGGGGAAGGATTCCTTCCCGTCTTTAGCGACTCGGAAACAAAGGCGCTCAGGCGATCGTCACCAAATCTATCAGCGTAAGACACAGCAGTATCGATCAATGCCTGAGGTAGTTCTCGATTTCGTCTCGATCGTCTTTGTCCAATTTCTGAAATGTCCTGCCTTCCCACGCAGGATCAACATCTACCAGATCGAACGGCGTGACGACTTCAACGTCCTTCCCTCCTTGCTTTCGAGTCTTCGTCTCCCAAGTTCCTGACAGAAATCTGTCCAAAGTAATCAGCCGTTGTTGTCCATCGACGATGAGTTGCTTCTTATCCTTCAGATAGACAAAGATACCAGGCACAGGGAGGCCGAGGAGAATAAAGTCCTTCATCTGGTCCCGATCAAAAACTTCCAGCTCGAGCCAATAGAGGTCCTCGACCGAGGGAACAAAGTGAAGACCCTTCGCAATTTGATAGATAAAGTCGTACGCTATCGGAAAGTCGAAGTGAGCTCCTGGCTTCGTGTATTGATCGATCGCATCAAAGATTGTTCGACGGTCAGAGACGCTTCTGTCGTACCAGCTGCCAAAGGCAGCATGCAGTGAGCCGCTGTCCTCGTTAAGGCCAACGGCCTGGGTAAGTGACATTTGCGCATCGAGATCGAACATGAGAACGCTTGCATTGGAGTAAGTGGCAAGCGTGTCGGCGAGACACCAGGTAACCGTGGTTTTCCCCACGCCGCCTTTAAAGTTGATGGTTGCGATTGTCTTAGGGCTCTTATTGCCTGCCATGAGTTTCCCCCCAAATGACCCAAATCAAATGAGGTTAGCTTGGCTGAAAATAAATCGGTCGGCAACTAAAAGTTGCCGGCCGATAGTCTGAGCGCTCTATCTTCGGGCGTCTAGGCGGAACGGGCTTGCCGCCTCACAACACCCGATTACTCTCCTTCACCTTCTCCGCATCCAGATACAGGCTCTCGCCCATCTCCTTGAACTTCGCGCTCATCTTCGCCATGCCGTCCTCGGCCGTCCCGCTCATCGACATGCCCACGCTGTTCGGATCGTTCAGCGTCGCGGCGTAGTCCCGCACATCCTGCGTGATCTTCATCGAGCAGAACTTCGGCCCGCACATCGAGCAGAAATGCGCGACCTTGTGGGCTTCCTTCGGCAGGGTCTCGTCGTGGAAGTTCTTCGCGGTGTCAGGGTCGAGGCCGAGGTTGAACTGGTCGGTCCAGCGGAATTCGAACCGCGCGCGGGAGAGGGCGTCGTCGCGCAGTTGTGCGGCGGGGTGGCCCTTGGCGAGGTCGGCGGCGTGGGCGGCGATCTTGTAGGTGATGACGCCGGTCTTGACGTCGTTGCGATCGGGTAGCCCGAGATGCTCCTTCGGCGTGACGTAGCAGAGCATGGCGCAGCCGAACCAGCCGATCATGGCTGCTCCAATGCCTGACGTGATGTGGTCGTAGCCCGGCGCGATGTCGGTGGTCAGCGGCCCGAGCGTGTAGAACGGCGCCTCGCCGCACTCCTTGAGCTGCTTGTCCATGTTGATCTTGATCTTGTGCATCGGCACGTGGCCGGGGCCTTCGATCATGACCTGGCAGCCCTTGTCCCATGCGATCTTTGTGAGCTCACCGAGCGTCTCCAGCTCCGCAAACTGCGCGCGGTCGTTGGCGTCGGCGATCGAGCCCGGACGCAGGCCGTCGCCGAGCGAGAACGAGACGTCATACTTGCGCATGAGGTCGCAGATCTCGTCGAAATGGGTGTAGAGGAAGCTCTCCTTGTGATGCGCCAGGCACCACTTCGCCATGATCGAGCCGCCGCGGGAGACGATGCCGGTGACGCGGCTGGCGGTGAGGTGGATGTATTGCAGGCGGACGCCGGCGTGGATGGTGAAATAGTCGACGCCCTGCTCGCACTGCTCAATCAAGGTGTCCTTGTAGAGCTCCCAGGTCAGCTTGACGGGATCGCCGTTGCACTTCTCCAGCGCCTGGTAGATCGGCACGGTGCCGATCGGCACCGGCGAGTTGCGCAGGATCCATTCGCGCGTGGTGTGGATGTTGCGGCCCGTGGAGAGGTCCATCACGGTGTCGGCGCCCCAGCGGATCGCCCACACCATCTTCTCGACTTCTTCCTCGACCGACGAGGTCACCGCCGAGTTGCCGATATTGGCGTTGATCTTGGTCAGGAAGTTGCGGCCGATGATCATCGGCTCGAGCTCTGAGTGGTTGATGTTGGAGGGGATGATGGCGCGGCCGCGCGCGATCTCCGAGCGCACGAACTCCGGGGTGATGAAGGCGGGCACCGCGGCGCCAAAACTCTCGCCGTCGGCGAGCGCTGCTTCGGCGCGCTCCAGCTGTGCCTTGCGGCCGAGGTTCTCGCGCTCGGCGACGTAGATCATCTCCTTGGTGATGATGCCGGCGCGGGCGAACTCGAGCTGAGTCACCTTGTGGCCGTCGAGGCCGCGCAGCGGCTTGTGATAGGCCGAGAAGGCGCGCGCGGCCTTGTCGGTGGAGACGCTGCCATTGTCCTCCGGCTTGATCTGCCGGCCCTCATATTCCTCGACGCCGCCGCGCTCCAGGACCCATTGCTTGCGGTTGCGCGCCAAGCCGGCGTTGACGTCGATGGTCACGCTCGGATCGGTGTAGGGGCCCGAAGTGTCGTAGACCGGAAGGTTCGGCTCGCCCGCGCCTTCGGACAGGATGATCTCGCGCAAGGGCACGCGCAGGTCCGGGGCGGCGTCGGGGCTCGCGAAGATCTTGCGCGAGGAGGGCAGAGGGCCGGTGGTGACGGCGGGGACGGTTTTGTCGGGGTTGGAGCGGATGTTCATGGGATCCTCCTTCTATTGGGCGTCGTTCCGGACGGGCCGCAGAGCGGTCCGATCCGGAACCTCGAGGTTGTTGAGCGAGATTCCGGGTTCACGCTTCGCGTGCCCCGGAATGACGCCGGGTGGAAGGTTCTCAGTCATCCCCGCGAAGGCGGGGATCCAGTACTCCGCGGCAGTGCGGCTGGAGCCGAGAAGGCGCGGCGTACTGGATCGCCCGGTCAAGCCGGGCGATGACAGTGGAGTGTGGGATGAGAGCGGGGCGATCATCATGCCGCCTCCTTCGAACCGTCGAGCCATTGCCGCACGCGGGCGTCGGGGTCGGGGTTTTGGGTGACGTCGGACACGACCGCGATGGAATCCGCGCCTGCCGCGAAAATCTCCGCGGCGTGCTCGAACTTGATGCCGCCGATGGCAACCAGCGGGATGGTGCCGATGCGCTGCTTCCATTCGGTGATCTTGGGAATGCCCTGTGGCTCGAAGCGCATTGATTTGAGCGTGGTGAAGAAGATCGGGCCGAGCGCGACGTAGTCCGGCTTGGCCTTGAGCGCGGTTTCAAGCTCGGCGTCGTCGTGGGTGGAGATGCCGAGCTTGAGGCCGGCCTCGCGGATCGCACCGAGATCGGCGTCAGCGAGATCCTCCTGACCGAGATGCAGGTATTCTGCGCCGGCGACGATCGCGGCCCTCCAATAGTCGTTCACGACCAGCTTGGCCTGCGTGCCTTTCGTGATCGCCAGCGCGTCGCTGACGATCTGCAGCGCCTGCGAGTCGTCGAGCTCTTTCGCGCGCAGCTGGATGGTGCCGACGCCGAGCTTGGTCAGGCGTTCGACCCAGGCCAAGCTGTCGACGACGGGATAGAAGCGATCAGGATACGGCATGCCAGAACGGGGTCCCAACAACAGGGGTGGAGGGCGAGGCGAAGTCGCGGGCGTTCATCAGCCCGGCCTCGTAAGCGGTGCGGCCGGCCTCACAGCCGAGGCGGAAGGCGTTGGCCATCGCGACGGGATCGGCGGCTTTGGCGATCGCGGTGTTGAGCAGCACGGCGTCATAGCCGAGCTCGAACGCCTGCGCGGCGTGGGAGGGCGCGCCGAGGCCCGCGTCGACCACCAGCGTGATGTCGGGCAGCCGCTCGCGCAACAGTTTTAGCGCATCGCGGTTGGTGATGCCCTTGGCGCTGCCGATCGGCGCGGCCCACGGCATCACCACCTTGCACCCCGTTTCGACCAGGCGGCTCGCGACCGAGAGGTCCTCGGTGCAATAGGGGAAGACTTCAAAACCGTCCTTGATCAGGATGCCGGCGGCTTCGACCAGGCCGACGACGTCGGGCTGCAGCGTGTCGTTGTCGGCGATGACCTCGAGCTTGATCCAGCTCGTGCCGAACAATTCGCGTGCGAGCTTGGCCGTCGTCACCGCCTCGCGCACGGTGCGGCATCCCGCGGTGTTCGGCAGCACGGTGACGTCGAGCTCGCGGATCAGCTTCCAGAACGCATCCCCGGTCTTGCCGCCGGCAGATTCGCGCCGCAGCGAGACCGTGACGATGTTGGCGCCGGAGGCGCGGATCGCGCCTTGCATGATCGCAGGCGAGGGATAGAGCGCGCTGCCGATCAGCAGGCGGGAGGCGAAGGTTTTGCCGTAGAAGGTCACCATGTGGCAGGTGTCTCCTTAGTGGATGCTGTCATCCCCGCCTAGTGCGCAATTGCGCACGGGGGCGGGGATCCAGTACGCCGCAGCAGTGCGGCTAGAACCGTGAAGCCGCGGCGTACTGGATCGCCCGGTCGAGCCGGGCGATGACAGCGGAGCGTTTGGCAGGCGTCGGGGCAACGAACGAAGAGCCATCACCTCACCCTCCCTGCCGCGGCGTGATGATCTCGATCTCGTCGCCGGCGTTCAGGCGCGTCTCGGCCCAGCGGCTTTTCGGCACGACGTCGTAATTGAGCGCGATGGCGAAATGGCTGCCTTCGTAGTCGAGCTCGGCGAGCAGCGCGTCCACGCTGGACGAAATCACCTCGCGCTGCTCACCATTGACGATCACGCGCATTGCATCACCTCGTTGTCGATCTGGCCGCGCTCGACATAGGCGAGCGTCAGCTCGGCGAGCGCGGGCGCGATCAGGAAGCCGTGGCGGTAGAGGCCGTTGACGCTGATCTTGCGATCGCGAATGCCGATGCGCGGCAGATTGTCGGGATAAGCGGGGCGCAGCCCCGAGCCGAACTCGACGATACGGGCCTCGCCGAACGCCGGGTGCACCGTATAGGCCGCGCCCAAAAGCTCCAACGCGGAGCGGACGCTGACGCCGGTGTCTTCCGCCTCGATCGAGGTCGCGCCGAGCATGAACAGGCCGTTCTCGCGCGGGATCACGTAGAGCGGCCAGCGCGGATGGATCAGCCGCACCGGGCGCGCCAGCTGCACCTCGTCCGTCTCGATCAGGATCATCTCGCCCTTGACGCCGCGAAGCTCGCTCTGCTCGTCGCGGGCACCAAGGCCGCGGCAGTCGATGACGATGCTTTTAGGATTCAGGTTTGCAAGCTCGTTCGCGGTGACGTCGCTGCAGAACTTGATGGTGCCGCCGGCAGCCTTGATGCGCTCGTGCAGCTGCGGCAGCACGCGGCGCGGCTCGACATGGCCCTCGGCAGGGAAGAACAGCGCGTCACGGAAGCGGCCCTCCAGCGACGGCTCGAGCGCGGCTAGGCCGGCGGCATCGAGCCGGCGGTGATGCTCGGTCATGCGCGCAAACCGCTCGAAATCGTTGCGCTCGCGCGGGTGGGCGACGACCAGCGAGCCGTTGAACGGCGTGTCGGGCAGCTCGCGCCGCCAGAGATCGAGCGAGCGCAGCCCCAAGCGGCTGATGATGGGCTCGGCGATCTCGGCCTCGCAATAGGGCGCGAGCATGCCGCCGGCCCAATGGCTGGTGGCATCCGTCATCGCCTCGTCACCGCGCTCGTGCAAGGTGACGGCGTGACCGGCCTGCGCGAACAGCAGCGCCTGCCAGGCGCCCGCGATGCCTGCGCCGATGATGGATACCGGTGAAACCGGTCGCTTGGTGGTCTGCAACATCCCTGTCCCTTCGCCGGCATGACCCGGATCAGGTTCAAAGGGTCACCGCGGTCCTGGGCAGGATTGCCCATTTAGCGGTATCTCAGCTCCTCCTCGGAGCACCCCTCGGAACGGTGGTAATGTATGCCAGCAGGATGGGGTGGTCAACGCGGTAACAGTCGTCATGCCCGGGCTTGTCCCGCCTGCGCGGCCGAAGCCGCTTCGGCGAGGCGAAGGCCCGGGCATCCACGTTCTTGGCGCGGATGCAAAGACGTGGATGGCCGGGTCAAGCCCGGCCATAACGGAGATCAATGGGCGGGAACCTGCGCCCGCGCGTTGCGGACGCGCTGGGCGAGCTTCCTGTGGGTCGGAGCGGCGAACATCGGCTGCGGATTGCCGTTCGGCTCGAGCCAAGGTTGGCCCATAGTGCCCTGACCCATGGTCTCGCCGGCATTGGCGACCTGGACGGCCTCCTGCCGCTGGCGCTTTGCAGCGTAGTAATAGCCGCCCGCGAAATAACGCACGGCTCGCGCGTGATCGCCATTGGCAGCGCGATAGGCGCCGGCGAGGTACTTCACGGCATAGGTGAGGTTGGTGTTGGGATCGCGCAGGCCTGCGGCATCGCCGGTGTAGCCGACCCCGCGGGCGGTCGCGAGCTTGATCTGCATGAGCCCGATGGTGCCGCCGCGACCGACCACATGCGGCTGATAGCGGCTCTCACGCATGATGACACGATGCACCAGTGCTTCCGGCACGCCGTTGGCGCGGGCATGGGCGGCCACCATCTCGGCATATTCGGCTTGCCCGGCGAAAGCTGCCTGCGGCAACGTCAATCCGGCCGCGAGCAGCGCGACAATTCGTAAGATTTTCATCGAAATATTCCTCGGCAGAACGGACCCGCGCCCCAGCGCGTTAGGCCGTGGGAACACGGCGATGATGTGGCGAAATGTCACCAACGGCGATTTTCGCCGGCTCGTCGCTTTTGCGACTTAAACCTGGGTTAAGCTCGGAGCTGGTGGAGCGCCTTACGCGACAGCGGGTCTGTCCATTTCGCGCTCGCCCAACAATCGCTAGTCAAAGCCAGCACTCGGGAGACGTCCATGACCCCTGCAGACATCGACGACATTCCCAAGCAGAACCCTTGTGCACAATGTGGCACACCGATCCCGTTCCCTGACTGGATCGAGCCGGGCGAAGGCCGCGTCTCCTATCTCTGGACCTGCCACGCCTGCAATTACCGCTTCGAGGCGGTGGCGATCTTCCCGCACGAGGCGATCGAGCACCCGCCGCTCGCGGCTTGATCAGGCGGCAAGGCGCGGCGCCTGCGAGACCGGCAATCGCATCCGCACGATCAGGCCGCGCGGGGCGCGGTCACGCAGCGACAGCTCGCCGCCGTGGCCGAGCGCGATTGCGCGCGCGATCGACAGGCCGAGCCCGAAGCCGGTGGAGTAGTCCATGGTGCGCGCGTCGTCGCCGCGCACGAACGGCTCCAGCATCTCCTGCTTGCGCGCATCCGAAATGCCGGGGCCGTCGTCCTCGACGTCGATGACGAGCATGGTGTCCGAGACGTCGAGGCGGAGCGTCACCTCGGCGCCGAAGCGCACCGCGTTCTCGACCAGGTTGGTGACGCCGCGATGCAGATCGTCGGGCCGCGCGGCGGCGGTCGCGGACGCCGGCCCGACGTAGTGCACGACTTGGCCCATGTCGCCGAATTGATCGGCGACGAGCTGCAGCGTGCTGGCGATGTCGATCAGCGTCACCGCCTCGACCTTGCGGTCGTCGCGCAAGAGCGACAGCACCGATTCCAGCATCGCGCGCATCTGGTCGAGATCCATCAGCATGCGCTTGCGGTTGCTCTCGTCCTCGATGAATTCGGCGCGCAGGCGCAGCCGCGTGATCGGCGTGCGCAAATCGTGGCTGATCGCCGCCAGCATCCGCGTGCGGTCCGACATCAGCCGCACGATCCGCTCGTGCATGCGGTTGAGCGCGCGCCACCGCGCGGATCTCCTCCGGGCCGCGCTCGGGCAGCGGCTCGGCGGCGCCGTCGAGGCTGAAATTCTCCGCCGCCGCGGCGAAGGACGACAGCGGCCTCGTCAGCGCGCGCGCCGCCCACAGGCCGAGCACGGTGACGCAGATGAAGGCGCTCATCAGTGCCATCAGCCAGGGCGCGCCAGAGAACAACGGCCGCGGGGCGCCATCGACATGGCCCGCGATCACGGTGCCGTCGGGCAATTGCACGCCGATACGGGGCTCGATGCTGCCTGAAGCCAGCCGTCCGGACTTGTAGGCGCGGCCGAGATGGCGGCGCATCCGAACAGGCCGAGGAGCTGAAAAGCGTGTTTCAGTCCGCCTTCGCGGGTGGACCAGGCGGTCCGCCGCCGGACGAGGGCTCTTCGGATTCGACGACGACGGATTCGACGAGCAGCAGCTCGACGGACCAGACCACCGCCGAGATCCTCCAGCAATTCCTCCAGGCGCTGCAGCAATCGCGATCGTCGGCATCCTCCTACGGTGCCAATGGCAGCTCAACCGGCAATTCGAGCCTCGCCGCGCTCCTGATCGACTACAAGAACTGACCTCGGCGACGCCGGGTCGGTGCGGTCCTCGCCGCGGTCCTGCCTTGCCCCAATGCGCATGATCCTCTCGGCGGGGAACCGTGCACCGCAAAATGTTCCTGAGTGACGCAGGAACAGTTCGCGCATGGCGCGACGAAATTGCGGCGCGCACGGAACTGCGCCCGATCAGAGCGGTTTTCTCCGCACGAGTTTTCTGTGAAGGAGAGGACAACAATGTTGATGAAATCGATCGTCACCGGCCTCGCCGGTACCGCGCTACTTGCGACCGTCGCAATCGCGCAAACGCCGCCCGCCGCCACCACCGACAAGGCGGCCCCTGCGGCCACCGCAACGACCACGACGGCTTCCGGCCAGTGGCGCACCTCGAAGATGGATGGCCTGAAGGTCTACAACGAGGCCAACGAGAACATCGGCACGATCAATGACCTGCTGATGGACAAGAACGGTGACATCAAGATCGCCGTGATCGGCGTCGGCGGCTTCCTCGGCATGGGCGAGCATCTGGTCGCCGTGCCCTATGAGAAGCTGAAGTTCGTCAACGAGCCCGTCGCCTATACCGGCACCGGCGCGAACACCGGCGCCCGGCCCGCCGGCACGACGACCGGCGCTGCGACCGGTACCGACAGGCCTGCCGCGACCGCATCGACGTCGTCCGCGTCAAAATGGTACCCGGACCACGCCGTGTTCAATGCCAGCAAGGACGAGCTGAAGAACATGCCGCAGTTCAAGTACGCGGAGTAATGCGGCTCGCGTAACTGCCTGAACGAAGCGCGCCTGGTTTTCACCGGGCGCGCTGTCGTGTCTTCGACCTCCTGCGTCCTCAACCCCCGCTGCCCTTCAGCCGTTCGTTGCGCCGGCGGAGGGCCTCAAGGGTGGCGAGGAGGATGACCGAGACGGTCGTCAAGATCACCGCCGCTGCCGTGATGGTCGGGCTGATGTTCTCGCGGATGCCGCTGAACATCTCGCGCGGCAGGGTGCGCTGCTCGGGGCCCGCCATGAACAGCACGATCACCACCTCGTCGAAGCTGGTCGCAAAGGCGAACAGGGCGCCAGACGCCAGACCCGGCAGGATCAGCGGCAGGATCACGCGACGGAACGCTTGAAGCGGCGAGGCGCCGAGCGAGGCGGCGGCGCGTGCCAGGTTGGTGTCAAAGCTCTGCAGCGTCGCCCCGACCGTGATCACCACGAAGGGCGTCGCCAGCGCGGTGTGGGCCAGGATCAGGCCGAGATAGCTGCCGGTCAGCCCGATCGGCGCGAAGAAGAAGTACAGGCCGACCGCGGTGATGACCCCGGGCACGACCACCGGCGACAGCACGAAGGCCAGCACGAGCGGCTTGAACCGGCTCTTCCACTGCGCCAGCCCCAGCGCGGACGTCGTGCCGAGGACCATGGACAACAGCGTCGAGGCGACGCCGATGATCATGCTGTTCTTGAGCGAATTCATCCAGCGCGGCGAATTGACGAAGTCGTCGTACCAGCGCAAGGAAAGGCCCGGCAGCGGATAGGTGAGGTACGAGCTCGAACTGAACGACAGCGGCATGATCGCAAGGATCGGCGCGATCAGGAAGATGAACACCAGCGTGGAGACAACGATAGTCGCGGTCCACGCGATGCGCTGGCTGGGGGTGCGCAAGGAAAAATTGTCGCTCAATTCTTCATCCCTCCCGTGACCTGCTGGCCCTGCACCAGCTTGCCGTAGACGAGAGCGAGCAGAACGGTGGCGAGCAGCAGCACCGCGCCCAGCGCCGAAGCAAGGCCCCAATTGGCCGTCTCGGTCGTGTAGAGGGCGATGAAGTAGCTGATCATCTGGTCGGCGGCGCCGCCGACGAGGGCCGGCGTGATGTAGTAGCCGAGCGCCAGGATGAAGACGAGCAGGCTTCCGGCGCCGATGCCAGGCAGGGTCTGCGGCAGGTAGATCCGCAGGAAGGCGGTGAGGGGCGGTGCTCCGAGCGAAGCGGCGGCACGCATGTAAGCAGGCGAGATCGCCTTCATGCTGCTGTACAGCGGCAGGATCATGAACGGCAGCAGAACGTGGGTCATGGCGACGCAGACGCCGAAGCGGTTGTAGATCAGGCGGAGCGGCGCATCGATGAGGCCAAGCCAGTGCAAGCTGTCGTTCACGACGCCCTTGCTCTGCAACAGGACGATCCAGGCGCAGGTGCGAACCAGGAGCGAGGTCCAGAACGGCAGCAGCACGAAGATCATCAAGAGGTTCGACCGGCCGGGCGGCAGCGCCGCCAGGAGGTAAGCGACCGGAAAGCTGAGGATCAGGCAGAGCGCCGTGACACCGAGGCTGATGAGAAAGGTGCGGAGGAAAATGTCGCGGTAGATGGCCTGATCCGGTGGTGCGGCGACGATCGCACCGTCCGCGTTTCGCGTCAGGTCGAGCGCGGCAAGCAGGTAGAAGCCGGTGATCGGGCCGCCGGCGTCCTTGATCGTTGTCCAGGTGGCGCGTTCGCGCCAGGCAGGGTTGATCCTGCCCAGCGTTTCCCTGGCCGTACCGGGCTCAGGCACCGCCTTCAGATTGCGTCCCGTGCTGGTCAGGATCGTGCGGAAGCCGTTCAGCGCGTAGTTGAGCCGTTTGGCCGCAATCGCAAGGGTGCCGGTGGCGCGCGCCGCCAGGATGTCGCTTGCAAGCGCCGCATAGGCGTTTTCATCCGGCAAGTCCTTGCCGTCCCAGCTGGCGAGAGCAGCTGTTGTTTGCGGCAGGACCTGACGCACCTCCCAGTCCTCAACCGAGCGCCACAGCATGCCGGCGATGGGACCTGCGAAAGTGAAGAGCAGAAACAGCAGAAGCGGCAGGACCAGCGCCAATGCCTTGACCTGGCGTGTTCGCTCAGCGCGCCTCAATCGGCGTTTGAGCGGCACATCGGTCGACGCATTGGCGCCAGTCAGAAGCGCGTTCGTCATCGATTGCTATTTCGCGGCCCATTTGTTGAAGCGCTCGGTCAGGCGGTCGATGTTCTCGAGCCAGAAGGCCACGTTGATCTCGACCGCGTTCTTGATGTTGTCAGGCGCCGTCGGCAGGTCCTTCAGAACGGCGGGTGCGAGCCGGCCGGCGGCGTCCTTGTTCGACGTCCCGTAAGCAATGTTCTCCGACAGCTTGGACTGGTTCTCCGCCTTGCCTACGAAATCCAGGAACTTGTAGGCCGCATCCTTGTTCGGGCTCCCCTTCAGGATGACCCAGCTGTCGAGGGTGAACAGCGCGCCGTCCCACACCATGCCGAAGTTCTTCTTCTCGTTCTTGTTCGCGGTGTCGATGCGGCCATTGTAGACCGAGGTCATCGCCACCTCGCCGGAGGCGAGCAATTGCGGCGGCTGCGCGCCGGCCTTCCACCAGACGAGGTCGCCCTTGATGGTGTCGAGCTTCTTGAAGGCGCGCTCGATGCCTTCGTCGGTCGCCAGCACCTTGTAGACGTCCTTCGGTGCGACGCCGTCGGCCATGAGGGCGATCTCCAGCGTGGTCTTCGGGCCCTGGCGCAGCGCGCGCTTGCCCGGAATCTTCTTGGTGTCGAAGAAGTCGGCCCAGCCTTTCGGGGCCTCCTTCAGCTTGTCCTTGTCGTAGCCAAGCACGAAATCGTAGAGGATGGCGCCGACGCCGCAAGGATTGACCGAAGGCGGGATATAGGCGGCCTCGCCGCCGATCTTGGAATAGTCGAGCTTCTCGAACAGGCCCTCCTCGCAGCCGACCGCGAGCTCATCGCTCTCGACCTGGACGACGTCCCAGGTGGCGGCGCCTCCCTGCACCTTGGCGCGCAGCACGCCGACGCCGCCGTCCCAGGATTCGTCGTTCATCGCAATGCCGGATGCTTTCTTGAACGGCTCGAAATAGACCTTCTTCTGGGCCTCCTGATACGCACCGCCCCACGAGACGACGGTGAGGTCACGCGCCTCCGCGACATTGGCCAGCGCAGCACTGGCGCCCAGTGCCGCGGCGAAACCCAGAGCAATCTTGCGCTTCAGCATGGTCTTCGTTCCTTCTTCATGTGAGTTGCGTTGACATCGAATGTTCAGCTTTGCCGCCGACAGATCAGACGGGATCGAGGGCGAGGCAGTCCTCCGGGCGGAAGGTGATGAACACGCTTTCGCCGTGTCTTAGGCCGTGATGCGCTCCCGGCTGAAGCTTGACCATGAACTCGGCGTTGCCGGCCACATCCAGCACCGCAAGCGCGTGGTCGCCGAGATAGATGGTGTTCTGCACTTTTGCCGGAAGCCGGTTCGGTCCCTCACTGGAATTGCCATTGGGAATTATTGCGACACGCTCCGGCCGCACCGACAGAGAGGTCGATGCGCCTGCGCCTGACACGTTGACCGCCCGCGCGGCGACGGTGCCGCCACCGGCCAGCGCGACGCGGCAATAATCCCTTTCGACGGTTTCCACGGTGCCGGCGAGCACATTGTTCTCGCCGATGAAATGGGCGACGAAGCTGTTCACGGGATGCTCATACAGCGCGTCGGGGCGGTCGATCTGTTGCACGATGCCGTCGTTGAATACGGCGATGCGGTCCGACATCGTGAGCGCTTCGCTCTGGTCGTGGGTGACATAGACGATCGTGATGCCCATCGTCTCGTGCAGCTGCTTGATCTCCAGCTGCATCTGCTCCCGCAGCCGCTTGTCCAGTGCGCCCAGGGGCTCGTCCATCAGCACGAGCTGCGGATTGAACACCAGCGCGCGGGCCAGCGCCACGCGTTGCTGCTGACCGCCGGACAATTGCCCGGGCCGCCGGTGCGCAAAAGTTTCCATCTTGATCATGCGCAGCGCCGCGCTGACGCGCTCTTGCGTCTCCGCCTTGCTCGACTTGCGAACCGAGAGCGGGAAGGCGATGTTTTCCGCGATCGTCAGGTGCGGAAACAGCGCGTAGTTCTGGAACACCATGCCGATGTCGCGCCTGTGCGGCGGCACGTTCTTGATCGGCCGCTCGCTGAGGTAGATCTCGCCATGGGTCGGCACCTCGAAGCCGGCCAGCATCATCAGCGTGGTCGTCTTGCCCGATCCCGACGGGCCGAGCAGGGTGATGAATTCGCCCTTCCTGATGTCGAGGTCGAGGTTCTTCACCACGAGATGCTCGCCATCATAGGTCTTCTGAATGCCGGAAAAACGCACCAGCGCCGGCGCGGGTGTGACCATGCCGGCTTCCATATTGTCCTCGCGGTGTCCCCTACAATGCTCGTGCGAGATTAGCATCCTGCAGCGAGAATGCCAGCGGCGCAAGCGACGAGGACGTGTGCGGGCTCCGGCGAGTGGCGAGGCGATCGCATATGAACAGTGCACGTCTGGCACGATAGTCCCCACATCGTCATGGCCGGGCTTGTCCCGGCCATCCACGCCTTGCCGCGCAGCACAAAGAACGTGGATGCCCGGGACAAGCCCGGGCATGACGACCTCTGGTGAAGGTTCAAATGCGATGGCCCTGCGATGCGTAGGGGCGCGCTACATCCCCGACAGCTTCGTCACGAATACGTTCAGCGAGCCGCCGGCTTCCGCGACCACGCGCAGGGTCTTGGAATCGAAGGCGATGTCGGCGAGAGTGAGGCTCTCGATCCTGGCCTCGACCTTGAGGCCGTCCTCGCTCTTCTGGTAGTCGGCAATCGCGGCGGCGATCTTCTCGCGGGCGTTGGCGGCGATCGGCTTCAGATCCAGGGTTGCCTTCTGCAGCAGCGCCTGCTGCATCTGCGGGACGACTGCGCGTGCAGCGGCGCCCAACAGGCCGAACGCGGCCTCGGATTCCACCGCGAGCTGGATGTCCGTGAGCCGCAGCGTCTGCTGCGCCTGGTCGAGCACCGGCCGGCCCCAGATGTGCACATTCGCCTCGGCGCCGAGGCCGAACCAGCTCTTCTTCTCCTTGGCGCGCACCAGAAGTGAGATCAGCAGCTGGTCACCCGACGGGATGACGTTGGCGCTCTTGACGGTGACGTCGACCGGACCGGAGCCGTCCTCGGGATAGGTGCGGCCGACCATCTGCACGGTGATCAGCTTGTTGATCTCGGTGAAGGGCACGTCGATCGGCACGCCGATGTTCACGCCTGTGCCGGTCGGCGGCACGATCGAGATCTTGTCGGGGAACGGACAGTCCGGCTTGGTCGGCGTCGAGGTCACGCGTGTCTCTGCTTCGAGGCCGAGCAGCAGTGTCACGGCCTGCGCATCGACGCGCGGCTGCGCCGCGATCGCGCGCACCGGCTTGATCTCCAGCCAGAGCGGCGGCAGCGCCGCCGAGGCGCTGGATCCTTGCAGCGGGATCGAGCGGCAGGCCTTGATCCATTGCGCCTTGGCGTTCTCGCGCAGGCTGGGATCGTTGCGGATGCGCTCGGAGACGGCGTTAATCTGTTCGCCGACGGTCTTGTCGATCAGCGGCTTGACCTGCGCGGGCACGTTGACCTTGGCGCCGGCGACGTTGAGATTGGTGTCGCCGAGATTGACCTGGGCGCCGAGATTGGGCTCCAGATACCAGGCGGCGGCGAGCTTCGGGCGCGAGGTGACGACGACGTTGCCCTTGATCTCCGCGCTCGCGTTCAGGTTCTTGATGTTGACCGCGCCGATCCGCTTCGCGGCGTCGCCGCCGAGCACGCTGCCAAGCGCATCGCCAAGCGCGCCTGTGGCCTTCGACGACAGAGAGCCGGTCACGTTGAGCTTGCCGGTGAGCGGGGTCGAGATCGTCAGCACGTCCTTGTCGCCGGCTGCCGCCATCGGGCCCCGGACGGCGGACCAGCCGATATCGGCATTCTCCAGGATCTGCGAGATCGGGTTGTCGGCCTTGCCGGCGAAATTGCGCGGCGCGGCCTTCTCGGCCTGCTCGCGGATCGCCGACAGCGCGATGGCGACCGGCGCGATCACGATGGAGCTCTTCGAGGCCGGCGGCAGCGGCGGCAGCTGAGCGACCGGCGGCGCCGAATCCGTCGCGCGTGGCGCCAGCAAGTCCATCGCCTTCAGGCTGATGAAGAACGACGCCGCGAGCACCGCGACACCGATCAGGATAGTCTTCAGATTCCACGTCAGACGCATCAATCCCCCAAGTCGCCCCGACGGGGATTCTACAGGGCGGGCGAGGAGGGCGCTAGAGCGCACCCGTTGGGTGGAATTGGGGCGAACAGGTTACGGATTGTGAACGCGCCGTCGGCGTGCCGTCACGCCAGACCCAAGGACTAAAGCGCGATGCGATTAGGATAAATCGTCATCGCGCTTTAGGTTGTTGTTTTGAGCATGATCTTTTCGGAAAACCGCTTCGCACTTTTCCGGATCATGCTCTAGCTTTGCCGCGGGCGCCGGACCGCTCTCACCTTGCCGCGATTGCCTCCGCCGCAGAAGAAACGGTCACCGCCGTCCGATTCCAGGCCTGACACGATCGTGCCGGCGGGCATGTCGATCTGCTCGATCACTTGTCCCGTTTCCGGGTCGATCCGACGCAAATCGCTCTGTTCGTTCTCCCAGGTGCCGTGCCAGAGCTCGCCGTCCACCCAGGTCACCCCGGTCACGAAGCGCTTGCTCTCGATGGTGCGGAGGATCTTCCCCGTTTCGGGATCGATCTGATGGATCTTGCGGTCGCGATATTGCCCGACCCAGAGCGAGCCCTCGGCCCAGGCGAGGCCGGAATCGCCGCCGCCGCCGGGCGCCGGAATGGTGCCGAGCAGCTTGCCCGAGGCCGCATCGATCTTCTGGATGCGGTCCTCGGCGATCTGGAACAGGTGCCGTCCGTCGAACGCTGTTCCCGCATGCGCGGCGACGTCGATGGAGCGCGCGATCCTGCCGTCGGCCGGATCGACCGCGTTCAGCTTGTCGCCGGAGGCGAACCAAACATGCGTGCCGTCATAGGTGACGCCATGCACGGCCTCGACGCCTGGAAAGGGTCCATATTCCGTGACGATCTCGGCGGCTGAACGTTTCATGTGCTCGATCCCTCATGCTTGCGCCCATCCTACGTCTTCAGGAGCGGCGTGGGGAGTAACAAGCCTGTCGGGAAACCCGGAACGGGCGGCGTCATCCAGCGGCGCGCCCGTCCGTGTCCGAACGACTGCACCTTGCCCGACCGCGCCAGCTCCTCGAGCGCACGCTGCACGGTGCGCGGACTGATGCGAAGCGCAAGCGCGAGCGCCGAGCTCGACCATGGCTCGCCGTCGGTAAGAAAGGCGAGGACGGCGGCGTGCTTCTCCTCAACGGGCCGCGCCAGCACGAGGACGTCGCGCGTCCTCCGCGGCGCCAGCACGAAGCCCTGCTTCGTCGCGCTGATATCGGCCAGCGGCGCGAGCTTGCTGCGGAGCCGTCCGATCTCGACGCGCAGGCGCGCGCGGTGCGATTCGTCGGCGTGCCTGGCTTGAAAGGCGCCCGATATCAGCGTCTCGCGCGAGACATCTGCAGGCCATGCCTGCGCCAGGAGACGCGCGAGCGCGAACAGCACGGGACGCGTTCCGAGCGACACCGCGACGCCTTGCCTGCGCACGACGTGATGGAAGGTATCCACGACAAGCGCCGTCGAAGTCGCCAGACGTTCGACCTCTCCCAGCAACAGCGGATGTTCGCTGCCGCGGGCGATCAGGCGCGCTGCCGGCGTGTCGAGGATCAGGCTCGCGCTGTCGACCTCGGCCACGAGCGCCGGAATGGCTGCAAGGCGCGCCGCGTGAGCCGCGCGGCTGAGCGCCGTGCGCGCGTCTTTCGTTCTGAGCCGCCGGATGGCGATGCCGGCGAGCACGAGCTCGCGGACGACCTGCGACGCGGGCGGGAGCGGCGTGGGACGGAGTTCGGCGAGCGTGCGCTCGGCCTCGTCGAGGCGACCGACCAGAAGCAGGCGGCGCGCCTCGACATGGCCCGCATGGGCGGCATTGACGAGATCGCCGTGCTGTTCGAGCGTCGCGCGTGCCGCCGCGAGCGTCTTCACCGGCCAGTTCAGATCGCGCGAGACCAGCGCGATCTCGGCTTCGGCCACCAGGCACCTTGCGCGTGCCACCGCCTCGCGCGGACCGAAGGCACGCGCGGCGGTGCGCAGCAGCGACTTGGCCTTGGCGAGATCGCCGAGCTGCGCCATCGCGATGCCGCGCAGCGCCAGCGACGGCGCATCGTTGCGCAGCGCGACGCGGTTCAGGGCGCCGAGCGGATCGCCGGCCTCTAACGCGCGCGCAGCGGCAGTGATCAGCGATTCCATGTCAATCCCGCCACACTTGTTACTCCCGCACCGCGGCCGCTTGGTGCCAGAAATCGTGGACGGCCGATGCGCGGCGGGCGGTTCCGCCTCCGGCGTGGAGGGGCGCGGAATGACGGCCACGGCAAGAGATTTGGAGAATGATCATGACATCGACTGAAAACGTAAGGGTCAACGGAAAGACCGCCATGCAGACACCGCCGGTGGTGTCGCCGCAGGACTGGGAGGCGGCCCGTCTGCAGCTGCTCGTGAAGGAGAAGGCGCATACCCGTGCCCGCGACGCCCTGGCCGCCGAGCGGCGCCGCATGCCGTGGATGGCTGTCGACAAAACCTATGCGTTCGAGGGGCCCGGCGGCAAGCTCAGTCTGCACGACCTGTTCCAGGGCCGGCGGCAACTGATCGTCTATCGCGCCTTCTTCGAGCCCGGCGTGTTCGGCTGGCCCGATCAGGCCTGCCGCGGCTGCTCCATGGTGGCCGACCAGGTCGCCCATGTCTCGCATTTGAATGCCCGCGATACCACGCTGGTGTTCGCCTCGCGTGCGCCGCAAGCCGACATCGTCAGGCTGAAGCAGCGGATGGGCTGGATCATGCCCTGGGTCACCATCACCGACAGCTTCGATGCCGATTTCGGCGTCGACGAATGGCACGGGACGAATGTGTTCTACCGAGACGGGACACGCATCTTCCGCACCTATTTCGTCAAGAGCCGCGGCGACGAGCAGATGGGTGGGACCTGGAACTATCTGGACATCACCCCGCTCGGCCGCCAGGAGGTGTGGGAGGACTCGCCGGAAGGCTATCCGCAGACCCCGACCTACAAATGGTGGAATTGGCACGACAGCTACACCGAAGGCGCCGCGCCCGACAAGCGATGGGTGGAGATCTCGGACGCCGGCGAGAAAGCCTTTCGCGAGGAGGCCGCGGGAGAACGGAAATGACCGGCCCGGTCAGCGCGGTCCCCGGCGCCAGCCCGGACGTTGTGGCGACCGCGCGCCACCTCGCCAGATGGCTGGGGCTGGCGGCCACGCCGACCTTCGCCATCATGGCCGTGCTGACGGCTTTGCCCGGGGGTGGGCCCGCGGAGATGCTGTGCGGCGCCGGGCAGGGCTCTCTGCTCGGCGGGATGGTGCCGATGTATCTCCTGATGAGCGCGTTCCATGCCGCGGCGTGGCTGAGGCTGATAGCGGAGTGGCGGGGTGCAGTCAGCCGGTAAGCGCGCCGCAATCGCACAGCGGAAAGAGCGCGTTGCGATCTATTGCCCGCCCGCCGCCTGCAGATACGCAACCACCTTACCCGCTTCGTCCTTCGAGATGCCGCCATAGGGCTGCATCTTGTGGCCGGACACGACCTCGTCCGGCTTGACCATGAAGCGGGTGAGCTTGTCCTGGTCCCAGGCGAAGCCGGCTTCCTTCATCGACGAGGAGTAATTGTAGTTCGGCAGCGAGCCGGCCTTGCGTCCGACGATCTTGTTGAGGTTGGGACCGAGGCGGTTGTCCCCCTCCTTCATGGAATGGCAGGTGCGGCAGGAATTGTTGAAAGCCTGCTTGCCGGCGTCGTCATTCGCGGATTGTTGCGCACGCGAGGACGGCGCAAACACGAGAAGCGTCAGTGCTCCGGCGCCGGCGAGGGCGTGCAGCCATGGGCTTGGCGAGGGTTGCCTTCGTGGTCGCATTTGCGCCTCCATCGTGGATCGCGCCGCAGCAGGCGCAACGGGGATGTCGAGGGCAAACGAAAACGGCCCCGGTGGGTTCCGGGGCCGTTCGCGTCACGTTGTCCTGTCGCTTCAGCGGCTCGCGGCGCCGAGGTCCGCGCGGCGCTCGCTCATCGGCAGCACGATCACCTTGGTGCCGACGTTGACGCGGGAATAGAGGTCGGTGACGTCCGCGTTGGTCATGCGGATGCAGCCCGAGGAGACGCGCTTGCCGATGGTCTCGGGGGCGTTGGTGCCGTGGATACGGTAGATGGTGCCGCCGAGATACATGGCGCGCGCGCCAAGCGGATTGCCGGGGCCGCCGGCCATGTGGCGCGGCAGATAGGGCTGGCGGGCGATCATCTCCGGCGGCGGCGTCCAGGCCGGCCACTCGGCCTTGCGGCTCACCGACTGGATTCCGGACCAGGTGAAGCCGTCGCGGCCGACGCCGATGCCGTAGCGCAATGCCTGGCCATTGCCGAGCACGTAATAGAGATAGGTGTTGGGCGTATCGATGATGATCGTGCCCGGCGCTTCGCGCGTCGCGTAAGAGACGGTCTGGCGGCGGAAGCGGGCCGGCAGCTCGACCGCGTCCTGATCCTCGGGCTCGGTCTGGTAGGTCGGCGCCTGATAGGGCTGATACGACGGCTGATACGGCTGCAGCGGCTGCGGCGCGGTCATCGGCGGCAGCGGCTGGAAGAACGGGAAGATCTGCACCGGCGCGGCCTTGGCTGCGCCAGCGAACGTGATTGCGGAGACCGCGACGGCACTGAGTGCAACGGCGCGCGAAAACGTCTTGAACGTGTCCAGATTGAACATGTGATCGCCCCTGTTTGCTCGGTGTTTTGCTCACCGCGGCACCGTTGCGGCGCTCCGTTGCCTGAATTCCTAACGGCAAAACGTTTCGGGACATTTGCGCGGAAAACCGAAAACGGTTTCACGGCGGCAAGAATTGTTTCATGACAGTTTCGTGGCCCGCCGGCTCGTTAACGAACAAAACAGCGCGCCGACACTTCTGTGACGTCACACGCCTGAAATATCCTTCGTTGATGGTCGATGCCTGAGAATCATCAAACTCTCGGGATTTTCCCATGCGGGTATTAATCGCGACGGACGCCTGGCATCCCCAGGTCAACGGTGTGGTCCGCACCCTGACGTCCCTGGCGAATGCGGCCAAGGCCCTCGACGTCGAGATTGACTTCCTCACCCCGGACGGCTTTCCGTCCTGGCCGCTGCCGACCTATCCGGGCCTGCGCTTTGCGCTGCCTTCGGCGAAGGAGATCGCGCGGCGGATCGAGAGGTGCGCGCCGGATGCGCTGCATATCGCGACCGAAGGCCCGATCGGCTGGGCGGCGCGCGCCTATTGCCGCCGCAATCGGCTCGCTTTCACTACCTCCTACACGACCCGCTTTCCGGAATACGTCTCGGTGCGGACCGGCATCCCGGCGGGCGTCGGCTATGCCGTGCTGCGCCACTTCCACGATGCCGCCGCCATGACCATGGTGGCGACGCCCTCGCTGCGGCAGGAGCTGTCGGAGCGCGGCTTCAAGCGGCTCGGCTTCTGGACGCGTGGTGTCGACACCGGGCTGTTTCATCCCGACGCTCCGGCACAGCTCGACCTGCCGCGCCCGATCTTCATGACGATGGGACGCGTGGCGGTGGAGAAGAATCTCGAAGCGTTCCTCTCGCTCGACCTGCCCGGCACCAAGGTCGTGGTCGGCGACGGCCCGCAGAAGGCGGCGCTGGAGAAGAAATATCCGGACGCAGTCTTCCTCGGCGAGAAGAAGGGGGCGGATCTCACCGCGCATCTCGCCGCGGCCGACGTATTCGTGTTTCCGAGCCTGACCGACACCTTCGGCGTGGTGCAGCTCGAGGCGCTCGCCTGCGGCACGCCGGTTGCGGCGTTTCCGGTCACGGGCCCGAAGGACGTCATTGCCGATCACCCGATCGGCGCGATCGACCACGATCTGCGCACCGCCTGCCTGCGCGCACTCACGATGTCGCGCGAGACCTGCCGCAACTTCGCGCTGGAGCGCTCCTGGGAGAACAGCGCGCGCCAGTTCGTCGGCAACCTCACCTCACTGCAGCCCAGCCGCTCCTTGCGCGCCTCGCCTCGCATGGCGCGGCGGCCGGTGCGCGGCTGACCGTTTATTCGAACCACAGCGAGAACCTCATCGATGGCTAAGATCATGAACCTTGACGGCACCCAGCAGCTCGACCTCACGCGCGGCACGGTCGAGCAGGCCTATGACCGCTGGGCGCCGGTCTACGATCTCGTGTTCGGCGGCGTGTTCGCCAAGGGCCGGCAGGCCGCGATCGCGGCCACCAACAAGATCGGCGGCCGCGTGCTCGAGGTCGGCGTCGGCACCGGCATCTCGCTGCCGCTCTACGCGCCGAACCTGCGCATCTTCGGCACCGACATCTCGGAAGCGATGCTGGACAAGGCGCGCCGCCGCGTGAAGGAGCAGGAGCTGAAGAACGTCGAGGGCCTCGCGGTGATGGACGCCGAGAAGCTCGAATTCCCCGACAATTCGTTCGACGTCGTGATGGCGCAATACGTCGTCACCGCGGTGCCGAACCCGGAGAAGGCGCTCGACGAATTCGCCCGCGTGCTGCGTCCGGGCGGCGAATTGATCATCCTCACCCGCGTCAGCGCCGACACCGGCATGCGCCGCTTCATCGAGCAGAAGCTGCAGCCGGTGGTGCGTCCGCTCGGCTTCCGCACCGCCGAGTTCGCCTGGTCGCGCTACGCCAAATGGCTCGCCGGCGCGCACGGCATCGAGCTCGCCGAGCGCCGCCTGATTCCGCCGCTGGGACATTTCTCGCTGGTGCGCTTCCGCAAGGTCGACGTCGCGAAAGCGGCGTGAGCTTACGCGTCTTTCGTGCGTCATCGCGCCGCTGCTCATCGTCACATGACAAAATGATGATGTCACACGGCCTACATCGAATCTCTGTAAATCCTGAACCCGAAAGCATTTTGGGGATGAGCATGATCAAGAACTATCTCGAGCAGCTGCGGATCCAGCGCTGGGACGACCATCGCTACTATCACCACAGCCGCATCAATCAGAGCCTGCACTTCGTCAGCGCGCTGAGCTTTCTCTTTGCCTATGTCTGGCTGTTCATCGATCCCGTCGTCTCCGCGCTGGTCGGCTGGCTGGTGTCGATGACCTCGCGCCAGGCCGGCCATTTCTTCTTCGAGCCGCACACCTACGACCACATCAATCAGGCGACGCACGAGTACAAGGAAGAGATCAAGGTCGGCTACAATTTGCAGCGCAAGGTGGTGCTGATGGCGATCTGGGCGCTGTCGCCGCTGGTGCTGGTCGTCGATCCCACCCTGTTCGGCATCTTCACGCCCTGGCAGAGCGCGACCGACTTCATGCGGCAGGTGGCGAAGATCTGGCTCGTGGTCGGCGGCGGCGGCCTGCTGTTCCGCACCGTGCACCTGTTCTTCATCCGCGACGTCGAGACCGGCCTCGTCTGGATGACCAAGATCCTGACCGATCCCTTCCACGATTTGATGCTCTATCGCGGTGCTCCGCTCGCCCTGATGCGCGGCGAGCTGATGGATCCCGGCCTGCACCTCAATCCCGAGCACACGCTGGGCTTCATCGACGAGCCCGTGCTCGAAGAGCAGCACGCTTGAAGCGCGCGGCGCACGCGACAGGCTCCGATGTCTGATCGCTACGTCATGCCCGGCCTTGTGCCGGGCATCCACGTCTTGGAGCTACCGCCCGGAGCCGCGTGGATGGCCGGGACAAGCCCGGCCATGACGGCCTTGGAGCAACTAGCCTCAGCGCCCCAAGCGCTTGGCCAGCATCTCTGTCAGGATCTGCCGCTTGATCTGCTTGTTGGTGAGCACGCCATCGTGCCACCAGAAGCCGTCGGCCTTCATCTTCTGCGCGGCACGGACGAAACGATCGGCGACTTCGGTGAAGTCGGCGTCGGTGTAGTTCAGGCTGAAGATCAGCCGTCCCGTGCCGACCCAGCTCAGGGCCAGGCCTTCGGCGCGCAGGTAATATTGCAGCATCCAATTGTAGCGGGACGGCGTGGTGTATTTCACCGTCCAGATCGAAGAGAAGTTGGCGAAGCGCACCGGCAGGTCGGCATCCTGCATCATCTGGTTGAGCTTCGTCACGCGCCCGTTCCAGGTCTCTTCCAGCCCATCATAGACGGCGCGGAAGTTCGGGCTGGCGAGGCGGCTCAGGAACTCGTCCATCGCCGTCATGACGTAGGGGTGCGAGTTGAAGGTGCCGCGGGCGAAGCAGATGTCGCCGGGACGGTCGTCGCGGAAGCGGCGCATCAATTCGCGCTTGCCGCAGACCACGCCGACCGGCAGCCCGCCGGCGAGACTTTTGCCGTAGGTCACCATGTCGGCCTTGACGCCGAAATATTCCTGGGCGCCGCCGGCGGCGAGGCGGAAGCCGACGAAGACCTCGTCGAAGATCAGGACGATGCCTCGCCGGTCGCAGACCTCGCGCAGCTTCTTCAGCCATTCGGTGTAGGCAGCGCGGTCAAAGTTGCCGCCGCGGGAAGAATCGACCAGCGAGGAATCCCCGGGCGCGTTGGCATTGGGATGCAGGCCCTGCAGCGGGTTGACCAGCACGCAGGCGATGTCCTTGCGCGTGCGCAGGACATGCACCGTCTTCTCCGACATTTCGGCGAGGGTGTAGGTCTCATGCGCAGGAATGGGATTGCCGACGCCGGGCTGCACGTCGCCCCACCAGCCGTGATAGGCGCCGGCGAAACGAACCAGGTGCGTGCGCTTGGTGTGGTAGCGCGCCAGCCGCACCGCCTGCATCACGGCCTCGGTGCCGGACATGTGGAACGAGACCTCGTCGAGGCCAGAGATCTGGCAGAGCCGCTGCACATTCTCGAGGATGACGGGATGGTAGGGCCCGAGCACGGGTCCAAGCGCGTGCGCGCGCTTCTCGGCGCCCTCGATGCACTCCTTGTAGAAGTCGTTGCCGAAGATGTTGACGCCGTAGGATCCTGTGAGGTCGTAAGCAGTGTTGCCGTCAACGTCGGTGACGGTGACGCCGCGCGAGGATTCCATGAAGGTCGACGTGCCCAGATGCTCGCGGACGAGACGCGAGAACTGGAACGGCACGCGGTAGCTTTCGGTGAAGTTCAGGTCGGAGATCGTCTCCGCCGCTTCCTTCGTCATCGCGCGACCCTTGGGGTAGCGCTCGGCGTAAAGCCTGGCGAGACGGAAGAAGGCGTCCTTGCGTTGCGCTGCGATGTTCGCCGGCGCGCCGTCGCAGGCGAAGTATTGATCACCCTCGAACTCGTAGAACGGCAGCAGCCGCGCCACCCGGCGCGACATCTTGGAGTGCCCGGCGAGCGAGCGGTGCTTGGCGCGGGAGAGTTCGACCCGCGCCTTGATCTTCGGGAGGACGGCGGCAGCGGACGCTGCGGCGGCCACGGACATCGAGAGAATCGGGAGTGTCGTTTCCATGACAACAAGCGCTAAACCTGTGAGCTGACAGATTCATGACAGTCAAAGCCCTCATCGCCTCTTTCACCCAGCAGGAAGATCTCAACTTCCTGTTGACCAACCGCATCCCCCGCGCGGCGCTGACCCGCTTCATGGGCTGGTTCTCCAAGATCGAGAATGCCCTGGTGCGGGACTTCTCGATCGCGCTGTGGAAGCTGTTCTCCGACCTCGATCTGTCGGAGGCGCGCAAGACGCAGTTCAGGAGTCTGCACGACTGCTTCACCCGGGAGCTGAAGCCGGGCCTGCGGCCGTTCGATCCTGATCCTGCGGTGGTGGCGAGCCCCTCGGACGGCATCGTCGGCGCTCACGGGAAAATCGCGGACACCGAGCTGTTCCAGGTCAAGGGCGCGCCCTATTCGCTGCTCGATCTCGTCGGCGATTCCGCGCTGGTCGAGCAGCACCGCAACGGCTCTTACGTTACGCTGCGGCTGACCTCGAGCATGTATCACCGCTTCCATGCGCCTTATGACGCGCACATCGGGCGGGTCACGCTGATCCACGGTGACGTCTGGAACGTCAACCCGATCGCGCTCAAGCGCGTCGAGCGTCTGTTCTGCAAGAACGAGCGCGCGGTGATCCGCACGCATTTGTCGACCGGCGAAGCCGTGACGCTGGTGCCGGTGGCGGCGATTCTGGTCGCGAGCATCCGCCTGCACTTCCTCGACATGGTGCTGAACGCGCAGACGCGCGGCCCCGTCAATTTTCCCTGCGACGTCAACGTGAGCAAAGGCGAGGAGCTCGGCTGGTTCGAGCATGGCTCGACCATCATCATCCTTGCGCCCGGCGATTTCTCGTTCTGCGACGGCATTGCCGAGGGCACGCGCATTCGCGCCGGTCAAGCGCTGCTCAGGAGAAAGTAGCCTTCAATCCGCCGCCCCCGCCGCCTATATCGTCGGGCGGGGACGATTCGATCGATACGGATGTGACGATGGCGCGGGCGCCGGTCATGGCGGCGGGTGGTATTGTGTTGCGGCGCGCGCCGGTGCCGCTGGTTGCAGTCGTGCGCCAGCGCAAGCGCAACGAATGGGTCCTGCCCAAGGGCAAGCTCGACGACGGCGAGACGCCGAAGGAAGCCGCGCACCGCGAGGTGCTGGAGGAGACCGGCCACGAGGTCGCGGTGCACGAATTTCTGGGCACGCTGGTCTATCAGTCCGGCGGGCGCTCCAAGGTCGTGCATTTCTGGCGCATGGAGGCCGACGGCGGTCCGGTCCGCAAGCTGATGAACGACATCAAGGCGGTCGACTGGCTGACGCTGGACGACGCGATCGCCCGTCTGTCGCGCGAATACGAACGCGTCTTCCTGACTCAGATCGGACCGATCGCGCTCGCGGCGGCAGGGCTGGCGCCATCGCCGGCGCAAGAGCCGACGCCGAACGACGCCGTGGATGCGGCCTTGCAGACACTCACACCCGCCGAAGCAGCTTCCGTCGACGAGTTGCGGCACGGCCTGTTGCAGAAGGTGAAGGCCTGGTTGCGCGGCGAGGCGTGAGGTTTGCGCGTAAGCCTCTCTACGTCGTCATTGCGAGCGCAGCGAAGCAATCCAGAAGCTTTCCGCCGAGGGATTCTGGATTGCTCGTCGCAAGGGCTCCTCGCAATGACGCGGAGATGTCGGAGTGCGCCTCTCTCGCGCTCTTTGCTCAGAAGCCACCACGGCGCTAACGATGCACGTTGGGGGCGCAACGGCAGAAAGCGAAGCGTTACCGCCGCTCTTTGTCCCTCGGCGCGGGCGCGGATCTGCGCGGCGCTGCGGGACGTTGCGCGGCGGGGAGGCGTGGCTGGAAGCCGCCGGGGCGCTGCATGCCTGGTTGTTGACCCGGAGGCTGGCCCGGTTGCAATCCTGTGCGCGGCAATGGCTGCTGCGGACCGGCTTGCTGTGTCCCGCCCGGTTGCGGCGGCACGATTCCTCCGCGCTGAATCTGTCCATCACGCTGCGGCAGGATCTGCGGTGCGCGTGGACGGCCGGCACCTTGCGGCTGGCCGGGCTGCGGTTGCAAGTGTTGCTGCTGCCCGGCACGCGGCGTGCCCGGCCGCACCGTGCCGCCTTGTTGTCCTTGTCCCTGCCGCTGCGGCGGCTGTGCACCTTGCTGTGTTCCCTGCCGGCTAGGTGTGCCCGGCTGCTGCTGACCCGGACGATTGTCCTGTCGCGGCTGGACGTTCGGTCGTTGCGGCTGCCGGCCTGGGGTTGTCGTCGGCCGCAATTGTTGCTGCTGCGGCGGCTGTGCCGGCCGCGGAATGCGGCTGAGCGCAGTCGGATTGGCGCGACGGAAGTCGCGCTGCTCGATGACGATCTGCCGGCCCGCAGTCTGCGCCAGATGCACCTGGCCGACGAAGCCGCGGTCGCGCGCGATCTGCTGCGCGGGAATTATGATCGGCACGGCAGCAAAGCGCATGCCGCCGGCCGTGGCTGCGCCCGTGCGGATCGCAAAGCCGCTCGCGGCTTGCGTCAGCGCGCCGAGCCGCGCGCCGCTCGTGCGTTCCTGGACCTCGATGTGGCCGACCCGGCCGTCGGCGTCGGGATAGAGCTTGATGTTGACGTTGCGCGCCCTGTTCGCCGCCGAGCCCTCGGGGACGTCGACGACCCCGGTGGTGCCGCGGATGCCGAGCGTTGCCGTCGGCGTCGTGATCTTCATGTCGCCTGTCTTCGCCACCGCGGCCGCCACGAAGGCGACCGTGCCCTTGCCGACGTCGAAGATCGCCGAATTCTGCTTGCCGCCGTCGTCATAGACGTAATTGTCGATGGTGATCTTCGCGCTGGCCGAGAGGTTGAACGTGGTGGCGTCGTTGAAGGTGATGCCGAGCGCGGAGTTCGACGAGGTCTGCACGATATCGTTGAGATAGATGTCGTCGCGCACGCGCAGCGGATAGGAATTCTTGTCGCGGATCACGGTCGCAATTCCCGTCACGGTCGCGACGTTGCCGATCGGCTCGGCCGTGGCCGGCTGTGCGTCTGCGGCCGGTGTCGGGGTCGCCGACGGAATTGGCGAAGGCGCGGGCGTTGGCTGGGCTTGCGGCTGCGCCTGTGCGAATTCGATCGTCTCGGATGCACGAGCCACGCTGCTGCCAGCCAGCGTCAATGCCGGCAGCGCGAGCGCGAACACGAAGCGGCGCCAAGCCAGCATTGATGTCACGAGGAAGTCCCGGTGAGAGCGTGAGGCGAGATCGGGCGATTTCAACGGGGCGTGGCTGAATGGTGGATGAACGTCTGTCGCCGGGGCAAGGGCTAGCTATCCTCTCGCCGTCATGGCCGGGCTTGTCCCGCCGGCGCGGCCGAAGCCGCTACGGCGCGGCGAAGGCCCGGCCATCCACGTCTTGATTGCGGCACGAAGAACCTGGATGCCCGGGACAAGCCCGGGCATGACGAAGAGTTGTGTCCGTTCGCGACGCGCTTCGGTGTCAGCTCACGCGCTTCCAGGTCTGGCCGCCGCAGAACATGCCGCCGAAGGCGCAGCCCTGCACGCGCATCACGTTCGGACCTTTCATCGAGATCGTGGAGTCGTAATTGCGTCCGGAGTTGGGATCGCGAATGCGGCCGCTCCACTTCGATCCTTCGGGCTTCATGTTGATCAGGATGCGCTCATTGGTCTTCTCGGCATAGCCGCAGAGATTGGCGCCACACTGCTCGACGCGGACATTGCCCTTGTTCTCTTCGGTCGCCCAGATGCCGATCGGCGAGTTCGCTGCGGCCACGGGCGCGGCAGCCACCGGAGCCGGCGCGGGAGCCGCGGCGACGGGAGCGGGGGCGGCAACAGGGGCAGGCGCAGCAACAGGAGCAGGCTGCGAGCTGTCGAAGCCGACAGAAGGAGCGGCGGCAGCGGTCGCGGCTGGGGCAGCGGGCGCGGCTGGCGCTGCCGGCGCAGTCGCTTGCGGCACGGGCTGCTGCTGCACGGGAGCCGGCGTGGGTTGCGCCGTCGTGGGCGCCGGAGCCGGCGTGGTGTCGTCGTCATCGTCCTTGGAGCCGCCAAGACCCTTGAGGTTGATGTTGTTCAGCTTGATCGGCTTGTCCGACAGGCCCGGCGCGACGATGGTCACGCAATTGAGCGAAGCGCAGTTTCGCGGCGTCTCGATGCGGATGTGCTGACCCTCGATCTGGAACGAGATCGAATTGCCGGCATGCGCGGCGGCGGTCGAAGCCAGGAAGAGGGCGGTGGCGGCGATGGAGAGCTTGTTCATGACAACCTCCGAAAATAGCGCGGTCCCGATATGGACTGGTGTCGCTGGTGAATGAAGCGTGGTTCGACCCTACGCCGCGGCGGTCGGGCGTTCTGTGATGGGCGTCACAACGAGCGAACAACGCCTGGGTGATTCAGCGCACATTCAGCCTCGCCTGCGCGGCGTAACGTCGTCGCGACACCGAGGGAAACGCAGATGCAGCGGCTTGCAACCTGGCTTGCCACTTGTCTTGCCACATCTATCGCGCTGCTGGCGGTCGCGCCGACGGCGCAGGCCGGCTCCTACACGTTCTCGATCGGCGGCAGCCGGTTCCATGTCGAGGCGCCGCGCAATTGCCGAGCCGCGTCCTTTATGACGGTGGCTCCCAAGCGCAGCCTCAGGCCGACGGAGGATGTGAGCACGGCACGAACTGCGCAGCCGGCGCCCGCGCTGATGGTCCAGGCGCCGCAGCCGGCTTGTCCGGCGGCAGCGGTCAAGCCGCCACAAGCGGCTGTGGTGGTGCCGCCACCGGCGCCTCCCGTTCTTGCCGCGGCGTCGTCGCAGCCCGTTGCACCGCCGCCGGCGCCAAGCTGGGAGATTTCGAGACTGGAGACGCTGAGCCCCGGTCCGCCGCGGGTTGACCTGGAGCGCACCGATCAGCCGAAGACCGCCGCGCTCGAACCGCCGCGCGTCCAGCCGAGCGCCGAGATCAATCAGACCGCAGCGGTGGCACAGATCGGCGCTGAAGAGGGCCACGCGCTGCTCGGCGAATGGGAGAGCGCCGGCGCCAAGGGCACGGTCCGCATCGAGCGCTGTGGACCTGCACTGTGCGGTTACGCGCTCAGTGAAGCGTCGAGCCGCGGTGAGAGCGTGCTCGTCAACATGAAGCCGAAGAAGCGCGATGTCTGGACCGGCAGCATCTACAGCCGCTCCAGCGGCAACACCTATTACGCGACGATGACGCTGAAGAGCTCCGGCAAGCTGCACGTCGAAGCCTGCGCGCTCGGCCGCTTCTGGTGCTCCGGCAACGACTGGACGCGAGTCGATGCGCCACGGGAGGAGATCACCGCCTCGTCGCAATCCTCGCGCACGCGGTCGTAGCGTTTTTCTTACCCTCCCTGTAGGGCCCTGGAGGGGGCTGAGATATGGCTAAGGACACCGACTCTCCACGGCGTCATGGCCGGGCTTGTCCCGGCCATCCACGCCTTTCCACGCAGCACAAAGAACGTGGATGCCCGGGACAAGCCCGGGCATGACGGCCACTGCAAAATTCAAATGCGATTGCCCTGCCCTGGAGAGGAAGATCAGGGGCCGCGGTGTGTCGATCGATGCCGTCTAAATCATCCCGAGCACGATGGCGCCGACGAAGGCCATGGCGAGGTAGGCGGTGATAACGCTCAATCTGCCGGCGAACGTCATGAGGTCGGTCCCTCCGTGCGCGTTGCTTGGCGCGCAGCTCTTATGGTTAACAGAAAGTCTCTTTTCGAAAAAGTCAGGCTCGCTGTCGCTCGTCATCGGCAGCAACCGGTGCCGCTGCGCCCGGTATGGTTAAAGAACACTGAAATCAACACGTTGAAGAGTCTTTAAGTAAATTCATCGAACGTGCGTGCATGACGCGCGGAGTTCGTTTGTATCTCGTCGGCTCCATCGTCCTTGTTTCGCTAGCGGGTTGCGGTCGCGGCTTCTTCCAGGCCGAACGCGAACCGTGGCGGGCCGAGGCAGAAGCCGCATGCCTGAAATCGGGCGCAGTCAAGGAAAGTGCGGACATCGTCCGCATCGACCCGATCTCTGGGCCTGGCAGCTGCGGCGCCGAGTTTCCGCTCAAGGTCGCCGCCATCGGCGAAGCCTCCGGCACCTATGGCTTTGCCGACGAGGCGCTACGCCCGCCCGGCAGCATCGGCAACCAGCCGCGTTGGCCGGTGCAGCCGCAGTCGAATTATCCGCAGAGGCAGGGCTATCCGGCATCGTCCTATCCGCAGCGCTCGAACTATCCCGAGAGCGCGGTGCGCCAGCCCGCCGGCTACGGCACGTCGTCCGGGCCGATGTCGCTCAACGCTCCCGGCGTGGCCGCGCAGGAGGACGAGATCGATCTGCCGCCGGAGGGCACCGATGCCGCGGGGGCGGCGCGTTACATGAACACACCGAGCTATCCGGCTCGTCCGGCGCCCTACTCGCAGGCCCCGGCGCAGCAGCCGCTGCCGCGTCTTGGTCCTGCGCAGGGCAATCCCGTCACGAGCGTCGGTCCCGTCGCGATCAAGCCGACCGCGACGCTCGCCTGTCCGATCGTGTCCGAGCTCGACCGCTGGCTCGCCGACACGGTGCAGCCGTCGGCGATGCGCTGGTTCGGCGTGCGCGTCGCCGAGATCAAGCAGATCTCCGCCTATTCCTGCCGCGGCATGAACGGCAATTCGCGGGCCCATATTTCGGAGCACGCCTTCGGCAACGCCCTCGACATTTCCGCCTTCGTGCTCGCCGACGGCCGCCGCATCACCATCAAGGACGGCTGGCGCGGCATGCCGGAAGAGCAGGGCTTCCTGCGCGACGTGCAGGCTGGGGCCTGCGCGCACTTCACGACCGTGCTGGCGCCGGGCTCCAACGTCTTTCACTACGATCACATCCATGTCGATCTGATGCGCCGCGCCAGCCGCCGCCTGATCTGCCAGCCGGCCGCGGTGTCGGGCGAAGAGGTCGCCTCGCGCGCGCAATCGCGCAGACCCTATGCGAGCGGGCGCGAGCCGTCGGTGACCGGTTCGCTCGGTGCTCGCAAGAGCACGATGCACAAGCGGGAAGACGACGATTATATCGACGAATAGCCGGATTTGCCGGTGGCCGGGATGGAGCGAAGCGCAATCCGGGAAAAGTGTCCCCGCATTTCGCTTCGCTCCATGCGGGCTACGATCGGGTCAATCCAATGTCTATCGTCCGCTATCTCACCCACCCGCAGGTGCAAATCGATCCCGATGTGCCTGTGCCGCAATGGGGCCTGAGCCCGGTCGGTCGCGCGCGCACCGAAGCCTTGGCGAATGCAGGCTGGCTCGCAAGCACGACGCAGATCGTCGCCAGCGGCGAGCGGAAGGCGATCGAGACCGCCGAGATCATTGCCGCTCGGCTCGGACTCATGATCGAGATCCGCGAGGCCATGCACGAGAACGACCGTTCGGCGACCGGCTTCCTGAAGCCGGCCGAGTTCGAAGCCGTCGCCGACCAGTTCTTCGCCGCGCCTCATCTCAGCGTGCGCGGCTGGGAGCGTGCCGCGGATGCACAGGCGCGGATCGTGCGCGAGGCTGAGGCGGTGCTGGCGCGACATCGTCCCGGCGACGTCCTGTTCGTCGGCCACGGCGCAGTCGGCACGCTGCTGTTCTGCCACATTGCGGGCCATCCCATCGCCCGCATCCACGATCAGCCCGCCGGCGGCGGCAACTGCTTTGCGTTCGCGCGGGAGGGGCGGCGCGTCCTGCACGGGTGGCGCGTAATGGAAGACCTCGGGACTTGAGCTCAGCGGAGCCGGAGTTCATCCGGCGGCCGGCTTCCGCGGCGCGGGTGCCAATCCCATGCAGCGCTGCACTTCACCCGGGACGTTGTAGGTGCGCATGATGTGGCGGCTGTCGCGCAATCCGGACGCCTCGCGTTGCACCACGAACATCCAAAGCGCCTGGCCGGCTTGCAGCACCAGCTTGCGCCTGGCCGGTTGCATCGCTTCCGGCACATCGGTCGCTGCGTGGGCGGCGTCGAACTCGCGCAAGCGCGACAGGCTCTGTTCGAGGGCGCGGCCCATCCGTCCAAGCGCGGAAGCCTGTTCCTGGACGATCTCGTAGTGGAGGATGTCGACCGGCGGGCGAAGATCACGAGACATGGCCGCAATATAGCCGCCCGGCCCGCAGGCGCAACGCGCGGCTACTTCGCCTTATACGCCGCCAGGAACATCCGCGTTGCGCTCTCGACCACCGCACTCATGCGCTGTTCCGACGGCGCGGGCGCCGCCTGGAACACGAAGGGCAGGAACAGCGAGGCCTTGCTGAGCTCCATGAACTGCGAGGCGGCGAGATCGCAATCGTCGATCGCGAGATCGCCCGAGGCGACACGGGCCTTGAGATAGTCGGAGAGGCGGTTGATGCTCTTGTCCAGCACGCGCGCATAGTAACGGCGGCCGACATCAGGCATGCGCTCGGCGATCGCCATCACGGTGCGGATCGCGGATCCGCCACCGGGGCGGCAGACCAGGTGAAGATAGGCGAGGCCGAACTCCTTCAGCGTGGTCTCGGCCTCGCGCTCGGGATCGAAACTGAACACGACCTGGCCATGCTGGAGCGCCTCCTGTTCGACGATGGCTTCGAACAGCGCGCATTTGTCGGCGAAGTAGACGTAGAGCGTGCCCTTGGAGACCTGCGCGGCGCGGGCGATCTCGCCCATGCTGGCGCCGTCGAAGCCAAGATCCATGAACACCTTGCGCGCACCGTCCAGAATCTGGCGGCGCTTGGAATTGTCCTCGTCCGGGACGATCTGCAATTGTTCGCCGGCAGCTACAACCATTGGTTTAGGGTCTCGGAAGCTTTTTGGTTCGGATCAGGGCCATGAAACGCCAACGAAGGATTCGCGGCAGTAAGGTCTGCAGGACATAATCTCTATATTGACCGAACCGTTCGGTCAATGTTATTTGAGATCCAGCGAGGAGACCGCCCCAGCGGGCGCCCTCAGTTGCGTTTGTGGGGAGGCCTGGATGGCCGCATCGAGAGACCAGACAGCTCGCGTCCTTCGCCAGGAAGCGGTGGAGGACCAGGCGGGCGGTGATGCTGGCTCCGAGGCATCCGCACTCCCTGCCGAGCAGCTGCGAACTCATGTCGCCGATGAGGCGAAGCGTCCGACCCGCGAGGCGCCGGCGGGTCCGGTGACCGACAAGCCGCCGGCACCCGCGGCGGAAGCGCCCGCCGCCGCTGCGCCCAAATCCGGCAAGCGCAAATTCGTGCTGACCGGCGTCGGCCTCGCGCTCGCGCTCGCCGTTGCGGGCTATGCCGGCTATTACACGCTGGTCGGCCGCTTCTACATCTCGACCGACGATGCCTATGTCCGCGCCAACAACACCATGCTCGGCGCGCGCGTTGCCGGCCACATCTCCGCGATCCTCGTCGGCGACAACACGCCCGTCCAGGCCGGCGACATCATCTTCCGCATCGACGACGGCGATTACAGGATCGCGGTCGAAGCCGCCGCGACCAAGATCGCGACCCAGCAGACCACCATCGATCGCATCGGCCGCCAGGTCGCCGCGCTCGACAGCCAAGTCGCCCAGGCCAAGGCGCAGCTCGTCTCCGCGGAAGCGGGCCTCAAGCGCGCCGACCTCGATTACGAGCGCCAGCAGGCGCTGAGCAGCAAGGGCTTTGCCTCGCGCGCCACCTTCGAAAGCTCGGAAGCCGGACGCGACCAGGGCGCCGCCGCGGTCAAGGCTGCAAAGGCCGCCTACGAGGTCGCCGTCAGCAATGTCGACGTCGCCAGGGCGCAGCAGGCCGAAGCGCAGGCTCAGCTTGCCGAGCTCAAGACCACGCTGGCCAGGGCCCAGCGCGACCTCGGCTTCACCGCGGTGCGCGCGCCGGTCAACGGCACGTTCTCGAACCGCCTGGTCAACACCGGCGACTTCGTCGCGGTCGGCCAGCGCCTCGGCAACATCGTGCCGCTGGACGAGGTCTATATCGACGCGAATTTCAAGGAGACGCAGCTCAAGCGCATCCGTCCCGGCCAGCCGGTGACGATCAAGGTCGATGCCTATGGCATGCGCAAGTTTTCTGGCGTGGTCGACAGCATCGCGGCGGGCGCGGGCTCGGTGTTCACGCTGCTGCCGCCCGACAACGCCACCGGCAATTTCACCAAGATCGTGCAGCGCGTGCCGGTCCGCATTCGCGTGCCCAAATCGGTGGCGAAGCAGAACCTGCTCCGCGCCGGCATGTCGGTCTACGCCACCGTCGACACCAACAAGGGCGCCGCCGACGCCGACAGCGAGGTCGACCTCGACGACCCCACCGTCCATCCGCAGTAGGATCGGTGATGTTCGAGACGAGCGCCGCGTCGTCTTTCACTTCTCCCGAAGGGAGAGGTCGGATCGCATCGGAAGATGCGATCCGGGTGAGGGGTTACGCTCTCTCGTGGAAGCTGCGGCCCCTCACCCGATTTGCACTCGACGATGCTTCGCATCGCGAGGAGCAAATCGACCTCTCCCCGATGGGGAGAGGTGGGCCGTGCCCTCTCGCGCGAGCTGAGTGAGAGAATGGCCACCGCCACCACCGCTTCACCTGCCATGATGGCGGATCCCGCTTCGGAGCGCATTGCGCCGAAGCGGCTGTTCGCGTTCATCATCATGGTGTTCGGGATGTTCATGTCGATCCTGGACATCCAGATCGTCTCGGCCTCCTTGAGCGAAATCCAGGCCGGGCTGTCGGCGAGCTCCAGCGAGGTGTCCTGGGTTCAGACCGCCTATCTGATCGCCGAGGTGATCGCGATCCCGCTGTCGGGATTCCTGTCGCGCGCCTTCGGCACGCGGCTCCTGTTCGCGATCTCGGCGGCGGGCTTCACCGCCGCAAGCCTGCTTTGCGGCTTCGCCACGACGATCGAGGAGATGATCCTCTGGCGTGCGCTGCAGGGCTTTCTCGGCGCCGGCATGATCCCGACCGTGTTCGCCTCGGCCTACACGGTTTTCCCGCGCACGAAATTCCACATCGTCGGCCCCATCATCGGGCTCGTCGCGACGCTGGCCCCGACCATCGGGCCGACGGTCGGCGGCTACATCACCGACCTGATGTCGTGGAACTGGCTGTTCTTCATCAACGTCGTGCCCGGCATCGGCATTACATTGGGTGTGCTGGCGCTGGTCGATTTCGACGAGCCGCATTTCGAATTGCTCGACCGCTTCGACTGGTGGGGCCTGCTGTTCATGGCGAGCTTCCTCGGCACGCTGGAATACGTGCTGGAGGAAGGATCGCAACATCAATGGATGCAGGACACGTCGGTCGCGATCTGCGCCTGGATCAGCGGTCTCTCGGCCATCGCCTTCTTCTGGCGCGTGTTCACGGCGGCCGAGCCGATCGTCAATCTGCGCACCTTCTCCGACCGCAATTTCGCCGTCGGATGCACGCTGCAATTCTGCATCGGCATCGGCCTCTACGGCCTGACCTACATCTACCCGCGCTATCTCGCCGAAGTGCGCGGCTACAGCGCGCTGATGATCGGCGAGACCATGTTCGTCTCCGGCATCACCATGTTCCTGGTCGCGCCGCTGGTCGGCCGGCTCATGGCGAAGGTCGATATGCGCTACATGATCGCATTCGGCCTCATCGTGTTCGCGATCGGCTCCTACCAGATGACCTTTATCACGCGCGAATACGATTTCTACGAGCTGCTGGTGCCGCAGATCCTGCGCGGCATCGGCATGATGTTCGCGATGGTGCCGACCAACAACATCGCGCTCGGCACGCTCGCGCCCGAGAAGGTGAAGAACGCGAGCGGCCTGTTCAACCTGATGCGCAATCTCGGCGGCGCGGTCGGCCTCGCCGTCATCAACACCGTGCTCAACGAACGCACCGACCTGCACATCGTCCGCCTGCAGGAGCGGGTGACCTGGGGCAACGCGACCGCGACTGAAACCCTGACCATGTTGATGCAGAAGTTCCAGGGGCTCGGCGATTCCGCGCTGATGGCGATGAAGCAGCTCAGCCAGATCGTGCATCGTCAGGCCGTGGTGATGAGCTTCGGCGATGTCTTCCTCATGCTGGCGCTGTTCTATCTCGGTCTCAGCCTGCTGGTCGCGCTCCTGAACAAGCCGGCTTCCCCGTTCGGCGCCGGCGGCGACGCGCACTAATTTGCAACACTCGTGCGTGATCTCGCGCGAGGCCCGTTGCAATCGGCTGGCGACACATCTATAAAGCGCACCTCATTCATTCGAACCGGGGAGAGATTTGCATGATTTCGTCGCAATCGCAGATCGTACGCCCGCGCTCGATGATGACCTCGATCACGTTCTGGCTCGGTATGTACGCGGCCTGTTAGAGGCCTCTTCCGCCAGCTTCGATTGGGCCAAGGTTTTGGCCAAGCGTCCCGATCGCTTCGTTTCCCAAGTCAAAATCAGTCTTACGTGACGCCGTCTCGGCCCTCGCGGCCGGCCTGCGTCCACCGATGGAGCCGGCCCGCGCGAAGCGGCCGGATGATGCCATGACCGCTCTGTCCAAGAAGCCCGCCGCCATTCGCGTGGTGCTGCCCTTCGTCTTCCGGCACTGGCTGAAGCAGCCGGTGCGCGGCCTCGTCGTGGCCGGCGGCCTGTTGGGCGCAACCGTCGCCGACCTGTTCATGCCGGTCTTCTCCGGACATCTGGTCGATGCGTTGACCCGCGGACCGTCCGATCCCGATGCGCGCCATGCCGCGCTGGTCGCGTTCGGCGCCATCGTGGCGCTGGGCGCGGCCTCGGTGGTGCTGCGGCTCGCAGGGTTGCAGGCGATCGTGCCGTTCACGCTCAAAACCATGTCGGACGTCGCACAAGAGGCTTTCACCCGCGTGCAGCGCTTCTCGACCGACTGGCATGCGAACTCCTTTGCCGGCTCCACGGTGCGGAAGATCACTCGCGGTATGTGGGCGCTCGACCTGCTCAACGACACCATCCTGATGGCGCTGGCGCCCTCGCTGCTGGTGCTGGTGGGCTCGATGATCCTGATAGGGATGCACTGGGCCTCGCTCGGCGTGGTGATCGCGATCGGGGCGATCTTCTACGTCACGATCACGGTGGTGCTCTCGACCCGCTACATCGCGCCGGCGGCCCGCGTCTCCAATGCCTGGGACACCAAGGTCGGCGGCACGCTGGCGGATGCGCTGACCTGCAATGCCGTGGTGAAATCCTTCGGCGCGGAGTCGCGCGAGGACACGCGGCTCGCCGGTGTCATCAACCGCTGGCGCGTGCGCGTGCGGCGGACCTGGTACCGCTATAATTACACGGCGATGTCGCAGCTCTCGCTGCTGCTGTGCCTGCGCGCGTCCGTGATCGGCGGATCGATGCTGCTGTGGATGTCAGGTCACGCCTCGCCCGGCGACGTCACTTATGTGCTGACCAGCTACTACATCATCCACGCCTATTTGCGCGACGTCGGCATGCACATCAACAACCTCCAGCGCTCGGTCAACGACATGGACGAGCTGGTGGCGATCCATGACGAGCCGATCGGCATTGCCGATGCGGCCGACGCGCGGCCGATCGCGATCGAGGGCGGCGAGATCGTGTTCGACGACGTCACGTTCCACTATGGCGGCCATCGCGTGCCGCTGTACGACGGCTTGTCGGTCAGGATCCGCGCCGGCGAGCGGGTCGGCCTGGTCGGCCGCTCCGGCTCCGGCAAGACCACCTTCGTCAAGCTGGTGCAGCGGCTCTACGACGTCACCGGCGGCCGCGTGCTGATCGACGGGCAGGATATCGCGCTCGCCACGCAGCAATCGCTGCGCAGCCAGATCGCGATCGTGCAGCAGGAGCCGATCCTGTTTCACCGCACGCTCGCCGAGAACATCGCCTATGGCCGGCCCGGTGCCAGCCTTGAAGCGATCGAGCAGGCGGCCCGCCTCGCCAACGCGCATGACTTCATCCTGCGCCTGCCGAAGGGCTACGGCACGCTGGTCGGCGAGCGCGGCGTCAAGCTGTCGGGCGGCGAGCGGCAGCGCGTCGCGCTGGCGCGCGCCTTCCTGGCGGATGCGCCGGTGCTGATCCTGGACGAGGCGACCTCGAGCCTCGATTCGGAATCGGAGGCGCTGATCCAGGAGGCGATGGAGCGGCTGATGAAGGGGCGCACCTCGATCGTGATCGCGCACCGGCTGTCGACGGTGAGGAGCCTCGATCGCATCCTGGTGTTCGACCGCGGCGAGATCGTCGAGCAGGGCACGCATACGGTGCTCGCAGCCAAGCAAGGGGGCATCTATCGCGGCCTGTTCGAGCGTCAGGTGGTGGAGCTCGGACAGATCGCAGCAGCGGAGTGAGGCGCGCGGCGGCGGGGCGAAGTCCGGCCGTCACGGCGTCGAGGGATGGAATGAGATGAAAGACCTGACGCGCGGCTCCATCGCTAGCCACATCCTGAGCATGGCGCCGCCGATCATGGCCGGCATGATCTCGATCATGATCTGCCAGCTGGTCGATCTCTACTGTGTGTCGGGGCTGGGCGATGCCGCAGTGGCAGGCGTGGCCGCGGCGGGCAATGCCGGCTTTCTCGTCAACGGCCTGATACAGGTGCTCGGCGTTGGGACGGTGGCGCTGATTGCGCATGCGGTGGGACGCAAGGACCGGCGGGACGCCAATCTGATCTTCAATCAGGCGGTCGCGCTGTCGGTGCTGTTCGGCCTGCTGACCTTGGTCACGGGAGCGGTGCTGTCGCGTCCTTACATGCGTTCGATTGCCGCTGACCAGGCCACGATCGAGGCGGGGACCACTTATCTGTTGTGGTTCGTGCCGGCGCTCGCGCTGGAATTTGTCATGCAAGTCATTGCCTCCGCGCTAAGCGCGACCGGCATCGTGCGCCCCGCTATGTTGGTGCGGATCCTTGCTGTCATCATCAACATTGCACTGGCGCCGGTCCTGATCTCCGGCTGGGGCACCGGTTATCCGCTCGGTGTCGCCGGCGCCGGACTGGCGAGCACGATCGCGGTGGGCGCCGGCGTCCTGATGCTACTGGCGTATTTTCGCAAGGTCGAGCGCTACGTTGCATTCAATCCGGTGCAGTGGCGTCCGCAACCACGCCACTTCAAGCGCATCCTCAATGTCGGTCTGCCAGCCGGCGGCGAGTTCGCAATGATGTTCATCTTCATGGCGGTAGTCTACTACGTGCTGCGCGACTTCGGCGCGGCGGCACAGGCCGGATTCGGTATCGGCCAGCGCGTGCTCGCCCTCATCCAGATGCCGGCGCTCGCGGTTGCACTGGCGGCCGGGCCGATCGCCGGCCAGAATTTCGGTGCCGGCAACGCCGCGCGGGTGCGAGAGACTTTCGTCAAATCGGCGCTGATCGCCACGGTCGTGGCGGTCGGCTTCATGATCCTCGCGCAGCTGAAGCCGGAGCTGCTGCTGGCCGGATTCTCCAACGACCGGGAGACGATGGAGGTCGCCTTCCTGTTCCTGCGGATCATCTCGCTGAATATGGTGGCGCAGGGCCTCATCTTCACCTGCTCCAGCATGTTCCAGGGCCTCGGCAACACCAGGCCTGTGCTGCTGAGTTCGGTGACGCGCGTGTTCACCTATTCGGTGCCGGTGCTCTGGCTGTCGACGCGGCCCGGCTTCCGCATCGAGCACGTCTGGTATCTTTCGATCGCGGCGACGACGCTGCAGGCCGGCTTGAGCCTGTGGCTGCTGCGCCGCGAGTTCGGCAAGCGCTTCGCGCCGCGGGACCAGGCCGCGGAGACGGTGGAAGCCAAGCCGGTCGCGCCTTCCGCCCGTGCTCCCGCGTAGCGAAAGTGACCTCTGGCGAGTTCGCGGCGCTTTAATGCGCGCCAAGGCTGTTCCAGACGAGCGTCAGGCCCGACAGAAACAAGAGGCCGAGCACGACATCGCCGAAATGCTTGTCGTTCAGCGCATGGTAGACGCGCGCGCCCGCCCATGCGCCGATCAGCGTGCCCGGAAACGCGACGGCCGCGAGCCAGACCACCTTGAGGGCGACGAGACCTGATGCCGTCTGCAACACCAGCGCGGTGGCGAGCACCGTGAAGTTAAAGAGTTGGAAGATGCCGCGCCGCTCGTGCTTGTTCCAGCCGCGGATGTTGGCCCACAGGATCGGCAGCGGGCCGGACAATCCGGCAAGTCCGCCCAGAATGCCGCCGGCAAAGCCGATCGCACCGTCTGCGATCCGGCCGCCGATCTTGATCGCGAGCGGCCTCTTGTTCAGATACAGCGCGCTCGAAAAGATCAGGATCAGCACGCCGACGCTCAGCCTGAACACCTCCGGGTCCGCGGAGGCGACCATCATGGTCCCGAGCGGCACGCCAATCAGTCCACCGATCAAGAACGGCCAGACCAGCGAGAGATCGAAATTCTTCCACATCGAGGGCAGCGTCGAGGTCTGCGCGATGACCGAGCAGATCAGCACCAGGGGCACCGCGAGCGAGGGCGGCAGCACGTAGAGCCAGATGCCGAGTGCCATCAGCGCCGTGCCGAAGCCGGCCAGTCCCGAGACGAAGCCGCCGGCGAGCGCGCCGAGCAGCAGCAGGACGTAGGTGAGCGTTTCCAACGGATTGTCCTTGTCGCAAGCGGCGACCCCGAACGGTTGATCGCACGGCTCGCATAAACATGCTTGCCGCCATCGAGGTCAATCCATGCCGCATGCAAGCGTGATCTGCAGCGTTCCAGCGCCGCCATCGTCAAAGACCAAAGCGCGATGAAATTTGGATGAATCGTCATCGCGCTTTAGGTTATTGTTTGCGCATGATCTTTCCGGAAAGCCGCTTCGCACTTTTCCGGATCATGCTTTAGACGATCTGCCTCGTATCGGCAGGCTTGTGCAGCGCGCCGACCAGGATACGCAGCGCTTCCGTCAATTCCGATCTGTTTCGGGCCGCGCCGAGCGAGACGCGTGCCGCATGCGGCGGTGCCCCGTCGACGGTGAAGGCATCGCCGGCGACGACCGCAAGCCCGTTCCGCAGCAGATGTGCCGCGACGTCGGGGCGTCCTTCCGGCAGCCGCAGCCAGAGATGATGCGCCGCGGGCCTGGCGAGGAACTGAAAGCCTTTCAGCGCGCGTTGCGCGAGCTGCTGGCGCCCGACCGCTTCGTTGCGGATGGCGCTGATGATGCGATCGGCGATGCCGTTTTCGATCCAATGCGTCACCAGCGCGACCATCAAGGGCGCCGGCATTTGCACGGTCGCCTGCAAGGAGGTGCGCATGTCCCGCTGGGCGCCGCTGTCGGGCGTCACCAGATAGGCAACACGCAGCGCCGGCGCGATGCATTTTGACAGCGTCGTTGCAAGATAGGTCCGCTCCGGAATGAGGTTCGCGATCGGCGAGGCCGAGCGGTCGAGCAGCCCGTAGGCATCGTCCTCGATCAGGATGGTGCCGGCATCGCGGATGATCTTCGCAATAGTGCCGCGCCGCTCGGCGGAAAGCGTCGCCGTGGTCGGATTGTGCAGCGTCGGAATGAGATAGACGGCTTTCGGCGTATGCACGCGGCACGCCTTTGCCAGCGCATCCGGCAGGATGCCGTCCTCATCCATGGGGACACCGACGAGCTTGACACCGAGCAGTGCCGCGGCGGCCTTGATGCCGGGGAAGGTGAGCGCTTCGGTCAGCACGGTGTCGCCGGGCCGCGCAAGATGGGCGAGCAGGTTGAAGAGGATCGTCTGAGCGCCGGGAAAGATCACCAGCCGGTCGGCCTGTGCATGCGGAACGCGGGTGCGCATCCAGCGCGCCGCGACCTCACGCTCATGCGCGCTGCCGCCGGGCGGCTGGTAGTTGAGATACGCCGTCAGGCCCGATTGCGCGCGGAGGGCTTCGAGCCCGGCGATGATGCGCTCGTCGAGCTGCGCCTCCAGCGGGTGCGGCGGCACGTTCATCGACAGGTCGATCGCGACCGGGTGCGGCAGGTCAACCGCGCGCCGCGCGCTGGTCTCCGAGACGAACGAGCCCTGTCCGACCCTGGCTTCCATGATGCCGCGGCGCCGCGCCTCGGTGTAGGCGCGCGTCACCGTGGTGAGGTCGATGCCGAGGGCCCTTGCCAGCGCGCGCTGCGTCGGCAGCTGCTGACCGCGCACCAGCCTGCCGGCGGCAATATCGGCCTCCATGGCCTCGACGATGCGCTGGTAGCGCGGGCCCGAAAGCTCCGAGATTGTAGGGATCCATTCCATGCAATTTAGGCCTATAACCTTTGAATGTATGGATGCAAGATATTATTGTATGGATCATCGCAAAGGAAGAGGTGTGGTCATGTCTGTCTCTCTGGCGACGGTCTCTCTGGCCAAGGCGATGTGGCGCGGCTTCAGCGGCAAATGCCCGAATTGCGGAGAAGGGCACATGTTCGGCCGCTTCCTGAAAGTGACGCAGGCTTGCGACCATTGCGGCGAGGAGCTGTTCCACCAGCGCGCCGACGATTTTCCCGCCTATCTCGTGATGGTGGTGGTCGGCCATCTCGTGGTGCCGGCAATCCTCGCGGTCGAGACCGCCTACGCGCCGCCGGAGTGGCTGCAGCTCGCGGTGTGGCTGCCGGTGACGCTGTTCGCCTCACTCGCGCTGCTGCAACCGACCAAGGGCGCCATCGTCGGCCTGCAATGGCAGCTCGGCATGCATGGTTTCGAGGCGGGCAAGCTGCGGCGCGAGGCCGGCGAGCTTGCGCCGGTGCTGGTGAAGGACACGCGCGCCGCCTGAGGCGGCGTTTACATCGCGCGGCATGCCGCTACACTCCATCGTATCAAGCAAGAACGATGGAAACGCCGATGGCCCCGCGTGCGAAGACCTTCCTGCTCTGTCACGGCGCATGGTCCGGCGGATGGGCCTGGAAGAAGATGCACCCGCTGATGGTGCAGGCCGGCCACCGCCTGGTGGCGCCGACCTATACGGGCCTCGGAGAGCGCGCGCATCTGGCCAATCCTTCGGTCGATCTCGACACCCATATCCAGGACATCCTCAACGTCATCGCGTTCGAGGATCTCAGCGACATCGTGCTGCTCGGGCACAGCTATGGCGGCATGGTTGCGACCGGCGTCGCCGACCGTGCGCGCGAGCGCGTAACGGAACTGATCTATCTCGACGCCTTCGTGCCGCGTGACGGCCAGTCGCTGTTCGACCTCAACGAGGGCGGGCGCGAGCCGATGCGCAAGGCAGTCAGCTCGGGCGACGGCTATCGCATCCCGCCGAACCCGCCGCCGCCGGACACCTCGCCGGCCGATCTCGACTGGCTCAATGCGCGCCGCGTCCCGATGCCGATCAAGTGCTTCGAGACGCGCCTGAGGCTCGAACATGGCGAGCCGGCGATGCCGCGCAGCTATATCTATTGCACGCGCCTTCCGCCCGGCGATGTGTTCGGGCAGTTTGCCAGGCGCACGAAGAGCGAGAAGGGCTGGCGCTATGTCGAGCTCGACGCCAGCCACGCGCCGAATGTGACGGCGCCCGAGGCGTTGATGGCGGTGTTGGACGAGATCGTCGCATAGGTCGCAGCCGTCATTCCGGGGCGTGCGCAGCACGAGCCCGGAATCCATTTCTCCTCCGCGCCGGCCGCCTGATGGATTCCGGGCTCTCGCTTCGCGAGCCCCGGAATGACGGCGGTTGGCTGGCGAGGTGATCGGCCAAAATGGTGAGGGGTCCGATGCGTTGGCACCGAACCCCTCGTCGCACATCAGCCGGCCTGTAAGCCGGGTTCTGTAGGGCACCGTCCGCTTGCGCGAACGATACGTGACGGCCATTCCTCTGGGACCATGTTTGCACACGGCCTCGAGCAACCTACCCGGACGGCGAGCCTGACATCGCCCCGCGGCGTTATCGCTTTCGCGAACAGCCCGCTTAAGCCGTCCCTATTCGGTTTTGCTCCCGGTGGGGTTTGCCATGCCGGCTCCGTTGCCGGACCCGCGGTGCGCTCTTACCGCACCTTTTCACCCTTGCCGCGCCGAAGCCCCGGAGGGCGAAGGCGGGCGGTTCGTTCTCTGTGGCACTTTCCCTGGGGTCACCCCCGCCGGACGTTATCCGGCACCGCATGTCAAGGGAGCCCGGACTTTCCTCCCCGGCGGCCTTTCGGCACCTGCCGGAGCGGCCGTCCGGCCGACTGACTGATAACGCATGGGGCATTTGTGATGGTTTCGTCAAGCCGATATCGCCGCGCAACGGCCCGCCCGAAATATTTTATCCTGAAGATGTCGTTTGGCGCGCCGCCCGTTCGACTGGTTGTCGGCAACACAGCCGAACACAGGAGTGAAGCAATGCAATATCTGCTGATGATCTATCAGAACGAGGTCGAGTACGCGAAGATCGACGCGGCGACCAGCCAGAAGATCCTGGCCGACTATCAATCCTTCACGCAAGACATCATCCAGAACGGCAATTTCAAGGCCGGCGACCGCTTGCAGCCGACCACGACCGCGACAACGGTGCGCGTGCGCGACGGAAAGACGCTGACGACCGATGGTCCGTTCGCGGAAACGCGCGAGCAGCTCGGCGGCTATTACCTGATCGAAGCCAAGGATCTCAACGCCGCCATCGAGATCGCGGCGCGGATTCCGAGCGCACGCATCGGCTCGATCGAGGTGCGGCCGATCTGGGTCTATGACAAGTGACGGCTCTCTCACCTTCGTCATTCCGGGATGCGCCGCAAGGCGCAGGCCCGGAATCCATATCCCCGAATCGTGGTTATGGATTCCGGGCTCGCGGCTTTGCCGCGCCCCGGAATGACGAGAGGGGGTGATCGCGTGACATGACCCCTGGCGAGATCGACAAAATCTTCCGCGACGAGGCGGGGCGGGCGCTAGCCACGCTGATCCGTCTCGCCGGCGATTTCGATCTCGCCGAGGACGCGCTGCAGGATGCGTTCGCGGTCGCGCTGGAACGCTGGGCGTGTGAGGTCCCCGACAATCCGCGCGCCTGGCTCGTCAACGTCGCCAAGCACAAGGCGATCGATCGCATCCGCCGTCAGGCTGTCTTCCGCGGCAAGCAGCAGGCGCTGGTGCACGAGCTCGAGCTCAACGCGCTGGGGCCGGACGAGCCGACAGCAACGCTCGACGACGACATGCTGCGGCTGATCTTCACCTGCTGCCATCCCGCGTTCGCGCCCGAGGTGCAGGTCGCGCTGACGCTGCGCACCGTCTGCGGACTGTCGACAATGCAGGTGGCGCGCGCCTTCCTCGTCGGCGAGGAGGCGATGGCGCAGCGGCTCGTCCGCGCCAAGCAGAAGATCAGGCTTGCCGGAATCCCCTATGAGGTACCGGAACGCGAGATGCTGGCGCCCCGGCTCGATGGCGTGCTCGCCGTGATCTATCTCGTCTTCACCGAAGGCTATGTCGCAACCGAGGGCGCGGACTTGATGCGGCCTGATCTGGCGAGCGAAGCCATCCGGCTTGGCCGCCTGCTGAACCGGCTGATGCCCAACCGCGCCGGCATCAAGGGCCTGCTGGCCCTGATGCTGCTGCACGACGCGCGCCGCGCCGGGCGACAGACGCCGGCCGGCGACATCGTCCTGCTCGAAGAGCAGGACCGCTCGCTGTGGCACCGCGCGCAGATCGACGAGGGGCTGCGGCTGGTGGAGCACGCGCTGCGCGTGCCGGGCCGGCCACAACCCTATGCGGTGCAGGCCGCGATCGCGGCGCTGCATGCGCGTGCGCCGAGCTTCGAGGCGACCGACTGGCCGCAGATTGCAGGACTGTACGAGGTGCTGCTGCGCATCAATCCGTCGCCGGTGATCGAGCTCAATCACGCCGCGGCGCTGTCGATGGTCGATGGGCCGGCACGAGCGCTCGATCTCGTCGATGCGATCGCCGCGCGCGGCGGGCTTCGCGGCTATGAGCTGTTGCCCGCCGTGCGCGCGGATCTGTTGCGGCGGCTCGGCAGGACGGAGGAGGCGCGCGAGGCCTATCGTGCGGCGACGGTGGCGACGCAGCTCGAGCCGTTGCGAAGGCTCTATGCGCGAAGGATGAGGGAGATGGATTGAGTTTCCGTCATGGCCGGGACAAGCCCGGGCATGACGGAGCAAGAGGTCACATTCTCGGAAGACGTCTGCTATGTCGACGCCACCGGCGTTCCTTCCGCCGGCAGGCTCGCCAGCAGCGCCTGTAAGGTCGACAGCGTCGAGTGATCGGCGACGCCGTCCAGCCGCGCCGGGCGGAAATGGCGCTGGAAGGCGGTGACGACTTCCATCGTCGCAGCGTCGTACTTGCCGTTCAGGGGCACGCCATAGCCGTATCTTGCCAGCGCCTGCTGCATGCTCAGCACCGCGTCGCTGATGGTGCCGAGCATGAGAGTCTCGCCGCGGACGATCGGCGCGGGCGTCACCCAGTGGCCGACGCCGGAATTGGCCAGCGAATGCCACGGAAATTTCTCGCCGGGATCCTTCTTGCGGGCGGGCGCGACGTCGGAATGGCCGAGCACCCGGTGCGCCGGCACCTTGCGGCGGAGCATGATGCCGCGGCACAGCGCGATCACGGCGGCAATCTGGCGCAGCGGATACTCCGGATAGCCCCAGTCATGGCCGCGATTGATGATCTCGATTCCGATCGAGCAGGAGTTGACGTCGTCCTCGCCGGCCCAAGAGGAGACGCCGGCGTGCCAGGCACGCTTGGCCTCAGGCACGCATTGCACGATGCGGCCGTCCTCCAGCACGACATAATGCGCCGACACTTCGGTGCCGGCGGTGCACAGGCGCGCCAGCGCGCCCTCGACGTCGGGCATGCCGGTGTAGTGCAGCACGATCATGTCCGGCTGCCGTCCCTTGTTGCGCTCGCCATGGTTCGGGGAGGGGATGATGTCGGAGACGATCGAGGAATCGGGCTCGAAGGTGCGCAGGCCCGCCACGGTCTTGGGAACCGGGAGAACGCGTTGACGCTTCGAATCAGATCCAGCCGTGGACGAACCCGAGGGCATGAGCAGCTCAAACGGACGGAGAGTGGGGCAAGCCCTTCTCTTTACTATTCCTTTACCCTCCATCGCGCGCAATCGCGCGACGCGGTTAACGGATTCATTTTGGCAATGTGTGTGGATGACGCATCACTCCCCTCGTCACCTTTTCCACTTGTCTCGAACCGAGCAACGCTTTCTTAACGCTAAGGGCCGTTACTGAGGGATGAAGAGCCGACCCGCGTCCGGAGGCGGCCAAAGCGTATTTTGGCTCGAAATCCCATGGCTGCCCGACAAATTCCGCTGGGAACACTGGGTTTGTGGCCCGGGACGATCGGGCTTGGTAACCATGCTGGACGGGGGCTTTGTCGTGGAACCGCCGCGACGCGCAATGATTCGAGGCGTTATGGGCTTGTTCGGCCTCGATTCCACTCGGGTATTTCGGCCGGCGGCCGGCAGGCGTCGCGCATGAGTTCGGTTCCGCACATCCCCGTTCTTGGCCGTGAGGCCATCGCACATCTCGCCCCGCGCGAGGGCGGCGTCTACGTCGATGCCACGTTCGGCGCCGGCGGCTATAGCCGCGCGATCCTGGACGTGCCGGGAACCCGACTGATTGCCATCGATCGCGACCGCACCGCGATTGCCGGCGGCGCCGAACTGGTCGAACGCGCCGCGGGCCGGCTGACGCTGGTCGAGGACCGCTTCTCCAACCTCGCGGAAGTCTGCGCGGCGCAAGGCGTCGATGGCGTCGACGGCGTCGTAATGGATGTCGGGGTGTCCTCGATGCAGCTCGACCAGGCCGGCCGCGGCTTCTCCTTCCGTCTCGACGGTCCGCTCGACATGCGGATGGGACAGACAGGTCCGACCGCGGCCGAAATCGTCGCGCGCGCCTCGGAAGGCGATCTCGCCGACATCATCTATCTCTTCGGCGAGGAGCGGCATTCGCGCCGCATCGCCCGCGCCATCGTGGCGGATCGGCAGGAAACTCCGTTCACGACCACGCGCGCGCTCGCCGATCTCGTCGGCAGGGTGGTGCGATCGAAGCCCGGCGACATTCACCCGGCGACACGGACGTTCCAGGCGCTGCGCATCTTCGTCAACGAAGAGCTCGAGGAGCTCCAGACCGCGCTCGCTGCGGCCGAGCGTGTGCTCAAGCCCGGCGGCCGCCTCGTCGTCGTCTCGTTCCATTCGCTGGAAGACCGCATCGTCAAGAATTTCTTCTCCGAGCGCTCCAAGACCGGCGGCGGCTCGCGGCATCTGCCGGAAGTCGCGCAAGTCCCGCCGAGCTTCCAGCTGCTGACGCGGCGGCCGGTCGTCGCCGGCGAGGACGAAGTTGCGCACAATCCGCGCGCGCGCTCGGCAAAGCTGCGCGCGGCCGAGCGCAGCTCGGCGCCGGCGCATGAGACTGATGAGGCATCGTCCTGGCCGAAGCTCGCCGACGTGATGAGGGGCGGCTAGCGCATGCGCATCATCCACCTCCTCGTCATCGGGGCGCTGATCTTCGCAGCAGCTCATGTCTACCGGATCAAGATGGACTCCACGGCGCGCACCGAGAAGGTGCTGCGGCTGCGTGCGGAGATCCGCGAGCAGCGCGATGCGATCGCGGGGCTGCGGGCCGAATGGGCCAAGCTCGACGCGCCCCACCGCCTGCAAGGCCTGTCCGACCGGCATCTGCACCTCAAGCCGGTCAACGGCACGCAATATGATTCGCTGAAGAGCCTGCCGGAGCGTCCGCCGCGGATGTTCAGGCCGGGCGAGCCCGATCCGATCGGGGCCATGCTCAAGACCATCGAAGCCGCGAGCGATCCCGACACGGTGACGGGCTCCGTGCCTCAGCCCGAGGACAAGCAATGAGTCCGGCAACGCCTGCAAAACTTACCGAAAAGTCGACCGAGCGGTCAGGTGAACCTTGGCGGCGGCGGCTGATCCGAAGCCTGCTCTACGGGCGCAACGTCGATCGCGCCGCGAAGGCGCGCGCGCGTGTCGGCCTCGCCATGCTCGCCTTCGCTTCGGTCTATGCCCTGATCGGCGGGCGGCTCGTGATGTTCGCGATCGGCGCCGACGCCCACAGCGCGCGCCGCGCCGCAGCGCAAGAGGTGGTTGCGACCGCGCGGCCCGACATCGTCGATCGCAACGGCGCCATCCTTGCGACCGACGTCAAGGCGGCGAGCCTGTTCGGCGAGCCGCGCCGCATCATCGACAAGGACGAGGCGATCGAGCTCCTCACCGCGACCATTCCCGACCTCGACGAGGCCGAGGTGCGCGAGCGCCTAAGGACACGCAAGGGCTTCGTCTGGCTCAAGCGCGAGGTCACGCCGGCGCAGCAGCAGGCCGTCCACAAGCTCGGCATTCCCGGTATCGGATTCCTGCGCGAGAACAAGCGCGTCTATCCGACCGGCAACGAGGTCGCTCACCTCATCGGTCTCGTCAATATCGACAACCAGGGCATCGCCGGACTCGAGAAGTGGCTCGACAATCAAGGGCTCGCCGACCTCCACCGCGCCGGCTTTGCCACCGACCGGTTGCAGAAGCCGATCGAGCTCGCGGTCGATCTGCGGGTCGAGCATGCGCTGCGCGACGAGCTGTTGAAGGCCAAGGACAAGTTCCGCGCCAAGGCCGCCTCAGGCATCGTCTCCAACGTCAAGACCGGCGAGATCGTGGCGATGGTCTCGCTGCCGGACTTCGATCCCAACAATCCGAAGGAAGCGCACGACCCCGACCGCATCAACCGCCTCACCACCGGCGTCTACGAGATGGGCTCGACCTTCAAGGCGTTTACGCTGGCGATGGGGCTCGATTCCGGCAAGATCAATCTGAACTCGATGTGGGACGCGCGCGGAAACCTGCATTACGGCAAGTTCACGATCCACGACAGCCATCCGGTCGGGCGCTTCATCAACACCAAGGAAGTGTTCACCTATTCCTCCAACATCGGCGCGGCGCGGATTGCGCTCAACCAGGGTGTCGAGGCGCACAAGGCGTTCCTCGCCAAGCTGGGCCAGACGACGCGGCTGCGCACCGAATTGCCGGAGAGTGCGGCGCCGCTGCTGCCGCGGCGCTGGAGCGAGCTGAACACGGTCACCGCCGCGTTCGGCCAGGGCCTGTCGGTGGCGCCGTTGCAGGCGGTGATGGGCATCAACGCGCTGGTGAACGGCGGCTATCTGATTCCGCCGACATTCCTGAAGCGCAGCGAATCCGAAGCCCAGGCGATGGCCAAGCGCGTCATCAAGCCGGAGACCAGCGACAAGATGCGGTTCCTGATGCGGCTCAATGCCGAGGTCGGCTCGGCGAGAAAGGCGGACGTCAAGGGCTACTACGTCGGCGGCAAGACCGGCACGTCCGAGAAGGTCGTCAACGGCCGCTACGCCAAGAAGCGCGTGCTCAACTCCTTCACCGCCATCCTGCCCTGCGATGATCCCAAATATCACGTCCTGATCATGCTGGACGAGCCGCAGGCACTGCCGGAAACGCATGGTTTCATCACCTCGGGCTGGAACGCGGTGCCGACCGGCGGCAAGGTGATCGAGCGGATCGCGCCGCTTCTGGGGGTCGAGCCGCGGTTCGAGCTGCCGCCTGCGGAGCGCCTTATTCTTGCAGCATCCAGGACAACCCAGTAATCAACCGGGTGGGCCATCGCCGCTGCTGAGTCGGGATTTTCCCCGGAGGATTCGGCTTTCCGGCACGGCATGTCGACTGGAACACCATGAAGCTGCGCGACCTCTTGGGTCAGGATGTCAAGGGCAATGATGCCGCGATCGAGCCCGCCGCTGCGGCGCTCGAGGTGAGCGGCCTTGCGCTCGACAGCCGCGTGGTCAAGCCGGGCGATCTCTTCTTCGCGCTCGCAGGCAGCAAGACCGACGGCGCCCGCTTCGTCGATGCCGCGATTGCGGCGGGCGCGGTGGCTGTCGTCGGCGACCATGCACCGGACGCCTGCAAGGTGCCGTTCATCGCTGTCGCCAATCCACGCCGCGCGTTGGCACTTGCCGCGGCCAGATTTTTCCCGGCACAGCCCGCGACGATTGCCGCGGTGACCGGAACCAGCGGCAAGACCTCGGTCGCCGCGTTCACGCGCCAGATCTGGGAGCGGCTCGGGCACGCCTCCGCCAGCATCGGCACCATCGGTCTGGTGTCGCAAAAGCGCACCGTCTATGGCTCGCTGACCACGCCGGATCCGGTCGCGCTGCACCGGCAGTTAGACGAGATCGCGCGCGAGGGCGTCACGCATCTCGCCTTCGAGGCGTCTTCGCACGGGCTCGACCAATATCGCCTCGACGGCGTGCGCGTCTCGGCCGGCGGCTTCACCAATCTCTCGCGCGACCACATGGATTACCATCCGACCGTTGCGCATTATCTCGCGGCCAAGCTCCGCCTGTTCCGCGAGCTGGTGCCGCCTGATGGCGCGGCGGTGATTTCGGCCGATCATGATTGCTCGGCGGAGGCGATCGATGCGGCGACATCGCGCGGCCTGCGCGTCATGGCGGTGGGCCGCAACGGCGATGGCGCAGGCGAAGGCATTCGCCTCGCCGAGGCCGTGGTCGAAGGCTTCTCGCAAATGCTCACGGTCGAACATCGCGGCAGGGCTTACGCGATCCGGCTGCCGCTGGTCGGCGAATTCCAGATCGAGAATGCGCTGGTGTCGGCCGGCCTCGCCATCGGCACGGGCAGCGATGCTGAAAACGTGTTTGCGAGCCTCGAACATCTCGAAGGCGCCAAGGGCCGGCTCGAGCGCGTCGGCGAGCGCAACGGCGCACCGATCTTCGTCGATTATGCGCACAAGCCCGATGCGCTCGCGAAGGCGCTGCAGGCGCTGCGGCCTTATGCGAAGCGCAAGCTGGTCGTCGTGTTCGGCGCCGGCGGCGACCGCGATGCCGGCAAGCGTCCGATCATGGGCGAGATCGCGGCGGCGAACGCCGACGCCGTCATCGTCACCGACGACAATCCGCGCAGCGAGAAGCCGGAAGCGATCCGCGCCGCGATCCTCGCCGCCGCCAAGGGCGCCCGCGAGATCGGCGACCGCGCCGAGGCGATCCGCGCCGCGATCGAGGACTTGCAGGAGGGCGATGCGCTGCTAATCGCCGGCAAGGGCCACGAGACCGGGCAGATCGTCGGCGGCGAGGTGCTGCCTTTCAGTGATCACGAGGCGGTCGCCGCCGCACTAGCGTCGAGGGTTGCATGAGCGGGCCAATATGGACGGTTGCCGAGGTCGCGCGCGCGCTGGGCGTCGCCGGATCGTTCCCGGAGACGGCAATCGATCTCGTCACCCAGGACAGTCGGCTGGTGAAGCCGGGCAGCCTGTTCGTTGCGCTGAGCGGCACGCCGAGCGGCGGCTTCATCTCGGCTTTCGCCAGCGCGCGCGACGGCTGGGAGTTCGCCGACAAGGCGGAAGCCGCAGGCGCAGTGGCGATGATCGTGCCGCACGAGATCGCGGGCATCCGCATCCCCCAGATCGTGGTCGAGGACACGCTGATCGACGGCCTCTGGGGCCTCGCGCGCGCCGCACGCGCGCGCTTCAACGGCCCGGTGATCGGGCTCACCGGCAGCGCCGGCAAGACCAGCACCAAGGAATTCATCGCCGCCTATCCGAACGCCTATGCGAGCCCCTCCAGCTTCAACAATTTCTGGGGCGTCCCGCTGACGCTGTGCAATGCCAGGCGGGACGCCAGCCTCTGGGTCGTCGAGATGGGCATGAACCAGAAGGGCGAGATCGCCCGTCTCAGCGAGCTCACGCAGCCAACCGTCGCGCTCGTCGTCAACGTCCAGCCGGTGCATCTGGAAAAGCTCGGCTCGCTCGAAGCCATCCGGCGCGAGAAGGTATCGATCGCGCTCGGACTGCCCGAGAACGGCGTGCTGGTGCTGCCCGCCGGAATCAAGGCTTCCGAGTGGAAGGGCAAGGTCGTGCGCTTCGGCGGCGAGCATGCCGAGGTGCACGAGGTCGCGCACGCGCCGCACGGCGAGAGCTGGCAGGTCGTGGCCGCGATCGGCAGGAAGGAGATCGCCTTCAGCCTCACCCCTGGCGCGCCGCACCGGGTGCACAATGCGCTGGCCGCGCTCGCCTCGGTTCATGCCGCGCATCTCGACGTCGCGACGCTCGCGGTCAAGCTCGACCGCGTCGGCATCATGACCGGCCGCGGCGTCGAGCAGGCGGTCGGCGACGTCACCGTGATCGACGACAGCTTCAATGGCAATCCGGCCAGCGTGGCCGCGGCGCTGCAAAGCCTGCAGGCGCGCAACATGAGCGGCGGCCGCCGCATCGCGATTCTCGGCGACATGCTCGAGCTCGGCGCGGACGCAACGAGCTATCACACCGGCCTTGCCAGCCACCTCGACGGCATCGACGGCGTCTATTGCGTCGGGCCGCTGATGCGCCACCTGTTCGACGCATTGCCCTCGGGCAAGGGTCTTGGCTGGCACGACGATCCCGCCACGCTGAAGCCGGACGAGGTCGCAAATCTGCTGAAGGCAGGCGACGTCGTGGTTGTCAAGGGCAGCAAGAAGATGTTCTGGGTCAACAAGTTTGTGCCGGGGCTGGTGGCCGCCTTGCAGGCAAAGGCGTAAACTGCTTGGAAGACGCCGTTCCCGAATCCCACCCTTTGCGGCGGAAGCCGTCCGTTTTCCGAAACGCGCGGCCCATGACGAAGACCAGCGAATGCGCGTGAAGCACCTGGACGTGCAAAGGCGCCATAGGACCGTCTGAATGTTTTACTGGCTGATCGAGCTTTCCAACACATTTCCGGGCTTCGGTGCCTTTCGCACCTTCCTGAACGTCTTCCGCTACATCACCTTCCGCACCGGTGGCGCCATCGTGACCGGCGCGCTGTTCGTGTTCCTGTTCGGCCCCTGGATCATCGATCATTTGCGCATCCGCCAGGGCAAGGGCCAGCCGATCCGCACCGACGGTCCGCAATCGCATCTCTCGAAGAAAGGCACGCCCACCATGGGCGGGCTGATGATCCTGTCCGGGCTCACGGTCGGCACCGTGCTGTGGGCCAATCCGCTCAATCCCTATGTCTGGATCGTGCTGGCGGTAACGCTCGGCTTCGGCTTCGTCGGCTTCTATGATGATTACCTCAAGGTGACCAAGCAGACCACGACCGGGTTCGGCGGCAAGCTGCGCCTCTTGATCGAAGCCGTGATCGCGCTGGTCGCCTGCTATGCGCTGGTGCGGCTGAACCGCGATCCCGCCTCGACTGCGCTGACGATTCCCTTCCTGAAGGATACCGTGCTGCATTTCGGCTGGTTCTTCGTCGTCTTCGGCGCCTTCGTCATCGTCGGCGCTGGCAATGCGGTGAACCTCACCGACGGCCTCGACGGCCTCGCCATCGTGCCGGTGATGATCGCCACCGCGAGCTTCGCGATGATCGCCTATCTCACCGGCAACTTGGTGTTCGCCGACTACCTCCAGATCAAATATGTCGCAGGCACCGGCGAGCTCGCGGTGCTCTGCGGCGCGTTGCTCGGCGCCGGCCTCGGCTTCCTCTGGTTCAACGCGCCGCCGGCCTCGATCTTCATGGGCGACACCGGCTCGCTCGCGCTCGGCGGCATGCTCGGCGCGATCGCGGTCGCGGTGAAGCACGAGATCGTGCTCGCGGTGATCGGCGGATTGTTCGTGCTCGAGGCGGTTTCGGTCATCGTGCAGGTCGTGTCCTTCAAGCTCACGGGCAAGCGCGTGTTCGCGATGGCGCCGATCCACCATCACTTCGAGCAGAAGGGCTGGACCGAGCCGCAGATCGTAATCCGATTCTGGATCATCTCGGTGATGCTGGCGCTTGCCGGCCTCTCGACGCTGAAGCTGCGGTGACCGATCGATGATCCCCGTCACCTCGTTCGCCGGCAAGACGGTCGCGGTGTTCGGCCTCGGCGGCTCGGGGCTCGCCTCCTGCCATGCGTTGAAGGCCGGCGGGGCCGAAGTGATCGCGGCCGACGACAATGCCGAGAACGTCGCCAAGGCGACGCAGGCCGGCTTCATCACCGCGGACTTGCGCAACGTTTCCTGGGCGAATTTCGCAGCCCTCGTGCTCGCGCCCGGCGTGCCGCTCACCCATCCGGTGCCGCACTGGAGCGTCTTGAAGGCGCGCGAGGCAGGGGTGGAGGTGATCGGCGACATCGAGCTGTTCTGCCGCGAGCGGCGCCGCCATGCGCCGGACGCGCCGTTCGTCGCCATCACCGGCACCAACGGCAAGTCGACCACGACGGCGCTGATCGCGCATCTGACCAAGGTCGCCGGCTACGACACCCAGATGGGCGGCAATATCGGCACCGCGATCCTGTCGCTGGAGCCGCCTCGCATGGGCCGCGTCCACGTCATCGAGATGTCGTCCTACCAGATCGACCTTACGCCCTCGCTCGATCCTTCCGTCGGCATCCTGCTCAACGTCAGTGAGGACCATATCGATCGCCACGGCACGATCGAGCATTACGCCGCGGTGAAGGAGCGCCTCGTGGCCGGCGTGCAAGGCGGCGGCACCTCGATTGTCGGTGTCGATGACGGCTTTTGCCGCGACATCGCCGACCGGCTCGACCGCGCTGGCAAGAACGTGGTGCGCATCTCGGTCAAGAACCCGCTCGCGTCGGGCATTTACGTCGAGCACGGCACCATCGTGCGCGCCGCGGGCGGCGCCCGCAGCGAGATCGCCGCGCTCGGCGGCATCGGCTCGCTGCGCGGCCAGCACAACGCGCAGAACGCGGCCTGCGCGGCCGCCGTCGCGCTCGCCATGGGCATCAGCCAGGACGTGCTGCAGAACGGCCTGCGCAGCTTTCCGGGCCTGGCGCATCGCATGGAGCAGGTCGGGCGCCGCGGCAACGTGCTGTTCGTCAACGATTCCAAGGGCACCAACGCGGACGCCACCGCGCATGCGCTGTCGTCGTTTTCGGAGATCTTCTGGATCGCCGGCGGCAAGCCGAAGGCGGGCGGCATCACTGGCCTGACCGGCTTCTTCCCGCGCATCCGCAAGGCCTATCTGATCGGCGAGGCTGCGCAGGAGTTTTCGGGCACGCTGGGCACACAGGTCGGGCACGAGATCAGCCAGACGCTGGACGTTGCGGTCGAACACGCGGCTCGCGATGCGGAAGCCTCTGGTCTCACCGATGCCGTCGTGCTGCTGTCGCCCGCCTGCGCCTCCTTCGACCAGTACCGCAACTTCGAGATCCGCGGCACCAAGTTCCGCGAGCTGGTGCAAGCGCTGCCGGGTGTGCAGCCGGTGGTGTGAGGACACCGACACCAACCATTGAATGACATAATGACTCTGGTAGGCGCCTGGCTTGTAGACGAGACCGATGAACTGGCGCTAGCCCGCCTGGGAAATGTCGAGTTCGATGAGAGCGGTGGGCTGCGCTACACAATTCGTGAGCACGACAAGCGACAAATCATCAATCTTCGATATCGGGTGGAGGGCTCGACGATTGTCACCGACCAGCCCTCAGCTCCACAAGTTGAACGAACCCAGTTCTCATTCGCCGAGGATGGCGTTCTCACTCTGGCGCTTGGCGGCATACCCTATCGATTCGTCAGGGCTCCCGGTTCGTAGCCCGGCACCAGCGCTTCGCTCAAAAGTTACCCGTCCCTTTAACCTCCCGGTAACCAACCTCGGCGACCAATGAACGGACCTCTGTCCGAAAGCGGCCGCCCATGCTCTCCCGTGAAGAACGCACCCCCTTTTCCGAGTGGTGGTGGACCGTCGACAAGCCGCTGATGGGCGCCATCCTGGGGCTGATGCTGACCGGGGTGATCCTGTCGCTGGCGGCGAGCCCGCCGGTTGCGACCCGCATCGGGCTCGATGCTTTCCATTTCTTCAGCCGCCACGTGCTGTTCCTGGTGCCGTCCTGCATCGTGCTGCTCGGGGTGTCCTTCCTGTCGCCGCGCGCGATCCGCCGCTCGGCGCTGATCATCTTCGCGGCGAGCATCGTCCTGATCGTGCTCACGCTCGCCTTCGGCCCGGAGGTGAAGGGCTCGCGCCGCTGGATCACGCTGCTCGGCGTCAACATCCAGGCCTCCGAGATCGCAAAGCCGTCCTTCGTCGTGATCGCGGCCTGGCTGTTCGCGGAATCGACTAGGCGCCCGGAGATGCCGGCGACCTCGATGGCGGTGGTGCTGCTGCTGATGCTGGTCGCGCTATTGGTGATGGAGCCGGATTTCGGCCAGACCATGCTGGTCCTGATGGTGTGGGGCTCGCTGTTCTTCATCGCGGGCATGCGGATGATCTGGGTGTTCGGCCTCGCAGGTCTCGGCGCGGCCGGCCTGTTCAGCGCCTATCTGTTCGTTCCGCACGTCGCGGGGCGTATCAAGCGCTTCATGAACCCGGCCTCCGGCGACACCTTCCAGGTCGATACCGCCATGGAGGCTTTCTACAACGGCGGCTGGTTCGGGCTCGGACCGGGCGAGGGCATCGCCAAGCGCAGCCTGCCGGACAGCCACACCGACTTCGTCTTCGCGGTCGCGGGCGAAGAGTTCGGCATCATCCTGTGCCTTGCGATGCTGGCGCTGTTCGCCTTCGTCGTCATGCGCACGCTGTCGCGCGCCTATGCCAACGAGGACATGTTCTCGCGCTTTGCTGCCTCCGGGCTCGCGATCCTGTTCGGTGTGCAGGCGGCGATCAACATGTCGGTGAACCTGCAGCTCATCCCCGCCAAGGGCATGACGCTGCCCTTCATCTCCTATGGCGGCTCCTCGATGGTCTCGCTCGCCTATGGCATAGGCATGATGCTGGCGCTGACGCGGCTGCGCCCGCGCACCGAGGTCGAGGCGAGCGGCCACGCCGAGGCGATGCGCAGTTACGCGTGAGCCGTCATTTGCGAGGAGCGAAGCGACGAAGCAATCCAGGCTGTCTCCGCGGAGGTGGTCTGGATTACTTCGCTTCGCTCGCAATGACGAGAAAGACCCTGTAAAACTCCCTCATTATGGACACGTCCCCCCTGATTCTTCTCGCCGCGGGCGGCACCGGCGGCCATCTGTTCCCGGCCGAAGCGCTCGGCGTCGAATTGATCCGGCGCGGCTATCGCGTCCGCCTCGTCACCGACGAGCGCGCGCTGCGTTATAGCGGGCTATTCAGCAAGGACATGATCGACGTCGTCAGAAGCGAGACCGCGCGCGGCCGCAATCCGTTCCAGCTCGCCTATGCCGGCCTCACGCTCGCCGCCGGCACGCTGTCGGCCTACGCGCTGATCAAGCGGTTGAAGCCCGTCGCCGTCGTCGGCTTCGGCGGCTATCCGACGCTGCCGCCGCTGGTCGCGGCGAAATTCGCTGGCGTTCCCGGCATCATCCACGACGCCAATGCGGTGCTCGGCCGCGCCAACCGGTTCCTGTCGCGCCGCGTGCGCGCCATCGCGACGTCCTTGCCCGGCGTGCTCGATCGCGATCCGGCGCTGGCAGGCAAGACCACGACCGTCGGCACGCCGATGCGTCTGGCGATCCTCGCGGCCGCCGCGGTGAAATATGCCGCGCCCGAGCCGAACGGTCCGCTGCGTCTGCTCGTCGTCGGCGGCAGCCAGGGCGCGCGCATCATGGCCGACATCGTGCCGGGCGCGATCGAAAGGCTCGAGCCTGCGCTGTGGAGCCGTCTCGTCCTCACCCAGCAGGTGCGCGAAGAGGACATGAGCCGCGTGCGCGCCGTCTACGACAAGCTCAAGATCAAGGCCGAGCTCGCGCCGTTCTTCACGGATCTGCCGGCGCGGCTCGCCTCCAATCATCTCGTGGTATCGCGCTCCGGTGCGGGGACCGTGGCCGAGCTCGCCGCGATCGGCCGGCCCTCCATCCTGGTGCCGTTGCCGGGCTCGATCGACCAGGACCAGTTCGCCAATGCCGGCGTGCTGGCCAAGGTCGACGGTGCCATCCGCATCCCGCAGACCGAGTTCAGCTCCGACCGGCTGGCGTCCGAAATTTCTGGCTTCGCTGCCGAGCCGGCACGGCTTGCCGCCATGGCGGCGGCGGCGAAGGGGGCGGGGCGGCTCGATGCGGCCGAGCGGCTGGCGGATCTCGTGGTCAAGGTCGCGGGAATCTGACGCCTGTTCCGGCCCGAATGGCCAAAAAAGTCACTTGTCATGCCCCGCGAAAGCGGGGCATCCAATATCCGACGCAGTTGATTTGAATCTCTGGCGTCGCGGAGTACTGGATCGTCCGCCTTCGCGGACGATGACCCCAAGGAAACCAAATGAGACTGCCGCGCGAGATCGGACCCATCCACTTCGTCGGGATCGGCGGGATCGGCATGAGCGGGATTGCCGAGGTGCTGGTCAATCTCGGCTATGCCGTCCAGGGCTCGGACGCCTCCGACAATTACAATCTCGACCGGCTGCGCAAGAAGGGCGCGAAAGTCTCGGTCGGCCACAAGGCCGAGAATATCGACGGCGCCGAGGTCGTGGTCGTGTCTTCCGCGATCAAGCGCGACAATCCGGAACTGATGGCGGCGCGCGAGAGGCGCATTCCCGTGGTGCGCCGCGCCGAGATGCTGGCCGAGCTGATGCGGTTGAAGAGCTGCGTCGCCATCGCCGGCACCCACGGCAAGACCACCACGACGACGATGGTCGCCACGCTGCTCGACGCCGGCGGGCTCGATCCGACCGTGATCAACGGCGGCATCATCAACGCCTACGGCTCCAACGCGCGGCTTGGCGCCGGCGACTGGATGGTGGTCGAGGCCGACGAGAGCGACGGCACGTTCCTGAAGCTGCCGACCGATGTCGCGATCGTCACCAATGTCGACCCCGAGCATCTCGATCACTTCAAGACCTTCGAGGCGGTGCAGGACGCGTTTCGTCACTTCGTCGAGAACCTGCCGTTCTACGGCTTTGCCGTGATGTGCATCGATCATCCCGTGGTGCAGAGCCTCGTCGGCAAGATCGAGGACCGCCGCATCATCACCTATGGCGAGAATCCGCAGGCCGATGCGCGGCTGGTCGATCTCACCGCCGGCGGTGGCGGCTCGAAGTTCAAGGTCGTGATCCGCGACCGCAAGACCGGCACCACGCATGAGATCGCCGATCTCGCGCTGCCGATGCCGGGCCGGCACAATGCTTCCAACGCGACGGCGGCGATCGCGGTCGCGCACCAGCTCGGCGTGTCTGACGGGGCGATCCGCAAGGCGCTGGCGGGCTTCGGCGGCGTCAAGCGGCGCTTCACCAAGACCGGCGAGTGGAACGGCGTCACCGTGATCGATGATTACGGCCATCACCCCGTGGAGATCGCAGCCGTGCTGAAGGCCGCGCGCGATTCCTATACCGGCAAGGTGATCGCGGTGGTGCAGCCGCATCGCTACACCCGCCTGCAATCGCTGTTCGAGGAGTTCTGCACCTGCTTCAACGATGCCGATGCGGTCGTCGTCGCCGACGTCTATGCCGCCGGCGAAGCGCCGATCGAAGGCATCGACCGCGATCATTTCGTCGCCGGCCTGCGCGCCCACGGCCATCGCGAGGTGATCCCGCTGCCCAATGCCGGCGAACTAGCCAAAATCGTCCATGGCATCGCCAAGAGCGGCGATCTCGTTGTATGTCTCGGCGCCGGCAACATCACGCAATGGGCGTATGCGCTGCCGGACCAGTTGAAGGCGCTGGGGTAGCGCGGTGGGATTTCCCGACATCACCCCTTCACTCAAAGCCGCGATGCCCGAGCTTCGTGGGCGGCTGCTGGCGAACCAGTCGCTGGCCGAGCTCACCTGGTTTCGCGTCGGCGGCCCGGCGCAGGTGCTGTTCACGCCGGCGGACGAGGACGATCTCGCTTACTTCCTGGCGCATCTCGCCTCCGCCATTCCCGTCTACGTCATCGGGGTCGGCTCCAACCTGATCGTGCGCGACGGCGGCATTGCCGGCGTCGTCATTCGTCTCGCGCCGCGCGCCTTCGGCGAGGCGACTGCGAGCGGCGACATCGTCACCGCCGGCACGGCCGCGCTCGACAAGCGCGTGGCCGAAGTTGCGGCCTCCGCCAATATCAGTGGGCTCGAATTCTATTTCGGCATTCCCGGCACGATCGGTGGTGCGTTGCGCATGAATGCCGGCGCCAATGGCGACGAGACCAAGGACGTGCTGATCGAGGCGAGGGGCATCGGGCGCGACGGCACCAAGCACGTCTTCTCCAACGCCGAGATGAAGTTTGTCTACCGCTCCAGCGGCGTCGATCCCTCCATCATCTTCACCTCCGCGCGCTTTCGCGGCGAGATCAGGGACGTGGAGGCGATCCGCGCGCGGATGGCGGAGGTGCAGAGCCATCGCGAGACCGCGCAGCCGATCCGCGAGAAGACCGGCGGCTCGACCTTCAAGAATCCGCCCGGCCATTCCGCCTGGAAGCTGATCGACGCCGCCGGCTGCCGCGGCCTGCGCGTCGGTGGCGCGCAGGTCTCGGAGATGCATTGCAACTTCCTGATCAACACGGGCGATGCCACCGCGCACGACATCGAGACGCTGGGCGAGACGGTACGTGCACGCGTGAAGGCGAATTCCGGAATCGAGCTACACTGGGAAATCAAGCGGATCGGGGTTTCATGATCACCGTCGTTCCGGAGCGCGACGAAGTCGCGAGCTATGGTGCGCAATTGCGCACCCGAGTATCCATAATCACGATCGTGGTTATGGATTCCGGGCCTGCGCCTTTCGGCGCATCCCGGAATGACGATACACATGGGTGACAGAAACATGCGCATCACCATCCTCTTCGGCGGCTCCAACCGCGAGCGTCTCGTCTCGGTTGCCACAGCCCAGGCGCTGCATCAGGCGCTGCCCGAGGCTGACCTCTGGTGGTGGGACGTCGAGGACAAGGTGCACGTCGTGCAGTCGAAGCAGCTGCTCGAGCATGCCCGCCCGTTCGAGGACGAATTCAAGCCGGGCACGCGCGGGGTCCCGCTCGCGCAGGCGCTCGACCGGGCCAAGGCTGAGGATCGCGTGCTGGTGCTCGGCCTGCACGGCGGGCGTGCCGAGAACGGCGAATTGCAGGTGATGTGCGAGGCGCGCGGCGTGCCCTTCACCGGCTCGGGCTCGGCGTCGTCGCATCTGGCCTTCGACAAGATCGCAGCCAAGCGCTTCGCCGCGCTCGGCGGCGTGACGCCGCCGGAAAATCTTGCGCTCGATGATATCGACGAGGCTTTCGCCGAGTATGGAAGGCTGATCGCAAAGCCCGCGCGCGACGGGTCGAGCTACGGCCTGATCTTCGTCAATGCCAAGCAGGACCTCGTCGCTGTCCGCAACGCAGCGAAGCATGAAGAGTACGTCATCGAGCCCTACATCGCCGGCGTGGAGGCGACCTGTGGCGTGCTGGAGCGCACCGACGGCTCGATCATCTCGCTGCCGCCGATCGAGATCATTCCGGGCGAGGGCAATTTCGACTACGCGGCGAAATATCTTCTGAAGTCGACCCAGGAGATCTGCCCCGGCCGCTTCGCACCCGAGATCACCGCCGCGCTCCAGGCGCAGGCGATGCTGGCCCATCGCGCAATGTCCTGCACCGGCTATTCCCGTTCTGACTTCATCGTCTCGGACAGGGGCCTGGTCTATCTCGAAACCAACACGCTGCCCGGGCTGACCAAGTCCTCGCTCTACCCCAAGGCGCTGAAAGCCGAAGGCATCGAGTTCGTCGACTTCCTGCGCGGCCTGGTCGAGCTCGCCTGCCAGCGCGTGCGGAAATAGTCAGGACTGGTTAACGGCCGGACCGGCGAAACGTGCCGGTTTGGCGGCCAAAACCGGTAAAATGCCGGACATCGCGGCGCAAATGCCTCACAGCGCGAGGCAAAATGCGCAGGTCGTTAACGAATTTTACCTTTTGTTTACCAGGACGTCCGAAGGTTAACGCTGGCGGCGCATATGGCGCTTTGGCTGCCGGCGCGTGAGCTGTCGCGGGTGATGTCACCTCCAGCGAACGCTTTGAAGGGGAGAGGTTTTCTTCTGCTGAAGACCAGCACCCGGCCCGGCAGGTCCGAGACGTCATGTTCGCCAGGATCCGCGCGATGTCGCGGGCAAACTGTTGACGAGCTCGTGCAATGGATGGTGCAGGACGCCTCACCCGATCGCTTTTGAGATCGCTGAGGCCCCAAGCTGACCTGAAGGCGGCCGCTATCGGAGCGGTCGTGCTTCTGCGCGAGTGGGTGCAGGTCAAGCGCGAAGAGGCGCGCGCTGCCGCCAGGGATAAGGCCAAAGCCAAAGCCCAGGCCAAGGCCGCCGTCGAGCGCGAGCCGCCGCCGCGCCTGGTCGCGCTGGTCGAGCGCTATCTGCCGCGCCGGGTCGGCCTCAGCATGACCGTGCTGCTGTTGATCGGCAGCTGCGGCTTCGGCATCGTCAAGGGCGGCCATCTCCAGGATTTCGTCACCGCCGTCAGCGACGCCCGCAATGCGCTGGCCAATTCCGCCGGCTTCCGCATCACCTCCGTCGTGATCAACGGCCGCAAACAGCTGACCCAGGACGAGATCCTCGCGATCGGCGGCGTCAGCGGCCGCTCCTCGCTGCTGTTCCTCGATGCCGAGGCGGTGCGCGACAAGCTCAAGGCCAATCCCTGGATCGCGGATGCGACCGTGCTGAAGCTCTATCCGGGCCAGCTCATGATCGAGCTCACCGAGCGCAAGGCGTTCGCGCTGTGGCAGGAGGCCGGCCGGCTCTCCGTCATCGCCGACGACGGCGCCGTGCTCGAGCCCTATGTCTCGCGCCGCTTCCTGTCGCTGCCGCTCGTGGTCGGCAAGGGCGCCGAGACCCAGGCCCGCGATTTCCTGGCGCTGCTGGCGCGCTACCCGCAGGTCCATTCGGTGACCAAGGCCGCGATCTACGTCGGCGAGCGGCGCTGGAACCTGCGGCTCAAGGACGGTCTCGACATTCGCCTGCCCGAGCAGGACGTCGGCAACGCGCTTGCGATGCTGTCGAAGCTCGACAAGGAGGACAGGCTGTTCTCGCGCGATATCGTCGCCGTCGACATGCGCCTGCCGGACCGGCTGGTGGTGCAGCTCTCCGAGGACGCCGCCAAGGCGCGCGAGGAGCTGTTCAAGGACAAGAAGAAGAAGAAGGCCGGGGATTCCGCATGACCGGTCTCGATCGCACCCAGACGCCGAAGACGCGCCCGATGCCGCACAAGCGCGGCGGCATCGTCGCCTGCCTCGACATCGGCACCAGCAAGATCGCCTGCATGATCGCGCGGCTGAAGCCGTCGCCGCCGAGCGATGCGCTGCGCGGCCGCACCCATGCGGTGGAATTGATCGGCTACAGCCAGATCCAGGCGCGCGGCATGAAGGCCGGCGCGGTGATCGATCTCGGCGAATGCGAGCAGGCGGTGCGCCAGGCCGTCGGGCTTGCGGAGAAGATGGCCAAGGTGCGGGTCGAGTCCGTGCTGTTGTCGGTCTCCGGCGGCCGGCTCGCCGGCCAGCTGGTCGAGGCTGCCGCCGACATTCGTGGCGGCGCCGTGACGCCGGCCGACGTCAGTCGCGTCACCTCCACCGGCATGCGCCACGCCACCGGCGAAGGCCGGACCGTGCTGCACGCCCTGCCGGTCGGCTACACGCTCGATGGTGTCAAAGGAATCCGCGATCCCCGCGGCATGGTCGCGCACCAGTTCGGCGTCGACATGAACGTCGTCACCTGCGACGCCACCGTGGCGCGGAACCTGATGCTGGCGGTGGAGCGCTGCCACATCAATGTCGAAGCCATAGCAGCGAGCCCCTATGTGGCCGGACTCTCGGTGCTGACCGACGACGAGGCCGATCTCGGCGCCGCTGTCGTCGAGATGGGCGCCGGCACCACCACGATTGCCGTTTATTCGGGCGGCCGCTTCGTGCACGCGGCGGGTTTTGCGGTCGGCGGGCAACACATCACGATGGATCTTGCGCGCGGACTCTCGGCGACCATTGCCGATGCCGAGCGAATCAAGACCTTATACGGCACCGTCATCACCGGCGGATCGGACTCGCGTGAGCTGATGTCTGTGCCGACAGCCGGTGACGAGCAGGATCTGCCGCAGATCGTCTCCCGCGCCACCATCGCGAACATCGTCAAGCACCGTGCCGAGGAAGTCTTCGAAATGGTTCGGGACAAGCTGAAGGATTCGCCCTTCGCCGCAGAGCCGAACGGCCGCGTCGTGCTCTCGGGCGGGGCCTCGCAGCTGACCGGCCTCGTCGATCTCGGCACCCGGATTCTCGGCCGGCCCGTGCGGGTCGGTCGTCCGCTCGGTTTCGGCCGGCTTCCCAACGAGGCGAAGAACGCCGCGTTCGCGGTGCCGGCCGGACTTCTGGTCTACCCGCAATATGTTCACCTCGAACATGTCGAACCGCGGCATACGCGGCAGCAGATCAAGACAGGGACCGGCGGATATTTCGGAAAGGTCGGACGATGGCTACGCGAGGGCTTCTGATGACCGCTTTCCGCAATCTTCGATTTTCACCAACTCCCGCGGCCACCGGCCGGGGCGAACCCACGCGCGCGTGATCGAGAGGCAACCATGACCATCAGCATCAATGTTCCTGATATTCACGAACTGAAGCCCCGGATCACCGTGTTCGGCGTCGGCGGCGCCGGCGGCAACGCCGTCAACAACATGATCACGGCGGGCCTGCAGGGCGTCGACTTCGTGGTCGCCAACACCGACGCGCAGGCGCTGACGATGTCGAAGGCGCAGCGCATCGTGCAGATGGGCACGGCCGTCACGCAAGGCCTCGGCGCCGGCTCGCAGCCGAACGTCGGCGCCGCGGCCGCGGAAGAGGTGATCGACGAGCTGCGCGACCATCTCTCGGGCGCCAACATGGTGTTCGTCACCGCCGGCATGGGCGGCGGCACCGGCACGGGTGCAGCTCCCGTCATCGCCAAGACCGCGCGCGACATGGGCATCCTCACCGTCGGCGTGGTGACCAAGCCGTTCCACTTCGAGGGTCAGCGCCGCATGCGCACGGCCGAAGCCGGCATCTCCGAGCTGCACAAGGTCGTGGATACGCTCCTGATCATCCCGAACCAGAACCTGTTCCGGGTCGCCAACGAGAAGACCACCTTCGCCGACGCCTTCGCGATGGCCGACCAGGTGCTCTATTCGGGCGTCGCCTGCATCACCGACCTGATGGTCAAGGAAGGCCTGATCAACCTCGACTTCGCCGACGTCCGCGCCGTCATGCGCGAGATGGGCAAGGCGATGATGGGCACCGGCGAAGCCTCCGGCGACAAGCGCGCGCTGACCGCCGCGGAAGCCGCGATCGCCAACCCGCTGATCGACGACTCGTCGATGAAGGGCGCCAAGGGCCTCCTCATCTCCATCACCGGCGGCAAGGACCTCACTTTGTTCGAGGTCGACGAGGCCGCGACCCGCATCCGCGAGGAAGTCGACCAGGACGCCAACATCATCGTCGGCGCCACCTTCGACGAAGCGCTCGACGGTCTGATCCGCGTCTCGGTGGTCGCCACCGGTATCGAGCAGGCCGCGATCGCCCGCAACAGCCAGGCCACCTCCGCGCCCGTCGCCAACCCGGCACCGCAGATGCAGCAGGCTGCCGCCCCGGCCGCCGCCGCCGAGAGCCGTCTCGCCGACCTGACCGCCCGGCTGCGTGCCGACAACCAGCGTCTGGCCGAGCGCGCTCAGAAGCTGGAAGCCCAGACCCCGGCCGCCGCGCCGGCTCCGATTGCCGCCGCGCCCCGTCCGAACGTCGAGCGTGCTGCGCTCGCCGCGATCGCCGCTGCCGTTTCCGAGGTGCCGCAGCCGCCGGCGCCGCAGACCTATGGCGACGTCACCGTGCGCCCGATCGCGCAGAAGCCGACCCTGTTCCCGGAGGCCGACATGGCCCCGGTCGCGGTGCAGGAGCCGATGACGCCGGACACCTTCATCCCGCCGCAGGCTGAGCGTCCGGCCCGCGCGCCGCGCATGCCGCGAATCGAGGAGCTGCCGATGCCGGCGCAGGCCGAGATTCGGCAGGCCCGCGGCGAGGCTGAGGAGGAGACCCCGCAGAAGACCCGCCTGTCGCTGCTGCAGCGCCTCGCCAATGTCGGCCTCGGCCGTCGCGACGAGGAAAGCGAGCCACCGGTCGCGGCCCGCACTGCCGGTCCCGCCATGCCGCCGCTGCCCGAGCGCAGGCCGCAGAAGACCGTGGCGCAGCAGATCGCGTCCAACGAGCCGGTATCGGAGTATGCCCGCCGTCCCGCGCCGCAGGGTCTGGACGTCCATGGCCGCCCCGCGCCTGTTGCGCCGGCGCCACAGGGTGACGACCATCTTGATATCCCGGCCTTCCTGCGGCGGCAGGCGACCTGAGGATTGTTACAATAAGGCAGACGAAAAAAGGTCCCGGCGAGGAGCTCGCCGGGACCTTTCCTTTTGTCCCGGGCATGTCCGGATTGAGCGGCCAAACAACTGATTTTAAATCATTAATTACGGCTTCGGTGGTTCAGTAGAACTGCCGATAGCGGTCCCGAAACCCGGCGCAATTTGGTTAAGCCTTGGCGCGAATACGGCAGGTTTGGGGTAACAATCGGTAAAAAAGCGTGAGTTGGCGCTGTTTGAGGCTGCAACTATGGTTTGCCGTGACTTGGGGATACGGAGATTCGGTAGCGTCGGCTCTGGCCGGCCAAGCGGGTCTCGTATAAGTCGCAATGGGTCTTAGTGGGGCGGGTTCCTGATGAAATTTAGCCGGCAAACAACGCTTCGTGCGCAAGCCTCTGTGGCAGGCGTGGGCGTTCATTCCGGTCTTCCAGTCACTCTCACGCTTGGGCCTGCGCCTGTCGACGCGGGTTTTATTTTTGTCCGGACCGGACTTGAGGGAAGTGACCGCGAAGTTCAGGCCACCGCCGAGCAGGTGATTGCGACTGACTTTGCCACGGTCCTCGGCGACCGCAACGGTCCGCTGGTGTCCACTGCCGAGCATGTGCTTGCTGCACTGCGGGGAATAGGTGTCGACAACGCCACAATCGAGATCGACGGTCCCGAAGTCCCGATCATGGACGGCAGCGCCGCCGCCTTCATCGCGGCAATCGACCAGGCCGGCATCGTCACCCAGCCGGCGCAGCGCCGCTTCATCCAGGTTCTGAAGCCGATCTCGGTCAAGATCGGCGACTCCTTCGGCGAGATCAGGCCCCACACCAACGGGTTCCGCGTCGAGGTCGAGATCGATTTCACCAATCCCGTCATCGGCCAGCAGGCTTACGCCTTCGACCTCAATCCGGAAGGTTTCCGTCGTGAAGTCGGCCGGGCCCGGACCTTCGGCCTGATGTGCGACGTCGCGCGGCTCTGGAGCGCCGGCTATGCCCTCGGCGCCTCCTTCGACAACACCGTCGTGTTCGACGACGAGCGGCTGCTCAATACCGAGGGCTTGCGCTACGCCGATGAATGCGCCCGTCACAAGGTGCTGGACGTGATCGGCGACCTCTCGCTGGCCGGCCTGCCGCTGCTTGGCGCCTACCGCTCGGTGCGTGGCGGCCACAAGCTCAACCACGCCGTCCTGACGGCGCTGCTCGCCGACCGGACCGCCTGGCGGGTGGTCGAGGGCGAGGCTGCCCGCCGCACCACGCGTGCCGTGGGCGAGGTCGGTCGTGGCATCGTCGGCGGCCGGGTCGCTGCGGCCTTCGGACCGGATGTGTCCTGACGCGGCCTGCCGCCTTCGGAATGTGTTGACGGCCCCCGGGAAACTCCTGGTAACCATGATCGGCTAGCATTGCGGCAGGTTCGCCTTAATCCGGGCGAAATGCCTCCCTATCCGGTTCGTTAACAATCGTTTTCGGATACATCGGCGTGGTCGCGTGGCAGGCACCACGGTTACATTTCGCGCCCATGAGGGGTTCGTGGGCTGGCGGACACCGCATCACAGGGCGTCAGGGCTTAAACTCATGTCGGCACAGCGTATGACGCGCGGATTTTTCTCGGTCTCGTCGCGAGCCCGCGGGCTGATTCAGGCCGTCACCTTCATCGTTCTTGCGCTCCCGCTCGCCGGATGCGGCACGGGCGCGCTCTGGGACAAGTTCACCGCCAAGGACGACACCTTCGTCGAGGAGCCCGCCGACAAGATCTACAATGAGGGCCTGTACCTCATGAACGAGAAGAAGGACATGAAGGCGGCGAACAAGAAGTTCGAAGAGGTCGACCGCCAGCATCCTTATTCCGACTGGGCCCGCAAGTCGCTGCTGATGTCGGCCTATGCGTCCTATCAGGGCGGCGATTATGACGGTTGCATCGGTGCCGCCACCCGCTACGTCACGCTGCATCCCGGCAGCCCGGATGCGGCCTATGCGCAATACCTGATCGCCGCCTCCCATTACGACCAGATCCCGGATATCAGCCGCGACCAGACCCGCACCGAAAAGGCGATCGCTGCGCTGGAAGAGGTGGTGCGCAAATATCCGAACTCGGAATATGCGACCTCGGCCAAGGCCAAGATCGAGGGCGCGCGCGACCAGCTCGCCGGCAAGGAAATGAATGTCGGCCGCTACTACGCCCAGAAGCGCGACTACACGGCCGCCATCAATCGTTACAAGACCGTCGTGACGCAGTACCAGACCACCCGCCATGTCGAAGAGGCGCTGTTCCGGCTCACCGAGGCCTATATGGCGATCGGCATCGTTGGCGAAGCGCAGACCGCGGCGGCGGTGCTTGGGCACAATTTTCCTGACAGCCGCTGGTACAAGGACGCCTATAATCTTGTAAAATCCGGCGGTCTCGAGCCGAGCGAGAATCAGGGGTCATGGATCAGCCGGACCTTCAAGAAAATGGGTCTCGGCTAGGAAATTTGGTTCCATGCTGGCGCGTCTGTCGATCCGTGACATCGTCCTGATCGAACGGCTCGATATCGAATTCGCCTCCGGCCTCGCGGTTTTGACCGGCGAGACCGGTGCGGGCAAATCCATCCTGCTCGATGCCTTTGCGCTGGCGCTCGGCGGCCGCGGCGACGCCGGCCTCGTGCGTCACGGCGCGGAGCAGGGGCAGGTCACGGCCGTGTTCGATGTCCCGAAGAATCACCCAGCGGCGAAGATCCTGGCCGAGAACGGTCTGGACGACACCGGAGAGATGATTCTCCGCCGCGTGCAGTTCGCCGACGGGCGCACCCGCGCCTTCATCAACGACCAATCGATCAGCGTGCAGACGCTGAAGGCGGTCGGCACCGCCCTGGTCGAGATCCACGGCCAGCACGACGAGCGCGCGCTGGTCGATGCTGCCACCCACCGCCGCCTGCTCGACGCCTTTGCCGGCCTCGAAAAGGACGTCGCGGCCGTCGAGGCGCTCTGGGACGCGCGCCGCACCGCCAACACCGCGCTGGAGGAGCATCGCGCCGCCATGGAGCGCGCGGCGCGCGAGGCCGATTATCTGCGTCACGCCTCCGACGAGCTGAAGCAGCTCGCGCCCAAGGACGGCGAGGAGACTGCGCTAGCCTCCCGCCGCACCACCATGATGCAGGGCGAGAAGATCGCCTCCGACCTGCGCGAGGCGCAGGAGGCGGTCGGGGGCAATCATTCGCCGGTTGCCGCGCTCTCGGCGGCGGTGCGCCGGCTGGAGCGCCGCGGCGTCAACTCGCCGGCGCTGGTCGAGCCGGCGGTCAAGGCGATCGACGCGGCGATCAACGCGCTGGAGGAGGCCGATCAGCACCTCCAGGCGGCGCTGGCCGCAACTGATTTCGATCCGGCCGAGCTCGAGCGCATCGAGGAACGGCTTTTTGCTTTGCGTGCGGCGTCTCGCAAATATTCGACCCCGGTTGACGGCCTCGCCGCGTTGGCCGCCAAATATGCCGCCGACGTCGTGCTGATCGATGCTGGCGCCTCGCGCTTGAAGAAGCTGGAGCAGGCCGCGATCGAGGCGGACAGAAGCTATGCGGCGGCCGCCAAGAAGCTGTCGCTGGCGCGGCAGAAGTCGGCCGAGAAGCTCAACAAGGCGGTCACTGCCGAGCTTGCCCCGCTCAAGCTCGAACGCGCGAGGTTCATGACAGAGGTCGAGACCGACGAGGCGGCGCCCGGGCCGCAAGGTTTCGATCGCGTCGAGTTCTGGGTGCAGACCAATCCGGGCACCAAGCCAGGGCCCTTGATGAAGGTCGCCTCCGGCGGCGAGCTGTCGCGCTTCCTGCTCGCGCTCAAGGTCGTGCTGTCCGACCGCGGCTCGGCGCCGACGCTCGTCTTCGACGAGATCGATACCGGCGTCGGCGGTGCGGTTGCGGACGCCATCGGCGGGCGCCTGGCGCGGCTTGCCGGCAAGGTCCAGGTCATGGCCGTGACCCACGCCCCGCAGGTCGCCGCCCGCGCCGACCAGCACCTGCTCATCTCCAAGGACGCCCTCGACAAGGGCAAGCGCGTCGCCACCCGCGTCAATGCGCTCGCCGCCGACCACCGCCGCGAGGAGATCGCCCGCATGCTCGCCGGCGCCGAGATCACGGCCGAGGCGAGGGCTGCGGCGGAACGGCTGCTCAAGGCGGCGACGGCTTAGGCTTGTGTCCCGGACGCGCGTAGCGCGAGCCGGGACCCAGAATGCCTGCCGCGACATGGGCCCCGGCTCTGCAGCGCACCGCTGAAGGAGCGCTGCGCTGCGCCCGGGGCACGAGATTTCCACAAGCCTTTACCCTCCCGCCCGCTCCGTCGTATCCAAGCGCCATGGCCAGAGCAGCAAAATCCAAAGCAACACCGCACCGCGACGTCGCCGAGCTCACCAAGGCGCAGGCCAAGGTCGAGCATAAGCGGCTCGCTCTCGAGATCGAGGGGCACAACGAGCGCTACTATCAGGAGGACGCGCCCACCGTCACAGACGCCGAATACGACGCGCTGCGCCAGCGCCTCAACGCGATCGAGGCGCGTTTTCCCGAGTTCGTCACCGCGGACTCGCCCTCACAGAAGGTCGGCGCCGCGCCGTCAGGGCGCTTCAAGAAAGTCCCGCATGCCGTGCCCATGCTGTCGCTCGACAACGCCTTTGCGGAGGAGGACGTGCGCGACTTCGTCGGCCGCATCGTGCGCTTCCTGAAGCTCGACGACGACAAGATCGGCTTCTCCGCCGAGCCGAAGATCGACGGCCTCTCGATGTCGCTGCGCTATGAGGGCGGCGAGCTCGTCACCGCCGCGACGCGCGGCGACGGTGCGGTTGGCGAGGACGTCACCGCCAACATCCGTACGCTCGAAGACGTGCCGCAGAAGCTGAAGGGCCGCAACATCCCCGACATCTGCGAGGTGCGCGGCGAAGTCTACATGACCAAGAAGGCGTTCCTGGCGCTTAACGAACGGCAGAAGGCGGCAGGCGACACCATCTTCGCCAATCCGCGCAATTCGGCCGCGGGCTCGCTCCGCCAGAAGGACCCGACCATCACCGCCTCCCGTCCCCTCGGCTTCTTCGCCTATGCCTGGGGGCAGATGAGCGCGATGCCGGAAGACACGCAGAGCGGCATGATCGGCTGGTTCGAGCGCTGCGGCTTCAAGACCAATCCGCTCACCAAGCTCTGTCACTCGGTCGAGGAACTGCTCGCCTTTCATCATGCGATCGAGGAGCAGCGCGCGCGGCTCGACTACGACATCGACGGCGTCGTCTACAAGATCGACCGCATCGACTGGCAGGAGCGGCTCGGCTTCGTGTCGCGCACGCCGCGCTGGGGGATCGCGCACAAATTCCCGGCCGAGCGCGCCATGACGGTGCTGCGGGACATCGAGATCCAGGTCGGCCGCACCGGCTCGTTCACGCCGGTCGGCAAGCTCGAGCCGGTGGGCGTCGGGGGCGTCATCGTGCAGAACGTCACGCTGCACAACGAGGATTACATCAAGGGCATCGGCAACAAGGGCGAGGTGCTGCGCGAGGGGCGCGACATCAGGATCGGTGACACGGTGGTGATCCAGCGCGCCGGCGACGTCATCCCGCAGGTGGTCGACGTCGTCCTCGACAAGCGGCCGAAGAGCGCCAGGGAATTCCACTTCCCGAAGACGTGCCCGTGTCCGCTGCACACCGACGTCGTGCGCGAGGAGACGGCGACGGGCGAGGAGGGCTCGCGCGCCCGCTGCACCGGCGAGTTCGCCTGTCCCTACCAGAAGATCGAGCATCTGAAGCTGTTCGTGTCGCGGCGGGCCTTCGACATCGACGGCCTTGGCGAGAAGCAGCTCCAGTACTTCTTCGACGAGGGCTGGGTGAAGGAGCCCGCCGACATCTTCACGCTGGAGAAGCGCAATTCGAAACTCAAGCTCGAGGAGATCGAAGGCTACGGCGCGACCTCCGTGCGCAACCTGTTCGGCGCCATCGAGAGCCGGCGCAGAATCGCGCTGGAGCGCTTCATCTTCGCGCTCGGCATGCGCCATGTCGGTGAGACCACGGCGCTGGCGCTGGCGCGCGGCTACGGCTCGTGGGACGCCTTCCACGATGCCTGCCTGAAAGTTGCCAAGGGCGACGAGGAGGCGATCGCGGACATGGACGCGCTCGACCAGATCGGCGACACCGTGATCAAGAGCATCGCCGATTATTTCGGCGAGAGCCACAACCGCGGCATCGTCGAGCGGCTGACCAAGGAAGTCGAGATCGTCGACGCCGAAAAGCCGAAGAGCAATTCGGCCGTCGCCGGCAAGACCGTGGTGTTCACGGGGTCGCTGGAAAAGATGACGCGGGATGAAGCCAAGGCGACGGCCGAGCGGCTCGGGGCCAAGGTGTCGGGCTCGGTCTCGAAAAAGACCGACCTCGTCGTCGCGGGCCCCGGTGCCGGCTCCAAGCTCGCGGACGCCAACAAGCACGGCGTCAAGGTGCTGACCGAAGACGAGTGGCTGAAGCTGATCGCCGAGTGAGAGGCGCACTGGCGCCTCCGTCCGTCGCCATCGCACAGGCGTTCCCTCAGCAAGCGTCCCGTGACGATACGCGGGCGCAAGAGTTCCTTCACCATTCGCGTTGACCCGATGTTTACCGCTTCACGTGAGGCCGCATTTACCAATGCGCGACGTCGCCCCGTGAAAACACCTGCATTCGCTTGAGTGTGCCGCCTGCGCAACGCCGATTAACGCCCCAGCAACCTGAATTAGATACTCACAATAAAGATCGAATTGCACGGATGTACTGAGTTCGATCGAACCAGCGTAAGCGTAGCGTGAGCGTATCGATGTCTGTGTTGCGTAACCATCCGAAGGGCGCGCGGTTCGCGTCCTTCGGCATCGGTCTCTGCATCTTCGCATTGATGCCGAGAGAGACCGGCTATCAGGACATTGCCTCGTTGCTGGCGCGCCAACCCGGCGTCGCCGAGCGGTGGCAGAAGCAGGTGTTCTCCGCTGCGTCCTCGATCCAGCTCGCCACCTACAGTTTTTCCCGCCCCATCGGCACCTCGGTTCCGCAGAGCGCGATGGTTCGGCTCGCGAGCCTCGACGGCGGCGACGTCACCGGCGCAATCCGCCGCAATCCGGCGCTTCAGGCACCGCCGCGCTACCACGCATCCGACTTTCCCAAGGTCGATCGCGCCCTGAAGGGCGATCGCCTCGCAATCGTCGCGCCGACGCAGTCGCCTGAGACGGCCGCGCCGGCTGCAGCACCGGCCAAGGAAGATCCCGCGACCTCGAACAGCTCGGTGTTCGGCGCCAAGACCGCCGCATTGCCGCCGGCGATGTCGCCGGAATCCGCGGCCCCGCTCGATCCCGAGCTGCAGGAGGCGATGCGCGCGCCGCCGCTGCCGCAATATTCCAATCCGCCGCGGGCGAGCGAGGCTGCGCGCGCGTTCGCGGTGCAGCCGCTGGAAGCGCTGAAGCGCGCCACGGCGCCGGCTGCTCCCGCGCGCGATCCTTTCAGCGTCAAGACATCGAGCCTGTTCTTCGGCAGCTCCTCGCTGGGCGGCAATCTCGAGACCATCGAGAGCTGGCAGCCCGGCGCCGAGCCGCTGATCGTGATGCCCGACCCCGACATGAAGGTGACGGCCTCGCTGACGCCGCCGACGGCGGAGATTGCCAGGGACATCGAGAGCGGCGAGAGCGTCGCGCCGAAGGGCGAGGTCAACGCCGAGAACCAACGCGCCAAGTCGCCGGCGGAACGGCTCGCGCTCGACGACAAGTCGCGCGCGAAGTCGGAAAAGTGCCTTGCCGAGGCGGTCTATTTCGAAGCACGCGGCGAAGCCGTGCGCGGCCAGATCGCGGTGGCACAGGTGGTGATGAACCGCGTGTTCTCCGGCAAATATCCCGACACCGTGTGCGGCGCGGTCTATCAGAACAAGCACCGGCATCTGGCCTGCCAGTTCACCTTCGCCTGCGACAACAATCCGGACGTGATCCGCGAGCCCGAGATGTGGGAGCGCGCCAAGAAGATATCCAAGGCGATGCTCGACGGCCAGATCTGGCTGCCCGAGGTCGGCAAGTCCACGCACTATCACGCCTATTGGGTGCGTCCGTCCTGGGTCGCCGAGATGAAGAAGCTGTACAAGACCGGCGTGCACACCTTCTATCGGCCGCGCAACTGGGGCGACGGCAGCGAGCTGCCGAGCTGGGGCACGCCGGCGCAGACCGCGGCGCTGTCGGCCGAGCTTGCGCAGGAAGCCAAGAGCTCCGCGGAGATGGGCGAGCGGCGGTAGTTTTCTTACCTCTCCCCACTTGCGGCAGGGCTATCGCATTTAAGAGTTTTCCCCGCAGCCATCCTTCGAGACGCCCGCTTTGGGCGGGCTCCTCAGGATGAGGGCGGAGTGCGCGGCAGCAGTTTTTCAACGAGCACTGATGCTGATGAGCCTCACCCTGAGGAGGCGCGTAAGCGCCGTCTCGAAGGGCGAGGCGTGCGCGCAGGCCGCCACACAAGTCATATGCGATGCCTCTACCAAGCGGGGAGAAGGAGAAGAATTCATCACGCCTCCATATCCAACGCACAGTCGAAATTTGGCGCAGAATGCGTCAGGGCGCCGGCCGACGCATAGTCGACGCCGGTGGCCGCGATGGCGGCGATCGAGTCCAGCGTGACGCCGCCGGACGCCTCCAGCGCGAGGCGGCCCGCGTTGAGCCTCACCGCCTCGCGCAGCGTCGCAAGGTCCATATTATCGAGCAGCACCGCATCGGCCATCCCGCTCTCGAGCACCTCGCGCAGCTGCGCCAGCGTGTCGACCTCGATCTCGATCTTGACGAGATCGCCGGCATGGGCGCGGGCGCGCTCCAGCACCGGGCGAATGCCGCCGGCCACCGCAACGTGGTTGTCCTTGATCAGGATGGCATCGTCGAGCCCGAAGCGATGGTTGAAGCCGCCGCCGCAGCGCACCGCGTATTTTTCCAGCGCACGCAGCCCCGGCGTGGTCTTGCGCGTGCAGCAGATGCGCATCCTGGTGCCTTCGGCGCGGGCGACGTAGTCCGCGGTGAGCGTGGCGATGCCCGACAGCCGACCGACGAAGTTCAAGGCGGTGCGCTCCGCCGTGAGGATGGCGCGCGCGGGACCCGAGATCGTCAGCACGTGCTGACCGCGCGCAACCCGCGCGGCATCGCGGACATGTGCGCGCACCTCGATCTCGGGCGAAAGCTTCTGCAAGGTCGCGAGCGCCAGCGGCAATCCGGCGATCACGCCGGACTGGCGCGCGACGAGGATGGCTTGCGCGCGCGTCGCCTCCGGGATTGTCGCGAGCGAGGTGATGTCGCCGGCGCGGCCGAGATCCTCGTCGAGCGCACGCTCAACGGCCGCCTCGATCGCGAGCGGCGAGAGGAAGGAATCGGGATAGAGCAGTGAGGTCGGGGTGATCATGGGGCCTCCTTCAGGCGATCAGGGATTGCGCAAGGCGTGGCCGCGGGCGCTCGTCGAGGCTCTCCGCGACCTCGCGCGCCGCGGCGAGCGTGGTCATCGTTCTCTGCGCCAGCGCTGGGTTTTCGGCCGGATGATCGGAACGGCAATGCGCGCCGCGGCTTTCGCGCCGTGTCCAGGCCGCAGCGGCGACGAGCAGGGCCGAAATCGCCATGTTGCCGAGGACGCCGTGTCCGGCCTCGCGCTCGAGCCTGACGAAATGCCGCACGGCTTGTGCAAGCCCATCACCGTCGCGGATCACGCCGACATGCGCGCTCATCATTGCGCGCAGCCGCTTCACTTCTGCGGCGTCCGGCGTCCCGGCGCGTGGTGTCACCAAAGAGTCGGGAAGGCGTGCCGGCGGGGGCACGGTGCGGCCGGCGATGTCGTCGGCAATGCGGGCGGCATAGACGACGGCTTCGAGCAGGGAATTCGAGGCAAGCCGGTTGGCGCCATGCGCGCCCGTGGAGGAGACTTCTCCGGCGGCCCAGAGACCGTCGATCGAGCTGCGACCGCGCGCGTCCACCGCGATGCCGCCCATGTGGTAATGCGCGGCCGTCGCGATCGGAATCGGCTGGGCCGCGGGATCAATGCCGGCGGCGATGCAGCTCGCATGCACGGTCGGAAACCTCGTCGCGAAACGCGCGCCCAGCGCTTGACGCGCATCGAGGAAGGCGCCGCGTCCGGCCGCGATCTCGGCGAACACGCCGCGGGCCACGATATCGCGGGGCGCGAGCTCCGCGAGCGGGTGGCGGGCGCTCATGAAGCGCTCGCCGTTGCCATTGATCAGCGTTGCCCCTTCGCCGCGCAGCGCTTCGGTGGCGAGCGGTGCCGGGTCGCGGCCGACCGTGATGGCGGTGGGGTGGAACTGCACGAATTCAGGATCGGCAATCACGGCGCCGGCGCGGGCGGCGATCGCAAGGCCCGAGCCGCTCGCTTCCGACGGGTTGGTGGTGACGGCGTAGAGATGGCCGAGCCCACCGGTCGCAAGCACGACCGCGCGTGCGGCGAGCGCGAGCGGCGGTGACGCGGGATTGTCGGCCTGGCGCAATTGAAGCCCGGTGACCGCGCCGTCCTCGGTCAGCAAGGCTTCGGCGACGAAGCCTTCCAGCAGGCGGATCGAGGGCGTGCGGCGCACGGCCTCGCTCAAGGCCGCGATGATCGCGGCGCCGGCGCCGTCGCCGCGCACATGCACGATGCGACGCGCGGAATGCGCAGCCTCGCGACCGACCGCAAGCCTGCCGTCGAGATCGCGATCGAACAGAACGCCATAGGCGAGAAGATCGTGGATGCGCGGCGCCGCCTCGCGCGCGATCCCGAGCGCGACGGCTGCATCGACGAGGCCGCCGCCGACCGCGACGGTGTCGGCAGCGTGTGCCTCCGGCGTATCGCCTTCGGCCACGGCCGCAGCGATGCCGCCTTGCGCCCATGCCGAGGATGCGCCGTGCCCGAGCGGTGCCGCCGAGATCAAGGTCACCGGCCGCGGCGCCACCTTCAGCGCGCAGAACAGTCCGGCAAGGCCGCCGCCGACGATGACGACGTTGTCGGTGCTGGCGAGGTCGTGGATGTCGTGTTGCATGTTGCTCGCCCTCAATTGCTCAGATTGATCATGCGCTGGACCGAGCGCCGCGCGCGTTCCGAGAGCGCGGGGTCGATCGTCACCTCCTCGCGAAGCGTCAGCAGGCTTTCCAGGATGTTGGCGAGCGCGATGCGCTTCATGTGCGGGCAGAGATTGCAGGGGCGAAGCATCTCCACGTCGGGCAGCTCGGCCCGGACATTGTCGGCCATCGAGCATTCCGTGATCATGACCAGCCGCGGCGGCCGCTTCGCGCGTACCCAGTTGATCATGTGCGCGGTCGAACCGGTGAAGTCGGCTTCCGCCAGCACGTCCGGCGGGCATTCCGGATGCGCGATGATCTGCACGGACGGATCGGCTTCGCGAAAGCTCCGCAGCTCCTCGCCGGTGAAGCGCTCATGCACCTCGCAGGCGCCTTTCCAGGCGATGATCTTCACGTCGGTCTTCGACGCCACGTAAGTGGCGAGGTATCGGTCGGGCAGGAAGATCACGGTCGGGGCGTTCAGGCTCTCGACCACCTGCACCGCGTTTGAGGACGTGCAGCAGATGTCGACCTCGGCCTTCACCTCCGCCGAGGTGTTGACGTAGGCGACAACGGGCACGCCGGGGAATTTCTCCCGCAGCAGCCGCACGTCCGCACCGGTGATGCTGGCGGCGAGCGAGCAGCCCGCGCGCGAATCCGGGATCAAGACGGTCTTGTCCGGATTGAGCAGCTTCGAGGTCTCCGCCATGAAGTGCACGCCGCATTGGACGATGATGTCGGCCTTCACCTTGGTGGCTTGGACCGCGAGCTGGAGCGAGTCGCCGCCGATATCGGCGACGCAGTGGAAGATCTCCGGAGCCTGGTAGTTGTGGGCGAGAATGACCGCGCCCCGCGCGTGCTTCAGCTCGTTGATCGCGTGAATCGTCGGCGCCATCAGCGGCCATTCGATCGACGGGATCACGTGCTTGACGCGGTCATAGAGCGGCGCGGTTGCGCGTTCGACCGCCGGCGTCCATTCCAGGGACGGCATCGGCCATGTCGGTCCCGGGGCGACCGGCGCGGCGCGCGGGGAGGCGGTGGGTTGGCCTTGCGGCCGGTTGGCAAAGTCGTCGGGACCGAAAATTCCAGTGATCGGCATTGAAGCCTCCCAAATGCTGCCATTAGGTGTGGCGATTATACTCATTTTGAGAATATATGGTGCCCGAGAAGACCGGCCGAGGAGGCCGGACAGAAGCCATATATGCTCAATTTGAGTAAATCAAACATAGCACGCACGGGCGAGTATCGCTAGGGCCTGCCCGCACACATTCCCGTCACTGCGCGCCTGCCAGGCGAGGCCAGATTGAAACGCAATGCTCCCGCGTCAGCTCTTCGTGGAATGCAATCGTTTTTGCCTTGGGATTTTCATGCATATGCATTAAACGGGCTGTCCCGCGGCTGCTGATTTGCGGCTCCGCCAAGGACAGACGAGGACAACCATGTCGACACAGATCGGCGAGCTCGCTCCGGCCTCGCGTTCCTCCAACTGGCGTACCCCGGCCGTCATCATCCTCTGCGGTTGTGCCATCGGCATGCTCGGTTTCGGTCCGCGCTCGGCGCTCGGCTTCTTCGTGCAGCCGATGAGTCACGAATTCAGCTGGGGCCGTGACGTGTTCGGCCTCGCCATCGCCGTGCAGAATCTGTTGTGGGGACTGGGCCAGCCGTTCGCCGGTGCGGTCGCGGATCGCTTCGGCCTGTTCCGGGTGATGTGCGTCGGCGCGCTGCTCTATGCTGGCGGCCTGCTCTTGATGCGCTATTCCTCGACGCCGCTGTCGCTCAACATCGGCGCCGGGGTGATGATCGGCTTTGGTCTGGCTGGCTGCTCGTTCAACCTGGTGCTGTCGGCCTTCACCAAGCTCTTGCCCGCGGAGAAGCGCGGCATCGCGCTCGGCGCCGGCACGGCCGCGGGTTCGTTCGGACAGTTCCTGTTCGCACCGATCGGTGTCGCCTTGATCGACAATTTCGGCTGGCAGCAGGCGCTCTCCGTGTTCGGCTTCCTGATGCTGCTGATCATCCCGCTCTCGCTGGCGCTCTCGACGCCGCCGGTGACAACCGTGAACAGCGCAACGCCCGCGGATGACCAGACCATCACCAAGGCGCTTGCCGAAGCTTTCGGTCATCGCTCCTACGTGCTCCTGGTGCTCGGCTTCTTCACCTGCGGCTTCCAGCTCGCCTTCATCACCGTGCATCTGCCGGCGTTCCTGGTCGATCGCGGCATCACCGCACAAACCGGCGGCTGGGTGATCGCGGCGATCGGCCTGTTCAACATCATCGGATCGCTGAGCGTGGGGTATCTCCAGAACTACCTTCCCAAGCGCTACATCCTCTCGGCCATCTACTTCACGCGCGCGCTGGCGATCCTCGCTTTCATCTCGTTCCCGATCACGCCGTTCTCGGCGATCGCGTTCGGTGCAATCTCCGGCCTGACCTGGCTGTCGACGGTGCCGCCGACCTCGGCGCTGGTGGCGCTTATGTTCGGAACGCGCTGGCTCGCGACGCTCTACGGCTTTGCCTTCGTCAGCCATCAGGTAGGTGGCTTCCTCGGCGTCTGGCTCGGGGGCATCGTCTTCGAAAAGTTCGGGTCCTACACGCCGATCTGGTGGCTCTCGATCCTGTTCGGCGTGCTCTCGGCGCTGATCAATCTTCCAATCGTCGAGAAACCGGTCCAGCGGGTGGTTGCGCAGCCGGCCTGATCAGCTAAACATCCCCGACAAACAAAGTCAGGGAGTTCAGTCGTGGCCACATTCAAGGCTGTCAGGATCGACAAGGCGGACAAGGGCACCACCGCGCAGCTCGCGCAGTTCGACGAAACCGAGCTGATGGAGGGCGACGTCACCGTCCGCGTCGAATGGTCGACGCTGAACTACAAGGACGGCCTTGCGCTCACCGGCAAGGCGCCGGTGGTGCGCCGCTTCCCGATGATCGCCGGTATCGATTTCGCCGGCACGGTTGAAGCCTCCTCGCATCCGCAGTGGAAGGCGGGCGACAAGGTCGTCTGCACCGGCTGGGGCATGGGCGAGACCCATCTCGGCGCCTATGCGGAGAAGGCGCGGGTGAAGGGCGACTGGCTGGTCGCTCTTCCGCAAGGGCTATCGGCGCGCGATGCCATGGCGATCGGCACCGCCGGCTTCACGGCGATGCTCTCGGTGCTGGCGTTGGAGAAGCATGGCATCTCGCCGAAGAGCGGCCCGGTCGTGGTGACGGGCGCTGCCGGCGGCGTCGGCTCGGTCGCGATCGCCGTGCTCTCGAAGCTCGGCTACCACGTCATCGCTTCGACCGGGCGGGCCTCCGAGGCCGACTACCTGAAGCAGCTGGGGGCAGCCGAGATCATCGACCGCAACGAATTGTCGGCGCCGGCAAAGCCCCTCGCCAAGGAGCGCTGGGCCGGCGGCGTCGACAGCGTCGGCTCGACCACACTCGCCAACCTGCTCTCGATGACGAAATATGGCGGCGCGATCGCGGCCTGCGGCCTGGCCGCCGGCATGGACCTGCCGTCCTCGGTGGCGCCGTTTATTTTGCGCGGAGTGTGCCTTCTCGGCATCGATTCGGTGATGTGCCCAATCGAGCCCCGGAAGGCCGCCTGGCAGCGCTTGGCCTCCGACCTGAACAGAACAAAACTCTCTGAAATTACTGAGGAAATTTCGCTCGACGAGGTTCAGGGCTGGGGCGCGAAAATCCTCGCCGGCCAAGTTCGCGGCCGCGTCGTGGTAAAAATTGTCTGACGGCGTTCAGACTTTACCAACCAAGCTGCTTCAATCTCGCCATGGTTCGTATGGTAAGCAGCGGGTAAAGAGATAAAGGCATCGCCCGCTGCGGGGGTTGGTTCGGAGTTGAGCATGCTTGCGCGTATTGTGTTGGGGGCTGTCACGGCGGCAGCGACGTTTGCGCCGGCCATCGCTGGAAGCATGAACGCCGACGAGGCGCGCCGCTTCGTGGCCGGCAAGGTGTTCGCCTTCACCTGTTTCGACGGCACCCGCGGTGCAGGCCGCATCCTCGACGATCTCGGCGCCGCCGGTGCGGTGCAATTCTCGGGCTCGGGCCCGGTCAAGCACCTCCGACTTCCCGGCAATACGCTCCAGATTCGCGGCCAGAACGTCTGCGCCTCGATCAAGGGCATTCCGTTCGAGCCCTGCTTCAATCTCGAAAAAACCGACGATCGCAGCTTCCGCGGCTCGGTGTCGGGCATGGGCTTCGCCTATTGCGACTTCCGTCACCAGGGCGGCAATCAGATGCTGATGGCGCGCGCTGCAGCGCGGCCGCGCTCGCTGCACAAGCCGGAGCACACCGGCACGGTCGCCGCATCGAACACCGAGGTTGCCGCGCGCGTCGAGACGCCGCGTGTCGAGGGCAGCCGGCTCGAGCCGGTGAAGTCCGAGCCGGCGAAGAACGAGGGACCGCTGGAGCTGCGCCGCTCCACGCAGTGAGCTCGCCTGCGCGGGACAACCCGCGCCATTGATCGTCGAAGACATCATCGAACACCAAGCCGCCCGCGCCGTAGTCATACGGACGGCGGCTTTCATGCCTTGGTAGCTGTTCGGGCCCTAGTTTGCGCGCGGCCGGGGGGCGGTCCCACGCAAGGGTTCAACCATGTCGCTCTATTTCTTCCGCATCAGCACCGGCCGCTATTCCGGCGCCGCCGACCTGCCGTACGAGTTCGAGGATCGCGCAGCCGCCTGGACCGAGATGACCGAGGTGTGCGCCAATCTGCTCAGCGGCATCGCGCGCGGCCTGAAGCCGAACGCCGAATGGTGCATGGAGCTGCTCGACGAGGACAAGCAGCCGGTCTTTCGAATCAGCCTCGTCGGCGAGACCATTGGATGTAAAGCGTCCTAGCTCCGACTTGAAGCTGCAATTTACAACTATGACGGGATCATTTCCTTTCGGGCTCAATCATTTAGCGTGCAAAGTCAGTATTTCTGCGAGGGATTTCGTTAACCAAATCGGAATGTGAGAAGCTCATTTTTTGGGCAATGGCGCAGTCAGGGGAAGCCGACAATGACTCGGCTGCGCGTTCCTTCGGGGGAAGCATGCCCATGTTGAGCCTAGTTCAGAATCTGAGGATCGGGACCAAGCTGGCGATTGCGTCGGCGCTCGGTGTGCTCCTGGTTGGGGCCATGATTGCAAGCCAGATGCTCGGCAATGCGGGAATTCGCGAGAGCAGCCAGAGCGCGCTTGGGCAGCAGCAGATCGCGCGCGACGCAGTCAAGGCCGAGGCTGCGGTTCGCGGCATGCAGCTCGCGGTACGAGACCTTCGTCTTGCCAATAGCCCGGCTGACATTCAGAAGGCCGTCCAGAATCTGGGCGACCGGCAAAAATCGACGAATGCGCTGGTCGATGAAATGCTGAAGCTTTCTCACGAGGCGGAGAACCGCGCTCGGATGGAGAAACTGAGATCGCTGGCTGCGAATTACGAAAAGGCCGCGCAGCAGATCGCCGGCGTGCGCGGCGAAGCCCTGGCCGCCAGCGGTGCAGACGGAGCGGCCCGCGCTGCGAAGCTCAATGAAGACGTCGTTCGCATCGCACGCGAGGTGACCCTGCCGATTGCCGGCGAACTCGACGTGCTGATCGGCCAGATCGCCGACTACGCAAGGCACAAATCCGAGGAGAAGAATGCCGCGGCCGCGGCACAAATGAGATCGAGCGAGCAGCTTGCGATCCTGGTCGGCGCACTCGCCATGCTCGTCCTCGTCGGCTCGTGGCTGATGTCGTTCCTGACGATCGCGCGGCCGATCAGTGCGCTCACGGTCGCCATGGACAAGCTCGCCGGCGGCGATTTCTCCGTGGTTCTGCCCGGTCTCGGCCGCAAGGACGAAGTCGGCGGCGTCGCGGCGGCCGTTGAAAAGTTCAAGGTCGTGTCGGAGCAGAAGGCGCGCGAGGACGCCGAAGCCAAGATCAGGCAGGACCAGATTGCGTCCGCGCAGCGCAAGGCCGAGATGCACAAGCTGGCTGACAGCTTCGAAGCCGCGATCGGTGAGATCGTCGATACTGTGTCCTCTGCCGCGACCGAGCTGGAAGCTTCCGCCTCGACGCTGACCGCGACCGCGGCGCGCGGCCAGGAGCTCACGACCATGGTTGCTGCCGCTTCCGAGGAAGCGTCCACCAACGTGCAGTCGGTCGCGTCGGCGACCGAAGAGCTGTCGTCGTCGATCACCGAGATCAGCCGGCAGGTGCAGGAATCCGCCCGCGTCGCCGGCGATGCGGTGAACCAGGCTCGCACCACGACCGATCGCGTCGGGGAGCTCTCCGCTGCTGCGGCGCGGATCGGCGACGTGGTCGAGCTGATCAACACCATCGCCGGCCAGACCAACCTCCTGGCGCTCAATGCAACCATCGAGGCCGCGCGCGCCGGCGAGGCAGGCCGCGGCTTTGCCGTCGTCGCTTCGGAGGTCAAGGCGCTTGCCGAGCAGACGGCGAAGGCGACCGGCGAGATCGGCCAGCAGATCGCCAGCATCCAGACCGCCACCGAGCATTCGGTCGGCGCGATCAAGGACATCAGCCACACCATCGAGAAGCTGTCGGAGATCTCCTCGACCATCGCAGCCGCGGTGGAAGAGCAGGGGGCCGCAACGCAGGAGATCTCGCGCAACGTGCAGCAGGCGGCGACGGGCACCCATCAGGTGTCGTCCAACATCACCGACGTGCAGCGCGGCGCGAGCGAGACCGGTTCGGCATCCTCGCAGGTGTTGGGAGCCGCGCAATCGCTGTCCGGCGACAGCAACCGGCTGAAGCTCGAAGTCGGAAAATTCCTCGATACCGTGCGCGCGGCCTGACACGTGCCTTTTCGCGAGCGTCTGCATCGTAACGGGAGATGCCGGTGCGGCTGCAACAGAGAGTTGCAGAGAAACCACGATCGCTGCGCACGAGCCGTATTTTTGCGTAGCCTCCTGTTAACGCCTGTTTGCGATTATTGGCGCAATCCTTCGGGAAAAGAACCAGCCAGCATTGTTGAACTGACCTTCGCCCGGGTCGTCCGTCGTGACGTCTGCGGCGCAGATGATGTGCGCGTTGCCGGGTAATCATCGGGATTGTCGTGATGTCGAAGTTGTCGATCGTCTTCAAGCTGCTGACCGTGCTGTCGGTCCTCGTGCTCTCGCTCGCCGGTGTGGGCGTGATGGCGATCGGCACGATGCAGAACATCAACGCCCATACGGTCGAGATCGCGCAGGGCTGGTTGCCGAGCGTGCGTGCGCTCGGCTCGATGCGTGCTGACATCAACGAGCTCCGCGTCGCGCTGCGTCTGCACCTGATGCAGGATACTGCCGAAGGCAAGGAGGCTGCCGAGAAGCGCCTGGCAGGCTTGCGCGAACGGATCGAGAAGACCCGCAAGATCTACGAGCCGCTGATCACGCGCGCAGAGGAGCGCTCGCTCTACGAGCAATGGACCAAGGCCTGGGCCGAGTACCTGAACGGCGTGCAGGATGTAATGGCGCTGTCGCGTAAGAGCGTCGGCCGCTTCCCGACCGATGCCAACGAGATGTTGCAGACCAAGGTCGCGAAAATGGCTCAGGCCGCCGATCCGCTGCTCCAGAAGGGCATCGAAATGAACAATCAGGGCGCCGAGCTGGAGACGAAGCAGGCCGCCGACAGCTACGCTACGATCTTCCGTGTGCTGGTCGGGATCATCGTGGCCTCCGTCGTGATCGCGATCGGCGCCGCCTACTATCTCGTGCGCGACGTCTCGCGTGGCATCGCTTCGATCATCCGCCCGATGCAGTCGCTCGGCGAGGGCGACCTTGCGGTGGAAGTGCCGCATCGCGGCGAGAAGACCGAGATCGGCTCGATGGCGGATGCGCTCCAGATCTTCAAGGAGGCGCTGATCGCCAAGAAGGCGGCCGACGCTGCGGCGGCGCGCGACGCCGAGGCCAAGATCGAACGCGGCCGCCGCGTCGATGCCATCACCCGCAATTTCGAGGTCATGATCGGCGAGGTCGTCGAGACCGTATCGTCAGCTTCGACCGAGCTCGAGGCGTCCGCGGCAACGCTGAGCGGCACAGCGCAGCGCGGCCAGGAGCTCGCAACGGTCGTTGCGGCTGCGTCGGAAGAAGCTTCCACCAACGTCCAGGCGGTGGCCTCTGCTTCCGAGGAGCTGTCGTCCTCCATCACCGAAATCAGCCGCCGCGTGCAGGATTCGGCGCGGATGGCGGCGGAAGCGGTCGAGCAGGCGGCGCGGACCAACGAGCGCGTCAACGCGCTGTCGCAGGCGGCGGCCCGCATCGGCGACGTCGTCGAGCTCATCAACACCATCGCGGGCCAGACCAACCTGCTGGCGCTGAACGCGACCATCGAGGCGGCGCGCGCTGGCGAAGCCGGCCGCGGCTTTGCTGTCGTCGCCTCCGAGGTCAAGGCCCTGGCCGAGCAGACCGCGAAAGCGACCGGCGAAATCGGGGCGCAGGTCTCGGGCATCCAGGCGGCGACGCAAGAATCAGTCAACGCCATCCAGGAGATCGGCGGCACCATCGAGCGGCTGTCCGAGGTGTCGGCCGCGATCGCCGCCGCCGTCGAGGAGCAGGGCGCGGCCACGCAGGAGATTTCGCGCAACGTTCAGCAGGCCTCGCTCGGCACGCAGGAAGTGTCGTCCAACATCACCAACGTGCAGCGCGGTGCGATCGAGACCGGCTCGGCCTCGAGTGAAGTGCTGTCGGCGGCGAAGTCGCTGGCGACCGACAGCACCCGCCTGAAGGTCGAGGTCGCGCAGTTCCTGGAATCGGTCCGCGCGGCGTAGAGGCACCCGCTCGATCGTTGTTGACCTCTCCCCGCTGGGGAGAGGTGGAGTGCCCGCCCGACGATCCAGTCTAGCTGCCCGTCTGCGGCGCAGCCGGCGGCGGTGCGATCTGCCGCCGGAACAGGATGCGCTGGTAGAGCCAGCCGATCGCGACCAGCACGACGCCGAGGCACATGAACGAGAGCGCCCGATAGACGCCGGTCAGCGTCCACACGTCGACGGCGAAGGCCTTGAAGATCGTCAGCGCGATGACGGCGGCGGACGCCAGCCGCGCACGCTCCGAATTGACCAGGATGCCGACGCCGAGCAGCGCCACGCCAAAAGCGAGCCAGCCGATCGAATAGGTATATTGCTCGGCGCTCGTGGTGCCACCGTAGAGCAGGACCGGGCCGTGATAGAAGCGGCGGATCTCCAGCGTCACATAGGTGAGCGCGAACACCAGGGCGCCACCCGCAATCGTGTTTGCATATGCGACACTGCGGTGTCCCGCCACTGCGTAGGAGAGCAGCAGCATCAGCACGGCCGGCAACGCATAGCCGAGCAGCAGCAGATTGAACACGAGGCTGCCGACATTGACGCTGGAGAGCAGCATCGGGTTCTCCAGGATCAGGAGGCCGAACACGCTGATAAAGCCGGCGATCGCCGTCAGCACGACCGCGCCGACATTGTGCACGATGCTGCGGCTGCGCAGCCGCAGGCGCTCCAGGCCGATTGCCATGGCAAGCGTGACACAGACTTGCAGCGCGAACTCGAGCAGCGAGGGCGGCGAGGTCATGCGGCCGCCGGTCGCAAAGTGCCGGATCTCCATGAAGGCGAGCAGCGCGGTGAACAGGATCGCCGCCGTCTCGACCACGCGCAGCGGCGCGTCGTCGGCGCGGCGGCGCAGGAAGATGCTCGCGCCCCAGAACGAGGCGGTCGGCAGGCCATAGCCCCACAACAGCCAGTTGAAGATCGGCGTGGTGCCGACGGCATCGCCGACGATGCGCGGATCATAGACGATGCGCGCGGTGACGATCGCAGCGAAGACGGCAGCCAGCCGGCGCAGCACCGGAATCGGCCGCTGCAACGAGATCCAGGCGGTGCCGAGTGACATCAGCGCGAGCGCAATGGTGAGCCAGCCCTTCTCCAGGGCGAAGGTCAGCGCCAGCGCCAGCGCGCCGAGCGTACCGGTCGCGAACAGCGCGACCGAGGTTGCAACGCCGGGCCGTTCTTCGCGGCGCATCAGCGCTTCGGTCGCAGCGCCAAAGGCCGCAGCGAGCAGCACGGCGAGGATCGCAAACGGGATCGAGCGGTCGAGATGGGCAATGCGCGCATAGAGCGCAACCAGGATGGCGATCGGCGTCGCGACGCCCGCCGCCGACCACACCACGGGAATGATCACCGAGTTCGAGCGGCCTTGCGCGAAAAAGCCCGTGACGCCGAAACCGGCGGCGAAGATCGCGGCCGTCACCAGATGCAGCGTCACCGCGCTATCAATCGCGACCGGGCCGACGCCGGGCATCGGGCCGCCCGGCAGCACCAGCATATCGGGGTTGGCGCGCACCGCCCATTCGGCGAACACGATGAACACGGCCGCCGCGGCCGCGCCCAGCGCGCCGGTCGCCGCCGGTGCGCGCCAGGCGACGAACAGCGTGCCGCCGACGAGGAGCGTGAAGGCGATCAGCGCGAGATCCGCATGCGCGCTCGACAGCACGACCAGCATCGCGCCGAACAAATAGGCGCCAAGCGCGCCCGATGAGACCGGCTCGATCTCGCCGTCCTCGATGCTGGGCCCGAACATGAAGCCGCAGACGACGAGCAGTGCGGCGAGCACGAACCCGGCGATGGCATGGAAGGCGTGCGGCGCGACCTGCACCTGTTCGGTATCGAGACCCGGGAAGATCCAGAGCACCGCGAAGGCAATGGTCGTGACCGCAAGCCAGCGCCATAGCCTGCTGCGGGCAAGCCCGAAACTCGCGGCCGTCACGACCGCAAGATAGATGTAGAGAGCCCAATAATCCGGCTTGCCGGAGGAGACGAGGATCGGCGTCACGAAGGCGCCGACGACGCCGAGCCCGGCGAGCGCGGGGCCGTGCAGGAGCGCTGCGGCCAGCGTGCCCATCGCAACGATGCCGAGCAGCACGAAGGCTGTCGCAGGCACGAGGAAGTCGTAGAGCGCGTACGCCGCGTAGATGGTCGCGAACGCCACCGCCGTGCCGGCCGCGGTGAGGATCGCGGGAATGTTGGCGATAGGCAGCGCCGCGATGCTCGAGATGCTCTCCTTGCGCCGCGTCCATTCGCCGGCGCCCAGCAGCGCAGCGGCGAACAGGCCGCCGAGGAACACGCGCACGCCGGGGCCGAGCAGACCGGCCTCGATCGAATAGCGCACCATGAAGAAGCCGCCGAGCGCGAGCGCAAGCCCGCCGATCCACACCACCCAGCGGGTGCCGAGCCGCTCCTCGAAGCCGGGTGCGGCCTCCGGCACCGGAGGGGGCGCGGTGGCGCCCGTGCTCGGCTCGAGCGGGGGCGGCGAAATCTCTTCCGTGACGAGCGGAGGCGGCGTCGTTTCGGTTTCCGGCGCCAGCGGCGGCGGCTCGGCGGCTGCAGTCGTGGCGGGGGCTTCGGCCTGCGCCGGCATCAGCGGGGGCGGCTGCACCGTCCGCTGCGCGTAAAGCATCTCTTCGAGCGAACTGATCCGGCGGCGCAACTCGGTCGCCTGGCTGGACGCCTTGATCGCGATCAGGAAGGCGATGATCGCAATGATCAGCGCAAAGACGTCAAACGGGCCGTCGAACATGAAGCCTCCAGGCAATCGGCGGGCAGGGGCCGATACCACTGATATCAGGATCTTAATTTCTTGAGCATGATCTTACCGGAAAACCGCAACGCACTTTTCCGGATCATGCTCTAGCGCCGGGAGCGAACGCGCAAGCCCGGCGCGGGCCGCTCCTGGAGCACCTCGCGGCGGAAGCGGTAGAGCGCTGCCGGCCGTCCGCCCGTCTGTGTCGACATCACCCCGGTCGGTTCGACCAGGGCTTCCATCTCGACCAGGCGGCGGAAATTCTGCTTGTGCAGGTGCCGGCCGGAGATCGCTTCCACCGTGTGCTGCAGTTCAGTGAGTGTGAATTCGGTCGGCAAAAGTTCAAAGACTACAGGACGATACTTCAGCTTTGCGCGCAGCCGCGCGATTGCCGTGGCGAGAATCCGTCGATGGTCGAACCGCATCGAGGTCCCGAGCGGGGGAAGCGTCTTGCGCGCCAATGCCGCAGGACGGCCGTCGCGGCGGGCCTCCTCGATCAGCCCGGCCTCGTAGAGCAGCTCGTAGCGGTCGAGCACGCGCTCCTCGTCCCAGGGTGCGCCGTCGAGACCGAAATAGAACCGCACGCGATCCTTCCGCGGCAGTGCGCGAATCGTCTCCGCCGTCTCCTCCTCGGCCCATTCGGTCAGCGCGGGGATGATGTCGCGCGCGATGATCGTCGGCGGCTGCTCGCGCCAGTCTTCCCACGGGAAGAATCGGTACCAGGGCGCGAAGCTCGCCGCGTTTGCGGCGAGCTCGCCGCCCGCGGGGCGCGTCAGCGCGAGATAGCCGATCGACACGATGTGGGCTCCGGTGTCGCCGGCCTCGGCATGACGGCCACGGTCGCCGAACGTGTAGAGCTGCTCGACATAGCCGAGCCGCAGCCCCGCCTGTTGCTCGACCCAGGCGCGCAGGCCGATCTCGAACGTGCGATGGCTCACCGCGTCGAACGGACCGAACGGCAGCCCGGCAAGCCGGTCAGCACCGGGTGCGGTCAGGATCAGCGGCTCGTGGTTCTCGATCGCGACGATGGCCGCGGTGAGGCCGATTTCGATTGGCGTCAGCAGCGTCTCGCTCATGCGGCTGCCGTGTCGTTGAATTGAACAGAATGCCGCTTGGTTAAGACGGCCCATCCGCGGACTCGGTGCACCTCTCCCGCTTGCGGGAGAGGTCGCGTCGCATCGACAGATGCGAGGCGGGAGGGGGCTCTATCCTCTGGGGGAGTCTTCGTCGCCGAGATACCCTCTCCCCAACCCTCTCCCGCAGGCGGGAGAGGGGGCGCACCTCCATCGTGACAACCAGCTGTCATTCGAGCTCGATCGCGAAGGGGCGGCCTTCCACCATCATCGCGCCGGGGCCCATTTCGTCGAGCGCGCGCAGCATGCGGCCGTTGCGTCCGAGTGCACGATCGGCGAGGCCGACGATGCGCCGATTGGGCGAGGCGATCGGCGAGGCCGCGCGAATCTTCCTGGCGATCTCGATCTCGTCGCGATTCGGATTAAGCGCGCAAACGGCCGCGAACGCGCTGGCGGTGGAGCGGCTGATCCCGGCATAGCAATGCACCACCAGCGGGGCGCTGCGGTCCCAGCCGCGCACGAAGTTGAGCACCTGCTCGATATGCGTCTCCGACGGCGCGACGAAGCCGTCCATCTCCTCGGTGATGTCGTCCATCGACACTTTGAGATGGTTGGCCGGGAGCACCGACACGGGACGCGCGACCTGCTCGACATTGGCCATCACGGTCAGCACGTGGCTGGCCTTGGTGAGGCGGACGGTTTCGGGAAGCGCGGCGAGGGAACAGACGTGGATCATGGCGAACCTTTTTGCGCCCGATTATAGCGAGCGCTCGTAGGGTGGGCAAAGGCGCATCGCGCCGTGCCCACCATTTCGCAATTGCGCGCATGTCGCTTGGTTCGGTGGGCACGCTTCGCTTTGCCCACCCTACGAAGGAATAATGCTACGCAAACACGGCGCCAAACCGCTCCAGAAACTGCTTCTCGGCCCGCGCCGCGGTCCAGGGCGTCAGATAGTCGCGTCGGACGCTGTCGGAGAGACCCGGATCCTTGCCGAACAGGCGCCGCGCTTCGCTTGCGCTGAAGCCGGCGAGCTCGGTCGCCTCGAGATAGGCCGCGCCGCGATCGGCGGCCTTGATGGCCTGCGTGATGTCATCTGGCAATACCGGCGGCAAACCGAAGCGGATATGGATGGCACCGAGCAGCCGCTTCTCGACGGCCTTGTAATGACCGTCGAGCACGGCCTTGAACGGCGAGATCATGTCGCCGATCACATATTCCGGCGCATCATGCAGCAGGGCCGCGAGCCGCACGCGCTGGTCGACGCGGGGTATCTCATGCCGCAGCACGGTCTCTACCAGCAGCGTATGCTGCGCGACCGAAAAGATGTGCGCGCCGAGGGTCTGTCCGTTCCAGCGCGCCACCCGCGCCAGCCCGTGCGCGATGTCGCCGATTTCGATGTCGAGCGGGGAAGGATCGAGCAGGTCGAGCCGCCGGCCCGACAGCATGCGCTGCCAGGCGCGGACCTCTTCGTTGCGCGCTGCCTTCTTCGCCGTCATTTGGCCTTGAGGCGCAGCTTGCGCTGGGTCTTGCTGCAGGTCGCATGACAGTGGCAGTCGACCAGGTGGTCGTTGACCATGCCGGTCGCCTGCATGAAGGCATAGACGATGGTCGGGCCGACGAATTTGAAGCCGCGCGAGGACAGCTCCTTGGAGATCTGCACCGAGAGCGGCGTCGAGGCCGGCACGCTTCCCGTGGTCTTGAACTGGTTGACCTTGGGCCGTCCGTCCATGAAGTCCCACAGCAGCTTCGAGAAGCCCGGGCCCTTCTCCATGATATCTAGATACGACTTCGCGCTCAGGATCGTGCCTTCGATCTTGGCCTTGTTGCGCACGATGCCCGCATCGTTCATCAGCGCGTGAACCTTCTTGGCGTTGTAACGCGCGATCTTCTCAGGCTGGAAATCGTCGAAGGCTTTGCGGAAATTGTCGCGCTTGCGCAGGATCGTGATCCAGGACAGGCCGGCCTGGAAGCCGTCGAGGATCAGCTTCTCGTACAGCGCGCGGTCATCGTATTCCGGCACGCCCCATTCGGTGTCGTGATAGGCGACGTAAAGCGGATCTTCGCCCGGCCAAGGGCAGCGGGTCAGACCGTCGGGATGCAAGCGGGCAGCGCGGCTCATGCGATGGGCTGCTTGGCTGGAATGCGAACGACGTCTGGTTCAGCCAGCGTCAAAGCCAGCCCCCCAGCGGTGAGCGGCTGGCCTGCATCGAGTGCATCGGCGACACGATCGATGCGCACCAGCGCGATGCCCTTGCCGCCGGCCGTCGAGCCGATGGTGCCGACCGGCTTGTCGCCGGCGAGAATGGTTGTGCCAGGCTCGGGCGAGGCGTCCTCGAGCAGCACCTTCACGCTGCGCGTGCGCGCGGTGCCGCGATGCTGCATGCGCGAGACGACCTCCTGGCCGACATAGCAGCCCTTGTCGAAATCGACGCCGGCGAGGCGATCCATGTTGGTCTCATGCGGGAACGCATCGCTGTACATGAAATCGAGCCCGCCGCGCGGCACGCCGAGCGCGATGCGGTGCGTCTCGTAGGCCGCCGCATCGACCAGCTCGGCGCCGATAAGATCGGACAGCTTCTGCTTGAGATCTTCCGGGACCAGGATGCGGGTGCCGAGCCCCTCAGCCCGCGGATCGGCAAAGGCAAGGTCGGGCTGCGCCGCCGGCTCGCCGTCCCAGGCGGCGAGCACGCCGAGGTCGACCTTGTCCACGGTGACCTTGGCGCGCAGCTTGTAGAATTTCAGCTTGGTGGCGAGGGTGTCCGCCAGCGCTTTCGGGCAGTCGATCAGGAACCCGCCGCCGTGGCCCGCGGACGCTTCCGTGATCAGGAAATCCACGATGATCTTGCCCTGCGGCGTCAGCAATGCGCCGAATCGCCCCAGACCAGGTTTCAGCCTGTCCAGGTCGGTGGTGACGAGGCCATTGAGGAAGTTGCGCGCATCCTCACCCGCGACCTTGATGACGCCCCGGTCCGGAAGAAACGCCGATTTCATGCGAAAATCTCTTGCGACATGTTGCTCCGGAACGTAAGCCCGCAACGCATAAACGACAAGACCTCGAGCCCTGCGCCTTGAGGATGAGAGAGGCCCCATGACCCAGCGTTTCGATGTGATCCTGAAGGGTGGCACCGTCGTCAACCAGGACGGCGAGGGCGTGCGGGATATCGGCATCACGGGCGGCCGCGTCGCCGAGCTCGGTCCGCTATCGCAAGACTCAGCCGCCGAGGTGATCGACTGCAAGGGCCTACACATCCTGCCCGGCGTGATGGACACGCAGGTGCATTTCCGCGAGCCCGGGCTGACGCATAAGGAAGACCTCGAGACCGGCTCGCGCAGCGCCGTGATGGGCGGCGTCACCGCCGTGTTCGAGATGCCGAACACCTCGCCGCTGACCGTGACGGAGGCCGAATTCACCGACAAGGTGAAGCGCGCCCATCACCGCATGCATTGCGATTTCGCCTTCTTCATCGGCGGCACCCGCGAGAACGTGCAGGACCTGCCTGTGCTGGAGCGCGCACCCGGCTGCGCCGGCGTCAAGGTGTTCATCGGCTCGTCCACCGGCGCGCTCTTGGTGGAGGACGACGAGAGCCTGCGCCGCATTTTCCAGGTGATCCGCCGCCGCGCCGCCTTCCACGCCGAGGACGAATACCGCCTCAACGAGCGCAAATCGCTGCGCATCGAGGCCGATGCGCGCTCGCATCCGGTCTGGCGCGACGAGACCGCGGCGCTGATGGCGACGCAGCGCCTCGTCAAGCTCGCGCACGAGACCGGCAAGCGTATTCACGTGCTGCACATCTCGACCAAGGAGGAGATCGAGTTCCTGCGCGACCACAAGGATGTCGCCTCCTGCGAGGCGACGCCGCACCATCTCACCCTGGTCGCGCCGGAATGCTACGAGCGGCTCGGCACGCTGGCGCAGATGAACCCGCCGGTGCGCGGCGCCGATCATCGTGCCGGCATTTGGCGCGGCATCGAACAGGGCATCATCGACGTGCTCGGCTCCGACCACGCCCCGCATACGCTGGAGGAGAAGCAGAAGACCTATCCCGCTTCGCCTTCTGGCATGACCGGCGTGCAGACGCTGGTGCCTGTGATGCTCGATCACGTCAATGCGGGCCGGCTCTCGCTGGCACGTTTCGTCGACCTCACCAGCGCCGGCCCTGCGCGCCTCTACAACATGGCCTGCAAGGGCCGCATCGCCGCCGGCTACGATGCCGACTTCACCATCGTCGATCTCAAGCGCAGCGAGACCATTACCAACAAATGGGTGGCGTCCAAGGCCGGCTGGACGCCCTATGACGGCGTTCGCGTCACCGGCTGGCCGGTCGGCACCTTCATTCGCGGCCGTCGCGTGATGTGGCAGGGCGAGCTGGTGACGGCCGCGCAGGGCGAGCCGGTGCGGTTCCTGGAGACGCTGAAGCAGTAGGGTGACGTGTGGGGATGCACACTGCTTCCCCACACGTCATTGCGAGCGCAGCGAAGCAATCCAGTCTGTCGCCGCGGAAAGACTCTGGATTGCTTCGCTGCGCTCGCAATGACGAGAGGAGCGGTCTACACTTCCTCTCGAACGGGAGTGTAGTCGGATGTCACAGCCAACCGCCCTCATCACCACCGAGCAACTCGCTGCCATGCTCGGCGATCCCAAACTTCGCCTCTACGACTGCACGACGTACAACGAACCAGTCCCGCCGGGCAGCGACGTGCCGTATCGCGCGGTGCCCGGTGACAAGACGTTCGCCGCCGGCCATATCCCCGGCGCCGATTTCCTCGACCTGCAAGGCGAGTTTTCTGACGCCTCGTCGCAACACTTCTTCATGATGCCCGATGTCGCCCAGCTGGAGGCCGCCTTCGGCCGTCACGGCCTCGATGCGGGCAAGACCGTCGTGCTCTACAGCATCAGCACGATGATGTGGGCAACACGGTTCTGGTGGATGCTGCGCGTGCTCGGCGTCGATGCCCACGTGCTCGACGGCGGATTCGACAAATGGAAGCAGGAGGGACGGCCGATCGAGACGGGCGCACCCAAGGGCTATCCAGCGACGACCTTCAAGGCGGCGCCGCGCCCAGGCTGCTTCGTCGATAAGGAAGCCGTGCTGGCGAAGATCGGCGATCCCGCAACCGTCATCGTCAACGCGCTCGGGCCGCAGTTTCACCGCGGCCTCGAGCCGAGCCGCTATGGCCGGCCGGGCCGCGTTCCCGGCAGCGTCAACGTTCCTGCAGCCACGCTCGTGAATGCCGACAAGACGCTGACGAATCTTGCGGATGCGCAAGCGAAGTTCGCCGCCCAGGGCGTCACGCGCGAAAAGAACGTGATTCTTTATTGCGGCGGCGGCATCTCGGCGACGATCGACCTCCTGCTGCTGACGCAGCTCGGCTACGACAAGCTGACGCTCTACGACGCTTCGATGGGCGAATGGGCGAGGGATCCGGCGCTGCCGATCGAGACGGACTGAGGCGCGCGTTCCCGGGTCTGTCGGGAACATCTCCCGGTCATCGCGAGACTAATGCTTGTCCGCCGGCAGCGGCTTCCGTGCGATAAGAGCGGCAGACTTCGCGACGCCTTTCGCCAAGTCATTCATCCGTCAACTGGCCCCGCCCGCGTGGCGGGGTCATTTTCAGGACGGCTTACTGCCTGCAGATGCCGACCGAGAATTCGCCGTTGCGAATGCGGCCGGGAAAGCCCTCGACGAACTTTGCAACTGCGTCCTCGCCATAGGTGCCGACGAGCTCGGCGAGGGCCGCGAACAGGCTCGCCTGCGCCAGGCAGTCGCCGTCGACGCCGTCATGACGCGCCTCGGCCCAGGCCTCGTTGAGATAGCTCAGCGCAGCCTGTTTCTGCTCGTGATCGGGCAGCGGCGCGCGGGCGGGGGCGTAGGAAATCGGCTGGCTCATGAAACTCGGTCAGGCTGGGGCGCGATCCACGGCGATGCGCTGTGCGAGAGGTGTAGCACGGGCGTTAACGACCGCTAGGCCACATCTTTAAGAACGGTTAACGGCTGTGAACAAAGTCGATGACAGGGTTCCAGGCCCGCACATGCGTCGACCGCGCCGTCATTCCGGGGCGCGCCTCGCGCGAGCCCGGAATCCATCGGGCATCAGAGACGGTGGATGAATGGATTTCCGGGCTCTCGCGCGCGAGCCCCGGAATGACGGGGTAGCTAGTTCGCGTAGCGCGCCGTGAGATCGCGCGAGATCTTCGAGCCTTCCTCGATGTAGCGGCGGATCGCCACCATCGCGGCCGGCGTGCAGCTGCGATAGGTCTGCTGAAAACCGTTATAGCCGCGGTTGAAGCCGGCGATCATGCGGGTGCGGCGCTCGCCGGAGGGGGTCTCGGCATCGATCAGCGCCTGCATCTCGTTGCGCCATTTGTTACCCTCGTTGGCCCCGCAGATGCCGCGCAGATAGTGCAGGCCGCCGAGGATCTCGGCCAGCCGCTGCAGTTCGCCGTCAAACGGCGCCGCCACGTCCTGGGCCCTCGCAGGCACGGAGGCGCAGGCGAGAATCAGGACAAAAATGGCCAGAAATCGCGACGACATCGGCGGCTGTATGCCCCCTCGGGACGGCTGGCGCAAGGCGGGCCGTCAGGCTCCAAGCAGCCGGTGAGCGGACAGGATGACCTCCTCCAGCCCCCCGGTCAGCTTGAGGTCGCCGAGGCTTGCCAGGGCGCCAGGGGCGATCCAGCGGTAATCGTCGAGCTCGTCGTTCAGCGCCGGCTCCTGGGCCGTCCAACGCGCGGCAAAGGACATGATCAGGTAATGGCCGGCGCCGGCCGCGGCCGGCAGCACCTCGCGCCAGCCGGCGAGGCCAATGATCTCGATGCGAAGGCCGGTTTCCTCGTCGACCTCGCGGCTCAGGGCCTGATGCAGCGATTCGCCGAACTCGACCCGGCCGCCGGGCAGCGAATAGAAGCCCTTGGCCGGCGAGCGGGCGCGGCGGACCAGCAGCACCTTGCCGTCGCGGAAGATCGCCGCGCTGACCGCAAGCTGGGGATGGGCAGGATGGACGATTGCGGCCAATCGCGTCACCTATCCGGATGAGTTAGCCATGATGGTGTCGACGTCGGCTTCCGCCCCGCCATTGATGATGCCGCCGCAGGCTGCGATCAGGGGCTTGACCCAAAGCGTGGCCTGCTCGGCGAGGCGGACGCGCGTCGTGTCCTTCTCGACCTCGCGCATGGCCGAGCCGACCGCGGTCAGGATCGAGGTCATGGTATCCGTCAAGTGGTCGAACTGAGCACGCACGTTGGGATCGGCTTTCTCATAGGCTTCGATCGCCAAATCTCGCGCCTTGAAATTCGACGCCGTGAAATGCTCGGCATAGGACAACGGCGTCCAGGTCAGGAAGTCCTCGGCGCATTCCGGCATATCCGGCACCATTTCGAGCAGCATCACGGCTTCATTGAAATGGTTGAGATAGTCGGTGGCAAGCCCGGTCCGCGGATTGATGTTGGCCACGCGCAGCCGTTCGGCCCAGGCGGTCGCCTCAGGGCCCGTCTGTACATGCGTCCGCGCGGGTTGGGAGGCCGTTGAGCTCATCTGCCGCAGTGTTAACGTTCGGGGTTAAAAGGACCTGAACGGACCCTATATAGGCCTCCAAGGATGTGTGGACGCTTCGTCATAACTTCGGCCCCCGCGGCTTTGCGGCAACTGTTCGGCTATGTCGAGCAGCCGAATTTCCCGCCCCGGTACAATGTCGCCCCGACGCAACCGATTCCGGTGGTGCTGCTCGAGAACGGCGCGCGCCATTTCCGCCTGATGCGCTGGGGTCTTCTGCCCGGCTGGGTCAAGGACCCCCGCGGGTTCACGCTCCTGATCAACGCCCGTTCCGAGACGGTGCTGGAGAAGCCTGCGTTCAAGAACGCGATTCGCCGCCGGCGCGGTCTGATTCCGGCCGATGGTTATTACGAGTGGAAGACGCAAACCGGCCGCAAGCAGCCTTTTTTCATCCACCGTGCCGACGGTGAGCCGCTCGGCTTTGCCGCTGTGTTCGAGACCTGGGTCGGGCCAAACGGCGAGGAACTCGACACGGTCGCGATCGTCACCGCCGCGGCGGGCGAGGATCTCGCCGCGCTGCATGACCGCGTGCCCGTCACCATCAGCCCGCGCGACTTCGAGCGCTGGCTCGACAGCAAGGGCGACGAGATCGACGCGATCCTGCCGCTGATGAGGCCCCCGCGCGTCGGCGAATTCGCCTGGCACCCGGTCTCCACCCGCGTCAACCGCGTCGCCAATGACGACGAGCAGCTCGTGCTGCCGATCAGTGCGGAGGAGATCGAGGCTGAGACCGAGGCGGCGAAGCCGAAGAAGGCGGTGCGGAAGACTGCGGCAGCGTCATCAGATGACGGGCAGGGGTCGTTGTTCTAGGTGCGGTGCCGCCACTCACTCCGCTGTCGTCCCGGACAAGCGCGCCCAAAGCGCGCGCCGATCCGGGACCCATAGCCACAGGATGAGGTTATGGCGCAAACTGTTCACCACGAGTCTTCGTCAAACGCGATCCTGTGGTTATGGGTCCCGGGTTCGCGCTACGCGCGCCCCGGGACGACTGAGTGTGAGGCGCTGCCGTCACACAATCTCCCGTGCGCGCAGCCCCGCGATCTCCGCCGCATCGAACCCCAGCTCGCCCAGCACCGCATCCGTATCCGCGCCCAGCTCCGGCGCCATGCGATCCAGCCGGCCGCCGCCATGAGCGAGCTTGAAGCCGCTGCCGGCAAAGCGCAGGCGGCCGTATTGCGTGTCTAGCTCCTGGATCGCACCGCGCGCCTTGATTTGCGGATGGTCGATGACCTCCTCGACCTTCCAGATCCTGGCGCAGGGCGCGCCGGCGTCCTCCAAGATCGTCTCCCATTCGCGTGCCGGCCGTTTCGCTAGCGCCTGCTCGATGATGGCGCGCAGCGCGCCCTCGTTCTCGTTGCGCGAGAACCAGTCGGCAAAGCGCGGATCTGACAGCGTATCCTCGCGCCCGAGCGCAGCCATCAGCGCGCGGTACTGCTTCTCGTTGTTGACGGCGAGCAGGATATGGCCGTCGCCGCACTTGAACAAATTCGCCGTGGTCCGGCGGCTCACCGCCTGATTGCCCGATAGCTGCTGTCGATGTCCGGCGACCGACCAGTCGGCGATCTGGCCCGAGAGAAACGCCAGCGTCGCCTCCAGCATGGAGACGTCGATCAGCTGCCCCTGGCCGGTGCGGTCGCGCTGATACAGCGCGCTCGAGACGCCGAAGGCAGCGGTGGCGCCCGAGAGCACATCGCACACGGCGAAGCCCGCGCGCGTCGGCCCCGTCTCGGGGTGGCCGGTGATCGCCATGATGCCCGACAGCGCCTGCATCTTGCCGTCATAGCCGGGCCGCAGGCGATCCGGCCCGGTCTGGCCGAAACCCGACACCGAACAATAGATCAGCTTCGGGTTGACGGCCGACAGCGCCTCATAGCCGATGCCGAGCTTGTCCATCACGCCGGGGCGGAAATTCTCCATGACCACGTCGACGCGGCCTGCGAGCTTCTTCACGATCGCGATCGCCTCCGGCTTCTGCAGATCGAGCGTCAGGCTGCGCTTGTTGCCGTTGATCGCCTGGAATGCCGGCGCCAGACCGCGCTCGGCCCATTCGCGGCTGAGCGGCGTGCGGCGCATGTCCTCGCCCTCGCGCCGCTCGACCTTGATGACGTCCGCGCCCAGCAGTGCGAGCTGATAGCTCGCATAGGGGCCGGCCAGCACTTGCGTGAAATCCAGGATCTTCACGCCCTCGAACGGTCGCGTCACGTCGCTCTCCCTCGGCTTGTTGTTGTTGGAGGACGTCAGGCGGCGCGGTTGCCGCGCGCGATCTCCTTCTGCTGGTCGAACTCGGCGCGGCGGCGAGCCAGCTCTTCGGGCGAGAGCTGCGCAACGTTGTTGTAGTCGAGCTTCCAGGAGGCGTCCTCGCTCCAGCGCAGCGGCGACTGCATGGTCGTCTGCGGCCCGCTCGCAGTCTCCAGCAGCGTGAGCGCGAGCTCCAGCGTCTGTGCCTGCGAGGCGACATCGTGCGGCTTGCCGGCGGAATTGCCGAGCGGGAAGTCGGAGAACAGGAAGCGGGGCACGGCCGCGTGCTCGACGATATCCTTCGCGCAGCCCATGATGACGGTGGCAATGCCGTTGCGCTCCAGGTGCCGCGCCACCAGCGCGGTGGTCTGGTGGCAGACCGGGCAATTCGGCACCAGCACCGCGACGTCGACCTTGTCCGCGAGGCAGCGTGCCAGGATCTCCGGCGCGTCGGTGTCGAGCGTGACGCGATGGCTGCGGTTGGTCGGCGCGCCGAAGAAGCGCGGCGCGACTTCGCCGATGCGGCCGGCGGCGGATGCCTTCAATAGCTGCGGCAGCGGAAACCAAGTGCCGCTGTCGGTGGCTGAGGTGTGCTTACGGTCGTAGCCGATGTGCGAGATGCGGAGATCGTGCTCTTTCGACGTGTCGCCGTCATAGACCTGATAAAACTTCGCGCTGCCATTATACGCCGCACCCGGCCCCTGGTCGCCCTTGGCCGGATCGTAGGGCGCAGCGGTGGTGATGATGGTGACGCGCGACTGAGCCAGCGGTTTCTTCAGCGGCTGGAACGGCGCCTCGGTGTAATGCGCCCAGCGGTACGGCGTGGTGTAGCCGATCGCCGCGTAATAATCGCGGGTGCGCTGCATGTAGGGGACGGGGGAATCGTAGTCGGGCGCAAAGCCGAATTCGTCGTCGCGCGGAGCGGACATGGCGCGTCTCCTGGTTCTGGTTGGGGCCAGAGTAGAGATAGTTTTGCGGTTGCTCAACCGGGGGAGGGAGGATGCAGGACAGAATTGCATTGGGCGCCAAAGCCGCGCAACAGGTGCCACTTACCCTCCCCTGGAGGGGTCCGGGACGAGCGCAGCTCGCCCGTGGGTCGGCTCACATGGAGCGTAGCGAAATGTGAGACGGGGTGGGGTGACGGTCTCTCCACATCCAACAGTGCCCGAGTGGAGAGATCACCCCACCCCGCTCGCGCTGCGCGCGATCGACCACGGGCGAGCTACGCTCGTCCCGGACCCCTCCAGGGGAGGGTGAAGAGTACACCTACCTGAACACATGCAGCGCCACATACTGCAGCAGCATGATCGCCTTGGCGTCGATGATGCGGCCGTCGGCGATCATCGCCAGGGCCTCGTCGATGGACAACTCCAGCACCTCGATGTCCTCGCCCTCGTGCGCGAGGCCGCCGCCGTCGCTGACTCGCATCTCGGGCTCGTACTCGGCGACGAAGAAATGCAGCTTCTCGGTGATGGCGCCGGGGCTCATGAAGGCCTCGAACACCTTGTGGACGTGGTGCAGGCGATAGCCGGTCTCTTCCTCCGCCTCGGCGCGGATGCGCTCCTCGGGCTCGGCGTTGTCAAGCACGCCGGCGGCGGCCTCGATCAACAGGTCGTCGTAACCGCGGATGAAGGCCGGCAGGCGGAACTGCTTCACCAGGATAACCGTGCGCCGCGCGAGATTATACGGCAGCACGGCGGCGGCGTTGTCGCGCTCATAGGTCTCGCGATGCTGGGTCTGCCACTCGCCATTGGCGCGCCGATATTCGAAGGTCGTGGTCTTCAGCGTGGTCCAACCGTCCGAGAGCACGCTGACGTCCTTGATGCGGACGCGGTCGGAAATGGTCATGGCTGGATCTCAGTTGCTTGGCGTGGTCGCGCGGCCGTCGAGCCACTTCTGGAACATCACTGATGTCGAGAGCTCGAAACCCAGCGAGCCATAGAACGCGTTGGCCTGCGCGTTCTCGCGCCGGACCAGGAGCTGCAGCTTTGCAATACCCGCACGCCGCAGCCAGTTCTCGGCGGCTGCCATGATCACGCGGCCGTAGCCGCGCTTCTGGCAATCAGGGTCGACCGCGACGTAATAGACCCAGCCGCGATGGCCGTCATGGCCTGCCATCACGGTGGCGACGATCGCGCCATTGTCGCGGCCGACCAGCACGGTGGAATTGTCGCGCCGCCGCGCCAGTGCGATGTCGGCATGCGGGTCGTTCCAGGGGCGCGTCAGGCCGCAGCGCTGCCACAGCGCGACCACGCCCTCGACGTCGGCATCGGTGATCGCATCGATCGCAAGGGAAGCGCTCACAGCACCTTCCCCGGATTCATGATGCCGAGCGGATCGAGCATCGTCTTGATGGAGCGCATCAGCTCGATCGCGGTTTTGTCCTTCACCTCGGGGAGCTCGTCGCGCTTGAGCACGCCGATGCCGTGCTCGGCCGAGATCGAGCCGCCCATGCGCAGCACGATCTCGAACACCACCGCGTTCACATCATGCCAGCGCGCGAGAAAATCGGCGGTGTCGGCGCCGATCGGCTGGCTGACGTTGTAATGCAGGTTGCCGTCGCCGAGATGGCCGAACGGCACCGGCCGGGCTCCGGGAATCAGCTTCACAACGGCCGCATCGGCTTCCGCGATGAATTCGGGCACGGCCGCAACCGGGACGGAGATGTCGTGCTTGATCGAGCCGCCTTCCGGCTTCTGCGCCGCCGACATCTCGTCGCGCAGCTTCCAGAACGCGCCGCGCTGGGCGAGGCTCGCCGCGATCACGGCGTCGTCGACGATCTCCTCCTCCATGGCACGGCCGAGGATCGTCTCCAGCGGCGTGCGGGCATCCTCGCTCGGCGATGACAATTCCATCAGCACGTACCAGGGATGCTTCTCTACGAGGGGATCGCGCACGTCGATGCCGTGGCGGACGGAGAAATCCACCGCCAGCTCCGACAGCAGCTCGAAGCTCGTCAGCGCATTGGCGGCTTCGCCTTGCGCGATGGTGAGCAGCTTCAGCGCCGCCGCCGGCGATTTCAGCCCGACGAAGGCGGTCTCGATCGCCCGCGGCTTCGGAAACAGTTTCAGCGTCGCCGCGGTGATGATGCCGAGCGTGCCTTCGGCGCCGATGAAGAGGTTGTGCAGATTGTAGCCGGTGTTGTCCTTCTTCAGCTTCGACAGCGAATTGAGCACGCGCCCGTCGGCGAGCACTACTTCCAGGCCCAGCGCCATTTCGCGCGCGACGCCATAGGCGAGCGCCGCGGTGCCGCCGGCATTGGTCGAGAGATTGCCGCCGATGGTGCAGCTGCCTTCCGCGCCGAGCGACAGCGGAAACAGCCGGTCGACCTCGGAGGCCTTGGCTTGCGCGATCTGCAGCACCACACCAGCTTCCACTGTCATGGTGTTGGAGGCGGTGTCGACCTCGCGGATCTTGTCGAGCCGGCGCAGCGACACCACCACCTCGCCATTGTGCGGCGTCTGGCCGCCGACGAGCCCGGTGTTGCCGCCCTGCGGCACCAGCGCGATGTTGTGCGCGGAGGCGAGCTTGCAGATCGCGGAAACCTCCGCCGTCGAGCCCGGGCGCAGCACCAGCGGCGAGCGGCCGTGGAACAGATTGCGCTCCTCGGTGACGTAAGGCTCGACATCGGTCGGGTCGGTGATGGCGTGGCGGTCGCCGACGATCTTGCGGAATTGCTCGATCAATTCGGGCGCAAGCGGCGGGGTGGCAGGCTTGTTGATGTTCATGTCCTCGTCTCTTGCTTCAACGCGCCACCGCGGCGCGCCGCAGCCGGTCGTTGATCGCCTCGCCCAGACCATCTTCGGGAATCGGCATCACCGCAATCGCCCGCGGCGCTTTCGCATCGAGGCTGCGAAGATAGCCGAACAGATTGGCGGCGGCTTCATCGAGATCGGCGGTGGACGACAAATTCATGACGGCCGAGGCGGCGTCAAGACCGGGCAGGCGCTCCGGGCCGAACGCCAGCAGCGCATCGCCCGGCGCGACCTCACGTGCGTTGAGCCGCACAAGGGCGCGCGGCGCATAATGCGAGGCCAGCATGCCCGGGGCCAGTGGCTGGCTGTCGTCGCTGCCAGCCTCCACCGGCGGCCGCGCCAGCGGCGCGCCCAGCACAGCCTCGATCCGCTCGCGCGACAGCCCGCCGGGACGAAGCAGCATCGGCGCGTCGAAGCAGCCGATGATCGTGGATTCCACGCCGACCGTAACAGGCCCGCCGTCGATGATCAGGTCGATCCGCCCGCCAAGGTCGCTCTCGACATGGGCGGCCAGCGTCGGCGAGACGTGGCCGGAGATATTGGCGGACGGCGCGACCACGGCGCCGCCGAAGGCGCGCAGGATCGCCTGTGCGACGGGGTGGGCGGGAATGCGGATTGCCACTGTGTCGAGGCCGGCCGTGGCGAGATCCGCCACCGGGCAGTCCTCGGTCTTCGGCACCACCAGCGTCAGCGGCCCCGGCCAGAACGCCTCCGCGAGCGCCAGCGCGCGCGCATCGAACCGCCCGATCCGCCGCGCGGCCTTGAGGTCCGCGACATGCGCGATCAGCGGATTGAACGCCGGCCGGCCCTTGGCGGCGTAGAGATGGGCGATCGCGGCGGCATTGGCGGCATCCGCCCCGAGCCCGTAGACCGTCTCGGTCGGAAACGCGACCAGCCCGCCGGCCGCAAGTCGCCGGGCGGCGGCTTCCGCGTCGGCTTCGCCGGCCGGCAATATCAGCGTTTCGACACCCGTCTTCACAGGGATAAAATTCCTCATCTCGGCCGCTTGCAGTGCGTCAAGCCCGACGCTATAAGCCGCCTTCTTGTCGGAGTGTGGCTCAGCCCGGTAGAGCACTGCGTTCGGGACGCAGGGGTCGCAGGTTCGAATCCTGCCACTCCGACCATTCTTCCAAAAGTCGACGTATTCCAGAGTCTTGGCAGACCGGCTGCCGGCGCGTCAGGACGCCTTTTTGCAACGATTTCGGGATTGGGTCCACGGCCGATTTGGCGGGGCAGGGTGGCCTGTCGCGGTAGCATGGCTTGCCAGAAGCGAGCGCCGGCGGTTCCGACTTGCGGAGCTAGGTCAGGGGGCTACCGCCGCGCCATCAGCACACCCACCAACAAACGCTACCATCAGCGCCGGGCCGTGGTGCCTCGCCGGTTGCCCTCCAGTCATCCCGACGGCTAGATGAGTCCCAAGCTGATCGCGCGCCTGAGGCGCGATCGGCCAATAACAAAAACAGGGCTGGAAATCATGAACAATAGAATCATCGCGCTCGCTACGGCTTTTGGCTTCGCGGCCTGCGGGTCGGCATGGGCCGCGTGGCCCGACGACAAGCCGATCGAAGTCGTCGTCGGCTTTGCGCCCGGCGGCGGCACCGATGTCATGGCGCGCAAGCTCCTTCCCTTTGTCGAGCGTGTGCTGGGCGGCAAGGCGAAGTTCGTCGTCCTGAACAAGCCCGGCGCCGGCGGAGAGATCGCGTTTGCGTCGATTGCGCGCGCGGCGCCCGAGGGCTATTCGATCGGTATCGTCAACGTGCCAGGCTACAACTTCCTGCCGATGACCCGCAAAACCCAATACACCACGGATGAAATCCGGCTGGTCGCTCGCGTCGTCGAAGATCCGAATGTCATGGTGGTGCCTGCCGATAGCAAATTCAGCAATCTGCCGGATGTCGTTGCCGCGCTTCGCAGCAAGCCGGGCTCGGTGAGCTTCGGACACAATGGCGCCGGCACCAACGGTCATCTGGCCATTCGCATGCTCGCGGCAGCCGCGAAGGTCGAGCCCAACGAAATCTCCTACAGAGGAACGGCCGCACAGCGGACCGATCTCCTGGGCGGGCATCTGGACGTCGGCATGGTCACTGTCAGCGAAATTCCCGAGTTGCATGGCACCAACAAGGGGCCACTTCGCGTCATCGCGATCCTGTCGAAGAAGCGCTTTGCAGCGCTGCCGGACGTTCCGACGGCAGAAGAGGTGGGCTTTCCGGTCATGACGACGGCGGAACGCGGCTTTGCGGTCCCCAAGGGCGTTCCGGACGACATCGTCAAGAAGCTGGAAGCCGGGATCGCCGAGGGCCTGCGTAGTCCAGAGTACCTGACGGGTTCGCCCGGGGATGAGCCGGTGATCGCCTTCATGCCTGGCGCGGAGTGGCAGAAACGCCTCGACGACATGTCCGAAGCCCTGCGTCCTTTTGCCGAGCAGATGCGGGCAAGCGAACAGAAGTGATTGATCCTGCTCTGGCAGGCGATTGCTGAGACTATTCGTCATGCTTCGGGCCGCTGCAAATCAAGGTCTCGATGGCCGCGCCGCCTCATGTTTGCCACCCTCCAACGCAAACGGCGCGGCCGTGATCGACCGCGCCGCTGAGTTTGCGATGTGAAGGGCTCTAGTCCTCGTAGGGTGCGTAGGCTGATGTGCCCCAGCGAGGCCCGTCATAGCCGTAACCCGGGCTCAGGTAACCGTAGGTGTTGGTAGGGTGCCAATCGCCGATGCGCTGGCATTGGCCGATGCCGGCCATCAACTGGCCGCCGCTCATGGCGGGCCCGGCGGCGCCGACTGCTTCTCCAGCCGGTGGGGTGCACGGGCCGGGACCGCGTCCCGCAGCGAGGCTGGGGCTTACAGTTGCGAGCGGCAAAATCGCAGCCAGAGTTGCGGCGACGCTCACGAGTTTCGTACGTGTCATGGTTGTCTCCATGTTCGAGGCTTAACGGGGGACCAATCCCTCCTCCATCGAGACGTTCCGTGCGGAACGGTCGCGATTTCGCGAGCCAAGGGTTTCCTCGGGTTTCACGGAACGCGCTGATTCCATTCACGTGCGCGCGTCGCCGCGAGCCGTAGCATCATCTGCGAGCCACCAGCACGCCGACCAGAAAGGCCACCAGCAGCGACGGCAACGGGGCGTCGCGCACCATGCCGCGGACAACGTCTTGCCAGTGCTGCTCCGGCACCAGTTTCGGCGATCGCACGTTGGGCGCGGGCGCTATGCCCCAGTGCGATGCGAGCTCGGCGACCTCGCTTTGCGCGAGGCGCACGCCGTCGCGGACGCGAAAGATCGCGGCCTCGGACCGCTCACGCGGTGCGAGCAGCATCAAGGTCTCGACCGCGGTGCGCAGCGTCATCTCGCCGTAGCCTTGCAGCCTGACCTGCTCCTCGGGATCGGACGTCATGCGAAATCCCTCACAGCGTCAAATTCTTCACAATGAGAAGTGGCGCGCGATGGTGAAGGCCGCCGCTGTGCACAGAACCAGCGTGGGCCGGCCACGTCGCGCGCGAGATCGGCGCGCGTCAGGTGCCTGCTCATAGTCTTGCTCCATGCTTTGCATGGAAATGGCCGCCGCCGCGCTTGGTTCCCTGCGCCGGCGCGAATCGGCAGGCCGACTATTTCCGCAGCAGCTCGCTCAAGGCCGCCGTCGCTTCGGCGCAGCGGATGTCGTCGATCTCCCGCGACAGGCTGAGCGCGCTCGATCTCAGCTCCTCGAGCTTCCAGCTGTCCGGATGCTGGTTTTCGAGCTGACCGAGACGCTTGTTCAGGTCGTCCAGTCTCGATTGAAGCTGCCCGATGCTGGCGGCCCCATTCACTTTCCAAACGCGTTGTGCACGCATCGTCGTTCCCCTGATAGTCTCACGGCCTTGTGAGAGCGGTTCATGGCCGGAATGGGAGTTTGTTTTGTCCGGCTTCAGACGGCGGGGAACCGTTGCAGATCGGCAACGAAGTTCCTGTGTGGTGCTCACCCAGCGCCGCACGATGATACCCGCAGGCACGGAATTTGATTGTGCCCTCAGTACGGGGCGCCGAGGCGGCCTGTGCGCGCGGTGATAGGCTCGGGCCGGGCGCACTCGAAAAAGATGAGGAATGACGCGTGACGAGAATTGTGACCATTGCAGCCGGCCAGCTCGGACCGATCGCGAGGAGCGAGACCAGGACCGCGGTGGTGGCGCGGCTGATGGCGTTGATGCGCGAGGCGCGGGCCTGCGGCTGCGACCTGATCGTCTATCCCGAGCTGGCGCTGACCACGTTCTTTCCGCGCTGGTACTTCGAGGACCAGGCCGAGATCGACAGCTTCTTCGAGCGCGAGATGCCGGGTGCCGAGACACAGGCGCTGTTCGATCTCGCCCGCCAGCTCGGCATCGGCTTCTGCCTCGGCTATGCCGAACTGACGCTCGAGGTCGGGATTGTCAGGCGCTACAACACGTCCATCCTCGTCGACAAGAGCGGCGCGATCGTCCTGAAATATCGCAAGGTGCATCTGCCCGGCCATGCCGAGCACGAACCGTGGCGCGAATTCCAGCATCTGGAGAAGCGCTATTTCGAGCCCGGCAGCGGCTTCGGCGTGGTCGATGCCTTCGGCGGCGTGATGGGCATGGCGATCTGCAACGACCGCCGCTGGAGCGAGACCTATCGCGTGATGGGCCTGCAGGGCGTCGAGATGGTGCTGATCGGCTACAACACGCCCGTGCACAATCCGCCCGCGCCGGAGCATGACGATCTCTCGCTGTTCCACAATCATCTGGTGATGCAGGCCGGCGCCTATCAGAACGGCACTTTCGTTGTCGGCGTCGCCAAGGCCGGTGTGGAGGAGGGCGTCCACCAAATCGGCGGCAGCTGCATCGTCGCGCCCTCGGGCGAGATCATTGCGGCCTGCACGACAAAGGGCGACGAGATCGCGCTGGCGCGCTGCGATCTCGATCTCTGCAATTCCTACAAGCGCACCACCTTCAATTTCGACGTGCACCGCCAGCCGCGCGCCTACGGCATGATCGTCGAGCGGAAGGGCGTGACGATCATGGCGGATGGGACGCCGGTGCCGCGGAGGGGGTGACGCTCTCTCCTTCGCTTCACGACCACGTGTGTTTATTCGGAAACGTTCGTTCCCTATTATCCCGCAATGCAAAAGACTGCCCGCCGCTCCCGGCCTGCCGCCCGTCTGCCCGGCCGTCCCCGGGAATTCGACATGGACACCGCGCTCGACCGCGCCGTGCGTGTGTTTCGCGAGCGCGGCTATCATGCCACCTCGATCGGGGACCTCACTGCGGCGATGCGGCTCGCGACGGGAAGCATCTACAAGGCGTTTCGCGACAAGCATGCGGTGTTTCTCGCCGCCTTCGAGCGCTACACGGCCCTGCGCCAGCAGCAGACCCGCAGCGCGGCGGCGCGTGGTGCAAACGGCCGCGAGCAAATCCGCAACGTGCTGCTGTCCTATGTCGAGCATTCCCGGGGCAGCGAGGGGCGGCGCGGCTGCCTCGTGGTCGGCAGCGCGGTCGAACTGTCCGCGCTCGATCCGGTCGTGGGTGCCCGCGTCAGCACACAGCTCGCGAGCAACGAGAGCTTCATCGCCGGCCTCATCCGCGCCGGACAGGCCGATGGCTCGATCCCCCGCCATGTCGTAGCCGACGACACCGCGCGGCTGATGCTCTGCATCACGCAGGGAATGCGCGTCGTCGGCAAGGCGCGTCTGCCGCTCGACGAAGAGCGTCTCGTCGGCGCCGCAATGAAGCTGCTCGCCTGAATTTTTTGTCAGAATAGGGAATGACCATTCCTTATACCTTACCTGATGGCCATTCCCAGCGCCTTACCTGGAGACCATGCGAATGACGATGAATGCCACGATCGAGACCGCGCCGGGGCCAGATGCGGTGTCGCAGCGCCTGACCTTCGTGCTTGCCGCGGCCTGTGGCATGGTCGCCGCCAACATCTATTATGCGCAGCCGCTGATCGCCCCGATCAGCGCCGCGCTCGGCCTGTCGCATGCAGCTAGCGGGCTGATCGTGACGATGACGCAGATCGGCTACGGCACCGGGCTGCTGCTGATCGTGCCGCTCGGCGATCTCGTCGAGAACCGCGCGCTGATCTGCTCGGTGATCATGCTCGGCGCCGCGGCGCTGCTCGCCGCGGCGTTCGCAACCCATGCGCTGCCGTTCCTGCTCGCCGCACTGTTCATCGGCCTCGGCTCGGTCGCGGTGCAGATCATCATCCCCTATGCGGCGCATCTGGCGCCTGAAGCCATCCGCGGCCGCGTCGTCGGCAACGTCTCGACCGGCCTGATGCTCGGCATCATGCTGGCGCGTCCGGTGTCGAGCTTCGTCACCGCCTTGCTGTCGTGGCACGCAGTGTTCTTCGCCTCCGCCGCGCTGATGATCGTGCTCGCAGCCGTGCTCTGGATGACGCTGCCGAAGCGCAAGCCGGTCACGCGGATGCATTACGGCCAATTGCTGCTGTCGATGCCGGATCTGGTGCGGGCCACGCCGCTGCTGCGGCGCCGCGCACTTTATCAGGCGAGCCTGTTCGGCGCCTTCACCCTGTTCTGGACGGTGGCGCCGCTCCAGCTCGCCGGCGAGTTCGGCTTCTCCCAGCGCGGCATCGCGCTGTTCGCGCTGGCCGGCGTCGCCGGCGTGTTCGCAGCACCGATCGCCGGGCGCCTCGCGGACCGCGGCCATAGCCGGATCGCGACGCTGGTCGCGATGCTGCTCACGGCCGCCGGCTTCCTGGTGACCTCCATCGGCGCGTCCGGCTCGATGCTGAACCTCGCCTGTCTGGTGGTGGCCGCGATTGCGATCGATATCGGCGTCCAGGGCAATGTGGTGCTGGGCTTCCGCGCCATCTTCGCGCTCGGGCACGAGCACCGCAGTCGCCTCAATGGTCTCTACATGGCGACGTTCTTCGCCGCCGGCGCGGTCGGCTCTGCGGTCGGAGCCTGGGCGTTCGCACAGGGCGGCTGGACGCTCGCATCGGCCATTGGCCTTGCTTTGCCCGTCGCGGGGTTGCTCTACGCGCAGACCGAGTAGCGGCCGTCGCCGGAACGGTGCGACCGACCTCGCGATGACGCAATTTCCATCTCGCGGATTGGTTGCGGTTGTAGTACTTTCGTCGCAACGCACCTGGTTAACGGGCGGCAGGGGGATGCTGATGAAACGTGCGGGGCTATTTGGCGCACGGCGGGTACGGCCATGGTCGTGGGGGGCGTTTCTGCTCGGGCTCGCCGTCGTCGCGGTGTCGGCCGTGGTTCAGGGCATCTGCGTCCTGCTCGGCGCAAAGTTCTATTTCGCAGCGTTCCTGCCCGGCCTGTTCGTGCTTGCGCTTATGGCGGGTGCACCGGCGGCGGCATTCGCCGCGCTGCTCACCGTGCCGCTGGTGTGGTGGGCGTTCATCCCGCCGTTCTTCGAGCTCAATGCGCTGACCAGCGCGCATGCCGATTCCATCAACCTGTTCTGTCTTCTTGCCGTCCTCCTGATCGGCCTTGCCGATCTCTGCCGCGCGACGATGACAATCGTCAGAAGCGGCGGGCTGAAGCCTTCGGGCGAGAGCGCGGCAACGAATCCGCAATAGATCGCGCCGCGCGCGTTGCGCCCGAGCAACAGTCCGGCAACCATCCGCGAACTTGCCGCGCGCCGCTAACTTTTCGAAAAAGATTTGGCCGCAGTTTCTCCCGCGGGAATGACGAGGGAGTTTTCGGACATGAACGGTCACGCCATCCTGGAGAACGTGCGCCGCTACCGCGGCATCGCATCGCTCTATCGCCAGACCGCAGCGTTCCGCCCGGGCCAGAGCTGGTCGCTGCTGGAGCAGGCGAGCGAGTGGGAGGCGCGGGCGCTGTCGGAGCTGGAAGCCTATTTCGCCTCGCGCACGGACCACACCGCCCCGCTCGCGGCCTGATCCCGGCCATCGGCGCGCCCTGAACCGGCTCGCCGAAGGCGCGACCGCCACGGGCAACTACGGAGTTGTCTCCGCATCCTTCTGTGCTAGCAACGGCCGAGAGATTCTTCTTCACGTCGGCCGGGGCACGCGATGACCACCTTCAACCGCATCTTCACGACGGAGCGCCTGCTCCAGATCATCGTGGTGCTGGCGGCGACGCTCGCCATGAAGCTGATGAGCTGAGCGAAGGCCGGCTATCGTCCGCCTAGCTCGGGCAAATCAGGCAGATAATTCGAGCCTTCCGAGCCGAGGAAATCGAACATCGCCTGCGCGGGCGGCAGCAGCACCTTGTCGCTGCGGCGGATCACGTACCATTGCCGCACGATCGGCAGGCCCGCGACGTCGAGCACGACGAGCCGGCCCTCGGCGAGCTCATGCGCCACGGTGTGAGCCGAGATGAAGGCGATGCCGAGCCCGGCGATGACCGCCTGCTTGATGGTCTCGTTGCTGCTCATCTCCATGCCGATGATCGGCTCGAGATCCGATTTCTGGAACATGCCCTCCATCAGCGTCCGCGTGCCCGAGCCGGGCTCGCGGGTGAGGAAGGTCTCGTGCACGAGATCGGTCAGGCTGAGGCCGGAATCCTTCTCAAGCCAATGGCCCTTGCGCGCGACGATGATGTGCGGGTTGCGCCCGAGTTGGCGGACGTCGACGGTGACGTCGGCCGGTGGCCGACCCATTACCGCGAAGTCGAGGTCGTAGCCGTGCATCGCCTCGCGGATCTCCTCGCGATTGCCGATGGTGAGCTTGATCTCGATCTTGGGGTAGCGCTTGGAGAACGCCGCGATCGCGTGCGGCACGAAATATTTGGCGGTCGAGACCGCGCCGAGATGCACGGTGCCGCCGGTCCGCCCCGCGAGCAGGTCGAGCGCGCCCTGGCAATCGGTGATCGCGGCTTCGACCCGTTCGGCCAGCGCCAGCACCTCCCTACCGGCTTCCGTCAGCAGCATGCCGTCGCCGGTTCGCTGCACCAGGGGCAGGCCGGCCAGGTCCTGCAGCTGCCGCAGCTGCTGGGTCACGGCCGGCTGGGTCAGCCCGAGATGGCTCGACGCCGCCGTCACGCTGCCTTTGGCCGAGAGCGCCGCAAGCGAGCGCAGCTGCCGGATCGTCAGATGCCGGAGCTGGGCCGCTGCATGGCCGGCGCCATTATAAGAAAATTCTTTGAGGCTCATTATAATTAGAAATTTTCCTTATTAAGCCGCCCCTGTCAATCTCCTGATGTCGGCACTGACCGCTACCTGCCTCTCACCGGGAGGAAATGGATGCGGCACCGACAAAGGGGATGGACGCAGATGACCGGGCAACTCAGGCTGGACGACCACCTTCAACGGTATTCCGAGACCGCGCCGCATGCGCTGGCCGTGGCAGCCGCGGTCGATGCCATCGCGGCCGCGGCGGTCGAGATTGCCGATCTCATCGCCAGCGGCGATCTCGCCGACGCCTCGGGCCTGACCACCGGACGCAACAGCGACGGCGATCTCCAACGCGACCTCGACGTCCAGGCGGACGCGATCCTGCGCCGCTGCCTCGGCCGGCTGCCGATCGCGGCGCTGGCGTCGGAGGAGATGCGCGAGGCCCAGATCGTCGATCGTCAGGGCCGAATCTGCATCGCGATCGATCCGCTCGACGGCTCCTCCAACATCGACATCAACATGACCGTCGGCACGATCTTCTCGATCTTGCCGGCCCCCGATGATCTCTCACTGGCCTTTCAGCAGCGCGGCTCGGCGCAGCTCGCGGCGGGCTTCGTCACCTACGGCCCGCAGACCTCGCTGGTGCTGACGCTCGGCGACGGCGTCGACATCTTCACGCTCGATCGCAAGGCGGGCTGCTTCCGCTTCGCGCGCAGCGGCGTGCAGATCGCCGAAGCCTGCGAGGAGTTCGCGATCAACGCCTCGAACCGCCGGCATTGGGATCCGCCGGTGCGCGCCTTCATCGACGAATGCCTCGCCGGCGTCGACGGGCCCGCCAACCACGATTTCAACATGCGCTGGATCGGGTCGCTGGTCGCGGAGGCCTATCGCATCCTCACCCGTGGCGGCGTGTTTCTCTACCCTTCCGATGCGCGGCCCGGCTACGGCGACGGCCGTCTGCGCCTGACCTACGAGGCGCACCCGATGGCGATGATCATCGAGCAGGCCGGCGGCTCGGCCTCGACCGGGCGCGAGCGCATCCTCGATCTATCGGCGCAGAGCCTGCACCAGCGCGTGCCGCTGATCATGGGCTCGAGCAACGAGGTGCGGCGCGTTGAGGAGCTGCATTGCGATCCGCTGCTGGTTGCCAGCGTCTCGGCGCCGCTGTTCGCGCGGCGCGGATTCTTCCGGCTCTGAGCGAGGCGTCCGATGTCCAGGAAGCATCCAATCATCTCCATCACCGGCTCCTCCGGCGCCGGCACCACCTCCGTCAAGAAGACCTTCGAGCAGATCTTTTTCCGCGAGAAGGTCAACGCCGTCTACATCGAGGGCGACGCCTTCCACCGCTACGATCGTGCCGAGATGCGTGCGCAGATGGCGAAGGAGGCCGAGCGCGGCAACAAGCACTTCAGCCATTTCAGCCCCGAGACCAATTTGTTCGAGGAGCTGGAACGCGCCTTCCGCGACTACGGCGAGACCGGCACCGCGGTGACGCGGCACTACGTCCACGACGCCGAGGAATCGGCGCTGCATGGCGCGGCACCAGGCACCTTCACCGACTGGAAGCAGCTGCCGGAGGATTCGGACCTTCTGTTCTACGAGGGCCTGCACGGCGCCGTAGTCACCGATAAGGTGAACGTCGCGCGCTATGCCGACCTCAAGATCGGTGTCGTGCCCGTCATCAACCTCGAATGGATCCAGAAGCTGCACCGCGACCGCAGCGCACGCGGCTATTCGACCGAGGCGGTCACCGACACCATCCTGCGGCGGATGCCCGACTACATCCACTACATCTGCCCGCAATTCACCGAGACCGACATCAACTTCCAGCGCGTCCCGACCGTGGACACCTCCAATCCATTCATCGCGCGCTGGATCCCGACGCCGGACGAATCGATGGTGGTGATCCGCTTCAAGAATCCGCGCGGTATCGACTTCCCCTATCTGCTCTCGATGCTGCCGCAGAGCTGGATGTCGCGCGCCAACTCGATCGTCTGCCCGGGCGCGAAGCTGGACCTGGCCATGCAGCTGATCCTGACGCCGCTGATCATGCAGCTGATCGAGCGCAAGCGCAGCCTGAAGTGAACAGGGAGAGACTCCGATGAACATCTCCGTCCATGCCGAAGCCGACCTCAATGCGGTCACGCACAACGATCTCGCCAATGCCGTCCGCTTCCTCGCGGTCGACGCCATCGAGGCAGCGCAGTCAGGCCATCCCGGGCTGCCCATGGGCATGGCCGACGTCGCGACTGTGCTGTTCTCGCGCTTCCTGAAGTTCGACTCGGCGCATCCGAACTGGCCGGACCGCGACCGCTTCGTGCTGTCGGCGGGGCACGGCTCGATGCTGCTCTATGCGCTGCTGCATCTCACCGGCGGCGATATCAGCCTCGACGACATCAAGGCCTTTCGCCAGTGGGGCTCGAAGACGCCGGGCCACCCCGAATATGGCCACACGGCTGGTGTCGAGACCACGACGGGACCGCTGGGCCAGGGCATTGCGACCGCGGTCGGCATGGCGCTCGCCGAGCGGATGGCGAATGCGCGGCATGGCGATGGGCTCGTCGATCACTTCACCTATGTCATCGCGGGCGATGGCTGCCTGATGGAAGGCCTCAGCCAGGAGGCGATCTCGCTGGCCGGTCATCTCGGGCTCGGCAGGCTGATCGTGCTGTTCGACGACAACGGCATCTCCATCGACGGTCCGACCTCGCTGGCGACATCGGACGACCAGCTCGCGCGCTTCGCTGCCTCCGGCTGGTCGGTGCGCCGCGTCGACGGACATGATCCCGAAGCGGTGGCGCAGGCAATAGCGGAGGAGCGGGAGACCGCGAAGCCGTCGCTGATCGCCTGTCGCACAATCATCGGCTATGGCGCGCCTGGTAGACAGGGCACCGAGAAAGTGCATGGCGCGCCGCTCGGCACCGAGCAGACGGCAGCGGCGCGGCGGACGCTGGGTTGGGACTATCAGCCTTTCGTGGTGCCGATCCCGGTGCTCAAGGCTTGGCGGATGATCGGGCAGCGCGGGCAGGTCGACCGCCTCGCTTGGCTCGATCGTTACGAAGGTGCGACGCCGGAGCAGCGCGACCTGTTCGTCGAGGGCAAAGCCGTGGCTCTGCCCGCCGCCTATGCGCTGGCCGCGGCGAAATTGCGTGAGCACTTTGCATCCGAGCGGCCGAAGCTGGCGACGCGGCAGGCCTCGCAACAGGTGCTCGAGGGAATCGCAGGAACAATTCCCGGCTTGGTCGGCGGCTCCGCGGACCTCACCCATTCGAACCTGACGCATGCCAAGGCGCAGGCGCCGGTCAAGAGCGGTGCGTTCACCGGCGACTACATCCACTATGGCATCCGCGAGCACGGCATGGCCGCAGCGATGAACGGCCTGGCGCTGCATGGCGGCTTCATTCCCTATGGCGGCACGTTTCTGGCGTTCTCCGACTACAGCCGGCCGGCGATCCGACTTGCGGCCTTGATGCGGCTGCGCGTCATCCACGTGATGACGCACGACTCCATAGGCCTCGGCGAGGACGGCCCGACGCATCAGCCGGTCGAGCATCTCGCCGCGCTGCGCGTGATTCCGAGCCTGCTGGTGTTCCGCCCCGCCGATGCCGTCGAGACGCTGGAGGCCTGGGATTGCGCGCTCGCGGCGGAGCATCGCCCCTCAGTGCTATGCCTGTCGCGGCAGGCCTTGCCGACATTCCGCAGCGACGGGCGCGGCAGAAACCGCGTCGCGAATGGTGCCTATCTCGTCGTCTCGCCGGATGGCGGCCGCGACGTGACGCTCATTGCAACCGGCTCGGAAGTCTCGATCGCGCTGGAAGCGGCCCGCCTGCTCGCGACCGAGCACGTTCGCGCCGCCGTGGTCTCGGCGCCGTGTTTCGCACTGTTCGAGGAGCAGCCGGAGGATTACCGCGCCTCGGTGCTCGGCACCGCGCCGCGTGTCGGTGTCGAGGCCGCTGTCGCCGGCGACTGGCATCGCTGGATCGGCGCCGACGGTGAATTCGTCGGCATGCGCGGTTTCGGCGCCTCGGCGCCAGCGCCGGTGCTGTACCGCGAATTCGGCATCACACCGCAAAGCATTGCGGAAGCGGCTCGCCGGGCGATGGCCCGCAAGAGCCAATAAGGAGGACGAATCTTGGCCCGTATTACCCTCCGCCAATTGCTCGATCACGCTGCCAGCCACGGCTACGCCGTGCCGGCGTTCAACATCAACAACATGGAGCAGGGCATCGCGATCATGCAGGCGGCGGCCGCGGTCGATGCGCCCGTCATCATCCAGGCCTCGCGCGGCGCGCGCAGCTATGCCGGCGATGTCATGCTTTCGCACATGATCGACGCGCTGGAGCGCACCTATCCCGACATTCCGCTCTGCATGCACCAGGACCACGGCAATGACGAGGCGACCTGCGCTTCCGCCATCGCCCATGGCTTCACCTCGGTGATGATGGACGGCTCGCTCAAGGCCGATGCCAAGACCGCGGCCGACTATGACTACAATGTCGCGATCACGCGCCGCGTCGTCGATCTCGCCCATTGGGTCGGCGCTTCCGTCGAAGGCGAGCTCGGCGTGCTCGGCTCGCTCGAGCACGGCGGCGGCGAACAGGAGGATGGTCACGGCGTCGAGGGCAAGGTCGGTCACGACCAGCTCTTGACCGATCCGGATCAGGCCGTCGACTTCGTCCGCGCCACCAAGGTCGATGCGCTCGCGATCGCGATGGGCACCTCGCACGGTGCCTACAAGTTCAGCCGCAAGCCGGATGGCGATATCCTGGCGATGCGGGTGGTCGAGGAGATCCATGGCCGGCTGCCGAACACGCATCTGGTCATGCATGGCTCGTCCTCGGTGCCGCAGCCGTTGCAGGACATGTTCAACCAGTTCGGCGGCGAGATGCCGCAGACCTGGGGCGTGCCGGTCGAGGAGATCGTTCGCGGCATCCGGAGCGGCGTGCGCAAAGTCAATATCGACACCGATTGCCGGCTGGCGATGACCGCGGTGTTCCGGAAGGTGGCGGCGGAAGCGCGCTCCGAGTTCGATCCGCGCAAGTTCCTGAAGCCGGCGATGGACGCAATGCGCGAATTGTGCCGCGAGCGGTTCGAGCAGTTCGGTACTGCGGGCCACGCTAGCAAGATCAAGGTCATTCCGATGAGCGAGATGGCGCGGCGCTATCGCGCAGGCGAGCTCGATCCGCGCATCGACGCCCGCGAGCCCGTGGCGGCCTAACAACCAGAAAGAGCAGAGAAAAAGAGCAGGAGAGAGACATGAACGCACATGCAGGCACGGTCCGCGGCAAAGAGCGCTATCGCTCCGGCGTGATGGAATACAAGCGCATGGGCTATTGGGAGCCCGACTACACGCCGAAGGATACCGACGTCATCGCGCTGTTCCGCGTGACGCCGCAGGAGGGCGTCGACCCGATCGAGGCCTCTGCTGCGGTTGCCGGCGAATCCTCGACCGCTACCTGGACGGTGGTGTGGACCGATCGCCTGACGGCGGCCGAGAAGTATCGCGCCAAGTGCTATCGCGTCGATCCCGTTCCGGGCTCACCCGGCTCGTATTTCGCCTACATCGCCTATGATCTCGACCTGTTCGAGCCGGGCTCGATCGCCAACCTCTCGGCCTCGATCATCGGCAACGTGTTCGGCTTCAAGCCGCTGAAGGCGCTGCGACTCGAGGACATGCGCTTTCCCGTCGCCTATGTGAAGACGTTCCAGGGACCGGCGACCGGCATCGTGGTGGAGCGCGAGCGGCTCGACAAGTTCGGCCGGCCGCTGCTCGGCGCGACGGTGAAGCCGAAGCTCGGTCTGTCCGGCCGCAATTACGGCCGTGTGGTCTATGAGGCGCTGAAGGGCGGGCTCGACTTCACCAAGGACGACGAGAACATCAACTCGCAGCCCTTCATGCATTGGCGTGATCGCTTCCTCTATTGCATGGAGGCGGTGAACCGCGCGCAGGCCGCCTCCGGCGAGGTGAAAGGGACCTACCTCAACGTCACCGCGGCCACCATGGAGGACATGTACGAGCGTGCGGAGTTCGCCAAGGAGCTCGGCTCGGTGATCGTGATGATCGACCTCGTGATCGGCTACACTGCGATCCAGTCCATGGCCAAGTGGGCGCGGCGCAACGACATGATCCTGCATCTGCATCGCGCCGGCCACTCCACCTATACGCGGCAGAAGAGCCATGGCGTGTCGTTCCGCGTCATCGCCAAATGGATGCGGCTTGCCGGCGTCGACCACATCCACGCCGGCACGGTGGTCGGCAAGCTCGAAGGCGATCCCAACACCACACGCGGCTACTACGATGTCTGCCGCGAAGACTTCAACCCGACCAAGCTCGAGCATGGCCTGTTCTTCGACCAGTCCTGGGCGAGCCTGAACAAGATGATGCCGGTGGCCTCCGGCGGCATCCATGCCGGACAGATGCACCAGCTGCTCGACCTGTTAGGCGAGGACGTCGTGCTGCAGTTCGGCGGCGGCACCATCGGCCATCCCATGGGCATTGCGGCCGGCGCGACCGCCAACCGCGTGGCGCTGGAAGCGATGATCCTCGCCCGCAACGAGGGCCGCGACTATGTCCACGAGGGCCCGGAAATCCTGGCCAAGGCGGCCCAGACCTGCACGCCGCTGAAGGCCGCGCTCGAGGTCTGGAAGGACGTCACTTTCAACTATCAATCCACCGACACGCCGGACTTCGTGCCGACCGCGCTGGAAACCGTCTGAGGAGATTTGAGATGAAGATCACCCAAGGCTGCTTCTCGTACCTGCCGGATCTGACCGACGAGCAGATCACCAGCCAGGTGCAGTATTGCCTCGCCAATGGCTGGGCGGTGAACATCGAGTTCACCGACGATCCGCATCCCCGAAACACCTATTGGGAGATGTGGGGCCTGCCGATGTTCGATCTCCAGGACGCTGCCGGCGTGATGATGGAGCTCGCCGAGTGCCGCAGGGTCTATGGTAACAGCTACATCCGCATCAGCGGCTTCGATGCCAGCCACGGCTGGGAATCGGTGCGGATCTCCTTCCTCGTCAACCGGCCGAAGCAAGAAACGGAGTTCGAGCTGGTGCGGCAGGAGGTCGGCGGCCGTGCGGTCCGCTACACCACGGTTCGAAAGCCGGCCGCGCACGCGCCAGCTTGAGTCATCCGCTTCCGCGCGGAGCTCTCCCTGCTCCGCATCCTGGCGGACCACTGCTTCGCCGCCTCGCTCGCGGCGAAGCTCTTTTCTTCGAGGGTAGCCATGCTCGATGTCCCCCACGCAACCACGACCGAACACAGCGAGACCCATTTCGATCTCCGCAAGGAGGCTGAAGCCGCCGGAATCACCGAGACGCTGCTACAGCTCGATCAGGAGCTGATCGGGCTCAAGCCGGTCAAGAACCGCGTGCGCCAGATCGCCTCGCTGCTGCTGATCGAGCGCATCCGGCAGCGTGCCGGCCTCGCCTCCGCGCCGCCGACGCTGCACATGTCGTTCACCGGCAATCCTGGAACAGGCAAGACCACCGTCGCGCTGCGCATGGCCAGGATCCTGCACGGGCTCGGCTTCGTGCGGCGCGGGCAGGTGATCTCGGTGACGCGCGACGATCTCGTCGGCCAGTATATCGGCCACACCGCGCCGAAGACCAAGGAGATCCTGAAAAAAGCGATGGGCGGCGTGCTGTTCATCGACGAGGCCTATTACCTGCATCGTCCCGACAACGAGCGCGACTACGGCCAGGAATCGATCGAAATCCTGCTCCAGGTGATGGAGAACCAGCGCGAGGACCTCGTCGTGATCCTCGCCGGCTATGGCGAGCGGATGACGAAATTCTTCGCCTCCAATCCCGGCTTCCGCTCGCGCATCGCGCACCACATCGAATTCCCTGACTATGCGGAGGCCGAGCTACTCGTCATCGCCGAGCTGATGCTGAAGGAGCGCGGCTATCGCTTCTCGGCCGCGGCGCGCGAGGCGTTCGAGAAATACATCGCGCTGCGCCGGATCCAGCCGTTCTTCTCCAATGCGCGCTCGATCCGCAACGCCGTCGACCGCATCCGCCTGCGGCAGGCCGATCGGCTGGTGTCCGATCTCGATCGCATGCTCGATGTCGCCGACCTCGAAACCATCGATGCCATGGACGTCTTGGCGAGCCGAGTCTTCAGCGGCGGTGCGGATGCGCGGAGTGCAGTGCCATGACGAAGGAGATCATGATCGCTCCATCGATCCTCGCCGCGGATTTCGCGCGTCTCGGCGAGGAGGTCGCCGCGATCGACGCCGCTGGGGCCGACTGGATCCATTGCGACGTCATGGACGGACACTTCGTGCCGAACATCAGTTTCGGTGCCGACGTCATCAAGGCGGTCCGTCCCTATTCGAAGAAGCCGTTCGACGTGCATTTGATGATCGCGCCGACAGATCCCTATCTCGAGGCGTTCGCAAAGGCCGGAGCGGACATCATCACGGTGCACGCCGAAGCGGGGGCGCATCTCGAGCGCTCGCTCCAGGCGATCCGCTCGCTCGGCAGCAAGGCTGGCGTCAGCCTTTGTCCGTCGACCCCGGAAGCGGTGATCGAGTATGTGCTCGATCGTATCGATCTCGTGCTGGTGATGACGGTCAATCCGGGCTTTGGCGGCCAATCCTTCATCGCATCGCAGATCGACAAGATCAGGCGGATCAGGACCATGATCGGCGGGCGGCCGATCCGGCTCGAGGTCGACGGCGGTGTCACGTGCGACAATGCCGCGGCCGTGGCTGCAGCGGGTGCCGACACGCTGGTCGCGGGCTCCGCCGTGTTTCGCGGCGAGAGCGCTGGCGAATATGCCGCCAATATCGCGGCTATTCGCATCGCCGCGGAGACCGGCCGGGTTCCGAAGCTGCAAGATAGTTCCGCGCCCGCGAAGCGGGCCGAAGAAAGTGCGCTCATCCGGTAGATTACGGATCAGCCCACCGCCGTGGCTCCGGTGTGTCAAGGCGCGCCACTTTCTCCGGATCTCTACGGAGCATGCCTTCCAAATCGATCGGCTCATTCAGGCCGGGGTAACCAACGCACCGGAGAAGGACAATCGATTAACGACCGCGCAATGCCAAGCGTCTCAATCTGTGGTTTAGGGACGCTATGAGAGCACGGATGCATAACGACGGAAACTGCGGCATGAAGCCCGCACGCGGCGCAAAGTGATGGCATGAGCATGCATCGCCTGTTCGCCGAGCAGCTCCGCTGCGCCACCGATGCCACCGGACAGGTCGATCTCGTCAAGCTGGCAAGTTCGTCAGCGCGGCTTACGAGGCCGGTGATCGCGAGCGTCAGCGGATGATCGAAGTACGCGCGCAAACGCGCGACGAGGTCGAGCAGGATCTGCTGCGGACCCGCGAGTTCCTCGACACAATCATCGAAAACATTCCGATCGCCGTCTTCGCGAAATGTGCGGAGAGTTCGCGCTACATCCTGCTCAACCGCGCCGGAGAAGACTATTACGGCATGCCGCGCGAACAGATGCTGGGCCGAACGCCCGAGCAGATCTTCCCGGCTGACGTGGCCCGCGTGGTCAACGAGCAGGATAGACGCGTCGCGGCCAGCGGCATGCCGATGGTTCTGGAGGAGCATCTGCTCGAAGTCGGCGTCAAGGGCCGCGACCGGGTCGTCAATTCACGCAAGATGCTGATCACGGATGGCAACGGGGATCCGCAATATCTGGTCGGCGTGATCGAGGATGTCACGGAGCGTGTCACCACCCGGCAGCGGATCAGCCATCTTGCGCATCATGATGCGCTCACGGACCTGCCGAACCGCAGCGCCTTCAACGCCGCGCTCGACGAACGGCTGGAACGGGCGCAGGAGGCGTCGACCAGTTTCGCCGTGCTGAGCCTCGATCTCGACCGCTTCAAGGAGGTCAACGACGTGTTCGGTCACCCCGTCGGCGACATGCTGATGCGGGCGGCCGCCGACCGGCTTGCCGCGGAAGCCGAAGGCGCCTTCGTCGCCCGCATCGGCGGCGACGAGTTCATGATCCTGATGCCCGACAACGCCTGCCGTGAGGACGTTCTGGCGCTGGCCGAACGCCTGGTCGAGACGATCGGCAAGGAGCTCGAGGTCGACGACTATCTCTCCCACGTGGGCCTCAGCGTCGGCATCGCGTTCTATCCCGACGATGGCGTGAACGCGGCGACGCTGCTCGCCAATGCCGACTCAGCTCTCTACCGCGCCAAGCGCGAGGGCAGGAGCCGGGTCCGCTGCTTCGAATCCGAGATGGACCAGGAGCTGCGCGATCGCAGGCTGTTGCAGCACGACCTGCGGCAGGCGCTGGAGCAGAACCAGCTCCTCGTCTATTTCCAGCCGCAGGCGCGGGTGGATGGCGAGGTCATCGGCTTCGAGGCGCTGCTGCGATGGAATCACCCGACGCGGGGCTTCGTGCCGCCGGACCAGTTCATTCCGCTCGCCGAGGAGAACGGGCTGATCGTCGAGATCGGTGAATGGGTGCTGCGCGAGGCGTGCCGTGAGGCGGCATCCTGGCCGCGGCCGTTGCAGGTCGCGGTCAATCTGTCGCCGGTCCAGTTTCAGGCGGGCGATCTCGAGCGCTCGATCCACCAGATCCTGTTGGAGACGGGGCTGACGCCGACGCGGCTCGAGGTCGAGATCACCGAGGGCGTGCTGATCGGCGATTTCACCCGCGCGCTCAACCTGCTGCGGCGGCTGAAGGCGCTCGGCATCCGCATCGCCATGGATGATTTCGGCACCGGCTATTCCTCGCTGTCGTATCTGCAGTCGTTCCCGTTCGACAAGATCAAGATCGACCGCAGTTTCATCTCCAACCTGGAGGCGACGCCGCAATCGGCCGAGATTGTCCGCGCCGTCCTGAGCCTGGCGCACGCGCTGAAGATCCCGGTCATTGCCGAGGGGGTGGAGACGGAAGCCCAACGTGCCTTCTTGGCCCGCGAGGCCTGCGAGGAGATGCAAGGCTATCTCGTCGGCCGTCCCGACTTGATCGAGCGCTACCTCGACCTGGTGGGCCTCGCCGTGGAGCGCCGCCTCTACGCCTAGCATTGGGCACAGAGTTCCGAGCGGACGTTTGGAACTAAAATCCTTACCGGCACTTCTCGAAAATTAACTTGGTTCAGGCGCGTTGAGCGCGCAGCAAATGTTTTGCATAAACGCCATCGGCCTGACGCAAATCAGGGCAATAAGCCGGTGAACGCGAGGGAGGGTCTCATGGAGAACGTACGTCGCTACCGGGCGCTGGCGTCCCTCTGCCGTCAGCAGGCGGCCTACCGGCCGCTCCAGAACTGGGAACTCCTCGGCCAGGCCGAACATTTCGAACATCTTGCCGAAATCGAGCTCAAGGCGCACTTCGACGCGTGCAATGTGCATCGCGACAAGGACGCCGCCGCGCCCACGACATGGGAAGCTCCCGTCGCGGCGTGACGGCGCCAGGCCGGCGCGTCAATGCGACATCAGCGTCGGGACCGTCATGGCTTCCAGCATGGCGCGGGTGACGCCCCCGAGAAAGCGTTCCTGCAACCGCGAATGGCCGTAGCCGCCCATCACCAGGAGATCGAGACTCTCGTCGGCCGCCAGCGACAGAATGATCGGCTGAATGTCGGTGCGTGTGGCGGTCAGGCCGACGGTGCGGGTGGACAATCCGCGCCGGCCGAGATGTCTGGCCAAGCCGCTCGCTGAAGCTTCGCCGCAGACGTCGTCGGTCTCGTTGACGGTGATGATCACGATCTCTTCGGCGCGCGCCAGGAACGGGGCTGCGTCGCGCATGGCCCGGGCGGCAACGCGGCTGCCGTCCCAGCAGATGCCGATCCTCTTCGCCTTGAAGGCTCCGCGGAAGGTGTAGGGCAGGAACAGCACCGGGCCGCCCGCCCGGAACAGGATCTCGCTCGGCACGTCGTTGTCGAACGAGCCCTGCGCCGGATCGGGCTGGAGCACGACGCTGAGATCGTGCAGCCGTGCCATCTCGCCGAGCGAGCCGGCGGCATCCGCCGGGATCGCACCGAGTGCGTGGCAGGTATAGGAGATGCCGGCGTTCGCCGCCTCGCTCTTGAATACCGCGAGCGCAGCCTCGGCCCGCTCCACGGCGCGTTCGCGTTCCAGCTCGAACACGGCCGCTACCGCCGCGCCGCCTTCCATGACATAAGCCGTACTGGTGGCGACATAGCCGACCGCGACCGCGTCGAGATGCGCGTTGAGGTTCGCCGCGAGCGAGACCGAGCCGTCGATCGCGGGACGCATGGGACGTTCGGTGGGAATGTGGACGAGAATGTCTTTGTACATGGCGCGCCTCCGCTGAGCATCATCCGATGGCCTCAGTTTTTCACTGCGCGAAGGCGGCGCGTTGAGCTGTATCAAACGTCCGGATTGCCTGCTGCGCCCGCTCATCCGTTCTTTGCCGAGATTTAATCGGACGGACGGGACGCCGTAAGGTGGCAGCGACCATGTTGCGGGCAAGGCGACATCTGCTCAACATGGATATTTCGACATGAACGATCGCGTCAATTCCGACATCCCCACGTCTCGCAAGATCTTGCGGCCGCGCCGGCTCGCGCTGCTCGGCACCGTGGCCGCGCTGGGCGTGGCCGCCCTGGCCATCGCGCCAGGCGCTTCGCCGTACGGCGTCAACGCCTTGATCACGCCGGCGCAGGCGGCCGAAGCCGCCGCGACGCCGCCCGGCTTCGGCGATCTCGTCAGCAGGGTCAAACCCGCTGTGATCTCGGTGCGGGTCAAAATCGATCAGGACAACGACAAGAGCGCGATGCTGCAGCAGAACCGGATGGATTCGGACGAGGACACGCCGTTCGACCAGTTCTCGCGACAGTTCGGTTTCCGCTTCCCGGGCGGCGCGAACGGCATGCCGCGCCAGCGCCACCAGATGATCACGGGCGAAGGCTCCGGCTTCTTCATCTCCGCCGACGGCTACGCCGTGACCAACAATCACGTCGTCGATCGCGCCGAGTCGGTGCAGGTGACGATGGACGACGGCACGACCTACACCGCGAAAGTGGTCGGCACCGATCCGAAGACCGATCTCGCGCTGATCAAGGTCGATGGCAGGAAGGACTTTCCGTTCGTCAAGTTCTCCGACCAGAAGCCGCGCATCGGCGACTGGGTGGTCGCGGTCGGCAATCCCTTCGGCCTGGGCGGCACCGTGACCGCCGGCATCGTCTCGGCCAGCGGCCGCGACATCGGCAATGGTCCCTACGACGACTTCATCCAGATCGACGCGCCGATCAACAAGGGTAATTCCGGCGGCCCAGCCTTCGACATGAACGGCAACGTGATCGGTGTGAACACTGCGATCTTCTCGCCCTCGGGCGGCTCGGTCGGCATCGGCTTCGATATCCCGGCTTCGACCGCCAAGCTCGTCGTCGCGCAATTGAAGGAGAAGGGCGCTGTCACCCGGGGCTGGCTCGGCGTGCAGGTGCAGCCGGTGACGCCGGATATCGCCGACAGCCTTGGCCTCAAGGAGGCGCGCGGCGCGATCGTCGACAATCCGCAGGATGGCAGCCCGGCGGCGAAGGCCGGCATCCAGGCGGGCGATGTCATCACCGCCGTCAACGGCACCACGATCAAGGATTCCCGCGACCTCGCCCGCACCATCGCCGGCTTGGCGCCGGGCACGTCCGTGAAGCTCGATGTCTTCCGCAAGGGCGGCAGCAAGGCGGTGACGCTGGCGCTCGGCGAGTTGCCGAACGAGCGGCAGGCCAAGGGCAATGGCAGTGGCAATGCCGAAGAGGGCAGCGGACAGCCGGGTGCCGGCACGCCGCGCCTCGGCCTCAGCCTGGCGCCCGCCGGTGACGTCCAAGGCGCAGGCCAGAACGGCGTGGTCGTCACCGAGGTTGATCCGCAAGGCCCGGCCGCGCAACGCGGCATCCGGACCGGCGACGTCATCCTCAATGTCGGCGGCAAGGCTGTCAGCAATGTCGGCGAGGTGCGCTCCGAGCTGGCGCAGGCCAAATCGTCGGGCAAGCGCAGCGTGCTGCTTCAGGTCAGAAGCGCGGAGGCCACCCGCTTCGTTGCGGTGCCACTCGCATAACGTCAACTCGACCCTTACCAATCCAGGAAGGCGGCCTTCGGGCCGCCTTTTGCACACACGTCACGTCCGCACCAAGCCGGTAACATTCTCGTTAAAGGCAGGCATGATGACCTGGTGCGTCCGAAAAAGCCGTGTTCGCTGATCACACTCGCAAGGCGCCTCGGTGCTCTGCGCCAACGTCGCCGCTGAGAGGGGTTGCAAGCGTGGAACTTCGAGCCTCCCGGCGCTTTGTGGAACTCGCCGGTGGTTCACAAGTGATCGGTGCCGACATGGATCGATTGAAGCTCTCGCTCAGGAGTGCGCTGCTCGTGGCGCCATTGGTGCTCTCCGGTGGAAACGCGCTCGGGCGCGACGACGGCCGCTACGCGAATTCTCCTCTGAAGCCATGGTTCGACAGTTTGCGCAGCCATCTCGGTCCGTGCTGCTCGGATGCGGACGGTTTCGCCCTCGCCGATCTCGACTGGGAGTCGCACAACGGGCGCTACCGTGTCCGCATCGACGGACAGTGGATCGATGTGCCGGATGAGGCCGTCATCACCGAGCCCAACCGGGCCGGCCGCACGATGGTGTGGCCGGTCAAGACTGCGTTCGGGATTTCGATCCGCTGCTTCATGCCGGGGAGCATGATCTGAGGCGGGTCAGCGCGACCGCTTGGATTTGCGCTTCGATGTTTTCTTGTTCGACGATTTCTTGGACGACGTCCTGGACGTTTTCTTGGATGTTTTCTTGGACGTCTTCTTGGCGCTCTTGCGCTTCGAAGCCTTCTTCGGGACTTTCTTGCCCTTCTTGCGTGCCTTCGACAGTCCGATCGCGATGGCCTGCTTGCGGTTCTTGACGCGGCCGCCGCGCCCGCCACGGCCGCTCTTCGCGGTGCCCTTCTTGTAACGCCGCATCTCGGTGGCGACATCGCTGCCCGAGCTGCGTGAGTAGCGGCGCTTTTTTGCCTTGCGTGCCATGCATATTCTCCCTCGGCGGGGAGAACCATTCTGCACAGCCATGGTTCCGGGAGCGTGGAACGGCGCAGGGACTAAAGCGCGATGCGATACTCTAGAAGGAGTTTGCCAGCTCGATCTCCGCTTCCAGCACCTGGATGCGCCGGGCGGCCTCGCTGAAGGACAGATCCCTCGCATATTGGCCGGGCTGGTAGGCCTCTTCGCTGAGCCGCTTCAGCTTGAGGCCCTGCGCCCGCGTCATCTGCTCGCCCAGGAAAAATCTGGCGTCGTATTTACCTTGAACCTGCATCTGGCGTCTCCGTCCTGAAATCGTGACTTGACTATATGTTCTTATTTTGTTCTAACAAGGCATGGACAACAGAATTAATGAAATTCGGCGTAAAATCAGAGCCTTGAGGCTCGAGATGGCCGACGTCGAGGCGTCAGTGCGCGACCTCGTCGAGCGCGATTACGACTGCACGGAAAGGGCCCTGGCGCAGATGGACCTGCGCCGGAAGATCAATCTCTTGATCGCCGAATGGAAGGCGGCCGGCGGCAGCGACGTACTGCCAGACGTCCGCGACCGGGTGCGGCTTCGTGCCGTGAAGACAGGCGGCAATTCCGCGCGCGCAGCCGAGCGCCGCTGAGATCCTTGGCGCCGGATACTGAAGGCCGAGTGCCGAACCAAGATAAGATTAAGATAGAGGGACCCGCAATGGCGGGGCCCTCTACGATTCCAGGACGCGCCTATTTGGTGTTGGTCATGCCGCCCTTGTTGGTCATGGTGCCGCCCTGATCAGAGCCGGGACCGGCGCAGCCTTGGCCGGACGGATCAGCGCCCTTGGAGGACTTGGTGTTTGCGCCGGTGGTCTGTGCCGACGACATTGAGGATCCATGCTTAGCCTTGTGCGATTTGGCCTGGGCGGCAAACGGCGCGGCGGCAAGGCCGGTTGCCAATATTACGGTGAGAGCGAGCTTGGTCGTCTTCATGCGGGGAAACTCCCTGAGTTAAATTGACGCAGGCAGCATACCGCGCGTCGCGGCAGGGAGTTCCCGGCGAAGTATCTTCCGTGCGTCACCCACGCTTCAAGTTTGCTTGTCCTCGGCCAGGATGAACACGGCGCCGGTGAGCGTCGCGCCGATCGCGAAGGTCGTCACCAAGGTGAGGGCGAAGACCATCGCGGCCTGGCTTCCGCCATTGTTCAGCAGGTTGGCGACGGCTGGATTGGACAGGACGAGCGTGAGGCTGAAAATGAGGCCGAGCGCTGCGCCCATCATTGCATGCGTCATCAGCTTGATAAGGCCGCTGGCAGAGATCAGCTCCGACGACTTCTTGGTGCGCATGGGACGGCATCCCGAACTGCCACGCCAACGCGCATGTGATCGCCGGGTTCCGTTCCGCTGAAGGAATTGTTACCGCCCGTTTCATCCGGCGTTCATGCCGGGCTTGCCAAGATGGGCGCCAGCAAAACGGGAACATCGATATGGGTAAGGTCGTCTTTCTTTACCGCTCGCTGGCCTATCGCAACGCGGCCGCGGACATCCTGCGCAAGGCGCGCAAGCTTCCGCTTGGCGCGGAGCGAAGCGCGGCCCGCCGCTACGCGAGGGCGCTGCGCGATCTCGCCCGAACGGAAGCCTGGCTCGAAGGGCGCGTCGCGCGCGAACCACGCACGGCGCAGCGCATGAGCAGCGCAGCGTCAGGTTAACCGGATGCGCGTTGCAATTCGGCAGCGCCGGCGGTGTCGAACTTGCTTGGTGCAGCCGCCGCGGTCTTGCGTGTCAACGGCACCTCAAGACGGCACAGCAGGCCCTCGGCGCGCCAATCGAACTGCGCCTGTCCGCCAAGCTGAGACTCGATGCTCGCAAGCAGGCTTCGCGTGCCGAAGCCGCGCGATTTCGGGGTCTTGACCAGGGGACCGCCGGATTCCTCCCAGCTCAGCGTGAGCAGCTCCTCGTCGACCTGCCAATCGATCGCGAGCCGCCCCGCTCGCGTGGATAGCGCGCCGTATTTTGCCGAATTGGTGAAGAGCTCGTGCAGTGCGAGCGCCAGCGTCTGGGCCGTCGCCGGCAGCAACTGAACTTCGGGCCCTGCCAATTTGATCTGGTCGCCCAGCGAATAGGGCGCAAGCTCCTCGTCGATCAGTCTGGAGAGCTCGGCGCCCTGCCAGCTCGACAGCGACAGGATAGTGTGCACGCGCGCCAGCGCATTGATGCGCCCCTCGACGGCGTTGACATAGGCCTTGACCTCGTCGGCCCGGGTGAGGCGCACGATCGACTGCGCCAGCGCCAGCGCGTTCTTCGCGCGATGATCGACTTCCCGCGCCAGCAGGTTCTGCCGCTCCTCGGCGCGCTTGCGCTCGGTGATGTCGACGGTCACGCCGCTGACGCGCACCACGCGCCCGCTCTCGTCCGTGGTTGCGGCCGCCGTGCCGACGCACCAGCGCACCTCGCCGTCGGGCCGGATGATGCGGAACTCCGTCTCGTAGGCGCGCGTGCCCTTGTTGAACTCGGCGATCGCCTTGCGCAACTGGTCGACGTCGTCGGGATGCAGCAGGGCCTGAACGTTGGCCGGATTGATCTCGAAATTGTCGGGGCTGACGCCGAAGATATTGTATTGCCCCTCGTCCCACATCCAATCGCCGCTGATCCAGTCCCAGTCCCAGGACCCCATCTTGCCTGCCGCGATCGCCATGCTGCGCCGCTGCTCGCTCTCGCGCAGCTTCGCGGTGGAAGCCTCCAGTTCCGCGGTGCGGGCGCGGACGCGATCCTCGAGCTCGTGGTTCAGCCGTTCGAGCTCGCGCGTCTTGCGGTAGAGCTCGGCAAACACCTTGATCTTGGCGCGCAGCACCTCCGGCACGACCGGCACCGGCACGTAATCGACCGCGCCCATCTCGTAGCCGCGCAGCCGGTCGATGTCGCTGACCTGGATGGCCGAGATGAAGATCATGGCGGTCTTCTGAAAGCGCGGATGCTCTCGGATCATCGCGGCGAGCTCGAAGCCGTCGAGCTCGGGCATGCAGACGTCGACCAGAATCACGGCGATCTCGGTCTTGAGCAGCACCTCCAGCGCTTCGCGGCCCGAGGAGGCGATCACGAGGTTCTCTCCGAGATCCTTCAGGATCACCTCATAGGCGAGCAGCTTGGCCGGCTGATCGTCGACGAGCAGGATGTTGACCTTTTCCTGGTCCATACGCGTGTCCAACTCAGCGATGCAGCCACATGCGGATCGCAAGCAGCAATTGGTCGGTGTTGACCGGCTTGGCGAGGTAATCGGACGCGCCGGCTTCGAGGCACTTCTCGCGGTCGCCCTTCATCGCCTTGGCGGTCAACGCGATGATCGGCAGGCGGGAGAAGGCCGGGTTCTCGCGGATCACGCCGATGGTCTGATAGCCATCCATCTGCGGCATCATGATGTCCATCAGCACGATCGCGATCTCCGGATTGGATTCGACCAGTGTCACCGCCTCGCTGCCGGTCGTGGCCGTCAGCACCTTCATGCCGCGTCGTTCCAGCACGCTCGAGAGCGCGAAGATATTGCGGGCATCGTCGTCGACGAGCAGGGCGGTCTTGCCGATCAGGTCCTCGTCGGAACTGTTCAGCTTCTCCAGCATGCGCTGCTTCTCGATCGGCAGCTCCGTGATCACGCGGTGCAGGAACAACGCGGTCTCGTCGAGCAGGCGCTCGGGCGATTCCACGCCCTTGACCACGATGCTGCGTGCCATGGTGTGAAGCTCGGCATCCTCCTCGGCGGAAAGCTCGCGGCCGGTGAACACCACGACGGGGATGTTCGACAGCGCCTCGTCGTTGCGGATCTGATCGAGCACCTCGAAGCCGCTCATGTCGGGCAGCCTGAGGTCGAGCACCACGCAATCGCAGGGCTGCTCGCGCAACGTCGTGAGCGCGCCGGCCCCGGTATCCGTGGCCAGGATCTCGATGTCGTCGTGGTGCAGCAGCTCGCGGATCGAGAGCCGCTCGGCCTCGTTGTCCTCGACGATCAAGAGCCGCTTGCGCCGCGGCCGCGCATATTCCTTGATCTGCGTCAGCGCGGCCGAGACGCCCTCGGTCGTCGTCGGCTTGTTGACGAAGGAGAAGGCGCCGCGCGCCAGCGCATGCTGGCGATCCTCGTCGAGCGTGATGATCTGGACCGGGATGTGGCGGGTGAGCGGATTGTGCTTGAGCTGGCTCAACACGGTCCAGCCCAGCATGTCGGGCAGGAACACGTCGAGGGAGACGGCCGTCGGCTGGTATTGCTTGGCGAGCTCGAGGGCCTCGGCGCCGCGCGCGGCGACCAGGACCTTGAAGCCCTTGTCGCGGGCCAGATCGACCAGCACGCGGGCATAATGCGGGTCGTCCTCGACGATCAGGAGAATGGTGTCGCCGGGCTCAAGGTTGAGGCGGTCGTCGGGCAGCTGCTCGATAACGCGCTGCTGGTCAGGCGCGGCAGGCTGCAGCGCTGGCGGCTGGCCGTATTGCTGTGACGCCGGCGCCCGCGGCGCAAGGGTCGGGCCGGAATATTTCAAGGGCAGATAGAGCGTGAAGGTCGAGCCCTTGCCCGGCGCGCTGCGCAGGTGGATCTCGCCGCCGAGCAGGCTGGCAAGCTCGCGGCTGATCGCAAGGCCGAGGCCGGTGCCGCCATATTTGCGGCTGGTGCCGGCATCGGCCTGCTGGAACGCCTCGAAGATCAGCTTCTGTTTCTCCAGGGGAATGCCGATGCCGGTGTCGGACACTTCGAAGGCGATCACGGCCGGCGCCGAGTTCAGCACCGGATGATCCGTCCCCCAGCCGCCGATTGCGCCGGCGACCTTCAGGCGCACTTCGCCGTCGGCGGTGAACTTGAAGGCGTTGGAGAGCAGATTCTTCAGAACCTGTTGCAGCCGCTTGGAGTCGGTCACGATGCTGCGCGGCAGGTTCGGATCGACATCGATCTTGAACGACAGGTTGCGGTTGTCCGCCTCGTGCCGGAACGGCCGGCCGACGGTCTCGAGCAGGTTCGCGGTCAGGATCTCCTCGGCGTCGACCGTCACGGTGCCGGACTCGATCTTGGAGAGATCGAGAATGTCGCTGATGAGGTTGAGCAGGTCGGTGCCGGCACCATGGATGGTGCGGGCGAACTCGACCTGCTTGGCCGAGAGGTTGCCATCAGGGTTGTCGCTGAGCTGCTGTCCGAGGATCAGGATCGAGTTCAGCGGCGTACGCAGCTCGTGGCTCATATTGGCGAGGAATTCGGACTTGTACTTCGACGTCAGCGCGAGCTCGGTCGCCTTCTCCTCGAGCGCGCGGCGGGCCTGCTCGATCTCCTGGTTCTTGCGTTCGACCTCGACGTTGCGCTCGGCGAGCTGCTGCGCCTTCTGCTCGAGCTGGTCGTTGGTCTGCTGCAATTCGCGCTGCTGGGTCTGCAGCTCGCCGGCGAGCTGCTGCGACTGCTTGAGCAGGCCTTCGGTCTGCATCGTGGCCTCGATCGAATTGAGCACGATGCCGATGGAGTCGGTGAGCTGCTCCAGGAACGTCATCTGCGAGGTCGTGAAGGAGACCAGCGAGGCGAGCTCGATCACGGCCTTGACCTGGCCCTCGAACAGCACCGGCAGCACGACGAGGTTCTTCGGGGCGACGCGGAACAGCGCCGAGTTGATCGGCACCACGTCCGAGGGAATGTCGGAGACGACGCGCGGCCGCTTGTCGAAGGCGCATTGGCCGATCAGGCCTTCGCCGAACTGCAGCACCGGCTGATAGGGGTAGACGCCGTCGCTGGCGTAGGAGGCGAGCAGCAGGAGCTGGGGATCGTTCTCGTTCTCGACCTGGTAGATCACGCCCGTATGGGCGTTCACCAGCGGCGACAATTCGGTGAGCAGCAATCGGCCGACCGTGGTGAGATCGCGCTGTCCCTGGAGCATGTTGGTGAACTTGGCGAGGTTGGTCTTGAGCCAGTCCTGCTCGGTATTCACGTCCGTCGTGAGACGGAGGTTGGTGATCATCGTGTTGATGTTGTCCTTCAGCTCCGCCACTTCGCCGCGGGCGTCGACCTGGATTGACCGCGTCAGGTCGCCCTTGGTCACCGCAGTTGCGACTTCCGCGATCGCGCGCACCTGCGAGGTCAGGTTGGCCGCGAGCAGGTTGACGTTGCCGGTGAGATCCTTCCAGGTGCCGGCAGCGCCGGGCACGTTGGCCTGGCCGCCGAGCCGGCCTTCGACGCCGACCTCGCGCGCCACCGACGTCACCTGATCGGCGAAGGTCGCGAGCGTCTCGGTCATGTTGTTGATGGTGTCGGCGAGCGCTGCGACCTCGCCCTTCGATTTCACCGTGAGGTTCTGCTTCAGATCGCCATTGGCGACGGCGGTCACCACCTTGACGATGCCGCGGACCTGCTCGGTCAGGTTCGCCGCCATGAAGTTGACGGTGTCGGTGAGATCCTTCCACGTGCCGGCGACGCCGGGCACCTGAGCCTGGCCGCCCAGCTTTCCTTCCGTGCCGACCTCGCGCGCGACGCGCGTCACTTCGCCGGCGAAGGCGTTGAGCTGGTCCACCATGGTGTTGATGGTGTTCTTCAGCTCCAGGATTTCGCCCTTCACGTCGACAGTGATCTTGCGCGAGAGGTCGCCGCGCGCGACCGCCGTGGTGACTTCGGCGATGTTGCGGACCTGGGTGGTGAGGTTCGCAGCCAAGAGGTTGACGTTGTCCGTGAGATCCTTCCAGGTGCCGCCGACGCCGGGCACCACGGCCTGACCGCCGAGCCGGCCCTCGGTGCCGACCTCGCGCGCCACGCGCGTGACTTCGGCGGCGAAGGAGCGGAGCTGCTCGACCATGGTGTTCAGCGTGTCCTTCAGGAGAAGGATCTCGCCGCGTACGTCCACCGTGATCTTCTTCGACAGGTCGCCGCCGGCGATGGCGGTTGCGACCTCGGCGATGTTGCGGACCTGCGCCGTCAGGTTGGAGGCCATGAAGTTGACGTTGTCGGTGAGGTCCTTCCAGGTGCCGGCGACGCCGGGCACCTCGGCCTGGCCGCCGAGCTTGCCTTCGGTGCCGACCTCGCGCGCCACGCGCGTGACTTCGCCGGCAAAGCCGTTGAGCTGGTCCACCATGGTGTTGATGGTGTTCTTCAGCTCGAGGATTTCGCCCTTCACGTCGACGGTGATCTTGCGCGAGAGGTCGCCGCGCGCCACCGCGGTCGTCACCTCGGCGATGTTGCGGACCTGGGCGGTGAGGTTACCCGCCATCGAGTTGACGCTGTCGGTGAGATCCTTCCAGGTGCCGGCGACGCCGGGCACGTTGGCCTGACCGCCGAGGCGGCCTTCGGTGCCGACCTCGCGCGCCACGCGCGTCACCTCGCCCGCGAAGCGGTTGAGCTGGTCGACCATGGTGTTCAGCGTGTCCTTGAGCTGAAGGATCTCGCCGCGCACGTCCACGGTGATCTTGCGCGACAGGTCGCCGCCGGCGATGGCGGTGGCAACTTCCGCGATGTTGCGGACCTGCGCGGTGAGGTTACCCGCCATCGAGTTCACGGAGTCGGTCAGGTCCTTCCACGTGCCGGCGACTCCGGGCACGTCGGCCTGGCCGCCGAGCTTGCCGTCGGTGCCGACCTCGCGCGCCACGCGCGTGACTTCGCCGGCGAAGGCGTTGAGCTGGTCGACCATGGTGTTGAGCGTTTCCTTCAGCTGAAGGATTTCGCCCGAGACGTTCACCGTGATCTTCTTGGACAAGTCGCCCTTCGCCACCGCGGTTGCGACCTCGGCGATGTTGCGGACCTGGCCGGTGAGGTTCGAGGCCATCGAGTTGACGCTGTCGGTGAGGTCCTTCCACGTGCCGCCGACGCCGCGCACCACCGCCTGACCGCCGAGCTTGCCTTCGGTGCCGACCTCGCGCGCCACGCGCGTGACTTCACCGGCGAAGGCGTTGAGCTGGTCCACCATCGTGTTGATGGTGTCCTTCAACTCGAGGATCTCGCCGCGCACGTCCACGGTGATCTTCTTCGAGAGATCGCCGCCGGCGACCGCGGTGGTCACCTCGGCGATGTTGCGGACCTGCGCGGTCAGGTTCGAGGCCATCGAGTTGACGCTCTCGGTGAGGTCCTTCCAGGTGCCGGCGACGCCGAGCACGTTGGCCTGGCCGCCGAGCCGGCCCTCGGTGCCGACCTCGCGGGCGACGCGCGTCACTTCGCCGGCGAAGGCGTTGAGCTGGTCGACCATGGTGTTGAGCGTTTCCTTCAGCTGAAGGATCTCGCCCGAGACGTTCACCGTGATCTTCTTCGACAAGTCGCCGCTCGCGATGGCGGTCGCGACGTCGGCGATGTTGCGGACCTGCGCGGTCAGGTTGGAGGCCATGAAGTTGACGTTGTCGGTGAGGTCCTTCCAGGTGCCGGCCACGCCGGGCACCTGGGCCTGACCGCCGAGCTTGCCCTCGGTGCCCACCTCGCGCGCGACGCGCGTGACTTCCGAGGCGAACGAGTTGAGCTGGTCCACCATGGTGTTGATGGTGTCCTTCAGCTCCAGGATCTCGCCGCGCACGTCCACGGTGATCTTGCGCGAGAGGTCGCCGCGCGCCACGGCGGTGGTGACGTTGGCGATGTTGCGCACCTGTGCGGTCAGGTTGCCGCACATCGCGTTGACGGAGTCGGTCAGGTCCTTCCAGGTGCCGGCGACGCCGGGCACGATGGCCTGGCCGCCGAGCTTGCCGTCGGTGCCGACCTCGCGCGCCACGCGCGTCACTTCGGAGGCGAAGGAGCGCAGCTGGTCCACCATCGTATTGATGGCTTCCTTGAGCTGGAGGATCTCGCCGCGGACGTCGACCGTGATCTTCTTGGAGAGGTCGCCGTTGGCGACCGCGATCGTCACCTCGGCGATGTTGCGAACCTGGTTGGTCAGGTTGTTCGCCATCGAGTTGACGCTCTCGGTGAGGTCCTTCCAGACGCCGGTCACCTCCGGCACCTGGGCCTGGCCGCCGAGCTTGCCTTCGGTGCCGACCTCGCGCGCCACGCGCGTCACCTCCGAGGTGAACACGCCGAGCTGCTTGATCATGGTGTTGACGATCGTCGCCGACTGCAAGAACTCGCCGCGGAGCGGACGGCCGTCGACGTCGAGCTTGACGGTCTGCAGCAGGTCGCCTTGGGCGACAGCGGCAACCGCGCGCGTCACCTCGCGGGTCGGCCACAACAAGTCGTCGATCAGCGTGTTGACCGAACCTTCCATGTCGGCCCATGAGCCCGACGCAAGGCCGAATTTCACCCGCTGGCGGGTCTTTCCTTCGCGTCCCACCACCTGGCCGACCAGCTCGAGCTGCTGTGCCATGCGCTGGTTGGCGGCGATAATTTCGTTAAAAGTGTCGGCGATCTTGCCGTCGATACCGAGATAGTCGCCGCTCATGCGCACCGAAAAGTCACCGCTGCGCATCGCCTGGAGGGCGAGCAGCAGCTCCGCTCGGGAATCCGGCTCGGACGTACCGTTGATTTTTGGCTTTGGGACGCGACGACCGGAGCGTGATGCAGTTCCGGAATCGAGGTCGCTCATACTGTTTCCCCCGCAGGCGTCGGCCGAATCTGAGGCAAGACGCGTTCGACGAAATAAGAGCGTCAGCCAAATTCGAAATCAAGCGCCAAGGTACGGCGCAAGGAAAGGGAACCCGCTTTGCTCAGCCCAACCGAGCTAACGACGGACCGGCCGGTTTGGTTCCATACCTCTCGAAAGGAAAAAAGGCCGCAGGGGCGGGTCGTCCACGCGTCCGTCGTGCGCAGTCCTCCTTCGGAACGGAGCGCCGAGCCTGACGGTTAGCCAGCGCAGACAGGAGAACGGATATGAAAGCAGCAATTGCCGCCATCGCCATCACGGCGCTTGCCGCGGGGTCGGCTCTGGCGCAGGGCGGTGCGCCAAGCGGCCGCGGCTCCGTGACGGGCGACCCCGCCGCAAGCTCCGCCAACCCGCAGGCGGACACGCCGACCACCGGAGCGGCCACCCGCTCGAATCCAAGCGGAAGCGGCACGTCCTCGTCCGGCGGCAAGGACGACAACGGCGATGCGGGTCGCGACAAGATGCCGGAGAGCGACCGCACCGTGCGGCCGCAGAGCCAGCAACGTCCGAGCGACAAGTAGAGGTTATTTGTCCGCCATGGTGCGCTCGGCGTCCCTGACCTGCGCGCGCAGCAGCGGCAGTTGTTCGCGCGCGAACGCTGCGAGCGCCGCATTGTCGGGCGCCGTTAGATAGCGTTCGAGCAGGCCGATGATCGATTCATACTCGGGAATCTGCGCGGCATAGAAGCTTCTGACATAGGCCGGACCATCCGACATTTCGGGCTCGACGAGGCTCGCGCTCGAGGATGTTGCCCTGCCGAGCTGCAGTTCCGCGCCGATGGCCTCCTGAACCTCTTTCAGCCTCTTGTCGCGCTTAGCCGATTCCTCGGCGCGCAGGGCGGCGAGGTTCTTGACCTCGGCGTTGCCCTTGAGGTCGGTGTTCTCGAGCAGCCCCTGTTGAAACCGGCTGAAATTGTAGGCACCGCTGATCACCTCGATCGCGGAGGGCGCCCGTGCGCCGGGCTTTCGTTCGCCAAGGCTGTCGGCAAGCGCCGAGGCGCTGATCAATGCCAGAATGATTGCGGCGACAACTCGCATCGATCTTCAATGACGAACCGCATGCGAAAGTTCCCCGACCATTACGATCCGGTAAGCGGGTTGCGGCGCAAGAGTTCCGTCCCCACGTCCTCTATATGAAACAGTCTGACGTCTTCAGAGACAACGCCGACAATTGTCTTCAGCTTGCCGAGCGCGCTGACGGACAGCCCGCCCATAAGCGCTATTCGCGCATGGCCGACGCCTGGACGGCACTCGCCAACGAGCAGGATTGGCTCGACGGCGAAATTTCGCCCGTTCCCGTCCATGCAGCTCCAAAGCGGAACGGGTGAGCTCGTCTTCAAAAATCTGCATGTGAGACCGCTCACGGAAGGCGCACAACTGATTTGGAATCATCCGGGAACGTCGATCGCGGAGATTTCCAATTGCAGAAGGAGGTTTGGCGATGGCTCCACGTCTGGCTCTTCTCTCCCTCATTCTCGCCTTTGGCGTCTCCGTCGCGTTCGCGACGGTGACGACGGTGCGACAGGTGCATCTTGAGAGCGCATCTGCCGTCCATGCCGTGCGCAGCTGATTGCGGCAGCGGAACATTCGACGCCGCAATGCGTAAGCGCTCCGACACATCAGCAGAAGCGAGAGCGCATCATGGCCCATTCCGACCAAGGCATCGTCAAGGACAAGCGTGGGGAGGAGCAGCCCCGCGACAAGGAACGTGCGCAATCCGTGCACAAGGCGGATCCGAAAGGCTCGCCCTCGCGTGAAGCGACGCGCGATCCCAAGCTGAACGACAACATCAAGACGCCGGGTTCCGGCGCCATGCCGGACGGCTCGAGCGACGCCACGGGCTAGCTCTCACCAGGAACGAATTTCCGCGGGAAGAGTCGACGGATTGCTTCCGGCAGTCATGCCCCCGGTGCGCCGGAAGCAATCTCCAAGGACGGCCCTGGCACCCACCGTGCCGGGGTCGTTTGCTTTTGGAGGGGCTTTCCGTGCGTCATTCGGCGCCGCTCTCCGGATCCCCCTGAGTATGTCCTTCAGGCCCGCGGCCGAATACGCCGAAGCTGCTTGACTTCACGCCGGCAGCGGCATCGACGCCCACAGCGGCCAGTCCGAACTTCAGGAGTTCGCGGACTGCTGCCGCCCGCGTCGGCATGCGGTGCTTGAACCGGAAATCGTCAATGGCGGCCAACTCTTCCGGCGAGAGCATGACCTGAAGGCGCTCGGCGCGAAGGTCGTTCATGGCGATCACGCAACTTGAGTAGGTTGAGTAGCTTACTCAACGAACCAACTTGATGAGAGTTCCGCGAAAGCCGACGAAGTCTGCAGATGAGTAGAAAATCCAATAAAATCAATAATTTATTGAAACGCATGCCGCCGTAAGGCATTGTTCCCGAAGGGAGAGAGACCATGACCGACGAAGTCAGGTTACCTCGCAAGCTTTCCGAAGAACGTGCAGCGCCCGAGCCGGTGCGGCCAAGCCAGCAGAAGATCATCGACGAGGTCGAGCGCTGGGCCAACAGCCCGGGCCTCCAGCCGCCGCAATCGCAGCCTTCGACGGGAGCGAAAGCGAGCTAGGGCATGATCCGGAAAAGTGTGAAGCGGTTTTCCGCAAAGATCATGCGTAAACAAGAAGCGCGATGACGTTTCATCCAAATCTCATCGCGCTTTAAGGCTTTGCGAAGCGAGAGCCCGTTGCCGACGGCGAATGGCCTGATCGGCGCGATTTGTGGGAGACACTGCGAAGCTTGCGCCTGAGCCACCAGGCCGACACGGACACAATGGCCCAGACCGTCATCGCGGCGAAAAAAGCGAGCGCGACGCTTGCCCCGACGATCAAATGGAAGATAGCGGCGAACGCGGCGAGGGCGATGCTACCGAGCGCGGCGCCGGCAGCATCGAGCGCCGCGGCCTTCTGTCCGCGACGCCGCCCGCTCAGGCCGGCCTTCTCCTTGGCGTGACGCTCGTGGCTTTCGATCAGCGTCGCGCTGGCGCAGAAGATGGCCGGAAGAGCAAGAAAGAGCCCGCCGACGGACGGGCCGAACTTCGAGCCGATAACGCCCGCGAGCACCGTCGCACCGCCGCCGAGCACGAAGCGAATGGCGTACTCGTACCACCGCGTCTGTTTCAGCGCCGATGTCGATAGCTTCACCAGCATCAGGCGGCACCTCCCAGGCCGGCGAGCAGCCCGAAGGCGACAACGAGCCATGCGGCAAAGGCGAGGATCGTGGCTGGAAGCGCGCCGAAACGGAACCTCATCAGGAGGTGGCAGACGACGACGCTGTAGCAGGCGAGCGCGACGGCGCCATAGATCATCGTCCAGCTCTGGGCCGCAGCATATTGCGGGCCGTGCTGGACCACTGCGATGGCGAGGGTGGCAAGCGCCACCGACGGTGCGGCGCCGAGCAGCCCGGCAAAGCTCTTCGGCCGCAGCATGTCACCGAGGATCGCGAAGACGGATACGATCAGGCCGCCGGCGACGAAGCGCACGAGATATTCAGTCATGGCTGTCCCCCCGAGCCCTTGCGCTGCCGCTGCCGTGACTTCGCCATCGTGAACGGCCGGAACAGGCGCTCGACAACGATGCCCAGCATGAAACCTGCCACGACATCGCTGATCCAGTGCGCGAGCAGCGCGACACGCGTCAGGGACAGCGCCACCGCAAAGGAGCGCGCCAGGTTGCGCGGGGCCGGCGGCAACAGGCCCGCGGCCGAGGCAAGGGCGCCCATATGCACGGCGTGACCTGAGGGAAATGCATCATGCGCGCGCCCCGAAAAGGGAACACCGCGCCCATGGCCGCTCACCGTCAGCCGGTCGGGCCTCGTCTGATCGAACACGGATTTCAAGACATGCGGTAACACGGCCGTCGCCAGCGACACGATCAGGACGTGATCGGCAACGGGGCGCTGCTGCGGGTGCCGGAGGCGGGTGTAGAGCCATCCTGCTGCCGCGAGCGCAACCAGGACATGCTCGTCGGCGCCCCACGTCATGGCCTGGGCAGCATGCTCGAGCCCCCAGTTGGTATTGTGCGCGATCTCGTTGGCGATCGCCGTATCGATCCGGGTGGGTTTGACTGTTACAAGGGCCATCGGTCCGTCGGCGACTGTTCCTCCATGACAGTTTTGTAAAGCCTGGAAACAAAGAAGGTTCCTGGCTCAACCGGCAGGCACCGCCCAGGGGCAGCGCGATGACGTTCTCATCGCGCGCGAGAAGGGACGCCGGCAGGGCCGGCATCCCTCAGCAATGCGTTACTTGTTGGATTGGCCGACGCTCGGCGCCCGGCCGAGGTTCTTGGCCATCTCGAGGTGGTGCTTCAACGCCGGGAGCGTCTTGCCGGCCCAATCCTTGAGCTGGGTATTGTCGCCGCCCTTGGCGTAGCGCTCGAACAGCGACACGGCATCTTCATGCGCGCTGACCTGATAGGAATTGTAGTCCGAGCTGAAATCCTTGCCGCTCGCATTCTTGAGTTTGTCGATCTTGCTCTGATGCGAGCTGTCGAGCGCCGTCGGCAGCTTGGCCTGCACCTTGCCATTGCCGACCAGTCCCTTGAGCTCGTTGCTCGTCTTGGTGTGATCGGTGATCATCTGCTGCGCGAAGGCTTTCTCTTCCGCGTTGCCCTTCTGCTGGGCGAGCTTGCTCGATTCGATCTCAAACATGTCGCTGATCGCGACCTGCGTCACGAAGTCCGCGGTCGCAGGCGCAACGCCGAGCGCCGAATTCACGCCGGTCTTTTCGCCCAGCGACTGGGCGAGGGCAGGGCCTGCGAGAATCATGCAGGCAAGAGCGATGATTGTGCGTTTCATGGTCAAATCCTTCCGAAAAGGTCGCGTGGCCGCTTGCCGGCGACGTGCGGCGACCAACACGCCGCCGGGGCCGAGGTTCCTAACGGCTAATCCGCGCGATTCCGTCCGGTGCGCGGATTGATGGGATCTGTCGGCTTGCGTCGAAGCCGTTCGGGCAGGAACGGTTCGGCCGCCGTGGCGGTCGCGTCGGCCCGTACGTCCGCGTGGTGCTGCGCCTGCTCGTGGGAGGTGGGGTTGTCACTGATCCGGCGCTTGACGTCGAGACCGTCGACCGGATCGTTGACGCCGTGCCGGATGTCGCGGAAATCACTCATGGCTCGCCTCATTGCTTTCCTGGCAGTATCGATTCCAGCACCTGCCGCGCTGCTCCCTTGATCATCCCGCTCTCGTTCGGGTCGCCCTTCATCAGGGCGAGCGAGAAGTTCTTCGCCTGCTGCAAGGTGATGTGCGGCGGCAGCGGCGGCACCTCGGGATCGGTTTTCACTTCCAGCACGACGGGCATCTCGCTTGTTAGCGCCTGCTCCCAGGCCGAGCCGAGCAGCTGTGGGCTGTCGACGAAGATGCCGCGCAGGCCGATCAGTTCGGCGAAGCGCGAATAGGAGACATCGGGAATGCGCTGTGACGCCTCGAACTTGGGATCACCGTTGATGATGCGTTGCTCCCAGGTCACCTGATTGAGGTCCTCGTTGTTGAAGACGCAGACGATGAAACGCGGGTCCTTCCAGTCGCGCCAATACTTCGTAGCGGTGATCAGCTCGGCCATGTTGTTCATCTGCATGGCGCCGTCCCCGACGAGTGCAATCACGGGGCGGTCCGGATGGGCGTATTTGGCCGCGAGCGCGTAAGGCACAGCAGCACCCATCGAGGCGAGCCCGCCGGAAAGCGAGGCCGTCATGCCACGCCGCATCTTCAGGTCGCGGGCGAACCAGTTGGCACATGAGCCGGAATCGCTGGTGATGATCGCGCGGTCGGGCAGGCGCGGTGACAATTCCCAGGCGACGAGCTGCGGATTGACTGGCGCGGCGGGCTGATGCGCGCGGTCATCCAATGTCTTCCACCAGGTCGCAACGTCGTCCTGGATGCCCTGGCGCCAGGCACCGTCGCTCTTGGGTTTCAGCCGCGGCAACAATGCCCGCAGCGTCTCGGCGGCATCTCCGACGAGGCCGACTTCCATGGGAAAGCGGATCGACATCATGCCGGCGTCGATGTCGATCTGGACGCCACGCGCGCTGCCTTCCTTCGGCAGGAATTCGGCGTAGGGAAAGGCCGAGCCCACCATCAGCAGCGTGTCGCATTCCATCATCATGTTGTAGCTGGGCTCGGTGCCGAGCAGGCCGATCGAGCCGGTGACCCATGGCAGGTCGTCGGGCAGCGCCGCCTTGCCGAGCAGCGCCTTGGCGCAGCCGGCCGACAGCCGGTCGGCGACCGCGATGATGTCGTCGGTGGCGCCGAGCGCTCCGGCGCCGACGAGCATTGCGACCTTTTTGCCGGCATTGAGGATCTCCGCGGCGCGGTCGAGATCGGCATCACGAGGGATGACTTTAGGCGCGCTGTATCCAACGCCCGAGTGCAGCGTGCCGTGGGCGCGGGGCGGGTCCTCGTAAGCCTCCTCCTGCAAGTCGTTGGGCAAGATGATGACGGTGGGAGTCCGCCGCGCCAGTGCGATCCGCACCGACCGATCAATCAGGTGCCGCACCTGCGCAGGCGAGGAGGCCTGCATGACATAGGCGCCGGCGACGTCCTTGAACATCGAGAGGAGGTCGAGTTCCTGCTGATATTGACCGCCGAGGGCGTTGCGCGACTGCTGGCCGACGATCGCCAGCACCGGCTGGTGATCGAGCAGCGCATCGTACAGCCCGGTGACGAGATGCGAGGCGCCGGGACCGGAGGTCGCAATGCAGACGCCGAGCTGACCTGAGAATTTTGCGTAGGCGGTGGCCATGAATGCCGCCATTTCCTCGTGCCGCGCCTGCACGAAGCCGATCTTGCCGCCCGCCCGGTTCATCGCACCGAACACGCCGTTGATGCCGTCGCCGGGATAGCCAAAGATGTGGCGCACGCCCCATTGGTGCAGGCGCTGAATGATGAAGTCGGAGACGGTCTGGGACATTGCGGGCGGCTTTCTCAGTTGCGGCCTCGATAGCCTCAGAGAACCGGTTCTTTGTGGCGATGTTCCCAAGCATTTCCGGAACACGCGCCGGAACGATCACGCACCCCTTTCGGTTGATTCACACATGGCTGAGTGGAGAACAATGATGCTCAATCAGAGCGAACTGGACCGTAACGAGATGGGCCGGCTGATCGGAAGCGACAAGGTCGAGGGAACCGCGGTCTACGGTGCCGATCGCAACAAGATCGGTTCAATCGAACGGGTCATGATCGACAAGATCAGCGGCAAGGTCTCATATGCGGTGCTTGGTTTCGGCGGCTTTCTCGGCCTCGGCAATGATCACTATCCGTTGCCCTGGCAGTCGCTGAAGTACGACACCGAGCTCGGCGGTTACGTGACTGCGATCACCGCCAAGGATCTGGAAGGCGCGCCGAAATACGGTGAGAAGACCGACTGGAACTGGAGCGACGACGCCGCCGTGCGCGGCATCAACTCCTATTACGGTGTTCCCTTCGCTTGAGCTTTGAGAGGCGCGGCGCCTCACTCACTCCGAGAGGCGCGGCGCCTCACTCACTCCGCCGCTTCTCTCCGCCCCGGGCCCGCATGCACATGCACCTGCTTGGCATGCAGCACCTCGCCGCATTCCGAGCACACCATTACGGGATCGAACAGCTTGCCGCAGCTCTTGTGCTCGTGCAGCAGCGGGCGGCCGCGCTCGTCGCCCATATGGGCGTCGCCCCAATGCACCATCGCCATGATGATCGGGTAGAGGTCGAGCCCCTTCTGGGTGAGGATGTATTCGTAGCGCTTCGGCGCCTCGGAATAGGGGACGCGGCGCAGGATGCCGAAGCGGACCAGCTTCTTCAGACGCTCCGAGAGCAGATGGCGTGTGATCTGCAGCGAGGACTGAAACGCCTCGAACCGCCGGACCCGCAAGAAGCACTCGCGCAGGATCAGCAGCGTCCAGCGGTCGCCAATCGCGGCGACGGTGCGCGCAAGCGAGCAGGGCTCTTCCTCCAGCGTGTCCCATTTCATGATGCGGTTTCCTGCGAGTCGTCAGTCTGAAAAAGGAACTAAGTTGATCGATCAGAGGGATTTTCACTAGAAGCTAACATTCAGCCGCTCAGTTTGACAGTTCTATTTTTGAACTATAGCCTCCGGCACACAAACGCCGCGCGCTCGCAGTGCGGCCCATGGGAGGAGGCGGTCTTGTCCAAGCGAAACGCCACTGCGGCCGTCATCGGGGCCGGCGATTTCATCGGCGCCGAGATCGCCAAGAAGTTTGCCGCCGAAGGGTTCTCGATTTTCGCCGGCCGCCGCAATGGCGATAAGCTGGCGCCGCTGGTGCAAGAGATCGAAGCTGCCGGCGGCGAGATCCACGCCCGCTCACTCGACGCGCGGAAGGAAGACGAGGTCATCGCCTTCCTCAATGACGCCGACAAGCATGCACCGCTCGAAGTCTGCATCTTCAACGTCGGCGCCAACGTCAATTTCCCGATCCTCGACACCACCGAGCGCGTGTTTCGGAAAGTGTGGGAGATGGCCTGCTATTCCGGCTTCCTCGCGGGCCGTGAGGCGGCGCGGCTGATGCTGCCGCGCGGCGGCGGCAACATCTTTTTCACGGGTGCGACTGCAAGCCTGCGCGGCGGCAGCGGGTATGCCGCCTTCGCCAGCGCCAAGTTCGGCCTGCGCGCGGTCGCGCAGGCGATGGCGCGCGAGCTCGGGCCGAAGAACATCCACGTCGCCCATCTCGTCATCGATTCCGGCGTCGACACCGAATGGGTGCGCCAGCGGCGGCTCGAGGCGCTCGGGCCGAATGCGCTCGATAATCCCGATCTCCTGATGCCGCCGTCATCGGTCGCGAACGCCTATTGGCAGCTTTACCAGCAGCCGAAGAGCGCCTGGACCTTCGAGATCGAGATCCGCCCCTTCGGAGAGAAATGGTGACCGCGGCGAGAAAGTCCGGCTAGACTGAGCTCAACATCAAGCAATACCGGGAGGACCTTCAGTGAAGACCGCGATCACCGAACTGTTCGGCATCGAGCACCCGATCATCCAGGGCGGCATGCATTTCGTCGGCTTCGCCGAGCTGGCCGCTGCCGTCTCCAATGCCGGCGGGCTCGGCATCATCACCGGTCTCACGCAGAAGACGCCCGAGCTGCTCGCCAAGGAGATCGCGCGCTGCCGCGACATGACGGACAAGCCGTTCGGCGTCAACCTCACCTTCCTGCCGACCTTCTCGGCGCCGCCTTATCCGGAATACATCGCGGCCATCGTCGAGGGTGGCATCAAGGCGGTGGAGACCGCGGGCCGCAGCCCGGAAGCCTACATGCCGGCGCTGAAGGCCGCCGGCATCAAGGTCATCCACAAATGCACATCGGTGCGCCACTCGCTGAAGGCCGAGCGCATCGGCTGCGACGCCGTCAGCGTCGACGGCTTCGAGTGCGGCGGCCATCCCGGCGAGGACGACATTCCCAACATGATCCTGCTGCCGCGTGCGGCGGAAGAGCTGAAGATCCCGTTCGTCGCCTCTGGCGGCATGGCCGATGGTCGCAGCCTGGTCGCGGCGCTCTCGCTGGGCGCGGCCGGTATGAACATGGGCACGCGCTTCATCGCCACCAAGGAAGCGCCGGTGCACCAGAACGTCAAGAACGCGCTGGTCGCAGCCACCGAGCTCGACACCCGCCTGATCATGCGGGCGTTGCGCAATACCGAGCGCGTCCTGAAGAACGCCAATGTCGACCGCCTGCTCGAGATCGAGCGCGAGAAGGGCGCCAAGCTCACGATCGACGACATCCACGACCAGGTCGCGGGCGTCTATCCCAAGATCATGCTGGACGGCCAGATGGACGCTGGTGCCTGGAGCTGCGGCATGGTCGCGGGCCTGATCCACGACATCCCGTCCTGCAAGGAGCTGATCGATCGCATCATGGGCGAGGCGGAAGCCATCATCCGCAGCCGCCTGATGGGGTTCCTGGACGGGACGGACGCTGCGCGAAAGGTCGCCTGACACCGTCAAACTTCTTAACCACGGCGGCATTTGACCGCTGGAATTACGCGCGGCGCCTCCTAGATAGGAGTAAATTGCCCCTTTCATAAATCGATTTCAGGAGGCGTCCGTGGTCCTGAAAAGCGTTCCCTTCGCAATTGCCTTCGCCCTCCTGGTCGCAGGGGCCGGTGTTGCGCGCGCCGACGACTACAAGCCCGGCGAATATCTCGGTCTCGATCTCTCCAAGGCGGTGCTGTCGCCGAAACGTCTCGGGCCGGAGACGCACTTCGCGCCGGTCGCGCTCGAAGCGCGTGGCGCGAACGAAGCGCAGGCGCGTGCTGAGCCGGTCGATGTGCCGAAGAAGGTTGCTGCCGAACGCGTTCGTGTGGCCGAGCCGAAGGGCACGCATGCGGCGAGCGGCCAGCCGCGGGGCGCGGCCCGCGCCAAGCTCGCGCACCGCCGCGCCAATCCGCTCGATGCGCAGGCGCTGGACACCCGCATCCAGACCTGGCCATGCCGCTCCGGCGGCATCTGCAACTGGAAGCGCTGATCACAGGCGTCATCCCCGCGTCGCAAAACCGTAGGCGCGGAGTCAAGAAACCGTAAGCTGGGAGTCAAGGAGCGCAGGCACCTTCCGTCGCGATTCGACGAAGGTCTCCTGAATGGCAACGCTCCGCGCCTCGCGCGTATGGACCCGGCGGCAGTTTCTGGTCCGCTCCGCTTCCAGTCTCGCCATCGCCGCGCTCGCGAAGCCTCACTTGAGCCGCGCCGCCGATCGGCCGCAGATCGCAGGCGTCATCCAGTCCGGCGATGTCTCCGGCGGCTCCGCGGTGATCTGGGCGCGCGCCGATCAGCCCGCGCGGATGCAGGTGGAATGCTCCACGGTCGAGAGCTTCAAGACCATCATCGTCTCGGCCTCCGGCGATGCGCTGCCCGCTGCCGATCTCACTGCAAAACTCCTGCTGGCGGATCTGCCGCCCGGGCAGGACATCTTCTACCGCGTCCGCTTCGACGACATCGCCACCGGACTCGTCGGCGAAAGCCGCGTCGGCCATTTCCGCACCGCGCCGGCAGCGCGCCAGTCGATCTCGTTTCTGTGGTCCGGTGACACCGCGGGTCAGGGCTGGGGCATCGACGTCTCCCGCGGCGGCTATCGCAGCTATCGCACCATGCTCGATAACAATCCTGATTTCTTCATCCACTGTGGCGATCACATCTACGCGGACTGCACGATCCCTTCCGAACAGAAGCTGCCGAACGGCGAGACCTGGCGCAACCTCGTCACCGAAGAGAAGTCGGAGGTGGCGCACACCCTGGCTCAGTTCCGCGGCAACTACAAATACAACCATCTCGACGAACACTTTCGCGCCTTCCATGCGCAGGTGCCGATGTTCGCGCAATGGGACGATCACGAGGTGACCAACGACTGGTCGCCGATCGGGACCTATGACGAGTCCGGACACGAGGACGACGGCACCCCGCGCCTGGTCGCGCGAGCCCGCCGGGCCTTCTTCGACTTCATGCCAATCCGCGACATCGGCGCGCGGCACGGCCGCGTCTATCGCAAGATCGCCTATGGCCCGCTGCTCGACGTCTTCATGATCGACATGCGCAGCTACCGCGACGAGAGCTGGAACAAGGGCGATGATCACCGCGGCTGGATCCTGGGCGCCGAGCAGCTCGCCTGGCTCAAGCGCGAGCTCGCCGCTTCGCGCGCGACCTGGAAGGTGATCGCGGCCGACTTGCCGATTGGCCTGATCAGCCTGGATGCCGTTGCGCTCGGCGATGGGCCGCCCGCCAGGCGCGAGCACGAGATCGCTGATCTGCTCGCATTCATCACGCGCGCCGGTATCCGCAACATCGTCTGGCTCACCGCCGACATGCATTACACCGCCGCGCACTACTACGATCCGAACAAGGCGCAATTTAAGGATTTCGAGCCATTCTGGGAGTTCGTCTCCGGCCCGCTGCATGCCGGCAGCTGGGGACCGGGCGAACTCGACGACACCTTCGGCCCGGTCGCGATGTACCAGCATGGCTGCAGCGCTGCGCAAGGCGAGAATCTCGCGCCCTGCTTCGGCTTGCAGTTCTTCGGGCGGGTCGACATCGATGGCCACAGCGGCGTGATGACGGTGACCCTGAAGGACGTCGACAATCGCGACCTCTGGTCGGTCGACATCGTGCCGCAGCCGCAGGTGCAACCCGCGGTCGTGGCGCAGCATTGGTGAGGTTGCGGCGCGCCAGTCGTCATGCCCGGGCTTGCCCCGGGCATCCACGTTCTTCGTGCCGCGTGGCAATGCGTGGATGACCGGGACAAGCCGGCCATGACGATGGAGAGGCATTGCTAACCCGATCTTGATTGGCCGCTGTGCTCCTCCCGCGCTAGGGTGAGGGGTCCCGCCACTTCTTTTCCATCACCGAAAAGTCTGCTCACGCGGCATCGCCGCGCGATCCGGTGGGCTGAATTGCTCAGGAGCCTGTTGCATGGATCATCTGAAAACCCAGGGCATCAGCATGCCCAAGCTCGGCCTCGGCACCTTCCGCATGCAGAGCGATGCCTGCCGTGCCGCGGTCGAGAGCGCGCTTTCGATCGGCTATCGCCACATCGATACCGCCGAGATGTACGCCAACGAGGAGGCGATCGGCGCGGCCATCGCCGCGTCCGGCGTGTCGCGTGGCGAGTTGCACGTCACCACGAAAGTCTGGCACGAGAACCTCAGCTCCGATGCGATCCGCCGCGCTTTCGACGCCAGCCTTAGGAAGCTCCGGCTCGACCATGTCGACCTCTATCTCGTGCATTGGCCGTCGAAGGCCGCGAACTGGGGGGCGGTGTTCGAAACGCTGATGACGCTCAAGGAGGAGGGGCGCACGCGCGCCATCGGCGTTGCCAATTTCACCACCGCGCTGCTCAAGGTCGCGGTCGAGGAGATCAAGGCGCCAATCGCCTGCAACCAGGTCGAATATCACGCCATGCTCGATCAATCGAAGGTGCTTGCCTATCTCCAGCCGAGGTCGATCCCGCTGGTTGCCTATTGTCCGCTGGCGCAAGGGCGTTTCGCGAGCGATCCGGTGCTCGCCGACATCGGCGCCCGGCACGATGCCACCGCCGCGCAGGTCGCTTTGAAATGGCTGCTCGACCAGGACGGCCTCGCCGCGATCCCGAAGACCTCGCGGCGCGAGAGCCAGCAGGCCAATCTCGACGCGCTGAAGATCACGCTCGACGATGCCGACCGCGAGAAGATCGCCGCGCTGGCGAAGGACAGACGCTGCGTCAATCCAGGCTTCGCGCCGGCGTGGGATTAGCTGCAGTGATCGGGCAATAGAAATGGCCCCGTGAGGGGCCATTTCCTTGTCGCGTTGCGCCTTAGTCCCAGTGGTGATGGCGATGGCTGCGCTTGATCACGACGACCTTGTCGCCGCGATCGTGGCGATGCCAGCCGTGATGACGATGTCCGCGGAATTCGGCGCGGGCGCCGTACGGGCCGTGGTGATGATGATGATAGCCGCCGCTGCGCTTGATCACCACCGTCTCCGCACTTGCGAGCGTGGGCGCCGCGATCACAAGCGCACCGAGAGCCGCAACCACATAACCAAGCTTCGTCATGATGTCCTCCTCCAAACGAATGCACATCTAAACCGCAGATTTGCGCGAACGTTCCGGAGGAGCGGGGAGAGAATTCTGAACGGATGTTCAGACGAAGGCGTGCTAGTCGCAGCGCTGCTGCGCGGGCGTCGGCGCACCGCTGGCGACGTATTTGCCGTTGCTGATTGTGTACTCGCCGCGCTCGCTGCGATTGTAGATCGCGCGCAGGCTGCCGTCCTTCTGCAACAGCAACCCGAACTCGCGGGCCTGATGCAGCGAGGGGAAGTACACCATGACATTGAGCAGGCCCTCGGCATTGACCGTGGCGGACACCACCTCGTTCTCGTCCCTGACGTCGCCGAAATCGCGCCGGTACATCACCCGGCCGTCTTTCCGGATTTCGTAAGTCAAGCGCGCGCCCTGGTCGCGGTCGGGCCTACCCGAGCAATCGACCGCCCAGGAGCCGAGCAGGCCCCATTGCTCCACGGTCACGGCCAGCGTCTCGGCACCAGCCGTGGGGGTGAACGCGACCCACAGCACCGCAGCCGCGATCCAGCGGCCCGAACAACGCATCATGTCCTGAAAAACCCCGCCTCGAACAATTCCAAAGTTTAGCATCCCGCGCGCGGCCCTGCCACGGCGGCTGCCGATCGCCCGCGAATTTGATCCGCGTCAATGAGGCGGGGCGGTTCGAAGGTAAGATGGCGTTTCCCGAAGGCGAACGTGGATAGAGCAATGCTGAATCAAGTCATGGATTTTGCGGGCGAAGTACTGCCGGGGAGCTGTGCCGTACCGCCTTATTCCGAGGCCGCGTTTCTGAGCGAGCTGGGCGATCGGTTGCGGTCCTCACGCATGCGCTGCGATCTGTCGCGCCGGGAGCTGGCCCGGCGCTCGGGGATTTCCGAGCGCTACATCGCCCAGATCGAGGCCGGCAAAGGCAACGTCTCCATCGTCCTGTTGCTGCGGCTGGCTTCCGCTATTCACGGCAGTCAGCCACAGGCGGCGTGAGGAGACGTCCGGACTGGGCCTCAGGCTCGCTTCTCTACGTTGGCGCTGCGGGCGGGCACGCCAAACTCCTTGCGGCAGACTTCGGCTAGCACGGCGACGCCATCGCGGATCTGCTGGTGCGTGGGGCTGGCAAAGCACAGCCGCAGCCGCGAGGCGGAATGGCCCTTGCTGGTCGACCATTCCGGCCCCGGATTGATCGAGACGCCGGCGGCGAGCGCGGCCTGATACAGCTTCAGCGTATCGACCTGGTCGGGCAGCTTCACCCAAAGGAAGATGCCGCCCTTGGGCTCCTCGAACTCAGCGGCGGTCCCGAACTGCTCGTTGAGCGCTTCCATGAGCGTGTCGAGCTTGGTGCGCAGCGCCTTGGTCAGGGCCGGCACGTGAGTTGAAAAATGCGGCTTGCAATAGGTGGCGAGCACCATCTGCTCCAGCGCACCGGAGCCAGCATCCGTCTTCAGCGCCAGCATCCGCGACATCACCTCCCAGGGCGCCACGACGAAGCCGACGCGCAGCGCCGGCGCGATCGACTTGGAGAACGAGCCGATATGGATCACGCCGCCGCTCTCGCTCATCGCGTAGATCGCGGGCGGCCGCTGCCCCGACCAGATGAGGTCGGCATAGCAATCGTCCTCGAAGATCGGCACGCCATATTCGGTCGCGAGCCGCACCAGCTCGGTGCGGCGGCTCTCGGGCATGATACTGCCGGTCGGATTCTGCACCGTCGGGATGGTGTAGATGTATTTCGGCCGGATGCCGCGGCGCTTCAGGTCGGCCAGCGCGGAGGCCAGCAGATCCATGCGCATGCCGTCCTGGTCGAGGGGAATGCCGACGACGTTGACGCCGAGCCGCGCCAGCCGTGTCAGGGAGCCCTGATAGCTCTCCTGCTCGAAAATCACGGTGTCGCCGCGCGTCAGTAGGGTGGCGTTGACGAGGTCGAGCGCCTGCAGCGAGCCGGAGACGATCAGGAGGTCGTCGACCGTGCAGCTGATGCCGGCGTCACGCTTGAGTTTCGTCACCAGGAATTCGCGCAACGGCAGGTAGCCCTGCGGACCATGCGCCAGACCGTAGGTGGCGAGCGAGCGGCCCTCGCGCCGCAGCACCGTGTCGGCCGCTTCGATCAGCTCGTCGAGCGGCACCTGTTCGGAATCGTTGTTGCCGCCGACGAAGCTGTATTTGGCAAGGCCCGTCCAGCGCGCAGACGGGGCCGGCAGCCCTGCTGGAAACAGGGGCGCGAAATCGAAGCTGGACGTCATGGGAGCGTTCCTCGTTTTGTTCTTGTTGAGCGTCGGCTTTGCACCGGCCGCCTTACTTCTTGCCGGCCGTCCTGGTCGGACGGCCCTGACTGATGAAAGCGTAATGCGCGTTGGCGATGCCGCCAACCATTAAGGCTTCGACCACGGGTTCTGCGATCTCGCCCGTGGCGGCCCAGTCGACCAGAAAATTGGCGCCGGTCCCGCCGCGCACGTCGTCGGTCGGAATGAAGATCGAGACGGTGGCGAGCGGCCTCAACGCCACCGGCGTCTTCAGATAGCTCTCGACCTGCTTGCCTGCGGTGTCGAAATAGGCGATGCGTTTGATGACCAGCGGCTGGGTCTCGGAGGCGTTGTGTACGCTCAGCGTCACCGAGAAGTCGACACGCAGCTTGCCCTGGCTCATCGCGACGCTGGAATAGGCGGGCACGTAGAAACCGCCGGAGACGGCGAGGTCCTCCTTCGGCGGCGTGGTGAGCGAATCGGCAAAGTTTTGTTCGATACTGACCTTGGATTGCGCGGCGGCGGGCACGGCAAAGGCGAGGGGACCCAGCAGCATGGCTGCGATGAGCCCATTCCGCATGTGACGAATTGCTCGCTTGCCGCACCGCAACCCACCTCTAGGGTGCGGCAAAACGGACCAATTTGGCATGCATGAGCTCATTCGCGATATCACACTCTCTATTCTGTTCGCCTGGATGCTGGGGCTTCTCGCCCATTTCTCCCGGCAACCACTGATCCTGGCCTACCTTATCGCCGGCTTCTGCATAGGTCCATTCGGCGCCGGCTGGGTCCATTCGCAGGAATCGATCAGCGTCATCTCCGAGCTTGGCCTGATCTTCATGCTGTTCATGATCGGGCTCGAGATCGACCTGAAGAAGATCGTTCGGGCCGGGCGGGTGATCCTGTTCGCGGCGGGCAGCCAGCTGCTGGGCGGCTGTCTGCTCGGGCTTCTGTTCTTCGTCGGCATCGGCCTGTCGCTCGGCGGTGGGCATTTCGATGCGGTCTATCTCTGCGTCGCCTGCGCGCTGTCGAGCACGGTCATCATCGTCAAGGTGCTCTACGAGAAGCGCGAGCTCGACACGCTGCCGGGCCGCATCACGCTCGGCGTGCTGGTGCTCCAGGACATTTTCGCCATCCTGTTCCTGGCGGTGCAGCCGAGTCTCGCCAATCTGCAGGTCAGCGTCATCCTGCTCTCGATCGGCCGCGTCGCGGTGCTGGTCACGGCCGCGCTTCTGGTCAGCCGCTACGTGCTGCCGCGCGTGTTCCACCAGATCGCGCGGCGGCCCGAGCTGATCCTGCTCGGTGCGCTCGCCTGGTGCTTTCTCGTCGCCGAGACCGCCTATCAACTGTCGCTGTCGCGCGAGATGGGTGCGCTGATCGCCGGCGTCTCGCTCTCGACCTTCCCCTATGCGCTCGATGTCACCGCCAAGGTCACCACGCTGCGCGACTTCTTCATCACGCTGTTCTTCGTCGCGCTCGGCATGACCATTCCCGTGCCCGGCCTCTCGGTGATCAGCCTCGCCTTGATGATCGCGGCGTTCACGGTGGTGAGCCGCCTCGTCACCACCTTCACCCCGCTCTATCTGATGAAGCAGGGCCTGCGCGCCAGCCTGTTGCCGGCGCTCAACCTCGCGCAAATCTCCGAGTTCTCGCTGGTCGTGATCCAGACCGGCGTCGCGGACCGCCACATCGCAGCCGAGACGGCGAATGCGGCTTCGTTCGCCTTCGTGGTGCTGGCGGTGCTCTCGACCTTCGTGATGACCCGCAGCGACGAGATCACCCGCTGGGCGATCGGCCCCTTGAAGCGGATCGGCCTGCGCGATCTCGACCATGGCAACGGCCATGCCGAGGAGGGCCACGGGGGCGGCCATGGCGAGGCCCGCCGCATCGTTATCCTCGGCTTTTTCCGTGCGGCGAGCGCGCTGCTGGCCGAGATCGAACGGCAGGCACCGGTGCTGCTCGAGCAGATCACTGTGGTCGATTTCAACCCCAATGTGTACCAGACCCTGCTTTCACGTGGTCTGCACGTGATCTATGGCGACATCAGCAGCGCCGACACGCTGCTCCATGCCGGCGTCGGCAAGTCCGAGATGATCATCCTCAGCGTGCCGGATTCGCTGCTGAAGGGCGCCACCAACGAGAAGCTGGTCCGTCACGTCCGCGCGCTCAATCCGACCGCCCTGATCGTCGCCACGGCCGACCTGTTGGCCGACGTCAGCGCGCTCTACGAGGCCGGCGCCAGCTACGTCACCGTGACCCGGCTCAGCGATGCACATGAGCTGTTTACCGTGATCGAAGCCGCCCAGGCCGGCCTGCTCGCGGACAAGCGCGCCGAGCTCGATCAGCGCCTCGGCGAGCGCCGCGAGGTGCTGCCCTGACAGCGTAGGGCCGCCTTCCTTGCGGGCAATCTGCGCCTATATCGCTGGTATGCCCGGTGCAAGCCTGAAACCCATCGGCAGGCCCGCCCTCGGGCATATGTGGTTGCGCTGGGGAGACTAGCGCCCCGACCCAAGTCCGGCTAAGCCTCCCGGCCATAACCGATAGAGATTGGGAAATGCCCGATAGCGTTCAGGAAGTCTTGCAGGCCTTTGCCCGGGGTGAGCTCGTGGTCGTCACCGACGACGAGGACCGCGAGGGCGAGGGCGATCTGATCGTCGCCGCCTCGCTGTGCACCGCCGAGAAGATGGCCTTCATCATCCGCCATACCTCCGGCATCGTCTGTGCGCCCGTGACGACCGAGGACGCGCGCCGGCTGCGGCTCGATCCGATGGTCGCCCACAACGATTCCGCGCACACCACCGCGTTCACGGTCTCGATCGACTACAAGCCCGACGGCGGCACCGGCATCTCCGCCGAGGAGCGCGCCTCGTGCTGCCGCGCGCTCGCCAATCCCAATGTCGGCGCCAACGACTTCGCCCGGCCCGGCCACATCTTCCCGCTGATCGCCAAGGACGGCGGCGTGCTGCTTCGCTCCGGCCACACCGAGGCCGCGGTCGACCTCTGCAAGCTTTCCGGCCTGCCGCCGGTCGGCGTCATCAGCGAGCTCATGAACGACGACGGCAGCGTGATGAAGGGCGAGCAGGTCGCGCAATTCGCGGTCAGGCACAAGCTCAAGCACGTCACCATCGCGGACATGATCGCCTACCGCCAGGCGCGCGAGAAGCTGATCGAGCGGGTCTCGACCTTCGTCACGGACAGCCCGATCGGTCCGTTGCAGGGCTACGCCTACCGCTCGCCGTTCGATTCCATTGCTCACGTCGCCTTCGTCTACAACGGGGTCGGGGACGGCAAGAACGTGCTGACGCGCTTTCACAAGCCGAACATCGTCAAGGACACCTTCACCGGCCACAAGCGCATGGCCGCCGTGCTCGAGCATTTCAAGAAGACCGGCCGCGGCGTGCTGGTCTACCTGCGCGACGGCGCGGCCGGCGTACCCGTTTCGCCGCTGCCGGACGAGACGTCGACGGAGGCCGACCGCAACCGCCAGTGGCGCGAGGTCGGCGTCGGCGCGCAGATCCTGCGCGACCTCGGCGTGACTTCGATCCGGCATCTCACCTCGTCGGTGCACGACTACAAGGGCCTATCGGGCTTCGGCATCGAGATCGTCGCCAACGAGCAGCTCGAAAGCTGACACGCATTGTCTTTCCCGGTCGCGCTGAAAGCGCCACCCCGCAACGACCGAAGCCAGGATGCAATTGAACTTGTTGCCGCGGCGCTTTACTTTGTCGGGCAATTATCGACGGAACCAGACGCGAAAGGACGTTTCATGAGCGTGCGCCCTCAGGCCAAGGACAAGCCGGCTGCGGCTTCTTTCCAGTGGGACGATCCGTTCCTGCTCGACGAGCAGCTCACCGAAGACGAGCGCATGGTGCGCGACACCGCCCGCGCCTATGCGCAGGACAAGCTGCTGCCGCGCGTCTCCAAGGCCTATCTGGAAGAGAAGACCGATCGCGAGATCTTCAACGAGATGGGCGAGCTCGGCCTGATCGGCATCACGCTGCCGGAAGAATATGGCTGCGCCAATGCGAGCTACGTCGCCTATGGCCTCGTCGCACGCGAGATCGAGCGGGTCGATTCCGGCTATCGCTCGATGAACTCGGTGCAGTCCTCGCTGGTGATGTACCCGATCTACGCCTATGGCGACGAGAACCAGCGCAAGAAGTACCTGCCCAAGCTCGCCAGTGGCGAGTGGGTCGGCTGCTTCGGCCTGACCGAGCCCGACGCCGGCTCCGATCCGGCCGGGATGAAGACGCGTGCCGAGAAGGTGTCGGACGGCTATCGCCTCACCGGCAGCAAGATGTGGATCTCGAACGCGCCGATCGCCGACGTCTTCGTGGTCTGGGCCAAGTCGGCCGCGCACGACAACCAGATCCGCGGCTTCGTGCTGGAGAAGGGCATGAAGGGCCTGTCCGCGCCGAAGATCGGCGGCAAGCTCTCGCTGCGCGCCTCCATCACCGGCGAGGTCGTGATGGACGGCGTCGTGGTCCCGGAGGACGCCCTGCTGCCCAACGTCTCCGGCCTCAAGGGCCCGTTCGGCTGCCTCAACCGCGCCCGCTACGGCATCTCCTGGGGTGCGCTTGGCGCCGCCGAGGACTGCATGCACCGCGCCCGTCAATACACGCTCGATCGCAAGCAGTTCGGCAAGCCGCTCGCCGCGACCCAGCTGGTGCAGAAGAAGCTCGCCGACATGGAGACCGAGATCGCCCTCGGCCTGCAGGGCTCGCTTCGCGTCGGCCGCCTGATGGACGAGGGCAAGTTCGCGCCCGAGATGATCTCGATCATGAAGCGCAACAATTGCGGCAAGGCCCTCGACATCGCCCGCACCGCCCGCGACATGCACGGCGGCAACGGCATCTCGATCGAGTATCACGTGATGCGCCACGTCCATAACCTCGAGACGGTCAACACCTACGAGGGCACCCACGACGTCCACGCCCTGATCTTGGGCCGCGCGATCACGGGCATTCAGGCGTTTTTCTAGTCACTGTGTTTTCCGCCGCGGCTATCTTGCTCCAGTGTCATCGCCCGCGCAGGCGGGCGATCCAGTATCCCAGAGACTTCGCTTTTGTCACTGGCGCTGCGGCGTACTGGATACCCCGCCTTCGCGGGGTATGACGGCAGAGAGTGTGGCTACAGGAAGTCCCATGTCCGACAACGACGACGTCCCGTTCAACCGCAACTTTCCGCTGAAGCCCGGCATCGTCGAGGAGGTCCGCCCCGGCGTGCGGCGCGTGCTCTGCAACAATCCGAGCCCGTTCACCTTCACGGGCACGGTCAGCTACATCGTCGGCAAGGGCAATGTCGCGATCATCGATCCCGGTCCAGACGATGCGGCGCATGCGGCGGCGCTGCTCGATGCCGTGCGCGGCGAGACCGTGACGCACATCTTCGTCACCCACACCCATCGCGACCATTCGCCGAACACCGCGCGGATCAAGCAGGCGACGGCTGCGCCGGTCTATGCCGAAGGCCCGCATCGCGCCTCGCGGCCGCGATTCGAGAGCGAGAAGCACAATCCGGAATCCGGCGCCGACCGCGATTTTGCCCCGGACGTCAATCTCGCGCACGGCGACGTCGTGGAAGGTGACGGCTGGCGGCTCGAGGCCGTCGCGACGCCCGGCCACACCGCCAACCATCTGGCATTCGCCTGGCCGGAGCGGAAGTTCAACTTCGTCGGCGATCACGTGATGGGCTGGTCGACCTCGATCGTGGCGCCGCCCGACGGCTCTATGATTGACTACATGGACTCGCTCGACCGGCTCGCCACCCGCGAGGAGGATCTCTATTTCTCGGGCCACGGCCCCGAGATTCCCGAGGGCCAGCGCTTCGTGCGCTTCCTGATCCGCCACCGCAAGGCACGCGAGGCCTCGATCCTGCACCGCCTCGCCAAGGGCGAGACCGACATCCCGACCATGGTCCGCGCAATCTATATCGGTATCGATCCGCGCCTGACGACAGCTGCCGGCTATTCCGTGCTGGCGCATTTGGAAGATCTGGTCGCCCGCGGCGTGGTGGCGACGGATGGCGATCCCGTGATCGGCGGGACCTATCGGATGGCCTAGGGGCGAATAGCGAATGGGGAATAGCGAATGGGCGGCTCCATTCGCTATTCGCTACTCCCCATTCGCCAAGTCACTTCTTCACCGTCTTCGCCGGCGCCTTGGGCGGCGTCACTGGCGTCTTCTTCACCGGCTTGAGTGCATCGGCGTCGGCGGCGGTGTTGAGGTCGTCTATGAATGTCTTGACACGCGCGGCGTTGCTGCCGAGGTCGCTGTCGAAATTGCGCGACGCAGAGCGGATATCGACGCGGGAATCATCGCCATCCGGCACGACCCTGATCGAAACGTCCTCGCGGAAACCCATGATCGGCGTGCGCGCCACCGCCTCGATGCGGCCGATGCGGCGCGGCGGCTGCGGTGCGCGCTCGTCGATCACGATCCATTTGCGCTTGTGGACGAGCTGAAGCGCGATCGCATAGGCGCGGTCGGCCGAGATCTCGAGCTCGACGGGCTCGATCTCGGGATAGAAATGGCGCTGCTGCTCCGCCGAATAGAGGCCGGCATAGACCGCGGTGTTGGTGCCCTCGCCGGTGCGCAGGCGCGCCAGCGCATCGAAGCGCGGCGGATCGATCGGATTGGTGGTGATGTCGTAGATCGACGGCAGCTTGCGATATTGAAAGGCCAAATAGGCGGGATAGGCGAGGATCGCCCCGTCGATCAGGAAGGCGAGCAGGATGCGCGCCATGCCGCGCGAGCCGTTCTGCCAGATCGCGGCAAAGCCGGCGAGCCCGAACAGGATCGAGAGGCCGGCGATCGCGAGCCCGCCGATGAACGTCGCCAGCGCCGGCTTGGGCTCCAGGAAATCGAAACGGACGACGATGATCGACACCACCACCGCCAGAACCGCGAAAACGGCCAGATTGCGCGCCCAGCTCGCGAGGCTGGACACGGGCTCCGACTGGTAGGGAGCGGAAAACCTGCGGGCCATCGGGTGAGCTCTGCCGGGGTTGGCGATGCCGGCCGATCTGGCGCGACGATGCGCCGTTGAGACCACGGCCGAGGGGCAAATTCAAGAGTTCCGACTACGCCCAAGCCGTCATGCCCGGGCTTGTCCCGGGCATCCACGTTCTCCGCACCGCGGGGCAAGGCGTAATTGGCCGGGACAAGCCCGGTCATGACGTCGTGGAGGCTTCAACAAGTCAGACGCCCCTCCAAGGAGGGGCGCACCCAGCCCGTCACGCCGCCGCGTTCGGGAACCGGTAATCCTTAAACTGGTCGCGCAGCGCCGTCTTCAGGATCTTGCCGGTGGCGGTGTGCGGAATGCCGTCGACGAAAGCGACGTCGTCGGGCATCCACCATTTGGCGATCTTGCCCTCCATGAATTTGAGGATGTCCTCGCGCGTGGCCTGCTGGCCCTGCTTGAGCTGCACGATCAGCAGCGGCCGCTCGTCCCATTTGGGGTGGAACACGCCGATCACGGCGGCTTCCGCCACGGCGGGGTGGCCGACCGCGAGGTTTTCGAGGTCGATCGAGGAGATCCACTCGCCGCCGGACTTGATCACGTCCTTGGAGCGGTCGGTGATCCGCATATAGCCGTCCTCGTCGATGGTCGAGACGTCGCCGGTGTCGAAGAAGCCGTCCTCGTCGAGGATGTTGCTATCGACGCGGTAATAGGCCTTGGCGACGGCGGGCCCGGAGACCTTGAGGCGGCCGAAGGTCTTGCCGTCCCAGGGCAGCTCCTTGCCGGCATCGTCGGTGATCTTCATCTGCACGGCGAACGGCGCATAACCCTGCATCTGCAGCACGTCGAGCCTGGCATCGCCGGTCGCATTCTGGAACGGCGGCTTCAGCGCCGCGACGGTTCCGATCGGGCTCATCTCGGTCATGCCCCAGGCGTGGCGGACGTTCGAGCCCATGTCGAGGAAGGCCTTGATCATCGAGCGCGGCATCGCCGAGCCGCCGCAGATCACCATCTTCAGATCCGGCAGCTTGAGATTGTTGGCGGTCATGTGCTGGAGCAGCATCAACCACACCGTCGGCACGCCGGCGGTGTGCGTCACCTTCTCGGTCGAGAGCAGTTCGTAGACCGAGGCGCCGTCGAGCTTGGCGCCCGGCATCACCAGCTTGGTGCCCTGCGAGGGCGCGGAGAAGGCGATGCCCCAGCTGTTGGCATGGAACAGCGGAACCACCGGCAGCATTGTCTCGGACGCACTGGTGCCGAGCGCGTCGACGTTGTTGGCCATCAGCGCGTGCAGCACGTTGGAGCGATGCGAATACAGCACACCCTTGGGATCGCCGGTCGTGCCGGAGGTGTAGCACATCGCCGCCGCCGTGTTCTCGTCAAAGTCCTTCCATTTGAATTTGCCGTCGGCCTGCGCAATCCAGTCCTCGTAGGCGACCGCGTTCTTCAGCGTGGTCTCCGGCATGTGAGCCTTGTCGGTGAGCACGATGTAGCGCTCTACGCTGGGCAGCTTGTCCGCGATCTTCTCCAGGATCGGAATGAAGGTGAGATCGGTCATCACGACGCGATCCTGCGCATGATTGATGATCCAGGCGATCTGTTCGGGGAAAAGGCGCGGATTGACGGTATGGCAGATGGCGCCGATCCCCATGATGCCGTACCAGACCTCCAGATGGCGCCAGGTGTTCCAGGCGATCGTTGCGACGCGATCGCCGAGCTTGATGCCGTCGCGCTCCAGGATCTGCGAGACCTTGAGCGCGCGCTTGTGGATCTCGGCGTAGTTGGTGCGATGGATCGGTCCCTCGACCGAGCGTGTGACCACCTCCTGCTTGCCATGAATCTTGGCGGCGTGTTCGATGATCCGGTGGCAGAGCAGGGGCCAATCTTGCATCAAACCAAGCATTCCGACGTTCCTCCGAGAAGTCGCTGGGCGCGTTATCGCTCTCAGCGTTGGGCCAAAGAATTGCCATGAGTTTTAGCCTGCCGGACTTTCGTCGCAAATGGTCTTGTCGCGGCTATATGTCCGCCGGGGCGGCAATGGTTACCGCTGCGGCGGGGCTATTGCTGATCGCCGAAAGGGCAGAGGCGCGGAAATATCATGCGCCGCTCGATATCTTCAACCTTGGAGCACCGAAGCCCCGCGCAACCGTTCGCGCCGCCAGGATTCCGCTGCCGAAGCCGCGTCCCGAGGAGGCCCCCAAAGCGTCGGATGAGGGGGCGGCGCAGGCAGACGGCAAGCCGTCCCCCGACAAGCCAGGCGCGGACAAGCCCGCCGAGTCCGCGCCGCCGCCCGAGAAGCAGGCCTCGGCCTGCCGGCTGGCGCTGACCGAGGAGATCGCGATCGCGCCGTCCATTCCGGATATCCGCGGTCCCGGTGCCTGCGGCGGCGAGGATCTGGTGCGGCTGGAGGCCATCGTGCTGCCCGACAAGCGCAAGGTGACGGTCAAGCCGGCGGCGATCCTCCGCTGCACCATGGCGTCCGCACTCGCCGATTGGGTGCGCAAGGACATGGCGCCGCTGGCGACCAGCCTCGGCTCCGCCGTCAGCGAGCTCGACAATTTCGACAGCTTCGAGTGCCGCGGCCGCAACCGCGTGGCCGGCGCGATGCTGTCCGAGCACGGCAAGGCCAATGCCATCGACATCCGCGCCGTCAAGCTCGCCAATGGGCAGTCGATCGGCCTGACCGACCGCACCACCTCGCGCGAGGTGCGCGAGCGCGTGCTGCACTCGGTCTGCACTCGCTTTTCCACCGTGCTCGGCCCGGGCTCGGACTGGTACCACGAGGACCACATCCATCTCGATCTCATGCAACGGCGCAACGATTACCGGATTTGCCAGTGGAACGTGTGGGATCCGCTGCCTCAGGTCGCACCGCTGCTGCCGGCGGAGCGTCCCGACGAGGCACCGCCGCGCGAGGTCGCGGCCAAGCCCGAGGCAAAGGAGGGCGCCGACAACGGTGGGGCGGAGACGCCTCCTGCGCCTGCGGACAAGCCGGCGGCGCATGGCAACAAAGCCAGATCACACCAGCCGGCAACAAAAAAGCGCCGGTGAAGCCGGCGCCTTTGAAAAGCCTCGGGCAAGGCCTGCTTAGTAGGGTGAGCTGGAACCACCCTGGAGCGCGAGGCGCGGCTTGTAGGGCGAATCGCCGTGCTTGGGCTCGAGCACCACGACGAGGGTGCCGAGCTTGACGCGATCATAGAGATCGATCGCGTCCTCGTTGGTCAGGCGGATGCAGCCTGACGAGATCGAGGCGCCGATATATTCCGGCTGGTTGGTGCCGTGGATGCGGAACAGCGTGTCCTTGCCCCCAGAATGGAGGTACAGCGCGCGGGAGCCCATCGGATTGTCCGGTCCGGGTGCGACATAGGTCGGCACGCCGAGGCGCGAGATTTCGCCGGGGGTGGGGTGCCAGGCCGGCCACTCGGTCTTGCTGGCCACCTTGGCGATGCCCGACCAGGCCATGGCCTCTTCGCCGACAGTGATGCCATAGCGGATCGCTTTGCCGCCCTCCAGCACGTAATAGAGGTAATGGTTGTCGGAATCGACCACGATCGAGCCCGGCGCTTCCTTGCGGTGGAATTCGACAATGGCACGGCGGAACGGTTCTGCGACCGCGGTATTCTCGTACTTCACCTTGGCAAGGAGTTCCTTGTCCTTAGGCTTGAACGCCTTGGTGTCCGTCGCCTCGTAACGCGTGGTGGCCTGCATGCAGCCCGACAGCATCAGGCCAGCGGCCAAAATCCCAAACATAATTTTCAGCGACGACATGGTTTGGTTCCAATCAAAACAATACCGTGCGGAAGGGACCTGAGCGTAGCGCCCAAGTTCCTCGACTCCGTGAAGCCCATTATCGTTGAAATCTGCCACAATTCCAGGGTTGAAGCCGTTTTCCAGGGCTGTAAGACCGCAGCTGTGGCTTTTCTGCCGCAAATTTGCGGGTGTCGTGCGGGTTTTTTTGGTGGGGCGCGCCAGACTGTTCCTCCGGCGCCACAGTTGGGCCCTAGGGCCGCCGCAGATGCAAACGCTCCGTTAATGTTGTTGTCATCGTGAACCTGTCAGAATCGCGCTAAGGGCTGTCGTTCTGTCGCAGGATCTCTGGAGCTTTTGATGTTTTCGGTGTTCGTTCTCTCCGAGACCTCCCTCAAGAAAGCGGTTGTCGAGGATCTCACAGCGCTGCCGGAGAACGCAGTCTGGATCGACCTCGTCAACCCCTCGGCTGCCGAGGACAAGGCGGTCGAGCGGCTGGCGGGCATCGCCATCCCGACCCGGGAAGACATGCAGGAGATCGAGATCTCCAGTCGCCTCTATATGGAGAACGGCGCGCGGTACATGACCGCGACGCTGATGTGCCACTCCGATACCGACATGCCCCGGACCACGGCGGTGACCTTCATCCTCGGCGACCACCGCCTGGTGACGGTCCGCTATGACCTGCCCAAGCCCTTTGCGCTGGTCGAGGCCAAGCTCGCCCGCTCCTGCACGCCCTCGATCACCGGCGAGATGGTGCTGATGGAGCTCCTGGACGCCGTGATCGACCGCTGCGCCGACATTCTGGAGCGCTGCGGCGCCGAGATCGACCAGGTCTCCCACGAGATCTTCGAGCCGGAGAGCGAGCGCCACGGCCACGCCAAGCGATATTCCCAGATTCTGATCTCGATCGGCCGCAAGGGCGACTTGACCTCGAAGGTTCGCGAGAGCCTGGTGTCGATCGGCCGCGTCGTGACGTTCCTGTCCGCCGTGGTCGAGGGCGTGAAGTGGTCGAAGGACATGCGCGAGCAGCTCAAGACCATGCAGCGCGACGTCGCCTCGCTGACCGATCACGCCTCCTATCTCTCCAGCAAGATCACCTTCGTGCTCGACGCCATGCTCGGCGTCGTCAATCTCGAGCAGAACAACATCATCAAGCTGTTTTCGGTCATGGCCGTTGTCCTGATGCCGCCGACCCTGATCGCCTCGATCTACGGCATGAACTTCAAGGTGATGCCGGAACTCGAATGGGTGCACGGTTATCCGATGGCGCTGGTGATGATGCTGATCGCCGCCATCGTCCCGTATTGGATCTTCAAGTGGAAGAAGTGGCTGTAGGAATCGTGCGCGAGCAAAGATACCTACCGAGACCTTACGTCACTCGCACAGACACGATCAATCGTGTCGCAGAATAGATCGGCATTGCGGCGACGCGGTGATGTGCGAATCACGCCGCAATTCCTCCGGTAAAATTTGAGCGGTGGGCTGAACGTTTGCGCGAAACTTGTCTGCGATAAGCAGGGCGTAGCCGCGAGGAACAGCCATGGTTGAGAAACACATAACGTCGCCCCGCAACGTCATCGATCTGGCGAACTACCGTCAGGTCCTGGCGAGCGGTAAGGCGCCGTCGATGTCGGCACGCATGTGCCGGCACTGTGGTGCTCCGCTGCTCGATGGTGAGAACGACGACGACTGCTCGACTGCATTCAGCACGGCCGCTCCGCGGCCGCGCGAGCGGTCACGTCGGATTCGACTCGATTGAGGAACGGAAGGTAAGGGCGATCCAGGCCTTGCGGCGGCGTTGTCTGGATCGCCTTGCTTCCCTGAGCGGCCATTTCCACTTCCGTCATTGCGAGGAGCCACCCGGTCCCGCCTCCGGCGGGCCGGATGACAGGCTCCGCGACGAAGCAATCCAGACTGTCTTTGCGGAGGCAGTCTGGATTGCTTCGCCTTCGCTCGCAATGACAGTGCCCGCCTACACGTGCTGGCCGCCGTTGATGTGGATCTCGGCGCCGTTGACGTAGGAGCTGGTGTCCGTGCACAGCACGTAGATGATCTTTGCCACTTCGTCGGGCGTGCCCAGGCGGTGCATCGGGATCTGCTGCTCGACGATCTTCTCGGTGCCCGGCGACAGGATCGAGGTGTCGATCTCGCCCGGGGCGATCGCGTTGACACGCACGCCGATGCGGCCGAAGTCGGAGGCCATCTCGCGCGTCAGCGCTGCGAGCGCGGCCTTCGAGGTGGCGTAGGCCGCGCCTGCGAACGGGTGCACGCGCGAGCCCGCGATCGAGGTGACGTTCACGACCGACCCCTTGGCGGCCTTCAATTCCTCGATCAGCCCCCGCGCCATCATGATCGGCGCGAAAAAGTTGACATGGAAGACGTGGGTCCAGGTATCGAGGTCGGTGTCGACCGAGCCCAACCGCGAGCCGCCGGCGCCCTTCGGCGAGATCGCGGCGTTGTTGACCAGCGCATGCAGCGTGCCGCCCTCGAGCCGGTTGCGGATCTCCGAGATCGCGCGCGCGGTGTCCTTGGGATCGCCGAGGTCGACCTGGATGTGGTCCTCCGGCCCTGCGTCCCAGGGGCAGTCCTCCGGGAAAGGATGCCGCGAGCAGGTGATGACGCGCCAGCCCGCCGAGGAGAAACGGATCACGGTGGCGTGGCCGATGCCGCGGCTGGCTCCGGTCAGGAGCAGCGTACGGCGCGGCGCATTGGACGAATGCGGCATGGACATCTTTCAGGTCGGCCCAAAGCTTACGGATACATTCGCGTCTTGGACCACGGTTGGCCGGCCGCGTCACGGCGAAATTCAATGCGGTCGTGCAGGCGGAACGGGCGGTCGTGCCAGAACTCGATCCGCACCGGCGTGATGCGCCAGCCGCTCCAGCCCGGCGGCCGCGGCACTTCGCCGATGACGTATTTGGCCGCGACCTTGGCGATGGCCTGCTCGAACGCGAAGCGGCTCTCCAGCTCTTGCGATTGCTTGCTCGCCCAGGCGCCGATCTGGGCCTGCTTCGGTCGCGTCGCGAAATAGGCGTCGGCCTCCGCGTCGGTCACCGGCGTCACGTTGCCGCGGATGCGGACCTGACGGCGCAGCGACTTCCAGTGAAAAAGTAACGCTGCCTTAGGATTTGCGGCGAGTTCGCGGCCCTTCTGGCTGGCGATGTGGCTGTAGAAGACGAAACCCTCGGTATCGAAGCCCTTCATCAGCACCATGCGCACATCAGGCAGCCCGTCGGGATCGACCGTTGCGAGCGCCATGGCGTTCGGATCGTTCGGCTCGCTCTTGACCGCTTCGTTCAGCCAGGCCTCGAACAACGCAAATGGCTCGTCGGCAGCGGTGAAATCACCGGATGTTAAGGGTGTCTGGTGTTTCATCGAGGTCGTGTCGGTCATGTCCGGAGTCCGAGTTGCGTCCCGCGGCCCAAAACGCGTTGTTGTCCGCTACCGCCCTATATAGGGCATGGGGACGCGTTGGCCTATCGGCGATCCGGCCGTCCGGCTTCGTCATGACGATGATTCTGATCGGGCTTGGTGCCGGCGGCTGCAGCTTTTCCCGCAACGACGGCAGCGCCTATGCCAAGGCCGAGGACAGCGACCTCACCGGCTCGATCGCGCGGCCGGCGAAGGACGCTCCCCCGACCGAGACCGATCTCGCCTTCACCCGCAACGCCGCCTCTGACGTACTCAGCAAGGGCGACAAGGATTCCAGCCAGCATTGGGAGAATCCGGAGACAGGGGCGCGCGGCTCGGTGACGCCCATCGCCCAGTCCTATGCCGCCGAGGACGGGCGCAAATGCCGCGACTTCCTGGCGAGCTACGTCAACGGCAATACCGAAAGCTGGCTCCAGGGCGCCGGCTGCCAAAGCGGTCGTGGCCGTTGGGAGATTCATACGCTAAAGCCGTGGCGGAGCTGAGCATGATCCGGAAACGTGGGAACCGGTTTTCCGATCAGACCATGCTCCAAAGATAGAGCTTCAGCTCGCGTTCCTAGTTGCAAAAATGCCACTCTCTTCCCACATCACCCGCAGGTGGGGCGGGGAGCCCTTTGAACAATTCGATTTCTTGAAGGAGACGTGACGAATGCGCGACCCCTATGAGGTCTTGGGGGTGCCGCGGAGCGCCAGCGCTGCCGCGATCAAAAGCGCCTATCGCAAGCTGGCCAAGAAGCACCATCCTGACAGCAACAAGGGTGATCCGAAGGCTGCCGAACGCTTCGCCGAGATCAACTCGGCCAACGAGATCCTCGGCGACGAGGACAAGCGCAAGCAGTTTGACCGGGGCGAGATCGACGCCGAGGGCAAGCCGCGCTTCCAGGGTTTTCCGGGCGGCGGCGGTCCTCGCGGCCGCGCGGGCCCTGGCGGGTTCGAAAGCTATACGTTCCGAAGCGGCGGTGCGGGCGGCTCGGGCGGCGGTGCGTTCGAGGACATCCTCAACAGCATGTTCGGCGGCGGGATGCGCGGCGCACGGCCCGGAGCCGGCGGCGGCGCCCAGTTCGAGTTCGACACTGGCGGCATCGGGCTCGATCTCGACGTCAACGTCGCCATGAGCGTCTCGCTGGAAGAGGCGGTCAAGGGCGGCGAGAAGCGTGTCCGGCTGCCGACTGGCAAGGAGCTCAACGTCAAGATTCCGGCCGGGGTCACCGAGGGCCAGCAGATCAGGCTGCGGGGGCAGGGAGAAAGTGCGCAGGGCCATCCGCCCGGCGATCTCCTGATCACCATCAACATTGCACCGCACCCGTTCTTCAAGGTCGAGGGCGCAGACCTCAGGATCGACCTGCCGGTCACGCTCTACGAGGCGGTGCTCGGCGGCAAGGTCCGCGTGCCGACCCTCGGCAATGCCGTGGAGCTCTCGGTCCCCAAGAACACGTCCAGCGGCCGGACCTTCCGCCTCAAGGGCAAGGGCCTGCCGAAAGCCGGCGGAACCGGGGATCTCTTCGTCATCATCAGGATTATGCTACCGGACGGGAACGACGCCGAGCTTGAAGCATTGATGGAGAAGTGGCGGGACCAACACCCCTACAATCCACGTAGCGGTGTCGGTTAGGGCGAGAGCGAACTGAAGGGGTTCTCCTAAAGGACCACGGCATCGTCCTGGAGATGATGCCCATCATACGCCTGAGGCGTGGTAGCGCTTCATGGTTTCGACGTGTCGGCTGTCCGGCGGGGCAGCCGATAAAAAGGTGCGGCCTCGAGAGGGGGACCAGCGCGGTACCAAAAACCCCAATCGAGGCCGCCCGCGTCGATCGGCGGATCGAACGCCACTCATAATCGCGTGAGCACCCGGTGCGATAATGAGACGTGTCGATGTCCTGATTCCAAATTTTCGATGACGGAATCTGGGCACTGGCCTTGCGCGGTTGTCTAGGTGCCGTTCTTCTCTGCTTGGTCGTAGACGGCCTGCGCCACCTTGGTCAGCCGCTCGCGATCGCTGCTGCCGCTGACGACGTAGCCGACGCCGCGCTCGGACCAGAACAACGCGCCGTCCTTGTCCGTCTTGGCGTAGCGCATTTGCGTTGCACCATTCTCGGTCTTGGCGCTGTAGATCGTGTACCGCTCGCCCGAGGCGCCCTCGTACATCAGGAACGACGCCGGACCGTTCGGTCCCGGTAGCAGCCGGCCGCCGACCAGCTTCAGTCCGCTCGCCTCCAGGTTCGGCGCGAACACGGTCCAGCCGCAGCGCCGGGTCAGCCAGGCCTGCAAGTGATCGCGCTCGTTGCCGCCGACCTCAACGGGGTGGCGGACCTCGACGACATAGAGGCGGTGGGCGTCGAGCGCGTCCGCCGTAAAGCTCCGGAAGGTCGAGGGCGCGTTGGCGGCGCCATGCGCCACCCAGCCGGCGGTGCCGCCGGCGACGAAGGCGACCAGCACGGCCGCGGCGGCGCCATAAAACCATTGCCGCGGGCGGCGCTCCAGCCTCTCGAGCTCGAGCCGTGCGGGCACCCGTTCATGGGCAATCGAATCGTAACGCGCGTGCAGCATCTCGGCCATGGTCCGCCAGGACTGCACCCGCTCGGCGTCCTCGGGGTGGGCGGCAAGAAAGGCCTCGACGTCGGCGCGTCGCTCGGCCGGCAACTCGCCGTCGACATAGGCGTGCAGTTCGTCCTCGGTCACTGGAATCTTGCGGTCGTTCATATCGGTCGTCTCTGGCTCTGCGGCCCAAAATGTCTTCTGCGAGTTAGCTTCGCGCAGCTCACTATCCGGCTGCGGGCGGAGATCGTTCGATGCATCGACCCGGCCATCATTTCACCCGCCTGAGCGCCGTACGCTCGCCCTCCAGCGAGGCTTTGACGTGGGCTCTTGCGCGCGCCAGGCGCGACATCACGGTGCCGATCGGCACGCCCTGGATGTCGGCAACCTCGCGGTAGCTCATGCCTTCCAGCATCACCAGCAGCAGCACCGAACGTTGCTCCTCGACGAGAGTAGCCAGTGCCTTCTCGATGTCGCGTCCTTCGGCCTCGGTCCCGCTGGCATCGGGGTTGTTGTCCGTCAGCGGCATGAATTGCGGCCGCCTTGCCAGCGAGCGCCGCCGGTTCTTGTTGAGGTTGGTCAGGATCGTATAGAGCCAGCTCCTGACGTCGCCTCCGAGAAACAGCCGCTCCGAACGCAGCGCGCGTACCAACGTATCCTGGACCAGATCGTCGGCCGCATCCGCATCGCGTGTGAGCGCGCGGGCGTAGCGGCGCAACGCCGGGATCATGGCTTCCACACTTTGGCGAAACGCACTCATTGCGGTCCTGACATCCCTGGCGTTCGGCGCGTGCCTATAGCGATCATAACACCCAAGCGGAACGGCTATTCCGGCACTCGAAACAGCGTTAATGCTGCGGATTAGGGCTGTACCGCGGGGGAGGGCTGGTGTACCTCCAGACCTCAACGAGAGTTCGACGGGACGTGCAAAAATGGCGCAGAATTCGGGTCTGATGCAAGGAAAGCGCGGGGTCATCCTCGGCGTCGCCAACAATCGCTCGATCGCCTGGGGCATCGCCAAGGCGTGCCACGCCGCTGGCGCCGAGCTCGCCTTCACCTATCAGGGTGATGCGCTGAAGAAGCGCGTCGAGCCGCTCGCCGCCGAGATCGGCGGCCTCGTGCTCGGCCATTGCGACGTCACCGATGCCGCGACCATCGATGCCGTCTTCGCTGTGCTGAAGGAGAAATGGGGCAAGATCGACTTCCTGGTGCATGCGATCGCCTATGGCGAGCAGCTCGACGGCCGCTACGTCGACACCACGCAGGAGAATTTTTCGAAGTCGATGCTGATCTCCTGCTATTCGTTCACGGCGGTGGCGCAGCGCGCCGAGAAGCTGATGACGGATGGCGGCTCGCTGATCACGCTCTCCTATTACGGCGCCGAGAAGTGGATGCCGCACTACAACGTCATGGGCGTGGCCAAGGCGGCGCTGGAAGCCAGCGTGCGCTATCTCGCCGCCGATCTCGGCGAGAAGAACATTCGCGTCAACGCGATCTCGGCAGGTCCCATCAAGACGCTGGCGGCGTCCGGCATCGGCGACTTCCGCTATATCCTCAAGTGGAACGAGACCAACGCGCCGATGCGGCGCAACGTCTCCACCGAAGACGTCGGCGGCAGCGCGCTGTATTTCCTCTCCGACCTCTCGCGGGGCGTCACCGGCGAGGTGCACCACGTCGATTCCGGCTATCACGTGCTCGGCATGAAGCGGCCGGATGCGCCTGATATCTCGCTTGGCGGGAAGGACTAGCCTCTAACTGAAATGCCCAAGCCTACGATCTACTATCTTCGCCACGGCGAGACCGAGTGGAATGCGCTCGGCAGGCTTCAGGGCACCAGGGACATTCCGCTGAACGCGCGCGGCCGCAGCCAGGCCGTGCAGGCCGGCGGCATTCTCGCCGAACTGTTCAAGCGCGACGGGCGCGACAAGGCCGCGCTGGCTTACGTGTCGAGCCCGCTCGGCCGTGCGCGCCAGACCATGGAGCTCGCGCGCGGCAAGCTCGAATTGCCACCTGCCGATTACGCGCTCGACGATCGTCTGCGCGAGATCGGCTACGGCACCTGGGAGGGGCTGACGCTGGCCGAGAGCGAGGCGAAGGATCCGGACATCTATGCAAGGCGCCTCGCCGACAAATGGACCGTGGGGCCTGCCGGCGGGGAGACCTACGCCGACGTGCAGGCTCGCGTGCGCGCCTGGTACGACCAGCTCCTGACCGACACCGTCGCGGTGGCCCATGGCGGGACCTGCCGGGCTCTGATGGTGTCCCTGGGCCTCGAGACCCCCGCCAGCGCCGCCGAGCTCTATATCGAGCAGGGCGCCGTCTACGTGTTCCGCGACGGCCGGCTGGAGAAGTTTAGTTGAGGGGCGGCCCCGCCCCCCACCGTCATGCCCGGGCTCCCGGGCATCCACGCACTTTTTCGGTTTTGGTGCGCAAGAACGTGGATGGCCGGGACGAGCCCGGCCATGACGCTGTGGCAGGCATTTGACCGCCCCTTCAGATCGCGTTAGGTCACGGTGACATTCATCATAAGCGTTGCAAGTCAACGTTACGCGGCAGTTCGGGATGTCCTTCAACACCTTCGGCCACATGTTCCGCGTCACCACCTTCGGCGAGAGCCATGGGGTGGCGATCGGCTGTGTGGTTGACGGCTGCCCGCCGATGATCCCGCTCACCGAGGCCGACATCCAGCGGGATCTCGACCGGCGCCGTCCCGGCCAGTCGCGCTTCACCACCCAGCGCCAGGAGCCGGACCAGGTGAAGATCCTCTCCGGCGTGATGGCCCATCCCGAGACCGGCGTTCAGGTGACGACGGGCACGCCGATCGGCCTTCTGATCGAGAACACCGACCAGCGCTCGAAGGATTATTCCGAGATCAAAGACAAGTTTCGTCCCGGTCACGCCGACTTCACCTATGAGGCGAAGTATGGCCTGCGCGACTATCGCGGCGGCGGGCGCTCCTCGGCGCGCGAGACCGCGATGCGCGTTGCCGCCGGCGCCATCGCGCGGAAAGTGCTCCCCGACGTCAAGGTGCGGGGCGCCCTGGTGCAGATCGGCCCGCACAAGATCGACCGCGACAAGTGGGATTGGGACGAGGTCGCCAACAATCCGTTCTTCTGCCCGGACAAGGACAAGGCCGCGTTCTTCGAGACCTATCTCGACGGCATCCGCAAGAGCGGCTCCTCGATCGGCGCCGTGATCGAGGTCGTCGCCGAAGGCGTGCCGGCCGGTCTTGGTGCGCCGATCTACGCCAAGCTCGATTCCGATCTGGCGGGCGCGATGATGACCATCAACGCGGTGAAGGGCGTCGAGATCGGCGCCGGTTTTGGCGCGGCGGAACTGACGGGCGAACAGAACGCCGACGAGATGCGCTCCGGCAATGACGGCACGCGCTTCCTGTCCAACCACGCCGGCGGCGTGCTGGGCGGCATCTCCACCGGGCAGCCCGTGGTGGTGCGCTTCGCGGTGAAGCCGACCTCGTCGATCCTGCAGCCGCGTCTCACCGTCGATCGGCAAGGCACCGAGACCGAGATCTTCACCAAGGGCCGCCACGATCCCTGCGTCGGCATCCGTGCCGTCCCCGTCGGCGAGGCCATGATGGCCTGCGTGCTGGCCGATCACTTCCTGCGCGATCGCGGACAGGTCGGGCGTTGAACTCGCGGTACTAGTCCACCGCGCAGCTTGACGGCCCTGCAACTTCGTCCGCAAATGCGGCCATGAACAGCTCCGAGCTTCAGCGCATCACCAACTGGCTGATCGACGGCACTTGGGCGGCTCAAGAGCCGGCCGTAGGGATTGCCGATTTCTGCGAACGTCTGGTCGCGGCCGGCCTGCCGCTGTGGCGGTTCGGCATCTTCATCCGCACGCTGCATCCCGAAGTCTTCGGCCGCAACTTCATCTGGCGGCAGGGCGAGGAAGTTGAAATCGGTGCCGTCGATTTCGAGGTTCTGGAGACGCCCCAATTCGCCCGCAGCCCGCTTCGCGTCGTGTTTGAGCAGGGGATCGAGGTCCGGGGGCGCGCGGGCGATCCCGACAGCAAGCGATTTCCGTTCCTCGAGGATATGCACGCCGAAGGCGCGACCGATTATATCGCGGTGCCGGTGCCTTTTCTCGATGGCTCCATCCACGCGACGAGTTGGATCACGCAGCAGCCCGGCGGCTTCAGCGACGACGACATCGCAACCATCCGGGCTCTCATAGTGCCGCTCGCACGCATCAGCGAGATCATCAGCCAGCGGCGCACCGCCGAGATGCTGCTCGACACCTATGTCGGCAACCGCGCCGGCGCGCGCGTTCTCGGCGGCCAGATCCGCCGCGGCCACCACGACACCATGCAGGCCGCGATCTGGCTGTCGGACCTGCGCGGCTTCACCGCGCTGTCGGACCGGCTGCCGCCCGAGACGGTGGTCGAGATCCTCAACCAATATTTCGACTGCCAGGTGGCCGCGATCCGCGGCCATGGCGGCGAGGTGCTGAAGTTCATGGGCGACGGCCTGCTCGCGGTGTTTCCGATCGACGAATATGTCGGCGATGCCGCTCACGTCTGCGCGCGGGTGCTGGAGGCGGCGCGCGAATCCCGCGCCAGCGTCGAGGCGCTCGCCTTTCCGGTCGGCGACGGCGTCGAGCGCTTCCGCTTCGGCGTCGCGCTGCATGTCGGCAACATCCTTTACGGCAATATCGGCGGCGGCAACCGCCTCGACTTCACCTGCATCGGCCCGGCGGTCAATCTCGCGGCAAGGCTGGAGAAGATCACGGGGCGCCTGGGGCGGACCGTCGTCGCCTCGGAAGGTTTTGCCAATGTCTGCCGCCATGATTGGCACCAGCTCGGCGAGTTTCCGATCGCGGGATTTTCCAAGGCGCAGCGCGTCTATGGGCTGGCGGAGGAGACGCGGGTTGTGATGGCCTAGCGGTGCCGACGACGGCCTCAGCCGCCGCGAACATACGACTGCTTCAGACCGAGCGTCAGCACCCTCAAGGTGATCCACAGCCGCAGCATGGCGAAGCTGAAGATGAAGACGAAATAGATCAGATTCTTGGTGAACTGCGTCGCCGACGAGGTTTGCCAGAAGTTCCAGATCGCGGTCCGCACCGCTTCCTGTCCATAGGCGAGGGCGATGTTGACGATGCCGAGGGCGATGACGGCGGCGCCGAGCCACAGCACGCGGCGTGCGAATTCGCCGATCGCGGCAAACAGGGCGACCTTGCCGTCATCGCGCTCGGCACGGACGATCATGAGCAGGACGATGGCCGCGATCCATGCGCTCCAGAATCGCCCGGGATGGGTGAACTGGTCGAACGCCATGCCGTCGAGGCCCGCCAAGAGATGGTACGAAGCCTTGTAGCCGGCCGCTGCTGCGCTCAGCGCCGCCACGATCATTACGAGCATGATCCGCCACAGGATCGAGAAGGAGAGCTTGAACTGCTCCCCCAGTGTCAGCGTACCCAGCGAGGATTGACCACCCGCTGCCTCGATCGATTGGCGCGCCGTCGCAAAGAAGGCCAGCAGCACCGAAATGTCGGCAATGATGATTGCGGGCAGCGCCACGGCCCCGCCGCCGAACGCGATCACCCGCATCGCAGCCGCCAGGATCAGCCAGGGCAGGGCATGCAGGAGCTTGAAAGGACCGAACGAGGTCTCTTCGCGAGCCGGCTTGAGTTCGAGCTGTTTGCGCAGTGCGACTGTCATCGCATTGTGGTGACACAGGAGGTTAAACCTGAGGTAGCGCGGATTGCTAAAATTGCCCCGAAGCAGGCAGGCGGCGCCTTATTCCTCCGGCTCTGTCGTGAACAATAGCGGATAGCCCTTGGCGCGGCCGGCGTCGGTGGCGCGCGTTGCCTTGGTTTCGGCGACGTCCTTGGTGAATACGGCCACCACGCAGGCGCCCAGCTTGTGCGCGGTGATCATCACCTTGTAGGCTTGATCCTCGGTCATGCGGAATTCGGCCTTCAGCACCATGGTGACGAATTCACGCGGCGTGTAGTCGTCGTTGATCAGGATGACCTTGTGCAGCTTCGGCCGCTCGACCTTGGTCCTGGTCCTGGTTTTCGGTTTGGTGACGGTGTCGTTCATCGTGTCCCGAAACGCCGTTGCGCGGATGAGCCACCAGCCATCATACCGCAGGAGCGGGGAGCGCTCCAAGATATGCGGCCGCTCGCCACTATGCCGTCGCGGCTGGGCAGGAATGCACGACTTGCGCCTGCGCGAGTTACGGAAGTGCGCGAACGAGCTGTAATGCGGCGATCAGAGCGCCCACCGACAGCACGACCGACGCAATCATGTAGGCGGCAGATGCACATGTCTGGCCGCGCTCGATCAGATACCAGGCATCCAGCGAGAACGTCGAGAACGTCGTGTACCCGCCACAAATTCCGACCGTCAGAAAGATCCGCGCGGCCTGCGGCAGGTTCCATTTGGTCGCGAACAGCGCGGTGAAAATGCCGATCAGGAACGATCCGGTGACGTTGACGATCAGCGTGCCCCACGGAAAATCCGTACCGAACGCGCGGCCCGACCCGATCGCAACGAGATAGCGTATGACCGCGCCGAGCGCTCCGCCGCCGGCCACGGCGAGGATGTATTGAATGTTCAATGTCTCGTTCCCCACTTCGCCATTTGCTTCACTTGCCCTCGGTGGCCAGACCCTTGCCGACGGCGAGCAGCCCCACCAGCGAAACCAGCGCGAATCCAAGCCCGGCAAGAAACGTTCCCGCCGGTCCATAAGCGTCCCACAGCGCACCCGCGATCACGCTCGCAGCCAGCAAGGCAAGCCCGGTGAACAGGTTGAAATAGCCGAAGGCGGTGCCGCGCAGGCTTGGCGGGGCGGCATCGGCGACCATGGCCGAGAGCAGGCCCTGCGTCAGTCCCATATGGAGTCCCCACAGCACGACTCCGAGCGCGAGGCCCGCAAGGCTCGGGAGCAGCGCCAGCGCGAGGTCGGCCGCGGCGAGGAAGACCAGGCCGAGCGCGAGCAGGCCGGTCCGGTTGATCCGGTCCGACAGCACGCCGGCCGGATAGGCCGACAGTGCATAGGCGACGTTCATCAGCACCAGTACAGCCGGCACCCACATCACGTCGAGCCCGATGTTCTGTGCGCGCAAGATTAGGAAGGCCTCGCTGAAGCGCGCGAGCGTGAACACGACGCCCACGGCGACGACGCGCCAATAGACCGCTCCGAGCTGGCGCATTGCGGCGAGATTAAGCGGATTTTCCGCACGTTTCCGGCTCGGATCGGGCTCCGGCTCCTTCACCGCGAACGCGATCAGCCCGAAGGACAGGAAGGCCGGCAGCACCGCCACCCAGAACACGAGGGTAAAATTGTCGGCCGTCCACCACATCAGGCCGATGGCGACGAGCGGCCCGACGAAGGCGCCGATCGTGTCGAGCGATTGCCGCAGGCCAAAGCTCGCGCCGCGCAGGCCGACCGGGGCGATATCGGCGATCAGCGCATCGCGCGGCGCGCCGCGAATGCCCTTGCCGACTCGATCGATGAAGCGCGCCGCTACCAGCCATCCGACGCTGGGCGCGAGCGGGAACAGCGGCTTGGTGAAGGCGGCCAGCCCATAGCCGAGCGCGGCGAGCAGCTTGCGGCGGCCGAGCCAGTCCGACAGCGCACCGGAGAAGATCTTGGTGATCGAGGCGGTCGCCTCGGCAACGCCCTCGATGAAGCCGACGGTGAGGGTGGAGGCGCCGAGCACGGTGACGAGATAGACCGGCAGCAGCGCGTGGATCATCTCGGAGGAGATGTCCATGAACATCGACACAAAGCCGAGCACCCAGATCCCTCGGGGCAGCGTGGTACGTACGGCATTCGGTGTCGTCATCGTCACGTCTTCGTCGTCCCCTCGCATTCGCCTGCCGGCCGCCAGCAGGCAACAAAAAACCCGCCATCGGCGGGTACGTCCATGCTCCCGCCAAAGGCAGAGGCCCAAGATTGCCTCTCCTCGAGCAGGAGTCATCAGCCCATGAGGTCATCGACCGCCGGGCGGTTATCGGGGGACTCCATCCCCATCTGTGCGACCAACCTAGCATGGAAATCGTGCCGGACAAGTGGGCGGGGTCGCGTGCCTCCGTGGGCAGCTGGATTCCGGGCCCTCGCTTCGCGAGTCCCGGAACGACGGCTCTTGAGATCGCCCCTGTTCCCGACGCAAGCGCGGCAACATGGCGGCAGACTTGCGTAACGTGTGAATTCCTAACTCGAATGTGAAGCACAAGCGATCTTCGGCCTTTGCGGCAAGCCGATTGCATGTCACCATCGCGTCATACGACGGGAGACTGCGATGCGTTTGCTGTTCTCGATCGGGGCTGTGCTGGTGGCCGGCATGTTCGCCGGAGGGGACGTCGCGGGCATCGCGGCACCAGGACCCAAATTCGAATCGCCCAGAACTCAACCGCAGCGGCTTGCGGCCGACAAGGACGCGCAGAGCGTCGATGTCGAGCTGATCCTCGCGGTCGACGTGTCCTACTCGATGGACATGGACGAGCTCGCGATTCAGCGCGAGGGCTATGCACAGGCGATCCAGTCGAAGGAGTTCCTGCAGGCGCTGAAGCTCGGCCCGAACGGCCGCATCGCAGTGACCTATTTCGAGTGGGCCGCCTCCAGCGACCAGAAGATCATCATTCCCTGGCGGCTGATCGATGGTCCGGAGACGGCGGACGCGGTTGCCGCCGAGATCATGAAGACGCCGATCCGGCGCGCTTCGCGCACCTCGATATCAGGCGCGATCAACTTCGCGATGCCGCTGTTCGACGAGGATCCCTATCGCGGCCTGCGCCGCGTCATCGACATTTCCGGCGACGGTCCGAACAACAATGGCGGCCCGGTCACGATGGCGCGTGACGCCGCGCTGGAGAAAGGCATCGTCATCAACGGCCTGCCGATCATGGTCAAGGAGCCGTCCTATTCGACCATGGATATCGACAATCTCGATCTTTATTACGAGGACTGCGTCATCGGAGGGCCGGGGTCCTTCGTCATCACGATCAAGGAGCGCGACAAGTTCAAGGAAGCGATCCGCACCAAGCTGCTGATGGAAATCGCCGGCCGCACCCCGGAGCGGCCCGTGATGCCGGTTGCCGACAAGGAGCCGCGCGTCAATTGCCTCATCGGCGAGAAGATCTGGTCCGATCGCTGGGGGCGGTGAGGGGGCGGTTTTTTCCGGTGGCATCACGCCAGTTCCGGCTGAGATCTTTTGCCCGCCCGGCCGAGGCACGCGCTTAACGGCTCGTTAACGGGTGCGTGGCCCTAATCGCATCGTTACTGTTCGTTCCCGCCGGCATCCTGACCTGCCCAAGCCAGCGAAAGCGGGTTTGTGAGGCCCGTCCGAGCAATCCAATGGCCATCGTCACATCGAGCACCAGCCAGATTTCGCCCGCCAACGAGCGGCTGTATCGCCAGAGCGCTCTGCTCGGTGACTGGAAGGGCAATTGGGTGGGCAACAACCAGCCCGTCGGTTTCAAGGTCGTCAACATCCGCGGGGCCCGGGCGCAAGTCGAGTACACCCACAACGGACGCACCGAGCGCGGCTTTGGCGAGGTTCAGGGCACGCTCATCACCTTCGGCGGCGTCACGGTCGGCACCAAGGACGGCAAGAACATGGTGATGCTGTTCTCGTTCGGGGGCGTCGGCAAGCAGACTGCAAATCTGCAAAAGCAGGACCCGCCCGCGTCCGACAGCCGCCTGATGGGAAGCTGGGGCGGCTATTCCAGCGAGAACGGCAAGAGCGCGAGCTTCAAGGTGCTGTCCGTCAATGGCAAGGAGGCCGAGGTCAGCGTCACCACCGACGGCGTCACCCGCAAGGGCACCGGCTTCGTCTACAAGAACGTCATCATGTTCGGACAGACGCAGATCGCAAGCGACGACGGGCAGAACGGCAAGATCATCTACCAGGTCGGCACCAAATCCTTCATGGTGCCGGTGACGAAATATCCGCCGGCGGATTCGTCGTCTTCGGTCGACAAGACCGCATAACCCTTTACAGCGCTGTTCCGCCGGAGTGAGCCAGCGCCTTCAATTCTCGGTCGACCTGCCGCAGCACTGCGCAGGCCTGTGCGAAGCCGCCGTCGGCGACGAGTTGCCAGATCCGGTCGGACTGCTCCACCAGGTGCGGAATCGTCAGCGGCAAGCTGGCTGCCTCCTGCAGCGCCCCCTTCTCGTTGATCAGATAGCGCTCGTTCAGTGCGAACAGCACCTGCGCGACGCAGGCGAGCGATCTGTAGAGGCAGCCCGCGACATGGGTCCTTTCGTTGCGTGCGGCCGCGAGCTCGGCATTTTCGATGCTGAACAGGACTTCCCATTGGAAGCGCCGGATCAGGGCGCTGCGTAGAGGCTCCGGATAGGGAAGTGCGATCGATTTGTGCCGGGCGATCATTCCGTTCGGATCGTGCAGCGGCTGACAATATGCGATCTCGCCCATCCAGATCGCTGAGCAGAAGCCGTGGGGATGGCCGGGCTGGTAGTCCATGGTGACCGCTCCGGCGCCGCAGGATTCCATGACGGCCTCGACCGCGTCAGCGTCGCGGTAGAGCAGGTCGACCTTGCGGCCTCCCACCGAAAGCCAGGCGCCGCCGACGACCCACGGGCCCCATTCACCGACGGGCGTCACCGTCGTGGCGGCGGGATCGTCCGCGATCGTCTTCGCGGCGGCAAGCAACCGTCCGGTGTCCAGCGCTGACTTGAAATAGAGTCCGATATCGTAGTCCGAGGCCGCATGCGCGCGGCCCCGCGCGCGAGAGCCGCCGAGCACGACAGCTTGAACGCCAGGTACATCGGCAAGAACGGATGTCAGGCGGGTGAGCAGCGGATCGTCCGGCATCAGGTGCGGTTCCCCGAAAGAACTGCGGCCGCGAGGGCCGGCGCGGTCACTCCGCTGGCATTGATGATGGTCGAGGAGTATAGTTTTAAGGGCTTTTAGACGGTAGCCAGAATGTTCGACCTTGCACGCTCATGCGCTCTTGCAGCTCTCGCCGTGTTCTGCCTCGACGGAGCGCCGGTTCACGCGCAAGTGGCGCCGCTGCGATATTGGATTCCCGGCGGGCCTTTCGGCCTTGGCGGCGCTGCCGGCCTGAGCTCCGACAGCTATGGCAACTTTGCGGGCTTCAACGCCGGAGAGGCCGATTGGCGTACGAGCTCTGCGAACGGCTTCTTCATCGGTCGCGAACGCGGCAATCTCGGATTGAGCGGCTTCAACCAGGCGGGCTCGCTCGGCAATTTCAGCGCGCTTTCTTATGACAGCACGCAATTCGGCTATCAGATGAAGACCGGCGGCGGCATGCCCGTCACCTTTTTCGCCGGCTTCGACACGCTGAAATACGGCAACGGCATCGGCAGCTCGCTGGCGCCGCTCACCTCCACCGCCGCGCCCGGCTATGGCGGGTTTGCGGGTGTCGAATTCAAGCCGACCTCAAATCTCAGCCTGTCGTTCGGCGTCGGCTACACCCAGCAGGATTCGGGCCGCATGGACAGCGATATCAGATCGAACATGCTGCCCGGCGAATCGCCGGCGCTGAGCGGCCTGCGACGCTAAAGCTTGATCCGAACCCGAAGGGCCGCGTTAGCGCAAAGTGCGAAGCGGCTTTCCGGAAAGATCATGCGCCAGCGCTTTACGATCGCATCACCAGCTCCGGTGGACGCCGCAGCGATTTCGGCAGGCTTGGGCCGGTGCCGAAGCGCATCACGATGTCGGGGCGTCGTTCGCCGAGGCCGAGCCGGGTCGCGAATTGCTGCCTCAGTGCTGCGACCTCGACCGGCTGGTTGACGAAGGAATATTTCAGTCCCAGTGCGGTCGCCTGCAAGCCGAAGCGCTGGCAGGCGCGGCCGACCGCGATCCAGTGCGAGGTGTCGCTGCGATCGGCAGCAAGCACGACGACACCGGCCGAGCTGTCGAGCTGCTCGCGGTATTTCTTGTTTTCTCCGCTTTCGGTGAAGAACAGCTTCAGAAGCGGCCGGGCCATCCAGGACGGCAGTGCAGGATTTCCCGATGCGGGCGCGAACAACCCGTCCATGGTCGCGACCGCCTCTGCCTCGTTGAAGCGGATCCAGTCGACGAGCTCGCGCATGAAGGCCTTGTCGCGCATCTGCGCCGAATTGCCTTCGAGCACATAGTCGGCGACCTCAGCCATTCCGGCACGCTCGGTGATCAGGATCGCAGCGACGCCGGGTTGCCGGCAGGCGTTCTCGAGCTGGCGCAGGATCTCGGGCGCGGCTTGCTTGCCGGCGAAGGCCGCGCGGGTGCACTGCCTGACGGGAATTGCATCGGCCAGGGCCGATGCCGCAGGAGCGGCCTCGTCGAGCGTGATCACGATGCGATCGCCGTCGACGCCCGGATCGGCGCGCCAGCCCAGCGTGGCCGCGGCGAGGATGAGGTTTTCGGCGGCGCAGCCGAGACTGACGAAGAGATGATGATCGTCGGGATCGACGGCCGGACAGCGCCGCGCGACGTCAGGCGCAATCGTGATGACATTGCCGCGGACGGCGAAGATCCACGGCTGGGTGTTGTGGCTGTTGGCCGCAAGCGTCGCGAACCGGACGAGCTCGCGATCCCTGGGCGCTGCTCGCAGCGGAGCCCGTGACGCGTTGATGGCCTCATCATAGGTCATCGCCGCCAGCGCGGCGGAAGGGCTGCCGATCGCTGCCGCAGAAAGCCCGAGCGCGGTCGTGATGAATTGTCGCCGATCAACCACGGACTTCCGCTCCACACCCCATGATGAGGCATTCTTAGCGCCAGGCGGCGCCGAGAAGATTGACCGGAATCAAGGTCGGCAGGATCACGATACGCCGGCGACCAGCGGACGCTGCAGGTGCCGGGCCATCAGGTCGGCGGCTTCGCTGTAGCGCCGCGCTTCCAGAACGTCGAGCAGGCGCAGATGCTCGCGCACGTGCCGCCTCATGCCGTCACGATCGGCGAAGCTGCGATAGGCGAACAGGCGCCTGATCGAGTTCACACGCTTGAGCGCTTCGAGGAAGAATGGATTGCCTGTTCCGCGGATGATCTCCTCGTGGAATTCGCAGCCGGAGTGAAAGATCTCGCCAATCGTCATCTTCTCGATTTCGCCGTCGAAGACCCGCTGTTGGCGCTCACGCAGGCGTGTGATCACCTCCTGGGGCAGTGCAAAGCCGGGCTGTGCGATCGCCGCCGGCTCGATCACCGCGCGAAACGCCTTGGCCTGCGCCTGCGCTTCGGGGCTCGAGACCGTCTCCGCGAAACGCCAGCCATAGCCGGGCAGGCGTGCGATCCAGCCCTCGGCGGCGATACGGTCCAGCAGCCGCTGCAACTCCGCGCGGCTCAGATCATAGCGGCGCAAGAGCTCCGCCTCCGTGACGTCGGCTGGGAGTCGGCTCGCGAGCACGTCCCCTGCGATGGCCGTATAAACCTGCTCGCCGCGCCTGACGGCCGCGAGCGCCGGTTGGGCGGCGCCGCTGGTCGGATTCTTCGCCAGCACGAAGCCGCGATGCGGCTCGCCGCGCGCCAGCCCCGCCGCTTCCAGGGCCTTCAGGCCGAGCCGGATCGGCGCGCGTGAAAGGTCCAGCGCATCCGCAAGCCTTTGTTCGACCAAGCGGTCTCCGGCCTTCATGCCTTCGCGGCGGGCGAGCGCCATGATGAGGCCGGCGAGCTGCTCGGCCCGCTCGGAACCGTTCTTGTCGCTGCGCGGTCGGGAACTGTCGGTGGCGCTCATTGCAGTGCACGCAAGTTTTAGGGCTTGACAGACTGTCTCATGGATTGTTCTTTCATGCAACAATATACAATCGTCTCAAGGGAGGCCCACATGGCCCGCGAGCCCGATGTCCACATTTGCGAGGTCGCGCCCCGCGATGGTCTCCAGAACCTGGACATCTTCGTTCCGTCCGAGGCCAAATGTGCGTTGATCGACATGATCGCCGCCGCGGGCATACGCGAGATCGATGCCGGGTCGTTCGTCCCGCCGAAGGTCGTGCCGCAATTCGCCGACGTTGATGCGGTGATGGCGCATGCGCTCATGCACAAATCGACTCTCATCGGCGCGCTGGTGCCGAACCCGAAGGGCGCCGAGCGCGCCATCGGCGCCGGCGTCGACGCCGTCTATTTCGTCATCTCGGCCAGCGAGACGCACAACCGCGCGAACGTGCGCCGCTCGGTCGACGAGCAGGTCGAGGGGTTTCGCGCAGTCCGCGCTGCGATCGACGCCCGGCCGTTGGGGCAGCGGCCGCGATTGATGGGGGCGATCTCCACCTCCTTCGGCTGCTCGCTAGAAGGGGAGGTGAGCGAAGCGGCGGTGTGCCGGGTTGCGCGCGCTTTTGCCGAAGCGCGTGCCGACGAGATCGGGCTTGCCGATACCGTCGGTTATGCGACGCCGAAATCGATCCGGCAGATGGTCGCGGCCGTGCAGCGCGAGCTCGGGTCGCAAATGACGCTGCGGCTGCATCTGCACGATACGCTCGGCGCCGGCCTGGCCAATGCCGTCGCCGGCCTCGAAGCGGGCATCCGCCGTTTCGATGCCGCCGTATCCGGCCTCGGCGGATGTCCCTTCGCTCCGGGCGCACGCGGCAACATCGTCACCGAGGATCTGGTGTTCATGCTGGAGCGCATGGGGCTCTCCACCGGCATCGACCTCGACCGCCTGATGCAGACCCGCGAGATTCTCGCCCGCCACATCCCCGCAGACCATCTGACCGGGCATCTGCACGAGGCCGGAATTCCCAAGCTCCTGCGGAGCGCGGCATGACCATGGCTGTGCGTGAGACGGGATCTGAGCTTCGTCCGTTGGCGGGCCTTCGGGTCATCGAGTTCAGCCAGATGGTGATGGGGCCGAGCTGCGGCTTGATCCTGGCCGATCTCGGTGCCGACGTGATCAAGGTCGAGCCGCCCAAGGGCGACCGTACCCGAGCCTTCAAGGGACCTGCCGCCGGCTTCTTTGCGACCTACAGCCGCAACAAGCGCAGCATCGCTCTGGACACCTCGACAGCACAGGGCCAGGACATCGCACGCAGACTGATCGAGCACAGCGACGTGCTGATCGAGAACTTCCGGCCGGGCCTGTTGAAGCGGATCGGTCTCGACTACGAGAGCGTCGCGGCTTTCGCACCTCGCCTGATCTATTGCTCGCTCAAGGGCTATCTGCCCGGTCCTTACGAGAACCGCCTGGCGCTCGACGAAGTTGTGCAGATGATGGGCGGCCTCGCCTACATGACCGGTTTGCCCGATAGGCCGATGCGCGCCGGCGCCTCGGTCAATGACGTCATGGGTGGCATGTTCGGCGTGATCGCGATCCAGGCCGCGCTCGCCGAGCGGCAGCGTACCGGCCGGGGCCGCTACATCCAGAGTGCGCTATATGAGAACAACGTGTTCCTGATGGCCCAGGCGATGATGTGCGAGGTGGTCAGTGGCCAGCCTTCGATCCCCTATTCGATCAAGGACAGCCCGTGGCCCGTTTACGACCTCTTCGACACCAGGGATGGCTCGAAACTGTTCGTCACCATCGTCGGTGAAGAGCAATGGGAAGCGTTCTGCCGCGCCTTCGAACGCGAAGCTTGGCTCTCCGATTCCCGCTTTGCGACCAGCAATGACCGGGTCGATCATCGCGGCTGGTTGATCCCGGAAATCGCGAACATCTTCAAGCAATGGGACAAGGCCGATCTCGCCGCGCGGCTCGAGCAGCTCGATCTGCCCTACGCACCGGTGAACAAGCCCGGCGATCTCTTCGATGATCCGCATCTCAACCAATCCGGCGGCCTGACCGACATCCGTTTGCCTGACGGTAACGAGGTCAAGACACCGCTGTTGCCAATTGCCATGGACGGAAAGCGGCTGTCCAACCGCTACGATCCACCCGGTATTGGCGAGCACAGCGGCGAGATCCTGAGCGAGATCGGGATGTCGCCGGATGAGATCGAACAGCTGCGACAAGCAGGGACAATCAAGGTCCCGCCGTCCTGACGGACCGCGCGATTGAACAATAACCAAGGGAGGAGGATCACATGAGCATTTCTAGACGCCAGGCGCTGTTCGCGGGGTCTGCATGGGCCGGCGCGTCACTGCTGCCGCGGCCATTGCGTGCGGAGGCCAAGCGCGTCTCGCTCGCTTTCGGGCCGGTGTCGCCGGTTTACGCCATCGGCATGATCGCAGAGCTGAAGGGGTACTTCAAGGACGAAGGGCTCGATTCCAAGCTCGTTACCGGCAATGCCGGTACGTTCGGCCGACAGACATTGGCGGCGGGGCAGGCGCTGTTCGCGCATGGCGATGCCAGCCATCCGCTCCAGCTCGGTGCGCGCGGCAAGCCCTGCAAGATGCTGCTCGCGACCGAGATGGTATGCTCCTACGCCAACATCGTGGTCCGGCAGGACCTCTACGAGAGCGGCATCAATTCGGTCGAGAAGCTCGCAGATTACAAGCGCCCCGACGGCGCCAAGCCGATCGTTGCCGCGACCGCCATCGGGTCAGGCACCTGGGTGTACGGCACCTATGTGTTCGAAGCGCGTGGGCTCGGCAACAAGGTGAACTGGGTTGCGGGCGGCGGGCCCAACACGATGTTCCCATCGCTGCAGACCAAGCAGTTCGACGCCATCGTGGCGCCGCCGAGCTGGATCGTCGAGGTCGAGAAGAAGGGTTTTGGCCGGACGATCTACGACACGTCGAAGCCTGGCGTGTTCGAGAAGGATTTCGGCGGGACGTTGCCCGTGCTGGTGATCTACACGCTCCAGGACACGGTCCAGCAGGACAAGGCGATGGTGCAGGCCTACGTCAACGCGATCTACCGGGCGATGGCTTTTGTGAAGGCGACGCCGCTCGCGGAGGTGCGGGCGCTGGTCACGCCGAAGTATTTTTCAGGGATAGATCCCGATGCGGTCAGCGCCGAGCTCGGCTTCGACAAGTCGACCTGGGCCTATGACGGCGTCATCGACAAGGCGTCGTTCGAACGCGGCGCCAAGCCCTGGTACCGCAAAGGAACCGACATTCCCGAAACCAGGTACGAGGATGCGGTCGACATGAGCTTCCTTCAGGCGACCAGGGCGAAATACAAATGATCGTCGCGCCAAGCCAGGGCCTCGCGCTCGCGCGCGACGAGGATCAAGCAGCGGCTGCGCGCACGCGCATCGCCGTCCAGGGTCTTGCCAAGCGCTTCAACGCGTCCGGCCGCGAGTTCGTAGCGGTGGATGACGTTTCCTTCGAGGTCAAGCAGGGCGAGTTCGTCGCGCTGCTCGGTCCATCCGGCTGCGGCAAAAGCACCATTCTGAACATGGTCGCGGGGCTGTTGCCGCGCTCCGGCGGACGCATCCTGATCGACGGGGACTCGGTCGAGACCGGCGAGGTCAACCCCAGGGTCGGCTACGTCTTCCAGCGCGATACCCTGTTTCCGTGGCGGACCGTGGAGCAGAACATCGGCTATGGGCTGGAGATCGCGGGAATGCCAAAGAGCGAGCGTGCCGGCCGCGTCGCCACCGCCGTCGAGAAGGCCGGCCTTGCAGGCTTTGCGCAGAGCTTCCCGCGCATGCTGTCCGGCGGCATGCGCCAGCGTGTCGCCTTGATGCGCACGCTGATCCTGGAGCCCGAGATCCTGCTGATGGACGAGCCGTTCGGCGCGCTCGACACCCACACCAAGCTCGAGATGCATAAGACGCTGCTGGAGATCTGGGAACGCGAGCGGCAGACCGTTCTGTTCGTGACTCACGATCTCGGCGAAGCCTTGACGCTGGCGAGCCGCATCATTCTGCTCTCGGCGCGCCCCGGGCGTCTCAAGGAAGACTTCGACGTCGCCATTCCGCGGCCGCGCGATCCCGTGGCCGCGCGCGAGACGGCCGAGTTCGCCCGGCTCTATTCCCACATCTGGCATTCCCTCGGCGAAGAATTCCGCCGCACCAGGGCCGACTGATCATGTCCAACAGCCGCACCGTCATCCTGTTCTGGCAATTGGCCATTCTCGCAGTGGTTCTCGTCGTCTGGCAATGGGGCTTCGAATGGAGCAAGACGCTGCTGCCGAAGGCCTACGTGCCGAAAATCCTCGATCCCTATTTCGTCGCCAAGCCGTCGCTGATCTGGCAGAGTTTCCTGCGGCTTGGCTGCTTCACAGACGCGACCGGCTTTACCGCCTGCATCAAGGGCAGCGACAACAATCTATGGCTTGCCACACTCGTCACGTTGAAGAACACCTGGTGGGGCTTTCTGTTCGGCTCGGCGAGCGGGATCGCGGTAGGCCTGGTGCTCGGCCGTTCCGATTTCCTCTCTCGCGTGTTCAGCCCCTACATCGTGGCGTTCAACTCCATACCGCGCATTGCGCTGGTCCCGCTCGTCATCCTGATTTTCGGCCTCGGTGACCTCTCCAAGATCGCAACCGCCTGGCTCGTCGTGTTCTTCGTGGTGTTCTTCAACACCTTCGAGGGAACGCGTGCGGTCGACCGTGACCAGATCGCTGCCGCCCGCCTGCTCGGCGCCAGCGAATTCACGGTGCTGCGCACGGTCGTGATCCCGTCCGCGCTCGCCTGGGTGTTTGCCTCGCTCCTGCCGGCCGTGTCCTTTGCCCTGATCGGCGTCATCGTCGGCGAGTTCATCGGCGCCGAACGCGGGCTCGGCAAGCTCATCATCGAAGCCGAGGCACGGGCCAATGCCAGCGAGATGATGGTGGCCATCTTCGTCATGATGTTCGTCGGCATCCTGCTGGCGATCGCAGTGCGTTCGCTGCAGTCCTACCTGTTGCGATGGCAGCCGCAGTTCGAGGCCTCGGCGTAGCCGCCCGCGTCAGCGGCTGAACCGCGCCACCAGCTCGACATGCGGCGTGTGGCGGAACTGGTCGATCGGCACCACGGCCTCCAGCCGATAGCCGCCGTCGATCAGGAGCCGCGCGTCGCGGGCAAAGGTCGCGGCGTTGCAGGACACGGCGATCACGACCGGCACCTTGCTCGCCGCAAGCTTCAGCGACTGCGCCTGCGCGCCCTGGCGCGGCGGGTCGAACACCACGGCGTCGAAGCCCCGCAGCTCCTGCGGCACCAGGGGACGGCGGAACAGATCGCGCGGTTCGCATTTGATCGGCTTCAGGCTAGGTGTGCGCGCAGCTTTCGCCAGCGCCGCGATGGCGCCGGCGTCACTGTCATAGGCGGTGACGCGGGCCTTCTCCGCGAGCCTCAGCGCAAACGGGCCGACGCCGCAGAAGAGGTCGAGCACCTCCTTGGCCTTGCCGATGCGCTCGGCGACGAGTGCCGCAAGCGTCTCCTCGCCTGCCACCGTCGCCTGCAGGAACGAGCCCGGCGGCAGCGTCACCTCGGCGCGACCCATCCTCACCGTCGGTGGCAGGCGCTGCAGCACCAGCTCGCCATGCCGGGTCAGCCGCGCCAGGCGGTGCTGCTCGGCGACGCGTGACAGCGCCGTGACCAGCGCCGTCGGCAGCGGGCCGGAGCCGCGCACGTCGACATCGAGCCCGCCTGCGGTCGCGGTGACCTGTATGTCCAATGGCTTGGTCACTGGCATCTTGGACGTCAGCGGCTCGGCGAGTGCCCAGGCGGCGTCGAGTGCGCCCTCGAGCGCGGGATCGAGGATCGGACAACGATGGATCGGGATGACGTCGTGCGAGCTCGCAGCCGAAAAGCCGACCTTGAGGATGTCGTGCGTGCCGAACCGGCCGTGCAGCGTGATGCGCCGGCGCCCGGCGCCGTGGGCGTCGACCAGCGGCGCCACCTCGCAATCGATGCCGGCCTGCGCCAGCGTTTCGATCACGATGTTGCGCTTCCAGGCCCGATACGGCTCGTTCGCCCAATGCTGGATCGCGCAGCCGCCACACACGCCGAAATGCGGACAGAATGGTTCGACGCGTTCCGGGCTTGCGACCTCCACCGCCAGCAGCTTGCGCCGGTCGGGATGATGGCCTGCGACGTGATCGACCTCGACGGTCTCGCCGCCGAGCGTATAGGGCACATAGATTGCTTCGCCGGCGTCGAGGCAGACGCCGTCGCCGCGATGGCCGACATGATCGATCGTGATGCGCTCAACCACGGCGCGCGCCCAGGAAGAATTCGATGTTGCCGTCGCCGCCCGTGATCGGCGAGGGGAATATGTCGATCTCGGTGCAGCCGAGCGAAGCCGCGAAGGCTGCGATGTCGTCGCAGATCTCCCGGTGCACGGCGGCATCGCGGATGATGCCCTTCTTGTTGTGCTTCCTATCAGCCTCGAATTGCGGCTTGATCAGCGCCAGCAGGCTCATCGGTGCGGCCGCGAGCGACAGCGCCACCGGCAGCACCGTTTTCAGCGAGATGAAGCTGACGTCGATGACGACGACATCGGGCCGCGCCGGCAGGCGCTTGCCCTCATAGCTGCGGATGTCGGTCTCCTCCATCGACACGATCTTGGGATGATCGCGCAGCGAGGGATGCAGCTGGCTTGTGCCGACATCGATGGCGAACACCAGGCTCGCGCCGTTCGCCAGCAGCACCTCGGTGAAGCCGCCGGTGGAGGCGCCGACGTCGAGGCAGACATGGTCCTCGATCTCGATCGGGTACCGCTCCAGCGCCCCGGCGAGCTTGACGCCGCCGCGGGAGACGTAAGGGTGCGCCGGCTCGGCCTGGATCACCGCGTCCTCGGCAATCGTCTCCGACGGCTTTGCGACCTGCTTGTCGTCGGCCGTGACGAGGCCGGCCTCGATCGCCGCGCGGGCCCGCGCCCGGCTCTCGAACAGGCCGCGCTCGACCAGCAATACATCCGCGCGCTTGCGGGCAGGGGGCATCGGATCTCCGACGGACGACTAAAAAGCTTATGTAGCGATCAATCGCGCGGCCGCCATCCGGACGCAAGTCTCGAACGCGGTGAGATCGTGCCAGACGTCGGTCGGCATGGTGGCCGGCGTCACCAGCGGGCAGCCGTGCAGCTCCAGCGCATGGATCATCATGAGGTTGTCGACGAGGCCGAAATCTTCGACCGCCAGCCCCTGTGCATCGACCAGCCGCCCGTTCTCGGAGGTGACCTCCATGAAGCGACTGAGGCGGTCGGCATAGGCGGCGCCATCGTTGGAATAAGCCAGGCAGAATTTGCGGCGGCCGGCCATGTAGCCGAGTTCGTAGACGGTGCCGGGATCGGCGCCGGCGCCCCGGAACGGGGTGAGGTTGGCGATGATCGCGTCGGCATCGTCCATCATCGCCTCGTTGCCGCAAAAGATTTGCCGCGAGGCATTGGGCGCGGTGAGGTCGGTCGCGTTGTCGAGGGGATAAAGGCCGGTAAGCCCGTGCGCGGCGCAGATTTCGACCTTGCGCCGGCCGATCTCGACGGCATCCGGCAGGAACACGTCGGGGCCTGCCAGATAGATTTTCATCGCACGACCGATTGAGAAGGCATCGGAGTTGCCGCGACGTCGGCGGTGGAAAACCTCTCCCAAGGGGAGAGGTCGCGCCGAAGGCGCGGGTGAGGGTTACGCTCTCACGTGGGATCTGAGCCCCTCACCCGGATTGCACTGGACGATGCTTCGCATCGCCAGGAGCAATCCGACCTCTCCCTACGGGAAAGGTCGGGTTCAGCGTCTGCCGCGACAATCAAGCCAGCTTGACCGTCTCGGTCTTCACATCCTTGCCGAGCGCCTCGAACACCTTGGCCACGATGCCCTTGGCGTCGAGGCCGGCGCGGGCGTACATGGCGGCCGGGGTGTCGTGATCCTGGAACACGTCGGGCAGCACCATCGAGCGGAACTTGACCATGCCGGTGTCGAGCACGCCCTGATCGGTCAGGTATTGCGCGACATGCGAGCCGAAGCCGCCGATCGAGCCTTCCTCGATCGTGATCAGGATCTCGTGGTCGCGCGCGAGCTTGAGCACCAGCTCGGTATCCAGAGGCTTCATGAAGCGCGCATCGGCGATCGTGGTCGACAGGCCGTGGGCGGCGAGCTCGTCGGCGGCCTTCTCGCATTCGGCGAGACGGGTGCCGAAGGAGAGCAGCGCGATCTTGCTGCCCTGGCGGATCACACGGCCCTTGCCGATCTCGAGCGGAATGCCGACCTCGGGCATCTCGATGCCGCGGCCTTCGCCGCGCGGATAGCGCAGCGAGCTCGGACGGTCGTCGATCGCAACCTGGGTCGCCACCATGTGCACCAGCTCGGCTTCGTCGCTAGCTGCCATGATCACCATGTTGGGCAGGCAGCCGAGATAGGCGTTGTCGAACGAGCCGGCATGGGTCGCGCCGTCGGCGCCGACGAGGCCGGCGCGGTCGATGGCGAAGCGGACGGGCAGGCTCTGGATCGCGACGTCATGGACGATCTGGTCGTAGCCGCGCTGCAGGAAGGTCGAGTAGATCGCGCAGAACGGCTTGTAGCCTTCGGTCGCAAGACCCGCGGCAAAGGTCACCGCGTGCTGCTCGGCAATGCCGACGTCGAAGGTGCGGTCGGGGAAGGCCTTGTTGAAGATGTCGACGCCGGTGCCCGAGGGCATCGCCGCGGTGATGGCGACGATCTTGTCGTCCTTCTGGGCTTCCTTGACGAGGCTCTGGCCGAACACGTTCTGATAAGCCGGCGCGTTCGGCTTGGCCTTGGCCTGCGTGCCAGTCGCGACGTCGAACTTGACGACGGCGTGGTACTTGTCGGCGGAGGCTTCCGCGGGGCCGTAGCCTTTGCCCTTCTGCGTCACGACGTGGACCAGGATCGGACCAGTCTCCATGTCGCGGACGTTCTTCAGCACGGGCAGGAGATGGTCGAGGTTGTGGCCGTCGATCGGGCCGACATAGTAGAAGCCGAGCTCCTCGAACAGCGTGCCGCCGTCCATCATGAAGCCGCGGGAATATTCCTCGACGCGATTGGCGCGGTTGGCGAGGATCTTGGGCAGGCGCTTGTTGATCTGCTTGGCCGCATCGCGCAGCGTGCGATAGGTCTTGCCGGAGTAGAGGCGCGACAGATAGGCGCTCATGGCGCCGACCGGCGGTGCGATCGACATGTCGTTGTCGTTGAGAATGACGATCAGGCGCGAGTTCATCGCCCCCGCATTGTTCATGGCCTCATAGGCCATGCCGGCCGACATCGCGCCGTCACCGATCACGGCGATAACGTTGTTCTTGCCGCCGGAGAGGTCGCGCGCCACGGCCATGCCGAGGCCGGCGGAGATCGAGGTCGAGGAATGCGCCGCGCCGAACGGATCGTAGTCGCTCTCGCTGCGCTTGGTGAAGCCGGACAGGCCGCCGCCGGTGCGCAGCGTGCGGATGCGGTCGCGCCGGCCGGTGAGGATCTTGTGCGGATAGGCCTGGTGGCCGACGTCCCAGATCAGCCGGTCGCGCGGCGTATCGAAGACGTAATGGATCGCGGTGGTGAGCTCGACCACGCCGAGGCCCGCGCCGAAGTGACCGCCGGTCACCGAGACGGCATCGATGGTCTCCTGCCGCAGCTCGTCGGCAACCTGGCGAACCTGCTCGACCTTGAGCTTGCGCAGATCTTCCGGCGTCCGGATGGTGTCGAGAAGCGGCGTCTTACTGTATGCGTTCACGGCGATTTCCAATTTGTCAGCACCGGAAGGTCATTCCGGTGCGCGATGGGTTTGCACAATATCGGCGCAGCGCGAGTCCTATAACCGTCGGAGCCACCTGCACGGGGCAAGGCCCCGCCTTCAAGCTTAGGTAAGCTTAAGTGTGCTCCGGTTCAGTCTCTGTGATCCCTGTCACTTAGATCGGCTTCGTCCGTCCCAAGCCAATTTCATTAGCAGTTTGAAGCACTTGTCGTCGGTAATCGGTGCCCACGCAAGGCTTACAAAAAGCCACACTCCGCGCAGCTTTACACCAAAGCTTAGGCCAAAGCCAACCCGCTGGGCCGATTAGGGGTATGCAGGTGCAACTCGCGGACCAGAAGTGGTTAACCTCGGTGCGGGGTAAGGGGTTCCGGCCTTGCTGGTTCTTGGGAGGCTTTTTGGCCTGAGTATGGGCTTTTCTCGCTCTCAACGACCCGATTCGAAGACAGGGACGTATCGACCGCCAGGGAACCGCATGCCGGCCGGGAGCTGCGCACTGCGATAAGGACGCAGCGGCCACGCTTACCGCGAACACATTCTACGCGGACCTGCGTCGCGGTCTTGCGCGGCCCAGCGGGGGCAGAAGACTGAGCGGGAGAGCACTCTTATTACTGGTTACTGGACGTCGAGCGGCGCAGTGCCGGTGGCCTGGCCGCTGGCATCGGTGGTGATCTTGTCGACGCGCGCCTCGGCCTGGCGCAACAATTCCTCGCAGCGCCGCTTCAGGGCCTCGCCGCGCTCGTAGATCGTCACGGATTCCTCGAGCGGCACCTTGCCGTCCTCGAGCCGCTTCACGATCGTTTCGAGTTCCTCGATCGCGCGCTCGAAGGTGAGCCTGGAGACGTCGACTTGAGTGTTTTCGGCCATATCCGTTTCCGATTGCCCGATTCGCTTCACCTTTGAGAAAGCAGAGTTTTGCGGGCGTAATGTGGCGGGTGCGTCAAGCGCCCATCAGGGTGCCGACATGCGCCGTAACAGATTCTTTCAGTCCCTGCAGGTCATAGCCGCCCTCGAGCACCGAAACAACGCGGCCGCCGGCGGTCTTGTCGGCGAGATCCATCAGCTTGCGGGTCACCCAGGCATAGTCCTCCGCGCGCAGGTTCAGCGAAGCCAGCGGATCGCGATAATGCGCGTCGAAGCCGGCCGAGATGATCAAGAGCTCGGGGCTGAATTTCTCGAGCTGCGGCAGGATCAGATTCTCGAACGCGATGCGGAATTCCGGGCCGCCGTCCTCGGAGGCGAGCGGCGCATTGACGATGGTGTCGTGATCGCCGCGCTCGCTTCTGGCGCCGGTGCCCGGAAACAGCGGCATCTGGTGCGTCGAGCAGTACATCACGGTCGGGTCCGACCAGAAGATGTCCTGCGTGCCGTTGCCGTGATGCACGTCGAAGTCGACGATGGCCGCGCGCTTGATGCCGTATTTGCGCTGGGCGTGGCGCGCGGCGATCGCGACGTTGTCGAAGAAGCAGAAGCCCATCGGCTTGCCGATCTCGGCGTGATGTCCGGGCGGGCGGACCGCGACGAAGGCGTTGCGATGCTCGCCGGCCATCACCGCTTCGGTCGCCGCAACCGCGCCGCCGACGCCGCGCATGACCGCCTCCCACGTGCCCGGGGACATCGAGGTGTCGCCGTCGATATAGACCTGACCGCTGGTGGGCGCGATGTGGCGCAGCTCGGTGACGTAATGCTCGTTGTGGCAGAGCGTGACGAGATCGAGATCGCCCTCCGGCGCCTCCTCGCGCGCCAGGAACTGGAAGCGCTCATGCGACAAAGCTTCTTCCACCGCGCGCAGGCGATCCGGCCTTTCAGGGTGTCCCGGCGGCGTGACATGGTCGAGGCAGGCCTTGTGGGAAAGGAGAAGCGTGCTCATCAGGTCGGCCTCACGGAAAACGGGCTTTTGCCGTCGTTGGCGCATCCGGCGCCAAAACGCAATGCAAAATCCAATCTAAGCGCTTGGCCGGGAATGGCAAAGGGCTGCCCGCTTGATCCGGATCAATTCACCCGCAGGATGCGCCTGGGCGGCAGCGGACCGACCGGCCCGTGCGCCCGGAAGAACGCGAACAGCGCGTCCGCATCGTAACCGCCGTATTGTGGCGCGGTGCCCTGTTTGGCGACGGTAAACCCGTCTCCGCCGACGGCGAGGTAATCGTTGAGCGTGACGCGGTAGCCGCTTCCTGGCTCGATCGGCCTGCCGCCCAGCGTCATCTTCTCGAGGCTGACGCGCTCGCCGAATGGCTTTGAAGCATCCCAAGTATAGCTGAAGCCGTTCGACACCTGGAGAATCCGCGGCCGCTTCGGGTCCAGCCATTGCTGCTCGAGCAAGTCCTTGAGCTGGCTGCCCGTCAGCGTCATGGTGACAAGACGATTGCGGAACGGCTGGCTGGCGAAGACGTCGCCGAACGTGATCGCGCCGTTCTCCTTTGGAACGATGTCGGTGCGGATGCCGCCGGGATTGGTGAGCGCGATGACAGCGCTGCCATCCTTCGCATCGCGCGTTGCGAGCAATTGCGCGTCGGCGATGATATCGCCGAGCGCGCTTTCGCCGGCCTCGTTCGGCACGCGCGACAATGTCTGCGTCACCGAGCCGGCGGGCCGGTTGGCGATCGGCGCGGAGAGCTTGTCGTAGGCGTCGATCAACGCGGTCTGCTCGGGATCCCTGGCCAGCGAAGCGTTGGCGACGATGACGTTCTCGGCCTTGGCGCCGACGATATCGCGAGTCACAGGATCGAGCTTGAGGTCGATCGCGGTGACGAGTGTACCGTATTTGTCGCCGCTGGTGACGAGCCGCCCGTTGATATCGCAGATGTAGGCGCGGTGGGTGTGGCCGCTGACGACGACGTCGACGGCAGGATCGAACTTCCTGACGATGTCGACGATCGGTCCCGTGATGGCAGGGCATTCATTGTAATCGCCGGCGGGCTCGCCGCCCTGGTGGATCAGCACCACGATCGCTTCGACGCCGCGCGCCTTCAGCTGCGGCACCAGCGCGTTCACCGTCTCGGCCTCGTCGCGGAATTCGAGCCCGGCGATGCCCGCTGGCGAGACGATGCCGGCGGTCTCCTTCAAGGTCAGGCCGATGAAGCCGACGGGGATGCCGTCGAACTCCCTGATCTCGTAGGGCGGCAGCACGCTCTTGCCGGTCGCGGTCTCGACGGTGGAGGCCGCGAGATAACGGAATTTGGCGCCCTTGAAGGGATGCGGTCCCTGGCAGCCGTCGACGGGATGACAGCCGCCGTTCTGCATGCGCAGAAGCTCGGTGTTGCCCTCGTCGAATTCGTGATTGCCGACCGAGCTGATCGCAAGGCCCATCATCGAGAGCGCCTCGATCGAGGGCTCGTCGTGAAACATCGCCGACAAAAACGGGCTCGCGCCGATCAGGTCGCCCGCGGCGACGAAGATGGCGTTCTTGTGTCCTTCGCGCAGCTGCTTCAGCAGCGTCGCCATGTACTCGGCGCCGCCGGCCGCCACCGTCACCTTCTTGGACTTGTCCTCGGGGTCGTTGAAGCGGATGCCGCCCGGCGGCGGCCGCAGATGGCCGTGAAAATCATTGATCGCGAGAATGCGCAGCTCGACGGGGGCTGCGCTCTGGGCCGCAGCGGGGAGGGTGCCGGTGAGAGCGAGGACGAAGCAAGCCAGGCGGAGAAGATGTCGCATGGAGTTAGACTATTCGTTCGGCGCGAAGATTTCACGAAGGTTGTTGTCGTCATTTTTGAGGCACGCGCAGCGTCGTTCCCCCGACAATCCCATCATCGCACGAGCCATGCCGCTCGATGAATGCCAGGTCCGCTACGTGCCGCAACAATTAGCTACAATGTTTCATTTGAAAAACCGCTGGTTGTGGTGCACGATCCGGCCCCGTTCGCTTCAGACAGACCGTCAGATTCATGATTGCCGCCCCCCGGATCGACGAATCCTCACCGTATTATCGCGGCTGGCGGGTCGTGCTGGCGTGCTTCCTGATGGCCTTCTTCATGTTCGGCTTCGGCCTCTACGGCCAAGGCGTCTATCTCGCCGAGTTGCAGCGCGCTCACGGCTGGCCGGGCACGCTGATCTCCGCGGCCAGCACCTTCTCGTTTCTCCTGACCTCCGTGCTCGTCATCTTCACCGATGACCTGCTCGAGCGCATCGGGCTGCGCGCGCTGATCCTGTGCGGCCTGTCGGCGCTCGGCGCTTCGACCGTGCTGCTGGCGCTGGTGCAGACGCCCTGGCAGCTCTATCTCGCCTATGCGCTGATGTCGGTCGGCTGGACCGGCATGGGCACGGTGGTGATCGCGACCGTGCTGAATTCCTGGTTCGAGCAGCGGCGCGGCCTTGCGCTCAGCCTTGCCTTCAACGGCGCGACTTGCGGCGGCATCATCCTCGTCCCGCTGCTGCTGTCGCTGACCGGCAGCATCGGTTTCCGGCCTGCGATGCTGACGGCGACGCTCGCGATGATGGTGCTGGTGCTGCCGGCGGTCGTGACCTTCATCGGCTGGCCCGCAGGGATGGTGCCTGCAGCCGGCGGACGTTCCTCCGGCTCCTCAGCGCCGGTTCGCTCGCGCAAGGCGGTGCTCGCCAACGCGGCGTTCTGGACCATGGTGCTGCCGATCGCGCTCGCGCTGCTGGCGCAGATGGGTTTCATCGTCCACCAGGTGACGTTTCTCGAGCCGCTGATCGGCCGCTCCGCCGCAGGGCTTGCCGTCACGATCATGGCGGCGATGGCGATCGTCGGGCGCCTCTCGCTCGGCCTGTTCGTCGACCGGCTCGATGCCCGGCTCGCCTGTGCGGTTTCGATGACGAGCCAGGCGGCTGCGCTGTTCGTGGCTCTGCAAAGCACGAGCCCGACCGTGCTGCTGGCCTGCTGCGCCGTCTACGGCTTCTCGATGGGCAACATCATCACGTTCCCGCCCTTGATCATCCAGCGCGAGATCGGTGCTTCGGCCTTCGCGACCGCGGTGGGCCTGGGCACCTCGATCAGCGGCATCGTCAGCGCTTTCGGCCCCGGTCTCGTCGGTCTGGTGCGCAGCTTGACCGGCAACTACACGACCGCATTCGCACTGTGCGTGGTGCTCAATCTCGTGGCCGCCGGAATCGTGTTGTGGCGGCCGAGGAGAAGGCTGCAAGATTCGCACACTCTATCACCGTCACCCTGAGGCGGCCGCCTCTTCAGCGGCCCTCGAAGGGCGACGGCCCGACAGACGACTAGCTACCCAGCAACGCCGCATCCGCCGCTGCGACCGACTCCGCGCTCTCCGTCACGGTGCGCTCGAGCGCGCCGGCCTGCACCGCGATGTTCTCGGCGAAGAAGCGCGCCAGTGCGACGTAGCGTGGCGCGTCGCCAAGGCCTTCGGCCTTGGCGGCGAGCGCCTCGGAGGCGAGCAGGCAGCCGCCGAGCGTCGCGCCGAATTGCTGCAGATAGGGCGTCGCCCCCGCAAGCGCGTCGTTGGGCGCCGAGGCAACGCGCTCCAGCAGCCATTTGCTGGTGCGCGTGAGCGCCTCCAACGCCTCGCGCAGCTTGGTGCCGGTGGTGCCGAAGGCGGGATCGTTGGAGGCCTCCACCTGCTTGACCGTTGCCGAGAGCTCGTCGAGCAGCGCCCACACCGATGCGCCGCCATTGGCAGCTAACTTGCGCGTGACGAGATCGATCGCCTGGATGCCGTTGGTGCCCTCGTAGATCGCGGTGATGCGGGCATCGCGGTAGTGCTGGGCCGCGCCGGTCTCCTCGATGAAGCCCATGCCGCCATGCACCTGCACACCGAGATAGGCGACCTCGTTGCCGATATCGGTGGAGTAGGCCTTGGCCATCGGCGTCAGCAGCGCCGCGCGTGCGGCGGCTTCAGCGCGCACCTTCGGATCCTTGGCGCGGGTCGAGACGTCGATCGCGACCGCCGTCGCATAGCAGATGGTGCGCGCGGCCGCGGTCTGCGCCCGCATCCGCATCAGCATGCGCTTGACGTCGGGATGCACGAAGATCGCATCCGAGCCGTCGCCTTTCTTGCCTACCGCGCGGCCTTGGCGGCGCTCCTGCGCATACGACAGGGCCTGCTGGTAGGCCCGGTCGGCAACGCCGACGCCCTCCAGGCCGACGCCGAGGCGGGCCTGGTTCATCATCGTGAACATGCAGCGCATGCCCTGGTTCTCTTCGCCGATCAGATAGCCGATCGCGCCGCCATGATCGCCCATGGTCATGGTGCAGGTCGGCGAAGCATGCATGCCGAGCTTGTGCTCGACGCCGCTCGCATAGATGTCGTTGCGCGGCCCCAGCGAGCCGTCCGCGTTGACCATGAACTTGGGAACAAGAAAGAGAGAAATCCCCTTGGTGCCGGCGGGCGCATCGGGCAGGCGCGCCAGCACGAAATGCACGATGTTGTCGGTCATGTCGTGCTCGCCATACGTGATGAAGATCTTCGTCCCCTTGATGCGATAGGTGCCGTCCGCCTGCTTTTCGGCGCGGGTGCGCAGCGCGCCGACGTCGGAGCCGGCCTGCGGCTCGGTCAGCTGCATCGTGCCGGTCCATTCGCCGGAGACGAGCTTTTCGAGATAGATTGTCTTCAGCTCGTCGCTGCCATGCGCGTCCAGCGCCTCGATCGCCGACGCCGTCAGCAACGGGCAGAGGCCGAAGGCGACGTTGGCCGCGCTCCAGATCTCGGTGCAGGCGGCATTGATCGCGAGCGGCAGGCCTTGGCCGCCGAAATCTTCCGGGCCGGACACGGCGTTCCAGCCGCCCTCGGTCCAGCGCTTGTAGGCGTCAGGCCAGCCCGGCGCGGTCGTGACCTTGCCATCCTCGAGCTTGATGCCGTGCTCGTCGCCGACCTTATTGAGCGGCGCCAGCACGTCGGATGCGAACTTGCCGGCTTCCTCCAGCACGGCCGCGGCAATGTCGGCGTCGAAATCGCCGTAATGGCCGGCCTCCAGGGCGGCCTTGAGGCCCGCGCCATGGTTGAGCGACAGCAGCATGTCAGAAATCGGCGCGCGGTAGGTCATGGCTCACTCCCCGAGAACAGATATTGGCGCCGTATTCCCATGAAACGGGAGCGGTCTCAACTGCCGGGACGCCGGATGGCCTGGCCGGAACGGGCAGGGCCGTCGGAGCCCAGAATAGAGTGTCGGCCGCCGGGCCCTTTTTGCCCCTCCAGGCGGTTGAAATGCCGCGCCGCTCCCTATAGACCGGCTGCGACCGACGGGAATCTGCGGGTGCCGGTTCTGCCCGTTCCGTTCGTCGTCTGTTGGGGCGTAGCCAAGCGGTAAGGCAGCGGATTTTGATTCCGCCATTCGGAGGTTCGATCCCTCCCGCCCCAGCCAGATTGCCCGCTCCGCCTGAAATCACTCACGAAACCGGCCTGGCTGGGGAGCTGCTGCACAGCTCTGCGCTGCACAGGGTGTTTCTCGGCACACATTCCGCCCCCATGCGAACCATGACCGCCGCGACAAAGATGGCGACGTTGAGGGGCGAACGGTCTACGACGGTGAGGCCATCTCATGAACGCGACCTAAAAACGAGAACAACGTCATGCCGCACTTGGTGATCGAATATTCGGAAGGGGCGCTCGCTCGCGACGACGTAACAGGCTTGATGGAAGCGCTCTTTGAAGCCGCTTGGCGAACGGGCATCATGAAGGCGGAGGACGTCAAGGTGCGGGCGTGCGTCTACAACGATTTCCTGGTTGCCGGGAAGCGTGACAGCTTCGTGCATCTGTCTGTCCATTTGCTCGAAGGTCGATCGCCCGACCAGAAGGTCGAGCTGAGTACGAGCCTTCGACGGACGATGACAGAGCGATGCCCGGATGTGGTCAGCATAAGCGTGGATGTCCGTGACATGGACCCGGTCGCCTACAAGAAACGGCTAAAATGACGGGTGCTCGCCACGAGGCGGCAGCTTCTCAGACGAGCAGGGGCTGCGCGGCGAGGGACATCTCCTTGAGGAGAGGCAGGAAGCGATCGATCATCTCACCGGTCGTGATGCGATCGACATGAGCGCCGATATTTGCGGCTGCGATGACGGCGCCATCGTAGCGGCGAATTGGCACCGATATCGACCGAAAGCCCTCTTCGGCTTCCTGATCGACAAGGCTATACCCTTTGGTGCGGTCGGCGATGATCGTCGCAATCACTGCCGATTTGTCGACCAGCGTCGACTGGGTCTGAGCCGCCAGCTTCATGCCGTCGACCGTTCTCGTCAGTTCGTCGTTTGCCAATCTGCCCAGCAGAACGCGTCCCACCGACGTGCAGAAAGCCGGCAGCCGATATCCTATGTCCAGTCCGGTCGAAAATACCCGCGCCGGACTCGAGCGGGCGATGAAAACGACCTCTTCGCCATCCAGGATCGCAAGGGAGCAGACCTCCTTGGCCTTGCCGGCGACCTCGTCCATGAACGGCTGCATCACGGTGCTGATTTGGTTCGACGTCAAATAGGCCGAAGCCAAAAGCAGCACTCTGGGCGTTAGCGAAAACAACCGCTCGTTGCCCGCGACGAATCCGGATTTTACGAGGGTCATCAGAATCCGGCGCACCGTCGCCCGCGGAAGATTCGCGCTCTTGGAGAGGTCGCTGAGGGTCATTGGACGGCGATCGATGCCGAACGACTGTATCACGCGAAGACCCCGATCCAGGGTCTCGATGAACTCGCTTCCCTCCCTCGCCTTTTCCTCTTCTTCCGTACGCTTCAGCCTCGGCATTCTATTGGGCGGTCCCTCTCAGTGGCCTCTCGAAAGCGAGAACCATCACAAATCCGCGCGCTAGGCGCCAGCCTTGTCTCCGGCTGTCACCAGGGATTTGAGGTCAAAGGAAGGGTCTGCGGCTTGCTCCGGTGCGGGGGAGATCCCCGCGGCAATCAGGCGTCGGGCTGCCATTTGCTCGCCTGGCCGGTTGACGCTGTCCACCGCAACCAATCGGCCCTGGCGATAGTAGAAGACCGAGAACCTTCCGTCGTCGACCGAACCGCGGACCGCCTGCCGATCATATCGTCCGGCCAGCCCGACGATCTGCAGCTTGACGTCGTATTGGTCGGACCAGAACCTCGGCACATTCTCATAGGGCGCTCGAGCGCCGGCGATCGCCAATCCAGCGGCCTTCGCTTGATCCTGGGCGTTTTGCACCGATTCCAATCTCACCCAGCTTTCGCAAAAGCGGTTGAAGTGGTTGGCGCAGTCACCGGCCGCGAAAATGTCCGATGTTTCGCATTGTCCGTGCGCGTCAACAACAATTCCATTCGTGCATCTAAGCCCCGCCGAGCGCGCGATCTCGTCATTGGCGACACCACCAATCCCCACCAGCACCAGGTCGGCGTGGACAACGGCACCGTTGCCCAGCACGACAGCGGAAACTTTTCGATCGTTTCCTTTGAAGGAAGCAACCGTTTCGTCGAGCATCACGTCGACGCCAGCCCGCAAATGCGTATCAAGAAGAAAGGTCGACAAGACCGGCGAGACGGCACGTTCAAGCAGGCGGCTGCTCGCTTCCATGACGGTGACCTTCTTGCCCAGCTTTGCCGCGGAGGCCGCAACTTCCAGCCCTATGAAGCCGCCCCCGACGATGACGATCTCCGCAGCATTGGCCAGACCTGCCTTCAGGTCGATCGCATCGGTCACCGAACGCAGATAGAAAATTCCATCGAAGTCCGCGCCCTCAACCGCGATGCGCCGCGCGCGCGAGCCCGTGGCGATGAGGAGCTTTTCAAACCCCAGAGCCTTGTCGCCGGCCAGAGTGATCTGTCGCGCGCGCAAATCGAGCAGCGTGGCGCGCTGCCCAAGAACGAGATTGATCTGCTTGCCTTCGAAGAAAGTCTCGTCGCGCAAGATCAGATTTTGCTCGCTGATGTGCCCGAGAAGGAAGTCCTTGGATAGCGGCGGCCTCTGATAGGGCAGCCACTCTTCGTCGCACACGATGGTGATGGGCTGAGAATAGCCGGCCTCACGAGCCGTGAGAGCGGCTTGAACCCCGGCATATGATGCGCCGATGATGACCAGCCCTGTCATGATTGCCTCGCCGGCACATGGACCACCAGCTCGTCGAGAGGGGCGGGCACCTTCAGCTGGCAACTCAGCCGACTGTTCGGCTTTCGCTCTCCCGAGACGGCGGACAGCAACTCGAGCTCTTCTTCGCTCGGCTGAGGGAGAGAGCTTGCTTGTTCTTCATCGACGTAGACGTGACAGGTCGCGCAATCGAGGCAGCCGCCGCATTCGCCGTCGATGCCGTGAATACCGTTGCGGACGGCCGCGAGCATCACGCTCACGTCGCGTCCGACCTCGATGGATCTTCCGCTGCCGTCCTGCTGGACAAATCTCACTCGCGGCATCCGACCTCCGTTACCAAGTTGTTCGATCTAAGAACATACGTTCGTTAGATGGTTACAGCAGTTCTGGCGGGCCCTCAATCCCGACTTGTTTGCCGCCGCTGCGGTTCCGTTAGGCAGGTTCTGCGGAAATATTTTGCTTGCTTGCGCGTCACATTGGAGTCATTCTGAACAATAACGAACTAATGTTCGTCTAGCGAACAAACAATGGGGCAAGGTGCGATGAAGCTGACGACAGCGATCGTGGGAGTGGTGCTGACATCAGGCGCGGCGTTTGCCCAGCAGCAGGAGGCCAATGCTCCCTCGCTTGCCTTGATCAACGGCAAGATTCTCACCATGGACGGTCAGTCAAAGGTTGCGGAAGCGCTTGCCGTTCGCGACGGAAGAATCTTGGCCGTAGGAGATGCGGCGACGATCAAGGCGTTGGCCGGAAATCGCACCCGCACGATCGACTTGCAGGGCAAGACTGTCGTTCCCGGGCTGATCGACACGCACGCGCATTTCAAGGCTGCCGGTTTGTCCGACTACGTCGTCAACATGAGCGGCGCCAAGACTGTTGCGGATGCCCTCGCAAGCATCAAGCAGTTCGTGGCGAAGAAAAAGCCCGGCGAGTGGATCATCGGAAGCGCCTGGCATCCCCCGTCACAGCTCGCGGAAAAGCGTTACCTGACACGCCAGGAAATCGACGGCGTCGCGCCGAACAATCCGGTCTATCTCCGGACCGTTGGCCACTTCTCGATGGCCAATTCGATGGCGCTCGAGAAGGCCGGCGTAACCAAGGCCACGCCAAACCCAAGCGGCGGATCGTTTGAGCGCGACAGTGCCGGTGACCTGACCGGCGTTCTGGTCGAGACGGCGATCGACAACGTGGAAAAGGCCGTTCCGGAGTGGACGGCGGACGACGAGTTTCGCCAATTCAAGCTCGCGGAAGGCATGCTGAACTCGTTCGGGATCACCAGCGCCGTGGAAGGGGCCACCTCGCCCAGGGACATCGCGGCCCTGCAGCGCGTGGCGCAGGCCGGTGAAGCAACGCTACGGGTCGGTCTCATGTGGCGCCCGGAGCCCCCCGCTGAGAACGCGGCCTGGGAGGCCATCATGCGAGGCAACGGCGCCTCCTCGGGCTTTGGCGATGACTGGCTGAAGTTCGCCGGAATCAAGATCCTTTACGATGGCGGCATGACGCTCAAGACGGCGCTCATGCGCGAGGCCTATCCAGACTCGCATGATGACTACCACGGCATTGCCCAGCAATCGCCGCAACGCCTCAAGGAGCTGGTGTCCATTTGCAATCGCCACAATTGGCGCGTGGGTGTCCATGCCGTCGGCGACAAGGGCATCGACCACGTCCTTGATGCATTCGAAGCGGCCGACAAGGAGAAATCGATCAAGGATCGGCGTTTCGTCCTGATCCATGGAAGCTTGATAGTGCCCGAGCAAATGGAGCGCGCAAAGCGCCTCGGTGTGAGAGTCGACCTCCAGAACGTTTTCATGTGGGACAAGGCGGCCACCGTCGAACGTTTCCTGGGTGCGGCGGTCGCCAATCGGGCCGTGCCTACGAAAACTCTCATCGAGAAGGTGGGGCTGAACAGCCTCGGCGCCGGCACCGACTTCCCGGTGAACACGATCAATCCCTTCATCAACATGTATGTCATGGTGACCCGCAAGGATCGCGCCGGAGGCGTTTATGGTGCGAACGAAGCCATCAGCCGCGAGCAGGCGCTGCGCCTCTACACCAGCGCGGCATCGCATTATATGTTCGAAGAGAACGAGAAGGGGACGATCGAGGCCGGAAAACTCGCGGACCTGACCGTGTTGTCGGCGGACCTCATGACGGTCCCCGAGGAGCAGATCAAAGACATCAAAGCCGACCTGACGATCGTCGGCGGCAAGATCGTGTTTCAGCGTTAGTCTGCGTCCCGATAGCATGAGGACGCATCTCGAAGCCGAGAGAGGAGATCCAAGTCATGATGAGCCAAGAGCAGAACGACCTCATTACCCGCATCGGACCGAAGGCGCCTGCGGGAAAGCTGATGCGGATGTATTGGCAGCCTGCTGCGCTCGTCGACGAACTCGCGGAGGGGCGCCCCATCAAGGCCGTCAAGCTTCTCGGTGAGAACTTCGTTCTGTTCAAGGACGAAACGGGGCGCTATGGCCTGCTCGATCGCGACTGCCCGCATCGGGGCGCCGACCTTGCCTTCGGCCGGCTCGAGAACGGTGGCCTGCGCTGCGCCTTCCACGGGTGGCTGTTCGACGTCACGGGACAGTGTCTCGAAACGCCCGCCGAGCCTGTAAACTCCTCGCTCTGCAAAAACATCAAGCAGCGGTCCTACCCCGTCGTGGAGAAGGGTGGAATCCTGTGGGCGTATTTGGGTGAAGGCGAGCCGCCCGCGTTTCCGGAGATCGACTGCTTCGCGGCGCCGGACGAATACACCTTCGCCTTCAAGGGCCTGATCGAATGCAATTGGCTGCAGGCGCTGGAAGTCGGCATCGACCCGGCTCACGCCTCGTTCCTTCACCGGTTCTTCGAGGATGAGGATACATCGGCGGCCTATGGCAAGCAGTTTCGCGGTGCGTCGGCCGACTCGGAAATGCCCATGACGAAGGTCCTGCGCGAGTACGACCGGCCGATCATCAACGTCGAGCACACCGAATACGGCCTGCGGCTCATCGCCTTGCGAGAAATCGACGAGCAGCGCACCCACGTTCGCGTCACCAACCAGCTATTCCCGCATGCGTTCGTCATTCCGATGAGCACGGAGATGACGATTACCCAGTGGCACGTGCCCGTCGACGACGTGAATTGCTATTGGTATGCGATTTTCACCAGCTACGCCGCGCCCGTCGACAAGGCAAAAATGCGCGCGCAGCGCCTCGAGCTTTACGAGCTGCCGGAATACCGCTCGCGGAAGAACAAGTCGAACGACTACGGCTTCGACCCGCACGAGCAGGCGACCGAGACTTACACCGGCATGGGCGCGGACATCAACGTCCACGACCAGTGGGCCGTCGAGTCGATGGGCGCTATTCAGGACCGGACGCGTGAGCATCTCGGCCAATCCGACAAGGCGATCATTCAGTACCGCCGGCTGCTTCGCCAGGAGATCGAGAAGGTGGCCTCCGGGGGCAAGCCGCTGTTGTTCCTCGACGCTGCCAGCGCGCGCAGCATCCAGGGGCCGGCCACAATGGACGGCATCGGTCCGACGAAGGGCTGGGAAACCTACTGGATGGAAGTGGACGTCAAGCGTCGTCGGGGCGCTCCCTGGGCCGCGCCGGTGCCCGCCGAGCTCGCCAAGAAGGTGCCCCACCTGACCGCCGCCGAATAGCCCAGGCCCGGCCCAGCTCAGCAAAGGAGATGTCGTTGAGTTTCGTCGAAAAGCACGGTCTCTGGTCGGCCGAACAGAAGGAGGCTGCCATCCGCATGCGGCGGATGGCGGAGGAGCAGGAGTTGCATACGATCCGGCTCTCCTTTCCGGACCAGCACGGCATCTTGCGCGGCAAGGCGCTGGTCGCTTCCGAGGCGCTCTCGTCGATCGAGAGCGGCTGCTCGATAACGACGACATTGCTCGCGAAAGATACCTCTCACCGCACGGTGTTTCCCGTCTTCACCGCCGGCGGCGGGTTCGGGATGCACGAGATGCAGGGGGGAGGCGACATCTTGATGGTCGCTGATCCCACCACCTTCAAGGTTCTCCCCTGGGCATCAAAAACCGGGTGGGTGCTTTGCGACCTCTACTTCTCCGATGGACGACCCGTGCCCTTCGCCTCCAGGGGCCTGTATCAATCCGTGCTGGGGCAGCTCAAAGACCGGGGCTATGATTTCAAAGCGGGCCTCGAGGTCGAATGCCACATCTTCAGAGTCGAGAATCCCCGACTGGCGCCTTGGGACGCCGGCAGTCCCGGCCAACCGGGTGAGCCTCCGGAGGTCAGCCTGCTTTCGCAGGGCTATCAGTACCTGACGGAGCAACGTTACGACCAGATGGAGCCTGCGCTCGAACTGATCAGGCAAAACATCGTGGCGCTGGGCTTGCCGCTTCGGTCGATCGAGTTGGAGTACGGGCCGAGCCAGTGCGAGTTCGTGTTCCAGCCCACCGTCGGCATTGAGCCGGCGGACACCATGGTGCTGTTTCGTACGGCAGTGAAGCAGATCTGCAACCGCCACGGCTATCACGCGACCTTCATGTGCCGGCCGCGGATACCGAACGTGATGTCATCGGGGTGGCACCTTCACCAATCGCTGGTCTCCCGAACAGACGGCGTCAACGCGTTCATGACCAGCGAACCGGCCGGCCTGTCGAACCTCGGCAAGCACTACATGGCCGGGCTGCTGGAGCATGCCAGGGCATCCGCGGTCTTCTCGACGCCGACGATCAATGGCTACAAGCGCTACCGTTCCTATTCGCTGGCTCCGGATCGGGCGATCTGGGGACGCGACAACAGGGGCGTCATGATCCGCGTGCTGGGCGGTCCCGACGATAAAGCCACCCGGCTCGAAAACAGGATCGGCGAGCCGGCCGCAAACCCCTATCTGTACATGGCGTCGCAGATTCTGGCCGGCCTCAACGGCATTGATCGCCAGCTCGATCCCGGTCCGTCGGCGGACACTCCCTACGAGACCAAGGCGAACCTCCTGCCGACCTCCTTGCGCGAGGCGGTGTTCGCGTTGCGCGATGACCCCTTCTTCCGCGAGGCTCTGGGAGAGAAATTCGTCGACTACTACGTTTTCATCAAGAACGCGGAAATCGAGCGCTTCCAATCGACGGTCACCGAGTGGGAGCAGCGAGAATATTTCGAAATGTTCTGAAACAGCATCACCGAAGCGGGAGATAGAGAGACATGAGTTTGAGGTTTGGACTTGTTGGGGCCGTCGCGATTGCCACTGCCTGGATGTCGCCGGCGCAGTGCGACACCATCAAGGTGGGGATCATCGGCACCATGTCCGGTCCGTATGCCTTGTTCGGCCAGAACTTCAAGTACGGCATTGACGCCTGGGTGGCCAAGCATGGATCGAAAGTCGGCGATCATCAGATCGAGTTCGTCTATCGCGACGAAGAATCACCGAACCCCGCCAAGTCGAAATCATTGGCTCAGGAGTTGATCGTCAAGGAGAAGGTTCAGTACATCGCGGGACTGTACTTCACTCCGGACGCCCTGGCCGTCGCTCCACTTCTCGAGGAAGCGAAGGTGCCTATGATCGTCATGAACGCCGCGACGTCCGCGATCGTGGAGAAGAGCCCCTACATCGTGCGGACGTCCTTTACGATGTGGCAGAACACGGTCCCCGCGGCGAAGGTGGCGAAGGCCAGAGCGGCCAAGAAGGTGGCGATCGCCGTCAGCGATTACGGCCCCGGCATCGATGCCGAATCAGCCTTCAAAAAGACGTTCGAGGCAGATGGAGGCACCATCGTCCAATCGATCAGGATGCCGCTCAATACGACCGATTTCGGCCCGATCATGCAAAGGATCAAGGATTCCGGCGCAGACATGATCTTCACGTTCTTGCCGGCCGGTCCGCCAACCCTGGGGTTCGTCAAGGCCTATATCGACAACGGGCTGAAAGCGTCTGGCGTGAAGTTGTTGTCCACGGGTGATGTCGTGACCGAGCCCGATCTTCCGACTATCGGTGACAGCGGCGTAGGCATCCTGTCGACTTACCACTACGCGGTCTCGCATGACTCTTCAGAGAACAAAACCTTCCTGGCCGATCTGATCAAGGCCGGCGCCAAGGCTGACGACATCACCATGGCGTCGGTCGCGGCCTATGACGGTGCTCGGCTCATCTACAAGATGGTTGAGGCCACGAACGGTCAAAAGGATCCGGACAAAGCCCTTGCGGCCGTGAAGGGCATGAAATGGGTCAGTCCGCGCGGCCCCGTGTCGATCGACCCGGATACCCGGCATATTCGTCAGAACGTTTATCTGCGCGAAGTCGTGAAGCAGGACGGCAAGCTCCTCAACAAGGAACTGCAAACGTTCGATGCGCAGCCGGACTGGGGCCTGGCGAAGAACTAGGGCGGATCGCTCGCGATGTAAATCTCGCGAGCAATCTCTTCATCGTGTTGGATAAGGGCCCGGAATGAGTGGTCGGTCGCAGTCTATTCGCTTCGTCAACGGTCGCATCTATCGCGATGCCAGCGACCGGATGATACCCGGCTTGACGGACGCGCACATCCACCTGTTCGGGCTGGCTGCCGAGCGGCTCCAGATCCGAAAAGCCGCGGAAGCATTCAACTAATGGCGTGGACGGGTCTCAGCATCGGGCTAGATGCCCTCTCGTACGGCATGGTGCTTTTCATCATCTCCATCGGCCTGTCCATCATGATGGGCCTGATGAGGGTAGTGAACCTCGCTCATGGCGCATTTGCGATGATCGGGGGATATCTCGCGTCTTTTGCGCTCAAGAACGCGGGAGTTGGATATCCACTCGCGATTGTCCTGGCGGTCCTCGGCACGATCGCGATCGCCTTTCCGCTCGAGTTTCTTCTCTACCGCCGGATTTATCGCAAGTCCGATGAGCTGACCCAGATATTGCTCACGATCGGCATCGCGTTCGTCATCATTGGCGTTGCCAACTACATTCTTGGCCCGACAACCAAATCCATTCCGCTGCCTCCGCTGCTGAGCGGTCCCGTCGATCTCGGCTTCCGAATGATCCCGGCTCATCGGATTTTCGTGACGATTTGCGGAGTGTGCACCGCGGGCTTGCTCTGGCTACTGATCGACCGCACCGAGTTTGGGATCCGGCTGCGTGCCGCGGTCGACAACGGTGACATGGCCGAGTCGCTCGGAATCAAAACGCAGATCCTTTTTTCCGCGACCTTTGCGCTTGCGGTCGGCCTGGCGGCGTTCGGGGGCGTGGTGGGCGCCGAACTGCTGCCCGTCGAACCTTTTTACGCGCTCAGATATATGGTGACGTTCCTTGTCGTCGTCTCGGTCGGCGGGGCAGGATCGATCCCAGGCGCCGTGGCGGCATCGATATTGCTTGGCCTCGCGGACACGACCGGCAAGTACCTTGCACCCGAATATGGTGAGTTCTTCTTCTATCTTGCGGTCATCCTGGTCGTGTTTCTGTTCCCGAACGGCCTTTTGGGCAGGAGGCACTGACGTGACCGATCGAGCCATGGTCGATGGCGTGAGCCCGCCGCGCTTTTCCGTGCCGCTTGAGCTGCGCGCTGTCGCAATCACGCTGGCGCTCGGAGTGCTCGGTTACACGCTTTTTCCGGATGACCTCGCGTTTCTGACGCGACTGATCAGCATCACGCTTCTGGTGCTGTCGCTCGATCTGGTCACGGGGTATTGCGGTGTCGCCACCCTTGGACATGCTGCGATCTACGGTGTGAGCGCCTACGTCGTGGGTAACGCCTGCCTTGCCGGACATTCCGACCCCCTGCTGTTGTTGCTCGTGGGGGCGGTGGCCGGTGCCGTGATGGGGCTGGTCTCAGGCGTCCTTGTCACGAGGTTCAAGGGTCTCCCCCAGCTCGTGCTATCCATTGCCGTCGGACAGCTCGTCGCGGCGCTGGCCAACAAACTGTCCAGCCTGACGGGCGGAAGCGACGGATTGTCCGGCATTTCGCCTGGACGAGTCTTCGGGGTCTACGCGTTCGATATGTACGGTCGCACCGGCTACGTGTTCTCCGTTGCGGTGCTCATGGTCGTGTTCGTGGTGCTGCTTCGAATCGTGCACTCTCCGTTCGGCCTGCTTTGTCAGGCAATCAAGGATGACAGCCTGCGAGCTCGGATGATCGGTGCCCGCGTGTATCCCCGGCTCGTGCTGATGTATGGCGTGTCGGGGGTTGTTGGCGGAATTGGTGGTGCTCTCAATGCCATCAATACGGGCGTCGTGGGACTGGATAGCATCGGATTTGAGCGGTCGGCTGAAGCTCTCGTCATGCTGGTCCTGGGTGGCGCAGGCAGTCTCTGGGGCGCGCTGATCGGATCCATCGTCTTCCAAGTGTTCGAGCACTACGTCTCGGCTGCGAATCCATTCCATTGGATGACCATGGTCGGTGCGCTGCTGATCGCGGTCGTTTTGTTCGCCCCGAAAGGCCTGGTGTCCCTGGGAGGCTTGCTTGCTGGTCGCACCGCCTCGGTGATGAGGAGGCGCCCGTGAGCCGGCCGCTGCTCGAACTGCGAAACGTTTCGATGTCCTTCGGCGGGATGCGGGTCAACGATGATATTTCCTTCAGTATCGGGAAGGGAGAAAGGGTCGCGTTGATTGGCCCGAACGGCGCCGGCAAAACCACGCTCGTCAACGTCATCTCCGGCGACTTGACCCCTTCACAGGGCGCCGTCCACCTCGCCGGGGTTGATGTGACCGCGCTACCGATTTCCGATCGCGTCGACGCCGGCTTGATCCGGACATTTCAGATTACGAGGCTCTTCAAGAGCCTGACGGTCGCACAAAACGTCGCGCTCGCCGTGATGCAACGAAAGGGGCTCACGAGAAGCATGTTTTCCTCCCCGATGGATCGGCCGGACGTTCGTCGGGAGTGGGAGCGGGCCCTTGGAACGCTCGGTATCGCCCATCTGGCCGACAGGCAGGTCTCGCAACTGGCGTACGGTCAGCAGCGCCTTCTTGACTTGGCAATCGGGCTTGCTCTCGAGCCGAAGGTCCTGCTCCTGGACGAGCCCGCGGCAGGGGTTCCGTCGGAGGAGTCCTCCAAGATCATCGAGGCGATCGACAGATTGCCATCTGATATCGCGGTCTTGATGATCGAGCATGACATGGACCTGGTGTTCAAATTTGCCCGCCGTGTGCTCGTTCTCGCCAACGGAAAGCTGATCTTCCAGGGCGATCCGGCAGAAGTCACGCACCATCAGGAAGTCCGTCGAGCTTATCTAGGTAGCTACGCAGATGCCCGCCACGCGTCTTGAAGTCAAAGGTCTCAGTGCCGGGTATGGCCCCACCCGTATCATCGATCACATGTCGTTCGAGGTCTTGCCCGGAGGTCGTCTCAGCGTCCTTGGTCGAAACGGAGTCGGCAAGACGACCTTGCTCGCATCGCTGATGGGTCTGACGACCCATCATGGGGGAAAAGTATTCCTGGGCGAGGCTGATCTCACGGATACCAAGGCATCGACACGCGCTCAACGAGGTCTCGGTTACGTACCGCAGACACGCGACATATTTCGGTCGCTGACGGTGGAAGAAAACCTGGTCGCGGGTCTCAAGGGTCGAGGTCGAGAGGCACTTGAAGAGGTCTACGTGATGTTTCCGAGGTTGGCTGAACGTCGACGCCATTTCGGGACGCAACTATCGGGCGGCGAGCAGCAGATGCTCTCGCTCGCCAGGACGCTGCTGGGAAGGCCTTCAGTTCTCCTCTTGGATGAGCCGCTCGAGGGGCTCGCGCCGGTGATCTGCGATCAGATCATGGAAATCATCACCGCGCTGGCGAGTTCTGGTGAGATGACCATCGTTTTGGTCGAGCAGCAGATCGAACGAGCGCTGCGCTTTGCCGATCATGTCATGGTGGTTGAACGCGGCAAAGCGGTCTGGAGTGGGGAATGCGCGCACTTGCGCGACGCCCCCAAGATGGTCGAGCGCCTGCTCGGCGTTGGGGTGCACTGAGGAATGCGGCGTCCCTGTCATTGAGACAATGGGCAAGCTCGTATCACCCTTGTCCCTTCCGGCGACCGGGTTTGGCCGTAGCGCTCGCCCGGAAAAGCGAACCGGCAGCACGATCGCACGCCAAAGGGCCGGACAAATTGCTCCCTTGCCGCAAGGCGCTCAAGGATCCGCCAAGCGCGATCAGTTCAGCCTTCCAAGCAGTCTTCGGATGATCTTCCGCAAGTTTTCGGCGTACTCATCGACGACCTGACGCCTCTCGGCCGATGGCGGCAGCTGACATTCGTCGTCCCCGTCCGGCGACGGAGGATCCGTCTTGGATCTCCCGCGCAGGATCGAGGCGATCGGCTTTGTCACTTTCACGGGACCTCTGACCTCTGATGCACGACGCGTGTCGTTCAGGCTAGGTGCCAGTTCCATCTGCCGCCTTCACACAAGTTAAGTCGCCGGAGCGGGTCGTCTGCATCGGCTTCGCCGCGCGCTAGGTGCACGAGGCGGTCGGATCGCACTTCGGGCAGCGGCCGTCGGCGGCTGCGCCGAGCTGACGGCCGAGCTCGGCCCTGAGAGCCTCCTTGTCCCATTCGGCGCCGTCGCATCTGACGATTCGCTTGGCGCGCTCGAAGGCGTGACTCTCGGCGGCGTCATCGCCGATGCGGACGATCACGTCCCGATGGAACGGGCAGGCCGTCGTCGCGCGGGTCGTCTCCAGGGCGTAGCGCACGACCTCGGTGAGATCGTCGGTGTCAATGTCGGCAAGCATGTCGGTTCTCCTGATCGGCATCCTCCCTTGTCCAGACCATGCATTGGCTTCGACGAAAATCGGCCTCGGGCTCGATGGGAGCGCCGAGGCCGATTGTTCGCGTGGCTCTTCCATCCAGGGTCTGAACTCGTCCAGCAAACCCGCGCTGCCGATCTTCGTTCCATCGAACTCTCCGGCGGAGCCGCTCTCCGGCCGACTCCATGTTCGCGGTCTTCTGCACTCTCCGTGAAAGCGGCGCCGGGAAGGCCTCGAAATCCAAACGTCGCTCGCTCCGGCAAAGGGGACCTCGAAAAAGCGTTCCCGATGCCAACACAAGACTATCGTCGGCGTCGCAAACATGTCTTGATCCAGCTCAAAGGAGGCGGCGGTATTCGACCGAACGCTTCTCGATCGGCAACCTGCTTACAAGCGCTGCGCGATGTCTTCACCGCTGCTCGCGTCAATCCGTTCAGGACATCTGCGTAAGTATTGGCCCGCAATTTCCAGGTCGCCGCGCCGGGCGCATATCTCCAGCATGGAGCGCAACGTCATCTTCAAATGCCCCCGCACGGGAATGAACGTGCAGCACTGGCTTCCCGGCACAGCCTCCGACGCCGCGGACACGCACGTCCCCGTCCGGTGTCCCGCTTGCGCCTCGCTGCACTTCGTCAATGTCGCCAGCGGCAAGACCTTGAGCGAGGGCATCGGTCGGCCACGCGCGACCACGGCGCCAGCCGGTCACAACCAGCCTGAGCCATCGCGTCCTTGACTTCGTGAGTTTCGCGCTGCCGCGCCCGGATCAGATTTTCCGACTGGATCCTCAAGGCATCTCAGACCCAGCCACCATCGACGATATAGTGCTGGGCGGTGCAGGCGGACGCCTCGTCGGAGGCGAGGAAGACGGTGAACTTTGCAACCTCGTCCGGCATGAGCCGGCGCTTCAGGCATTGTCGCTGCTGCAGCTCGATCTCGCCGGCCGGCGTCATCCATTTCTCGAGCTGCCGCTCGGTCATGATCCAGCCTGGCGCGATCGCATTGACTCGGATGTTGTAGGGGCCGTAGTCGCGCGCCAGCGAGCGCGTCAGCCCGATCACGCCTGACTTGCTCGCGGTGTAGGCGGCCATGCCGCCTTGTCCTGCAATCCACGACACCGAGCCGAAATTGATGATGGCGCCGGCATTGGCCGCCTTCATGTCCGGCAACACGGCTTGCGATGCGAAGAACTGGTGCTTCAGATTCACCGCGATGCGGTCGTCCCAGTAGTCCGGCGTCATCTCCTCGGTGTTGTGCCGCTCGTCATGCGCGGCGTTGTTGATCAGGATGTTGATCGGACCATGTGCTTTGCGTGCCGCGACGACGCCGGCACGCAGCGCGGGGATGTCGGTGAGATCGACGTGTTGGAAATGCGCAGCCAGTCCCTGCTCGGACAGTTCCCGTGCCAAACGCTGTCCCTCGTCGATCTTGATGTCGAAGAACACGACCTTGGATTTCTGCTCCGCGAAGCGCCGCACGATCGCAGCGCCGATGCCGGCTGCGCCGCCGGTGACGAGCACGACCTTGCCGGCGAGGTCGGAATAGATGGCAGCCATTGGGCACCTCGGTTTGTTACGGCCGGCGCGGCGCGCCGCAGCCGACTCTTTTCCGAACCTTAGCCATTCCGTTGATGAGGTGCATAGATCAGAATTTGTGTTGCGTACCTCAAAAATTGAGGGCAGGATTGCGTTCAAAGAATAAAAGTCGTCGGGAGGATGTGATGAGATTGCTCGGGAAACTGGGACTCGCCGCTGCCGCATGCCTGCTTTGGGCCAGTTCCGCGTCAGCCGACACCACGGTCAAATGGCTGCACATCGAGGTCAACCCGGCCCAGGTGAAGATCTGGGAGGAGGTCGCACGCAGCTATGAGGCGTCGCACCCCGGTGTGAAGGTCGAGATGCAGTTCCTCGAGAACGAGGCCTACAAGGCCAAGCTGCCGACCATCCTGCAATCGAAGGACCGGCCGCACATCATCTATAGCTGGGCCGGCGGAGTGCTGAAGACCCAGATCGAGGCCGGCGTGCTGGAAGACATCACCGCTTCCGTGAAGAGCGGCGGCTACAGCGACACGATCGCACCGGCAGCGCTCGCCGCTTTCACCAGCAATGGCAAGGTCTATGGCCTGCCGACCGCGCTGTCGCAGGTCGGCTTCCTCTACAACAAGGACTTGATGGCCAAGGGCAATGTCGATGCGAGCAAGATCAAGACATGGGACGATCTGCTCGGCGCGGTGAAAACGCTGAGGGCCGCGGGCGTGACGCCGATCGTGGTTGGCGGTGCCGACAAATGGCCGCTGCATTTCTACTGGACGCATCTCGCAGTGCGCATCGGTGGCAAGCCGGCCTTCGATGCAGCGCTGAAGGGTGAGAATGGCGGCTTCGCCGGCGAGACCTTCCAGAAATCCGGCGAGCTGTTCAAGCAGCTGGTCGATCTCCAGCCCTTCCAGAACGGCTTCCTCGGCTTCAAGAATCCGCAGGCCGTCGGCTATTTCGGTGACGGCAAGGCCGCGATGATCCTGGCCATCTCGTCCTTCTATCACACTCAGCGCGCACTCGCCGCCGACAAGGTCGGTCTCAGCGACGACAAGCTCGGCTGGTTCGATTTTCCGGTGGTACCCGGCGGCAAGGGTGAGCCGTCAGACACGCTCGGCGGCATCACCGGTTGGTTGATCACCAAGGGCGCGCCCAAGGAAGCCACCGACTTCCTGAAATTTTTCATCTCCAAGGACGTGCAGGCCCGGCTTGCCGCCGGCAACTTCATCGTTCCCGTCGTCAAGGGCGGTGAGGCCGGCCTCAACAGCGCCTTCATGAAGCAGATCGCGGCCAATCTGGCGAAGTCCAACTATCACCAGAACTTCTATGACCAGAGCCTCGGTCCGTCGGTCGGCCGCGTCGTCAACGACGTCACGGCTGAGATCGCCGGTGGCAGCATGAGCCCGCAGAACGCAGCGAAAGCCATCGAAGCGGCGTACAAGCAGGGTAACTGATTGTGGCGCGACGGATCGCGATCACCTCGCCGATCGGCGTTGCCGGTGAGGCGGCCCCCCAGGTCGGGATTCGTGGCTCGGTTCGTGGCCCAGGCGGGGATGGCCGCTTCACCGTCCTGATCTTGTTCCTGCCGCCCGCGCTGCTGCTGTTCACGCTGTTCGTGGTGCTGCCGATCGGCGAGGCCGCCTGGTACTCGGGCTTCAACTGGAATGGGTTCGGCAGGCCGACCAACTGGATCGGCCTCGACAATTACCGCTTCGTGCTGGAGACGCGGGCCTTCTGGCTCGCGCTGCGCAACAACGGGCTGATCATCGCCGTCTCGCTCGCGATTCAGCTCCCGCTCGCGCTGACCCTGGCCTTAATGCTGGCCGAAAAGTTTCGTGGCGCCGTGGCGCTACGCATGCTGTTCTTCATGCCCTATATCCTGGCCGAGATCGCGACCGGGCTGATCTTCAGCTTCGTCTATGACGGCGATTACGGCCTCGTCGCTTCGATCTGGCGCACGTTCGGCGCCGAGCCTCCGCATCTGTTGGCCTCGACCGACACGGCGATGCTGGCGGTGCTGATCGTGGTGGTCTGGAAATATTTCGGCTTCCACATGATGCTGTTCATCGCCGCGCTCCAGAGCCTCGACAAAAACCTGGTCGAGGCCGCCCGTATCGACGGCGCGACGCGGACGCAGACGCTGCGCCACGTCGTGATCCCCTTGCTCTATCCGACGATCCGCCTGTCGGTGTTCTTCGCCATCATCGGATCGCTGCAGCTGTTCGATCTCGTCATGCCGCTGACGCGCGGCGGACCGGCCGATTCCTCCAACACGTTGGTGAGCTTTCTCTACAACAATGGCATCTCGCGCATGCGCGTCGGCTATGGCAGCGCCATCGGCGTCATCCTGTTCGCGATCTGCGTGACCTTTGCCTTCACCTACAAGCGATGGTTCATGCGCGATGAATAGTGTCGGGGCTAGACGCGCATTCGATCCCGCAGCGCTGTTCAAGGCGCTGTTCCTCGGCCTGGTCGCGATCTTCGTCCTGGTGCCGTTGCTCGCGACCCTGCTCGGCGGCTTCAAGTCGCTTGGCGAGCTCCGTGTCAATCCGTTCGGCCTGCCCGCACAATGGGAATGGCAGAACTACGCCGACATCCTGTTCTCGGCGCGCTACTGGCAGCTCCTGCGCAATTCGCTTGTCATCTCGACGCTGGCGGTGGCGCTGACCCTGATCACGGCTTCGATGGCCGCGTTCACCTTCGCCCATGTCAGGTTCTTCGGCTCATCGATGCTGCTCAGCTATCTGACGCTGGGCCTGCTGTTTCCCGCCGCGACCGCCGTGCTGCCTCTGTTCATCAAGGTGCGGGATCTCGGCCTGCTCGATACCTATTTCGGCGTCGCGCTGCCGCAGGTGGCGTTCAGCCTCGCCATGAGCGTGCTGCTGCTACGCCGCTTCTTCAAGGACATTCCCTATGAGCTGCTCGAGGCCGCGCTGGTCGACGGCTGCAGCTACATCAAGTTCTTCCGCTATGTGACGCTGCCCTTGTCGCGTCCGATCCTGGCGACGGTCGGCACCATCACCTTCGTCAACAGCTGGAACGCCTACCTGCTGCCACTGGTGATGCTGAACACCGACGCGCTGTATCCCTGGCCGCTCGGCATCATGGTCTACCAGGGCGAATACTCGTCCGAATGGCACCTGATCCTGGCCTTCATCACACTCACCATCCTGCCCACGATCATTCTGTTCCTGCTGGCGCAGAAGCACATCGTGGCCGGCCTCACCGCGGGCGCGGTCAAGGGATGAGCCGTATTCTGAGGAGATAACATGAGAAAAGTCGGCATCGGAATCATCGGCTGCGGGGTGATCAGCACCGCCTACCTCAAGGCGGCCCAGCGCTTTCCGTTCATGGAGGTCAGGGCGCTCGCCGACATGCGCAGCGAGATTGCGGAGCGCCAGGGCGCGGCCTTCGGCTTGCCGGGAATGCGGGTCGACCAATTGTTGAAGCGAGACGATGTCGAAATCATCGTCAATCTCACGGTGCCGCTCGCCCACACCGATGTCAGCCTGGCGGTGCTGAACGCCGGCAAGCACGTTCACTCGGAGAAGCCGCTCGGCATCAATGTCGCTGAAGCGCGCAAGGTCATGGAGCTTGCCGCGCAGAAGAACCTGCGCGTCGGCTGCGCGCCCGACACGTTTCTTGGCGGCGGCCATCAGACCGCGCGCAAGCTGATCGACGACGGCGCGATCGGCACGCCCGTCGCGGGCAGCGTTTTCTTCGGCTGCCCCGGCCACGAGCGCTGGCACCCGGCGCCCGGCTTCTATTACCTGCGCGGCGGCGGGCCGATGCTCGACATGGGGCCGTATTACATCACCGACCTCGTGCAATTGCTTGGTCCGGTCGCCAGCGTGATGGGCTCGACCGCGCGCCCCAAAACCGAGCGCCTCGTCACCAGCCAGCCGATGAACGGCGCGCTGATTCCGGTCGAGGTCGCGACCCATGTCGCGGGGACGCTGGAGTTCGAGAGCGGCGCCGTCGTGTCGATCACGATGAGCTTCGACGTGCCGAAACATCGGCATGCGCCGATCGAGATCTACGGCGACAAGGGCAGCATGCTGGTGCCGGATCCAAATCGCTTCGGCGGCGAGGTTCAGGTGGCGAGGACCGGCGGCGAATGGGAGGCGATGCCGCTGACGCACGGCCACGTCGAGGGCGAGTTCCGCTCGATCGGCGTCGCCGACATGGCGTCCGCGATCCTGAACGACCGACCGCATCGCGCCAGCGGCGCGCTCGCCCTCCACGTGCTGGAGGTGATGGAGGCGTTCCAGACCTCCGCCGACGAGGGCCGCCGCGTCGACATCGAGAGCCGCGTCGAGCGGCCGGCGATGCTGCCGGCGGGACGTGAAACCGGACAGATCGACTGAGGGTATGACCATGCGCAAGGCAATGATTGTATGGGGTGGCTGGCCGGGACACGATCCCGATCTCTGCGCGTCGATGATCCGCGGCTGGCTGAAGGCCGAAGGCTTCGAGGTGCGGATCGAAACCACGACGGCAGCCTTCGCCGATCCCGCGATCCACGATCTGTCGCTGATCATACCTATCTACACGATGTCGAAGATCGAGAAGGCGGAAGCGCTCAACCTCTGCGATGCGGTGCGCAGCGGCGTCGGGCTTGCCGGCCATCATGGCGGCATGTGCGATGCCTTCCGCGAATCGGTCGATTACCAGTTCCTGTGCGGCGGGCAATGGGTCGCCCATCCCGGCAACATCATCGACTACAAGGTCGACTTGACGAAGCCGGATGATCCGATCATGACGGGTCTGAAGAGCTTCGAGCATCGGTCCGAGCAATATTACATGCATGTCGATCCCGCCATCGAGGTCCTGGCAACGACGACCTTCACCGGTGAGCACGCGCCCTGGATCGAGGGCGTGGTGATGCCGGTGGTGTGGAAGAAGCGCTATGGCGCGGGGAGGGTATTCTATTCCTCGCTGGGCCACCGCGCCTACGAGCTCGACGTGCCGGAGATCCGGACGTTGATGACCCGCGGCATGCTGTGGGCCGCGCGCGAATGACTGAAGGCGCGACCCAGCCGGTGCTTCGGGCCACGCTCGAGGACGTCGCGCGCGCGGCGGGCGTTTCGCTCGCCACCGTCGATCGCGTCGTCAACCGGCGCGAGGGTGTCCGCGCCAAGACCGTCGCGCGCGTCGAGGCCGCCGTGGCAAAGCTCGGCTATCGCGCCGATGTTGCCGCGGCGCGGCTCGCCCGCGGGCAGACCTTCCGCTTCGCTTTCGTGCTGCCGACCGGCAGCAACAGCTTCATGACCAACCTCAGCGAGCAGGTCGCGCGCACCGCGGACTGGCTCGCCGGCCATCGCGGCTTCATCGACATCCACCATGTCGACGTGTTCGACCCCGATGTCCTTGCCCGAGCGCTGGAGAACCTCTCGCCGGCCTATCAGGGCGTCGCCGTCATCGCGCTCGATCATCCCCGGGTGCGCGCTGCGATCGACGAGCTCGTCGCGCGCGGGGTTGCCGTGGTCACCCTGGTGTCAGACGCGCCGAGCTCGTCCCGGGTACATTATGTCGGGATCGACAATCCGGCCGCGGGCCGCACCGCCGCCACGTTGATGGGACGCTTCCTTGCCGGGCGCGAGGGCACCGTCGCCGTGATTGCGGGATCGTTGTCGCTGCGCGACCACACCGAACGGCAGTTCGGCTTCCACCAGATCCTGTCGAGCGAGTATGCGAGCCTGTCCGCACTGCCCGTCATCGAGGGGCGCGATGACAGCGACCGCACCCGGGACCTCACGGCCGCGCTGCTCGCCCGCCATGCCGACCTCCGCGGCATCTATTGTTGCGGCGCCGGAAACCGCGGCATCGCCGATGCGCTCGAGGCCTCGGGCCGCGCGCGCGAGGTGGTCTGGATCACCCATGAGCTGACCGAGCACACCAGGCGGTTCCTGGTGCGCGGCACGCTCGACGCCGTCATCAACCAGGATGCCGGCCATGAGGCGCGGTCTGCGGCGCGAGTGCTGCTCGCCCATTGTTCGGGCGAGCCGATCAGCCCCGACCAGGAGCGCATCCGCATCGACATCTTTTTGCGGGATAATCTGCCGTAGAATTATCCCTCGTACTGATCCGGCCCCATCGCCCAGGACGACTCGTCGTGGCCGAAGGCGTAATTGCGGTTGTTGAGCGCCGGATTGCGATTGACCATCGGACGCATGAACATCGGATGGGTCACTGAGCGCACCTCGTGCTCGACCGTGAACAGCGGCTTTCCGCTATCGAGGTCGACGATGTCGCAAAACCGGTACTGGTATTGATTGTCCTCGCGCGAGATCAGCTTGCGCGCAAGCAGCTTGCGGTAGGGGCCGGAGAAGTCGGTGATGTACATCTGCACATGGTGGCCGTCATAATCGGCTTGCGGCCGGTCGGTCTCGCGAAACAGCAGATGCTGTTTGCGGCCCGTCTTCACGGCGGCCACAGTGCCATCGCCGTTCCGCAAGCTCGCGGGCATGCCCATGACTTCAGGGTAGAAGGCGCAGATGCCGGCCGCCGATCCCATGGGCACGTCGAACTCGACATAGGGAATGCCGAGCGCGATCCGGCCGAACCGCGCGGCGTCGGGCTCGTAGCAGCGCACGCGGTTGCCCCAGGGGCAAACCGCCTCGACATGGTCGTTGTGCTCCCTGAACGCGAACGCCGTGCCCTCGAGCTTCTTTGCGACCGCCCCGAGCCGCGCCAGCAGCGCCTCGCGGCCTTCGATGACCAGGCCAATGTGTCCGCGCAGCACCTGCGGCCGGCCGCTCGGCAGATGAAACTGGCTCCGCCCGGCGTTGATCCACATGTTGGTGTCGGACACCATCAGATAGGGATCGCGGGTGAGCCCGAGCCCGGCGACGTAGAACAGCGTGGCGAGGCGCTGGTCCGGGACCTGGATGTTGACGTGCTCGAAATGGATTGCGTTGCCGAGATCTTCTGCGGACCGGTCGAATTGTTGCGGCATGGGTGTGCACTTCTCGCTGGGGACGAACGGGTGCATCTTAAAGCATAGTTTCCGGCCGTCGAAATTTTCCGCCGGTCACCTCCTGCCGGCGCGGACGACATGCCGATTGCCGTCTCGCCAGCCGCCGCTGCTTCCACGGAGGCGCCCTGCGACAGTTTTTTCCTGCTGTGACCCTTGAACGGAATTCGACCCATTCCTAGGTCGTTTGCCGCCCGGGGGCCGGTTCCGGACCCGGATTTTGGACATCGCTGAACCTACCCAAGGAGGATGTGCATGCATTTCCGCCCGTTGCACGACCGTGTGCTCGTGCGCCGCATCGATGCCGAGGAGAAGACCGCCGGCGGCATCATCATTCCCGACACCGCCAAGGAGAAGCCGCAGCAGGGCGAGGTCATCGCCGTGGGGCCGGGCGGGCGAAACGAGCAGGGCCAGCTTGTGCCGCTCGACGTCAAGGTCGGCGACCGGGTGCTGTTCGGCAAGTGGTCGGGCACGGAGGTTAAGATCGACGGCGAGGAGCTGTTGATCATGAAGGAAAGCGATCTTCTCGGCGTGGCCGAGCAGGCCGGCACGCTGAAGAAGGCGGCGTAACGCTGACAGTCATCGAACGGAAAGGAGTTTAACAACATGGCTACCAAGGACGTGAAGTTCGCGACCGAGGCCCGCGAGCGCATGCTGCAGGGCGTCGACACACTGGCGAATGCGGTGAAGGTCACGCTCGGTCCAAAGGGACGCAACGTCGTCCTCGAGAAATCGTTCGGCGCGCCTCGCATCACCAAGGACGGCGTCACCGTCGCCAAGGAAATCGAGCTCGAGGACAAGTTCGAGAATATGGGCGCCCAGATGGTGCGCGAGGTCGCCTCGAAGACCAGTGATCTCGCCGGAGACGGCACCACCACGGCGACCGTGCTGGCGCAGGCCATCGTCAAGGAGGGCGCCAAGGCCGTCGCGGCCGGCATGAATCCGATGGACCTCAAGCGCGGCGTCGACCTTGCCGTGGACGCGATCGTGGCCGACCTCAAGTCGCACGCCAAGAAGATCACCTCTAACGACGAGATCGCCCAGGTCGGCACCATCTCGGCCAACGGCGACACCGAGATCGGCCGCTTCCTGGCGGATGCGATGCAGAAGGTCGGCAATGAGGGCGTGATCACGGTCGAGGAAGCGAAGAGCCTGCACACCGAGCTCGAAGTGGTCGAGGGCATGCAGTTCGACCGCGGCTACATCTCGCCCTATTTCGTCACCAACGCCGAGAAGATGAAGGCCGAGCTCGAAGATCCCTATGTGCTGATCCACGAGAAGAAGCTGTCGGGCCTGCAGACCGTGCTGCCGCTGCTGGAGCAGGTCGTGCAATCCGGCAAGCCGCTCCTGATCATCGCGGAGGAGGTCGAGGGTGAGGCGCTGGCGACGCTGGTCGTCAACCGCCTGCGCGGCGGCCTGAAGGTGGCAGCCGTCAAGGCGCCGGGCTTCGGCGACCGCCGCAAGGCGATGCTGGAGGATATCGCGATCCTCACCGGCGGCACCGTGATCTCCGAAGATCTCGGCATCAAGCTCGAGAACGTCACCGTGAAGATGCTGGGCCGTGCCAAGAAAGTGGTGATCGAGAAGGAGAACACGACGATCGTCGACGGCGCCGGCGCCAAGAAGGACATCGAGGCGCGCAGCCAGCAGATCAGGGCGCAGATCGAGGAAACCACCTCGGACTACGACCGCGAGAAACTGCAGGAGCGCCTCGCCAAGCTCGCCGGCGGCGTCGCGGTGATCCGGGTTGGCGGCGCGACCGAGGTCGAGGTCAAGGAGCGCAAGGATCGCGTCGACGACGCTCTGCATGCGACCCGGGCCGCGGTCGAGGAAGGCATCCTGCCGGGCGGCGGCGTGGCACTGCTGCGCGCGCTCAAGGCGCTCGACGGGGTCAAGACCGCCAATCCCGACCAGAAGGCGGGCGTGGACATCGTGCGCCGCGCCATCCAGGTCCCGGCGCGGCAGATCGTGCAGAATGCGGGTGAGGACGGCTCCGTCGTCGTCGGCAAGCTGCTCGAGAACCAGACCTACACCTGGGGCTTCAATGCCGCGACTGGCGAGTACCAGGATCTGGTGCAGGCCGGCGTGATCGATCCTGCCAAGGTCGTCCGCACCGCCTTGCAGGATGCGGCCTCGGTGGCCTCGCTGCTCATCACGACCGAAGCGCTGGTGGCCGAGAAGCCGAAGAAGACGGAAGCGCCGAGCGCTCCCGCGATGGACTTCTAAGGACGGGCGAGCCCGGCCGAACGGCCGGGCTCGTTTGCCATGGATCTGTGACTGTGTTCTCGAACGAAAGGAGGATGAAATGATCAAGGATCGTGCTTTCTCCGCTCGCGGGGAAACCACTCGGAAAACGTTGCGGCGGCTCGCCGCCTTGGCCGTTGGGGCTGGCCTCTCGCTGGTGCCTTTTGCGGCCTTTGGCGCCGAAAGCCCCGGCCCTGCCGCCAAGACGGCGGACAGTTTTGAGCGGCTCGCCTTGCCGCCGATCCCGTACCTGGACACGATGCCGTGGTCGAGCTGGGATCGGGGCAGCCCGACCATGAAGGTGGACACATTGCTGCCGGTCCTCGGGCCATCCGGGATCCGGCTCGACCTCACGCCGCCTGATCGAGACAAGCCGGAGCCCGCCACGAGCTGAAACGGGGGAGCGGCCGGCGAGGCCGCTCCTCATTCGTTCAGCCACTCATCGCTCAGGCGAAAGGAGGATCATCAGATGAGAGGCATTGTCCTCGCCGTCGCTGTGTTGGGCATGGCCAATGGGCTCCAGGCCAAGGAGGCCGACACGCCTCGTGCCGAGATGCGGAGCTCGGCCGAGCCCGCCCGGCAGCTTGCGACCAGTTCCGTGGGAGCGTCTCGGAGCAATCCGGGGAAGTCCGGCCAGACCGAGCGCAGGAGCCGGGAATTTTCGCCCGAACGTCTCGTCCCCGATATCTGCAGGGGATGCTGATCGGCCTTGGCCGATCAGCATCCTTCTTCGCTCGCCTAATGCGACGTCGCAAGGCGCGCGTCATCGAGACGTGCGAACATCTTCACCTTGATCCGCTGCAGCGCGCGCGCCTCGATCTGTCGGACGCGCTCGCGCGAGATGGCGAACTTGCCGGCGAGCGCATCCAGCGTCTGCTGCGGCTCGTCGAGATATCGCGCCTCGACGATGCTGCGCTCCCGCGGTGTCAGCGCAGCGAGTGCATCGGCGAGGGCAGCCTTGGTGCGTTCACGGTCGGCCGCGTCCAGCAGCAGACTCTCCGGATCGGGAGAGGGATCCACCAGCCGGTCCTGCCATTGGTCGCCTTCCGTCTCGACGCTGATCGGCGCGTTGAGTGAGATGTCGCCGCGCAGCCGGCCGTTCATCTCGGCGACCTCGGCTTCCCTCACGTCGAGATGCCTCGCGATAGATGTCAGCTGATCCGTCCGGAGATCGCCGTCCTCCGCGACGCCAAGCCTGCTCTTCAGCTTGCGCAGGTTGAAGAACAGCTTCTTCTGCGCAGCAGTGGTGCCCAGCTTGACGAGCGACCATGATCGCAGGATGTATTCCTGAACCGAGGCCTTGATCCACCAGGAGGCATAGGTCGCAAGCCGGAAGCCTTTCTCGGGATCGAACCGCTTGACGGCCAGCATCAGCCCGACATTGGCCTCCGAGATGAGGTCGGCGATGGCGAGGCCATAGCGGCGATATTGCAGCGCGATCTTCGCCGCGAGCCGCAAATGGCTCGTCACCAGTCGATAGGCGGCGTCACGATCGCCGCAATCGCGCAATCGCCTCGCATAGTCGGCTTCATCCGATGCCTCGAGCAGCGGAAACCGATGGATCTCCTTGAGATAGCGGGATAGCCCGCTTTCCCCGTGAAGGGAAGGAAGTGAGGCAACCAACATCGCGCCCTCCCTCACGAGCACCGTTCGCCCCGATCCGGGGCGCCTTGCCGGTCCATCCGACGATCCAGGTGAAGCGCCGAAAGCGGCGCGGTCCGAGCGCAGTCAGGTTTCATGGCCAAATCCTCAATAGAGCAAGATGGTTGAACCACCGCGAGCCTGATCCGCTGAGCCCGATCATGGCACCCAGGCGCCTCAGGCCGGTGGGCGCCACTAGAATTTGGAATTGGCCCGAATGTTCCAGCGTGACGTGACTGAAATCGGCGATCGCCTTTTCCGTATGCCTTCGCCGCTGCAGACAGGCTCTTGAAACGCGGAGCCTTCATTCCAATCTGGTCCACGCAGGCGCCGATGAGGCTGCACGCATGCTTGGTTCGTGGGATGGATGACTATCGTGATCTCGTGAGCGCAGCTCTTGCGCTGTTCTGCGCCGGCTTGATGTTGGTGGCCGGCCATCTCCTGATCGAATGGCACGCCAGAAGCACAGATCCCGGGATCGCCATCGAGACGCCGAAGCGCGAGGGCGCGCCCGCGCCGCTCATCTCGAACGGTCCGCCACCGGACAGGCGGATGATCGAACTTCCCGCCGAGATCAGGCGCAAGCGCGCTGCGTGAGGGAGCCCTAGATCGCCCGCAGCCCTTCCTTGGGCATCTCCCGGATCAGCGCATCGATCTCGCCCTGCTCCAGCGTCTCCTTCTCGAGCAGCTTCTTTGCGGCCCGGTCCAGGATCGGCCGCCGGGTGGTCAGGATGGCCTGGGTGCGCTGGAAGACCTGGTCGACGATGGCTTTCACCTCGTGGTCGACGGTGGCCGCGGTCTCCTCGGCATAGTCGCGCTCGCGGGTCGGATAGGGGCGGTCGGCGCCGGCAAGGAAGTTGCCGGGATCGCGCTCATAGGCGACGCTGCCCAGGCGCTCGGACATGCCGTAACGCGTCACCATGCTGCGGGCGATGTCGGTGACGCGGCGCAGATCGTCCGCCGCACCGGTCGACAAGTGCCCGAATACGATCAGCTCCGCGGCGCGGCCGCCGAGCAGCACCGCCATCTTGTTCTCCAGTTCCTCCTTGGTCATCAGGAAGCGGTCCTCGATCGGCCGCTGGATGGTGTACCCGAGCGCACCGACGCCGCGCGGGATGATCGAGACCTTGTGCACGGGATCGGTCCCCGGCAGTGAGAGCGCGACGAGGGCGTGCCCCATCTCGTGATAGGCGACGATCTCGCGTTCCCTGGCGTTGAGCAGGCGGTTGCGCTTTTCCAGGCCTGCGACCATGCGCTCGACCGCATTGTTGAAATCGCTCATGGTCACCGCCTCGCCCGCGCGCCGCGTCGCCAGCAGCGCGGCTTCGTTGACGAGATTGGCGAGATCCGCGCCCGTGAAGCCCGGCGTCAGCGCGGCAACGGCGTCTGCATCGACATTCTCGGCCAGGCGCACCTTCTTCATATGCACATTGAGGATCTCGATGCGGCCCTTCTTGTCGGGCCGGTCGACCAGCACCTGCCGGTCGAAGCGGCCGGCGCGGAGCAGGGCGGGATCGAGGATTTCCGGCCGGTTGGTGGCGGCGAGGATGACGAGCCCGGAGCGCGAATCGAAGCCGTCGAGCTCGACGAGCAGCTGGTTGAGCGTCTGCTCCTTCTCGTCATGGCCGCCGGCGAACGGGCCGATGCCGCGGGCGCGGCCCAGCGCATCGAGCTCGTCGATGAAGATGATGGCCGGCGCCTTTTCGTGCGCCTGCTGGAACAGGTCCCGCACCCGCGCAGCGCCGACGCCGACGAACATCTCGACGAATTCCGAGCCGGAGATCGAGAAGAACGGCACCCTGGCCTCGCCGGCCACGGCCTTGGCGAGCAGGGTCTTGCCGGTGCCCGGCGGCCCCACCAGCAGCACGCCTTTCGGCATGCGGCCGCCAAGCCGGCCATAGTCGGTCGGGTTCTTCAGGAAATCGACAACCTCGCGCAGTTCGTCTTTGGCCTCGTCCACGCCGGCGACGTCGGCAAAGGTGACGCCGGTGTTGGATTCGACGTAGACCTTGGCCTTGCTCTTGCCGATCGCCATCAGCCCGCCGCCGATCCCGCCGCCCTCGGCCATGCGGCGGCCGATGTACCACCAGACGCCGAAGAACAGCAGAACCGGCATGACCCAGGACAACAGGTCGCGCAGAAACGTGCTCTCGATCTGCCCGGTGAAGCGGACGCTGTGCTTCTCCAACTCCTGGGCGACGTCCTGGTCGACACGCGTGGTGACGAATTGCTTCTGCCCGCCGGGCAGCGGCTCCTTCAGCGTGCCCTGCAGGGTGCGGTCGGAGATGCCGACCGCCTCGACTTTCCCCTGCCGCAGCAATTGCTGGTATTCGCTGTAGGGGATCACGGCGATCTGGTTCGCCGCCGAAATCAGATACTGGATCAGGAAGACCGCGAAAATTGCGGCGATGGCATATCCGAGATTGAAACGGGCGTTCTTGTTCATGCGAAGACCAGATCCGATCGTGTTACGCGGGCCGGGCTAGCGTCGAGGCGCATCTTGGCGCGCGCGCTCGGGCCCGGTACGCGTCCGGACCTGCATCTCAGCGACAGAACTTCTTCTGCTGCCATCGGTTCCAGTCATCCCAAACCGGGGCTCGGCAGCGCCGTACTCAGGCGATCGAGATGCCGGGCAGCGATAAGGCCCGGTTGCAGGCCGGGCCTTTGCATCAGTTCACCAGGGATACCAGTAAGGGTATGCCGCCGGATAATACCGGACGGTCCGATAATATCGGGGGCCGTAATAATATCGCGGCGGACCATAGACCGGCGCATAGTAGACCGGAGGTGCAGCCGCGGCGGCGAGTGCTCCGGTGAACAGGCCGAGCGCGACAGCCGGACCGATGCCCGGACCTCCCCAGTGATGATGATGGCCCCGCCAATGGGCCGAGGCCGGCGCAACCGTTCCGATGAGGAGCGTTGCTGCCGCGGCGATTGCAAGAGCAAGCTTTCTCATGTGACTTCCCTCAAGTGCACGCCCGCACAACGCGCGGGCCTTTCGATCCTCTGCATGAGTTTCGTTTCGCCGGACACATGGCCCGGCAGTGCCAGAACTTAGGAGTGGCGAGGACGACTTCAAGTCTCGACAAGTCCTTCACGGATCCGACGTTTGGTCGCAGTGCGCTAGCTCAGCGCCGCCGAGAGCTTGTGCATCGCCCGGTCGAGCACCTTCGTCTCCTCGGCCGTCAGCACACTGAGCGGCTCCGCCTCCTGCGCCAGTGCCTTCTTCGAGCTGCCGAACTCCCCGCCGATGGGCCGCGATCCAACACGCGCGATTGGACCCAGCACATCGCCTTCCAGGTCAAGGACATCGCCGAGCTCGAAGACGCCAAGGCGCGGCGGAAGCCGCCGGCCTCGACGTCGTCGGCGTCACCGACCACACCATCTTCAAGTCGATCTATTTCCGCGATCCCAGCGGCCATCGTCTGGAGATCGCGGCCTGGACCGCCACGCCCGAGCAGATCGACCGCATGAAGTCGGTCGCACACGAGATGGTCGAGGAATGGTCGCGCACCAAGCGCCCGCCGCGCCACACCGCCTGGATGCACGAGAAGGAATTCGCGGAGGCGCATTGATCTTCAGCCGTGCCATCAGCCGCTTGGCCTAGCAAACCGCGCGAGCCGATCGAGACGGTGTCGTTGTGGAAGCCGGGGTGAAAAACCCTGGCGCACAAGCCGCCTTCTTGACTTGCGTCAAGGCAAACTCGATGAAGTTCGACAACCTCGTCCGACCGACATCAAGGCCGGAGGAAGCGTTATGCCAGGTCGAACCGTTGCTGCAGCGTTGCTGTTCGCCATCCTGGGCCAGCCAGCTCTGGCTCAATCGCCAGCGGACCATCAAGGTCATCATCCCGGACAGGAGCAGACGCCGGCATCCCCGCAGTCGAGTTCTCCTGCCAACCCATCCGCCGAGCGGCAGAGCCCGATGCGCGGTGGAGACATGATGGGAATGATGGGGCGCGGGATGATGGGACAAGGAATGATGGGACAAGGAATGAAAGGGCATGGCGCGATGGGCGGTGCCGCCATGGAGCCACCGGTCGTCTTCCGCATCGTTTACGCGCTGATGGATGCTGATGGAGACGGGAACGTCTCGCTGCCCGAGTTTCAGGTCGCCCATGAACGCATTTTCAAGGCAATGGATCGCGACAAGGACGGCAAGCTCACTTTCGAGGAGATGATGGCGTTCATGCACAGGAGCAAGGGCTCCGCCCCGCAGCACTAGCGAGCGGAACATCAAGGCGGGCGCGCCAAGCCATGTCGTTTGCAAGCCATGTCGTTTGATCGGGTCATGCGATGGGCTCTGGTTGCGATCGCAATTGCGGGATTGATTGCGGGTACTCTCGCGCGGGCTGCGGGCCGGCCTGATCTGGCCGATGTCGCGTGGGCGCTCGGCACGGCGCCGGTGATTGCAGGATTGGCGGTCTCGATCGTCCAGGATCTGGTGAGCGGCCGAGTCGGAGTGGACGCGATTGCGCTGCTGTCGATGAGTGCGGCGTTGGCGCTCGGACAGCCGCTCGCAGGAGCCGTGGTCGCATTGATGTATTCCGGCGGCAACGTGCTGGAGGAGATCGCAGTCGCACGGGCGGAGCATGATCTGCGATCCCTAGTTGATCGGGCGCCGCGGCAGGTCCATCGCAAATCCGGCGAGCGGATCGAGGATGTTCCGATCGAGGACGTCGCGGTCGGCGAGGAGCTCCTGGTCAAGGCCGGCGAGATCGTACCAGTCGACGGCGTCGTTGCGTCCGCCTTCGCCACGATCGACGAGTCCGCGGTTACCGGCGAACCGATTCCGGTGGAGAAGACACGCGGAAGCGCCGTTCTTTCCGGTTCGCTGAATGCGGGTGAGACCTTCCAATTGACCGTGACCGCAGCGGCCAGCGAGAGCACCTATGCGGGCATCGTGCGCATGGTGACGGCGGCGCAAACGGCGAAAGCTCCCTTCGTGCGGTTGGCCGACCGCTATGCGCTGATCTTTCTGCCGGTGACGCTCCTCGTCTCCTTCTTGGCATGGCACATTTCCGGCGACGTCACCCGCAGCCTTGCCGTGCTGGTGGCGGCGACGCCGTGCCCCTTGATTCTGGCCGCGCCCGTCGCCTTCATCGCCGGCGTGGCGCAAGCGGCCCGCCGCGGGATACTGATCAAGGGCGGAAAGGCGCTGGAGGCGTTGGCCCGCGCTCACACCGTGTTGTTCGATAAGACCGGTACCCTGACGGTGGGCGGGGCGCGGTTGCTGTCCGTGGAAGTTGCGCCGAGCGAGGATCCGGACGAGGTCCTCACGCTCGGGGCGTCGCTCGAGCAAGCGTCGCACCACGTGCTGGCGAAGGCCATCGTCGCGGCGGCCCTTGCCCGTAGGCTCGAGCTGAAGCCGCCGGAACACGTCAAGGAGACCATGGGTGCCGGCCTCAGCGGCCAGATCGATGGACGTTGCGTCATGGCGGGCTCGCGAGAGATGCTTCTCTCGCGGGCCGAGCTCTCGCCCTGGGAGCTGCGGGCAATTCGACGTGCCTCGTGGCGCTCGGCGCTGATCGTCTTTGTCGCCGTGGACGGCCGTCTCGTCGGCGCGTTGCTGCTGGCGGACGAATTGCGAGCCGATACGCCACGCGCAATCCGGCTGCTGCGCGATGCCGGCATCGCGCGGATGGTGATGGTCACGGGTGATCGCGCCGCAGCGGCGCAGGCCATCGGAGCGGCGCTCGATCTGGATGCCGTGCTGGCCGATCGCGTTCCCTCGGACAAGGTCGAAGCGGTGCGTAGCGAACAGCGGCTGCATTCGACCGTCATGGTCGGCGACGGCATCAACGACGCCCCGGCGCTGGCCGCCGCTGACACCGGGGTCGCGCTCGGCGCGCGCGGTGCAAGCGCCTCCTCCGAGGCGGCAGACGTGGTGATTCTCACCGATCGGCTGGATCGGGTCGGCGAAGCGATCGTCATCGCGCAGCGCGCGCGGCGCATTGCCCTGCAAAGCATCTTCGTCGGGATGGGGTTGTCGCTGGCGGCCATGGCCGCTGCCAGCCTCGGCTGGCTCGATCCCGTACCCGCCGCGATCGTTCAGGAAGTGATCGACGTCGCCGTCATTCTGAACGCGCTGCGAGCGCTCAATCCGGCCCTCGTCAGGCGTGGTCCGCGCCTCACCGCAGAGCAGGGGCTGACGTTGCATCACGATCATCAGGCCCTGCTCAGGGATCTCGGCCGCTTGCGCCAGATCGTCGACGCGCTAGACGATGCGGGGCCCGAATCTGCCGCTGCGTTGATCGGTGAGGCGGATCGACTGGTTCAGGGCAGCGTCGTGATGCACGAACGCGAAGATGAAGACAGCGTCTACCCGAAGCTCACGGAGGTGCTGCGCGACCGCCACGGGCTTTCTGCAATGAGCCGTGCGCATCGCGAGATACTCCATCTCGCCCGGCTGCTCGCCCGGATCGGGGCGGACCTGCCGTCGGAGAAGATCGACCGCTACCTCATTCGAGACGCTCAGCGCGTGATCGAGGCGATCGAAACGCTGGTGCGCATGCACACGGCTCAGGAGGAAGATATCTACGAGGCCGTCGCCGCATAGCCGAGGGCCGCTCGTGTCGCTTCCCAACTTGCCCTGGCGGCCAGTCCCTGTAATCTGCAAAAAACAACAGGGAAGGGTGCGATGGGAGGAGTCTTGGAGGGCGTGCGCGTGCTCGATTTCGGGCGCTATATCGCCGGCCCCTATTGCGCGACATTGCTGGCCGAGTTCGGGGCCGAGGTCATCCGCGTCGAGAAGCGCGACGGCAGCGAGGATCGGTTCGTCGCGCCGGTGGGTGAAGGCGGCGAGGGCGCGCTGTTCCTCCAGATCAACCGCAACAAGAAGGGCATCACGCTCGATCCGATGAAGGCGGAAGGGCAGGAGGTGATGCGCCGCCTGATCGCGACCGCGGACGTCGTGGTCGCCAACCTGCCGCCGCAGACCCTGCGCGCGATGAAGCTCGACTACGACTCGCTGAAGGCAATCAAGCCGGACATCATCCTGACCACGGCGACCGCGTTCGGCGGGCCGGGCCCGTGGTCCGACCGCGTCGGCTTCGACGGCGTCGGCCAGGTGATGTCGGGCTCGGTGTACATGACCGGCACCGGGGATCCGCCGTACCGCGCCGCGGTGAACTGGGTCGATTTCGGCACTGCGCTGCACTGCGCGTTCGGCACGCTCGCCGCGCTGATCGAGCGCGGCAAGTCCGGGCGGGGGCAGATCGTCGAGGGCGCGCTGCTCGCAACCGCTCTGTCCTTCACCAATGCCACGCTGATCGAGCAGGCCGTCATCGACGTCAACCGCGTGCCGACGGGCAATCTCGGTCAGACCGCGGCACCTGCCGACATCTACCGCACCAAAGACGGCTGGGTGCTGTGCCAGGTCACCGGCCATCCGCTGTTCAAGCGCTGGGCGCGGCTGATGGGCGAGGAGGATGTGTGGCTGAATGATCCGCGCTTTGCCGACGACATCAGCCGCGGCAATAACGGCCGCATCGTCAGCGAGCGGATGGCGCGCTGGTGCGCCGAGCGCACCACGCAGGAGGCCGTCGACACGCTGGGCCAGGCGATGATTCCGACCGGTCCCGTGCTCTCGCCGCAACAGGCGTTGGATCATCCGCACATCCGCGCCGCCGGCTTCATGCAGGACGTCGACTATCCCGGCCTGCCGAAGCAGGCCCCGGTTGCCCGCGCCGCGGTGCTGCTGTCGGAAACGCCGGGCGAGATCGCGCACCGTCCGCCGACGCTCGGCGAGCACACCGACCGCGTCCTCGCCGATCTCGGCTACAATGCAGACGAGATCGCGGCGCTCCGGCAAGGCGGCATCATCTAACTCACAGCAGCTGCTTCAGCGCCTTCGCATCGGCCGGTGCCGCACTCTTCTGGTCGTTGTCGAAATAGACGTAGACGTCGCAGCCCTGCCGCTTCCACGACTTGATGCGCTTGGCCCATTGCGCCAGCGTGGGTTTGGTATAGTGCCCGTGATAGCGCCCGCTTGGCCCGTGTCCGCGCACATAGACGAAATCCGCCGTGCGCTTCCACGGCGCCGGCGCGTCGTGATGATCGGACAGGCACAGAGAGATGTTCTCTTCCGCCAGCATGCGCAGGATGCGCGGCTGATACCAGCTCGGATGACGGAATTCGAAACTGTAGCGCCGCTTTCGCGACAGCAGCTTGAAGAACGAGGCGAGCCGGTCCGCATTCGCCTCGAATTGCGGCGGCAGCTGGAACAGGATCGGACCGGCCTTGCCGCCGAGCCTGGAGATGCGGTCCTCCAGCAGCTCGAGGCTGTTGACGGAGCGCTCCGACAGGCGCTTCCAGTGCGTGATGAATTTCGAGGCTTTCCAGGCGAACACGAAATCGCGGCCGGTCTGCTCCCGCCATCCCGTCACCGCCTCCGGCGTCGGCGTACGGTAGAACACCCCGTTCAGCTCCGTGGTGTCGAACTCCCCGGCATAGTAGCTGAGCTGCTGCTTCAGCGTCACGCCCTTGGGGAAGAACGGGCCGCGCCAGGAGGCGTAGTGCCAGCCCGAAGTTCCGATCAGAACGCGCGCCATGTTTCACGTACCATCCGTTGCCATTTGCCGGAGGGAACGTCCGTGCGGCCGATACGTTTCTCGTGAGCATCAACGCTGAGGACCGGAACCGATGTACGCGCTGTTCGAAGGCGACAAGCAGATCGGCAATCCCTTTCCGACCGAGAAGGAAGTGTGGGAAGCCGCCTTGATCGAAGGCCTCGTCACCGACGTGCCCGTTGCCGACGAGGAGGGCGGCCACCTTCTGCCCGCCGGCTATCACGTCGAGCGCGTGGACGAGACATTCGCGCCGCGGCCGGACTGGAAGCTGCCGCGCGAAATCTCCTAAGTTAATTTGACGCCAGCGCCGCCTTGGCGACCTCGGCCATCCAGCGCGAGGCCACCGGCAGGATCGCGTCGTTGAAATCGTAGCGCGGACCGTGCAGCTCGGCGCCCTCGCGCAACTCGCCATTGCCGATCCAGACGAAGGCGCCGGGCCGCTGCTGCAGATAATGGGCAAAATCCTCGCCGGCCATGCTGGGCGCGAGATCGCGCCGCACCGGCGCCTGCACCTTCTCTGCGGCGATGCGCGCGAGGTCGGCCTCATCAGGCGTGTTGATCACGACGCCGACGCCCCAGACGATCTCGGGCGTGACCTTGACGCCGAAGCTGGTCGCGATTCCGGCGCAGCTGCGCTCGATGCCGTCGAGGATGACGTCCTTGACCGCCTCGCGGTGGTAGCGCAGCGTGCCGCGGATGGTGACGCGTCCGGCGATCTGGTTCGGCGCGGTGCCGCCTTCGATCGTGCACAGCGACAGCACGGCGGTGTCGAGCGGGTCGACGCCGCGCGAGGTGACCGATTGCAGTGCAACGATGAGGTGCCCGGCCGCCACCACGGGATCGCGCGTCAGGTGCGGCATGCCGGCGTGCCCGGCGTGACCCTCGATCGTGATGGTGATGCGCCCGCCGGAGGCCATGACGACGCCGTCGTGCACGGCGATGGTGCCGGCGGCAAGGCCCGGCCAGTTGTGGAAGCCGAATATCCGCTCCATCGGAAAGCGATCGAACAGCCCGGCCGCGACCATCGCCCGCGAGCCGCCAAAGCCTTCCTCGGCCGGCTGGAAGATGAAATCGACCGTGCCGCTCCAATCGGTATCAGTGGCGAGCAGCGCTGCAGCGCCCAGCAGCGAGGCGGTATGGCCGTCATGGCCGCACGCATGCATCACGCCGGACGTCGTCGAAGCGTACGGCAGTCCGGTATCCTCGGTGATCGGCAGCGCATCCATGTCGGCGCGCAGGCCGACCCGCCTCTGCGCGTGGCCGCGCCTCAAGGTCGCGACGATGCCGTGGCCGCCGATGCCAGCCTCGAAGGGAATGCCGAGCTCAGTGAGCTTGTCCTGCACGAAGGCAGAGGTCTCTTTCTCCTGGAGCGACAGCTCCGGGTGGGCATGCAGATGCCGGCGCCACACAGTCAGTTTCTGGTGCAGTTCGGGGGACAAGGCAGGGGTCTTTCGCAAGGTGTCGGTTGCCGTCAGCATAGCCGATTATTGGACCGCTGCATCAAGCGCCAGCAAATGGCTCGCGTGCAAAGCACGCCGCTCTTTCCCCGTCATTCCGGGTTCGCGACTTCGTCGCGCCCCGGAATGACGAGCATGGGTGTTATGACAGCTTCGCCAGCCCCTTCCAGTCAAACCCGATCCCATGACCCGGCCGATCGGGCGCCAGCGCCAGCCCGTCCTTCAGCACCAGCGGATGCTCGATATACTTGTCGAGCCCGAAGCCGTGCGCTTCCAGATAGGATCGGTTCGGGCAGGCCGCGAGCAGGTGCACGGTGATGTCATGCGCGCCATGGCTGGTGACGGGCAGGTTGAACGCTTCCGCGAGCCGCGCGATCTTCATGAACGCGCTGACGCCGCCGCAATTGGTGACGTCGGGCTCCGGGTAGGACACCGCTCCATTGGCGATGTAGTTCTTGAACTCCCACAGCGAGCGCAGATTCTCGCCCGCCGCGATCGGCACGCCGCCCGCCTGCATGATACGCAGATGGCCGGCGACGTCGTCGGGGATGATCGGCTCCTCCAGCCAGGTGAGGTCGAAAGGAACGAAAGCGCGCGCGGCCCGGATCGCCTCCTCGACCGTCCATTTCATGTTGGCATCCGCCATCAACGGAAAGCCGTCGCCGAGATGCTGCCGCATCGCGGAGATGCGCGCGACATCGGCCTTGAGGTCGGGCCGGCCGACCTTCATCTTGATGGCGCGAAATCCCTTGGCGAGATTGCCGTCGGTCTGCCTCAGCAGCGCATCGACGGAGAGATCGAGGTCGATGCCGCCGGCGTAGCACGGCACATGCGCATCGAAGCCGCCGAGCAGGCGGTACAGCGGCAGCTTGGCGCGCCGCGCCTTCAGATCCCACAGCGCGATGTCGAGTGCCGAGAGCGCCAGCACCGCCGGCCCGCCGCGCCCGCCATAATGCAGCCCCCACCAGACATGATGCCAGATCGCCTCGGTATCGTCGGCCTCGCGTCCTTCGACCAGCGGCGGGATCTCGCGCTCGAGAATGTCGGCCACAGCCCCGCCGTTGCGCCCGACCGTATAGGTGTAGCCGACGCCCTCGGTGCCATCGGCATCGCGGATGCGGCAGGTGATCAGCTCGAACGCCGTCATGTCGCCATGCGTGGAGTCCGACAGCGTGATGGGGAGGGGGATCCGGTAGAGCCCGGTCTCGATGTTTGCAATGCGCGGCATGGTGCCTCCCTGTCTTTGGTTCTTCTTCTTCGTAGGGTGGGTTAGCTAGCGGATGCGCGAAGCGCAGTCCGCTGGCGTAACCCACCACGTCTGTCTCCGCGGATACGAAGATGGTGGGTTACGCCCCGCGGTTTGCGCTTCGCGCAATCCGCGGGGCTAACCCACCTTACGCTAGACTATGAAGTCAGTCGCCTCCAGCGAGGCCGCATGCACTCCGCTCAGGGTGATGGTGTCATTGGCAGTGAGGTGAATCACCGCATTGCCCGAGCTGTCATCGCTGATGAGGCCGGACAGGGTCGCCCAGTCGGCAAAACCATAGTCGTGCAGGTTGATCACGTCGAGTTCCCCCGCGGTGCTGCCGACCGCCATGTTGCCTTGATTGAAGTCGTTGATGACGTCGTTGCCGGAGCCGGCCGTGAAGACGAAAACATCGTTGTTCGGCCCGCCCCACAGCTGATCATTACCCGCGCCGCCGTTCAGCGTGTCCGTGCCGCCGGTGATGGAGCCAGGGGTAGATGGCGCATAAGTCCGCGCATCGCCGTAGAGATGATCGGTGAACTCTCCGCCGTTGAGGATGTCATTGCCGCCACGCGCACTGCCGGACATGTTCATTGCGTCGCCAATCAGCTGGGAGCCGTAGACGGCCGGCGGCGGCTCGCCGCCATTCGTCACGAAGGTCAGGGTGTCGTTGCCACCCTGGGCATTGTCGGTCAATGACGTGAGCGAATCGCCAGCCAGCGTTCCACCTCCAATCGCCATGCCGCTGCTGATGCCGAGCGTGAGGTCGTCGTTGCCACCGATTGTATTGCCCGTCATGGCACCGACGGCATCCCCGCTGAGGGTCGCCGTGCTTTCGTATGCATATTCGAACACGTTCAGCGTGTCGTTGCCGCCATGCGCGTTGTCGCTCATGGATCCCCCGGCATCACCGCTGAACACGTTCTCGAAGGCGCGCCCGCCGGTCACGCCTGTCAGCGTGTCATTGCCCCCTTGCGTGTTGCCCGACATGTCGCCTCCGGCATCTCCGTAAATGGAGATGTTGGAGCGGAAATTGCCGCCGGCGTCGGCGGAGAGCGTGTCGCTGCCGCCTGCAGCATTGCCCAACATGGTCTCGGCGTCGCCCATAATGGTGGCGCCGCTAAAGGGATAGTCCACATTCGCCGTGAGCGTGTCGTTGCCGCCGTGGGAATTGCCCTGCATGACCGTGTCTTCGCCGATCAGCGTAACGAACACGTCCGCGTTGAGGATGGTTGCCGTCACCGTGTCGTTCCCGCCCCAGCCATCGATCGGGAAGTTGGGATCTCCGACGATGGTCGCGGTTTGGCTGAAGTCCGGAAAGGTGAGAATCAGGGTGTCGTTCGGCATCGTGCGCATGGCGCATCACTCCCATTTCATCTCAGTCACGTGACTCTGAAAACAGCGGAGGTCTCGGCGAGACGCACTGCGGTCACGCTTGGATCTGAATCTACTTGGAGTTGATGGCGGAGGTTTGCTCCTGACTCGGTTTGATTGCGGCCGAGGAACCGCGTGACGGTGCTCGCCATCGATGGCAGCACGGGACAGGCGCGGACTTCACGGAAGCCGCGATCGACCCGTTAGATCAGAGCCGTGTTGAAGCGCGATGACGTGCCGTTTGCCATCTCACCGCATCGTCGCCAGCTGCACCGCCAGCGCGCAGGCGCGGTCGTATTCGTCGAGATTGATCCATTCGTCGACCGTGTGCGCCTCGTTCTGGCCGGCACCGAAGGTCACGGTCGGAACGCCGTGGCGGACCATCCAGTTGGCGTCCAGGCCGCCATTGGCGGCGCGCACGTTCGCCGTTCCGCCGACGGCAGACACCGCCTCGATCGCGCGTTTGACCACCGGCAGGTTCTCCTTCATGCGGAACGGATAATAGTCGGTCTCGGCCTTGAACTTGACCTTGCCGGACTTGCCTTGCGCGTTGGTGACCTTCTTGGCGGCCTTCTCGAACGCGGCCTTGTAGGCCTTGGTGATCTCCTTGAAGAATTTTCCGTCATGGCTGCGGCTCTCGCCGCGCACATGCACGTAGTCGGTGACGACGTTGGTGGCATCGCCCGCGGGGCGGCCTTCGCCCCCGGTGACCGGACCGACATTGCTGCTGCCTTGCTTCTTGCCCTTCACCACCTTGCCGAACCAGCCGCCGGCCTTCACGTCCGCAAGCGCGAGCGCCATGATCATGGTCGAGGAGATGCCGCGCTCCGGTGCGACGCCGGCATGCGAGGCGCGGCCGAAGATTTCGACGGTCCAGCGGTCGGCGCCGACCGCCCCAATCACGACATTGGAGGCCGAGCCGCCGTCATAGTTGAACGCCATCACCGGCTTGCCGAGCTCGTCCAGCTTGACGTGGCGCGCGCCATAGAGCCCGCTCTCCTCGCGCACGCAGAACAGAAGCGTGATCGGCGGATGATCGAGCTTCTGCTTTTCGAGCTCGGCCGCCAGCGTCACCAGCACGCCGCAGCCGCAGCGATTGTCGCCGCCGAGCGCGGTCTTGGCGTCGTTGACGATCTTGCGCCCGGACAGCTTTGGCTTCGCACCGGCGCACAGCGGCACCGTGTCCATGTGGGTCATGAACATGATCCGCGGCTGGTTGTGCAGCGCGCCGCGGCCGGGCAGGTCGACGATGAGGTTGCCGGTCTCGGTCGGCACCGGAATGCGCGTGTTGGCGTCGTCGAGCCGGATCGCCTTGGCCGGAACGCCGCTCTCCTTCAGCGCAGCCGTGAGCTCCCGCCCGATCGCCGCCTCCTGTCCGGTGACGCCCTCGACAGTGAGAAAGCGCATGAGACGATCGGTGGCGGCTTTGGTGTCGACGGGCATGGACTCGAATTCCCCTGATGCGGATGGCGGCGCAGCATCTCCTGCGCTTCCGCATTTCGCAAGGGGCTCAGACGCGCTGCGTGTAGATCAAGAAAATCAGCACGCCGACCGCCAGTGCCGCCGCCATGAACAGCAGCACCGCCGGCAGCCCCGCGAGCGCGGCCACCGCGCCGGTGACGGATTGCATCAGCGCGGTGCCGAGGAAGAAGGCGAGATTGACGGCCGCCAGCGCCTTGCCGGCGACCTGCGCGTCGACCAGTTGCCTGGACATGCCGAACAGCAGCGGCTGCGCGGAGGTGAAGAGCCCGATGAGCACGAACAATGCCAGATCGTAGGACGGCGGCATGACCGTCACGCCGAACAGCCATGCAACGGCGAAGTGCGGCGCTCCCAGCGCCATCAGCGCGAGCAGCAGCGCCGCGATCGCATGCGTACCGGCGACCAGCTCGCGGCGGCGGCCGAGCCTGCGGTCGATCATGCCGACCAGCAGCGGGCCTGCGATCATCGCCAGCGTGAACGCGCCGAGCTGGTTGCCGGCCTCGATCCGCGTCAGTCCCTTGATCTCCATCAGCCAGGGTCCGCCCCAGAGGCCGCGCAGCACCAGCGTGCTCGCCAGCGACACCATCGCCAGCGCGATCACACCGCGCAGCGGCCGCGACAGGCCGAGCCTGACCACATCGATCATCTGCGACAGCGGCGAGGATTCGTCCTTGTGCTCGGCCGGCTGGTGCGGCACCAGCACGAACACCGCGAGCGCGACGAGGACGCCGCCGATCGCGGAGATCCAGAACCCGGCGCGCCAGCCGTAGGTGTCGATCACGAAGGCGAGCGGGCTCGCCGACAGCAGCATGCCGATATTGCCGATCGAGAGGATGGCACCCGACCACAATCCGAACCGCGCCGCCGACAATTGCTTGGCTGCGAGCGTCATCGGGCACATCAGCATGCCCGAGGTGGCGACGCCGAGCAGCAGCTGCCCGACGGCGAAGCTCTCGGGTCCCGTCGCAAAGCCGGACGCCATCGCGCCGAACACGGTTCCCGCCAGCAGGGCGAGCGCCACCGGCCGCACGCCGAACCGGTCCATCGCCGCCCCGACCGGGATCTGCGAGGCTGCAAAGGCGAAGTGATAGACCGATGTGAGGCTCGCCAGCGCCTGCGGCTCGATGTGGAAATCCGCCGCCATCAAATCGAGGCTCACCGCCGGAATGGTACGCAGCAAGGTCGACAGCATGTGGCCGCAGGCAAGCGCGACCAGCGCGAAGATCAGCGCGCGGGTGGCGGTGCCCGCGTCGTCGTCGGCGTTGGTCATGAGCGTCCCGTCCCGAGAAGGTTTTGGGGTGGGGTTACAGGATTGAGGGGGTGGCTGCCAATGGCGGCAGCGCGCCCCCCTCATGCCGGAATGTGACCTCGGACTGGTACTCGACCTCTCGAGCAATGCCATTGCCGAGAGGTTAGCCGCATTGCAACGCACCACCTTCGAGACGGCACTCAGCCTGGTAGGGAGTCATGGCGTTGCCCCGCGGGGATAAAGTGTTGTGGGCGTCTCCGCGGTGCGCGCGACGGTTGCATCATCTTCGCTCTTGGGAGCTTCCGTTGGCGGACGTAGGAACAAAGGAGACATCGTCTCTCTTACCTAGGTTAGGGAGACCTGATCATGCTGTCCTCGAGACCGCCACGGCCCATTCGCACTACGCTCGATCTTGCGAACGCTGAGCAGGTCAAGTCGGTCCGCAGGCGGCTTCGCATCTCCAATGCCGATCTGGTCAGGATCGTCGACAAGATCGGCAACTCTCTGGCGGCCATCGAGAAGGAAGTGGAGTTCGAAAAACTGGCCGTTCAGCAGGGTAGTGCCAGGGACGCGGCGACGACCCTCGAATGAATCCAACCCATCACGTGGGAAAGGAGAATTGCGATGAACAGTCTGATCTACCTCATAGGGCTAATCGTTGTGATCGCCGTCATTCTTTCGTTCTTCGGCTTGCGATGACCCGCCACGGCCCGGCAGGCGACCGCCGCGCCGGTGAAGTCATTCTTAATGTCGCGTGCAGCAAATGGTTGATGCGCACCAGGTCAATACCATCATAGCGACGACGCTTTGTGCGTTCTTCGAGCGGCTTCCCGACGCTCAAATCGGCACTGAGGAAGCCAAGTTGCTGGCCAAGCAAATCACTGAAGCGCTGAACGCAGCTGGGCTGCAGATTGTCCCTGTGGCTCCGGCAAATACACGGCCCTAGTTGTATGGCGGCGGCACCGAGCTTTCTGGCTTAAGGCTCCATCAGAGCTTCGTTTTCTTGAGGTCATGTCTCGCGCCGGAATGGCGTCATCCGCGTCGCTCCTGGGCCGCAATCTATTTCAACTCGATCAGCAGCTTCCAAGCGTCCTCCAGCAAGGCCTTCATCCGGTGTCGCTCGGCGCGGGCGTCCGGTGTGCACATTCCATGTTGATATGCATTCCGGTTGCCCTTCGGAGCGCCCGATCTTGGCGCGCCGCCATGCATGCGGCAGCGGCGCTTGCCGTGCACGGCTGGCGCGCGGCACGCGAGACCGCGGCGCGTCTGCGCCCCGCAGCGCGGGCTCGACTGCATCGCATCGGTATGACGGATGTGATCGCCGGTCATACGCAGGCGCCACTCGTATGGACCTCGCGGCCTGCGCCCGTTTCTGCATTCGAAGTCGTCTCCATTGCGCCAGCCTCCGCAATGATCATGCTGGCATGCTGCGTGACGTTGCCCACGATCGCCCGTCCGCCGTCCTGTACCGACAGGTTTTGCACCGTGATCGCGCGCTCGTCGCTGTTGCGGTGGCGGTTCAGCGCTTCGACCTGGGCGGCGAAGGTGCGGGAGAGCCGGGTCAAGGCGCGGGCGATGCCCTCCTGCTGCGTCAGATCGTCGGTGCAGGCGAGACGGCAGGCACAGCGCATCGCCGCCATGTGCACCGACACCATCTGGGAGACCAGCAAGGCCTCGATGGAATCCTTCGGCGCGATGCTCCTGATGGTCGAGATCATGAAGGCGAGATTGGCCTCATCCGGCTTCTGCCCGACCACGCTGGCCTTGACCAATTGCCTCAGCATGCCGTGCATCGCGTCGCGGTCGGCGGCGCCGAGCGCCTCGGCCAGCAGCCGCTCGCCGGCCTGTGGGTCGGGATGGCTGATCGCAATGCGCCGCTTGTAGAGTTTTACGCGCGGGGTCGCGGCGGGGACGCTGCGATCGGATGCCGCGAGCGGCGAGGGGATGTGGCGTTCGAGAGCTGTCGTCATGGGCATGTGTCCTTTGAGCGCGCAAGCACGAACGGCCGTTCGCCGCTGCGCGCGAATGCGGATTTCGGAATGTCGATGAAGGGTTTAGGCGCAACCGCGTCGGCACGGGTCCGGGCCGGCAGGCCGTGACGCTCGCGACTGTTGCGATGATGGCAGTATGCCACTGTTTTGCCCGACGTGACAGAATTTATTTCGTAAATCCGAAAATTTTCGTCCGTCCCCGCAAGTCCTTGTTCTGACAGGGGCGGTCTACTGTGCATGGGGTTGTTTTCGCACTTTTGTTTTGGATGCGGCACGCACGTGCCGTGCGGCGGAATGCCGGCGCTCAAACGCGATTGCGAAATCCGGCACGGCCGCTATTCATGACTTCTACGGCGTCGCACCAACAAGCATGCACAAGCGGCGCCAAGAGGTCTGGGAGAGAACGAATGCAACGAACCGCCCGCCTGCTGGCAGTCATCGCAGGTCTATGCGCCTTGGCGCTGACGACAGAGGCTCTCGCGCAGAAATATCCGTCGCGGCCGGTCAAGATCATGGTCGGCTTCAGTGCGGGCGGCCCGGTCGACGTCGTCGCGCGCATCATCGGCGATCGGCTCAGCAACAAGCTCGGCCAGCCCTTCGTGGTCGAGAACCGCGCCGGCGCCAACGGCATGATCGCCGCGGAGGGCGTCGCGCGCGCGGATGCGGACGGCTACACCATGCTCGCCTGCAACTCGTCGACGATCACGCTGAACAAGACGCTGTTCAAGGACATCCGCTACGATCCGCAAGTCGATTTTGCGTCGCTCACCACGGTGGTCTCGGCGCCGCTCGTCCTCGTCGTCAATCCCGAGAATCCCAAGACGGCGAACGTCAAGTCGGTGGCCGATCTCGTCGCTGCGGCCAAGGCCGCGCCCGGCGCGCTCGCCTACGGCTCCGGCGGCAACGGCAATCTCGCCCATCTCGCCATGGAGCTGCTCAGCCAGAAGGCCGGCATCAAGCTGATCCACGTGCCCTATCGCGGCGGCTCGGCCGCCGAGGTCGGCATTCTCGCGCAGGAGGTGCTGGCGGTGTTCGATCCGCTCTCCGCCGTGCCGCTGGTCAAGGCCGGCAAGCTGCGCGCGCTGGCGGTGTCCTCGGCCGAGCGGCTGCCGGCGCTGCCCGACGTGCCGACCGTGGCGGAAGCCGGCTATCCCGGATTCGACATCTCGTTCTGGGTCGGCTTCTTCATGCCGAAGGCAACGCCCGCGCCGATCCTGGAAACCCTGCACCGGGAGATCGTCGCCGCCGCCAAGGATCCCTCGGCCGAGGAGAAGCTCGGCGCGCAAGGCGTCGTCAGCGTGCTCAGCCCGGCCGACTACGCCGCGAAGATCGCCAAGGAGACCAAGGAGCTCGCGGAGGTGGTCGCGGCGGCGAACATCAAGGCGGAATAGGGCGCGACGCGCTATCTGCCGATCAGCAGCTTAAGCCGGTCGAGCAGCGGACGCTGTCCTGCATTGATCTTCTCCTGCGCCGCGTCGAGCGTGAACCATTCGGCGCGGTCGACTTCCGGAAAGGCCTGCCGCTTGCCGCTGCGCGGCGGCCATTCCATCTCGAACGTGTTGCTGCGAATGTTGCGCACGTCGAGATCGAGCTCGGCCGCGAAGGCGGTGACGAGCTTGCCCCCGCGCTGCCTGACCTGGCCGAGCGGGGTCAGCGGCATGGAAAGCTCCTGTCCCAGCTCCTCGGCGAACTCACGTCGCGCCGCGATCTCTGCGTCGTCTCCGTCCGTGTATTCGCCCTTCGGGATCGACCATGCGCCGAGATTCTTGTTGCGCCAGAACGGCCCTCCGGGATGGACCAGGAGCACCTCGATGTTCCCACGCTTGCGGTAGGCGATGATCCCGGCGCTCTTCGATGGCATTGCGGGTTCCGGTGCGGGCTCGGCTTTCTCGGGAAAAACTGGAACCCCCCGTTCTAACGCAGGTTAGTAGCCCAGTTTCATTTGATGAAAGGGAGTGAACCATGATCCGCCTGTTGGCAACCACCGCATTGGGGGTGGTGCTGGCGAGCGCCGCGTATGCGCAATCGCCCAGCACGAATCCGCCGTCTCAGCAGACGCCGCAGTCCCAGTCGAACTCCACCGCGCCATCCACGACCTCGCCGTCGAGCGCGACCGACAAGCAGCAGACCACATCGCAACCGCAGCAATCCCCGTCGTCGGGAACGCCGGCCCAGACCACGCAGGCCAACCCACCGTCGTCCGGCTCCGGCACCGCCAATACGGGCTCGACTGCGCAGTCGCAGAGCGGTGCGACAAATTCCAATGCAACCGGCAACCAGCCTGCAACGCAGCAGAGCGCCAACCCGCAAGCTGCGAACACCAACCAGGCACAGGACCGGTCCAATCCGCCGCCGGCCAGCAATCAAGCCCAGCAGGCACCGGCCGCATCTGGAACCAACCAGGCCCAGCAGGCACCGTCTGCGCCGACGAGCAACCAGGCGGCCGCCCAGGCCGACGTCAACCTCAACAAGCAGCAGGAGACCAAGATCAGCGCGTCGATCTCGCACCTCAACGTGCGGCCGCTGACCAACGTCAATTTCGCGCTGAACGTCGGCACGGTGGTGCCGCGCGACGTGCACCTCTCGACGCTGCCGCCCGACGTCGTCGAGATCGTGCCGCAATATCGCGGCTACAGCTTTGCGCTGGTGAAAGATCAGATCGTCGTGGTCGATCCGGCGACCTACAAGATCGTGACGGTGCTGCCGTACTCAGGCCAGTCCACGGCGACGACGACGACGACGCGCGAGCGCAGCGCCAGCAAGTTCTCGGATCGCGATCGCGAGGTGATCCGCAAGCATGCGAAAACCCGTACCGAGGGGCGCAAGGAAGTGCGGACCACCGGCAGCACAGCGCGCAGTGAGATCCGCGTCGGTGACCGTCTTCCCGAGAGCGTCGAGGTCGAGGAATTCCCGACCACGGTCTACCGCGATGCGCCGGGTTTGCGTGAATATCGCTACATCCACCGCGACACCCGGACCTATGTCATCGAGCCGCGCGAGCGGCGGGTGATCGAGGAGATCGACTAGATCGACGGCGATCGGAGCCGCGCAAGGGCGCGGCTCCGATCGTTAGCCTGACGTCCGCTCGCGCGATGCGAGACGAACGGCGCGCGCCTTCGCGCTCTTTCCGGCCGCGCGTGCCGCGATCATGCTGCGGGCCTTGCCGGGAGCCGTGACATTCTTCCGCAACAGTGTGGCGAGCCGCTTGCGGGCGCCCTTCGTCGTCACGCGCGCCGCGAGTTGCTCGCCCTTGCGAATGATGTTCGCAACCGAAGCCGTCAGGTTCACCGGAACCCAGGCGACGTCCTTGGTCTTGGAAAGACTGCCGATGCCTTCGCATGGCGCTTCGCGCGGCAGATCGATGCGGATCGCGAGTGCCTCCGACCGTTCGGTCCAGTCTTCGGCCTTGGTGCCGGTGATGATCCGGACATAGTCGCGCGTCTCGCGCGGCAGCCCGCTCTGCCTGGCAAGCCATTTCTGGATGCGGCCGGGACCGGCATTGTAGGCAGCGGCAGCAAGGCCGAGATTGCCGAAATCGTCGCGCAGCTTGCGCAGGAATTTTGCCGACGCCGGCAGCGCCTTCATCGGATCGAAGGGATCGTCGAGCCCGACCTCGGCGGCCGTCCCCGGCATGAACTGCGCGACGCCCTGCGCGCCAGCATGGCTGACCTCGTTGGACTTGAAGCGGCTCTCCTGCCAGATCAGGCGCGCGAAGAACGGCACCGGAATGCCGCTGGATTCGGCGGCCTGGCGCAGCGCGTGACAGAATCGTTCGGTCGGCGAGGGCTCCGCCTGCACCGCCGGCTCCACCGGGCGCGGTGGCTCGACCGTGCGCGGCGGCTCGATCACCTGCTCGTAAGCCGCGCGCGCGTTGGCAAGCTCGATCGCCTGCACGCTGGCGACGAACAGCTCGACCACCGGAACAAGTGGCGAGGCATGATTGTTCTTGAGAACACTGGTGTCGAAACGTGATGCTTGGCGGGACGCCGACGGATTGAAGTCGCACATCAGAAGCATGAACGCGGCGCAAGCCGCGACGACAAATCGCATTTGCTGGGACAACCTCGAACTGTGTGGATGAACAGCCAGCGATGCGCCGGCGATAGGAAGTTCTTAACCGTCCGATTGCGGCAAAGCTGCGATCTCCCGGGTTCCTTCGGTGTTACTACGGTGTTCCCGAACAGAAACCTTTCCGCGGTTTTGCGGGCCGTATGCGAGTGGGATGCGCGATGACGATGCGATGGATGCTTGGCGCGGTGATTTCGCTGTGGCTCGTTGCTCCGGCGCTTGCAGGCCATCTCGATCCGACCGCGGTGAACGAGGCTGCGCGTCCTGCGAAGCCGCCCGCCACCGACAAGCTGAATGCAGCGGTGGTGAAGCTTCAGGTGCTGCTCGATCGCGCGCAATTCTCGCCCGGCGAGATTGACGGAAAGTTCGGCGAGAACGCGCAGAAGGCGCTCAAGGCGTTCGCGGAGCAGAACGGCATCGCATCCGACAAGGTTGTGGCGCCGGAGCTCTGGGACAAGCTGACCGCAGCGAGCGAGGGCCCGATCCTCGTCGACTACAAGATCACCGACGCCGACGTGAAGGGACCGTTCTTAACGAAGCTGCCGGCCAAGCTCGATGACATGAAGTCGCTGGACGCGCTGAGCTACACCAGCCCGCTCGAAGGAATTGCCGAGAAATTCCACATGAGCGCGGATCTGCTCAAGGCGCTCAATCCGGGCAAGACCTTCGACAAGGCCGGAGAGACGATCGTCGTCACAAACGTTCCGGCGCGGCGCGAGCTGCCGCGCATTGCCCGGCTCGAAGTCGATAAGACCAACGGGACCTTGAAAGCGTTCGATGCAAGCGGCGCTCTGCTGGCGTTCTATCCGGCGTCAGTCGGCAGTCCGGATCGCCCGACGCCAACGGGAACGCTGAAGGTCACCGCCAGCCACGAGCTGCCGACCTACCGCTACAATCCCGAGTACAAGTTCAAGAGCGTCAAGTCCAAGAGACCGTTCGATATCAAGCCGGGTCCGAACAATCCGGTGGGCGCATACTGGATCGGCCTGTCGGCGCAGGGCTACGGCATCCACGGAACGGCAGAGCCCGACAAGGTCAGCAAGTCGGCGTCGCACGGCTGCGTTCGGCTCACCAATTGGGACGCGCGTGTGCTCGGCGAGAACGTGAAGCGCGGCATGCCCGTCGTCTTCCTCGATGCGCCGACGGAATCCTCATCGAAGCGGCAGGGCACGCCCGCTGCGAAGCGTGCCGCGAACTAGTCCTTCGGAAAATCCTTGCGCATCGCGATCTCCGCGGCGTCGCCGGGCGACAGCACGTTTTGATCGAAGGCGGCCTGCGGCGTCGTCATGATGTCGTAGAGCGAGATGCCCTTGATCGGCTTGCCCATGAGCTCGCGGACGCATTCGGCGAGCGTGCCGTTGTAGACGAGATAGGGCGGCCCGCGATCCTTCTGCCGCTCGCCCTTCAGCGACGGCCATTTCTTCAGCTCGGCCGGCGCGTCATAGGCGATCGGCGATCCCTCTTTGAACATGCGTTTGGCCCCGGTGGCTTGATGGCCGGGAAGTCTACAGCCGCCGGGTAAACGCCCGTTAAAGAATTGGTTCAAATCAGCCGGCAATGAAGGCGAGCAGGGTGCCGTTGGCCTTGGCCGGCGGCACGCAGATCGCAGCTCCGCTCCGCACGGCGGCCGACCCCAGCGCCTTCTCGGTCGCGGCGAGATCGCCGCTGACCAGCACCAGCGCAGCGCCACCGCGCTCTGAGAGGCCATTCAGCGACACGCCGGGATAGCGCTTGGCGAGTTGGTCCAGCGTCAGGTAGACGAAGTCGGCGCGATCGCCGCCGGAGGGCACGGTGACCGCGCCGTCCGGGTCGGTCTTCGCTTCGCGGTCGATCAGGCGGGCGAGATGCGCGGCCTCCTTGGCGGGCTCCGGCGTTGCGATCAGCGTCTGCTTGATCCGCTTGGCCGCGTTGGCGTGGGTCATAAGCTCGGGGATCCACACGGTCTCGCGGGTCTTGTGCTGACAGGCGAAGATGCGCACGCCGCCCGGCGCTTCCGCCGTCGGCCACATGAAGGTGCGGAATTTCGCCGCCGAGATCGTGCCATCTGGCAGCGTGACGGGGCGTTCGAAATCGGTCGGGCCGATCGGCTCCAGGCCCCGTGCACGGATCTCCTCGGCGCCGGCAGCGCTATCGACTGCGGTGAAGGCGATGCGCTCAATGCCCTCGCCGTGGCGTTCGACGAAGGCGCGGGCGGGCGCATTGTGCTCGGTCGCCACGAGCACGCCGAGCAGCTCCATGTAATCGGGGTCGAACATGATGGTGTAATTGCCGGTGCCCATATGCGCGCTGTGGGTGCCGCGCGGCGAGACCGTGAAGCCGAGTTGTCTGTAGTTCTCGGCGGCCTTGTCGAGGTCCTTCACCATGACGACGGCGTGGTCGATACCGATGATGTTCTTGAGGGCCACTGTTGTTATTCCCCGATTGCAAGCTGATTTTGCGCCGCGCCGGCGGCTGCCGGCCATGTCTACGCCGGATGGGCCGTCAAGTCATTTTCAATTCGGCGAGAGAAGCGGAATTTCATTCCGCGCGATGCCTCTCGTGCGACGCGACCTCAGCGCGCATGTTCGATATAGGCCGCGAGGACGGCGCGCTCCTCGCCGGTCATTTCCGTGATGTTGCCCGGCGGCATCGAATTCGACCAGGCCGCGACCCGTCCGATCAGGCGGATGTTGCGATGGATGTGCTCGGGCGTGTCGAGCACAATGCCCTTCGGCGCGGTGACGATGCCGGCCCAGACCGGCTCGGCCGCGTGGCACATGCTGCAGCGGGACATCACGATCTCCTCGACATTGGCGGCCGTGACCGGCGCCGACAATGCGCCCGTCTTCACCTCGCGCGGTCCGGCGGCGGAGAGGAGGAGGATCGCAATCACGCCGGCCGCGGCCACGCCCCACACCCACCAGGGCGATTGGCGCCCGGCATGACGCTCGTTGAAGAAGTGGCGGATCACCGGCCCGAGCGCCAGGACGATCGCGACGATAATCCAGTTGAAGCGCGTGGCGTAGAGCAGGGGGTAGTGGTTGCTGATCATCAGCACGACGACGGGAAGCGTCAGGTAATTGTTGTGGACCGAGCGTTCCTTGCTGGCCTTGCCGAGCTTGGGGTCAGGCGCCTGTCCGGCGATCAGGCTGGCCACGATCTTCTTCTGGTTCGGAATGATCAGCGTGAAGACGTTGGCCACCATGATGGTGCCGATGATCGCGCCGATCTGGTTGAAGGCGCCGCGTCCGCTCAGCACATGGGTGAAGGCGTAAGTGAGTGCGACCAGGAACAGATAGCCGCCGACGGCGAAGGGCAGTTCGCGCTGGGCGAGCCCGGTGCGGCAGGCGGCCTCATAGAGCAGCCACGCCAGCGCCAGGCTGCAGAAGCTGAACAGTCCGGCCTGGAATGATGTGAGGTCGAGGATCGACTTGTCGACCAGGAACAAGTCGGCCTCGAGATAATACACCACCACCATCAGCGCGAAGCCGGACAGCCAGGTGGTGTAGGCCTCCCATTTGAACCAGGTCAGCTCGTCCGGCATCTGGCTGGGCGCGACCAGGTATTTCATGATCCGGTAGAAGCCGCCGCCATGGACCTGCCAGGCCTCGCCCTGCACGCCGCCCGGCAGGTCGGCCTTCGGCTTCAGGCTGAGATCGAGGGCGATGAAATAGAAGGAACTGCCGATCCAGGCGATTGCGGCCACCACGTGCAGCCAGCGCAGCAGCAGGCTCGCCCATTCTGATATGACGGATCCCCACATGATCTCCTCATCCGGCGCGATCTGGATGCCGCAGCCTCCATGACCGTAACCGGCGATCGCCGCCCTCACAATGTGTCGCACCGTTCAACCGCATTTTCCAGTATGATGGACTGCGGCTGATGCACATCGTGCGGGCATGAACTGACGTGGGATTCGGCAGGCGCCAAACTCGCCGAGAGACCTTTTGCGGGTGATCGGCGTTGACGCACGACACGCCCAAGGCGGAGGACGACGAATTGAGCGACAGGATAACGTTCGTGGCGATGCTCGCAGCGCTGCTGGCTGCTGCTGCGGCGGCCGGCGCACACGCCGAGCCCATGTTGCAGGGCAAGGACGCCTATGGGGATTGGCGCGCCGACAAGCCCGGCACGGTCAGGTTGATCCGGCCGCAGGATCTGGTCAGGCCCGGCGCCACGCGATCGGTTGCGAGCTCGTCGCGCGTGGTGCCGCGTCCGCCGGAAGCCCAGCTCCAGGTGCCGGCCGGCTTCAAGATCGAGCTGTTCGCCGAAGGCCTGCGCGCGCCGCGCATCATCCGCGTGGCGCCGAATGGCGATGTGTTCGTCGCGGAAATGCGCGCCGGCAGCGTCCGGGTGCTGCGCGCGGGCGAAGGCGGCAAGGTCGCCACCAACGAGGTGTTCGCCAGCGGCCTGCGGCAGCCGTTCGGCATCGCCTTCTTTCCGAACGGCGACAATCCGCAATGGGTCTATGTCGCCAACACCGACAGCGTCGTTCGCTTTCCCTACCAGGCCGGCGATCTCAAGGCGCGCGGCAAGGCGGAGACGGTTGTCGCAAGCCTGCCGGATGGGGGCCATTCCACCCGCGATCTCGTCTTCACGCCCGACAACAAGCGTATGCTGGTGTCGGTGGGTTCGCTCAGCAACGTCGCCGAAGGCATGGGCACGCCGCCCGGCGGGATGGAGGCGTGGGCGAAGACGCAGCCGCTCGGCGCCACATGGGCCAGCGAGCTCGAGCGCGGCGCGGTGCTGGCCTTCAACCCTGACGGCAAGGAGCGAAAGATCCATGCCACCGGTATCCGCAACTGCGTCGGCCTCGCGGTCCAGCCGCAGACTGGTCTGCCCTGGTGCTCGACCAATGAGCGCGACGGTCTCGGCGACGACCTCGTGCCCGATTACGTCACGAGCGTGAAGGAAGGCGCGTTCTACGGCTGGCCGTGGTTCTATATCGGTGGCAATGAAGACCCGCGCCATGCCGGCGCGCGGCCGGATATCAAGGACAAGGTGACGGTGCCCGATGTGCTGATTCAGCCGCACTCGGCCTCACTCGGCATGACCTTCTACCAGGGCGCGCAGTTTCCGCCCGAATACCAGGGCGACGCCTTCGCCGCCCAGCACGGCTCCTGGAACAGGTCGAAACGCACCGGCTACAAGGTGATCCGCATCCGCATGAAGGACGGCAAGCCGACCGGCGAATACGAGGATTTCGTTACGGGGTTCGTCGTGAACGATACGGAAGTGTGGGGGCGCCCCGTGGGCGTCGCCGCGGCGAAGGATGGATCGCTGCTGATCTCGGAAGATGGCAACGGCACGATCTGGCGGGTGACAAGCGCGCGCTGACTTCACCCTCCCCTGGAGGGCCCCCTCCAGGGGAGGGTAAGAGCACCGCGCTCGCTTCATCCCCGTCTCACGCTCGCACCACCATCCACCGGCAGCGTCACACCGGTGATGAAATTCGCCTCATCGCTCGCCAGGAACAGCGCGGCGTTGGCGACGTCCCAGCCCGTACCCATCTTTCTGCGCAGCGGCACCTTGCTGTCGCGTTCGGCTTCGACCTCGGCGCGGGTCTTGTGCCATTCGCGGGCGCGGGTGTCGACGGCCATCGGCGTGTTCATCAGGCCGGGCAGGATGACGTTGGCGCGGATGCCGTATTCGGCGTTCTGGTAGGCGAGCTGTTCGGTGAAGGCGATCATCGCCGACTTCGTCGCCTTGTAGGCGACGTAAGGATAGGTGGTGATCGCGGCCATCGACGAGATGTTGATGATGGCGCCGCTTCTCTGCGCGCGCATGATCGGGATCACTTCCTTCGCTGCGAGGATGCAGCTCTTCAGATTGATGGCGACGACGCGATCGAACGCCTCCTCGGTTATTTGCAGCAGCTCGGCATCGCCACCGGCGAGGCTGACGCCGACATTGTTGTGCAGCACGTCGATACGTTCCCAGCGCGATTGCGCGTCCGCAACCATCGCCTTGATGTCCGCAGCCTTGGTCACGTCCGCCTTGAAGGCCGCTGCTGTGCCGCCTTTCGCGGTGATCATCGTGACCGTCTCCTGCGCCGATTCCAGATGGTGGTCGACACACAAGACCTTGGCGCCCTCGCGCGCGAAGGTGAGCGCGGTCGCGCGGCCGTTGCCCATGCCTTCGCCGGGGCTTTGCCCGGCCCCGACGACGATCGCGACCTTGTCCTTCAAGCGCATCTCGGTTCACTCCCGTCCTTGTCATTATTTTCGTGCAGACTAGCAATCGCGCTCCCGGGAGAGAAGAGCGCGCTTTCCGCGTTCATGTTATTGACATCCCACGCAATTGCATGTGGCGGCCGGTCCATCGCGCATGGCTAGCCGTTGCGGTCCAGGAACCGTTCCGGCCTCGCAGCGTTTGTCGCGGAGCCTTTCCCGCGTTAGGCTCAGTCCCGGGGCTTCCCAACCACCAGTGGCTTGCCGATGAATCTGCTCGATCCGCAAGGGCCCGTGGCTGCGGCCAATAGAACTATTTTGGTCGATTCGGTCTTCATCATGCTCGTGATCGTGGTGCCGACCATTTTCGCGATTCTGGCTTTCGCGTTCTGGTTTCGCGCCTCGAACCCGAGGGCGCGCTACCAGCCGGACTTCGTCTATTCCGGCCGCGTCGAGATGGTGGTGTGGTCGATTCCGGCGCTCACCGTGATTCTGCTCGGCGGCGTCGCCTGGATCGGCTCGCACCAGCTCGATCCCGCCGCGCCCGTGCCGGGCACCGGCAGCCCGGTGCGGATCCAGGCCGTCTCGCTCGACTGGAAATGGCTCTTCATCTATCCGGACCAGCGCATCGCCACCGTCAACACCCTGACGGTGCCGGCCGGCGCCGAGCTGAAATTCCAGCTGACGTCGTCGAGCGTGATGAACACGTTCTTCATCCCGCAGCTCGGCAGCATGATCTACACCATGAACGGCATGGTGACGAAGCTAAACCTGCGCGCCGACAACGAAGGCAAGCTGCAGGGCCTGTCGGCGCATTTCTCCGGCGACGGTTTCCCGGACATGATGTTCGACGTCAACGTGATCTCGCCGCTCGCCTTCCCGGACTGGGTGGCGAATACGGCGAAGACGGACGCGGTGCTGAACGAGGACAGCTACAAGAAGCTGATGCAGCAGGGCATCGAGAAGGGCAGGCCGGTCTACCGCCTCGACGATCCACGCCTGTTCGATTTGATCGCGACCCAGCACATTCCGCCGGGGCCCGGGCCGGCCCTCGCGTCCGAAGCAGGCCGGTCGCACAGTGGAGGCCATGATGCTCGGTAAGCTCGATTGGTCGGCCATCCCGCTGGACCAGCCGATTCCGCTCGTCGCCGGCGCGATGGTGCTTGTCGCGATCCTCGGCGTGCTGGGCTGGGTCGTGGTGAAGGGACATCTGCCCTATCTCTGGCACGAATGGATCACCAGCGTCGACCACAAGCGCATCGGTGTCATGTACATCCTGCTCGCCTCGGTCATGCTGCTGCGCGGCGGCAGCGACGCCATCATGATGCGGATCCAGCAGGCTGTGGCGTATCAGTCGCAGGGCTATCTGCCGCCGGAGCACTACAACCAGATCTTCTCCGCGCACGGCACCATCATGATCTTCTTCGTGGCGATGCCGTTCGTGATCGGGCTGATGAACCTCATCGTACCGCTCCAGCTCGGCGTGCGCGACGTCGCCTTCCCGACGCTCAATTCGGTCGGCTTCTGGCTGACGGCGACGGGTGCGCTCTTGGTCAATATCTCGCTCGTGGTCGGCGAATTCGCGCGCACCGGCTGGCTCGCCTTTCCGCCGCTGTCGGAACTGTCCTATTCGCCCGGCGTCGGCGTCGACTATTACGCCTGGTCGCTGCAGATTTCCGGCGTCGGCACGCTGGTGGCCGGCATCAACCTCGTCACCACCGTGCTGAAGCTGCGCACCAAGGGCATGAATTACCTGCGCATGCCGATGTTCTGCTGGACCACGCTGGCCTCGAACCTCCTCATCGTCGCGGCGTTCCCGATCCTTACCGCGACGCTGGCGATGCTGCTGCTCGACCGCTATCTCGGTTTCCACTTCTTCACCAACGAGGCCGGCGGCAACGTCATGATGTTCATGAACCTGATCTGGGCCTGGGGCCATCCCGAGGTCTACATCCTGGTGCTGCCCGCCTTCGGCATCTTCTCCGAGGTGGTCTCGACATTCTCCGGCAAGGCGCTATTCGGCTACCGCTCCATGGTGCTCGCGACCATGGCGATCTGTGTCGTCTCCTTCATGGTCTGGCTGCACCACTTCTTCACGATGGGCGCAGGTCCCAACGTCAATGCCATCTTCGGCATCGCCAGCATGATCATTGCGATACCGACCGGCGTGAAGATCTACAATTGGCTGTTCACGATGTATGGCGGCCGCATCCGTTTTGCGACACCAATGTTGTGGTCGGTCGGCTTCATGGTGACGTTCCTCATCGGCGGACTGACCGGCGTGCTGCTCGCGGTGCCGCCGGCCGACTTCATCCTCCACAACAGCATGTTCCTGGTGGCGCACTTCCACAACGTGATCATCGGCGGCGTGCTGTTCGGTGTTTTTGCCGGCTTCGAGTACTGGTTCCCGAAGGCGTTCGGGTTCCGTCTCGACGAACGCTGGGGCAAGGCCGCGTTCTGGTTCACCTTCATCGGTTTCTTCATAACCTTCATGCCGCTCTACATTGCCGGCATGCTCGGCATGACCCGGCGCATGCAGCACTACGACGTCGCGGCCTGGCGGCCCTGGATGATCGTTGCGGCGGTCGGCGTGGCGGTGCTGACGATCGGGGTGATCTGTCAGATCGTGCAGCTCGTCGTCAGCATCCGCAATCGCGAGGCGTTGCGCGACCGCACCGGCGATCCCTGGGACGGGCGCTCGCTGGAATGGGCAACCTCGTCGCCGCCGCCGGTGTTCAACTTCGCCTTCAATCCCGATGTGCGCGGCGAGGACGCCTATTGGGATATGAAGGCGCGCGCGAAGCAGCAATCGCTCGCGCATGAGACGCCGGATTATCAGGATATCGAGATGCCCCGGAATTCCCCGACCGGATTCGTCTGCGCCTTCTTCGCCACCATCATGGGATTCGCGCTGATCTGGCACATCTGGTGGATGGTGATCCTGGGCGGCTTGGGCGCTTGGGCGACCTTCGTCGTGTTCGCCTGGCGCGACCATGACGAATACGTCATCCCGGCCGAGGAGGTCGCCCGCATCGACCGCAGCAACATCGAGGAACGGCGCAACCTCGTCAGCATGGCGGGAGCAGTCTGATGGCGATGACCGCGACCGCAGGCCACGCGCACGCCGATCCCCATCATATCGGCCTCGTCATCGAGCATCCCGGCCCTGCGCCGAAGCGGATCGTGACCGCCTACGGCTTCTGGATCTTCCTGCTCTCCGACATCGTGATGTTCTCCTGCTTCTTCGCGGCCTATGCGGTGCTGTCAGGCCAGACCGCCGGCGGCCCCAAGGGCGCGGAGATATTCGAGCAGAGGAACGTGGCGATCGAGACGGTTTGCCTGCTGCTGTCGAGCTTCACCTGCGGCATGGCCAGCATCGCCGCCGACGTGCGCAACCGGTTCTGGTTTTATCTTAGCATGACCGTGACCTGCGTGCTCGGGCTGATATTCCTCGTTCTCGAGTTTCGCGAATTCGCCGACCTCATCGCGCGTGGCTATGGCCCGTCACGCAGTGCGTTCCTGACCGCGTTCTTCTCGCTGGTCGGATGCCACGGCCTGCATGTCTCCGCCGGCGTGCTGTGGCTTCTCACCATGATGGCCCAGGTGTTCGCAAAGGGCTTTCGCGCGGACATCTTGCGCCGGATCACGTGCTTTGCGCTGTTCTGGCATGCGCTCGACATCATCTGGGTCGCCGTGTTCTCAGTCGTTTACCTGCTCGGGAGTGCGCCATGAGTGAGCAGACGCATGGAATGGTCAAACACGACCTCGCGCCGGGCGAGGAAGAGGAGCATAGCGTCGGCGCAAGGATCCTCGGTTACGTCGTCGGGCTCGTGCTCGCGCTGCTGCTCACGGCGACGTCGTTCTTCATCGCCGGCACGGACCTGGTCTGGCAGCCCTCGATTCCCGTCGCGCTGATCGTGCTCGCGATCGCACAGATGGGCGTGCATCTGGTGTTCTTCCTGCATATCACCACTGGCCCCGACAACACCAACAACGTGCTGGCGCTCGCCTTCGGGCTGCTGGTGGTGTTGCTGGTGGTCGGCGGCACGGTCTGGATCATGGCGAATCTCAACGCCAACATGCCGCCGATGGACCAGATCATGATGCGACAGTAGCGCGTATCGCAGAGAGTAAGTCGTGAGCTTGATGCGTTGATCTCGCCGCATCGTCATGGCCGGGCTTGACCAGGCTTGACCCGGCCATCCACGCCTTGCTTCACGCACGAAGCGCGTGAATGCCCGGGACAAGCCCGGGCATGACGGCCTCGGTTTGGAGCGACGCACAAAAAGAAAGAGCCGCTTGCTTGTGACAAGCGGCCCAAGTCTAGGGAGGAAACGCCCAAGCAAAGACAATCGGCCGAAGCCGGAGTGCTGCCAAGGAACGCTCGCGCAAGGCGCTTGCGTAGGCTTACAAATGCAGCAACCGGCGCCGAAGTTCAATTCCGGATCAATACGGTCCAGGACTACCACTCACGGGTGCGTGAGGGAACTTGCTCACCTTGGTCGGCGGCAATTGTAGGCCTTGCGGAAGCCGGCCGCCTGGGCGTCGTCCTCCGAGCAGAACCAGCGGTCCGGATTCGTCGTCGCGGGGTAGCTCGGGCATCCCCGCAGATGGTAGATGCCGATATTGCCGGTGACGCGGGCGCGCACCGCGAGCTTGCCCTTGATGCTGCAATTGGGGGGCATGGTCAGCTCCTCCGGAAACAGCACGGCGCGGATTTCCTTGTCGCGGTCCGGGCGGCAGGCGGTGCCCAGCAGCGCGCCGTCCTTCTTGCCGCTGCGGAAATCTTGCGGCGCAACAAAACAGCCCTTCCAGATCCCGGCCGCCGACGCCTTGGCCTCGTTGGCTGCGGGCTTGACGTTGGCCTTGATCGGCTCGCGTGCGAGGGCAAAGCCGAGCTTGATCAGCTGCTCGTTCAAGCTGGCCTTGTCGCCTTCGGCCGTGCAGATGGCGCGGTGCCGCTTGCCAAAGCTCTTCTCGGGCCCGACATCGTCGCAGCGCACCGTTCGTTTGTTGATGAGCTTCGCGAGCTGGTCGCGGGCCTCGATGCCGCAGGTCCAGGCATCGGCTTTATTGTCGATGCAGACCTGGTCGAGCTCCGGCGCGTCGACGCCGTCGAGCCGGTAGGTGAGGTCGCCGAGCTGGACCGAGTTGCCGTCACGGGCCGTCGCGGCGCCGGTCAGCGCGGAAACTGGTCCGGACGAGGCCAGAAATCCGGACCAGGCGAGAAACGAAACGAGCGCAAAAGCGCGGGCGGCGGCAAAGATTTTCTGGAAGGACATACGGTCTCGCTATCGATGGCTCGTGCGCCCCGTTCCTAGCATCCGGATGTGGCGAGACCAATGGTCTGCGCCTCGCGAAGTGCGACATTCCGGCCCCGCGGCTTTACTCCGCCGTCGCTCTGCCCGTATCGTTTGCCGGCCTTGCGAGGCGCGAAAGGCCGAATCGCCCGGTAAGCGGCGAGGGGGGAGGACAAGGTTGCGATGAAAGACCCCGTGGATGTCCTGATCATCGGCGCCGGCGCTTCGGGCGCGGCGGTGGCGTGGTCGCTGGCCGAGACCAAGATGCACATCCTCTGCCTGGAGCAGGGCGGCTGGATGAACCCGGCGGAATATCCCAGCACGGGCCGCGACTGGGAGGCCAAGTTCTACGGCGAATGGTCGTCGAGCCCGAACGTTCGCGGCCGGCCCGAGGACTACCCGATCAACGACGACAACTCTCCGATCAAGGTCGTGAACTACAACGCGGTCGGCGGCTCGACCGTGATGTACACCGCGCACTGGCCGCGGCTGCATCCCTCCGATTTCAAGGTGAAGACGCTCGACGGCGTCGCCGACGACTGGCCGATCGACTACGAGGCATTGACTCCGTTCTTCGAAGAGAACGACCGCATGATGGGCACGTCAGGCCTGTCAGGCGATCCGCTGTCGCCGCTGACGCATCCGCCGATGCCGCAGCAGCCGATGGGCCTGTCCGGCGCCATCATCGGCAAGGCCATGAACAAGCTCGGCTGGCACTGGTGGCCGTCGGACACCACGGTCGCGACGATGGACTACGAGGGCCGGGCGCGCTGCATTAATCTCGGCCATTGCACGCCGGCCTGCGCGCAAGGCGCAAAATCCTCCACCGACATCACCTATTGGCCGCATGCGATCCGCGCCGGCGTCGAGCTGCGCACCCATTGCCGGGTGCGCGAGATCACCACCGACGAGAACGGCATGGCCTCGGGCGTGGTCTATTACGACAAGGACGGCATCGAGCAGTTTCAGCCCGCGCATGTCGTTGTCATCGCCTGCAACGGCGTCGGCACGCCGCGGCTGCTGCTCAACTCGGCATCGGGCCGCTTCCCCAACGGGCTCGCCAATTCGTCGGGCCTCATCGGCAAGAACCTGATGTTCCATCCCTATGCGCAGATCTACGGCTATGTGAAGGAGCCGACCGACTCGAACCGCGCGCCGCCGACCTGCCTGTGGAGCAAGCAATGGTACGACACCGACCTGTCGCGCGGTTTCGTGCGCGGCTATGGCGTTCAGTTCGTGCGCGGGGCCGGGCCGGTGTTCGAAGCGGTCGTGAGCGAGCAGAAGGGCATCTTGCCGTGGGGCGAGGATCACCACCGTATCTTCCGCAAGCTCAACGGCCATCGCTTAGGTTTCTCCGCGATTTGCGAGGACCTGCCTGAGGAGCACAATCGCGTCACGCTCGATCCGGTGCTGAAGGACAGCCACGGCATTCCCGCGCCGAAGGTCGACTACACCATCAGCGAGAACAGCCGGAAGATGATGGAGCACGCGCTGGCGCGCGGCCGCGAGTTTCTCGAGACGGCCGGCGCGAGCGACATCTGCGTCAACTCGCCGATCCCCTGGGGCGGCTGGCACCTGCTCGGCACCGCGCGCATGGGCACCGACCCCGAGCGTTCCGTCGTCAACGAATGGGGCCGCGCGCACGACGTGAAGAACCTCTTCATCGTCGACGGCAGCATCTTCGTCACGTCGGGCGGGGTGAACCCGACCTCCACCATCCAGGCCCTCGCGCTCTACATCGCCGACCAGATGAAGCAGCGCCTGGCCAATTTGTTCGATTGAGGCTGTGATGTCCGCAGACAACCAACTGACACGCAGGCAACGCGACGATCTCCGCGCCATCGCCGCGATGATCATTCCGGCCAGCGACGAGTACAAGGTGCCGGGTGCCGACGATCCCGCGATCCAGGCCGACATGCTGGCAACGCTAGGTCGCGATACCAAATTGGTGGCGGCGGCGCTGGATCACCTGGCGCGGCTCGCCGGGGGCCCGCTCGCCGAACTCGATGCCGCCAGACGCGACGCGGTGGTGCACGAGTTTCGGAAGAACGGCGGCGTTGCCGCCGCAACCCTCGTCCGTGTCGTGCTGCAATGCTATTACCGCGATGACCGCGTACTGAGCTCGCTGGGGCTCGAGCTGCGTGCGCCTTTCCCCAAGGGCCATGTGCTTCCGGACGGGGACTGGTCGCTGCTCGATCCGGTCAAGGCGAGAGGCGGCGCGCTGCGGCGGGCGCCCTAGCCATCTGGGCAGTCCGGCCCTGCGCTCCAGGCGGGCCACTTGCGTCGGCGGGAGCAGGCCACCATCTGTGTGAGCCTCAAGGACTCTTGCCATGTTGGACTTCACCTCAGATATCGCCGATGACGCACCGTCATCGCGAGCGAATGCGGCCGCCCCGGTCGATGACCGGGCGTTGCTGGACGCCTATTCCAATGCTGTGATCGACGTCACCGATCGCGTCGGCCCTGCGGTCGTGCGCGTCGAGACCGGCCCCAAGGTGCCGAACGGTCGCGAGCGCGGCGGGCTCGGCTCCGGCATCGTGATCTCGCCGGATGGGCTCGTGCTCACCAACAGCCATGTGGTCGGCACGTCGAAGGAGATCCGGCTGCGCGACGTCGAAGGCCATGTCGGCGACGCCCAGGTGCTCGGCGTCGATCCCGATACGGACCTTGCGCTGCTGCGGGCCAACGGCGCTCGCCACTTGCCCTATGCCGCGCTCGGCAATTCCAAGACGTTGCGTCGCGGCCAGCTCGTGATCGCGATCGGCAATCCGCTCGGCTTCGAATCGACCGTGACCGCCGGCGTGGTCTCGGCGCTCGGGCGCTCGATCCGCTCGGTGAGCGGGCGCACCATCGAGGACGTGATCCAGACCGACGCCGCGCTCAATCCCGGCAATTCCGGCGGGCCGCTAGTGTCGTCGCATGCCGAGGTGATCGGCATCAACACCGCTATAATCAACGGCGCGCAAGGAATCTGTTTTGCGGTGGCCAGCAACACCGCGCAATTCGTGCTGTCGGAGATCATCCGCCACGGCTATGTCCGCCGCGCCTATATCGGTGTCGCCGGGCAGACCGCGCCGGTCCCGCGGCGGCACGCGGTGCTGGCCGGGGTCGAGAACAAGATGGGCGCGCTTCTGATGCAGATCGAGCCGGATGGACCGGCGGCGAAGGCAGGCCTGTTGCCCGGCGACGTCGTCATCAGGCTCGACGGCGTCGAAATCAACGGCGTCGACGATCTGATCCGCGTGCTCGACCGCGACCGGATCGGGCGGCGGCTCGCCATGGACGTGCTGCGCCTCGGCCGCCTGCGGGCGATCGACATCGACCCGATCGAGCGCAAGCCGGCGCGCTGAACCGGGCGATGACAGCGTGTGTGTGGTTGACGCGGAGAGAGGTTGGCGCCTAGCCTCTACTCCGCCGCCGCGGCGAAGCGGCTGTTCTCGAGCTCCGCTTCCAGCCGCGCCGTCTCGGCCGCCGCCAGCTTGATGTTGGCTTCCTTGACATGGCCGAAGCCGCGGATGGTCTCCGGCACGCGCGCAAGCCGCGCCAGCAGCGGGATCTGCTCCGCCTTTAACCCTGTGATCCGCTGATCGATCATCGCCAGATAATCCGCGATCAATTTCCGCTCAGTCCGGCGCTCCTCGGTGCGGCCGAACGGATCGAACACGCTGCCGCGCAGGAACTTGAGCCTGGCGAGCACGCGGAAGGCGTGGATCATCCAGCTGCCGAACTCCTGCTTCTGCAGATGTCCGGTCGTCTTGTCGCGCTTTGTGAAGATCGGCGGCGCCAGATGGTACTTCAGCGTGAAGTCACCATCGAATTTTTCGGACACCTTTTTTGCAAAACTGCCGTCGGTGTAGAGCCGGGCGACCTCGTATTCGTCCTTGTAGGACATCAGCTTGAACAGGTTCTTTGCGACCGCTTCGGTGAGCTCGGTTGACCCCGCCGAAGCCGCGCTCTCCGCCTTGCGCACCTTCGCGACGGCTGCGAGGTAGCGGTCGGCATAGGCCTTGTCCTGATAGGAGTTCAGGAATTCCGCGCGCGTCGCGATGATGTCGTCGAGCGATTTCGCAGGCGCGGACGCTCTTGCCTTGAACTGGAGCACGCTGTGCACGCGCGACATGTCGTGGGCTGCGAGCCGGCCCCAGGTGAAGGCGAGCTTGTTCATCTCGATCGCAGCGCCGTTGATCTCGATGGCGCGGAGCAGGGCCTCCAGCGACAGCGGGATCGCGCCCTTCTGGAACGCAAAGCCCAGCATGAAGGGGTTGGTCGCGATGGAATCGCCCATCAGCGCCGCGGCAATGCCTGTGGCGTCGATGATGTCGAGGTTGTTATCGCCGATGGCGTCGCGGAGCACGGTCTGCATCGCGCCCATCTCGAAATCGAGATCGGGGTTTTGCACGAAGCTCGCGGTCGGCTGCAGATCGGCGTTGATGTAGGCCTTGGTCACGCCGCGCTCGGCGCGGCTCAGCGCCGTCGGGCCGGCTGAGACGATCATGTCGCAGCCGAGGATGACGTCGGCGCCGCCCGTGGTGATGCGGACCGCGGAGATGTCTTCCGGCCTCCGTGCGATGCGGACATGGCTCATCACTGCGCCGTTCTTCTGCGACAGGCCGGTGAAGTCGAGCGCCGAGCAGCCGCGGCCGTCGACATGGGCAGCCATGCCGAGCAGGGCACCGATGGTGATGACGCCGGTGCCGCCGATGCCGGTGACGAGGATGTTGTAGGGCCCGTCCAGCTCACGCGCCGGCGGCAGCGGCAGATCGGCGAACAGCTGGCCGGAATCCACAGCCGAGGTCTTCATCCGCTTCAGCGAGCCGCCATGGACGGTGACGAAGCTCGGGCAAAAGCCCTCGACGCAGGAAAAGTCCTTGTTGCAGTTCGACTGGTCGATCTGGCGCTTGCGGCCGAATTCGGTCTCCAGCGGCTGCACCGAGACGCAGTTCGAGGCCTGCGAGCAGTCGCCGCAACCTTCGCAGACCAGTTCGTTGATGAAGGCGCGCTTGGCGGGATCGGGATAGAGCCCGCGCTTGCGGCGGCGGCGCTTCTCGGCGGCGCAGGTCTGGTCGTAGATGACGACCGTTAGGCCCTTGATATCGCGCAGCTCGCGCTGCACGGCATCGAGCTCGCGGCGGTGGTGGATGGTCGCGCCTTGCGGGAAGTATCCGCCTTGCGGATACTTCGTGGGATCGTCGGAGACGATCGCAAGCCGCTTGACGCCTTCGGCCCAGACTTGATGGGCGATCTGCGCGACGTTGAAGGCGCCTTCGGCGGGCTGGCCGCCGGTCATCGCCACGGCGTCGTTGTAGAGGATCTTGTAGGTGATGTTGATGCCGGCGGCCGAAGCCGCACGAAGGGCGAGCAGGCCGGAATGCGTGTAGGTGCCGTCGCCGAGATTCTGGAAGATGTGATTCTCGGTGGTGAAGGGCGACTGGCCGATCCAGTTCACGCCCTCGGCGCCCATATGCGAGATCAGATCCGTGCGGCGGGTCGGCATGCTCAGCGCCATGCCGTGGCAGCCGATGCCGGCCATGGCGCGGCTGCCCTCGGGCACCCGAGTGGAGGTGTTGTGCGGGCAGCCCGAGCAGAAGAACGGCGTGCGCGCGAGCTTGATCGGCGTGCTGGTCGTGACGGGATTGTCGAAGGCCTCGAGCCGCGCGAGGCGCTGCTCCAGCACCGGGCTGTGATGGCCGAGCTTGCGCAAGCGCGCCACCAGCGCGCCAGCGACGATGGTCGGCGTCAGCTCGCCCTCGCTCGGCAACAGCGGTGCGCCGCGCTCGTCGCGCTTGCCCGTGACGGTCGGACGCTTTGAGGCATCGACGTTGTAGAGGATGCGCATCAACTGGTCTTCGATGAAGCCGCGCTTCTCCTCGACCACCAGCACGTCCTGAAGGCCCTCGGCGAAACGTTTGGCGCCGCTCTCCTCCAGCGGCCAGGTTATCGCGACCTTGTAGATGCGAAAGCCGAGGTCCTGCGCGTCCTTGTCGGTGATCCCCAGATCGGCGAGCGCCTGGCGCAGATCGAGATAGGCCTTGCCGGTGGCGACGATGCCGAGCCGCGCGGGCTTGGAATCGAGCACGATGCGGTCGAGCTGATTGGCGCGGGCGAAGGCCTGCACCGCTGCCATCTTCGGTCCGAACAGGCGCTTCTCCGCCTCCAGCGGCGGATCGGGCCAGCGGATGTTGAGGCCGCCGGGCGGCATCTCGAAATCGTCGGGCACCACGATCTTGATGCGTTCGGGGTCGCTATAGATCGAGGCCGAGCTCTCCACCGTCTCGCTGATCGCCTTGAAGCCGACCCAGCAGCCGGAGAAGCGTGACAGCGCAAAGCCGTAGAGGCCGAGGTCGAGATAGTCTTGCAGCGTGGCAGGGTTGATCACGGGGATCAGCGCCGCCGCGAACACCTGCTCGCTCTGATGCGCCAGCGTCGAGGATTGGCAGCCGTGGTCGTCCCCGGCGAGCGCCAGCACGCCGCCATGAAGCGAGGTGCCGGCGGCATTGGCATGCTTGAGCGCATCGACCGAGCGATCGACACCGGGACCCTTGCCATACCAGATGCCGAACACGCCATCGACCTTGGCGCCGGGAAACAGGCCGACCTGCTGGCTGCCCCAGACCGCAGTTGCGGCGAGGTCCTCGTTCAAACCAGGGACGAAAGCGATGTCGTGCTGCTGAAGGTGCGACTTTGCGCGCCACAACGCGTGGTCGTACATGCCGAGCGGGGAACCGCGATAGCCCGAGATGAAGCCGCCGGTGTTGAGGCCCTGAAGCCGGTCGCGTTCGCGCTGCAACATGGGCAGGCGGACCAGGGCCTGCGTGCCGGACAGGAAGATCCGCTTCGATTCGAGCCGGTATTTGTCGTCCAGCTCGACCTGCAACAGCGTCATTCGGAAGTCCTCGTCTTTCGTTCGGCGGGAGGTTTGCGCTGCGGGAGGAATCGCGGCTGCGCGATGCGAATTGTGACAGTCAAAAGGATGGGCCAGCGAAGTCAATATCGCTGGCCGCATCCGTGGCGCTCCTGCTAGTCATGGCTTGCACGCGGAGGAAAACATGACGGCGTTCGAGACCGAGATCACTCAGACCGGAGGCGCCTTGGTCGGGCCGTGGCGTCGGCCACGCCAGATGCTGCAGGCGCAGACTTACGACGCGCACGCCTCGATCCACGACGACGCCACTGCGCAGAAGCTCGGCTTCAAGGGCGGCACCATCGAGGGTCCGACGCATTTCAGCCAGTTTGCCCCGCTTTGCGAGCGGCGATGGGGGCAGGTCTGGTTTGAAAGAGGTTGCCTTTCTGCCCACTATCGCAACGTCTGCTACGAGGGGGAAGAGGTGCAGGCGATCCTGATGGCTTCTTCGGATGAGCAACCGGAGTGTCAAATTCAAATGGTCAAGCGGGACGGCACCGAAGTGCTGCGCGGCACGGCTTCCATCGTCGACAGCCCAACAGCCCTTGATCTGCGTCTGCGTGAGCTTAAGCCGCTCGCCGACCCGGTGATCCTTCGCGACGTGCAAGTCGGTGTGACCGGCAAGCGGCAGCCGGTGCGCATGGCGTTCGACCAGAACATGGGCGACCTCTATCCGTTCTCGCTGAGGCAGAAGCTCGCCGTCATCACCGAGAGCTCGCCGTACTATTCGGGCGCGGATAATCCGTGGGGCAAGCCCATCATCCCCATGGAGATGCTGAGCGTGCTGTTCCAGTACCGCTCCAAGGACGATCCGCTGCCGGCCAAGGGCCCGGCCGTCGGCCTGTTCGCCGACCAGGAGATCCGCCTGCTGAAGGGGCCGCTCTTCGAGGGCGAGGAATACGAGGTCGAGCGCGAAGTGGTCGCGCTGTCCGGCAGCCGCCGCACTGAAAGCGCCTGGGTCAAGACGCGCGTGTTCGACAAGGCGGGCACGATGATGGCAGCCATGCTGCTGAACATGGCGACGCTGAAGGAGTCCTATGCGCCGTATGAGGAGGAGTATCGGCGGCTGTATGGGGCAGGGCGGTAGCCTCTGCTCGTAATTCCGGGGCGCGCGTAGCGCCGAGCTATCATGCGCAATTGCGCATCAGAGAATCCATCTCACCTCGCGCACTGCCGCCCGATGGATTCCGGGCTCGACTTTCGCGTCGCCCCGGAATGACGAGCGGAGGCCGCTCATCCTTTAAGCAGATGCACGGCGCGAAGCCGTCGCACAGGGAATGAGCAGACGCCGATCGCCGGCGTAACCTTCTGACCAGACGACAAATTCCCTCGCTATCCGCGCTCAACCGCAATTGTACACAATGGCACGGCGCTTGCAGAACTCCCGCTCAGGAGAGTTCTCGCGGGGCCGTCATGTTGAACTCAGCCAAGCCGACAAGGGGCGTCGTCAGCGCCGAGCCTGAGCCGATCACGCTCGACTGGCCCGCCACCGCACTCCTCATCATCGACATGCAGCGCGACTTCATGGAGCCCGGCGGCTTCGGCGAGACGCTGGGCAATGACGTCAGCCAGCTCGCGCGCGCGGTGAAGCCGATCGGCGCGGTGCTGACGGCGGCGCGCGACACCGGCATGCTGGTCATTCACACGCGCGAGGGGCATCTGCCCGATCTCTCCGACGCGCCGCCGGCCAAGGTCGAGCGCGGCGCGCCGAGCCTTCGCATCGGCGATCCCGGTCCGATGGGGCGCATCCTCATTCGCGGCGAGGCCGGCCACGACATCATTCCCGAGCTCTATCCGCTCGACAGCGAAATCGTGATCGACAAGCCCGGCAAGGGGGCGTTCTACGCGACCGAGCTCGGCGAGGTCCTGGAGAAATACGGCATCGAGAATTTGCTCGTGTGCGGCGTCACCACCGAAGTGTGCGTCAATACCACGGTGCGCGAGGCCAACGACCGCGGCTATCGCTGCGTCGTCATCGCCGACGGCTGCGCGTCCTACTTCCCCGAGTTTCACGAGATGGGCCTGAAGATGATCAAGGCCCAGGGCGGCATCTTCGGCTGGGTCGCGGATTCAGCCGCAGTTCTGGAGGCAATGACGGTTTCGACCACATAGGGGTATTATCATGAGCACATTGAAGGGGGCGGCCGGCAGTTCTGATCTGAACAAGTCCGAGTTCAAGCCGGCGCTATGGACTTCGGGCGACTGGAACGCGTTGTTCGGCTTCGGCACCAACATCCTCGTCAACATGTTGGTGCTCACGGGCCTGTTGCGCTTCGTGCTGAAGATGCCCGACAGCCTCGTGTTCGGCCGCATCCTGCCCGCGCTCGGGCTGATGATGTGTCTCTCCACCTTCTATTACGCCTATCTCGCCTATCGCCTGGCCCAGAAGACCGGCCGCAACGACGTCTGCGCGCTGCCGTCGGGCGTCAGCGTGCCGCACATGTTCATCGTGACCTTCGTGATCATGCTACCGATCACGCTCAAGACCGGCGATCCGCTCAAGGGCTGGTCGGCGGGCCTCGTTTGGGTGTTCTTCCAGAGCTTCATTCTGATGATCGGCGGCTTCATTGCGCCGTTTATCCGCAAGATCACGCCGCGCGCGGCGCTGCTCGGCACGCTCGCGGGCGTCTCCGTGACCTTCATCTCGATGCGGCCGGCGTTAGAGATGTACATGACGCCGCAGATCGGTCTCGTCTGCTTCGCCATCATCCTGGTGAGCTGGTTCGGCGGCGTGAAATACTGGCGCGGCATTCCCGCGGGCCTTGTCGCGATCGCGGCCGGCATGATCATCGCATGGGGCTCGAACCTGTTCGGGCTCGGCCTCGGCGGCCTGAGCATCGCGGGTGTCGGCGCGGCCTTTGCCAATTTCGGCTTCTCGGTGCCGATCCCGGCGTTTGGCTATGTCTTCTCCGGCTTCGAGTTCCTCGGCATCATCCTGGTCACCGCCATTCCGTTCGGCATCTACGACCTGGTCGAGGCCATGGACAATGTCGAGAGCGCGGAAGCGGCCGGCGACGACTATCCGACCACGCGCGTGCTCACCGCCGACGGCGTCGTCAGCCTGATCGGCTGCCTGATGGGCAATCCCTTCATCAACGCGGTCTATATCGGCCATCCCGGCTGGAAGGCGATGGGTGGCCGGATCGGCTATTCGGCTGCGACCGGCGTCATGGTGGTGGTGCTGTCCTGGTTCGGCATCATCTCGGTACTGCTGGCGCTGGTGCCCGTCGTCGCAATCTCGCCGATCCTGCTCTATATCGGCATGCTGATCGGCGCGCAGGCGTTCCAGACCACGCCGGTCAAGCATGCACCCGCGATCGTGCTGGCGCTGACCCCGCACCTTGCCGCCTGGGCCAAGCTGCAGATCGATACGATGCTGGCCTCGACCATGACTGCGGCAGCAACCGTCGGCGGGATGGCGGCGGACAAGGCCGACGCAGTCAAAACGGCTGCGATTGCCGCGCTGCCGCAGCAAGGCGTGTTCTATCACGGCCTCGAGGTGATGGGCGGCGGCTCCATCCTCGGCGGCCTTATCCTGGGCGCCATTGGTGTCTTCATCATCGAGCGCGATTTCGAGAAGGCCTCCGCCTTTGCGCTGGTCGGGGCGATCCTGACCTATTTCGGCTTCATGCATGGCGAGGCCGTCGGTATCGGCGGCGGCTTCGGCGTGACCCCCGCGGTCGCGCTGGCCTACGCCGTGATGGCGGCAGGCCTGTTCGCCGCCAGCAAGCTCGGCGCCAGCGAGCACTATGCCGCGCATCCGGAGATGTCGGCCGCACCGGCGGAGTAGCGCGGCTTCATCCTTGCGGAATGGCCGGGCGGATGGCCCGGCCGTTGCTGTTTCAGGGGCGCACCGCCGGTGTTTCCATCGGCAGGCCACGTGCCCGCGACATCAGGTACAGTTCGAGCGCGACCAGCTCGGGCGAGCCGTAATCATAGGCCTGGGCGCGGACCCCGGTCATGCAGCTGCGCAGCCGCCGCTCCAGCGAGCCAAGCGTCTGCCATTCCAGTCGATACAGTGGATAGCCGGTCGGCTGTCCTTGCGTGATCGGGGCGCCCGCGAGGCGTTTGTCGAAATTGTCGTCATGGCAGTTGGTGCAGGCAAGGTTGAGCTGGCCTTCGCGCTGCATGAAGAGATCGCGGCCCTGGTCGACAAACGGCTTGAGCTGCGGATCGTCGCCGGCCGTGATCGGAATGCCGCGTGACTGGTGGGCGACGAAGGCGGACAAGGCGAGCAGGTCGCGGCTCTCGTCGGGCAGCGGCGTTGCCTGCTGATGATTGGCGCGGCAGAGATTGATGCGCTGGTCGAGCGTGACGGGGCGGCCCAGCGCCTTGTCGAAAGCGGGGTAGCGCGCCGCGACGCCCTTCATGCTGGTGCGCGCGTCGTCATGACAATCGGCGCATGCCCTGTCGGCGCTGCCGGTCTTCTTCTTCCACAGCTGCTCGCCATCGAGCACGAACAGCATGCCGGGATTGGCGGTGTCGTCGTCCTGCATCGCCCGAGTGTCCGGGCCCATGAACGCATAGCCGGAGCGGCGCGCATCGGGCGGGATCTCTGCGGCGAGCAGGGCGGGGCCCGTGACGAGCAATATCGCCGCCGCTATCGCGCGCCAAGCGATCATCCGACCGTGATCGATGCCGATGCGGTGGACGAATAGCCGTTGTCGCCAATCCACTCGAACTCGAACTTGCCGCTCTCCTTGGCCACCGTGAAGAACGACAAATATGGGTTCGCCGCGATCGCCGGAAACAGGTCGGCACGAAAGATCTCGGCGCCGTTGTAGCGGCAGGTGAAGCTCGTGATGATGTCGCGCGGCACGAGCTTGCCGTCCGCGGTATGGCGGAATCCTGTTTCCATGATGTGCGAGGTCAGCGTGCGGATCTCGATGATCTCGCCGCGTTTGGCTTTCGAGGGAACGTTGATGAGGGCCGCCATCAGTTCATCTCCTCGGTGCAGGCCGCCAGCGTCACGACGACATCGGCGGCAACTTGCCAGAACGTGTCGTCGGACAGGCGCGCGATCGCGACCACCTTCTGGGTGTCGGCGAGCCGGATCCGGGTCGAGACCTGGGCGCGGCCGGAGGAAGGACCAAGATAGAAATTGCCGATGTTCGGCTGCGGGTTCTTCTCGTTGAAGACGTGGATGCTCTTGACGTGGTCGTCTGCCGTCATCGGGCTTGCAACGCTGACCGTCATCGGCACCGTGTTGCCGTTCTCGACCAGCGGCGGAATGTCGAGCCTGATCCTGCCGCTGCGAAGCTGGGCTTCGCCGACGAGGTTACGGATCGCAGCGTTGAGCATCGCCGGCGTCGCTTGAAGCGGCCGCAGCGTCACGATCGGGACCGTGCCGGCGACTGTCACGCCTCCGGCAAGGTTCAAGAATTGTCGTCGCGTGGTTGGCATGAAACCTAGTCCCGAAGCGTTGCAAGAAAAGCCACGATGTCCTCGATCTCCGCAGCCGACAGGATCGGCTTGCCGGCGAAGTTGCGTCCGACGCGGACGAGGCCGTCGTTGCGATAATAGGACGGCATGATGGTGTCCGGATTGAAGCGCGAGGCATCGACCAGTCGAAGCCGCAACTGGCTCGCGGACCACCGGTTCCCGGCACCGGCAAGATCAGGCGCGAGGTCGCCCTGGAACCGCGTTTCCGGAAATGGGCCGGAATGGCAGAGGATACAGGTCGTCGTGCGAGCGAGCACCAGCGCGCGCCCACGCGTGGCATCGCTGGGCGAGCCGGTGAGCGAGGCGGGAATGCCGTCGCCGACGATTGTGTAGGGCACAAGCTCGTCCGCGCTCGCGCTGCAGGCGAGGCTGGCAGAGATCAGCGCTGCGATATGGATCGGTGCTCTAGCCAAAGGTATCCGCCGTGATGGTTTCAAACCAGCGCTCGGCCTCGTCCGCCTCGCGGGCGCGCAATTCGCGCGGCGCGTCGACCGGGCTCGTGGTGCCGCCCTCGACCTCGGCGAAGATGTCGCCCCTGGGCTCGTAGTTGCCGGCCAACGAAAAGCCGTAACCGGGCGCGACGACGTTGTAACAGACGCCTGTCAGGCGTGGCGTCTTCGGCGGGCGGCCTGCAAAGAGATTCACGATCGCTCCAGCACAGGCCTTGCCTTGCGCGCTCGCAGCGGATGCTGATTTGGGAATGCCCCCGCCAAGGCAGGCATCGCCGATGACGTGGACGTTCGAAACGAGTTTCGACTCGAACGTGACGGGATCGATCGGGCACCAGCCCGTCGCGTCCGCAGCGCCCGCGATGGCGGCGATGCGCCCCGCGCGCTGCGGCGGGATGACGTTGGCGACATCAGGGGTGTAGTTGCCGAACTCCGTGACGATGGTTCGCATCGTCGGATCGACCGAGGTGACGCGGCCGCCTTGCGACAGTGCGACGCGCTCGATCATGTCGCCATAGAGCTCCTTCCACGCTTTCTCGAACAGCCGCTGCTGAGAGAACGCGTCCTTGGCATCGAGGATCAGAACTTTCGACCGCGGCTTTCTCGACTTCAGGTAATGCGCGATCAGGCTCGCGCGCTCGTAGGGCGCTGGCGGGCACCGGGAAGGATTGGCCGGGATTGCAATGGCGATCGTGCCGCCGTCCGCCATCGCTTCCAATTGCCGGCGCAGCAAAAGCGTTTGCGCGCCGGCCTTCCAGCCGTGCGGCATCGTCTCCGGCGCGGCACCGTCGTAGCCGGGCAGGGCTTCAAGATGGAAGTCGATGCCGGGCGAGAGCACGAGGCGGTCATAGCCGAACGTGATGCCATCCCCCGTCGTCACACGACGCGTTTGCGTGTCGATGCCCGTCGCAGCCTGGATGACGATGCTGATGCCCCCGGCGGCAAGCTTGTCATAGCCGAACTGCTGCGCCTCGATCTCGCGCAGGCCCGCGATCACCTCGTTGCTGAAGGGACAGGAGATGTAAGTCTTGTTCGGCTCAATCAGGGTGACCTGCAATTTAGCATCGGCGCGCTTGAGCGCGCGGGCGCAAGCGGCGCCGCCAAAGCCGCCGCCGACCACGACGACGCGGCCCGCCGATTGTGCGCGCAGGATCGAAGGGGCGGCGAGCGATGTGGCTGCGACGGCGATGCCGAGGACGGCATTCCGCCGCGTTACCGGCGCATTCATGAGACCTGTCAGGAAAATGCTGCGGCGGCCGATACGGCCGCCGCGATTTGTCGTTTGAGCATGATCTTTTCGGAAACCCGCTCCACACTTCTCCGGATCATGCTTTACGCGAAGGTGATGTTCTGGTCGCGCAGCGGCACATGGCGGATGCGCTTGCCGGTCGCGGCGAAATACGCGTTCAGCACCGCCGGCGCCGCGATGCCGATGGTCGGCTCGCCGACGCCGCCCCAGAACCCGCCGCTCGGCACCATCACGGTCTCCACCTTCGGCATCTCGTTGATGCGCATCGAGTTGTAGGTGTCGAAGTTGGTCTGCTCGATCTTGCCGCCCTTCACCGTGCAGCCGCCGTAGAACAGCGCGGAGAGGCCATAGACGAAGGAGCCGGCGACCTGCCGTTCCACTTGCGCCGGATTGACGACGTAGCCGGGATCGGTGGAGGCGACGATGCGATGCACCTTGATCTTGTTGGCGTCGGTCACCGAGATCTCGGCGGCGCCGGCGACATAGCTGCCATAGCCCATGACCTGCGCGATGCCGCGATAGACGCCTTGCGGCGCCGGCGTGGTCCAGCCAATCTTCTCGGCCACCGCATTGAGCACCGCGAGGTGCTTGGGGTGGTTGCCCATCAGCTTGCGACGGAATTCTAGGGGGTCCTGGCCTGCGGCATGGGCGAGCTCGTCCATGAAGCATTCCATGTAGATTGCGTTGTGGTTGACGTTGACGCCGCGCCAGAAGCCGGGCGGGACGTGCGGGTTGCGCATCGCATGCTCGACCAGAAGGTTCGGTACCGAATAGCCGAATGCGGCTTCGCCGGATTGGGCGACGCCCTGGAATGCCGCGGGATCCATGCCGTTCTGCAACGCTTCGGGGCGGAGCGAGAACAGGATCGATTGCCCGGACAGGCGGTAGTGCAGCGCGATCAGGTTGTTGTTGGCATCGAACGCGCCGGTCATCTTGCACTGGGTGATCGGGTGATACCTGCCGTGCGCCATGTCCTCTTCGCGCGACCACAGCAGCTTGATCGGCGTGCCCGGCATCTGCTTGGCGATCATGACGGCCTGGCGGACATAGTCGGTCTGGCCGCGCCGGCCGAAGCCGCCGCCTGGCATCACTTTGTGCACGTCGCACTTCTCGGCCGGCAGGCCGGACGCTTCCAGCACCGCTGCAAACGCCGCCTCGCCGTTCTGCGTGCCGCACCAGACCTCGCATCTGTCCGCCGTGTAGAGCGCGGTGGCGTTCATCGGCTCCATCGTGGCGTGGTTCTGGAAGGGATAGGAGTAGACGGCCTCGACCTTCTTGGCGGCGCCGGCAATCGCGGCCTTCGCGTCGCCGTTCTTGTTGCCGACATAGGCCGGCTGCGCATTGTCGAGGCCCTCGGCCAGCCACTTCGCAATCGACTCGCTGGAGACCTTGGCGTTGTCGCCTTCGTCCCAGACGATCGGCAGCGCCTCCAGCGCGGTCTTGGCGTGCCACCAGGTGTCAGCAACGACCGCGACCGCGGTATCGCCCACCTTGACCACCTTCTTGACGCCTTTCATGTTGGCGATCTTGGCTTCGTCAAAGCTCTGCAGCTTGCCGCCGAACACCGGGCAGTCCTTGATCGCAGCGTTCAGCATGCCCGGCAGCTTGACGTCGACGCCGTAGATCATCGCGCCGGTGGTCTTGTCGGCGGTGTCGAGCCGATTGACGCCCTTGCCGATCAGCTTCCAGTCCTTCGGATCCTTCAGCTTGACGTCCGCCGGCGGCGTCAGTTTCGCCGCGGCCTCGGCGACCTTGCCGTAGGTCGTGGTCCGGCCCGAGGGCGTATGGGTGATGACGCTGTTCGCGGCCCTGCATTCGGACGCCGGCACTTTCCATGCGTCGGCTGCGGCCTGGATCAACATCACGCGCGCGGTGGCGCCGCCCTTGCGGACATAGTCCTGCGAGGAGCGGATGCCGCGGCTGCCGCCGGTTGAGAAATCACCCCAGACGCGCTTGCGGGCGACGCTCTGGCCGGGGGTTGGATATTCGGTCGTGACCTTGGTCCAGTCGCATTCGAGCTCCTCGGCAACGAGCTGGGCGAGGCCGGTCAGCGAGCCCTGACCCATCTCCGAGCGGGCGATGCGGATCACCACGGTGTCGTCGGGCCTGACCACGACCCAGGCGCCAATCTCCGGCGAGCCGTCGGCGGCACGGACCACGGCGGGGCCGCCGAAGGGCAGGTCGAGGCCGATGGCAAGGCCGGCACCCACCGCAGCGGTGCCGATGACGAAGGCGCGGCGGTTGAGCCGCGGCGATATATGCTTGTTCATGTGGGGATTTCCTTACGCGCTCGCGATCGTGTGGATCGCCTCGCGCACCTGCTGGAAGGTGCCGCAGCGGCAGATATTCGTGATGGCCTCGTCGATGTCGGCATCGGTCGGCTTCGGCTTCTCGTTCAAGAGCGCGGCCACCGCCATGATCATGCCGCTCTGGCAATAGCCGCATTGCGGCACGTCCTGGGCGATCCAGGCCTCCTGCACCTTGTGCAGCGTATTGCCCGAGGCGAGCCCCTCGATGGTGGTGATCTGCTTGCCCTCGGCCTCGCTGACCGAGATGCCGCAGGAGCGCATCGCAACGCCATCGAGGTGAACCGTGCAGGCACCGCATTGTGCAATGCCGCAACCGTATTTGGTGCCGGTCAGGCCGGCATTCTCGCGGATTGCCCAGAGCAGCGGCGTATCCGGCTCGACGTCGAGCGTGAAGGGTTTTCCGTTGATTGTTAGGTTTGCCATCGCAAGTCCCCTGATTGGCCCAATCCACCGATTGAACTCAGGGGCGCAATGTGTGCGGCAAACTGGAACGGTTCAAATCAACAGTCCGAGGTTCAAATCAACAAACCGAGCGCGGCCAGGGCGCATGGCCCCCGCTCTGGGGTATGGACCGGGACGCCGTTTTGGCTCATCCCTTCGCAATCGATTCGGGTTGAGGCCTTGTTCCGAGGGCGCCAATCCGCGGCTTGAGGCGACGTCCGGCTGTGAATGCCGGTTCCAGGTCCCCGCGCCGCTTGCCCAGCGGCGACAGTTTGTCCCTATTGCCGGGGTGCAAGACGCGGGCGCTTTGGTACACTGCGCCGACGCAAAAGGAGTTCCATGAACGTGCCGAGTCCCTGCAACGTACTGATGCTCTACCCGCTGTTCTCGGCAGAGTCCTTCTGGACCTTCGGCGAATCCTGCAAAGTGCTGGGCGTCAAGCGCCCGGCCGCCCCCCTGGGCCTGATCACCGTCGCCGCGATGCTGCCCGAGAGCTGGACCGTCCGGCTGATCGATTGCAACACCGCGCCGTTCGGGGAGGAGGATCTCGCCTGGGCCGACGTCGTCTTCACCGGCGGAATGTTGCCCCAGCAGGCCGACACGTTGCGTCTGATCGAGCTCTGCCGCGCCGCCGGCAAGCCGGTCGTGGTCGGCGGTCCTGATCCCACCTCGAGCCCCCACATCTACGAGCGGGCCGACTTCCGGGTGCTCGGCGAGGCCGAGAGCGTCATGAACGAATTCATCGCGGCCTGGGAGAGCGGCGCGCGATCCGGCCTCTTCACCGCACCGAAGTTCCAGGCCGACGTCACCAAGACGCCGGTGCCGCGTTTCGACCTGCTCAAGTTCGAGGACTATCTCTATCTCGGTGTGCAATATTCGCGCGGCTGTCCGTTCACCTGCGAATTCTGCGACATCATCGAGCTCTACGGGCGGGTGCCGCGGACCAAGACGATCGAGCAGATGTTCGTCGAGCTCGAGACGCTCTACAAGATGGGCTATCGCGGTCATCTCGACTTCGTCGACGACAACTTCATCGGCAACAAGAAGTCGCTGCGGCAGTTCCTGCCGAAGCTCGCCGAATGGCAGCGCACGCACGGCTATCCCTTCGAATTCTCCACGGAAGCCTCGGTCAATCTCGCCGACGACCCGGAGCTGTTGGAACTGATGGGTGCGGCCAATTTCTTCGGCATCTTCGTCGGCATCGAAAGTCCGGACCCGGCGACGCTGGTCGCGATGCGCAAGAAGCAGAACACGCGGCGCAACATCGCCGAGAGCATCCACAAGATCTACGCCGCCGGCATGCTCGTCACCGCGGGCTTCATCGTCGGCTTCGACAACGAGAAGGTCTCGATTGCGGAGGCGATGATCGACTTCATCGAGGAGGCGGCAATCCCCGTCGCCATGGTCGGCCTGCTCTATGCCTTGCCCAACACGCAGCTCACGCGCCGGCTGGAGCGCGAAGGCCGGCTGCATTCCGGGCACGACGTGGCGCCGACGATTGGCGCCGATCAGTGCACGGCGGGCATCAATTTCGATCCGGTCCGCCCGTTGCGCGACATCCTGACGGACTACAAGCGGGTGCTGGAACACATCTACAGCCCGGCGGCCTATGCAGCACGTGTCGACCGCCTGATGACGCTGCTCGACCGGTCGAGGCAGCGTTCCGAGCTTGCCGAAGGCGATATCCGCTCCAAGCTCGGAGCCATGGAGACCGTGCACAAGGTGGTGTCCGCGCTTCCTGAGGCGCGGGGGCCGCTCTGGCAGACCTTCATGAACTGCGCCAAGCGCGACACGTCATCGGCGCGCATCGCCGTGCAGATGATCGCGGCCTATGCACATCTCGGCCCGTACTCCCGCAAGGTCATCGCGGCGATCGACGAGCGCTTGGCGGCGCTGGACAACGAGGCCGTCGCTCCGGTGGCTGTCGGCGTGACGGCGGCCTGACAGCTTACTTCACGCCGAGCCGCAGGAAGCTCATCACGCTGCCGAGCGCGGCAAAGCCCGCGCCGAGCGCCAGCGCCAGCGTCGCGCCCTCGTGGCCAGCGAGTGCGAAGCAGGCGGCGGCGAGCGCCGCGCCGGTGGTCTGCCCAGTCAGGCGCGCGGTCGCGACGATGCCGGAGGCGCTGCCGCTGCGGTGGGGCGGTGCGCTTGCCATCACCGCCTTCATGTTCGGCGCCTGGAAGAAGCCGAAGCCCATGCCGCAGATCACCATCCGCCAGATGATGTCGGCAATGGCGGGATTGGGCGGCAGCGTCGCCAGCAGCGCCATACCGAGACCGAGTAGGACGAGGCCGATGCCGCCGAGCAGGCCGACGGCATGGCGGTCGGAGAGGCGGCCTGCGATCGGCGCCATGATGCCGACCACCAGCGGCCAGGGCGTCATGAAGAAGCCGGTCTCGACCTGCGAGCGGCCGAGCACATCCTCGAAATAGAACGGCAGCGAGACGAAGGCGAGGCCCTGGACGGCGAAGGAGCACACCGCCGTCGCCGCCGACAGCGCGAACATCGGCCTGGCGAACAGGTCGATCGGCAGCATCGGCGCGGGATGATCGGCGTGGCGGCGGGTCAGGATCACGCCGAGCACGAGGGCGGTGACCAGCTCGATGCCGACCACGAATGGCGACAGATTGTGCGCGGCGCTGCCGATGCCGGTGATGAACAGGCCGAGGCAGGCGGTGGCCAGGATCGCGCCGAGCAAGTCGAAGCCGTGATCGGCGCGCGGGGTCTTCGGCAGCATGGCAAAGCCAATGCCGATCGCGATGAGGCCGAACGGGATGTTGACGGCGAACAGCCACGGCCACGGTCCGAGCGCGAGGATGGCAGAGGCGATCGAGGGCCCGATGGTGAAGGCGGTCGCGACCACCAGCGCGTTGTGGCCGAAACCGCGGCCGAGCATGCGGCCGGGATAGACGAAGCGCACCAGCGCGGTGTTGACGCTCATGATGCCGCTCGCGCCCAGCCCTTGCAGCGCGCGCGCCAGCAACAGGCTGTCGAGCGACCAGGCCACCGCGCAGAACAGCGAGGCAATGGTGAACAGGATCAGGCCGCCGAGATAGATGCGCTGGTGCCCGACGATCTCGCCGAGCGCTCCGAGCGGCAAGAGCGTCGCCACCAGCGCGATCTGGTAGACGTTGACGACCCAGACCGACTGCTCCGGCGTGACGTGCAGGTCGGCGGCGATGGCCGGCAGGGCGATGTTGGCAATGGCAGTGTCGAGCGAGGCCATCGCGAGCGCAGTGAAGATCGCGGCAACCGCCCAGCGCCGCTGCGTCGACGGAAGACCGTCGGCGGTGGGATGGTCGGGCTCGCGCGCGGCGGCAGGTAACGTGATCGTCATTTTTGTTGGCGCGCTGCTCCGGCGGCGTAGCCGTGGGGGACGTTCGGCATGTACTACGGAGGCGCCGGCTTCCACAGGCGCAAGCTTGCATGCTGTGTATGCGCGAAGGTCAGGCGATGCGGCTGCGCTGCGAGCGCAGGGCGAGGCCAAATGAAAAAAAGTCGAAAAACAACCCCATGCACAGTAGAAGGCCCTTTGATCGACAAGGCATTTTCCCGCCGTGTCGCAAACGGCGGTCGCAGCCGCGATCAGGTTGACCCGTCGGGCAAAACACTGGCAGGATGCCAGCGTGCCAGCGTGCCAGCGTGCCAGCGAGCGGTCGGGAGCAGGCCGCATGCGCGTCCTGCGCGCGCCGCCTCCACCACGCCGACCTTGAGACAGATCAATACTCGACCTGCGCGGTCGCCCGACCTTTCCATCAGCGCATCGATGGAAGGGCGGCCACATGCAGACTTTGCTCAGGGAAATCCGGAATACCCCTTTGCTCTGGATGCTGGCCTTCGTGCCCATCGTGCTGGTGGCCGAGGCGGTGGCGCCGCATTCCCACACGCTGCTGTTCGTGCTCGCGGTGCTGGCCATCGTTCCGCTGGCGGCGCTGCTCAGCCACGCCACCGAGGCGGTTGCTGCCAAGACCGGCGATGCCGTGGGCGGATTGCTCAATGCAACGCTCGGCAATCTGACCGAGCTGATCATCGCCATCACGGCGCTGCGCGCCGGCCAGTACATGCTGGTGAAGGCCTCGATTGCGGGCGCGATCGTCACCAACGCGGTGTTCATGCTGGGCGCCTGCCTGCTGCTGGGCGGCCTGCGTTATCACGTGCAGGAATATAACCGCGCCGGTGCGCGGCTTTCGTCCGGCCTGTTGCTGATGGCGACCGTCGCCTTGCTTGCGCCTTCGGCGGTCGCCGATCTCGACCACCTGCCGCAGGGCGGGGGCATCCTCAACAAGCTCAGCCTCGGCATTTCGGTCCTGCTCATTATCGCTTACGGGCTCGGCCTGTTGTTCTCGCTGCGAACGCACAAGGAATTGTTCGCAAGCGCCGGTCACGGCGACGGCGACAAGGAGGCGCACTGGCCGATCGGAACAGCCGTCGGCACGCTGCTGGTCGTCACCGTGCTGGTAGCGCTGGTCAGCGAGATCTTCGTGGAATCGGTGCAGAAGGCGGCGGAAACCTTCGGAATGAGCCCGGCCTTCGTCGGCTTCATCGTCGTCTCGCTGGTCGGCGCCGCCGCGGAATTCGCGGTGGCCTTCGCCGCGGCACGCAAGGACCGGCTCGACATGGCCGTCAGCATCGCGCTCGGCAGCGCCTCGCAGATCGCGCTGTTCGTCGCACCCGCTTTGGTGCTGCTCAGCTATGTCGTGGGGCCGAAGCCGATGGACCTGCAGTTCTGGCCGGGCGCGGTCACCATGATGATGATCGCGACGGTGACGTCGGGCTTCATCACCGCCAGCGGGCGCTCGGCGTGGTTCGTCGGCGCCCTGCTGATCTTCATCTATGCCGTGTTCGCGCTGACGCTGTACGTGGTCCCGCCGGCGGGGCAGGGGTGAAGTTCGGTGCCCCTCGATCTCGCCCGGGTAGGCTATTGGTCGTACGAGAAAATGCCAGTTCCAGGCCGCGATCGTCGGCGTCAGCCCGGGTGCGTGGCGGCGCGATGCGCAGGGATCAGCAAACCGCGAAGGTTAGGCGTGCTTCGTCGAAATCACCTTACGGCACAAACGTGCTGAGCTCGTAGACGACGACCGCAGCGCCGAGACAGCGCCGCCAGGGATTCACGCCGCGGATGATCTCGTCGGCGCCCCAAATCATCAGTCCGCCTTTCAAGACGATTGTCAGGGCGACGCTGGCTCTTCCCGCGGAAGGCCAGAGCCAAAGCAGAGCTCCCGCGAAGATCACGGCCCAAAGAACGAGGTTGGGCCATTGCGCGATGGTGATGGCACCGGTTTCGCGGCTCCTGAAGAACCAATCGAGGAATCGGCGCACGATCACCGCGTCGGTCAGATCACGACCTCACCCTCTTCGCGGCCCGTCCAATAAGTGATGCGCTTGGCTTTGACCTTGATCAGGACGATGCCCGGCGTATCGATGCCGTTGTCGAACCACTTGTCGAGGTCGCTGGTCCAATGCTGTTGGAAGGCGGCCTTGTCGCGGATCAGCTCGGCAGTCCCTTCGACCGCGACGTAGACCCCCTTCGAGAATAGGCCCGCCTCCGATGAGAATCCGAGCGCTACCTTGGGATTTCGTTGGATGTCCGATACCGTCCGCGCCTGTTCGTAGGTGAAGTAATACGAGGTGCCGTCGTAGGCGACGTCGCCATTGTTGCTCATCGGACGGTTGGCAATCTCGCCGTTCTCGGTGTGCGTCGAGAGAATGGCGATGTCGATGCCGGCCATTTCCTTTGAGATTTCGGCGAGCGATTTCTTGGGCATGAACTTTCCTCCAGTGGAGCGGAGGCAACGACTGGATTGGGCCCATGTTCCCTGAAGCCGGGGACGAAGTGCGCGCCCGCGGTTCAGCAATGACTCGCTTATTGCCGGCGGCGGTCTGGCGGTTGGCCGCCATGCTCACCGAAAATGGCCGCAGGTGCGGCCCTGCGCTGGTTGTCGCGCTAGTCGGCTCGTCACGACCCGACGTGACGACCGACCTCGACCTGATCCTCCCAGTCCTCCCATTCGACATTGTTGATGTCGAGGTAGCTCGAGACGGCCGAGCCGATGGTCGGAAAGAACTGGGCTGCGCCGACCTGCGCATACAACCCGAACCGCTTCAGCTTGTCCTTCACGGGATCCTTGAGCTCGGCAAAGCAAAGTTCGATGCCCCTGGCGTGGAGCGCCTCGTCCAGTTCGGCAATTGTGTCGCAGGCGGTGACGTCGACGCTCGTGACCGGTTCGGCGGCGACGACCAGCCAGCGCACGGGTGTCGGCGATTGCGCGACCGCGGCCAGAATACGTTCCTTGAAGAACTCGGCATTGGCGAAGAACAGCGGCGCGTCCCAGCGGAACAGCACCAGTCCGGGTATCAGGCGGGCATCGGGATATCTCGTGATGTCGTGATAGCCCTTGACGCCCTGCGCCCGCCCGAGAATTGCGGAGTGCGGACGCCAGCCGTCCCACAGAAACTCAGCAATGGCGACCGCGATGGCGAGGCCGATTCCGGGAATTGCGCCGAGCACGGCTACGCCCACGAAGCACAGCACGGTCAACCAGAATTCCCAGCGCTGGATCCGGTAGATTCGTTTGAGATCACTGATCTCGATCAGGCCGATTGCGGCTGCGATCACCACGGCGGCCAATGCGGCATTCGGCAGGTGCTGCAACAGGTTTGGCGCAGCCAACAGAAGGAACGCGATAGCAAACGCGCCGACGACACATGTGAGCTGGGTGCGGGCGCCGGCGGCTTCGGCAACGGGCGTGCGCGGGAACTGCTGCTGATCGGGAAGCCCTGGAAAAAGCCGGTCGCCAAATTGGCCGCGCCGAGGCCCACCATCTCCTGGTTCGGATCGACCTTGTCGCCCAGACGAGCGGCATAGGTTCGCGACAACACGCTGGTATCGGCGAACGAGACCAGAGCGATGGCGCAGCCGCCGGCCAGCACGGGGATCAGATCGCCATAGCCGATCCTGGGAATGGAGAAGGCCGGCAGACCTTGTGGAAGTGGCCCCAAGACTTTCACACCATAACCAGTTCCCAGATCAAGGAGTGAGACGACAAGGGTCGCTCCGACGACGGCAATCAGGATTCCCGGCAGTCGCTTGCTGTCCTTGAGCAGCAGGATGACGATCAACGTACCAAGTCCGACTGCGAATGCGGCCCAATTGATCTTGCCATCACCGATCCCAACGGCGATCGCCCATAGGTCTCTCAGCGGTCCTTCGCTTTCGATCGAGAAGCCGAGCAGCTTTGGCAACTGGCTGATCAAAACGGTCAGCGCGATCCCGTTCATGTAGCCGTACCGTATCGGCTTGGACAGCAGCTCGGTCACGAACCCTAACCGTGCGATGCCGGCCACAATGAGCACCGTTCCCGAAACGAGCGCCATCATGGCGGCAAGCATTGCGGCGCGGACCGGATCGCCGCCGGACAGGGGGACGATAACGCCGAGGATGACAGCTGCCAGCGCCGAGTCCGGTCCGAGCACGATGATGCGGCTCGGACCGAACATCGCGTAGGCCAGAAGCGGGACGATGGTCGCGTAGAGGCCGTGGATGCCCGGCAGACCGGACGCCACGGCATAGGCAATTCCGACCGGGACAAGCATGGTCGCCAGCACGAGACCTGCGAAGACATCATGCCGAAGCCAGGCCGCTTCGTAGTACCGAAGCGTATCGATCCCAGGCACCCAACGCGTCCAAACGTGCACCGCGCGCACTCCAAAGGCCGGTCGCCATGCGAAGCGATCGCCGGTCAACAGACGATCAACACGGATATCTGCAGTCACGTGTCGGCTCGCCGATAGCGCGCGACGATCTCGCAACGACTCGACCACTCGCTTGACGCAAATCAACGTTGTCGTAACCCCGACTATTCCGCGGCGCAGCAATCCTTGGGACGAGAGCCTGTGCTCCTAGACCTGATACCGCAACCCGCCATCCACCGAAGGGCCGAGAGCCTTTTTCTGTGCCATCCTTCGCGACGCCCGCTTAGGCGGGCTCCTGAGCACGGAGTGTGTGGCTGCAGTCTCGGAAGACACTGACGCCGATTAGCCTCATCCTGAGGAGGCGCGTAAGCGCCGTCTCGAAAGACGAACGGCGCTCCCTCTCGACCAAGAAGCGAAGCGGAATCTGTTTCATGCCTTTTGCGACGTCGCAGTTTTCGCGTTGTGCCGCGCGCGCCACCTGCCGCGGGACTTCGGCGAGGGCTGAGATCTGGAAATCCGTTCTGCCTCCAAACCGAATGGGATCGAACGCGGCAGCCTCATCTCGACTGCCGGCGCTCTGCTTGTCCTCGCCGAACGCGGCGGTCAAGTGAACTGCGGCAACGAGCATCAAGAGGCCGATCCCAACCTTCACGCTCTTCAATGTCGAACGCATCGCATGAATTCCTAGAACTGATACCGCCGCAAGCCCCCCATCCACCGGGATCACCGCTCCCGTGATGTATCGCACCCGCGAGGCCCAAAACACTACGAGCGCACGCACTCATCCGGTCAAGCCGGGCCGTTTCGGCGATCTCGAGCCAGCGGTGGTGGCACGAGAACAACCGAAGGGACACGCCTGGGTGTGTAACGGGCATGGGCCCGATGAGGCAAGTGAAGGACCGACGCGGGCTTGGGCTGTCGACTCGCCTACTGCCAAGATCGGCGCCGCATCGCCAAGCTACCAGTAACTTTTGAACGTTTGCGGATTCGTCTTTCCTCAGCCTTTTCCAGGCGGGTACGAAGGTTCTGAAGCTCTGTCAGTTGAGAGCTGAGCGACAAAACACGTTGACGCAAAATCGCAATACGGTCGCACTGACCACAAGTACTCATGACGCGCCCTAAACTGTGACTGTCAGGAAATGATTAGCTGGGTCAAAAAACAGAATGGACTTAAACCTATGGGTGTTGATGACCATAGCACAGGTTCATGAAATTTGGTTGACACGCGCGGCAGGGACGTCGCCGACCGCGATCGGAACACGCCAAAGATCAAAGCGCCGCCGTTGGATCGGTGATTTTGCGCGACCACCCCAGTTCGATTCCGAGTTCTTACGGAAAATCGCCGCTAGAGCACAAGCCCGAGCACCAACCAGCTGGCAACAGACAAACAGACGCCAATTCCCAAATACGGCAATGCAATGCGCATGGTCATTCCTCCATGCCTAGACGCGACGAGAACATGGTCAGATACGCAGATTCGGGGCGCCAGCCCTATATTCCATGCGATGTATGAGCTGTTTAACGGCATCCGACGAGCATATTTAATTTGACTTTTAATTGGCCAAAATTATAGGTATTTGAGTTAATTGCTATATTTAATTTGGGCGTGTCGCCGCGCCGCAACACATTATCTACATCTACGCGTGTTCTGATCGGGTGCCGAAACCATGCGAACAGGCTGGGCGATCGCTCCATTGGAGTTGCTCTTGAGAGAGGCGTGATGCATGCGCCAATCAATCGATACTGCACCCAGGGACCGAGAAAGCACCCGAATAGAAGATGCGGCGGAGGAGCTCGGTCACGGGTCGCCTGAGACGGGCAGATGGGGCGCAAAGGACGGCTCAGCGCTCCGCTCTTCACGGACCCATTGGTGGGGTGAGACCGAGGATATCGATCCGGAGGAGACGGGTAGTTCGCTCATTGCAGCTGTCGTTCTGGTCGCCCTTATCTTCGCTGGGGTGACCGTGCTCGGGGCTTTCGACCCGTTCAACGCCCAACCGACTGCCGAAACAACTCGAATCGACGGCGGGAGCGCCGCCGGCCTCGACCAGCGGCCTGACTTCGCGACCGGATCGCCAGCACTCCTTCAGAGCGAAATGTCCAAGGCCCCGATTCAGGCGGTCTCGGCAAGCGCGGCGGGCCCGCCACCACGGCTCGACGCCGACGGGCGCAGTGACGCGCTCTCCGGTGAACTGGCCGGCGCGCGCAGGGAGCTCGAAGAGGCGGTCCAGCGCACGCATGCAGCGGAAACTGCCACGGAGGAGCTGCGGCAGTCTCTTCAAAATGAGCGAGCCCGCAGCGCCGCCTTCGCGGACGAACTTGCCGGAACCCGCCGCGAAGTAGAGGCTCGTATCGCGCAGGCGCGCGAGGCGGATGAGGTGGCCGCACAGCAGAGGGATGCGGCGGCGTGGGAGATCGCTGAACTGCGGCAGTCTCTGCAGCAGGAGCGGGAAAAGAGCGCCGTCCTGGCGAAGCGAGTGAGCGCCGCGCAGGCGATAGCGGCAAGCGCTGAGCAAGAACGCTACGAGGCGCACTCACGCGCCGCCGCCCTCGCGAGCGAGCTTGCCGGCATCACTCGCGGATCGGCTACGGCCGACGGTGCGACGGCGGAGCAAAGCGAGGCGGTGGGCGGGGAGATCGCGGAATTGCGGCAGTCCTTGCAGCAGGAGCGCGAAAGGAACGCAGCCCTCGCGCAACAGGAGGACGCCGCGCGGTCGGCAACGGCGAACGCCGAGCAACAACGCCGTGCCCTCGAAGAGACCCAGGCTCATGCTGCCGCGCTGGAGAGCAAGCTTGCGCAAACGCGCGGCGTCATCGAATCGCTGAACGGGCATCTGCGCGAGGCGAACGATGCAGCCTCGCAGCAGAGACAGGCAGCGAACCGGGAGATCGCCGAACTGCGACAGTCGCTGGAGCGGGAGCGGAGCAGGACTGAAGCCAGGGAGAGCGAGATCGCCTCGGTATCGCGCCTTATCGATCAGCACGCCCCGGCGGCGCAAAGAAACGGCGGCCCGACCTTGTCGACGGCGCAGAACGTGACCGCAACGGAGCCGCCGACGAATCCAGGCCAGGACGAGGTGGAGGCCCGATTGATCCCGCGTGCCAGAGCGTTGCTCGATCAGGGCAATATCGGTGCAGCGCGGATTGTGCTCGAGCTTGCGGCTGAGAAGAACAGTGCGCAGGCGACCTTCATGCTCGCGGAGACATATGATCCGGCGGTTCTGTCGGCTTGGGGTGCCTATGGAACGCGCGGCGAGGCGGCCAAGGCGCGCGAGCTCTACGCGAAGGCACACAGGAGCGGCATTCGCGGAGCCAAGGAACGACTGGATGCATTGCATCACTGAGAGTGGGCTTTGCATTCATGCCGGGAAGAGTGGTGACGGTGGGCAATCCGGAAAGGAACGACATGAACAAGCTGCCAAGGTCGCTCTCGTCGCTCGTGCTCGCCGCGCTGGTGCCGATTGCCGTGCTGCTTCAAACGACTTGCCTGGAAGCACAAACCGCAAGATCGGCCAAGGCGGATGCACAAATGCTCCGACGGCCGCTCCCTCAGGAGAGCGAAAAGGGCCGGATGAACGCCTGGACCGTCGGGCTCGCGGGCGGCCTGCTCGAGGGCGCGCCGATCCGCCTCGCGGCAGAAATGGCCCGTGTCGTCGACGACGGAGCAGAGCTGCATCTCCTGCCGATCGTCACCCGGGGCGCCACCGACAATCTGAATGCGCTGCTCTATCTGCGTGGTGTCGATACCGCGATCATCAATTCCGACGCGCTCGAGGAGTACAAGCTTCAGGTTCCGCAGATCCAAAGCCGCATCACTTATCTGCTCAATCTGTTTCCGTCCGAGTTGCACATCTTCGTGCGGCCGGAGATCACGAGCCTGCAGGACCTTGCCGGCAAGAAGGTGAACTTCAATACTCAGGGCACCGCAGCCGCCTATTCCGGTCCGCTGATCTTCAGCCGCCTCGGCGTCGACGTCGACAAGACGTTCATTCCGCATCAGCTTGCCCTGGAACAGATGCGCAAGGGGGAGATGTCGGCCGTCGTGTTCATCACGTCGAAGCCCGTGGACGCCTTCGTGCGAGGCCGCTGGGAAGCTGGATTCAAGTTCCTGCCGGTCCATTACGACGGGAAGTTCGAGGACTATTATCTGCCGGCGACCTTGAACGCCAACGAGTATCCCAATCTGATCAAACAGGGTGAGCGGGTTGCGACTCTTGCCGTGCCGACGGCTCTCGTTGCATTCAACTGGCCGCCACGCTCAAACCGCTATCAACGCGTGGCGCGCCTCGTCGAGTACCTGTTCTCGCGGATTGACCGCCTGCAGGCACCAGGCTTCGATCCGAAATGGCAGTCCATCAATCTCGCGGCGTCCGTCCCCGGGCTCACCCGCTTCCCGGCTGCGCAGGAATGGCTGGATCGCAAGGCACGCAGCGTACAGGCGAGGCCATGAAGAGTGCCGTTCCTCCGTTCGCCGTCGCCTTGAACGTAGCCTGCGGAATCGCTTACGCGCAAGACACGGGCGATGCCGTCGAATCACTTCGGGCTTGTTCGGCGATGGAAGGGCGGGGCCGGCTGGAATGCCTGCAAGAACTGTCACGTAAGATTCCGCCGCCCGGGCGGCGGGCGTCAGACGGCGGCTGGCTGATCAGCGAGACCACCTCGCCGGTCGACTATTCACCCGTCGTCACCGCCACCACCTTTTCGGTTGGCGGCTCGGATGGAGCCACGATGCAACTCGCAATCCACTGCCGCAAAGGCCGAACGGAAGTCACGGTCGCCGGACCGGCGCTGTCACGGAGCGCCAACGAATACGTCATCTCCTTTCGGCTGAATGCGGACACGCCGATGCAACTCGCGGCAGCGTCGCCGTCATTCGGCTCCGGCGTCGCTTTCGGGGGCGACGTCGTAAAGTTGCTGAACGCGCTACCCGACGAGGGTCACATCGTCGTGCGCCTTTTCGCCCGCACTGGTCAGGTGCAAGACGGACAGTTCCTGCTCAGCGGATTCGAGAACGTGCGCAAGAGAATGGCGGCTGCATGCAAATGGCCACATAGCGTCGCCAGACCGGGAAGGTGATGGTCAAGGAACGGGAGACACGAGATGATCAATCCGAAGTTGACGATAGCAATCATCGGCGGCCTGGCGATGGTGCTTCTGGTCGAACCAAGCGCGCAGGCGCAACAGGACAACCAGTTGATCCCGCAGATGAGCGAGAAGAATCAGGCACGCGATCCGAAGCAACCGACTAGACGGATGCACGTGAGCAAGCCGGGGCAGACTCACACGAGCAAGCAAACCGCTGCGACACGGGCGGCGATGGCTCAGGCGACAAAACCCGAGATCGTCAAAAAGCCGCACCAGCTAATATTGCAGGTCAATTCCAACGAACCTGCGATGATGAACCTCACGCTCAACAATGCCACCAATGTCGCGCAATATTACCGCGATCTCGGTGAACCAGTCTCAATCGAGATTGTCACCTTTGGTCCCGGTCTTCATATGCTGCGCGATGATACCTCGCCGGTAAAGCCACGCATCGAGGTGCTCGCGATGAGCAATCCCGAAATCTCCTTCAAAGCCTGCGGCAACACCCAGGAAAATATGCGGAAGGCGGAGAACAAGGACATCAATCTGATTCCGCAGGCGACGGTGGTCAAATCGGGTGTCGTCCGCGTCATGGAGCTGCAGGAACAGGGCTGGAGCTACGTCAAACCGTGAGGTCCGGCGACAATGGGGCCATCGGATGCGCAGTTAGAGCGGAATGGCTTTAGGTTGAATCGATTGCCACGGGCTCGGTGCAACCTCTCCCGCTCTTGTCCGCCGAAGCCTTGGCGAAGGCGGATGCGGGAGAGGTCACGCCACCGGCTCGCGCCGACGGCGCGCCCGACGACAGGCTCCGGCGCGGGTCAGGGCTTTCTCCTCTCGGGGCTATCCCATTGCGGAAACATTCCCCAGCCCTCTCTCACAAGCGGGAGAGGGAGTGCACTTGCCTTGTAGCAATCTCCTTCACCAGCTCGGCGAGGAGATCGGTACGGCGCGCCACGCCGACGACGCGCACGCCTTCGGCGGCGAGGCCCCTGGCGATGGCGCGGCCGATGCCGATGCTCGCGCCGGTGATGACAGCGGTTTTCGATTTGAGCCCGAGGTCCATGGTCGCACGCTCCCTTGGTCCTGCCTGCTTTTTGTTGTTCGTTTGCCGCTCTGTCCCGCGGGCTTGCGAATTGCCCGACCGGGACGAGCAGTGGTAACCAAGAGGCTTGCCGAAGGACAAGAGCCTTGGCGAGGGAAATACGAAGAACAAAGGCGTCGAAGGATGGTCTGGGATCCGCAGCAATATCTGAAGTTCTCCGGCCATCGGCTCCGGCCCGCCGTCGACCTGTTGATGCGGATTCCCGATTTTGCCCCACGCGCGATCGCCGATCTCGGCGCCGGCGCCGGCAACGTCACCAAATTGATCACGGAGCGCTGGCCGGAGGCACGCGTGACCGGGGTCGAGGGCTCGGCGGAGATGGTCGCGGCAGGACGCAAGGCCGCGCCTGACGTGGAATGGTCACATGAGGATCTCGGCCATTGGAGTCCCGCTGGGCAGTACGACTTGATCTATTCCAATGCCGCACTGCATTGGCTGCCCAATCATGCGGCACTGTTTCCGTCGTTGATGGAGAAGGTGACGCCCGGGGGCATGCTCGCGGTGCAGATGCCGCGCAATTTCCTCGCGCCTTCGCATGTGCTGATCGGCGAGACTGCGCTCGACGGCCCATGGCGGTCCAAGGTGGAGCATCTCGTCACCCGGCCGCCGGTGGAAGGGCCGGGCTTCTACCACGATCTGCTCGCGCCGATGTCGGCCAACATCGACATCTGGGAGACCGAATATCTGCAAGTGCTCGAAGGCGACAATCCCGTGAAGGAATGGACCAAGGGCACCTGGCTGACGCGCTATCTCGACGTGCTCCAAGGCGAGGAGAAGGCCGCATTCGAAGCCGCCTACGGGATGCGCGTCGCGAGCGCCTATCCGAAGAATGCGGCGGGGCAGACGCTGTTCCCGTTCCGGCGCCTCTTCATGGTCGCGCAACGGAAAGGCTGATGGCGCTGCCGCAATGCGGCATAGCACGCGTTGCCTCGGACTCGCGCGGATGCCGGCTTGCGCATCCGGCGGTCATCACGTTAGCTTGGCAGCGCTTAGCTCTCGTTGTTACCGACGGCTGCGGCCCAATAACAACAGTACCAACGGTCGGCGGCAATTGCGCTCCCGGCCGTTGCGCTTGAATGATCCAATCCGGGGGGACCAAGTTGCTGCGTGTGCTGAATCGCTTTCTCGATCATCTCGAGGAATGGCTGATCGCGACGATGATCGCGGCTGCGACGTCGCTCATCTTCGTCGCGGTGCTGCACCGTTACGGCGCCGGGCTGTCGATCGACATCGCCAAATGGGCGGAAGCCCGCAGCTTGGCTTTCCTCGCCGTGCCCGCCCGCGCGACGTTCGCCTGGCTTGCCGCGCTCGATTTGTCATGGGCGCAGGAGCTCTGCATCTACATGTTCATCTGGATGGCGAAGTTCGGCGCCGCCTATGGCGTGCGGACCGGCATCCATGTCGGCGTCGACGTGCTGGTCAACATCCTGCCCGGCGGCTCGCGCCGTCGCATCATCACCTTCGGCCTGCTGTGCGGTGCGCTGTTCACCGCCATCGTGGGCTATTTCGGAGCCGCCTTCGTCAGCCACATGTGGTACAGCGGCCAACAGTCCAACGATTTGGAAGCGCCGATGTGGATGGTGTATCTCACCATCCCGCTCGGCTCCGGCCTGATGTGCTTCCGCTTCCTGCAGGTCGCCTGGTCGTTCTACCGCACCGGCGAGCTGCCGCATCACGATATGGCGGGCGTCGAGGGCGTCGAGGCGGATCCGGTGCATCCGGCGCCGGTCACGCCGACCCAGGTGGTCCGGGACGAGCGCAGCCCGCTCGGCTGGATCCTGATGCTGCTGCCGGTCCTGATCGTCGCGCTGTGCTTCGCGCATGCGGCCCATATCATCACCTTGCCGCAGGGCCTGCGCGTCTTCATCGTGTTCGCGCTGCTGATCTCGCTGATGCTGACGGGCATGCCGATCTCGATTGCGCTGGGTCTGACCGTGCTCAGCTTCATGTTCACGCTGACTGACGTGCGAACCGAATCGGTGGCGCTAAAGCTGTTCACCGGCATCGAGAATTTCGAGATCATGGCGATCCCGTTCTTCATTCTGGCCGGCAACTTCCTGACCCATGGCGGCGTGGCGCGGCGGATGATCACCTTCGCAACCTCGCTGGTCGGCCATTGGTATGGCGGGCTCGCGCTGTCGGGCGTGGTCGCCTGCGCGCTGTTTGCCGCGATCTCCGGCTCCTCGCCGGCGACCGTGGTGGCGATCGGCTCAGTGATCCTGCCCGCGATGGTCGCGCAAGGCTTTCCGAAGCGGTTCGGCGCCGGCGTGATCACGACGTCGGGCTCGCTCGGCATTCTGATTCCGCCATCGATCCCGATGGTGCTCTACGCCGTCTCCACCAACAGCTCGGTGGGCAAGCTCTTCATCGCCGGCATCGTGCCGGGGCTTGCGCTCGCCACGCTGCTCGGCATGACGACGTTCTATCGCGCCTGGCGCAACGACTATCCGCGGATGCCGAAGGCGACCTTCATGGAGCGTCTCGATGCGTTCCGCAAGTCGATCTGGGGCATCCTCCTGATCGTGATCGTGATCGGCGGCATCTACAGTGGCCTGTTCACGCCGACTGAAGCTGCCGCCGTCAGCGCGGTCTACGCCTTCATCGTCGCGGTGTTCATCTACAAGGACCTGAAGCTGCGCGACGTGCCGCGCGTGCTGCTGTCGTCGGCCAACCTTTCGGCGATGCTGCTCTACATCATCACCAATGCCGTGCTGTTCTCGTTCCTGATGACCTACGAGAACGTGCCGCAGGCGCTGGCGCAATGGATGATCGACCAGGGCCTGGGCTGGATCGGTTTCCTGCTGCTCGTCAACATCCTGCTGCTGCTCGCAGGCAATGTGATGGAGCCGTCCTCGATCATCCTAATCATGGCTCCGATCCTGTTTCCGGTCGCGGTCAAGCTCGGCATCGACCCGATCCATTTCGGCATCCTGATGACGGTCAACATGGAGGTCGGCCTGTGCCATCCGCCGGTCGGCCTCAATCTCTACGTCGCCTCGGGCATCGCCAAGATGGGGATCACCGAGCTCACGGTCGCAGTGTGGCCGTGGCTGCTGACGATGCTGGGCTTCCTCGTGGTGGTGACCTATTGGCCCGGCCTGTCGCTGTGGCTGCCGCGGCTATTGGGGATGTAGCTGGGCGAGCGTGTACCTCTCCCCCGTGTGGGGGCGAGGGTGGGATAGGGGCGGGCTGTCCCAAAGTCCCCGGTCATTGCGAGCGCAGCGAAGCAATCCAGAGTCCCTCCGCGGAAAGATCCTGGATTGCTTCGCTGCGCTCGCAACGACGAATTGACAGGGCGGGGCGCATATACAAACCATGGCCGGTACTAGCCCGGCCATGACGCTTGCGCTTAAGTTGCCTTCCTACTCTGCGCTGCTCACCAGCTTGATCCGCGGTGCCTGCGCCTCGGTCAGGCTGCGATATGCGGCGAGGTAGTCCAGGGCCATGCGTCGCGCGGTGAAGCGCGTTTCGAACTGCTTGCGGATCGCGGCGCGGTCGAGTTGCGGAAGCCGGTTCACCACGCCCGCGGCGCTGATGACGTCCTCGACGATGAAGCCGGTGAGGCCCTCGTCGATGATCTCCGGCACCGAGCCGCGGTTGAAGGCGACGACCGGCGTCCCGCACGCCATCGCCTCGATCATGACGAGGCCGAATGGCTCCGGCCAATCGATCGGCAGCAAGAGGCCGAGCGCGCCGCTGAGGAAATCCGACTTCTCGTGATCGCTGATCTCGCCGATGAAATCGACCAACGGATTGTTCTCGATCATCGGCCGGATCAGCTCGTCGTAATAATCCTGGTCGGCACGGTCGACCTTGGCCGCGATCTTGAGCGGAATGCCGCAATGGGTCGCGATCTTGATGGCGCGATCGACGCCCTTCTCGGGCGCGATGCGGCCGAGCACGGCGAGGTATTCCTGTTTGGCCGGCTTCGGCGTCAGCAGCTTCTCCGGCAGGCCGTGGTGGATCGTCGTCACCCAGTTCGCCTGCGGCACCGGCCGTCGCTGCGCATTGGAGATCGAGATGACCGGCATCTTGGTGAAGGTGTTGAAGACCGGCTGATGCTCGGGAAGATCGAGCCGGCCGTGCAACGTCGTCACGAACGGGGTCGGCTGGCGGTGGAACAACGACCAGGGATAATAGTCGAGATGGAAGTGGAGGAAATCGAACTCCTCGTCGTCACATTTTTGCCGCACCCGCTCCAGTAGCACCATGTGCAGCGCGTTGGGATCGCGCACGGAACCGTCGAGCCGAAGTGCCCGCGGCCATAATGCATCGAGCTTGGCCGATGTCCGCGAGTCGCCGCTGGCGAAAAGCGTCACGTCATGGCCCAGGGCCACCAGCTCTTCCGTCAACCAATGCACCACCCGCTCGGTGCCGCCATACAGCTTGGGTGGAACAGCCTCCGTCAACGGAGCTACCTGCGCGATGCGCATCTCACCATCTCCTCTGCGATCATGAAGTTGAAACCCCCGCCTTAACGGCACCGGCAATGCCAGACGAGGGAACGTTCCCGCACCTGCGAAGTTCCTTCCCCCGAACGTTACATATTCGACACGTCGGCGGAGCGTCGCGATGCTGCCACTACATCTTCGCACATCGTCCGCATCCGCATGTCGTGATGGGATTGCCCGGGAACCGAGGCGAAGCGGTCGATGTTCACTCGACCAGTAACGAAACGAAAAATCAGCATAACGGGGCGACAGCCATATGGATCAGCTTTCTGGGTACGCGCGTAGGCCATTTGCCTTTGTCCTGCGCTATCTCCGGCGTCGTCTCGCGTCGCATTTGGTGATCCTGACCGCGGTCGTGGGGGCCGTTGCCTGCTCCGTAGGCACCCAGTATGGCGTCAAAGCTCTGGTCGACGCCTTGTCCGCCGGTCCCTCGTATGGCGGTGGCGTATGGCTGGCATTCATTCTGCTCATGTCACTCATTGCCGCCGACAACTTCCTGTGGCGGATCGCGAGCTGGACAGCGAGCTTCACCTTCGTCCGGGTCACGGGCGATTTACGGCGTGACATCTTTCGTCATCTGACCGGCCACGCGCCGAGCTACTTCTCGGACCGGATGCCCGGCATGTTGACGAGCCGCATCACCGCGACCTCGAACGCGGTGTTCACCGTCGAGAACATGTTCGTCTGGAATGTGTTGCCGCCGTGCATTGCCACAATTGCGGCAATCATCCTGATTGGAACCGTCAGTCCCTACATGGCGCTCGGCCTGATCGCGATCGCGGGCGGCATGGTGGTTGCGATGTTTCGTCTGGCCGCGGCCGGCAAGCCGCTGCATGACGATTTCGCCGACAAGGCCGCATTGGTCGACGGCGAGATGATCGACGTCATCAGCAACATGCCGCTGGTGCGCGCCTTCTGCGGCATCAGCCACGAGCATGAGCGGTTCGACGCGACCGTGAACCAGGAGCTGACCGCGCGCAGCCGCAGCCTGCGTTATTTGGAGAAGCTGCGGCTGTTGCATGCCGTCATCACCGTGCTTCTGACCATTGCGCTGATGGCCTGGGCGATCTCGCTCTGGCAGAAGGGCCAAGCGACGACCGGCGACGTCGTGCTGGTCTGTACGCTCGGCATCTCGATCCTGAGCGCGACGCGCGATCTCGCGGTGGCGCTGGTCGACGTCACCCAGCACGTCGCGCGTCTGACAGAGGCGATCGCCACGCTGCTGGTGCCGCACGAGCTCCGCGATCATCCCGAGGCCGAGCCCCTGGTCAAAAGCGGCGCGGCCATCGCGTACAACAACGTCACCTTCGGCTATCCCGGCAGCGACAAGATCTTCGAGCGCTTCAGCCTGCGCCTCCAGCCCGGCCAGCGCGTCGGACTGGTCGGCCAGTCCGGCGGCGGCAAGTCGACGCTGTTCACGCTGCTGCAGCGCTTCTACGACGTCGACGAGGGCAATATCACCATTGACGGCCAGGACATCTCGAAGGTGACGCAGCTGAGCCTGCGCGAGGCGATTTCCGTCGTGCCGCAGGACATTTCCTTGTTTCATCGCTCCATTCGCGAGAACATCCGCTATGGCCGGCCGAACGCGACCGACGACGAGGTGCTGCGCGCGGCGATCGCAGCGCGCTGCGACTTCGTCGAGAGCCTGCCCGAGGGCCTCGACACCATGGTCGGCGACCGCGGCGTCAAGATGTCGGGCGGCCAGCGCCAGCGCATCGCGATCGCGCGCGCCTTCCTGAAGGACGCGCCGATCCTGCTGCTGGACGAGGCGACCGCCGCGCTCGACAGCGAATCCGAGGAGGCGATCCGCGAGGCGCTGTCGCGCCTGATGCGCGGCCGCACCGTGATCGCGATCGCCCATCGCCTTGCGACGCTGCGCAATTTCGATCGTGTCGTGGTGTTGAGGAATGGTAAGATCATCGAGGACGGCTCGCCCGAGCGCCTGATGCAGGGTCACGGGCCGTATCGTGAGCTGGTCACGCAGGAAATGAGCCGGCTCGCGCAAGCCGCCGCGTAAACCAACAGTCGCGTTCTCGAGTCGGTCGCGTTTCGAATCAAGCGCAGGGGAGCAGCTCATGTCGGCAGAAGCCGTAACCCAGTTCGTCTCCGTGACGCGGACCCCGGAACAGGTCGCGGAACAGCCCTTCTACATTCCGATGACCGGGCCCTCGGCCCGGCCGCGGCGTTCGCTCAAGCACGACGACACCTTCATCGTGCTCGACAGCCACGGCGACATCGGCGCGTCGGCCGGCGGGCCGGACGGGCTGTTCCATCATGACACGCGCTATCTTGCGCGGCTGGAGCTCGTGCTCGACGATCTCCAGCCGCTGCTGCTCGGCTCGAATCTGCGCGACGACAATTCGGCGTTGACCGTCGACCTCACCAATCCGGACATCTACCGGCAGGGCAACCTCGTTCTGCAAAAGGACCTGTTGCACGTCGTGCGCACCATCTTCCTGTGGCGCGGCACCGCCTACCAGCGCATCGGCGTGCAGAACCATGGCGACCGGCGCACCAGCTTCGAGCTGACGCTGCTGTTCGGCAACGACTTCGCCGATCTGTTCGAGGTTCGCGGCGAGCGGCGGCCGCGCCGCGGCGTCGGAACCGGCCGGCTGCTCGGGCCGACCGACGTCCTGTTCGAGTATCGCGGCCTTGACGACGCCGAGCGGACCACCGGCCTGCATTTCGATCCGCGTCCGACGCGGCTCTCGGTCAACGCTGCGACCTGGGAGCTCGACCTGGAGCCGCACCAGGCCAAATCGCTGTTCGTGGCCGTGTCCTGCAACCGGCCGCTGACGGAGAAGCCTGTGCGGTTCTTCCCGGGTCTGCTGGCGCACCGCCGCGAGATGCGGCAGTCGACCATGGGCGCGGCCAGCATCGAGACCTCCAACAACATCTTCAACGAGGTGCTGTGCCAGGCGATGGCCGACCTCAACATGCTGATGACCGAGACGCCGCAGGGGCGCTATCCCTATGCCGGCATTCCCTGGTACTCGACGACGTTCGGCCGCGACGGCCTCATCACCGCGCTGCAGATGCTCTGGGTCGATCCGCGCATTGCCAAGGGCGTCCTGCGCCGGCTCGCGCATTTCCAGGCCGCGGCGGTCGATCCGCTCGCGGACGCCGCGCCCGGCAAGATCCTGCACGAGATGCGCGGTGGCGAGATGGCCGCGCTTGGGGAAGTCCCGTTCGCGCATTACTACGGCAGTGTCGATTCGACCGCGCTGTTCGTGCTGCTCGCAGGCAGCTATTTCGAGCGCACCGGCGACGAGGCCACGTTGATCGAGCTGTGGCCCGCGATCGAGGCGGGGCTCGCCTGGATCGACGGTCCGGGCGATCCCGATCAGGACGGCTTCGTCGAATACCAGCGCGCGACCGAGAAAGGGCTGGCGAACCAGGGCTGGAAGGATTCCTATGACGCGATCTTCCATGCCGACGGCCGGCTTGCCGAGGGCAATATCGCGCTCGCGGAGGTCCAGGGCTACGTCTTCGCCGCCAAGCAGCTCGCGGCGCGTTGCGCGCTGCGGCTCGGCAAGCCGGACCGCGTGCGCAAGCTCGAGGCCGAAGCCAGGGCGCTCGCCGAGCGCTTCGAGCAGGCGTTCTGGTGCGAGGAGCTCGGCACCTATGCGCTCGCGCTCGACGGCAAGAAGCGGCCCTGCAAGGTGAGGACCTCGAATGCCGGGCAGATCCTGTTCAGCGGCATGGTCCGCGAGGACCGCGCGCGTCTCGTCGCCGCCGATCTGATGCGGCCGCATTTCTTCTCGGGCTGGGGCATCCGCACCGTCGCGCAAGGCGAGGTGCGCTACAACCCGATGTCCTACCATGACGGATCGATCTGGCCGCACGACAACGCACTGATCGCGCTGGGGCTGGCGCGCTACGGCCTCAAGCATTCGGTGGCGCATGTCTTCAAGGGGCTGTTCGACGCCGCGACCTACATGGATTTGCGCCGGCTGCCCGAACTGTTCTGCGGCTTCCGGCGCGAGAAGCGGCGCGGGCCGACGCTGTACCCGGTCGCCTGCGCGCCGCAGGCCTGGGCCAGCGCGACGCCGTTCACGTTGCTGGAGGCGGCGCTCGGCCTCGAGTTCGACGTCGCGCGCGGCGAGATTCGCCTGCGCAACCCGCATCTGCCGGCGTTCCTCAACGAGGTGATTCTGCGCGATCTGCGCCTTGGCGAATCCAGCGTCGATCTTCGCGTCAGCCGTCACGGCGACGACGTGGCGCTGGAAGTGTTGCGCACGCGCGGTCAGATCCAGGTCTCGATCGTGCTGGCGCGCTAGAGGCGCGAGGAGGAGGTCATGCGTGCGATCGGAAGGTTGATCTTGGGCGTGGCGATCGTCGCGGGCTTGACGGTCGCCGAATCGCGCGCGGCCGAGGAGCCGCCTGCATCCCCGAGCGAGGCAAAGGCACCGGCAAATGTGCAACCGCCGGCTTCCACGGTGCCCGTCACGCCCAAGGACGCCGCGCCGCCGCCATCGGTGACCATCATCGGCGCGAGCGAGGCCCACGGCGTTCTCGGCCGCGACGTTCGCAGCGCCGCCGGCGAGGACATGGGTCGCATCGTCGACGTCATCGTCGATCGCACCGGCCATGTCCGCGCTGCGGCGATCGATTTCGGCGGCTTCCTCGGCGTCGGCAGCCGCAAGATCGTCGTCGACTGGAACGCGCTGCGCTTCGGCAAGATCGCCAACAAGAAGGACAGCATCACGCTGGAATTGACCAAGGCGCAGGTCGCGGCCGCACCGGAATACAAGGAGGACACGCCGATCGTCGTGCTCGGCGCGTCCGGCAGCCTTCAGCCGCTGCAAGCGATTCAGTGAGGTGCAGGGAGGGCTGACCGCCCGTGCTGTTGTCGAGGAAGCCGAATCATGCAGATCGCGGCGGCGTCGTCGAGCAGGACAACGTCGCGGAGCCGGCGGCTGCGGGCATTCCGGCGCCGTCGCGCCAGAGCCTGCGTGGCCTCGACTGGTTCATCTTCTTCCTCGCCGACGTGCAGACCGGATTCGGTCCCTTCATCGCGGTCTATCTGACGACGCAGAAATGGACCCAGGTCGAGATCGGGCTCGTGCTGTCGATCGGCGGCATCGTCGCCCTGATCGGCCAGATGCCGGGCGGCGCGATCATCGATGCCGCGAAATCGGAGCGCCTCGTCGCCGCCCTCGCGATCGCGACCATCGGCGCCTGCGCGCTGGCCTATGCGGCGATGCCGATCTTCCCCGTCGTGGTCACCGCCGCAACGCTGCATGCGATGGCGAGCTGCGTGCTCGGGCCCGCGATCGCCGCGATCAGCCTCGGCCTCGTCGGCCCGCTCGCGATCGGCGAGCGGCTCGGCCGCAATGCGCGCTTCGCCTCGCTAGGCAACGGCGTCGCGGCGGCGGTGATGGGGACCGCGGGGTATCTGTTGTCGAGCCACTCGGTCTTCCTGGTCACTTTCCTGCTCGTGATCCCGACCCTGATCGCGCTGTCGCGCATACGCGAGAATGAGATCGACATCAGGCGCTGTCACGGCGAAATGCCGCCTGAAGCCGCCGACCGGGGCGATCCCAATATCTGGCACCTGATCCGGCAGCGCCCGCTCATCGTGTTCGCGCTCAGCGTGCTGCTGCTGCAGCTCGCGAACGCCGCGATGATGCCGCTGATGGCGAGCGCGGTGACGGCGCGATCGAGCCAATGGGCGACCGTGCTCGTCGCCTTTTGCATCGTCGTTCCGCAAGCGATCGTGGCGCTGCTGTCGCCGACAGTCGGGCGCAAGGCGCAAGCGTGGGGCCGGCGGCCCTTGCTGCTGATCGGATTCGGTGCTCTGGCGATTCGCGGCCTGTTGTTTGCGACCGTGCGCGATCCGTATCTCTTGGTGCTGGTGCAGGTGTTCGACGGCATCACCGCGGCGGTCTTCGCGGTGATGATCCCGCTGATCGTCGCCGACGTGGCCTTCGGCAGCGGGCATTTCAATCTGGCGCAGGGGATCGTCGGCACCGCGACGGGTATCGGCGCGTCGCTGAGCACGGTGCTTGGCGGCTATGTCAGCGACAAGTTCGGCAATGCCACCGCATTCATCGGGCTGTCCGGCGTTGCCGCAGCGGGACTCCTGCTGATCTTCTTTGTGATGCCGGAGACGCGGCGCACGGGTCTGACCGCCGCCAAAGGAATGGCCGGCTGAACGAATTCAGCCGGCCAAAGTGGGGGGAGGAAGAAGGATCAGGCGTCGAGATTGTGCAGGCGCTGGCGGTTGCGCAGCACGATCTGGCGGGCACCGGAGAAACCGAGGATGCCCTGAGCGTGCAACTGCGACAGCGCGCGCGACACGGTCTCCAAGGTGAGGCCGAGATAGTCGCCGATGTCGCGGCGGCACATCGGCAGCGCCATCATGCCGGCGACGGCGAGGCGGCGGTCCATTTCGAGCAGGAAGGTCGCGACGCGCTCCATCGCAGTCTTGCGGCCCAGCAACAGCATGTGGTCCTCGGCATGACGCAGCTCGCCGGCGGTCATGGCCCAGAGCTTGCGGGCGACCTGCACGTCGGTGCCGGCGGCCTTTTCCAGGCTGGCGCGCTTCACCAGGCGAACGGTGGTGTCGATGATGGCTTCAGCGGCGAGGCGGTGAGTGGGACTGGATTCGAGGCCGAACACGTCGCCGGGAAGATGGAAGGCGCCGATCTGGCGGCGGCCGTCGGAGAGAAGCTTGTAGCTGCGCACCGCGCCGGTGACGACCTGATAGACATATTCGGCCGCCTCCTCCTCGCCATAGATCTCCTCGTCCTTGCCGTAGGAGAACTCGGTGGCGACCAGACCGACATGGCCCGCGATCGCGCCGAACTGGTCGGTAACGGGGTGGGCAGGAACAATCTTGCCACCGATTTGGGTGTTGAGCGTCTGGGTCAGCATCTGCGCCATCTCCGTTGTGATGACGCTTTCCTACGCGGTACCGGGTGCTTCGAAAATTTCGCGAGATATCTTAAGGGGGGTGCCTTACGTAGAATCCCTTAGGTCAGGCGCGGGGGCGGTCCTTGATCGCGTGGCGGATGCACTTGACGAGGTTTTCGTCCAGAAGCGGCTTCAAAACCACGTCCTTGATGCCCGCCATCGCGGCCCGGGCCGAGATGTTCTCGTCGGGATAGCCGGTAATCAGGATCACGGGCGCATCGCGGTGGGATTTGCGAAGCCGGCCGGTCAAATCGATGCCGTTGATGTCGGGCATCTTGTAGTCGATGACGTAGCAGTCCGGCCCGGGCGCGGCGCCGAGATTGAGCAGCGCCGTGCCACTCCTGAAGGTCCGCACGACGAAGCCGTCGGTCTCCAGCAGGAACCGCAGGGATCCGAGGACTGCGGCATCATCGTCGACCACAAAGACGGTGGGTTGTGGGGAGGACGACGGCCGCGCACGATGTGGGCTGACATCAACCATGCGGTCTGGTTAGCACTGCGCCGTGAAGTCGCCTTGACCTGCCTCAATCGTTGAGCATGCCGGCGCGCATCGCGAGGCGAACCAGTTCCGAAAGGCTGCTCGCTTGCATCTTGGTCATGACGTTGGCCCGGTAGACTTCGATGGTGCGCGGGCTGATGTCGTATTCGCGGGCGATCAGCTTGTTGGAGAGGCCCGCGACCAGCCCCTCCATGACCTGGCGCTCCCGCGGACTCAAGGACGCGACGCGGGCGGCGATGTCGTGCGTGACGGCCTCGTTCTTGGCGGCGGGCTCGGCCTGGCGGAGCGCCGACTCGATCATGGCGGTGAGTCGGTCGTCATCGAATGGTTTCTCCAGGAAGTCGACCGCCCCGAGCTTCATCGCCTCGACCGCCAGCGGCACGTCGCCATGACCGGTCATGATCACGATCGGGAACGGGCTTTGCTGCGCCTTCATCCGCTTCAAGAGCTCGATGCCGTCGAGGCCGGGCATGCGCACGTCGGAGACGACGCAGCCGAAACCGAGGCCGGGCAGGGCTTCGAGAAAGGCGAGCGCGTCGTCGAACAGGGTGACGGCGAAGCCGGCGGAATCCAGCAGGAAGTTCAGCGAGTCCCGCATCGCGGCGTCGTCGTCGATGACGTAAACGTTTCCCTTGATCGTCATGGTCAGCTCTCGTCGGTTGCCGGCAGGGTGAAGCGGAACGTCGCTCCGCCCGTTGCGTTGCTCTCGGCCCACATGCGGCCGCCATGGGCCTCGATGATCGAGCGGCTGATGGAGAGTCCCACGCCCATGCCGGTGTCCTTGGTGGTGAAGAAGGTCTGGAACAGGTTTGGAATGATGTCTTCCCGGAAGCCGATGCCGGTGTCGGAGACCTCCACCTCGATCATGCCGTCGGCGACACGGGTGTTGGCGACAACGAGTTCGCGCCGCTGCGATTGCGCCATCGCCTCGAGCGCGTTGCGGAACAGGTTGACCAGCACCTGCTGAATCTGCACCCGGTCGGCGAGAACGAGGTCGGCGTCGGGATCGAGGCTGAAGCGGAGCTGCACGTTCTGCTCGCGCGCGCCGGCGAGCCCGAGCGCGCCGGCTTCCTCGATCAGCTTGGACAGGCTCTCGACCCGCTTCTCGGACTCGCCGCGGGAGACGAAGTCGCGCAGGCGGCGGATGATCTGGCCGGCGCGCAACGCCTGTTCCGCCGCGCGGTCCAGCGCGCTTTCGACCTTCGGCATGTTTGGATCGGTGCTGCCGGCGAGGAGGCGCCGCGATCCCTTCATGTAATTGCTGATCGCCGCCAGCGGCTGGTTGAGCTCGTGGGCGAGCGCGGAAGCCATCTCGCCCATCGCGGTCAGCCGCGACACGTGCACGAGCTCGGATTGCAGCTCCTGGAGCCGCGCCTGGGTCTGCTGGTGCTCGGTGAGGTCGCGCACGAAGCCGGTGAAATGGGGCTCGCCCGCGCGTTGCGTCTTCCCGACGGACAGGTGCATCGGGAAGGTCGTGCCGTCGCGGCGTTTGCCCGTCACGATCCGGCCGATGCCGATGATGTGCGGATCATTGGTCCTGAGATAGCGCGTGAGATAGCTGTCGTGACGCGACTGATCGGGTTCGGGCATGAGAATGCTCACGTTCCGGCCGATGGCTTCCTGCCTGCTGTAGCCGAACAGCCGCTCCGCGGCGCTACTGAAGAGCTGCATGATGCCGCGTGAATCGATGACGATCATGGCATCGGGCACGGTTTCGAGAATCGAGCGAAGATGATTCTCCTGGGACCGCAGGGCCTCTTCGAGCTGCTTCTCCTCGTTGATGTCCAGGAATATCCCGCTGAGGTGACGCGGCGTGCCCGCATCGTCGCGGATCACGCCGGCCCTGGCCCGGATCCATTGGCCGTTTCCGGACGCGCCGCTGACCTTGAAGGACAAGTCGAGGCCCCCGCCACCTTCCGACGTGCGCCCGATCGCCTTCAGGAGGTGGTCCCGATCGCCCGGCTCCAACAGGGAAAGAAAGAGATCGTAGCTGACGGCCTGGTCCGGCTGCAGGCCGAACAGCCGCCTGGCCGTGTCCGACCAGTCGAGCTCGCGAGTCTGCAGGTCGAGGTCCCAGGTGCCGACCCCGAATCCCTCGATGCGGACTCGGAAATGCTCGCCCCGACCATCGTCTGCCGGATGGTTCCCGCGGGTCGGCGCCAAGGCTCTGCTCCTCTTCTCGGCGGGTCGGCAGGATGCCGTTACCGCTTCGGCAATGTCGCCCAAGGCTCGGCCGGAGGCAAGCGCGGACGTTGAATCCACTGCCGGACTCCCCATTCCGGGAGAGTGGGCAGCCAGAGACCTCGATTTGATCTAGCTCAGCCTGTTGCGCGGCAGCAGGTCTAGGATTCAAAAAATTCTGTAATGCTGGAGATCCCCGATGACATACGCCACCGTCATGGTCAGCCTGGCGCTCGATCAGCCCAACGAAGCGCGTCTTCAGGTCGCAGGCGAGCTCGCCGAACGATTCGAGGCGGCCATCGTCGGGGTCGCTGCGGCGCAGTTCGTCCCGCCGCTCTATTTCACCGACGGCGCAGAGGCGCAAGCGCTGATCGACGAGGGCGAAGCTTCGATCAAGCGGCGGCTGGCCGGGCTCGAAGCGCAATTCCGCGCGGCCGTGAAAAATCGCGGCGGACACGCGGAGTGGCGCAGCGCGATGGATTATCCGGCCCGCTTCGTCACGGCGCAGGCGCGTTGCGCCGATATCGTCGTCAGTGGTGGGCAGAGCCCGGCCTTCTCCGATGCTTTCTCGCTGGCGAGCCCCAAGGACCTGGTGATGCAGACCGGCCGCCCGCTGCTCGTCGTTCCCGACCGGGCCAACTGGCTCGACCTGCGCAGCGTGCTGGTGGCGTGGAAGGACACGCCGGAAGCGCGGCGGGCGGTGGCGGGCGCGCTGCCGATGCTGCACAAGGCGAAGGACGTCACCATCGTGGAAATCCCGGAGCGGGGCGACGACCGTTCGGCCGTGATGGCCGGTGTCAGCGACGTTGCCGCCTGGCTCGGCCGCCACGGCATCACCGCGACTGCGCGGGTCCTCGAGGCCGCAGGAAACGAAACCCCTGCTGCGCGGTTGGAGAAAGTCGCCGGCGACGTCGGCGCGGGCCTGATCGTCGCGGGCGCCTATGGTCATTCGAGATTTCGCGAACTGATCCTCGGAGGCGTCACCCAATATCTGGTGACGCAAACCGTCCGCAGCGTGCTGCTGTCGCACTGACCATCGGCTGGCCAGTTGGAGGAATCGAGGAGGACGCGCCGTGTACCAATTTCTTGAACAGACCGTCGACGGCTACATGACGCGCAACGTCAAGACGGTGCAGCGCGGCCTCGATTTGTTCCAGCTCAGCGAGATGTTCGAGACCGACGATTTCAATTCCTATCCGGTCGAAGACGACGGGCAGGTGGTCGGCATCGTGACCAAGTTCGACATCCTGAAGTGCTTCGCCTTTACGCCGAGCCAGATGTTGCCGCGCTACGACGACCTGATGAGCCGCAAGATCGGCGACGTCATGACGCCCGAGTTCATCTATGTCAGCCCCGACACGCGGCTGACGCGCGTGCTCCAGATCATGGTCGAGCACCGCATCAGGAGCATCATCGTGCTGGACGGCACACAGAAGCTGGTCGGCATCATCGCGCGCGAGGACGTCATCGCGGCGCTCAAGGCGACGGCGCGGGGGTGAGGATTCGATTCTGGCATTCCCAGACTCCGTGATTTGACGGTGATTGCCGCTCTTTTCCTTCTCTCCTTGTGGGAGAAGGTGGCATAGGCGGCCTTCGGCCGCCGTCCTTAAGAACGCCGAAGCGGAGCTTCGGCTATGGCGCCGGATGAGGGGTCTCTCTCGACAGAGGTGCTCGTGGAGAGAGACCCCTCACCCGTCTCGCCGCCTGTGCGGCGAGCCACCCTCTCCCACAAGGGTAGAGGGGATGAACGCGGCGTCGCATCGGCTCACATTAACAGAAATCCATCCAGCTTGATTTCAATCAATTCCCCGCGAGGGTGGATGTGGTTTTTGGCAGCGTGTTCTTTCAGAGAGAATCCGCATGAGCCAGCCCTCCATCTCAAAATCCATGACCATCGGTGAAAGCGGCTTGGCTGTCGTATTCGCAGTCACCGCTTTCCTCTGCGTGATCGCCTCGGCCAAGGCGCTCGATGCGCCCTTCGCGTTCCACGCTGCGCTCAGCGCGGCGGCGAGCCTCGCTGCGGTATTCTTCATCGTCAACCGCTACTTCGAGCGGCCGGCGGCGCTGCCGGCCCAGGAGATCAACGGCCGCCCGAACTACAACATGGGGCCGATCAAGTTCTCGGCCTTCATGGCGATGTTCTGGGGCATTGCCGGATTCCTCGTCGGCCTCATCATCGCCTCGCAGCTGGCCTGGCCCGCGCTGAACTTCGATCTGCCCTGGATCAGCTTCGGCCGCCTGCGCCCGCTGCACACCTCCGCGGTGATCTTCGCCTTCGGCGGCAACGTGTTGATCGCGACCTCTTTCTACGTGGTGCAGAAGTCCTGCCGCGCGCGCCTTGCCGGTGACCTCGCGCCGTGGTTCGTCGTGCTCGGCTACAACTTCTTCATCCTGATCGCGGGCACCGGCTATCTGCTCGGCGTCACGCAGTCGAAGGAATATGCCGAGCCGGAATGGTACGCCGATCTGTGGCTGACCATCGTCTGGGTCGTCTATCTGCTCGTCTTCCTTGCCACCATCTTCAAGCGCAAGGAGCCGCACATCTTCGTTGCGAACTGGTTCTATCTCGCCTTCATCGTGACGATCGCGGTGCTGCATCTCGGCAACAACCCGGCGCTGCCCGTTTCGGTGTTCGGCTCGAAGTCCTACGTCGCCTGGGGCGGCATCCAGGACGCCATGTTCCAGTGGTGGTACGGCCACAACGCGGTCGGCTTCTTCCTGACCGCCGGCTTCCTCGCCATCATGTACTACTTCATCCCGAAGCGCGCCGAGCGGCCGATCTATTCCTACCGGCTCTCGATCATCCACTTCTGGGCGCTGATCTTCCTCTACATCTGGGCAGGTCCCCACCATCTGCACTACACGGCGCTGCCGGACTGGACGCAGACGCTCGGCATGACCTTCTCGATCATGCTGTGGATGCCTTCCTGGGGCGGCATGATCAACGGCCTGATGACGCTGTCGGGTGCCTGGGACAAGCTGCGCACCGATCCCGTGCTGCGCATGCTCGTGGTCTCCGTCGCCTTCTACGGCATGTCGACCTTCGAAGGCCCGATGATGTCGATCAAGGTGGTCAATTCGCTCAGCCATTACACCGACTGGACCATCGGCCACGTGCATTCCGGCGCGCTCGGCTGGGTCGGCTTCGTCTCCTTCGGCGCGCTGTATTGCCTGGTGCCGTGGGCCTGGAATCGCAAGGGCCTCTACAGCCTCAAGCTCGTCAACTGGCACTTCTGGGTCGCCACCCTCGGCATCGTTCTCTACATCTCGGCGATGTGGGTGTCCGGCATCCTGCAGGGCCTGATGTGGCGCGCCTACACCTCGCTCGGCTTCCTCGAATATTCCTTCATCGAGACCGTCGAGGCGATGCATCCCTTCTATATCATCCGCGCCGCAGGCGGCGGCCTGTTCCTGATCGGCTCGCTGATCATGGCCTACAATCTCTGGATGACGGTTCGCGTCGGCGAACAGGAAGTCCAGATGCCCGTCGCTCTTCAGCCGGCGGAATGAGGAGCTCAAGCAATGTCGTTCTGGACACGTCACCAAATCTTCGAAAAGAATTCGATCATCCTGATTGTCGGCATCCTGCTGGTAGTCGCGGTCGGTGGTCTCGTCGAGATCACTCCGCTGTTCTACCTCAAGAGCACGATCGAGAAGGTCGATGGGGTCAGGCCCTACACGCCGCTGGAGCTGGCGGGGCGCAATGTCTACGTCCGCGAGGGCTGCTATCTCTGCCACTCGCAGATGGTTCGCCCCCTGCGAGACGAGGTCGAGCGCTATGGTCACTTCTCGCTCGCCGCCGAGAGCATGTACGATCACCCGTTCCAGTGGGGCTCCAAGCGCACCGGCCCGGATCTCGCCCGTGTCGGCGCCAAATATTCCGACGAGTGGCACGTCACCCATCTGGCCAACCCGCGCGCGATCGTGCCGCAGTCCGTGATGCCCGGCTATCCGTTCCTCAGCAAGGCCGAGATCGACCCCGATGCGATCGCCGGCGACATGCGCACCCTCAGGACCGTCGGCGTCCCTTATAGCGACGAGCAGATCGCCAATGCCGCCGGCGACCTGAAGGCCCAGGCCGATCCGGACAATGCCGGCACCGACGCCTTCACCAAGCGCTACGCCAAGGCCGTCGTACGCAATTTCGACGGCAAGACCGGCACGCCGACCGAGATGGACGCGCTGGTCGCGTACCTGCAGATGCTCGGCACGCTGGTCGACTTCAAGATCTACAACGAGAAAGCCAATCTTCGCTGAGAAGGCATGAACGATGAAAGCCATCCTGACCGTCCATAATCTTGCGTCCGATCTCGTGACCACGATCTGGACACCGGTGTTCGTCGCGATCTTTCTCGCGATCATCGCCTACGCATTTTGGCCCCGTAACAAGGCTGCGTTCGACAAGGCAGCGCACCTGCCCTTGCGGGAGGAGTGAGAAACCATGACCGATCATTCTAGCGACATCGATTCCGTCTCCGGCAAATCCACCACCGGACACGAGTGGGACGGCATCAAGGAGCTCAACACGCCGCTGCCGCGGTGGTGGGTGATCACCTTCTATCTCACCATCGTCTGGTCGATCGGCTACTGGATCGTCTATCCGGCCTGGCCGCTGATCCAAAGCAACACCACCGGCCTGTTCGGCTACTCCTCGCGCGCCGACGTCGCGGTCGAGCTCGCCAACCTCGAGAAGATCCGGGGTGACAAGATGGCGGCGCTGGGCACGGCCTCGCTCGCCGACATCCAGAAGGATCCGGCTCTGCTCGCGCTTGCGCGCGCCAAGGGCAAGACGGTGTTCGGCGACAATTGCGCGCCGTGCCACGGCACGGGTGCGACGGGGTCCAAGGGCTATCCCAACCTGAACGACGATGAATGGCTGTGGGGCGGCTCGCTCGACCAGATCATGCAGACCATCCAGTTCGGCGTGCGGTCGGGCCATGCCAAGACCCATGAGGGGCAGATGCTCGCCTTCGGCAAGGATGGCGTGCTGAAGGGCGACGAGATCGTCACGGTCGCCAATTACGTGCGGTCGCTGTCGGGCCTGTCGACCCGCAACGGCTATGACGCCGCCAAGGGCCAGAAGATCTTCGCGGAGAATTGCGCCGCCTGCCACGGCGACGCCGGCAAGGGCAACCAGGAGATGGGCGCACCTGATCTGACCGACAAGATCTGGCTCTACGGCTCCGACGAGGCGAGCCTGATCGAGACCATCGGCCAGGGCCGCGCCGGCGTGATGCCGGCCTGGGAAGGCCGGCTCGATCCCGCCACCATCAAGGCGATGGCGGTCTACGTCCACTCGCTCGGCGGCGGCAAATAGGCCGATCCGCGACCGACGACTTCCGGCGGGGGCGAAGAAAAGCGCCCCCGTTTGCGTTGGATCAACCTGCGCGGCGGTGCCGGGTCTAGGTTTAATCGCACCTTTGAAGAAGCTCGAGGCGATGAACAAGACCGTCAATCCGAACGAACTGAAGCCCGCGGACGACGTCGGGCCGCTCTATGCGGCCCGCAAGAAGGTCTATCCCCAGAGCGTCTCCGGTACTTTCCGCCGGATCAAATGGGGCCTGATGGCATTCTGCCTCGGCGTCTACTACTTCCTGCCCTTCGTGCGCTGGAATCGCGGTCTCGGTGCGCCGAGCCAGGCGGTGCTGATCGATCTTCCCAACAGCCGCTTCTATTTCTTCTTCATCGAGCTGTGGCCGCAGGAGGTCTATTACTTCACGGGCCTGTTGATCGTCGCCGCGGTGGCGCTGTTCCTGATGAACTCCATCGGCGGGCGGATCTGGTGCGGCTATCTCTGTCCGCAGACGGTGTGGACCGACCTGTTCTACGCGGTCGAACGCCTGATCGAGGGCGACCGGCGCGAGCGGATGAAGAAGGACAAATCGTCCGATCCGATGAAGCTGGAGCGCATCTCCGAGATCGTCCTCAAGCATTCGATCTGGCTCATGATCGCCTGGTGGACCGGCGGCGCCTGGGTGCTCTATTTCAACGACGCGCCGACCCTGGTGAAGGAGCTCGTCACCTTCCAGGGGCCGATGCTCGCCTATATCTGGATCGGCATCCTCACCGCGACGACCTATCTGCTCGCCGGCTTCATGCGCGAGCAGGTCTGCACCTATATGTGTCCGTGGCCGCGCATTCAGGCCGCACTCACCGACGAATGGGCGCTCAACGTCACCTATCGCTATGACCGCGGCGAGAAGCGCACCTCGGTGAAAAAGGCCGCCGAGCTGCGCGCCCTCGGCCAGCAGGTCGGCGATTGCGTCGACTGCTACCAATGCGTCGCGGTCTGCCCGACCGGCATCGACATCCGCAACGGGCCGCAGATGGAATGCATCCAGTGCGGCCTCTGCATCGACGCATGCGACAACGTGATGACAAAGATCGGCCGGCCGAAGCGGCTGATCGGCTACGACAACGACATCAACATCCATCGCCGCCAGGAAGGCAAGGCGCCGATCTACCGGATCGTCCGGCCTCGCACCGTCGTCTATAGTGCCATTATCGCGGCCGTCGGCGGCTTCATGATCTATACGCTGGCGACCCGCAGCCTGCTCGACGTCAACGTGCTGCACGACCGCAACCCGGTCGCGGTCAAGCTGAGCGACGGCTCGATCCGCAACGCCTATACGGTGCGGCTGCTGAACAAGAGCGGCTACGACCGCGTCATCGCGATCGACGTCGAGGGGCCCGTGAACCCCACGATGCACGTCGTCGGCATCGATTCGGTCACGCCGGGCCGTCCGATCATCGTGATCCCGCGCGATGCGACCAGCGAGCTGCGGCTGCTGGTCACCGCGCCGGCCGAAAACAATCCGGAGAAATCGATTCCGGTTCGCTTCCACGTCATGGACATCGGGCTCGGCGTCGCCGCGAGCGCCACCGACAATTTTGTCGCGCCGTAAGATCAGGAGACCACCATGTCATCCAAGCCGCTGACCGGAACCAAGGTCTTCCTGATGCTGGTCGCTTTCTTCGGCCTCGTGATCGGCGTCAACGCCACCATGATGAAGCTCGCCATCGCAACGCTGCCCGGCACCGACGTCGACAGCCCCTATGCCGCGGGCCTCGTCTACGATCGCGAGATCTCGGCGGCGCAGGACCAGGCCGCGCGGAAGTGGAAGGTCAACGCCCATGTCGAGCGCCGCAATGACGGCGGCGCCTCGGTCCAGGTCGAGGCCCGCGACGCCGGCGGCCAGCCGATCTCCGGGCTGAAGTTCGGCGGCCGGCTGGAGCGGCCGACCGACAAGCGCGCCGACCTCGCTGTCGAGCTCACCGAAGCCGGCATCGGCCTCTATCGCGGCAATGCGGCGTCCGTCGCGCCGGGCCAATGGGACCTGGTGATCGAGGGCGAGGCGCGGGGGACGCGCGTGTTCATGTCGCGCAACCGCGTGATCCTGAACTGAAGGATTCCGTCATGCAGGTCACGCGCGATTTCTCTCATTACGTCCGCGATGCGGGCGAGGGCCTCCGGCACATCGATCTCGCCGTCGAGGGCGTTCACTGCGCCGGCTGCATGGCCAAGATCGAGCGCGGGCTCTCGGCCATCCCCGACGTCACCCTGGCGCGCGTCAACCTCACCGACCGCCGCGTCGCGCTGGAATGGAAGGCGGGCACGCTCGACCCCGGCCGTTTCATCGACCGGCTCGAAGAGCTCGGCTACAAGGCCTATCCGTTCGAGACCGAGAGTGCGGAAGCGGCGGAGGTCGCCGAATCCCGCTTCCTGCTGCGCTGCCTTGGCGTTGCGGCCTTCGCCACCATGAACGTGATGATGCTGTCGATCCCGGTGTGGTCGGGCAACGTCTCGGACATGCTGCCGGAGCAGCGCGATTTCTTCCACTGGCTGTCGGCGCTGATCGCGCTGCCGGCGGCGGCCTATGCCGGCCAGCCGTTCTTTCGCTCGGCCTGGCGCGCTCTGTCGGCCAAGACCACCAACATGGACGTGCCGATTTCGATCGGCGTGATCCTGGCGCTCGGCATGTCCGTGGTCGAGACCATCCACCACGCCGAGCATGCCTATTTCGACGCCGCGATCATGCTGCTGACCTTCCTCCTGGTCGGCCGCTTCCTCGACCAGAACATGCGGCGGCGGACCCGCGCGGTCGCCGGCAATCTCGCCGCGCTGAAGGCGGAGACGGCGGCGAAGTTCATCGGGCCCGACGAGATCTCGCAGGTGCCGGTTGCGGCGATCAACCCGGGCGACATCGTGCTGCTCCGGCCCGGCGAGCGCTGCGCGGTCGACGGCACCGTGATCGAAGGGCGTTCCGAGATCGACCAGAGCCTGATCACCGGCGAGACGCTCTATGTCACGGCCGAGCAGGGCACGCCGGTCTATGCGGGATCGATGAACATCTCCGGCAGCTTGCGGGTGCGGGTCTCGGCCGCCTCCGAGGCGACGCTGCTCGCCGAGATCACGCGGCTGCTCGACAACGCGCTCCAGGCGCGCTCGCGCTACATGCGCCTTGCCGACCGGGCCTCGCGGCTCTATGCGCCCGTGGTGCATGCGACCGCGCTCCTGACCATTCTCGGATGGGTCCTCGCCGGTGCGAGCTGGCACGATGCGATCGTGACCGGCGTCGCCGTGCTGATCATCACCTGTCCCTGCGCCCTAGGGCTTGCGATCCCGACGGTGCAGACGGTGGCCTCGGGCGCGATGTTCAAGGCCGGTGTGCTGCTCAATGCGGGCGATGCGATCGAGCGGCTGGCTGAAGCCGACCATGTGATCTTCGACAAGACCGGCACGCTGACGCTGCCCGAGCTCGAAGTGATGAATGCCGCCGACATTCCCGCCGATGTCTTCGAACTCGCCGCCCGGCTCGCACTGTCGAGCCATCACCCGGTGGCTGCCGCCGTCGCGCAAGCTGCCGGTGCGAAGTCTCCGATCCTCAGTGCGGTGGAGGAGGCCGGGCAGGGTGTCCGTGCGACCGTCGACGGCCTCGAGCTTCGCCTCGGCCGTCCCTCCTTCTGCGGTGCCGAGGCGCTGGTCGGCAGCGCCTTGGTCGATCCCGAAGCTTCCATCGTCGCGTTCAGCAAGGGCAGCGAAAGATTCATCCTCTCGGTTCGCCAGGGCCTGCGACCCGATGCCAAGGCGGTGATCGCGGCTCTGAAGGCGCGCAACATCGGCATCGAGATCCTGTCCGGCGATCGCGAGCCGGCGGTGAAGGCCGCGGCCCAATCGCTCGACATCCCCGAGTGGCGCGCCGGCGTCACCCCGGCCGACAAGATCGCGCGGATCGAGGAGCTGAAACGGCGCGGCGCGAAAGTGCTGATGGTCGGCGACGGCATGAACGATGCGCCATCGCTCGCGGCGGCCCATGTCTCGATGTCGCCGATCTCGGCCGCGCATCTCAGCCAGGCCACCGCCGATCTCGTCTTCCTCGGCCGGCCGCTGGCCCCCGTCGTCGCCGCCATCGACGCCTCGCGCAAGGCGCTGCATTTGATGCGGCAGAACCTCTGGCTTGCGATCGGCTACAATGTGCTCGCGGTGCCGGTTGCGATCAGCGGCGTCGTGACGCCCCTGATCGCCGCTGCCGCCATGAGCGGATCGTCGATCCTGGTGATGCTGAACTCGCTGCGCGCCCGCAGCGCCTCGCGGGAGATCGTGTAATGGAGATACTGGTCATCCTGGTCCCGCTAGCCTTGATGCTCGGAGGTGCCGGTCTCGTCGCTTTCCTGTGGTCGCTCAGGAGCGGCCAGTACGACGATCTCGACGGCGCCGCCTGGCGCGCGATCGCCGACGACGAGCCGCCGCGGGAAGCACCGGCCAAGCGCTAGCGTTTCAGGGCGAACGTAAGCAGGGCTGCGGCAACGAGCGCCGCGCCCACGCCGAATACGCACGCCTGCCATCCGAAAGCGTCGAACAGGCGCCCGAGCACGGCCGTACCAACCAGTCCGCCGCAGAAGTAACACGTAAGATAGGTCCCGCTGGCGATGCCGCGATTGTCGGCTGCGGCCTGTCCGACGAAACCCGTCGCGGCGGCCTGTGCGAAGAATGTGCTGACCCCGACCAGGACCATGCCGGCGAGCACTTCGCTCAGACGCGGCGACAGCATCAAGGGCAGGCCGAGCCCGGCAACAGTGAGCGCGCCCCAGATCGTGGGCCGCGTTCCCAGCCGCGCCGCCACCCTGCCGGCCAGAAGCGTCGTGACGATCGACGGCAGGAAGACGAAATAGACGAGGCCGAGATCCATCATGCCGAGCGACAGCGGCGGCCGCACCAGCACGAAATTGACGTAGGTGAAGGTGCCGATGAAGGCGAACAGGATGCAGAAGCCGATGCCGAAAGAGGCGCGCAGCTGCGGATTGCGCCAATGCGCGATGGTGGCGGCGAGCGGCGAAGCCGCCGGCGTCATCGCATGCATCGGCGGCACGCGGTTGACGGTGAAATAGACCAGCGCCGCGCCGGCAAGATTGAGCGCCGCGAAGAAGTAGAAGTTCCAGGCGAGGCCGAGGCCATCGGCCAATGCGGCCGAGATCAGCCGGCCGACGAGATTGCTGGCGACATTGCCGGTGATGTAGGCGGCAAAGGCGCCGCCGGCGTCCATGGCGCTGCATTGCTCGCCCAGATAGGCGAGGGTGAGCGCGAAGGCGGACGCCATGCACAGGCCCTGCGCGACCCGCAACGCGGTGAAGACGGCCAGATTGGGCGCGACAGCAAGCAGGCTGGTGGGGACCGCAAGCAGGGCCAGGCTGAGCAGGACGCCCGTTCGCCGGTCGATACCCGGGCTGAAGAAGCCGACGACGAGGCTGGCTGCGGCCATGCCGAAGGTGCTGGCATTGACGGCAAAGCCCATTGTCGCGGGTGTGACGCCGTAGTGCCGTGTCAGCGAGGGCAGGATCGCCTGCGTCGCGAAGAGATCGACGACCGTCAGGAATGCGGTGAGGCCGATCACGAGCGAGCGAAACGCGAAGCCAGGGGAATGCGCATTCATCGTCGTCGCGATCGGTTTGATCGATGCGGAAAGATCGGTCATGTCGTTGCGCTCCCTCATGCCCCGGCATGCCCCGAGCGCGCGCCTCGTCCTTCGAGACGACCGCTTCGCGGTCTCCTCAGGATGAGGCTAAGCGACATCGTGGCCGCCGAGGCTGCTGCCGCACACTCCGTCCTCATCCTGAGGAGCCAGCCTGAAGCGGGCGTCTCGAAGTATGGCCGCAGGGAATTACATATGGCGGTCGTTGGGATCCTTGCGGACGTCGCCGACATAGAGAATGACGGTCTCCTTGCCGAGGTTCTTCCACCAGTGCGAGGTGCCGTGGACTTCGGGGCGGATGTCGCCGGCCTTGTGCACGATCGGGTCGACGCAGTTGGAGGCGTATTCGACGATCTCGCCCTGCTGCACGAAGATCAGGGCCGGACGGTCGTCATGGCTGTGCCAGGGCACGATGCCGCCGGGCTCGATGGTTAGCTTGCGGAAGCGCAGCTCGCGGCCCTCGATACGGGCGGGCTGCTTGCCGAGATCGATCGTGCCGAGCGTCACGTCGGTGACGCCGACCGGCTTGTAGTCGACCATCGGCTGCGCATTCGCCTTGGTCTTGCCGGCCGGACATTCGCCGGCGAAAACCGGCGTCGCAAATGTCAGCGCGCCGAGAACGGCAACGCCTGTCCAAACCACGCGCGACATTGTGAGATGGCTAGACATGGAAAGTCTCCTTTGTTGGCCGCGAGCCCTGATGGCCGCGGGCGATGGCAGGAGCTTCGTCGAGACCCTCTCCATCTTGAAATGCCGGCTTGCTTTCGATGCGATAGCCCTGGGCTATGCCGATAGGCGGCAGCTATCGAACCGATTGGGCATCGGCATTTCCGCTTTCGCAGCATCCGGCGTCCGATGCCAGCGCGCCCGATTGCGGTCGCCCCTTGCGGGCGGGCGAACCGGGAAACTAATATTCGCCCGCAAGGAAGCCGGAGCAGGAAGATGACGTCTCTCTCGCCAGCCGATGCCGAACAGCTCAGGCTCGCGTTCCAGCGCTGCCGCGACATGGATAGCACGCTGAACGAACAGCTCCGCGCCTATGCCGATGCCAGCCGCGAGGTCTTTCCTGCCTATGGCGAGGCGGTCGATCGCCTGGTCGCGCGATTGAGCGACAACGGCGGCGGCGAGACCGCGCCGCGGCCGGGCGATCCGATGCCGCCGTTCATGCTGCCCGACGAGGGTGGGCGTCTCGTGTCGCTGCCCTCGCTGCTGGAGGGCGGCCCCGTCGCGGTGATGTTCTTCCGCGGCCATTGGTGTCCCTATTGCCGGCTCAATGTCCGCGCCGTGGTCCAGGCGCTGGACCGCATCAAGGCGATGGGGGCGCAGGTCGTCGCGATCGTGCCGGAGACGCAGGAATATACCGGGCAGCTCAAGGCCGAATCCGGCGCGCCGTTTCCGATCCTGACGGATCTCGACAACGGCTATGCGCTGTCGCTCGACCTCGCGATCTGGCTCGGCCCCGAGATCCAGCAATTGCTGTCCTATCAGGACATGGCGAAATTCCACGGCAATGACGGCTGGATGCTGCCGATCCCCGCCGTGTTCGTGGTCGGACGCGACGGCATCGTGAAAGCCCGTTCCGTCGATCCGGATTTCCGCAAGCGCATGGAGATCGACGATCTGATCGAAGCGCTGGAGCGCGCGAGCCAGAAGAATTGAGCGTCCTCACTTTTCTTTCCCTCTCCCACAAGGGGAGAAGGAAGAAACACAGCAACCGCTTTCGCAATTACCCCGCGATCTCGCGCCAGTCGGCGCCGCGCAGCATGCGCATCACGGCGTTGCCCACGGCGGTGCGTTGCCGGCCGGCGACCCCATAGAGGTTGACGGTGCGGCGGGCGTCCAGCCCCGTGACCGCGGCGCGGGTCAGCCGCTCCGGCACTGGCGAGGTGTGCGGCACCATGGCGATGCCCATCTCGGCCTCGACCAGCTCGATCAAGTCGCGCTCGTTCGAGACCTCATGGCCCTGTTCGATGTCGATGCCGTGCTCGCGCAGGCTCGCGGAGATGCGGCGCGCGTGCTCGCAGAAAGTTCGGCTCAGCAGCAGCTCCGATCGCAGATCGTCCAGTTCGACCGAGCTGCGGCCGGCCAGCCGGTGCCCGTCGCCGACGACGAGCTCGAAGCTCTCGGTGAACAGCGGCCAGACATCCAGCCGGTCCCAGGCCTCGTCGATCTCGGCCGCAATGCCGAGCTCGGCTTCGCCCTTCTTCAGGAAGTCGCCGACCTCCCGGCCCGAGCCGCGCAGGAAGCGGAATTCGAGCCGGTTGAACTGCCGCTTGATCTCGTTGAGATGCGGAATCAGCAAAGCGAGATCGATCGAATGCGTCAGCGCAATGCGGAGCGCGCCGATCTCTCCGCTCCTGAACGAGGAGGCGAGCGAACGCGCGCCGATGGCCGCGTCATAGCACTGCTTCAGCAGCGGATGCATGCGCTGGCCGAGCTCAGTCAATTGCGCGGCGGGGCGTTCGCGGCGGAACAGGTCGCCGCCAAGCTCGGCCTCGAGCTGCTTGATCGCGCGCGTCAGCGAGGGCTGCGTCACGTTGCACTCCTCGGCCGCGCGCGTGAAATTCAAGAGCTGCGCCACCGCGAGGAAATAGCGGACCTGGTGCATTTCCATGGATCGGCTCCCAGCAGAAATCGACCGGAAATCTAGCCGATCAGGGCGGGAAATGACATCCCGCCTGCGATAGCGCGAACGTATCGACTCGGAAGCCAACCGGCATTTCCGCAAATTCCGGAGATCCCACACATTCCGATCCAGCCTGGCGCGGTGTCGCGCCGAGAAGAGGTCTGGATCATGAATATTCCCATCAAGACGCAGACGTCCGCTTCATCACGCGTGCTTGCCGGCAAGCTGGCGCTTGTCACCGGGTCGACCAGCGGCATCGGTCTCGGTATCGCACGGACCCTCGCCGCCTCGGGGGCCGACATCGTGCTCAATGGCCTTGGTGTCGCCAGCGAGATCGGCCGGACGCGCGAGCAGATCGCCGCCGAGTTCGGCGTCAAGGCCAGCTATTCGCCGGCGGACATGACGAGGCCGAAATCGATCGCCGAGATGATCGCGGCGACGGTGGCCCAATCCGGCCGGCTGGACATCCTGGTCAACAACGCCGGCATCCAGCATGTCGCGCCGCTCGACCAGTTTCCGGTCGAGAAGTGGGACCAGATCCTCGCGATCAACCTGTCCTCGGCCTTCCACGCCACGCGGCTCGCGTTGCCGGCAATGCGGCAGAACGGTTTTGGCCGGATCATCAACATTGCCTCCACGCACGGCCTAGTCGGTTCGCCGTTCAAGGCAGCCTATGTCACCGCCAAGCATGGCATCGTCGGCCTCACCAAGGTGACGGCGCTGGAGACGGCGGAGCAGGGCATCACCTGCAACGCGATCTGCCCTGGTTATGTCCATACGCCGCTGGTCGAGGCGCAGATCGACGGCCAGGCCAAGGCCCATGGCATCTCCCGCGATCAGGTGATCCGCGACGTGCTGCTGGCGCAACAGCCGAACAAGCGCTTTGTTACGGTCGAGGAGCTCGGTGCACTCGCGGTGTTCCTGTCGACGGACGCGGCGGCCTCGATCACCGGCGTTGCGCTGCCGGTCGACGGCGGTTGGACCGCGCATTGACATGGGCCGGCGCAGCAAGTCGAATACTCGAACGGTGCAAGCTCACCAGGAGCGAGACATGGGCACGCAGGACAATTCTCAGCATAAGCAGCACGACCTGCCGGGTCAGGTCGTGCTCGTGCTTCAGGGCGGCGGTGCGCTCGGCTCGTACCAGGCCGGGGTCTACCAGGCCTTGCACGAAGCCGGCATCGAGCCGGACTGGATCATTGGCACCTCGATTGGTGCGATCAATGCGAGCCTCATCGCCGGCAACGCGCCCGAGCACCGGCTCGCGCGCTTGCGGGAGTTCTGGAAACGGATGGAGCAGAAGCCGGTCTGGGACTGGCGAGCCGCGTTTCCCGGCTTCAACGAGAAGCTGGCCTATTGGTCGACCGTGACCCACGGCATTGCCGGTTTCTTCCGGCCCAATCCGCTGGCCCATGCCGGCGATTCCTATCCGCTGGGCGCCGATTACGCCGGCTATTATTCGACCGCGCCGCTGGAGAAGACGCTGAGCGAGCTCGTCGATTTTGATCTCGCCAACCGCTGCGCGCCGCGTCTGACGGTCGGTGCGGCTCATGTCGGCACCAGCGAAATGCGCTATTTCGACAGCCGCGACGGCGAGCTGACGGTGAAGCATGTGATGGCCTCGGGCGCGCTGCCGCCGGCTTTCCCCGCCGTGCGCATCGACGGCGAACTCTATTGGGACGGCGGCATCCTGTCGAACACGCCGACCGAAGCTGTGTTCGACGACAATCCACGCAGGAACTCGCTGATCTTCTCCGTGCATCTGTGGAATCCGGTCGGGCCGGAGCCGACCACGATGGCGGAGGTGCTGAACCGGCACAAGGACGTGCAATATTCCAGCCGCATCGCCAGCCAGATCGTGCGCCAGCAGCAGGCCCATCGTCTGCGCCACGTCATTAACCAGCTCGCGGCGCGGCTGCCCGAGAGCGAGCGCAACGATCCCGCGGTGAGGGAACTGACGAGCTACGGCTGCCCGACCCGCATGCATGTGGTGCGTCTGCTGGCGCCGCAGCTCGAGCACGAGACCCATACCAAGGATATCGACTTCAGTCCGTCCGGGATCACGCGGCGCTGGCACGCCGGCTATGCGCACACGAAATCGGTGCTGGCGCGCAAGCCCTGGATCGGCGAATTCGATCCGCTCGCCGGCGTCGTGCTGCACGAGCATATGGACGAGATGCCGATGGCGGCGGAGTGAGGGCTCTGTCCGTCATAGCCTCGCACGACGACGATTTTGCAGGCGCGCGGTCCGGAGTATGGTCGCCGTATCTTCGTCGCGAGGCTTGCAATTGGTCGCTGAGAAAGATCTGGAGGAGTCGCTCGAGACGCTGCGTGCCAACGCGGCGGGACCGGTCGCGGGCGTATTCGGTCCGGCCTCACTGACCTGGCAGATCGACCGGGAGGCCGTGCTCTTTCTCGGCGCCGGCCGTGCGCTGCTGCTGCAACTGGCCCATCCCTGGGTGGCGGCGGCGATCGCCGGGCATTCGCGCACCCTTGCCGATCCGATCGGCCGCTTCCATCGCACCTTCGACATCGTCTTTACGATGGTGTTCGGCTCGCTGGACCGGGCGCTGCTGTCGTCCCGGCAGCTGCATCGGCGTCACAGCATGATCGTCGGCGAGATGCCCGAGACCGTGGGGCCGTTCGCGGCCGGCTCGCGCTACTGCGCCAACGACATCCCCGCGCTGCGCTGGGTCCACGCCACGCTGGTCGAGACCGCGCTCATGGCACATGATCTGGTGCTGCCGCCACTCTCGGCGGAGGAGCGCGATCGCTATTGGAGCGAGGCCAGGCTGTACGGCGCCCTGTTCGGATTGAAGGGGGATGATTTGCCGGCGGACTGGTCCGGCTTCGTCGCCTACACCAAGGCAATGGCGCAGTCGGAGACGCTGACCGTTGGCCCTGCGGCGCGCGAGATCGCCGCGCAGATATTCAGCGGCGCGCGCCCGTGGCTGCGGCCGCCGCGCTGGTATTGCGCGCTCACCGCGAGCATGCTGCCCGAGCGCTTGCGCGCAGGCTTCGGCTTCGAGCTCGAAGCGGGTGCGATCCGATCCGCCGATAACGCGCTGCGGTGGATCAGGCGCGTCTATCCGAAATTGCCTGGCCGGCTGCGCTATGTCGGTCCCTACCAGGAAGCGCAGGCGCGGCTGCGGGGCGAAGCGCAGCCTGACTGGATGACACGGTGTCTTAATCGCGCCTGGATCGGCCGTTCGCAGATGGATGTGCGCGGGAAATAGGGTCTCGAGGCAAGCTTGTCGCAGCTTGTCATTCCGGGGCGCGCGGAGCGCGAGCCCGGAATTCATTTCTCCGAGCATTCCGGCCGCACGATGGATTCCGGGCTCGCGCCAAACGGCGCGCCCCGGAATGACAGCGGTGCCTCACACCGACGCCAGCTTGCGGTACAGCGCGCTGTAGCTGCCGGCCGAGATGCTCCAGGAGAACGAGCGCCCCATGGCGCTGCGGCGCATGGTGTCGAGCTGATCGTGGGCCATGAAGGCCGAGAAGGCCCGTCGCACGCCGCCGAGGAAGGACTCGCGCGACGGCCTCGAGAACAGGAAGCCGGTCTCGCCGTCGCTGATGGTCTCGGCGAGGCCGCCGGTCTGGTGACCGATCGGCAGCGAGCCGAAGCGCTGGGCGTACATCTGGCTGAGCCCGCACGGCTCGAACCGCGACGGCATCAAGGTGAAGTCGCTGCCGGCGAAGATGCGCCGCGCCTGGGCCTCGTTGAAGCCGATCGCAACCCCGATTGCGTCGGGGCGGCGGCGGTGCGCGTCGATCAAGGCCTGCTCGAGCGCCGGCTCGCCGGAGCCGGTGACCACGATCTGCCCGCCGGCATCGACGATCTCGTCCGCCGCCGACAGCACGAGGTCGATCCCCTTCTGGTGCACGAGACGCGCGACGATGCCGAACATCGGCCCGCGCGAGACCGCCAGCCCGAACTGCTTGCGGACGTAATCCGCATTCGCCTTCTTGCCGACCCAGTCGCCGGCGCCGAATTGCTGGGCGAGCTGGGCGCAGGAGCGCGGGTCCCAGCTCTCGTCGATGCCGTTGAGGATGCCGGTGAGCTCGGCGGCGTCCGAGCGCAGGCGGAGCAGGCCCTCCAGGCCACAGCCGAATTCGGCCGTGGTGATCTCCCGCGCATAGGTGCCGCTGACCGTGGTGAGGTGCGAGGCGTAGACGAGGCCCGCCTTGAGGAAGGAGACCTGATCGTAGAACTCGACGCCGTCGATGTGGAAGGAGCTCTCCGGTGCGCCGATCCGCCGCAGCGAGTCCTTCGGGAAGAGGCCCTGATAGGCGAGGTTATGGATGGTCAGGATAGACGGCAGCTTGGCGCCCTGCCAGGCCAGATAGGCCGGCACGAGCGAGGCCTGCCAATCGTTGGCATGGATCAGGTCTGCTGCCCAATTCTTGTCCAGCTTGCCCATGGCGAGCTCAGCCGCGGCCGAGGCCAAGCGCGCGAAGCGGATGTCGTTGTCGGGCCAATCGCGCCCGAACTCGTCGCCATAGGGGTTGCCGGGTCGGTCGTAGAGCTGCGAGCACAACAGCACATAGACCGGCAGGCCGTCCTTGGTCGCGGCACGGCCGAGCGAGCAGGCCGGCATCTCGGCGAATGCAGGACAGCGGCCGACGATCTGAATATGCGTGAGTTGCTCGATGATGTCGCGATAGCCGGGCAGCATGATCCGGATATCGGCGAAGGAGCGAAGTGCGCGGGGGAGGGCGGCGGAAACGGCGCCCAATCCGCCGACGCGAACGAAGTCGTCCATCTCTGTGGTGACGAACAAGACCCTCAAGAACAGCCGCCCTCTTTCGACCCCGCTTGCTGCTATGCAAGAACGGGTCCAGTTGTACTGGAAGTCCAAAGCCCGCCCACGCGGCACGTCTGTTCGGTAAACACTTTCCTACTCAGCCGCCGCCCTCTAGGGTCGCCGCATCAACAACAAAGATCTTCGATGGTTCCACGAGTCCAAGGGCGCAGGCAGGCATGCAGCTAGCAGATAAGCATGAGGGGACGACGACAAAGGCCTTCGCGGGATTGCGGGTGCTGGATTTTTCGACCACGATCGCCGGGCCCCATTGCACGCGGATGCTCGCCGACATGGGCGCCGAGGTCATCAAGATCGAGACCGACGGCGGGGAGACGATGCGGACCCGGCCTCCCCTCCGCAACGGCTGCAGCACCGCGTTCGGCCAGCTCAATGTCGGCAAGAAGAGCGTGGTCCTCGACCTCAAGTCCGAGGACGGCAAGGAGGCGGTGCGCCGGCTGGCCCCGACGTCGGACATTTTGGTCGAGAACTTCCGTCCCGGCGTGATGCGCCGCCTTCGGCTCGACTACGACAGCCTGCGCCAGGTCAACCCGAGGCTGATCTATTGCTCGATCTCGGGCTATGGCCAGACCGGCCCCTCGGCGGAGCTTCCGGCCTACGCCCCGGTGATCCACGCGGCCTCGGGCTACGACATGGCCCATCTCGCCTACCAGCCGGGCCGCAACCGCCCGGACTATTGCGGCATCTACCACGCCGACGTCGTCACCGGGACCTATGGTTTTGGCGCGATCGCGTCCGCGCTCTACCAGCGCACCGTGACGGGTGCCGGCCAGCACATCGACGTCTCCATGCTGGAAACCATGCTGTCGCTGACGCTGACCGAGCTGCAGAGCTCGCAATTCGCGGTGCCGCCGCCGCCACGCCCGATGTTCGGGCCGACCGAGACGGCAAGCGGTTACGTCATGATCACGATCGCCAGCGAGAAGACGTTCCAGGCGCTGATGGGGGTGATCGGCCGCCCGGACTGGGTCTCCGATCCACGCTTCGCCACCTATGCCGCGCGGCGCGCGAACTGGGCCGAGCTGATGGACGGCGTCGAAATCTGGTCGCGGCAGCTTTCGACCGATGCGTGCTTGCGCGTGCTTGGCGCTGCCGGCGTGCCGGCCTCGGCCTATCGCAGCGTGTCCGAGGCCTTGGCCGATCCGCAGCTTGCGCACCGCCAGGCACTCTCAGAGGTGCGGGACGAGGGCGGCTCGTTCCAGGTGCTCAACCTGCCGTTTCGGATGTCGGGGGCTGACACGGCGCCGGCCAGGACCGTGTCCGTGCTCGGCCAGCACACCGACGCGTTGCGCCAGGAGATCGGCCTTGCGGACGGTATGGCAATTCCGCCAGGCAAAACGGCCGCGACATCCTGAGTCTTATCGCCGCCGCATGCGGCGTTCGAACTCTCGTTCGTTCCTCTTGCCGAGGCGGGCATTTGTCGCCAAGCTCGCCTCCGAGTCATTCAACGATCCGAAACATCGGACGAGGGATCCCGGGAGGAACCATGACGAACGCGGCGGCCTTGGCACGCAGGCGCGTGCCTATTTTCCTCGTTGCGGCATTTGCACTGGCTACGCCAGCGCAGGCGCAGAAATCGGGCGGCAGCATCACCGTCGGTCAGGAGCTGGAGATTGCAGGCTTCGATCCGCTCAAGGTCGGCGTCTACGACACCTCGACCTTCACCGCTGCCGCCGCGATCTTCGACACGCTGACGACGCTGAATGACAAGGGCGAGGCGGCGCCGAAGCTCGCGGTGTCCTGGAGCCATTCCGAGGACTACAAGACCTGGACCTTCAAGCTCCGCGAAGGCGTCAAATTCCACGACGGCACGCCGTTCAATGCGCAGGCCTTCAAGGAGAATTTCGACCGGCAGAAGGACCCCGCCAACAAGTGCCGCTGCGCCTTCTACATCACCAACGTCAAGGAGGTGCTGGCGCCGGACGAATACACAATCGTCTACAATCTCACCGATCCTAGCGTGAACCTGCCGGCGACGATCACCATCCAGAGCCAGAACAACGTCATCCATTCGCCGACCGCCTGGAAGACCAAGGGCGACGATTACAATCGCAACCCCATTGGCACCGGTCCCTACATCCTGAAATCCTGGACCGCCGGCGACCGCATGGTGCTGGAGAAGAACCCGAACTATTGGGACAAGGGCCGTCCCTATCTCGACCGCATCGTCCTGAAGCCGCTGCCCGACGCGCAGTCGCGCTTCGCCTCGCTGCAATCGGGCGAGGCCGACATCATCTGGGACGACGAGAACGACGCCGACAACATCATGAAGGCGCAGAAAGACCCCAAGCTCACGGTGCACACCTACAAAGGCTCGGGCGCGCAGGTCTACGCCTTCAACACCAAGGTGGCGCCGTTCGACGACGTGCGGGTGCGGCAGGCGCTGGTGATGGCGATCGACCGTCCGAAGATGTCGCAGGCGATCAGCAACGGCCTGAGCCGGCCCGCGAGCAATCCTTACGGCGACGGCTCCTGGGTCAAGTGCAAGGACGACGGGGCGCTGCCGTTCGACGTTGAGAAGGCCAAGGCGCTGATCAAAGATTACGGCAAGCCGGTCGAGTTCAAGATGCTGGTGACGGCGACGCCGCGCGGCCGCATGGTCGGCCAAGTGCTGCAGCAATTCTGGAAGCGCGTCGGCGCCAACATGGAGATCGAGCAGGTCGACCAGGCCACCATTCCGACGCGCGCCTTCACCCGCCAGTTCCAGCTGACGCCGTGGCGCATCGTCGATCTCGCCGATCCCGATCCGCAGATGTACGCGAATTTCCGCAGCGGCAGCCCGCTGGCGCTCGCCGGATACGCGAACCCCGAGCTCGACAAGCTTCTGGACCATGCGCGCGTCACCGCCGACATCGGCCAGCGCACCGAGGATTACTGCGCCATCAGCCGCCTCATCAACAAGGAGGCGATCTGGTTCTGGACCTTCCAGAACACTTACTACGCGCTGTCGAGCGCCAGGCTGAAGGGCTTTCCGAAGATCTACAACGGCGTGATCGACGTCTCGACCACCTGGCTGGAATGACCGCGTGATGCTGAACTTCGTCGCGCGGCGGCTGCTTGCCATGCTGCCGGTCCTGCTCGCCGTCTCGTTGCTGACCTTCCTGATCGCCTCGCTGCTGCCGGGCGATCTCGCGCTCGTCATCCTGGGCGATCAGGCAACGCCGGAGAACGTCGCGGCGTTGCGCCGCGACATGGGGCTCGACCAGCCGCTGTGGTGGCGTTACCTGAGCTGGCTCGGCCACGTGGTGCAGGGCGATCTCGGCCGCTCGTTTCGCACCGGGCAGACGGTGCTGCAGGCGGTGGCCGAGCGCATCCCGGTCTCGCTGCAGCTGATGCTGATGGCCGAGTTCATCGGGCTCCTGATCGGTGTTCCCGTCGCGATCGCCTGTGCCGCGCGCGCCGGCGGTGCGTTCGACCGCTTCATGACCGGCAGCGCTTTCGCGATGCTGTCGATGCCGTCGTTCCTGACTGCGATCCTGCTGATCTATCTGTTCGCGGTCGAGCTGCGCTGGCTGCCGGCGACCGGCTATGTGCCGTTCACCGAGGCGCCGCTGGCCAATTTGCGCTTCTTCGTGCTGCCGGCGCTGACGCTGGCGCTGGCGGAATGGCCGGGCATCATGCGGGTGCTGCGCTCCGACATGATCGCGACGTTGCAGGAGGACTATATCGCGCTGGCGAAAGCAAAGGGTCTCAAGCCATCGCGCATCCTGTTGGTGCATGCGCTGAAGCCTTCTTCGCTGACTCTGGTGACGGTGACGGGCATCAATATCGGCCGCCTGCTCGGCGGCACGCTGATCGTGGAATCGATCTTCGCGCTGCCCGGCATCGGCCGGCTGCTGGTCGGGGCGATCTACACCCGGGACCTCGTCATTCTCCAGGGCGTGGTGCTGCTGGTCGCCTGCGGCTTCGTCATCGTCAACTTCATCGTCGACATGCTCTATGCCGTGCTCGACCCCAGGATCCGCCATGGCCACGCTTGAGCTGTCGATCCAGGACGAGGAGGTAGCTGCGCCGGTCGGCCGCAAGCCCAAGCTCGGCCTGTTGTTCTGGATCGCAAGCGCCTGGGTTGCGATCATCCTTTCGCTAGCGATTCTGGCGCCGGTGCTGCCGCTGCAGAACCCGACCGATATGGACATGCTGGAACGGCGCGCCGCCTTCTCCGGCGAACATTGGCTCGGCACCGACGGGCTCGGCCGCGACGAGCTCGCCCGGCTGATCTTTGGCGCGCGGGTGTCGCTGACGGTCGGACTGATCGCGCCCATGATCGGCCTGGTCATCGGCGGCGCGCTCGGCCTGCTGGCCGGCTATTTCCGTGGCCGGTTCGAGACGCTGGTGGTCGGCAGCATGGACGTGCTGCTCGCGTTTCCGCCGCTGATCTTCGCGCTCGCGGTGGTCGCCTATCTCGGGCAGTCGGTCCCCAACCTCACTGTCGTCCTCGGCGTGCTCGGCATTCCCGCCTTCATGCGCGTGGCGCGCGCGGCGACGCTGACGCTGGCGCGGCGAGAATTCGTGATCGCGGCCGAGGCGCTAGGGGCGAGCCATGCGCGCATCCTGCTGCGCGAGCTGCTGCCGAACGTCATCCTGCCGCTGCTTGCCTTCTTCCTGCTCGGCGTCGCCGTCACCATCGTGGTCGAGGGCGCGCTGTCCTTTCTCGGCCTCGGCGTGCCGCCGCCGATGGCGAGCTGGGGCAGCATGATCGGGGAGGGACGTGACAGTCTGGACGTCGCGCCGCGCCTCGCCTTTCTGCCGGCGGCAGCACTGTTTGCGACGGTGCTGGCGTTCAACCTCGTCGGCGACACCTTGCGGGCTCTCACCGACCCACGTCAGGGGGCACTGTGACCGCGCCGCTCCTGGCCATCGAGGATGTCGCGGTCGAGCTGCCGACCCCGCGCGGAAACCTGCGCGCGGTCGATCACGTCGACCTTTCGCTGCAGGCCGGCCGCACGCTCGGAATCGTCGGTGAATCCGGCTGCGGCAAGACCATGCTCTCGCGCGCCGTGCTGCAGCTGCTGCCGAAGAAGGCGAAGCTGACGGGCCGGGTGATGTTCGACGGCGAGGATCTGGTGCGGCTCGAGGCTGAAAGCCTGCGGCGCCTGCGTGGACGCGACCTCGCGGTCGTGTTCCAGGACCCGATGACCTCGCTTAACCCGGTGCTCACCATCGGCACGCAGCTGATGGAGACGATCCAGGAGCACCTCGAGCTTGACGCTCCCGCCGCGAAGGCCCGCAGCATCGAGCTGCTCGCCGCCGTCGGCATTCCCGCCCCGCAGCAGCGGCTCGCGCAATATCCGCATCAATGCTCCGGCGGCATGCGCCAGCGCATCGCGATTGCGATCGCACTGTCCTGCGAGCCGAAGCTCCTGATCGCGGACGAGCCGACCACCGCGCTCGACGTCACCATCCAGGCGCAGATCCTCGATCTGCTCGCGCGCGAGCAGCGCCGCCGCCACATGGCGATGATCATCATCACCCACGATCTCGGCGTGGTCGCCGGCCGCGCCGACGAGGTCGCGGTAATGTATGCCGGCCGGGTGGTGGAGCGCGCGCCGACGCAAGCCTTGTTCAAGCGCATGCACATGCCCTACACCGAGGCGCTGCTGGCGGCGATCCCGAAGCTCGAGACCGCGCCGCATACGCCGCTGCCGGCGATCTCGGGCCGTCCACCCGATCCGACGCGCCCGCTGAAGGGCTGCTCCTTCGCGCCGCGCTGCAGTTATGCCGGCGGGCGCTGTCATGAGGCCAAACCGGTCCTGACCAGCGCAGAGGTGTCGGGACATCTCTATGCCTGCTTCCATCCGATCCGGATGACGGAGGGGATCGAGGCATGATGCAGCTTGCCGCGCGCCCCGCGCCGCTTCTCAACGTCGACAATCTCGTGGTCGAATACGGCCTCGGCAACAAGATTGTTCATGCCGTTTCCGGTGTCAGCCTCCAGGTCGCGCGCGGCGAGACGCTTGGGCTGGTCGGCGAATCCGGCTGCGGCAAGTCGACGCTCGGGCGCGCGGTGCTGCAACTGCGCCGCGCCAAGTCCGGCCGCGTGATGTTCGACGGCGAGGACCTCACCGCGATGGAGGGCGAGGCGCTGCGCCGGATGCGCCGCCGCGTGCAGCTGATCTTCCAGGATCCGATTGCTTCGCTCAATCCGCGCCGGCGCATCGGCGACATCGTCGCCGAGCCGCTGATCATCGCCGGGATCAAGGATGCCGCCGAGCGCAAACGGCGCGTTCACGAGGTGCTCTCCGCGGTCGGGCTCGACCCCGATCTCGTGGCGAACCGCCTGCCGCACGAATTCTCCGGCGGCCAGTGCCAGCGCATCTGCATCGCGCGCTCGCTGGTGCTCAACCCGGAATTCATCGTCTGCGACGAGCCGGTGTCGGCCCTCGACGTCTCCATCCGCGCGCAGATCCTCAACCTGCTGGAGGAGATGAAGGCGCGCTTCGGCCTGACGCTGCTGTTCATCGCGCACGACCTCGCGGTGGTCAAAGCGGTCAGCGACCGCGTCGCGGTGATGTATCTCGGCCGGCTCTGCGAGGTCGCCCCCTCCGAGCAATTGTTCGCGCGGCCTGCGCATCCCTACACCGCGCTGCTGTTGCAGGCGATCCCGGTGCCGGATCCGGACGTGCGACCCGCCGAAAGTGTGGCGGCCGGCGAGCCACCATCGCCGATTGCGCCGCCATCCGGCTGCCGCTTCCGCACCCGCTGCCCGCGCGCGGATCAGCGTTGCAGCGCGGAGATACCGGAGTTGCGCCAGGTCGCACCCGGCCAGTTCGCGGCTTGCCATCATCCGCTGGCCTGAACTAAGACCGGTTTGTCTGGTCGCGCCGACCATGGCATGGTGGCACGACAACAAGAAGCATGCGGGAGGACGCCGATGAAGAGTTTCAAGGTTGCCGATTTCAAGGCGCCGCTGCAGGAGGTCGACGAGGCGACGCCGCAGCCCTCGGGCACGCAGGTGCTGATCAAGGTGAAGGCCGCCGGCGTCTGCCACAGCGACCTCCACATCTGGGAAGGCGGCTATGATCTCGGCCATGGACGCAAGCCGCTCTCGTTGAAGGACCGCGGCATCAACCTGCCGCTGACCATGGGCCACGAGACGGTCGGCGAGGTCCTCGCCTTCGGCCCCGACGTGAAGCCGACCGACCAGGGCGACCTGAAGGTCGGCGATGTCGGGCTGGTCTATCCCTGGATCGGCTGCGGCAAATGTGCCACGTGCCTCGCCGGTGACGAGAACATGTGCCTGACGCCGCGCTCGCTCGGGGTCTATTGCGACGGCGGCTATTCCGATCACATGCTGGTGCCGCATCCGCGCTACCTGCTCAATCTGAAGGGCCTCGATCCCGCGACGACGGCGCCCTATGCCTGCTCGGGCGTCACCACCTACAGCGCGCTGAAGAAGGTCGAGCAGCATTTCGACACGCCGATCGTGATGTTCGGCGCCGGCGGCCTCGGCCTGATGGCGTTGTCGCTGCTCAAGGCAATGGGCGGCAAGGGCGCGATCATGGTCGATATCGACGCGAGGAAGCGCGAGGCGGCGGAGAAGGCCGGTGCGCTTGCGACCGTCGATCCCAAGGCGCCTGACGCGCTGGAGCAGCTTGCCAAGAAGGCGGGCGGCCCTATCCGCGCCGTGATCGACCTCGTCGGCAACGCTGCTACGACGCAGCTCGGCTTCGACTGCCTGACCAAGGGCGGCAAGCTCGTCATCGTTGGCCTGTTCGGCGGCGGCGCGACCTGGGCGCTGCCGCTGATTCCGATCAAGGCGGTGACGATCCAGGGCAGCTATGTCGGCAATTTGCGCGAGACGCAGGAGCTGCTCGACCTCGTGCGGTCGAAGAAGGTGCCGCCGATCCCGGTGACGCAACAACCGCTCGCCAAGGCCAACGACGCCCTGCTGCAATTGCAGCAGGGCGCGGTGGTCGGGCGTACGGTGCTGACGCCGTAACGAACGCTCTCTCCCTCGTCATTGCGAGGAGCGAAGCGACGAAGCAATCCAGAATGTCTCCGTGGATGCAGTTCTGGATTGCTTCGCTTCGCTCGCAATGACGACTTGGTTGACACCTTCCTTGAGGCCTTAAATGTCCGCAAACAACGCCTTCCACATTGTCGTGCTCGCCGGTGACGGTATCGGCCCTGAAGTCATGGCGCCGGCGCTGGAGGTGCTGCGCAAGGTCGGCGAGAAGTCCGGCCTCGGCTTCCGCTTCACCGAGGCGCCGGCCGGCGCCAACCATTATCTCGCGACTGGCAAGTCGATGCCGGATAGCACCATCAAGCTCTGCGAGGAGGCGGACGCGATCCTGCTCGGGGCCTGCGGCCTGCCGTCGGTGCGCTACCCCGACAACACCGAGATCGCGCCGCAGATCGAGCTGCGCTTCATCTTCGATCTCTACGCCGGCGTGCGTCCGGCGCGTCTCATTCCGGGCGTGCCGAGCCCGATCGTCGGCGCGGACCAGCGCGGCATCGATCTCGTCGTGATCAGGGAGTCCACCGAAGGCCTGTTCGCCTCGATGGGCAAGGGCGTCGTCACCCATGAGGACGCGCGCGAGACCCTGGTGATCACGCGCAAAACCTCCGAGCGTCTGTTCGAGTTCTCGTTTCGCCTTGCCGAGCGGCGCAAGGCGCGCGGCAAGCCGGGGTCGCTTGCCTGTGTCGACAAGGCAAATGTGTTCAAGGCGTTCGCCTTCTTCCGCCGGATCTTCGACGAGGCCGCCAAACGTCATCCGGACGTGAAGACGGATCACCTCTATGTCGATGCCTGCTCGGCGATGCTGGTCAAGCGCCCCTGGGATTTCGACGTGATGGTGATGGAGAACATGTTCGGCGACATCGTCTCCGACATCACCGCGAGCCTGATCGGCGGCCTCGGCATGGCGCCGTCCGCCGACATCGGCGACAAATACGCGGTGTTCCAGCCCTGCCACGGCACGGCGCCCGACATCATGGGGCAGGGCAAGGCCAACCCGACCGGCATGATCCTGTCCGCCGCGATGATGCTGGATTGGCTCGCCGACAAGCACGGCGTCGAGAGTGCGGCGGAGGCCGGCCAGACAATCGAGCGTGCGGTGGACCAGGTCTATGCCGGCGGCATCAAGCCGATGGAATTTGGCGGCGGCAGCGGCACGGCGGACATCACGAAGGCGGTGCTGGGAGCGCTGTAGGGGCTGTGCTCCTCGCCTCTCTCCACGACGAAATTACTTCCCCCTAAACTGCGGCTTGCGCTTTTCCATGAAGGCCTGCCGGCCCTCGCGGAAATCCGCGCTGTCCATGCAGGCATTGCCGATCACCTTGATCGCCTCCATGTCGCGCCGGCTCTCGTCCTTCAGCACCTGCGCGATTGTGATCTTGGCCGCCTTGATCGCGAGCGGGGCGTTCTGCGCGATCGTCTCGGCCATCGCCATGGTCTCGCCCCAGAGCTCGCCTTGCGGAAACACGCGCTCGACGAGGCCGATGCGCAGCGCCTCGGCGGAATCGATGCGCATGCCCGTATACATCAGCAGCCGCGCCCAGGACGGCCCGACCAGCGACACCAGATGCCGCAGGCCGTCATAGCCATAGGCGATGCCGAGCTTGGCGGCGGGAATGCCGAACTGGCTTTCATGCGAGGCGAGGCGGATGTCGGCGAGCATGGCGACCTGCATGCCGCCGCCGAGGCAATAGCCGTCGATGCAGGCGATGGTCGGCTTGGGATAATCGGCGAGCAGCGCGCGCTGGGCGGCGCTGCGCTTGGCGTATTGCTCGGACGCCGCCGCATTGTGCCTCACCTTCTCGAACTGGCTGATGTCGGCACCCGAGACGAACGCCTTGCCGCCGGCGCCGCGCAGGATCACGACGCGCACCGTGTCGTCGTCGCGCAAGGCCGTCAGCGCCTCGCCAAATCCCTCCCACATCTCCAGCGACATCGCGTTGCGCTTGTCGGGATTGTTGAAGGTGATCACGCCGACGCCATCGGCCGTGTGCGTCAGAATCTTGCCGTCGGCGTAAGGTGTTCCGGTCGTGCTGATAACGTCTGGCATCGCGTGCTCGCTGCTCGGTGGCGAGGCGCAATGTGCGGCGCAGGCGCCGCCGCGGTCAACCGGCGCGGGAGAGCAGAGCCTGCATCCGCCTGTGCTGCGATTGCATGGCGCGCGGCCGGAAACTTCGAAGGAAGACCGGCAAGAAAAAGGGGCGGCCAGGCCGCCCCGAGACAGGCCGCGCGCAGTTGCGCGCAGACATCTTTCGGCCGATCTCGTGCAATCCGGCCGCGCCCCCCGGTGACGCGGCGGATTGAACGTCGGCCGCGAAGGCCGGACCGTCGACCGGCCTCAGCTCTCGTTCGCCGCGATCGATTCCATCAGCGAGACGAGCTGACGCTGCACCGTCTGGTCCTTGATCTTGCTGTAGGCGCGCAGCAGGCGGAGGCTGAAGGCCGAGTCGAGGAAGAGCAGGCTCTCGACTTCTCGGGCCTTGTTGTCGCCGTCGTAGAAGAAGGTCACGGGCACATCGAGGGCGGAGGCGATCTGCTGAAGCCGAGCCGCGCCGACGCGATTGACGCCCTTCTCGTATTTCTGCACCTGCTGGAAGCTGACGCCGAGCTTCTCGCCGAGCTCGGCCTGCGAGATCTTCATCTCGACGCGCCGCAGACGGATCCGCTTGCCAAGCTCGATGTCCGGCTTGCCCGCGCTGCGCTGCTTCATTCTTTTCGCCGCTGCTTTCATCTCTGTTTTCACCTTTGTTCTTCGGTTGAAAATCCCCCGAAGAGCTGGGTCAGGGGTTCGCCCATATACGAGTCCTTGAATTCATGCGGGTGCACGAACTCTTCCTTAAACCACGGGAAGCGGGCCGGATTGAAAGCGTCGATCAGCCAGTCAATCATGTGCCGCACGCGCGGGATACGGCCGCTACCGGGGTGGTAGGACAACCAGATATCCAGCGGCCGGTTCAGCTCGACCTCCAGTGGAATTAGTTTCCCGCCGAGCGCAATGGCGTAGCTCGGGAAGACGCCGATGCCGGCGCCGTTCGCGACCGCCCAATAATTGGCGCTGGAGACGTTCGTCTTCATGACCAGAAGGTCACGTTCCGACACGCCCGGGAAGAAGCTCTCGAAGGATTCCTTGGCGGCGAGCTGGTCGGCGAATTGCAGCACCAGACGATGCTTGATCAATTCCGCCGCCGAGCGCGGCGCGCCATGCTTTGCGATGTATTTCTCGGAGGCCCAGAACATCAGATGCATGCGGCCGAGCCGCACCAGCTTGATGTCCAGCGCCGAGGGACGAGACAGATGAATGGCGACGTCGGCCTCGTGGCGCGAGACGTCGGCCGAGCGCATCGCGCAATGCAGGTCCACCAGGATTTTCGGATAGGCCTGCTGGAATTCGACCAAGCGGGGGGCAAGCCAGAATGTGCCGAGCCCTTCGGTGACGGCCACGCGGACCTCGCCCGACAGCGCGTTGGCCATCGAATCGCTGGCGCGCAGCACGTCGAAGGTGGCCGCCTCCATGCGTTCGACAGCGGAGACTACCAAGGCGCCCTCATCGGTCAGATGGGTGCCGTGGACGTCGCGCGTGAATAACGTGGTGCCGGTCTGGCGTTCGAAATCGTCGATTCGGCGCCGCACGGCGTTGATCGACAGAGACAGGCGCTCGGCCGCCGAGCGAAAGCTTCCGCATCTGACGACTTCCAAGAATATGCGGGCGGCGTCCCAGTCGGAGAGGCCGCTGATATTTGTCTTTGGGCGTTCCTCCAGAGGAACGCCCCTTTCCGCCAAGGAGTGCATACAATTCCCTTTGGAACGCTAAACTGGCAGAATCTGGCGCAAACCACAACCACGACGGGTTGGGGAACGACGAGTTTTGAACGTCATCCTTACTACCTTAGGGCGGTATTTGGATGCTCCCATTGGCTGGGAATTCGGGCGAGGCTATCGGCTCGAGTGAGGGGTATGACGTGAGTTCCGTTGCGAGCCGCGAGATGGCTGCGGGAGTGCCGGCGCTGACTGCAATGAACGGTCTTGCGCAGGAGTCGGTGCTCTTCGCCGTTGCTGGATCAATCGCACCGCGTCAGGCGTTCGGTCCCGGAGCATTGCGGCGGTCGCCAAAGGCACCGCATGGCGATGCGAGCGGGAACCCGGTTCCACAGCAGAAACACACTGAAATCAGGTTCGAAGGCGCAGTCGCCTCGTGCTATCTATCGTCTTCCATGGGGGCCGAAGGGGGCGTGACGGATACGTCTCGCAGCCCGAGTTAACGGAAAGAACGCCGGTGTCGCATTCAGACGAACAGTTGCAGTCGGTGCTGGAAACGCTCGAGGAGTGCCGCAGGGTTCTCAATGCCTGCAACAGCCGCGAGTCGGCCGAGATGCTGTCCATCGTCATCCTCGACGTCAGGATGAAACTGAAAGGAATCGACAGTGCCGATCTCAAGGCGCTGTGCGACGAAATGCTGCGGAGCGCTGCCAGCGAGCCGCCGCCCCCTTCCAAGCAGACGCAGGACCAGCCCCGGCGTCCGCTGCTCCGCGTGGTGAAGTAGCCGCGCCGCCCAATCTCGCTTTCCGGCGAGGTTTGTGCGCGTCCCGATGCCGCATCTGTGATCACGGAGGGCATCGGGCGGAGCCCTGGCTTTGTGCGCCTCTGTTGCGCATTCTCCGGCATGGGCTACACCAGAGCCGGTTCGGCTCCGGGCCGGGCGCGTTCCCTGCGCGCCCTGACGGGGCCTGAGATGGCTCCGATTGCATCATGCAAAATGTTTCGATTCCGGCCGCACTGATTGCCGGCCTCGTCAGCTTCCTCTCGCCTTGCGTCCTGCCTCTGGTTCCGCCCTATCTGGTTTACCTCACGGGCGCCACGATCGAGCATGTCGAGAGCGACGAGCCGGTCGCGGCCTCCAAGCGCGCGATCATGATGTCGGCGCTCCTGTTCGTGCTCGGCTTCTCCACCATCTTCGTGGCGCTCGGCGCCAGCGCTTCGCTGATCGGCGGGCTGATCCGTGCCTGGTCAGCGGAGCTGTCGATCCTCGCCGGCATCGTCATCATCATCATGGGCCTGCACTTCCTCGGCCTGACGCGGATCGGCTTTCTGATGCGGGAAGGACGCCTGCCGATCCCCAAACCGGTCGGCCTGTGGGGCGCCTATATCATGGGCCTCGCATTCGCATTCGGCTGGACACCCTGCATCGGCCCGATCCTCGCCGCGATCCTCTCGGTCGCCGCGGCGGAAGCCACGGTGACGAGGGGCGCCGGCCTGCTCGCGGTCTATTCCGCGGGCCTCGGCATCCCATTCCTGATTGCCGCGCTGATGATCGAACAGTTCTCCGCGCTGTTCGCGCGCATGAAGGGCCACCTCGTCAACGTCGAGCGCGCCATGGGCGTCCTGATGGTGCTCACCGGCATCGGCTTTCTCACCGGCGCGGTCTCGAATGTGAGCATCTGGCTGCTGGAGACGTTTCCGGTGCTGCAGACGATCGGTTAGGGCGCGCGGTGACCGGGTTTTCACGGACGAAAAAGTAGAGGAACCGTTGAAATCGGTCAGGCATGCTGTCACGGAACGACGATTCCAAACCTTTCCGGTCCCGAGGCGTTGCATCGGGGGACAACTCGCATGGTGGAGATCACGTGACCAAGACACTGCGCTTAGAACCCCTGTCGGACAACGCGGCGTTGGTTGCCTGGCAATTTCTGGGGCAGCCGTTGCAGGAGTGGCCGAGCTGGGTTCAGTCGAATTGCTCGCTGCAGAAGGATGCCGACGGAAAATTCGAGCTTCGGCACGAGCGGCGCAGCGGCACACAGATCGTCTATCTTGGCGAGTGGCTGGTGAGAGATCTCGATGGCGGCGTGGACTTCTACACGGACGCTGAAATCTGGTCGCGGTTCGCTGCCAAGCGCTGACGCGCTGAGAGATTCAGCCAACGCGTCGATCGCGCCTTAGTCTTTCCTGCTCGTGCTCCGGACGATCAAAAGCCTGTGTCGTCGGTGGGGCAAAAGGCCTCGCGGCAGGGCCCATCCACAGAATGCAATCTGTGGTAATATTCTCTCGTACTGCACCCTGAGGGGCAATTCTTCAGAACGTATACTGAAACGAGTATTTTAGGCCAATCGACATCTTCGGCGCCCCTCTCCCCTACAGCATTTTAAGCAGGAGCAAGCGATGGGAACCGACGTGAATGTTCATCCCGGTCATGGCAAGGCCGGACGTCAACCGACGCGACAATTTCTGGATTCGCTTTCCGGACACGACGACCCGGGCATGTTTGGCCGGATGTTTCCGACCCTGGAGCCGCTGGCTGTCGACGACGGTCCGCTGCGCGAGCTCGCCGACGCGATGAAGGATCCCGCCCCCGGCGACGCCGCGGGAAACAACCTCAACGTCCCGGCGGGTTTCACCTATCTCGGCCAATTCGTCGATCATGACATCACGCTCGATCTGACCTCCTTCGGCGAGAAGGAAGCCGATCCGACGGCGGTCACGAATTTTCGCACGCCCGCACTCGATCTCGACAGCATCTATGGTCTCGGTCCCGACGGAAGCCGCCATCTGTACGCGCGCAATTCGGCCAGCGACAGCGGCAAGACACCGGGCCCCAAGCTGCTGATCGGCAAGACCGTCAACGTCGATGACATCACGGGCGATCATCGCAACGACCTGCCGCGCAATCCCGAGGGGTTCGCCCTGATCGGCGATCACCGCAACGACGAGAACCTTGTCGTCGCGCAAACCCATCTTGCGATGCTGAAGTTTCACAACAAGGTCTGCGATCAGCTCGCGGCGTCCGGCAAGCCGGCGGGCGAGATCTTCGAGGAAGCGCGCCGGATCGTGACCTGGCACTACCAATGGATGGTCCTGCACGATTTCGTGGAGCGGATCACCGAGAAGGGGATCGTCGCAAAGATCCTCGAGCAGGGTCGGCGCTTCTATCGGTTCAAGAAGATCCCCTACATGCCCGTCGAGTTTTCGGGGGCGGTCTATCGTCTCGGCCACAGCATGGTGCGCCAGGTCTATAGCCACAACCGGATCTTCACGCCCGGTGGCCTCGCGCCAGCGACCCTGGACCTGCTGTTCAGGTTCACCGGGCTGTCGGGCGGCATCATCGGCGATCTGGCACCAAACCCGATTCAGCCACCGCTCCCGCTTCCGGTGCTTTCGAGCAACTGGATCATCGACTGGCGGCGCTACTATAAGCTGTTGCCGAACAATCCTGCGGGCGTGGGCTTCAATCCCTCCCGCAAGATCGACCCGTTCATCGTGCCGCAACTCCATACCCTGCCTGGTGACGGCGGCAGCCTGCCGTTCCGCAACCTCAAGCGCGGCGTGTTGCTGGGATTGCCATCAGGGCAGGACGTCGCCAAGGCCATGAAGATCAAGAATCCGCTGACGCCGGAAGAAATCTCGAAGGGGAGCGACGGCGCCGTGGCGAAAAAGCATGGCCTGCACCAAAACACCCCGCTCTGGTACTACATCCTCAAGGAGGCGGAGCAGCGGGGCGGCGGCGAAAGGCTCGGCCCGGTCGGCGCGACCCTGCTTGCCGAAGTCTTCGTCGGCCTCGTCCATGGCGACCACCAGTCGTATCTCTGGCTCAAGGGCAAGAGCTGGAAGCCGACGCTGCCGTCGCAAGTGCCGGGCGAATTCACGATGGCCGACCTGCTGCGTTTCGTCGGGGATATCAGCCCGATCGATGGCGTCTCAACCGTCTAGACCAGACGCCGCCGGCGTTGCAGACGATGGGCCGGACCGGCGTGCATGGCGCGCCGGTCTGGACGTTTGCAACAATGCTCAGGGCTTGAACACGTAGCCCGGCGTGATCGCCGCCGTCTCCGGGATGGGCGGCAAGTCGGCGAACAGCTCAGGACGGTCTTTCATGACCTTGAGAATGTGCTTCGGCTCAATATGCGCATTGACGTCGAAGGTCGATTTGAGGATGCCGAGCCGGGTGAGCCGGTCCTGGGCGCTCCACAGCGCGCGGTAGTTGTTCGCCGACAGCCGGCGGTCCGCCTGCTGGATGTTGAACTGCATCGCGGCCTCCGCGACCTCCTGCTTCAGGCCTGGAATCCAGCGCGTCGCGACTTGTGCCGCCAGCTTCGGGTTCTTGCGCATCCATTGGTCGGCCTCGGAGACGGCGGCGAGGAATTTCTCGATGGTCTCGCCGTTGGCCTGCACCCATGGGCGCAGCGCGACGTTGAAGCCGATATAGGAGATCACGTCGCCGCCCCGGATGATCTCGACGGCGCCCGGCACGTCCTTGCCCGCGACGATTGGCCAGGGGTCCCAGCCCGAGAACGCGTCGATGCCCTTGGCGAGCAGGGCGACGGTCATGTCCGGGGGCGGGGTGTTGACCAATGTTACGTCGTCGGGTTTCAGTCCGGCCTTCTCCAGCGTCGCTAGGATGTAGAGATGGTTGATCGTGCCGAACGACGCCGCGATCTTCTTGCCCTTCAACGTCGACAGGTCGCCCTTGACGATGCCCGAGCCTTCGCGCGCGATGATCGCCATCGTGGCATCGGAGCCGGCCTTGGTGGCGTTGCCGCTGTAATTGCCCAGCGCGACGAGGTCCATGCCGCGCAGCACCGCGCCGATCATGGGTACGCCGACCTGCACGATCTCGCTCTCGCCGGCCTGCAACGCGTTCAGCGCGTCGACACCGGTGGCGTAGGGGCGTGCGATCGTGACGTCGAGCCCGTACTTCTCGAAGAAGCCGCGCTCGAGCGCGATGGGCAGGCCAATCTGGTCGATGCCAGTGACCATGCCGGCCTTGAGTTTCGTCAGGGTTTGGGCGCTTGCCGGCACCATGCCGGCGAGAAGCGCCAATCCAAGCAGCAAGAGTCGTTTCATAGTCTCAGCCTCCCTCTTTTATCGGCCCCACCGCCGTCACCCAATAGGGCCGGGCCACGGCATTGAGGTCCGTTCTTTTGACACCGCGCAGCTCGATCGAATGCTCGTCCGTGCCCGAGACGCGTCCGTATTGCTGGAAGGCGAGCACGTGGAAACGCTCCGGCGTGAACGGCAGCTCGATCTGCACGTTCACCTTTTCCGACGTGCCCGTGAGCTGCGGCGAGATCTTTCCGGGCGCTGTGATCGTCAGCCAGAGCTGAAACAGTGCCCATGCGGCCACCGCGCCGAGAACGACACGGCTCTTGGGCGAGCGAAGAACGTCGGCGGCGATGCTCATGCTGCGCGCACCATCTGCAGCACGCGCGCCGAAAGCTGCTTGAACTGGTCGTCCCGGACGAGATCGTCCCAGATGCGGGGGCGCGGAAGGTCGACCGCGACCTGGTCGAGCACGCGTCCCTTCGACAGCACGACGACGCGGTTGGCGAGAAATACCGCTTCCGCCACGTCATGGGTGATGAAGATCACCGTCGGCTTGCGCTCCTGCCAGATGCGGGTCAGTTCCTCCTGGAGCGTCATGCGCGTCTGCGCGTCGACGCTGGCGAACGGCTCGTCCATCAAGAGGACGTCGGGGTTGTTGGCGAGTGCGCGCACCACGCCGACGCGCTGCTGCATGCCCCCGGAGAGCTCGTTGGGATAGCGGTGCGCCGCATGCGAGAGCCCGGCAAGCGCGAGATATTCATGCGCGATGCGGTCGCGCTCGGCCTTCGGCACGCCGCGCATCTTCGGCCCGAAGCCGACATTGTCGAGCACGGTCTTCCAGGGAAACAGCGCGAACGACTGGAACACGACGCCGCGCTCGGGGCCGGGCCCGTGCACCGGCTTGCCGTCGAGCAGGATGTCCCCCTTCGAATAGGGAATGAAGCCGGCGATCATGTTCAGGATCGTCGTCTTGCCGCAGCCGGAGGGGCCGACCACCGAGATGAACTCGCCGGGCTCGACGTCGAGTGAGACGTCGTGGACGGCGGTGACATGCGCGCCTGCATAAGGGTCGAAATAGGTCTTGCCGAGATTGCGCAGCGAGAGTGTCTTCATGATGTCACCAATCCCCAACGCTGGCCGGTCGCACGCTCGAGCGGGGCGAGAATCCAGGCGTCCACGATGTACCAGAGCAGTCCGAGAATGATCATGCCGAGGATGATCTCGACGGTCGACCCGGCGCGGCGCGCATCGAACATCATGAAGCCGATGCCCGACGTGCCGACGATCATCTCGACCGCGATCAGCGCGCGCCAGCCGTAGCCGAGTCCGTTGCGAAGGCCGGTGATGATGTTGGGCAGCGCGCCCGGCAGCGTCACCTCCCAGAGCACGCGCGCCCGCGAAGCCCCGAGGCTCAAGGCGGCGCGTGACAGATCGCGCGGTACCGATTCGACGCCGAGCACGGTGTTGAGCACGACGGGGAACAGCACGGTGTAGACGATGACGAAGGTCATGGTCGTCAGACCGAAGCCGAACCAGATCAGAAGGATCGGCAGCCAGGCGATGTCGCCGATGGCCTGGAAGAACAGCAGCACCGGCCAGCAGATGCGATGCGCCCAGCGGCTGGTGCCGATCAGGATGCCCAAGGGTATGCCGAGCGCCATGCCGACCGCGGCGCCGGTCGCGAGCCGGATCAGGCTGTCCTGGAGATAGTCGGGCAAGATGCCCTTGTAGGTCAGCGTGAAGAATGCGCGGATGACGTCGGCCGGGCCGGGGAAGAACGCGCGTGGAAACAGCCCGGCCTCGCTGACCGCGGTCCACAGCGCCAGCACCGGGATGAAGGGAATGATCGCGGCGATGCCCGGCCAGCGCCGGGTCAGGCGGGCATAGCCGGCCCAGATTTGCAGCAGGACGTTCATGCGCGCCTCACCATGCCCCAGCGCTCGATGGTCGCGCGCTCGAGCGGGACCAGCAGCAAACGGTCGATCAGAAGCCAGAGCACGCCGATCACGATCATGCCGAACACGATCACCTCGGTGCGGTAGAAATCGCGCGCGACGAACAGCATGTAGCCGAGCCCGACATTGGTCGCGATCATCTCCGCGGCGATCAGGCCGCGCCAGGCAAAGCCCAGGCCGGTGCGAATGCCGGTGACGATATTGGGCAGCGCGCCCGGCAGCAGAACTTCGGTCAGCAGCGCCCAGCGGCCGGCGCCGAGCGAGGCGGCAGCGTTGCGCAGCGTGTGCGGGATGGTCCTGACACCGAGAAGCGTGTTGTAGGCGACGACGAAGAATACGGCGTTGAAGATCACGAAGACGATCGCGCCGAAACCGTAACCGAACCACAGCGTCGCGATCGGGATCCAGGCAATGCCGGCGAGCACCGAGAAGAACCGGAACAGCGGCGTGAGAAAGGCCGCGACCGTCGGGCTGACGCCCATGGCGATGCCGAGCGGCACCGCCGTGGCGATGCCCATCAGTGTCCCCAGGCCGACGCGCAAAAGGCTGGCGCCGACATGCGCGAACAACGTGCCGTCCCGGATCGAGTCAAGCGCGGCGGTGCCGACCGCGCCGACCGAGGGAAACACGCGCGGATTGACGTTGAACAGCGGGATCACGGCGGCCCAGACCGCGACCAGCGCAAGCAGCGGCGCGACGAACATTGCAGCGCCGGCCAGCGAGTTGACGCTGCGCATCAGCCGCGACGATCGGCCTTTCAGACTGCCCGTCAGCTGCATTTGACCTCCCTGACGCTCAGCTATGCCTGTACCGGCATTTCCCACTGATCATTGCTGGTATCGTAGCTGCGTCTCGCGCAATCGCATATCTGTATCGGTTGCGACCCTCCTCGCGATCCGCGCGGAGCGGGGATCCGGGCCGAGCCCCCTCATGTCACGGTGCATGGCGCTTTCTCTTGCGGTTGAGGCTCGGCTTCCTGACGGCGCGCAGGGTCGATCCGTCCGCTTTGCGAGCCGCCGCGGCGATAATGGTCTTTCGGTTCGACAGCTTCGATCGGGTGTAGCCCAGCAGCCGTTCCATCGCGGCGCGCGCCTTCTCCGGGTTGCCGCTCTCGATGGCCCGCGCCGCTATGACGTGGTTCGGCAGATTGTCCTTGAACCAGCCGCCGGGGCCGCCGACGGCAACGGTGAAGACGGTGCCCAGAATGGTATCGATCGCGCCGCGAAAGCCCTGGAGGACCGGATTGTGGGTCGCGTCCAGGATGGCGAGATGGAAAGCCTTGTCGGCAGCGAGGGCGCTGGCCTGATCCTTTGCAGTCTGCATCGCCGCCAGGGCCGTGTCGATCCGCCAGCGGTCGTTCTTTGTTGCACGCTCGGCCGCAAGTGCTGCGGCAGCGGGCTCGATGATCGAGCGCACCTCCTGGATTGCCAGCAGAAGGTCCCGATCCGGCTCGTCCTGACCGACCAGCCAGCTTAGCACGTCGCGGTCGAGCAGGCTCCATTCGTGGCGCGGCAGCACGTGCGTGCCGTGGCGCGGCCGCACGCTGACCAGACCTTTGGCGGCGAGCGTCTTGATGGCTTCGCGCACCACGCCGCGCCCGACTCCGAAGCGGGCTTCGAGCTCAGGCTCCGGCGGCAGGGCTGTCCCGACCGGAATGAGATCCTGCGCGATCTCCCGGCCGAGCGTCGTCAGCACAGCGCGAATGCGGCCGGGCTTGATCGGCTTGTCGACGGGGCTCGGGTGCGCTCTTGCCACTCGTACGTTTCTCCCGTCCGGCCTGTCGCGGCTGGTTCGTTTGTATTTGGCTGCCACGCCCCGGCAGCTGCAATCATCGGATGTTTAACATCGGATGAATGGATGAGGGCAAGCGCAATTGTCGCAGCACACCCCGTGTTGCGTTGCGATATGCGCGTGGACCGCGGATCAAAGCGTCTCCTCCAGCGTGCAGGTCACAGTGCAGACGACGCCGCGCGGCAGGGGCAAGCCCCCGTGATCCGCTGCACCTCGGCATCGAGCACCATGCGCATGCTACGCACCGCTCCAGCAAACGGCGCGCAGCCTCGCTGCGATCCTGATGGTAGTTGTAGCAGGCAAGGCCCACCGCGAAAACGATCAGCGGTAGCGTCGTTCCGGCGACAAGGAGGCGAGCCGAACGGGCAAGGTAAGCTTTGGCGAACGCAGGCGTCCCGGTTCCAGCGCGGCAGCACCGGACAATGATTTTGAAGAGACCATAGGCGCAGGAATTGTGCTGCGCCACGAATTTTCGCTGTCCGTCCAGCGCGCTCCTGATCGCCGGAGACCTCGCGCCTCCGCCGCATACCGAAGCGGCGAGTTGCAGTGCAGCAGGCGCTTACGTGCAGTCCTGCGACGAAGGGGTAGCTCCAGCCCACGCGAAATGACTTCCGTCCCGCCGAGGTTTTTCATACGCTTGCCTCTCGCAAGCCGCATAACGGCTGCGCTCACGGCCCGGCGACAGGGCCGGAGCATCAAAGGGAGGGGAGACGATGAAGCGAAGGTCATTTCTCGCAGGTATCGGTGCAACCACTGCGGCAGCTGCCATCGGCATGCCGTCGATCCTGAGGGCGCAAGCCCCGATCACGCTGAACGGTGCCGTGCAGTTTAATGACGACCATGCCTTCAATCGGGCCCTGCTGCGGTTCGAGGAGCTGGTGAAGAAATATTACGGCAAGCCCGTGAACTTCACCCTGCACAGGAACTCCTCGCTCGGTCTCGAGAAGCAGTATTTCGAGTACATGTCGCAGGGCAAGGCGGTCGATTACGGCATCGTCTCGCCGGCTCACATGTCGACCTTCGCCAAGGCCGCCCCGTTCATCGATGCGCCCTTCGTGTTCAAGGGCATCGAGCACATGAACAAGGTGGTCGAGGCCAATATCCTGGCGCCGGTCGCCGACGAGGTCGCGGCCAAGGCGGACGTGGTTCTGATCGGTTATGCCGGCGGCGGCATCCGCAACATCTTCGCCAACAAGCCGCTGAAGAACCTCGCCGATCTCAAAGGCCTCAAGGTGCGCGTGCAGGGCGCGCCGATCTGGTCGAAGACCTTTGCGGCCGTCGGCATGAGCCCGACCGTGATCGCCTATAACGAAGTCTACAACGCGATCCAGAACGGGGTGATATCAGCCGGCGAGAACGAAGCGGCCGGCGTCGAGGCGATGAAATTCTACGAAGTCGCGCCGCATCTCAACCTGACCCAGCACGCCGTGTCGATCCGGCCGATCTGCTTTTCCGTCAAGACGCTCAAGACCCTGCCGAAGGATCTGCAGGACGCGATCATGAAGGCGGGCAAGGAGGCCGGCGATTACGGCCGCCAGCTCGAGTCCAGCGAAGAGGTCGTCAAACTCGACACGCTGGAGAAGGCCGGCAAGCTCAAGCGCGTTCCGTTCGAGGAGCGGGACGCCATGAAGAAGCTCGCCGACCCCGTGATGGCCACCTACGCCAAGGAGATTGGCGCGGAGGGCATTTTCGAGAAGATCAACGTCGTCTGAGGCCGCCCTGTCCGCCGACAGCATTCCGGGCAGGCCCCGCTTCCTGCCCGGACGTGGCGGATGAGCGCCGTACGGAGCTCCAATGTCCGAAATGCACGTCCCGTCCACACCGTCGCTGTGGCGTCGCGTCACCGCGGCCTATGCGAAATTGCTGGAATTCCTGCTCGCCGCCTGCGTCGGCATCCTGGTCATCCCCGTCACGTTGCAGATCGTCTCACGCTACACGCCGTTCATTCCTTCCTACATCTGGACGGAGGAGATGGCGCGGTTCCTGTTCGTCTGGACGATCATGATCGGCGCCATGGTGGGCATCCGGGAAGCGCAGCATTTCGAGGTCGACGTGTGGCCCGATCTGTCGCGGCGGTCGGAGGCCGCGGTGCGGATCCTCGCGCGGCTGGGCGTGCTGGCACTGGCCCTCGTGTTCGTGTTGGCCGGAATCGAATTCACACGCTTCGCCTGGAACAGGACGTCGGAGCTGGCCGATCTGCCGCTCTGGCTGATCCACATCGCCTGGCCGGTGGCCGGCGTGACCTGGATCGTTTTTGCGGGCGAACAGATCCTTGATGAGATGCGCGTTCTGGTCGGGGCACAGAGATGAGCGGCAGCGTACTTTCTGCCGGACAGGCCGCCATGGTGCTGTTCGGGGTCTTCATCGGCCTGCTCATCATGCGCGTGCCGGTCGCCTTCGCGCTCGGCCTTGCCTGCGTGCCGATCCTTCTGATCGAGCCGCGCCTGTCGCTGATGACGCTCGCGCAAGAGACCTTCAACGCCTACAATTCCTTCATCCTGCTCGCGGTGCCTTTCTTCCTCCTGACGGCGAACCTGATGAGCATCGGCGGCATCACCGACCGCCTGGTGGCGCTGTCGCGCTCGATGGTCGGGCACTGGCCGGGATCTCTGGCGCAGATCAACGTCGTGCTGTCGGTGTTCTTTGCCGGCATCTCCGGCTCCTCGACGGCCGATGCCGCCAGCCAGTCCAAGATCTTCATCGATGCGCAGAACAAGGAGGGCTACGACCTCTCGTTCTCCATCGCCATCACCGCGGTGTCGGCGGTGCTTGCCGTCATCATTCCGCCGTCGATCCTGATGATCGTGTGGGGTGGGCTGATCTCGACCTCGATCGCGGCGATGTATCTGGCCGGCATCGTGCCGGGCCTTTTGATCGCGGGCGCGCAGATGGTGACGGTGCACATCTATGCCGTGCGCCGCGGCTACCCCACCTATCCAAAATCGACCTGGGTCGAGATGGGATCCGCTATCTGGCGGTCGATCCCGGCGCTGATGACGCCGTTCATCATCGTCGGCGGCATTCTGCTCGGCTGGTTCACCGCGACCGAGTCCGCCTGCGTCGCCGTGCTCTATTCCGTGGTGCTCTCCGCGTTCTTCTACCGCGAGACGGGCTTGCGGGAATTGTACAAGGCCTTGCTCGACACCGGGCGCCTCGCCGGAGTTGCCTTGTTCTGCGTGGGCACAGCGAGCGCGTTCGGCTGGTTGCTGGCCTATTACAAGATCCCGCAGGAGCTGCTGGCCAACGTCTCGACCTGGGGCATGGGTACGGTTACGGCGGGCTTCTTCATCGCCTTCTGCTTTCTGGTGGTGGGCTGCTTTCTCGACGCCATCCCCGCGATCATCATCGTCGGCACCGTGCTGGAGCCGCTCGCCAGGTCCGTCGATCTGCATCCGGTCCAGTTCGCGATCATCTCCATCGTCTCGCTGGCCTTCGGACTGGTGACGCCCCCCTACGGCCTCTGTCTGATGATCGCCTGTTCGATCGCGGGCGTGCGGCTGCGCTATGCCCTGAAGGACACGGTGATCATGCTGATCCCAATGCTGCTCGTGCTGGCGGCGGTCATCATTTGGCCCAGCGTGTCGCTGTTCCTGCCGCGCCTGATCGTGCCGGAAATGCTCAAGTGAGGGGCGATGGCGTGATCCCGCGGCCGACGGCCGCGGGGTCGTCGCGGTGGGCTACAGATTGCTTTCAGTGATCGCGGCGTAGACCATGCTGCGCAGCTCGCGGCGGATTGGATAGGCGCTCGACGGCAGCACCTGCGTCATGAAGATCGCGATCAGGTCCTCGGCCGGATCGATCCAGAACGAGGTCGTGGCGGCGCCGCCCCAATTAAATTCGCCGGGGCTGCCGGCGATCAATGTCTCGGCCGGGCGCATGGTGACGGCGAAGCCGAGACCGAAGCCGATGCCGTTATAAGTCGCTTCCGAGAACAACGAGCGCGAGACTTCCGGCAGCGCACGGCCGCCCGGAATGTGGTTGGTCGTCATCAGCGCCAGCGTCTTCGGCCCGATCAGCCTGACGCCGCCGAGCTCGCCGCCATTGAGCAGCGCACGGCAGAAGGTCAGATAGTCGGCGACGGTCGAGCACAGCCCGCCGCCGCCGGAGATGAACGAGGGCGGCGACAGGAACGAGCTCGTTGCCGGGTCGTCCTGAAGCGTCAGGCCTTCGCGTCGCTGGCCCGCATGGAAGGTCATGCCGCCGCCGGGATCGGCGGAATAGCAGGCGGCGAAGCGATGCGCCTTCGAGGCCGGGACGTGGAAGTCGGTGTCGGTCATGCCAAGCGGATCGAGGATGCGCTGTTTCAAGAACTGCTCGAACGGCATGCCGGAGATCTTGCCAATGAGATAGCCGATCACGTCGGTCGCAACGGAGTAATTCCAGGACTCGCCCGGCGAAAACTCCAGCGGGATCTTGGCCAGGCCCTCGACCATGGTCTGGAGTGTGCCTGACTTCTCGACCTCGCCGATCTTCTCGCTGCGATAGGCGGCATCGACGTTGGAGCGTTGCTGGAAGCCATAGGTGAGGCCGGAGGTGTGGCGCAGGAGGTCGACGATCAGCATCGGCCGCGACGGCGGCCGGGTCAGGAAGGCCGGGTAGGTGCCGGCGACGAACACGCCGAGGTCCTTCCACTCCGGAATGTATTTGGCGACGGGCTCGTCGATGGCGACGAGGCCTTCCTCGACCAGCATCATGAAGGCGACGCTGGTGAGCGGCTTGGTCATGGAATAGATGCGATAGATCGTGTCGTCCTTCACCGGCACCTTGCGCTCGACATCGGCAAAGCCCTGCACCGAGCTGTGCGCGACCTTGCCGCGGCGGTAGACCAGAAGATGCGTGCCCGGGAAACGGCCGGCATCGATGTACCGGCGCTTGAGATGCGCATCGACACGGTCGAGCGCGGCCTTGGACATGCCGACGGATTCGGGCGAGGCGGGGGTGGGGGCGAGCATCAGTTCCTCCGGGGCGTTTTGTCGGAAAGTTGATACCGAAATGACGGCCGCATTCCAAGCCGGTTGCGCTTAACGAGGCCGGCCCGGCTGGTGTAGACTCGGGCTCGGAACGCAAGGAGCCCGCCGGGGGCCAACGAGAAGAACGCGAGGGCAAACGCACCATGACTCAGTTCACCGAGACCGAACTCACCGAAGCCGTCGTCAGGAGCTTCGACCACACGCCCGATACGCGCGCGAAATTTCTGCTGCAGGAATTGGTGAGGTCGCTGCACGATTACGTGAGCAAGACCGGTCTCACCTTCGCGGAATGGGAATATGCCATCGGTTTCCTGACCCGGACCGGGCAGAAATGCACCGACACCCGCCAGGAATTCATCCTCTTGTCCGACGTGCTCGGCGTCTCCATGTTGGTCGACGCCGTCAATCACAGGGATCGCGACGGTGCCACGGAGACCACGGTGCTCGGCCCGTTCTATGTCGGCGAGCACAAGGTGACTGCGCACGGCACCGACATCTCGCCGAACAACCAGACCGGCGAGCGGATGTTCGTGCAGAGCCGCGTCACCGATCTCGAGGGCAAGCCGCTCGCCGGCGTTCCCGTCGACGTCTGGCACGCCGATGATGACGGCTTCTACGATTCCCAGAAGCCGAACTACGATGAGGTCGGCGCCTCGGCGCGGGCGCGCTTCATCACCGATGACGATGGCCGCTTCTTCTTCCGCACCATCCTGCCGTGCAGTTATCCGATCCCGACCGATGGTCCGGTCGGCGAGATGATCGTGCAGACCGGCCGCCACCCGATGCGCCCGGCGCACGTGCACTTCCTGGTCAATGCCAAAGGCTATGAGCCGCTGATCACGCACGTCTTCATGGACGGTGACAAATATCTCGACTCCGACGTGGTGTTCGGCGTGAAGGACGACCTCGTCGCCAAGGTCGAGCCGCGCAATGATCCCACAATGCCCGACGGCACCAAGGCGAACGGGCAGTGGCATTTGATGACTTACGAATTCCACCTCAAGCCGGGCGGCGGCATGGCGCCGAAGCCGCTCGGGGTGAAGGCGACCGAGCCGGCGTGAGGATGCGAAATCTCAGTCATCCCCCGATATAGGCTGCCAACTCGTCGGGCGTACCCTTTGGAAAGGCGTCTTTCAGATAATCGAGGAAAGCGGAGACGCGCGCACTGAGCAATCGCCGCGAGGGATAGAGCGTCCACAGGGCGATGTCGGCTCCCTCGACGTCGCCCCAGCGAACGAGCGTGCCGGCGGCAAGATCGTGGCTGACGAGCGACAGTGGCAGCCTTGCGGCACCGATACCGGCTCTCACGGCATCGCGAACCATCATCAGGGATGACAGTCGAAGCACGGGATCGATCGCGATGCGCGATGGGCCGCTTGGCCGTCTGATGTCCCAAACCGCAGCTTTGTCATCGCCGCGCGCGATGGCCGGAACGGCGAGGTTTCCTCTCGGGTGCTTCAGAGCGGGGCTGGCGACGACCAGCATTCGGTCGCGCAAGAAGATGCGGCCGACCAGGCTTTCATCCGGATCGGGATTGACCCGGATCACGAGATCAAAGCCTTCCTCGATCATGTCGACGTAGCGGTCATCGGTCGTAACTTCGAGGCGGACTTGCGGATGCCGAAGGGCGAAGCCGGCCGCGAGACGGCCCATCGCGGTTTGCGAGAAGAGCAGGGGTGCGCTGATCCGCAACCTGCCCTTTGGCTTGTCCCCGCCCGAGGCGATCGCGGCCGCGGTCTCGTCGAGCTCGGTGAGGAGTGCGCCCGTCCGCTCATAGAGCGCGCGCCCTTCCTGGGTGAGCTTGAGCGTGCGCCCGCCGCGCTCGAACAGACGCAGATCAAGACTGCTCTCCAGTTCGGACACACGTCGAGACAAGGTCGCTTTCGGACGCCCCGCTGCTCGCGCGGCCTTTCCGAACCCTCCGTGACGGGCGACGAGATTGAAATCGGCGAGCGCAAGCAAATCCATCTGTTCCACCAATGAGACGGTCTGTCCAAATATAACGCCTATCGGCTCGCATGTGGATCATTAGTTTCCGGGTGTCTTCCAATACCCAACCGGAGTGATCCCATGACCATCCTCGTTACCGGCGCCACCGGCACCATCGGCCGCAACGTCGTCGAGCAACTCGTCAAGCGCGGCGCCGATGTGCGCGCACTCGTCCGAAATCCCGAGAAGGCCAACCTTCCGGCAGGTGTTGCCGTCGCCCAGGGCGACTTGCTGGACGTCGATTCCGTGCGCACTGCGTTTTCGGGCGTCTCGACGTTGTTCCTGCTCAACGCCGTGGTGCCGGACGAATTCACTCAGGCGCTGACTGCGCTCAACCTTGCCCGCGAAGCCGGCATCGAGCGGTTCGTCTATCTGTCGGTCATTCACAGCGACCTCTACGTGAATGTGCCGCACTTCGCCGGCAAGTTCGGGGTCGAGCGCATGATCGAGCAGATGGGCTTCAAGGCGACCATCCTGCGGCCCGCCTATTTCATGAACAACGAGCTCATGATCAAGGATGCCGTGACCGGATATGGCGTCTACCCGATGCCGATCGGCAGCAAGGGGCTTGCGATGATCGACGCGCGCGACATCGGCGAGATCGCTGCGATCGAACTGATCCGCCGCGAGACATCCGCAGCGCCGCTTCCGCTCGAACGCATCAATCTTGTTGGCCCTGAGACACTCACTGGCGCGAAGGCCGCCGCGATCTGGTCGGAGGTGCTCGGCCGCGCGATCGCCTACGGCGGAAACGACACCGCGGGGTTCGAGAAGAACCTCAGGCAGTTCATGCCGCCCTGGATGGCTTTCGACATGCGGGTGATGGGCGAGCGCTTCCTCACCGAGGGAATGATCCCTGAGCCCGGCGACGTCGAGCGTCTGACCGGCATGCTGGGCCGTCCCTTGCGCTCCTATCGCGACTTCGTCGCCGAGATCGCGGCCCCCGTTTGAGGCTTGCCAGAGCAGAAGCGCAGGCGGGCTGGCTGCGCCGCTCGCTATCGATCATGTAGCGAGCGGCAATCTTGATCAGCGCGCATGCAGCAAGGCCAGCAGCACGACGACGGCGCAGGCGAGCGCCGCCGTTGTCAGCTTCCAGAACATCAGCGGGCTGCGCTCCAGGAGCGGTGTGATGCGCGTGTCGAGATAGGCCGGGTTGGGCGTGCGAAGCTCGAAGATGAATTCCGAGAGATCCTCGTGCCGCTTGTAGGGATCGGGATGGAGCGCGCGCCGGAGCGCGCCGTCGACCCAGGCGGGGACGTTGCGGTCATCGTCGGCGGCGCGATATTTAAGCTTTCGCACATCCGCCTTGCGCCGGATTTTGGCGATTTGGGTGCCGTAGGGCAGCTTTCCCGTCAGCATCTGGTAGCAGATCACGGCCAGTGAAAACATGTCGGAGCGCGGCGAGCCGCCTTGCCCCAGGAAATATTCCGGCGCCGTGTACTGGACGGTGCCCAGGATTTCGTCGGCCTCCCCTGGCGGCGCCGCCTCGGCCACACCGGCGACCCTGACCGATCCGAAGTCGATGATCTTGGCGGTGCCGGTCTTGTCGATCAGGATGTTGTCGGGCCTGAGGTCTTGATGCAGCATCTCCATGCGATGGAAGGCGCGCAGGCCCGCGGCGATCTGCTCGATGAGGCCGCGCACGGTTTCGAGATCGGGCCGCGGATTGTCGGTCATCCACTGCTTCAAGGTCTGCCCCTCGACGAACTCGGTCGCGACGTAGAGATAGCCGCGTCGCCGCGACTGCGACAGCGGCTTGAGCACATGCGGGCTGTCGATCCGGCGCGCGATCCATTCTTCCATCAGGAAGCGCTTGAGATAGGCGGCGTTGTCGCGTAGGTCGACCGACGGCAGCTTGAGCGCGACCGGCTGCTCGGTCTCGGTGTCGACGGCGAGGTAGATATGGCTGCGGCTGCTGCCGTGGATCTCGCGGACGATCCGGTAGCCGTCGAAGATCGCCCGCGGCTCCGGCAGCGTCGGCAGCGGCAATTCCGAGCTCTGATTGAAGATGCCGGCCGGATCGCGCTGCGGCACCGCATCGATCCGCAGGATCTGCACGGTGATGTTGTCGTCGCTGCCGCGCCGATAGGCTTCCTCCACAATCGCCTTCGCCGCCCCGTCCAGCTCGGCTGCATGCTCGCTTAGCGCGCTCGTGATGAAACGGGCGTCGACGAATTCATAGGCGCCATCGGTCGCCAGCAGGAAGGTGTCGCCGGCCTCGATTTCGATCGCCTGATAGTCGATCTCGAGCTGCGGATTAATACCGAGCGCGCGGCCGAGATAGGTCTGCTCGGACGAGACGATGATGCGGTGATCGTCGGTCAGTTGCTCCAGCGCCTTGCCGGCGACGCGATAGACGCGGCAATCGCCGACATGGAAGATGTGCGCGGTGGTTGCCTTGATGACCATGGCGCTGAGCGTGCAGACATAGCCCTTGTCGCGGTCATAGGCATATTGGCTCTTGCGCGTCTGCGCATGCAGCCAGGAATTGGTCGCCTCCAGCACGCGGCGGGCGGAGGTCTTCACCGTCCACGACTCCGACGTGCAGTAATAGTCCATCAGGAAGCTCTTGACCGCCGACTCGCTGGCGATCTGGCTTACCGTGCTCGAGGAAATTCCGTCGGCGAGAACGGCCGCGATGCCCTTCAGGCTGAGCAGCGGCTCTTCCGGAATCAGGACGCCGTGAAAGTCCTGGTTGATGGGCTTGCGACCCTTGTCGGAATGCTGGCCGACCGAGATCTGGAGTCCGCGGGGCATCGTCATCACCGGGAGAGGGGAGCCTCACCGTGCTTGGGCGAGGCTCCCCTGTCGATACTTATTCGATCAGGCCGCGACGCGGGGCTTCGCGGGCTTCTCCGCCTGTCGCTTCGGCAGGGTCATGACGTGGGTGGCATAGAGGGTCATGCCGGTGAAGGCGAGGCCGCCGACGAGGTTGCCGAGCACGGTCGGGATCTCGTTCCAGATCAGATAATCCATGATCGAGAACTTCGCGCCGAGCAGCAGGCCCGACGGGAACAGGAACATGTTCACGACGGAATGCTCGAACACCATGTAGAAGAACACCAGGATCGGCATCCACATCGCGATGACCTTGCCGGGGACGGAAGTCGAGATCATGGCGCCGACGACGCCGGTCGAGACCATCCAGTTGCAGAGCATGCCGCGCAGGAACAGCGTCGCCATGCCGGCCGCGCCGTGCGCGGCATAGCCAAGGGTTCGGCCCTCGCCAATATTGCCGATGGCGGCGCCGACCTTGTCGGGCGCCTGCGTGAAGCCGAAGGTCGTGACGAAGGCCATCATGAAGGCGACGGTGAAGGCGCCGGCGAAATTGCCGACGAAGACGAGACCCCAATTGCGCAGCACGCCGTTGAGCGTAACGCCCGGGCGCTTGTCGATCAGCGCGAGCGGCGAGAGCACGAACACGCCGGTCAGGAGGTCGAAGCCCAGGAGATAGAGCATGACGAAGCCGACCGGGAACAAGAGCGCGCCGACCAGCGGCTGGCCGGTGTTCACGGTGATCGTGACGGCAAACCAGGCTGCGAGGGCCAGGATCGCGCCGGCCATGTAGGCGCGGATGATGGTATCCCGGGTGGACATGAAGATCTTGGACTCGCCCGCATCCACCATCTTGGTGACGAATTCCGAAGGCGCGAGATACGACATCAATGGTTCCTTTTGCTTGGTAAGTGAGATCGACACGCCCCCGACGAGGGCGCGGCTGAACGTCATCGGCCGTGCGGGCAGCCTGCCGCGCACGAGGGCTATGGAAAGTCTGGAAGCCTTGGGAATCGCGTCACGAGGACTCTGAAGCCGGAGACCGCGAAGCAGGTGAGCTTCCGGGATGCAGCCGCCAGAGGCTGCATCAATGCGGCCAAGCCGCAGTCGTCGTTGACGCAACCTTAGAAGCAATTTGTGTGCCGTGGTGCGTCGATCGAAAAAGCGAGCAAATTCAGCTGGATGTCAGCTGCAGGGGATGATTGGCAGAACTGCGCCGCCTCTTGCTTGAGCGACTGCACAACGTTTGTGCGGCGCACAAGGATTGAGCAGATCGCAAACCTCGCGTGCGGAACAGGGCTGCGTTAGTCAGACGCGTGATTACCAAGCATCTGATTATCCATCATTTTTGGCGGTGGCAGGCTTGGCATGAAGCTTGAATGGTTCCGGGCCGACGCCATTGAAGCCGTCCCGCGAGACTTCTCATCCGAATTGCTGACGCACCCAAACGGGGTCTCCCCGTCGCGCGTTCGCATGCGCCTTTTTCTGGCGTCACGGACGGACGGGCTGCTCGTGCGCACTGACGCAATCATTCCGCAACGACGCAAAAGGACGACACGACCTATGACCAAGCGCATTCGCCGGCCCTCCGAGACTGGCCTCAGCCGCCGTCAATTGTTGAAAGCCACGGGCTCGACCGCCGCTCTCCTTGCCGCAGCAAAGCTGAATTTCCCCGCCGGCGCCTTCGCACAGGACGCAGGCCCCGAGGTCAAGGGCGCCAAGCTCGGCTTCATCGCGCTCAGCGATGCCGGCCCGCTGTTCGTCGCCAAGGACAAGGGCCTCTTCGCCAAGCACGGCGTGCCCGACACCGACGTGCAGAAGCAGGCCTCCTGGGGCACCACGCGCGACAACCTCGTGCTCGGCTCCGAAGGCAACGGCATCGACGGCGCGCACATCCTGACCCCGATGCCGTATCTGATCTCGGCCGGCAAGGTGACGCAGAACAACCAGCCGACGCCGATGTACATCCTGGCGCGGCTCAATCTCGATGCGCAGTGCATCTCGGTCGCCAAGGAATATGCCGACCTCAAGCTCGGCACCGATGCGGCGCCGTTCAAGGCGGCGCTTGAGAAGAAGAAGGCGTCCGGCAAGGCCGTGAAGGCTGCGATGACCTTCCCCGGCGGTACCCACGATCTGTGGATCCGCTACTGGCTCGCCGCCGGCGGCATCGATCCCGACAAGGACATCGAGACCATCGTGGTGCCGCCGCCGCAGATGGTGGCGAACATGAAGGTCGGCACCATGGACTGCTTCTGCGTCGGCGAGCCCTGGAATCTCCAGCTCATCCACCAGGGCATCGGCTACACCGCCGTCAACACCGGCGAGATCTGGAATAAGCATCCGGAGAAGTCCTTCGGTATGCGCGCGGCCTTCGTCGACAAATACCCGAAGGCCAGCAAGGCGATCCTGATGGCCGTGCTGGAAGCCCAGCAATGGGCCGACAAGGCGGAAAACAAGCAGGAGCTGGCCGCCATCATGGCCAAGCGGCAGTGGATCAACTGCCCGGTCGAGGACGTCTACGATCGCACCGCCGGCAAGTTCGACTATGGCATCCCCGGCAAGGTGGTCGAGAACTCGCCGCACGTCATGAAGTACTGGCGCGATCATGCCTCCTATCCGTTCCAGAGCCACGATCTCTGGTTCCTCACCGAGGACATCCGCTGGGGCAAGTATGAGCCGAACTTCGATACCAAGGCGCTGATTGCCAAGGTGAACCGCGAGGACATGTGGCGCGATGCGGCCAAGACCCTCGGCGTCGCCGCCGCCGACATTCCGGCCACCACCTCGCGCGGCAAGGAGACCTTCTTCGACGGCAAGGTGTTCGACCCCGAAAATCCGGCCGCCTATCTGAAGTCGCTCGCGATCAAGCGCGTCGAAGTCTGATGGAGCCCTGCGGCCGCCTTTAGGGGCGGCCGCATCGTCCCTGCCACGCCGGAGAGAGATAGCGATGAACATGACTGCCACGAAGATCGAGGTTGAGACCGCGAAGCCTGCCGCGACGGTTGCGCCGGTCGTCGCGCTGACGCCGAAGCGTCCCCCGCGCGCTGAAGCTTACGCACGCATGGCGCGCGAGACGGCCGTGCGCGTGATCCCGCCGCTGGTCGTGATCGCGCTGCTGACGCTGGTGTGGGAGCTGGTCTGCCGGAGAGCCGGCTCGGCGCTGCCGCCGCCCTCAAAAGTGTTTGCGGATACTAAGGAGCTGATCTTCGATCCGTTCTTCGACCGTGGCGGCATCGACAAGGGCCTGTTCTGGCATCTGTCCGCCAGTCTCCAGCGCGTCGCCTTCGGCTACTCGCTCTCGGCGATCGCCGGCATCGCGCTCGGTGTTCTGGTCGGGCAGTCGGTCTGGGCGATGCGCGGGCTCGATCCGCTTTTCCAGGTGCTGCGCACGATTCCGCCGCTGGCTTGGTTGCCGCTCTCGCTCGCGGCCTTCCGCGACGGCCAGCCTAGCGCGATCTTCGTCATCTTCATCACGTCGATCTGGCCGATCATCATCAACACCGCGGTCGGCATCCGCAACATCCCGCAGGACTATCGCAACGTCGCCGCGGTGGTGCAGCTCAATCCGCTGGAATTCTTCGCAAAGATCATGATCCCGGCGGCGGCACCCTACATCTTCACGGGCCTGCGCATCGGCATCGGCCTGTCGTGGCTCGCGATCGTCGCCGCCGAAATGCTGATCGGCGGCGTCGGCATCGGCTTCTTCATCTGGGACGCCTGGAACTCCTCGCATATCAGCGAGATCATCCTGGCGCTGTTCTATGTCGGCATCATCGGCTTCGTGCTTGACCGCCTGATCGCGGGGCTCGGCAAGGTCGTCACCCGCGGCACCGCGCAGAACTGAGGAGAGGGGACATGACCGCCTATCTGAAGCTCGACCACATCGACAAGGTCTTCACCCGCGGCACCGCCACCACGGAGGTGCTCAAGGACATCAATCTGACGATCGAGAAAGGCGAATACGTCTCGATCATCGGCCATTCCGGCTGCGGCAAGTCGACCCTGCTCAACATCATCGCAGGGCTGACCGGCGCCACGATGGGGGGCGTGCTGCTGGAAAACCGCGAGGTGAACTCGCCGGGGCCGGATCGCGCCGTGGTGTTCCAGAACCACAGTCTCCTGCCGTGGCTGACCGTCTACGAGAACGTCAGGCTCGGCGTCGACAAGGTCTTCGCCAAGACCAAGTCCCGTGCCGAGCGCGACGCCTGGGTGATGCACAATCTCAACCTGGTGCAGATGGCCCATGCCAGGGACAAGCGTCCATCGGAGATCTCCGGCGGCATGAAGCAGCGCGTCGGCATCGCGCGGGCGCTGGCCATGGAGCCGAAGGTGCTGCTGCTGGACGAGCCGTTCGGCGCGCTCGACGCGCTGACCCGCGCGCACTTGCAGGACTCGGTGATGGCGCTGCATCAGAAGCTCGGCAACACCATCCTGATGATCACCCACGACGTCGACGAGGCCGTGCTGTTGTCCGACCGCATCGTGATGATGACCAACGGACCGAGCGCGCGCATCGGCGAGGTGCTGGAAGTGCCGCTGGCGCGGCCGCGCAAGCGGCTCGACCTCGCGACCAACGCCACGTATCTGAAATGTCGCCAGCGCGTGCTCGAATTCCTCTACGAGCGTCATCGCTTCGTCGAAGCCGCGTAAGTCACGCGTTCACGCGAGATCTGCCCGCGCCCAATTAATCGACATCAAGCTCAATCCTTGTGCGTCGCACAGGGATTGAGCGAAACGCAAATTTTGCGTGCGGAAAAGCCCTGCAAACAATTCGGGCAATACGAATAACATCCTGAAATCCCTGTGTTTCCCGTATGCGCGCAACTGGCACGGAAATTGAAACGTCTTTGCGCGACGCCAACGACGACGTCCCTCAACATCATCAATCAGCATCGTGATCTCGCCACCGGGGGTGAAGCCTCGGAGCGCGCCTCCGTGACCGGAGGCAGAGCCTGCAACGACGCAGCGGTGAGCCTGGAAGGGATACGCAATGACGAAGAATCCGACCCTGAACTCCAGCTGGATTTCAGACTGGCGCCCCGAGGATGAGGCGTTCTGGAACACGACTGGCAAGTCGATCGCGCGGCGCAACCTGATCTGGTCGATCGTAGCCGAACATATCGGTTTCTCGGTCTGGCTGATCTGGAGCATCGTCACCACCAAGCTGCCGCAGGCCGGCTTCCACTATACCACCGACCAGCTGTTCCAGCTCGTCGCCGTGCCGGGCCTGATCGGCGCCTTCATGCGCTTTCCCTACACTTTCGCGGTGACGACGTTCGGCGGCCGCAACTGGACCATCTTCAGCGCGGCGATCCTGTTCATCCCGACCTTGTCGCTCGCCTATTTCGTCAGCCAGCCCGACACGCCGTTCTGGCTCATGCTGCTGGTCGCCTCGACCGCGGGTCTCGGCGGCGGCAATTTCGCCTCCAGCATGACCAACATCTCCTTCTTCTTTCCCGACCGGATGAAGGGATGGGCGCTCGGCCTCAACGCGGCCGGCGGCAATATCGGTGTCTCCAGCGTGCAGCTCCTGACCCCGATCCTGATGACGCTCGCCGTCTTCAACCTATATCAGGCGACGCCCGTCGACGGCATCTTCCTGCAGAATGCCGGCCTGATGTGGGTGCTGCCGATCGGCATCGCGGTGTTTGGCGCGGTGTTCTTCATGAACAACCTGACCACGGCGAAATCGTCGGTGAAGAACCAGCTCGCGATCGTCAAGCGCAAGCACACCTGGATCATGGCGTATCTTTATATCGGCACGTTCGGGTCCTTCATCGGCTATTCGGCGGCGTTTCCGCTGCTGCTGAAAACGCAATTCCCCACCGTGACGATCTCGATCGCCTTCCTCGGCCCGCTGGTCGGCTCGCTGTCGCGTCCGCTCGGCGGCTGGCTCGCAGACCGGGTCGGCGGCTCCATCATCACCTTCTGGAACTTCATTGTGATGGCGGGCGCCACGGTCGGCGCGCTCTACTTCGTGGGGCACAAGGATTTCATCGGCTTCCTGTCGATGTTCCTGATCCTGTTCGTGACGACGGGCATCGGCAACGGCTCGACCTACCGCATGATCCCCTCGATCTTCCGCGAGGAGAACCTGTTCAAGGTGCGCGGCAAGGGCGATGCGGCACGTAGCGCTGCCCTGAAGACCGCGAGCATCGAGAGCGGCGCGGCGGTCGGCTTCATCGGCGCGGTCGGTGCCGTCGGCGGCTATCTGATCCCGAGCGGCTTCGGCAAGTCGATCGCCGCAACCGGCGGGCCGCAGCTCGCGCTCGCGGTCTATCTCGGCTTCTACGCCTCCTGCCTCGCTCTGACCTGGTGGTTCTACCTGCGTCGCAGTCCGCAGGGTGAAGGCGCGCCAAGCCTCGCCGAGGCGCGTGTGTGAGCACGACGAACTGGCACGAATGTCGCTTCTCCCCGTACGCGGGGAGAAATCTCTCTGATGACGTTTGACCCATGAACTTCGTCCGCAATGGCGCGGACGAAGGCAGACCGAAACAGACAGGAGAACATCATGACGCCCGAGCAGATTACCCTCGTTCAGCAGAGCTTCGCCAAGGTCGCCCCGATTTCGGAAGCCGCCGCGGTGCTGTTCTACGACCGCCTGTTCGAGGTGGCGCCGTCCGTGCGCGCGATGTTTCCCGAGGACATGACCGAGCAGCGCAAGAAGCTGATGGGCATGCTCGCCGCCGTAGTCGGCGGCTTGTCGAACCTGGAATCGATTCTTCCCGCGGCCTCCGCGCTCGCCAAGCGTCACGTCGACTATGGCGCCAAGGCCGAGCACTACCCCGTGGTCGGCGCGACCTTGCTGTGGACCCTCGAGAAGGGCCTTGGCGAAGCCTGGACGCCCGACCTCGCCGCAGCCTGGACCGACGCCTATGGCGTGCTGTCCGGCTACATGATGTCCGAGGCCTACGGCGCGCAAGCGCAGGCCGCCGAATAGGAGATGCGTTGTGAGTGAACCGCTGGTCATCGTCGGCAACGGTATGGCGGCCGCGCGTCTGGTCGACGAGCTCGCCAAGACCGCGCTCGGCCGCTATGCGGTCGCCGTGATCGGCGAAGAGCCGCGGCTCGCTTACAATCGCGTGCTCCTCTCCTCCGTGCTGGCGGGCGAGACCGGCTCGCACGAGATCGAGCTGCGGCCGGCCGGTTGGTGGCGAGACCGCGGCGTCACGGTGCGCTACGGCTATCGCGTTAGCGAGATCGATGTCGGCCGCCGTGAGCTCAAGATCGCGTGCGAGGAGAGCATGGAATATTCCAAGCTCGTGCTCGCCACGGGATCGACGCCGCTGCGGCTCAACGTGCCAGGCGCCGATCTTGCCGGCGTGCACACGTTTCGCGACACCCGCGACGTCGACCTGCTGCTGACGCTGGCCGCGGCCAGGAAGCGCGTCGTCGTGGTCGGCGGCGGCCTGCTCGGGCTGGAAGCGGCCTACGGTCTCGCCAAGGCCGGCGCGCCCGTGACGCTGCTGCATTTGATGGACCGGCTGATGGAGCGTCAGCTCGACGCGCCCGCGGCCGACCTGCTCAAGACGCTGGTCGAGCGCAAGGGTATCCGCGTCATGCTCAATGCCGCGACGGCCCGCATCCACGGCGAGGGCCACGTCCAGGCCGTCGAGCTCGCCGATGGCAGCCGCATCGAGGCCGATGCGGTGATCTTCGCCGCCGGCATCAAGCCGAACGTCGCGCTGGCGAAGGAGGCGGGGATCGCGGTCAACCGCGGCGTCGTCGTCAACGACGTGATGCAGACCTCCGCGTCCGACATCTTTGCGCTCGGCGAATGTGCCGAGCATCGCGGCACCTGCTATGGCTTGGTCGAGCCCGCCTACGAGCAGGCGCGCGTGCTGGCGCGGCATCTGGCCGGCCGGCCCGCCGCCTATCAGGGCAGCGTGGTCTCGACCAATCTGAAGGTCTCCGGCGTCAGCGTGTTCTCCGCCGGCGACTTCATGGGCGGGGAGGGCAGCGAGAGCCTCGTGCTGTCGGATCGCAGGCGCGGTACTTACAAGAAGCTCGTCATCGCCGACGGTCGGCTCACCGGGGCGGTGCTGATCGGCGATACGATCGATGCGCTCTGGTACCTCGAGCTGATCCGCAATCGCGACAAGGTCGCTTCGATCCGCACCGACATGATGTTCGGCCGCGCGCTGGCGCAGCCTTCGAAAGCGGCGTGATATGACGGCGATCGATCCAAATCTCCGCACCACCAAGACCACCTGTCCCTATTGCGGCGTCGGCTGCGGCGTCCTGGCGACGCCCGACGGCAAGGGCGGCGCGGCGATCGCGGGCGACCCCGATCATCCCGCCAATTTCGGCCGGCTGTGCTCGAAGGGCTCGGCGCTGGGCGAGACTGTGGGGCTGGAAGGGCGGCTGCTCTATCCCATGATCCGCTGCAAGGGCGTGCTGGAGCGCGTCGCCTGGAGCGATGCGCTGGACCACGTCGCCCACCGCATGCAGCACATCGTGGCGCGCGATGGCGCGGACGCAGTCGCGTTCTATCTCTCCGGCCAGCTGCTGACCGAGGATTATTACGTCGCCAACAAGCTGATGAAGGGGTTTGTCGGCACCGCCAATGTCGACACCAATTCCCGCCTCTGCATGTCGTCCTCGGTCGCGGGCCATCGCCGCGCCTTCGGCGCCGACACCGTGCCCGGCTGCTATGAGGATCTCGACCAGGCCGATCTGCTCGTCTTCGTCGGCTCGAACGCGGCCTGGTGTCATCCGGTGCTGTTCCAGCGCATGCTGAAGAACAGGCAGGAGCGCGGCGCCCGCATGATCGTGATCGATCCGCGCCGCACCGATACCGCCAGCGATGTCGACCTGTTCCTCGGCCTCAAGCCCGGCACCGACACCGCGCTGTTCTCCGGCCTGTTCGTGCATCTCGCCGACAGTGGCGTGCTGGACCAGGATTACATCGCGCAGAACACGTCTGGCTTCGATGGTGCGCTGGCGCGCGCGCGCAACATCGCCGGCAGCGTCACTGCGACCGCGCTCGCCACGGGCGTCTCCGAGCAGGACGTCGCCGCCTTCTTCAGGATGTTCCGCGACACCGAGAAGGTCGTCACGCTCTATTCGCAAGGGGTCAACCAGTCGGCGCAGGGCACCGACAAGGTCAACGCCATCCTGAACTGCCATCTCGTCACGGGGCGCATCGGCAAACTGGGCGCCTCGCCGTTCTCGCTGACCGGCCAGCCCAACGCGATGGGCGGCCGCGAGGTCGGCGGTCTCGCCAACATGCTCGCCGCCCATATGGGCTTCACGCCGCCCGACATCGACCGCGTCAGACGGTTCTGGAAGGCGCCGCGCATCGCAACCCATGAAGGTTTGAAGGCGGTGCAGCTGTTCGAGGCCATCAACCGCGGCGAGGTCAAGGCGCTCTGGGTGATGGGCACCAACCCCGCGGTGTCGCTGCCCGATGCCGACATGGTGCGCGATGCCCTGAAGAAGCTCGAGCTGTTCGTGGTGTCCGAGAACGTGCTCTCCAACGACACCGTCGCGGCCGGCCCGCACGTGCTGCTGCCGGCGCTGGCCTGGGGCGAGAAGTCGGGCACCGTGACCAATTCGGAGCGGCGAATCTCGCGCCAGCGCGCGTTCCTGCCGGCGCCGGGCGAGGCGCGTCCCGATTGGTGGATCCTGAGCGAGACTGCAAAGCGCCTCGGCTTCGGCGACAGCTTCAACTACAAATCGGCGGCCGATATCTTCCGCGAGCATGCGGCGCTCTCGGCCTTCGAGAACAATGGCAGCCGCGATTTCGACATCGGCGCGCTGACCTCGCTATCGGACGAAGCCTTCGATGGTTTGAAGCCGGTGCAATGGCCAGTGCGCGAAGGCGGGATGCCCGGCGAGCGCTTCTTCGCGCAAGGCGGCTTCTTCACCAATGACGGCAAGGGCCGCTTCATTGCACCGGAGGTGCCGGCGCTGCGCGGCGAGATCGGCCCGCTGCGCCCCTTGAGGCTCAACACCGGGCGCATCCGCGACCAGTGGCACACCATGACGCGCACGGGGCTGAGCCAGCGCCTGGGCGCGCATCTGCCTGAGCCTTTCGTCGAGATCCATCCCGACGACGCCGGCAAATACGGCATCGTCCATGACGGCTATGCCCGCATCACCACCGATTACGGCCAGTGCATCCTGAAAGTCGTCGTCAGCGAGCGGCAGCAGCGCGGCACCCTGTTCGTGCCGATCCATTGGAGCGCGATGAACGCCTCGCACGGCCGCGTCGGCGCGATGGTAGCACCCTTCACCGATCCGTTCTCGGGACAGCCGGAAGCCAAGGCGACGCCGGCCGCGATCGCGCCGTACGAATTCGTCTTCCGCGGTTTTGCACTGTCGCGCAAGCCGCTCGATCTGCCGCAGAACCTGTTGTGGACGCGCGTCACTGTCAGCGGCGGCTTCGGCTATCTGTTCGCCGACAATGCGGATCTCGCCCGCTGGCCGGCCTGGCTCGAGAGCGTCGCCGGCGAGGATGTTGCCGAATATCGCGATTTCGGCGGCGGGGTTTTTCGCGCAGCTTCGTTCGCAGGCGATCGCATCGAGACCTGCCTGTTCGTCGGTCCCGCGCATGATGCCGGCGACTGGGAGGTGGTGAAGAGCCTGTTCGCGGCCGATCAGGTCAGCGACGAGCAGCGCCGCATGCTGCTGTCGGGCAGGTCAAGCGAAGGCGCGGCCTCGACCGGCCCCATCGTCTGTGCCTGCTTCGGCGTCGGTCGCGGCACCATCTGCGACAGCATCGCCAGCGGCGCGCGCACCGCCGCCGACATCGGCGCCAAGCTCAAGGCCGGCACCAATTGCGGCTCCTGCATTCCCGAGCTGAAACGCTTGATTGCGATGACGGAAGTGCCTGCACAGCAGGCGAAGGTCGCGAGCGCGGCGGGATAGGTCTCGTAGGGTGGGTTAGCGCAGCGTAACCCACCACTCTTCGTCAATGCGGAAGCGAAAGAGGTGGGTTACGCCAAGGGACTGCGCTTCGCGCAGCCCGGGGGGCTAACCCACCCTACGCAGCGCCCGCACCATTGCAATGTGGACCACCCCAATCGACGCGCCGGCCAATGTGCCGTATGGTGCCGCGCTCCTTTCAACATCCACAACAACCATGATGTACCTGGAAACGCCGCCGCGCCTGATCGAAACCAGGCTGTTCACCGCCATGCCCGACAAGTTTCGCCGCAAGGGCGTGCGAACCGATTGGGCCGACGCCAACCGGCCGAACATACCGACCGAGAGCTTCATCGAGGGGCCGTCCTTCGACAAGGACGGTAATCTCTATATCGTCGACATTCCGTTCGGCCGCATCTTCCGGATTGCGCCCGACGGCGAATGGTCGCTCGTGATCGAATATGAGGGCTGGCCGAACGGGCTGAAGATCGCAGCCGACGGACGCTTCCTGGTCGCCGACTACAGGCATGGCATCATGGAGCTCGATGCCGAAGCCGGCCGCCTCAAGCCGGTCGTGACCGGGCGCAATTCGGAATCGTTTCGCGGCTGCAACGACCTGCATCTCGCCTCCAACGGCGATATCTATTTTACCGACCAGGGGCAGACCGGGCTGCATGATCCGAGTGGCCGGGTTTATCGGCTGGCATCGAACGGCCGCCTCGATTGCCTGCTCGACACCGGCATCAGTCCGAACGGCCTGGTGCTCGACCCAACAGAAACCGTGCTGTTCGTCGCGATGACGCGCGACAACGCGGTGTGGCGGCTGCCGTTCATGAAGGACGGTAGCGTGTCCAAGGTCGGCCGCTTCTGCTCGCTGTTCGGCACCAGCGGCCCTGACGGTTTGACCATGGATGCCAAGGGCCGCCTGTTCGTCGGCCACCCCTCGCTCGGCCACGTCTTCGTGTTCGCGCCGAACGGCGAATTGATCGCGCGGATCAAATCGTGCGCGGGACCGAACTGCACCAATGTCGCGATCGGTGGCGAAAGCAAGGATCGGCTCTATATCACGGAGTCCGCGACCGGCAGTGTGCTAGTGGCGGATATCAGCGGTCTCTAGTGCGCGAAAATCGCGAGCTGGACGGCGACTCTTCGCCTCTCCCCGCTTGCGGGGAGAGGCCGACGCGCAAAGCGCGGCGGGTGAGGGGGGCCTCCGCGAGTCCCTATGCTATCGAGTTTGCGGAAGCAGCCCCTCACCCCGACCCTCTCCCCGTAAGAACGGGGAGAGGGAGAGGGAACAGCGGAGATCGGAGCGAACATGAAAACAAATCCCTTCGGCAAGACCGGCGCCAACGTCTCCGTCATCGGGCAGGGCACCTGGTATCTCGACCACGGCGACCGCAAGCGCGCGATCGCGGCGCTGCAGCGCGGGCTCGATCTCGGCATGACCCACATCGACACCGCCGAGATGTATGGCGATGCCGAGCTCGTCATTGCGGATGCGATCGCAGGTCGGCGCGATGAAGTGTTCCTCGTCTCGAAAGTGCTGCCCACCAACGCCTCGCGCCGCGGCACCATCACCGCCTGCGAGCGCTCGCTGAAGCGGCTGAAGACCGACCGGCTCGATTGTTATCTGTTGCACTGGCGCGGCTCCTATCCGCTGGAGGACACCGTCGCTGCGTTCGAGGAGCTGGTGCAATCAGGCAAGATCAAGTCCTGGGGCGTCTCCAATTTCGATGCCGACGATCTCGACGAGATTCTCGAAATCTCAGGCGAGGGCCGGATCGCCTGCAACCAGGTGCTCTATCACCTGAAAGAACGCGCGATCGAGCATGCGGTGATCCCGTGGTGCGAGCGGCACCATGTTGCCGTCGTGGCCTACTCGCCGTTCGGCCACGACGATTTCCCCGCAAGCAGCAGCAAGGGCGGTGCCGTGCTGGCGCGCATCGCGGAAGCGCATCGTGCGGCGCCGCGTCAGGTCGCGCTGAGCTTCCTCACCCGTGCGACTACGGTGTTCGCCATTCCGAAGGCCTCGTCTGCGGAACATGCCGGCGAGAATGCGGCAGCAGGCGACCTCGTGCTGGCGAAGGACGAGATTGCGGCGCTCGACGCGGTGTTTCCGCGCGGGCCGAAGCCGCGCGGCCTGCCCATGCTGTAGTGCACAACGGGCAATATTAACGGAGCGTTGACGCGCGCGGCGGCTCGCGCATATCGGCATCCTGTTTTCGGAAGTTGTGAATGCGGAGCAGATGTCGTTTTTTACGGCTGTTCTCGATTCGCATTTTGCCCGGGTTCCAGCCGTGACACCGCCGCCCGCCGCAGCCGCAAGGCTCGACAGTATTCCCATGCCCGTTCCGGAGAAGAAGCAGCAGGCTCGCCGCGCGCCTGCGCGCGTCGATCATCCCTTCAAGGGCATTGCGCTGGTGTTGCTCTCGACGATCTTCCTCGGATGTTCCGACGTCACCGCGAAATATCTGTCGACCAGCCTGCCTTCGATCGAGATCACCTGGATCCGCTTCGTCACGTTCGCGCTGCTATTCACGCCCGTGATGCTGCCGGGCTCGCCACTGCATGCGATGCGCACCGAGCGGCTCGGTCTGCAATTGATGCGCGGCGCCGCACTGCTCGGCTCGTCGCTGTTCTTCATCACCGGCCTTGCATTTCTGCCCATCGCCGAAGCCTCCGCCACCGGCTTCGTCTCGCCCCTATTCGTCACCGCGCTGTCGATCATCTTCCTGAGCGAGAAGGTCGGCATGCGCCGCTGGATCGCGACCGCGATCGGCTTGACGGGCGTTCTGATCATCCTGAGGCCGGGCACGAGCGCGTTCCACGCCGCCGCATTCTTCCCGATCATCTCGGCGTTCTGCTGGGCCGCCGCGCTGATCCTGACGCGGATGATGAGCGGTCGCGAAGCGGTGCTCACCACCATGGCCTATTCCGCGCTGACCGGCGTTGCGATCCTCAGCGTCATGGTGCCGTTCGTGTGGGTCACGCCGAGCTGGACCGCGATCGGGCTGGGCATCGTGATCGGCGTTGCCTCGACCGTGGGCCAATGGATCATCGTGCTGGCCTATCGCTACGGCGATGCCTCAGTGCTGGCGCCGTTCTCCTATACGCAGTTGCTCTGGGTCAGCATTCTGGGCTTCTTCATCTTCGGCGAGGTCCCGGATATCTGGACGGTCGTCGGCGCCGCCTTCATCGTCGCCAGCGGTCTTTATATCGCCCATCGCGAGCGGGTGCGCCGCGCCCAGCTGCTGGTGCTGGAAGAGCGGTCCCCGAACCCCTGACGCAAGTTTGCGCGTCCTGCTTCGTGCTATCACTCGCTCCAAAGGGGAGGAGCCGGATGCGCGCTGCGATCTTCAGGAACGGTGAGATTGTCGTTGGCCGGATGGCCGAGCCGACGCCGGGCCCAGGTCAGGTTCTGGTCAAGACGCTCGCCTGCGGCATCTGCGGCTCCGACCTGCACGCGCGCCAGCACGCCCACCGCATGGTGGAGATGGCGCGGAAGACCGGGCGCAAGCCGATGGACCTCAGCCGCGACGTCGTGTTCGGCCACGAGTTCTGCTGCGAGATCGTCGACTACGGCCCCGGCACATCGCGCAAGCTGAAGCCGGGAACCCAGGTCTGCTCGCTTCCCGCGCTGGTGACGCCGCAGGGCATCGAAGGAATCGGCTATTCCAACGACAATATCGGCGGCTATGCCGAGGCGATGCTGCTGAGCGAAGCGCTGCTGCTCGAAGTGCCCAATGGCCTCGCGCCGGAGCATGCCGCGCTCACCGAGCCGCTCGCCGTCGGCGTTCATGCCGTCGCCAAAGCCAATATCCGTGGCGGCGAGGTGCCGCTCGTGATCGGCTGCGGCCCGGTCGGACTCGCGGTGATCGCCGCGCTGAAGCTCAAACGGCTGCATCCAATCGTCGCGGCCGACTATTCGCCGGCGCGGCGTGCGCTCGCCGCAAAACTCGGTGCCGACATCGTCGTCGATCCCCGCACGTCGCAGCCTTACGCGACCTGGGCCGAGCACGCGCAGATGTCGGAGGCCGAGAAGGCGGCGCGGCCGCCGTTCCAGGCCATGCTGCCCGCGCTGAAGCCCGCGATCATCTTCGAATGCGTCGGCGTGCCCGGCCTGTTGCAGCAGGTATTCGAGGGTGCCCCGCGCGATGCGCGCATCGTCGTGGTCGGCGTCTGCATGGAGAGCGACAGAAGCGAGCCCATGCTCGGAATCATGAAGGAGCTCAACGTCCAATACGTGCTCGGCTACACCCCGGAGGAGTTTGCTGCGTCGCTGCGCCTGATCGCCGAAGGGCAGGTGGACGCGGCCGCGATGGTCACCGCCGAAGTCGGCCTCGACGGCGTCGCCAAGGCCTTCGCCGATCTCGCCAACCCCGAAGCCCACACCAAGATCATCGTGCAGCCGTGGCGTTAGGAGTGTCAATATTTGGCTGGCACGTACATCTCCGGCGGGACCGGGCCTCGCTGATAGTCGGGATGTCGCACGCGCGGCGGCAGCGTCACCGGAGCCCGCACGACCTCCTGGTACGGGATCTGAGTCAATAGGTGTGCGATGCAGTTGAGCCGGGCGCGCTTCTTGTCCACGGCATCGACGATCCACCACGGGCTATCCGGCAGATGCGTGTGCTCCAGCATCGTCTCCTTGGCCTTGGTGTACGCCTCCCAGCGACTGCGCGACTCGACGTCCATCGGGCTCAGCTTCCACTGCTTCAGGGGATCCTTGATGCGCATGGTGAAGCGGAATTGCTGCTCGTCGTCGGTAATCGAAAACCAGTACTTGACCAGGATGATGCCGGATCGGATCAGCATGCGCTCGAATTCCGGCACGGTCTTGAAGAACTCCTGGTACTCCGCCTCCGAGCAGAAGCCCATCACGCGCTCGACGCCGGCGCGGTTGTACCAGCTTCGGTCGAACAGCACGATCTCGCCGCCGGCCGGCAGGTGCGCGACGTAGCGCTGGAAATACCATTGCGTGCGCTCGCGCTCGTTCGGCGCGGGGAGCGCCGCGACGCGGCAGATACGCGGATTGAGCCGTTGCGTGATGCGCTTGATCACGCCGCCCTTGCCGGCGGCGTCGCGGCCCTCGAACAGCACCACGACCTTCTTCCTCTCGCTCTGCACCCAGTCCTGGAGCTTGATCAACTCGCCCTGGAGGCGAAGCAGTTCCCGGAAATAGAGCCTGCGATCGACCGTCGGTTTCAGCGTTCCGGTCTCGTCGAGGAGCTCGTCAAGACGGGCATCATCCAGCTCCATCTCAAGTTCCTCGTCGAGATCGTCGGCCATTTCCTGGATGATGCGCTCGCGCTTGGAGATCTCGGATTTGCGTTCGGCTGCGGTCATGGGCTCTTCTCTCGGCTCGGATACCAGCACAACGACCATCGGCGGGGTTTGTTGCGCCCATGTGACAACATGCAATCCGGCGGACGCTTGGTCACACCGGCAGCGCGATCGAATATTTCACTTGGCTCAGCGCAAAGCTCGATTCGATCGAGGCAATGCCGTCGAGCCGGGTCAGCTTGGTCTTCAGGAACGCCTCGTAGGAGGCGAGGTCGGCGGCGACGACGCGGAGCAGATAATCGCGGTTCCCGGTCATCAGATAGCATTCCAGCACCTCGTCCCATTTCGAGATGGCGCGGGCAAAGCGGTTGAGATCCTCCTCCTTCTGCCGTGCCAGCTTGATCGAGATGAACACGCTGACATGCAGTCCCAGCGCCTTCTGGTCGACGGTCGCGACATAGCGCGAGATGACGCCGCGCTCCTCCAGGAGCTTGACGCGGCGATGGCAGGGCGAGACCGAGAGCCCGACCTTGTCGGCGAGCTCCTGCATGGTTAGGCGGCTGTCGTTCTGAAGGTGGCTGAGGATCTTGCGGTCGATGGCGTCGAGCTCGGGCATTGGGATGAAACCTGCATTTTGTCCGGTACGTTGGTAAAGTATCCCAATATCGGCGGGTATGGCGCGAAAAATTGAGAAGTTTGACGCACCGCGCAGGCGTATGATCGGTGCATATTTCCCGGAGCATCGCCATGCCCGTTGACCCCGCCCGTCTCGACATCCTGACCGCCCTCAGCCGCAAGGCGCTGTGGCTGTCGTCCTGGACCATCCACCACGCCAACCACATCCGCTCCAATGCGGATGGCCTCAAGGTCGGCGGCCACCAAGCCTCGTCCGCCTCGCTCGCCACCATCATGTCGGCGCTGTACTTCCACGTGCTGCGCCCTGAGGACCGCGTCGCGGTGAAGCCGCATGCGAGCCCGGTGTTCCACGCCATCCAGTATTTGTTCGGCCGGCAGAGCCGCGAGAAGCTGGAGAATTTTCGCGGCTTCAAGGGCGCGCAGTCCTATCCCTCGCGCACCAAGGACGTCGACGACGTCGACTTCTCCACCGGCTCGGTCGGCCTCGGCGTCGCGCAGACGCTGTTCTCATCGCTTGTGCAGGACTACGTCAAGGCGCATGGCTGGATGAAGGACCGCCGCGAGGGGCGGATGATCGCCCTCGTCGGCGATGCCGAGATGGACGAGGGCAACATCTTCGAGGCGCTCGCAGAGGGCTGGAAGCACGGCCTGCGCAACACCTGGTGGGTGGTCGACTACAACAGGCAGTCGCTCGATGCCGTCGTACGCGAAGGTCTCTGGGAAAAGTTCGAGACCATGTTCCGCAATTTCGGCTGGGACGTCGTCATCGTGAAATACGGCCGCCTGATGCGCGAGGCCTTCGCCGAGCCCGGCGGCGAGGCGCTGAAGACGTGGATCGACAATTGCCCGAACGCGCTTTATGCGGCGCTGTGCTTCCAGGGCGGCGCGGCCTTCCGCAAGCACCTCCATGATGAGATCGGCGACCAGGGCCCGATTACAAAGCTGATCGACAAGCGCAGCGACGAGGAGCTGCTGGCGCTGATGTCGAATCTTGGCGGCCACGACATGGCGAGCGTGCTGGAGGCGTTCGATTCCATCGACCACGACCGCCCCGTCTGCTTCATCGCCTACACGATCAAGGGCGTCGGCCTGCCGTTCCAGGGCCACAAGGACAACCACGCCGGCCTGATGACGGTTGCGCAGATGGAGAAATATCGCGACAGCCAGAACATCCGGCCCGGACACGAATGGGACAAGTTCGAAGGGCTGTCGCAGGATGCGGCCGAACTCGAGGCCTTCCTCGCGCGGGTGCCGTTCAACGAGGATGGCCGCCGGCTCACGGCGCCCGTCGTCGAGGTGCCGCAACAGCTCGCCTTCAAGCCGTCGCCGCAGATGTCGACCCAGCAGGGCTTTGGCCTCGTGCTGAACGAGATCGCGCGCAGCGACAGCGAGCTCGCCAGGCGCATCGTCACGACCTCGCCGGACGTCACCGTCTCCACCAATCTCGGCCCCTGGGTCAACCGCCGCGGCCTGTTCGCGCGGGCCGAGAAGGCGGACTTGTTCCGCAGCGAGAAAATTCCCTCGACCTACAATTGGGACGCTTCGCCAAAGGGCCAGCATCTGGAGCTCGGCATCGCCGAGATGAACCTGTTCATCATGCTCTCGGCGCTCGGCCTGTCGCACCAGATCAACGGCGAGCGGCTCTTGCCGGTCGGCACGCTCTACGATCCCTTCATCGAGCGCGGCCTCGATGCGCTGAACTACGCCTGCTACCAGGACGCGCGCTTCATGGTGGCGGCGACGCCGTCCGGCATCACGCTCGCGCCCGAAGGCGGCGCGCATCAGTCGATCGCAACGCCCTTGATCGGCATGGCGCAGGACGGCCTCGCCTCGTTCGAGCCGGCCTTCGTCGACGAGCTCGCCGTGATCATGGCTTTCGGCTTCGAGCACATGCAGCGCGAGCCGGGCGAGGGCGGTTCGGTCTATTTGCGCCTCTCCACACGCGCCATCGAGCAGGCGCAGCGGATCATGACACCGGAGCTGCGACAGGGCATCACCGACGGCGCCTATTGGCTGCGCAAGCCGGGGCCGAATGCCGAGGTCGTGATCGCCTATACCGGCGCGGTCGCGCCCGAAGCGATCGAGGCGACCGGCTTCATCGGCGAGAGCCGTCGCGACGTCGGCCTGCTCGCGATCACCTCGGCCGATCGCCTCCATGCGGGGTGGACCGCCGCGCGGAAATTGCGGCGCGACCGCCGCGGCGTGCAGCATCTCAGCCACATCGAAAAGCTGCTCGCGCCGCTGCCGCGCGACTGCGGCATCGTGACCGTGATTGACGGCCATCCGTCTGCGCTCGGCTGGCTCGGCAGCGTCCGTGGCCATCGCGTCGAGGCGCTCGGCGTCGAGCAGTTCGGCCAGACCGGCAGCATCGCGGACCTTTATCGGCACTATGGCATCGACGCCAACGCCATCATCGATGCGGCCGAAAGCCTCACCACCGGCGCGCCGGTGCTGCATCGGAAGATGGCGGTGTAGCTACGTCGTCATTCCGGGGCGCGCGGAGCGCGAGCTATGGTGCGCAATTTTGCGCACCCGAGAATCCATCGGGCGCCAGGGCAGGTGGTGAAATGGATTCCGGGCTCGCGGCTTGCCGCGCCCCGGAATGAATGCGGGGCCACCTTGCCACGTTCCCGCCATCGGCTCATATAACCTCCGCTCGCCGCAACGCTGGCCCGCATATGGCGGGTTCAATTGCCGGCGCTTTCGTGCAAGGATGCCTGCCGAAACGCCCCCTCCAAGCCCCCAAGAAGAGGTTAACGATGGTCAATCGCATGCAATTCTACATCGACGGCGCCTGGGTCGACCCCGCCGTCAAGAAGTCCACCGCCGTGATCAATCCGGCGACGGAAGAGGCGATGTACGAGGTTGCGCTCGGCTCCAAGGCCGACGTCGACAAGGCGGTTGCCGCCGCCAAGCGCGCCTTCGCGACCTTCTCCCAGACCAGCCGCGAAGAGCGCGTCGCGCTGCTCAGCAAGGTCATCGAGGTCTACAAGGGCCGCCTCAAGGAGATCGGCGCCGCCGTCTCCGACGAGATGGGCGCACCGCTGCCGATGGCGGAGAAGCTGCAGGCCGGCGCCGGCCTCGGCCATCTCATGACCACGCTCGACGTGCTCAAGAACTATCATTTCGAGGAGCCGGTCGGCACCGCCATGGTGCTGCGCGAGCCGATCGGCGTGGTCGGCATGATCACGCCCTGGAACTGGCCGCTGAACCAGATCGCCTGCAAAGTCGCGCCCGCGCTCGCCGCCGGCTGCACCATGATCCTGAAGCCCAGCGAGTTCACGCCGACCTCGGCGCTGATCTTCGCGGAAATCCTCCATGAAGCCGGCGTGCCCAAGGGCGTGTTCAACCTCGTCAACGGCCTCGGCCCCGAGGTCGGCGCCGCCATGAGCGAGCACCCCGACATCGACATGATCTCCTTCACCGGCTCGACCCGCGCCGGCATCGACGTCGCGAAGCGCGCAGCGCCCACCGTGAAGCGCGTCAGCCAGGAGCTCGGCGGCAAGTCGCCGAACGTCATCCTCGAAGGCGCCGACCTCACGAAGGCGGTGACCGGCGGCGTGATGCACATGTTCAACAATTCCGGCCAGTCCTGCAACGCGCCATCGCGCATGATCGTGCCGCTGTCCAAGATGAAGGAAGTCGCCGCGATCGCGAAGGCCGTCGCCGACAAGACCAAGGCCGGCGATCCCCGCGCCGAAGGCACCACCATCGGCCCGGTCGTCAACCGCGGCCAGTGGGACAAGATCCAGGGCCTGATCAAGAAGGGCATCGACGAGGGCGCAACGCTCGTCGCCGGCGGCCCGGGCCTGCCCGAAGGCGTCAACAAGGGCTTCTATGTCCGTCCGACCATCTTCGCCGACGTCACCCCTGACATGACGATCGCGCGCGAGGAGATCTTCGGGCCGGTGCTGACCATCATCGGCGCCAAGGACGAAGCCGACGCGGTCAAGATCGCCAATGATACGCCGTATGGCCTCGCCGGCTACGTCACGGGTGCGACGGTCGAGGACGCCAAGCGCGTCGGCCGCCAGATCCGCGCCGGCAACGTCAACCTGCAGGGCGTGCCCAACGACCGCACTGCGCCGTTCGGCGGCTACAAGCAGTCCGGCAACGGCCGCGAATGGGGCAAGTTCGGCCTCGAGGACTTCCTCGAAGTGAAGGCCGTCGCCGGCTTCAACGCGGCGTAAGTTCTTCCGTCTGAACAAACGAAGCGCCGGAGCGGGCAACCCCTCCGGCGTTTTTTATCGCTGTCCTGTCATTGCGAGGCGTCGCGAAGCGACGAGCCCGGAATCCATTCCTCCACAAACTCCGTCGCACAATGGATTCCGGTGGTTCGCGCCGAAGAGGCGCGCCCCGGAATGACGCCAGAGAGTTTCGCATTCCGAGGAAAGATCTCGGAGGGTGGGCAAAGGCGCGCTCTTTGCGCGACGTGCCCACCATCGCGCGACGAACGAGAGATGGTGGGCACGCTTCGCTTTGCCCACCCTACGAGACCGTGCTCGCGGCGCGTCTATCCCCCCACCGCGCCCTGCGTGTTCACATACAGCGCGTAGATCGACTGGCTCGCGGCCATGAACAGGCGGTTGCGCTTGACGCCGCCGAAGCAGACGTTGGCGCAGCGCTCCGGCAGGGCGATGCGGCCGATCATGACGCCGTCGGGCGCGAACACCACGACGCCATCGAGCTCGGGATCGCCCATGCCCCAGCCGCACCAGAGATTGCCGTCGATGTCGCAGCGCATGCCGTCGGGCGTGCCCGGCCCGGCATCGATATGGACGCGCTTGTTTGCGATCGTGTTGCCCTCGGGCGAGACGTCATAGGCGAGGATCTTGCGGTTCGGCACCCCACGCGATTCCACGACATAGAGAATCTTCTCGTCCGGCGAGAAGCACAGCCCGTTCGGTCCAAGCACGCCTTCGGCGACGATGGTCGCCTTGCCGGTCGCGGGATCGAGCCGATAGACGTTGGGCTCGATCTCGGGCTCGGCCTTGTAGCCCTCGTAATTGCCGAGCAGGCCGAAGGTCGGGTCGGTGAACCAGATCGAGCCGTCCGATTTAACAACGACATCGTTCGGCGAGTTCAAGCGCTTGCCGTTGAATTGATCGATCAGCACGGTGATGCTGCCGTCATACTCGGTGCGCACCACGCGCCGGCCGCCGTGCTCGCAGGTGATCAGCCGGCCCTGCCGGTCTCGCGTGTTGCCGTTGGCAAAATTCGAGGGCTTGCGGAACACGCTGACCGCACCGGTCTCTTCCTCCCACTTGAGGATGCGCTGGTTCGGAATGTCGCTGCACAGGAGATAACGCCCATCGCCGAACCACACCGGCCCCTCGGCCCAGCGCAGGCCGGTCGCCAGCCGCTCCACCGCCGACAGTTTCAGCCAGTATTTTTCGAAGCGGGGATCGAGCGCTTTGATCGCGGGATCGGGATAATAGGTCGCCGGCCGCCAACCAAGCCGTTCCTCCGTGTGGGACGATGCCTCATTCATGCCGGTTCTCTCGTTTCGTTCCCTCTGGACAATCCTGCTATCATTAGAGACACGTGATCGCAAATTCGGTCACCAACGGCGAGGGACGACATGCCGCGTATTCTGATGACGGGAGCTTCGGGCGGGATCGGGACGAGCCTGCGGAAGCTGTTGCCGCCGATCTACCCGGATCTCCTACTGTCCGATATCAAGCCGCCGGCTGATCTCGGCCCCGATGAAAAATTCAAGGCCGCGGACCTCGCCGACCTCGCGCAATGCGAGGCGATCTGCGAGGGCGTCGACGGCATCCTGCATTTCGGCGGTTATTCGGTCGAAGGCACCTGGGATCAGATCCTCCAGGCCAACATCATCGGCGGCTACAACCTGTTCGAGGCGGCGTACCGCAAGGGCGTCAAGCGCGTGGTGTTCGCCTCGTCGAACCACGCCGTCGGCTTCTACCCGCGCCATCACAAGATCGGCACCGACGTCACCCCGCGCCCCGACGGCCGCTATGGCATCAGCAAGGTGTTCGGCGAGGCCGTCGGCGCGCTCTACGCCGACAAGCATGGGCTGAAGGTGACTTGCCTGCGCATCGGCAATTTCGGCGACATGCCGCTCGACAAGCGCCGGCTCTCGATCTGGCTCAAGCCGGACGATCTCGTGCAGCTCTGCCGCATCGGGCTCGAGCATCCCGACATCCATTTCGAGATATTCTACGGCGCCTCCTTCAACGAACGCGCCTGGTGGGACAACCATCGCGCCTACGAATTCGGCTATCGCCCCACCGGCCGCGCCGAAGATTTCCGCGAGCACGCCATGGCCGAGCAGGCCAAGCTGAAGCCGGATCCGGTCGGCGATTATTTCCAGGGCGGCACGTTCTGCAGCATGGAGTTCGACGCCGATCCGGGTCGTGTGATCGACTGGAATAAGCGGTAGAGATCGTTCACCGGCCGAGCGTCAACAGCGGCTTGCCGGTCTCGACAATGTAGGTCGCAAGCTCCGCGGCGTTGCCGCTGCCGACATTCTTCACGGCGTGATGCACTCCGTGAGGAATGAGCAGCACGTCCCCGGCTTTCAGGATGACGGGCGGCCTCCCGTCGAGCCGATATTCCAGCTCGCCTTCGATCAGATAGACGAGTTCTTCGCCCGGGTGGCTGTGCCTGACGGCAACGACGCCCGGAGGAAAGTCGACGCGAACCTGGATGACCTCGCGCCCGGGCGCACTCAGCGCTTCCTTCATGAGATGTGTGCGCTTGATGTCGCCCAGTCGTGGCTCTTCGGATCGTGCCGAGAGTGAAGCCAGGCTAATTGCGGCGATCAGCGCCGCCGCAACCACGATTCCACGTTTCGTCATGTGAATGTCCTTTCGGATTGTGCAGGATGTTGTCGGTGAGCGCATCAACCGGCGGCAGCCGCCGGTGTTGCGCGAAAGCTGATGGCCATGCGGTTGTAGGCGTTCATCAGGCTGATCGCGATCGTGAGGTCCACGAGCTCACGCTCTTCGAACACGGCGCGTGCGGCCTGGTATGCCTCGTCGGGCACGCCGGTCTCGGCAACCCGCGTCACCGTCTCCGCCCAGGCCAGGGCAGCCTTTTCGCGTTCGCCGAAGAGATTGCCGGCCTCGCGCCATGCCTGCAGCAGTGCGACCTTCTCGACCTTTTCTCCCTTGTTGAGCAGGTCGCGGGTGTGCATGTCCAGGCAGTAGGCGCAATTGTTGATCTGCGAGATCCGCAGATAAACCAGCTCGATCAGCGTGGCGGAAAGCCGGCTCTGCAGGACGTAGCCGTAGACACCCCCGAGCGCCTTGATGCCTGCCGGCGCGATCTGGTTGTAGTCGAGACGCTTACTCATGTTTCTCTCCTTGGCGGTGATTCTGCTGGATGGCGGTGGTCGGATCCTTCTCGCTGCTATCGATGGCGAACACCGCGAGCAGCGCGAGCCCCGCCGAGGATGAATCGTATTTTCATGGCGGGGCTCCTGTTTTCAAATGCGTGTCTGTTGCGCTGTGGTGTGAGCTCTCACCTGCGGATGACGGCCTTCAGCGAGTCCGTGAACACCCAGAAGGAAGCGGCGAGCAGGCCGACGTCCTTCAGCAGGAACTGACCCGGAGCGACCGTGATCGCGGGGACCCCGAGCTCCGGCACGACGACGCCGGGCGTCGAGATCATGAAGCTCAGCGTGGTGACGAACAGCCCGGCCGACAACAGGCCGCCGGCCGCGGAGTAGATCGGGCTGGACAGGCGGAGCGCGATCAGGAGCCCGATGCTGAGTTCGACGAAGCCGAGAAAGGTCGAGAAGCCGCGCACCGAGAACAGCGTGTAGAACCACCGCAGCAGCGGGCTGTTCTCGACCAGGGGCACCAGCCCCTGCGCTTCGTAGTCGGTGAATTTCATTCCGCCGAACCAGGCGTAGATGATTGCGAGCGACGCGTAGAGACCGATCCGGCTGATCGGTTCGGCGTAAGCGAGCAGGCGTTCAGACTGTTCGCGCCAACTGATCGTGCGGCGCAGGGCGATCGATAAGGTGGACGATTGGCTGATGATGCGTGACATGGTGATCTCCGTTTGATGCCGGTTGTTCGCTCACGCACTCACGTGCGTGTGCAGGTTGTAGCGAGGGGCGGGAATGGCGCTCGAGAGCTTGTTCGTCATGGCAAGCCGCGCGCTCTCGTGGCGATCCCACTCCGACTTGTCGGCGAGCGCCGGGATCGTCACGACTTCGCCGAGGTCGAGACCGGCGAGGGCCGCGTCGACCATGTCGCCGGCCGACATGACGATCTCTGCCGGCAACTGGTGAACCGGCGTGCCCGCGATGTCCCAAAACTCCGTCGCAGTGGCGCCCGGCAGCACGGCCTGAATGCGGATGCCCTTCCCGGCGAGCTCGTGAACGAGTGACTGGGTGAATGCGAGCACGAAAGCTTTCGATCCGCCGTAGACGCCATTGAGCAGCTCCGGCGCGATCGCGACGATGGAAGCGATGTTGATGATCGTGCCGTGGCCGCGGGCGATGAATCCGGGCACCGCTGCGTAGGTCAGGCGCGTCAGTGCACCGACGTTGAGACGGATCATGTCCTCCATCTTGTCGATGTCGGAATCGATCAGCGGGGCCGAGGCGCCGACGCCGGCGTTGTTGACCAGCACCGAAATGTCGCCGTTGGTTCTGATGAGTTGCTCGACGCGGCGGAGGTCGGCAGGGGATGTGAGATCGGCTTCCACCGTTTCCACCTTGCGGCCAGTTTCGTTGCCGAGCCTGCGCGCGAGCGATGCGAGCCGCTGCCTGTTGCGCGCAACGAGGATGAGGTCGTGGCCGCGCTTCGCCAGGCGATCGGCGTAGATCGCGCCGATTCCGGTCGAAGCTCCGGTGATGAGGGCAGTGCCTGTTCTGGTCTGGGTCATTTTCGTCTCTCCTTCGGTTTGGGTGCGGAGAGGAATAGGCACTTCCGGAAATGGTGGGTATCTGGCAAAATCGGGATCTTTCCTTCCAGAATATGGAAGTGTCCCATGGATCGTCTCGAAAGCATGTCGGTGGTCTTGGCGGTGGCGGAGGCGGGCAGCCTGTCTGCTGCCGCGCGCCGTCAGAAAATGCCGTTGGCAACGGTGAGCCGGAAGGTTTCGGAGCTCGAGGAGCACCTCCAGACCAAGCTGTTTCATCGCTCGAGCCGCGCGCTCGTCCCAACGGACGCCGGTCGCTCCTACATCGCCGCGGCCAAGCGAATTCTCGCCGATCTCACCGAAGCCGAGCGCGTTGCCTCCGGCGAATACACCACGCCGCGTGGAGATCTCAGCATCACGACGCTGGTCGCGCTCGGTCGGCTCTGCTTGCAGCCGATCCTTGCCGAGTTCCTTGCGGCATTTCCGGAAGTGGACGTTCAGCTCATCTTGCAGGACCGGACGCTCAACCTTCTGGACGAGAACATTGACGTCGCGCTTCGTGTCGGCGATCTCGCCGACAGCGGCCTGATCGCCGTGCGGGTGGGGGAAATTCACCGCGTCGCCTGCGCCAGCCCATCCTATCTGAAGCTGCGGGGAACGCCGAAGGCTCCCGATGATGTCTCCGCCCACGACTGCATCAGCTATCCTCCGCTTCAATCGCCGGGCACGTGGAGATTCAAACGAGGGCAGACCGAGTATGCAGTGCCGGTGCGGTCGCGCTTCATTGCGAGCAATCTGGAATCGGCCATCGATGCCGCGCGCGCAGGCATCGGGATCACCGTCGTGTTCTCCTATCTGGCGTCGGATGCGCTGAGGTCTGGAGAGCTCGTTGCGCTCCTGCAGGACTTTCAGCCGCCGCCGCAGCCGGTCAGCTTCGTCTACTCGCCCAACCGCTTCATGCCGGCGAAGCTGCGAGCGTTTCTCGACTTCGCAGGGCCGCGCCTGAGGGCGCGCTTGGCCGACATGCCCGGAAACGTTGCGCCGCGGAGGCCGCGGACGTAACTGTGGGCCCGCACATCAGAAATGCAGGTTGAGCCGCAACAGCGCTTGGTGCCGCTCGAACTGATCGAGGTTGAGGCTGCGAACGTCGCCGATCGCCTGGCCGGCAACCTGCATCTGCCAGGTGCCGGAGATGCCGACCTCCTTCGAGATGTTGTAGGAGAAGGTTGGGCCAGCAAAGACTGCGTCTCCCAAAAAGCGGTCGAGGCCGCCGCCGTCATAGGCCCGCGCGTAGCGTACGCCGAGGCCGAAGAGAAGGTCGGGATGCACGGCATACGAGATCGCGGCCTGGAGCTGCATCTCGGAATCGTGTCGCCAAAGATTGGTCGAGATCTCGCGGGTTCCGCCGGTCCCGTACCAGACGTTGAAGGCGGCGAACAGCCTGTCCTTGACCAGCTCGCGATCGAACAGCGCGGCAAACTCTGCGCCATATTGCGCGATGTGCATGCCGCTGCCGTCGTCGATCCGGCTCCAGCCGGGCTGCGCATGGAGAGTCAGCCCAAAGGGCGCGACGGCGCGATCGAGCAGCTTGTAGCGCAGTTCGAGCGCCACCCCGCCGAAAGCGAGGTCGCGATGATCGGCCAGTCCCGGAACGCCATTGATGTGATGTCCGGTCAGCGCGAATCCCGGCGCGATCCGGAAGTTGTCCGAGACCGTGTATTTGACCTGATTGAGATTGGCCCAGGCTGCGTAAGTGCCGGAGCGCTTGCCGAATGCGCCGACATTCTCGAACTCGATCTCCATTTCGCCGGGCTTGCCGATGTCGGAGCCCATGCTGAAACCGAAGATGTGCTCGGTGTCGATCTCCGAATGAGCCGACGGCAAACCTCCCGCCAGCTTGCTGACGCCGGGGGCCGGTGCTGAGCCGGGCCAGGCATAGGCGAGGCCGCGTGGACCGTCGTCGGCAGAGGCGGAGACGCAACTCGCCAGATGACCGGCGACGACAATTGCGGCCGTTATTGCGGCCCGCAAGCTCAACTTTCTCAGCACGACATCCACCAACCCGCGCGAACCAAGGACACTGATCGACGCAAGGAGCTTGGTTCACGCGAAGCCCCTGCGATTGCAAGTCATTCGCAACAAACATTCCACAGAATGGCCGGGCGTGCAACTATTTGCTAATCATTCTTAGTTGCGTTCAATGGAGCTGCGGTGGGCTGGCGGGCCGGAGACGTCCGCGCCGGAGAGGCTGGAAGCGGGAGATCCCGTGCGCGTCGGGCGCCGTCCCGTGCGGCAATGCCGTGCGGTCCTCAGGAGCGCCAGAAACCAAGCGTCAGGCCTGCAAGTCGAGTTATTGACAATCAGGGCGTTGGCCTTACCACCACGACAAAAGCTGAAGGGAGCGCCCTGATGACGAGTGGCTTGCGCAAGGGTCTGACGAGCTATGGCGATGCCGGCTTTTCGCTGTTCCTGCGCAAGGCGTTCATCAAGGCCATGGGCTATTCCGATGACGCGCTGGAGCGCCCGATCGTCGGCATCACCAACACCTATAGCGACTACAATCCCTGCCACGGCAACGTCCCGCAGATCATCGAAGCCGCCAAGCGCGGCGTGATGCTGTCGGGCGCGATGCCGTTCGTGTTCCCCACCATCTCGATCGCGGAGAGCTTTGCGCATCCGACCTCGATGTACCTGCGCAATCTGATGGCGATGGACACCGAGGAGATGATCCGCGCCCAGCCGATGGATGCGGTGATCGTGATCGGCGGCTGCGACAAGACGCTACCGGCGCAGGTGATGGCCGCGATCAGCGCCGATTTGCCGACGGTGGTCATCCCCGTCGGGCCGATGGTGGTCGGTCATCACAAGGGTGAGGTGCTGGGGGCCTGCACCGATTGCCGCCGTCTCTGGGCGAAATATCGCGCCGGCGACATGGACGATGCCGAGATCGAGGCGGTGAATGGCCGCCTCGCGCCGTCGGTCGGCACCTGCATGGTGATGGGCACGGCCTCGACCATGGCCTGCATGATCGAGGCGATGGGCCTGTCGCTGCCGATGAGCGCGACGATTCCGGCGCCGCATGCCGAGCGCTTCCGTCTCGCCGAGGCCAGCGGCAAGGTTGCCGCCGAGATGGCCAAGACCAAGGGGCCGAAGCCGAGCGACGTGTTGACGCCGGCCTCGTTTAGGAACGCGCAAGTCGTGCTGCAGGCGATCGGCGGCTCGACCAACGGCTTGATCCATCTGACCGCGATGGCGCATCGCTCGCCGCACCGGCTCGATCTCGCAGCGTTCGACCAGATCGGCCGCGAGGTGCCGGTGCTGGTCGATCTCAAGCCGTCCGGCGAGCATTATATGGAGCACTTCCACCACGCTGGTGGCGTGCCGAAGCTGCTGGCGCAGCTCGGTGATCTCGTCGACCTCGATGCCAAGACCATCAGCGGCCAGACGTTGCGGGAGATCGCGGCGAATGCGGAGGACGTGCCGGGCCAGGATGCGATTCGTCCGCGTGATAATCCGATCAAGAAGGAGGGCGGCCTCGCCATCCTGCACGGCAATCTCGCCCCGCGCGGCGCGGTCATCAAGCAATCCGCCGCCAGCCCGAAGCTGCTGCAGCACACCGGGCGCGCCGTCGTGTTCGAATCCGTCGAGGACATGACCTTGCGGGTCGACGATCCCGATCTCGACGTCAACGCCGACGACGTGCTGGTGCTGCGCAACGCCGGCCCGAAGGGCGCGCCGGGCATGCCGGAAGCCGGTTATCTGCCGATCCCGAAGAAGCTCGCGCGCGGCGGCATCAAGGACATGGTGCGCATCTCGGATGCGCGCATGAGCGGCACCGCGTTCGGCACCATCGTGCTGCACATCACCCCGGAATCCGCCGTCGGCGGGCCGCTGGCGCTGGTTGAGAACGGCGACATGATCCGCCTCGATGTGGCCAAGCGCAGCATCGAGCTCTTGGTTGACGCCGCCGAGCTGGAGCGGCGCCGCGCTGCGTTGAAGCCGGTAGCCGCGCCGGAAGAGGCGCGGCGCGGCTACGCCTGGCTGTTCAACGAGACCATCCTGCAGGCCGACGAGGGCTGCGATTTCGACTTCATGCAGAGAACGGGCCCCGCGAAGGGCTGAGCCACCGCCTCGCTACTTCCCCTTGCTCGTGAACTTCTTCACGGCGGTGCGGAACGCTTCCGTGTTCATCGCCATGATGATCTTGTGCTCCTCGGCATCGAGCTGCTGCTTCACCGGCGTGGTCGCCGCTTGATAGACCAGCTGCTTGGTGCCGGCGATTGAAGCCGGCGGGTTCTGCGCGAGACGCTCGGCAAGTTTTCGCGTCGCGGTCTTCAACTCGGCCGCGGGGACGGTCTTGGCAACCAAGCCCCATTCATAGGCCTGCTGCGCGGTAAAATTATCCTCGGCGAGAAAGATCTGCAGCGCCCGGCGGGAGCCGACCGTGCCGACGATGCCGACCGTCGAGCCGCCGTCCGGCGACACCCCGATCTTGGCATAGGCCGGCGTGAACTTGGCATCGTCAGCGGCGATGCAGAGATCGGTGACGAAGGCGAGGCCCATGCCGGCGCCGGCGGCCGAGCCGTGCACGCTCGACAGCGAGATCTTCGGCATGCGCCTGATGATCTCGATGAAGGCGTGATAGTGCTTCAATAGCTCGCCGACGACGGGTGTCACCGTGCCGGCTTCGGCTGCGGCCCCGATCGTCTGCAGATCGCCGCCGGCGCAGAACGCGCGGCCTTCGCCTTCGAGCACCACGACGCGGATGTCGTCGGCGCCTTCGATATAGGTTGCGAGCTGCTCGAGCTTCTGGGCAATCGCAAGATCGATCGCGTTGAATGCGGCAGGGCGGTTCAGCGTGATGGTCGCGATCGGGCCGTCGACCTTGAGCAGGGCGGGATCGTCGGGCTTTGAGACGGGAGCGGTCATCTGGATTCTCCGGCGGGAGGTCGAGGCTCGAACTAAATCGCAGAAGGGCAGGGGTGACAATCCCCGAACCACCGCTCTTGCGCCGGGCGGAACGATAGGCTCAAATGGAGCCGCTTTCGCCAAGGGACGGACACGAGCGCCGGCTCCTCGCAAGGCCAGCAAGCAAAATCAGCGAGAGAGGAGGCGGCATGGGTCACGCTCGTGTCTTCCGGAAATGGGCTGTCCGATGAGTGGCTCGGTGATCATCGTCGGTGCCGGCCATGGCGGCTACCAGATCGCGGCATCGCTGCGCCAGGCCGGCTTTGCCGAGCGCATCTGCCTGATCAATGACGAGCCGCATCTGCCCTATCAGCGGCCGCCGCTGTCCAAGGCCTACATCAAGGGCTCCGCGGGCCCGGAGAGCCTGATGTTCAGGCCTGAGAAGTTTTACCAGGACCAGAGGATCGAGCTGATCGCCGGCCGCGCCGCCTCGATCGACCGCGCCGCGCGTAAGGTGCATCTCGCATCCGGCGAGACGCTGGACTATTGGCACCTCGTGCTGGCGACCGGCGCGCGCAATCGCCTGCTCGATCTGCCCAATGCCAATCTGCCCGACGTGAAATATCTGCGCATTCTCGATGACAGCGAGGCGCTGCGCGCGATCATGCCGTCGAAGACGCGCGCCGTGATCATCGGCGCCGGCTTCATCGGCCTCGAATTTGCCGCGACCGCCCGCATCAAGGGCCTCGAGGTCGACGTGCTTGAGCTCGCCCCGCGCGTGATGGCGCGGGCGGTGACGGCGGAGGTCTCGGAGTATTTCCAGGACCGCCACCGCGAGGCCGGCATCCGTATCCATCTCGGTGTGCAGGCGACCTCGATCGAAGCCGAGGCCGGCAAGGTCACCGGCGTGTCCTTGAGCGACGGGCGGCATCTGCCGGCCGACCTCGTCGTGGTCGGCGTCGGCGTGCTGCCGAACATCGAACTCGCGGCCGAGGCAGGGCTGCCGGTCGCCGCCGGCATCATCGTCGATGAATATCTGTCGACGGCTGATCCCAACATTTCGGCCATTGGCGATTGCGCGCTGTTCGCAAGCCCGCGCTTCGGCGGATCGCTGCGGCTGGAATCGGTGCAGAACGCCACCGATCAGGCCCGCTGCCTCGCAGCAAAGCTGACCGGGGATAAGAAACCGTACGACAGCCATCCCTGGTTCTGGAGCGATCAGGGCGACGACAAGCTCCAGATCGCGGGGCTGACGACCGGCTACGACCGCGTCGTGCTGCGCGGCGATCCCGCCAGGAAGGCGTTCTCGGCGTTCTGCTATCACGGCGACAAGCTGCTCGGAATCGAATCCATCAACCGCGCCGGCGATCACATGTTCGGCCGGAGATTGCAGGCTATGGACCGCTCCATCACGCCGGAGCAGGCCGCGGACGAGAGCTTCGACCTCAAGAGCGCGCTGGCCTAGCTCGAGCCCTGCCGCTCCGCGCGAAGCGCCGCCGAGACTTCCGCAATCGTCGGCATCGACGGTGCTGCACCCATGCGTTGCACGCTGACCGATGCGGCGACATTGGCGTAGCCCAGCGCGCTCTCGATCGGCTGACCATCGGCGAGCAGCGCCGCGACAGCGCCGACAAAACAATCACCCGCGCCGGTCGTGTCCACCGGGGTTACATTGCGGCCTTCAATAGTCAAAAGTCGGTCGTCCACCAGCGCAATCACTCCCCGCTTGCCCAGCGTGACGCAAATGATCTGATCACGGTTCATCTGGATATGCCTCGCTGCATCGGCAATGCGATCATAGGGATCGTTGTCCGCAAGCTCGGTCTCGGCCAGCAAACCCAGCTCGGTCTCGTTCAGCACGAGAATATCCACGAGCGCCAGCAACTCGCCCGAGATCTTTTGTGCCGGCGCCGGGTTCAGCACGGTCGTGGCCCCGGCCTCACGCGCCCGCGCAAAGAACGCGGCAATGGTCGGCAACGGGATCTCGAACTGGCTGACGGCGACATCACCCTTTGCCAGCGGCGCGGCCGCCACATCCTCCGCGCTGACCAGCGCGTTGCTGCCGGGAATAACGATGATGGTGTTGTCGGCCTCCGCGACTGTAATGATAGCGGTGCCGGTATGCACCTCCGGCGTCTCGCGCACCGAGCCGAGATCGACGCCCTGTGCATTGAGGAACGCCCTCAGCTCCGCGCCGAACGAATCCCTGCCCAGCCGGCCGATTAGCGTGGTCGGCGCGTCGAGCCGTGCCGCCGCGACAGCCTGGTTCGCGCCCTTGCCGCCTGGGAAATACAGCACCTGGCGGCCGGCGACGGTCTCGCCGATTCGTGGATGGCGATCGGCCGTCGCCACCACATCCATGTTGATGCTGCCGGCGACGTAAACCCGCCCCATCTTTTCTAGACCCTGATCTCGAACTCGTGCCTGACCTTGGCGATATCGACCAGCGTCGGCAAGCCGGCCTCGTTGCCGAGGCGCTGGATCTTGAAGGTGGAAGCGGCGCGGGCAAAGTCGAAATGCTCGCGCCAGCTTTTGCCGGGATGCGCGAGGTAGGAATAGACATAGGCGCCGTGGAAGACGTCGCCGGCGCCGTTGGTGTCGATCACGCGCTCGCGCGGGATCGGCATCGCCGGCATCACCTGCACCGTGCCGGTTTCGTCGTACCAGAACAGGCCCTTCTCGCCCATGGTGACGCCGCCGATCTTGCAGCCGCGGCTCTTGAGATAGTCGAGCATCTTCTCCGGCGTCAGATCCATCTGCTCGCACAGGCGCTCGGCGACGATGGCGACGTCGATGAATTCGAGCAGCTCATGGGTGTTGGTGCGCAGGCCGCCGCCGTCGAGCGAGGTCAGGATGCCGGCCTCGCGGCACACCTTGGCGTAGTGGATGGCGGCATCCGGCTGGTGGCCGTCGACATGCAGCGCGCGGCAGCCGCCGAGATTAAGCATCGGAAAGGGGTGGATGTGCTCGTCGTCGCGGCAGCGGACGATGGCGCGCTTGCCGTCCTTGGGCATGATGAAGGAGAGCGAGGACTGGTTGACCTTGCGCCCATGCAGCGAGATGCCGTACTTCGCGCACATGTCCTGGAACATGCGCCCCAGCCAGTCATTGGCTGCGGTCGCGATCAGGTCCGGCACAATGCCGAGCTTGGCGCAGCAGAACGCCGCCGTCACCGCATTGCCGCCGAAGGAGACCGCGTAGTCACGCGCCACGTGCTTCTCGTCGCCGGTCGGCATGTGGTCGGTGATGAAGACGACGTCGATATAGGTCTGTCCGATGAAGAGAGCCTGCATTGCTTGTCCGTGATGCGCTTGTGGTCCCGGCCGGCGAGATTACTCTAGCACCGGTTCCGCTCCGGAGGGACGCTGAAATTATTCGCAAAACTGCCGCCCGAAGCGCTTGAGGTCAGCATGGTCCGGGAATACGACCATCACTGGCCTATGCCAAGCCCGGACAAACGCCGTCTTTCGCTCCCGGGGTTCCCCGTCCACAAAAAGGGTGCAGAATGATCACCGGCCTCGATCACATCGTCGTTCTCGTAGGCGATATCGGTGCGGCCAAGGCGGCCTATCAGACGCTGCTCGCCCGCGCGCCGGCCTGGCAGAACTCGGGCGATGGCGCCGACCGGGTGCTGTTCACCCTCGATAACATGACCATCGAGCTGATGGCCCCTCACGGCTTCAGCGTCACCGCCGACCGCATGCGCGGACTGCTCGGCGACCAGGAAGGCATCCTCGCCAGCCTGTGCTTTCGTGTCGCCGACATCGGCAAGATGCACCGCCGGCTGGAGCGGGTGGCCCTGAGGCCTGATACGGTCGCCGAGGTCGAAAGCAGCGACGCCGCCACCGACGCCGTGCTGCACTGGAAGCGCACGCGTGCCGCGACGGAGCTGACGCGCGGCGTGCGCATGTTCTTCCTGGAGCTGGCCGACGAGCGTCCGAAGTCCGCCGTGACCGACATCGCGCCGATCGACGGGCTCGACCACGTCGTCGTCACCACGGAGGATTCCGAGCGCGCCGCCGCGCTCTACGGCGCCCGGCTGGGCCTCGATCTCGCGCTCGATCGTTCGCACCAGGACTGGGGCCAGCTGATGTTCTTCCGCTGCGGCGACCTCATCGTCGAGGTGGTGCGCCGCCCGGTCGCCGGCGGCGATGCCGCGCATGACCGGCTCTGGGGCCTGAGCTGGCGGGTCGGCGACATAGACGCCACCCGCGCCCGCCTGATCGCGAGCGGACTCGACGTCTCAGAGGTCCGCACCGGCCGCAAGCCGGGGACGCGCATCATGACCGTGCGCAACGGCACCTGCGGAATCCAGACCGTGCTGCTGGAGCGTTCGCCGAAGCCGGTGGAGTGATTCTGTCATTCCGGGGCGATGCGTAGCATCGAACCCGGAATCCATTTCGCGGCTGACTCTGCCGCCCAATGGATTCCGGGCTCGCGCCAAGAGGCGCGCCCCGGAATGACGAACATTCTCAAACTCACGCTCGCGTGCTACACGCGTCTTGTCGGCACCCAGCGAGCACCCGGTTTGGCGAAGGCAAAGCGAACTCTGAAATGGCAGCGTGACCCCGAGGGGATGCGGCTGCGCATTCTCGAAGCCGCCAAGCAGGAGTTTTCCGCCCATGGCCTTGCCGGCGCGCGCGTCGACCGCATCGCCGCCAAGGCCGGCGCCAACAAGCGCATGCTGTACTATCACGTCGGCAACAAGGACGAGCTCTATCTCGCGGTGCTCGAAGGCGCCTATGACAAGATCCGCAGCGAGGAGCGGGGGCTCGACCTCGAACATCTCGATCCGCCCGAGGCGATCCGCCGCCTGATCGAGTTCACCTGGAACTACTTCCTGCGCAACCCGGAATTCCTGTCGCTGCTGCAGACCGAGAACCTCGCGCGCGCCAAGCACCTGAAGAAATCGACCAAGGTCAAGTCGATGCACTCGCCCTTCGTCGAGATGATCCGCACCGTGGTGCGCCGCGGCGTCGAGAACGGCGATTTCCAGGTCGCGGTCGATCCGGTGCAGCTCTACATCTCCATTGCGGCGCTCAGCTTCTTCTATCTCTCCAATTCGGCAACGCTCAGCGTGATCTTCGGCCGCGATCTCCTGGACAAGAAGGCCAAGGAGGAGCGGTTGGCGCATATGGTGGGCCTCGTGTTGGCGGCATTGACAGGCAAGTCCGCCGCGCTGTTCGAGATCGGCAAGATGCCGAAGTCGCACGGCGCGGTCGTGCAAGCGGTGTAGTTCTCAAAGCTTTCTGTATCCGTCATGGCCGGGCTTGTCCCGGCCATCCACGTGCATCCGCGCGTAGGGGAGACGTGGATGCCCGGGACAAGCCCGGCCATGACGGGGAGCTGCCGCCGCAAAACGTCACAGGGAAAGCTCTGGACAGTATTTATCCAACGGGTTAATTTCTCCCATAACGAAGAAGACTGCCGGGAGTGAAAATTGGCCGAGCCGAAGCCGCAAAACGCTGTTCCCAAGCTGCTGAATGCAGCCTGGGTTCGGCCGTTCTTGTTCCTGGTCTTCATCGTCGTCGCCTGGGATCTCGCGATCCGGCTGTTCAGAATCCCCGCGTACCAGATCCCGGCGCCGCTCGACGTCGTCGCTGTGCTGCGCACCGAATGGCCGGAGCTGCTGCGCCAGTCCTGGCCGACCACCTATGCGACCGTCTGCGGCTTCCTGCTGTCGGCGCTGTTCGGCATTCCCGTCGCGATGCTGATCGCGGGCTCGAAGACGGTGGAGAGCTATATCTATCCGCTGCTGGTGTTCTCGCAATCGGTGCCGAAGATCGCGATCGCACCGCTGTTCGTGGTCTGGTTCGGTTTCGGCATCATTCCCAAGGTGATCTCGGCGTTCCTGCTCGGCTTTTTCCCTGTGGTGGTCTCCGCGGTGCAAGGCTTCAAGTCGGTCGACCCCGACATGGTCGATCTCGCCCGTGCCATGCAGGGCAGCCGCCTGCAGGTGTTTCGCGCGGTGAACCTGCCGCATGCGCTGCCGGCGATCTTCTCCGGCCTCAAAGTGTCGGTGACGCTCGCCGTGGTCGGCGCGGTGGTCGGCGAGTTCGTCGGCTCCAATTCCGGCATCGGCTACGTGATGCAGCGCTCGATCGGCACTTTCGACCTGCCGACGATGTTCGCGGCGCTGGTGATCCTGGCGCTGCTCGGCGTGGTCCTGTTCTGGATCGTCGACCGGATCGAGAAGCTGGTCATTCCCTGGCATGTCAGCCAGCGCGAAGACGTGATTTTCGCCTCGTAACTAAACAACGATCGGCCACCAACGGTCGACGCAACCAACGGCAAGGGAGAGTGACGATGAGGAAGTGGATTGGAGCTGCATCCTTAGCACTGATGGCGTTCGCAGCCGTGCCGGCGCAGGCCGCCGACAAGGTCGTGCTGATGCTGAACTGGTACGTCTATGGCGAGCACGCGCCGTTCTATTACGGCAAGGCTAAGGGCATCTATGCGGCTGAAGGCATCGAGCTCGAGATCCAGGAAGGCCGCGGCTCCGCTGCGACCACGCAGGCGGTTGCCGCCAAGACTGCCGATTTCGGCTATGTCGACGTCCCCACCATGATGCGCGCCGCGATCAAGGGCGCGCCCGTGGTCGCAACCGGCGTGCTGCTGCAAACGAGCCCGATGTCCGCCATGGGCTTCGCCGACAAGAACATCAGGAAACCGGAAGACATCAAGGGCAAGACGGTGGCGATCACGCCGGCGGACTCCATGACGCAGATCTGGCCGCTGTTCCTGAAGAAGACCGGCCTGAAGGAGAGCGACTTCAAGACCGTCGCCGGCGACGGCCAGACCAAGCTCAATGCCGTCATCAACGGCCAGGCCGATCTGTTGCTCGGCTACGTCATGGACCAGTCGATGAAGATCAAGGACGCCACCGGCAAGGATGTCTATCCGATCAAGTTCGCCGACTACGGCATCAACATGGTGTCCTCGGGCGTCATCGCCAATACCGACTATGTGAAGGTCAATGCCGATCTCGTCCGCCGCTTCATGTCAGCGACCACGAAAGCGGTCGAGGCCGCCGAGAAGGAGCCGAAGGCCGCGGCGCAATCGATCCTCGATGCCAACCCCAAGGGCGGCAAGATCGACACGCTGACGCAGGGTTTTGAGCTGACCATCCCGCTGTACCGGACCGCGGAGACCAAGGGCAAGCGGCCGTTCCAGGTCACCGACCAGAACATGACCGAGACCGTCAATCTGCTGGTCGAATATGGCGGCCTTGACGCCAAGGCCAAGGAGAACCCGAAGGCTTTCTACACCAGCGATTACCTGCCGAAGAGCGGCTCGTGAAACCTGCGACTGTCATGACTGAAACCGCGCAGCCGGCCGCTCGTCTGAGACTGGTGAGCGACCGGGCTGCCGGCGATGCGTCGGGCATCAAGCTGTCGGGCGTGTCGAAGACCTACCGGACGCGCGACGGCGACGTGCCGTCGCTGCGGCCGCTCGACTTCCACATCAATGACGGCGAGTTCTTCGTCGTGGTCGGGCCAAGCGGCTGCGGCAAGTCCACGCTGCTCAAATTGATCTCGGGCCTGCTGGCGCCGACCACGGGCGAGATCCTGGTCGAGGGCCAGAAGGTGACGACGCCGCACGGCAATGTCGGCATCGTGTTCCAGAACGCGCTGCTCTTGCCCTGGCGCAACATCCTCTCCAACGTGATGCTGCCGATCGACATGAAGCGCCTGCCGCGCCAGGAATATCTCGACCGCGCCAAGTCGCTGCTGAAGCTGGTCGGCCTCGAAGGCTTCGAGAAGAAGCTGCCCTGGCAGCTCTCCGGTGGCATGCAGCAGCGCGCCTCGATCTGCCGCGCGCTGGTGCATGATCCGAAGATCATGCTGATGGATGAGCCGTTCGGCGCGCTCGACGCGCTGACGCGCGAGCGCATGAATGTCGAATTGATGCGGATCCAGCGCGAGACGAAGAAGACCGTGCTCCTGATCACGCATTCGATTCCGGAAGCCGTGTTCCTCGCCGACCGCGTGCTGGTCATGACCGAGCGCCCCGGCGCGATCGCGGCGATCTACGACGTGCCGCTGCCGCGCCCGCGCTCGCTCGACGCGATGGCGGATCCGGTTTTCACCGAGCTCGTGCAGCGCATCCGCAAGCATTTCTTCTCGCAAGGTGCGCTGGATTAGGGCGATGGCGTCAACTCCGAACTTTCGGCCGTCATGGCCGGGCTTGTCCCGGCCATCCACGTCTCGCTCCGCCCGGCAAAGAACGTGGATGCCCGGGACAAGCCCGGGCATGACGACCTTCATAGGACTATGTCGGTGCGCCTGAAGCTGCGAGACATCGCCTTCTTCGAACGTCCCGTGCAGTTCGCGCGGCCATTCCGCTTCGGTGCGATCACGATCAACGCGACGCCGCAGCTGTTCGTGCGGGCCGAGATCGAGGTCGAGGGCCGGGGCACCGCCATCGGTGCCAGCGCCGAGCTGCTGGTGCCAAAGTGGTTCGACAAGCGGCCGGAATTGTCGCCGGCGCAGACGGTCGACGGCTTGCGTCGCTCGCTGGAGATCGCGCGCGGACTCTATCTGGCGCGGACCGGATACCAGACCGCGTTCGATCTGCATGCCTCGTGCATCGGTGCCCAGGTCGCGACCTGCGCGAAGAAGAATATTCCGGCTCTTGCGGCGGCTTATGGCCCCGCGGAGATCGACAAGGCCATCCTCGATGCGCTGCTCCGCGCCGTTGAGACCAGTTTCTTTGACGGAATGGCCGCGAACATCGCTGGTATCGACGCGCGGCTTTGTCCTGACCTGAGCGAGCGGGACATCAGGACGTTTCTCTCCGGCCGGGTGCCGCTGGAGCGTGTTGCCATCAGGCATACCGTCGGCCTTGATGACCTCGTAGAAGGCGAGGGCGGCGTTGCCGATCCGCGTGAGAATACCGGCGCACGCTATTTCAAGCTCAAGCTGTCCGTCGATCCGGCTGCCGATGCAGCGCGGCTTGCGCGGATCGGCAAGGAGCTCGACACGCTCGGACGCGACTACAGAGTGACGCTCGATGCCAACGAGCAGTATGCGGATCTCGCCGCGTTGCAGGCCTTGATGGACCGGCTCGATCATGACGCGACGCTGCGCCCGATCGCCACGCGCCTGCTCTATGTCGAACAGCCGATGCCGCGCGACATCACGCGGCAATCGCCGCTCGGCTCGCTCGCCGCGCGCGGCTTCATCATCGACGAGGCCGACGATTCCTACGATGCGTTCCCGGCAGCGCGGGCGCTCGGCTATCGCGGCATCTCCTCGAAATCCTGCAAGGGCCTCTACAAGTCCATCGTCAATGCCACGCGCGCGGCGAAATGGAGTGTGGAAGGCGAGACCTTGTTCGTGACAGGCGAGGACCTGACCTGCCAGGCCGGTCTCGCCGTGCAGCAGGACCTCGCGCTCGGCGCCTTCATCGGCATCACCCATGCCGAGCGCAACGGCCATCACTATGTCGACGGCTTTGGCGAGGCGCCGGCCGCCGAAGCTGCGGCCTTCGCGGCCGCACATCCCGATCTCTATGCCGATGCCGGGCAGGGCATCCGCCTCTCCATTCACGACGGCGATCTCCTGACGGGATCGCTTCACACAGCAGGCTTTGCCACCGCGGTCCATCCGGACTGGTCGGCGCTGCGCCCGCTCGAACAGCCAACACCAATTCAGGAGCAATTGGCATGACCACCCAACGCCTCGGCCTCATCATGAACGGCGTCACCGGCCGCATGGGGCTCAACCAGCATCTGATCCGCTCGATCGTCGCGATTCGCGACCAGGGCGGCGTCCGCCTGAAGAACGGTGACCGCGTCATGCCCGATCCGATCCTGGTCGGCCGCAATGCCGAGAAGGTCGAGGCGCTGGCCAAGCGCTACAACATCACGCGCTGGACCACCGATCTCGATGCCGCGCTCGCCGACAAGAACGACACCATGTTCTTCGACGCCGCGACGACGCAGGCGCGCCCCGGCTTGCTGACCCAGGCCATCAACGCGGGCAAGCATGTCTATTGCGAGAAGCCGATCGCGACGAATTTTGAGGAAGCCGTCGAGGTCGTGAAGCTCGCCAATGCCAAGGGCGTCAAGCACGGCACGGTGCAGGACAAGCTGTTCCTGCCGGGGTTGAAGAAGATCGCCTTCCTGCGCGATTCCGGCTTCTTCGGCCGCATCCTCTCGGTGCGCGGCGAATTCGGCTATTGGGTGTTCGAAGGCGGCTGGCAGGAAGCGCAGCGGCCGTCCTGGAACTACCGCAGCGAAGATGGCGGCGGCATCATCCTCGACATGGTCTGCCATTGGCGCTACGTGCTCGACAACCTCTTCGGCAACGTCCAGAGCGTCAGCTGCATCGGCAACACCGACATTTCCGAGCGCTATGACGAGCAGGGCCAGAAGTACAAGGCGACCGCGGACGATTCCGCCTACGCCACCTTCCAGCTCGAAGGCGGCATCATCGCCCACATCAACATGTCCTGGGTGACGCGCGTCTATCGCGACGACCTCGTCACCTTCCAGGTCGACGGCACGCTCGGCTCGGCGGTCGCGGGCCTCTCCGACTGCATGATCCAGGCGCGGCAGGCGACGCCTCGGCCGGTGTGGAATCCCGACGAGAAGCGGCTGCACGATTTCTACGGCGACTGGCAGAGGGTGCCCGACAACGTCACCTACGACAACGGCTTTAGGGAGCAATGGGAGATGTTCATCCGCCACGTCTACGAGGACGCTCCTTACAAGTTCACCCTGCTCGAAGGCGCCAAGGGCGTGCAGCTCGCCGAATGCGCGCTGAAGAGCTGGAAGGAGCGGCGCTGGATCGACGTCGCGCCCATCAAGGTGTGACATTCCGATGCTCATGATTTCGTCATTGCGAGCGAAGCGAAGCAATCCAGACTGCCTCCGCGGAAAGACCCTGGATTGCTTCGTCGCTTCGCTCCTCGCAATGACGGAGAGAGGACCAAAATGAACAAGCCAGTCCAACCAATGTCATCCCTGTCGCTGAAGCTGCCCAAAGCCGATCGCTCGATCGAGACCTATCGGCTCGCGGCCTCGCGCACGTTCCCCGCAAGGCTCGAAGGGCCGCTGAACCGCATCGCCTTCTCGGCCGTGCACACGGTCGCCGATCCCTTCGCCGACAACGATCCCTGGCTGTCGGTTGCGGTCGACTGGGACAAGACCATCGCCTTCCGCGAGCACGTCTGGGACCTCGGCCTCGGCGTTGCCGAAGCCATGGACACCGCGCAGCGCGGCATGGGGCTGGACTGGCCGACCTCGCTGGAGCTGATCACGCGCTCGGTCGCCGCCGCCAAGCGCCGCAACGCGCTGGTGTTCTCCGGTGCAGGCACGGATCATCTCGCAGTGGAGGACGCGAGAAACCTCGACGACGTCATCCGCGCCTATGAGGAGCAGATCTCGGCAGTGGAGAAGGTCGGCGGCCGCATCATCCTAATGGCCTCGCGGGCCCTGGCAAAACTCGGTCGCAATGCCGACGATTACGCCAAGGTCTATGACCGCGTGCTTTCGCAGGTCCGTGAGCCCGTTATCATCCATTGGCTCGGCGACATGTTCGATCCGGCACTGGCGGGATATTGGGGCACCGGGGATCTCGACAAGGCCATGGACATTGCGGTCGCCATCATCAACGGCAACGCCGCCAAGGTCGACGGCGTCAAGGTCTCGCTGCTCGACAAGCAGCGCGAGATCGACATGCGTCGCCGCCTCGACAACCGCATCAAGATGTATACCGGCGACGATTTCAACTACGCGGAGCTGATCGCCGGCGACGAGCAGGGCTTCTCGCATGCGCTGCTCGGCATCTTCGATGCTATCGCGCCGGCGGCGTCCTACGCGCTGTCGCGGCTGGCGGCAGGCGACGAAGCCGGCTTCCACGACGTGCTTGGCCCGACGGTCCCGCTGTCGCGTCACATCTTCAAGGCGCCGACGCGCTTCTACAAGACCGGCGTCGTGTTCATGGCCTATCTCAACGGACACCAGGATCACTTCACCATGGTCGGCGGACAGCAGAGCACGCGTTCGACGTTGCATCTCGCCGAGCTGTTCCGTCTGGCCGACCAAGCCGGTCTGCTCGCCAACCCTGAACTCGCGACGCAACGGATGAAAACCGTGCTCGCCACCCACGGTATCGAATCCTGATGCGCGATTTTTCGTCCGACCACCGCTGGCTGTCGCTGAACACGGCGACCGTCCGCAAGCAGGGTGACCTCGTCGCCATCATCGAGGCCTGCGCGAAGCACGGCATCCGAGCCATCGATCCCTGGCGCGACCAGGTCGCGAACGTCGGTCTCGACCGCGTCGCGCGCGCGGTGCGCGAGGCTGGCCTTGATCTCTCAGGCTATTGCCGCGGCGGCATGTTCACCTCGGATGTCTCGCGCCGGGGCGAAGTGCGCGACGATAACAGGCGCTGTGTCGATGAAGCCAAGGCACTGGGCGCGCCCTGCATCGTCCTCGTCGTCGGCGGCCTGCCGCAATATTCGCGGCCGGGCAGTGAGGCTTCGAAGGATCTGGTGGCAGCGCGCGGGCAGGTCGAGGAAGCGCTCGCCGACATGCTCGACTACGCGAGGCAAGCCAAGCTGCCGTTGGCGATCGAGCCGTTGCATCCGGCCTATGCGGCCGACCGCGCCTGCGTGAACACAACCAAGCAGGCGCTCGATATCTGCGACCGGCTCGACCCCGGCCGCACCGGCATGCTCGGCGTCGCGCTCGACGTCTATCACATCTGGTGGGATCCGGAGCTGATGGACCAGATCGCACGCGCCGGCCGGGACCGCCTGCTGGCGTTCCATGTCTGCGACTGGCTGGTGCCGACCAGGGACATCCTCAACGACCGCGGCATGATGGGCGACGGCGTCATCGACATCAAATCGGTGCGTGCAGCGGTCGAAGCGCAGGGCTTTGCCGGCTATTCCGAGATCGAGATCTTCTCCAACGAATGGTGGGGCAAGCCGATGGACGAGGTGCTGAAGACCTGCATCCAGCGACATCGGACGGTGGTGTAGTTGCCTCGAGTGTCTCATGAAAAGTCAGACGATTGCGCTATCATTGATTTTACCGTCGAATCCCGGACTATCACTCGTCAATTCGATCTGCGAAGCTCTGCCGACACAAATGCGCTTGCGACCAAGCAGGCGCGGAGGGAGGTTCGCAGTGGAGAAAGTGCGACGCTTGCGTGCGATGAGCTCACTGTGCCGTCAACAGGCCGCGTACAACAGCATGAACAAATGGAAGCTGCTCGCAGAGGCAGAATACTGGGATCATCTGGCTGACCTCGAGCTATCTTCCCATTTCCAACAATGCAACGCCATTGGCTTGAATGAGGTAGAGCAGCCTCAAGCGATCACAGACGCGAAGTGCTGAGCGGAAGACGAGTTCCGCCGCGCGAGGACAGAAAGGCCGTGTACTCATAAAAGGAAGGTCGGGCTGATCGTCCAGAGCAGCGCTGCTTGTGACCCACAGCGGAATTGCTCGTGTTCAGATCCAATAACGCAAGTAGAGGGTTGCCGTATCACCGGTGTGCTCGCTGTAAGGCAACGTCTGAAGCTTGAAAAGACGCGCGATCATGATCGGGTAAGCTCCTCCATGAGCGCCTTGGCGGAACGAAGGTCCGGCGTTTCGAAACCTTCCGTAAACCAGCCGTAAACCGAGCCAAGAAGGCACCGCGCGTTGGCCGTCCTTCCCTGGTCGCGCCAAAGCCGAGCCAAACTCATTGCGGCACGTAATTCAAAGGACTTTGCGCTCTGGCTTTGGGCGATCTTGAGCGCAGTTTGCAAAAACCCCTCGACCTCGTCAGCTGGAGCACCACGACAGCGGTGCAGTTCACCGTCGATGCATGCAAGTTCTGCCTCCCACATATGCTCGTCGCTGCGCGCAGCAAGGGCCTTTGCTTCCGCAAGGGTAGCGACGCCGTTGTCGTAGTCACCTAAGTTGAGGTAGGTGGCCGCGAGCATCCACAAGTACCGAACCTGATACCAACTGGCCCCGAGCCTGTTCCGCTCATTCAGACTGAGGCGCATGAGCGCCAGGCCGGCCTCCACGTTGTCCTCTTGCGCCATTGCCCAGCCCCGCAGGACGAGGCCGCTCACGCGCCAATAGTTTAAGCTGTTCTGATCGGCGAGACGGATGATGGCGTCGGCATGCGCATGTACGGCCGCCACGTTCCCAATTAGCTCCGCAAGAGCCGCCTCGCCATAGACCTGCACATGCGCGGTAAGGTTCGTCTGATTCAACTCCATTGCGTATTGAGATGCGTCACGGCTAATCCGCTGAGCCTGTTCGGGGTAACCAAGAACCCAAAGCACAATTGCCAAGTAGGGTAGCGCTGAGGCCTTCGGGTCATGTACGTAGTGCACAGGCGGCGGCCGATGCTCCTCTGGCTGATAGCGACTCAAGATCGCTTCTAGCTCCGAGCGTGCGGTCAGAAAATCACCGGCATGCATTGCGGTGAGCGCGGCCAGACGATGTGTAGCCAATTCCAGTGCTGTGTGCCCGGTGCGCTCGGCGGCGCGCTGCGCTTCGGCAACGAGGCTCTGCATGGCAGCAAAGTCGCCACGCACAAAGTGGAAAATGAATTTGCCGCTAAGGGTGGAAAACAAGGCAACCGTGTCGTCCAGCTCATAGCAGAGCGCATGAGCCCTGCTGAAGGCTGTGCCAAGCTGCGGAGCCGTGTATCCGTGAATGGCGATCAGTGGACCTCCGATTGCTGTTTGCAGAGCGAGTTCCTGGCGATCGCGCTCCGGCCCTTGTGGATTGGACTTGAGTGCCTCCAGTCCCCTTGTGAGATGAGTGATCGCTTCGAGATTGGCGGAACGCGCGGCCGCAATACGGCCGGCCCGCAGCCAATAGTCCACCGCCTTTCCTGCCAGTCCACCCTCGGTGAGATGTAGAGCGATTGTCTCCGGCTCCGCCTCCGCACGGGCAGGGTAATGTTGTTCGAGAGCTGCAGCTATGCGGGCATGGATCTGCTGCCGCTTGCTCTTCAGGAGGCTCTCGTGCGCGATGTCCTGCACCAACGCATGTTTGAAGCTGTAGGCAACATTCGGAGGTACGCCACGACGGAATATCAGTTCCGCGGCCAATAGATCATTGAGAGCATGCTGGAGCGCGTGCTCTTCGAGTGCCGTTACAAGGCGCAGAAGATCGTGTCCGAATTCGCGTCCGATGCAAGCTGCAATCTGGGCAACTTCCTTGACCGGCGCCAATCGATCGAGGCGGGCCATCAAGGAGTCCTGGAGCGTCGTCGGGATTGCCAGCGGCGGTAGTGGGCCGATCAACTCATAGCGGCTGCCCTGATCTTTGAGCAGCCCGGATTCGACGACGGCCTTGGTGAGCTCCTCGACGAACAACGGCACGCCGTCGGTCTTGGCCAAAATCTGCTCAAGCACCTCCTGAGGGAGCATTTTGCCGCCCGTGATCCGGTCAATGACTGCCGCCCCTTGCCTACGTCCCAGCCGGCTTAGAAAGAGCGCTGTCACATGTCCATGACCCGTCCAGCGCGGAATGAACTCGGGCCGGAAGGTAACGATCATCAAAATCGGAAGTCGCTGCGCCTCGTCGACAAGCCGATCGAGGAATTCGAGCATAGTAGGGTCTGCCCAATGGACGTCCTCGTAAACGGCAAGCACTGGGTGTCTTGCCGCCAAGCCTTGTATTTGTTCCAGAAGGGCCTGGAAGGTTCGCTCCTTCTTCTGGTGCGGACTAAGTGCAAGGGGCGGGTATCTCTCCCCGGTCGGGATTGCCAAGAGATCCGCGAGAACCGGCGCGCTCTCATGCACATCGTCCGCGCCAAGAGCAAGCATGGCCTCGAGTTTATCGAGCTGTTCGTCGAAAGCGTCCTCCCGCCGTATTGCCGCTGCCCGTTCAAGGAGGCCAACGACGGGATACAAGGCGGTGTTGGTATGAAATGGTGAACAGAAATGGCTCAGCGGCGTGTGCGGCACACGTGCGACCTGGTCGCGTAAGGCTCGCACGAGCCGCGACTTGCCAATGCCGGCTTCGCCGCCGAGCAGGACGATCTGTCCTTCCCGCTCCTTTGCCTGCTCCCAGCGATCCAAGAGCAATGCAAGTTCTTCATTCCGTCCGACCAGTGCAGTCGTTGCCATGCCATGCTGGGCCTCGAACCTGCTCTCTGCTGCGCCTTCACCAATGACAAGCCACGCCTGCACCAGTTCCGGGAAACCCTTGAGAGGCACCGTGCCGAGGTCGTGGTACGTGAATGCTTCGCCGAGTAGGCGGCGGGTCGACTCGGCAATGACCACATCACTTGGCTTGGCCAGACCCTGCAGTCGGGCGGCTAGGTTTGGTGTCTCGCCTATGACTGCGCGCTCGCGAGCCTCTCCCTCGCCAATCAGCTCGCCGACCACGACCAGACCGGTTGCGATGCCGACGCGGGCGGCGAGCGCTGCACCACCCGGTTCGGTAAGGGATGCGACCGCCTTGGTCACTCGAAGCCCAGCGCGAACGGCGCGCTCCGCCTCGTCTTCGTGCGCCCGCGGCCAGCCGAAATAAGCGAGAACGCCATCGCCCAAGAATTTGGCTATGTGGCCTTCGAATCGGGCGATCTCGCCCACCACGGTGTTATGGTAGGCCTGCAAGAGGTCACGCAGCTCCTCGGGATCGCGCCCTGAAGCAAGTGCCGTCGAGCCGACCAGGTCGACGAACATAACTGTGAGCTGCCGACGCTCCGCGTCCGAAGGGATCGATGGCCTTGCGTAGTCGGCAGGTCCGTTGGCCTCGACAGCCACGGGAGCGATCGGAGCGAGTGCATGGATTGCCCTTAGCACAGCCTTGCGCGGGCCGAGTGGCAAGCCAAGCTCCCGCAGATCGGCTTCGGTCAGTTCTGGCAAAACCTCGGACGTTATTTCAGCGTCACAAAACGTCTTTATGTAGCGCTCAAGCCCGAGACCGCGAAGCCATTGCGCGATATCCACGGTAAGCCTCCTCGTGCCGCAGCAGGCAACGGTCAGCTCAATTGAAAGTATGCAATTTCAGCTTCAGCGAACCATCTGCCTGACGCTCAAACACGTGGGTTGCGATCCCGCCTGCAGGTTGGCTGGCGCCATCCGCTGTCTTACCGTTGGCGCTCCAATGGGCCGTGCCGTAGACGATCTTCTCATCTCCGCCGGCGTCGATGACGACCAACCTGTGATCGGCGAATCCGCTTGAAAACAGCCCAGCAAAGAAGCTCTCGATCTCTGTCGGACCGGATATCACTTGATGCGTCGGCGGCAACAATTTGGCGTCTGGCACGTAAGTCGCCGCGATAGCCCTGGCATCTGCTTTGTTGAATGCTGAATCCCACGCGGCGTACGCCGCAGCAATGTCGTGTTTTATGGAGGAAGCTAAGGCTGTCATGATCCCTCCCTCAATCGCGGGCTTGCTTTCGTTGGAGAACGATTACGTCACCTGACGTCGTTCGACCGCTGCAAATTGCAACGAGGGAACGCGACGCCCTCATTGGCCTGCGACCTGTTGCAGCCTGTTGAAGCGCGCCTTCTGCTCGCTGCTCAGCGTGGCATAGAACTCGTCCAGAGCGGGTTCGACCAGCTTAGCGGCGGTCAACATGGCCTCGAGCCGATGCTGCATCGTCTCCAGCCGTCCTACCGGTGTCAGCGGCGCATCGTTCGGACAGGCTGCCTGTAGGCTTTCAACGCCCTTCGCCGTCGCTTCACTGAGGCGGTCGAGCGCCTCCTTCTGCTTGCCGGCCGGGTGGAGCACAGCCTCGATCCTCTGGATCGGCAACTGCGTCAGCCCGGATTTCGGATCGCCACAGCCCTCGCTACTCGCCTCCTGCTGCTGCGGCGAGCGCGCGCCGACATTGGGGCCAAGCGCGTTGAAGCGGGCCTGCTGCTCGTCACTGAGCGAGCTGTAGAAATTCTCCAGTGCCGGTCGAACGATCTTGACGGCTTCAAGCGTCGCGCTGATGCGGTTCATCATCGCGCGCAAGCGGCCAGGGGGAGTCAGTGCATAAGTCTCCGCGCAGGAATCCTTGAACACACCGGCAGCGTTGGCCGCTGCCGTCTTCAGCTCATCCAACAATGCGCGTTGCTCCGGCGTCGGCCGCACCGCCTGTGCGATATCGGCAAGCGGCCAGGCGGTCACGCCCTTGTCCGGCGTGGCACACAATTGCTGAAGCGTCTGCGGGCTCACGCTGGCACGCTGGCGCGCGCGGTAGCCGCCGCCGGCTTGAGGGTAGTCATACGGGTTGGTGCTGGCATAAGCGGAGTAAGGGCCGTCACCGCCCCAGAACACGGTGTCGACGAAGTCGTCATAGGCGTAGGCCCAATATCCGGGCTCGTAGCCATAGGACCAGAATGTGTAGTTGAAGATGTCGGAATAGGCGTAAGGCCAGAACACGGGCCCAAGCCAAGCCACGAACACCGCGGGATGACGGTGACGCCAGGCCTGCCGGGGTGCCCAGCCGCTTTGGCGCGTGACGAGAGCCGCTTGGGTCAGCGCAGTGGACTGCTCGCGGAAGCGTTCCGCAAACCGTCCGCGCTCGGCGGCCTGCGCAGCGGCTGCAAGTGCCGGAGCGCGCTCCGCCGGAGCCTGCAGCCCAAGCCGCTGCTGGCGCGCCAGATCAATTTGCTGCGCGCGCTGCTCACGGCCGAGCAAGCGATTCTGCGCCTGGAGCAGTCGCTGCTGTGCGCGTAGCGCTTGCACGCCTTCCGGCTTTTGCGATTGCAATTGCTGCACCCGCTGCTGCAGGCGTTCGATGCGGGCCTGGCGCTCCGTTGTCTGGCGCGACAGCATTTCGCGCTGCCGTTGCTCCACCTGCTGCGAACGCTGTTGCACGCGTTGCTCGCGCTCCAGAAGACGGCTCTGCGACTGCAGCAACCGTTGCTGCTGTTGCTGCGCCCTTGCGCCTTCCGGTTTCTGCGATTGCAGTTGCTGCACGCGCTGCTGCAAGCGGTCGATGCGGTCTTGGCGTTCCGCGGATTGGCGCGAAAGCATCTCACGCGGCGGTCCCGAACGCTCGCTCACGGCGGGGGGTGCACTTGGGCGCGAAGGGGCGGCGATCTGCGGCGCCGGCCGCGGCGCCATCGCCGGACGTTGCGGCGCTGCCGGCGGGCGCTGGAATTCGCGCCGGGGCGCTGCCACCTGCGGGGCGGCTCGGGGGGCACTGATTTGTGGGGTCGGACGCGGTGGCGGTGAGGCGATGTGCGGCGCCGGACGTGGCGCCATCGCCGGTCGCTGCGGCATGGCTGGCGGCGCGGCGGGACGCGCCATGGCTGGCGGAGCCGCCGGACGGGCCATGGCTGGCGGAGCGGCCGGACGTGCCATGGCTGGCGGTGCTGCTGGCGGTGCGGCTGGACGAGCCATAGCCGGTGGTGCTGCCGGGCGTGCCATGGCCGGTGGTGCTGATGGCGGCGCTGCGGCTGGTCCTGGTGGTCCTCCACCCCGTCCGTGTCCGTGAGGTCCCTGAGCCGACGCGCTCGTCGTCAGCATTGAGACGCCAACCAAAACAGCCGTCAGGCAAACGCCACGCGGAAGCATGATCCTAGCTCCCAACTCGTAATCGCCCACGACTTTCAACGCACAGACCGTGGAATCGTTCGTCCTTGGCCACGGCCGGCATTGCGATCTTCCGACGCAGCCAGTCTCAAGAGAAATCCTGCGTCAGGATCGCGGCGAACCGCTCCAGCGCCCAGTCGACCTGGTCGCTTGTGATCACGAGCGGCGGGGCGATGCGGATCGTATGCTCATGGGTATCCTTGGCGAGGATGCCCTTGGCCTGGAGCGCCTCGCAGTAGCGGCGTGCCCGCCCGGCATCGGGATGCAGCTCGACCGCCAGCATCAGGCCGCGCCCGCGCACCTCGCGGATCGTATTGGCGCGAATGTCCTTCAAGCCCTCCAGAAAGTGCGCGCCTTGCCTCGCCGCGTTCTCGATCATGCCTTCCTCGACCAGCACGCGCATCGCCGCGCGGGCCACGGCGCAGGCAAGCGGGTTGCCGCCGAAGGTCGAGCCGTGCTGCCCGGGCCTCAATGTCCCGAGCACAGCGTTGTTCGAGAGCACGGCCGAGACCGGATAGAAGCCGCCGGACAGGGCCTTGCCGAGCAGCGTCACGTCCGCCTCAATTCCCTCGTGCTGTTCGGCGAGCAGCTTGCCGGTGCGACCGAGCCCGGTCTGGATCTCGTCGAGCACCAGCATCACGTTGTTGGCGGTGCAGAGCTCCCGGACCTCAGTGAAATAGCCGGCCGGAGGAATGACGACACCGGCTTCGCCCTGGATCGGCTCGACCAGAAAGGCGACCGTGTTTGGGTTGATTGCTTCCGCAAGGGCCGCGGCGTCGCCGAACGGGATGATCTTGAAGCCCGGCGCGAACGGCCCGAAGTGTCCGCGTGTCTCGGGGTCGGTTGAAAAGCCGACGACGCCCAGCGTGCGTCCGTGGAAATTGTTGGCACAGACGATGATCTCGGCTTGGCCGTCCGGCACGCCCTTTACCTCGTAGCCCCATTTGCGGACCGACTTGATCGCGCTTTCCACCGCCTCGGCGCCGCTGTTCATCGGCAGCACTTTGTGGGAACCGGTGAGCGCGGCGATCTCCTCGTAGAACAAGGCGAGCTGGTCGTTGTGGAAAGCCCTCGAGGTGAGCGTCAGCCTGTGCGCCTGTTCGACCATCGCCGCCAGGATCTTGGGGTGGCAGTGGCCCTGGCTGACCGCCGAATAGGCGGACAGGCAATCGAGATAGCGGTTGCCTTGGGTGTCCCAGACCCAGACACCTTCGCCGCGCGACAGCACGACCCCGATCGGCTCGTAATTTCGGGCCCCGAAGCGCGCTTCTGTCGCGATGAAATCAATGACCGACGAGCTCATCTGCCGTCACTCCATTGCTGCGCGCGGGGGCGTCAATCGACTGCACCGGCGGGTCGCGCCCAAATGAATGTGGGTATCGGTTTGTCAGCTCGGAAGCCTTGATGCGCCGATGGCGCGGCGCGGCCTCATAGTCCCGAAATGTCAGGTGGTTCTGCCGGGCCACAGGGCACCGTTCCGCGACCCAGGCTCTACTGTGCATGGGGTTGTTTTCGCAGTTTGGTTGCCGCCCCTCAGCCAAGCGCGCAGGGCACGCTCAAAAAGCCGCGGAACCGCACCCGTCCGCCGCGCACCGGCTGACCGCTGACGGCATAGTTCGGAAAGCGCGCCAGGAAGCGCGAGATCGCAATCGCCCCCTCCAGCCGCGCCAGCGCCATGCCTGCGCATTGATGCGCGCCGGTGGCGAAGGCGAGGTGCCGGTTCGGCGCGCGCGCGATGTCGAAACGCTCGGGGTCGGGAAACTGCGCGGGGTCGCGATTGGCAGCCCCGATGCACAGCGTCACCGACGTGCCGGCATCGAGCATGACGCCGCCGAGCTCGACCTTCTCGGTGGTCATGCGGTTGCCGAGCTGGTTGGAGCTCTCGTAGCGCAACATCTCCTCGACCGCAGTCTTGATCATGTCCGGGTTCTCGATCAGGCGCTGCTTCTGGTCGGGATGGCGGTCGAGCGCCACGAGGCCGTGGCCGATCAGGTTCGTGGTGGTCTCGTGCCCGGCATTGAGCAGGAAGATGCAATTGTGCAGCAGCTCCTTCTCGGTCAGCCGCTCGCCGTTCTCTTCCCCCTGGATCAAACGCGTCAGCACGTCGCGCTCGGGATTGCCCGGCTTCGCGCGCCGCCGCGACACCAGCGTCTGCAGATAAGCGAGGAAGTCCGCCACCGCCTTGTTGCCGCGCGCAGCTACTTCGGGCGACACTACAGGTTCGAGAGCACCCAGGATCGCCAGCGACCAGTCGCGCAGCGGCCCGCGCTCCTCGTGAGGCACGTCGAGCAGATTGCCGATCACCTCGATGGGAATCGAAGCGGCAAAATCCTCGATCAGTTCGCAAGCGCCCTTGGTTTCGATGGCATCGAGCAGGCCGTCGACCAGCTTGATCAGGTCCCCCTCCATGCTGGCGATCGCGCGCGGCGACAGCGCGCCCATGATCAGGCGGCGCACGCGGGTATGGGACGGTGGATCGTTGAACACGAGGCTCGTGGTGTGGTGCTCGTAGAGCGGGGTGTCCCCGTATTTCGGCGCGAACTCGCGCTTCTTGTCCGAGCTGAACGACTTCGTGTTCTTGTAGGTGGTGACGAGATCGTCGTAGCGGGTCAGGAACACGGTGCCGCTCCGCAGGCGCTTGACCGGCTCGTTCTCCCGCAGTGCACGATAGGTCGGATAGGGGTTGTCGTAGAACTCCGGCGTCAGCTTCTCGAGATCGAAGCTTGCCGCTAGCGCCTTCGCATCTGCGTTCATCCCGTTATACTCGCCGGTTAAAGCCGATATGCCGTTTTTGTTGTTCTGGTCGGCGCATGCATGCGTCTACAGTCTTTCTACCTTGCTAGCCGACCGGACAGGAAAATGCACGCACGCGCTGACGCTGCCGACACGGCGCCGAACTGGCCCGACGATATTTTCGCGACCCTCCAGCGCTTTGACGTCCGGCAGGTGCCTTACGTTCCGGACGCCGGTCATTCCAAGCTGATCCAGCGCGTATTGGCCTCCTCCACCATGCGCGGCATTGCGCTGACGACGGAGGAGGAAGGCGTGGCGCTGCTCGCCGGCGCCTGGGCGGGCGGACAGCGCGGCGTGCTGCTGATGCAATCGAGCGGCGTCGGCAATTGCATCAACATGCTGTCGCTGATCCCGATCCTGCGCTTTCCGTTCCTCACGCTCGTGACGATGCGCGGCGAGTGGGGCGAGTTCAATCCGTGGCAGGTGCCGATGGGCTCGACCACGCAAGGCGTGTTCGAGCTCTCCGGCGTCAAGGTGCTGCGCGCCTCGCACGCTGCCGAGGTGCCTGCCGTCTTGGAAGCGGCCGCGGCGCAGGCCTACAACGCGCTGACGCCAACCGCCGTCCTTCTGTCGCAGCGCCTGATCGGCGCCAAGGTTTTCACCAAATGAGCAAGGCCAATCTCCTCGACCGCCGGCAGGTGGTGTCCACGTTGCTGGCGAACCGCAAGAATGTCGTCGCGATCGGCGGCCTTGGCGCTTCCACCAACGACATGTGCGCCGCCGGCGACCACGCCCGCAACTTCTACCTCTGGGGCGGCATGGGCGGCGCCGCGATGATCGGGCTGGGTCTGGCGCTGGCGCAGCCGAAGCTGCCGGTATTGGTCATCACCGGCGACGGCGAGATGCTGATGGGCATGGGCAGCCTTGCCACCATCGGCCTGCAGAAGCCGGCCAACCTCTCGATCGCAGTGCTCGACAACGAGGCCTATGGCGAGACCGGCGGCCAGACCAGCCACACCTCCGCCGCCGCCGACCTCGTCGGCATCGCCAGGGCTTGCGGCATTAACGACAGCCGGGCTGTCACGACCATGGCCGAGGTCGAGGCCTTCGCCAAAGCCGTCCACGACGTCTCTGCGGGTCCGCGCTTTGCCAATGTGAAGATCGACAGCGCCGGCCTTGAGCGGATTCTGCCGACGCGGGACGGGACCTACATCGTCAACCGGATCCGTGCTGACCTCGGCTTTCAGCCGATCTAGGCGGTCCGTCCATCCCCGAACGCCTGCACGCGGGCCGTGCAGGCTCGACCAATTTCCATTGATTCTAGGTCGCACGCAGGTTGCGATGCAACATAGTGCTTGACTCCTGCGTGGGTGAGTGCTTACTCACCCAGCATGAGCTCATTGCGTATGACGAGCGACCTGAGGCGTCAATTGATCCTCGGCGCCGCAAAGCGCTGCTTTGCCCGACACGGCTATAACGGCACCACGACCAAGAGCGTGGCGGCCGCCGCTGCCATTTCTGAAGCGCTGCTGTTCAAGCATTTCCCGTCCAAGGCGGCGCTCTACGCCGAGATCCTCAGCGACGAATGCGAGGCGGATCCCGCTCTGATGGAGCTGCTCGAGCGCGAGCCGTCGACGGCTACGCTGGTCGAGGTGATCCGCGGCATGGTCGAACACTTCCTCCAGATCGCCGACGGTCCCGATCAGGAAGAGGCCCAGCGCCTGCGGCTAATGGCCACGAGCCATTTGGATGACGGCGAATTCGCCCGATTGCTGTATGCCAAGATCGAGACGCTGATCGGCGCTGTCTTCGTCGCCTCGCTCGAGCGTGCGGTTGCGAGCGGTGACGCGCGGCCCTGCGCTGGCGATCCGCTCAACCTGTTCTGGTTCGCGCATCATGCGGTGATGACCGCGGCGCTGACCAGGCTGCCAGCCACGCCCTGTCTTGCTTACGGCAGGGCGACCGACCTGGAGCGGCAGCTCTGTGAGTTTCTCCTGAGGGGTATCGGACTTAACGACGCCGCAATTGCTTCGCATCTGGGCCGCAATCAGGCCGCGGATGCGAACCAGGCGGCGATTGCAGAAAGTGCATGACATGAACATCGTGGCCGAAAACAAGATTTCGGGGCAACCGATCGACAACAAGGCTCCCAAGCGTCCCGTCCGGCCGGTGCGCTGGTTCATCATCGTCGGCACGCTTCTGGCCGTGCTCGTCGGCGGGCTCGTCTGGTTCAACTCTTTCCGCGGCCAGATGATCAAGCAGTTCTTCGCCAACAACAAGCCGCCGCCGACCCCGGTCAGCGCAGCCGAGGCGAAGTCCGAGGTGGTGCCGAACCTGCTCACCGCGGTCGGCAGCCTCGTCGCCGTGCACCAGGTCGACGTCAGCGCCGACGTCAACGGCCGCGTCACCGAGATCAAGTTCCAGCCGGGCACGCGCGTCGAGGCCGGCACGCCGCTGGTGCAGCTGTTCGACGCGCCGGAGCAGGGCGACCTCGCCAATTACAAGGCGCAGGCGACCGTCGCGCAGCTGTCGCTTGATCGCGCCAAGCAGCTGGCCTCGCGCCAGTTCGGTCCGCAGGCGACGGTCGATACCGCGCAGGCTGCCTACGACCAGGCCCAGGCGGGCATCGCCAAGACCGAAGCGTTGATCTCGCAGAAGCTGGTGCGTGCGCCGTTTGCCGGCGATCTCGGCATGCGCAAGGTCGAGGTCGGTCAGTATCTGACCGCCGGCACCGCGATCGTTTCGCTGACCGATCTGTCGGAGCTGTGGGCCAACTTCACGGTGACGGAAAAGGATTCCGGCAGCCTCAAGGTCGGCCAGACCGTCCGGCTGAAGGTCGATGCCTATCCCGGCCGCACCTTCGAGGGCAAGATCACCACGATCGAGCCGCAGATCGCCACCGACACCCGCAACATCCGCGTGCAGGCGACGATCGCCAATCCGGAGAAGATCCTCAAGCCCGGCATGTTCGTGACCACGACGGTGGTGCTGCCGGAAAAGCCGGCCGTGATCACGGTGCCTGAAACGGCGGTCGATTACACCCTGTACGGCGACTCGGTGTTCGTGATCACCGAGAAGAAGGAAGAGGACGGCAAGACCAGCCTGTCGGCGGTGCGCACCTTCGTGCAGACCGGCACTCGCGTTGAAGGTCGGGTCGAAATCGTAAAGGGCCTGAAGCCAGGCGACAAGGTCGTCGCTCTCGGCCAGCTCAAGCTGCAATCGGGCGCGCCGGTGTCGATCTCGACCGACCCGACCCCACCGATCCCAGCGCAGCCGCCGCGCTACTGACGCATGCACTCACGTGATCCGGCCCGGCCGGATGACGTCTCTTGAGACATAGAATCGAGATCGCCCGCGATGGCCTTTACCGACATTTTCATCAAACGACCGGTCCTGTCGGTCGTCGTCAGCCTGCTGATCCTGCTGATCGGCCTGCGCGCGGCAATGGTGCTGCCGATCCGGCAATATCCGAAGCTGTCGAACACGGTCATCAACATCACGACCGTCTATCCCGGCGCGTCCGCAGATTTGATCCAGGGCTTCATTACCACGCCGATCGAGCAGGCGGTCGCCTCCGCCGAGGGCGTCGACTACATCACCTCGTCCTCGGTGCTCGGCACCTCGACGATCCAGGTCTACATCAAGCTGAATTTCGATCCGAACCAGGCGCTCACCGAGGTGTTGGCGAAGACCAATTCGGTGAAGTACCTGATCCCGAAGGAATCCAACGACCCGATCGTCACCAAGACCACGGGCCAGACCACGGCCGTGATGTATCTCGGTTTCTCCTCGGACGAGCTGTCCGGCTCGGCGATCTCCGACTATCTGACGCGCGTGGTGCAGCCGGTGCTGTCGACCGTCGATGGCGTGGCCTCGGCCGACATTCTGGGCGGCCAGACCTTTGCGATGCGGCTGTGGCTCGATCCGGTGAAAATGGCGGGCCGCAACGTATCGCCGGCGGACGTTGCGGCGGCGATCCAGGCCAACAACTTCCAGTCCGCGGCGGGCCAGACCAAGGGCTATCTGATCGTCTCGAACGTCTCGACCAATACGGGCCTGACCAACGTCGATCAGTTCAAGAAGATGATCGTCAGGGCCAAGGACGGTGGCTTCGTGCGGATGGAGGACATCGCTACCGTCGAGCTTGCCGCCCAAAGTACGGACGCCAGCGTCGCCTTCAGCGGCGAGCGCGCGATCTTCATTGGCGTGCAGGCGACGCCACAGGGTAATCCGCTGACGCTAGTGAAGGGCGTGCGCGCGCTGTTTCCCGAACTCGAGCGCAACCTCCCGCCCTCGATGAAGATGAAGGTCGCCTACGACTCGACCAAGTTCATCCAATCTTCGATCGACGAGGTGCAGAATACATTGGGCGAAGCCGTGATCATCGTGATCGTGGTGATCTTCCTGTTCCTGGCCTCACTGCGTTCGGTCATCATTCCAGTCGTCACCATTCCGCTGTCGATGATCGGCGTCTGCACCTTGATGCTGGCGCTGGGCTTCAGTTTCAATCTCCTGACGCTGCTCGCGATGGTGCTGGCGATCGGCCTCGTCGTCGACGACGCCATCGTCGTGGTGGAGAACATCCACCGCCACCTGGAGGAGGGCAAGACGCCGGTCCAGGCCTCGCTGCAGGGCGCGCGCGAGATCGTGGGCCCCGTCATCTCGATGACCATCACGCTCGCGGCCGTGTACGCGCCGATCGGCTTCCTCGGCGGCCTCACCGGCTCGTTGTTCCGCGAGTTCGCCTTCACGCTTGCGGGCTCGGTGATCGTGTCGGGCGTGATCGCGCTGACGCTGTCGCCGATGATGTGCTCGGTGCTGCTGAAAAACGCCGAAGAAGGCCGGTTCGCCAAGCTCGTGAACCGGGTGTTCGGTGCGATGACGCGCTGGTACGGCCGCAAGCTCGATCGCTCGCTGGACTACAAGGCCGTCACCGGCCTGTTCGCGCTCACGATCCTCGGCCTTGTCGGCTTCCTCTACATGAACACCTCCAAGGAGCTGGCGCCCGAGGAGGACCAGGGCATCGTGTTTGCGGTTACCAAGGCGCCGAAATACGCCAACATCGATTATCTCGACTTCTACGGCGAGAAGCTCGACAAGGAATTCGCCAAGTTCCCCGAGACCGATCTGCGCTTCGTGCTGAACGGCATCAACGGCCCGCAGGGCGGCATCGCGGGCATGCTGCTCAAGCCGTGGGACGAGCGCACGCGCTCGTCGATCCAGCTGAAGCCGCTGGTGCAGGCCGAACTCTCCAAGATCGAGGGCGTGCAGGCCTTCGCATTCAACCTCCCGCCGCTGCCGGGCGGACCGGGTGGCTTGCCGATCCAGATGGTGATCAACTCCACCGCCGGCTTCCAGACCGTCTATGAGCAGATGGAGAAGCTGAAGGATGCCGCGCGCAAGAGCGGCATGTTCATCGTGTCCGACAGCGATCTGGCCTACAACCAGCCCAACGTCGAGGTGACAATCGATCGGGTCAAGGCCCAGGATCTCGGCGTCAACATGCAGAATCTCGGCGGTACGCTCGCAGTGCTGCTTGGCGGTAACTACATTAATCGGTTCAACCTCGAGGGCCGGTCTTACCAGGTGATCCCACAGGTCCCTCGCGCCAAGCGGCTGTCACCTGAATCGCTCGCCGGCTTCTATGTTACGACCAACACCGGCCAGCAGCTTCCGCTGTCCACGGTCGTTTCGATCAGAACAAAGACCGACCCGAACTCGCTGACCCACTTCAACCAGCTCAATTCGGCGACGTTCTCGGCCGTTCCGATGCCGGGCGTGACGGTCGGCGCTGCAGTGGACTTCCTCGAAGGCGAGGCCAAGAAGCTGCCGGCAGGCTTCAGCCACGATTATCTGGCGGATAGCCGCCAATATGTGCAGGAAGGCAATCAGCTTGCCATCACCTTCGGCTTCGCGCTGATCATCATCTTCCTGGTGCTGGCAGCGCAGTTCGAAAGCCTGCGCGACCCGCTGGTCATCATGATCTCGGTGCCGATGGCGATCGTCGGTGCGCTGATCCCGCTCTTCTTCGGCATGGCGACGATTAACATCTACACCCAGGTCGGTCTGCTCACCCTGGTCGGCCTGATCACCAAGCACGGCATCCTGATGGTGGAGTTCGCCAACGAGCTCCAGGTCAACGAGCGGCTCGACCGCCGTTCGGCCATCGAGATGTCGGCCCGCATCCGCCTGCGGCCGATCCTGATGACCACGGCCGCGATGGTGACCGGCCTGATCCCGCTCCTGACCGCGACCGGCGCGGGCGCGGCCAGCCGCTTCTCGATCGGTCTGGTCGTCGTCGCCGGCATGTCGATCGGCACGCTGTTCACGCTGTTCGTGCTGCCGGCCGTCTATGTGGTGCTGGCGACCGACCATCGCGCGGCGGCCGATTCCGAGCGGAACAAGCAGATCGACGAGCTGGACCTCGATTCAAAGGTGCTGCGGCCGACCTGAGGCCGCTGGCAGGCTAGTCCGGAGAGGGCGGCAGCGGTGATCCGCTGCCGCCCTTTTCGTTGGGTCTCGGGCGAGCTCCTTGCCGCGCTTGCGAGAGACAAGGTCCGGTCTTCTTGCTAGGTTCCGTGGAATGAGCCTGTCCCTCCACCCCGATACACCTCGAGCCGGGACATTGCCGAGCGCGGCCCCAGGCGAGGTCGCCTCCGGCGACACTGCGGGGCGCGGAATCCGGACCCGGCTCTTCGCCAAATACGTCGCGCTTTTCGTGGCGGTCGTCGCCATTGCGCTGCTCGCCAATGGCCTGTTCGAGGTCTACTTCTACTATCGCGAGCACAAGGCCTCTCTGATTCGGGTCCAGCACGAGCAGGCCGAGGCGGCCGCTGCCAAGATCGGCCGGTTCGTCAAGGAGATCGAGAGCCAGCTCGGCTGGACCACGCAGCTGCCCTGGTCGGGCGGCTCGATCGAGCAGCGCCGGTTCGACGCGCTGCGCCTGTTGCGCCAGGTCCCTGCGATCACCGAGCTGGCCCAGGTGGATTCGACTGGCAAGGAGCGGCTGCGGGTCTCGCGGCTGGCGATGGACGTGCTCGACAGCGGGATCGACCTGTCGAGCGATCCGAAGTTCACCGAAGCGGTCGCGCGCAAGGTCTATTACGGGCCGGTCTATTTTCGCCGGGAGTCCGAGCCCTACATGACGCTGGCGCTGGCGGGCGCACGCAAGGATGCCGGCGTCAGCATCGCCGAGGTCAATCTCAAGCTGATCTGGGACGTCGTGTCCCAGATCAAGGTCGGCGAGCACGGCAACGCCTACGTGGTCGGCCCGGAGGGCCGCTTGATCGCGCATCCCGACATCAGTCTCGTGCTGCGCAACACCGACATGTCCGGCCTTGCGCAGGTACGCGCCGTGCAGGCCGGCGGCGCCATGCCTGACGTGCTTTCCGAGGCCCACAACATCCAGGGGCAGAAGGTGCTGACCGCATCGGCCCCGATCGAGCCGCTGCGCTGGACCATGTTCGTCGAGCTGCCGGTCGAGGAAGCCTATGCCGCGCTTTATGCTTCGCTGCAGCGCCTTGCAATCGTGCTGCTCGCGGCATCCATCTTCGCGGTGCTGGCCGGGATCTTCCTGGCGCGCCGCATGGTCGGGCCGATCCAGGCGCTGCGGAGCGGCGCGGAACGAATGGGCGGTGGTGATTTCTCCCAGCGCATCTCGATCAAGACCGGCGACGAGCTCGAAGGACTCGCCGACCAGTTCAACGACATGGGCGCGCGCCTGCAGGAATCCTATGCGGACCTCGAGAACAAGGTCGAGAAGCGGACCGCCGAATTGCGGGAGTCGCTCGAGCAACAAACGGCGACGTCGGAGGTGCTCGAAGTCATTAGCTCCTCTCCGGGAGAGTTAGAGCCGGTGTTTCAGAAGATGTTGGAGAATGCTACCCGCGTCTGCGGTGCGAATTTCGGCACGATGAATCTGTGGGACGGCCAGAAATTCAACATCGTCACCGACTACAACATTCCGCCCGATTTCTCCGCCTTCCGTAAGCGGACTCCGATCTTCCCACATCCAGGAACGACGCTGGCTGCAATCATCGCGACGCATCAGCCCGCGCAGATCAATGACTTGAGGGAAAGTCCTGGGTACAAGGCCGGTGTTCCCTTTGTCGTCGGAATGGCCGACGTTGCCGGCGCCCGAACCCTTCTCTCCGTACCCATGCTGAAAGAGGATGATCTGATCGGCGCGATGACGATTTTTCGACAAGAGATTCGCGGCTTCACGGACAAACAAGTCGCGCTGGTGGAGAACTTTACCAAGCAAGCCGTCATCGCGATCGAGAATACGCGCCTGCTGAAGCAATTGCGCGAGCGTACGACCGAGCTATCGCAATCGCTCGACAATCTGCGCACCGCGCAGGACCGCCTGATTCAGACCGAGAAGCTCGCTTCCCTCGGCCAGCTCACCGCCGGCATCGCCCACGAGATTAAGAACCCGCTCAACTTCGTCAACAACTTCTCCGCGGTCTCGACCGAGCTGATCGACGAGCTCAACGAGATCCTGCAATCGGCCGCGCTCGACGGCAAGACGAAGGAGGAGGTCGATGAGCTGACCGGCATGCTCAGGGCCAATCTCGAGAAGGTGGTGCAGCACGGCAAGCGCGCCGATTCCATCGTCAGGAACATGCTGCTGCATTCGCGTCAGGGTTCCGGCGAGCATCGCGCCGTCGACATCAATGCGGTGGTCGAGGAGAGCCTCAATCTCGCCTATCACGGCGCGCGCGCCGAAAGGCCTGCCTTCAACGTCACGCTCCAGCGCGATTTCGACCCGGCTGCCGGCATGATCGACGTCTATCCGCAGGAGATCACGCGCGTCTTGCTGAACCTGATCTCGAACGGCTTCTATGCCGCGACCAAGCGCAAGGAGAGCGAGGGCGATGCATTCGAGCCCACCTTGCGCGCGGCAACGAAGAATCTCGGCGACAGGGTCCAGATCCGGATTCGCGACAACGGCACCGGGATTCCAGCCGAGGTGAAGGAAAAGATGTTCAATCCCTTCTTCACCACCAAGCCGGCCGGCGAGGGCACGGGACTCGGCCTTTCAATGAGCCACGACATCGTGGTGAAACAACACGGCGGCACGATCGACGTGGACACCACACAAGGTGTATTCACCGAGTTCATCATCACGCTGCCGCGGACGATGGCAGCGGGCGACACTTCCGGAGGAAAGTCTTGAACGTTTACATCCTGGTCGTCGATGACGAGCCCGACGTCGAGGCACTGTTTCGGCAGCGGTTCCGGCGCGACCTGCGCGCCGGCCGGTTTCAGATGGAGTTTGCCCTCTCGGCCCCCGAGGCGCTCGAGCGCGCCGCCGAAGTCCGTGATCCCTCGCTGATCCTGATCCTGTCGGACATCAACATGCCCGGCATGAGCGGGCTCGACATGCTGCCGAAGGTGCGTGCCGCGCATCCCGATGTTCCCGTCATCATGATCACGGCCTATGGCGATGCGGAGACGCGCCGCAAGGCGATCGAACGGGGCGCCGTCGGGCTCCTCACCAAGCCGATCGACTTTGCGCTGCTGCGGCAGGAGATCGATACGAGGCTCGAGCAAGCCGCATGACTGCGACCATCCTCTTCGTCGACGACGAGCCTGACCTCGAGGCGCTGATCCTGCAGAAATTCCGCAGGCAGATCCGCGATGGGCAGCTCGCGCTGATCTTCGCGCGCGACGGCCTGGAGGCGCTGGAAGCCCTGGAGCAGAATCCACACGTCGACATGGTGGTGTCCGATATCAACATGCCGCGGATGGACGGCCTCTCGCTGCTCGCGAAGCTCCAGGAGACCGAGGAGAAGAAGTCGACCATCATCGTCTCGGCCTATGGCGACATGAGCAACATCCGCACCGCCATGAACCGCGGTGCGTTCGACTTCCTGACCAAGCCGATCGACTTCGCCGACCTCGAAGCTACGATCGAGAAGACCGTCCGCCATGTGGAGATGCTGCGCGAGGTGCGGCGGCGCCAGATGGAAGCCGAGCGCGCCCATGCCTCGCTGTCGCGCTTCTTCTCGCCGGAGATTGCAAGGCGGCTGGCCGCGAACGTCGATGGCGACGGCATTGAGGTGCAGTGGCGCGATGTCGCCACCCTGTTCACCGATATTACAGGCTTCACCTCGCTGGTCGAGACCGCGCCTCCGCAGACCCTGGGCGAGCTCCTCAACGAATATGTCGGCGGCATGACCGAGATCGTCTTCGCCCATGAGGGGACGGTCGCCAAGATCATCGGCGATGCGATCCAGGTGCTGTTCAACGCCCCCGGCGACCAGCCGGACTATGCAACGCGCGCGGTCGCCTGTGCCCATGCTCTCGACGCCTGGGCGGAGGACTTTTCGGCGCGCTGGAAGGCAAGAGGCGTGAATTTCGGAGCTACCCGCATCGGTGCTCATGCCGGTCCGGCGCTGGTCGGAAATTTCGGCGGCAACCGCTTCTTCGACTACACGGCCTATGGCGACACCATCAACACGGCGGCCCGGCTGGAGGCGGCGAACAAGCACCTGGGAACGCGCATTTGCGTCAGCGCCAGCGTTGCGAAGGGGGCCGAGAACTTTCATGGTCGTCCCGTGGGCGACCTGATGCTGCGCGGACGCAGCGAGCCACTGCGTGCGTTCGAACCGCTGCCGCTGGCGAGGTTCGAGGCACCGGCGACGGCGCAATATGCCGAAGCTTTTGCCAAGATGGAGGCCGGCGACGCCGCGGCCATGCCGGCCTTCGCCGCGCTGGTCGGCATGCACGCCGACGATCCGCTGGCCGGATTTCACCTGAAGCGCCTGCTCAACGGCGCCAAGGGCACTCGCATGCAACTGGAATAGGAGTCCGTCATGACGCGCGAATTCTCGGCCGGCAACTATCGTTTCATCCCGTCCGTGTTCCAATATTCCGCCGGTGCTGCCGCGGATGAGGGCTACGAGATCGAGCGGGTCCGGTTCGACCGCCTGGTGCCGCTCGCGGAAGGGTTTGCGCTGGCCGCAAAGTTCATCCAGGAGGCGGGGCGTCCGCTGACGGCATTCTGCGCCTGCGAGCTGCGCTCGCCCGCGGCCTTCAGCGAGGAAGGCTTTCGCGCGTTCAACCTGCACTATGTGAAGACGCTGTCCGAATGGGGCATCTTCGACGGCACTACCAATCCGGTGGCGCGCAGCAATGTCTGCCCCGAGATCGATCCGCCGTCCGAACCGTCGTTCTATGCGTTCTCCTTCACGCGTCCGACGCGGTCAGATTTGCCGAGCTTCGTCATCGCCGGCGGCGCCGAGGCGCGCGAGGGCAGCGGCTCCTATGTCGAGCGCACGGTGCGCTACCGCGATCTCAGCCCGGAGGGGCTGCGCGAGAAGGTGCGCTTCACCACCACGTCGCAGATGGAAAACCGGATGGCAGCCTTCGGCTTCGGCTGGAAGGATACAACCGGGGTGCAGGCCTATTCCGTGCACGACTTTCACCATGCGCTGGTGGACGAACTGGTCCGTCGCGGCGCGCTCCGCTCCGGGCTGACCTGGCATTTCGCCCGTCCGCCGGTGGTCGATCTGGAATTCGAGATGGATTGCCGCCGCGTGCTGCGGGAAGTGGTGATTTGAGGTCCTCACCAAGAGGAATAATCAGCGCTGCCTTGGGTCGAGTGCGTCGCGCAGCCCGTCGCCGAGCAGGTTCAACGACAGCACGACGAGGAAGATCGCAAGGCCCGGCCAGATTGCCATCCAGGGCGCCTGGGTCAGGAAGCGCTGTGCCGCGTTGAGCATGCTGCCCCAGGACGGCGCCGGCGGCTGCTGGCCGAGGCCGAGGAAGGAGAGGGCGGCCTCGGCGATGATGGCCGCAGCGATCGAGAGCGTCGCCTGCACCAGAAGCGAGGGGAGGATGTTCGGCAGGATGTGCAAGAGCGCGATCCGCCACGGCGGATTGCCGAGTGCGCGCGCGGCCTCGACATAGTCTTCGGCTTTGACGACGAGCACCTGGCCGCGGGTCAGGCGGATGAAGATCGGCGTCGCCGAGATGCCGATCGCAATCATGGCATTGCCGAGGCTCGGGCCGAGGAACGCGGCGAGCGCGATCGCCAGGATCAGGAACGGGCAGGCCAGCATCGCATCGGTGATGCGGCTGATCAGCGCGTCGGTGAAGCCGCCGCGGTAGCCGGCGAGGAGACCGAGCGGCACGCCGATGCCGAGCGCGATCGCGACCGAGATCAGGCCTGCGAGCAGCGAGGCGCGCGCGCCGTAGACGACGCGGCTGAGGATGTCGCGGCCGAGCTCGTCGGTGCCGAACCAGTGGGCCGAGGTCGGCGGTTTGCGCACCAGGCTCCAGCTCGTCGCGATGGGATCATAGGGCACGATGAGCGGGGCGAGCACGGCAAGGGCGATGAATATCGTGAGCACGACGAGCCCGAACACCGCTGCCTTGCGCTTGAACAGCCGCCGACGCGCGCGGCGGGCCGGGCTATCCAGCTCGTCGGCTCGCGTGAGAGGGCTCGGCAGCGCGGCGTCGGTCATGGATCAGCCCCGGAGCCGCGGATTGACGAGGATGTAGGCGATGTCGGCCACCAGATTCAGCGTGATGTAGACCGTGGCCGTGACCAGGACGACGCCCTGAACCACGGCATAGTCGCGGTTGAACACGGCATCCACGATCAGCTTGCCGAAGCCGGGAATGGAGAAGATCTGCTCGGTCAGGACCGCGCCGGAGAGCAGCGTGCCGAGCTCGAGCGCGCCGAGCGTGATGACGGGCGTCAGCGCATTGCGCATGGCGTGCTTGAGGATCACCGTGCGCTCCAACAGTCCTTTGGCGCGCGCGGTGCGCACGTAGTCGCTTTCCAGCACTTGAAGCATGGCGCTGCGCGTATGCCGCATCAGGATCGCGGCGATCGCATTGCCGAGCACAAAGGCGGGCATGATGGTGACGGCCAGGCTCGCGCGCCAGTTCTCGGTGAGCGGCACGTAGCCGGAAGCCGGCAGCCATCCAAGCTCGATCGAGAACAGGAAGATCAGCATGATCCCGAGCCAGAAGTTCGGCGTCGAGATGCCCCACAGCGCAAAGAAATTGGCGCCATAGTCCCAGGCCGAACCTTTCTTCACGGCCGCGACGATGCCCGCGGGGATGCCGATCAGCAGCGCAATCAGGATCGCCATCGAGCCGAGCTGCAGCGTCACCGGCAGCTTCTGCGCGATCAGCTCGCGCACCGGCATCTTGTTGCGCAGCGACTCGCCGAAATCGCCCGAGAGCACGCCCTTGATCCAGTAGGCGTACTGCACCGGGACGGGCTGATCGAGCCGGTACTGGCGGCGGATCTGCTCGATCACGGCGGGATCGCGCTCCTCGCCCGCCATCACCAGCGCGGGGTCACCCGGCAGCAATTGCTGCAGCGAGAAGATCAGCACCGAGACGAAGAACAGCGTCGGCACGATCTGCACAAGGCGGCGAGCGAGGAAGTTCAGCATCCTCGCAGCGTCACTTCAGCTTGAGGCCGACAACGCGCACGAGGCCGTCCGGCATTTGCCTGTAGCCTTCGAGCTTGGTCGTGTGCGCGATGATGATGCGGCGGTGATAGAGGTAGAGCAGCGGCTCTTCCTCCTGGACCAGCTTGGCCAGCACCTCGTAGCTCGCCTTGCGCTTGGCGGGATCGGTGACCAGCCGCGCCTCCTCCAGCGCCTTGTCGGCCTGTGGATTGTTCCACCCACCATAGTTCTGGGGTGCGCCGTTGTGCAGGAACACGAAAGTGTTGCCGTCGGGATCGACGCGGCCGCTCCAGGCGAGCATGTAGGCCTGATAGTCGCCCGTCTCCGCCTGCTTCAACCCGGTTGCGAATTCGGTGAGGCGTATCTTCATGTCGAATCCGGCTTCCGCTGCCATCGACTGGATCACCTGCGCCGGTGTTTCGGTTTCCGCGCCCTTGGGCACCAGGAAGTCGACGTTGATCGGCGGAGTCACGCCGGCCTCCTTCAGCAGCGCCTTGGCCTTCTCGACGTTGCGGGGACGGATCGGAAGCGATTTCTGATAATAGGGATGATTAGGATTGACCCATTGATTGCCGACCTGAAACTCGCCGTTGAACACGACCTGATTGATCGCCTCGCGGTCGATGGCAAGATCGAGCGCCTGCCGCACCTTGGCCGATTGGCTGAGCGGGCCCTTGGCCTTGTCCTTGCCGATGTTGAGCGTGATGCCCTGATAGCCGAGTTCGATGGCGGTCGCGACCTTCAGCCGCGAGTCGGCGCGCACCTCCTTGAGATCGGTGGCGAGCACGCGCTCGATCAGATCGAGGCCGCCGGATTTCAGGTTTGCGAGCCGCACGGTGGCATCGACGATCGGCTGGAACACGATCTTGTCGATGAAGACGTTGTCCTTGTTCCAGTAGTCGGCGAATTTCTCGAACACGATGCGGTCCTGCTGTACGCGCTCGACGAACTTGTAAGGGCCGGCGCAGACCGGGCGGAGGCCGAACTTGTCGCCGGCCTCCTTGGCCGCCTTCGGCGACATCATCATGCCGGCGCGGTCGGTGAGCTGAGCGAGCAGGGGCGAGAACGGCGACTTCAACACCAGCTTGATCGTGAGGGGATCGACGATTTCGACGTGATCGACCGAGGCGAGCTCCGGCTTACGGAACGAGCCGGGGAACGTCAGATGCCGTTCCAGCGAGAATTTCGCGGCCTCGGCATCGAACGGCTCGCCGTCGTGGAATTTCACGCCGGGCCGCAGCTTGATGACCAGCGCCTTGCCGTCGTCGGCGGTTTCGCTCGAGAGCGCCAGCTGCGGCACGATGTTGAGCTTCTCGTCGATGTCGAACAGCTTGTCGCAGAAGGAGGAGAACACGATGCGGCCGACATAGGTGCGCGCCATCGTGGGGTCGAGGATATCGGGGTCCTCGGCGAGGCCGATGCGCAACGTGGTCTGGGCCTGCGCGGCCCCGATCAACACCAGCACAGCGGCGGCTGTTGCGGCCAGGCGAAACATCTTCATCGGTCAATCCCCATTGCTTCGGCTATTTCGTTGCGGACGCGGCGCACTGTATACCAACCCCGGCGGGGCTGCTGCCTTCCGTCTTTTGGCTGAAGGCCGCGACCAGTTTTGCAAGCGCCGGCGAAAACCCGCCGGCGGTGGGTAGAATGGCGTCGGCGGACGGCAGCTCCGCGGTGCGGTGACAGGCGGTGGCGTGGCCCGTGCGGTCGGCCAGAAGCGCAGGTGCCTCGCTGCGGCAGCGCTCGATCACGAAAGGGCAGCGGGTGTGAAAGCGGCAGCCGGCGGGCGGATTGAGCGCGCTCGGGATTTCGCCCTCCAGCAGCACCGTCGTTCGTTTCGCCTTCGGCTGCGGCAGCGGGATCGCCGACAGCAGTGCGCGGCTGTAGGGGTGGCGCGGCGCGGCGAACAGCGCGTCGGCTTCCGCGGTCTCGACGATCTGGCCAAGATTCATCACCGCGACGTGGTCTGCGATGTGCTTGACCACGGCAAGGTCGTGCGAGACGAAAATGTAGGCGAGGCCGAGCCGGTCCTGGAGCTCGCGCAGCAGATTGAGGATCTGCGAGCGGATCGAGACGTCGAGCGCCGAGACCGGCTCATCGCAGATGATGAGCTTCGGCTCGACCGCGAGCGCGCGGGCGATCGCGATGCGTTGGCGCTGGCCGCCGGAGAATTCATGCGGATAGCGCCGGGCGAGGCGCGGCTCCAGCCCGACCAGCCGCAGCAGTTCGGCAACGCGCTCGGCCCGCCGCACCGGCGGCACCAGATCGTGCAGCGCCAGCGGCTCGGTCAGGATCTGGCCGACCGTCATGCGCGGATTGAGCGAGGCGTAGGGATCCTGGAAGATGATTTGCGCCTCGCGGCGGAAGGCGCGCAAGGTCCCGGCGTCGAGCGCGAGCAGGTCGCGGCCGTCGAAGCGGATCGTGCCGGCATCCGGCTCGATCAGCCGCAGCACCAGGCGGCTGACGGTGGACTTGCCGCAGCCGGATTCGCCGACCAGGGCCAGCGTCTTGCCGGCCTCCAGCGAGAAGGACACGCCATCGACCGCCTTGACGTGCGCCAGCGCGCGGCCGAGCAGCGAGCGCTGAGCGACGAAATGCTTGACCAGGCCTTCGACTTCGAGGAGCGCCATCACGACACCAGCAATTCGAGCGGCGCGCGGATGCAGCGCGAGAGGTGACCGACGCTGACTTCGACCAGCGGCGGCGGCACCTTGGTGCAGGCGTCGAGCACGAAGGGGCAACGCGCGGCGAAGCGGCAGCCGGCGGGCGGCTGTGCCATGTTCGGCACCATGCCTTCGATCGTCGCAAGCTGCTCGGCGCGGTGGTCGAGCCGCGGGATCGAGCCGAGCAGGCCGACCGTGTAGGGATGCTGCGGCGCGGAGAACAACTCGTCGACCGGCGCCCGCTCGACGATCTCGCCGGCATACATCACCGCGACCTCGTCGCAGACCTCGGCGACGACGCCGAGATCGTGGGTGATCAGGATGATCGCGGCGCCACTCGCGGCCTTCAGCTCGCGCATCAGCTCCAGGATCTGCGCCTGCAGGGTGACGTCGAGTGCGGTGGTCGGCTCGTCCGCGATCAGCAGCCGCGGGTCGCAGGCGAGTGCCATCGCGATCATGACGCGCTGGCGCATGCCGCCGGAGAGCTTGTGCGGATAGTCGTCGATCCGACGCTCGGGCGAAGGGATATGGACGCGGCGCAACAGCTCGATCGCGCGCTCGCGCGCGCTCTTCCGCGAGCCGCCGCGGTGACGCAGGATCGTCTCGACGATCTGGTCGCCGATCGTAAAGCTCGGATTGAGCGAGGTCATCGGCTCCTGGAAGATCATCGCCAGCCGGTTGCCGCGCAGATCGTGCAACGTCTGGTCCGGCGTGGTCAGCAGGTCGAAACCGTCGAAGCGGATCGCGCCACTTATTTCCGCGCTCTGCTTCGGCAGCAGGCCCATGATCGCCAGCGACGTCACGCTCTTGCCACAGCCGGATTCCCCGACGAGACCGAGCGTCGCGCCATTGGCGACGCTGAGATCGACGCTGTCGACCGCGTGGGTGATACGGCCGTCGTCGCCATGAAAGCGGATACGTAGATCCTTGATCTCGATGAGGGGGCTGGCGCTCATGATCGTCTCGCGCGCGCCGCTTCGATGCTGGCGTCGATGACGCTGCGATCGGTGTTGCCGGCCGGGTTCTGCCGCGTCGGCATGGAGGCGCGGAAATGCACCCAGAGCTCGTGGCTGACGCGCTCGAGCCGTTCGAGCTCACCGAGCGGATCGGGATGGTCGTCGGCGCGAATGTCGAGGGCCGGCCATTCCTCCTCGCCGTGGATCACGAGCGCGGCCGATTGCTTGCCGCGCTTGTCGCCGCCGGCGGCTTCGCCGGCGCGCATCGCCGCGATTAGTCGACGAGGGAAGGGCAGACTGTCATTTGCGATATATGTCTTCGCGGTCTCGTCGAGCACGTCGGCCCCGGTGAGCATGTTGCCGGCGATCGAGAAGCCGCTGCCCGCGACGTGGCCGCACCAGTCAACGCAGTCGCGCCCGGTATACGCGGCGATTGCGCCGCTGGCATCCATGATATGGACCTGGCGGCTCTCGCGGCCGGCATCGGTCGCCAGCAGCGTGGCGAGCACGTCGTGCGCGTTGAGGCCCTCGCGCAACAGCTTGACGCCGTCGATGCCGTAATAGGGATTGACGAAGGCCTGCGTGGCGATCGCGCCGAGGCCGGCGGCGATGTAGGGCACGCGCGCGCCGACGGCGAAGAAGCGGGTCGCAACCGCGATGCCGAACTGGTTGGTGGCAGGGTCGCGCGCGATGATCGACCAGGTCATGTGCTGCCTTCAGCGCCCCGCCGCGTAGCCCTGCATGCCGCGCGGATTGGCGGCGGCACGGCGGCGGCGACCTACGCGTGAGGCCGCGGTGAGGCGGCCTTCGGACCAGTCGGGGCCGACCTCGACTATATGCCCGCGCTCGCGCAGGTTCTCGATCGTCGCCTTCGGCACGCGGTTCTCGACCACGAGCACGCCGGGACGTGCGGTGCGCGGCCAGAACGAGATCGGGAAATGCTCGGAATGCCAGGCTGGCGCGTCGATGGCTTCCTGGAGATTGAGGTTGCAATGGACATGGCGCAGGAAGAATTGCGTGATCCACTGGTCCTGCTGGTCGCCGCCGGGAGAGCCCCAGGCGAGGTAGGGCTCGCCGTCACGCAGCGCCATGGTTGGCGAGAGCGTCGTACGCGGTCGCTTCCCCGGCGCGAGCGAGCCCGGTTGGTTCTCCTCCAAATCGAACATTTGTGCGCGGCTGCCGAGGCAGAAGCCCAGCTCAGGAATGACAGGCGAAGATTGCAGCCAGCCCCCTGAAGGCGTCGAGGACACCATGTTGCCAGTCTTGTCGATGATATCGAAGTGCACCGTATCGCCGCGCACCTCGCCAAAGCGCCCGACGGTTGGTTCACCGGCGCCGAGTGCGCCAACTGCCTCGCGCTGCCCCTCAGCGCGGCGGAGCTTGACCACGCCGCCGAAGCCCTCGACCGCGCCGGGCCGGAGATCGAGCGAAGCCTTCTCGGTGACCAGCTTGCGGCGCTCGTCGTTATAGGCGTCCGAGAGCAGCGTCGCGATCGGGATCTCGCTGAATTTAGGATCGCCGTAGAATTTTTCACGGTCGGCAAAGGCGAGCTTGGCGCATTCGATCTGGAGATGGATGAACTCCGGCCCGGTCGGATCGAGGCCGTCGAGTGCAAAGCCCTTCAGCAGCGCGAGCTGCTGCAAGGTGACCGGACCCTGGCTCCAGACGCCGGCCTTGCAGACGGTGTAGCGGCCATAGTCGTAGGTGAGTGGCGCTTCGACAGTCGGCTGCCAGCGCGCCATGTCGTCTGCGGAGAGCACGCCGCGATGCGGCGAGCCGCTGACGTCCATCACCTCCTGGGTGCGGCAGAACTTGTCGATCGCCTCCGCGACGAAACCTTGCGACCAGGCTTTGCGGGCGCGCTCGATCTCGGCATCGCGGCCACCGCCGCCGCTTTCCGCCTCGCTCAGGATCCGGGCATAGGTCGCGGCCAGGGTCTTGTTGGTGAACAGCGTGCCCGGCTTCGGCACTTCGCCGTTTGGAAGGTAGACGGCGGCCGAGGTCGGCCAGTGATTGCGGAACAATTGCTCGACGGTCTGGATGGTGGCGCAGGCGCGCTCGACCAAGGGATAACCGTCGCGGGCGTAGGAGATCGCGGGCTCCAGCACGTCGCGCACGCGCATCGTTCCGTAGTCGCGCAGCAGCATCATCCAGGATTCGAAGGTGCCGGGAACGCAGGCGGCGAGCAGACCCGTGCCCGGCACCATGTCGAGGCCTTCGCTTCTGTAATGCGCGATGGTGGCCCGCGCCGGCGCCGGGCCCTGGCCGCAGATTACCTCGGTGCGGCCGCGCTTGACGTCATGCACGATGATGGGCACGTCGCCGCCGGGACCGTTCAGATGCGGCTCGACCACCTGGAGCGTGAAGGCGGTGGCAACGCCGGCATCGAAGGCATTGCCGCCCTTTTCCAGGATGGCCATGCCCACGGCAGTCGCAATCCAGTGCGTCGAGGCGACGACCCCGAACGTGCCCTCGATCTCGGGCCTCGTCGTGAACGGATCGGGATTGATATTACTGCCCATGGGACTTCACCACCTTATTTCCGGCGCGCGCAATTGATCACAGGGCCACCCCGCTTCCAAATGCGCAGGCTGCATGGCACGCGCGCGTCACGCCGGGACCGGCGCGGTGTTGACCGCATGGCAGGCGACGCCGTCGATTAGTTCCGGGGTTTCCTTGCGGCAGAGATCGAACGCCAGCGGACAGCGCGGATTGAAGGCGCAGCCGGAGGGCGGATTGATCGGGTTCGGAATCTCGCCCTTGACCGGAATGCGCTGGCGGCCGCTCATGTCAAGATCAGGCACGGCGCCCAGCAGCATCTTGGTGTAAGGCATGCGCGGATTGGCGAACAGCTCGCGTCCGTCCGCAATCTCGACGATACGGCCGAGATACATCACGCCGACGCGGCTCGCCATGTGGCGCACCACGGCGAGGTTGTGGCTGATGAACATGTAGGTCAGGCCGAACTTGTCCTGGAGGTCGCGCATCAGGTTCAGGATCTGCGCCTGCACGGAGACGTCGAGCGCCGAGGTCGGCTCGTCGCAGACGATGAATTCGGCGTCGGACGCGAGCGCGCGCGCGATCGCGATGCGTTGGCGTTGGCCGCCGGAGAATTCGTGCGGATATTTCAGCCGGTCGTCCGGATGCAGGCCGACGAGGCTGAGCAGCTCGCCGACGCGAGCCTGGATGTCGCGCTCGCCCTGGATCAGGTCGAAGGCACGGATCGGCTCGGAGATGATGGCATCGACCCGGAAGCGCGGGTTCAGGCTCGCATAGGGATCCTGGAAGATCATCTGGATGCGCCGGCGCAGCTTCCGCCGCGCTGGCGCCTGCCGCGGGTCGGTCATGGAGACGCCGTCGATCAGCACGTCGCCGGCGCTTGGCGGCAGCAGGCCGACGACCATGCGTGCCACCGTGGTCTTGCCGGAGCCGGACTCGCCGACCAGGGCAAACGTCTCGCCCTTCCTGATGTCGAAGGTAACGTGATCGACTGCCTTGAGATATTCGAGATGTCCGCCTTCAAGCACGCGGTTGAGCCAGGGTTTCGAGACGTCGAAGACGCGGCGCAGGTTTGTGGCCTGGACGAAGGGAGCACTCATGCCACGCTCTCCGCCGGCACGTCGTCATAGAGGTGGCAGGCCACCGATTGCGCGCCGCGCGGCAGCGGCTCCGGCCGATCGACACGGCAACGATCGAAGGCGAAGGCGCAGCGCGGATTGAACGAGCAGCCGCGCGGGATCGCCGACAGGCGCGGCATCGAGCCCGGGATCTGCACCAGGCGCTTGTCCTCGCCCGCAAGCGTCGGGATCGCGCCCATCAGGCCCTTGGCATAAGGATGCAGCGGATTCTTCACGACGTCCTGCACCGGGCCGATCTCGGCGACGCGGCCGGCATACATCACCGCGACGCGGTCGGAGGTTTCCGCGATCACGCCCATGTCGTGCGTCACCAGCATCACCGCGGTGCCGTGGTCGCGGCCGAGGCGCTTGATCAACGAGATGATCTGCGCCTGCACGGAGACGTCGAGCGCGGTGGTCGGCTCGTCCGCGATGATCAGCTCGGGCTCGGCACAGATTGCGAGCGCGATCACGACGCGCTGGCGCATGCCACCGGAAAACTCGTGGGGATAGCCGTCGATGCGCTTTTCCGGCGCGGGAATGCCGACTTCGGCGAGCAGATCGATGGCGCGGCGGCGGGCGGCCGACTCGGACAGATTGAGGTGGGTGCGGATCGTCTCCACGATCTGGTCGCCGACCTTGTAGAGCGGATTCAGCGATGTCAGCGGATCCTGGAAGATCATGCCGATGCGCTTGCCCCTGATGCGGCGCATCTCCTCCGGCGGCAGATTGTCGATGCGCAGGCCCGCGAGACGAATCTCGCCGCCGGCAATACGGCCGGGCGGATCGATCAGGCCGATCACCGCGAGGCCGGTGACGGACTTGCCGGCTCCGGACTCGCCGACGACGCCGAGCACCTCGCCCTTGGCGATGTCGAAGGAGACGCCGTCGATGGCGCGCAGCGTGCCGCGGCGGGAGGCAAACTCCACGTGAAGATCGCGCACGGAAAGGACGGGTTCGGTCATGGACGAGGCGTATTCATCGAAGCTTCGGATTGAGCGCGTCGCGCAGCCAGTCGCCGAGCAGATTGATCGACAGGATCAGCGCCGCGAGCGCGAGCCCCGGGAAGGCAACGATCCACCATTCGCCGGCGAACAGATAATTGTTGCCGATGCGGATCAGCGTGCCGAGCGATGGCATGGTGTCGGGCAGACCGACGCCGAGGAAGGACAGCGTCGCCTCGGTGATGATGGCGAGCGCGAGGTTGATGGTGGCGATGACCAGAATCGGGCCCATCGTGTTCGGCAGAACGTGCCGCAGCATGATCTTCGGCGCCGGCAGGCCGATCAGCTGTGCGGCGGCGACGTAGTCCTTGTTCTTCTCGACCATCACGGAGCTGCGCACCGTCCGGGCATAGCCGACCCAGAAGCTCAGGCCGATCGAGATCACCAGCACCACCAGCATGCTGGTGGCGTCCAGTCGGTTGCCGAGGATCGACTTCGCGATGCCGTTGACCAGCAGCGCGATCAGGATCGCAGGGAAGGTCAGCTGCACGTCGGCGATCCGCATGATCACCCCGTCGACTGCCCCGCCGAAATAGCCGGCGATCAGGCCGAGGGCGATGCCGAGCGCGCCGGCGAAGATCACGCCGGCGACGCCCACGGCGAGCGAGATGCGCATGCCATAGAGAATCGCGGAGAACACATCGCGGCCCTGCTCGTCGGTGCCGAGCAGGAACGGGCTCTGGCCGTCCGCAGTCCACAGCGGTGAAATCCGCGAATTCATCAATTGCAGCTGTGCCGGATCGAACGGGTTCTGCACCGCGAGCACGGATGCAAAGATCGCAAGCAGGAAGAACAGGACCGTGATGGCCGCAGCCACCATGGTGAGCTTGGAACGGCGGAACGAATAGAACAAGTCGCTGTCGAGCATGCGGCTGAACCAGCCATGGGCGGCCTGCACCGGCTGCGCGCTCTGCTTGTCGGAATTAGAGACGACTGCGTCGGACATGCGGGCTGCCCTATGCGGCGCGACCGACGGTCGAGCGCAGGCGCGGATCGACCACCGTGTAGAGAATGTCGACCACCAGATTGATGGTGACGAAGATCAGTGAAACCATCAGCAGGTAGGCGGCCATGATCGGAATGTCGACGTTTTGCACGGCCTGGACGAACAGAAGCCCCATGCCCGGCCATTGGAACACGGTTTCGGTGATGATCGAAAATGCAATAACCGAGCCAAACTGAAGCCCTGCCACGGTGATCACCGGAATCAGCGTGTTCTTCAGCGCGTGGCCGAAATGGATCGCACGCGTGGTCAGCCCCCTCGCGCGGGCGAAGCGGATATAGTCGGTCCGCAACACTTCCAGCATCTCCGCGCGCACCAGCCGCATGATCAGGGTCATCTGGAACAGACCGAGCGTGATCGAAGGCATGATCAGCGCCTTCAGTCCCGACACCGTGAGCAGGCCCGTCGTCCACCAGCCGAGCTTGACCACCTCACCGCGGCCGAACGAGGGCAACCAGCCCAATGTCACTGCGAACAGGTAGATCAGGAGAATGCCGATCAGGAAGGTCGGCAGCGAGATGCCGATCAGCGAGACCGCCTGGAATAGTTTGGCCAGCGCGGTATCGCGCTTGAGCGCCGAATAGACGCCCATCAGGATGCCGAACACCATTGCAAACACGGTCGCACAGATCGCAAGTTCCAGCGTCGCGGGCATGCGCTCCATCAACAGCGTCGCGACCGGCTGGCGGAACTGGTAGGAGACGCCGAACTTGAACTGCGCCGCATCGGCGAAATAGCGCACGAACTGCACCGGCACGGGGTCATCGAGGCCGAGCGACTTGCGCACGATCGCGCGTTCGGCGGCCGAGGTGTCGATCGAGACGATCTGGTTGACGGGGTCGCCGGCGAAGCGGAACATCGAGAACGCGATGATGCCGACGGCGAACATGACGCCGATGGCCTGAACGGCGCGGCGAAGCGTGAAAGCGAGCATGCCTTCCACTGTCCTTGGGTGAGCGTACGGTCGACGTCCTTGTCGGCCGGAAAAGGAAAGGTCCCGGAGGCGGATGCCGCCGGGACCTCGCGTTCAGTCGATCCTATTCCTTCTTGGTTGCCCAGTGGAACATGACGAGATTGTCGGCCCGCTGCGGCAGATTAACCTTCTTCGATACGCCCCAGGCCAGCGCCTGCTGGTGCAGCGGAATGTAGGCCCAGTCCTTTATGCTGATTTCGTAGGCCTGTTTGATCAGCTGGTTGCGCTTGGCGGTGTCGGCTTCGACCAGCACCTTGTCGGTGATGGCGTCGAACTCCTTGTTGCAATAGCCGCCGAGATTGGCCTCGCCGCGCGAGGATTTCGCATCGTCGCGGCAGCCCATGATGTCATAGAGCACGTTGTGGGAGTCCATCGTGCTCGGGGTCCAGCCCAGCAGGTAGAACGAAGTCTGGTAGCCGCCCTGCTTCAACACCTTGGCGAAGTACTGCGCCTTCGGCTGCGCCAGAAGATTGATCTTGACGCCGATGCGGGCGAGCATGCCGACCACGGCCTGGCAGATCGCGGCATCGTTGACGTAGCGGTCGTTCGGGCAGTCCATGGTGACCTCGAAGCCATCGGGGTAACCGGCTTCGGTCAGGAGCTTCTTAGCGCCGTCGGGATCGAATTTCGGCCGCGTGAACTCCTTGGACAGCACGAACAGTTCCGGTGCGATCATCAGCGCCGACGGCGTCGACAGCCCGCGCATCACGCGCGTCTTGATCAGCTCGATATCGATCGCCTTGTAGAAGGCCTCGCGGACGCGGACGTCCTTGAACGGGTTCTTGCCCTTGATGTTGGAGTAGAGCAGCTCGTCACGCATCTGGTCAAAGCCGAGGAAGATGGTACGCAGCTCCGGTCCCTTCAGCACCTGGGCGTTCGGGCTGGAATCGACGCGGGAGATGTCCTGGATCGGAACCGGCTCGATGACGTCGACTTCGCCCGAGAGCAGGGCGGCGACGCGGGTGGCGTCGGAAGCGATCGGGGTGAAGATGATCTCCTTGAGATTGCCCTCGACCTTGCCCCAGTAATTGGGATTGGCCTTGAACACCGTCTTCACGCCGGGCTGATGGCTTTCAATGATGAAGGGACCGGTGCCGTTCTCGTTCAGTGAGGCATAGCTCGGCGTGGTCGCCGCCACCGGCGTCGGATCGACGACGTTGTTCTCCTCGGCCCATTTCTTGTTCATGATGTACCAGACATCCCACGCGTTATGCAGAATGGGATTTGGCGAGGGCAGGACGAAGTCGACGGTATAGTCATCGACCTTGACCACCTTGACGTCCGGCGCAAGGCGAGTCTGCATGTTCGACCCCTTCTTGCGGACGCGATCGGCCGAGAACACCACGTCGTCGGCGGTGAAGGGGTTGCCGTTGTGGAATTTCACGCCCTTGCGCAAATGGAAGCGCCAGCGCGTCGGCTCTGGGGTTTCCCAGCTTTCCGCCAGCGCCGGAATGATCTTGAGGTCCTTGTCGCGCGCCGTGAGGCCCTGATAGACGTGGCCGAGATGAGCGTGGGTGGTGCTCTCGTTCAGGGTATAGGGATCGAGCGACTTCAGGTCACCCTGGTTGGCATAACGTAGCGTCTGGCTCGATGCTGGCGAGACCGCCAACGCGAGCGTACCGGCGAGTGTCGCCGCAAACAGACTTTGACCGACTGACATTCTTGACCCTCTCGACACTTCCGCGCCGGTGATTTTTGATTGTTCGGCGAGGCTGACTGATCCATGTTGCCCAGAGTTCTCGACCCGTGCAAGCGTCATTCCAGCAAGGAACGCGCCAAGTTGCGCCGCTGTGCAGCAATGCTGCCCGGCAATCCCCGGCAGGCCGGCGAGCTTCTGCGGGGCGCGGGCCGACAATTTGATTGACCATACCCGTCGATTGGGGAAGCTGGTCCCGGCGGCTTCCCCTCAGGTCGCTTGCCTTGCAGACCTTCTCGCGGTGATACTCCGACGGGCCGCTCGAATCTCATCTGGAGGGGACATGAAGGTTAACATCGAAATCGACTGCACCCCCCTTGAGGCCCGCCAGTTCTTCGGTCTGCCCGATGTGGGGCCGATGCAGACGGCGGTGATGGACAAGCTACAGCAGCAGGTGCTCAGCAACATCGAGAAGGTCTCGCCGGAATCGCTGATCCAGAGCTGGTTCACCTTCGATCCCAAGATCGCCGAGCGGTTTCAGGACATGTTCGTCGCGATGGCCGGCCTCGGCGGCACGCGCAGCGGCGACAAGAAAAAATAGTGTCGCCCGGGCCGGACGGGGCGCTGCAAGAAGGCCGGCTTCGTCCGCCGGGTCTCGGCCTGCTGCTCGCCGAAGCCCGTGGGCTATTCGAGTTGAATGCGAGCCTCTTGCTGTCGCCGCTCCTGATGCGGGCGCCGCGGGGCGACGGCCATCCGGTGCTGGCGCTGCCGGGCTTTCTCGCCAGCGACCTTTCGATGGTGCCGATACGACGCTATCTCAGCGAGCTCGGTTATGCGGCGCATGCCTTGCGAATGGGCCGCAATCTCGGCGGGCTCGGGCGCATGCGGGATTCGCTGCGCATGCGCTTGGCCGAAATCCATGCCGCCACGGGACGCAAGGTCAGCCTGGTCGGGTGGAGTCTCGGCGGCGTCTATGCCCGCGATCTCGCGCTTTGGGCGCCGGACAAGGTCCGCTACGTCGTCACGCTCGGCAGCCCTTTCGCTAACGACGTGCGGGCGACCAACGCGACGCGGCTTTACGAGACGCTATCAGGCGAGAAGGTGGAGGACTTTGCCGAAGCGCGCGAGGCGATTGCGGGCGATCTGCCGGTGCCGACAACGTCGATCTATTCGCGGGCTGACGGCGTCGTGAACTGGCGGACCTGTCTGCTGCGCCCCTCCGACCGTGCCGAGAACATCGAGGTGCATCTGGCGAGCCATATCGGGCTCGGCGTGAACCCGGCGGTGTTGTGGGCCGTGGCGGACCGCCTGGCGCAACCGGAGGGAGACTTCCGGCCATTTGACCGGGCGGGGCCGTTTGCCATTGCATATGCCCCGCTGGACCGGGCAGTATCGGCCTGACGAGAAGCGCCGCCAAGGCGCCCGTCGAATACTCGGAGGGAACCATGGCTGACGGTAAGAAGCTGTCGTCGCTTGACGCGTCGTTTCTCTATCTGGAAACACCGGAGATGCCGATGCATGTCGGCAGCATGGCGATCTTCCGCCTGCCTGACGACTACAAGGGCGATTTCTTCGAAGACTTCAAGTCGATGATCGTCTCGCGCCTGCACATCGCGCCGATTCTCAAGGCGCGGCTGGAGAAGGCGCCGCTCGACATCGATCATCCCTCCTGGGTCGAGGACGACCAGTTCGACATCGACCGCCACATCTTCCGGGCAAGCCTGCCGCAGCCGCGCGACCGCGCCACGCTCGAGCGCATCGTCGGCTGGATGCATGCCAAGCTGCTCAACCGCGCCCGCCCGCTCTGGGAGTTCTACGTGTTCGAGGGCATGAAGGACAACGAGGTCGGGCTCTATTCCAAGATGCACCATGCCGCGATCGATGGCGGCGCCGGGGCGGCGCTGACCAACATGATCTACGACATCTCGCCGATCCCGCGGAAGGTCGATCCGCCGACGGCGGGCAGTAAGCCCGGGCAGGAGCCGCGCGACATCGCGGCGAACCTGCTGGATTCCTATCAGCAGCTGTTCAGCCAGCCGCTGGAGGCTTCGCAAGCGGCGAAGAACCTGCAGCTGCCGCGCACCGGCAAGAGCGACATCGGGTCGATCCTGTTCGACAACGCGATGTACCAGATCGAGAGCGCTGTACGCTTCGCCGGCAACATCCCGACCGTGCTGAAGAGCGTGTCCGACGTGCTCGGCAAGGTCGCCGATCCCAAATCGCGCGAGAGCCTCGCCAGCATGGTGTCGCCACCGACCATGCTCAACAAGACCATCTCCTCGGAGCGGAGCTTTGCCGGCGTGTCGATCCCGCTGTCGCGGGCCAAGGCGCTGGCCAAGCAGGCCGGCGGCAAGCTCAACGACGTGGTGCTGGCGCTCGCCTCCGGCGTCGTCCGCCGCTATCTTCTGCGATATGGCACGCTGCCGGCGAAATCCCTGACCGCAGCGGTGCCGATCTCGCTGCGGGAGGAGGGCAACACCGAGACCAACAACCAGGTGTTCGGTATGATCTGCTCGATCGCCACCAACATCGAGGATCCCAAGGCGCGGCTGGAGGCGATCATCGCGCAATCGACCAAGTCCAAGGAGATGTCGCATCCCTTGCGGGCCTTGATGCCGCAGGTCTCCAACATCTCGATGCTGGGCGCGCCGATCATGGTGCAGATCCTGGCGCTGCTCTACAGCCGCTCGAACCTCTCCGACGTGCTGCCGCCCGCGGCCAACATCACCGTGTCCAACGTGCCCGGGCCGCGACAGACGCTTTATGCCGCCGGTGCCGAGCTCTTGCACATCTTCCCGGTGTCTATCTCGACCCACGGCCAGGCACTCAACATCACCGTGCAGAGCTATCGCGACCAGCTCGATTTCGGCTTTATCGTCGGTGCCAACATCATCCCGCATGTGCAGGTGATGTGCGACATGCTGCCCGAGGAGTTCGCCGCGCTGGAGGCGGCCTACACGCCGCCGGCCACCGATATCAAGGGCGCTGCGGAGTAAGGAATTTGCAATGATTGAAATGCCGCCGCTCAAGTTCGCGACGACGAACGGAATCCGCATGGGCTTCTACGAGGCGGGCCCGGCCGATGACAAACCGCCGGTCGTGCTGTGCCACGGCTGGCCGGAGCTCGCATTCTCCTGGCGTCACCAGATCAAGGCACTAAGCGAGGCCGGCATCCGCGTGGTCGCGCCCGACCAGCGTGGCTACGGCGCGACCGACCGGCCCGAGCCGGTCGAAGCCTATGACATGGAGCACCTGACCGGCGATCTCGTCGGTCTGCTCGATCATCTCGGGATCGACAAGGCGATCTTCGTCGGCCACGACTGGGGCGGCTTCGTCGTCTGGCAGATGCCGCTGCGGCATCCCACGCGCGTCGCCGGAGTCGTCGGCGTCAACACCCCGCATTGGGACCGCATGCCGATCGACCCGATCGCGCTGTTTCGCCAGCGTTACGGCGACCAGATGTACATCGTCCAGTTCCAGGATCCCGCGCGCGAGCCGGACAAGATCTTCGGCAGCCGCGTCGAGCAGACCTTCGACGCCTTCATGCGCAAGCCGCTGGCAAAGCCGGCGGCGAAACCGGACGAGCCGCCGATCGCGGGTGTCGGCGCCTCGTCGAAGACCAACCTGGCTTTCCCGCAGATGATTGCGGCGTACGACGCCAAGGTCGATCCGCGCACGCCGATCCTGTCGGCTGATGAGAAGAAGGTGTTCGTCGACACCTTCACGAAGACCGGCTTCACCGGCGGCATCAACTGGTACCGCAACTTCACCCGCAACTGGGAGCGCGCCGAGGGGCTGGACCACCACATCCACGTGCCCTCGTTGATGATCATGGCGGAGAATGATGCCGTGCTGCCGCCCTCGGCGGCCGACGGCATGGAGAAACTGATCGATGACCTCGAGAAGTATCTGGTGAAGGACAGCGGCCATTGGACGCAACAGGAGAAGCCGGAGGAGGTCAGCGCCAAGCTGATCGAATGGCGGAGAAGGCGGTTTGGCTAGCGCTCGTCATTGGGAACGCGTCATTGCGAGGAGCGAAGCGACGAAGCAATCCAGACTGCCTCCACGGATACATTTCTGGATTGCTTCGCTTCGCTCGCAACGACGACATTGAGGCAGGGGGACTACATTTCGATGTCATCCAAGAACCGTCTGGACCCGATTCCGCGGCCGCCGACCAAGCCAGTGGTCGGCAATATGCTGTCGCTGGACGCGGCCGCTCCCGTGCAGCACCTGACGCGGCTTGCCAAGGAGCTCGGTCCGATCTTCTGGCTTGACATGATGGGCTCGCCGATCGTCGTCGTCTCCGGTCACGATCTCGTCGACGAGCTCTCCGACGAGAAGCGGTTCGACAAGACGGTGCGCGGCGCGCTGCGGCGCGTGCGTGCGGTCGGCGGCGACGGCCTGTTCACGGCCGACACCCGTGAGCCGAACTGGAGCAAGGCGCACAACATCCTGCTGCAGCCCTTCGGCAATCGCGCCATGCAGTCCTATCACCCGAGCATGGTCGACATCGCCGAGCAGCTCGTCCAGAAATGGGAGCGGCTCAACGCCGATGACGAGATCGACGTCGTCCACGACATGACCGCGCTGACGCTGGATACGATCGGCCTGTGCGGCTTCGAGTACCGCTTCAACTCGTTCTACCGGCGCGACTACCATCCTTTCGTCGAGTCACTGGTACGATCGCTCGAAACCATCATGATGACGCGCGGCCTGCCGTTCGAGCAGCTCTGGATGCAGAAGCGCCGCAAGACGCTGGCCCAAGACGTCGCTTTCATGAACAAGATGGTCGACGAGATCATCGCCGAACGCCGCAAGAGCGCTGAAGGCATCGACGACAAGAAGGACATGCTGGCCGCGATGATGACCGGCGTCGACCGTGCCACCGGCGAGCAGCTCGACGACGTCAATATCCGCTACCAGATCAACACCTTCCTGATCGCGGGGCACGAGACGACCAGCGGCCTGTTGTCCTACACGCTCTATGCGCTGCTCAAGCATCCGGAGATTCTCAAGAAGGCCTATGACGAGGTCGACCGCGTCTTCGGCCCCGACGTCAACGCCAAGCCGACCTATCAGCAGGTGACGCAGCTCACCTACATCACGCAGATCCTGAAGGAGTCGCTGCGGCTGTGGCCGCCGGCGCCGGCCTACGGCATCTCGCCGCTGAACGACGAGACCATCGGCGGCAGCAAGTACAAGCTCAGGAAGGGAACGTTCGTCACCATCCTGGTGACGGCGCTGCATCGTGATCCCAGCGTGTGGGGTCCCAATCCCGACACGTTCGACCCCGAGAATTTCAGCCGCGAGGCGGAGGCAAAACGGCCGATCAATGCCTGGAAGCCGTTCGGCAACGGCCAGCGCGCCTGCATCGGCCGCGGCTTCGCCATGCACGAGGCAGCGCTCGCGCTCGGCATGATCCTGCAGCGCTTCAAGCTGATCGACCACCAGCGCTACCAGATGCACCTGAAGGAGACGCTGACCATCAAGCCGGAAGGCTTCAAGATCAAGGTGCGGCCGCGCGCCGATCGCGAGCGCGGCGCTTATGGCGGGCCCGCTGCGGCTGCGTCCTCGGCGCCAAAGGCGCAGCGTCCGCCCACCACGCGGCCCGGCCACAACACGCCGATGCTGGTGCTCTACGGCTCCAATCTCGGTACCGCCGAGGAGCTCGCAACGCGCATGGCCGATCTTGCCGAGATCAACGGTTTTGCCGTGCATCTCGGCCCGCTCGACGACTATGTCGGCAAGCTGCCGCAGGAGGGCGGGGTGCTGATCATCTGCGCCTCCTATAACGGCGCGCCGCCGGACAATGCGACGCAGTTCGTCAAATGGCTCGGTGAGGATCTGCCGAAGGATGTCTTCGCCGGTGTGCGCTACGCCGTGTTCGGCTGCGGCAACAGCGACTGGGCCGCGACCTATCAATCGGTGCCGCGCTTCATCGACGAGCAATTGTCGAAGCATGGTGCGCGCGCGGTCTATCCGCGCGGCGAGGGCGATGCCCGCAGCGATCTCGACGGCCAGTTCCAGAAATGGTTCCCCGCCGCCGCGCAAGTCGCGACCAAGGAGTTCGGTATCGACTGGAATTTCACCCGCACCGCCGAGGACGATCCGCTCTATGCAATCGAGCCGGTCGCGGTGACCGCTGTCAACACCATCGTCGCCCAGGGCGGCGCAGTGGCGATGAAGGTGCTGGTCAATGACGAGCTCCAGAACAAGTCCGGCGCGAATGCTTCCGAGCGCTCGACGCGCCACATCGAGGTGCAGCTACCGGCCAACCTCAGCTACCGCGTCGGCGATCACCTCAGCGTCGTTCCGCGCAACGATCCTACGCTGGTTGATTCAGTTGCCCGCCGCTTCGGCTTTTTGCCGGCCGATCAGATCAGGCTTCAGGTGGCCGAAGGCCGGCGCGCGCAATTGCCGGTCGGCGCGGCCGTGTCGGTCGGCCGTCTGCTCAGCGAGTTCGTCGAGCTGCAGCAGCTCGCGACGCGCAAGCAGATCCAGATCATGGCCGAGCACACCCGCTGCCCCGTCACCAAGCCGAAGCTATTGGCCTTCGTCGGCGAGGAGGCGGAACCGCTCGAGCGCTATCGCGGTGAGATCCTCGCCAAGCGCAAATCGGTGTTCGACCTGCTGCTCGAATATCCGGCTTGCGAACTACCGTTCCACGTCTATCTCGAAATGCTGTCGCTGCTGGCGCCGCGCTATTACTCGATCTCGTCCTCGCCGTCGGTCGACCCCGCGCGTTGCAGCGTCACGGTCGGCGTGGTCGAAGGTCCGGCTGCCTCCGGCCGCGGCACCTACAAGGGCATCTGCTCGAACTATCTCGCCAATCGGCGGGCGGGCGATACGATCTATGCCACCGTGCGCGAGACCAAGGCGGGCTTCTGCCTGCCGGACGATCCTTCCGTGCCTGTTATCATGATCGGTCCGGGCACGGGACTTGCGCCGTTCCGCGGCTTCCTCCAGGAGCGCGCCGCGCGCAAGGCGAAAGGGGCCGCGCTCGGCCCGGCCATGTTGTTCTTCGGCTGCCGCCATCCCGACCAGGATTTTCTTTACGCGGAGGAGCTGAAGGCGCTGGCGGCGAGCGGCATCACCGAGCTGTTCACGGCGTTCTCGCGCGCGGACGGGCCGAAGACCTATGTGCAGCACGTGCTCGCGGCGCAGAAGGACAAGGTCTGGCCGCTGATCGAGCGGGGCGCGATCGTCTATGTGTGCGGCGATGGCGGCAAGATGGAGCCCGACGTGAAGGCGGCGCTCGTCGCGATCCACTGCGAGAAGAGCGGCAGTGATGCCGCGGCAGGCGCGCGCTGGATCGAGGAGATGGGCGCGAACAACCGCTATGTGCTGGACGTCTGGGCGGGAGCGTAGCCGCAGATCGTGGGGTGGGTTACGCCTTCGGCTAACCACCCTACGATCCTGTTCGTGCTAAAGCATTCCCATGATTCCCTGGGAAAAGATTGACACCGCCAAAATCCCCGGTTCCGACGAGGAGCTCCGCCTGATGCGCCGGGGCAAGGAGTTCTCCATCAAGCTCGGCACCAACGAGCTGATGAACAGCCGCCTGTCGGGGTCGGAAGCGGCGCTGGCAACCCTTGCCGCGAAGCAGATCGAGAAAGTCGCAAAGCCCGTCGTTCTCATCGGCGGTCTCGGCATGGGTTTTACGCTACGCGCGGCGCTGGCCGTGCTCGGAGCCCAGGCGAAGATCGTGGTCTCCGAGTTGGTGCCGTCGGTGGTCGCCTGGGCGCGAGGCCCGATGGCGGAGGTCTTCGGCGCCAGCCTCGATGATGCCAGGGTGAGCATTCGCGAGATCGATGTCGGTGAAATCATCCGGGCGAAGCGTTCGGCCTTCGACGCCATCCTGCTCGACGTCGACAACGGGCCGGAGGGGCTGACCCGGAAGGGCAATGACGCGCTCTACGATGCGAGCGGGCTCTCGTCGGCGAGGACGGCGCTGCGGCCGGGAGGCGTGCTGGCCGTCTGGTCGTCTGGACCCAATGCGGCATTCACGGGGCGCCTCAAGCGCGCCGGCTTCAACGTCAACGAAGTCAACGTTCGCGCCACCGGCAGAGGCGGCGGCGCGCGCCACGTGATCTGGATCGCGCGGAAGGGCTAGGCCGCCTCCGCCGCCGCGCCATGCGCGTGCTTGTCGATCGCGTCGATGATCTCCGGCCAGAAGCGCATGGGCAGCGCGTGGCCCATGCCCTCGATCATCAGCAGCTTTGCGTTCGGGATCGACGCGGCCGTGTCCTTGCCGCCTTCGGGGCGGACCAACGGATCGACGGTGCCGTGGATCACGAGCGTCGGAGCCTTCACGGCGTGCAGCCGCTCCTTGCGGCTGCCGGAGGCAAGCACGGCGCGGAGCTGGCGACCGACGCCGGCCGGATTGAGCCCGCGTGCAAACACGCGCTCGGCGCGGCCAGGGTCGAGCGCTTCCTCTTCCGGGAAATGCCCGGCGCGCAGCACCTTCCAGGTCTGGCCGTAGCGGTCGATGAACTCCTCCTTGCTGCGCGGCGGCGGCGCCATCAGCACCGCGGCGGCCTCGCGGGTCGGGGGCGGCACGCGCGGATTGCCCGTCGTCGACATGATCGAGGTCAGCGAGCGCACGCGGTGCGGAAACGACAGCGTCACCTCCTGCGCGATCATGCCGCCCATGGACGCTCCGACGAGATGCGCCGACTTGATGCCGAGCGCATCCATCAGCCCGACCGTGTCCTTGGCCATGTCGATCAGCTTGTAGGTCGCGGCCACCGGGATCCGCAACAAGCGCAACTTCAGCAGCTCGAACGGCGTCAGCCGCTTGCCGCCGGTGAGATGGCTCGACTTGCCGATGTCACGGTTGTCGAAACGGATCACGCGGAAGCCGCGCGCGGCGAGCTGTTCGCAGAACGCATCGTCCCAATGGATCATCTGCGCACCGAGACCCATGATCAGCAGCAGCGGCTCGGCATTGTCGTTGCCGAAGATCTCGTAGCAGATGTCGATGCCGTTGGCGCGGACGGTCTGGGGCGGCTGATGGACGGTCACGGGTCCCTCCTGCTGACGATGCTGTATCGCACGGTTTCGCTCCACGAAGAAGCCGCGTCTCCGAGGTTGCGCCGGTTGCTTGCCGGTTGACCGGCACCGCGCAACGGTGTGGTATGGCGGGACAAGAAGGGTGCAAAGCCCTCCGCATTGGGAGGACGCCGATGACCGACAAGATCACCGATCCGGTCGCCTTGTGGCAGAAGATGGTTGGCGAAATGGAGAAGGGTTTCAACTCCTTCGCGACCAAGGCGATGGAGACGCCCGAATTCTCGCAGGCCATGAACCGCGCCGGCGGCGTTGCTGCAGGTGCTCAGAAGCAATTCGGCGATCTCATGGAGAGGTACCTGATCTCGATGAACCTGCCGACCCGCGAGCAGATGACCGGCATCGCGGAACGGCTCCAGTCGATCGAAGGCCAGCTCGGCGAGATCAAGTCGATGCTGAGCCAGATGTCGGCCACTTCGGGCGCGCCGCAACCCGGCGCCGCGCCGCGGCCACCGCGAACCAAGCGTCCGCCGTCCGAAGGCGGAGACCAAAAATGAACGCGCCGGCGGGACTTGATCTTGCCTCGATCCCGGAGCGCATCCAGTCCGAGGTGCAGCGCGCGATTCAGCGCAGCATCAAGGGCGTCGAATATTTCTCGACCTCGGGCCCCTCGCTCGGCTCGACGCCAAAGGACGTGCTGCACACGCGCGGGACCATGAGCCTCTATCACTACCGGCCGATGTCGGACGAGATCTACCGCGTGCCGGTGCTGATCGTAATGGCAACCACCAATCGCGGCTACATCCTCGACCTCGTGCCCGGCCAGAGCTTCATCGAGTTCCTGCTGAAACGCGGCTACGACGTCTACATGCTGGACTGGAGCGCGCCGAGGCCAGAGGAGAAGAGCCTGCGCATGGAGGACTATGTCCTCGACTTCATTCCGGACTGCGTCCGCCGCGTGCAAGCCGATTCCGGCGAGCAGGACGTCTCCGTCATCGGCTATTGCTTTGGCGGCGTGCTGTCGCTGCTCTACGGCTCGATCCACAAGGACGGGCCGATGAAGAACCTGATCTGCTTCACCACGCCGATCGACTTCCGGGAGATGAAGCTGTTCTCGAACTTCTCCGACCGCCGCTATTTCGACGTCGACCACCTCGTCGACAGCGTCGGCAACGTGCCGCCGGAGATGATCCTGTCCTCATTCGAGATGCTGCGGCCGGCCTCGCGTACGGTGAGCCAGATCCAGCTCTGGGAGAACATCTGGAACGACGAGTTCGTGAAGTCGTACCGCATGTTCGACCGCTGGGCGACCGACACGCTACCGCTCGCCGGCGAATATTTCCGCACCATCACCAAGGACCTGATGTGGGACAACAAGCTGTTCGACGGCACTATGTCGGTCGGCGGCCGTGCGGCCAAGCTCGAGAACATCACGGTGCCGATCCTGCATGCCGTCGCCGAGCACGATCACATCGTGCCCTATGAGGCGGCCAAGCTCCTGATCCCAAAGGTCGGCTCGACCGACAAGGAAGAGGTGATCCTGAAGGGCGGTCACGTTTCGCTCGTTGCCGGCGCCAACGCGGTGAAGCGGCTGTGGCCGAAACTGGATTCCTGGCTGGGAAAGAGATCGATATGAGCGAGCAGCGTTCCTATCCGCGCCACGTCAAAACCGACGCCGGCGCCATCGAGATCCGCCTGATGTCGCCCGCGGACGAGGCCGCGGTGCTGGCCTTCGGCAAGGGCCTGCCGACCCATGACCTGTTGTTCCTGCCACGCAACATCAGCGAGCCGAAGGTGCTGTCGGCCTGGGTCAAGGAAATCGAGCGCGGAGCTATTCAGAGCCTGCTCGCGGTGAGAGAGGGCAGGGTCGTTGGTTGCGGCACGCTGGTGCGCGATCCCCATTCCTGGTCGCCTCATGTCGGTGAGATCCGGATGGTGGTTTCGCCCGAGGTCCGCGGCAAGGGCGTGGGCAAAGCGCTGTCGCAGGAGACTTTTGCGCTGGCGCTCGGAGCGGGCCTGGAAAAGCTCTCGGTCCAGATGACGGTGGATCAGCAGGCGGCGATCGCCCTGTTCGAGAGCCTCGGCTTCAAGGCCGAGGCCCTGCTGCGGGACCATGTCCGGGACGTCGACGGCAAGACCCACGACATCGTCGTGCTCGGCCATAACATCGCGCAGGTCCAGGCTCAGATGGAGGCCTACGGCCTGCCTGGCGCCGTGCAGCACTAAGCAGGCGGCGTCCGACATTGGGTCCGGATCGGACCCATTCACGTGCCCCCATGGCTATGGAAGCATCACGATGCCTCTCGTGAGGGCTGTTCACGATTTCGTGATATCGCACTGCAATATCAATATTGCGATGCACAATTAGCCGTGCCATATAGGTCGTGCCCCGGGCCAATGCGGACGGGGTGAGCCCATAGCTCAAACCATTGAGGATGGAGAGAACCCCATGACCACTGAAACCAACACCGCTTTCGAGGGCTTCAAGGACGCTTTCAAGAACATCCAGAACCTGGAAGTTCCCGAGGCCGCCCGCGAATTCGTCAAGAAGACTGCCAACACTGCCAAGGACCGTGCTGCTGAGGTGTTCGCTGGCTCCGAGCGCGTGACCGCCGCCGTCGAGAACGCGGTGACTGAGTCCATCACCGAGGCCGGCAAGATCAGCCGCAACATCCAGCAGGCGATCTACGAGGACGCTGAGGCGTTCTTCTCGGGCATCGACAAGCTCGCGTCCGCCAAGTCGGTCAGCGAAGCCGTCGAGATCCAGTCGAGCCTGCTCCGCTCCCGCGGCGAAGTGTTCGTCTCGCGCGCCAAGGCGACCGCCGACTATCTCGGCAAGCTCGCCGCCAACGGTGCGAAGTCCGCTCAGGACAATTTCACAAAGGTCTACAGCAAGACCGCCTGATCTGCCGCCTGAGCACAAACTGAATTTGAGGCCCGCTTCGGCGGGCCTTTGTTTTTGCGCCGCCGTCATTGCGAGGAGCTCGCGACAAAATTGCGTAGCAATTTTGCGCTGATGCGACGAACAATCCAAAGTCTTTCCTCTGAAAGATTCGGGATTGCTTCGCTTCGCTCGCAATGACGAGTACTGTGATGCAGTCATGGACTCGTCTGTCACCTTTTCCTTCGACGCCCCCGGCGATGCCGCACGCGCGGCCGAGCTGCGCCGCGTCAAGGCGCTGGCGACTTTGGTGCTGGCCGCGACGCTGGCACTGTTCGTCGTCGCGAAATGGCTGCTGCCCGTGCATCCCGTGTTCGGCTTCATTGCCGCCTTCGCCGAGGCCGCGACCATCGGCGGGCTCGCCGATTGGTATGCCGTGGTGGCGCTGTTTAAGCGGCCGCTCGGCCTGCCGATCCCGCACACCGCGATCATCCAGAGCAACCAGGCCCGCATCGCCGACAAGCTCGGCGAATTCATCCAGGTGCATTTCCTCGAGGCGGGTCCCGTCGAAGCCAAGCTGAAGGAGATCGACTTCGGCTCCTTCGTCGCCGACTGGTTGCGCGACCGCAAGCGCAGCGACGACCTCGCGCGCTTTGCGCTGCGGCTGTTGCCGGAAGCCGTGTCCGCGACCGAAAGCTCCGGCTTGATGACCTTCATCATCCGCCGCATGTCCTCGCAGCTCCAGGCGATCGACCTCGCGCCGCTCGCGGCGGGCACGCTGCGCGGCTTCGTCGCGGAGGGACGGCACCAGATCCTGTTCGACGATCTCCTGCGCGTGATGCACGAGACCTTGAACCAGACAGAGACGATGGCGATGATCCGCGAGAAGGTGCGCGCGGAATTGCCGACCCTGCTCAAGCTCTATCGTGCCGACAAGTTTCTGGTGAACAAGATCGTGGCCTCCGCCACCGCCTTCTTCAACGAAGTGCGCAGCGACCCCAAGCATCCGTTCCGCGGCGAGTTCGACCGCATGGTGCTGAACTTCGTCGACAGGCTCGGCACCGATCAGGCCTATATCGACCGCATCGACGGCCTGAAACGCGATCTTCTGGCGCGGCCGGAGCTTGCTGACCTTGCCCGCACCGTCTGGGCCAACACGCGCTCCTTCATCGAGCGCAGCGCGAGCGGCGAGACGCAGGTGCTGCAACATCATCTCGCCGGGATGTTCGTCTCGGCGGGCGAGGCGCTCGCCAGCGATGCCGAGTTGCGCGGCGAGATCAACAAGGGTCTCGTGACCGTGCTGCGCAGCTTCGTCGCGGACCAGAAGAGCGGCGTCTCCACCTTCATCTCCGATCAGGTCAAGGCGTGGAATATGACGCAGCTGATTTCGCTGATCGAGATCAACATCGGCCGCGACCTGCAATACATCCGCTTCAACGGCTCATTGATCGGCGGGCTCGCCGGGCTCGCGCTCTACACCGTAGAATCCCTGCTTCGATTGTTGTGACTTTTGCGTCACGGCCGTTAGCATTAACGCGCGGACCTATTGTCGCCCCGCGTCTCTCCAGCTTGAATGTCGGGAATCGGCCGCCTAGCTGATTCATGTTGCGCTGCGGAACGATCCAGAAGCCGGCGAGTTGGAATCTGTCTACGCATTTGCCGGCCTCGCCGGCCTCCTTTTCAGCGATTCTTCCCAGGGGACCATTGATGACCGCTACTGCCCAAACGCTGCGTCCGCCTTCCCGTACCTTGATGTTTCTGGAAGGACGCGCGATCCACGAGTTCGGCGCATTCCTCGGCGCGCTGCCGCTGCTGAGCCTTGCGCCGCGCGGCGATGGGCATCCGGTGCTGGTGCTGCCGGGCCTCGTGGCCTCCGACACCTCCACTGGCGCGCTGCGCACGTTTCTGAGCAGCAAGGGCTATGCAGTGGCTGGTTGGCGCCAAGGCCGCAACTACGGCCTGCGGCCCGGCGTGCAGGATGCGATGCTCGGTCAGATCCGAGAGCTCAACGACACCCACGGCCGCAAGATCAGCTTGGTCGGTTGGAGCCTCGGTGGCATCTATGCGCGCCAGCTTGCCAAGATGGTGCCGGACAGCGTGCGCCAAGTGATCACGCTTGGTAGCCCCTTTGCCGGCGATCCACGCTCGACCAACGCCTGGCGCGTCTATGAATGGGCGAGCGGCCGCAAGGCCGACGAGGTTGATCCGCGTTTCGGCGGCGAGCTTGCCGCTCCGCCGCCGGTGCCGACCACCGCCATCTTCAGCCGTACCGACGGCGTCTGCGCCTGGCAAGGCTGCATGGAGAAGACGGGCGCACAGACCGAGAGCATCGAGGTCGAGAGCAGCCATTGCGGCATGGGCCATCATCCGGCCGCCGTCTATGCCGTAGCCGATCGCCTCGCGCAGAAGGAAGGCCAGTGGCGCCCGTTCGATCGCAGCGGCTGGCGCAGCGTGGTGTATCCCGATCCGCATCGGTAGCGCTCCTCTTCACCTCTCCCTGCAAGCTGGGCGAGGTCGGATTGCATCAGAGATGCGATAGCGGGGAGAAGGAGAAGACCCGTCGTCCCGCTCCACTGTCGCGCCTGCACCAAACGCGCTAAGGCTGCCGCATGGCGCATCCGCTCTCTCGTATCATCGACCAGCTCAAGCGCGAGCCCTCGCGCACCGGCTCCATCGTCATCACAGTGTTTGGTGATGCCATCGTGCCGCGCGGCGGCTCGGTGTGGCTCGGCACCCTGCTGGAATTCTTCGAAAGCCTGGATATCGACAGCGGCGTGGTGCGCACCGCAATGTCTCGGCTTGCTGCCGACGGCTGGCTGACGCGCGAGAAGGTCGGCCGCAACAGTTTCTATCGCCTGGCCGACAAGGGCCGCCAGACGTTCGAGGCCGCGACGCGCCACATCTACGATCCGCCGCCGTCCGACTGGACCGGACGTTTCGAGCTGCTGCTGATCGGCAATGGCGAGGATCGCGACGCATCGCGCGAAGCGCTGCGCAATGCCGGCTTCGGCAGCCCGCTGCCGGGCGTATGGGTCGCGCCATCGGGCGTTCCGGTGCCGGATGAGGCCGCGGGCGCGATCCGCCTCGAAGTCTCGGCGGAAGACGACAGCGGCCGCCGTCTGCTCAGCGCGAGCTGGCCGCTCGATCGGACCGCCGATGCCTATCTGAAATTCATGAAGACGTTCGAGCCGCTGCGCGCCGCGATCGCGCGCGGCACGGATCTGTCCGAGGCCGACGCCTTCACCGCGCGGATCCTCTTGATCCACCATTACCGCCGCGTCGTGCTGCGCGATCCGTTGCTGCCTGAGACCCTGCTGCCGCCGGATTGGCCGGGCAGGGCCGCCCGCGAACTCTGCGGCGCGATCTACCGCGCGCTGCTCGCCCCGTCCGAACAATGGCTCGACAGCCATGGAACCAACGAAAAAGGGCGGTTGCCGGCGGCGCGAAAGCTGCTGGAACGGAGGTTCGGCGCCTGACTATTATGTTACAGAAATATCTTGCATGGCCTAAGTTATGTCATATATTCCCTCCTAATAAACGGGAGGACGCGCATGTACACCCAGGCGCTGAACACGGCCGAGACCGCTGATCGCGATCTCGAGGATGCAGGCAAGGCTGCGCAATTCCAGGCCCGCATCGATGCCGAGGAGCGCATCGAGCCGAACGACTGGATGCCCGCGGCCTATCGCAAGACGCTGACCCGCCAGATCTCCCAGCACGCCCATTCTGAAATCGTCGGCATGCTACCAGAAGGCAACTGGATCACGCGCGCCCCGACCTTGCGCCGCAAGGCCGCGCTGCTCGCCAAGGTGCAGGATGAATGCGGCCACGGGCTCTATCTCTATGCCGCCGCCGAGACGCTCGGCTCCTCGCGCGAGGAGCTGGTCGACGCCATGCTCGCCGGCAAGGCCAAATATTCATCGATCTTCAACTATCCGACGCTGACCTGGGCGGACATCGGCACGATCGGCTGGCTGGTCGACGGCGCTGCGATCATGAACCAGATCCCGCTGTGCCGCTGCTCCTACGGGCCTTATGCGCGCGCGATGATCCGCGTCTGCAAGGAGGAGTCCTTCCACCAGCGCCAGGGTTACGAGATCATGGTGACGCTGTGCCGCGGCTCGGAGGAGCAGAAGGCGATGGCGCAGGACGCGCTGAACCGCTGGTGGTGGCCGGTGCTGATGATGTTCGGCCCGCCGGACGCGACGAGCCAGCACAGCGACACCTCCACGAAGTGGAAGATCAAGCGCTTCTCCAATGACGAGCTGCGCCAGAAATTCGTCGATGCCACCGTGCCGCAGGCGCAATATCTCGGCCTCACCATTCCCGATCCCGGCATGATTCAGGACGCCGACGGCCACTGGCGCTACAGCGAGATCGACTGGACCGAATTCAAGCAGGTGCTGGCCGGCAACGGCCCGTGCAATCGCGACCGGATGGCCGCGCGCCGCAAGGCGCACGAGGAGGGCGCCTGGGTGCGCGAGGCGGCAGCTAGCTATGCAGCCAAGCGCGCTCAGCGTCAGACCGCCCAGGCTGCCGAATAGGAGACTGATATGGCCACGCCGAACACGCCGCTGTGGGAAGTCTTCATTCGCAGCCGTAACGGGCTCGCGCACAAGCATGTTGGTTCGCTGCATGCGAGCGATGCGACCATGGCGCTGCAGGCCGCCCGCGACATCTACACCCGGCGCGGCGAGGGCCTGTCGATCTGGGTCGTGCCCTCCAGCGCGATCACCGCGAGCGATCCCGCCGAGAAGGGCATGATGTTCGAGCCGGCAGAATCCAAGATCTACCGGCATCCGACGTTCTACGAAGTGCCGGAAGAAGTGGGGCACATGTGATGGTGGTCGCCAACATCCAGGTCTCCGAAACCCCGCTGGTGATCTACGCGCTGCGCCGCGCCGACGATGCGCTGATCCTCGGTCACAGGCTGTCGGAATGGTGCGGACACGCGCCGATGCTGGAAGAGGACATGGCGCTGTCCAACATCGCTCTCGATCTGATCGGCCAGGCGCGGGAGCTCTATACCTTTGCCGCCAAGGTCGAAGGCAGGGACAACGACGAGGACAAGCTGGCCTATTTGCGCGACGTGCGCCAGTACCGCAACCTGCTGCTGGTCGAGCAGCCCAACGGCGACTTTGCCCAGACCCTGGTGCGGCAATTCTTCTATTCCGCCTTCGCCGATATCTACTGGCGCGCGATGATGAATTCGCGCGATGCGACGCTGGCGGCGATTGCTGCGAAATCGGAGAAGGAGAGCGCCTACCATCTGCGTCATGCCTCGGAATGGATCATCCGGCTGGGCGACGGCACCGAGGAGAGTCATCGCCGGGCGCAGGCTGCGATAGAAAATCTCTGGGCCTTTACCGGCGAGATGTTTGCCGTCGACGACGGCGAACGCGCGCTGATCCATGCCGGCATTGCCGTCGATCCCGCAAGCTTGCGTGGGCGCTGGCTGGCGACGCTCACCGATGTCACGCGTGAAGCAACGCTCGCGCTGCCGCAGAACGAGTGGATGCAGCAGGGCGGCCGCGCCGGTCGTCACAGCGAGCATCTCGGCCACCTCCTGTCGGAGCTGCAATCGATGCAGCGGACTTTTCCGGGGCTGAAATGGTGACGGTGACCGATGACGACGCTCCGCTGCGCCAGCGCGCCTGGGACGCCGCCGCAAGCGTGGTCGATCCGGAAATTCCGGTGCTGAGCATTGCCGATCTCGGCGTGCTGCGCGACGTCGTTCTCGACGGCGATCATGTCGAGGTCGCGATCACACCGACCTATTCGGGTTGCCCGGCCATGAACATGATCGCGCTCGAAATCGAGGTTGCGCTGGAGCGCGCCGGTTTTCGACATGCAAGGGTACGGACCGTGCTGTCGCCGGCCTGGACCACGGACTGGTTGACCGAGGACGGACGCAAGAAGCTGTGCGCCTACGGCATCGCGCCGCCGCAAGCCGCGAGCTCGCGCCGCGCGCTGTTCGGCGCGCAGACGGTGGCGTGCCCGCAATGCGGCTCGGACAAGACCGAGCTGCTGTCCGAATTCGGCTCGACCTCCTGCAAGGCGCTCTGGCGCTGTAAGGCCTGCCGCGAACCCTTCGACTATTTCAAGTGCCATTGACCATGTCCGCAGCCGCACCGCGCTTCCATCGCCTCGCCGTCAGGGACCTCCGCCGCGAGGCCACGGACGCCGTCTCGATGACCTTTGCCATCCCCAACGAACTCGCCGGCGATTACGCCTTCACGCCCGGCCAGTATCTGACGCTGCGCGCCACGCTCGACGGCGAAGAGGTGCGCCGCTCCTATTCGATCTGTTCCGGCCCTGACGACGGCGAGATCCGTATCGCCGTCAAGAAGGTCGATGGCGGCGCATTTTCGAGCTGGGCCGCCGAAGATCTCAAATGCGGCGACGAGCTCGACGTGATGACGCCGACCGGCCGCTTCGGTCTGGTCCCGCCGGCGGATCGTGCGCGCGTTCATGTCGGCTTCGCCGCCGGCTCCGGCATCACGCCGATCCTGTCGATCGTGAAGGGCGTGCTCGCGCGCGAGCCGGGCAGCCGCTTCTTTTTGTTCTACGGCAACCGCACCACCGACAACATCATGTTCCTCGAAGCGCTCGAGGAGCTCAAGGACCGCTTCATCGATCGTCTTTCGATCTTTTACGTGCTCTCCGGCGAGGAGCAGGACATTCCGATCCTGCATGGCCGGCTCGACGGCGACAAGGTGAGGGTGCTGCTCCGCGCATTGGTGCCGGCGGCCAGCGTCGATCACGTCTTCATCTGCGGTCCTCTTGGCATGAGTGAGGACATCGAGGCGACCTGCCGCGATCTCGGCATCGCGGACGAGCGCATCCATGTCGAGCGCTTCGTCTCCGAGTTCGGCGGCAAGCCGCGGCCGAAAAAGGCGGTTGCGCCCGACGCGCCGCCGAAGGCGATCGCCTCGCTGATCATCGACGGCAAGCGCCGCGACGTGCCCGTCGCCGAGGACGAGGCCATCCTCGATGCCGCGCTGCGCGCCGGCGTCGACCTGCCCTTCGCCTGCAAGGGCGGCATGTGCTCGACCTGCCGCGCCAAGCTGGTCGAAGGCGAGGCGCCGATGGACATCAACTATTCGCTGGAACCGTGGGAGCTCGAGGCCGGTTTTGTTCTCACCTGCCAGGCCAAGCCCTCCACCGAGCGCGTCGTGGTCGATTATGATCATGTCTGATCAGGCGTTCTGCGGCTCCGCAATGCAAATGCGTCGCAATATTTGACAGTGTGAGCCAACCAGAACAACATCATGAGCAAACGTCTGGCCGGGAGAAGCGCGTGAACGTGAAAGCCGCCCTGTCGTCTGAGGATATCGCCCGCGCCTGCGCCGATGCGATGTGGGCCGAGGACGATGCCTCCAAAGGTCTCGGCATGGAGATCGTCGAGATCGGCCCGGGCTTTGCGACGCTCGCCATGACGGTGCGGCCTGATATGGTCAACGGCCAGCGTATTGCTCATGGCGGCTTCATCTTCACGCTCGCCGATTCCGCCTTCGCATTCGCCTGCAACTCGCACAATGAGCGCGTCGTGGCGGCGCAGGGTCAGATCACCTTCATCAAGCCGGGCAAGCTTGGCGATCGTCTCATTGCAAGAGCGCGGGAGGTCACCCGCGGCGGCCGCTCCGGCATCTACGACGTGCGTGTCACGGTGGGCGAGGTCGTCATCGCGGAATTCCGCGGACATTCCCGCGTCATTCCCGGCAAATGGCTGCCGGCGCAAGATCAATAAAACCAAACAAAAAAGAACAGGCAATGGGGGAAACGAGGATGGCTCTGACGAGGCTCAAGGAAGGTGGCAACGCCTATAGCGCCGAGATGGATGCGCATGAGCGCGCCTCGCGCGAGGAGATCATGGCGCTGCAGAAGCAGCGGTTGGCGTGGTCGCTGAAGCACGCCTACGACAATGTCGCGCATTACCGCAAGGCTTTCGACAAGGCGGGCGTGCACCCGTCCGACTTTCGCGAGCTCTCTGATCTCGCCAAATTCCCGTTCACGGTCAAGACGGACCTGCGCGACAATTATCCCTTCAACATGTTCGCCGTGCCGCGTGAAAAGCTGGTGCGGGTGCATGCCTCATCCGGCACGACTGGCAAGCCGATCGTGGTCGGCTATACGCAGCGCGACATCGACACCTGGTCCGAGGTGATGGCGCGCTCGATCCGCGCCGCCGGCGGCCGCACCGGCATGATCATCCACAATGCCTACGGCTATGGCCTCTTCACCGGTGGTCTCGGCGTGCATTACGGCGCCGAGAAGCTCGGCTGCACGGTTGTGCCCATTTCCGGCGGCATGACCGAGCGGCAGGTGCAGCTCATCAACGATTTCCGCCCCGACATCATCACAGTGACGCCGAGCTACATGCTGGCGATCCTCGACGAGTTCAAGCGCCAGAAGCTGGATCCGCGCCAGTGCTCGCTCAAGATCGGCATCTTCGGCGCCGAGCCCTGGACCAATGCAATGCGCGTCGAGATCGAGGACACCTTCGACATGGACGCGACCGACATCTATGGCCTGTCCGAGGTGATCGGCCCGGGCGTCGCTCAGGAATGCATCGAGACCAAGGATGGCCTGCACATCTGGGAGGATCATTTCTATCCGGAAGTGATCGACCCCGAGACCGGCGCGGTGCTGCCCGATGGCGAGAAGGGCGAGCTGGTCTTCACCTCGCTCACCAAGGAAGCCTTTCCCGTGATCCGCTATCGCACCCGCGACCTGACGCGGCTGCTGCCGGGCACAGCACGGCCGGGTATGCGGCGGATGGAAAAGGTGACCGGGCGCTCGGACGACATGATCATCCTGCGCGGCGTCAATCTGTTCCCGACCCAGATCGAGGAGGTGCTGCTCGCGACCGACTGGTGCGGCGGCCACTTTATCCTGGAACTCACCCGCGAGGGCCGCATGGACGAGCTCACCATCATCGCCGAGGCGCGGCCCGAGAGCTGGGACGGCCGCGGCCTTGTCGACCATGCGGATCGGATTTCGACCCACATCAAGAATAAGATCGGCGTCAGCTCCAGGGTGCAGGTGGTTGCGCCGGCCACGCTGGAGCGCTCGCTCGGCAAGGCCAAGCGGCTCTTCGACAAGCGGCCAAAGGACTGACCGGACGGATTGACTCGACCGGCGCCAGAGGCGACAAGGCCCGCGAGAAATCGCGGGTCTTTTCATGTCAGCCGATGCCAAAACCGTCGAAGCTCGCTGCGTGCGCCTCGACGCCAAAGCTGAAAATGCCGCTACGCTTGCGCCGACAATTGAGCGGCAGATGCTTGCGCGCGGGCCGAACGATCTTCTGATCGAGGTGAAGGCTGCCGCGGTCAATCCCTCCGACGTCAAGGCTGCGACCGGGCTGATGCCCTATGCCGTGTTCCCCCGGACCCCCGGCCGCGACTACGCCGGCGTGGTGATCGACGGGCCCGCGGGCACAATAGGGCGCGAAGTGTTCGGCTCGTCCGGCGACCTCGGCATTCGTCGTGACGGCACTCATGCGAGCCATCTCGTGGTCGAAGCCGATGCGGTCGTGGAGAAGCCGAAGACTGCGTCCTGGGAGGAGGCCGCCGGCATCGGCGTGCCCTTCGTCACCGCGATGGAAGGCTTTCGCAGGGCGGGCGTGCCGAAGAGCGGCGAGGCCGTTCTGGTTTTCGGCGTGAATGGCAAGGTCGGCCAGGCCGCGGTGCAGATCGCGACCTGGCAGGGCGCGCGCGTGATCGGTGTGGTGCGCAGGGCGGAAGCCTATGAAGGCTACACAAACGCGCCCATCGAGGTGATCGACGCCTCCGCCACCGAAATCGCCGCGCGCGTGCGCGAATTGACCGGCGGCAAGGGCGCCGACGTCGTCTTCAACACGGTCGGCGATCCCTATTTCCAGGCCGCACACAAATCGCTCGCGCTTCGCGGCCGCCAAATCCTGATCGCCGCGATCGACCCCATCGTGCAGTTCAACATCCTCGAATTCTATCGGGGCCAGCACACTTATGTCGGCATCGACACGCTGGGTTTATCGTCGGGCGCGACGGGTGCGGTGCTGCGCGACCTCGGGCCGGGTTTTGCCAGCGGCCATCTGAAGCCGTTTCCGATCAGGGCGAATGCGATCTATCCGCTGGAGCGCGCGAAGGAAGCGTATGTTGCGGTCGCCGGCTCGTCACGTGACCGGGTGATCCTGAAGTCGTAACCATGGAATCCACGCAGCTCGTTATCCTCGCTGGCCTTGCCATCGGTCTCGTCTACGGCGCCGTTGGCCTGCTCAGTGGTTTCTGCCTGATGAGCAGCATGCGCGGGTTTCTGGCGGAGGGCGACGGGCGGCTGGTGCGGACCTACGCGCTCGCAATCGCGGTTGCAATCGCGGCGAGCCAGCTCCTTGGCGGCAGCGGCATGGTCGATCTCGGCAAGTCGATCTATCTGCAGCCGTCGTTTTCGCCGGCGGTGCTGTTCCTCGGCGGCCTGCTGTTCGGCTACGGCATGGTGCTGTCGAACGGCTGCGGCTCGCGGGCGCTGGTGCTGCTCGGCCGCGGCAATCTCCGCTCCTTCGTTGTCGTGATCGTGCTCGCGATTGCCGCGCAGATGACGCTGAAGGGCCTCATCGCACCCGCGCGCATTGCGCTGGTCCAGGCAACGCAAGCCACGGGCCCTGCCAATTCGCTGCCGTCGTTGCTGGCGACGCTGGGCTTCACGGAATCGCTTTCGCGCGCGCTCGCCGCGGCCGCGACAACCGTCGCGTTGAGCCTGTTCGCTTTCGCGCATCCTGCGTTCCGTCGCTCGCCCGGCCAGGTCGTAGCGGGCATCATCGTCGGCCTGCTCGTTGCCGGCGGCTGGCTGGCCACCGGCTATCTCGGTGCCGACGACTTCAATCCGGTCCCCGTGACCTCCCTTACGTTCGTCGCGCCGATCGCCGATAGCCTGCAATATGCCATGCTCTCGACCGGACTGACGCTCAACTTCGGCATCGCGACGGTGGCCGGCGTCTTCGCCGGCAGTCTGGTGACGGCACTCGCAACTGGCCGCTTCAAGCTCGAAGGCTATTCCTCGCCGCGCCACATGCTCCGCTCAGGGACGGGTGCCGCGCTGATGGGGATCGGCGGCGTGATGGCGTTCGGCTGCTCGATCGGGCAGGGGCTCACGGGCGTGTCTACGCTCGCGCTGGGCTCGTTCGTCGCAGTCGCCGGCATCCTGCTTGGCACCGCGGCGGGCCTGCGCGGGGTTCTGCGGGTTCAGCCTCTCGCGGTGGCCTGACTGCGCAATAACCAATCGCCCAGCGTCGCAAGGCCGATGCCGGAGACGATCAGCGCGGCCGCGACGGCAAGGCTCGCGTCGATGGGTTCACCCAGAAGGATCGCAGCGCTGGCGATGCCGACGAGCGGTGTCCCGGTGGTGCCGAGCGACGTCGTCAGGGCTGAGATGCTCTTGTTGACCATCGACATCGCCCAATAAGCCAGGACCGTTCCGACCAGGCCCGAATAGAGAAACAACAGTACGAGCCTCCACGACCACTCCACATGCGGGAGGCCATCCACAGCTGTCGCGCCGACCGACAGCACGATCGTTGCCACGAGCACCTGCCAAAGCAAAAGCTGAAGCGGAGATCCGATCCAGCGATGCGCGCGGATATAGATGATGTTCGCAGCCCAAGAGATCGCGGCCAGGATGACCATGCCGGCGCCGAGCAGCACGTTTGGGTTGGTCCAGTCGATCGAGGATGGATTCAGGATGACGGCAAGGCCGATCAGCCCGAGCAGAGCGCCGGCGAGCTTCGGCGCCGTCAGCGTGTCCTTGCCGAAAAGGGGCGCGGCGAGTGCGACCCAGAGCGGCGTGGTGTAGCCGAGCACGATGCCCTTGCTTGCGGGCAGGAAGCGAAGGCCGCTGGCAACCAGGATCGAGAACAGCGTCATATGCAGCAGCGCCACGCTCAGGATCACGGGAAAGTCGCGTCGCTCCGGGATCACGAGATTGTTGCTCAGTCCGAGCAGCACGAACAATCCAGCCAGCGCGATCCAACTCCGGATTGCCGCGCTCCACAGCGGCGGGACGAACTGCACGAGCTGTTTGGTCACCGACCAATTCACGCCCCAGGCCAGCACCACGATGAGGAACAGGCCGATGGCCGCACGGGGTGACAGGGTGTTCATGTCGCAGGTCCTTGAAGCAGTCCGAGCCGCCGGATAGCATCCCGACTGGCATTTGAAAAAGTGCCAGATTGGAGAAGAAGAGAGTGCCAGTATCCGACACGACGATCTCCGCGTTGATCGAGCTGAAGCGGACCGATGGCGAGGGGCTGGTGGCGCAACTGACGAGCCAGCTGCGAGGCCTGATCGCGACCGGCCGCCTCGGCAAAGGCCGCGTGCTGCCGTCGAGCCGACGGCTTGCGAGCGATCTCGGCGTCTCGCGCAACACCGTCACATACGCGTTCGAGCAGCTCGCGGCCGAGGGATATGTCGCAGCGTCTCGTGGCCGCCGTCCCGTGGTCATGATCGACGGCCACGAACGCAGCGAACGGGGCGCCGTCGCAGCGGACGAATGCGTCGGCAAACTGCAGCTCTCGCCTTGGGCTACGAAGCTCCAGCAGGCCGACTGGCCGATGTCTTATCGGGGGGAGCTCAAACCGCTGCGCCCGGGGCTGGGCGATTTCAGGGAGTTTCCAAACGAGGTCTGGGCACGTTGCCTGCGTCGCAGTGCCGTGCATGCAGGCAGGCGCGAGCTGGGACCGGTCAACCGGCTGCGCCTGCGGGAGGCGCTGACGCATTATCTGGCGACGAACCGGGACGTCCGCGCCACGGCGGAGCAGATCATGATCCTGCCGAGCGCGCAGGCCGCGCTGACCTTGATTGCTGCCACACTCATTTCACCGGGCGATCATGTATGGGTTGAAGACCCAGGCTATCCCGGCGCGGCGGCTGCCTTTCACGCATCCGGCGCGCGCCTGACCGGCATCAGGCTGGATGAACAGGGCATGCAGCGAATGCCAGGCCTTGGAGCTCCCAGGCTGATCTTCATGACGCCGTCGCATCAGCACCCAACCGGCCGGTTGATGTCGCTAGCCCGCCGAACCGAGTTTCTCGCGGCAAGCCGGCCCGGCAGGACCTGGATCGTCGAGGACGATTACGACGGCGAATTCCACTACGACAGCCGGCCGGTGCCGGCCTTGCAGGGGTTAGATGCCCATGGCCGTGTGTTCTATGTCGGCACATTCTCGAAGGCGATGAGGTCGGACATCCGGCTCGGCTATCTGGTAGCGCCGGCGGCGCTGGTCAGCACCTTGGAGATCGCGCAGCAGCACATGGGACTGATCGCCGCCAGCCACATTCAGGAGGCGCTGGCCGAATTCATCGCCGATGGGCACTTCCTCGCGCATCTGCGCCGCATGCGCCGGCTCTATCACGCGCGCCGCGATCATCTTGTCGAGGAGCTGCAGCGGCATCTCGGTGGCATGCTCTTGGTCGAGGTGCCCCCCGGCGGTATCCAGCTCGTCGCCCGTCTCGAGCGCGGCCGCACTGATCGGGCGGCGGTGAAGCGGCTGGTCGAGGCGGGCGTCGAAACGCGCGCCTTGTCCAGCCTGGCGCTCGGCAAGCCGCGCGATCACGGCCTGCTGCTCGGCTTTGCGGCGTGGCGCGAAAACGAGATCAGCGCGGCCGTGCGCACGATGGCGTCGTGCTTCTAGTGGAGCATCGCTACTCCACCGCTTTCGTCACGATCCGGATCTCCGATGTCAGCGTCCGGTGCACCGGGCACTTGTCGGCGATCTCCATCAGCTTCTTGCGCTGCTCGGCATCGAGCGCGCCGTCGATCGCGATGTCGCGCTCGATCTGGTCGAGCATGCCCTCGCGGGTCTCGCACTCCGCACAATCCTTAGCGTAGATCTTGGAATGCTTCAGCGTCACCGTGACGCGGTCGAGCGGCAGCGACTTGCGGTCGGCATAGAGACGCATGGTCATTGAGGTGCAGGCACCTAAGCCGGCGAGCAGGAAATCGTACGGGCCGGGTCCGGCATCCGCGCCGCCAGCCGCGAGCGGCTCGTCCGCCACCAGATGATGCGGGCCGACGGTGATGGTCTGGTTGAACTTGCTCTTGCGGGTCTCCTGCACCACGACCTTGCGCGGCTCCTCCGGCAGATCCATCGCCTTCGCGGGCGTCGCTGCATCGACGTAACGGCTGGCCCAGGCCACGATCACGTCGGCGGCGTAGAGCGCGTCGGCAGGCTTGGTCAGAAGATGATCGGCATGGTCGAGCGAGACGAAGCTCTTGGGGTGTCTTGCCGCGACGAAGAGCTTCGTTGCGTTGTCGATGCCGACGGTGTCGTCGAGGGGCGAATGCATCACCAGCAGCGCCTTGTGCAGGCCGGTGACGTCCTTCATCAGCTCGTGCTCGGCGATGTCGTCAAGGAATTCGCGCTTGATCCGGAACGGGCGTCCCGCGAGCGAGACTTCGACCTCGCCCTGCGCACGGATGTTGTCGATATGCTCCCTGAACAGGCCGGTGACGTGGGCGGGATCCGAGGGCGCTGCGATGGTGGCCACCGCTCGTGCCTCGGGAATTTGTCCGGCAGCGGCTAGGATCGCGGCGCCACCGAGGCTATGGCCGATCAGGATCGAGGGTGCCTTGCAGGTCTCGCGCAGATGATCGGCCGCGCGCACGAGATCGGCAACGTTGGAGGAGAACGTCGAGTTGGCGAAATCACCGCCGCTGGAGCCGAGCCCGGTGAAGTCGAAGCGCAGCACCGCGATGCCCTTGGCGGCGAGCGCGACCGAGATGCGCTTGGCTGCCAGCGTGTCCTTGCCGCAGGTGAAGCAATGCGCGAACAGCGCGAAAGCCGCGGGCTCGCCGTCAGGCAGCTCCAGCGCGGCCGCGAGCTGATGGCCGCCTTCGCCGGTGAATTGAAAGCGTTCCGTCGGCATGGGCTTCCCCCCGTCTTGCTCGAACCTAATCGCCCGAATAGCGCTGCTCGACCCAGGGATCACCGCGGTTGTGATAGCCGCGGACTTCCCAGAAGCCCGGCGCGTCCTCGGTCAGGAATTCGATGGCCTGGAGCCATTTCGCGCTCTTCCAGAAATAGAGGTGCGGCACGACCAGCCGCACCGGGCCGCCATGCTCCTCCGTCAGCGGCTGGCCGGACCAGCTGTGGGCGAGCAGCGCGTCCTCAGCGGCAAAATCCTCCAGCGCGAGATTGGTGGTGTAACCGTCATAGGAATGCAGCACGACGAAGCGGGCATCCTCGCGCGGCTGGCAGGCCACCAGCAGCTCGCGCGTGGCGAGCCCTTCCCATTCGTTGTCATAGCGCGACCAGGTCGTGACGCAATGGATGTCCGAGGTGAACCGGGACTGCTTCTGCGCGGCGAATTCGGCAAAGGTCCAGAAAACGGGGGTCTCGACCGCGCCATAGACGTCGAGCCGCCAGCGCTCGCGCGAGACCGGCGGCGTGACCCCGAGATCGAGTACCGGCCAGTCCTTGGTGAGGTGCTGCCCGGGCGGAAGCCTTTGATCCTCCGGGCGTGTCATCTTGCCGGTGAGAAAGCGGCCCTCGCGCGCCCACTTCTCCTTGGTGCGCGTCAGCTTGCTGTCGGATGGCGTCTCGTCGGTCATGGCCTGTGCTCGTGGCGATGCATGGCTGAGGCGTGCTTGGTGTCGCGCACGCCATGAAAGGCCTGTCCGCTTCCTTTGGGAAGGCCTTACATCGCCTTTCCGAGCAAAAATGGCAACTGGCGGGGGCCGCGCACCGTTCCTTGCGACCAAGTCACCGTGCCTGCCGGATCGAGCCGGAAGTCGGGAATCCGCTTCAGCCATTCCTCCAGCGCCACCTGCATTTCCATGCGCGCGAGGTTGGAACCGACGCAGCGGTGGATGCCGAGGCCGAAGGCCGCATGGCGGTTCTCGCGCCGGTCGATCACGACTTTGTCAGCGTCCGGAAACACCTTGGGGTCGCGGTTGGCTGCCGGGAACGACAGCAGCACCATGTTGCCCGGCTTGACCGGACAGCCGGACACCGTGGTCTCCTTGACCACCTCGCGCGCCATCGTTACCGGCGAATAGGCGCGCAGCAGCTCCTCCACGGCGGTTGGAATCAGTCCGGGCTCGGCGATCAGCCGCTCGCGGTCGGCCGGCGTCTTCGCAAGATGCCAGAGCGAGGAGCCGATCGCGCTCCAGGTGGTGTCGATGCCGGCGATCAGCAGCAGGCGCAGCGAGCCCATCACATGGGTGTCCTCGAGCGGATTGCCGTTCTTGTCCCTGGCGTTCATCAGGTAGTAGATCAGGTCGTCGGTGGGCTTGCTCTTGCGCGCTTCGATGTGGCCGCCGAAATAGGCCGTCATCTCCTGCACTGCCTGGAGCAGCTTGCTTTCGTCCTTGATGCCGAGCTCGAGGATCATGTGGATCCAATTGATGAAAAGGTCGCTGTCGCTCTCGGGAATACCGAGCATGTGCGCGATCGCCCGAACCGGGATGTGCTTGGTGTAGCGCGCCGCAGCGTCCACCCTCTGCTCGGCGATGAAGTCGTCGATCAGCTCGTTGCAGATGGCGCGGACGCGCGGCTCGAGCTTCTTCATCGCGTCCGGGGTGAACGGCGGCAGCAGCAATTGCTTGGCCGGCTTGTGCTCGGGCGGATCGGAGGTGATCGGCGGGGCTGCGTTCCTGCTGGTAATTTCCGGCCGTACGTCGCGGACGATGATGCGGCGGGAGGAGAAGTGCTCGGTGTCGTTGGCGATCTCGCGCACGGCCTCATAGGTCGTCGGCAAATAGCAGCCGAGGAAGCGTTTCGTGTGCACCACGGGGCTTACGGCTCGCAGCTCGTCCCAGATCGGGAACGGGTCCTCGGTCCATTGCGGATCGGTGTGGTCGAAATCATGAACCCAGTCGGTGACGGGCGGATGGGCGACGGGCTGGTCGACGTCGGACATGGCAGGGAATCCCTTGGCTCGTATTCGCTGAACGCATGCGGGGCGGCAACGGCCGCACTATTCCTCGATCACATCGATTGCGATTTCCGGGCAGTTGGATTTCGCAAGCCAGGCCTTGTCCTCGAGTCCTGGCGGGACGGTGCCGTCACCAGCTTCGTGCGCGTTGCCGTATTCGTCGAGCTCGAAAAGCTCCGGCGCGAGTGCCTTGCAGCGGGCATGGCCCTGGCATTTGTCGGGATCGACGTGAACCTTCAGTCGCTCTGCCATTCTCGGCTTCCTTGGTCGTGTGCGCGCGAGGGCCCGAAGGCGGCGCGTTTCCTCATCTCGTTCTATTTAAGTTATATGCTATTACATTCGCGGCGGGCTTCCCTTGTCAAGCGGGAACTTGTAGGCTTCACCCCGACATGCGTTCACGACCAGCCCGCAAGCCCGCGAAGACCTACCACCATGGCGATCTCCGCGATGCGTTGATCGACGCCGCGCTGCAAGAGGCAGAGCGGGGCGGCGCGGAGGCAATCAGCATCAAGGCGCTTGCCAAGAAGCTCGGGGTCTCGCAGCCGGCGCCATACCGGCATTTTGCCGACCGCGAGGCGCTGCTCGCCGCCGTCACCGCGCAAGCATTCCGGCAGCTCTCGGCGCTCTTGCGTGATGCGATGGCAAAGCCGTCGCAGCAATCGAAGCTCTCGCGGCTCGCACAGGCGACGCTCGATTTCGGCTTGCGCCGGAATGGCATCTACCGCCTGATGTTCGCCTCGCGCACGGTGTCCTGCGCGGCCAAGGGCAGCGAGCTGCACGAGGCGACGCGGGAGACCTTTGCGCTCGTGCTCGAAGCTCTGGAAGCGCCCGCCGTGGGCTATTTGCGCGAACGGCAGGCGCTCAAGATCTGGGCGGCGCTGCACGGGGTGGTGATGCTGGCCGAGCAGGGCCTGTTCACCGGCGAGGCGGCGCATGCCACGCGCGAGGAGCTGGTCGAGGATTTCGTCAACGAGACGAAGGCTGCGCTTGCGGTCGCGATCAAGGATGCGCGACGTCGGACCAAGGCCGGCGCTTAGGGCTTCGCCTTCAGCAGCTTCATCAGCTTTTCGACCGCGCTGTCCGGCGTAGTCACGACGGGGCGGCCGGTGGCCTCCGCGACCAGCGGCGCCGTCGCGGCGATGCTGAATTGCGCCAGCGCGATGACGTCGCAATCGCGCAAGCTCTGTGAGGCCTCCGCGATCAGCCGGTCATGCATGGCGCGGTCGCCTCGGTCGAGCGCGGCCAGCGCGCCGTCGGCGAGCTTCGGCACCACCTCGACGGAGGCGGGAAACTCGGGCGGCATCGACGCCAGCGTCGGCGGAAAGGTCGAGAGCAGGCCGATGCGCCGGCCCATGGTCACCGCCCTCTCGATCATGGCCTCGTTCGGCTTCAGCACCGGCATCGGCGCATGCGCGCGCGCGACGGCCTCGATGCACGGGCCGAAGGCGGAGCAGGTGAACAGGATTCCATCCGCTCCCGTGGCCGCTGCGTAGTCGCCGAGCGCGAGGAACCGTTCCGTCATGGCATCGTTGAGTTGCCCGTCGCGGGCGAGATCCGCCGAGAGACTGTCGTCAAGCAGGTTCATCAGCCGCGCCTCGGGCCACGCCTGCGCAAACGCTGCCTCGATCGGGGCGATCGAATGCTTGAGGGCGTGGATAAGGGCGATGCGCATGGGGGGCATTGACTCGAAGGTGGTTGCCTGACCGGTCCCGTGCCCCGGACGCAGCGCAATGTGAAGTATTGCGCTGCAGAGCCGGGACCCATTGTGGCTACTGGGTCACGGCTCTGCGCAGCAGCGTTGCACGCTGCGGCGCGTCCGGGACACAGGGCAGCTTTACTTGAACGGAATGGCGTACATCAAGCCGCCTTTGCTCCAGAGACCGTTGAGGCCGCGATCGAGCTTGAGCGGGCTGGCCTTGCCGGCATTGCGCTCGAAAATCTCGCCGTAATTGCCGCCGGCCTTGATCGCCTTGACCAGCCATTTGTTGTCGAGCCCGAGCCGCGAGCCGAGGTCGCCGCTGGCCCCCAGCAGCCGCTGGATCGCAGGCGTTTGCGACTTCGTCATCTCCTCGACATTGGCTTGCGTGACGCCGAGCTCCTCGGCCTCGATCAGGCCGTAATGCAGCCAGGTGATGATGTCGCTCCAGACCTCGTCGCCGTTGCGGGTGAAGGGTCCGAGCGGCTCCTTACTGATGGTCTGCGGCAGCACAATGTAGTCGGCTGCGTTCGGCGCGGCCGTGGTCACCGCGCCGGCGAGGGCCGAAGCGTCCTGGGTCATCGCATCGCAGCGGCCGCCGAAGAAGGTCTGGTACATGGTGTCGACGCGGTCGAACACCAGGGGCTTCCAGTCGATGCCGTTGGCGCGGCCGTAATCGCCGAGCGTGACCTCGTGCGTGGTGCCCTGCGCGACGCAGACGGTGGCGCCCTTGAGGTCCTTCAGCTCCTTGACGCCGAGGTCCTTCTTCACGACAAAGCCCTGGCCGTCGTAGAAGTTGATCGGCCCCTGCCGCAGGCCCAGCGTCACGCCGCGCAAATAGGTCTGCGTCGAGTTGCGATAGAGCACGTCGATCTCGCCCGATTGCAGGGCGGTGAAGCGGTTCTGAGCCGTCAGCGAGACGTAGCGCACCTTGGTAGGGTCGCCGAGCACGCCGGCCGCCAGCGCGCGGCAATAATCGACGTCGAGACCCCTGTAATTGCCTTGCGAGTCCGGCGCCGAGAAGCCGGCAAAACCGGCACTGACGCCACACACCAGCGTGCCGCGGCTCTTCACCGTATCGAGCGTCGCCGCCGCTGCGATCACCGTCGATGCCGCGAGCAGGCCCGCTGCGATAACCACTTTCCTCATACTACTCTCCCCTCACTGATTGACACTACGCAACACGCTGTCGACGGCCGTGCCCAGCTTGTCGACGATCAGGTCGATTTCGTCCGCCGAGGCGATATAGGGCGGTGCCAGCAGCACGTGGTCGCCGCGCACGCCATCGACGGTACCGCCGCTGGGATAGCAGCCGAGGCCACCGGCAAAGGCCTCCGCCTTGATCTTCTGGTGCAGCTTGAGGGCCGGATCGAACGAGATGCGGCTAGCGCGATCGGCAACCAGCTCGATCGCCCAGAACAGGCCGCGGCCCCTGATGTCGCCGACATGGCGATGATTGCCGAAGCGTTCGGTCAGGCGCTGCTCGAGCTGCTTGCCGCGCTCCTTCACGCGGTCGAGCAGGCCATCCTCGCGGATCACATCCTGCACCGCGAGCGCCGCAGCGCAGGCGAGGGGATGCGCCAGATAAGTGTGGCCGTGCTGGAACGCGCCCGAGCCTGCGCGGATGGTGTCGATGATCTTGCCGCTTGCCAGCATCGCACCGATCGGCTGATAGCCGCCGCCGAGCCCCTTTGCGATCGCCTGGATGTCGGGGGCGACACCTTCTTGCTCCCACGCATGCATCGTGCCGGTGCGGCCCATGCCGCACATGACCTCGTCGAGAATGAGCAGCGCACCGTGACGGTCGCAGATCTCGCGCATCGCTTTGAAGTAGCCGTCCGGGGCGGTCACGGCGCCGGCGGTGGCGCCGACGACGGGCTCGGCGAGGAAGGCGGCGACGGTGTCGGGGCCGAGCCGCTGGAACTCGGCTTCGAGCTCGGCGGCGAGGCGCGCGACGAACTGCGCGTCCGACTCGCCCTCGCGCTTCTCGCGATAGGCGAACGCCGGCGTGACGTGGCTGAACGCGGTCGAGAGCAGCGGCGCATAGGGCGCGCGACGCCAGGCATTGCCGCCGGCGGCGAGCGCGCCGAGCGTGTTGCCGTGATAGCTCTGCCGACGCGCGATGAAGTGCTGCCGCTGCGGCTCGCCGCGCTCGATGAAATATTGCCGTGCCAGCTTGATGCTGGCTTCGATCGCCTCCGATCCGCCGCTGACGAAATAGGCGTAGGCGAGCCCGCCGGGCTCGTGCCCGACCAGTATTTCAGCAAGTGCTTCCGCCGGCTCGGAGGAGAAGAAAGCAGTATGCGCATAGGCGAGGGTGGACGCCTGCTTGGCCATCGCCGCGATCACGCGCGGATGCTGGTGGCCGAGGCAGGAGACTGCCGCGCCGCCGGAGGCATCGATGATGCGCCGGCCGTCCTCGGCGAGGAGATAAACGCCCTCGCCGCCGATCGCCTTGGGCGGGGTTTCGCGCAGCGAGCGATGCAGCACGCGGCTGGTGCGAGTGCTCATGGGTCAACCTTTCTCCGGGACGTAGGTGGAGGCAGCAGTGAGCCGCGCCTCGGTGTTTTCCAGCCGCTTCTTCGCGGCGGCGCCGCCGAGCGAGAATGTGACCGCCGCGAGCGACTGCGCGATCGCGATCGCGCCCGTGAGACTGGGGAAAAAGCCGGGCGACGAGGCTGCCTCGAATAGCAGCACATGGTCGGCGCCTTCGGCCATCGGTGCCGACAGGCTGTCCGCAATCGCGATCAGCGTCGCGCCGCTGCGATGCGCGGCCTGAGCGACGCGGACGCTCGCATGCGTGTAAGGCAGGAAGCCGATGACAATGACGGCTTCGCTTGGCCGGAACGCGCCGAGATCAAGGTCGTCGGGCCCGGACGTGCCGACGAGCTGCACCTGTTCGGGCCGGAACAGGCGCAGCTCGTAGTTCAGGAGTTCGGCGACGCTGCGGCAGCTGCGATAGCCCGCGATCCAGATCCGCTTGGACTCGTGCAGCGCGCGCGCCGCTTCCGCGATCGGCTGTGCCGGGATGCGCGGAAGGCCGGCGGCCTCGGCCTCGAGCTTGTCGAGGATGAGCGTAACATCGGCGTTCGGCCCGTGACGGCGGCCTCTTGTGCGGCCGGAGAAGGGCGCGGTCGGCGACGGCCGCCGCGCCTCGGTCAGCGCCGCACGCAGCTCGTCCCATCCGGAATAGCCGATCGCTTTCGCAAGCCGCGTGAACGCGGCGGGATCGGCACCGGCTTCCGCCGCGAGATCGCGCATCGAGCGGGTGGTGGCATCGTAGTCGTTGGCGGCGACGAAACGGCCGACCTCCTGTAAGCGCAGGGGGAGCGACGGCAATGCGATGCGCAGTTCGCTCAGGGGCGAGGATTTCGCGGGCTCGGCCATGAAACATTTGTTGCATGAATTTGAGTTCGGTGCAACAGTTGACGTGCGTCGCCGGAAATCGCTGCATTCGACGAAGGATTTTTTGTGCTGTGATCGCCGATCATCCCAGGCCGCCGCCGCGCCGCCGCTTCGTGCTCGGCTGCAACCAATTGAAGGGCCTGTTCTGGCAGGTCCTGGTGGTCGGCATCGCGATCGCAGTGATCGCCTTCCTCTTGTCCAACACCGTCACCAATCTGTCGGCCCGCCGCATCACGACCGGCTTCGCCTTTCTCGGCCGCGAGGCCGGCATGCCGATTGCCGACAGCCTGCTCGCCTACAATCCCGGGGATACCTACCTCTGGGCCTTCGTCGTCGGCGTCGCCAACACCTTGCGCGTCGCCGTGATCGGCATCTTGCTCGCGACGATCCTCGGCACCCTGATCGGGATCTCCAGGCTGTCGGCCAATTGGTTGCTGTCGCGGCTTGCCGCGGTCTACGTCGAAACGCTCCGCGACATCCCGCTGCTGCTCCAGCTGCTGTTCTGGTACGTGCTGATGCAGGCGCTGCCGGCTGCACGAGCCGCCTGGCGGCCCGTCGAGGGCATATTCCTGTCCAATCGCGGCCTGATCCTGCCGGCGATCCCGTTCGGCCCGCCGCAGCTCACGGTGCTCGGCACCGCGGTGCTGGGCTGTGCGGTGTTCTTCCTCTTCCGTCGCTGGTTGGTCGCACAGCAGATGCGCGACGGCAAGCCGCGGCCGGCCTGGCCGTCTGCGCTCGGCCTCATCGTCGTGGTGCCGGCGGCGATCTCGCTGGTGCTCGGCGTGTCCTGGACGGTCGAGTGGCCGCAGCTGCGCGGCTTCAATTTCGTCGGCGGGCTGACGCTCGCGCCGGAATATTTCGCGCTGCTGATCGCACTGGTGACCTACACCTCCGCCTTCATCGCCGAGATCGTGCGCAGCGGCATCCAGTCGGTGCCACGCGGGCAATGGGATGCCGCCAACGCGCTCGGCCTGCGTCGCAGCTTCATGCTGCGGCAGATCATCTTGCCGCAGGCGCTGCGCGTCATCGTGCCGCCGATGACAAGCCAGTATCTCAACCTGACCAAGAACTCCTCGCTCGCGGTCGCGATCGGCTACCAGGACGTGGTCTCGATCGCCAACACAACGCTGAATCAGACCGGACAGGCCATCGAAGCTATCGCGCTGATCATGGCGGTGTTCCTGACCATCAGCCTTTCGATCAGCTTCTTCATGAACTGGTACAATGCGCGCATCGCGCTGGTGGAGCGCTGATCATGACCGCGATCACGGACATCCCCGATGCACCCCGGACCGCTCGCCGACCGCAGCTGGGCAATCCGGCGCTGCACTGGCTGCGCAAGAACCTGTTCTCCTCGATCCCGAATGGGATCATCACCGTCCTGCTAATGGTGCTGCTCGCCAAGGGCATTTTCAGCTTCCTGCAATGGGGCATCGCCAATGCGGTCTGGCTGACGCCCACCAACGATTCCAGCGCCTGTCGCGCCGCGCGTGGCCTCGGCGCCTGCTGGGCCATCGTCCCCGAGAAGTATCGCTTCATCCTGTTCGGCACCTATCCGTTCGACGAGCAGTGGCGGCCGGCACTGTCGGTCGTGCTGTTCATCGCACTGTACTACCTCTCGACCCGCCGCGCGCTGTGGCGGCGCGAGCTGGTCTATCTCTGGATCGGTGCACTGGCGCTGATCAGCGTGCTGATGTGGGGCGGCGTGCTCGGCCTGTCCTTCGTCTCGCAGGACCGCTGGGGCGGCTTGCCCGTGACGCTGATCTTGGCGACGTTCGGCCTCGCTGTCGGCTTTCCGCTCGGTATCCTGGTCGCGCTCGGGCGGCGCTCGAAGCTGCCGGCGATCCGCTCGCTCAGCGTGCTCTATGTCGAGTTGATCCGCGGCGTGCCGCTGGTGAGCCTGCTGTTCATGGCGAGCGTGATGTTTCCGCTATTCATGCCGGCCGGATTCAACATCGACAAGCTGCTGCGCGCACAGATCGCGATCATCCTGTTCGCCGGTGCTTACCTCGCCGAAGTGATCCGCGGCGGGCTTCAGGCCGTGCCGCGCGGGCAATATGAAGCCGCCGACGCGCTCGGCCTGTCCTACTGGCGCAAGCACCGGCTGGTCATCCTGCCGCAGGCTATCCGCCACGTCATCCCGCCGCTGGTCAACACCTTCATCGCCTTCTTCAAGGACACCAGCCTGGTGCTGATCATCGGCATCTTCGACCTGCTGACGACGGCGAAGACCGCGATCATCGATCCCGCCTGGCAGCAGTTTTCGGTCGAGGTCTACATCTTCGTGGCCGCGATCTACTTCGTCTTCTGTTTCGCGATGTCGCGCTACAGCCGGAGCCTGGAGGCGCCGACAACGCCGAAGTGACGGTTTCTCGTTTGGTGCCGCTTGTTTGCGCTTGCGCCGATTTCCGATCTTGATCTCTAATACCAGAGGTTGCTCCTGCGGTCGATTTGGCGAGGCTGTCATGCGCGTGGCCGTTTTGCGGCAATTCACCGCCGCCCAGATTTGCGTCCTGATCTTCACAACCGCTCTCGGCGTGTCATCGTGCGCCGCCGAGGGGTTGCGGCGCTATCGCGCGCCGATCGGTGAGAGTTCGATTTCGGGAATTTCGTCGGGCGCGTTCATGGCCGTTCAGTTCGGCACGGCATGGTCGTCGGTGATCAAGGGCGTCGGCGTGGTCGCGGGCGGCCCTTATTGGTGCGCAAAGGCGGATGCGTTTGATGCCGTCACCTGGTACTGGGGGCCGATCCGGCGGGCCACGGGTGCATGCATGAAAGGGCCGGCGTCGGATCTGAATCCGAAGGATTTTACGGCAAAGGCCGACGCGAAGGCCGCAGCGGGCGAGATCGACCCTCTCAGCAATGTCGGCAGGCAGAAGATCTATCTCTTTCACGGCTACAATGACGCGATCGTCGACAGGGCCGCGACCGATGCGGCCGCCGATTTCTATCGCCATTATCTGGGGGATGCCAATCGCGGCAACTTGTTCTATCAGGCCACGCTCGGCGCGGGCCACTCGTTCGTCGTGGCGAAGCAGGGCGCACCCGGGCTCAACGAGTGCAAGGCCAACACGGCGCCCTATATCGACCAATGCGGCTATGACCAGGCCGGCGTCATCCTGCAGCATATTTACGGCCGCTTGAATCCGCCCAATGCCGCGCAGCTTGCAGGTTCGGTGAAGAGCTTTGATCAATCGATCTATACCACGCCGCATCTGCCCGACGCGTTGAGCATGGGCGATACCGGCTATGTGTTCGTACCCAGGGATTGCGAGCAGGGCAGTCCGTGTCGAGTCCACGTCGCGCTCCACGGATGCAAGCAGGACGTCGCCGATATCGGACGCAAATTCGTGGATGAGGCCGGCTGCAATGAGTGGGCGGACACGAACCGCATGATCATTCTCTATCCGCAGACCAAGACCAGCCCATACTGGCCAAGCAATCCGCAGGCCTGTTGGGATTGGTGGAGTTACGTCAACCATCAGGATAGCTACGTGACGAAGTCCGGATCGCAAATCAAGGCGATCAAGGCGATGCTGGATGCGCTCACGGCCGCTGCTGCGGCGCCCGCCGGCGCGACCGCGCCCTCGCTATCGGCGCCGCAGTCGCTCACGGTGATCGATACTTCGGATAGCGGCGCTGACCTGGCCTGGTCTCCAGGAGACGACGGAACAACCTACCGGGTTTCGCGTGCGGGACCCGATGGTGCGTTCCAATCGGTTGGCGACGTGACGGGCGCGAGCTTTGGGGATTCCGGTCTGACGCCGCAAACAACATATCGATGGCGTGTCTCGGTCATTCTGAACGGGGCGGTGGGCCCGAGCTCCGAGGAGGCGACCGGCACCACGCGATCGACGCCTCCTCGCTGCGCTAATCCCGGCTCCTGCCCGATCGCCAAATAGCGAACCGAGCAACCGTCCCAGCCTGGAGGCGGCCAGCGGGAGGTGAGGTCTCGTGTCCCGGCTCTGCGACGCGGCGCTGGCGCGCTGCCCCTTGTCCGGGACACGAGAGTGAGGCTAGTCCTTCACCTTCGGATCGATCGGCGTCGTACCGCGCAGGCCCAGAATATCCTCCAGCACCTTCGCTCCGGCGATCACCTGCGCGTCGGCGCGCGGCGCGCCGACCACCTGCACGCCGACCGGCAGGCCCGAGGCCGTGAAACCGCAGGGCAGGGAGAGAGACGGGCAGCAGGCCAGCGTGATGGCGTAGACGATGCCGAGCCACTCGACGTAATTGTCGAACCTCTTGCCGGCGCATTCGGCGACATAGCGATGCTCGATCGGGAAGGGCGGAACGATCGTGGTCGGCGTCAGCAACAGATCGTAGCTCTTGAAGAACTCGACTGCCCGCGCCGTCATGCCGACGCGCTGCGCCTCGGCGCGCGCGAGCTGCTCGACTGTGAGCTTGAGACCCTCCTCGATGTTCCAGATCACCTCGGGCTTGAGCAGGTCGCGCTTGGTGCGCAGCAGATTGGCCTTGGTGATCGCAAAGTCGAAGGCGCGCAGCACGTGGAAGCATTCATGCGCCTCGCGCCAGTCCGGATGCGCCTCCTCGACGATGGCGCCGGCTTCGGCGAAACGTTCGGCGGCCTTTCGTGTGATCGCCTTCACTTCGGGATCGACCGGGGTGATGCCGAGATCGGGCGAATAGGCGATGCGCCTCGGCCGCTTGCCCGCCTGGGCCGCCGACAGGAATGAGGTTGCGGGAGCCGGCAGCGACAGCGGATCGTCGGTATAGTCGCCGCTCATGGCATCCAGCAGCAGCGCGAGATCCTCGACGTTGCGCGCCATCGGGCCGACCACGCCGAGATTGCGATCGATGCCGGACTTGGGGGTATGCGCGACGCGGCCGATGCTCGGCCGCATGCCGACGACGCCGCAGAAGGCCGCGGGGCTGCGCAAGGATCCGCCCATGTCGGAGCCTTGGGCGAGCCAGGCCATGCCGGTCGCCAGCGCCACCGCCGCGCCGCCGGAGGAGCCCGCGGCTGATTTCGTCGTGTCCCAGGGATTGAGCGTCGCGCCGAACACCTCGTTGAACGTGTTGGCACCGGCCCCGAACTCCGGCGTGTTCGACTTGGCGTAGACGACCGCGCCATTGGCCTCGAGGTTCTCGACCATGAGGTCAGACTTCGCGGGGATGTTGTCCTTGAAGATCGGTGAGCCCTGCGTGTTCAACACGCCTGCAACGTCGGTCAGATCCTTGATTGGCACCGGCAGCCCGGCGAGCAGCCCGCGCGCGCCGGCCGGCTTCTGCATCAGTGTCTTCGCACTCTCCCGCGCGCGATCGAAGCACAGCGTCGGCAGCGCGTTGACCTTGCCGTCGACCTCCTTGATGCGCTTCTCCAGCACGTCCAAGAGCTCGAGCGGCGAGACGTCGCCGGAGCGCAGCTTGTCGATGACGGTGCAGGCGGTTTCGCGGATCAGGTCTTGAGACAACTATCTTACTCCCGTGCTTGTTGTGTCGTCATTGCGAGCGCAGCGAAGCAATCCAGACTGTCACTGCGGCAAGATTCCTGGATTGCTTCGCTGCGCTCGCAATGACGAGAATAGAGTTAACCCCATCCGGCGCTGATGCCGCCGTCGACGGTGTAGATCACGCCCGACGTATAGCCGGCGCGATCCGAGGCCAGGAACGCCATGAGGTCGCCGATCTCGCGCGCATGCGCAGGGCGCCCGAGCGGCAGGCTCTTCTGGAATTCCTTGTAGCGGCTCTCGTCGCCGAACTGGTGCTTGGCCCGCGTCTTGAGCAGGGTGACGTGGCGGTCGGTTCCGACGGGGCCGGGATTGATGCCGACCACGCGAATGTTGTCGGCCAGGCTCTTGCCGCCGAGCGCACGTGTGAACGCCATCAGCGCGGCATTGCCGGCGCTGCCGCAGATGTAGTTGGCGTCGAACTTCTCGCCGGCCGCGCCGATGTCGTTGACGATGACGCCGCCACCCCTGGCTTTCATCTGAGCGTAGATGTAGCGCGTCAGGTTGATATAGCCGAACACCTTCAATTCCCAGGCGTGCCGCCAGGTCGCCTCGTCGATCTTGTCGATCGAGCCGCCCGGGATATCGCCGGCATTGTTGACGAGCACGTCGATGTCGGCGGCTTCTTTCGCCAGCCGGGCCACGTCGTCCTCCTTGCGCAGATCGACGATGCTGGTTGCGGCGTCGATCTGGTGGGAGGCGCGCAAGCGATCGGCCAGCGCCTTGAGTTGATCGCCGCTGCGCGCTGCGAGGAGGAGATGCGCGCCTTCTTCGGCGAACGCCTCGGCGGCGGCTGCGCCAATGCCCTTGGACGCGCCGGTGATCAGGACGCGCTTGCCGCGCAGATGCAGATCCATGGGGGTACTCGTTCGTGGGAACAGGATCAAATCAGTAGGCGCTCGCCCGCGCCATGGTCAACATTGCAGTGCAGCGTTGCACTGCCGCCGCGTTTGGTCCATTGCAGTGCAGTCAGAAGGCGGCGACTGCCGGACCAACCAAGGACGTTCTCGATGAGCAAGAAACAATACCGGATCGCGGTCATTCCCGGCGACGGCATCGGCAAGGAGGTGATGCCCGAGGGCCTGCGCGTTTTGGAGGCGGCGGCGAAGAAGCACAACGTCTCGCTGCATTTCGACCATTTCGACTTCTCGTCTTACGACTATTACGAGAAGCACGGCCAGATGATGCCCGACGACTGGAAGGAGAAGATCGGCAAGCACGATGCGATCTATTTCGGTGCGGTCGGCTGGCCGGCCAAGATCCCGGACCACGTCTCGCTGTGGGGCTCGCTGATCAAGTTCCGCCGCGAGTTCGACCAGTACGTCAACCTGCGCCCGGTGCGGCTGATGCCCGGCGTGCCGTCGCCGCTGGCGGGGCGCAAGCCCGGCGACATCGATTTCTGGGTGGTGCGCGAGAACACCGAAGGCGAATATTCCTCGGTCGGCGGCCGCATGTTCCCGGACACCGACCGCGAGTTCGTGACGCAGCAGACGGTGATGACCCGTACCGGCGTCGACCGCATCCTGAAATTCGCCTTCGAGCTCGCGCAGTCGCGGCCCAAGAAGCACCTGACCTCGGCGACCAAGTCCAACGGCATCTCGATCACCATGCCCTATTGGGACGAGCGCGTGGAGGCGATGGCCAAGAAGTTTCCGGGCGTGAAGTGGGACAAGTACCACATCGACATTCTCACCGCGAACTTCGTGCTGCACCCGGACTGGTTCGACGTCGTGGTCGGCTCCAACCTGTTCGGCGACATCCTCTCCGACCTCGGCCCGGCCTGCACCGGCACCATCGGCATCGCTCCGTCCGGCAACATCAACCCGGAGGGCGATTTCCCATCCGTGTTCGAACCGGTGCACGGCTCGGCGCCCGACATCGCCGGCCAGGGCATCGCCAACCCGATCGGCATGATCTGGTCCGGCGCGATGATGTTCGAGCATCTCGGCGAGAAGGAAGCCGGCAAGTCGATCGTCGAGGCGATCGAGCGTACGCTCGCCGAACGGACGCTGCGCACCAAGGATCTCGGCGGCAATGCCGACACCACGGCGTGCGGCAAGGCCGTGGCGGATATGGTGGATTAGCGCGGTGGGATCCTATGGTCACACATACGACTTCCGCGCCGGATCGAAGATCGGCGGGTAGTCGTTGTCATCGAGCAGATCGAGGAAGGGATCCAGCCCCTCGGACTTGATCAACGCGAGCTCCTGATGCGAGATCAGGTTCACGGTCAGGATCTCCACGGGATCGCCGGCGATCTTCAGGGCCTCGGCGATCTCCTTGTCGGGGCCGATGATCGGTGTGAGCAACAGGAACGTCTGGAAGTCCGTTCCTGCAACCGGCGGCCACGGAAGCGCGACGCGATGGCCGAAGCCGAACCAGGTCGTGTCGATGAACGGCAGATTGGCCAGCCAGCGCAGATTGGCCCAAATCTCTTCGGTCGGCTCGCGGACGTACCACATCAGCTCGGCCCGGGGCTTGGCGTCCCCGGGGACGCCATGCATCCGTTGCTCGCTCATGCCGTTGGTCAGGAGGACATAGCCTTCGTCGGAGCCCTCCTGGCAGACCGGGACGAAATCGCGGCCGAAGGCGTGGATGTCGATGCGGCGCTCGGCGTTATCAGTGAATGTGTGCTCGGGCTCGCCGAGCTCGCTCTCATAGATGGCGAGCCGTTGCTGGAAGAGATCGGATCCGGACGGCCGGTTTGAGCCGGACACGAACTTTGCGAGACGGGAGAGCATGCGAACCTCGGGCGGATGTGGTCGATATATCCGCGTTGTCGCAAGGTCATGCGGGGCGGTTCAAACCCGTCCCGTGCGCACCTCGACAGTTCGCCGCCGTCCATCCTCGCTTGCGCGATTATGCACGAGGAGCGAGGCGGCGCGGAGGAACGCGCCTCGTTCCCATCAGCTCGCGATCTTCTCGATCGCCGCCTGGTCCAGACCGAACTTCTTCCCGGCATCTAGGATCTCCTGCCAGGTGGTTGGGTCGACCGGGATTCCCTCGGCGAGACGTTTCTTCTTGATCTCGCGCTCCGGCTCGCCCGCGATTCTGACCTTGTCGACGCCGGGGGCAGGCGGCGAGCCGGTGTGCCAGGCGACGAAGCTCTCGACTTCGCGTGCAAGGTTCTCGCCGGTGCCGAGCTTGCCGGGGTCGATGACGATCGAGAGCATGCCGTTGAGGACGTTGTGCCTGCCGTCGGACGAGCCCTTGACCACCTGCCCGCCGGAGAGCGCGCCGCCGAGGATTTCGCACACCAGCGCAAGGCCCGAGCCCTTGTGCTCGCCGAAGGGGAGGATGGCACCGTAGGGCGGGATCACGGTGTAGCGCGGATTGATCGTGGGCTTGCCTTCGTGATCGATGATCGTACCGGCCTCGAGCTCGACACCCTTGTTATGTGCAACACGGGTCTTGCCCTGCGCGATCCTGCTGGTGGCGAAGTCAAGCACAATGGGATCCTTGCCGGCGCGCGGGATGCCGACGCAGAACGGGTTGGTGCCGTGGCGTGCGTCGCTGCCGCCCCAGGGCGCGACGATCGGCCGCGAGATCACGTTGACGAAGTGGATCGAGACCAGGCCGTGGTCGATGCACTGCTCGGCCCAGTGGCCGATGCGGCCAATATGGTGCGAATTTGAGAGGCCGACGAGGCAAACGCCGTTCTTCTTTGCGCGCTCGGCCGCGAGCTCCATCGCTTCATGGCCGATCACCTGGCCGTAGCCGGTGAGGCCGTCGAGGGTGAGAAGTGGGCCGGTGTCGAGCACGATCTTGACGTGCGAGTTCACGGCGAGGCCGCCATTGGTGACGCTCTGGACGTAGCGCGGAATCATGCCGACGCCGTGCGAGTCGTGTCCCTTCAGATTGGCTTCGACGAGATTGGTAGCCACGAGCTCGGCCTCGCGGTCCGAGGAGCCGCCGGCCCTGACGATGGCATGGATGGCCTTGGTGAGCGGCTCAGCCTTGATGATGCGATAGTCGGCCATTGTTGTTGCTCTTATCCCTTCACGATCCGGCGGCAATGGACCAATGCCGCTTCAATCAGGTTCTCGCTCGCCTCTGGCGTGCGGAACGCCGAATGCGCTGACAGCGTCACGTTTGGAATCTTCGTCAGCGGGTGGTCCGCAGGCAGCGGCTCGGTGTTGAAGACGTCGAGTCCGGCATGACGGATGTGGCCCGACTTCAGCGCCTCGATCATTGCGGCCTCGTCGACGATCGCGGCGCGCGCGGTGTTGACGAAGATGACGCCCGGTTTCATTTTCGCAATCTTCTCGCGGGTGATCATGCCGCGCGTCTCGTCGTTGAGCAGCAGGTGCAGCGACACCACATCGCTTCGTGCCAGAACCGTATCGAGATCGGTGAACTCGACACCCGGATGGCTCTTCGGCGAACGGTTCCAGGCGATCACCTTCATGCCGCTGCCGGACGCGATGCGCGCGACCTCCGCGGCGATGCCGCCGAAGCCGATCAGGCCGAGCGTCTTGCCGGTGAGCTGCATGCCGTCCTCCCGCAGCCAGTTCCCGGCGCGCATCTCGCGGTCCATCATCGCAATGACGCGGGCCGACGCCCACATCAGCGCGATCGCGGATTCCGCAACCGCCGTGTCGCCGTAGCCCTTGATCAGATGCACGGAGATGCCGAGCTCGGCGAGCTCTTCCGGATTCATGTAGCTGCGCGCGCCGGTGCCGAGGAACACGACGTGCTTCAGCCCGGTGCATTTCTTCGCGACCTCGGTCGGCAGCGCGGTGTGGTCGACGATCGCGATCTCGGCGCCATCGAGGACATCCGGATATTGCTCAGGCGTGATGTCGGGGTTCCTGTTGATCCGCACCTTGGGATCGCCAGGCTTTTCCAGCCGCTCCATGATCACGGCCAGCGATTCATTGGCGTCGACGAAAACTCCGCGCATAATTCTCTCCGCTCAGGATGCGACGCCGGCGATCGCCAGCACGGTATGCATGAGGACGTTGGTGCCCGCGGCGCAGTCGCCCTGCGTCGCATCCTCCAGCTCGTTGTGGCTGATGCCGTCCTTGCAGGGCACGAACACCATCGCCGCCGGCATGATCGTGTTGAGGTTGCAGGCGTCGTGGCCGGCGCCGGAGGTGATGCGGCGCGAGGAATAGCCGAGCGTCTTCGCGGCGTTCTCGACGGCAGCAATCAGCTTCGGATCGAAATGCGTCGGCGGCTTGCGCCAGACCAGATCGATCTTGACCTCGACCTTGCGGCGCGCCGCGATCTCGGCGATTGCCGCACGCAGATCGCGGTCGAGCGCATCCATGATGGCGCCATCGGCACTGCGGCAGTCCATGGTGAAGGCGATCTCGCCGGGAATGACGTTGCGCGAGGGATTGGCGATGACGGCCTCGCCGATCGTGCCGACGGCGTTCGGCCCGTGCTTCTTCGCAATCGACTCCATCGCCAGCACGATTTCGGACAAGGTCGCCAGCGCGTCGCGCCGCAGCGGCATCGGCGTGGAGCCCGCATGGCTCTCGAAGCCGGAGATCTTGCCGTCGTACCAGAGCACGCCCTGGCCGGAATCGACCACGCCGATGGTCCTGCCTTCGGCTTCCAGGATCGGCCCCTGCTCGATGTGCAGCTCGACGAAGCAGCCGAGCTTCTGGAAGCCGACCGGCTTGTCGCCGCGATAGCCGATGCCGTCGAGCGCCTGGCCGACGGTGGTGCCCTCGGCGTCCTTGCGCGACAAAATGTCGTCTGTGGTGAAGTCGCCGACATAGGCGGCGGAAGCCATCATCGCCGGTGCGAAGCGCGAGCCTTCCTCGTTGGTCCAGTTCACGACGCAGATTGGCGCCTCGGTCTCGATGCCGGCATCGTTCAGCGTGCGGATCACCTCCAGCGCGCCGAGCGTTCCCAGGATGCCGTCATACTTGCCGCCGGTCGGCTGGGTGTCGAGGTGCGAGCCGATGCCGACGGGCAGCTTCGACATGTCGCGGCCCTTGCGCAGGCCGAACTGTGATCCGAGCGCGTCGACGTGGACTTCCAGTCCGGCATCCTCGCAGGCCTTGCGGAACCAATCGCGCACCTGCTTGTCTTCACGGCTCAACGTCAGCCGCCGCACGCCGCCTTTGGCCGTCGCGCCGAATTGCGCGGTCTCGTGGATGGAGCCCCACAGGCGGGCGGAATCGATTTGCAGGTTGGTCGCGGCTCGGCTCATGCGGTCGTTCTCTCTTTTGTCCGGCGCCTTTTTCAATGACGCGCCTGTGCGGGCGCGTCAACCGCGAGGCTGCTCTGCGCAATTTGCCGTGCAAGCTCGGCGACGCGCTCCACAGCGACGACATCGGGCGAGGCCAGCCAGCTCGCGGTGAAGGTCAGCGGCGCGATGGAAAGATCGGTGTCGAGCAGCTGCAGCCGTCCGTCGGCGAGCTCGTTCTCGACGATGGCGTCGGGGATCACGGCGATGCCAAGGCCCTCGACCGCCATGTGGATGACGGTCGCCAGCGAAGCGGACGCATGCAGGCGGATCGGCGGCAGCTCCGGCCGGTCGAACACCTCGCGCACGACCTCGTAGGGCTTGGTCTTGCGCGGGAAGGTGATGATCGGAAACCGCGCGAGGTCCGCCGGCGTCACCGGGCCCTTGCCGAGCCCGAGCGAGGGACTCGCGAGGAAGCCGATCGGATAATCGGCGAGCACGCGGTTGTGCACGCCGGAGGCGGACAGCGGTCCGACCACGAAGGCGAGCTCGATCTCCTGTGCGAGCAGGCGCGCGGTGAGGTTCGGCGTGATGTCGACCTCGATCTCCAGCGACAGGTTCGGATAGACCTCGTTGACGCTCTTGACGAGCCGCGGCAGCCAGGTGTGCACGATGGTCTCGGCGACGCCGAGCCGCATCACGCCGCGCATCGCCGAAGCATCGCCGATCTCCGCCATCATCGCAGCGCGCAGGCCGATCAGCTTCTCCGCGTAGACCATCATCTGCCGGCCGCTCGGCGTCGGGGAGGCGATGCGATGGTCGCGGTTCAGGAGCTTCACGCCCATCTCGCGCTCGAGCTGGGCGATGCGCTGGGAGATCGCCGGCTGGGTGGTGTTGAGGCGTTGCGCGGCGCCACGAAAGCTGCCGAGCTTCACGACCCATAGGAATGTCTCGATCGACCTGAAGTCCAGCATTGGAAGGATTTTCCCAATCGATAAATCAGATTTATCGAGATTGATTAGAAACGAAGATTAGACTTTATAGCACGCTTGGTGTTGGCTTGTCTTTGTCGAGTTTATAGGCAGGTCGATCACATGACTGTTTTGGTGGCAGCGCAGCAAACTGAAACACCCGACGCTCTCCCGAGCCGCAAGGCCCGGCTCGCCTACCGCGGGGGGCTGGTCGCCTCCACCGCCGGCGTCGCTCCCGGATATGTCCAGGGCAATCTGACCATCCTGCCGGCGGAATATGCCGGTGCGTTCCACCGCTTCTGCCAGCTCAATCCCAAGCCGTGCCCGATCATCGGCATGTCCGATGTCGGCAGCCCTTACATCCCCTCGCTCGGCGCCGATCTTGACATCCGCACCGACGTGCCGCGCTACCGCGTCTGGCGCGACGGCGAGGTCGTGGACGAGCCGACCGACGTGAAGAGCTATTGGCGCGACGACCTCGTCACCTTCGTACTCGGCTGCTCGTTCTCGTTCGAGGAGGCGCTGCTCGAGGAGGGCATGCCGATCAGGCACATCGAAAAGAACGTGCGCGTGCCGATGTACCGCACCAACATCGCCTGCGGTGTATCAGGTCCGTTCGCCGGCCCCATGGTAGTGTCGATGCGTCCGTTCAAGCCGGCCGATGCGATCCGCGCGGTACAGATCACCTCGCGCTATCCCGCCGTGCACGGCGCGCCCGTGCATCTCGGCCATCCGCACCTGATCGGCATCAAAGATATCGCCAAGCCCGACTACGGCGATCCGGTGCCGGTCGCCGATGACGAGATCCCGGTGTTCTGGGCCTGCGGGGTAACGCCGCAATCGGTCATCAACGCCGCGAAGCTGCCGTTCGCAATCACGCATTCGCCCGGCCTGATGCTGGTGACCGATCTCAAGAACAGAAACATGGCCGTGATTTAGTGGGCAGCGTCTGCTGCTTCTTCAGGCTTTACCGCATCCACCAATCGCTTCATTCGATCAGCCGAAATTCAGTAACAGGGGACTTTGCCATGACGATCACTCGCCGCGACGTGTTGTTGGGGGCCACCGCCACTGCCGCCCTAGTGCCGCTGGCAGCGCGCGCACAGAGCTCGGAAGTCGTGATCGGCGTGATCTATCCCTTCTCCGGCGGCAGCGCGCAGCAGGGCGTCGACGCGCAGAAGGCCTATGAGACCGCGCTCGAAGTCATCAACAAGGACAGCGATTTCGACCTGCCGCTGGCGAAGGGCGAAGGCCTGCCGGGCCTCGGTGGCGCCAAGATCCGCCTCGTGTTCGCCGACCATCAGGCCGATCCGCAGAAGGGCCGCGCCGAGGCCGAGCGCCTGATCACGCAGGAGAAGGTTTGCGCCGTCATCGGCACTTACCAGAGCGCGGTGGCCGTCACCGTCAGCCAGATCTGCGAGCGCTATCAGGTCCCGTTCCTGTCCGCCGACAATTCCTCGCCGAGCCTGCACCGCCGCGGCCTGAAATATTACTTCCGCGCCTCGCCGCACGACGAGATGTACTCGGCTGCGATGTTCGACTTCTTCGACGCCATGAAGAAGAAGGGCACCAAAATCGAGACGCTGTCGCTGTTCCACGAGGACACCATCTTCGGCACCGATTCCGGCAATGCCCAGACCAAGATCGCCGGCGAGCGCGCCTACAAGATCGTCACCGACATCAAGTATCGCGCCAACTCGCCCTCGCTCTCTGCCGAGGTGCAGCAGCTCAAGACCGCCAATGCCGACGTGCTGATGCCGTCGAGCTACACCACCGACGGCATCCTCCTGGTCAAGACCATGGCCGAGCTCGGCTACAAGCCGAATGCGATCGTGGCGCAGGACGCCGGCTTCTCCGAGAAGGCGCTCTACGATGCCGTCGGCGACAAGCTCGAAGGCGTGATCTCGCGCGGCACCTTCTCGCTCGACCTCGCGCAGAAGCGGCCGATGGTCGGCAAGATCAACGAGATGTTCAAGGCCAGGTCCGGCAAGGATTTCAACGACCTCACCTCGCGGCAGTTCATGGGCCTGATCATCCTCGCCGACGCCATCAGCCGCGCCAAGTCGACCGACGGCGAGAAGATCCGCGACGCGCTTGCCGCGACCGACATCCCGGGCGAAAAGACCATCATGCCCTGGAAGCGCGTCAAGTTCGACGAGATGGGCCAGAACAACGACGCCGATCCGGTGCTGCTGCAATATGTCGGCGGCAAGTTCGTCACCATCTTCCCGCCGCAGGCCGCGATCGCCGAGGCGATCTGGCCGATGAAGTAAGCGCTGCGGGGGCAGCGGAGCAGGCGCTGTGGGAAGCAAGCTGCTCCCACACCGTCATTGCGAGGAGCGAAGCGACGAAGCAATCCAGACTGCTTCCTTCGAAACATTTCTGGATTGCTTCGCTTCGCTCGCAATGACGAAGCCTGTCGTGACGTTTCGAACGGGGGACCAGAGTTGACAGCCCAAGCCATTATCCAGAGTCTCGCGAGCGGCCTTCTGATGGGCCTGCTCTACGGATTGATCGCGGTCGGCCTCGCGCTGATCTTCGGCCTGATGGACGTCACGAACTTCGCCCATGGCGAGTTCCTGATGATCGCGATGTATCTGTCCTTCTTCCTGTTCGCGTTCTTCGCGATTGATCCCTTGCTGTCGGCGCCGCTGGTCGCTGCGGCACTCTTCATATTCGGAGCGGTCGTCTACCTGCTCCTTGTACGCTTCGCCATGCGGGCCAAGGCCAACGCCGGCATGGTGCAGATCTTCACCACCTTCGGCCTCGCCATCGTCATGCGCGGCCTTGCGCAGTATTTCTTCACGCCGGACTATCGCAGCATCCCACAATCCTGGCTCGGCGGCAAAACCATCTCGGTCGGCGGAATCTTCCTGCCGGAGCCGCAACTGGTCGGCGCGCTGGTCTCGATCGCCGCTTTTGCAGGTCTCTACTTCTTCATCCACCGAACCGATTTCGGCCGCGCGATCGAAGCGACCCGCGAGGATCCCGGTGCAGTCGCGCTCGTCGGCATCGACAAGAACCGCGTCTTCGCGTTCGGCTGGGGGCTCGGCGCCGCGCTGGTCGGTCTCGCAGGCGCGATCATGGCGGTGTTCTTCTACATCTATCCCGACGTCGGCGCCTCCTTTGCGCTGATCGCCTATGTCACGGTGGCGCTCGGCGGCTTCGGCAGCGTGTTCGGCGCCTTCGCCGGCGGCATCATCGTCGGTCTCGTCGAGGCGATCACCGCGCTGGTGCTGCCGCCGTCGCTGAAATCGGTCGGCATCTACTCGGTCTATCTGCTGGTCGTCTTCATCCGGCCGCGCGGCCTGTTCGGATCGATGTGATGGATAAGGATTTTGCAGCGCGGCGCCGCCGCGACCTCATCCTCGCCGCAGCGCTCGCCACCATTGCCGCGCTGACGCCATTGTTCGTGAAGGACGTCGTCGTCCAGAATATCCTGATCCTGACGCTGATGTATGCGGGGCTGTCGCAGAGCTGGAACATCCTGTCCGGCTATTGCGGGCAGATCTCGCTCGGCCATGCGCTGTATTTCGGCCTGGGTGCCTACACCACCGAGCTGCTGTTCACGAAGTTCGGCGTGCTGCCCTGGTTCGGCATGCTGGCGGGCGGGGTGGTGTCGGCGCTGATCGCGATGGGGCTCGGCTATCCCTTCTTCCGCCTGCGCGGCCATTACTTCGTGATCGCCACTATCGTCATCGCCGAAATCGGCTTGCTTCTGTTCCACAACTGGGAATGGGCAGGCGCTGCGATGGGTATCACCATTCCGATCCGCGGCGACAGCTGGCTGAAATTCCAGTTTCTGCGCACCAAGCTGCCCTACTTCTATTTCGCGCTGGCGCTGTGCTGCCTCGCCTGGTTCGTGACATGGTGGCTGGAAAACTCCAAGTGGGGATTTTGGTGGCGCGCCGTCAAGGACAACCCGGAGGCGGCCGAGAGCCTCGGTGTCGACGTGTTCAATTCCAAGATGGGTGCGGCCGCGGTCTCCGCCTTCCTTGTCGCCGTGGGCGGCAGCTTCTACGCCCAGTTCGTCTCCTACATCGATCCGGAAAGCGTCATGGGCTTTCAGTTCTCGCTGCTGATGGCGCTACCGGCCGTGCTGGGCGGCATCGGCACCCTGTGGGGGCCGGTGTTAGGGGCGGCCATCCTGATCCCGCTGACTGAGCTGACGCGCTTCAAGTTCGGCGGCTCGGGGCGGGGTGTCGACCTCATTGTCTACGGCACGCTGATCGTTCTGATCTCGCTGGCCCTGCCGCGCGGCCTGCTGAGCCTGTTTTCACGCGCGAAGAAGACGGGAGCTGCCCGATGAGCGCGCTGCTCGAAACCCGCGGCGTCTGGCAGCGCTTCGGCGGCCTCGTCGCCAACAGCGACGTCTCGATCTCGGTCGGCCGCGGCGAGATCGTCGGCCTGATCGGCCCGAACGGCGCCGGCAAGTCGACGCTGTTCAATCTGATCGCCGGCGTGCTGCCGCCGACGCAAGGCTCAATTCTATTCGACGGCGAGGACGTCACCAAACTGCCGGCGGCCGAACGCTGCCGGGGCGGCATCGGCCGCACCTTTCAGGTCGTGAAGAGCTTCGAGACCATGACGGTCATAGACAACGTCATCGTCGGTGCCCTCGTGCGTACCACCGTGATGCGCGAGGCGCGCCGCAAGGCGCACGAAGTGCTGGAGTTCACCGGCCTTGCCGCGCGCGCCGACGTGCTCGCGAGCGACCTCGTGCCGGCCGAGAAGCGCCGCCTCGAAGTCGCGCGGGCGCTTGCGACCGAACCGAAGCTGCTGCTGCTCGACGAAGTTCTCACCGGACTGACGCCGACCGAGGCGCAGACCGGCGTGGCCCTGGTGCGCAAGGTGCGCGATGCCGGCATCACCGTGCTGATGGTCGAGCATGTCATGGAGATCGTGATGCCGCTCGTCGATCGCGCGATCGTGCTCGATCTCGGCAGGGTGCTGGTCGAGGGCAAGCCCGCCGACGTCGTCCGCGATCCCAAGGTGATCAAGGCATATCTGGGAGATCGTCATGCTGTCGGTGCGTGAAGTCACCACCGCCTATCAGGGCTTGGTCGCGATCTCCGCGGTCTCGATCGAGGTCCAGAAGGGCGAGATCGTCTGCGTCGCCGGCGCCAACGGCGCGGGCAAGTCGACGCTGCTGAAGTCAATCGCCGGCGCCGAGCGTCCGCGCTCGGGCAGCGTGACCTTCGACGGCAAGCGCCTCGACGGCATGGCGCAGCATTACATCACGGCCACCGGCATCGCCTATGTGCCGGAAAACCGCCGTTTGTTTCCGCGTCTGTCAGTGCGGGACAACCTTCGCCTCGGCAGCTATCTCTACAGGGGCGAAGCGAACCGCGAAGAGCCGCTCGATCTCGTCTTCAAGCTCTTCCCGCGCCTTCAGGAGCGCCTGGAGCAGCGCGCCGAGACGCTCTCCGGCGGCGAGCAGCAGATGCTCGCCATCGGCCGCGCGCTGATGACGCGTCCGCGGCTGTTGATGCTGGACGAGCCCTCGCAGGGCATCATGCCGAAGCTGGTCGACGAAATTTTCCAGGCGGTGAAGCTCATCCGTGACTCCGGCATGACCGTCCTCATCGTCGAGCAGCGCATGGCCGAATGCCTGGAGATCGCCGACCGCGCCTACATCCTGCAGACCGGCCGTGTGCTGATGCAGGGCGCAGCCAGCGAGATCAAGGGCAATCCGGATGTGCGGAAGGCATATCTGGGGCTGTAGCCGAATAGTATCGGGCACGCCCGCGCAACATACCCGGTGTCATCGCCCGACTTGATCGGGCGATCCAGTACTCCGAGACGTCAGAGATATGCGGAGAAGCCGCGGCGTACTGGATTCCCCGCTTTCGCGGGGAATGACAGCGGTGGTGAGGCGACGCTCGTCCACCCCTTACCGCAAGTCGCTAATGCTCGTGCCCATGCTCCGGCAGCGTCACCCCGAACACCTTCACCAGATCCGTCACCTGCGCCGGCGACAAGTACCGCGGGTTCATTCCGCGCAGCAGCAGGTACAGCTTCGCCGTCTCCTCCAGCTCTTCCGTCGCGAACACCGCCGCTTCCAGCGTGTCGCCGGCGACGACCGGGCCGTGATTGGCGAGCAGCACGGATGAGTACTTCCCAGCCAGCCCCTTGATCGCATCTGCGACCGCGGGATCGCCAGGGCGGTAATAGGGCACGAGCGCGGTGGCGCCGCATTTCATCAAATAATAGGCCGTCATCGGCGGCAGCGCGGCGCGCGGATCGATCTCGGGCAGCATCGACAGCGCCACCGAATGCGTGGAGTGCAGATGCACGATGGCCCGCGCGCTGCCGCGCGTGTCGTAGAGCGCATTGTGCAGCGGAACTTCCTTGGTCGGGGCATCGCCCGAAACCAGCCGGCCCTGCTGGTCCAGCCGTGATAGTCTTGCGGGATCGAGGAAGCCGAGCGAGGCGTTGGTCGGCGTCACCAGCCAGCCGCCATCGTCCATCTTGACGCTGATATTGCCGGAGGAGCCCGGCGTCAGCCCGCGCTCGAACAGGGACCGTCCGAAGCGGCAGATGTCCTCGCGCAGCCGTGTTTCATTGCTCATGGCCGTCATGCTTGCTTGTCTCACGCTTTGGCAGCGCGGCCAAGCCGTGTTATTCGGTTGCCAAGCTGCCGCAAAGGGCGGCCATCCGGGAAACGCTCGCAAGGGTCAGTTGCATATGTCCGCCTCCACCTCACAAAATCAGCGTATTGCCGTCGTCGGGCTCGGCTCGATGGGATTTGGCATGGCGACCTCGCTCAAGAGCGCCGGCCATGCCGTGACCGGCTGCGACGTCTCGGCGGATGCCGTCGCGCGCTTCGTGAAGGACGGCGGCGCGGGGGCCAAGACGCCGGCCGAAGCGGCCAAGGACGCAGACATCGTCGTCAGCGTGGTGGTCAATGCCGCGCAGACCGAAACCATCCTGTTCGGCAAGGATGGCGCCGCCGAGACCATGCCGAAGGACAGCGTGTTCGTCTCCTCGGCGACGATGGATCCCGACGTGGCGCGCCGTCTTGCCAAGCAGCTGGAGGCGACCGGCCGGCACTATCTGGATGCGCCGATCTCCGGCGGGGCGCAGCGCGCCGCGCAAGGCGAATTGACGATTCTTGCCTCCGGCAGCTCGGCCGCTTTTGCCAAGGCGCGGCCGGCGCTCGATGCCATGGCTGCAAAGCTCTACGAGCTCGGCGATGCCGCCGGGCAGGGCGCTGCGTTCAAGATGATCAATCAGCTGCTCGCCGGCGTTCACATCGCCGCCGCCAGCGAAGCCATGGCGTTCGCAGCCAAGCAGGGCCTCGACATCCGCAAGGTCTACGAGGTGATCACGGCCTCGGCCGGTAATTCCTGGATGTTCGAGAACCGCATGCCGCATGTGCTCGACGGCGACTACACGCCGCGAAGCGCGGTGGAGATCTTCGTCAAGGACCTCGGCATCATCCAGGACATGGCGCGCAGCGCCCGATTCCCCGTGCCGGTCTCCGCCGCCGCGCTCCAGATGTTCCTGATGACATCGGCCGCCGGCATGGGCCGCGACGACGACGCATCGGTCGCGCGCATGTATGCGCAGGTCACCGGCGTCAAGCTGCCCGGCGACAAGTAACAGAGGATCTCCAATGCCCCGTTTCGCCGCCAATCTCTCGATGATGTTCACCGAGGTGCCGTTCCTCGACCGCTTCGACGCCGCCGCGCAAGCGGGCTTCACCGCGGTGGAATTCCTGTTTCCGTACGAGCATGCCGCCGAGGCCGTCGGCGAACGGCTCAAGCGCAACGGTCTGACCCAGGCGCTGTTCAACCTGCCGCCGGGCGACTGGAACGCCGGCGAGAAGGGCTTTGCGGCGCTGCCATCGCGCTTTTCCGATCTCAAGGCGAGCCTGGAGACGGCGCTGCCTTATGCCAAGGCGACGGGCGTCAAGCGCCTGCACCTGATGGCCGGCATCGCCAATCGCGGCGAGCGCGTCGCGATCGAGGCCTTCTACAAATCGGTGGCCTGGGCCGCCGAGTTCTTCGCGCCGCACGGCATCGACATCGTGATCGAGCCGATCAATGCGCGCAACGTGCCCGGCTACTTCCTCAACGATTTCGGCTTTGCGCGGGATCTGATCCAGGAGCTGAGGCTTGCGAACCTGAAGCTCCAGTTCGACATCTATCACTGCCAGATCATCCATGGCGACGTCACCATGCGGCTGCGCGAGATGATGCCGATCATCGGCCACATCCAGATCGCCAGCATTCCCTCGCGCAACGAGCCCGATGGCGAGGAGCTGAACTATCCGTTCCTGTTCGATGAGCTCGACCGGCTCGGCTATGCCGGCTTCGTCGGCTGCGAATACAATCCCCGCGGCAAGACCACCGATGGGCTTGCCTGGTTCAAGCCTTATGCGGGAGTGAAGTCGTGACACTTGCGTTGGGCTGCATCGCCGACGACTACACCGGCGCCTCCGATCTCGCCAACACGCTGACGCGCGCGGGCCTGCGCACCGTGCAGATCATCGGCGTGCCCGCCGACGATCTCGCGCTGCCCGAGGTCGATGCCGTCGTGGTGTCGCTGAAGAGCCGCTCGATCGAAGCCGGCCTCGCGGTGTCGCGCTCGCGCGCCGCTGAAACATGGCTGCGCGGCCGCGGCGTGGGCCACGTGCTGTTCAAGATCTGCTCGACCTTCGATTCCACCGACGCCGGCAATATCGGCCCGGTCATGGATGCGCTGCGCGCCGATTGCGGCGAGGGAGCCGTGCTGGTGACGCCGGCCTTTCCGGAGACCGGGCGCACCGTCTATCAGGGCAATCTGTTCGTCGGCGCCGTGCCGCTCAGCGAGAGCCCGCTGAAGGACCATCCGCTCAACCCGATGCATGATTCCAACTTGGTGCGCGTGCTGGCGCGCCAGAGCAGCACGCAGATCGGCCTCGTCGATCTCGCCACCGTCGCGCGCGGCGCGGAGGCCGTGCGGGCACGGCTGGCTGAGCTCGCCGCCAGAGGCATCGGTGCTGCGATCATCGACGCCGTATTCGACCGCGACCTCGAGACCATCGGTCTCGTCGCCGCTGAACATCTTCTGTCGGTCGGCGCGTCCGGCATGGGCCTCGGGCTTGCGCGCGCGCTGGTGTCGACGGGCAAGGTGAAGCCGGCGCCGAGCGGCGAAACCGGCGCGGCCGTCGGCGGCCTGGCGGCATGCCTTGCCGGCAGCTGCTCGCAGGCGACGCTTCAGCAGATCGCCAGCGCCGAACGCATCATGCCGGTGCTTCATCTCGATCCGGAGCGGATCGTCGCGGGCGCCGCTGAAGCGCAGCGTGCGCTGGACTGGGCGAGGCCGCGGCTTGCGGAAGGTCCGGTGCTGATCGCTTCGAGCGCGACGCCGGACGCCGTTGCGGCCGTGCAGGCACGCCATGGCCGCGATGCCGCAGGCCACGCGATCGAGCAGGCCATGGCCGGCATCGCCGAGGGTCTGGTGCAGGCCGGCGTCCGTCGCTTGATCGTCGCCGGTGGCGAGACATCCGGCGCCGTGGTCGATCGGTTGAAAATTCCTGGATTTCTCGTAGGAGTAGAAATCGCGGCGGGAGTCCCGGTGCTGCGCGCGGTCGGTGCAAGCTCCGGCGAGATGTTGCTCGCTTTGAAATCTGGAAACTTTGGCGGTCCGGACTTCTTCTCCGACGCGCTTAGGCTCATGCGCTGAGCGCAGAGCCTCCTTAGTCCATCGTTCATTTCTTTCGGCTTCGGTACTCGTACGGAGCCGCAGTTAACATTTGCGCAGGTGCACTGCGCTCAGATGTCGCCGCAGCTCCTCTTTGGTTGATTCTTAGAGCTTCGACGCGCATCCGCGCCAGCACAGCGAGATCCGATTATGTTCGCCAACGTTTCCATCCGCGCCAAGATCATCAGTGTCGTGGCATTCCTGCTCGTCGCGATGGCCGGCATGGGCCTGCTCGCTATCATGAAAATGCGGTCGATGAACGCCAACACGGTCGACATCACGATGAATTGGATGCCCAGCGTGCGGGTGCTGGGCGAGCTTCGGGCGAGCGTCATCACCTATCGCAACGTGGTCCGCCAGCACATGCTTTCCGACACGCTGGACGAGAAGCTCGCCAACGAAAAGACGGCCGTGACGGTGCTCGAGGCGCTTGCCAAATACCGCAGCCGCTACGAGCCGATGATCACCTCGCCGGAGGAGCGGGCGCTCTACACCCAATGGGCAAAGCTCTGGGACGATTACAAGAGGGGCACCGAAGAGGTGATGGCGCTCTCGCGCAAGGAAGCCGGCAAGATCCCACACGAGGCCCGGGAGCTGAATACGAAGACCGTCAACAAGCTCGGTCTTCAGGCAGACGAGGTCCTGACCAAGGACATCGAGCTCAACACCAAAGGCGGAGAACAGGCCGCCCAGGACGCCGCCGACAGCTACGCCTACGCCTTCATGCTGGTCTCGGCCATTCTCGGCGCTGCCATCGTCATCGGCATCGCCGTCAGCTTCTATCTCGTCCGCGACGTCTCTAGCGGCATCAACTCGATCACCCTGCCGATGCAGGCCCTGGGCCGAGGCGACCTCTCCGCCGAAGTCCCGCATCGCGGCGAGAAGACCGAGATCGGCGCCATGGCCGACGTGCTCCAGATCTTCAAGGAGGCGTTGATCGCCAAGAAGGCCGCCGACGAAGCCGCCGCGGCCGACGCCGAAGCCAAGATCGAGCGCGGCCGCCGCGTCGACGACATCACCCGCGAATTCGAAACGATGATCGGCGAGATCGTCCAGACCGTGTCATCGGCCTCGACCCAGTTAGAGGCCTCCGCCTCGACCTTGACCGCGACCGCCGACCGCTCGCAGCGGCTGGCGACCACGGTGGCCGGCGCTTCGGAGGAAGCTTCCACCAACGTGCAGTCGGTGGCCTCGGCGACCGAGGAGATGGCCTCGTCGGTCGGCGAGATCAGCCGCCAGGTGCAGGAATCGGCGCGGATGGCGGGCGATGCCGTCGGTCAGGCCCGTGCGACCACCGAGCGCGTCAGCGAATTGTCCAAGGCCGCCGCGCGCATCGGCGACGTGGTCGAGTTGATCAACACCATCGCCGGCCAGACCAACCTGCTGGCGCTCAACGCCACCATCGAGGCGGCGCGCGCGGGCGAGGCCGGTCGCGGCTTTGCCGTCGTCGCCTCCGAGGTGAAGGCGCTCGCCGAGCAGACCGCGAAGGCGACCGGCGAGATCGGCCAGCAGATTTCCGGCATCCAGGCGGCGACCAACGATTCGGTCGGCGCCATCAAGGAGATCTCCTCGACCATCGAGCGCTTGTCGGAGATCTCGTCGGCCATCGCGGCTGCGGTGGAAGAGCAGGGCGCCGCGACGCAGGAGATCGCCCGCAACGTGCAGCAGGCGGCGCATGGCACCCAGCAGGTGTCGTCCAACATCACCGACGTGCAGCGCGGCGCGACCGAGACCGGCACCGCCTCCTCACAGGTGCTGTCCGCGGCGCAGATGCTGTCGAACGATTCCGGCCGCCTGAAGAGCGAGGTCAGCAAGTTCCTGACCAACGTCCGCGCCGCCTGATCTCTTCGGCAACGTACAAGACCAAGCAAAGAGCGGCGTCGAGGCGCCGCTCTTCTGTTTCATGGCACCAATCACTTGGTCGGAACGTGGACCGCTGGTGCGGCACTTTGTCAGCTCTCGCGTAAAAGTCCGGATCATCGCTGTGCGATAAGTCAGTACTCTTGCGGAGTCCCGTTAATCTGAATGGTCGAGATGGACGCTAATGAGTTCTGTCGGCCGCGATCAGACTCAGCCGGCGGTGATCAGACGAGCAGCTGGAACTGCGTAGGGGAACTTTGATGACTTGGATAAACAATGTTCGGATCTCGCTCAAAGTGTCGGCGGTGTTCGCCGCGATTTGTCTCGTCGTTGCCGGGAGCACCGCGGCGATCTACAATTCGCTGAGCGTGATGAACGCGACGGCAAGAATGACGGTCCATACGTACGAGGTTCTCGAGCAGCTTTCCAACGTCGTCGGCGCCATGGTCAATGCGGAAACCGGCGTGCGCGGCTACTTGGTGTCGGGCGACCCGGCCTTTCTCGGACCTTACGAGGCAGGACAGAAGCAGTTTCAGGCGGCAACGGCGCAGGTCGGTAGTCTCACTTCGGACAATGCCGCGCAGCAGAAGCGCCTCGAGCGCGTCAAAGCGTTCGCGAGCGAGTGGATGACCAGCATCGCGCAACGCGAAATCTCGTTGATGAAGGATCCCGCAACTCAATCGAAGGCTCGCGAGCTCGAGGCTTCCGGTGCCGGCAAGAAGGCGATGGATGGACTCCGTGCGGTCGTCCAGGAGATGGATGCAGAAGAGCGCGCGCTGTTGTCGGTGCGGGGCGCGGCTTCAGAAGCCGCGTCACGCAATGCAACATTGTCCATGTTGATCGGCGGCATCGTAACCCTGCTGCTCTCGCTGGTCGGTGCCTTCGGCGTCGCGTTCGCGGTCACCCGCCCGATCCAACGCATCACAACCGAGATGGGGATTCTTGCAAAGGGTGACACATCGGTCGTGGTGTCGGCGACCGAACGCAAGGACGAGATCGGTGAGATGGCTCAGGCGGTCCAGGTGTTCAAGACCAATGCCATCGAGGTCGAGCGGCTGAAGGCGGAACAGGCCGAAACCGAGCGTCGCAATGCCGAGCAGCGCAAACGCGACATGGTCAGGCTCGCTGACGACTTCGAGAGCGCCGTCGGCCAGATCATCGGAACAGTGTCGTCGGCATCGACCCAGCTGGAAGCATCGGCCACGACCCTCACGGGTACGGCCGAGCGGTCCCAGAAGCTCGCGACCACGGTGGCCGGCGCGTCGGAGGAAGCCTCCACCAACGTGCAATCGGTGGCCTCGGCGACCGAGGAGATGGCTTCGTCAGTCGGCGAGATCAGCCGTCAGGTACAGGAATCGGCGCGGATGGCGGGCGATGCCGTCGGCCAGGCGCGCGCCACCACCGAGCGCGTCAGCGAGCTGTCCAAGGCCGCGGCGCGCATCGGCGATGTGGTCGAGCTGATCAATACCATCGCGGGCCAAACCAACCTGCTGGCGCTGAACGCGACCATCGAGGCGGCGCGCGCGGGCGAGGCCGGTCGCGGCTTCGCCGTCGTCGCTTCCGAGGTGAAGGCGCTCGCCGAGCAGACCGCGAAGGCGACCGGCGAGATCGGCCAGCAGATCTCCGGCATCCAGGCGGCGACCAACGATTCGGTCGGCGCGATCAAGGAGATCTCCTCGACCATCGAGCGCCTGTCGGAGATCTCGTCGGCGATCGCGGCTGCGGTGGAAGAGCAGGGCGCCGCGACGCAGGAGATCGCGCGCAACGTGCAGCAGGCGGCGCATGGCACCCAGCAGGTATCGTCCAATATCACCGACGTACAGCGCGGCGCGACCGAGACCGGCACCGCCTCCTCGCAGGTGCTGTCGGCGGCGCAGATGCTGTCGAACGATTCGAGCCGGCTGAAGAATGAGGTCGGCAAGTTTCTGACCAACGTCCGCGCCGCCTAAGGCGCGGCCGAAGGATAGATCAAACCGAGAGCGGCGCCAAAAGCGCCGCTCCTTTTTTTCGGCAGCGTGATGTCGTCCACCGGTACGATCGTGGGGACCCGCCCGTAAACATACGGGGCGCCCGTTTCATGGATAGTTAAATTCGATTCACGAGAATCGGAGGAAGGCGCCTCGAGCAGCGGCCGTCCTGTCTTGGAATGAACGCATACCGAATTGTTGGGGGCTCTGATGCGCAAGAATTTTCCCGTCACCACCGTTGAATATCCGGTCAGTGATGAGACGTTGATCGTTTCGCGGACCGATCTGAAGGGCAAGCTCACCTATTTCAACGAGGACTTCCTCGCTGCCGCCGGATTCACGTCGGCGGAACTGATGGGCCAGCCGCACAACATCGTCCGCCACCCGGACATGCCGCCGGAGGCATTCGACAATCTCTGGGACACGCTGAAGGCCGGCAAGCCCTGGCTCGGCGCAGTCAAGAACCGCCGCAAGAACGGTGACTTCTATTGGGTGCTGGCGACGGCCTCGCCGATCCGCGAGAATGGCGAGGTCAGGGGCTATACTTCGATCCGCACCAAGCTGCCGGCCGATCAGCGCAAGCTCGCCGAAGAGGTCTATGCCGCCATCCGCGAGAAGAAGTCGCATGGCTATCGTATCGACGCCGGCATCATCCGCCGCCGCTCTTGGCTCGACCGCTTCAGCATCTTCACGGGGACGCTGAAGGCGCGCCTGGTCACGATGATCGTGCTTCAGACGATGTTCATGCTTGCGCTCGGCGTCGGCGGCGCGGTCTCCACCGGCGGCTCGACCAGCCTGGTCCTGGCGCTGCTGGCCTTGTTCGGCGGCGCAATTGTCGGCTTCGCCGGCCTTGCGACCATGCGTGCGATCAAGGGGCCGATGCAGCATCTCAATGACACCCTGGTCAACCTCGTGCAGGACAAGCTCGACAACCGCATCGTCATCGAGCGCGACGACGAGATCGGCGAGGCACTGCGCAACCTCCAGACCGTGCAGACTATCATCCGCTTCAGCCGCGACGAGGTGCAGGTGGTGCAGCGCCGCGCCGAGGCGCAGCGCAAGGCCGACATGACAAAGCTGGCCGACGGCTTCGAGGCCGCGATCGGGGAGATCGTCGAGACCGTTTCCTCGGCTGCGACCGAGCTCGAAGCATCGGCCTCGACCCTCTCCACGACAGCGGGCCGGGCGCAGGAGCTGGCCACGGTAGTTGCGTCCGGCTCGGAGGCCGCCTCCAGCAATGTCCATTCGGTGGCTTCGGCTGCCGAGGAGATGTCGTCCTCAGTGCGCGAGATCGGGCGGCAGGTGCAGGATTCCTCCCGGATCGCGAGCGAGGCGGTCAGTCAGGCGCATGCCACCACCGAGCGTGTTAGCGAGCTGTCGCGGGCTGCGGCGCGGATCGGCGATGTCGTCGAGCTCATCAATGCGATTGCCGGCCAGACCAACCTGCTGGCACTCAACGCCACGATCGAGGCGGCGCGGGCTGGCGAAGCCGGCCGCGGCTTCGCGGTGGTGGCCTCCGAGGTCAAGGCGCTCGCCGAGCAGACGGCCAAGGCCACCGGCGAGATCGGCCAGCAGGTCGGCGGCATCCAGGCGGCGACGCAGGATTCGGTCAGCGCCATCGGGGAGATCAGCGGCACCATCGCGCGTCTGTCGGAGATCGCTTCGGCCATCGCGACGGCCGTGCAGCAGCAGGGCGCAGCGACCCAGGAGATCGCCCGCAACGTGCAGCAGGCCGCCCTGGGCACCCAGCAGGTCTCGTCCAACGTCGGCGACGTGCAGCGCGGCGCCTCGGAGACGGGATCAGCGTCCACGCAGGTGCTGTCGGCGGCCCAGATGCTGTCCCGCGATTCCAACCGCCTCAAGCTCGAGGTCGGCAAGTTCCTGAACTCGGTTCGCGCGGCGTGAGGCGCGACGTCGCTAGGCTATCCGCCACTCGGGCACATTATCTTCTGCCATCGCAATGTCGCCGAACGAGCCGACCGGGGTGCGATCCATGTCGAGCAGCTGCGCCAGCGTCGCGCCGTCGCTCGCGGGGACCCGCGCCAGCGTGCGGCGATCGTCCTCTGTCCGCAGCATCACGACGCCATGCTCGATATTGCCGCCGCGGCCGTAAAGCACGGTGAAGCTCTCGACCGTGCCCTTGCCAGTGGCCTCCGCGACGAACTCCGGCACCGCGCGCTTGTTGCGGTCCGCATCGGCCTGCACGCTCGTTTCCTGCACCAGCGCCTCGCGCGGCGCCGTCTTCGACACCACCAGCGCGTGGTGCTTGGTGACGAAGCCGCCCTGGCCATAGAGCAGGCCGAGCTTGGCGCCGTCGCGCAGTCGCCGCACCATCGCGCAGGCCGCATGCGTCATGTAGGTGTTGAGCGGCGCGCCGAAGAAGGTGAGGCCGCCGGTCACGGTCGGCTGCACGTCGGCACCTAAGCCCAGCGTCCGCCGCGCCATTTTGGGCACGCAGGGGAAGCAACTGTAGAGCTCGATCGCGTCGAAGGACTTGCCGTCGCCGCCGGCGAGGTCCATCGCCGCTTTCAGCACGGCGTTCTGCGGGTGGCTCTCGTAAAACTGGTCGCGCATCAAATAGTCGCGCGGCTCTTCCGCGGAGGCGCCGCCGAGCGGGTAGACCAGTTTGTCTTCGGCGATCCCGGCCGCGCGTGCCTTGGCGAGACTGGTGAGCAGCAGCGCACCGCCCATGTTGACGCTGGGGTTCGCCACCATCAGCTTGTTGTAGGGCCAGGCGATCAGCCGGTTGTCCGCGGTCGGCGTCGTGATCTCCTCAGGCGCGTAACGCCGCTTCAGCCAGGCGTTTGGATTTTGCGCGGCGGCTTCCGAATAGCGCGACCACAGCGTGCCTGACTCCGCCATGGCTTCGCGCGGCGTCTGCCCCCAATGCGCCGAGGAGGCCGCTTCGTAGAACGGATAGACGGTCACAGGCCGAAATACGCCGAGCTTCACCGCCAGCGGCTTCTGGAACGCCGCGCCGCGCTTCGGCTCCTCGACGTCATGAGCGAACGGCGTCCACGGCAGCTTGACGCCGGCGCGCTCAGCCTTGGTCGCGCTCGATTGCGCTTCCGCGCCGCAGATCGCCGCCACGCTGCACTCGCCGCGCGCGATGCGCTTGGCCGCCTCGTGGATGTAGCGGATCGGGCTCTCGCCGCCGACTGGGCCGTAATAGCAATGCGCAGGCGAGATGCCGAGGCGCTGCGCCAAAAGCTGCTCCGGATCGCGATAGCGCCAGCTCAGGAAATTGACGACGTCGAGCGATTGCACCTCGCCGAGCAGTTTTGCGCCGGTGTCTTGTTCGGCGCGCCGCAGCGCCTGTTCGAGCAGGTCGAGCGGTTCGAGACCCTCGGCGATCTCCTTGGGGCGATCGACGATCTCGCCGATGCCGACGATGACGGGGATGCGGTCTTCGGGGATATTGGTCATCTCTTCTTGCTTCAATTCACGATGTCAGTTGTTCGTCATTGCGAGCGCAGCGAAGCAATCCAGTATCTTTCCGCGGCTGCAGTCTGGATTGCTTCGCTGCGCTCGCAATGACGATGTAGTGACTACTCCGCCACCAGCGCATTCATGTGCTCGACGGCTTCGGCGAAATCCTGCTTGAACTCCTGTACCACCGCTCCCGCCGATTTCACGCTGTCGATCAGGCCGACGCCCTGGCCGACGAAATAGCTGACGAGATCGCGCGCCCTCGCGTTGCCGCTTGCGGCGGCCCGGCCGATCGAATGGAAGGCATCGCGGCTGATGATGCTTTGCAGCGGCATCGGCAGCGCGCCCGGGCTGTCCGGCGCGCGGTCCCAGGCATCGGTCCAGACCGAGCGGAGCTGCCGCGCCGGCTTGCCGGTGCGGCCCTTCGAGCGCACTGCATCGCGCGAGGAGGCCGCGATCATCTTCTCGCGAAAGATCTCCGTGGTCTCGGCTTCCACGGTCGCAAGCCACACCGAGCCGGTCCAGGCGCCCGCCGCGCCCATCGCCATGCAGGCCGCCATCTGCCGTCCCGTCATGATGCCGCCGGCCGCCAGCACCGGCACGTCGCGGATCTCTTTGATCGCCTTGATCACCTCCGGCACCAGCACCATGGTCGAAACCTCGCCGCAATGGCCGCCGGCCTCGGTGCCCTGCACCACGAGGATGTCGACGCCGGCGGCGACCTGGCGCAGCGCGTGCTCCTTGGCGCCGACCAGCGCTGCAACCGGCACCCCGTGCTTCTTGCCCATCTCGATCATCGCCTTCGGCGGCACGCCCAGCGCATTGGCGATCAGGCGGATCGGATGATTGAAGGACACCTCGAGCAGCTGGAGCGCGGTCTTGCCGTCGAACGGCTGCGGCTGGTTGTCCGCGACCTCCGTGGTGGTCAGCTCGATGTCGTACTTCTTCAGGAGGTCGCGCGTGTAGTTGCGGTGCTGTTGAGGCACGCGGGCTTCCAGGCTCTTCCAGGTTACGTCCTTCTCGCCGGCTGTCGAGATGTTTTCCGGGATGAGCACGTCGATGCCGTAAGGCTTGCCGTCGACGTGATCGTCGATCCATTTCAGCTCACGCTCGAGCGTATCCGGCGTATGCACGGTCGCGCCCAGCACGCCGAAGCCGCCGGCGCGGCTGACGGCGGCAACGACGTCGCGACAATGGCTGAAGGCGAGCAGCGGGAATTCGATCCCCAGCATGTCGCAGATCGGCGATTTCATGGCTCTCTCCCGGCGGCAGGCTTCGCATTCTCGTTGCTTTCGCTGGCAAAGCAAAGTGACGCTAGCGGTCGATGACATGCCGGATCTGACGAGGCATCTTGTGTGTAGACGTCGCGCTCTATCCGCGGGCCGCAGGCCCTGCGGGCACCCCGGAATGACGGAGGGGAGGGGCTGCCATGACAAAACGCAGAGTTGTCCCATCCGGCAATGCATTGCGGCGCCCTTGTCATCGGCCGTTTGCGGGCTAATTAATGCAGACGCATCTTTTTGCCCGGAGCCCCGCATGACCGACGCCCCCTACGTGCCGCCCAAAGTCTGGACCTGGAACAAGGAGAACGGCGGGCAATTCGCCAACATCAACCGCCCGATTGCCGGCCCCACCCACGACAAGGAGCTGCCGGTCGGCAAGCATCCGCTTCAGCTCTACTCGCTGGCGACGCCGAACGGGGTCAAGGTCACCGTGATGCTGGAGGAGCTCCTGGCGCTCGGCCACAAGGGCGCCGAATATGACGCCTGGCTGATCAGGATCGGTAATGGCGATCAGTTCGGCAGCGGCTTCGTCGACATCAATCCGAATTCCAAGATCCCGGCGCTGATGGACCGCTCCGGCCCCGAGCCTGTCAGGGTATTCGAGTCAGGCTCGATCCTGTTCTACCTCGCCGAGAAGTTCGGCGCCTTCCTGCCGAAGGACGTCAAGGCCCGCACCGAGGCGATGTCCTGGCTGTTCTGGCAAATGGGCAGCGCGCCCTATCTCGGCGGCGGCTTCGGCCATTTTTACGCCTATGCGCCGACCAAGATCGAATACGCCATCGACCGTTTCGCAATGGAGACCAAGCGCCAGCTCGACGTGCTCGACCGGCGTCTCGCCGATAACGAATATCTCGCGGGCAAGGACTACACCATCGCCGACATGGCGGTGTGGCCCTGGTATGGCGCGCTCGCCAAGGGGCTGGTCTATGGCGCCGGCGAATTCCTCTCGGTGCAGGATTACAAGAACGTGCAGCGTTGGACCGACCAGATCGCGCAGCGTCCGGCCGTGAAGCGCGGCCGCATGGTCAACCGCGTCTCCGGCGATCCCGCCAGCCAGCTCCACGAGCGCCACGACGCGAGCGACTTCGAGACCAAGACCCAGGACAAGCTGGTGCCCGCGACGTAGGAGCTTTCTTCTTCACCTCTCCCCGCTTGCGGGGAGAGGTCGAATTCGATCGCAGATCGAATTCGGGTGAGGGGTACAGGTCGCTCGACAGTCTCACGCGTGGAGATAGGCCCCTCACTCCAACCCTCTCAGCGCGAGCGAAGCTCGTCGCGGTCCCGTAAGAATGGGGCGAGGGAGCGCACCGTTGCTGCGGCCTATTTCTTCATGCCCTCCGCCGCCGGAAACACCACCCGGTCATCGGTGCGGCAGTAACGGTCGGCGAACATGCGGCCGATCGGGTGATAGCGGTCCATGTGCACCCGCATCGCCTTGTCGTCCCAGAGCTCGTCGCGGATGTGGAAGTGGAGGCCTTCGCCCATGATCAGCCGGCGATCGTCGTTGACGTCGATCAGCTTCCAGAGTTTGCACTCCATCGCCCAGGGCGTGTCAGCTAGCCGTGGCACCGCGATCTTCGTCGAGGGCGCAAGCTTCAGCCCGAGATAATCGGGCTCGCTGATCTCAGGCGGAAAATCGCCGCTGCTCTCGTGCATCGCCCGCGCCAGCGGCTCGTCCGTGAGATTGACCACGAATTCACCGGTGCGCTGGATGTTGAGAAACGTGTCTTTGTCCTCGCCGTTCGGCTTGCGGTTGGCCGCGAACATACAGAGCGGCGGATCCTCGCAGAAGGCGTTGAAGAAGCTGAACGGGGCGGCGTTGACCACGCCGGTCGGCCCGAGCGTGGTCACCCACGCGATCGGCCGCGGCAGAATGAAGGACGTCAGCACCTTGTAGCGCTCGCGTGGCGTCAGCTCGTTGGCGGCGTAGTCCATTGGGGCTCCTCGGCAAGTCGTCATTGCCGGGCTTGACCCGGCAATCCATCAATTTCGAAAAAATGTTCTCTTCGATGGATGCGCGGGTCAAGCCCGCGCATGACGAGGAGAGATCACGCCATGCTCAGCTCGTGGCGGCCCACCACCATCCAGTGCACCTCGTCCGGACCGTCGGCGAAGCGCAGGTGGCGCACGTCCTGATACATCTCGGCGAGCGGGGTCCAATGCGAGATGCCGGTGGCGCCGTGCATCTGGATGGCCTGGTCGATGATCTTGCAGGCCCGCTCGGGCACCATGGCCTTGACCATGGAGACCCAGACGCGGGCCTCCTTGTTGCCGAGCACGTCCATTGCCTTCGCTGCCTTCAGCACCATCAGCCGCATCGCCTCGATCTCGCAGCGCGCCTGCGCGATGATCTGCATGTTGCCGCCGAGATGGGCGATCTTCTTGCCAAAGGCCTCACGGGTGAGGCCACGCTGCACCATCAGGTCGAGCGCCTTCTCGGCCTTGCCGATGGTGCGCATGCAGTGATGGATGCGGCCGGGGCCGAGGCGGAGCTGCGAGATCTCGAAGCCACGGCCTTCGCCGAGCAGGATGTTCTCCTTCGGCACGCGCACATTGTTGAAGCGCATGTGCATGTGGCCGCGCGGGGCGTGGTCCTGGCCGAACACGTACATGGGACCGAGCACCTCGACGCCGGGCGTGTCGCGCGGCACCAGGATCTGCGACTGCTGCTTGCTCGGCGGCGCGTCCGGGTTGGTCTTCACCATCACGATGAGGATCTTGCAACGGGGATCGCCGAGACCCGAGATGTAATACTTCTCGCCGTTGATCACCCATTCGTCGCCCACGAGTTTTGCGGTGGTCGAGATGTTCTTGGCGTCGGAGGAGGCGACGTTCGGCTCGGTCATGACATAGGCCGAACGGATCTCGCCGTTGAGCAGCGGCTTCAGCCATTTCTCCTTCTGCTCCTTGGTGCCGACCCGTTCCAGCACCTCCATGTTGCCGGTGTCGGGCGCCGAGCAGTTCATGGTCTCCGAGGCCAGCGGGCTCTTGCCGAGCTCTGCCGCGATATAGGCGTAGTCGAGATTCTTCAGGCCCTGCCCGGTCTCGTCATCGGGCAGGAAGAAGTTCCAGAGGCCTTCCTGCTTGGCCTTGTTCTTGGCCTTCTCCAGCACCTCGAGCTGCTTCGGCGTAAAACTCCAGCGATCTTCCTTGCCCTCGCCGGCCTTGGCGAACTCGATCGACATCGGCTCGACGGTATCGCGGATGAACTTCTTGACGTGATCGTAAAGCGGCCGGACCTGGTCCGACATCCGCAAGTCGTTGAGCTCGTCGCCGGGATTGAGCGTGTAGTTGGTGGTGCGGGGAATGTAGGTGTGTTTTGTCATTGGTCCTCCCGGGATCGCTAGAATGTGTTGTGCGCAAGAATAGTCGCAGCGCCGGCAAAGTGCGAGGGCGCATTTTCACGCGTGAGGCCATGCCATGCGATGGAATATCGCAAGGCCGTTTGAAATGTTGTTTGAATGGGCGCGGCGCACTGGGCACGCCCGCGCCACGCTCTCCGCCGTCATCGCCCGCCTTGTGCGCACTTGCGCACTGGGGCGGGCGATCCAGTACTCCGAGACGGCAGTGATTGAACAGAGTAGCTGCGGCGTACTGGATTCCCCGCCTGCCGCCTACGCTAAAGCTTCGGCGCCCCTGGACCTCAACCCTGGCGAAGCCTTGGCGTAGCCGGGTCGCGGGGAATGACAGCAGTGGATGTGGCTAGTTCGCCATCCGATGCATCGCGCAGATCTTGTTGCCATCGAGATCGCGCAGGTAGGCCAGATAGAGCTTGCCGCCCGGGCCCTGGCGAATGCCGGGCGGATCCTCGATCGATTTTGCGCCGGCTGCAACGCCCGCCGCGTGCCACGCATCGACCTGTTCCGGCGAATTGGCGGCAAAGCCGATCGTGCCGCCGTTGGCGCAGGTCGCCGGCTCGCCGTTGATCGGCTTCGATACCGAGAACACTCCGGTCTTGGTGATGTAGAAGATGCGGTGGCCGTCGACCCTGGCCGGCCGCACCTCGAGCGTGCCGAGCAGTTGGTCGTAGAACGCCTTGGCCTTGTCCAGGTCGTTGGTACCGATCATGACGTGTGAAAACATTTGCCCGTTCCCTCAGTGTTGTAGCCCGGATGGAGCAGAGCGAAATCCGGGTCTTGCTTGCTTTTGGCCGTCCCGGATTCGCTGCGCTCCATCCGGGCTACGAGAATCAAAACGCGGTATAGCCGCCGTCGATCACGAACGTATCCGCGGTGTGATACGACGACGCCTTGCTCATCAGATACACCGCGATGCCGCCGAAATCGGAGGCTTCGCCGAAGCGCCGCATCGGAATCCGCGGCATCACGTTGGCTACGAACTTGTCGTTCGCCATGAGCCCTGCGGTCATGTCGCTCTTGATCCAGCCCGGCAGGATCGCATTGGCGGTGACGCCGTGACGTGCCAGCTCGACGCCGAGCGCGCGCACCAGCGCGTTGATGGCGGCCTTGGTCGCGGCATAATGCTCGTTGCGCGCCGTGCCGAAGATCGAGGCGAGGCTCGAGGTCGCGACCAGCCGGCCAAAGGGATCGCCGGCATTGGCGCGATCCGTCATGTGCTTGGCGGCGGCCTGGAACGCGTGGAACACGCCGTCGAGATTGGTCGCGAACATCGTGCGCCATTCCTCCTCGGTGCGCTCGATGAAGGCGCGCCGGCCACCGCCGCCGATGCCCGCATTGGCGAAGCAGCCATCGACCCGGCCGAAGGTGTCGAGCGTCGCCTTCATCGCTGAAGCGACCGAGGCCGGATCGGTGACGTCGCAGACGCGGCTGTCGACCTTGCCGGACAGGCCCTCCATGCTCGCGGCAGCGGCCTTGTTCTTGTCAGCATTGCGGCCCCAGATCGAGACGTTGCAGCCCTGGCCCGCGAGCGCCTGCGCGATACCGAGCCCGATGCCGCCATTGCCACCGGTGATCACGGCCACGCGGCCGGAAAGGTCGAAGAGGTTCATGGCGCGTTTCCTGTTTTTTGACTGCGGCGCATCAGCCGCTGCGCACAAGATTGCTTGCTATGCTCCGATCACCATGGACAAGACCGCGCCAAAAATCAAATATGCGCCCCGGCAAAACGAATTCCGGCCTGCGAAACTGGTGCGGGCCGCAACTGATGAGGAAACCATGGAGTTCAAACACGTCACGCTCGACTTCGATGGCTCGGTCGCGATCCTCAAGCTCGACCATCAGGAGGTGATGAACGCGGTCTCCGTCGACATGCTGGGCGGTCTTTCCGAGGCGCTCGATGCGATCGAGGAGAAGAAGGACGAGGTGCGCTGCGTGGTGCTGACCGGTGCGGGGCGGGCGTTCTGCACGGGCGCCAATCTGCAAGGCCGCAACAACCAGGCGAAGAAGACCAAGGCCGGCCTTACGCTGGAGACCGGCTTTCATCCCTTCCTGCGCCGCATCCGCAACCTGCACTGCCCGATCGTCACCGCGGTCAATGGCCCGGCCGCCGGCGCCGGCATGAGCTTCGCGCTGCTCGGCGACATGATCCTATGCGCGCGCTCGTCCTATTTCCTGCAGGCCTTCCGCCGCATCGGCCTCGTGCCGGATTGCGGCTCGACCTGGCTGTTGCCGCGCCTCGTCGGCCGCGCGCGCTCGATCGAATTGTCGTTGATGGGCGAGCGCCTGCCGGCCGAGAAGGCGCTGGAATGGGGCCTTGTCAACCGCGTCTATGATGACGGCGTCTTGATGGAGGAAGCGATGAAGCTGGCGCGCGATCTCGCCAGCGGGCCGACTGTGGCGCTGTCGCTGATCCGCAAGCTCTATTGGGACAGCCCGGAAAATTCCTTCGAGGATCAGCTCAATCTGGAATTCCAGTGCCAGCTCCGCGCCGGCGACACCGAGGATTTCCGCGAGGGCGTCGGCGCCTTCCTCGAGAAGCGGCCCGCGCAGTTCAAGGGCAAATGATCGAGGCGGCGCTTTCACGCAGCGTCCAGCGCTGGTGCAAAGGGGCGACCGGCGCGACCTGTGCGGCAAAGCTCTCCGGCGGCGCCAGCCAGGAAACCTGGCGCTTCGACATCTCCCATCCCGACGGGCCGATCGGCGCGATCCTGCGGCGCTCACCAAAGGGCTATGGCGCTGCGCCGACCCGCGCGGCCGGTCTTGCCGCGGAAGCGCAGCTGATGCAGCTCGCCTATGAGGCCGGCGTGCCGTCGCCCCGCGTCCTGCATGTGCTGGTGCCGGAGGACGATCTCGGCACCGGCTTCATCATGCAGCGCGTCGAGGGCGAGACCATCGCGCGCAAGATTCTTCGCGATCAAGAGTATGCGGCGGCGCGGCCGCGTCTGGCGCGGCAGATCGGCGGCATTCTCGCAGGTCTGCATCGGCTGCCACAGGACAAATTGCCTGCGTTGCGCAGCAGGGGCGCGACCCAGGAGATCGCCGAGTTCGAGCGCGACTATCGCAGCCTGAACTGGCCCAAGCCCGTGTTCGAGCTGGCGCTGCGCTGGCTCCGCGACCACGATCCGGGTCCCTCAGTCGAGACCACGCTGGTGCACGGCGATTTCCGCAACGGCAATCTCATCATTGGCGCGGATGGCGTTCGCGCCGTGCTCGACTGGGAACTCGCCCATCTCGGCGATCCCATGGAGGACCTCGGCTGGGTCTGCGTGAACTCCTGGCGCTTCGGCGAGATCGACAAGCCCGTCGGCGGCTTTGGCTCGCGCGAGGAATTGTTCGCCGGTTACGAGGCTTCGGGCCGCAAGGTCGACCCTGAGCGCGTCAAGTTCTGGGAAGTGATGGGCACGCTGCGCTGGGGCATCATGTGCGGCGGCATGATGCAGCGCTTTCGCGAGGGGCCCGACCATTCCATGGAGCGCGCCATGATCGGCCGCCGCGCCAGCGAGACCGAGATCGATCTGTTGCGGCTTCTGGCGCCGCGCGGGAGCTGACACATGCAGGACGAGCCGACCCCGATCGAGCTGACCAAGGCAGTCGCCGATTTCCTCCGCAGCGACATCACGCCGCTGATCTCCGGCCACCAAGCCTTCAAGCTGCGCGTCGCCATCAACATCCTCGACCTCGTCACGCGGCAGCTGACGCGGGAGGAGGGAAGCGATGCGAAGGAGGTGGAGCGCCTGCGAGCGCTGCTCGGCATCGACGGCTCGGTCATGGAGCTCAACCGTGTTCTCGCACATCGCATCGCGAGCGGGGAGATGGATCTCGCGACCCCAGGCCTCGCCGAGCACCTGTGGGCAACCACGATGGACAAGCTGGCGGTCGATCAGCCGAATTATGCCTCGTACAAGCGCGAACTAGGACGAAGCGGGTAGGTCTCTCCCCCTCATTGCGAGGAGCCCTTGCGACGAAGCAATCCAGACTGTCTCTGCTGGGCAGCCTGGATTGCTTCGCTACGCTCGCAATGACAGTGTTGAGAGAGGGGGCGCTCCTCTCTCCGCCGTCATTCCGGGGCGTCGCGAAGCGACGAACCCGGAATCCATTCATCCGCACGTTCTGTCGCTCAATGGATTCCGGGCTCGCGCCTGTCGGCGCGCTCCGGAATGACGAGTGGGGAGACCCGTTTCCTACTTCCCCACCCATTTCGGCGGCCGCTTCTCGGAAAATGCCTTCGGGCCCTCGATGTAATCCTGCGAGGCGACCATCGCCTGCACGGCCGGATAATCCCGCTGCTCCGCGATCGCCTGCTCCAGCGACACGCCAAGCCCCTTCTGAATCGCCTGCTTCGAGGCCCGGATCGACATCGGCGAATTCTTGGCGATCATCTCGGCCCAGCGCAGCGCGGCCGCGAGCGCCTCGCCCTGCGGCACCACCTCGTTGACGAAACCGAGCTCGAGCCCTTCCTTGGCGCTGACATGGCGCGCGGTGAGGATCATGCCCATGGCGCGCTTCAACCCGATCTGGCGCGGCAGCCGGTGCAGGCCGCCGGCGAGCGCGGCAAGGCCGACGCGCGGCTCGGGCAGGGCGAAGGTCGCGTTCTCCGCGGCGATGATGAGGTCGCAGGCGAGCGCGATCTCGAAGCCGCCGCCCATGGCGACGCCGTTCACGGCGGCGATGATCGGCTTGTCGCAGTCGAAGCGTGAGGTGAGGCCGGCGAAGCCGCCGTTGTCCCAGCCGCGTTTTCCCCCCGCTGCCTGCCACTTCAGATCGTTGCCGGCGCAGAACGCCTTATCGCCGCTGCCCGTGACGATCGCGATCCACTGCTCGGGATCGGCGGAGAAATCGTCAAACACCTTCTGAAGCTCGAAATGCGCATCGGTGTGCAGCGCGTTGTAGACCTCGGGCCGCGACAGCGTCACGATCGTGATCGGCCCCTTACGTTCCACCTTTGAGAATTTCAGCTCCATCGCGCGCTCCCGGATTTTCTTTCGAAGGAATATTGGCGCCATACTACCGTGCGGGTGCGCCAGAGCACCATCGAATTGCGCGGGCGCGCCTTGCGCTCCCCACATCTCGGCTTGCTTGACTTGCACGCGCTCTTCTCACCTTAATCGCACCAAGCAAGAATGCGCCCAGCGCCTTAACGCAAAACGATAAAATCAATCCGGGAGAGAACCTGTGGATTTCTCATTGCCTGCCGATCTCGTCGCCTATCTCGGAGAGCTCGACCGCTTCATCGAACGTGAGATCAAGCCGCTGGAACAGGCCGATGACAACATCCGCTTCTTCGACCATCGCCGCGAATGGGCGCGCACCGATTTCGAGAATGGCGGGCTGCCGCGCCATGAATGGGAGGCCTTGCTGCGCAAGGCCAAGGACCTCGCGGACGCCGCCGGGCATCTGCGCTTTCCGGTGCCGAAGCAATACGGCGGCAAGGACGGCTCCAACCTCTGGATGGCCGTAATCCGCGAGCATTTTGCCGCAAAGGGCCTCGGCCTGCATAACGACCTCCAGAACGAGCATTCCGTCGTCGGCAACTTCCCCGTCGTCACCATGCTCGACCGCTACGGCCGCGACGACCAGAAGGCGATGATCGACGGCTCGATCAGAGGCAAGTACCGCATCACCTTTGGATTGACCGAGCCGCATCACGGCTCGGACGCCACCCATATGGAGACGCGCGCGGTGGCAGCTACCCGCGACAACGTCAAGGGCTGGATCATCAACGGCGAGAAGATGTGGACGACAGGCATGCACGTCGCCACGCACTGCGCGCTGTTCGCGCGCACCAGCGGCAACGATGGCGATGCCGGCGGCATCACCTGCTTCCTGGTGCCGGCCAAGAGTCCCGGCGTCAGGGTCGAGGAGTACATGTGGACCTTCAACATGCCGACCGACCATCCGCGCGTCAGCTTCACCGACGTCTTCGTGCCGGAGGATGCGCTGTTCGGCGAGGTCGGCCGCGGCCTGTCGCTGGCGCAATGCTTCGTCCACCAGAACCGTATCCGGCAAGCGGCAAGCTCGCTCGGCGCCGCGGTCTACTGCATCAACGAGAGTGTGAAATACGCGCGTGAGCGCAAGCCGTTCGGCAAGGCTCTGGCCGAGAACCAGGCGATCCAGTTCCCGCTGGTCGAGCTTGCGACCCAAGCCGAGATGCTGCGCCTCTTGATCCGCAAGACCGCCTGGGAGATGGACCAGCTCGACGAGGAGCAGATCGAGCGCACCTTGTCTGACCGGGTCTCGATGTGCAACTACTGGGCAAACCGCCTCTGCTGCGAGTCCGCCGACCGCGCCATGCAGGTCCATGGCGGCATGGGCTACTCACGCCACAAGCCGTTCGAGCACATCTATCGCCACCATCGGCGCTACCGCATCACCGAAGGCAGCGAGGAGATCCAGATGCGGAAGGTGGCGGGATTCCTGTTCGGGTATATGGGGCCGGGGAAGCATTAGAGGCTCGCACCGCTCTCGTAGGGTGGGCAAAGCGAAGCGTGCCCACCACTCCGTCGCATCGTAAGAACGGTGGGCACGGCGCGCGAAGGGCGCGCCTTTGCCCACCCTTGTATTAGCGCGCCGGGTTAGGATGGCCATGTTCCATGAGGAATGGCCCAGCCCGGGTGGCCACCCGAACTGGGCCGCCGATCGATCGGATCGATGCCCACCGAAGCCTT